>BNJS01001269.1_pt1:1615000-2676769 | contig 2676769 bp, 2849 predicted proteins | sample 8540461 | NCBI WGS metagenome assembly BNJS01 (sample SAMD00202454, study PRJDB9452) | human saliva metagenome | isolation source: human saliva | place: Japan
AGTTTTCTTAGATTTTTAACTGGATTTTTATCAATGAGAGATTTTCTTATACCAGTATCAAAAATTTTTTTAAGTAGAATTAGAACCTTATTAATTGTATTATAGCTTAAAACTTCATTTTCATTTTGTTTTTTAGGTTTTGTTTTTAGGTATTCACGAAATTCGAATATATGATCATACGTTAATTTATTTAAATTTGTATTTTTAAAATATGGCTTAATATGACGCTCATAATTGTTTCTTTGTGTACTTGTGTAGCTTACTTTTCTGCCATTTTTCAAATCATCTTCTTCAAGTAAGTCGAATAACATATCCGTTGTCACTACAAAGTCAAATTGTTTTTCTTTTAATTCTACAACTCGAATATGTTGTTCTAGTTCTAGGGCTTCCTTTTTAGATTTTAATCCTTTTCGAATGATACGTATTCTTTTTTGTGTGACGGGGTGGAAACCATTAGAAACATCAACGGTCCATTTACCACTTTTAGTTTTACGAATAGTCATTCATTATGCTTCTTTCTGGAGTTCAATTCCTAGTAGTTCTTCAGCGACACTGGCTGGAATTGTACCAATCCGTTTGTTATCGTAGATATTAAAACCACGATTCACTAATAGTAATTTGCCAGTATGGATAATCTTTCTTGCAGTTCCTGGAGCAAATCCAAGTTCGATAAGGTCATCTTTGTTACAGTTTTAATCATGTGATCTCCTTTTCTGATTAGATTAAGTAAGGGGAGGATTAACTCCCCTTGTCTAATACTTATTTTTGTTTTACATCTACTAAATGGATAGCATCCGCCTTGTAATACATTGTCGAACTAATCATAGTAGCTTGTAAATTGTCAAATGTTACTGGTACTTCATCCATTGCTTGGATATAGTCATTATCAACTAATGCTTCTGGATTGTCTACAGAGACTTGGGTTGATTTCTTTTTGAATTGTCCATCCTTGATTGTTACATTGTATTTCCAACCAATGATTTTATCGGTATTAAAACGTCTTTCGCTACCATCTCGGTTTTTGATAATTTCTCCGTTTGCATCTGCTCGGACTTCCGTTTCAAATTTTGGAATAACTTCATCCAATTCAAATTTTGTTCCAATGTTATTAAAATTCCAGTCATTTTGTGAAAGCATTTTTGCCATAATTAATTTCTCCTTTTGATATTTTCTTTGATTGTAGGGATCAAATCCTCTCTTTTAAAGAGAATTGCCCTTTCTATTAATCCACTTGCTAAATCTGGTGGATATTCCATATTGTTGAGTGCGAGATAGTTAGCTTTCTCATACTCATACAGTAAGTTATTGTCGTATAGAAATTTATACGATTTTAGAATAGCTCCTGAACCTTTATAGGTAAACCATTCTAATTTTTGTTCCAGTTCTGTTTTTGGTTTTGAAATAATGATAGAGATAGGTTTTGAGTGACCTAAAAACTTTTCCCAAGATCTCAAAGGTTTTGAGAAATGGCTATCACTATAGAATCTCACTTTTTCTTTGAGATATCCCTTGGTAAAGTTGAGAAGATCTATTTCTGAATGCAACCATTCTTGAATGAAATAGTGAGCTTTTTCTTTCCTAAGTTCTAACTCAGTTCTTATCCAATTTTCTATAAAACGCTTGCTGATACCGAGCTTCTCAGCTCGTTCTAAGCGTTTATCGTAAATTCTAAGTCTTTCATCATCATTGGTTTTTCTCAAATATAAGGTCTGGCCGATTGTTTCATCTCCGTAGGTATTGTAGTAGGTGCTTTTTCCATATATAAAGCGTTTCTTCTGACAAATCTTTAGAAGCTGATTAGGAGTGAAATAGGGTGTTTCATTAAAATCATCTATTGCAATATCAATTCGTCTTACTGAAAATTGATTGTAATTGTAGTAGAGGTTGTTCAGAAACTGTCTTTCGGACAGACTATTTGGATCTAATACCATATCTCTATAGAACTCGAGTGCCTGTCCTGACATGACAAGCATGTAGACGACTCTTTCGCTCCATAGTAGATACGGATATTCCCATAATGAAGCTGGCTATCATAGTTATAGTATTTAAGGCTCCCTTTATTCTCAATAAATAGGTCATAGTCAAGAAATAGAATGTCTTCGATTATTTCTCTTGACGAAAATTCAGTCTTATCAAACTGAATTTGAATCCAGTCAAATACAGAACGTAAATGTTCATTTTTTGCCATAGATTTTGATTCAACTTTTTGCCTAATTTTGCCACCCTTAAAATCTCCGAAACCCTTGGAAATACTGAATTCTTTCGATGGTACACCTAACTTGCAGAGGGTGGTGTTACTACACACCCTATCGGTCAAAAATGGTCCGTCCGCATCTACGCTCATTTTCGGCTTTCTGCCTCCTGGCTCAGCCGAAAACTCGCTATTAGCCGAACCTATTTTTTGACCTCTTCTGAACAAACCCTAGTAAGCCGGTTTGCATCGACTCTTCAATATCTTGGATTTTCTTTTTTAGATTGGCATTCTCAATTTGTATCAGTCGTATTTCTCGCTTAAATTCCTGTTTTAAGGCGCTCAGTTCATCGTAGAGCTCATTTATTACTTGGTTTAGGGATTCTTGCTCATTGTCTGCTAGACTCCCAAATACGGCTTGTATAGCCTCTTTGAGACCTATTTCAAGTTTTAGGTTAGCTAACTTTTGAAATTGTCTAAGGTCTTCGTCTGTAAAGTCATAGGAAACTGTATAACTTAATTGATGAGTTCTTGGATTTCTACTGATAGGAATTTTAATTTTCTTAAATTCCTTGCCACTTATCTCTTTAATCAGTTGAATCCAATTTTTAAGAGTAGAGGTAGAGTTTAGGCCAGAAATTTGATTGACTAACTCTTTATTGGTCATCTTTTTGTGAAACCTCCGAAATTTTCTTGTGCAACTGAAGAGTTTTCTGTGGTATAATTGTTACATAATATGTTTTGATCTTGGAACGAACGGCACATTTGTTTCAAGATTTTTTTATTTTGTCGAATCTTACCTCCTTTATTAAAATTTTTTAAATCGACTACTAATTACATACGCTTTTACCTCCTTTTATGCTATAATATTCTCAATGGAATATTTAATCTCAAAATAAATATTCCTTATGGAATAATTCTATTTTATACCGTTTAGAATATTTTGTCAAGTAAAAATATACGATTAAGAATATTTATAGGAGACTTATGTATACAAAGGATTATAAATTTTCAGATAGATTAAAAACTCTCAGAAAATCAAAAAAATTAACTCAAGTACAAATATCGGAATTAATTGGAGTTCAGCAAGGGACATATTCTCGTTGGGAGAATGGAACGTTAGAACCGGGATTAGAATTAGTTGTAAAATTAGCAAATATCTTTGGTACTACTACAGATTATTTGCTGGGACAAAAACCTTATTCAATTATCAGTAGTTTACCTCTAGAACAATTAGATCTTACCAACATTGCAAACTTTTCAAAGGATGAGTTTGATATTTTGAAACATTCAATAGCAGTTTCGGTGGCAAGAAATAAAATAAAGGCAACAGAACTAAAAGATAGAGTTATAGAAAAAAATCAGTTGTCAGAAAAAGATGCAGAACTTTTGAATAAGATTTTTGAAGAAGTTAAAACTTATTGGGAAAACTAGAAGGACGCTAGTCTTCAAAATTTCCTCCCAAAATTTGTCTAAAACATTGACAGAATTCTATATAAAGAGGTTTATGATTATTTTAATGCAGATTGATGGTTTATTTGATTAAGTTTCAATAGGTAAAGATTAGTATATTCTTGTTGAGTGATTTTATTTTATGAAGGGTGTTTATAGTTGAAAGGGGGAAATAGATGGTCTCTAAACTTGATACAGCTTGGGACTTGTTTTTGGAGGGAAAAACATCAGAAGCTAAAAAGTTGGTTGAACAAGATTTTTCCATTGATACCTGTACAGATTTTAGTCTTTTAAATCTGATGGGATATTTATTGTTAGCAGAAAAAGACTATGCCTCGTGTACCCATATCTTTGAGAAATACATTTTATTAGCTAAACAAAATGAAGATAAAGAACATGAACATATTGGCTTACATCAATTAGCTATGATCTACAGAGATCAGGGTGATTTTCATAAGGCTTTAAAACTCATTGAAGATGAAGAGAAGATAGTTGAAGAGCATTTTCCAAATGATAATTTAAAGAAAGCTGTGAATAACTACGAACAAGGCTATGTGAGATTTAAATTAAACAACCTTGATGAAGCTCTTACATTCATGAATCTGTCATTGGAACAATCTTTAGAGACAGATGATGTGATTTCTCAAGCTTGTAGCTATAGAGGGTTAGGGGAAATCTATTTAGCATTGAAAGATACGGAATTATCCAACAGACATTTCAAACGAGCTATAGAACTTTTCGAAAGTGTTGGAGAATTTGAAGGGATAAAGGAAATTGAGGAATTGATTAATGAATGATTTGACATTTAGATTTTGCCATTAGTTTGTTTTTGCTTTGAAACTATGTTAGTCTAAGTTGTTAGTGTTAAAAAAAGACAAGGTTTTTTATCCTTGTCCTTTTCGTTTTAGTATTGCTTTTGTTTCAATGTCAATAAGGATGATTAAAAGGCTGGGACAGTAGTCTCAGCCTTTTAATTGAAGATAAAATCTTCTTAGAAACTTTCCTTAGGAGAGTACATAACAGAAGGTTAGGGACTCTGAAGCTAAGTTTTGAGTATTTTTTTATTTGACAAATATAAGTAGACGGTGTATACTTTATAAAAGTAGACAACGTATACTTCGATAAGGAAAGGTGGTCAAATGAAACGGAATACGGAAGAACTGAAAGAAAAGTTAATTTCGGTCGGCATTGAAGAAATCAGAACTAACGGGATTGACCGGATGTCTATGCGTACAATAGCTCAAAAATGTGGGGTGACTCATGGAGCTCCCTATAAGCATTTTGGAAGTAAAGATAAATATATTCAAGTTGTTATGGAACACTTATCAATGTTCTTTTTGAAAAATATGATACTTGGGATTGATACTTCCATAGATGCAAGAACTCAACTAACTCTGATGGGCTGTAACTTTGTAAGGTTTGCCCAAGAGGAAACCTATCTATTTGAAGCATTATTTATCAAATTTCCATATAACTATATGGAGTTATCCCAGGAAACTATTTCAGTCAACTCCTCTTTACCAGGATTTGAACATTTTAAGTCGGTAGCGTTAAGACTTAAAGATGAGGAAAATCTTTCTAGTAGTGACGCAGAAATATTGATCAATTTTTGGAGTTTTATTGCTGGTTTGGCTCTATTGGTAAGGAGTCCTGTTGGAGAAAACTTTAAAGAAAATGATGTTCAAAAGACCGTCAGAACGATGCTTGATATTTATATAAAAGGAGATAGCTGATGAATGTTTTAATAATCTATTCACATCCGAATGAAACAAGTTATAATGCGTCAATCCTTCAAACTGTGCAAAAGCATTTAGCACCAGAGCATAGAGTTAAAATAATAGACTTATATAAAGAAAACTTTGACCCGGTTTTACGTTTTGATGAAATGCATAAAAGGAGAGATTTACAGCATAATGAAGACATGAAACCATATAGAGATTTATTGATTTGGGCAGATCAGTTGATTTTTATTTTCCCTACTTGGTGGAGTGGAATGCCAGCTATTTTAAAAGGTTTTATTGATCGTGTTTTTGTTGCAGGTTTTGCTTATCAGAATGGACCTCGAGGTCCGGTGGGGCAACTAGATGGAAAAGCGTGGATCATTACGACGCATAATACGCCAAAAATTTTTCTTCCTTTTTCTCAAGACTACGCAAAGGTTCTAAAATCTCAAATCTTGAAACCCTGTGGTATTAAACCGGTTAAAATGACACAAGTTACACGAGTGGAGTATATGAGTGATCGTCAACGGAAAGAAGAACTCGAAAAAATCGCACAGATAGCCAAAAGGATATAAAAACGTGCGTTATAAGTCATGACAGAGCATACAGAATATGAGCTGACAGGAAAAGGGAAATCGCTGATGCCGATTTTAAAGGACTTGAATCAATGGGGGAAAGAATGGTTGCATTAAATTTTCTTCTTCTTTTTGTCACTTTCATCTTGCCACTTAGGTTCTCATTTTGACCGCTTATCCCAAAAGGCCGTTTTTTAAACGGCTTTTTTGCTAGACTGATACTGTCAAAAAGGAGAGAAACATGATATTACCAGCTAAAAACATCAGTAAACGGTATGGAAATCATCTAGTGGTTGATCATATTCACCTACAGTTTGAAAAGGGAACGTTTAATGCGATTCTAGGACCAAATGGGGCAAGGAAATCAACGACTGAGAAATAAGATTATTGACTCACTATTTATGGAAGTAGTTATTTAAGAGAGAAAGATGAGTTACCAAAAAGTTACTAAAATTTAAAAAATGAGTCTATTTTGCAAGATTCAAAAGTTCTAAAACCCTATTAAATCAAGGTTATAAGATTTAAAAAATGGGTTCATAGAACTCAAAATCCAGTGTCCGCAAGGACGTGCCGGTTCGACCCCGGCCGCCGGTATAGTATTAAAGACAAGGTTTTCGGACCTTGTCTTTTTCTTTTATTTGTTAAATTGTTAACATTCAGTTACTAATTTATTACTAATATTTTTGTCATTGTTTTCTGAAAACACTTTGACTATTTTCCTTTACTGTGTTATAATTAACCGGTAAAGTAATTTTTGATTAATAGAGAGGATAAACGTATGAAAGTGGCTAATCAAATTGATGAGTTTAAATTCTATTTTACTTATTTCTGAGAATCAGCATGAAGTTTTGATTGGTTCTTGTACGAGTGGTTTTTCTTTAACCAATACGCAAGAGCATATTTTAATGTTACTTTCAAAGGATAATTATTCAAATTCTGAGCTTGCTAAATTACTAAATGTCAGTCAAGCTGCTGTGACCAAAGCAGTTAAACAATTACTTTCTTTTGGCATGCTGGAAGCTTTGAAAGATGAGAATGATGCTCGTATTGTTTTGTATCGGTTAACAGATTTAGGGCGTCCTGTTGCTGAAGAACATTCCCATCATCACGACCATACCTTAGAAGTCTATAATCAGGTATTAAGTAATTTTTCTGAGGATGAACAACTTGTGATTTCCTCTTTTCTTACTCGATTATTGGAGGATCTTCGTTAATGCGTTATATTACTGTTAAAGATCTTTCTTTTTATTATGATCGTGAGCCTGTTCTTGAGGGAGTTAATTACTACTTGGACAGTGGTGAGTTTGTGACGCTGACTGGTGAGAATGGTGCAGCCAAATCTACTTTGATTAAGGCAAGTCTTGGTATTTTGAAACCTAAGATGGGAACTGTCGAAATTTCCAAGGAGAATGTAGCTGGAAAGAAATTACGTATTGCCTATCTTCCGCAACAGATTGCTAGCTTCAATGCAGGTTTTCCCAGTTCTGTTTATGAGTTTGTTAAATCAGGTCGTTATCCTCGCAAAGGATGGTTTCGTCACTTGAATCATCATGATGAGGAACATATTTTAGCTAGTTTAACGGCTGTTGGAATGTTAGAGCATCGAGATAAATCTTTAGGAGCTCTATCAGGTGGTCAGAAGCAACGGGCTGTCATTGCAAGAATGTTTGCGTCAGATCCAGATATTTTTGTGTTGGATGAACCAACTACAGGGATGGATGCTGGTAGCAAGGATGAGTTTTATGAATTGATGCACCATAGTGCCCATCACCACGGAAAGGCTGTTTTAATGATCACGCATGATCCTGAAGAAGTGAGTCATTTTGCCGATCGCAATATCCATTTGGTGAGAAAACAAAAATTCTCCATGGCGTTGCTTTTAATGTCCATGAGAAAGATGGAGGTGAGGAGCTTGCTTAGTTTATTTCAATATGACTTTATGCAACGGGCCTTGTTAGCGATGGTTGCCATGAGTCTCTTCTCCCCTATCTTAGGTGTATTTTTTTGATTTTTGCGTCGTCAGAGCTTAATGAGTGATACACTGAGCCACGTCTCTCTATCAGGGGTTGCTTTTTGGCCTCTTCCTTGGTTTCTCTCCAACTATTTCTACAGTCATTGTGGTCATCATAGCTGCGGTATTTCTAGAGTACTTACGAACAGTCTATAAAGATTTTATGGAAATTGGGACAGCGATTCTCATGTCGACCGGCTTAGCCTTGGCTTTGGTGATCATGAAGGGTGGCGGTAAAAAGTTCCATGAGTTTGGACCAGTACCTATTTGGCTCTACCTTGACCATTACGGATGAGCAAGTGCTTGCTTTGTTTATCATTGCAGCCATTGTTTTAGTTTTAACGATTCTCTTTATTCGTCCCATGTATATCCTTACATTTGATGAGGATACAGCTTATGTAGATGGTTTACCCGTGCGTCTCATGTCTATCTTGTTTAATATTGTGACAGGGGTGGCTATTGCCTTGATGATTCCGGCTGCAGGTTCCTTGTTGGTATCTACTATTATGGTCTTACCAGCTAGTATTGCTTTAAAGCTAGGAAAGACCTTCCGTTCGGTTATGCTTCTGGCAGTGGTCATTGGTTTTGTGGGGATGGTCAGTGGTCTCATTCTTTCTTATTACCCGGATACACCGGTTAGTGCGACCATTACCCTCTTATTTGTATCCTTCTTTTTGCTCTCAAATCTTTTTGTTAAATTTAGAAAATAGGTGATCTTATGAAAAAACTTGTATGGCTCGTGTTAGCCTTTTGTAGTCTTCTTTTAGTAGCTTGTAGTGGTGGTCAAAATCAGTCAGGGAAATTGAAAGTCATGACGACTTTCTATCCTGTCTATGAATTTACTAAGCAAGTCGTTGGAGACGAGGGAGATGTGGAGCTCTTGATTGGCTCTGGTTCGGAACCCCATGATTTTGAATTGTCTGCCAAGGGTCGCGCAAAAATCCAAGAGTCAGATGTCTTTGTCTATGAGAACGAGAACATGGAAACTTGGGTACCTCAGTTGTTGAAATCAATGGATGGCAAGAAAACAAAGGTTGTCAAAGCGACGGAGAATATGCTTCTTTTACCAGGTGGTGAAGAAGAGCATGACCATGAGGGAGGGGAAGAACACCATCATGAGTACGATCCCCATGTCTGGCTTTCTCCACAGAGAGCCATTAAAATGGTGGAAACGATTCGTGATCAACTGGTGAAACAGTACCCGGATAAAAAGGCTAGTTTTACAGCAAATGCGGATGCCTATATTGCTAAGTTGAAAAAATTGGATGACAGTTATACGAAGAGCTTATCTGCAGCGAAACAGAAAAATTTTGTCACTCAACACGCAGCTTTCCGTTATTTGGCCTTGGATTATGGCTTGAATCAAGTCTCTATTTCAGGTTTGTCACCAGATAGTGAACCGTCTGCGACTCGTTTGAGTGAATTGACAGAGTATATCAAGAAGAACGACATCAAGGTCATCTACTTTGAAGAAATGCTTCTAAATCCTTATCGAAAACCTTATCTGCTGAAACCGGTGTGGATCTAGCTGTTTTGAATCCATTAGAGAGCTTGACAGATGAGCAGATGAAAGATGGTGAAGACTACATCTCTATCATGGGAGCTAACCTCAAATCTTTGGAGTTAACAACGGCTCAAGCCGGAAAAGAAATTGCTCCAGAAGAGGAAGAAGACACCAAAACAGTAGCCAATGGCTATTTTGAAGACAGTGCTATTAAGGACCGAACTCTTTCAGACTATGCGGGAGACTGGCAGTCTGTGTATCCTTATCTAAAAGATGGAACCTTGGATCAAGTCTTTGACTACAAAGCTAAACTAACTAAGTCCAAAACAGCTGAGGAGTATAAAGCTTACTACACCACAGGTTATAAAACAGATGTCGAACGGATTGTCATTACAGACAAAACCATGACCTTCTATAAGAATGGCGAAGAGAAGAAGTTCGAATACCGCTATGCTGGGAAGCATACACTAACCTATACAAAAGGGAATCGTGGAGTGCGTTATCTTTTTGAAGCAACTGATCCAAATGCGGGTGAATTCAAGTATGTTCAATTCAGTGACCACCAAATTGCTCCTAATAAGGCAGCTCACTTCCACATTTTCTTCGGTGGGGAAAGTCAAGAGGCTCTTTATAAGGAATTAGAAAATTGGCCTACTTACTACCCAAGTGACTTGACAGGATTTGAAATTGCACAGGAAATGTTAGCCCATTAATCAAATAGAGAAGGAACCAGCTGGTTCCTTTTTTGATAGTAACAGAAACTTGTCAATTTGCTAGAAAAAGGATAAAATAAGGCTTATAGAATAGATTGAATGTGGGGAGATTCATGATGAAAAAGTACCGTTTGCTATTGTTGCTTTCTGCTCTACTGTTTTTCCTTGGAGCCTGTGGTGATAAAAAGCAGGAGACAGGATCTGAAAGTAAAGAAAGTACAGTTCGTCAATCGAGGGATAGCGCAGCTACTAGTGAAACAAAGAAAGTTGAGAGCTCTAGTGATAAGAAAGAAAAAACAAAGATGGATATTGAAGCAATCGCTCAAGGGGATTATAGTAGTGTAGCTGGTGTCTGGCAAGATGATAAGGGAAATAAACTAGTCTTCAATCAAAATGGTTTGGTCTCTAACGAATATGAGTCTTACGGTCTCTCCTTGACGGATTATGGGACTGTTTCAGGAGGAGTCTACGGAGGAATCACAGGTGGATTTCTGATGGAATTCATCCCTGCTGGGCTTACGATTGATGATCAAACGGACGAAAATGGAGAGGTCGTCTTCCATGATGATTCTGATGCTAGCAAGGACCGTCTCTGGACCGGAACTGGAATGTACAGTTTTACGGAACAAGGTTCTTTCCTCTATAAGGTCGGGGACTAGCTAGTATAGGTGTAATGAAAAAGAATGAAGAGTGTCCTACTCTTCATTCTTTTTTAGATTTTAGGGAGCCAAGAAAGGTGGAAGTCTAACTTCTCTGCTTTTAAGAGATCTTGGTGCCTCACTCTGTCGATTCTTTTTCCATCAAGGGAAACATCTTGAAGAAAGTGTGCCTGGGCTGTGTGGGCTGTGCTATGGATATGCAGCCATTTTTTCTCTTGAGGGAGATAGAGGCGCAGGTGTTTGAAGAGGGGGATTCCTAGGTCATAGACTGGCTTGCCTGGACAAGTCGGATAGAGTCCCAAAACCGACCAGATATACCAAGAAGATAGACTGCCATTATCTTCATCTCCTGGATAGGCTTGGAAGCTTGGCTGGAAGGCTTCTTTGCGAAGGGCTTGGATCAGGACGCTAGTGTATTCCGGGTGTTGGCTATAGCGAAAGAGATAAGGAATGTGAAAGCTAGGTTGGTTCGAAATGGCAATTTGCCCAAAAAGGAGCTTGGGCCATCTCACTCATTTCATGAATTTCGTAGCCATAGCCCGTCACCCTCATAATGCGGTGCTTGAGTGGCTAGTCGAGTTAAATAGTGGGTGAAGCCTTCTTCTCCACCAAAAAGTTGCTTGAGGCCCTCGATGTCGTGAAGGGCGCCTAAGGTTGCCTGAATGGCAGAGCACTCTGCATAGTCGCGTCCCCAACTGATGGGCGAGAAGTCTGGTCTAAAATGACCTTTCTTATCTTTGGCCCGAATATAACCTGTTTCTGGATCAAAGAGGGTTCGATAGGAAAGACTAGACTGGGTCATATTCTTTGGCCAACTCTTCCTTGCCAAGTAGCTGGGCTGTTTGGGCAATACAAAAGTCGCTATAGGAGAAGTCAATGGTGTGACTCACGCTTTCGTGATAGTCGGTGGATAGATAGCTAACTCCTGATATTCTTTAGCTCCTCGTCGACCATAATGACCATCTGGATCCTCTTTCCTAGCTGTATCCAACATGGCTTCAAAAAGCTCCGTGTGGAGGTCGGGGGCTAGGCTTTTCTGAATAGCATCTGCAATGACCCCGTCAATGAGGGTTCCAGGCATCATGCCTCTTTCGTCCGGCGCTAGCCATTTAGGGAGGAAACCGGTATCCCGGTAATGGCTGAGGAAGCCTTCGAGAAATTCCTGATAGAGATCGGGATAGACTAGGCTATAGAGAGGGAAGGTGGTCCGGAAGAGGTCCCAGAAGCCCAAACTAGTGAAGTATTTTCCTTCTTGAATGCGGTTGTGAGCGAAGTCGCGATGGACTGCTTTCCCCTCAGGGGTCACTTCATAACAAGTCTGAGGAAAGAGCAGACTACGGTAAAGACAGTGATCGAAAAAGGTTCGATCCTCTCCACCTGTATCTAAAATTTCAAATCGGTCCATTAGCTCTTGCCACTGGTGGCTGGCTTCTTCTTTTATATCTTCAAAGCTAGCTTTAGGGAGGTGAGATTTGGCCAACTCAGAGTTAATAAAGGAAGTGCCTAATCGAGCTTCCAGCGTGGGGCTGTCAAACTCTAGGATCAAATCTTGACCCAGCCAGTGAGTTCGGGTGATAGGGTGGTCGAATTCGAAATGAAGATAGAAAGGAAAGTCTTGTTGGTCTGTGTGATTTTGGTCTAGGATGTGGAAGTGAAGATCCGTTTCTCCAAATTTCACCTCAGTTAGTCCATTTGGACAGTGCAAGGCAAGCGCTAGTGTAGATGGCCCTTTAAAGCGAAGGAAGGATCCATAAAGGCTTGGCGTCACCTCTGAGTGGATTTGATAGCGCTCTGAGGTGAGGGCTAAATAATGGGGCTGAAAGATAGCTTCTTGGATCCGGTAACTGCTCTGTCTATATAGAGGTCTTCTTGACTCGGAATGTCTGTTAGTGGGGTAAGGAGACACCAAGAAAAATCCCCAATCCAAGGGCTAGGCTGATGGGTCAAGCGAATGCCTTGAAAGATTGGAAGGTTGGGGTTGAAAAACCAAGCACCCTGTTCATGTGTCGTCTGTGGGAGAAAATAATTCATCCCGAAAGGAACACCTGTGTAAGGGAGGGTGTTGCCGTTGGAATAAGCTGAGTGATTGTCTGTTCCTAAGCGGGTATCAATGCGAGTAATATCGGTCTTCATGCGGGACCTCCTGTTTCATACTAGAGTCTTCAAGACCTTTTCTTTCTTTATTTTAGCAGAAGCTACTCAAATCGGAAAGTCTTTTTCAAAACTAGAAAAGTTTGTAGAAAAAGGGCTATAATTTGCGTATGTATTTCCCCTTTGAAATCTTTTATACTGAATAGGAAAGAATCGACGAGTGTGAGGAAAACAAATGACCTATTCAAAAGAAATCGTTAGAGAATGGTTGGATCAAGTAGCAGAACGTGCTAAGGATTACCCTGAATGGGTGGATGTCTTTGAGCGTTGCTATACAGACACTTTAGACAATACAGTTGAAATCTTAGAAGATGGCTCAACTTTTGTGTTGACAGGGGACATCCCAGCTATGTGGTTGCGTGACTCAACGGCTCAATTGAGACCTTATCTTCATGTGGCTAAAAGAGATCCTCTCTTGCGTCAGACCATTGCTGGTTTGGTCAAACGCCAGATGACTTTGATCCTCAAGGATTCCTATGCTAATTCCTTCAATATTGAAGAGAACTGGAAGGGCCACCACGAAACAGACCATACAGATCTCAATGGCTGGATTTGGGAACGCAAGTATGAAGTGGATTCGCTTTGCTACCCCTTGCAGTTGGCTTATCTCCTTTGGAAAGAAACTGGTGAGACTAGCCAATTTGATGAAACCTTTGTCACAGCGACCAAGGAGATCCTTCATCTCTGGACGGTGGAGCAAGATCACAATAACTCACCTTATCGCTTTGTTCGTGATACTGATCGTAAGGAAGATACCTTGGTAAATGATGGTTTTGGTCCTGACTTTGCCGTGACAGGAATGACCTGGTCAGCCTTTCGTCCAAGTGATGATTGTTGTCAATATAGCTACTTGATTCCGTCAAATATGTTTGCAGTCGTTGTCTTAGGTTATGTCCAAGAAATCTTTGCTACATTGAATCTGGCTGATAGTGAAAGCATGATTGCTGATGCCAAACGTCTGCAGGCTGAGATTCAAGAAGGGATCGAAAATTATGCCTACACCACTAACAGCAAGGGTGAAAAGATTTATGCCTTTGAAGTGGATGGTCTAGGAAATGCTAGCATCATGGATGACCCTAACGTACCAAGTTTGTTAGCTGCTCCCTATCTTGGTTACTGTGATGTGAACGATGAGGTCTATCAAGCCACTCGTCGCACCATTCTGAGCCCTGAAAATCCATACTTCTACCAAGGAGAATACGCTAGTGGGCTAGGAAGTTCTCATACTTTCTACCGCTATATCTGGCCGATTGCCCTGTCGATCCAAGGTTTAACAGCTACAGATAAAGCTGAGAAGAAATTCTTGCTTGATCAGTTGGTTGCTTGTGATGGTGGCACGGGTGTCATGCACGAAAGCTTCCACGTAGATGATCCGACTAAATACTCGCGCGAATGGTTCTCTTGGGCCAACATGATGTTCTGCGAATTGGTCTTGGATTACTTGGATATTCGTTAATGAGCTGTCGCTCAATAGGTTCTTGCAAAGAATCACAAATCTATTTTAAAATTTAAGTTAGAATGAGGTTTTACTCATGGAAAATGTTGTTGTACATATCATCTCTCACAGCCACTGGGATCGTGAGTGGTATCTACCTTTTGAAAGCCACCGCATGCAATTGGTGGAACTGTTTGACAATCTGTTTGATCTTTTTGAAAATGATCCTGAATTCAAGAGCTTCCACTTGGATGGCCAAACGATCGTCCTTGATGACTATTTAGAAATTCGCCCTGAAAACCGTGACAAGGTGCAGCGTTATATCGACGAAGGCAAATTGAAGATTGGACCATTTTATATCTTGCAGGATGATTACTTGATTTCCAGTGAAGCTAACGTCCGCAATACCTTGATTGGACAAGCGGAATGCGCTAAATGGGGCAAATCTACTCAGATTGGCTACTTCCCTGATACCTTTGGAAATATGGGGCAGGCTCCTCAAATCCTTCAAAAATCAGGTATTCACGTCGCAGCCTTTGGTCGCGGTGTCAAGCCAATCGGATTTGATAACCAAGTCCTTGAAGATGAACAGTTTACCTCTCAATTTTCTGAGATGTACTGGCAAGGGGCTGATGGTAGCCGTGTACTAGGCATTCTTTTTGCTAACTGGTACAGTAACGGGAATGAAATTCCAGTGGATAAAGACGAGGCTTTGACTTTCTGGAAGCAAAAATTAGCAGACGTTCGTGATTATGCATCGACCAACCAATGGTTGATGATGAACGGCTGTGACCACCAGCCTGTTCAGAGAAATCTGAGCGAAGCCATTCGTGTGGCAAACGAACTCTTCCCTGACGTGACCTTTATTCATAGCTCATTTGACGAATATGTCCAAGCACTGGAAAGTGCCCTTCCTGAACAATTATCAACGGTAACAGGTGAGTTAACCAGTCAGGAAACGGATGGTTGGTATACTCTTGCTAACACATCTTCTTCACGCGTTTACCTCAAACAAGCCTTTCAAGAGAACAGCAATTTGCTAGAGCAAGTGGTGGAACCTTTGACCATCATCACTGGTGGACATCACCACAAGGATCAATTGACCTATGCCTGGAAGACGCTCTTACAAAATGCACCTCATGATAGTATCTGTGGTTGTAGTATTGACGAAGTTCACCGTGAAATGGAAGTTCGTTTTGCCAAGGTCAATCAAGTCGGAAACTTTGTCAAAACCAACCTTTTGAACGAATGGAAAGAGAAACTCGCGACTCAGAAATCCCAGAGTGAGCATCTCTTTACGGTTATGAACACTGGCTTGCATGGCAAGGTGGATACCGTCAGTACGATTGTCGATGTAGCGGTTTGTCCATTTAAGGAATTGCACCCGACAGAAGGCTTCAAGAAAATGGCCGCTTTGACCTTGCCAGACTATCATGTAGAGGATTTAGATGGGCATCTTGTAGAAGCTGAGATTGAAGACTTGGGGGCAAGTTTTGGCTATACCTTACCAAAGGATAAATTCCGCCAACCCTATATTGCGCGTCAAGTGCGCGTGACGGTTCCAGTTCACCTATCACCTCTTTCTTGGACCACCTTCCAGCTTCTGGAAGGAAAGCTTCCCATCATGATGGGATTTACCAAAATGGGGTGATCGATACACCATTCCTAACCCTCAGTATTGATGATGGCTTGACCCTTTACGATAAGACGACTAACGAAGCTTACGAAGACTTCATCCAATTCGAGGATCGTGGGGATATTGGAAATGAGTATATTTACTTCCAACCAAAAGGAACCGAGCCAATCTATGCGGAGCTGAAAAGCCATGAGATCTTGGAAAACAATGCTCGTTATGCCAAAATCTTGCTCAAGCATGACTTAACCATCCCAGTCAGTGCAGATGAAAAATTGGATGCGGAGCAAAGAGGCATTATTGAGTTTATGAACCGAGACGCAGGTCGTTCAGAAGAGGTGACAACCATCCCTCTTGAAACAGTGATGACCGTCTTTGTGGATGACCCGCAAATTCGCTTCAAGACGAGCTTTACCAATACTGCTAAGGATCACCGTATTCGTCTCTTGGTGAAAACTCATAATACTCGTCCAAGCAATGACTCGGAAAGCATCTATGAAGTTGTGACACGGCCAAATAAACCAGCAGCTTCTTGGGAAAATCCTGAAAATCCACAACACCAACAAGCCTTTGTCAGCTTGTATGATGATGTCAAAGGAGTGACAGTAGCTAACAAAGGATTGCACGAATACGAAATTCTTGGAGACGACACAATCGCAGTAACCCTTCTGCGTGCCTCAGGAGAACTCGGTGATTGGGGCTACTTCCCAACACCGGAAGCTCAGTGCTTGCGAGCTATCGAAGTTGAGTTTGCAGTAGAGTGCCACCAAGCTCAGGATCGTTTTTCAGCTTTCCGTCGTGCCAAAGCCTTCCAGGTGCCATTTACAGCTCTTCAAGTTGCAAAACAAGAGGGTAGCGTTGCAAAGCAACGGGTAGCCTCTTTAACCATCCGGCACTGAACTTGCCACAAGTATGCCCAACAGCCTTTAAAGTTGCTGAAAATGAAGAAGGCTACGTCCTTCGTTATTACAACATGAGTCAAGAAAATGTCCGTGTGTCTGAAAAACAACAAACCATTCTTGACTTGTTGGAACGCCCATATCCAGTCCATTCAGGACTATTAGCACCACAAGAAATTCGTACAGAATTGATTAAAAAAGAAGAAATTTAATTTCAAAAAGTAAACATAAAAAGAAAGGAGGAGCGAAAAAGTAAGAACCAACTGCTGATTCGCTCCTTTTTGCAGGTGAAAGCAATGACCATTGCAACGATTGATATCGGAGGGACTGGCATTAAGTTTGCTAGTCTAACTCCTGATGGAAAGATTTTAGATAAGACCAGCACCCCAACTCCAGAAACTTTAGAAGATTTGTTGGCTTGGTTGGACCAACGCTTGTCAGAACAGGACTATCGTGGGATTGCTATGAGTGTTCCAGGAGCGGTCAATCAAGAAACAGGAGTGATTGAGGGGATTAGTGCCATTCCTTACATTCATGGATTTTCATGGTATGAGGCCCTTGCTCATCACCAGCTACCTGTCCATCTAGAAAATGATGCCAACTGTGTTGGACTTAGTGAACTACTAGCTCATCCTGAGATTGAAAATGCAGCCTGTGTTGTCATTGGCACAGGGATTGGTGGGGCCATGATTATCAATGGGAAACTTCACCGTGGTCGCCATGGCTTGGGTGGAGAGTTTGGTTACATGACAACTATTGAACCAGCAGAAAAACTCAACAACTGGTCACTATTAGCTTCTACAGGAAGCATGGTTCGCTATGTCATCGAAAAATCTGGTCAAACCGATTGGGATGGCCGAAAGGTTTACCAAGAGGCTGCAGCAGGCAATGACCTTTGCCAAGAAGCCATTGAGCGGATGAATCGTAATCTAGCTCAAGGACTACTCAATATTCAGTACCTGATCGACCCAGATGTCATTAGCCTAGGTGGCTCTATCAGTCAGAACCCAGATTTTATCAAAGGGGTGCAAAAAGCAGTAGACGCTTTTGTGGAAAAATATGAAGAATATACAATTGCGCCAGTCATCCAAGCTTGCACCTATCAGGCAGATGCCAATCTCTACGGTGCCCTTGTCAACTGGTTACAGGAGGAAAACCAATGGTAACTTTTACAGGACTTAGTCCCAAACAAGCCCAAGCTATCGAAGTATTAAAAAATCACATTTCTCTACCAGATGTAGAAGTAGCGGTTGCTCAGTCTGACCAAGCCTCCATCTCTATCAAAGGTGAGAATGGGCAGTATCAAATGACCTACAGCAAACCTCATCAACTCTACCGCGCTTTGTCCCTGCTAGCAACAGCTTTAGCAGAAGGTGACAAGGTCGAGATTGAGGAACAGCTGCTTACGAAGATTTGGCCTACATGGCGGACTGTTCGCGCAATGCAGTGCTCAATGTCGCATCGGCCAAGCAGATGATTGAAGTCTTGGCTCTCATGGGTTACTCAAGCTTTGAGCTATACATGGAAGACACCTATCAGATTGAGGGGCAGCCATACTTTGGCTATTTCCGTGGGGCTTATGCTGCTGAAGAGTTACAGGAAATTGAAGCCTACGCCCAGCAGTTTGACATGACCTTTGTCCCATGTATCCAGACCTTGGCCCACTTGTCAGCCTTTGTCAAATGGGGTGTCAAAGAAGTGCAAGAACTTCGCGATGTAGAGGATATTCTCCTCATCGGTGAAGAAAAAGTCTACGACCTGATTGACGGTATGTTTGCGACGTTGTCTAAACTACAAACTCGCAAGGTCAATATCGGGATGGATGAAGCTCACCTAGTTGGTTTGGGACGTTACCTTATCCTAAACGGTGTGGTGGACCGTAGTCTCCTCATGTGCCAACACTTGGAACGCGTGTTGGATATTGCAGACAAGTATGGTTTCCACTGCCAGATGTGGAGCGATATGTTCTTCAAGCTTATGTCAGCAGATGGCCAGTATGATCGTGATGTAGAAATTCCAGAAGAAACACGTGTTTATCTTGACCGTCTCAAAGACCGTGTGACCTTGGTATACTGGGATTATTATCAGGATAGCGAAGAAAAATACAACCGAAACTTCCGTAATCACCACAAGATTAGCCAGGATATCGCCTTTGCAGGTGGGGCTTGGAAGTGGATTGGCTTTACACCTCATAATCATTTCAGTCGTCTTATCGCTCTTGAAGCCAATAAAGCCTGCCGTGCCAATCAGATCAAAGAAGTCATTGTAACTGGTTGGGGAGATAATGGTGGTGAAACAGCTCAGTTCTCTATTCTGCCAAGTCTACAAATCTGGGCAGAACTCAGCTATCGAAATGATTTAGAGCGTTTGTCAGCTCATTTCAAGACCAATACAGGTCTATCGGTTGAGGACTTTATGCAGCTTGATTTGGCCAACCTTTTACCAGATTTACCAGGAAATCTAAGTGGTATCAATCCCAACCGCTATGTCTTTTACCAGGATGTTCTTTGCCCAATTCTTGATAAGCACATGACACCTGAACAGGACAAGCCTCACTTTGCCCAGGCAGCTGAGACTCTGTCTGACATTAAAGAAAAAGCTGGAGTATACGCTTATCTTTTTGAAACTCAGGCCCAGTTGAATGCTATTTTAAGTGGCAAGGTGGATGTGGGCCGACGCATCCGTCAAGCCTATCAAGCAGGTGATAAAGAGAGCTTGCAACAAATCGCCAGAGAAGAATTGCCAAAATTAAGAAGCCAGATTGAAACCTTCCATAGCCTCTTTAGCCAGCAATGGTTGAAAGAAAACAAGGTCTTTGGTTTGGATACAGTAGATATCCGTATGGGAGGGCTCTTGCAACGAATCAAGCGAGCAGAAGGCCGTATGGAGGACTATCTAGCTGGTTCTATCTCACGTATCGATGAGTTGGAAGTAGAGATTTTGCCATTCAACGATTTCTACGGAGATAAGGACTTCGCAGCCACAACGGCTAATCAATGGCATACCATTGCAACAGCCTCAACCATCTATACGACCTAATAGAAAGCCTTGTATTTCAAGACAATGATATTGAAGGAGGAGAAGGATGTCCGATGAATGGAGACATTTCTTCTCTTTTTTTCTCCATTTTTAAGGCTATGTCATAAATTTGTAGAATTTTTTCTATAATTAGGAGTTTGAAAAAGTTTTCATAGAGTTTTATAATAAAAAATGTAAACGTTACCAAAAATAAAATGACAAAGGGGGGAGTCAGATGAAAAAGTTTGTTAAGACCTTGAGAGAAAATCTTATTTTCTTCTTAATGGTTTTACCAGGTGCAGCGTGGTTGATTTTATTCTTCTACATACCTGTTTTGGGAAACGTTGTCGCATTTAAAGACTATCATATCACCGGAGAGGGATTTATTGATAGTGTAATGAAGAGTAAGTGGGTAGGATTTGATAACTTCAAATTCCTCTTTAGTTCTAAAGATGCTTATATCATTACAAGAAATACCGTCCTTTACAACCTAGCCTTTATTTTCTTGGGCTTGATTGTTTCTGTTGGGATTGCCATTATCTTTAGTGAGATGCGTTCCAAACGGTTGGTTAAAGTGTTTCAAACATCAATGTTGTTCCCCTATTTCTTGTCATGGGTTATCATCAGCTTCTTTTACAGATGCCTTCTTAAACGTCGATAAAGGCTTGATTAACCACATCTTAACATCACTTGGGATGAAAGGAATCAACTTCTATACAGAGGTTGCCATTTGGCCAGCACTTCTCCTCTTCTTAGGAATCTGGAAAGGTTTTGGTTATAGCAGTGTTATGTACTATGCAACCATCATGGGAATTGATCCAACCTTCTACGAAGCGAGCAACAGTGGATGGAGCATCTAAGTGGCGGCAGAATCCGCCACATTACCATTCCTCAGTTGGCTTCCTTGATTACGGTCTTGACCATCCTTGCCATCGGAAATATCTTCCGTGCTGACTTTGGATTGTTCTACCAGATCCCACATAACTCAGGTGCCCTTTATAGTGTGACAAACGTAATTGATGTCTATGTCTACAATGGACTTGCTAAATCAGGAGATATTGCGATGGTACGTAGCTGACTGGTCTTTACCAATCAGTTGTCGGATTGATTCTCGTTTTACTTTCTAATATTGTAGCACGTCGGATTGATAAGAATGCGACGCTCTTCTAGAAAGGAGGATACCATGGCAAAATCAAAAATTAAAAAAGAAAAAGTTGATAATGTTGGGATCCACTCCTTCAGTAAGAAAGCAGACCTCTTCTTTAGTAGCATTGTTGGCTTGATTGCTCTATCCTGTATTTTGCCCTTCATCTTTGTTGTCATGATTTCCTTGACAGATGAACAAAGTTTAGCGATTCACGGCTTCCAATTTTGGCCTGCTAAGTTTGGTGCAGATGGCTATCTTTTCCTTGTTCAATTTAAGGATAAGATTCTTCAAGCCCTCTTTATTACCTTGTTTGTGACGATTGTAGGGACAGCATGTAATGTCTTCATTACAACGACCTACGCCTACGCAATCTCTCGTAGAACCTTTAAGTACAGAAACTTCTTTACTGTCTTTGCCCTCTTGAGCATGCTCTTTAGTGCAGGGATGGTACCAGGTTACATCGTTACCACTCAGTTGCTTCATTTAGGAGATACGGTTGGAGCCCTCATCATTCCGATGTTATTGAGTCCCTTCAATATTATCTTGATGCGGACCTTCTTCAAACGGACGATCCCAGAAGCTATTCTTGAGTCTGCTCGGATAGATGGAGCCAGTGAAACACGGATCTTCTTCCAGATCTGTTTGCCACTTTCTCTCCCAGGGATTGCGACCATCAGTCTCTTTACAGCCCTCGGCTTCTGGAATGACTGGTTCAACGCCCTCCTCTATATCAAGAGCGAAAATCTCTATCCCCTTCAATACTTGCTGATGCAAATCCAAAATAATATGGATTACATTTCTAAATCAGTCGGTGCATCTAGTCAAATCGCTGGTGCGGTCCAATCCCTTCCTAAGGAAACTGGACGGATGGCCATGGTGGTGGTGGCAACAGTTCCAATCGCTATCCTCTATCCATTCTTCCAACGTTACTTTGTAAAAGGATTGACCATCGGTGGTGTGAAGAGTAAGCAAACCTTTCTCACCCACCCTTCATAATGTTAATAAAGAAAAATATAAAAGGAGTTTTTCTCATGAAAAATTGGAAAAAATATGCTTTAGCTTCTGCTAGCGTTCTCGCACTTGGAGCAACTCTTGCTGCTTGTGGTAACTTGACAGGTGATAACCAAAAATCATCTAAGAGTGAAGATGGCAAAACAGTTATCAAAATGTACCAAATCGGTGACAAACCTGATAACTTGGATACCTTGTTAGAAAATGCTAACAAGATCATCGAAGAAAAAGCTGGTGTTAAATTAGACATCCAATACCTTGGTTGGGGTGACTACGACAAGAAGATGAACGTTATCATTTCATCTGGTGAAAGCTACGATATTGCTTTCGCAAACAACTATGTCATCAACGCTCAAAAAGGTGCTTATGCTGACTTGACAGACTTGTACAAGAAAGAAGGGAAAGAGCTTTATGAAGCACTTGACCCAGCTTATATCAAAGGGAATACTGTAAACGGCAAGATCTATGCTGTTCCAGTTGCAGCCAACGTGGCATCTTCACAAAACTTTGCCTTCAACGGACCACTTCTTGAAAAATATGGTATCGACATCTCAAACGTAAAAGACTATGCTTCTCTTGAACCAGTCTTGAAAGCGATCAAAGAAAAAGATCCAAACGTTGTTCCATTCGCAATGAACAAGAGCTATGGTGGACCTTCTGATGACTTCGATTACATCGCAGTAGATGGACTTCCATTCGTTGTCGATTTGCAAGGTGACACAACTAAGATCGTTGACCGTTACACGATCCCACGTTATGTTGAAAACTTGAAGACTCTTCATAAATACTATGAAGCAGGATACATTCCAAAAGACGTAGCTACAAGCGATACTGGATATGACCTTTCTCAAGATACTTGGTTGGTACGTGAAGAAACAGTAGGACCTGCTGACTACGGTAACAGCTTGCTTACTCGTGTAGCAAACCGTAAGATTGATATTAAACCATTCACTCAACTTTACAAGAAGAACAACACTACTCAAGTTGCAAACTTTGTTATCTCAAACAACTCTAAGAACAAAGAAAAAGCAATGGAAGTATTGAACCTCTTGAATACAAACCCAGAACTCTTGAACGGTCTTGTTTACGGACCAGAAGGCAAGAACTGGGAAAAAGTTGAAGGTAAAGAAAACCGTGTGAAAGTCTTGGATGGCTACAACGGAAACACTCACATGTCTGGATGGAATACAGGTAACAACTGGATTCTTTACATCAACGAAAACGTAACGGATGAGCAAATTGAACAATCTAAGAAAGACTTAGAAACTGCAAAAGAATCTCCAGCACTTGGATTCATCTTCAACACTGAAAACGTGAAATCAGAAATCACTGCCCTTACAAACACTTTGAACCAATTCACAAGTGCCATCAATACAGGTACAGTAGATCCTGAAGTTGAAATTCCTAAGATGCTTGAAAAATTGAAATCAGAAGGTGCCTACCAAAAAGTCTTGGATGAAATCCAAAAACAATACGATGAGTACCTTGCTGCTAAGAAATAAGCTAGCATTACTTGCTTAAGTCTATCAAAAGACTTTGAGGTCTTCGCACTTCAAAGTCTTTTCTGTTGATGATTTCGAAATCGAAACCATCAGAGGAAATGTGCTATAATATAGGGTATAATCATCAGTTGTACTAGGGAAACTATACTAACTTGATTGAAGTTTCCCTCTACGGCAAATGAATATGGAGACGAAATATGGGAAGAATGATTGAATTTATTTTTACAAGGGTCTATTTAGCCATGCTGGCAACAGGAATCTTTTGGGCGCTAACCTTTTGTGGAGGCATCCTATTTGGATTTGGGCCGGCTAGTGCAACGATTATGAGTCTATATGCCGAACATGGATCTGATTACAAACAATATGCTTGGTCTGAAGCTTGGTCGCTCTATAAAGAAAATTTCCGTCGGGCCAACCAGGTTTTCTATACATTTTTTTTGATCGAAGCCATTCTTATTTATGGTATGTATCTGATGATTCAATTGCCCCACTTGTCCCTGTTTCAGATTTTTATCCTATTGGTCAATTTGATTTTCTTGTTGGTGGCTCCCTTGACTTTTGCAGTCTATCTCAAGCTTCAAGTCCATTTTGACTTGTCCTACCTCAACAGCTTGAAGTTGAGTTTTATTGGTGCTTTTCTGGATATTCGTGCAGTGACCAAGTTTCTCTTGGGGACCTTCCTCCTAGGGGTTGTTACCCATTTCGTTCCGGCTTTGTTTTTCTTTGTTTTACTGGGCTTGTGGCATTTCTTTGTCAATGACATTTTTCAACCCGTCTACGAAACAATTCGCTCTAAAGTGGTTTCTTAATTATGAAAAAAATATGGTTAGCGACTCTTTTGAAGTTTTATGCCTATATCATGGTGGGGATCATCACAACCTTAGGCGTGACAGTATCCTTGGTCTATTGGCATAATCAGCGAGCAGAAAACGAACGGATTGCTCAGTTGATTTCCTCTCGCTTGACTGCTGAGGTAGAGGATATCTACAAAAGATCGACACAATGGGGAAAGAGTCTGGTAGAGAACCCTGCCAAGCTCGAAGGAGTTTACAAGTACTTTTCAATGTCGCCTTCGGAATACGAAAGTTGGCGTCTGGACAATTATTTTTCCAACTATATTCAAGTCTCCCTACACCGCAATGTTGAAACCCTTTACTTGGAACACGACGCACTCGACCAAATCGATTTGGTGTTAAACGATTATACAACGGTCTTTGTTTCCAGTAAGAATAAAAAAGGGGGAGAACAAGTTCCAGCAGATCGGTACAAGGCTAGCTCGCAAGCCATTCCAGTCTCCTTAACGGATGTGACGACTGGCCAGGATATTGGACTGGCTTACATTAAAATCAATCCGGCGCTATTGGATTCTGTTGTCGATAATATCCAAGACACGATTCCAGTTGCTGTCCAGATCTATAATCCCTTGGGCAAGGTTTTTTACCACAGAGGGGATATCAACCCTAAAGACCACAGCCAGTGGATTGTGCGAGATACTGCTTACGGCTATCAAATCTGGGTTGGAATCCCGACCTCTTACACGGTTCGAACAGCCTTATTTAGTTTTACCTGGATGATTTCGATCGCCCTAATCCTGGTCTTGGTCTTGTATCTCTTGCTTCAACGTATTTTCCGTAATTACCAAAAACAAGTGTTGGATTTGGTAGATACCATGGAAGCCATCAGCCAGGGGGATTCCGAGCGACGGATCAATGTGGATACCAAAGAGCAGGAGCTCCTCTTAGTTGCGGAAATGACCAATACCATGTTGGATAATATGGACAAGTCTATCCGGGATATCTATCAGCTACAACTGAGTCAAAAAGATGCCAATATGAAAGCCTTGCAAGCGCAGATTAATCCGCATTTCATGTATAATACCATGGAGTTTATTCGCATGTATGCAGTCATGCAGGATCAAGAAGAATTAGCCGATATTATTTACGAATTTAGTAGTCTTCTTCGAAACAATATTTCAGAGGAGAAGGAGACGACCATCGAAAATGAGTTGGAATTTTGTAGAAAATACAGCTATCTCTGTATGGTACGTTATCCAAAATCGATTGCTTATGGCTTTAAAATTGAACCCGGTCTAGAAGAGATGGTCATTCCGAAGTTTACTCTTCAGCCATTAGTGGAAAATTACTTTGTCCATGGGATTGATCACAAGCGCAAGGACAATGTCATTAGTATCAAAGTCCGTCGTGTTGGAGAAGCGGTAGAAATTCGTGTTCAAGACAATGGGAGAGGAATGGAACCGAGCCAACTGCAACGGATCCAACAAATGTTGAGTCATAGGGATCCTCGAGAAGAAGTAGAAGAGAGTAAGGGACGGCAATCCATTGGGATTGTCAATGTCCACGAGCGTTTCCTTCTCTACTTTGGGGATCGTTACCACATTCAAATTACATCAGAAAAAGGAAAAGGTGTCCTCTATACGATTATCATTGAGGATGCTTAAGAGGAAAAAATCGTGTATAAAGTCTTATTGGTTGACGACGAATATATGATTACGGAGGGGCTGAAAAAACTGATTCCCTTTGAAAAATGGGACATGGAAGTTGTATACACAGCAGAGGATGCAGACCAGGCCTTGGCCTATGTTGCGGATTATCCAGTGGATATCGTGATTACGGATGTCAATATGCCAGGAAAAACTGGTCTGGAAATGATTGATCAAATGCAGTCCATTCTTCCCCATGCAGCCTATATCATTATGTCGGGGTACCAAGATTTTGCTTATGTAAAAAAGGCTCTGAATCTCCGGGTAGCAGACTATCTGTTAAAGCCTGTCAATAAGGTGGAGTTAGGGAATATCCTAGAAAAATTATCTCAAACTCTAAAAAAACCAGACCAGGAGACGGCCAATCGCCTCCTTCATGAAGACTGGTCAGAGGAAGAATTCGAACAAGCCATTCGGGGGAGAAAACAACTCTGGATTGGAGTGGATAAGGAAAGGAAAGGCTTTGCCAGTTCGTCTTATCAGGTCTTAGGAAAAAATCTTCAACTCTATCTTTCAGATGAGGATGAGGGAGCTTTCCTACAGCGCCGTTTCCAAGCACCTTACAAAGAACATTTTCAACAATTTAAAGAGCTTGTTGAACGAAGTCTGTTTTATGGGGATCTCCCTTTGGAGGAAGAAGATGGGGTCTTTAATTACTACGAACCCATCTACCGTGTCATCATCCAGGGGAATATCCAACAGATTTTAGAGGAGTTGACTTGGTTGGAAGAAACCGTGAAAAGCCATACTCCAAAAGTGGCGATAGCCAAGCAACTCTTTATTCAGTTCATTATGGATGTCTTTCATTTATTTGAACATCTGCACGGAGATGACCTGACAGAAGTTGTGAAGGCTGTTCATGAGACAACGACTTTCGAGGATCTTGTTACCTGCGTTCGGAATCAATTGGAGACCTTCTTCTCTCAATATCGAATGAACAATAATGTGGCGACCGTCTTAGAAGTGATTGGGCGCGACTATCGGAAGGAACTGTCGCTCAAGGATATCAGCAAAGACCTTTATATCAATCCTGTTTATTTAGGGCAATTGATCAAGCGTGAGACCAATTCCACCTTTGCGGAACTGCTGAATAAACAACGGATCAAAGCAGCTCAACAGTTGCTGTTGTCCACAACGGAAAGTATCGAAGATATTTGCTATGAGGTCGGCTATAGCAATGTCGGTTACTTTTATAAAGTATTCCGCAAGTTGTGTGGCAAGTCCCCTAAAGCCTACCGTCAACAAATCGGCGTAGAGGAAAGTGACTGATCTGAAAACACGAAAAATACCCTCCATTTTTTAATCAATGGAGGGTATTTTTTAGTTGCTTCTTCCGATCAAAATCGTGGCAGAAATCGTGACCTGAGTCAGATCGTTCCAGTCAATTTGAGCTGGATCGACATGAAAGAGGAGAGGCGTCATGCTTAGAAGAGCCTCTCGCAATGCTGGTGTGAGTTCGAAGGTTTCCTGGCAATGGATGGTGTTTTCAATCGTAAAATGATCAGAGAAATGTTGAATAATCTGCTCATTGGAATAATCGGCCTGATCCAGGTGGTCCTTCACCTTCTGACGAATCTCTTGCAGATGGGTGGCTGTTGGGATGACCTTGATAAGGCGACCGTCTGGGGCCAGGACCCGTTTAAATTCCTGATAATTTGCTGGTGAAAAGATATCTAGGAGAAGGTCCATGCTCTGGTCTAAAAGAGGGAGACGGGCTAGATCCCCGACAAACCACTTGACCTTCCATTCCTGGTCGCTTTTGGCAGCCAGTTGGATCGATTCCTTAGATAAATCAAAGGCGTAAAAGGAATGGTCTGGATACCATTCTTGTAAGCTGCGCGAATAGTAGCCTTCTCCGCAACCAATATCTAAAATGTTGGATGGATGGTCCAGTGGAGACAAGCATTCTGATAGGGTAGTAAGGATATGGTCGTAGAAGCCGTTCTCTAAAACTAGTTGCCGGTTTTGGAAACTCTCCTTGTCATAGTCCTTAGAGGGCTTCACTTGTGGAGCCAAGTTCACATAGCCAAACTTAGCAAGGTCAAAGGAGTGACGGTTGGGACAAGTCAAGCTTTGTTGGACCAGGTCAAGGGCTTCCTGACAGATGGGACAGGCAAAAGCTGTTGCGGTCTGAAATCGTTGTAATTTTGGTTTGATTGTCATGATACTTCTAGTGTACCAAAAAACCTCTGAAAGTCATAGTTTCAGAGGTCTTCTTTTTAATAAGTCAAGACAAAGTATTTTTTCTTCCCACGGCGGATAACAGTGAGTTCGTTCTCTAACTTATCTGCATCACTTAAGACATAGTCAAGGTCTTGGATGCGGTCACCGTTGACGTAGATAGCTCCGTTTTGTACGTCTTCACGGGCTTGGCGTTTTGAGTTAACCACGCCAGATGACACGAGAAGTTCTACGATGTTGTGGTTTTCGTCTGCTTGTACTTGGTAGTTTGGCACGCCACGAAGTCCTTGCTTAAGCTCTTTAACAGAAAGGTTTTTGATGTTTCCAGCAAAGAGTTGCTCCGTGATGTTGAGGGCTTCTTTGTAAGCTTCTTCACCGTGGACAAGGGTAACCACTTCACGCGCCAAGACTTTTTGAGCCAAGCGTTCGTGTGGCGCAGCTTCAAACTGTTTGCGGATCTCTTCAATCTCATCAAGAGACAAGAAGGTAAAGATTTTCAAGAAGCGAACAGCGTCAGCGTCCATGACATTCATCCAAAATTGGTACATTTCGTATGGAGAAGTCTTTTCAGGGTTGAGCCAAACCGCATTCCCTTCAGATTTACCAAATTTCTTACCAGTTGCATCTGTGATGAGGGGCACAGTGATTACGTGACCAGTCTTGTCAGCCTTCCGACGCAACAATTCGGTACCAGCAGTCATATTTCCCCACTGGTCAGAACCACCGATTTGCAGAGTGACATTGTGCTCTTGGTTCAAGACAAAGAAGTCGTAGCCTTGCATGATTTGGTAGGCAAATTCAGTGTAAGAAATCCCTGTTTCAATCCGTTTCTTCACAGATTCCTTGCTCATCATGTAGTTGACAGTAAAGTATTTTCCGATGTCGCGAAGGAAGTCAATGAAGCTAATGCTGCCAAACCAGTCGTAGTTATTGACCATGACAGCCTTATTTTCCCCATTTTCAAAATCTAAGAAACGAGACAATTGCCCTTGGATAGAAGTGACCCAACCGTCTACAGTCTCCTTAGTTTGTAAACTGCGCTCGGCATCTTTGAAAGAAGGGTCTCCAATGAGTCCGGTCGCACCACCGACAAGCGCATAAGGTTTGTGGCCTGCCAATTGTAAGCGACGACTGGTCAAGATTGCAACAAGGTGCCCAAGGTGTAAACTATCAGCAGTTGGATCGTAGCCAGTATAATACGATACTTGTCCTTCTTCTAGGGCTTTACGCAAAGCATCTTCGTCAGTCGTTTGGAAAATCAAACCACGTTCTTTTAGCTCATCAAAAATGTGCATCGTTCTCTCCTTTTCTAAGCTACTGGCCGGATCGATGAAAACAGTCCAGTATCTGTATGGTTTCTCTCTATTTTACCATAATGACTTGAAATAGCAATGAATGGACGAAAAAAATCCAATTGGAAACAGTGTTCTCAACTTTAGGAATTGAAAAGAAAGTAGTCCATTTGGTATAATAGGAAGGACAAGGAGAAATAGAGTGAGTCAAATGAGAGAATTTTTTACAAAGTGCGGGAAGAAAATAAAAGGCTTCTTTGCCAAAATGACTGTTGAAGTCAATGAGAAAGAAGACAAGGAGGGCTGGTCACTAGGAGATTTCGTAGCGACAGTTCTCCGAACCATGAAGCTCCTTTGGGATGTGTTATTGGTGTTTGCTTTAGGTGGCCTCTTGTTTGGAGCAGGGATTGCGATTGGCTATGCGGCCAGTCTATTTAATGCGACAGAAACACCGGATCCAACACAGCTGGTTCAACAAGTACGAAATATTTCCAGTGTTTCAAAGATTTCCTACTCAGACGGGAGTGTCATTTCTGATATTGATAGTGACCTCATTCGGATTCCTGTTCAAAAGGATGCGATTTCGGATAATGTTAAAAAGGCCGTCATTGCCACAGAGGATGAAAATTTCAATAGCCATAACGGGGTTGTTCCAAAAGCAGTAATCCGGGCGACTTTAGGTTCAGTTGCCGGAGTAGGTTCCTCAAGTGGGGGTTCAACTTTGACCCAACAGTTGATCAAACAACAAGTTGTGGGAGATGCACCGACCTTCTCACGGAAAGCTGCGGAGATTATCGATGCCCTTGCTCTTGAGCGGGTAATGGATAAGGACGAAATTTTAACGACCTACCTCAATGTATCTCCATTTGGTCGAAACAACCGTGGACAAAATATTGCTGGAGTAGAAGCGGCAGCTCAAGGGATCTTTGGAGTTTCTGCCAAAGACTTGACCATTCCACAGGCGGCCTTTATTGCTGGTTTGCCACAGAGCCCAATTGTCTACTCACCTTATGCTTCTGATGGAAGTCTCAAAACTCCAGAAAATCAAGCTTTAGGCTTGGATCGGGCAAAGGATGTCTTGTACAATATGTATCGGACAGGGGCTATCACTAAGGAAGAGTACGACCAATATAGTCAATATGATTTAAGTAAGGATTTCCTTCCGTCAAATGGCATCGAGAAGACGCCACACGACTACTTGTATTTCCAAGCCGTCAGTGAAGCGGAAGAAGCCATGTATGAGTATTTAATCAAGAGAGACAACGTCTCTAGTCACGACCTAAAAAACAATTCGACCGTTAAATCTTATCAAGAGTTGGCGAAGAAAGAATTGAGAGAGGGTGGCTATACGGTCCAAACCACTATTAACAAAGCTATCTACAATGCCATGCAAGAAGCAGTTGCCAATTATGGAGGTATCTTGGACGATGGAACGGGTACGGTAGAGGTAGGGAATGTCCTTATGGACAACCGAACAGGGGCTATTCTTGGCTTTGTTGGGGGACGGAATTTTGACGGGAATCAAAATAACCATGCTTTTGACACGGAGCGTTCTCCAGGGTCTACCATTAAACCCTTGCTGGCCTATGGAATTGCCATTGACCAAGGCTTGATGGGAAGCAATAGTATCCTCTCCAATTACCCAACCAACTTCTCTAGTGGAGAGCCAATTATGCACGTGGATAACCGAGGGACTGGGATGATGGACCTCCGAGAGGCCCTCAACACCTCATGGAATATCCCAGCTTATTGGACCTATCGTACTCTTCGTGAAAAGGGTGTCGATGTCCCAGGCTATATGGAAAAAATGGGCTACGACATCGCTGAGTATGGGATTGAAAGTCTGCCAATGGGAGGCGGAATCGAAGTAAGCGTTGCTCAACATACAAATGGTTATCAAACCCTTGCCAATAATGGGAATTACCAAAAGCGCTACATGATTGAAAAAATCATGGATCGAGATGGAAAAGTTGTTTACCAGCACGAAAGCAAGCCAACACGGGTTTATTCAGCAGCGGCTGCGACCATCATGCAAGATCTGTTAAGAGGGGTCATCAGTTCTGGTGCGACTACAACCTTTAAGAGCCGGATCAGCCAGGTCAATCCAACCCTTGCAAACGCTGATTGGATTGGAAAAACCGGAACTACCAATGAGAATGGAGATATGTGGCTCATGCTTTCTACTCCAAATCTCACCTTAGGTGGCTGGATTGGACACGATAACAATGCTTCCATGGCTCCGTTGACAGGATACAATAATAACGCAAGTTACATGGCCTATTTAGCAAATGCCATCTATCAGGCGGATCCAAATGCTTGGGGAGTGCAAGACCGCTTCACTCTAGATAGCAGTGTCATTTCATCTACTGTTTTGAAATCTACTGGACAACGACCTGGTCGTGTCAATGTCAATGGTCGTGATATCGATGTGTCAGGTGCAACGGTTACGAGCTATTGGGCTAAAAATGGCGCTCCACAAACGACCTATCGGTTCGCGATTGGTGGATCAGATAGTGATTATGCTAGTGCCTGGGCTGGAATCTTAGGCGGTTCAGGGGGGACTTCCAATGGAAATCGAAATACCAACCGGACAAGCAATTCGAACACGACAAGTAGTTCAAACACGACAAGTAGTTCGAACACGACAAGCAGTTCATCATCTAGTGGTCAAAACCGATAAAAATAATGAGGGGCAATACCATAAAATCGTTTTCATGTCTAGAGAAAACCTTGTGTTTTTTGTGAAAATACGATATAATAAGAACAAGTAATTTGTCGTGCGCTTTATTTGAAATATTGTCCAAATAGAAGCTTACAGCAGTTAAATCAAACTTTATAAAAGTCGATTTAGCTGCTCTTTTTGTGCCTATTTTTAGAAAAAACTGGTTTTGTCACACAAACTTAATCTTTCTAAAAATTCCAAAAAGGATAAATGATACGGAGGAGATTTCTTCTCACGTGATGTAGATCACACCCCCTTCATAACATCGTTTCGACTGGATGAGAACTATTCTGATGTAGTCAAAAGCGATCTAGAAACCGGATCTTCAGAGAGGGGCTTCCCCTAGCTGGTATCCTAGTATAGAAAAAGGAGTTAAAACTTTGGCAGGACATGACGTTCAATACGGGAAACATCGGACCCGTCGTAGTTTTTCAAGAATCAAAGAAGTTCTTGATTTACCAAATTTGATTGAAATCCAAACGGATTCATTTAAAGATTTTCTGGATCATGGTTTGAAAGAAGTTTTCGAAGATGTATTGCCAATTTCGAACTTCACCGACACAATGGAGTTGGAATTTGTCGGCTATGAGATCAGAGAACCAAAGTATACCTTGGAAGAAGCACGTATCCATGATGCGAGTTATTCTGCTCCAATCTTTGTAACCTTCCGCTTGGTTAACAAGGAAACAGGAGAAATCAAAACTCAAGAAGTTTTCTTTGGTGATTTCCCAATCATGACTGAGATGGGGACCTTTATCATCAATGGTGGAGAGCGGATCATCGTATCCCAGCTCGTTCGTTCACCAGGTGTCTACTTCAATGATAAAGTGGACAAGAATGGTAAGGTTGGCTATGGATCAACGGTTATTCCGAACCGTGGAGCTTGGCTAGAACTTGAAACAGACTCAAAAGATATTGCTTACACTCGTATTGACCGTACGCGTAAGATTCCATTTACGACCTTGGTTCGTGCCCTTGGTTTCTCTGGTGATGATGAGATTTTTGATATCTTTGGGGATAGCGAATTGGTTCGCAACACTGTCGAGAAAGATATTCATAAGAACCCAATGGATTCACGAACAGATGAAGCCCTCAAAGAAATTTATGAGCGTCTTCGTCCAGGTGAGCCAAAAACAGCGGAAAGCTCACGTAGCTTGTTAGTAGCCCGTTTCTTTGACCCACGTCGTTATGACTTGGCACCAGTTGGTCGTTACAAGATCAACAAGAAACTCAATATCAAGAACCGCTTGTTGAACCAAACAATCGCAGAACCATTGGTAGATGCTGAAACAGGCGAAATCCTTGTAGAAGCTGGAACAGTGATGACGCGCGACGTCATCGACAGCATCTCAGAACATTTGGACGGTGACTTGAACAAGATTGTCTACACTCCAAATGATTCAGCAGTCTTGACAGAACCAGTCGTTCTTCAAAAATTCAAAGTTGTGGCGCCTACTGATCCAGAACGCGTTGTCACTATCATCGGCAATGCTAATCCAGATGATAAGGTTCGTACCATCACTCCAGCCGATATCCTTGCTGAGATGAGCTACTTCCTTAACTTGGCTGAAGGTCTTGGCCGTGTCGATGATATCGACCACCTTGGAAACCGTCGGATCCGTGCGGTTGGTGAATTGCTTGCTAACCAAGTGCGTCTTGGACTTTCACGGATGGAACGTAATGTCCGTGAACGCATGTCTGTTCAAGATAACGAAGTATTAACACCGCAACAAATCATCAACATTCGTCCAGTGACTGCAGCGATTAAAGAATTTTTTGGTTCTTCACAATTGTCCCAGTTCATGGACCAACACAACCCACTTTCTGAGTTGTCCCACAAACGTCGTTTGTCAGCCTTAGGGCCTGGTGGTTTGACACGTGACCGCGCTGGATATGAAGTCCGTGACGTGCACTACACTCACTATGGTCGTATGTGTCCAATCGAAACACCTGAAGGACCAAACATCGGTTTGATTAATAACTTGTCTTCATATGGACACTTGAACAAGTATGGTTTCATCCAAACACCATACCGTAAAGTAGACCGTGAAAAAGGTGTGGTGACTAACGAAATCGTTTGGTTGACAGCTGATGAAGAAGATGAGTACATCGTAGCACAGTCCAACTCTAAGTTGAATGAAAAAGGTGGTTTTGCCGAGCCAATCGTTATGGGACGTCACCGTGGTAACAACCAAGAGTTCCCATCTGATCAAGTTGACTACATGGACGTGTCTCCAAAACAAGTAGTTGCCGTTGCGACAGCATGTATTCCTTTCTTGGAAAACGATGACTCCAACCGTGCCCTTATGGGTGCCAACATGCAACGTCAGGCTGTGCCATTGATCGATCCAAAGCGCCTTATGTGGGTACTGGTATGGAATACCAAGCAGCCCATGACTCAGGAGCTGCAGTCATTGCCCAACACGATGGGAAGGTTACTTATGCGGATGCAGACAAGGTAGAAGTTCGTCGGGAAGATGGATCCCTTGATGTTTACCACATCCAAAAATTCCGTCGTTCAAACTCAGGTACTGCTTACAACCAACGTACCCTTGTGAAAGTTGGCGATGTCGTTGAAAAAGGTGACTTTATCGCAGACGGTCCATCGATGGAAAAAGGGGAAATGGCCCTTGGTCAAAACCCAATCGTTGCCTACATGACTTGGGAAGGCTACAACTTCGAGGATGCCGTTATCATGAGCGAACGCTTGGTCAAAGAAGATGTCTACACATCTGTTCACTTGGAAGAATTCGAATCAGAAACGCGCGATACCAAGTTAGGCCCTGAAGAAATTACTCGTGAAATTCCAAACGTTGGGGAAGATGCTCTCAGAAACCTTGATGAAATGGGAATTATCCGTATTGGTGCGGAAGTGAAAGAAGGCGATATCTTAGTTGGTAAGGTCACACCGAAGGGTGAGAAAGACCTTTCTGCCGAAGAACGTCTCCTCCACGCCATCTTTGGAGATAAATCTCGTGAAGTGCGTGATACATCCCTTCGTGTTCCTCACGGTGGAGATGGAGTCGTTCGCGATGTCAAGATCTTTACGCGTGCAAACGGAGATGAATTGCAATCTGGTGTGAACATGTTGGTTCGTGTTTACATCGCACAAAAACGTAAGATCCGCGTCGGAGATAAGATGGCCGGTCGTCACGGAAACAAAGGGGTTGTTTCTCGTATTGTTCCTGTTGAAGACATGCCATACCTTCCAGATGGCACACCGGTTGATATCATGTTGAACCCACTTGGGGTGCCATCACGTATGAATATCGGTCAGGTTATGGAACTTCACCTCGGTATGGCAGCTCGTAACTTGGGTATCCACATCGCAACACCAGTCTTTGACGGAGCAAGCTCAGAAGACCTCTGGGATACTGTTCGTGAAGCAGGTATGGATAGCGATGCTAAGACCATTCTTTACGATGGCCGTACAGGTGAGCCATTTGACAACCGTGTTTCTGTCGGTGTCATGTACATGATCAAGCTTCACCACATGGTTGATGATAAACTCCACGCTCGTTCTGTCGGACCATACTCAATGGTTACCCAACAACCACTCGGAGGTAAAGCTCAGTTTGGTGGACAACGTTTCGGGGAAATGGAAGTTTGGGCCCTTGAGGCTTATGGTGCGTCTAATGTCCTTCAAGAAATCTTGACCTACAAGTCAGATGATGTCAACGGACGTTTGAAAGCTTATGAAGCGATTACCAAAGGAAAACCAATTCCAAAACCAGGTGTGCCAGAGTCCTTCCGAGTACTCGTGAAAGAATTGCAATCACTTGGATTGGATATGCGTGTTCTAGATGAAGATGACAAAGAAGTTGAACTTCGCGACCTTGACGAAGGGGAAGACGACGATGTTATCCACGTAGATGATCTAGAAAAAGCACGTGAAAGCAGCTAAGGAAGCTCGCGCAGCTTTCGAAGCTGAAGGGAAAGAAGATTAATAAAATATGTAGTTCAAGAGAGTAGAAAACCTGAGAAGGTTGTCTATCTCGAAGCTTTAGAGTTGAAGGTGTGAAGAAAATTCCTTCTCTCCTTCACAAAAAGCAAAAGAACATACAATCGATAATGAACATAAAGAAAGGTAAGAAATAGTGGTTGATGTAAATCGTTTTAAAAGTATGCAAATCACCCTAGCTTCTCCAAGCAAGGTCCGTTCATGGTCTTATGGAGAGGTCAAGAAACCTGAAACAATCAACTACCGTACATTGAAACCAGAACGTGAAGGTCTCTTTGATGAAGTCATCTTTGGTCCTACAAAAGACTGGGAATGTGCGTGTGGAAAATACAAACGAATCCGTTACAAAGGGATTGTTTGTGACCGCTGTGGTGTGGAAGTAACACGTGCCAAGGTTCGTCGTGAACGAATGGGGCATATCGAGTTGAAAGCTCCTGTATCACACATCTGGTACTTCAAAGGAATCCCTTCTCGTATGGGATTGACCTTGGACATGAGTCCTCGTGCCCTTGAAGAAGTCATCTACTTCGCAGCTTACGTGGTTATCGATCCAAAAGATACACCGCTTGAGCACAAATCCATCATGACAGAACGCGAATACCGTGAACGCTTGCGTGAATACGGACCAGGTTCCTTTGTTGCCAAGATGGGGGCAGAAGCGATCCAAGACCTCTTGAAACAAGTGGATTTGGAAGCTGAAATTGCTGTCTTGAAAGAAGAATTGAAGACTGCAACTGGTCAAAAACGTGTGAAGGCTGTTCGCCGTTTGGATGTCTTAGATGCCTTCTACAAATCTGGAAACAAACCAGAATGGATGGTTCTCAACATCCTTCCTGTTATTCCACCAGATCTTCGTCCGATGGTCCAATTGGATGGTGGCCGTTTTGCTGCCTCTGACTTGAACGACCTTTACCGTCGTGTGATCAACCGGAACAACCGTTTGGCTCGTTTGCTTGAGTTGAATGCTCCTGGTATCATCGTGCAAAACGAAAAACGGATGCTTCAAGAAGCGGTTGACGCTTTGATCGACAACGGTCGTCGTGGTCGTCCAATCACAGGACCAGGTAGCCGTCCGCTTAAATCATTGAGCCACATGCTCAAAGGGAAACAAGGACGCTTCCGTCAAAACTTGCTCGGGAAACGGGTAGACTTCTCAGGACGTTCCGTTATCGCCGTTGGTCCAACCCTTAAGATGTACCAATGTGGTGTGCCACGTGAAATGGCTATCGAGCTCTTCAAACCATTTGTCATGCGTGAAATCGTTGCGCGTGATATCGTGCAAAACGTCAAAGCCGCTAAACGCTTGGTGGAACGTGGAGATGAGCGTATCTGGGATATCCTAGAAGAAGTCATCAAAGAACATCCAGTTCTCTTGAACCGCGCACCGACCCTCCACCGCTTGGGGATCCAAGCCTTCGAGCCAGTCTTGATTGACGGGAAAGCTCTTCGCTTGCACCCACTTGTCTGTGAAGCCTACAATGCCGACTTTGACGGTGACCAAATGGCCATCCACGTACCGCTTTCGGAAGAAGCTCAAGCAGAAGCCCGTATCTTGATGCTGGCTGCTGAGCACATCTTGAACCCGAAAGATGGTAAACCAGTTGTTACCCCATCTCAGGATATGGTCTTGGGGAACTACTACCTTACTATGGAAGAAGCTGGTCGTGAAGGCGAAGGAATGGTCTTCAAAGACCGTGATGAAGCGGTCATGGCCCTTCGCAATGGTTATGTTCACTTGCATACACGTGTCGGAATTGCGACGGATAGCTTGAACAAACCATGGACAGAAGATCAACAACACAAGATTCTCTTGACAACGGTTGGTAAGATTCTCTTTAACGATATCATGCCTGCAGAACTTCCATACCTCCAAGAGCCAAATAATGCCAACTTGACAGAAGGTGTTCCAGCTAAGTACTTCTTGGAGCCTGGTCAAGATGTCAAAGTGGCGATTGAGCAATTGGAATTAAACGTTCCATTCAAGAAGAAAAATCTTGGAAATATCATCGCAGAAATCTTCAAACGCTTCCGTACAACAGAAACATCTGCTTTCTTGGACCGTTTGAAAGACTTAGGTTACCACCACTCAACCCTTGCTGGTTTGACAGTGGGAATTGCCGATATTCCAGTTGTTGAAGATAAGGCTGAAATCATTGAAGAATCTCACAAACGTGTAGAACAAATCACCAAACAGTTCCGTAAAGGGATGATTACAGATGATGAGCGTTACAATGCCGTTACAGCTGAATGGCGTGCAGCCCGTGAGAAATTGGAAAAACGCTTGGTAGATAACCAAGATCCGAAGAACCCAATCGTTATGATGATGGACTCTGGAGCTCGTGGGAACATCTCAAACTTCTCACAGCTTGCCGGTATGCGTGGTTTGATGGCTGCTCCAAACGGACGGATTATGGAATTGCCGATCCTTTCAAACTTCCGCGAAGGTTTGTCAGTACTCGAAATGTTCTTCTCTACTCACGGTGCTCGTAAAGGGATGACCGATACGGCCCTCAAGACAGCCGACTCAGGTTACTTGACACGTCGTTTGGTTGATGTTGCCCAAGACGTCATTATCCGTGAGGATGACTGTGGAACTGACCGTGGACTCGTGATCCGTGCGATTACCGATGGCAAAGAAATGATTGAACCATTGGAAGAGCGTTTAACAGGTCGTTATACGAAGAAATCTGTCAAACATCCTGAAACAGGTGCAGTCATTGTTGGTCCAGATACTTTGATTTCAGAAGACCTAGCACGTGAAATTGTCAATGCTGGTGTTGAAGAAGTCACTATCCGTTCTGTCTTTACATGTAACACCCGCCATGGTGTCTGCCGTCACTGTTACGGCATCAACTTGGCGACTGGTGATGCAGTTGAAGTGGGTGAAGCAGTCGGAACCATCGCAGCCCAATCTATCGGGGAACCTGGTACACAGCTTACAATGCGTACCTTCCACACGGGTGGGGTTGCCTCAAATACCGATATCACGCAAGGTCTTCCTCGTGTCCAAGAAATCTTTGAAGCCCGTAATCCGAAAGGGGAAGCGGTCATCACTGAGGTTAAAGGGGAAGTCACAGCCATTGAAGAAGATGCTTCTACACGTACCAAGAAAGTCTTTGTTCGTGGTGCGACTGGTGAGGGAGAATACGTTGTCCCTTACACAGCCCGCATGAAAGTCGAAGTGGGAGATCAAGTCTCTCGTGGTGCAGCATTGACAGAAGGTTCTATCCAACCAAAACGTCTCCTTGCCGTTCGTGATGTCTTGTCTGTTGAAACTTACCTCCTTGCGGAAGTACAAAAAGTATACCGTAGCCAAGGGGTAGAAATCGGTGACAAACACATCGAGGTAATGGTGCGTCAAATGATCCGTAAGGTTCGTGTTATGGATCCAGGAGATACAGACCTTCTCATGGGTACCCTCATGGATATTACAGACTTTACAGATGCTAACCGTGATGTGGTCATTTCTGGTGGGGTTCCTGCAACGGCTCGTCCAGTCCTTATGGGGATCACCAAGGCCTCTCTTGAAACCAACAGTTTCTTGTCAGCGGCTTCCTTCCAGGAAACAACTCGTGTCCTCACTGACGCAGCGATTCGCGGTAAGAAAGACCATCTCCTTGGACTCAAGGAAAATGTTATCATTGGTAAGATTATTCCTGCTGGTACAGGTATGGCTCGTTACCGTAACTTGGAACCACAAGCAGTCAATGAAGTCGAAATTATCGAAGAAGTTCCTGTTACAGAAGAAGCAACTGAAACTGTTGAACCAATTGTAGTGGAAGAAAATTAACCCTAAAAGAAGCTTTACTGATCTTCAGTAAGGCTTCTTTTTATGCCTAAAAATAACCATATAGGCACCGCTTTTTCCTATAATATCAGTTTAAAAATATGCGCAAAAATAAATATATATTTAAAATAATGAATACTTTAGTAATGAAAATGAAACTTTATAAACGTTTGGATGTTAAAAAAAAATAGTATAAAAACCAGCTATTTCAAGGGTTTTAAGGGCTCGAAAGATTAGAATGTTACATATAAATTACAGATTATTAAAATTCGATTAAATGTATTACGAAAGCATTGAGATAGTTTGACTTTTGAAGCTATTGAAGGTAGAATGGATGGGAAAAGTGTTGTCGATTTTGTTAAAAAATTCACAAGGTTAAAAAGGTGAGATGATGAAAAAGATTAAAGTGATGGTTGTTTTTGGAACGCGCCCAGAAGCTATTAAAATGGCTCCCCTGGTTTTAGAGCTCCAAAAGCAAAGTGAGACCATTGAAACGATTACAGTGGTGACTGCTCAGCATCGTCAAATGTTAGATCAAGTGCTAGAGACCTTCCGTATTCAACCGGATTATGATCTAGATATTATGGGGAAAAACCAATCTCTTCTAGATATTACGGCTAAAATCCTTGAAAAATTTGACCCAGTCGTGAAAGAAGTGCAACCAGATATGATTTTGGTCCATGGGGACACAACGACGACTTTTGCGGCCAGTCTTGTTGCTTTTTATAATCAAGTCCGTATTGGTCATGTAGAGGCGGGTCTCAGAACCTTCGATAAGTATTCGCCTTTCCCTGAGGAAATGAACCGTCAAATGACGGATAACCTAGCAGATCTCTATTTTGCTCCAACCAGTGAAAGCAAGGCCAATCTTCTCATGGAACATCATCCAGAGTCGTCCATTTTCATTACGGGGAATACGGCGATTGATGCCCTGCGATTAACCGTGCAAGAGGATTATCACCACCAGGTGCTTGATCAGTTAGATCCACAGAAGAAACTGGTCCTAGTGACCATGCACCGTCGGGAAAACCAAGGTCAACCGATGCGAGCTGTCTTTGCTGCCTTGAGAGAAATGGTAGATGCACATCCGGAGTTGGAAGTTGTTTATCCAGTCCACCTCAGTCCGGCTGTTCAAGAGGCGGCCAAGGAGATCTTAGGAGATCACGACCGTATTCATTTGATTGCTCCTTTGGACGTCTTTGACTTTCATAACCTAGCATCGAGAAGTTACTTTATTATGTCTGATTCGGGAGGAGTTCAGGAGGAGGCACCTTCCTTAGGCAAGCCGGTCTTAGTCCTTCGGGATACGACCGAACGTCCAGAAGGTGTCAAAGCTGGAACTTTAAAATTGGTCGGAACGGATCCTGAGAGAGTGAAGGAAGAAATGACTGCTCTGTTGACGGACCCAGATCTGTATCAAAAAATGGCTTCGGCTCGAAATCCATATGGAGATGGGAAGGCATCTGAGCGGATTGTTCAAGCCATTCAGCACTATTATGGACTCGTTGAAGTGGTGTCTGAATTTATAGAGGGAGAGAATTAGGAATGAAAAGAAGGAATCATTTAGGAGACTGGATGCTTATTTTGGTCGGTTTTGAATTGGCCGTCCTGCTGTACTGTCTATTCTTTGCACGTGAAATTATCATTGAGGAAGCTCTCTTTCTCGTCTTAGCCTTGTTTGCTTCTCTGGTCTTATCCAATTTGCTACTTACCTGGACGATTTTAATTTCAGTCGGTTTAGGAATTGTCTTTCTGGTAGCAGGGGTCGTGTATATCCCTGCAAGCCAAGCACTGTTATTGCTTTTCTCTTTCCCGATTCTTGTTGGAATTCTGTCGAAAATTCGCTACTACCTGTTTAAAGAGGTTGCTAAGGTTCAAAACCAAGAAGAGGAAGCGGAAGTCGCCTACCGATCTTTACTTGAAAGTTCTGGCTTTCAACAGGAGCAGAAATTACAAGCCCTATTGATCCATTGGTCTCATGAGGAACTCTTCTATCAAATCCATCCTCGTGAGCACAATCGAACGCTGAACCAAATTCATTATCTGATTGGCCACCATCTGATTCAAGATGAGAGACTTTATTATGTTTCAGACGGCAATTTCCTAGTGCTCACCAATAGTCAGCAACGAAATTTGCAAGAATATTATCAGTTGTATTTAAAAATCAATTAGAATCTCTGGTCTTTAAGGGAGAAGATGGTAATCAAGCCATTCAATTCCAAAAAGGCTACTTGGTGGTGGATTCGACCAATCGGACGAAATTCCATAGCTACCAGGAAGCCATTAGTAACTTGAAACGTCAACTTGAAACGGATATTATTGTGGAATATTAGGAGGGACCGATGACTCTTACAAACCTATTTTTTGGGCTGGCCCTAGGGATTAGTCTATTCTTTGCTGTATGCTTTTGTGCATTATTTATTGCCTATTTGGTCATCTACCATCGGGTAAACAAAAACTTTAAGGCGGTGGACCATGATTAGTCAAATTTTAATGATTTTCACCTTGATTTCTATCTGGCTATCTCTAGCCTGGGGCTTGGTGATCCTGATTTCAGCAGTTCAATTCTGGTTGAAACACAGTGATTTCCGTGTGGATACGAGCCCGCTTCTCTATTATCCAAAAGTAACCATTGTGGTACCCGCTCATAACGAAGATGTGGTCATTGCTCAAACTGCTAAGGCTATTTTGGATATGAATTACCCTCATGATCGTGTGGAATTGCTTCTCTTTGCCGATAACTGCTCAGATCGTACCTATGAGGAGTGTCTGGCTGTCAAAGCCCTTCCTGAATACGCTGGACGGGATGTGACCATTATTGATCGTACTGGTACAGGTGGAAAAGCTGGGGTCTTGAATGATGCCTTGAAGATGGCGACAGGAGATTATATCTGCGTCTATGATGCGGATGCTATGCCTGAGAAAAATGCTCTTTATTTCTTGGTTAAGGAAGTTCTTAAAGATCCAGAACGCCATGTGGCTTCATTTGGACGCAACAAGACGAGAAATGCTAACCAGAACTTTTTGACGCGTTGTATCAACCAAGAAATCGTCGTGACCCAGCGGGTTCATCACGTCGGTATGTGGAATCTTTTCAAAATTGGACGGATTCCAGGAACCAACTTTATTATTCAAACAGAATTTGTCAAAAGTATTGGTGGTTGGAAGAATGGTGCCTTGACGGAAGATACGGATATTTCCTTCAAAATCATGCAAAGCGGAAAGTTGATCGCTTTAGCCTACAACTCGGAAGCCTTCCAACAAGAGCCAGAGACCTTAAAAACTTACTATATGCAACGGAAACGTTGGGCAAAAGGAAACTATGAGGTTGTACTTTCTAACTTTAAACACTTATTCGGAAAAGCAAACTGGCGGGTAAAATTAGAGGTCTTCAACTATTCATGTATTTTCTTCTGGTTTAATGCAGCGATTGTCTTATCAGACTTGATTTTCTTTGCCAATGTCGCTGCCATGTTTATCCATCTTTTTGCTCCTGGAGTACAGATTCCGTTTGCTTTTGACTCGGAAAATATCTACATTGCCCAATTGATGCTCTTTAACTGGGTGCTGATGATTGGTTTGTATTTGTTGCAAATCAATATTGCCATGGCTTCTCAATTTGGTCAGGCGACAGTGAAACAGATTTGGTTGGCCCTAGCAGCCTACTTTAGCTATTCCCAACTCTTTATCATTGTTTCGATTGATTCGATTTCATCGATCATCATGGATAAATTGCTTCACCGCGAGGGAACCAAGTGGGTGAAAACGAAACGGTTTGCTGGTTAGGAGGACTTATGAGAACAAAAAAAATGAAATATTTATGGTTTGTGGTCATCCTGGCAGTCTTTTGTTTGACTCTCTTTTTGGCTCGGTCAAGAAGTAAGGTGGAGATGCGGAATCGCCTCTATCGGCAATGGACGGAACACTACCTCGTGACGGATGGAAAACAGTCCTATGTTCGTACAACAAACAGCGACCAAGAAACGGTTGTCTTATCAGAAGCACAAGGTTATGGCATGCTGATCACAGTAGAGGCTGCTAAGAAAGACTTAGCCAATCAAGAGGATTTGACCGTCTGTATCGTTATTATCAAAACAATCGCTTTGATGACACCCAATTGATGGCCTGGAAACAAATCATCAAAAAAGGGAAGCTGTCATCTGAGCATCAAAATGCGACGGACGGCGATCTATATATTGCCTATGCCTTGATGGAGGCCGCAAAACAGTGGCCTGAGAAAGGTGATGTCTATCAAAAGCAAGCCAAGGCTATCTTGGAAGACATCCTCAAGTACAACTACAATGAGAAAACGGGTGTCTTGACAGTTGGGAATTGGGCTGATCAGAATTCCGAATTCTATCACTTGATGAGAACCTCTGATACCCTTCCATCCTTTTTCCAATCCTTCTATGAGTTGACTGGTAATGAACGATGGTTGAGTATCAAAGAGAAGATGTTGGCACAGCTTGATGCTATTAGTTCGCAAAGTAAGACAGGGCTTCTGCCAGACTTTATGTGGGTAGATGAACAAGGGGCGCGTGTGGCGGACCCGGATACTATCGAATCCAAGTACGATGGCGCCTATTCTTACAACGCTTGTCGCCTGCCATACAACTTGGCTCAAAGCCAAGATAAGACCAGTCAAAAATTGGTCAAGAAGATGCTGGACTTCTTCATGAAGCAACGAAAAATTTATGCAGGCTATGATCTTAAAGGCAATGCCCTCCATCAGTATCAGGCAGCTAGCTTCATTGCTCCGGTATCTTATGCGGCTGAAAATGGAGATGGCTATCTTAAGTTAGTGCAACAGAACAAGTTTATCTTTATGCAAGATCTATCAACAGATAATTATTACGATGCAACCATGACAACCATGATTGCCCTTCAATTGTTCTAATCGATCATCGCTTGAAAAGAGAGTGGGACAGAAATCGGTCATTCGTTAGAATTCGTTTTCGTCGTCCCACCTCCGCACAGTTGAGTAGAGCTGTAAAAGCTGATGAAATCAGTGTAGTAGAGCCCACTCAACCACTGCGTCTTGCTCGACAATTCAAAGACAATTGAGAGGCTAGGACTTTTGTCCCAGCCTCTTTTTCTTATCAAAAAATGGCCTGTCTCTCCTCTATAAGGGGAGATTTTGAAAGAAAATCGTGAAAACGTTCGGGAAATTTACCACTTTTTCCTTTCATGAGCAGAATTCTTTTGTTATCAAAGGATTTTATATATAATATTGGATACAAAGGACGGAGAGAAACATGTATCAAGTGATTGAAATGTATGGGGATTTCGAACCCTGGTGGTTTTTAGAAGATTGGGAGAAGGACATTGTCGCTAGTCAAAGATTTGATGACTATTATGAAGCCCTAAAATATTACAAACGCCAATGGTTACTTTTAAGAGAGCAATCTCCATTATTTAAAAGTAGAAGTGATTTAATGACAATTTTTTGGGATCCTGAGGATCGCCGCTGGTGTGAAGAATGTGCAGAGTTTGTGCAGCAGTACCATTCGGTTGCCCTATTGGAGAATGACCAGCAGATTCCGAGAAGCAAGCGTCGTCCAGGCTACGAAAAGGAGAATGCTCACACGGCTCATCGCTCTTGTAAGCTAGACAACGAGTCAAATCAGTTATAGTAAGAGAAATTCAATATGTAGTTGAGTTTCTTTTTTTTACTTTTTTTCCAAATCCGGTGCTAGTTGGCTATTTATTTGCGAATTATATAGTGAAAGGAGGAAATATGGTTCAAGAAATTGCACAATCCATTATTCGAATGGCCTCGAGTGCCGAAGCTCAGGATATTTATTTTGTTCCTCGAGCGTCAGACTATCAGCTCTTTCTAAGGGTTGGGGATGAGCGACGGTTTATTGAGACTTATTCGCAAGAACAAATGGTAGCGATCATCAGCCATTTTAAATTTATGGCAGGGATGAACGTGGGGGAGAGGCGGAGGAGTCAGCTAGGTTCCTGTGACTATTCTCTAGGAGATAAGGTCCTGTCCTTACGCTTGTCCACAGTGGGGGACTATAGGGGATATGAAAGTTTGGTCATTCGCCTGCTCCACAATGAGGACCGGGAGCTCCGTTTCTGGTTTGACCAACTGCAAGAGCTAGAAGAGAAGGTGAGTAAGCGGGGGCTCTACTTATTTGCGGGTCCAGTCGGATCGGGGAAGACGACACTGATGCATGCCCTAGCCAAGAAAAAATTTTCGGGGCAACAAGTCATGTCGATTGAAGATCCGGTAGAAATTAAGCAAGAAGAAATGTTGCAATTGCAACTCAATGAAGCGATTGGCATGACCTATGATAGCTTGATTAAACTTTCTCTGCGCCATCGTCCGGATCTTCTCCTCATCGGAGAAATACGCGACACGGAGACAGCTCGTGCAGTTATTCGGGCTAGTCTGACAGGTGTGACAGTCTTTTCCACCATCCATGCCAAGAGCATCCCTGGGGTGTACGAACGCCTATTGGAGTTGGGGGTGAGTGAGGAGGAGTTACGGATTGTCCTTCAAGGGATCTGTTACCAGCGTTTGATAAAGGGAGGAGGTGTCACTGACTTTGTCATCCAAGATTACCAAAACCATTCCAGTCAAAAGTGGAACCAGCAAATTGATGCACTTTATGAAGCGGGACATATTGAGTTGGATCAGGCGCAAGCCGAAAAAATTATCGATTGCTAAGCAAGAACATGTCATTGAACTCTTTCACAATCTCTACAGCAGTGGCTTTCATCTATCAGAGGTCATCGACTTTCTTCGGCGCAGTCAATTGGTAGAGGCAGATTTTGTCGAGAGGATGCAGGTCGGACTTGCCAACGGGAAGCCCCTGTCAGCCATTCTCTCTGATCTAGGTTTCTCCGATCAGGTAACGACTCAATTGGCACTGGCGGAGCAGCATGGAAATGTTACCTTAAGTTTAGAAAAGATCCGTAGCTACTTGGAAAATCTGACCCAGGTTCGAAAGAAACTAGTTGAGGTGGCGACCTATCCCGTGCTCTTGTTGGGATTTTTGATCTTGATTATGCTGGGGCTGAAAAATTATCTCTTGCCCCAGTTGGAGAATCAAAATGGGGCGACACGACTGATTAGTATCTTTCCCCAGTATGTTTTGTTAGGGAGTGTGTTGCTGACGATTGGAGTTTTGATGCTCCTTTTCCTAGGCCGTCGTGCCAAACGGCTGGCCCTGGTTTCATGTTTGGCTAGATTTCCTTTTCTTCGCCCCTTCTTACAGGATTATCTGACCGCTTTTTATGCTCGAGAATGGGGAAGTATGATTGCCCAAGGGTTGGAGCTGAATCAAATCTTTCCTATGATGCAGGGGCAACGTTCCCGTCTCTTTCGAGAGATTGGACAGGATTTAGAGCGGGCATTGGCTCGTGGCAGGTCTTTTTCTGACCATATTCAGACCTATCCTTTCTTTAAACGAGAGCTGGCCCTCATGATTGAATATGGGGAAGCCAAATCCAAGCTCGGTAGTGAGCTGGAGATCTATGCAGACAAGACCTGGGCAGGCTTTTTCCATCGTTTGAACAAGGCCATGAATGTCGTTCAACCACTGGTCTTTGTCTTTGTTGCTCTTATGATTGTTTTGCTCTATGCAGCCATGTTGCTGCCGATTTATGAAAATTTGGAGGTTCCTTTATGAAATCATTGCGCACACTCAAGGTAAAAGCTTTTACTCTGATTGAAATGTTAGTTGTTTTGCTCATTATCAGCGTTCTTCTCTTGCTCTTTGTTCCGAACTTGACCAAGCAGAAAGATTCGGTAACAGATACAGGAAATCGAGCAGTCGTCAAAGTCGTGGAGAGCCAGGCTGAGCTCTATGAACTCAATCATCAGAATGAAAAAGCTAGTCTTTCTAAGCTAGTCGCAGAAGGACAAATCACTCAAAAACAAGCAGAAGCCTACCGTGCTCACTATGTGAAGAATGCAGGTGATCACCGTGCGGTTGCAGATTAAAGCTTTCACCCTTCTAGAGAGCTTACTAACTCTAGGTATCGTCAGTCTTCTATGTTGGCTGCTAGCTGGGTCAGTCCATCAAGCCTTTGGGCAGGTGGAAGAAACATTGTTTTTCTCGGAATTTGAACGGGTCTATCAGGAGACACAAAAGATGAGTATTGCAAAAGAGGAGAGAGCTCTTCTTTCCATCGACCACGGTGGGGTTCATAGTCCCTATCAAGAATTACCGCTTCCAAAAGGGGTGGAAGTGGTCAGAGAGAAGCAACTGACCTTTGATCCAGCAGGAGGCAATTCAAGCCTGACCAAGATTCAATTTCAGACAGAGAAAGAGGTGGTGACTTATCAGTTGGCAATTGGGAATGGAAAAATTAAAAAATCGACGGCTCCCCGCTAGTCTTTTGTTAGAAGGACTGATTGCCTTAGCGATGTTTGGTGTCCTCACGACCCTTGTGCTGGGAGAGCTAGGGGACTCGCGACAGCAGCGCTTAGAAGAGTTGAGACAAGGAGAAGTCTTGCGAGTCGCAAAAATGGCGATCCAGACCAGGCAGGATCAATTGAGCATCAATCAGGTCAGTGTCCAGGTGGAGAGGTCTGCCAAGTCCTTAAAGGTCTATCATGAAGGAAAGGTTGTGATTGCTGTTGAAAAGAACTAAACTGCCAGCCTTTACTTTACTGGAGGCCTTGGTTGCCCTGCTCGTCATCAGCGGTGGTTTATTGGTGTTTCAAGGATTGACAAGCCTTTTGCGTCAAGAACTCCAGTACCAAAGTCACATCAAGCAAGAGGAATGGTTGCTCTTTCAGGACCAGCTGGACATTGAATTGTCTCGTAGCCAATTTGAAGAGGTCAGAGATAACAAATTCTATCTTGTTCAGGATCAAAAACCCATAGCCATTGGACTGGCTAAGGGGGGAGATATCCGAAAGACAGATGCGACTGGCCGTGGCTATCAACCGATGATAGATGGAGTTGAATCCGCCAGGATTGAAAAAAGAGGAGATCTGGTGTCTATTCAACTGCGCTTTGAAGAAGGGTTAGAAAGGGAGGTGGTCTACCGTGTGGTGGAAAAGGATAAAAAAGAAGCAGATTGAGGCCGGGATCCTTCTTTATGCCCTTTTTATGTCGGCGGTTTTTAGTCTCTTGCTTCAGTTTTACCTGAACAGACAAGTGGCAGAGAGACGGATCCTCCTTGCTAGTCAGCACCGGATCCAGGCTTATGCGCAAGCTCAATTGGCGATTGATACTTGGGATCGGGAAGAAAAAACCATAACCTTCTCAACTGGTCGAGTCGATTTGGAAGAAAAATCGGGCTTTGCCAACGTAACGAGTCACTTACAAGATGGGGGAAGCTATCATTTCACCTTTGCTCTACCTCCTCGTGAAAAGAAAAAAACCGACAAGAAGGAAAAGGAGAAGCAGGCTCCAGATTCGGCCACAGACCACCCGACCACGACTGAGGAAGAGAAGCCTCAGGCCTTCGAAAAGCATAGCGAAAACTCTTAAAATTTGATATGATTAAGAGATGGAGGAAAGCATGAATTTCGAAAAAATTGAGAAAGCCTACGGCTACCTATTAGAGAATACCCAAACTATCCAAAATGATTTGCAGACCAACTTTTATGATGCTCTAGTTGAGCAGAATGCCATCTATCTGGATGGGCAAACAGAGTTGACTCTAGTGAAGGAAAACAACCAGCGCCTGAAGGACTTGAACTTAAACAAGGAAGAGTGGCGTCGTTCCTTCCAGTATCTTTTGATGAAGGCTGCCCAAACAGAGCCCCTACAGGCCAATCACCAATTTACGCCAGATGGGATTGGATTTCTTCTGGTCTTCCTAGTGGATCAGTTGGCGAGTTCCGATCAAGTAGATGTGCTAGAAATGGGGAGTGGAACAGGGAACTTGGCCCAAACCTTGATGAACAACTGTCAGCGTTCCTTAGATTATTTGGGCTTGGAAATTGATGATCTCTTGATTGACCTTGCGGCTAGTATGGCAGAAGTGATGAAGGCGGATGTGAATTTTGCCCAAGGTGATGCCATTCGTCCACAAGTTTTGAAAGAGAGCGATGTGATTATCAGCGATTTACCTGTCGGTTATTATCCAGATGATGCCATTGCGAGTCGTTACCAGGTCGCTTCCCCTCAGGGCCACACCTATGCCCATCATTTATTGATTGAACAATCGCTAAAATACTTAAAACCAGGTGGCGTCGCTATTTTTCTAGCTCCGAATGATCTCTTGACGAGCGAGCAGAGTCCTCTGCTGAAACAATGGATGCAGGATCATGCTCAGGTCTTGGCCATGGTGACCTTGCCAGAGAACCTCTTTCGATCAGCCAATCTAGCAAAAACCATCTTTGTTTTCCGCAAGCAAGAAGAAGCGGTGGTCCAACCATTTGTCTATCCTTTGACTGATTTGCAAGACCAGGAAGACCTCATGAAATTCCGTGAAAGTTTTCAAAACTGGAATAAAGAAAGTGAAATTTAAACAAAATTTTGCTATAATAGGAGTGAAAACGCTTAAAGAGGTAAAAAAATGACGAAAACAATTGCAATTAATGCAGGTAGTTCAAGTTTGAAATGGCAATTATACCAAATGCCAGAAGAAACAGTTTTGGCAAAAGGGCTCATCGAGAGAATTGGACTTAAAGATTCCATTTCGACAGTAAAATTTGACGGTCGAGCGGAAAAACAGGTTTTAGATATCGAGAACCACACACAAGCGGTTAAAATCCTTCTCGATGATTTGATTCGTTTCGATATTATTTCTTCCTACGATGAAATCACTGGAGTAGGGCACCGTGTCGTTGCAGGTGGCGAGTACTTCAAAGAGTCTGCTCTTGTAGATGAAGAAGTCATTCAAAAGGTTGAGGAACTTTCTTTGTTGGCCCCATTGCACAACCCTGCCAACGCTGCTGGGATCCGTGCCTTTAAAGAATTGTTACCAGATATTACCAGCGTTGTTGTATTTGATACCTCTTTCCATACAACAATGCCTGAAAAAGCTTATCGTTATCCTCTTCCAACTAAGTACTATACAGAAAACAAGGTTCGTAAATATGGGGCTCACGGGACCAGCCATGAGTATGTAGCCCACGAAGCTGCGAAGCTTCTTGGAAAACCAATCGAAGAGTTGAAATTAATCACCTGCCACATTGGGAATGGAGCTTCTATTACAGCGGTAGACAAAGGGATTTCTGTCGATACGTCTATGGGCTTCACACCACTTGGTGGCATCATGATGGGAACACGTACAGGGGATATTGACCCTGCTATTATTCCTTACTTGATGGAGCACACAGAGGACTTCAACAGTCCAGAAGATATTAGTCGTATCTTGAACCGTGAATCTGGTCTTCTAGGGGTGTCTGAGCTTTCTAGTGATATGCGCGATATCCACGAAGCCATGCGCAGTGGAAACGACAAGGCACTTTTGGCCAACGACATTTTTGTCGACCGTATTAAGAAATACATCGGTCAATACTTTGCTGTCTTGAATGGAGCAGACGCCATCATCTTTACAGCTGGTATCGGGGAAAATTCTAAAACGATCCGTGGACAAGTCATTGACGGCTTAACTTGGTTTGGTTGTGAGCTTGATCCAGAAAAGAATGTCTTTGGTGCAGAAGGCGATATTTCAACAGCGGATGCTAAAGTGAGAGTCTTGGTCATCCCAACGGACGAAGAATTAGTCATTGCACGTGATGTTGAACGCTTTAAAAACAAGGGATAAGACTTTATTCTATAAAAACAAGAGAGAAGAGGCTGACTTGAAGCGCCTCTTTTTTCTCTTGTGTGACTTCTACTTGGGCTTGCCCCAGTAGCTCATCTATGCTATACTAGAAAAATAGTTTGATAATCGAGGTAAAATAATGGAAAATTGGATGGAGAAAAAATGGGTTTCAAATGGTCTGTGGTTACTAATTGGAATACCGTTATTTATAGCGACTCAACTACCCATGATCGCTTTGATCTTGGGGATTGAAAATGCTTGGTCAAATTGGACGATCAATAGTTGGTCCTTGGGGTCACCATGCTCCTCGTCTATTTGCTTTGGTGGTTTATGAAATGGAGTCCACTTGATTCACTAGATTTTTCACGAATCAAAGGCAGAGATATTGGGCGAAATTTCCTTTATTTTCTCCTGTTGCTGGCCAATAATGCTCTTGGGGTTAACCTTCTTCGACAGTTGGGAGAGGCGACGACAGCTAACCAAGAGACCATCCAAGGGGTGGCTTCCTTGGCCCCTCAGCTGGCAATGGGTTTGCTCATTGTTGTAGTGGCACCTTTAGGAGAAGAAATTATCTGTCGGGCTGTGATTCCCCGCTTAATCTTTAAGGGGCACGAAAAAATTGGTTATTTGGTTGGGGCTCTTGTATTTGCCTATTTACACACACCAAGTAATCTTGGTTCCTGGATCATCTATGGGGGCATGTCCCTCATCTTGACTTGGGTTGCTTACCGCTACAAACGAGTAGAATATTCGATTTTATTGCACTTTACCATGAATGCTTTTGCCTTTCTGATAACTATCCTGGTTTCTTTTCTTCCCGCTTAAAATATGGTAGAATGATAGGACCAATGGGTTTTATTCAGAAGCTTTGGTAAGCTACCAAAGAAGCATCTAGGCGCAGATAGAGACAAACTCGGAGGTTGGAAAGATTCTAACCTCTTTTCTATGCTTGGTTGGCTTTTCTGTAGAAAGATGAAGGAAGATATGTCAAAGAGTGAATGGAGACAACTAGGCAAGGATAGGACACTTCTATGTGGCATCCTCAATGTCACCCCCGACTCCTTTTCAGATGGGGGGCGTTACCAAACGGTAGATAGAGCTCTCGAGCAAGCTCGAAAGTTAATAGCAGAAGGGGCAAGCATACTGGATATTGGTGGGGAGTCCACACGTCCAGGGAGTCATTTTGTGGAAATTCAGGAAGAAATCCAGCGAGTCGTGCCCGTCATTGAAGCGATTCGAGCAGAGAGTGATATCTTGATTTCGGTTGATACTTGGAAGTCAGAGGTCGCTCGTGCAGCCCTAGCAGCTGGCGCAGACTTGGTCAATGATATCACAGGCCTGCTAGGAGATCCGCAAATGGCTGGGGTGATTGCAGAAGCTCAGGCTGGAGCCATTCTTATGTTTAATCCAGTCATGGCTCGTCCTCATCATCCAAGTTCCGTCATTTTTCCGACCTTTGGTTTTGAGCCGGCCTTTTCATCAGAGGAGTTGGCGCAGTTTGAAGGTCTCTCTATCCAAGACTGCATGTGGACCTTCTTTGCTAAGAGCCTTGAGCTAGCAGAGGAGGCGGGATTGAGTCCGGATCAACTCTTCTTAGATCCTGGGATTGGTTTTGGCTTGACCAAGCGGGAAAACCTCCAACTTTTGCAGGACTTAAAAACCATTCATGCTAAGGGGTATCCAATCTTTTTAGGAGTCTCTCGGAAGCGCTTTGTGGTTAATATTCTGGAAGAAGAGGGATTTGAGACTGACCCTGAAACGAAAGAAGGATTCTACAATCGGGATTTGGCATCCAGTCATTTGACGAGTGTGGCTGCCAGCCAAGGGGTAGAAATTGTGCGTGTGCATGATATCCCCCTCCATAAGATGGCGGTAGCTATCGGTAGTGCGATCTACCAAGCCGATCAAGCGCAGGACCTTCATTTGAAACAATATCGCTAAAGAAAAGAGAAGAGATATGACAGTAGATCTCAGTTGGTTAGCTACTTATCGTTCTTCCGAGCCCCATTTTGGCTTGGAGCGAATGGAAGCCCTGCTGGCCTTGAGGGGAAACCCACACTTAGCCTGTCCTGTAATCCATCTAGCTGGGACCAATGGAAAAGGATCGACCCTAGCCCATTTACGGTCTTTACTAGAGGCGAAAGGGTTGCGGGTTGGTGTTTTCTCCTCCCCCTATCTAGTTTCCTTTCATGAGCAAATCAGTATTAATGGGCTTCCCATCTCAGATCAGGATTTAGAAACTTATCTGTCCCTCTATCAGGACTTACTTGCAAAAAACAGTTCTGATCAGACCTTGCTGGGCTTGACCGAGTTCGAGTTGCTGACCGTCCTGGCTTTGATTATTTTGCAGCAGAAAAGCCGGATGTGGTCATTTTGGAAGTGGGCATGGGTGGTCGTCTCGATAGTACCAATGTTTGTCAGCCTATTTTGACAGCCATCACGACGATTGGCTTGGACCATGTGGCTCTCTTAGGGCCGGATTTGGCCTCCATTGCTCAAGAGAAGGCGGGAATCATCAAGGAAAAGATTCCGGTCTTGCTAGGCCGGATGGAACTGGAAGCCCAAGAAGTCATTGTGCAGCGGGCGAACTGCTTATCGGCACCAGTAGAGCTGTTAGGTCAGGACTTTTTAGTTAGCTACCAAGAGTCACTGGCAGACGGGGAAGTTTTTGGCTATCAGAGCCAGTATCGGGAAGAAATGCAACTAAAGACAGGGCTCTTGGGACTTCATCAAGTCGACAATGCTGGACTGGCCCTGGCTCTCTGCGATACCTTCTGTCAAGAAAAGGGGCTCTCTTTCTTAAGCCGAGAAGAAATCCTCCAAGCTTGGGAAGGGGTCCAGTGGCCGGGACGCCTAGAGGTTATTTCGACCCAGCCCCTCATCATTCTAGATGGCGCCCATAATCCGCATGCAGTAGCCCCTCTTGTAGCCACCATAAAAGAACGGTATGGACAGTTGGACAAACAAGTCTTGTTTACCTGTATCCAGACTAAGGCGATTGAGGAGATGCTAGAACTATGGAGCGGATTGGAAAAGAGTCAATTAACCTTGACGACCTTTGAGGATTCACGCGCCTATTCCGTGAGAGACATGCAGGAAATAGCCCATCAAAAAGGCCTGCCTTATCAAGAATGGAAGGTGTTTTTAACCCAATATCTAGAAAGAAAATTGCAACAATCTGATCTCCTCTTAGTGACGGGATCCTTGTACTTTTTGGCTCAGGTGAGAGCCTTTCTAATCGAAGAAATCAGTAGGAGATAACATGGATACAAAGAAAATTCAAGAAGCCGTGAAGATGATTATCGACGCAGTCGGTGAAGACGGAAGCCGTGAGGGCTTGCAAGAAACACCAGAACGCATTGCCAAGATGTACCAAGAGATTTTTGCAGGTCTCAACCAAACTGCGGAAGTCCACCTATCAAAATCTTTTGAGATTGTGGACAACAATATGGTGGTAGAAAAGGATATCTTCTTCCACTCGATGTGTGAACACCATTTCTTGCCCTTCTATGGCAAGGTCCACATTGCCTATATCCCAAATGGGCGCGTAGCGGGCCTCTCTAAGCTAGCTCGGACAGTGGAAGTGTACGCCAAAAAGCCTCAAATCCAGGAGCGCTTGACAGTGGAAATCGCGGATGCCTTGATGGAGTATCTGGGAGCGCAGGGAGCCCTTGTCTGGGTGGAAGCAGAGCACATGTGCATGAACATGCGTGGGGTACGCAAACCAGGGACAGCTACTGTAACGACAGCAGCGCGTGGCTTGTTAGAGACAGATAAAGACCTGAAAAACGAAGCCTATAAACTAATGGGACACTAATCCCTAGATAAACTGAGGTGACGATGGTGGATCAATTACGGATCAAAGATTTGGAAATTTATGCTTATCATGGTGTGTTTTCCGCTGAAAAGGAATTGGGGCAACGCTTTGTCCTGGATGTCTGTGTCGATTATGAGATGACAAAGTCTGCTCGGACGGGCGATTTGACGGCTTCAATCCATTATGGAATCTTAGCAGAGCAACTGACAAATTGGGTTCAAGCTGAGAAAATTGATTTGATTGAGACAGTAGCTTTTCAGCTTGTGGAGAAGATTTTTGCAACCTATGACTTTGTCAAAAAGGCTCGACTGGAGCTGAAAAAACCTTGGGCGCCAGTTCCTCTACCTTTGGATACTTGTTCGGTCACGATTGAACGAGAAAAAAGACGAGCCTTTATTGGTCTGGGAACCAATATGGGCGATAAGGGACAACAGTTGGAGACGGCTGTATCTAGACTAGAAGAAAAGGGGCTTACGATTCTCCAAACCTCTTCTCAGATTGAGACAGCACCTTGGGGAGGGGTCGAGCAGGATAGCTTCCTCAACCAAGTCGTAGAGGTCGAAACTTGGTTTACGCCCCAAGACTTGATTGAGACCTTGCTAGGAATCGAACTAGAAATGGGCCGGATTCGTGAGATCAAATGGGGACCACGGGTCATCGATTTGGATCTCCTTTATATGGAGGATTTGATCCTCTATAGTCCAGATTTGATTCTCCCTCATCCGTATGTGGCAGAACGGGCATTTGTCCTAGAATCCTTGAATGAAATTGCTCCTTACTTTGTGGATCCTGTCCAAAGAAAACAGATCCGACAACTGTGGGAGGCTGTGAAAGAAACATAAGGTAGTTGACCCTTAGTCAACTACCTTTTTTACCTTGACAGGTTGACTGAGCAGGAGTATACTATGCATAAATAGATTAGGGGTAGGTGGGCGTCATGAAATCTTATCTTGTAAAATGGTTGATCGCGATTGTCTTGGCTGTTTTTTTCCTTTGGTTGAGTTTGGAAACGGACTTACTGCCAAAAGAAGCGTATCCCCTTCTCCTTGTCCCGATACTGATTGTGGGCCTCTATCTTTTTAAGGAGAGGTAACTCTCCATCCAATTAAACTATGAAAAATCCCCTGGGTGCCAACTGGTTCAGGCACTCAGGGGATTTTTTGTATATGGAGCTAGGACCAACGGTCTAGCCTTGCCTTTCTTTATTTGCGGTACAAGCGATCGTATTGGTAAACTGGATCCATGGTCACATGAATGCCCAGTTTGCGAAGAACGTTCTTATCTTCGTCTGTCAACATGACTGTTGAATGGGCTTCGCTCCCTTTCAATCGACCCAATTCTTGCATGGCAAGATTTGCCTCTGGATGGTTCATGGCGGTAATGGCGAGGGCGATGAGGATTTCATTTGAGTGGAGGCGAGGGTTGCGACTGCCCAAGTGGTTGATCTTCAAGCCTTGGATTGGTTTCACATATTCTGGCTCAATCAACTTGGTTTCTTTATCAATATGGGCCAATTTCTTGATGGCGTTGATGAGAACAGCTGCCGTTGGACCAAATAAGTCAGAAGTCTTACCTGTCACGGTTTCTCCGTTCGGCAATTCCAGTGCCAAGGCAGGTTCACCGGTTTCTTCCTCTTTTTGACGGGCAAGGACGGTGACTTGGCGGTCTTTTGGTGAAATGCCTAAGTCATTCATCAAGAGTTCAATTTTCTTAATAGCTCCGTTTCCGACACGCTCTGCCTTCACATCTAGAATGGTTTGGTAGTAACGGCGGATAATTTCTTGCTTAGAGGCTTCAATCGCTGCGTCATTGTCCACGATGGCAAAGCCGACCATGTTCACACCCATATCTGTTGGGGAAGCGTAAGGAGATTCTCCAAGGATGCGTTCCAACATCCGCTTCAAGACAGGGAAGATTTCGATATCCCGGTTGTAGTTGACCGTTGTTTCGCCATAGGTTTGGAGGTGGAATGGGTCAATCATATTGACATCGTCAAGGTCTGCAGTAGCAGCTTCATAGGCCAAATTCACTGGGTGATGCAAAGGCAGGTTCCAAACTGGGAAGGTTTCAAATTTAGCATAACCAGATTTGATGCCATTTAATTGGTCATGGTACATGTTGGACATACAAGTCGCCAATTTACCAGAACCAGGACCAGGAGCTGTCACGACAACGAGATTACGGCTAGTTTGAATGTAGTCGTTTTTCCCCATTCCCTCAGGAGAAATGATGTGGTCCATATCCGTTGGGTAGCCCTTGATTGGGTAGTGGAGGTAAGAGGCGATACCGTTCTTTCCAACTGTTTGCGGAAAAGGTCTGCAGCTGGTTGACCAGCATATTGAGTGATGACGACAGAGCCGACATAGATGCCCAATTCATTGAATTTATCAATCAAGCGGAAGACCTCTTGGTCATAAGAGATTCCTAGGTCACCACGCGCTTTTGAATGCTCAATGTTATTGGCATTAATAGCAATCACAATCTCCACTTGGTCACGAAGTTCTTGGAGAAGCTTAATTTTGTTATCTGGTTCATAACCAGGAAGGACACGAGCTGCATGGAAATCTTCCAACATTTTTCCTCCAAACTCTAGGTAGAGCTTGCCATCAAATTGGTTGATGCGCTCGAGGATGTGATCGCGTTGCAAATTCAAATACTTTTCGGAACTAAAAGCTTGTTTCTTCATTTAAACCTCCAATAAAGAAGCGAGGGTGATCTTTAGCGGTGCTCCGCCTTTCACATAGGGAAAGGGGAGTGCAAAAGAACACCCGTTGCAATATTCATTCAGTATTATATCAAAAAAACCCCAAAATGGGGGTTTAAAAGAATTATTTTGGAAAAATATTAATAATTCTTAATTAAATCAACGGTTGAACGATCCAATTTTTTGACCAAGGCTTGAAGGAAGGCTTGGGCTTGAAGGAAGTCATCCATAGCGTAAAGGGTCTGGTGGGAGTGGATGTAGCGTGCGCAGACTCCGATGGTAGTAGATGGCACTCCACCGCTTCGTAAGTGGGCTACTCCAGCATCCGTTCCGCCTTTTCCACAGTAGTATTGGTACTTGATGCCGGCTTCTTCAGCGGTGGTGAGGAGGAAGTCCTTCATATTTGGCAACATGAGGTGACCTGGGTCAAAGATGCGAAGGAGGGTTCCCTCGCCGATAGCTCCTTGCCCTCCGTAGACATCTGCAGCGGGAGAACAGTCAACAGCTAGGAAGATTTCCGGATCAAACTTGGTCACAGAAGTCCCTGCACCGCGCAGTCCGACTTCTTCTTGGACAGTTGCTCCGACATAGAGCTCGTTTGCTAGGGCTTGTCCAGAGAGGGCTTGTGCCAATTCGCTGACCATCAAGACCCCATAACGGTTGTCCCAAGCTTTGGAGATGATGTTTTTCTGATTGGCTGTTAAGATTGCAGTGCTTTCAGGGACCAAGGTGTCACCTGGACGGATCCCAAAGCTCTCAGCTTCTTCTTTGTTGGCAAAGCCACCATCAAAGACAATATCTCCGATTGCGGGAAGGGCAGGACCGTTTGCGCCCCGTGTCAAATGCGGAGGAACAGATCCAGAAATGACAGGGTAGGAATGGCCATCGCGGGTCAAAAGGGTGAAACGTTGGCTGCTGACCACCATAGGGTTCCAACCACCGATTTCCACCACGCGGAAGGTGCCGTCTGCCTTGATCTCACTGACCATAAAGCCAACTTCATCCATATGGCCTGCGACCATGATGCGAGGAGCATCAGCCACTTCTGAGTGGCATACCCCAAAAATACTTCCCAAGCCGTCTGTGACCACTTCATCCACATGTGGAGTGATCTGTTTGCGTAGATAATCGCGAACAGGCGCTTCGTGGCCAGAGATGGCAGGAAGTTCTGTTACTTCTTTGATTTTAGAAAATAAATCAGTCATAAGTTACCTTCTTTCTGATTGTTATTTTATCACTTTTTTAGTTGAGATGGTAGTGGCAGTTGACGGGAATGAAAGCAGATCGTCATGATGGGGAGAACTATTCTCCTTCGTTGTCCCAGCTTGTATTTTGTGTTACAATATGAGGTATGAAAGCTAAAAAAATCATTTTATCCAGCCTTGCAGCAGCTAGTGCAAGTGCTCTTGCCCTTGGGGCCTATAAAATTGCCAAAGATCAAAAACGTCTACGGACGCAAGAAGAGTTAGTCGCAGAAGTCCGTGAGCAAATGGAGAATATGGGGAAGATTGCGACCCTTTATGTGGAACTCTATGAATCAAGCGAAGAGCGTTTGGTAGGAGGGATCGTATTTGAGGATGAGCGCCACTATCGCTTTGTCTATGAAGAGGGTCTCCTTCAGTATGAAGAGGAAACTATGATCATTCCACAGTCCTTAGAGGAATTAGCCCGCTACGTCGAGCAAGAAGGAAAGAAGGTTTTCTTCTTTTCAGCGGATTGGTGTGGCGATTGCCGGTATATCCAGCCCTTTTTGCCAGAGATTGAAGCAGAAAACCCTGAATTTACCTTCATTTTGGTTGACCGAGACCAGTATCTAGACCTGGCTAAGCTTTGGGATATCTATGGCATTCCGAGTTTAGTGGTCCTAGACAAGGATCGGGAACTGGGGCGTTTCGTCAATCGTGATCGCAAAACCAAGGCTCAGATTTCAGAATTTTTAGCAGGATTGAAGTAGGAGAAAGAGAAAGAATGATTGTAACCTATAATAAAGAACAAGTCGGCGATGTCTTAATGCTCACCTTGAAAAACAGTGGGGATGCCAAATTAGCAGTAGAGCGCAAAGGCAAAGTAGCCCGTGTCTACCGTGAAGACAAGCAAGAAACAGTGGCCTGGAATATTTTTGAGGCTTCGACTTTCTTTGCACTTGATGGCAAGGGGCAAATTTTCTTGAGTGATGAGCAAGTTGCACGTCTCAATCAAGAATTGCAAGCGGAAGGATTTGCAGAAGTCTTGGTCAATGACAAGGAGCCTAAGTTTGTCGTGGGGCAAATCGTTGAAATGGTTGCTCATCCAGATAGTGACCACCTCAACATCTGCCAGGTGGCTGTCGGACCAGACAAGACGGTTCAGATCGTAGCAGGTGCGCCAAATGCGCGTGAAGGTCTCAAGACAATCGTGGCTCTACCAGGTGCGATGATGCCAGATGGAAGCTTGATTTTCCCAGGGGCCCTTCGTGGAGAAAAGAGCTTTGGGATGATGTGTAGCCCACGCGAATTGCACTTACCAAATGCTCCACAAAAACGTGGGATTATTGAATTGCAAGATACAGAAGAGGTGGGAACTCCATTTGACCCCACCCGTCACTGGCAAGGATAAGAGAGTGGGACAAAAGTCCTAACCTCTCAATTGTCTTTGGATTGTCGAGCAAGACGCAGTGGTTGAGTGGGCTCTACTACGCTGATTTCATCAGCTTTTACAGCCCTACTCAACTGTGCGGAGGTGGGACGACGAAATCGAATTCTAACGAATGACCGATTTCTGTCCCACTCTTTTTTTTTCCTCAAATGGCTAAAAAACTACGAATTATATAAGTAGGAGGAAGAAATATGTACAATAAAGTAATTTTAATCGGGCGCCTTGTGGCAGACCCAGAGCTTCATAAGACCAATACAGACAAGTCCGTTGCCCGCGCAACGCTGGCTGTTAATCGGCGTTACAAGGATCAAAATGGCGACCGTGAGGCGGACTTTATCACCCTAGTGGTCTGGGGGAAATTAGCAGAGACCCTTGTATCCTATGCCAACAAGGGAAGTCTGCTCTCTGTGGATGGAGAGCTTCGAACCAGACGCTATGAGAAGAATGGGACGACCCAATATGTGACAGAAGTGCTCTGTCAAGGCTTCCAGCTCTTAGAAAGTCGTGCTCAACGAGCGATGCGGGCCAATGGGGCAGGAGGGGATCTAGCAGATCTCATCCTGGAAGAGGAAGAACTTCCATTTTAAAAGAAGAAAACGGTGCAGTTGGTAAGCTGTGTCGTTTTTTCTTTTTCGAAACTTCTTACTGAAGTTGTAGGGAGAAGTTATTATCTAGATAGAGACGTAAAACGCATTCATTTCCGAGAGACCTTCAAGCTCTTGGTAAAAAATGCTATAATAAAAGGTATTAAATGCGAACGAAAATGTTTGATGTAGCAAAATAATCCGTTTTTAAGAGGAGAAGAGATGGAATTAGAAGAGGAAATCGTTCAAAAGAAACGGAATCGAGCGATGATTTATGCGATATTTTGGAGCCTGATTTTTGTGGTAGTGGTCATCTACTTGAATGCTAGTCAACTAAAGCCTGTTCCTGGTCAAATGCGGATTGGCGTGACTTACATGACCATGAACAATGAATTCTATCAAACGCTTAATGCAGAGATTGAACGAGTGGCTGACGAAAAAGGGGACTTGCTTCTAGTTCGTAATCCAGAGTTAGACGAAGAAAAACAAAGTCAACAGATTGATTATTTTCGTAAACAAAAGGTCAATGTGATTGTGATTAATCCTGTAAAAGGAGATAGTCCTAAAATCATTGCTTCCCTGAAGAGAGCCCAACAAGCAGGGATTAAAATCATTGCAGTGGATAGTCAGCTCAGCCATTTCACGGTGGATGCCAGTGTGGTGTCGGATAATTACCAGGCAGGGGTCTTGGTCGCCCAGCGCCTGATGAAGCAGAAAAATGGGGCGAAAATCCTACTCTTAGAGCATAAGGGGACAGTGTCGGCTGAGCAACGTATTCAAGGGTTCTTAGATACGATTCAGTCGGAGCCTGCCTATCAGGTTGTTGGGAGAGAAGAGACTCGTGGTCAAACAGAATTGGCCTTGCCAGCTGTTTCCCAGGTCATTCAGGATGGTCTGGTATTTGATACCGTCGTAGCCTTAAATGATCGAGCGGCCATCGGAGCCCTTGCGGCAATCAAGGAAAACCAACTAGCCATGCCGATTTCTATCTATGGAATCGATGGCTCTCCAGATATGAAGGTATTGCTCTCAACGACGGATGATATCGAAGGGACGGTTGCCCAATCTCCTCTTAAAATGGGGAGACAGGTGATGCAAGTGATTGAGTGCATGAGGACAGGTAAATCCTACAAGGAGCAATATAAGATTCCAGTTGAGATGATTGATAAGGATAATGTTGACCGATACGATGTCAACGGGTGGCAGTAATGACCAAGCTTCGTGGCATTCGTTATAGTTTGATTTTATTGAAAATTATTAATTTCATCGCCATTTTATTTAGTAGTTCGCTCTACTTACATGCGACCAATTACATCATCGCCAAGGGGCAAGGCTATCAATTGTTGGAGCAATTGAGAGAAATACCGAGTTCCCCAGCTCAGAATTTTTGGATCTCCATCCTTCTCTTTGGAGGGATTCTTCTCATTACCTTTTATCGGATGCGCCCAGGGACACAGGAGTGGTCGGTTTTTGACAAGTGGAATATCCTAGAAATATTGCTGATGTTAGGTGTCATGATGTCCCTCAGCTTCTCCTACAATGGGATCATCCTCTTGGTATTTGCTGATATCTTTTATGGTTCTAAAGAGTTTAGTAGTTCCAAGGACAGGCGCTACTGGTTTGCCTTTATCCTTCTGAGTTTCATAGTCCTCCTTGTGACCAATTATGACATTCTCTCTCTCGTTGTACAGTTGCCTTCGCTGGATACCTATATCGCCTTTTATCCTTCATCGATTCGGATGCTTATTCTATTTGCTAAAAATGCGCTAGCTTCCTTAAATATGGTTGTCTTTATTATTTCTCTTCTCTTTTACATTTTATCGGTAGTAGCAGAGCACCATCGAATCGAAAAAGAGTTAGAAATGGTATCGCAAGTTAATACGGAATTAAATAGCTACATGGCCCTTTCGGAAAAGATTGCGGAGGACCGGGAGCGCAAGCGGATAGCACGGGAAATTCATGATACTCTAGGCCATGCCTTGACAGGCATTTCTGCTGGGATTGATGCAGTTGGGGTTCTGATTGATATTGACCCTGGTCGTGCCAAGACCCAGCTGCAATCGGTCTCTACGGTGGTACGGGATGGAATCAAGGACGTCCGGGGCTCTTTGAACAAGCTTCGGCCAGGTGCCCTAGAGGATCATACCTTGAGGGATGCGGTTTTGAAATTGGTTCACGAATACCAAGTCATCTCCCACCTGCAAGTCGATCTCACCTATGACTGGGATGAGGTTGATCTGGATGTCATGGTGGAGGATACCGTCTTTCGCGTGATTCAGGAATCCATGACCAATTCTGTCCGCCACGGTCATGCTAGCCATATGCAGATTTCCTTTTTGGTGGAAGATGCCTATGTCATGATTCTCAAAGATAATGGGGTCGGCTTTGACCAACTACAGGTCGGCTATGGCTTGAAACAAATGCGAGAGCGGGTCTCTATCTTGGGAGGAAGGATAGAATTTGCCAATCGAAATGGATTTTATACACGAATTGAATTGCCCAAAGAAAAAGGAGGAAAGATCTTATGATCAAAGTAATGATTGCGGATGATCAAGCGCTGATTCGCGAGTCGCTCCAAATTATTTTGTCTGCCCATCAAGATATTCAGGTGACTTCTGCAGTGGCGGACGGTCACGAAGTGCTAGAGCGAATCCCCCAAGATCGACCAGATGTCGTATTGATGGATATTCGTATGCCCAAGATGGATGGTGTGATGGCAACAAAAGAAGTCAAGGAACGCTTCCCTGAGGTTAAAATCATCATTCTGACCACCTTTGACGATGATGATTTCATCTTTCGTGCTTTGAAATATGGAGCTTCAGGGTATTTGCTTAAAGGGGCTTCAACAGAGGAGCTCTACCAAGCCATTCAAATTGTTTATCATGGGGGAGCCATGATAAACCCTAATATTGCTAGTAAGGTTTTTCAGATTTTTTCTCAGATGGCTCAGAGCAATTACACAATCTCCGTTTCTGAAGAATATGTGAGCGACTTATCCCTGACTGAATGGCGGATCATCCAGCAGGTTGGTTTTGGGGAGTCTAATAAGGAAATCGCAGCCAAACTTTTCCTGTCTGAGGGAACGATTCGGAATTACCTGTCAACAATTTTGTCTAAGTTGAACCTGCGGGATCGGACCCAGCTAGCTATTTGGTCTGTTCAAAAAGGTGTGACCACTAAGGATTTTGGAACAGAAAGTGATGGCCGATGAAGAAAAAACGTAAGATACGAGGTACCAGATTTTTTCTAGGGATCTTCTTGCTTCTTCTGCTTGCTGGAGGGATTTGGTGGGAGCGTCAGCCAAGGATTGTCCGTTTGGGGGTCTACGCAGGATCTAGCTGGGATGTACCCACCCAAACAGAAGAAAAAGTCTTGGACCAAGCGATTGCTCGTTTTGAAAAAACGCATCCAGGGATAAAGATTGTCTATGAAAGCGGGATTCCGAAGAATAAGTATGCGAACTGGTTAGCCAATCAGATCCTCCATGGACAGGAGCCAGATCTATATATGGTATCCAGTACAGAGTTGCCAGTGTTAGCGGCGCGTGGGGCGGTGGAAGATTTGACCCCCTTGATGGAAAAACAGGTCGATCCTTCTCATTTTTATCCAGTTGCTCTAGAAGCCGGCAAGTACAAGAATCGTCAATATGCCCTCCCATTTGAGAGCAATCCTGTTTTGATGTGTGTCAATAAGGATTTATTGGAAAAGGAAGGGATTGCTATTCCGAAAGAGGGGTGGACCTTGGAGGAATTTTATGCTATTTGTCAAAAAGTGACGAAGGATACGGATGGAGATGGGGAGCTAGATCAGTTTGGAAGTACAGATTATACTTGGCGAGAGGCCTTGGCAGCCTACGGGGGACAGCTGTTCCGCCAGGATAACATTAGTCTGACGAGTAAAGAAATGAAGCGCTCGCTCTATTTTGTCGAAAAACTTGAAGCTCTTCATGGGAACTTCAATGTCACTTCCAAGGATTTTGATGAAGGAAAGGTCGCTTTTTATCCGATGACCTTGGCCCAGTACAGAACTTATAAACCATATCCCTATCATGTTGCCAAGTATTCGAATTTCACTTGGACCTGTATCCCTATGCCCGGGGCTTCTGGCTCTACTCCATCAACCTTAGTGGAGACGTCCTTATTTGCTCTGTCTTCTCGGGCCAGTGCTAGCAAGGAGGCCAAGGAATTCATGGAATTTTTGACCCAGGACCAGCAGGTCCAGCAGGAGCTCTTTCGGCAGTCGCAGGGGACCTCTGTCCTCCCTTCGGTGGTCAATAGTTCGGAAAGTCGGGACCTCCTTAAAGCGGATGACTTTGGGTCCGACTCCCTGACGAATCGGACCCTGGACCGAATTATGAAAAAAGCTGTCCTAAGCACTCCTGGGAACCTGCCAACTGATATCTGGGATCGATTGGACTATCTCATTCATAATGCCCTTAAAGCAAAAGATATTGATAATCAATTGCCTCAAATTCAAAAGATTATTGAGGAAATGCTTCGGGAAAAGTTTCGTTAAGAAGAACTAGGCATCTGTCAAGTGACAGATGTCATTTTTTTATTGACAGATGTCAACTTTTCTTTGTGACAAATGACAATAGTAAAACGCTTTCAAAAGCAATACAATAAGGTCATCATAAAGGAGGCGAAAGGATGAAGTATCTGGTATTAGTCAGTCATGGTGGACTGGCAGAAGGTCTGAAAAGTTCGCTGGCAATGTTTGCTGGGGATAAGATAGATCAGGTGATTGCGGTCGGACTGAAAGAAGGCAAATCGGTAGATGATTTTGCTCATGATTTTCGTCAGGCGATTTCCCATTTAACAGATGAGGACTCTGTCTTAGTTCTAGCAGACATTGTAGGTGGCAGTCCTTTGACAACGGCAGCGACAGTGCTAGAGGAGCAAGGAAAGCTGAGTACAGCCTTGATCTTAGGTGGAATGAACTTGACCATGGCGTTGACAGCAGTTGTGATGAAGGACATGATGGAGGGGGCTGATTTAGCCCAGGTGATTTTATCCGAAGCTTCCACTGCCTTGCAAGAATTTGCCCTTGCCCCGGTAGAGGGTGACGATGAAGAAGATGATGATATTTAACTAAGGGAGGTTAGAAAATGGTAGTATCATTTGTACGGATTGACGACCGTATGATCCACGGTCAAACAGTAACTCGATGGGCTAAAGAAAAGCCTTGTGATGGCTTGATCGCTGTCAACGACGCAGCAGCTTCTAATAAGGTCTTGATCCAAGCCTATAAAGGGGCTTCAGATAAAAAAACCTTTGTCTGGACCAAGGAAGCTTTCAAAGAAAAATCTGCAAAAGTAACGGAATCAGAAACTTGCTATTTCTTGATTACTAAGAACCCCATCGATATGAAAGAAATTTTGGTAGACCAAGGGTTTGTCCCAGGCGATGTCAAAGAAATCATTGTCGGTCCTGCAAATGACCGTCCGGGTGCTGTGAAATTGGGGAACAACCAATCCATCACCCAGGAAGAAGCAGAAGCCATCGAAGCCATTCAGGCTGCAGGCTACAAGGTGAAATTCCAGTTGCTTCCAGATGTATCCATCGGTTACTGGGATGATTTTAAATCAAAATTCGGATTCTAGAGAGGGGAGTATCCTAGCTCTTCGTCACTAAACTATACTTACAAACAAAAGGAGCGTTTGTTATGACAATTTCATGGATTCAAGCAATCTTGCTTGGTATTTTCGCCAGCTTGTCTTCAATGCCTGGTATGGGTGGTTCCAGTATCGGGAACTATACACTTGGTCGTCCCCTAGTTGGTGGGTTGATCTCAGGGTTAATCCTTGGAGATGTGACAACCGGTATCATGGTCGGGGTTGCCCTTCAGGTCGTTTATATCGCTTTGGTAACACCTGGTGGAACTGTATCTGCCGATGTACGGGCTATTTCTTATATCGGAATTCCTCTTTCCATCTTATTTGTTCATGCCAACAATATTACTGGTGAGGCAGCAATTGCGTGCAGCAGCTCAATCGGTGCGACCGTTGGGACTATCGGTACCGTTCTTTTCTACGGTACTGCAACCATGAACTTGCTTTGGCAACATATCGGTTGGAAAGCCGTTGAAGAAGGAAACTTCAAAAAACTCTACGCAGTTGACTGGGTTTACCCATGGATTTCTCACTTCCTCTTCTCCTTCCTTCCAACGATGATTATCACCAAATACGGTGAAAACATGGTGGATTTGATGAAACAATACCTTCCAATGGATGGTTACTGGATGAAAGCCCTCTTTACAGTCGGTGCCCTTCTTCCATGTGTCGGTATTGCCATCCTCTTGAAGCAAATCGTTACAGAAGTGAGAGACTTCATTCCATTCTTTGTTGGATTTACCTTGGCAAAATCTCTTGGCTTGAACTTGGTAGCGAGTGCGGTAGTTTCATTGATTTTTGCAGTGATCTACTATGAACTTGAAGTGATTAAAACAATGAAAGTCGTCCCTGCTGGAGCAAATGACTTTGACGATGATGAGGAGGATATCTAAGATGGCTGATAAAAAGAAAATTTCAAAGAAAACGCTAACCAAAGCATTCCATCATTGGTATTATGGTCACTTGACCTGTTTCTCTCAAGAACACATGCAAACCTTTGGGTATTTGACTTCGATGCTTCCAATCGTGGAAGAAATGTATGATTCCAAAGAAGAACAAAAAGAAGCCATGCAAACCTATACAGCCTTCTTCAACACTGAGCCCCAACTAGGATCTCTTGTTGTAGGGATTACAGCTGGTTTGGAAGAAGCGCGTGCCAATGGAGAAGCAGTAGATGGCGAAACCATCAACGGGATGCGTGCTGGTTTGATGGGTCCAATCGCTGGGATTGGGGACTCCTTGGTTGTTGGGACCTTAATCCCTGTACTTCTCGGGATTGCCCTTGGTCTTTCTAAAGGCGGAAACATTGCAGGGGCTCTCTTCTATATCGTCGTTTGGAACCTCTTGGTCTACTTAGGCATGCGTTTCGCCTTCTTCAAAGGGTATCACTTAGGGGACAAGGCTGTTGAATTCCTTGTAGGACCAAAAGGACAAGCCCTTCGTAAAGCGATTAGTGTGGTCGGTGGTATGGTCATCGGTGCCGTAGCAGCGACTTGGGTCTCTGTTACAACAGCCCTCGAATTCAAATGCTGACGGAGAAGCCTTCCTTAAAATCCAAGAAAAGATTGATGGCGTCTATCCAGGTCTCTTGACTGCTGCCTTTATCACGCTTTGCTGGTGGCTCATGGCGAAGAAGAAAGTCTCACCAAACAAGGTCATGCTTCTCTTAGTCATCATCGCCTTAGCTGGGGTAGCTCTTGGAATCTTTGATCCAGGTCTCAAATACTAAGAGAAAACTGGAAACAGTTTATTGCAACCGGAGCATTGAGAATGAAGTACGTGACCTCCTTTACGAATACTTCATTCTCAATTTTTATTGAAGGAGGCATCTATGCACACCAGACAAGAATTAATAAAAGGGTATGAGACGGAAATTCGCTACCAACGCCATATGTTGGAAAACTTGGGTCGCTGGTTTAGTGTGCTCTTTCTCATGGCCAGTATTGGTGGACTGCTGATTTATTTCTTTCACAAGACTTCCCTCCTATTTTTGATCTTAGGTAGCTTGGTCGCCCTGATTGGAATAGCAGGGATGTTGCTAGTGGGGTATGGGATGTATCGTGGTCGAGCCAACTTACAAAAAGTCATCCAAGCTTACCAACAAAAACTAAATTTGGTTGGCTAGAAATCGAAAACACTTCGAAGAGATTGAGGTGTTTTTTTCTTGACTATTTTTGACCAAGTGATACAATAGAAACATGAGTTAGCACTCGATGTTGAAGAGTGCTAAAATACAAGAACGGAGGAATGACATGTTAAAACCATTAGGAGACCGCGTGGTCTTGAAAGTAGAAGAAAAAGAGCAAACAGTCGGTGGCTTTGTCATCGCAGGAGCAAGTCAAGCTGAAACCAAAACAGCAGAAGTCATCGCTGTAGGTGAGGGAGTTCGGACCCTCAGTGGCGAGTTGGTAGCACCAAGTGTCAAAGTCGGTGATACGGTCTTGGTGGAAAATCATGCAGGCGTTGATGTGAAAGACGGCGATGAGAAGTACACGATTGTTGGGACTGCAAGTATTCTTGCCATTGTTGAAGCCTAAAGAATCAGAAAGGAGAAAGATGTATGTCAAAAGAAATTAAATTTTCATCAGATGCTCGTGCAGCCATGGTCCGTGGGGTGGATATCCTAGCAGATACTGTGAAAGTGACCTTGGGACCAAAAGGTCGCAATGTGGTCCTTGAAAAATCATTTGGGTCACCATTGATCACCAATGATGGGGTGACCATCGCCAAAGAAATCGAATTGGAAGACCACTTCGAAAATATGGGTGCCAAATTGGTATCAGAAGTTGCTTCGAAGACCAATGATATCGCTGGAGACGGAACAACCACTGCGACTGTCTTGACCCAAGCCATCGTCCGTGAAGGGATCAAGAACGTTACAGCAGGTGCGAATCCAATCGGTATCCGTCGTGGGATTGAAGCAGCGGTTGCAACAGCTGTTGAAGCCTTGAAAAACAATGCCATTCCAGTTGCTAATAAAGAAGCTATCGCCCAGGTTGCGGCTGTCTCTTCTCGCTCTGAAAAAGTCGGTGAATACATCTCAGAAGCCATGGAAAAAGTGGGCAACGACGGAGTGATCACGATTGAAGAATCTCGTGGAATGGAAACAGAGTTGGAAGTCGTTGAAGGAATGCAGTTTGACCGTGGTTACCTCTCTCAATACATGGTCACTGATAATGAAAAAATGGTGGCAGACCTTGAAAATCCTTATATCTTGATCACCGACAAGAAGGTGTCAAACATCCAGGAAATCCTGCCATTGCTTGAAAGTATCCTTCAAAGCAACCGTCCGCTCTTGATTATTGCGGATGATGTGGATGGAGAAGCTCTCCCAACGCTTGTCTTGAACAAGATTCGTGGAACCTTCAATGTCGTAGCTGTTAAGGCTCCTGGATTTGGAGACCGTCGCAAAGCTATGCTAGAAGACATCGCGATCTTGACAGGTGGTACTGTTATCACAGAAGATCTCGGTCTTGAGTTGAAAGATGCGACCATCGAGGCGCTCGGTCAAGCAAGTAAAGTGACAGTGGACAAAGATAGCACAGTCATTGTAGAAGGTGCAGGAAATCCTGAAGCTATCGCTAACCGTGTGGCCGTGATCAAATCACAAATTGAAACCACAACGTCAGAATTTGACCGTGAAAAACTCCAAGAACGCTTGGCCAAATTGTCTGGTGGCGTTGCAGTCATCAAGGTCGGAGCTGCAACTGAAACGGAGTTGAAAGAAATGAAACTCCGCATCGAAGACGCCCTCAATGCGACACGCGCAGCGGTTGAAGAAGGAATTGTTGCCGGTGGTGGTACGGCCCTTGCCAATGTTATTTCTGCAGTTGAAACCCTTGAATTGGAAGGGGACGAAGCGACAGGACGCAACATCGTGCTTCGCGCCTTGGAAGAGCCTGTACGCCAAATCGCCCACAATGCAGGATATGAAGGGTCAATCGTCATCGATCGCTTGAAACATGCAGAAGTCGGAACAGGCTTCAATGCTGCAACAGGTGAATGGGTCAACATGATTGAAGCAGGAATTATCGACCCAGTGAAGGTGAGCCGTTCAGCCCTTCAAAATGCGGCTTCCGTAGCGAGCCTTATCTTGACGACCGAAGCAGTGGTAGCCAACAAACCAGAACCAGCTCCAGCAGCACCGGCTATGGATCCAAGCATGATGGGTGGGATGATGTAATCTGATACCAATGATTGGTGCTAAAGCACCGAATCATTGGACGGTAGCCGCTTTGTTGCGGCCTACCTAATCATCTTACTAAGAAAACAAAGAAGGCATTATCGGCCTTCTTTATTTTCTGTCGTAATCTGTGTGCTTGATTGAGGCTATGCTTCTAATCATTTGACGCCAACCGCTATCAGGCGGTTTGGCTAAACGTCTTACTAGCTCAAAGAGGTTGGCAAGTCTCCAATCCTCAATCGATCATTGGATGAACTGATTATTCTAATCTTTTCTTTGTGGCAGAAGGATGCATATTTATATATATTACGAAAGTTTGTGAAATAAATTTGGCTGAAGCCGGTCTTTTCTACAGGTCGGTTTCCTTTATTGAAGAAACTAAGATCAATCCGATGGGGATTATAGCAGTTATTTGAGGTGCGGGTTTTTGTTCACATATAGTGAAATCACGGGAAGAATAACCTTTGAAGTAGGTGGATAGATAGTTGGTATTTTGAAGTAACCTGCCTGTTCGATATTTGGAACAAAAATGCAATACAAATTCCTTTATTTTGTAACAAAGATGCGTTAAAATATAGGAAGTAGATAAATGTTCTACACTAGAGCAAGGGGGGAATACTTCCCACATACATGTCTAAAGACAAAAACTTGATCGAATAAATTAAAACTTTTTGATTCTTAATTTTTATCGACCTTTTTCATATTAAACTTTTTCATCCACCCCTTGCTAAGGCTCTTCCAGATTTTTCTGGGGGAGTTTTTTTTCTATTTCATAAACATTTCACATTTCTTTTCTATAATAACTATAACAAATGATGAAAGCGCCCATTTTGCATTGCTATGGGCTTTGAAATGGAGGGTGAGTTCATGCTCTTACAACAGGCAATTGCCTATATTACTCGAAAAAGAACGAGGAATCTGGTTCTCTTTCTGATTCTCCTCTTGATCCTCTCTTGCTTATATTTCTGTTTTTCACTGATGCAAGTAGGAGGAAGGCTGGAGGAACATATCAAACAGTCGGCTGGGACCAGTTTTGCCCTGACCAGTAAGCAGGGGAATACTCCCTTTGCGCTGAAAGAGGCTGAAAAGGTGCAGCGACTAGCTGGGGTGGGAGGCATGGTTCCTCAATATGAAAGTCCCGTTCGCATTCTTGGTAAAGAAGCGGTGACGGGGCAGCAGTCGGTGGAGCGAGACGATTTGGGTCAGGAAGCCAAGCAAGCGCTAGGTGCTGTCTTTACCCAGAAGACAGACCAGCACCTGGATTTCCGCAGTGGTAGTTTCCAACTGGTGCAAGGCAAGCACTTATCCGACAAGGCTCGCGGCCAGATCTTGATCCACCAAGAGTTGGCTAAGAAGAACAAGCTAAAGGTCGGAGATTCCTTGACCTTATCCAGCTTTCAGATGGGAGAGACTCCTGCCAAAGAGCAAACCTTTAAAATCGTTGGCATCTTTTCGGGTAAGAAACAGGAAAAATTCACAGGGATGACCTCAGATCTGAGTGAAAACCAAGTCTACCTCCCTTATGAGGATGCGACCAAGCTCCTAGGTCTCAGTCAGCAAGAAGTGACCCAGGTCACCTTTGGCGTCAAAGATCCTGAGAAAATCGATGCCCTCTTGAAGCAAGTTAAAAGCTTGGATCTGGATTGGCAGTCTCTACGTTTGGTCGAAGATCGCAAGGCCTTTGACCAGATGAAGGAATCCTCTCAGACCCTAGAAGGCCTGGTGCGGATCATGATGATCGTCCTCCTGGTGACGGGAGCCGGTGCCCTATCGCTCTTACTCAGTCTCTGGACACGGGAGCGGATCCATGAAATCGGGGTGCTTTTATCCATTGGGAAGAGCAAGGGCCGGATCTTTAGACAGTTCCTTTTGGAAGTGGTGCTGGTATCCTTACTAGCAGTGATCCCAGCCTTTCTCATCGGGCGGATGGTCAGCCATCGTTTCTTAGAGCAGTTTGTCGGACAGACGGGTCAACAGCAGACCCTAGACTTGCTCAACCAAGTCCCTCAAGGCCTTTCCTTAGGAATCGCCTATGCTAGCCTCTTGTGCTTGATCCTTCTGTCGCTCGGTGTAACGACTAGCATGATCTGGCGCAAGACCCCAAAAGAAATATTAACAAAAATGAGTTAAGGAGAAATGACACATATGTTAGAACTCAAGAATGTAGCCTATAGTTACCAAAGCTATAGTGAAGATATCCTCTCAAATGTGAACTATCAGTTCGAAAATGGGACATTTTACAGTATTATTGGTCAGTCAGGAACTGGGAAATCAACCCTCCTCTCCCTCTTGGCTGGTCTGGACAACCCCAAGAAGGGTCAGGTTCTCTTTGATGGGGAGGACATCCAGACCAAAGGGTCTAGCTACCACCGCAAGCACCATGTCTCCCTGGTCTTCCAGAATTACAATCTAATCGATTATTTGACGCCACTGGAAAATGTCCGTCTGGTTAACAAACAGGCTGGGAAAGAGATTCTCTTGGAATTGGGATTGGACGAAACGCAAATCAAACGCAATGTCCTGCAATTATCTGGAGGACAACAACAGCGGGTGGCCATTGCGCGTGCGCTCGTTTCAGAAGCACCTGTCATCTTGGCAGATGAGCCGACAGGAAACTTAGATGAACAGACAGCCGGTGACATTATTGCCATTTTGAAGAAGTTGGCCAAGGAACGCCAAAAATGTGTCATTGTCGTCACCCACAGTAAGGAAGTGGCAGAGGCCTCCGATGTGGTCTTGGAATTGAGTCGCCGTAGCCTCGTTGAGAAGAGCAAGTAAGGAGGGAATGCTATGTTGCGAAATGCTTTTGCTTATATCACACGTAAATGGCCCAAGTCTCTCTTGCTCTTTGCCATCATTCTCCTCATGGGGACCTTGAGCTTGATCGGACTCTCTATGAAAGGAGCGACCCAACAAGCTTCATCGGAAAGCCTGGGATCCATCACCAATAGCTTCTCCATGCAGATCAACCGCAGGACCAATCCAGGAACCCCTCGGGGAGCTGGGAATATCAGAGGAGAAGATATCGAAAAAATCAGCCAGGTAGAGGGGATCACCTCCTCCATCAAGCGGATCAATGCCATCGCAGATATCCTAGACCACGAGATTATTGAGACTGAAGAAACCCTGCAAAATCAATCTCCAGAGCGGGCCAAGCACTTTAAGAATACCTTGATGGTGACAGGGGTCAATGACTCTTCTAAAGAAGATAAGTTTGTCTCTGGAGCCTACAAGCTGGTCCAAGGAGAGCACCTGACAGACAAGGACAAAAACCAAATCCTCATGCACGAAGATTTGGCGAAAAAGAATGGTCTCAAGGTGGGCGATAAGGTGCGCCTCAAGTCCAATCTCTATGATGCTGACAATGAAAAAGGGGCTAATGAAACTGTCGAAGTAACCATTAAAGGTCTGTTCTCAGGGAAGAACCAAGCTCCTCTAACTTACGCCCAAGAATTGTATGAAGATACCCTCATTTCTGACCTAGATACAGCTGCCAAGCTCTATGGCAATACTGTTCAAACAGCTACTTATGAGGATGCGACCTTCTTTGCCAAAGGGGATCAAGACCTCGATAAATTAATCGAAAAAATCAAAGCCTTGGATATCCCATGGAATTACTATGACCTAGTCAAGAGCTCTTCTAACTACCCAGCCTTGCAAAAATCGATCAGCAGTATGTTCCAAGTGGCGAACTACTTGTTTATCGGTAGCCTCATCTTTGCTAGCTTGCTTCTCACCCTTCTCCTCGTCTTGTGGCTCAATGCCCGTCGCAGAGAAGTTGGTATCTTGCTGGCTCTAGGACTCTCCAAGGTGCAGATTGCGGGGCAATTCGTGGCAGAATTAATCATGATTTCCATCCCAGCCTTCCTCCTCTCCTATGGAGTCGCAGGTCTTCTTGCCAAAGGAGTCGGAGATACGGTGCTTAAGAACGTAACCAGTGGCATTGCTAAACAAATGGCTCAAGAATCCTCTGCAGCCAACCTTGGTGGAGGAGCTGAGGCAGAAAGCTTCAGTAAGACCCTGACTGATATCCATATGGATATCCAACCGAGCCAATTGTTGGTGATTGTCTTGGTCGGTGGGTTGCTCTTGATCCTGGTATCCATCCTTTCTTCACAATGGCTCTTGCATAAGAAACCAAAGGAACTCTTGGTGGATGTCGAATAAGAGATTGTTTCCTAAAATAGAAATAGGGTATAATAGGAGGTAGAAGAAGTTCTTAGATAAAGGAAAGTGTATGAAGATACTAATCGTAGAAGATGAAGTCCTGATTCGCGAAGGGATGAGCGACTATCTCATGGAATGTGGCTATGAGGTCTTTGAAGCAGGCGATGGGCAGGAGGCCCTGGACCTCTTTCACAGAGAAGCGCCAGATCTGGTCTTGCTGGATATCCAGCTCCCTATCCTCAATGGCTTGGAAGTGCTCAAGACCATCCGGAAGACCAGCTCAGTCCCTGTCCTCATGCTGACGGCCTTCCATGACGAGGACTATAAGTTGACGGCTTTTGGAGAGTTGGCGGATGGCTATCTGGAAAAACCCTTCTCCTTGTCCCTCTTGAAGGTCCGCATCGAAGCTATTTTTAAAAAGCTCCAGCCTTCCCGGGTCTTCACCTATGGAGAGGCACGGGTGGATTTTGAGAGCTATACAGCCAGCCTAGCTGGGCAAGCCATCTCCATGAATGCCAAGGAGTTGGAAATCTTGGAATACTTGCTCCAGCATGAAGGCAAGGCCCGGACCCGCTCTCAGATCCTCGATGCCGTCTGGAAGGAGACGGAGGAGATTCCTTTTGACCGGGTGATTGATGTCTATATCAAGGAACTACGAAAAAAACTAGAGCTGGACTGTATCGTTACGGTGCGCAATGTCGGCTATAAATTGGAGAGACCATGACCAAACGGAGTATCTTTGCAAAGATTTTTCTGATCACCTTTGCCCTTTTTAGTGGCTTAGTCATCCTTCTACACGCTTCGGTTTACTTTATTTTCCCGTCGACCTATATCGAGTCCCAGCGCCAGACGATTTTGAAGAAATCACAGGCCCTGTCCAAGAGTTTCCAAGGTCAAGAAGAAGGAACCATTGAGTCGGTCATCGACCTATATTCCAAGACCAATGATATCAAGGTCTCGATCAAGGACAAGGAAAAACAAAATGCCCTAGAGGTCAAGGATGACTTGCTCGTGAACCCTGACAGCCAGAATAATTCCCTAGTCATTGAAGAGCGAAAAATCCAGACAAAAGAGGGGAAGGACTTGACCTTGCAATTCTTAGCAACTGTCGATTCCCAAAAGGAAGCGCGGGACATCAGTCTGGGCTTTCTTCCCTATAGTCTTCTGGCTTCCTTTGTTCTGTCATTGCTTGCCTCCTATCTCTATGCCCGCCTGATTTCTGCTCCGATCCTTGAGATCAAGCAGATGACCAAGCGGATGAAGCGCTTGGATCGGACAGCTAATCTCCCCATTCATTCGCAGGATGAGATTGGCGTTCTTAAGCAACAGATCAACGACCTTTATCACCATCTCCTAGAAGTGATCGACAATCTAGAGCAGCAGAAACAGGAAAATCTGAAGTTGGAGCAGATGAAGGTGGAATTCCTACGGGGAGCCTCGCATGAGCTCAAGACGCCTCTAGCCAGCTTGAAGATTATCCTAGAAAATATGCGGGATAAGATCGGCTGCTACAAGGATCGGGACCGCTACCTGTCGGTCTCCCTCGATATCGTCGATGAGATGAACCAGATCGTCCTAGAAATCCTGTCCCTGTCCTCTGTCCAAGAATTGGCTGGAGACAAGGAGTGGATCCAGCTGAATCAGGTCTTAGAGCAGATCCTCGACCAGTACAAGGTCTTGGCTCAATCTCGCGCGCTCACGATTGACAATCAAATCCCTGACAAAGGAGTTTATATGGACCCAGCCATTCTGAAATTGGTCCTCTCAAATGTCATTAGTAATGCCGTCAAGCATTCGGATGCCGGTGGAGAGATCCAGCTCCGCCTCGAAGAGGAAGGGACGCACTTGGCGGTTGAAAATACCAGCCAGGAAATGGTAGAGACCGCTGAAATGCCAATGACCGCTAGCCGTCAGAAGAAGGAAGGCGGCTTGGGACTCTTCGTGGTCCAACACTTGCTAGACCATGAAGAACTGGCCTACCAATTTGATAAAACGGCTATGGGCTTACGCTTCCGTATGGAACTGCCCAAAGCTCCTCAAGAATAAAAAGAGGCTAGGACAAAAGTCCTAGCCTCTCAATTATTTTTGGATTGTCGAGCAAGACGCAGTGGTTGAGTGGGCTCTACTACGCTGATTTCATCAGCTTTTACAGCCCTACTCAACTGTGCGGAGGTGGGACGACGAAATCGAATTCTAACGAATTACCGATTTCTGTCCCACTCTCAAGAAATAGAATTCCTAGGAAATCATTGAATTATCAATCACCCTACCAAGTTTTTCTGAGTTACTTGAAAAGTCTAACTTAATTTGACAATTTAGGTTCTTAAACGTCTCTAGTTAATCAACTAAAAATTATAACTAGCTGGGTGTTATCTAATCTCCCCTCATTTTTAAGTTATTATCATTTTTGATATAATGGTAGAGAATGAAAGGAGATTTTATGTCAACTAAAAATTTAACGCCGGTCTTAAAAACCTCTTTTGTGCTACTGGCTATCCTGGTCCTTCTTGGTATTGTTATGCCTGACGGCTACCAAGTTTGGTCAGAACAACTAAGGGAAGTTATTTCAGATAAACTTGGCTGGTTTTACTTATTACTGGTCACGTCAATCGTTCTACTTTGTGGCTTTTTCCTGGTTAGTCCCGTTGGGCAAATCAAACTGGGGGAACCCAATTCGGTGCCTGAACACTCTACTATCTCTTGGATTGCCATGATATTTTCTGCTGGAATGGGAATCGGCCTTGTCTTCTACGGTGCCGCAGAGCCCTTATCCCATTATGCCATTTCAACGGTACGAGCTACCCCAGGGTCGCAGGAAGCCTTAGCCGATGCTTTCCGTTACACTTTCTTTCACTGGGGCATCCATGCCTGGGCAATATATGCTTTAATCGCCCTGGCCCTTGCCTACTTTGGTTTCCGAAAAAAAAAGAGAAATATCTTTTATCGGTTACCTTAAAGCCCTTGTTTGGTAAAAAAACAAACGGTAGCCTTGGTAAGATCGTAGATACGATTACAGTGGTCGCTACTGTTATCGGGGTGGCAACCACTCTTGGTTTTGGGGCAGCCCAAATCAATGGGGGACTCAACTACCTCTTTGGTATTCCAAACAATGCCCTTGTGCAAGTTATTATCATAATTATCACAACCATCCTCTTTACCATTTCAGCCCTTTCTGGTCTTGGAAAAGGGGTAAAAATCTTATCAAACACCAATCTTATTTTAGCGGTTGGACTACTCGCCATCACCATAATCATCGGTCCCACAGTCCAGATTTTTAATACCTTGACCGATAGTATCGGACTGTATATTTCCAATTTCTTCCGTATGAGTTTCAGTGCTGGTTCCTTTGGTCAATACAATCGTGACTGGATCAATACTTGGACGATTTTCTATTGGGCTTGGTGGATTTCTTGGTCACCATTCGTGGGAGTTTTTATTGCCAGAATTTCTAAAGGACGTAGTATCAGACAATTTCTATCCATCGTCTTATTAGCACCGACTGTATTAAGCTTTTTATGGTTTTCTACCTTTGGAACACTTTCAACGCATGTTCAATCACTTGGAAATGTAGATTTAACACAGTTTCCAAGTGAGCAGACCTTGTTTGCAACCTTCAGTCAACTGCCATTTGGTTTTATTGCCTCCGTTGTTGCCATCATCTTGATCATTACCTTCTTTATCACGTCAGCAGACTCTGCGACCTATGTGCTAGCTATGCTCTCTGATGATGGGAATCTCAAACCAAAGAATAACCTTAAAATCTTCTGGGGCGTACTCCTTGCGACTATTGCCATCGTCTTACTTCTTTCAGGGGGCTTAGTAGCCTTGCAAAATACGCTGATTATCGTAGCCTTTCCATTTTCACTCATCATGGTACTGATCATGGTTTCCCTAGTCATTGAATTGCTACACGAAAAAGACAAGATGGGACTGTCAATCACACCGACACGATACCCTAAAAAAGATCAACCCTTCAAATCTTATGAAGAATAAATAACCCAATTTGTAAAATTAAGCTAGACAGAAAAAGCCTATGTTAGGCTCAGATAAACACCACATTTGTCTGAAAGGAACTAACATAAATGACCTATACTCATCTTACCACAAACGAGCTTGTAACGATAGAGGCTTACTATCAAGAAAACATAATAAAAATTAATATAAAAAGTGTCTAAAATACATATTTAGACACTTTTTTATGCTATAATTTTCATTAACACTATAACAAAGGAGAACCAAATGAAACGTTTAAATACTCTATTTCATATTATAAAAGTTACAGGATTTAATCAATTTTTGATAAGTTTTGTAAGTTTTATTTTTATTTCAGGAGGAATACTTTTATTAGTTGAACCTCAAATAAGTAATTACTGGGATGGACTATGGTATGCTTTTGTCACATCAACAACAGTAGGTTACGGAGATATACTAGCTACTACTCTAATCGGACGTATTACTAGCGTCTTTTTAACTGTATATGGACTTATTTTTTTGGATGCTTATCAGCCGTAATTGTCAATTACTACAGCAAATTAAATACACCTAATAATAAAACTGACTAACATATTTCTTAGTTACTGTAAAAAATAATTCTTTCTCTGCCAATTCCAAACGGCTACAATTTCCTGACCTCGCGATACTTCTTGACTATCCTCTCCAGTCTGAACAAGATTACCATCTTCGACATCATCTAAGTCTAATTCTTTCTTGATAGTCTTGAAGAGTTTGCCAAATCCAATCTGTCGTTTCCGATAAAGTCCCTCAAACAAATCACCCGTTATCCGTTCTTTCGTCTCTTCAGACAAGACAATCACTTGTTTGTCATTCTCTTTCTCGACATCAAATGGATTTTACTAATATTTCTCAAAATTATGAGGCTGGGACAAAAGTCCTAGCCTCTCAATTATTTTTGGATTGTCGAGCAAGACGCAGTGGTTGAGTGGGCTCTACTACGCTGATTTCATCAGCTTTTACAGCCCTACTCAACTGTGCGGAGGTGGGACGACGAAATCGAATTCTAACGAATTACCGATTTCTGTCCCACTCTCTTGTATTTAATCAACCTTTTCTACCTTTAGCAATTGGCCATGTTTTAATTCATAAATGGTATCTACATAGGTCAGGATGGAGCGGTCATGGGTCACCATGATGGCGCTCTTGTTTTTAGATTTGACTTCTTTTTGGATCAATTGGGCGATTTCTTGCCCTCGATCTGGGTCTAGGCTAGCTGTTGGTTCATCGGCTAAGATGACCTGCGGATTTCCGATAAAGGCCCGAGAGATGGCTGCCCGTTGCTTTTGTCCACCGGACATCTGATTCGGGTATTGGTGGTAACAAGCTTCGATGCCAAGATCTGTCAACAAGGCTTTGACTTCCTCTTGGCGTTTTTTCTTGTCCTTTTCCCCTTTTAATTTGGCCACCAGTTCTAACTGGTCACCGATTTTCATATAGGAGAGGAGCTGGTGGTCTTGAAAGATAAAGCCGAGCAATTCCAGCCGTTTTTGCGTCCACTGACTTTGGTTGAGACCAGTCAAGTCTTGGCCTGCGATGCGAATCCTCCCCTCATCCGCTGATAAAAGCAAGCCAGCGATGGCTAAAAGCGTGGACTTGCCAGATCCTGAAGGGCCCAAGATGGCGACGAATTCGTTGGGTTCGACGCTTAAATTCAGCTGGTTGAGGACATGGTGCATCTGGTTGCCATCGGCGTAGGATTTTCTGATATTTTCTAATTCGATAATGGCCATCTTATTCTCCATTTCCACCAATGACTTCGATTGGATCTACTTTTTTGATTTTGACAAGGGACAAGGCACCACACAAAATAGAGGTCAGGATAAAGCTAATCGAGATGGTGAGGTTGTCTTTCAGGGTCATAAAGGAAGGGACGCTATTAGGTAAAAATGGAGCCATCATAGTTGCCAAGCCAAGCCCCAATAGCACTCCGATGAGGGAGATGATGGTGAGCTGGGATAGTTGGACATAGGTAATCTGGCTCATGGACATGCCAATAGCCTTCAAGACACCGAACTGTTTCAACTTCTGCAGGGTGAGGATATAGAAGAAGACCCCAAGGATAGCAGAAGAAGCGAGTAAGAGCACCCACGTAATCATCCGTAGCGTCAGGTTTTGAGCCTTGTAGCCAGGGATTTTATCGATCACTTGCTTCTTATCCGCCACCATTAAGTTGCTGGCTAGATCGTTAGAAGGGATGTTTTCTTAGTCACAAGGGTTTGGGCTTGCCATTGATAGCTTGGATCTGTTTTTTGTCGCATGCCTGTGTAGGTATCCGAGCTGATAAAACCAATCTCGCTGTAGCCGTATTTGGCATTTTTCGCGAAGGCCACGACCTTGAGTTTTTGCTTAGAAGTTTTATCGATCACTTGATCGCCGACTTGGATTCCCTCATCCTCTTTGAAAGAATGGTCCAGAATGACCTCGTTTTTCTTTAAGTCGGAGATCTTGAGGTCTGTATCTTCCATGATTGGATTGAGGATCTCTTCTTCATTGTGGTCGGTTGCGAAGTAGGTGATGTCCAGAGTATTGGAATCCTCTGTTTTTGAGATAGTTGCCCGCTGGATCGACAAGCCAGAATAGTCCATCCCTTCTATCTTGTTAATCTCATCTAAATCTTTCGTCGTAATGGTTGAAAAGGGGATAATCCCTTCTGAATCTGTCGAAAGGATGTAGTGCAGGGCCTCATAGTTATCGATTTGGGCCGATACCGACCGCCCCAGTCCATTTGTCAGACCGGACAAGAACACCACCATAAACATGAGAATGGTAATGAGGAGTTCAATCAGGATAAACTTCTTGGGCTGGTATTTAATTTCATTCCATGCGATTTTCATATTCGTTCTCCTTTTAGCACGGAGGTGCTCAAGTAGCTTGGCACCTAAACATACTCTACCATCATACCACAAGTGGAGGGATAATATGGGGATGGTGTTTGGGGGAGTGTGAAGGAATCGGATTTGTTTACTGTGTTCAATTTATTTCTCAATTATTAAATGTTAATGTATACAAAAAAGAGATATGCTATAGACAAGCAAAAAAAGCCCTGATTTCAAGGCTTTTTCCTGTTGATTTAGATACCCCCTACATGGATTTGTAAGAACTTTTCATATTGAAAATAAACAAAAATGTTGAAATATAGCTGATTTTAGGGAAATACTTTTAGGTATTTTCAATGTCAGGATTTAAAAATGGGGCAAAAGCGGGGCAAAAACGAATGACTCGTATTTTGTTTGAAAACCTATAATACCTAATGATTATGCTATTCTAGATATATAGTTTTGTTATAAATAAATGTCAGTGCGAGATCAAATTGGAGAATAAAATGGAAAAACAAATTTCTACGTAGAATGGAATGCGAAAAAGTGATAATTAAAGAGACGAAAAAGCTGAGAATATGATTTCCCAGCTTTTTGAATGCGATAGAAATAGCAACTAGACTATTTACGAAAGGCCTCAATAATGTAGGTGAAGCCAGTAACTAAAAATGAAAAGGCAATGACATAAACGACAAAGACACCTGTAGCCACTGGATTGAACAGAATCACTAGACCTAGTAAAAATTCAAGCAAGGCTACCCACATGATATTGCTACCAATAATAGGGAAAATCAATCTTAGACGATTGCCTTTAAAGAAAGCAATAATGGCTTCTACAATTAACCAAATTCCTACAATGGTCGGAATGACGACCGGCAGGGTCACAAAGCCATAAGCAACGAGGTAAAGAGCTAAGAGAAGACTAACAAATCCTTGGAAAAGATAAACAGGTGAGCGAAGCTCTTTTGGTGCAGAGAAATAGCCTAAAATAGCTGCTATAGAAGAAACCAGTAAACCAAATGAAATCCACCAGCTGTAAGCAACAAGATTAGCTACTGGGTTTGTAAATAGGAAAAGTCCTAAAAGGACAAAAACAACTCCTGCAAGGAATAGCAGTAAACGATTAGAAAATTTCATTTCAATACCCCCTATATAGTATAGTTTGCTAATAAAACTATTGTACTTATTTTTATAGAAAATGTCAATAAAATAAATAAACAATTTGGAAGTTTCAGTCTGACTTACAAAAAGAAAAGGAGTTTTCACTCCTTTTCACAGATTGAAGACAAAGTCCTTATAAAAGTGTCTTCTAAAGATTTTAACTTCAATCTGAAGCGAGGTTATCCTCGCTTTTTCTATTTATCAAACAATTCCTTATTTTCAATTAAGAGTTCTAGTGGAGATTTATCCCTTGCTTCAATAAAACCAGGTTCATATTGGTTATGAAGTGTTCTTTTCTGAGAAGTTGGATCAATATACAACTCATCTCCAGCTTCTGTGTATAGTTGGTTGCCTCTTGTTAAGTAAAGTAAATCCTCTAAGTACTGTCCATCAGTTTCTAGAAAATGTTCGATGTATTTGACAGCCTTTAAGATCTCACTTACTTTATCAGAGTATTCATTCGATTCAAGAACACTCTTTTCTAATTCAATCTCTTTACTAGTTCCAAAAAGTTGAGTTGGAGTTGCATTAAAATATTCTGCTATCTTATCTAAATTTGCAAAGGTAGGATAGCTTTTTTGTTTTTCGTAATCAGAGATGTCTGGAAAGATTGCTCATAAAAAAATGTGGGGCAATGATGGGGCAAATCAGTTATAGACAAGCAAAAAAGCCTTATAAATCAAGGCTTTTTCCTGTTGATTTAGATGCCCCCTGCAGGGCTCGAACCTGCGACCCATAGATTAAGAGTCTACTGCTCTACCAACTGAGCTAAGGAGGCAAAAAAAAGCTGTATTGGTGCCGAAACTTCACGGTTTGTATTGAACCCGCGCAATTAAGCAGGTGGGCAACTTGCTCTAACTGAAGCTGCTTCCGCGTGATACGGCCTGCATGCTGTTAGAAGTCCTTTGTTTCCCTAATAATACAAAAAATAGTCGGTCAACACTTAAGTGTGAAGTCGTACACCACAGCGTTTCTATATGTATATGATACCATATTTCAAAAAAATTTCAAGGGAAAATCTCAATTTTTTGGAACCGATATCACCTTTTCTTGAGTTGATCAATCTTCTCTTTTGTCGCCCCTAGGGCTCGCTCGTATTTGCCATTTTCATTGGGAGTGAAATAAGAGGCCCCCTTAAGCTTGTCTGGTAGATAGTCCTGTTGGACCCAATTGCCAGGATAATTGTGGGGATACTTGTAGTCTTGGGCATTTCCCAAGGTCTTGCTTCCGGCATAGTGACCATCCCGTAAATGGCGGGGGATAGGAAGATTACCCGACTTCCGGAGGTCAGATAAGGCTTTGTCCATGGCGACGTAGGCCGAGTTGGACTTAGGCGAAAGAGACAGGTCGATGACGATGTTGGCGATGAGGATGCGGGCTTCGGGGAAGCCGATGCGCTCCGCTGCCTGAAGGGCTGTCACCGTATGGATCTGCGCATCTGGATTGGCCAGGCCGATATCTTCGTAGGCAATGACCGTCAAGCGACGGGCTAAGCTGGGTAGATCGCCCGCTTCGATCAAACGTGCGGCGTAGTGGAGACTAGCATCGACATCGGATCCGCGGATGGACTTTTGCAGAGCAGAGAGGACATCGTAGTGACCGTCTCCGTCCTTGTCCATGGTGATATAGCTGCGCTGGAGGCTGTTTTCCATGATGTCGAGACTGATGTGGCGAACGCCATCCTCCCCTTCCTTGGTAGAGAGAACAGCCAAATCGAGAGAATTATAGGCAGAACGCAGGTCTCCATTGGTCGAAGTGGCGATGAAATCCAAGGCTTCCTCATCGAGGGTAACAGGGAAGTCAAAGCCCCGCTCAGGGTCGCTCAGTGCCAACTGGATAGCCTCTTTGACCTGTTCATTGGTCAAGGGTTCCAACTCAAAAATCTGTACCCGACTGCGAATGGCAGGCGTCACGGAGAAGAAAGGGTTCTCAGTCGTTGCGCCGATCATGATGACCAGACCGCTTTCGAGCAAAGGCAGGAGAAAATCTTGTTTGGTCTTGTCCAAGCGATGGATCTCGTCCAAAAGCAGGACTAGGCCACCTGAAAACTTAGCTTCTTCTGCAATCTCTTGCAGGCGTTTTTTACTGTCGATAGTTGCATTGAAGGTCCGAAAGGCATACTTGGTCGTGCCCGCGATGGCAGAAGCAATACTGGTCTTGCCAATCCCTGGTGGGCCAAAGAGAATCATGGACGAGAGACGATTGGCCTCCACCATGCGACGGATGATTTTCCCTGGGCCGACCAGGTGTTCTTGTCCGATGACCTGATCGATGGTTTTGGGACGCATGCGCAGGGCGAGATTGTCGGGCATGAGGGTCTCCTTTCTAGCTTTGTCTCCTTTAAAAGAGGCAGTTTTTATGGTAAGATTGTAGTAACTATTGTATCATATTCCGCTCTAAGAGTGGGAAATTAGAAAGAGGACACGATGCCTAAATATGGATTTTTGGATGTTTTAGAAGAGGAAATGGACAAGGTCTTTCCCTTTGACTTTGAGATCAATTGGGATAAGAAAAATCATGCGGTAGAAGTGGCTTTTCTCTTGGAAGTGCAAAACACAGGAGGAGTTGCCTTGGTCGATGAGTCGGGGGAAGAGTCTGACGAGGATATCTTCTTTGAAGAAGCCGTCATCTTCTACAATCCAGCCAAGTCGCATGTGGAAGAAGATGCCTATTTAACGGCGATTCCGTATGAGCCTAAAAAAGGCTTGTCTCGGGAGTTTCTAGCTTATTTTGCGACCTTCCTAAAGGATACAGCCGAGCTGGCCTTGGATGACCTCATGGATTTCTTAGCAGACGAAGAAGCAGAGAGCTTTGAGATCGTCTGGAACCAAGAAGTTTTTGAAGAAGGCAAAGTCGGCCTGGAAGAAAGCACCTTTTACCCTTATCCGAGATATTAGAAACGAGTGGGTGAGTTGATGAAAAAACTTGGGACCTACCTGGTTTACGGCCTGTCCTTTCTTCTCTTGATGGGGGCTTTTGCCTTGGGGACGATCGCCTTTACGGAGTTAGGTTTTCAACTGGTTTTTGTACCGGGGTATCTCTTCACTTTTTCTAGCATGTATCTCATTTTCATTCTCCATGAACTGGGGCATGCTTTTTGTGGCTATCTGACGGGCTATCGGCTCGTCGCTTTAGGCTTGGGAAGTTTTCTCCTGACTAAAAAAGCAGGGAAGTTTCGTCTTAGTCGCACGGCCGTTCTGAAAAATGTCGGCGCCCAGTATATTGGACTAAAAGAGGATGAAAGTGACCAACGAATGATCTTGATGCTCTCCGGTGGTTTGCTGGTTCATTTGACTTTACTTATCGTATCCATCCTTTTTGGAGTTCTGACACAGAGTTGGTATTTTGCAGGCACTTGGATTTGTCTCAATCTCTCCTTCATTTTGGCCAATGCTCTCCCCCTTGGGATTACAGATGGAGCTAAAATTTTAGAATTGATGCACCATCCTGAAAATGTACCCTATGCTTATCTAGGATTGCGCCATTCTGCTCAGACCCTGCTAGCACCAGAAGATTACGATCTAAAAGATTTTGTTAGACCTGTTCCTGAGGAGGCGCAAGGAGGCTTTGTGGAGGGTGTCTTAGCCCTTCAAGGAGAAGTCTTGATTCTAGAGGGCAATCGCGAGGCGGCTAAGGAGCAGTTTCAGGCTTTACTGGAGAGGGCAGATAATCCGATGATTCAAACGGCTGCTCAGTTATCCCTACTGCATATCGCCTTGCTGGAAGGAGATGATGATAAAGCAGAGGAGTACGCGACCATTCGACGAGTCAAGTCTTTTTGTCGATGAAATTGACCAATATACAGGCGGTCCAAGCCTGGTATCAATTTACCGTCAAGAAGGATTTGGCCCAGACCCACAAGGCGATCAAGATTGCCAGACAGAAGATGGATGTGAGTCGCATGTTGCGGGATGAGAAAGCCTATTACCAGCAGTGGTTAGATGAGTTGGAACAAGCCATACAGGAAGAAGAGACCCAGGTGAACTGAGAAAAGGAAAGAGAGCTGTACGATGCTTCAGATATTTAAGCGGTTATTTAGTAAAAAATCCCAAAAATCTCAAGAGCGTGAGTCGATCCTTCCTCGAAATCGCTTTGCGGATCTTGATTTCGAGCGAATATTGAAGTCTGGAACTCGTCGACTTGTCGATGAGGAGGGGCGCTATGCAGAAGATGGTACAGTCACAGAACTTGAATTTCCTGAAGACTTTGCGGAATTTGAATTTCTAGTTGGTTTTAATACGGAGGAAGAAGAGCAGTTTCAGCAACTATTAGCTAGTTTGAATAGTTTTGACAATGCCATTCAGTCCCATTTGGAAAGTGAGATGCAACAACCTATCCCTCAGTATGCCAAGAATCTCGGTTATACTCAGAAGAGGTGGGAGAAAACCTTTTGCTTCCATCCTTGGATATTAAGCGGTGAGGAAAACCCGCCTAATCTTCGCTATGTTGCAGATTATGTAAACGATGAGTTTACGGTTTATTTTGCGAAAGACATAGGTTAAAATATCAGAGACAGGATAATGACTTGAGAAAGAAATTACTGGATTTATTTACTAATGTCCCAGGAAAAATAGGGAAGAATAAACTTACTGAGGCCTCCATTTCTAGTATTGTTCAAAAGTTGTATGACAGTCGTAACTACTATATTCATGGAGATGAGAAATCAAAATATAAAAATCTAGTGACAGACTTCAATGAAATGTATGACCTTCGTACATTGTGTCAAGAGGTATTACGTTTCTACATATTTCAGGAACTTGGATTAGAATATGACGAGGAGTATTAATAAAATGGAAACATGGCAAGAGTTAAAAGTTACAGTGAAGCGTGAGGGAGAGGAATTAGTTTCCAATCTCTTGATTGAGCTGGGCGCCCAAGGGGTAGCAATTGAAGATAGCATGGACTATGTGGGAAATGTCGATCGCTTTGGCGAGATTTTCCCAGAGGTCGAACAGCAAGAAGAAATCGTAGTGACCGCCTACTATCCTGATACTGTTGATGTGGCAGTGGTTGAGGCAGACTTGCAGGCTCGCCTGGCAGAATTGACAGACTTTATGGATTTGGGTGAGGTCAAGATTGGCACGACTGCTTTGGCTGAGGAAGACTGGGCAGATAATTGGAAGAAATACTATGAACCAGCTCGTATCACCCATGACTTGACCATCGTTCCGTCATGGACAGAATATGAAGCGACAGCTGGCGAGAAGATTATCAAGCTAGATCCAGGGATGGCCTTTGGGACCGGAACACACCCGACGACCAAGATGAGTCTTTTTGCCTTGGAGCAGGTCCTTCGTGGTGGGGAAACGGTGCTGGATGTAGGAACTGGTTCAGGTGTTCTTTCTATTGCTAGCTCGCTTCTGGGTGCCAAGGAAATCTTTGCCTATGACCTAGATGATGTGGCGGTTCGCGTCGCTCAGGAAAATATTGAGCTCAATCCGGGCATGGAAAACATCCATGTAGCCCCAGGCGATTTGCTGAAAGGCGTGGAGATTGAGGCAGATGTCATCGTGGCCAACATCTTGGCGGATATCCTTATCCATCTAACGGATGATGCTTATCGTTTGGTCAAGGACGAAGGCTACCTGATCATGAGTGGCATTATCAAGGACAAGTGGGACATGGTGCGTGAGTCAGCTGAGTCGGCTGGATTTTTCCTTGAAACCCACATGATCCAAGGGGAATGGAATGCCTGCGTCTTCAAGAAGACCAAGGATATCTCTGGTGTGATTGGAGGCTAGCATGCAACAATATTTTGTAAAAGGCTTGGCTAGCTCACCTGTTACTATCGAGGACAAGGAAACCAGCAAGCACATGTTTCAGGTCATGCGTTTGAAAGAAGATGATGAGGTGACTCTAGTCTTTGATGATGGGATTAAACGCTTAGCACGCGTGGTCAATGTAGAGGCGCGTCAGTTGGAGATAATCGAGGAATTAGCCGACAATGTGGAATTGCCAATTCAAGTGACCATCGCATCAGGCTTTCCCAAGGGGGACAAGCTGGAGTTTATCACTCAAAAGGTGACGGAACTGGGTGCTAGCCAGATCTGGGCCTTCCCTGCAGATTGGTCAGTTGCCAAGTGGGATGGCAAGAAATTGGGTAAAAAGGTTGAAAAACTAGAAAAAATCGCCCTTGGAGCAGCAGAGCAAAGCAAGCGGAATCTTGTCCCAAGCATTACCCTTTTTGAGAAAAAGGCAGACTTTCTAGCCCAACTCGACCAGTTTGACCGCATCGTGGTGGCCTATGAAGAGTCGGCCAAAGAAGGCGAAAGCGCTGCTCTTGTACAAGCTGTAAGTGGTCTTGAAAAAGGGAGCAAGGTTCTCTTTATCTTTGGTCCAGAAGGAGGTCTCTCACCTGCTGAAATTGAAAGTTTTGAAGCTAAAGGAGCAGTCCTTGCAGGCCTTGGGCCTCGTATCCTACGAGCAGAAACCGCACCACTCTATGCCCTCAGCGCAGTGAGTGTTGTCACAGAATTAATGAAAAACGCGTGAAGGTAGATCTTCACGCGTTTCTTTTATATCTTATTTTGTTCAGAATTTATTCGTTTTATTATTTTTTTATATTACAAATTAATGAATTTTTTTATAAAAAAATGGAGTATTTGTATAAAAAGGGAACCTAAGTTCGGGATTTCTGGCTGATAGTGCTGGAAAGCTCTTCAAATAGCATGAAAGTCAATCGGACTAGTTTTCATATAGAGCTAAAAGTGATAGAATAGAAGGCAAGAAAGTGGAGAAAACTAGATGCCGAAAGAAGAACCTTTAACAGGGGGCCAGGTTATTGCCCTTACCAAAAAATACTTGTCGGGAGAGGATGTTGCATTTGTAGAAAAAGCTCTCCTTTATGCAGTCGACTGCCATAGTGGGCAATTCCGTAAATCAGGTGAACCCTATATCATCCACCCTATTCAAGTTGCCGGCATTTTGGCAAAATTGAAGTTGGATGCTGTGACGGTTGCCTGTGGTTTTTTGCACGACGTTGTCGAGGATACAAACGCGACCCTAGATGATTTAGAACGTGAATTTGGGTACGATGTCCGAGTGATTGTTGATGGAGTGACCAAGCTCGGGAAGGTCAAATACAAGTCCCATGAAGAGCAGCTGGCAGAGAACCACCGCAAGATGCTCATGGCCATGTCTCAGGATATCCGTGTCATCTTGGTCAAGCTAGCAGACCGCTTGCACAACATGCGGACTTTGAAGCATTTACGCAAGGACAAGCAAGAACGGATTTCCCAGGAGACCATGGAAATCTATGCGCCGCTAGCCCACCGTCTCGGGATTTCTAGCGTCAAGTGGGAATTGGAAGATCTATCCTTCCGTTATCTGAATGAAGTCGAGTTCTATAAAATTTCCCATATGATGAAGGAGAAGCGTCGCGAGCGGGAAGCCCTGGTAGAAGAAGTCGTCCAAAAGATCGAATCCTATGCGGCAGAACGCCACCTCTATGGGAAAATCTATGGTCGTCCTAAGCATATCTACTCCATCTACCGCAAGATGCAGGATAAGAAGAAGCGCTTTGATGAAATCTATGATTTGATTGCCATTCGCTGTATCCTGGAATCACCAAGTGACGTCTATGCCATGCTGGGCTATATCCACGAGTTGTGGAAGCCTATGCCAGGCCGTTTCAAGGACTACATCGCCAATCGCAAGGCCAATGGTTACCAGTCCATCCATACCACTGTTTACGGACCAAAAGGTCCCATCGAGTTCCAGATCCGTACCAAGGAAATGCACGAGGTTGCTGAGTACGGGGTTGCGGCCCACTGGGCCTATAAGAAAGGGATCAAGGGCCAAGTCAATAGCAAAGAATCAGCTATTGGGATGAACTGGATCAAGGAGATGATGGAACTCCAAGACCAGGCGGATGATGCCAAGGAATTTGTCGATACGGTCAAGGAAAACTATCTGGCTGAAGAGATTTATGTCTTTACCCCAGATGGAACTGTCCGTTCCCTTCCAAAGGATTCTGGACCGATCGATTTTGCCTATGAGATCCATACCAAGGTAGGGGAAAAGGCTGTCGGAGCCAAGGTCAATGGCCGGATGGTGCCTCTCAATACCAAGCTACGGACAGGGGATCAGGTGGAGATTATCACCAATGCCAACTCCTTTGGTCCAAGTCGTGACTGGCTCAATATCGTCAAGACTAGCAAGGCGCGTAATAAGATCCGCCAATTCTTTAAGAACCAAGACAAGGAACTCTCGATCAACCGTGGACGAGAGTTGCTCATGGCTCAATTCCATGAGCATGATATGATTGCCAACAAGTTCATGGACAAGAAGCACATGGACAAGGTCTTGCAAAAGACCAGCTACAAGACCGAAGATGCCTTATTTGCGGCCATCGGTTTTGGAGAAGTGGGAGCCATCTCTGTCTTTAACCGTTTGACGGAAGAAGAGCGCCGCGAAGAGGAAAAAGCCAAGGCGCGTGCGGAAGCAGAAGAGCTGGTCAAGGGTGGCGAAGTCAAGGTTGAAAATAAAAAAGACACCCTCAAGGTCCGTCATGAAGGTGGCGTGGTCATCCAAGGAGCTTCTGGTCTCTTGATCCGGATTGCTAAATGTTGCAATCCCGTGCCAGGAGATACAATTGTCGGCTACATTACCAAAGGACGTGGGGTTGCTATTCACCGTCAAGATTGTATGAACCTGCGGGCCCAAGAAAACTACGAGCAACGTTTGATCGATGTCGAGTGGGAAGACAATAACACGACCAAGGACTACATCGCCCATATCGATATTTACGGCCTCAACCGTGCAGGCCTCCTCAATGATGTCCTTCAAGTCCTCTCCAACACGGCTAAGATGATCTCAACTGTCAATGCCCAACCAACCAAAGATATGAAATTTGCCAATATCCACATTTCCTTCGGGATTCCAAACCTGTCTATGTTGACAACGGTTGTGGATAAGATTAAGAGTGTGCCGGAGGTGTACTCTGTTAAGCGTACCAACGGCTAGTCGGCTGCTCAGTTATCTTTTATTGCTTCGTTAGCTCGCCTCGCCGTACTCCAGTACTGTCTTCGTCTCGCTGCCTTGCCCTAAAAGCAACTGAACAGCCTTTGGTTTTCGGATAGTCTGCCTGCTTTTCATCGCCTTGTTTGAAGTCGATGTTCTTTGAAGCTTAGTGGTGAGCCCAATAGATTGTATAATAGGATAATAAGATGAAATTAGTAATTCAACGGGTCAAAAGGGCCTCGGTTTCTATTGATGGTCAAGTCTATAGTCAGATTCAGGATGGGCTTCTGCTCCTAGTGGGAGTGGGGCCTGAGGATGACCAGAAGGATTTGGAGTATGCGGTGCGCAAGGTCACCCAAATGCGGATCTTCTCGGATGAAGAAGGGAAGATGAATTTGTCTGTCAAGGATATTCAAGGGGAGATCCTTTCTGTTTCGCAGTTTACCCTCTTTGCCCAGACAAAAAAAGGCAATCGTCCAGCCTTTATCGGGGCAGCCAATCCAGAGATGGCCAGCCAGCTCTACGATGATTTTAATGATTTGTTAGAAAAGGAAGTCCCTGTCAAACGAGGGGTCTTCGCTGCAGATATGGCAATCGAACTCATCAATGATGGCCCGGTGACCATCATCCTCGATACGAAAAATACATAGAAAAACAAGCCCTTGATTAAAGGGCTTGTTTGAATGTAGACAAATTACTTTTTACTTAGGATAGCTGAATAATTTTTCAAAAAAATCCTTATATTACTTTGAGTTGTCGAAGTAAATCCGAAACTTTCCGCCGTGAGAAAAATGCTTGAAACATTGTTGTTTCAAGCACTCGGGAGTTTTGAAACCTTAGGTTCAAAACTAAGTCATGGAACTTCGTAGAAGTTCGCTGACGTCCGTACTCACCTAAGGAAAGTTTCTAGGAATACTATTTCTTCAATCTGACATGCTCTTAATTAAAGGGCATGTTTTTCTATGTAAAGTTGTTGGGCAATCAGATGATTGATCTGGATGTCTTGGTCTTTGATCTGGAGCTGATAGAGGCCAGTGTAATCGTCGTAGCCTTTGAAGAGAATGACATCTCCAATGGTCAGCTGGATCTGGTCTAAAAAATTCAGCAATTCAAAGCTATCCTGGACTCTTCGCAAACGATAGGTTCCCAGTTCGCTGACATCGCTCAAACGGTTCTGGTAAGCTTCGATGAGAAGTTGACCTTTTTGGGGAATAGTTCCTCCGTGGGGGCAGGTCTTAGGAGTGTCTAACATCTGGTTAAGTTTATCGATAAAGCGGTCGGAGACAGTATGCTCGAGTACCTCAGCCTCTTCATGGACTTCTTCAGTTGTATAGCCCAGTTTTTTGAGCAAGAACACTTCAATCAAGCGGTGCTTGCGAAAGAGATCGGAAACCGTTTGAAGGCCGAGCTCGGTGAGCAGATAGCCGTGGGTCTTGTCCTTGATGAGGAGATTCTCCGAGATCATGCGCTTGACCATCTCAGTCACAGCTGGAGGCGAAACTGCATCCGGGCCGCAATCTCTTTGTTACTAATTTTTTCATGTTGCGTGCCGATTTCATAGATGCACTTGAGGTAATCTTCTTTATTTGGTGTCATAGGGTCCTCTTTTCTTCGCTCCTTTTAGTATATCAAAAAAAGCGCAAAATGGCTTGGCCAGTGGATAGGAATTGTCTGGGAGGGAGAAAGATGATAGTATAGAAGCATAAAACAAGAGCAATGTGGAAAGGAGGGTGCAAATGCAGCGACAGGAATTGGAAAAACTGGGCTGGACGACCAGAGGTCTCAGCTACTTAGAAAAACGACTGCAGTCTTGCGAAGATGAAGCAAGAAGGCAAGACTGTTACCGCTCTGTCTTTGTCTTTGCCAGCCCTCTTTTCCAAGAGATGTGGCAGAGAGAACTGCAAGGATTGACGGCAGGTCGTGCCCAGGCCCTCTTAAAAGGGGTTATGCATCTCTGTCTCATGCCACGGGATTTATCGGGAACCTGTGAGGAGACCGCCTTCTTACTGAAGCGGTTCTGGCCAGATTGTCCCCCTCATTCACCTTTTTGGTCTTCTTTTTCAAGAGTGGTCCAAGTAGCTTTTGCTCTGGATTCATTAGCCAGCAAAGCAGGAGATCAGCTCTTAAAACGCCAGATCCACCAGTTCCGCTATCTGCTCTCTGCCTACCAGACCCAGTGGATTCGGGAGCATTATGCCAAAACTGGACAGACTGATGAAGAGGCGCTACAAGCTTACTTACAGGAGACAAAAGGAATTAAGATTGATGCCTATGAGGCGGCTCGTCTTCACAATAAGGTCTATGTGGATCAAAACGGCCAGCTCGCCTTCCCATCGCGTGCTCAGGCCCAGTTGAATTTTAAGGTCTTGCTCAACTTTCATACTGAGTATATCCTGGATCAGGGTGGCCAGTTTCTCAACGAAGTGGACCCGAATCAGATTTCTGAAAATGGCATTGTCAATGGAGCCAGTTTCAACTATGGTTTAGCCAGAGGCCGGACTCATAAGGACTTGGATATCGATCCCGTCAAATCGTGGGATCCACCTTTTCGTAAGAAGGTCCTCTATCAGCAAGGTGTTCGCTATCTAGCTCCGAAGAATGATCGTGGAGAGCAGGGCTATTGGAGCCGGAAGGGAACCTTTGCACAAGGAGGCAAGAGCTACAAGCAACAGGTAGCAAAGCGTGTGCGGAGTTTCCTCAGAGGCATCCCACGCTTACGCTGGCGAGTCCTCCTTCAGAATGGACTCCATCGGTTTTTATAGTAGTCCTCTTTCGGATTGAAGAAAAAGGACTCTTAGAAATTCTCTTAAGGAAAGTCTCTGAACGAATTTGTAGATATAAAAAAGAGGTCGTAGACCTCTTTTTTATTTAATCAAGTGCTTTGACGGCTTCGATTGCCGCGTCGTAATTGGGTTCGCTGTTGATGTTGTCTAGGTATTCGACGTAAGTGACCTTGTTGTCCGCATCTAGGACCAAGACAGCGCGTGCGAGCAAATGCCATTCATTGATCAAGAGGCCATAGGCTTTTCCGAAGGAATGGTCGAAGTAGTCTGAGAGCATGATGGCATTTTCGATCCCTTCAGCAGCACACCATTTACCTTGAGCGAAAGGAAGGTCGACGGAAACCGTCAAGACCACAGTGTCCTCCATGTCAGAGAGGGCCTGGTTGAAGTGACGTGTTTGGGTGGAACAGATACCTGTGTCAATAGATGGGATCACGCTGAGGACTTTTTTCTTCCCAGCAAAATCAGCCAAAGATTTTTTCTCTAAGTTTGGTGTAGTCAGTGAAAAGTCATGAGCAGTATCGCCAACTTGAAGTTGAGATCCGGTAAAGGTAACAGGGTTTCCTAAAAATGTTGTCATAGCAAAGACTCCTTTTTTCTTTTCATTGTACATTAATGAAGGGGGAAGAGCCACTGATTTGTTTGAGAATCTAATCAGTTTGGAATCTTATTTGTTCAAACCTTCTGCGATTTTCTCCAAATTCCATTTCATCATGCTGTAGTAGCTGTCGCCTTCTTCGCCTTCTTTGGCGATCGAGTCAGTAAAGATCTTTGCAAAGATAGGGATATTGCTATCCTTAGACACAGTTTCATAGGACGCTCATCGACACTGGATTCGACAAAGAGGGACGGTACTTTGGTTTGACGCAATTTCTCTAGCAGCGTTTTGATTTGTTCAGGTGTCCCTTCTTCTTCAGTGTTGATTTCCCAGATATAGGCAGATGGGACGCCGTAGGCTTTGGAGAAGTACTTGAAGCAACCCTCACTGGTTACGATCATCTTCTTCTCTGCTGGGATGTTATTGAATGCTTGCTTGGCTTCTTGATCCAGCTTGCTCAGTTTTTCAGTATAGGCTGCTAGATTTTTTTCGTAGAAGTCCTTATTTTTTGGATCTTTGGCGATCAATTGTTTAGCAATGTTTTTAGCATAGATGATCCCGTTTTCGAGATTGAGCCAAGCGTGAGGGTCTTCTTTTCCAGCTTGGTTTTGGCCTTCTAGGTAGATGACCTCTACGCCATCGCTGGCAGCGAAATAGTCCTTGTTTTCTACTTTATTAGCATTTTTGACCAACTTGGTAAACCAAGCATTGCCACCCGTTTCGAGGTTGATTCCATTGTAGAAGATCAGGTCTGCTTGTGAAGTTTTTTTGACATCTTCTGGGAGTGGTTCGTATTCATGGGGATCTTGGCCGACAGGGACAATACTGTGTAGCTCGATTTTATCTCCAGCGATATTTTTTGTCATATCTGCGAGGATGGAGTTGGTGGTGACCACTTTCAATTTATCGGATGAGGACTTGGAAGAAGAGTCTTTGCTACAAGCCAGTAAACCAAATAAGAGAGCCACAAAGAGGGCTAAGACGGAAGTTAGTTTTTTCATTTTTTTCTCCTTTATGAGATTAATCTTAGTACGAAGGGGAATGTCTGTTCTTTCTCTGCTTGGGAGCGATAAAGAAGCTAATGAGAAAGAAGACGGCAGAAGTGATGACAATACAAGATCCGACAGCGATGTTGAAGCTATAACCAATAAAAAGTCCTAGGATGGATGCAAGAGCACCTAATCCGGATGAAAGGAGCATCATGGACCAGAGGCTATTGGCATAGAGATAGGCCGTCGCAGCAGGTGTGATGAGCATGGCGACGATGAGAATGGTCCCGACACTCTGCATAGCAGTGACAGAAACCAAGGTCAAGAGCACCATGAGAAGGTAGTGATAGACCTTGACCCGAACGCCCATGGATTGAGCGAGGACAGGGTCGAAGGAAGTAAGTAGCAAGGGTCGAAAGAGCAGGCAAATCGCCAGTAAGACAGCCACACCAATACCAATGGTCATCCACATATCCTGGTCTTGCACGGCCAAGATATTCCCAAAGAGGATGTGGAAGAGGTCAGTGGAACTTTTAGCGACTCCAATCAAGATGACCCCTAAGGCGAGGAAAGAAGAAAAGGTAATCCCAATCGCAGTGTCGCTCTTGATGATGGAGTTGCTCTTGATATAGGTGATCAGGATGGAAGCTAAGAGGCCAAAGATGATGGCGCCAATAAAAAAGTTGATACCTAAGATAAAGGACAAAGCCACCCCTGGAAGGACTGCGTGCGAAATAGCGTCCCCCATGAGAGACAAGCCTCGCAGAATGATGAAACATCCGACCGCACCGGCGACGATCCCGATGGCAATAGCTGTAATGAGAGCGTTTTGGAGGAAATGAAATTGTTGTAATCCATCGATAAATTCTGCAATCATCTGATTTCACCTCCTATAAAGAGTTCATGCCCGTAGGCTGCATGCAGATTCTCTTTGGTAAAGGTTTCCTCTGTTTTCCCAAAAGCAATCAGTTTGCGATGAAGGAGGAGGACTTGGTCAAAGTAAGCTGGAACCTTGCTGAGGTCATGATGGACGATCAGAATGGTCTTGCCTTCTTTTTTCAAGGTCTGAAGGGTCTGCATAATGATGTCTTCGCTGACAGAGTCAATCCCTGCGAAGGGCTCATCCAAAAAGATGACATCCGCTTCTTGGACCAAGCAGCGGGCGATCAGGACCCGTTGGAATTGCCCTCCCGAAAGCTGGCCGATCTGGCGATCCGCTAGATCAAGAAGATTGACAAGTTTCAAGGCATTTTCTACTTTTTTCAGATCCTCTTTGCCTTTTCTCTTGAAGATAGAAAGATGGGGGTAGAGGCCCAGTGAGACACACTCCCGCACCGTGATGGGGAAGTGGAAATCAATAGCGGATTTCTGTTCGACGTAGGCCACTCGTTGAAGAACTTGGCCGAGGTCCTTTTGATCGAGCTGGACCTTTCCCGAATGGGGGAGAAGTCCTAGCATGGCCTTGATTAGGGTTGATTTCCCAGCTCCGTTGGGCCCAAGAATTCCTAGGATAGTTGGACCCTGGATGGTGAGGGAAAGATCCTCCAAGGCCAGTGTTTGCTGGTAGGCAACACTTAGATGTTCAATTTGAATCATGATTTTACTCCTTTACCATTAATATACATAAATAAAAAAATTAAGTCAAGTTAATTTTTAAAATAATTTAGGTTAAATCTCTTGTAATCATTGAAAAATAGACCTATTTTTGATAAGGTTATTAGAAAAGAATGAAAGCGAGAAGATCATGGTACGTTTACAAGATGATTTTTATGATTACGTCAATGGGAAATGGGCTGAGACAGCAGTGATTCCTGATGACAAACCGTCAACCGGTGGTTTTATGGACTTGATCCAAGACATCGAAACTTGATGTTGGATATTACCGGAAAATGGCAACGGGGAGAAGAGCTACCTGAAGACAGCATTCTGCAAAACTTCGTCAAATACCACAAAATGGTGGCAGATTTTGATGCGCGGGAAGCAGCCGGTGTGGCTCCAGCTATGCCTTTGATCAATGAAATTAAGGCCCTTTCTTCCTTTGAAGACTATACCAGCAAGTTAGGCACCTATGAACTAGCTGGCAAACCAAATCTCTTGCCATTTAGCGTATCACCAGACTTTATGAATGCCCAAATGAATGTCTTGTGGGGAGAAGCACTCGGTTTGATCTTGCCTGATACGACCTATTATGAAGAAGGCAATGAAAAAGGCCCAGAGTTATTGGCTGTTTGGCGTCAAATGGTTGAAAAGCTTTTAGCAAAATTTGATTTCTCAGAGGAAGAAATCAAAGATATCCTGGATAAGGTGATTGCGGCCGATGCAGAATTGGCCAAATATGTCTTGTCAAACGAAGAAAAATCCGAGTACAACAAACTCTACCATCCTTATGAGTGGGCAGATTTCAAGGCCTTGGTTCCAGAATTGCCACTCGATACCTTCTTTACAGAAGTGATCGGGCAAACGCCAGATACTATCATTGTTCCAGAAGAGCGCTTCTGGAAGGAATTTGCGCCAAATTCTACTCAGCAGCCAACTGGGAAACCCTTCATGCCAAGTTGAAACTCAGTGCAGCTCTTTCTTGGACGTCTTTCTTGACTGAAGAAATCCGTGTCTTATCTGGTGAGTATAGCCGTACGATTACAGGGACACCAGAAGCACGTCCGAAAGAAAAAGCCGCTCTGGCCTTGGCGGAAGGGCCTTATAGCCAAGCGCTTGGACTCTGGTATGCGGGCGAAAAATTCTCACCAGAAGCGAAAGCAGACGTAGAGCATAAAGTAGCGACCATGATTGAGGTTTACAAGGATCGCTTAGAAAAAGCGGATTGGCTCGCTCCTGAAACTCGTGAAAAAGCCATTGTCAAGCTCAATGTCATCACACCACATATCGGCTACCCTGAAAAATTACCAGAAACGTATGCCAAAAAGATCATCGACGAGAGCAAGACCTTGGTGGAAAATGCTCAAAAATTGGCTCAAATTTCCATCGAGCATGTCTGGAGCAAGTGGAACCAACCAGTCGATCGGAGCGAGTGGCACATGCCAGCTAATATGGTCAATGCCTACTATGATCCGCAACAGAACCAAATCGTCTTCCCAGCAGCGATTCTCCAAGCACCTTTCTATGACCTTCACCAATCATCATCAGCTAACTATGGCGGAATCGGTGCAGTCATTGCCCATGAAATCTCCCACGCCTTTGACACCAATGGTGCTTCCTTTGACGAGCACGGTAGCTTGAAAGACTGGTGGAAGCCAGAAGATTATGAAGCCTTTACCGCTCGGACTCAAAAAGTTATCGATCAGTTCGAAGGTCAAGACTCATACGGTGCCAAGATCAACGGGAAATTGACCGTTTCTGAAAACGTGGCAGACCTTGGAGGTATTGCTGCAGCCCTTGAAGCGGCGAAGAAAGAAGTAGACTTCTCAGCAGAAGAATTCTTCACCAACTTTGCTCGCATCTGGCGCATGAAAGCTCGGACAGAGTACATGCAACTTCTCGCCAGTGTTGATGTCCACGCACCAGGAAAACTCCGTACCAATGTTCAATTGCCAAACTTTGACGAATTCTTTGAAACCTTTGATGTCAAAGAAGGAGATGGCATGTGGCGCGCACCAGAGGATCGTGTAATTATTTGGTAGTCTCGACTTCAGTTAAGCAATTGATTGATTTTCTTGATCGCTCGTGAAAAAAAATAAAAATCCCCGAAGCCAAGTTTCAGCTGACTGAAACTAGCTTTGGGGATTTTTGAGTGTATTAGAAATAACAGTGAATGTCATGATCTAAAAAAACTTGCTGGTAGTCATATAAATCTTCTGGATGCAGAGCCTTTATTCCTTCCATTTCATAGCGACGTCCTAAAAGCTTGTATTTGTTTTCTCCAAACTGGTGAAATGGGAGAAGCTGTACTTCATCGATGTTGAGAGAATTAAAAAGAGAAGCAAATTCTTCAGCATCGTTTAAAGAGTCATTGAAATTAGGAATGACTGGAATACGTAAAACGATTGTTTTGTTTTGAGCAAAGGCATAATGAATATTTTTAATAATCAGATGATTGTTGACTCCGACAACCCTCTTATGTTTAAGTGTATTGTAATGTTTAAGGTCTGTATAAATAAAATCGACATACTGAATGAGATCGACAAATTTTTCATGTTCAACAAAAGCTGTCGTTTCGATTGCAGTATGAAGTCCAACTTCTTTCGCAGCTTTTAAGATAGATTTGGCAAATTCAAATTGAGCAAAGATTTCTCCACCAGACAGGGTAAGGCCACCACCAGATTCTTCATAGAAATCAACGTCTTTTAAGACATCGTCTATGATTTCTGTGACTGTTTTTTCTTCTCCCGCGATAGTTTCCTTTTTAGTAACAGCATCTAACATTTTTTCAGGATTTGCACGCTGGGATTCAGGATTGGAGCACCATGGACAACGTAGGGGACATCCTTTTAGAAATACAGTAGTTCGGATGCCAGGGCCATCATGGATACTAAAGTGTTGGATGTTAAAGATAATGCCACGATTTTGTTCCATATTTTGCTCTCCTATCAATCTAGTAAATCTATTATACATTATTTAAGAAACTAATTCAATTACGAACGAAAGTTTATTTTGTTTTGAATTCACTCAGAAATTTGCTAAAATAGAGAAGAGGTAAAAACAATGCAACGTTTAGATGAAATATTGAAATTAGTATCGGAGTTTGAAAAGATAGATGTCAATAGCTTGTCGGAGAAATTACAAGTCTCTAAAGTAACCATTCGAAAGGATTTGGACAAGCTAGAATCAAAAGGATTATTGCATAGGGAGCATGGCTATGCAGTTTTAAACAGTGGAGATGATATCAATGTGCGATTGTCCTTTCAATATGATACCAAGAAAAGAATAGCCCGGGAGGCCGCTAAATTAATTAAGGATAACGACACGGTTCTGATTGAATCAGGCTCTACGTGTGCCCTACTAGCGGAAGAAATTTGCCAAACAAAAAAGAATGTCAAGATTGTGACAAATTCTTATTTTATTGCAGATTATATTCAGGAATATGATTCCTGTAAAATCATATTACTGGGTGGTGAGTTTCAAAAAGAGTCGAGAGTGACTGTAGGTCCGCTTTTGAAAGAATTAATTCGCTCGTTTAGAGTTCCCTTTGCTTTTGTAGGGGTTGACGGATATGATGATGAACTTGGCTTTACTGGGAAAGATATGATGAGAAGTGAAGTTGTTCAAGCTATGTCCGATGTTTCTAAAGAAGTGATTGTCTTGACAGATTCAAGTAAATTTGAGAAATGTGGGACTGTCAGACGATTTGCACTTTCACAAGTTTCTAGAGTCATAACGGATAAGAATATATCTCAAGAAGCGAAAGAAAAACTTGAGGATTCGCAAACGATTTTAAACTTAGTATAAGAAGGAGAAGTCAATTGAAAGATGAACGGAAAAAGTTACTTGCTAAATTAGCCTATCTATACTATGTTGAAGACAAAAGTCAATCGCAAATCGCAGCAGAAACTGGAATCTACCGTACAACTGTCAGCAGAATGTTAGCGGAGGCTAAAAAAGAGGGAGTTGTAAAAATTGAAATTGAAAATTTTGATACTCGCCTCTTCCATTTAGAAAATTATATCAAACAAAAATATGGCTTGAAAGCTATCGAGATTATACCAAATCTAGTTGATGAGCCACGAGAAAGCCTTGAAAAGCGGCTAGCGCAAGCTAGTGCTGTCATGCTTCGAAATTTGATTGAAGATGGAATGACAGTTGGTTTTTCATGGGGCAAGTCTCTCAGATTAATGGTGGAACAAGTTGGAACTAAGCGTTTGGATGGTGTTCAATTTTATCCCCTAGCTGGAGGTCCAAGTCATATCCATGCCCGCTACCATGTCAATACTCTAATCTACAGTATGGCGAGTAAATTTCATGGAGAATGTCATTTTATAAACGCGAGTGTCATTCAAGAAAATTCTGAGGTAACGGAAGGCATCTTATCTTCTAAGTATTTCGAGGACTTGAAAGCTAGTTGGCGTTGTTTGGATGTTGCGGCTGTAGGGATTGGTGGCTATGCAGATAGCAAGAATCCTCAGTGGTTTGATATGCTAACAACAAATGATTTTAAGAAATTGGAGTCGGAACATGCTGTAGGAGAAGTCTGCTGTCGTTTCTTTGATCAAGAAGGTATCCCCGTTTATCCTGAATTACAGGAAAGAACAATATCTATCACATTGGAGGAATTGAGAAAGGTTCCGAATACCATCTCGTTAGCCTACGGTGATCAAAAAGCAAAAGCAATTTTATCGGTTTTGAAAGCCAACTATATCAATCATTTAGTCACAGATGAAGCGACGATCTTAAAAGTTTTAGAATTAGATGGTGATCAGCAATTTACTAAAAAATAGGACAGCGAGGATGCAGTCCTTATTTTTTTGAGTTAAATAGCACAAATGTGCAAAAACTAAAAACAATAATCAAATGTTGTAGTTTTTTATTGACCGGCAAAAATATAAATGGTATATTGACAATAGAAAAAGCGCTTTCATTAGATTGACAAAGGAGTGTAGTGCACATGGAAATAATTGTTGCAGACCAAATTATTATGGGCTTAATTTTAAATGCGGGTGATGCTAAACAGCATGTTTACCAAGCTTTATCATATGCTAAGGAAGGTGATTTTACATCTTCTGAAGGCGAAATTGCAAAAGCAGATGCAGCATTGCTAGAAGCGCATAACTTGCAAACCCAATTTTTAGCCCAGGAAGCAAGTGGGACAAAGACAGAGATTACAGCTTTGTTTGTGCACTCACAAGATCACTTAATGACTTCAATCACAGAGATTAACTTGATTAAAGAAATGATTGACTTACGAAAAGAACTTTCAGCGAAACAATAAGGAGGAAAAGATGATGAAAATTGGATTGTTTTGTGCGGCAGGATTTTCAACAGGAATGTTGGTAAATAATATGAAGGTAGCGGCTCAGGAATTAGGTATTGATGCTGAAATTGAGGCATATTCTCAAGCGAAATTAGCAGATTTTGCCCCAGAAATAGATGTCGCTTTGTTAGGGCCTCAAGTAGCTTATACTTTGGATAAATCAAAAGCGATTTGTGAGGCAAACCATATCCCTATTGCTGTCATTCCTATGGCGGATTATGGGATGTTAGATGGTAAGAAGGTACTAAATCTAGCTCTAGAATTGCTAGGAGAAAAATAAGGAGGCTTCCCATGTCTAATTTTAATTCTCAGAAAATTATCGCTCCAATCATGCGTTTTGTAAACATGAAAGGAATTATTGCTCTTAAAGATGGGATGTTAGCGATCCTTCCATTAACGGTAGTTGGTAGTTTGTTTCTGATTATTGGACAATTACCATTTGAAGGCCTTAATCAGGCTATTGCTAGTGTATTTGGCGATACATGGACAGAGCCATTTATGCAAGTTTATTCAGGAACATTCGCCATCATGGGCTTAATTTCTTGCTTCTCCATTGGGTATTCTTATGCTAAAAACAGTGGAGTAGAACCCTTGCCAGCGGGAGTTTTGTCCCTGTCTTCATTCTTTATCTTGTTAAAATCTTCTTATGTACCAGCTAAGGGAGAACCGATTGGTGATGCCATTGCAAAAGTATGGTTTGGTGGTCAAGGGATTATTGGTGCCATTATTATTGGTCTGGTAGTTGGTGCGATTTATACTGTGTTTATCCAAAGACATATTGTTATTAAAATGCCAGAACAAGTACCTCAAGCCATTGCCAAACAATTTGAAGCGATGATTCCTGCTTTCGTGATTTTCTTACTATCAATGATTGTCTATATCGTATCAAAAGTAGTGACAAGTGGCGGTACCTTCATTGAAATGATTTATGATGTCATTCAGGTTCCTCTACAAGGTCTAACAGGATCCCTTTACGGAGCGATTGGAATTGCCTTCTTTATTTCGTTCTTGTGGTGGTTTGGTGTGCACGGACAATCAGTTGTCAATGGTGTAGTAACAGCCTTGCTACTTTCTAACCTGGATGCCAATAAATCAATGTTAGCAGCTGGGAAGCTATCCGTTGAAAATGGTGCCCACATTGTAACCCAACAATTCCTAGATAGTTTCCTTATTTTGTCTGGATCAGGTATAACCTTTGGTTTGGTTATTGCTATGTTATTTGCTGCTAAGTCAAAACAATATAAGGCACTTGGGAAAGTTGCAGCTTTTCCTGCAATCTTCAATGTTAATGAACCCGTCGTATTTGGCTTCCCAATTGTAATGAACCCAGTGATGTTCCTTCCATTTATTATCGTTCCAATTTTAGCAGCGATAATTGTTTATACTTCAATTGCTATTGGGTTCATGCATCCATTCTCAGGTGTGACCCTTCCTTGGAGTACACCAGCCATTATTTCTGGATTTATGGTTGGAGGTTGGCAAGGTGCTTTCGTTCAAGTGCTAGTTCTTGCAACTTCGACTGTCGTATATTTCCCATTCTTCAAATTCCAAGATAATCTTGCCTATAACAACGAATTACAAGCTGAAAAATAGTGCGTTTATTAGGAATGCACAGATGTGCGACTAGAATAGAATTTATAGGTATTATCCATAATTCATTGAAATTCGTAAAATTTAATGCTACTATAGTTACGAAAGAAAACAAAATAATTTCAAAAGAAAGGTTTTGAAAAAATGAAACAAGTAGAAGTAGCAAGTACAAGCATTAAAAACAGAATATTTTTGGAAGCCCTCACTGAACGCATGAATAAGTATCGTGAAGATGTCTTAAACAAGAAGCCTTATATCGACGCTGAACGTGCCGTTCTTGCAACTAAGGCATATGATCGTTATAAGGAACAACCAAATGTTCTTAAACGTGCCTATATGTTGAAAGAGATTCTTGAAAATATGACAATCTATATTGAGGATGAATCCATGATTGCTGGAAACCAAGCATCCTCTAATAAAGATGCTCCGATCTTCCCAGAATATACTTTAGAGTTCGTTCTGAAGGAATTGGATCTTTTTGAAAAGCGGGATGGTGACGTCTTTTATATTACGGAAGAAACGAAAGAGCAGCTCCGTAGTATCGCACCGTTCTGGGAAAATAATAACTTACGTGCAAGAGCTGGAGCTCTTCTACCTGAAGAAGTATCTGTCTATATGGAAACAGGATTCTTCGGTATGGAAGGGAAGATGAATTCAGGAGATGCCCACTTAGCAGTCAATTATCAAAAATTATTGCAATATGGCTTGAAAGGTTTTGAAGAAAGAGCTCGCCAAGCTAAAGCAGCCCTAGATCTAACGGATCCAGCTAGCATTGATAAGTACCATTTTTACGATTCAATCTTTATCGTAGTTGATGCTGTTAAGACCTATGCTCAACGATTTGTGGAACTTGCTAAACAACTTGCTGAAACAGCAACTCCTGAACGTAAGAAGGAATTGCTTGAAATTGCAGAGATTTGCTCGAAAGTTCCATACGAGCCTGCAAGTACATTTGCAGAGGCTGTTCAGTCTGTTTGGTTTATCCAATGTATTCTTCAGATTGAATCAAATGGACACTCACTTTCATATGGCCGTTTTGACCAATATATGTATCCATACGTTAAAGCTGATTTGGAAAGTGGACGGGAAACTGAAGAGAGTATTGTTGAACGCTTGACCAACCTTTGGATTAAGACTATTACAATTAACAAAGTACGTAGTCAAGCACATACCTTCTCATCTGCAGGTAGTCCGCTTTATCAAAACGTTACGATTGGTGGTCAAACGCGTGATAAGAAAGATGCCGTCAACCCATTGTCTTATTTGGTGTTGAAGTCTGTTGCTCAAACTCACCTTCCTCAACCAAACTTAACTGTTCGTTACCACGCTGGTTTGGATGCCCGCTTCATGAACGAATGTATTGAAGTTATGAAGCTCGGATTCGGTATGCCTGCTTTCAATAATGATGAGATCATTATTCCATCCTTTATTTCAAAAGGTGTTCTTGAAGAAGATGCTTATGATTACAGTGCAATTGGTTGTGTAGAAACAGCTGTTCCAGGTAAATGGGGATATCGCTGTACAGGTATGAGTTATATGAACTTCCCTAAAGTTTTTGCTCATCACGATGAACGACGGAATCGATCCTGCTTCTGGTAAGCGCTTTTGCACCAAGCTTCGGTCATTTTAAAGACATGAAGAGCTTCGATGAATTGCAGACTGCTTGGGACAAGACTTTGCGCCACTTAACCCGCATGAGTGTGATCGTAGAAAACTCGATCGACCTATCTCTTGAAAGAGAAGTGCCAGATATCCTCTGTTCAGCTTTGACAGATGACTGTATTGGACGTGGAAAACACCTAAAAGAAGGTGGAGCTGTCTACGATTATATTTCTGGTCTACAAGTGGGTATTGCAAACTTATCCGATTCACTTGCAGCAATCAAGAAACTGGTATTCGAAGAAGGACGCTTAACGCCACAAGAGCTATGGCATGCTCTGGAAACCGATTACGAGGGCGAACGTGGAAAAGAAATCCAAGAGATGCTTATCCATGATGCACCGAAGTATGGAAACGATGATGACTATGCGGACAGCTTAGTTCGAGAAGCATACGATATTTATGTGGATGAAATTGCTAAATATCCAAATACTCGCTATGGACGTGGGCCAATCGGTGGTATCCGTTACTCAGGTACATCTTCTATTTCAGCCAATGTAGGACAAGGTCGTGGAACATTAGCTACTCCGGACGGTCGTAATGCTGGAACTCCACTAGCAGAAGGATGCTCTCCATCCCACAATATGGACCAACATGGCCCAACATCTGTTCTAAAATCTGTTTCTAAATTGCCAACAGATGAAATTGTTGGTGGTGTTTTACTGAACCAAAAAGTAAACCCACAAACTTTAGCCAAAGAAGAAGATAAATTAAAACTTATTGCTTTACTCCGTACGTTCTTTAATCGTCTACACGGATACCATATTCAATACAATGTGGTTTCTAGAGAAACGTTGTTAGATGCTCAAAAACATCCGGAAAAACACCGTGACTTAATTGTACGTGTTGCAGGCTACTCAGCTTTCTTCAATGTACTATCAAGAGCTACACAAGATGATATTATTGGACGGACAGAGCATACTCTATAGTAAAGAGGTATGTATATGGAATTTATGCTTGATACTTTAAATTTAGATGAGATAAAAAAATGGGCACGAGTGTTACCCCTTGCTGGGGTAACTTCGAACCCAACAATTGCAAAAAAAGAAGGGGACATTGATTTTTTTGATCGTATCCATAAGGTGCGAGAAATCATTGGGGGCTCTCCTTCCATCCATGTTCAAGTTGTTGCAAAAGATTATGAAGGAATTTTGAAAGATGCGGCTAAAATTCGCGAACAATGCGATGAAAACACCTATATTAAAGTCCCAGTAACACCTGAAGGACTTGCTGCAATTAAAGTGTTAAAAGCAGAGGGTTACAAAATTACTGCAACAGCAATCTATACTGTTTTTCAAGGGCTGTTAGCGATTGAGGCAGGAGCCGACTATTTAGCACCTTATTACAATCGTATGGAAAACTTAAACATTGATTCAGCTCAGGTTATTTCTCAGTTAGCGAGTGCCATAGAGCGTAATCATTCATCAAGCAAAATTCTAGCAGCTTCCTTTAAAAATGTGGCTCAAGTTAATCGAGCATTTAAAGAAGGAACACAAGCAATTACGGCAGGGGCAGATGTATTTGAAGCAGCTTTTGGAATGCCTTCTATTGCAAAAGCAGTAGATGACTTCGAAGCAGATTGGTCAGCCGTTCATCATAAGAATACAATTTGATAAAGGAGGAGTGTATGAGAAATTTTGCAAGCCCATCTCGTTACATTCAAGGGGAAAATGCTTTATTTGAAAATGCAAAACCTATTTTAGAACTGGGGAGTCATCCTGTTTTACTCTGTGATTCAGTGGTCTATGATATCGTAGGGGAACGTTTTGAAAAGTATCTCCTTCGGTATGGCTTTACAGTCTTGCCAGTATTCTTCAATGGTGAAGCTTCTGATAATGAAATCAATCGTGTGGTCAGTCTGGCAGAAGAAAATGGCTGTGACTTAGTCATCGGACTTGGTGGAGGAAAGACCATCGATAGTGCAAAAGCCATTGCCGATCTTCTAAAATCACCAGTTGTCATTGCTCCGACCATTGCCTCTACAGATGCTCCGGTTTCAGCCTTGTCAGTTATCTATACGGATGAAGGTGCTTTTGCTCGCTATATATTCTATTCTAAAAACCCAGAATTGGTCTTGGTGGATAGCAAAGTCATCTCTCAAGCACCAAAACGTTTGCTCGCTTCTGGTATCGCAGATGGATTAGCGACTTGGGTTGAAGCGCGTGCAGTGATGCAAGCTAACGGAAAAACCATGCTAGGCAAACACCAAACTTTAGCTGGTGTCGCGATTGCGCAACGTTGTGAAGAAATCTTATTTGCAGACGGACTTCAAGCCATGGCTGCTTGTGAAGCCAAAGTGGTAACGCCTGCTCTTGAAAACATCATTGAAGCCAATACCCTTCTCAGCGGGATTGGATTTGAAAGTGGTGGCTTGGCAGCAGCTCATGCCATCCATAATGGCTTTACAGCCCTTACTGGAGACATCCACCATTTGACACACGGTGAAAAAGTAGCTTATGGAACCTTGGTTCAATTGTTCTTGGAAAACCGTTCAAAAGAAGAATTGAACAAATACATTCGTTTCTATCAACAAATTGGCATGCCAACGACTCTGAAAGAAATGCATCTTGAAAATGCAAGCTACGAAGATCTTCTCAAGGTTGGCCAACAAGCAACCATTGAAGGAGAAACCATCCATCAAATGCCATTCAAGGTCCAAGCATCTGATATTGCCCAAGCCATTGTAGCAGTTGATGCTTATGTCAAGTCCTTAGGCTAATCAAAGAAATATAGAAACCATCGTCTGTTGGCGATGGTTTTTTTGATGGTTGTTTTTTTTTCTGTGATCTGAATATTTAAGAGTTCGGGAGATAAATCGAGCTTAGCTATCATAAGATAGTTTAAATGAAGTACAAGTTGGATCCGATCGTCATTTTAGAAGGTGTATGTAAAATAGGAATTTCCTTTGTGTTTAAACACATTCAGTTTTCACAGTACGCTCTTTGAGTAAGGTATTTCGAGGTTTTGAATGTTTATGAAACTTGAATGACAAGGATGTAAGAATGAACAAACCGATCATCCAAGCGACTAATACTTGAAAAGAATGACTCGTTAAACTAAACTCTGTTTTTGTGAATAATTCAGTATAAGCTCCAAGAAAAGTATATTTAATAAAATTGGCAATATCAGGATTCATTTGAGACAAGTTAGGTCCCATTGCAACAATCAACATAATAGGTAAACCATTCATTTGAGCTTTTGATTGTGTCGAAGAAATTGCAGCAATACATAGATTGATGAGAATAACAGCCATAGCTGTCAACATGACTACCAAACCATACTCTAAATAAATTCTAGAAAGATCGGCACCTGCAATAATAGGGAACAAAACCATATTCAAAATAGTAATGATGGCTGGGTGTATTAAAATTGAGATGAGATATTCATATGGTCGTACACCACTTAGTAAAAGCGTTTTAAGATTCTTCTTTTCCTTTTCTTCAGCAATGATAGTAGAAACTGTACTGCCGACAGACATGGCAATTGCTGTGGATAAGCAGAGGAACATTAAGTCAAGGCCTTTGTCTTCCCCTAAATTCATGAAATTTTTATAGAGAACTAGTAATCCGTAGGGCATCAACACTTGTACCAGTAAATTTTTATTTGCGATAATAGTTTGGTTTCGTAACCATACCAATGCTTTCATTCGATTAAACATTTAATTTTTCCCCCGTTAATTCTATAAAGATTTCTTCCAAAGTTGGTTCACATGAGTGGATAGAAATAAGATCATTTGTAGCTAATGTCGATAATTCTGAAAAATCAAAGATTCTTTCTTGGCGATTTTTATAAATAACTTTTATCCGTTTATTTGTGTTATATTTTTGAATGATATCTACTGGGCTACCTTGTTCAATGAGTTTTCCTTTATTTAATAAGGCCAAATGATCACATAATAAAGTAGCTTCATTCATATCATGAGTGGTTAGAAAGATTGTGGCTCCACTTTCTTTTAATTGAACTAACAACTCATGAATCGATTTTGAAGTTGTTGGGTCCAAACCACTTGTTGGCTCATCCAAAAATAGAATTTTAGGTTGATTGATTAAAGCACGAGCCAGTAACATCCGTTGCTTCATTCCAGTAGATAATTGCTCTGCTAATACCTTTTTGCTAGCTAACAGCCCTACCTTATCAAGTAACTCATCTACTCTATTCAAATTAACGCCATAGAGCTTTGCATATAGAAGGAGATTTTTTTCTAAGGATAGTTTTTCATAGAACCCACTTTGGTCACTAACAATCCCAATTTTTTCTAAATCTGTCGGATGTAGATCCTGAGAATCTTTTCCTAACAATTGAGTAATTCCACTGTCTGGTAGTAGTTGCCCAGTAAGAATATTGATCATCGTTGTTTTTCCAGATCCGGATGGTCCCAGAAATCCGAAAATCTCTCCCTTTCTAATCTCAAAGTTAATAGAATTTAAGGCTCTCTTCCTGCCAAATGTTTTCACGATATTTCTTGCAACAACCATTGAAGTCATTCGTTTTCCTCGCTTTCTGTTAAATCAGTCATTTCAATTATTTCAATGCCTCCCGGTTTTTCATAGACCAATGTCTCTTTTTCATTAGGAGCTAATAATAGAATTTTAAAAAGTATATGATTGACCATCACCTTACAGAGACGTCTTGTTTTTGATTGGTTTGTAATGGTAATCCTTTTTTGTTCGATAAAATGAGAAGATATCTCGTATGTTAAATCTTTATTCATAGATACATCATCCCATCACAAAATAGATTTAATATGTTAGCAAATGTCATCAGATTTTTCCTTTCTTTGTGTGCTCTCTTTTGATGCTTCTATTGTAGTTCAATGAAAACAAAAAGAACATGACATCTAGGTCAGGTTAGCTATTGGCTGGGTTATAGATAGAGTCAAGTCTGTTTACTTATAAGTCGAGTAGACAAAATAAAAAAAGAAGTTCGTAAACTTCTCTTTGCTTATATAGTTGATTCATTCCTACCTAAATCTCGTTCTTTCTCTTTGGTCAAGTTATTCACTAGAACCTGGTCTTTCAGCATCTTAGCAAACTCAATGGCTTTATTATAGGACTGTTCTGCTTTATGATGATTTTTTTCTACTTCCAAATAATATTTAGCTTCAAAAGCATATATAGCAGGTTTATGTTGAAAATTATTTGTACTCTCAGTTATCTCGCGTAAAACTTTGGTATAAATTAAGTAATCCTCTGTTTTTACTTGTACTTAAAATTCCTATCAATATTCTTTCAAGTATATAGATACGATCATTATCACTATAATCAATATATAATAAAACTTTTTTAGATAATTCTTCAAAATAAGTTTTATCTTCTAGACCAATAGCACAACAAAGGAAATACAGATTGATTATTAGAAGATCATTATAACTATACTTTTTTTTCTTTAAAATTTGATGCAAATATTCCTCTAGCAATGTCAAACCATACGTAACATCTCGACTGCTAAAAACATCTAATTGAACTTGTAAAACTTCAACTAGTAGTTGTTCTTCTTCTGGTAGATTGTCATAAAAATTCTCATATATTTCATCAAACATTTCTTCTAAAATGCCAATACGTTTTTCGTCACCATAACTATGAGCTCGTACTAATTTATTTTTTAATTCCAGATACCGCTTGGGTATTTCTATTTTGTCTACATCTATGATGTCCTCTATTGGACAATTTAATCTCTGAGATAAAAACATTAATTTAGAAAGAGATACTAATACTTGGCCGTTTTCAATACGAGCAAGTTGACGAATGGTTAATTCAGATTCATCTCCACAAACATCTGCTTGAGTCATATGTTGGTTCAGACGAGCTCCTCGAATATTGTTACCGATTTTCAATTTTAATGCGGCATCTTTATCTTCAATAGTCATACCTTACTCCTAGAATTAATATTTATCAGTATTATATCATAAAATAAGCTCTCTTTTTCAAGGATTTCTGTGTCATTTTTGCTAGGATTCAAATCAACTAACTGTTTAGAATCTTATATTTATGAGTTAGAGACTTTGAAGTGCTTATTAAGGATTCTGCCATTCTGATAGTGTCTTCCCTCCCATATAGCTGAAAAATGCAACCGTATAGAAAAAAGAAAAGGAAAATGTTCCAATCTTTGATAGACTCAGGAGGTAGCGTTACAAATACAAATTGGAGGAAATGAAATGACAGAATGTAGTCAAAAAGAATTGGCACAGATTGTAGGAGGAGGTGGTTCTCGCCCAAATGTGGTTCCAGGTCAGCCAGATAAGATTGAGATCGGTCGTCCTGGCTTTGTGAAGCGACCACCGCTCGCTCGTATTTAAGACATGATAGCGACCTTGATCATGGTGTTTTGAAATCTAGATAGAAAGAATAGGAGAAAATAATGAAAATCTATGCAGAAACAGAATTAACGACAAATGACCTCGAACAAACTGTTGGAGGAATGATCCGTCCGACCAGAAGTCCTGAACTCACATATGGTGGCGGTGGATGGGGGACCTCTGGAATTTACCCTGGGTGGGGAAATCAAGGGATGTCGCCTTCAGGTGGCGGTTTTAGATGGCTGGAGCAAATTGCCCCAATATTTAGTAGAAAAAAAAAGTAAGATAGAAAGGTGAATGCAATGAGAAAGACAGACAGACCGTTTCAACTCGCGACACTAGGGATTCTCTGCATCAATTTTGCGCTTTTTAACGTGGGGCTTCCAACGGATTTAGTGGGCCACCTATCGGATGACTCTTATTATGGCTTGCTCCTCTTGTTGATAGGATTGATTGGGGGGGTAGCCGTTACACTCTTGGTAAAGAGTCGTCGTTGGGACTTGTACGGGAAATTTACTTTTAAAGCTTCTTATTTTGCGGTTTTTGTGCTTGTTTTTCTTGCTCACTTTTTATGGGATATGTTTTCTGCTGCGGTATTTCCGCCCACTAAGAATTCCATAGCCCTTGCAGAAATATCTGAGGACTTGTCAGGCTGGGCCTTGGTGTTGATACGCTATGTCTATGCCTGCTTGCTGGCTCCCATTGTGGAAGAGCTAGTTTTTCGTGATTTGGTCATGACGGCTTTGGCACCTTATCAGAAGTATAAGCTGGATATGCTTGTTTCGGCCTCCTTGTTCAGCCTCTCGCATGTCTGGCAGCATGGCTGGGATTTGCCAAGCTTTATCGTCTACTTGGTACCGGGCCTGCTATTTTGTGCGGTCTTGCGTTATACCAAATCGATTTACTGGGCTATCCTTCAGCATGCCTCTTGGAATAGCTTCCTTACCCTCGTATCCCTCCTGGTCAGTGGGATTTAAGTAAGGGGGAAGGAATGGCAGAAGCTTTTATCCATCATCAAAGAGAGTGGGACAGAAATCGGTCATTCGTTAGAATTCGATTTCGTCGTCCCGCCTCCGCACAGTTGAGTAGGGCTGTTAAAGCTGATAAAATCAGCGTATTAGAGCCCACTCAACCACTGCGTCTTGCTCGACAATCCAAAGACAATTGAGAGACTAGGACTTTTGTCCCAGACTTTTTTGTATGCAGTCAAAACCATTATTTTTTTTAACTTTTGAAATATTATACGGTTAAGCGTTTACATTTTTCTACAAAGTGCTATAATTTAATATGAAGAATAACATTTTATACAGAGGTGATCCATATGAAAAAAGGGAAGCTACTCTTAGCCACCGGCGCTCTACTTTTGTCTGTAAGCGCACTGGTAGCCTGCTCACAAGGAGGGAAATCTTCAAGTTCAGACAACCAGGTCTTTAGTTATGTCTATACGCAAGATCCGGATACTTTGGATTATTCACTCTCTAACAAGAAGTCAACCTCAGAATTTACAGGAAATGCTGTGGATGGCTTATTAGAAGTTGATAAATACGGCAACTTAATCCCATCTCTTGCGAAGGATTGGACTGTTTCAAAAGATGGTCTGACTTATACCTATAAACTTCGTAAAGGGGTTAAATGGGTGACCGCTGAAGGGGAAGAATTCGGAGAAGTTAAGGCTCAAGACTTTGTGACGGGGCTTCAGCACGCAGCGGACAAGAAGTCTTCTGCTCTCTATCTCGTCCAACAATCCATTAAAGGGTTGGATGATTATGTCTCAGGGAAAACCAAAGACTTCTCAACAGTTGGTATCAAAGCTGTCGATGACTATACGGTTCAATACACCTTGAACCAACCAGAAAGTTTCTGGAATTCAAAAACCACCATGGGCATTTTGATGCCAGTCAATAAAGAATTCTTAGATTCTAAGGGAGATGGCTACGGTCAAGGCACGAACCCTTCTAGTATTCTTTATTGTGGCCCTTATTTGATCAAAGCCATCACATCTAAATCTGTTGTGACGCTTGAAAAGAACCCAACCTATTGGGATGCTGATAATGTAAAAATTTCTAAGGTTAAGCTGACCTATTATGATGGACAGGATTCAGAATCTTTGATCCGTGGATTTGATAACGGAGACTTTACGGTTGCCCGTGTCTTTCCGAATGGTTCCAACTATAAGAGTGTAGAGAAGAAACACAAAGATGACATCGTCTTTAGTGACCAAGGATCTTCTACTTATAACTTGTCCTTCAATATTGACCGTCAAGCTTATGAGATTACGACGAAAACGACAGATGCTCAAAAGAGCTCAACCAAGAAAGCAATCTTGAATAAAGACTTCCGTCAAGCCATTATGTTTGCCTTTAATCGCCAGGCCTATGTAGCGCAAGCCAACGGGGAAGCATCTGCAGACAAGGTCATCCGCAACACCTTCACTCCTCCAAACTTTGTTCAAATTGATGGCAAAGATTTCGGTGAGTCTGTAGAGAAAAACTTAGAAGAATATGGTGATGAATGGAAAGGTGTTTCTGTCGAAGATGGAAAAGATACCCTTTACAATCCAAACCAAAGGCCAAAAGGAAGAGTTTGCTAAGGCTAAAAGAAGCCCTTCAAGGCCAAGGAGTAGAGTTCCCGATTCATTTGGACCTCCCTGTTTCATCAACCTATACAGAAGGAGTCAAGCAAGCTCAATCCTTTAAACAGTCGATCGAATCTACCCTAGGAGCAGAAAATGTCGTAATCGACTTGAACATGGTATCTGAGGACGATCTTAATCGAGTGACCTACTTTGCTGAAAATGCTTCCCAACAAGACTGGGATTTGAACAACAACTTAGGTTGGGGACCAGACTATACTGATCCATCTTCTTACCTAGATATCACAAACTCTAAGAATGGTGAAAATGCCAATTCCTACTTTGGATTTGATGCGGGAACGAATAACGCAGCTGCTAAAGAAGCTGGTTTTGATGAATACGATCAATTGATCGAAGATGCGCACAATGAAACAAAAGATGTCAACGAACGCTATGAAAAATATGCTAAGGCTCAGGCTTGGTTGACTGATAGTGCCCTCTTAATCCCGATTCATTCAGATGGTGCCTCTCCAGGTGTTCGTAAGACAGTTCCATACACAGCTGCCTTTGCTTGGACAGGACACAAGGGTCAAATCCTTCAACTACAAGTACTTGGAATTGCAAGACAAAGTTTTGACAACCAAGGAGTACGATGAAGCGCGTGAACAATGGAAGAAAGAAAAAGAAGAATCCAATAAGAAAGCTCAAAAAGAACTAGAAAGTCACGTAGAAGACTAGGAGTTTAAGAGCGATTGTATATTGAACAGGGAAGAGAGTGGGACAGAAATCGGTAATTCGTTAGAATTTGATTTCGTCGTCCCCACCTCCGCAGACAATTGAGAGGCTAGGACTTTTGTCCCAGCCTCTTTTTGGTGGATAGAACCTTTAAAAATCCCCTAAAAATGGTATAATAGGAGCATCACGAAAATTGGAGAGACAGCATGAGTTTTTACAATCATAAAGAAATCGAGCCTAAGTGGCAGAAACACTGGGCTGACCATCACACCTTTAAGACAGGAACAGACGCTTCAAAACCTAAGTTTTATGCATTGACATGTTCCCTTACCCATCTGGAGCAGGTCTGCACGTAGGACACCCAGAAGGCTATACAGCGACAGATATCCTCAGCCGTTTCAAACGTGCCCAAGGCTACAATGTCCTTCACCCAATGGGATGGGATGCTTTTGGTTTGCCTGCTGAGCAATACGCCATGGATACAGGGAATGACCCAGCAGAATTCACAGCAGAAAATATTGCCAACTTCAAACGCCAAATCAATGCGCTTGGCTTCTCTTACGACTGGGACCGTGAAGTCAATACGACAGATCCGAACTACTACAAGTGGACGCAATGGATCTTCACTAAACTTTACGAAAAAGGTTTGGCTTATGAAGCTGAAGTGCCAGTAAACTGGGTTGAGGAACTAGGAACAGCCATCGCTAACGAAGAAGTCCTTCCAGATGGAACATCTGAGCGTGGTGGCTATCCAGTTGTCCGCAAACCAATGCGCCAATGGATGCTCAAGATCACTGCCTATGCGGAGCGCTTGCTCAATGACTTGGATGACCTGGATTGGCCAGAATCTATCAAGGACATGCAACGCAACTGGATTGGGAAATCAACTGGTGCCAATGTCACTTTCAAAGTGAAAGGAACAGACAAGGAATTCACCGTCTTTACAACTCGTCCAGATACCCTTTTTGGTGCGACCTTCACTGTCTTAGCTCCTGAGCATGACTTGGTTGACGCTATCACAAGCCCAGAGCAGGCTCAGAGGCTGTGGCTGACTACAAACACCAAGCTAGCCTCAAGTCAGACTTAGCTCGTACAGACCTTGCCAAGGAAAAAACAGGGGTTTGGACTGGTGCTTATGCCATCAACCCTGTCAATGGCAAAGAAATCCCAATCTGGATTGCCGACTATGTTCTTGCTAGCTACGGAACAGGTGCTGTTATGGCCGTACCTGCCCACGATGAGCGTGACTGGGAATTTGCTAAACAGTTTGGTCTTCCAATCGTAGAAGTGTTGGAAGGTGGAAACGTTGAAGAAGCTGCTTACACAGAAGATGGCCTTCACGTCAACTCAGACTTCTTGAACGGGCTTAACAAAGAAGAAGCGATTGCTAAGATTGTGGCTTGGTTGGAAGAAAAAGGCTGTGGTCAAGAAAAAATCACTTACCGTCTTCGTGACTGGCTCTTTAGCCGTCAACGTTACTGGGGTGAACCAATCCCAATCATTCATTGGGAAGATGGGACTTCAACGGCTGTTCCTGAAAATGAATTGCCACTTGTCTTGCCTGTAACCAAGGATATCCGTCCTTCAGGTACTGGGGAGAGTCCACTAGCTAACTTGACTGACTGGCTTGAAGTGACTCGTGAAGATGGCGTGAAAGGCCGTCGCGAGACCAACACCATGCCACAATGGGCAGGTTCAAGCTGGTACTACCTCCGCTATATCGACCCACACAACACAGAAAAATTGGCTGACGAGGATCTCCTCAAACAATGGTTGCCAGTAGATATCTACGTGGGTGGTGCAGAACACGCCGTGCTTCACTTGCTTTACGCTCGTTTCTGGCATAAATTCCTCTATGATATCGGTGTCGTTCCAACGAAAGAGCCATTCCAAAAACTCTTTAACCAAGGTATGATCTTGGGGACTAGCTACCGTGACCACCGTGGGGCTCTTGTAGCGACTGACAAGGTTGAAAAACGTGACGGTTCCTTCTTCCATGTGGAAACAGGAGAAGAGTTGGAGCAAGCACCAGCTAAGATGTCGAAATCCCTCAAGAACGTGGTTAACCCAGACGATGTGGTGGAACAATACGGTGCCGATACCCTTCGTGTCTATGAAATGTTCATGGGACCACTTGACGCTTCGATCGCTTGGTCAGAAGAAGGCTTGGAAGGAAGCCGTAAATTCCTCGACCGTGTTTACCGTTTGATTACAAGCAAAGAAATCGTTGCGGAAAACAATGGTGCTCTTGACAAGGTTTATAACGAAACTGTTAAATCTGTCACAGAGCAAATCGAGTCGATGAAGTTTAATACAGACATTGCCCAACTCATGGTCTTTGTCAATGCTGCTAATAAGGAAGACAAACTCTATGTGGATTATGCCAAAGGATTTATCCAATTGCTTGCCCCAGTTGCGCCTCACTTGGCAGAAGAACTCTGGCAAATAGTGGCAGCAACAGGTGAGTCTATCTCTTATGTAGCTTGGCCAACATGGGACGAAAGCAAATTGGTTGAAGACGAAATTGAAATCGTCGTCCAAATCAAAGGTAAAGTCCGTGCTAAACTCATGGTCGCTAAAGACTTGTCACGCGAAGAATTGCAAGAAGTTGCTCTGGCTGACGAAAAAGTCAAGGCCGAGATCGATGGCAAGGAAATTGTGAAAGTAATTAGTGTACCGAACAAGCTTGTCAACATTGTTGTGAAATAACCAATAAAAAACAGTTGAAAATTATTTCAACTGTTTTTCTATATTAATGACGTCGGGCTAAGTCAGCTCCGAATTTATACCCTGCATTAAAGACGGATACGAAAAAGTTCGCAACTCCTGAAATCGCAACGATTTCAGCTAGGCCGACACCGCCCTTTGTGTTTTCTAATTCTTCAGTTGTTAAAAGTTGTAAATTGTTCATTGCTTTTCTCCTTTCTGATTCCCCGATATGCAATGATGAGGATCCAAATAACAAGAATCCCAGAAAGTAAATCACTCACTCCATAAGTTTCAAATGGGAGTGTGAGATAGTGAAGGTCGTGTAAGATTTGTAGAACTGCTAAAAAGATTCTAGAAAAAAGTAAAGTAGATATCGTGATGATATGGAATATGCGTCTTTTTTTCATCATTCATACCTATGGACGGTTGGCTAGATATCCTAGACCTGCTCCAGCAGCAAAAACTAGTCCGATACTACCGACAGCAGCTGTGGCAATTTTCCATGTAGCTACCCCTGCAACTACAGCTGGGATAAATCCCCCTTGAATAGTGGCTAGTTCATGATCTGATAGTATGTCATCAGAATGAATAGAAATTGTGTTCATCTATCTTCTCCTTTCTTTGAAGAAAATTGCTTCTTCATCTATACTATTCGTAAAAATTCTAGAAAACTTCTCCTTATTTGAAAAATCTAGAAAAAAGTTGAAAGTCACCTTCAGAGTATGATAAAATAAGGAACTATATTAGCTATGAAGAGATTGGAGAATGAGCGATGAAGAAACCAGTGATTGGGATTACGGGCAATCAACGCCCTTTCCGTGAAGTAGATGGAATGTACCTCAGTTATACACCGACAGGCTTTGTCCAGGGGGTTCAAGAAGCGGGGGGCATCCCCCTCATCCTTCCGATTGGAGACCCAGCAACGGCTGAGCACTATATTTCCTTGATTGACAAGCTGATCATCACAGGTGGTCAGCATGTTTCTCCTCAGTTTTATGGAGCAGAAAAGGAGATTGTCAGTGACGATTACTTGCTCGAGCGCGACCTTTTTGAGTTGGCCTTGATCAAGGAAGCAGTAGCCGTTAAGAAGCCTATCTTCACGGTTTGCCGAGGCATGCAGCTCTACAATGTAGCCATGGGCGGGACGCTTTACCAAGATATCGATCATCACTGGCAGGAAAATCCTGCCAGCGAAACTAGTCATTCAATCGAAACAGTTGAAGGGACTGTTTTGCGGGACTTATTCGGAGAGGTTGGTCAGATCAATTCCTACCACCATCAAGCGATCAAGGATCTAGCCCCTCATCTAGAAGTGATTGCTCTTAGTCCTGAAGATCAGATCATCGAAGCGGTGCAATCATCCCACGGGACAGCCTTTCTCGGGGTGCAGTGGCATCCAGAACTGCGTTATCAGATAAGTGAAGGAGACAAGGCTCTCTTTGATTATGTCGTCAATCAACTATAATGGAAACAAAACACGTTAGAAATCGGGTCTTCTGATAGCTAGCGTGTTTTTTCTATAATCTGCGTAAAAATGACTGAAAATAGTCACTAGGAAGAGAGCTGAAAGGGAGTATAATAGAGAGGAAGACAATGAGAGAGGATAAACACATGATCAACTTTCCACAAGATTTTTTATGGGGGACTTCGACATCTGGTCCTCAGACAGAAGGGCGCTTTGCCGGAGATGGTAAGGGGGACAACCTCTGGGACTACTGGTATCAGGTAGAGCCTCATCGCTTTCGCTTCCAAGAAGGACCTGGCTTAACTTCGACCTTTTATGAAAACTGGGAGGAAGACATTGAGCTTCTAGTCGAGACGGGGCATACTGCCTTTCGGACCTCCATCCAATGGTCTCGGATTTTCCCTAAAGGGCGTGGAGAAGTCAATCCAGTAGGAGTGGCTTTTTACCGCCAAGTGTTTTGAACGCATCAAGTCCAAAGGCATTCACTTTGATGGTCAATCTTTATCACTTTGACCTTCCTTTTGCCTTGCAAGAAGAAGGAGATGGCTGGGAAAATAAGGAGACGGTCTACGCCTATCGCGACTATGCTCGTTTCTGCTTTGAAACCTATGGGAGACTTGGTCGATCAGTGGATCACCTTTAATGAACCCATTGTTCCTGTAGAGTTTGGTTACTTTTATGATGCCCATTACCCACACAAGGTGGATGCCGCTGCAGCAGTTAAAGTTGCCTACCATACCCAGTTGGCAAGTAGCCTTGCTGTTCAGGTCTGTCATGAGGTGGATCCAAACTATCGAATCGGAGTGGTCTTGAAACTTGACGCCAGCCTATCCGCGGAGTCAGCATCCAGCAGATGTCAAGGCGGCACGAATCGCTGAGCTCTTCCAAGCCAAATCCTTCCTCGATCCGTCTGTTCTTGGGACTTACCCACCAGAGTTGGTAGAGATTTTGCGGGAGCGTGCTCTCTTGCCAGAGGTGGATCCAAATGACTTAGAGCTGATCAAAGAACATACAGTCGACTTCTTAGGGTCAACTATTACCAACCAATGCGTGTCTCTGCGCCCCGTTATGCACCAAACCCAGAGTCTCCTATGTTGGTCGAGCAGTTCTACGAACCCTATGTCATGCCAGGAAGAAAGATCAACCCACATAGAGGCTGGGAGATCTATGAGCAGGGCTTGTACGATATTGCCCAAAATATCAAAGGAAAATTACAGCAACATCGAGTGGCTCCTAACAGAGAATGGGAATGGGAGTTGAAGGGGAAGAAAAATTCAGTCAAAACGGGGAAATTCAAGATGACTATCGGATTGACTTCGTCAAAGACCACCTGCGTGAATTGCACCGAGCTATCCAAGATGGGGCCAACTGTAAGGGCTACCTTATGTGGACCTTTATCGACTGCTGGTCTTGGCTCAATGGCTATAAAAACCGCTATGGCCTTGTCGAATTAGACCTAGCCACTCAAGAAAGACGCCTGAAAAAAATCTGGTCATTGGTTCCGTGAATTGAGCCAGCAGAATGGATTTGAAGAGTAAGTTTTTGAGGATTCTGTTATCTAAGTACGATAGGCCCGTTCATTTCAGTAAATGACTGACTAGTTTTATTTTCGGAAGTGTGGAACTCCATCAGATGCATATGTTTCTGACGGCATTCTTCATTTCCGATTTTTCATTTAGTGCTGGAAAAGGTTAAAAACCCTTCAACTTTAATATGTGCTATAATAAAACCAGAAGAAAAGGAGCTTGTATGATGGATTTTAAAACAGAATTAGGAAAAAAAGTACAAACTCTACGTGAAAGTAAGGGATTAAGTAGACAAGCAATCTGTGGTATTGAGGACCTATTATCGACGCGCCAACTCCAGCGAATCGAAAAGGGTCAGTCTTTACCAACGATAGCAACAGCGAAGTATATTGCTGAGCAACTAGGTGTTTCTCTAGATACGCTGACGAAATCAAACTAGTTTGGAATTGCCTGCAGAATATCTGGACCTGAAATATCAACTACGGACGTTATACCATTATGGAGATCAAGATCGTCTTCATCGGCATGAAGAAATTATTGAGGATATTTACGAAAACTATTTTGATAACCTGCCAGAGGAAGAAAAACTGTCTGTCCAGGTCGCCCAAGCCACGGTTGATATGATTGGATCCAAAAATCCTTCTTTTGATCAAGGTTTATTAGATGAGTATCTAGAGCAAGCCATGAAGAAAAAAGAGTTAAGTCTCAACGATGTGGAGATTATCAAATTGCGCTTGCTTTCTTTGGCTTTGGGAGCCTTTGATCAAGATGAATTTATACACTTAGTAGAGAAAAATCCTACTTGCGATAGATTATTTCCCCTTATCAGAGTTGGAAATACTACAAAACACTCTTATCTCAGCTGCAGGTGTGTTAGCCCATTATGGGATATACGACAGATTGCCAGACATTGTTAAAGCCTTAAATGATATTATGACAAAGAGACATGATTTTCAGGATAATATTTTTGTTTATGCTTTAAATTGGAAAGTTGCTTTATTTATAGAAGATGACTTAGAAAAAGCAAAAAATGATTATCAAAAAGTATGCTTGATGGCTGATTTGTTATCTGAGGATCTAGTGAAGAGAAACATGCAAGAAGAGTGGAAAGAGGACCTTGCCAAAAAAGGTCTAAACTACACTGAGGTATAGAGAAGTATTTATCCTTTCGTCTGTTGTTCTCAAAAAAATATAAAATGAATATTGAACACCTGTGAATCTTCACAGGTGTTTCAGATTGAAGATAAAGTCTTCTGAAAAACTTTCCTTAGGTGAGTACGGACGTCAGCGAACTTTTTCAAAGTTCCATGACTAATTATTGAGCCTAAGGTCTCAATAATTCCGAATGCCTGAAACAATTATGTTTCAGGCATTTTTCTCACAGCGGAAAGTTTTTGTTCTTCTTAAATAACTAAAAAATAAAAGTCATTTTTTGATAATCATCTAACTGTTTTATGTAAAACAATAGTTTGTCTCCATTCTCGAACACCTGTGAAGTTTCACAGGTTTTTTTGGTGAAAATGATGGCTATACTGGACATGAATGTCCTCACGTTAGAGGATAGAAATTGGATATACTGGGAGTACAAGGAAAGAAGAAAAGGATCTTGATGTCAGAAAATGGAAATTAGATTACACAATGTAAAGAAAAGCTATGGTTCCTTTGAGGCTTTGAAAGGAATTGATTTAGTCTTTGAGGAAGGTAAATTTTATGGACTTCTTGGACCGAATGGGGCTGGGAAAACAACGCTTTTTAATTTGTTGATTCAGAATTTCAAGCCAAGTTCAGGAGAGATTTTTTGGGAAGTAGATGGAAAATCATTGTCAACGAAAGATTTTTATCGACATATCGGTATTGTATTTCAAAGCAATCGTCTAGATGATCATTTAACGGTAGAGGAAAACCTGATTTCTCGAGGAGCCTTGTATGGATTATCAAAATCACAAGTACAAAAGCGTATTAAAGATCTGCAATCCTATTTGGATGTAGCTACTCTTAAAAAGAAAAACTATGGCAGTTTATCAGGAGGACAAAAACGAAAAGTGGATATTGCCCGAGCGTTTATTGCCACAACCGTCTTTGCTGTTGTTAGATGAGCCAACAACTGGTTTAGATCCACAATCTCGTCATGATTTATGGGAAGCGATTAATTATCTGAACAAAAAAGAAAATATGACAGTCGTTCTAATTACACACTATTTAGAAGAGATGGCTGCTTGTGATGTCTTAAATGTCTTAATCGAAGGGAACTTGTACTATTCAGGAGATATTGTCAATTTTATTAAACAGCATTCAACCACTAACCTGAATCTTACGTTAAAACCTGGTAAACCAGTCAATTCGTTATCTGTCTCTAAGTTTGCTAATAAGTGTCAGATCCTTTCGGAGGCAGAAGTCGTATGTAAGGATGTTTCCGTTGAAGAGATGATGGAAATTATTGCAGAAAATCAAGGAAAATCAATTATTGAAACATTTAATGTAGAATATTCAAATTTAGAAGCAGCTTATTTGAACTTACTAAGATCTAAAGGAGGAGAAGGGAATGCTTGAATTAATTTCTAGAAATCGGAAAGTCTATACAAGAGATCGCTTAGCTTTCTTTATGTCCTTCTTATCGGTCATCATCTTGATCTTGGTTTATCAAGTCTTTTTAGGACAAATTCAGATTGATGCCATCAAGGAAGCTTTGAATAGTGATACCGCCTCTACGGACACCATCCAGATGGTCAATTATTGGTTAATCTCAGGTTTAACGACCATTATCTCAATGACCAGTACTCTTGGTGCATTTGGAGTGATGGTTTCGGATAGAGAAAAGAAAGTTGAGTGAGGACTTTAAAGTCAGTCCAGTTTCTAACTTTAAAATTGAACTATCGTATGCGATCTTTGCGATATTTATTTGGGATTATTATGACTCATGTTCTCTTGTATCTTTGCAATTGGTATGTTTAATGGTTTTAGTGCTCTTCTTGACTATTCTATGATGGACTACTTATCTATTTTAGGAGTTGTCACAATGGGAACGATGTTATCTGCAACTATTATTCTGCCAATCCTAGCTTTTATTCGAACCAGTTCAGCATTTACAACTTTGAGTACAATAGTTGGAACTTTTATCGGATTCATTTCAGGTGTTTATCTTTCGATTGGTTCTGTAGGAGGAAGCTTGCAACAGGTCATGACCTGGTTCCCTCTTACACAGGTAAATGCGCTCTTGAAACAGATTTAATGAAAGATGCAATTAGTAAAGTCTTTGATCATGCACCGTCTACAGTAATTACGAACTACAAAGAATCTTATGGGATTATCTTGCAAAATGCGAGTGGGGAACATCTATCGAATCACTTCATGCTTGCTTATCTTTCGATTATTATAGTTGTTTTGCTGGGAGTTGATTTGATGATTAAAAAGATCAAAAAAATGAAGTAAAACTTATGCAATTATTGGATAGGCATTTAGATAAGTTGGCATCAATGACAATCTTAAAATAAGCCAATCATCCCAACCTATCACTAAAAAAGTTGGTAGGTTTTTCTTAATCCTTTCTTAACTAGACCAATTTTTGATATTTTGAAGGTTGACAAACAGAAAAAAGCATTGTATACTGACTCCGCTGATAATTTTTCTATCGAATCAGACTAGACCAATTTTATAAATTGGCTAAGAAAATAAGGGAACTCAAGTACGGATACCTATTTTCTTTCATTTTTATAGAAGGAGAAAGCACAGCTTGTCTGTGTCGTATATACTATGTGTGGAATTGTTGGTGTTGTTGGAAATACAAATGCAACGGATATTTTGATTCAAGGGCTTGAAAAGCTCGAATACCGTGGTTATGATTCTGCGGGGATTTTTGTCCTAGGTGGTGCTGAGAACCATTTGGTGAAAGCGGTTGGTCGTATTGCAGAATTGTCTGCCAAGACAGCTGGAGTGGAGGGAACAACTGGTATCGGACATACTCGTTGGGCCACTCACGGGAAACCAACAGAAGATAATGCTCACCCGCACCGCTCTGAGACAGGACGTTTTGTCTTGGTGCACAATGGTGTGATTGAAAACTATCTCGAAATCAAAGAAGAATACCTGGCAGGTCACCACTTCAAGGGACAAACAGATACAGAAATCGCTGTTCACTTGATTGGTAAATTTGCGGAAGAAGACGGCTTGTCAGTACTTGAAGCCTTCAAAAAATCCCTTCACATCATCCGTGGATCTTATGCCTTTGCCTTGATTGACTCTGAAAACCCAGATGTCATCTATGTAGCTAAGAACAAATCACCACTTTTGATTGGTCTTGGTGATGGCTACAACATGGTCTGCTCAGATGCTATGGCCATGATTCGTGAGACCAACCAATATATGGAAATCCATGACCAAGAGTTGGTAATTGTGAAAGCTGATAGCGTTGAAGTGCAAGACTACGATGGCAACAGCCGTGAGCGTGCTAGCTATACTGCTGAGCTTGACTTGTCTGATATCGGAAAGGGAACTTATCCTTACTACATGCTCAAGGAAATCGATGAGCAACCAACGGTGATGCGTAAGCTGATCCAAGCCTACACAGATGAAGTTGGTCAAGTAGTCGTAGACCCAGCTATCATCAAGGCTGTTCAAGACGCAGACCGCATCTACATTCTTGCAGCTGGAACTTCTTACCATGCAGGATTTGCTTCTAAGAAGATGTTGGAAGAATTGACAGATACACCAGTTGAACTGGGTATCTCTTCTGAGTGGGGTTACGGGATGCCTCTTCTCAGCCAGAAACCACTTTCATCTTTATCAGTCAATCTGGTGAAACAGCTGATAGCCGTCAGGTTTTGGTTAAGGCCAATGAAATGGGGATTCCAAGCTTGACAGTGACAAATGTGCCAGGATCAACTCTGTCACGTGAAGCTAACCATACTATGTTGCTTCATGCAGGTCCTGAAATTGCCGTAGCATCAACCAAGGCTTATACAGCACAAATCGCAGCCCTTGCCTTCCTTGCAAAAGCAGTCGGTGAAGCAAATGGCAACGAAAAAGCCAAAGCCTTTGACTTGGTTCATGAGTTGTCTATCGTGGCTCAATCTATCGAGTCAACCCTTTCAGAAAAAGAATTGATTGATGCTAAGGTTCGTGACCTTCTTGAAACAACACGCAACGCCTTTTACATCGGACGTGGTCAAGATTATTATGTAGCCATGGAAGCCAGTCTCAAGCTCAAAGAGATTTCTTACATCCAATGTGAAGGTTTTGCGGCTGGAGAGCTCAAGCACGGAACCATTGCCTTGATTGAGGATGGAACACCTGTTTTGGCCCTCTTGTCAGACCCAGTTCTTGCTAACCACACTCGTGGAAATATCCAAGAAGTGGCAGCTCGTGGTGCTAAGGTCCTCACCATCGCAGAAGAAAATGTTGCCAAAGATACAGACGATATCGTTCTTACGACCGTACACCCTTACCTCTCACCAATCTCAATGGTCGTACCAACACAATTAGTCGCTTACTTTGCAACCCTCCACCGTGGACTTGATGTAGACAAGCCACGTAACCTTGCTAAATCCGTAACAGTAGAATAATCTAAGAGAGAGCGGGACAGAAATCGGTAATTCGATAGAATTCGATTTCGTCGTCCCACCTCCGCACAGTTGAGTAGGGCTGTAAAAGCTGATGAAATCAGCGTAGTAGAGCCCACTCAACCACTGCGTCTTGCTCGACAATCCAAAAACAATTGAGAGGCTAGGACTTTTGTCCCAGCCTTTTTTTAATAAGCAAATTTTTTGCAATTATAACTAATTAGTGATAAAATCCCAAAATAACTAATAATGAAACGAGTAAATCAGTATGGTAGAATTAGGAATTTCAACATTTGGTGAAACAACAGCCTTAAATGGGACTGGACAAGTATACAGTCATGATGAACGAATCCGTCAGTTGGTGGCAGAGATAGAGTTGGCTGATAAGGTTGGTTTGGATGTGTATGGCATTGGGGAGCATCATCGGGAGGACTTTGCGGTATCAGCGCCAGAGATTGTCCTTGCAGCTGGTGCGGTGAATACCAAGAAGATTCGTTTGACCAGTGCTGTCAGCATCCTCTCGAGTATGGATCCCATCCGTTTGTTCCAACAATATGCCACCATCGATGCCCTTTCAAACGGACGTGCGGAGATTATGGCTGGGCGTGGTTCATTCACCGAGTCCTTTCCTCTGTTTGGCTATGACCTGAAAGACTATGAAGCCCTCTTTGATGAAAAATTGGACCTGCTTCAGCTGGCAAATGAAAGCACCAAAGTGAACTGGCGTGGACAATTGACCCAAAGCATTGCTGGAAAAGAAGTCTATCCACGTCCAGTTCAGGAAAAATTGCCTCTGTGGGTAGCGACAGGAGGGAACGTTGAGTCAACCATCAAGATTGCCCGTGCTGGTTTGCCGATTGTCTATGCGATTATCGGTGGCAATCCTCGCTATTTTAAAAAGTTGATTCAAGCTTATCGTGAGATTGGAAGCGAAGCGGGTCATGCTGACAAAGACTTGAAAGTGGGAGCCCATTCTTGGGGGTGGATTGCTGAAGATGGCGAGCAGGCAGTGAAAGATTATTTCCATCCGACCAAGCAAGTGGTGGATGCGATTTCTAAAGACCGTCCGCACTGGCAGGAATTGCGTTATGAGCAATATCTTGAGCAGGTGGGGCCAAATGGCGCTATGTTTGTGGGAAATCCAGATCAAGTAGCAGAAAAAATGATCCGTATGATTGAGGATTTAGGCTTGGATCGCTTTATGTTGCACTTACCGCTTGGTTCTATGCCACATGATCAAGTTCTTCGAGCTATTGAACTTTTTGGAACGCAAGTCGCACCAAAAGTGCGTGCTTACTTTGTCATGAAAGAAGGGTAATAAAAACCCATGAAGGAAGAAACTTCATAGGTTATTTGTTTGATGGTGGTAAGACATACTCTTGGATTGCTTTTGCTACGCCGTGCTCTTGGTTGCTACTGGTGACAACTTGAGCTTCCTTTTGGACGGCTTCAGGAGCATTTCCCATGGCAACTCCAAGTCCAGCCAGACGAATCATGGGGAGGTCATTGAAGTGATCCCCGATGGTCATGACCTGTTCTAAAGGGACCTGGTAATAAGCAGCCAGTTCAAGGACAGCATCTCTTTTTGAGACGGACTTGGCGGTGACTTCTAGGTAGTTTTCCTTTGAAAGGTAGAAAGCAGTCTGAGGAAATTCTTGTGGATCCAGCTTCTGATAGAGTTCTTGAATGTTCTGAGTATCGCCGATCAAGAGCAATTTATGTAGATGGAGAGCATCGTCAGAGAGGGTCTGAGAAAGGGGCTGTATCTGTGGCGTCTCACCAGTAATCGAAGCCTCAACTTGGGTCCACTGGTCCTCTCTGGAGTTAAACCAGACTGACCCACTATAACAATTAATCGAAATGCTGGAATCTAGTTCTTCCACACGATGGAGGAAGGTGCGGATCTCATCTTTGTTCAGGCTGTGTTCAAATAGAATCTCTTCTCCCTTGACGATGAGAGCTCCATTATAGCAAGCGATTGGTTCCTGGTGGACGCCCAATCTTCTTGCGATAGGAGCAATCCCGATAGGAGAACGAGCCGATGCCAAGATAAAAGGAATCTTTTTTTCTTGGAGCTTGGGGATGAGTTCGATGAGGTCGGGATCGACCTGATGCTGCTGGTCCAGAATGGTTCCGTCAATATCACTGACAATTAAACGAATGGAAGACATAGGCACCTCCTTTTTCTTTAGTATACCATATTTTAGGAGAATGAAAAGGAGGGGTATAGTTGATTCTTATAACGGGGTCAAGTAATTTTCAAAGTAGGTTCCTTTCTTCAAAAATAAAATAATAGATCAGAATGCGCGCAAGGCTTTATTTTCAAGGGCTTGCGCTTTTTTTGATACCTACCTCAATAAAGAAATTTTAAGGCCTTGATAGGGAAAATATATTAGTCAGCTACTTTTCGAGGTGATATCATGGTTACAAATTTCAGAAGGGCAGCAATCAGTCTTCCTTTTGGAGAAGAGATTGAGGAGGTTTCACGGTATGAGTAAAAAAGAATTGGTTCTTCGTGCCATTCGAGGCGAAGCAGTAGAGCGAATTCCTGTAGGATTTTGGCTCCATTATGTGACCCAAGAAGAAAAAGAATTGGGTCTAGACAATCCGGCCGTACTTGAAAAAAGTATCAAAGGACACCAACACTATGTTGAAGAAATTTCCCCTGATTTTGTCAAGATTATGAGCGATGGCTTCTTCCGCTATCCGAGTGCTCTTTATTCGAGAGAGATCACATCAATCCAAGAATTAAAGGATATTCAGCCCATCGGAGAGCATCATCCTTGGATTGAAAAACAAATTGAAGTGGTCAAGGAAATTCGTTCTCATTTTCATGAGGAGATTGCTTCTTTCTACAACATCTTCTCGCCCATTTCTTATTTGAAACGCTGGTTCCGGACAGATCATTCTCGCGGGGATCAAGTGATTGCGGACTTTATCAAGGAAGATCCAGAAACCTTGGCCCATGTACTTGATGTCATTGCTGAAGATATCGCTATTCTTAGTCGCCGCTTGATCCAAGAAGCGGGAGTGGAAGGGATTTACTTCTCAACTCAGCAGATCCAAGATGAGCGCGTGACAGATGAAGAATACCGCAAGATTATTGAACCGAGCAGTATCGCTGTCCTAGAAGCGGCCAATGAAGCGGGTGGCATCAATATCCTTCATATCTGTGGCTTTGAAGGAGCTAGCAATGAAGTGGAACTCTTCAAGGATTATCCAGCTCAGGTTATCAACTGGGCGACCCATCATGAAGGGATCAGCTTAGCAGAGGGGCGCAAGCTCTTTGGCAATCGCGCCGTCTTGGGTGGCTTTGTCAATGGTAAGAAAGGCTTGCTCTACCAAGGGGAACGAGCAACTATCGAGCAAGAAACCCGTCGCTTGGTGGCAGAAGCTGGAAGTCGCGGTTTGATCCTTGGAGCAGACTGCACCGTGCCAGACGATTTCCAATTGGAACGTCTTGATTGGGTGCGCCAAGCAGCTGTCTTATAAAAGAGAAAGGAGAGGGAGATGAAAAAAATCAATATTTGGTGTCTGATGCTGGTAGCTTTATTCCTAGTCCTAGGACTCGCAAAAGTTGCTGCCGCTAGCAGTCAAGAGGAAAGCAAAACGGATCCGGATGTGGAAAGACTGGAGAAAATTCCAGCTCATAGTCTCTCCCTCATTCGCCCGTCTGATCTAGCAGGAGTCCTGCTCCTAGAAGATCAGTGATAAAAAAAGATGAAGGGCTTGATAAAAAATATATATTAGTCAAATAAAAGTCCAAGTGTTAAGATAACTAGCAAGAAAAGAATAGAACGAGGTAAGAACATGTCCACAAAAAGAGAATTAGTTTTAAAAGCTTTCAGAGGGGAAGCGGTTGACCGTGTGCCAGTTGGCTTTTGGCATCACTTTACAAGGGAAGAAGAATGGTTGAAAGGTTTTTCCAATCCTGAAATTATTGAAAAAAACCTCAATGGTCATAAAAACTTCCTACACAAGGTCAAACCAGACTTTGTCAAACTCATGAGTGATGGCTACTTTGCTTATCCAAACCCAGCTATTTACAAGGGCCTTGAAAACATCTCGGATTTAGCAGGGATTGAACCCCTCGGGGCAGATCATCCATGGATTACAGAGCAGGTAGAACTGGTCAAAAAAATCCGTGCCGATTTTGAAGAAGACATTGTAGCCATTTACAATATCTTTGCTCCGGTAACCTACTTCAAATGGTTGGTCGGAGAAGTTTCAGGTGGCGATGACTTGATTGCAAACTTTATCGATCAAGATGCCACTACTCTTAAAAAAGTACTAGATACCATTGGCCAAGACATCGCTAGTTTGAGCCAACGAATCATCAAAGAAGCTGGAGCAGACGGGATCTACCTCAGTGTTCAAAGTATTCAAGATGAGCGCGTGAGTCAAGAAGTGTACAAACAAGTCATTGCGCCGAGCGAACTCCATGTTTTAGAAACAGCGAATGAAGCAGGTGGGGTGAATATCCTTCATATCTGTGGCTACGAAGGAGCTCGCAATGATATCCACCTCTTCACAGACTACCCAGCTCAAGTCATTAACTGGGCGGTTGGACCAGAAGGCATCAGCCTAGCGGAAGGACGCGAAATCTTTGGTGGACGCACGGTTCTTGGTGGCTTTGAAAATGGCAAAAATGGTCTCCTCTACACAGGAGACAAGGCTGCGATCCAAGCAGAAACCAAACGCATCATCGCAGAAACAGGAACCACAGGCTTGGTCATCGGTGCGGATTGTACCATTCCAAGTGATATCGATGAAGAACGAATCGAATGGGTTCGTGAAGCAGCAGCAGAATAAGGAAAATAGAAAGAGGGAGAACAGAATATGAGTAAAAAAACATGGATTATCGGTGGGGTGGCCGTTCTTGCCCTTGCAGGTGCAACGATTATTGGACGGAGCTTGAACCACGCAAACGACAGCAAAGGCTCAACAGGATCGAACAAGGTAACAACCTTAAAAGTAGCCCACACTCAAAACTACGTGCCTTATGATTTCGTCGATGAAAAAGGGGAATCAGATGGTTATGAAGTAGCCGTGCTGAAAGCCATTGACGAAAAACTTCTAGACTACAAGTTTGAGTACACTGGAACGAGTGATGACGATCTCTTGATCGGTCTAGAATCTGGCAAGTACGATATCGGTACCAAAGGAGCTTGGTATACAGAAGAACGCGCTAAGAAATTCATCATTCCAGAAGAACCAATCGGAGCCAGTATCATTGGATTTACCGTACGAAAAGAAGATGCGGATAAATACAAGAACATCGATGACTTCGCTAAAGAAAAAGGAAAATTGGTTCCTATCTCCCCACAAAATGCCCAATGGAATGTTATCAAAGAATACAATGACAAGCATAAGGACCAACAAATTGAGTTAACAGCTGCGGAATCTTTCAAAGTGGCAGATGCCTATGCATGGGTTCTGGAAGGTCGTTACGATGCCTTCTTTGACATCAAACTGTCCTTTGAAAAAGCGGTCACAGATAAAGATGGTTCTTACCACCAATATGCAGATAAACTCAGCTGGTTTGCCTACAAAGGAATTCCAACTTACCCATTGATCCACAAGGATAAGAAAAACGAAAAATTTGCGGAAGCCTACAGCAAGGCCATCAAAGAATTGGAAAAAGATGGCACACTTGCTAAACTATCAGAAAAATATTTCGGTGAAGATGTCTTCAGTTATGTAGATAAAGAAAAATAAGATGAAACTGGGTGCGTTTAGCCCCAGATTCCTTATTTCTATCCGGATAGAGAAAGGAAAAGAAAGATGGTCTCATACGACATTTCCAAGGTCTGGTCATTTCTCCCAACCTTGGTCCAGGCCTTGCCAGCGACCCTAGCTTTGATGGTTTTAACGACGCTTCTTGGTTCGGCTTTTGGCTTGGTTTTGACCTGGGCACAAGTATCAGAAGAGAAGGTAGGAGCAGGTCTAGCAAAAGGCTATGTCTTCACATTGCGTTGTACCCCTCCGATTGTCTTGCTCTTCTTGGTCTTTTATGGACTGCCCCAATTTTTAAACTGGTGGTTGGGAGTAGATATCGACCACTGGTCTAAGTTTGTCTTTGTCCTTGTGGCTATGTTTCTTCTCTTTGCGGCGATGATCTCTGAGGTCTTCAAGGCAGCCTATTTGGCAATTCCAAAAGGCCAGATGGAAGCCGGCTTGAGTATTGGCTTGACGCCAGCTCAAACCATTTGGCGGATTATCCTCCCTCAAGCCTTTCGCGTGGCGCTTCCTAATATGACGACGGCCATCTTGAACCTTATGCGCGATGCCGCTTTGGCTTATACCATTGGCTTTATCGACATCATGGGAGCAGGAAATAACTTGATCAGCCGCAATCTCGGAAATTATTCTCTGGAGACGTATACAGCCGTAGCAGTGATCTACTGGGTGATTGCTCTAGTGATCTCCTTCTCCGCTCAACTCCTTGAGAAACGACTCAGTGTCACAGAAAGGTAGCTTATGGATTTCAATTTTATTAGTAAAACATTTCTAGCCACCTTGGGTGGTGTTCCAGTGACTCTTCTGATTATGGTCGTCTCCATTCTCTTGAGTTTTTTTCCAGCCCTCTTTTTGGCGCTCGGTCAGATTTATAAGGTTAAAGGGGTTCGCAGTTTCTCAGTGGTTTACTTGGCCTTTATCCGGGCGACGCCTCCGATTCTCTTGATTCTCTTCTTTTATAGTCTCTTCCCTAGCCTCTTAAATAGCTTTTTTAAGAGCATGGGTAGTCACTTTAATGTCTTTGGGATCAATCCCATTTACTATGCCTTTATCATCTTTAGCTTGATGACAACAGGGAGTCTTGCTGAAATTCTCCGGTCCGCTATTCTGACAGTGGATAAGGGCCAGCTAGAAGCAGCGCAAGCTATCGGCTTGACCAATCGCCAGGCCTATATCCGCATTGTCTTTCCACAAGCCCTGCGTGCAGCCCTGCCCAATCTGTGTAACTTGGTCATCAACTTGGTCAAGGTACTTCCCTTGTCTTTGTCATGACCATCAAGGATATCACTGCTATTGCCAAGGTCGAAGCCTCCTATGGCTATCAATATTTTGAATCCTATCTAGTGATTTTTATTCTTTATATTGTCATTTGTGGATTAATTCAGTGGGGATTCAATCGCTTAGAAAAACGCCTGACACTCGCATAGAAGAAGGAGAAATGAGAAGATGTTAGAAGTAGAACACGTATCAAAAAAATTTAAGGACCACCAAGTTCTGGTAGATGTCAATCTCAAGGTTAACCAAGGGGATGTGGTCGTCATTTTAGGCCCATCCGGATCAGGAAAAACAACCTTCCTTCGCTGCCTCAACCACTTGGAAAAGGCAGATACAGGCCGTTTGACTCTGGGTGGGAAAGAGTATGACCTCTCAAAACTCAGCAAAAAGGAAATTTTAGAAATCCGCCAAAAGACAGCCTTTGTCTTCCAGCACTACAATCTCTTTGCCAACAAAACAGCGCTTGAAAATATCTTAGAAGGCCTGATTGTGGCTCGGAAGATTCCAAAAGAAGAAGCTCTTCAACGGGCAGAATCCGCTCTTGAAAAAGTCGGCCTCCTTGCTTATAAGGATTACTATCCTTCTCAACTGTCGGGTGGCCAGCAGCAACGGATCGGAATTGCACGTGCCATCGCAGTAAAACCAGATGTTATCTTGCTGGATGAGCCGACCTCAGCGCTGGATCCAGAGTTGGTTGGGGATGTACTGGCTGTTATGAAGCAACTAGCCCAAGAAGGAGTGACCATGGTTGTCGTGACGCATGAGATGAGCTTTGCGCGTGATGTAGCCAACCACGTCATCTTTATGGATGGCGGGCATATCATCGAAGAAAACGAACCCCATGAATTCTTCAATAGTCCAAAGGAAGAGCGAACCAAACAATTCCTTTCACGGATTCTATCCGACGCCACCTACAGCGTCGAATACATGATTTGATAAGAGGCACACCCTGGTAAGGGTGTGTTTTTTTGCTTCGGAAAAATTTTTTTAAAAAATGTAAAAAATTATGTAAAAAAGTGTTGACAAAAAACCCAGTCTGCTTTATAATAATTTATGTAAACAAAAAGAGGTTGAGAAAATCTCAAAAGTTTACAGGATCAATAGTGGAAAGGAGATGGTGAAATGCTATTTCCAAAATATAGAAAACTAATTGATAAAAGAAGAAATACAAGATCCTAGCCCTCGAGGCTATTCATTTAAAAGTAAAATAAAATTATGTAAAAAACATAAAGTAGCCAAATCGGCTACTCATTTTCAAGAATAAATTAAAATTATGTAAAACGAGGTAATAACTATGAACAACAACTTTAACAATATGGATGATCTTTTCAATCAACTAATGGGAAACATGGGTGGTTTTCGTTCTGAAAGCCGTCGCTACATGATCAATGGTCGTGAAGTAACACCTGAAGAATTCGCCATTTACCGTCAAACTGGTCAACTTCCAACTGAAGGAAGTGAGCCCGTGCAACACCAACAAGGCAAAGGCATGAAACAAGATGGGATCCTTGCGAAGCTTGGTCGTAACTTGACTGAAGAAGCTCGTGAAGGAAAATTGGATCCAGTTATTGGACGTAATAAAGAAATTCAAGAAACTTCTGAAATTCTTTCTCGCCGTACTAAGAACAATCCTGTTCTTGTTGGTGATGCTGGTGTTGGTAAAACAGCCGTTGTAGAAGGATTGGCCCAAGCTATCGTGAATGGTGACGTTCCAGCAGCCATCAAGAACAAAGAAATCATCTCCATTGATATTTCTGGTCTAGAAGCTGGTACACAATACCGTGGTAGCTTTGAAGAAAATATTCAAAACTTGGTCAACGAAGTTAAAGAAGCTGGAAACATTATCCTCTTCTTTGACGAAATCCACCAAATCCTTGGTGCAGGTAGCACAGGGGATGGTCAAGGATCTAAAGGTCTTGCGGATATCTTGAAACCAGCTCTTTCACGTGGGGAATTGACCGTGATTGGGGCAACCACTCAAGATGAATACCGCAACACCATCTTGAAAAACGCAGCTCTTGCACGTCGTTTCAACGAAGTCAAGGTTAATGCTCCATCTGCTGAAGATACCTTCAAGATCCTCCAAGGAATCCGTGAATTGTATCAACAACACCACAATGTGGTCTTGCCTGATGAAGTCTTGAAAGCGGCAGTTGATTATTCTGTTCAATACATTCCACAACGTAGCTTGCCTGATAAGGCCATCGACTTGGTCGATGTGACAGCTGCTCACTTGGCAGCACAACACCCAGTGACAGATGTCCATGCTGTGGAACATGAAATTGAAGAAGAAAAAGCGAAACAAGAAGTTGCAGCTGCTAAAGAAGATTACGAAGCAGCCCTTAATGCAAAAATTCGGATCGAAGAACTTGAAAAACAAATTGCAAACCATACAGAAGATCACAAGGTGACGGCAACTGTCAATGACGTAGCAGAGTCTGTCGAACGGATGACTGGTATTCCAGTATCACAAATGGGTGCAACTGATATCGAACGCTTGAAAGATATGGGTCACCGTTTGCAAACCAAGGTTATTGGTCAAGACAAGGCTGTTGAAGCCGTTGCCAAAGCGATCCGTCGGAACCGTGCAGGCTTTGACGAAGGAAACCGCCCAATCGGTAGCTTCCTCTTCGTAGGTCCTACTGGTGTCGGTAAGACTGAGTTGGCTAAACAATTGGCCCTTGATATGTTTGGTACTAAAGATGCCATCATCCGTTTGGACATGTCAGAATACAGCGACCGTACAGCCGTGTCTAAATTGATCGGTACAACTGCCGGTTATGTCGGTTACGACGACAACAACAATACCTTGACAGAACGTGTTCGCCGTAATCCATACTCTATCGTCCTTCTTGACGAGATTGAAAAGGCGGATCCTCAAGTGATCACCCTTCTCCTTCAAGTATTGGATGATGGTCGTTTGACTGACGGTCAAGGAAACACTGTCAACTTCAAGAATACCGTAATCATCGCTACTTCAAATGCTGGCTTTGGGTACGAAGCCAACTTGACAGAAGATGCGGACAAACCAGAACTCATGGATCGTTTGAAACCATTCTTCCGTCCAGAATTCTTGAATCGCTTTAACGCAGTGATCGAATTCTCACACTTGAGCAAGGAAGACCTTTCTAAGATTGTTGACTTGATGTTAGTAGAAGTGAACAAAACTATTGCTAAGAAAGACATCGACTTGACAGTGAGCGATGCGGCCAAAGAATACATGACCGAAGAAGGCTATGATGAAGTCATGGGCGTACGTCCACTCCGTCGGGTGGTTGAACAACAAATCCGTGACAAGGTGACCGACTTCCACTTGGATCACCTTGAGGCTAACACTTGCTAGCAGATATGGAAGATGGAGAATTGGTTATTAAAGAGAATACAAACTCAGAAGAATAACTAGGACATCTAGCACCATAACCGAGAGAAAATCAGTTTAAAAAAGAAGGCTAAGAAGAAATTCTTAGCCTTTTTTATGTCAACAAAAGAAAAATATATAAGGTATAGTTTTATCGTTTTTTTTCCCAGAAAGTGAAAAATGATAAAAAATAGGTATGTTTTTTCATGAATTGATGCTAAATACAGCATGAAAATGCCTTAGAAAGCTTCTGTAAGCAAGAATTTCATATAAATGAACAAATAAATTATATAATATATAAAAGACTAAATTTAAGGGGATAGGATGATTTTATGAAAAATCCAATTGATATTTATTCGACAAAAGATTATAAGAAAGTTGAAGCTGTCGTTCAATTGATGGTGGATGGAAAGGTGACAAGTTATAGAGTAGCAACTGAGACAGATATTAGTAAGATGAGTCTAGCTACCTTGACAAAAGGAACCAGTAAAATTAAAAACATTACCTATCAAACAGCCATGTTGTTGATTGAATGGTATGATAAAAATCATGAAAAATATGGAATCACAATCGATTAGCAAAAACCTATTTTTTATGGTTTTTTCTTTTTCTAAAAAAAAGGAATCACTAGGAAAGCTGTCTGGATCGAATAGTGAGCAGACCATCTCCATCTACCGACTTATTTTTTGAAAATCAGGGGTTCATATTGAAAATCCCTATAAAATTTGCTATAGTAGAGCATATATGATTTAAAAAGGAGAAATGGTATGCAAAGTGGTACAACCTTGCTATTTATGCTTGCGCTAATGGTCGGAATGATGTTCTTCATGAGCCGTAGCCAAAAGAAACAATACCAAAAACGGATGGAAAGCTTGAACAAGCTTCAAAAAGGGTATGAAGTGATTACCATCGGTGGTTTGTATGGAACAGTTGATGAAGTAGACACTGAACGTAAAACCGTTGTCTTGGACGTGGATGGCGTATACCTCACATTTGAATTGACAGCTATTAAAACAGTTTTGCCAGTTTCAGAAGGAGTGACAGCTGGTGCAGTTGAAGGCGCTGGTGACTCAGATTCTATCATCGACGGTGAATAATAAGAAAGAGCGATCAAAGGGTCGCTTTTTTCATTTTTAGCTTGATGCCCCCTAGAAAAGGGGCTAGACTGCCAATTTAAGCGGATTTATGATATAATGAAGCGATAAAAGCAGTGAAATAGGTAGAAAAACATGTTTCGTTTTAAAAAGAAAGAAAAATTAAGTGTTCCCTTAGAAGTGCCCAAGCACATTGGAATCATCATGGATGGGAACGGTCGTTGGGCCAAAAAACGGATGCAACCTCGTGTCTTTGGCCACAAAGCCGGCATGGAGGCTCTGCAAGAAGTAACCATCGCAGCCAAGGAGATGGGAGTGCAAGCCCTAACGGTCTATGCTTTCTCAACGGAAAACTGGACACGTCCTCAACAGGAAGTGAGCTTTATCATGAATCTTCCAGTTGAATTTTACGATCGTTTTGTTCCAGAACTTCATAGAAATAATGTGAAGATCCAGATGATTGGCGAGGTTTCTCGTCTTCCGAAGGAAACCTTAGAGGCTCTGGAAAAGGCAGAGGCCTTAACCCACTCCAATACAGGCTTGATTTTGAATTTTGCCTTGAACTATGGAGGACGGGCGGAACTGACCCAAGCAGTCAAACAAATCGCCCAGGAAGTTCTCGATGCGCACTTAAATCCGGGTGATATTACAGAAGAGACCATTGCCAATTATCTGTATACCAGTAGTCTACCCAAGGACTTGCGAGATCCTGACCTGATTATTCGGACAAGTGGGGAGCTTCGCTTGAGTAACTTTTTGCCTTGGCAAGCAGCCTATAGTGAGCTTTACTTTACCGATGTGATGTGGCCTGACTTTGGAGAAAAGGCCTTGCATGAAGCAATAGAAGAATACAGCCATCGTCATCGACGTTTTGGTGGTGTATAGGAGAGAAATAGATGAGAAAAGATTTACAGAAGCGAGTGATTTTTGGAGGAATCGCCCTAGCATTCTTTATCCCAGTTGTTCTTATGGGAGGCCTTGTGTTCCAGATTGTAGTGGGACTTATCGCTATGTTGGGTGTTCATGAATTGTTGAAGATGAAAGGTCTGCAGACTGAAACCATCGAAGGAGCCTTGGCCATGCTAGCAGCTCTTGTGTTGGCGTTGCCTTTAGAGAGTTACCTTCCCTTCTTACCAGCGGGTGGCAATTTCATCGCCTATGGCCTTTTGGTCTTATTATTGATGGGAACGACTGTCTTGGCGCAAGGCTACACCTATGACGAGGTTGTCTATCCGATTGCTTCAAGTTTTTATGTTGGCTTTGGTTTCCATGCTTTGATTCAAGCACGCTTAGCAGGTGTAGATAAGATTCTCTTGGCCCTCTTTATTGTTTGGGCTACGGATTCAGGAGCCTACTTTATTGGGAGCCAGTTCGGTAAGAAAAAACTCTTGCCAAGAGTATCACCTAACAAGACTGTTGAAGGAAGTCTAGGCGGGATTGCTTGTGCTGTCGTTGTGACGATGATCTTTATGATGCTAGATCGTACCGTTGCAGGCTCTTACGGTTGGGTGACCATGATTCTCTTTACCATTCTTTCAGTATAGCAGCTCAGTTTGGTGACCTAGTCGAAAGTGCCATCAAGCGCCATTTTGGAGTGAAAGACTCTGGCCGTTTTATTCCTGGTCACGGTGGTGTCTTGGATCGATTTGATAGCTTGATTTTTGTCTTCCCACTGATGCTATTCTTCGGTCTGTTTTAAACAGAAATCATCCAATCATCAGATAAAACAAAGGAGCGTGTATGCAATTTATTGCCTTTATTATCATTTTTGGCGTCATTGTCCTAGTGCATGAGTTCGGTCATTTCTATTTTGCAAAAAAATCAGGCATCCTAGTCCGCGAGTTTGCGATTGGGATGGGGCCTAAGATTTTTGCCCATGTAGGCAAGGACGGAACAGCCTATACTATTCGAATCCTTCCATTGGGGGGCTATGTCCGAATGGCAGGTTGGGGCGAAGACACGACAGAGATTAAGACAGGAACTCCTGTCAGTCTGACTTTGAACCCTGAGGGAACAGTTGTTCGGATTAACCTTTCTGGAAAAAATATCGACCAGACAGCTCTTCCCATGAATGTTACAGATTTTGATTTTGAGGATAAACTTCAAATTACAGGAATCGTTATCGAAGAGACCAAAACTTATCCTGTCCACCATGATGCAACCATCGTTGAGGAAGATGGGACAGAAGTACGGATTGCTCCTCTGGATGTGCAGTATCAAAACGCTAGTATCTGGGGACGCCTGATGACCAACTTTGCTGGTCCAATGAACAACTTTATCTTAAGTATTGTCGTGTACTCTCTCCTTGCCTTTATGCAGGGAGGTGCAGTGGACTACTATAGCAACCATGTTCAGGTCGTTCCCCAAGGAGTGGTGGCCAAGGCTGGTTTGAAAGACAATGACCAGATCGTTCAAATCAATGAATACAAGGTCTCCAACTGGGATGAGTTGACAGATTCTGTCCAGAAGGCGACCCGTAACCAAGGAAAAAATCCAGAAGTAACGATTACCTATGAACGAGACGGGAAAACTCAAAAAGTGACGGTTCAACCAGAAGAAGATGGGGGACGGTATTATATCGGTGTGACCAATGCTGTCAAGACAGGCTTCCTAGATAAGCTTTTCTCAGGTGTGACAGATACTTGGTACACAGCAACTCGTATTTTGACGGCCTTGAAGGATATCATCTTCCACTTTAGTTTGAACAAGTTGGGTGGTCCGGTAGCGATCTACAAAGCTAGTTCGCAAGCTGCGGAGCTAGGACTTCCAGCTATCCTATCCTTGATGGCCATGCTGTCTATTAATATCGGAATCTTTAACTTGATTCCTATTCCGGCTTTGGATGGTGGGAAAATCTTGATCAATCTGATCGAGCTTGTTCGTAGAAAACCTCTTAAACAGGAGGTAGAAACCTACTTGACCCTTGCTGGAGTGGCGGTCATGGTTATTTTGATGATTGCTGTGACTTGGAACGATATCATGAAATTATTTTTGAAATAGAAAAGGAATGAATCTGAATGAAACAAAGTAAAATGCTTATTCCAACACTTCGCGAAATGCCAAGTGATGCCCAGGTCATCAGCCACGCTTTGATGCTCCGTGCTGGTTATGTTCGTCAAGTATCAGCAGGTGTCTACTCTTACCTACCACTTGCCAACCGTGTAATCGAAAAAGCTAAGAAGATCATGCGTCAGGAATTTGATAAGATTGGTGCCGTTGAGATGTTGGCCCCGGCCCTTCTCAGCGCTGACCTTTGGCGCGAATCTGGCCGTTATGAAACTTACGGGGAAGACTTGTACAAATTGAAAAATCGTGAGAAGTCAGATTTTATCTTGGGGCCAACTCACGAAGAAACTTTCACAGCTATTGTCCGTGATTCTGTTAAGTCTTACAAGCAGTTGCCACTGAATCTCTACCAAATCCAGCCTAAGTACCGTGATGAAAAACGTCCTCGTAATGGACTTCTTCGTACTCGTGAGTTCATCATGAAAGATGGTTACAGCTTCCACGCTAACTACGATAGCTTGGATGTGACCTATGATGAGTACAAGGCAGCCTATGAGCGTATCTTCACTCGCAGTGGTTTGGACTTCAAAGCCATCATCGGTGACGGTGGAGCCATGGGTGGTAAGGATAGCCAAGAGTTTATGGCCATCACTCCTTCACGAACAGACCTTGACCGTTGGGTGGTCTTAGACAAGTCAGTCGCATCATTTGACGAGATTCCTGCAGAAGTGCAAGAAGAAATTAAGGCAGAATTACTGAAATGGATGGTTTCTGGTGAAGATACGATTGCCTACTCAAGTGAGTCAAGCTATGCAGCTAACTTGGAAATGGCGACAAACGCCTACAAACCAAGCAACCGTGTTGTGACGGAAGAAGAAGTGGCTCGTGTAGAAACACCAGGTGTCAAATCAATTGATGAAGTAGCTGCCTTCTTGAATATCTCTGAAGACCAAACAATCAAGACCTTGGTTTATATTGCAGACCAAGAGCCAGTTGTAGCTCTATTGGTTGGCAACGACCAACTCAATGAAGTCAAGTTGAAAAACCACCTTGGAGCTGACTTCTTGGAACCTGCAACTGAGGCAGAAGTGAAAGAATTGTTGGGAGCTGACTTTGGTTCTCTTGGTCCAGTCAATCTTCCAGAACTGTCAAAATTATTGCAGATCGCAAAGTGCAAGATAGCCGCAATGCTGTTGTGGGTGCTAACCAAAATGGTTACCACTTGACGGGTGTGAATCCAGGTCGCGACTTTACTGCCGAATATGTGGATATCCGTGAAGTGCGTGAGGGTGAAATCTCTCCAGATGGACAAGGTGTTCTCAACTTTGCGCGTGGGATCGAGATTGGTCACATCTTCAAACTCGGTACTCGCTACTCAGCAAGTATGGGTGCAGATGTCTTGGATGAAAATGGCCGTGCTGTGCCAATCATCATGGGCTGCTATGGTATCGGTGTGAGTCGTCTCCTTTCAGCAGTCATGGAACAACACGCTCGCCTCTTCGTTAACAAGACACCAAAAGGTGAATACCGTTACGCTTGGGGAATCAACTTCCCTAAAGAATTGGCGCCGTTTGATGTGCATTTGATTCCAGTGAATGTCAAAGATGAAGCTTCTCTTGAGTTGACTAGCAAGATCGAAGACCAATTGGTCAAGGCTGGCTACGAAGTCTTGGTGGATGACCGTAACGAACGTGCAGGTGTTAAATTTAGCGATAGTGACTTGATTGGTTTGCCAATCCGCATCACTGTTGGGAAGAAAGCAGCTGACGGTATCGTAGAAGTGAAAATCAAAGCTTCAGGAGACACGATTGAAGTGCATGCAGACAACCTGCTTGAAACCCTTTCAATTTTAAATAAATAAGCAATAGTAGAAGGCTAGGATGCTCAACACCCTAGCCTTCTTTTTTGTAAGCTGAGCCAGCTAGACGAAAGGACCTTCTGACAGTCGAAAAGTTAGGCGAAATATGATAAAATAAAGGCTAGTAATTCGTCAGGGAGAAATCATGTCAACTAGCTTTGAAATCTTAATGAATCAGTTAGGGATGCCTTTGGAAATGCGTGAATCAGGCGCTTTTGAAGGGGCTGAAATCCAAGAGGTCATCGTCCATAAGCTCAGTCGTGTTTGGGAATTTCGTTTTGTTTTTGCCGAAATTCTTCCCATCACGATTTTTCGGGAGCTCAAAAACCGCTTGGCTGAGGAGTTTTCAAAGACAGGCAATCGAGCGGTGTTTGAGATTCAGGTAAAGAATCCAACTTTTAGTGAGGACCTCTTGCAAGCCTATTACCAGGAAGCTTTTGAAGATGGTCCCTGTGCGAGCCAGGGCTTTAAGAGCATGTATCAACACTTGCAGGTTCGTGCACAGGGAGAAGAGCTGATCATTAGTGGCCCTTCATCTGTGGATACGGAGCATCACCGGAAAAACCATCTGCCAAATCTTGCTAGTCAATTGACCAAGTTTGGTTTTCCTCATTTTCAGTGTCGGGTAGAAGCTGATGACCAGTTGACAGAAGAACTCCAACAGGCCTTCGAAGCTGAGAAGGATCAAATCTTCCAAGCAGCCAACGAAGAAACTTTGCGGGCTATGGAGTCCTTGTCTCAAATGGCTCCTCCACCAGCGGAGGAAAAACCAGCCTTTGATTTCAAAGCCAAAAAGGCTGCGGCCAAGCCCAAGCTGGATAAGGCAGAAATCACTCCTATGATTGATATCACGACAGAAGAGAACCGCATCGTTTTTGAAGGGGTAGTCTTTGATGTCGAGCAAAAGGTGACTCGGACAGGTCGGGTTTTGATCAATTTCAAGATGACCGACTATACCTCTAGTTTTTCGCTCCAGAAATGGGCTAAAAATGAAGAAGAAGCTCAGAAGTTTGATATGATCAAGAAAAACTCTTGGTTACGAGTTCGCGGGAACATTGAGGTCAATAACTTTACACGAGATTTGACCATGAATGTTCAAGATGTTCAAGAGGTTGTCCATTATGAGCGTAAGGATCTGATGCCAGAAGGCGAGCGTCGAGTCGAGTTCCATGCCCATACCAATATGTCGACCATGGATGCCCTACCTGAGGTAGAGGAGTTGGTCGCAAAAGCAGCCAAATGGGGCCACAAGGCAGTTGCTATTACCGATCATGGCAATGTGCAGTCCTTCCCTCATGGTTACAAGGCAGCTAAAAAAGCTGGTATCCAACTCATCTATGGGATGGAAGCCAATATCGTTGAAGACCGTGTACCGATTACCTACAATGAAGTCGATCTAGACCTTCATGAAGCGACCTATGTGGTTTTTGACGTGGAAACGACAGGACTCTCAGCAATTTACAATGATCTGATTCAGGTTGCCGCGTCTAAAATGCACAAGGGCAATATCATTGCTGAATTTGATGAGTTTATCAATCCAGGGCACCCCATTTCCGCCTTTACAACGGATCTGACAGGCATTACCGATGACCATGTTCGCAATGCCAAACCTTTGAAACAGGTCTTGGAGGAGTTCCAGGAATTCTGCAAGGATGCGGTTTTGGTTGCCCACAATGCCACTTTTGACGTGGGCTTCATGAATGCCAACTATGAGCGTCATGGCCTTCCCAAAATCACCCAGCCAGTAATTGATACGTTAGAGTTTGCTCGGAACCTTTATCCAGAGTACAAGCGTCATGGTTTGGGCCCCTTGACCAAGCGGTTTGGGGTTGCCTTGGAACACCACCACATGGCCAACTATGATGCAGAAGCGACGGGTCGCTTGCTCTTTATCTTTATCAAGGATGTAGCAGAAAAGCATGGCGTGACTAATCTTGCCAAGCTGAATTTGGATTTGATTAGTCCGGATTCCTACAAAAAGGCTCGGGTCAAACACGCAACCATCTATGTCAAGAACCAGACGGGCTTGAAAAACATGTTCAAATTGGTCTCCCTTTCCAATACCCAATATTTTGAGGGAGTTCCTCGGATTCCGCGAACAGTTTTAGATGCCCACCGGGAAGGTTTAATCCTGGGAACGGCTTGTTCTGAAGGAGAAGTCTTTGACGCGGTCGTCTCTCAAGGAGTTGATGCGGCAGTGGAAGTGGCCAAGTATTATGACTTTATTGAGGTCATGCCTCCAGCCATCTATGCGCCCCTCATTGCTAAAGAGCAGGTCAAAGACATGGACGAGCTCCAGACTATCATCAAGAGCTTGATTGAGGTGGGAGATCGCCTTGGCAAGCCAGTCCTCGCGACAGGAAATGTCCACTACCTTGAGCCCGAGGATGAGATTTATCGAGAAATCATTGTCCGCAGTCTTGGGCAAGGGGCCATGATTAACCGGACCATCGGTCATGGAGAAAACGCCCAACCTGCACCCCTACCAAAAGCCCATTTCCGTACAACCAATGAAATGCTGGATGAATTTGCTTTTCTAGGGGAAGACTTAGCACGAAAACTGGTCATTGAAAACACCAATGCTCTGGCAGAAATCTTTGAACCTGTCGAAGTGGTTAAGGGGGACCTCTATACCCCATTTATCGACAAGGCCGAAGAAACGGTTGCCGAATTGACCTATCAGAAGGCCTTTGAAATCTATGGCAATCCGCTACCTGATATTGTTGATTTACGGATTGAAAAAGAATTAACCTCTATCCTGGGGAATGGCTTCGCCGTGATCTATCTGGCTTCCCAACTCTTGGTGCACCGTTCCAATGAACGGGGCTACTTGGTTGGTTCCCGGGGATCTGTCGGCTCCAGTTTCGTTGCGACCATGATCGGGATTACCGAGGTTAATCCGCTCTCTCCTCACTATGTCTGCGGGGAGTGTAAATACAGTGAGTTTATCACGGATGGTTCTTATGGTTCAGGATTTGATATGCCCAATAAGGACTGTCCAAACTGTGGTCACCAACTCAGCAAAAACGGCCAAGACATTCCTTTCGAGACCTTTCTTGGTTTTGATGGGGACAAGGTACCCGATATCGATTTGAACTTCTCAGGGGAAGATCAGCCGAGTGCCCACTTGGATGTCCGTGATATTTTTGGAGAAGAATATGCCTTCCGGGCAGGAACAGTAGGTACAGTTGCAGCCAAGACCGCCTATGGGTTTGTTAAAGGCTATGAGCGGGACTACGGCAAGTATTACCGGGATGCAGAGGTGGAACGGCTAGCCCAGGGAGCAGCTGGGGTTAAACGGACGACCGGTCAGCACCCAGGGGGAATCGTTGTTATCCCTAACTATATGGATGTCTATGACTTCACCCCTGTGCAGTACCCAGCAGATGATGTGACAGCCGAATGGCAGACCACTCACTTTAACTTCCACGATATCGACGAGAACGTACTTAAACTCGATGTCCTGGGACATGATGATCCGACTATGATTCGCAAGCTCCAGGACTTATCAGGCATTGATCCAAACGATATTCCTATGGATGATCCAGGTGTCATGGCCCTCTTCTCAGGAACCGATATCTTAGGAGTCACACCGGAGCAAATCGGTACCTCGACTGGTATGCTGGGGATCCCAGAGTTTGGGACCAACTTTGTTCGGGGCATGGTCGATGAGACTCATCCGACCACCTTTGCCGAGTTGCTTCAGCTTTCTGGTCTGTCTCACGGTACCGACGTATGGTTGGGAAATGCCCAAGACTTGATCAAGGCGGGTATTGCTGACCTATCAACCGTTATCGGATGTCGAGATGACATCATGGTTTACCTCATGCACGCTGGCCTAGATCCAAAAATGGCCTTTACCATCATGGAGCGGGTGCGGAAAGGCATGTGGCTCAAGATTCCTGAAGAAGAGCGCAATGGCTATATCGAGGCCATGAAGGCTAACAATGTACCTGAATGGTACATCGAATCTTGTGGGAAAATCAAGTACATGTTCCCCAAAGCCCATGCGGCAGCCTACGTTATGATGGCCTTGCGGGTGGCTTACTTTAAGGTTCATCATCCTCTCTACTATTACTGTGCTTACTTCTCAATCCGTGCCAAGGCCTTTGATATCAAGACCATGGGCGCAGGACTAGAAGCCGTGAAAGCGCGGATGAAGGAGATTGCTGAAAAACGCAAGAACAACGAAGCTTCCAACGTAGAAATTGACCTTTACACGACGCTTGAAATTGTCAATGAGATGTGGGAGCGAGGTTTCAAGTTTGGCAAGCTAGATCTCTATCGTAGTGATGCGACGGAATTCATCATCGATGGAGATACCCTTATTCCACCATTTGTCGCCATGGATGGATTGGGAGAAAACGTAGCCAAGCAGATTGTGCGAGCTCGCAAAGAAGGAGAATTCCTCTCTAAAACAGAGTTGCGCAAACGTGGCGGTGTCTCCTCAACCTTAGTGGAAAAGATGGACGAGATGGGAATCCTTGGCAATATGCCAGAAGACAACCAGCTCAGTCTCTTTGATGATTTGTTTTAATTTAAAGTCAACTTGTTCAAATAAGCCGACTAAGTTTCATCTAATTAAGACTTAACAGTAAAACCAGTAGAGATGAATTTTTATGATTTTCATTTCTACTGGTTTTTAGATATGATAGAATATAAGTAAGTTTTTATACAAAGACTAAAACTTTAGGAAGTTATATATTGAAATTATCAAAAATGATTGCTATAAATTACTAATAATGATACTCTCAAACAAGAGTAAGCTTAATGGAAGTAGTGTTTGCTATACCTTAATAACTTTTCGATATGGAATGGAGATAAGTATGATTTTAGGTGAAACTTATAGGAAAATAAGAGAAGAAAAGGGGATTTCTATTTCTTCATTAGCAGGTGCTGAAATTTCAAAATCTCAAATATCTAGATTTGAATTAGGAGAAACAGAGATTTCTGTCTTTAAGTTATTGTATCTTCTTGAAAGAATAGGAGTAACACTAGAAGAATTTCTGCTTATCTGTAATCATTATCAACCTTCGGATTTTAATACCTTAATAGCTTCTGTTAAACAGGCCACATATAATGAAGATGCTCAAGCATTACTAGATATGGTAGAGAAAGAAATAGAACTTTTTCATGAGACAAATTCTCATTACCATAAATTAAATGCTATTTTCATCGAAAGTATTGTTTCGGGAATGGATAAGAATCATCAATTGAGTCGTCAAGACGCCTCTTATCTTACAAACTATTTATTTTCCGTTGAAAACTGGGGTTATTACGAAACGCTCATCCTTGGAAATTGCTGTCGTGTTCTATCTCCAGATTTATTATTTAGATATGCCAAAGAGGCGCTCAAAAAGGGAAGTTGTATAGTCCTATACCTAGAAATAGACAATCTCTCATTCAACTACTTCTCAATTCTTTGATTATAATGATTGAGAACGACTTATATGAGGAATCTTTATTTTTAAAACAGGCTACGAAGAATATATTAGCGGATTCCACAGATTTTTTTGAACAAACTATTTTGCTATATTTAGATGGATATTTGGAACTGAAATTCTATCATAATCAAAAATCACTTTTAAAAATCAAAGAAGCTTTAAAAATTTTCGAACTCTTCAATAAAACAATCTACAAAAATTACAAACAATACTTTGAGAAACACATCATTCATTTAGTAGACTAGGCCATTTATCTATAAGGTAATAACGTGATCAAACTCTTCCAATATTTCTGGATTTTGATCATGAGTAATGACAATAACAATTGCATCTTTAATGGATAGAATGTAGTCCATTATTTCTTTTGCTTTTATTGGATCAAGGTTACTTGTAGGTTCGTCAAATATATAAACTGAATATGTTTTGACTAAAAACCTAGCTAAATCAATTCGTTGCTTTTCTCCTTCTGAAATGATTTTGTTTGATTGAGCTAGGTTTTTACGAAGGAAGTCTTCATTAAAACCTAAGGATTTTCTTAATTTTTCAGTTAAATGAAGGTTTCTAGCCAATTTGATATTCTCTAGAATATTGCCTTCAATTAGAAAGTCATTTTTTTGCACAAACGCAATATCTTTATATAACTCCTCTGAGGGCATATCAATATTCTGTTTTCCGTTGATTTTTATTTCTCCATCATAAAGATTTTTTGGATAATAATTTAGTATTAATTTTACTAAAGTTGTTTTCCCAGTTCCTGAAGCACCGATAATCGCATAGCGCTTGCCTTTTTTAAATTCATAGGAAAAATGATCAAATAATATTCTATTTTCAATTTCATAATATAATTGGCTAATAGAAATAGTCGAAATGTTATCACAATCAATTGTACTTGTTTTATGGAAAGTTCCATGATTTGTCTCATATAGATTTTCTTGGATATTATCAATAATGGACTTGCTACTGCTGATTAAATTTTTATTGTAAAGAATAGATTGTAATGGAGCAAAAACACCGTTTAATAATTGAATACTTGCTACTAGTAGTCCAATAGTCAGTAAGTTATTTCTTACAAAAAAGATACCAGCGACCATACAGGATAGTTGAGAGCCAAAACTTAGTAAAATTCCAGTAGTTGAAGCTAAGTCTTTTAAGAATTGATATGTCTTTCTGGACTCTTCAAATTCTAAACTGATTCCCTGAATTTTTTCTTGGGTCCAGCTTTGAATATTTAATAACTTAATTTGTTCAAAACCATTAATAAAGTTTGTCATTTTTGACAAATAGTGACTATTTTGTAGGGAATAATTATTAGTTGCTTTAGTCATTAACTTTCCAGGAATTTGAGATAGAAAAATCGTTATACTCGACAATAAAAGAAAGACTAATGCTAATCGCCATTCTATATAGATAATGGCAACAACACTCATGATAAGGGTCCCTAAATTTGCAATTAGAGAGATTCTAGGAATCAATAAATTTTCTTGAATAAGGTCACTATTTTTGGTGATATTATTTAAGAAATCTGAATGGTTACGGTTGTCAATTTGGTTAAATTCACGCGATAAATAATGTAATAAGAGACCCTTTTTTAGATCTATAATAACTTTTTTTACATATTGATTTTTAAGATAGGAATAAGAACAAGAGATAAAGAACCACAGTAAAATTAAACTTACACAAATAGTGATATGAAAGAGTAATCCACTATTTGAATTAGTTATACTATCAAGTATTCTTCCTAATTGAAGAGAGAAGAATGTCATTAAAAGAGCACTTGTCAAACTTAATAAAATAATCAAGAAATATAGTAATTTATATTGTTTCATAATCTGGTTCATATTTTTCACCTCTTAATCTATGATAGCAACATTATATTCTAAAACTAAAACTCAGGCTGAGATCTCCCATATTTGGGACATTAATTTTATTTCTTTACTATATTTTAGCTAACAGCTATCCATTGTATATCCAATGAGTTTACATTAGCCTTATTTTTTTGTTATAATAATCAATAGAAAGAAGGTGAGAATATGTCTAAGACGAGTATGAGTATTCGTTTGGATAGTGAGGTTAAGGAACAGGCTCAACAGGTTTTTAATCATTTAGGGATGGATATGACAACAGCCATCAACATTTTTCTCCGTCAGGCTATTCAATATCAGGGCTTACCTTTTGATGTTAGAATAGACGATAATCGGAAATTGCTTCAAGTAGTAACGGATGTAGATCAAAATCGGAATATGAGTCGGTCTTTTGAATCTGTCTCAGACTTGATGGAGGACTTGCGTGCTTAAGATTCGCTATCATAAACAGTTTAAAAAAGATTTTAAGTTGGCAATGAGGCGTGGATTGAAAGCAGATTTGTTAGAAGAAGTCTTGCATTTTCTGATTCAAGAAAAAGAACTTCCTGTCAGATATCGTGACCATCAACTGACCAACTCCAAGCATTTTCAAGGTGTTCGTGAGTGTCATATCCAGCCGGATTGGCTTTTGGTGTATAAAGTGGACAAGGATGAATTGATTTTAAACTTGCTGAGGACAGGAAGTCATAGTGATTTGTTTTGATGGATTCAAGGATCCTCGCTCGTTTTGAGGTTGGCTAATGATAGAAAAGAAAAAAAGAGCAACACCCTGGAAGTCAGGGAAAGTCATTTCCATTCGCCTACGGAATGGCGTCTATGTCTTAGCGCAAATGGTCCGAGAGCCCTATCTGGTATTTTTTAACCATTTTAAGGAGGAAAATAGTTGGAAGGGAGTGACCTTGAAAGAGGAGAATATTCTCTTTTGTAAAGCAGTCACTCGTCAGTTTCTACGCTATAGTCCTGTAACGATTGTCAAAGATCTTGAGCCTCTGTTAGATTATCGGCTACCTAAAGAATGGATTTACAGCCATATGGGAGGGCATCCGATTACGGTTTCGGTGAAGGGACGGGAGCGCCAAGTAGCTGGTTTTGGCCAACGGCTTTCCTTAGTTCAGGCGGATAAGGAAAGTGGCCTACCAGAGGATAATCCTCTAATGGGACTCTTCCAAGCCTATATCTTACCAGATATCCAAGAGAAAGATTGGGAGCGGGTAGGTCAGGCTGAGCTCATGTCCATCGAAGTCTTTCCGACGCTCAATGAACGTCTTTATCTCTGCTTTCTCCATGGGAAAAATGTGAATCCAGAGCTAGATATCTCTTTGGGAAAGCCCCTGCCCGATGATTATGAAACCTATATCGATATTCTTACCAACGCCCAGAGGCAAGACGCCTCTATCTAGGTGAGGAGGATGACTAAGAAAGGAATGGAACGATGAGAGTAAAAATTTTTGCAGAAGACAAACCTGCTCAAAAAACATTTAGCTATCAATTAGAGCTAGATACCGATACAATTTTAAAAGTCACTGGCTTGGTCTGCTCCACTGTCGTGGTAGCAAATCTCTTGTCACTCTTAAAGGATTAATATAGAAAAGGATTGAAAAATGGTTTTACCAAATTTTAAAGAAAACTTAGAAAAATATGCTAAATTGTTGGTTGCGAACGGAGTTAACGTGCAGCCTGGCCATACCTTGGCTTTGAACATCGATGTGGAACAAAGAGAATTAGCCCACTTGATTGTGAAGGAAGCCTATGCCTTGGGGGCGCACGAAGTCATTGTCCAATGGGCGGATGACTTCACTAATCGGGAAAAATTCCTCCATGCCCCGATGGATCGCTTGGACAATGTACCTGACTACAAGATTGCAGAGATGAACTACCTCTTGGACCACAAGGCGAGTCGCTTGGGTGTTCGCTCGTCTGACCCAGGTGCTTTAAATGGTGTCGATGCAGAGAAGCTTTCTGCCTCTGCTAAGGCTTTGGGCATGGCCATGAAACCCATGCGCATCGCCACTCAGTCTAATAAGGTCAGCTGGACAGTTGCTGCTGCAGCAGGGTTAGAATGGGCGAAGAAGGTCTTCCCAAATGCGGCTAGCGATGAAGAAGCAGTGGATCTCCTGTGGGATCAAATCTTCAAGACCTGCCGGGTTTACGAAGAAGATCCAGTCAAGGCTTGGGAAGAGCATGCTGCTATTCTCAAGAGCAAGGCAGAGATGCTGAACAAGGAGCAATTCTCAGCCCTTCATTACACAGCGCCTGGAACAGATTTGACCCTTGGTTTACCGAAAAACCACGTTTGGGAATCAGCCGGAGCTATTAATGCCCAAGGCGAAGGATTCTTGCCAAATATGCCGACAGAAGAGGTCTTCACAGCTCCTGACTTCCGTCGCGCAGAAGGTTATGTAACTTCTACAAACCGCTTAGCTACAATGGGAATATCATCGAAGGGATCAAAGTGACCTTTGAAAATGGAGAAATTGTAGATATTACAGCTGAAAAAGGCGATCAAGTCATGAAAGATTTGGTCTTCAAAAACAAGGGAGCGCGTGCCTTGGGTGAATGTGCCCTCGTACCAGACCCAAGCCCAATTTCCCAATCAGGCATTACCTTCTTTAACACACTCTTTGATGAAAATGCCTCTAACCACTTGGCCATCGGAGCAGCCTATGCAACTAGTGTAGAAGGTGGCGCAGAGTTTACAGAAGAAGAACTCGAAGCAGCAGGACTTAACCGCTCAGACGTCCACGTCGACTTTATGATCGGCTCAAGCCAAATGGATATCGACGGCATCCGAGAAGACGGCACCCGCGTCCCAGTATTCCGCAACGGAGATTGGGCAATATAGGGAGCAGGACAGAAATCGGTAGACGCAGTCTCGATTTCGTAGTCCTGCCCCCGCACAGTTGATTAGGAAGTACGAGTACCGTAGGTAGGAGTAGTTCCAATCAACCACTGCGCCGAGAGACAGAAATCGGTAGACGCAGTCTCGATTTCGTAGTCCTGCCCCCACACACAGTTGATTAGGAAGTACGAGTACCGCAGGTAGGAGTAGTTCCAATCAACCACTGCGCCAAGAGACAGAAATCAGTAACTCGAAGAGTTTGATTTCTACCTCGCTTCTTGGTTTTAAGGCTCGGGCAAAAAAGATCCACAGGACCTTTTTAGTACCCCCGCACAGTTGATTAGGAAGGGTCTTGCTCCGCAATCCCTATCCGCCACTTCAAAACAGTGTTTTGAGCCATCAACCACTGCGCCGAGAGATAGAAATCAGGTACTCAGAGCCTTTGTTTTTAGAATACATCAATAAAGAGTTTGGTTTTAAGAGCCAAGCTCTTTTTTTGTCCGCTAGTTTTAATGAAATATAGGGATAAAATTTTATAGCTTCTTCTCTTAATTAAAGAACCTTTCAAAGAAGGCTTGACGAGGGCCTGCTTTCTAGATAGACTGGAAGTAAGCGTTTACACAAAACAAATTTTAGGAGGTCCTGATGAAATCACATCAACCACGTTATGCTATTCGCAAGTATGCTGTAGGAGTTGCTTCGGTACTGGTTGGCTTTTTTGCTAGCGGTCAAGTCGTAGCAGCAGATACGCCAAGCGTTACAGAAAGGCCTGCAACGACTCTTCCGACGCAGCCAAGTGAAGGAGACTTGCCTCTCTCCGCTACGGAGGAAGCTGCTCAGCCGGTGGTAGAAAAACCAACTGTTCCTGCTCCAATCGTTGATCAAAGTCAACCGACCTTACCTGATCGAGAATTGCGCGCATCTGATCTTGATCGCTTGATTCGTGAAGAAGCGATCTCTGTCACAGAAGCTGATGGGACAGCTCAACCGGTTCCGGTAACAGCAGCGACGGAAACACCCGCTAAAGATCCAGAGCAAGAAGAAAAATTGGCCAAGAAAAAAGTCATCTCTATTGATGCGGGTCGCAAGTACTTCTCACCTGATCAAATAAAGGAAATCATTGATGAAGCCAGCAAGACAGGTTATACCGATTTGCATCTCTTAGTGGGAAATGATGGTTTGCGCTTTGTCCTTGATGACATGTCCTTGCAAGTAGGAGATGCGTCCTACTCAAGTCAAGCGGTCAAAGAGGCAGTTGAAAAAGGAACCAAAGCCTACTATGACGATCCAAATGGAACAGCCTTGACGCAGGCTCAAATGGATGACATTTTGGCTTATGCTAAATCCAAGAATATAGGCGTGATTCCAACAATTAATAGCCCAGGGCACATGGATGCAATCCTAACCGCTATGGAGCAATTAGGGATCGAAAACCCTCACTTTAATTACTTTGGCACGAAAAAGTCAGAACGGACCGTTGATTTAGACAACCAAAAAGCCTTAGATTTCACCAAAGCCTTGGTGGACAAGTATGCGGCTTATTTCAGTGGCAAGACAGACATCTTTAACATCGGTTTGGACGAATATGCCAATGATGCAACAGATGCCCATGGTTGGCAGGTTCTCCAAGCTAGCAAGCATTGGCCAGATGAAGGCTATCCAGATAAAGGCTACGAAAAATTCATCCAATATGCCAATGATCTAGCGGCTATTGTGAAAAAACACAAGATGAAACCAATGGCCTTCAACGACGGTATCTACTACAATGGCGACACCTCCTACGGAACTTTTGATAAGGATATCATTGTATCCTACTGGACAGGTGGTTGGAACGGCTATGATGTGGCTTCTTCAAAATTCTTGTCTGAACTAGGCCATCAAATCTTAAATACCAATGATGCTTGGTACTACGTTCTCGGTCGGGATAAGGCTGGATCAGGTTGGTACAATCTCGATCAAGGTCTCGAAGGAATTTCCAAGTCAGCGATTGATGTTGTTCAAAAGAATGATGGGGCTAAGGTTCCATTTATCGGTGGGATGGTAGCTACCTGGGCAGATACGCCATCTGCAACCTACAAAAAAGAGCTTCTCTTCAAGCTCATGCAGGCTTTTGCGGATAAGAACGCAGACTACTTTGTAGCAGACCCTGAAATCGTCGAAAAAGCTCTTGCGGAAGCTCCAACTGATTTGGACCATTACACTCCAGAATCGCTAGTAGCCTTTACAGCAGCGAAAGAGGCACTAGAAGGAGTGGGAGCAGAAACGACACGAGCAGAAGCCAAAGAACTGATTTCTTCTCTCAAAGCCGCTCAAGAGGCCTTAGTCCATACAGAAAGCTATGCCAAAGAGTTGGCAGACAAGGAAGCTGCTGAAAAACTAGCCAAGAGCAAGGTAATTTCCATTGACGCAGGACGCAAATACTTCTCGCTAGATCAGCTGAAACGAATCGTGGACAAGGCCAGTGAGCTGGGATATTCTGACTTGCACCTCCTTGTCGGAAATGATGGCATGCGCTTCGTACTCGATGATATGACGGTTGAAGCCAATGGCAAGACTTATGCCAGCGATGACGTAAAACAGGCGCTTCTCGAAGGTACCAAGGCCTACTATGACGATCCAAATGGTCAAGCTTTGACCCAAGCAGAAATGGATGAGTTACTGGCTTATGCTAGCTCAAAAGGGATTGGCTTGATCCCGGCAGTCAATAGTCCAGGTCATATGGACGCTATCTTGGTAGCGATGGAAAAACTAGGTATCGAACATCCACAAGCGACCTTTGATACAGTTTCCAAGACAACCATGGATCTAACCAACGAAGAAGCCGTCAACTTCACCAAGGCCCTAATTGGTAAGTACATGGACTATTTCAAAGGCAAGTCTAAGATCTTTAACTACGGAACAGACGAATACGCCAATGATGCTACTAATGCCCAAGGCTGGTACTACCTCAAATGGTATGAGCTCTATGGTAAGTTTGCGGACTATTCCAATAGTCTGGCTGCTATGGCTCGTGAAAAAGGCTTGCAGCCAATGGCCTTTAACGATGGCTTCTACTATGGAGACGAAGATGATGTTACCTTTGACAAGGACGTCTTGATTTCTTACTGGTCTAAAGGATGGTGGGGCTATAACCTCGCATCACCACAGTACCTCGCAGACAAGGGCTATAAATTCCTCAATACCAACGGGTGACTGGTACTATGTTTTGGGCCATAGAGGAGATCAAAGCTATCCACTCGATAAAGCTCTTCAACATTCAGAAACCGTTCCATTTGAACAATTAGCTTCAACCAAATACCCTGATGTGAAATTACCAGTGTCCGGAAGTATGTTGGGAATCTGGGCAGATGAACCAGCCAATGAATACAAGGAAGAAGAAGTCTTCCAGGTCATGGAAGCATTTGCCAACCACAATAAGGATTACTTCAAAGCTGACTATACAGCCCTTCGTGCGGCTCTTGCCAATGTTCCAACAGATCTTTCCATCTACACTGAGGAATCTCGTTCAGCTCTTGCAACGGTGCTAGATCAGTTAAATTGGAAGATCAGTCGTGCTCACCAAGAAAAAGTGGCAGAGCAGGTTGAACAGGTAACTCAAGCTCTCAGTCAATTGAAACCAATCACCCAAGTGGGAAGTCAAGCAGAAAATGATGTCAGAGCCTTGGTAGAAGACAAACCAAGCTTGGAAATCGTTGAAAAAGAACTAGATTTTGAAGTCGTCGAACGTACGAATCCAGACTTGGCCAAGGGTGAACGAAAAGTGGTTCAAGCAGGTGTCAAAGGCCAGAATCGTGAATTTGTTGCGGTCTCTGCTCTTGATAAGAGCCGCCAAGTGGTAGGAACAGAAGTTTCGAAAGAAGCTGTTTCTGAGATTGTGGAAGTGGGCACCAAGGAGGCAGAAGTGATCACTCCGACTCCAGGTTTACAGGATGGTCCAAGTCCTCAACCAGACTTACCTCAAGTCGATCTAGGAAGTCATCATCAAGTAAGACCAGTAGCTCCTGAAGTGAAGCCACTTGTGAATGCTCAACCAGCTCCAGTCTCTTCAGAACAAACCAGTGGAAGAGGCTAAGCCAGCACCGGTGCAAGACCAAACACCGTCTAGCCATCAACTTCCTGAGACTGGACAAGAGTCTATCTTAGGTTTGGCCTTACTTGGAGCTGTTCTTGGTGCAACAGGTATGGGTCTCAAAGGACGGAAAGAAGACTAATCAGCCCCCCGATTGAACTAAGTTTTTCTATTTTCCAGAGATGGAAAAGGAAAGACTTGGTTCTTTTTTTGACTTCAAAACTGTACCCGGACAGTCATGGCTTTTCTGCCTTGTTCAGCTTGGATGAACTTGATAAAATAAAAACATGACACGATACAAAGCAACTATTTCTTACGATGGAACGCTATTTGCAGGTTTCCAACGCCAACCGCATGCGCGTAGTGTACAAGAAGAAATCGAGAAGACCTTAATGCGTCTGAATCAAGGAAATCCCGTGACCATCCATGGCGCGGGCCGGACGGATGCAGGCGTCCATGCCCTTGGGCAGGTCATCCATTTTGATCTCCCTCAGCCACGGGATGAGGAGAAGCTCCGCTTTGCCCTCGATACCCAGACCCCAGAGGATATTGATTTCATCCGGGTGGAGCAAGTAGCAGATGACTTTCACTCACGTTACAAGAAGCACAGCAAGACTTACGAATTCATCGTGGATTATGGTCGCCCCAAGAACCCCATGATGCGCCACTATGCCACCCACTATCCCTACCCCTTGGATGTGGCCAAGATGCAAGCAGCCATCCAAAAGTTGGAGGGGACCCATGATTTCACTGGATTTACTGCTTCGGGTACCAGTGTGGAAGACAAGGTTCGCACGATTACAGAGGCTCGCTTGGTTGAGGACGCGGCAAATCATCGCCTTCTCTTTACCTTTTCAGGTAATGGCTTTCTCTACAAGCAAATCCGCAATATGGTGGGAACCTTGCTAAAGATTGGCAATGGACGAATGCCGGTGGAGCAAATTGACTTGATTTTTAGAAAAAAAGGACCGCAATCTAGCAGGTCCTACAGCAGGCCAAATGGCTTATATTTAAAGGAGATTCGGTATGAGTAATGAATTGATTCTAGCTATTTCAGGAAATGATATTTTTTTAGTGGGGGAGGTCTTCACGCTGACCTGGCCACCTATACAACCAACAAACAGCATGGCTTTTGTAGCAGTGACTTGTTTGACCGCTATGACGGAGCACGGTTTTGAAGTGATTCCGGTGGATCCGACGACCTTTGCTCAACAGCTCAACTCTCTCAAGGATGTTCCTTTCTCTGCTATTAAACTCGGCCTCTTGCCAAATGTCCAAGTGGCAGACTTAGCCTTGGACTATGTCAAAGCCCATGCGGAGATTCCTGTGGTACTAGACCCTGTCTTGGTCTGCAAGGAAACCCATGACGTGGAAGTATCAGCCCTTCGAGACGAATTGATCAAGTTCTTCCCTTATGTGACCATCATCACGCCAAACTTACCAGAAGCTGAGATCTTGACTCAAAGTAAGATTCAATCGCTCGATGATATGAAAGAGGCTGCTCGTAAGCTCCATGAATTGGGAGCAGCGACTGTCGTGGTCAAAGGGGGCAATCGCCTCAACAAGGAAAAAGCCATCGATGTTTTTTATGACGGCCAAGCCTTTACCATCTTCGAAGAAGACGTTTTAGAAAAGAATAATACAGGAGCTGGTTGTACCTTTGCCTCTAGCATAGCAAGCCAGTTAGTCCAAGGGAAGGCAACCTTAGAAGCTGTCAAAGCCTCTAAAGACTTTGTCTACCAAGCCATTCAAAAATCAGATCAATATGGAGTAGTTCAATATGACCAATAAACGGACCCAAGTAATCGCGCATTTAGCCATTTTAACCGCCTTGACAGTTGTACTAGGCTATTATACTAAGTTGCCAACTCCTACCGGGATGGTGACCTTGCTGGATCTAGGTGTCTACTTTACTGCCTTTTATCTGGGACGCAAAGAAGGAGCAGTGGTCGGTGGTCTTGGTGCCTTTCTCTTGGACCTCCTCTCTGGCTATCCTCAATGGATGTTCTTTAGTCTCTTGTTTCACGGAGCTCAAGGCTATTTTGCTGGCTTTAAAGGAAAAGCCCGTTACATCGGTCTGCTTCTAGGAACGGTTATCATGGTAGGTGGTTATGCCCTAGCTTCAGCACTCTTTTTAGGAAATACCTGGGTAGCGGCCATTGAAGAGGTTCCTCATAATCTGGTTCAAAACTTCGTTGGGATGGCTCTGGGATATGCTCTGTATCATTTCTTACCAAAGAAGGGAAATTAGAAGATGGAGTTAGAGCAATTAAAAAGAGAAACCCAAGAGATCTTGCTGGATCTATTATCCAAGGCCAATCTGCATCAGGGACAAATCCTCGTATTAGGCCTGTCCACCAGTGAAGTCGCTGGCGCAAGTATCGGGAAGAACTCAAGCCTGGAGATTGGGCAAGCCATTGTAAAAACCATCCTGGATACCCTAATTCCCAAAGGGATTTACTTAGCTGTCCAAGGATGTGAGCATCTTAACCGCGCTCTGGTGGTCGAACGTGAACTAGCAGAGAAGAAAGACTTAGAAATCGTCAATGTGCTACCGAGCCTCCATGCGGGGGGTGCCGGACAGTTGGCAGCCTTCGGTTATATGAAAGACCCTGTTGAAGTGGAATACATCACAGCTCAGGCTGGTTTGGACATTGGGGATACTTCTATCGGGATGCATGTCAAGCATGTGCAAGTACCCGTTCGCCCTATCTTGAAAGAACTGGGTGGCGCTCATGTGACGGCTCTAGCCAGTCGTCCAAAGTTGATCGGTGGGGCGCGTGCTACTTACCAGGAAGACCCGCTTCGGAAGTCCTAATAGGAAGGAAACTAGTTCAGGCACGGACTAGTTTTTTTTTATTCCGGGACAATTTTTGAGATAGGAAAGAAATTTTAAATCTTTTGGTCTTTAGAAACCACTATAAAATTCCTCTAAAAAGAAGCAGTTTCCACAAAACCAAGATGCCCAAAAACTTGCATTTTCGAAGTTTTATGGTAAAATTATTAGGAATGACTATATTATTTTAAGGAGAGACAGAATGTCTGTATCATTTGAAAACAAAGAAACAAACCGCGGTGTATTGACTTTCACCATTAGTCAAGAACAAATTAAACCAGCTTTAGACCGCGTGTTTGAGTCTGTTAAGAAAAACTTGAACGTACCAGGATTCCGTAAAGGTCACCTTCCACGTCCGATCTTCAACCAACGTTTTGGTGAAGAATCACTTTATCAAGATGCTTTGAACGATCTTCTTCCAGCAGCTTATGAAGCAGCAGTAAAAGAAGCAGGATTTGAAGTAGTTGCTCAACCAACTTTTGACGTTGTATCAATGGAAAAAGGTCAAGATTGGACATTGACAGCAAATGTTGTTACAAAACCAGAAGTAAAATTGGGTGCTTACAAAGACCTTGAAGTATCTGTAGAAGTTTCTAAAGAAGTAACAGAAGAAGATGTTGATGCACGTATCGAACGCGAACGCAACAACTTGGCTGAATTGGTAATCAAAGAAGGACCAGCAGCTGAAGGTGATACAGTGGTGATCGACTTTGTAGGTTCTGTTGACGGTGTTGAGTTTGACGGAGGAAAAGGAGATAACTTCTCACTTGGACTTGGTTCAGGTCAATTCATCCCAGGTTTCGAAGACCAATTGGTTGGACACTCAGCTGGTGAAACAGTTGATGTCATCGTAACTTTCCCAGAAAACTACCAAGCAACTGACCTTGCAGGTAAAGAAGCAAAATTCGTGACAACTATCCACGAGGTAAAAGCAAAAGAAGTACCAGCTCTTGACGATGAATTGGCAAAAGACATCGATGAAGAAGTTGAAACTCTTGCTGAATTGAAAGAAAAATATCGCAAAGAGTTGGCTGAAGCGAAAGAAGAAGCTTACAAAGATGCAGTTGAGTCAGCAGCGATTGACCTTGCAGTAGAAAACGCAGAAATCGTTGACCTTCCAGAAGAAATGATCCATGAAGAAGTACACCGTGCTGTTAACGAATTCCTTGGAAACATGCAACGTCAAGGAATCTCTCCAGACATGTACTTCCAAATCACTGGAACAACTCAAGAAGATCTTCACAAACAATATGAAGCAGACGCAGCAGCACGTACTAAGACAAACCTTGTCGTAGAAGCAGTTGCTAAAGCAGAAGGCTTCGAAGCAACTGACGAAGAAGTAACTGCTGAAATCGAACAATTGGCAGCAGACTACAACATGCCAGTTGAACAAGTTCGTAGCTTGCTTTCACCAGAAATGTTGAAACACGATATCGCTGTGAAGAAAGCTGTTGAAGTGATCACAAGCACTGCGAAAGTAAAATAAAAAGATGATCTTCCATCATGATGGAAAGAAGTCATAAGAGGAAAAGCTGAGGCCATGTGTCCCGGCTTTTCTCTTCTTATTGGCGCGGAATTTTCCTTTGACGAAAGGGGAAAATTATCGTACAATAGAGTGTAACGATAAATGATGTATTCTAGGGGTATCCTCTTTTTTAATGAAAAAGAGTGTTGCCTTGAGATAAAAATGAAGGAGATCTACCTTGGAATTAGAAGTATTTGCTGGACAAGAAAAAAGTGAACTTTCAATGATTGAAGTAGCCCGTGCGATTTTGGAGTCACGTGGCCGTGATCATGAAATGTATTTCAATGACCTGGTCAATGAAATTCAAAACTACCTCGAAAAATCAAACAGTGAAATTCGTGAAGCTCTTCCATTATTCTATACGGAATTGAATGTGGATGGAAGCTTTATCCCACTAGGGGATAACAAATGGGGACTTCGCTCATGGTATGCAATCGATGAGGTAGATGAAGAAATCATCGCTCTTGAAGAAACAGATGAAGACGAAGAGCCGAAGAAACGTAAGAAAAAACGTGTCAATGCCTTTATGGATGGCGACGAAGACGCGATCGATTACAATGCGGATGATCCAGAAGACGAAGATGTCTACGAAGCAGATCCAGCGCTTACTTACGATGATGAAAACCCAGAAGATGAGAAGGATGAAGTGGAAGCTTATGACGCTGAAATTAATGAAATCTCACCAGATGAGTTGGATGAGGAAGTTGAGTTAAGTGACGAAGAAGACGAAGAAGAGTCTTACGAAGAAGAAGAATAATCCAAAGAGGCTGGGACAAAATTCCTAGCCTCTTTCTATGTTTATTTGGATTGTCGAGCAAGACGCAGTGGTTAAGTGGGCTCTACTACGCTGATTTCATCAGCTTTTATAGCCCTACTCAACTGTGCGGAGGTTGGACGACGAAATCGAATTCTAACGAATTACCGATTTCTGTCCCACTCTCTTTCTTTACTTGAAAGAAGCTTCAAGGAGGAGTATAATAAGGGTGTAAGACTGACGTAGCGTAGAAGGAGGAAGGGGATATGGACTGGATACTGAATCAAAGTTTGGTAGATTTAGGGATTGAGACAGTTGTAATCGGAGTGGCCAAACAGGTGGATCCGCAAGCTCCCTTATCTGCAGATTTTTTATCTAAAAAGAAGGAGATGGAAGCTTGGGCCTTAAATTGTGATCTCAGCTCGGTGAAAGAGGAGGCAGTTGTACAAGGCTATATGGACTTGTTGAAGGAAGTGGGGCGAAGTGTCAAGAAGAACCCGCCGACTATTCTTGCTTTGATTAAGAATATCCAAAGTCGTGGCTTCCTTCCGACGATCAATAGTGTGATTGATATTTATAATGTTGAATGTCTCCGTTCCTTTTTAGCCATTGGAGGGCATGATCTGGATAAGATCCAGGGACCAATCGAGTTTACGATTAGTCAAAGAGAGGATACCTTTTTGCCCATCTTATCAACAGAAAAGCATGTTAGTGAAACCGATCCGGTCTACCGAGATCAAGAGGGTATTATGGCCTGGCTAGATGTGAGAGATGGTGAGGGCTATAAGATGGAGGAGACTAGCCGCAATGCCCTCTTTATCATCCAGGGGAATCGAGCGACCTCTGTAGAGATGCGATTGGAAGCACTCGATCGAATCAGGGAAGATTTGGCCTCTTGCATGCCTGATTTAGAATTTGAAAAATATCTGGTTACCCCCAGTGAGACAATTCCAGTCCCTTAAAGAAGAACTCTTATATTAGGGATGAGTCCTCATCTGGACATAAGAGAGACGTGAAGTAGCCGACACTCTTCTTGACTGTGAAAATCTGCAACCTTTGAAAAAAGTTTGAAAAAAATCTTGACAAGAAAGTAGAAGATTGATATACTAGTAAGGTACTCAATCGCGGGGATGGCGGAATTGGCAGACGCGCAGGACTAAGGATCCTGTGACCGCTTTAGGTCGTGAGGGTTCAAGTCCCTCTCTCCGCATCAGATAATCAAGACAGCTTCGGCTGTCTTTTTTCTTGTTCATTTAGGAGAAAGAATGCTTGAAAGAGAAGAAAACGCTTTAAAGGTTCAGGAAAAGCTAGCATTTTCAATGAAAAAGTGATAAAATAAACAATGTAAGTGGTTTAACCACAAAAAATAAGAGGAGGCCTACAACTAATGGCAATCGTTTCAGCAGAAAAATTTGTCCAAGCAGCTCGTGACAATGGTTACGCAGTTGGTGGATTTAACACAAACAACCTTGAGTGGACTCAAGCTATCTTGCGTGCAGCAGAAGCTAAAAAGGCTCCAGTTTTGATCCAAACTTCTATGGGGGCTGCTAAATACATGGGTGGTTACAAAGTAGCTCGCAACATGATCGCTAACCTTGTTGAAGCAATGGGAATCACTGTACCAGTTGCAATCCACTTGGACCATGGTCACTACGAAGATGCTCTTGAGTGTATCGAAGTTGGCTACACTTCAATCATGTTCGACGGATCACACCTTCCAGTTGAAGAAAACCTTAAATTGGCGAAAGAAGTTGTAGAAAAAGCTCACGCTAAAGGTATCTCAGTTGAGGCTGAAGTTGGTACAATCGGTGGTGAAGAAGACGGTATCGTTGGTAAAGGTGAATTGGCACCAATCGAAGATGCTAAAGCAATGGTTGCTACAGGAATCGACTTCTTGGCAGCAGGTATTGGTAACATCCACGGTCCATACCCAGCAAACTGGGAAGGTCTTGACCTTGATCACTTGAAGAAATTGACAGAAGCTCTTCCAGGATTCCCAATCGTATTGCACGGTGGTTCAGGTATCCCTGATGAGCAAATCCAAGAAGCTATCAAACTTGGTGTTGCGAAAGTTAACGTTAACACTGAGTGCCAAATCGCATTCGCAAACGCAACTCGTCAATTCGTACGTGAATACGATGCAAACGAAGCAGAATACGACAAGAAGAAACTCTTCGACCCACGTAAATTCTTGAAACCAGGATTCGAAGCAATCACAGCATCAGTTGAAGAACGTATTGACGTATTTGGTAGCGAAACAAAGCTTAATTTTGCTTGAAACGTTATTAACCAGAGGTTTATCCGCAAGGATAAGCCTTTTTGATTTCTCTTTTTCTGAAAAATGTTTGTTTCAAACAAAAAATGATTGCGATTCTGACAGTTTAAGGTTATAATAAACAAAAACGATGCAAGTAGGTAGGAAATGAAAAAACAGGAAAGACTGAATGAGATTATCAATCTGGTCAATAAGGCTGGAACCGTTTATGTTCAAGACATCATGGAAAGTATGCAGGTGTCGGATATGACGGTCCGTCGGGATTTGATTGAATTGGAAAAGCAAGGGCTCCTTATTCGTGTTCGAAATGGAGCCAAAAGTAACCAATTCCTCCCTTCACGAGAGCTTCCCCATGAAGAGAAGTTACTCAAGAATATTCTGGCTAAGCGTGAGGTAGCGAAGAAAGCTAGCGAACTGATAAAAGAAGGTGAGAGTATCTTCCTTGGGCCGGGGACCTCTGTTGAGGTTCTTTCCGAAGCCATTAATAATAAGGAATTGCGTGTGGTGACCAACTGTCTGCCGATTTTCCAAGAGTTGTTAAAGAAGAAAAGTGATGGCTTTAAGGTAATCCTCTTAGGAGGGGAGCTTCGAGAAACCAGTCAAGCTTTTGTCGGCGAGATAACGAACACTCTCATGGAAAGAATGTACTTCCACAAGATGTTTTTTAGTGGGAATGGCATTGTGGATGGACGCGTTCTGACCTCTTCTTTTGAAGAAGCTTATACGCAAAAGTTAGCCTTAGAACGTTCTTCTGAAGCTTACCTACTGATTGACTCCTCCAAGATTGGCAAGGAAGACTTTACCTCTATCTGTTCCTTGAAAAAAGTAACTGCGGTGATAACGGACGATGCATCTGAGAAAGCACATGAAGAATTAGAGGAATATACACGTGTGATTGTATAAATAATAAACTGAAAAAGAGAGAGCGATTCTCTCTTTTTTTGTTTATTACAAACAATTTAGGGCTAAAAAAAAATAAAAAACAAAGGAAAATGAAAAAAATAAACAAAAATAGTTGACAACAAACAAAATTAGCGCTATACTGTGTTTGTGAATAACAAAACGAAGTCGAATGAAGAAAGAGGAGAACTTTCTTTGTTGACGGAAATGCAAAAAGGAGAAGCATATGGCAATTGTAGTTGGTGCGGATGCAGCAGGTATTCGCTTAAAAGAAGTAGTCAAAGAATATTTGGAAGCAGAAGGTTTCCAAGTGGTGGATGTCACTGAAGAAGGGCAAGACTTTGTTGATGTGACCTTAGCTGTTGCAAAAGAAGTGAAACAAGCAGAAGATAATCTGGGTATTGTTATTGACGCTTACGGAGCTGGTCCATTTATGGTCGCAACTAAAATTAAAGGAATGGTTGCAGCAGAGGTTTCAGATGAGCGTTCCGCTTACATGACTCGTGGCCACAACAATTCTCGCATGATCACCATGGGGGCTCAAATCGTGGGTGATCAATTGGCCAAAAATATTGCCAAAGGTTTTGTAAACGGTAAGTATGACGGCGGTCGCCACCAAATCCGTGTCGACATGCTTAACAAGATGTGCTAAGGGGAGGAGTAAACGAATGAAAATTGCAATTGGATGTGACCATATTGTCACAAATGAAAAAATGGCTGTTTCTGAATTTTTGAAATCAAAAGGCTATGAAGTCCTTGACTTCGGAACCTATGACCATGCGCGCACCCACTATCCAATTTTTGGGAAAAAGGTTGGGGAAGCAGTAGTGAGTGGTCAAGCAGATCTTGGTGTATGTATCTGTGGAACTGGTGTTGGGATTAACAACGCGGTTAACAAGGTTCCGGGTGTCCGTTCAGCCTTGGTCCGCGATATGACCTCTGCTCTTTATGCGAAAGAAGAACTCAATGCCAACGTGATTGGTTTTGGTGGGAAGGTCACAGGAGAACTTCTGATGTGTGACATTTTGGAAGCCTTCATCCATGCGGAATACAAACCAAGTGAAGAAAACAAGAAATTGATTGCCAAGATTCAACATTTGGAAACCCACAACGACCATCAAGAAGATGAGGATTTCTTCACAGAATTCCTTGAAAAATGGGACCGTGGGGAATACCACGACTAAGAGGTGAGTCTATGATACTAACGGTAACCATGAACCCTTCAATCGACATTTCCTATCCATTAGAAACTTTACACTTGGATACGGTCAATCGAGTTGACAAGGTAAGCAAAACCGCAGGTGGTAAGGGACTCAATGTCACACGGGTCCTAGCAGAGATTGGAGATCCTGTATCAGCGACTGGTCTGATTGGTGGTTCAACAGGCCAATTTATCTTGGACCATCTGGATCAGGAAATCGGCAAAGAATTCTTTTGAAATTCAAGGGGAGACCCGGAATTGTATTGCGATCCTTCACGAAGGTCAACAAACAGAAATCTTAGAAAAAGGTCCATCTGTTTCTGAAGAAGAAGGGCAAGCCTTTCTGGCTCACTTTGAAGCTTTGCTTCCAGATGTAGCAGTTGTTGCTATCTCAGGAAGTTTACCAGCTGGTTTACCAGTTGATTATTATGTGAAATTAGTCGAGCATGCTAAGAAGGCAGGAAAAACCAGTTGTTCTTGATTGTTCAGGTGTTTCCTTGGAAAAAAAGCTCTAGTAGCTCCTGTAAAACCAACGGTGATTAAACCCAATCGCGAAGAATTATCTCAACTCTTAGGACGGGATGTTTCAGCTGATTTTGAGGACTTAAAAGTAGTTTTGAAAGACCCACTGTTTGAAGGAATCGAATGGATTATCGTCTCCTTAGGTGGAGATGGTGCCTTTGCCAAACATGGAGACAGCTTCTATAAGGTCGATATTCCAAAAATTGAAGTGGTCAATCCAGTGGGATCTGGAGATTCAACTGTGGCTGGGATTTCTGCTGCCCTCAGTAGCGGAAAAGATGACGTGGCTCTCTTGACCCATGCTATGGTCCTAGGGATGCTAAATGCCCAAGAAAAGATGACAGGGCATGTCAATATGGCCCACTACGATGATTTGTATCAGAATATAATTGTAAAAGAGGTATAAGATGGTATTAACAGAACAAAAACGCAACTATTTAGAAAAATTGAGCACCAAAGAGGGTGTGATCTCAGCCTTGGCCTTTGACCAACGTGGTGCCTTGAAACGCCTTATGGCTCAGTACCAAGACACAGAACCAACCGTGGCGCAAATGGAAGAATTGAAGGTCCTAGTAGCTGAAGAATTGACACCATTCGCATCTTCTATGCTCTTGGATCCTGAGTATGGACTTCCAGCAACTAAGGTCTTGGATGCAGAAGCAGGTCTCTTGTTGGCTTATGAAAAAACAGGCTACGACACTTCTAGTACTAAACGTCTGCCAGACTGCCTCAACCTTTGGTCAGCTAAACGCATCAAAGAACAGGGTGCAGATGCAGTGAAATTCTTGCTCTATTATGATGTGGATAGTGCAGATGAACTTAACCAAGAAAAACAGGCCTACATTGAACGCATCGGTTCAGAATGTGCAGCAGAAGAAATTCCATTCTTCCTTGAAATCTTGGCCTATGATGAAAAAATCGCGGATGCAGGTTCTGTAGAATATGCGAAAGTAAAACCTCGTAAGGTCATCGAAGCTATGAAAGTCTTCTCAGACCCACGCTTCAACATTGATGTCTTGAAGGTAGAAGTGCCAGTTAATGTCAAATACGTTGAAGGCTTTGGCGATGGAGAAATTGTTCATAGCCGTGAAGAAGCTGCTGCCTTCTTTAAAGAACAAGAAGAAGCAACCAAGCTTCCATACATCTACTTGAGTGCAGGTGTTTCTGCCAAACTCTTCCAAGAAACCTTAGTCTTTGCCCATGAAGCAGGCGCGAACTTTAACGGGGTCCTTTGTGGCCGTGCAACTTGGGCTGGATCTGTAGAAGCCTACATCAAGAATGGGGAAGAGGCAGCTCGTGAATGGCTCCGTACCGAAGGTCGTCGCAACATTGAAGAGCTCAACCAAGTCTTAGACCAAGTCGCAACTTCTTGGAAAGAGCGTATTTAACAGTGTAGACCACTCCTTTAACGATGGTCGTTCGAATTTCCTTGAAGAGCCCAGAGAATACAACGATAAACAGCTATTTGTTAGAAAAAAACAAAAAGTTAAAAAGTTGTTAAGAAAGGGTTTACAAAAACAAAAGCGTGTGCTATACTTAATCCATAATTGAATACAAGGTGAGTGTTAGTAAGTTAGATTACGCATGATCACAGATGAATTAGGGAAGACTCTCTCTAATCTCATTTGTGATCATTTTTTATACCTCAAACCTTGAATAAACTAGCAAGGAGAGTACCATGTATCGGATTTTAAATCCACTTAATCACAATGTTGCTCTGGTGAGGAATGACAAAGGGGAAGAACTGATTGTCATTGGAAAAGGAATCGTTTTTGGGAAAAAGAAGGGTGACCTAGTCCCTAAAGAAAAGGTAGAAAAGCTCTTTCGGATGAAAACAGAGGAATCCCGAGAGAACTTTATGACCCTGTTAAAAAATGTTCCATTAGACTTCATCACAGTGACCTACGAGATGATCGATTACTTGAGCAAAAAGTATCACTACCCCGTTCAAGAATATATCTATGTGACCTTGACCGACCACATGTTTTGCTCTTACCAGGCAGTGACCCAAGGCAGGTATAAGGAAAGTAATCTTTTGGATATCTCAGAGAACTATCCAGTGGCTTTTGAGATTGCCAAAGAGGCAGTAGACATCTATCGGGAGAAGCTCACAACTAGCTTCCCTGAAGATGAGGTCACTCGTATCGCCTATCATTTCATCAACGCAGAAGGTGAAAATGGAGCGGAGGTCGTGGATTCCATGGACCAGCGCAAAGAAATCTTAAAAGGTGTGGAAGAGGTTTTGGATAGTTATTCAATCAAACGAACCGAGACCAACAACAACTTTTATGATCGTTTCATGATTCATCTTAACTACTTCTTGGATTACCTGGATCGCAATCGGGATGATAATCAATCGCTTCTAGATATGGAGGAACATATCAAAAGCTCCTATCCCAAAGCCTTTGAGATTGGTTCCAAGATTTATGATGTGATTTCTAGGGAGACCGGGGTTGACTTGTACAAGAGTGAACGAGTCTATCTGGTCTTGCACATTCAACGCTTATTGTAACAACTTTTAAAAATTAAGAAATTCAAATTGGAGGAATTGGTCATGACCAAAGAAGAAATGACACTATTAGGTTTTGAGATCGTTGCGTATGCAGGGGATGCTCGTTCTAAACTCTTGGAGGCCCTCAAGGCGGCTGAGAAGGGTGACTTCGCTCAAGCGGAAAGCTTGGTAGAAGAAGCAGGAAGCTGTATCGCAGAGGCTCACAAATCTCAAACAACTATGCTAGCGCAAGAAGCAGCAGGAGAAGACCTCCCCTACAGCATTACCATGATGCATGGGCAGGACCACTTAATGACAACAATCCTATTAAAAGATGTGATTCATCATCTCATTGAACTATACAAAAGAGGAGCAAAATAATGCATAAATTAATTGAATTGATTGAGAAAGGAAAACCTTTCTTCGAGAAGATTTCTCGCAATAAATATTTGCGTGCCATCCGTGATGGGTTTATCGCAGGGATGCCAGTCATCTTATTCTCATCTATCTTTATCTTGATTGCCTATGTTCCAAATGCATGGGGCTTCCATTGGTCAAAAGAAATTGAAAACTTCTTGATGACACCTTATAGCTATTCGATGGGAATTCTGGCTTTCTTCGTAGGTGGAACTACAGCCAAAGCTCTGACAGATTCTGTCAACCGTGACCTACCTGCAACAAACCAGATCAACTTCTTGTCAACCATGTTGGCTTCTATGGTTGGATTCCTTTTAATGGCAGCTGAACCAGCGAAAGAAGGAGGTTTTCTGACTGCCTTTATGGGAACAAAAGGTCTTTTGACAGCCTTTATCGCAGCCTTTGTCACTGTTAATGTTTATAAGGTCTGCGTGAAAAATAATGTGACTATTCGCATGCCAGACGAAGTTCCACCAAATATCTCTCAAGTATTTAAAGACTTGATCCCATTCACTGTATCTGTTGTTCTCCTTTATGGACTTGAATTGATTGTGAAGGGAAGTCTGGGTGTAACAGTAGCTGAATCTATTGGTACCCTCCTTGCGCCTCTCTTCTCAGCAGCAGATGGCTATCTTGGAATCACGCTTATTTTTGGTGCGTATGCTTTCTTCTGGTTTGTGGGAATCCACGGCCCTTCTATCGTAGAGCCTGCGATTGCAGCGATCACTTACGCAAATATCGATGCCAACTTGGCCCTATCTCAAGCTGGCCAACATGCAGATAAAGTCATCACATCTGGTACTCAAATGTTTATCGTTACCATGGGTGGTACTGGTGCGACCTTGATTGTTCCATTCCTCTTTATGTGGTTGTGTAAATCAGAACGGAACCGTGCAATTGGACGTGCTTCTGTTGTTCCTACATTCTTCGGTGTAAACGAACCAATCTTGTTTGGTGCACCTATCGTATTGAATCCGATCTTCTTTATTCCATTCATTTTTGCACCAATTGCCAACGTTTGGATCTTCAAATTCTTTGTTGATACCTTGGGAATGAACTCCTTCACGGCTAACCTTCCATGGGTTACACCTGGACCTTTGGGGATTGTCCTTGGTACAAACTTCCAAGTTCTCTCCTTCATCCTTGCGGCTCTTCTAGTAGTAGTAGACGTGGTTATTTACTACCCATTTGTGAAGGTGTACGATGAGCAAATTCTTGAAGAAGAGCGCTCTGGTAAAGCAAATGATGATTTGAAAGAAAAAGTTGCTGCAAACTTCAATACTGCTAAAGCAGACGCTATTCTTGAAAAAGCAGGTGTTGAAGATGCACCAGCTGAAAATACAATTACAGAAGAAACCAATGTTTTGGTTCTCTGTGCAGGTGGCGGAACTAGTGGACTTCTTGCCAACGCTTTGAATAAAGCTGCTGCAGAATACAATGTTCCTGTGAAGGCTGCTGCAGGTGGTTACGGTGCTCACCGTGAAATGTTGCCAGAATTTGACCTTGTTATCCTTGCCCCTCAAGTAGCTTCAAACTATGAAGATATGAAGGCTGAAACAGATAAACTAGGCATCAAATTGGCGAAGACAGAAGGTGCTCAGTACATTAAATTGACACGCGATGGACAAGGTGCTCTAGCCTTTGTTCAAGCTCAATTCGATTAACGATAGGGACTGTGAAACAGTCTCCTATCGTAACGGAAATCGCTATGGCGATTTTCCTAATCGACTTGTTAATTCGTCGGTAAAAATATATCGTTTTTACCTCCTCATGTCACAATTCGGTGGCTTGGAACAAGAAGTGAGATGGAGATGGATGGCTCACTAACTCCTCTCCCCTCACTTTTCATTATATCCAATCAAGAAATAGGTGAAAAAATGACAAAAACACTTCCTAAAGATTTTATTTTTGGAGGGGCAACGGCTGCCTATCAAGCAGAAGGAGCTACCTATACTGACGGAAAAGGACCAGTTGCTTGGGACAAATACTTAGCTGATAACTATTGGTATACAGCAGAACCAGCAAGCGATTTCTACCATAAATATCCAGTAGACTTACAGTTGGCTGAAGAATATGGCGTAAACGGAATTCGTATTTCTATTGCTTGGTCACGTATTTTCCCAACTGGCTATGGTGAAGTCAATCCAAAAGGGGTAGAATTCTATCATAAGTTATTTGCGGAATGCCACAAACGTCATGTAGAACCATTCGTAACTCTTCACCACTTTGATACTCCTGAAGCTCTTCACTCAAACGGAGACTTCTTGAATCGTGAAAATATCGAACACTTCGTAGATTATGCTGCTTTCTGTTTTGAAGAATTCCCAGAAGTCAACTACTGGACAACCTTCAATGAAATCGGCCCAATCGGTGATGGTCAATACTTGGTCGGTAAATTCCCACCAGGTATTCAATATGACCTTGCCAAAGTTTTCCAATCACACCACAATATGATGGTTTCTCATGCACGTGCTGTGAAATTGTATAAAGACAAAGGGTATGAAGGTGAAATTGGAGTTGTGCACGCTCTTCCAACTAAGTATCCGTTGGATCCAGAAAATCCAGCAGACGTTCGGGCGGCTGAATTGGAAGATATCATCCACAACAAATTTATCTTGGATGCTACTTACCTTGGACACTATTCCGATAAAACCATGGAAGGTGTAAACCACATTCTTTCAGTTAATGGTGGTGAGTTGGATCTTCGAGACGAAGACTTTGTGGCACTTGAAGCAGCTAAAGACCTGAATGACTTCCTTGGAATTAACTACTACATGAGTGATTGGATGGAAGCATTTGATGGTGAAACTGAAATCATCCACAATGGTAAAGGGGAAAAAGGAAGCTCTAAGTACCAAATTAAAGGTGTTGGTCGTCGTGTAGCTCCTGACTATGTACCTCGCACTGACTGGGACTGGATCATCTACCCTCAAGGTTTGTATGATCAAATCATGCGTGTTAAGAAAGATTATCCAAACTACAAAAAGATCTACATCACCGAAAACGGGCTGGGATACAAAGATGAGTTTGTGGACAACACTGTTTACGATGATGGCCGGATTGATTATGTGAAGCAACACTTGGAAGTCTTGTCCGATGCTATTGCGGATGGAGCCAATGTCAAAGGTTACTTCATCTGGTCCCTCATGGACGTCTTCTCTTGGTCAAATGGTTACGAAAAACGCTATGGTCTCTTTTATGTGGACTTTGAAACGCAAGAACGTTATCCTAAGAAATCTGCACATTGGTACAAGAAAGTAGCAGAAAGCCAAGTGATTGAATAAAGAAATAAACATGTAAGAAGGCTTATCCGTAAGGGTAGGTCTTTTTTGGTTCTCTTATTTGGAAAAGTGTTTATTGTAAACAAAACAATTCAATCATTTCTAGTAATAATTTTTTGTTTGAAGGACCAATATAGTTTTTACATGATATAATTAAATTGTTGAGTTAATATTAGGATGTTATAATGGAGATTGATAATTGGAGTATTCGTCTAGGAGATGAATTAAAGAAATAAATAAAGCCTGGAAGTAAGGTGAAGATTGCTGCTGCAACGTTTTCGATGTTTGCCTTTCAACAGTTAAAGGAAGAACTTGAAACGATCGAGGAGTTAAAATTTATCTTTACAAATCCAACCTTTAATGAAATCCTGAAAATACAGACAAATAAGAATGATGGATTCAACATAACTTTTGAAGATGAAGGTAAAAATCGATCACAAAATATTCAGAAATCAAAAAATAAAATTGGTGCTTTAGGGGAGGAAATAGTTTTTGATGAAACTAGCCCAACAAGAAGGATTAGCTACTCCAGTACATGTCTCTATAGAAGAAGGTGATGGTCTAGGTTACGATATTCGGTATTGGGACAAGGATGGAAAGGAGATCCATGTCGAAGTAAAAACAACAACGAGTAGCTATGTAGATGGTTTTGAGATGACTCGAAATGAAATAGAAGCGTCATTGAACACAAACTATGATTATCAAATTTATAGAGTCTATGATCTTCAGGTGAAAACAAAAGACTGTAAAATTAAAATATATAAGGGGCCTGTAGATGATGAGAAGTTTATACTTGAAACAACGAAGGTAGTAGTGTTTCAAAAATAGTAGTTTTAAGTGATTGTGTATAGAGCCATTTTAGGTTTTGTCATTATTTTAATATTTAAAATGAAATAGTATCATAGACTGCTAATTTAAAAGATAGGGATAATATAATGAATTTTTTCAAAAAAACTTTTATAACTCAACCAATGTTACCAAATTTCTTTTTAACAATACTTGTCAATGGTATTGTAATATACATAACATTAATGTTAATGTCATTATTATTATTTAAATTTTTTTGATATATAACAATATAGAGTTGGTCATGGTGACTATGATTAACCTAGTCCTTTTCTTTTATTTTATTCGTGTCAATGCTCAAACGGATAGGGAAGAGCTTGGAAACATATTTCAACAGTTAAAAAGACCCGCTATAATCTTTTTCAAAAAAAGAAGTTTATAAATATTTTTAATTTGTTTTTCTATATTATATATCAATTGGACTGTTAATTGTAGAGGATTTCAAAGTAATAAATATTAACTTACATTTAATAGAAATTTTTTTATATTGAACGTAAAAACAATAGTAACTATTATAATTGGACTTTTTAATTTGTTTAGTTGTTTTTATTTCTATTTCGATTTGTATATCAATTAATTGGAATTTCTCCATGGATAGTGATTGGCTTTTCTTCAATATTAATAATTTTCAGTTCACTAATCGGTATAGAAAACTCACCTTTGAGTTGGACATTTTTAATGTTAATATTTGGAACGATTACGACTCAATTTACAAGTATAGATATAAAAATATTTTTTTCCAGAAAAAAATATAGGGATAAAATAGATAATAATGAAAAGATCAAGGAAAAAAATTGAGTAGAATTAAATATTCAACTATTATATATATTCCAATTTTTATATATTTCATTATTATTTTTCGGAAAAAAATTTCAGTGAGTAATAATTTTTATTTACTTAGTTAATAAAATGACCTCCTCTCATTACGAGGAGGCTTCTCAAGAATTTTTTTCGATCTATACTTTCTTTTCTGGAATATTAAAACTAATTTTTTTATTACTTTAGGTTGGATTGTTTTTTTATAGAATACAAAGATATTTTTTTAACTAAAGTTACAAGAAGTCTGATAGGAAAAGTTAAGGAGATTGAAAATTTATCGATTAGTAATGGGAAATATTATAAAATAAGGTGTAGCAAAAAGGAAATGGAATATTGATAAAAGTGTTTTTTTATTGAAAAAAACAAAATAGTAGTACTGAAAATGAATCTCAAAAAGATACGTGATAAATTTATATTGTCAAAAGAGTCATGGCTCTCTTTAAACACTAATAGATCAATTAAAGTGATTTCTAATGATATAGTGAAAGTAGATAATGATTACTTTATACATAATGAATCAAATATTTTAAATAAGTTTGAAAAAATAGATAAACGTACAAGAAAGATAATACTTGGACAACTCGATTTAACAGTTTTAATTATTGTTTCTATGTTTTTTTCTCAGTTCTTGTTTTTATCAAATTTGCTCTTGGATGTAGATATGAAAAAAGTACCAAATGGTGTTTTTTACTACAATAATAGTGGACAGACTACAGATAGGATTTATTTCTTTGAGGATAAAATAAGTCACGTAAAAGATAATATTCAGTACTTTAACTCTACCAGATCACTTAAAAAAGTGTTTCCTATAGTTACGAATTATAAATATGATAAAGTTTCCATGACGATTAAAGATGAAAAACATAATATAGTTGGTGAGCTTAATAAAATGACAAAAATTATAGATATGAAAGATGAGGATGGAAATAAAAAAACATATATTGAGATTAAGTAGTTATTCAATCATATAATATCCAATTATTTATAATTGTTCTGCAAAATTGTCGGTAATATACATGAAAAATAGATACGATAATGGCTAAAACTTTCCGGAAAAGATAATTTTTTCGGAAAGTTAAATGTACAAAGGAAACGTTAGCAGATGACTGTTATAGAGAATGTCCCAGTGTATTAAGGAACTTAAAAAGACTTGACAAACTAAAGAAAAACGCTTACAATATCACTATGCTGTGACTTCCATTGTTGGCGAACTAGAGTCGCCCAGAAGGAGGAAAGACCATGAAAATGGATAACAAAACCCTTGCTCGTCTTGAGCTAGCAGCAGAAGTCCTTTTAGCACTAAAAGAATTTGTTATCAAGTATAATGAAATCAATAATAAAAGGCTAGAAGGTTAGCATACAGTTTTACTGTATGCTTTTTATTTAAATTTTAGAAATGGATTGAAAATATGATAATAGAAAAAAATATAGTTTCTATCAAAAAAATCAGGCAAATTATTTTTAAGTCACTATTTGAGAGTAAAATCTTTGAGGGACCATATAAAAAAATTTTTATACGAAATACAGCTAGAAATCGTTCTGATTTTTCCTATCTTTCCTATTGCTTCAGATAATTTTTTTATTTTTTTATAAGGAATATGAAAATTTACTCCAGACGTATATCCGAAACTATTTAATAAATCCTATTTTTAGAAGAATTGCTGAATGAGCATGGTTATAAAGTTGATAGCTATCTTGAGAAAATAAGAACTTATAACCGGTTTAATAATGAAAAAAATAGAAAATTACAATATTTGCCCATTTCAATTCATTTTTTTACAAAGAATAATTTTTAGGTATGGGGTGCGATATACGAAGCTATATGATACTGATGATACTAATGATAATGTAGAAGACTTAATAAAAAAATTTTCAAATAGATAAAGTAATCATTTTACATTTTTTTCAGATAATCAGAATTTTTGGATTAAATCAATATCAAGAAGTGATAAATATTTCTGATTATTCAATTAAAATGTTTTTTTGAAGAGTTTATAAATGGAAACTTATACAATTGTTTTTTTAACCACATTAGAAGAAGTGATTGAAGAAATGCAGAAGTTAATAGGATTTGACATAATTCCTAGGATAAATATTTCAAATGTTACTAGCGTTAAACTTGATTTAAGAGAAACTATAAAAAAACATAGATTTTTCGATTATTAACTTATAATTCATCAAAAAAATTTGATTCTTTAAGTAGAAACGATTTATCCAGTATTTGTTCAAGTTTAGATAATGGTAAAGCTCAAGTGTTGATAGGGGAATCAGACTTCGCCCAATCATATATCACTTCTGAATACTTGTATCAGGTGTTAGTCGATAAATTTAACAATAATAAATTAGAATATAAATTCGATTATACTTCTGTTGTGGCCGGTTATTTAAAGACAATTGAACAATTTCTTTACAAACTTTTATGTTATCAGATGGATTATGATAGAAATGAGAAATGGATCAAAAGAGGGAAAAAGTACGTTAAGAGAAATCACAAAAGGAAGTATCCTAGAGAAGAGGAAGTAAGGAAGCATCCAGATAATGATGAAGGAATTTATCAAGTTTTAGTTACTCGAAATAATCTTAAATTTATGGATATTAGTTTAGGTTCACTAATCTGGTATGTATCCGATAATGAAAAGTGTTGGAATCTAAGTGCCCAGGGAAAAAAGTTATTAAATAAACTTTTATTGGATTATAAAGATTCCGTTCGAAATGGGTATTTTCATAAACACAATCTAGAAGATATTGAAGAAGTAAAACGTATCAGAGAAAATACTTTATATCTTTTTATGTTTTTATAATTGGAGGTTTAAAAAGATTTTTGATATTACTAAATTTGGTATTTTTAGATTTTTTTCATTTAATGATTTCTTTATTGCAATTTCTAAAGTGCCAAAACATAGACCATTGTATATTCAAGAAACAATAATAAGTCAACCACTATTAATGAAAAGAGTTTATAAACAAGAAGTTGAAAGTTATAATTTGAATGGACAATTGGAACAAAATATCTATTTTGCCAAAATAAATGATTCTACAATAAAATATGAGTCAGTTACGGATGTACCCAAGAATGACCTGGTCATTTTTAATGCTAAAAATGTTCCTTATAGAGTAGAGTGTATCGAAAGAAGTACAGAAGATGGTTCTAACAATAAAGTTGAAATTTATAAAAAAATTAATTAAATCAGAAGTGGAAAGTCTCATCCCTCTAAATAAACATTGAATTTAATAATTGTTTCGCCATATATATCATTAGACCATTCCAGTATTTAAGTTATCTAGAAATTAATGTACCTAGATTCAGTACTACACATATAATAAAAAGCTCCTCTTTGAAACTTTTCACAGTTAAAAGAGTAGCTTTTTCTTTTTTTGATGATATTTAGAATCCAATTTTCGTTATTTATTTTTTTTATTAAATCCATTGACAACAAAAGGGATCAGTGCACCAATTATAGTACCTGCAATAGCAGCAGACTTAGAGGATACAATTAATTTAGAAGCTTGAGAGATTTCATCAAAATCTAAATTTTCTGCTTCAGCTTTAGACAATACTTCTAATAACATTTCAGCACGCTTAGCTCTATCAGAGTCGGTTGACTTTAGTTTTTCAATTTCAAAATCAACAACTGTTCGTATTGCAATGTAATGAAGTTTGGTTAGTTTGCTATTCTTTGTTTCTAAATTACTAATAGTTTGTTTAGTGACTCCAATAAGATCACCTAAATCAGCACTTGTCCAATTTAAAATTTCTCTAATAGACTTTAAATTGTCTTGCAGTATTTGTCTTGTTTTCTCATTTGAGGGATATTTTTCTTTTTTCATTTCACGACACCTACAATTCTGTATTTACATTATAACAGAAATTTGGGACATAAAAAAGCATTGTTTTGGTCAAGATTATAATTTAAATAAAAAATAATTGACAAAAGAAAAACAATGGACTATAATATCGGTATTCTTAAGAAAGTGAGGAATAAAGTTATGATTAGCTTATTAAAAATAAAGTGAGTCATATGTTTGTTCTAGTTTCTGTGTCAGAAGCATGACCAGAAGTTTTTTGAGGTAGTGTATACCCTGCCGTTCCATTAAAGGAGGAAAGTCATAATGAATTTACAAGTAATGCTTAATATTGTGTTGATTATTGGAATGATCTATTTTGTTGTTAGAAGATATATTATTGCATCAAAATTTACAGATTATATGATTAAGAATGGAGGGGAAGAAATTGAATTTATAAAAGAGAACAACTTGAGTTTCTCTGAATGTGTAAAATTGCTTAATAAAAAACATAAAATTGGGATAGTCAACGCATTTTCAGTTGTAAACTGTTTAAGAGAAAAGTAAGCTGATCCTTTAATGTCGTTAATAAAAATAGCCGAAGTAACACTATTTACTATGGATCAGGCTGAATCTGATAATGTAGAAGCTTCATATACTTGTTTATTAAAAATAGGAGTTTATATTATGTCAAAATTATACGAATGTAGTGAGTGTGGTGAGTTGTTTTCCAAGCATGAAATTGATTGGGAAGGTAGCGATGAAAGCTATGAGTCTTATTATTGTCATGACTGTTCTAGGTTTCTAGAGCAATGTGGAATTGATGCAATGGATCCTGATGGATTTGGGTATGACGAATATGGAAACTGGGATTCTGAACGATTAGGATTATAAATACCTTTGAAAAACTCCTATCGCCTCTTCGTCCGTCCCCTTGTTAGATATTTATAACAGTCTTAAAAAATCACATAAGAAAGTGTAAGAATGAAGTTAATACCGTACATTTTTATAAATAGAAATTTATTGTCTGTTACCGGCACAAAAAAAGAAGTGTTTTCTAAATGTCTCAAAATTGCAAGTAAATATGGAAAAGTGATAGGCAGTGATGAAATGTTTGGGGATATTTATCTTAAAACAAAACTAAATCTGCGCCAGTTACATTTTCCAAGAGAAATAAAAATATCGGTTGCTGCCACTGAGGTTCAAGATTTGACTATTATAAGGTTTGGTGATAGGTATGATTATACTAGTTCATGGCTTAAGGACGTTTTTGGGAAAGAATTCTTTAAAAAATGAAAACCTGTATATAGTTATAATGAAGAGCTTCAAAACCATACTGGAACTTCCCTAAATTATCAAGCTAATATCAATTTTTTGAAATTTTAGTTGCGTAAGGATGCCCTTAAATACTGTTATGAAGCTATTTTTAAATCAATTGAAAATAATGCTTTCCAAACCAGGTCTTACGATAATATAGAGGTTTACAATATAATGGGAAGTACGGCAATTAATCAACTATATTCAGAAAACAAAGCTTAATCTTGCTTGAAACGTTATTAATTAGAGGTTTATCCGTAAGGATAAGCCTTTTTTGTTGGTGTTGGAGATGATTATTTATCTCTTTTATTATTGCAACAAAAATATCTAAGTCATATTGCTAAAACTCTCTAAAACTTGTACAATAACGCTATGAAAAAATTTAAACAGTGGAGTTGGATCCTTTGTGGCTTTCTTATTCTCTTTTTAGGTGCTACATTTATGTTTCATCAAGTCAGTTTGCAAAAAGAAGGGAAGCTACTCACACCCATAGGTAAACAGGTTACGGTCAATGGCCATCAAATGAATGTCTCGATTACTGGAGAAGGGCCTGAAACAATCGTGTTACTTTCAGGTGCTGGCATCGCCTCCCCTATCCTAGACTTTAAGAATCTATCAGATTCCCTATCCAAAAAATACAAAGTTGTTGTCGTGGAGCGAGCAGGATATGGTTTTAGTGAAGATAGTGATCGTTCAAGAGATGTGATGGAGGTCCTTTCTGAGACCCGTCAAGCTTTGGCGCAAGCTCATGTTTCGGGGCCTTATGTGATTGTTTCTCATTCAATGGCTAGCCTTGAGAGCCTTGCTTGGCAAGAGAAATATCCTAATGAAGTGAAAGCCTTGGTTGGTCTGGATTGGGCATTACCAGCAAGTTATGAGGATTTAAAGGATAATCAGGCCTTGCTTACTGTGGCTTATTGGAGCAGTAAGATTGGCTTATTGCGCTATTTCCCTGAGTCCTTTTATATAAAAAATCCAACTCTGACTGAAACTGAACGACAACAATATAAATTACTAGCATATAAGCAGTTGATGTCACAAGCCATGCTTCATGAATCCCGTTTGGCAAAGGAAAATGCCAAGAAAGTTCCATCTAGCATTAATCCGAAAATTCCAGCCTTACTCCTGGTTTCTAACGGTGAAGGCACGACCTTTAGCCAATCAGAGTGGCAACGTTATGCAGAGAGATTTGCAAGCGATCAGTCTAATGTTCAAGTCGTCTATATGGATGCGCCTCACGACCTCTATCATTATCAAAGCGATGCTATTGTTTCTCACATTAAAGAATTTTTGGAGAATAATTGAGGGCTTAAAAATCCATTGAGACTGATGATAATAATTAAATGCTGGAGGATTAACAGTAGAATCGTTAATTTTCTCGATTAAAAAAATTCTTTTTCTTAACAATAAACCTTCTCGTGAGGGTGGTTTTTTTGGTGTCTTAAGGAAACTATTTAACAGAATTTTTGATTAAAAGTTTCATTTTAAGAGAGAAATCTCTAATTTCATAATCAATAAGCAAACGCTTGCAGTCCTATTTTTATTAGATTATAATAGGTTGGTATAAAGCCTTCTGTAATAATATTGAAAAAGTGTAGAAAGTAAGGATTTAGAATATTTGTAGTCAAAAATACAATGTTGCTTCTTACGATAGGGAGATAGATATGGCAATGATAGAAGTGGAACATCTTCAGAAAAATTTTGTGAAGACAGTTAAGGAGCCGGGGTTAAAGGGAGCCTTGCGCTCCTTTATTCATCCTGAAAAGCAGACCTTTGAAGCGGTCAAGGATTTAACTTTTGAAGTTCCAAAAGGGCAGATTTTAGGATTTATCGGGGCAAATGGTGCTGGAAAGTCGACAACCATCAAAATGCTGACAGGAATTTTGAAGCCCACATCTGGCTTTTGTCGGATTAACGGCAAGATTCCCCAGGATAATCGCCAAGATTATGTCAAGGATATTGGAGTCGTTTTCGGACAACGTACCCAGCTATGGTGGGATTTGGCACTGCAAGAGACCTACACGGTTTTGAAGGAGATTTACGATGTGCCAGACTCGCTTTTCCATAAGCGTATGGACTTTTTGAATGAAGTTTTGGATTTGAAGGAATTTATCAAGGATCCTGTGCGGACTCTTTCATTGGGTCAACGGATGCGGGCGGATATTGCGGCTTCCTTGCTTCACAATCCCAAAGTTCTCTTTTTAGATGAGCCGACTATTGGTTTGGACGTTTCGGTCAAGGACAACATTCGTCGAGCCATAACTCAGATCAATCAAGAGGAAGAAACTACTATTCTCTTGACCACTCACGACCTGAGTGATATTGAGCAACTCTGTGATCGGATTTTTATGATTGACAAGGGGCAGGAGATTTTTGATGGAACGGTTAGCCAACTCAAGGAAACCTTTGGCAAGATGAAGACTCTCTCCTTTGAACTGGTGCCAGGTCAAGGTCATCTTGTCTCTCATTATGAAGGCTTACCTGATATGTCCATTGATAGACAAGGAAATAACCTGACTATTGAATTCAATAGTTCCCGCTACCAGTCGGCCGATATTATCAAGCAAACCCTGTCTGATTTTGAAGTTCGTGATTTGAAGATGGTAGATACGGATATTGAAGATATTATCCGTCGCTTCTATCGAAAGGAGCTCTAAGATGGTCAAATTGTGGAGACGTTATAAACCCTTTATCAATGCAGGGATTCAGGAGTTGATTAGCTATCGAGTCAACTTTCTACTTTATCGGATTGGCGATGTCATGGGGGCTTTTGTGGCCTATTATCTCTGGAAGGCTGTCTTTGATTCCTCGCAAGAGCCTTTGATTCAGGGCTTCAGTATGGCGGATATCACCCTCTACATCATCATGAGTTTTGTGACCAATCTTTTGACCAGGTCTGATAGCTCCTTTATGATTGGTGATGAGGTCAAGGATGGTTCCATTATCATGCGCTTGTTGCGACCAGTGCATTTTGCGGCTTCTTACCTCTTTACGGAGCTTGGTTCCAAGTGGTTGATTTTTATCTCTGTTGGACTGCCATTTTTAAGTGTCATTGTTTTGATGAAAATCTTGTCTGGGCAAGGGATTGTAGAAGTGCTGGGATTAACTGTCCTTTACCTTTTTAGCTTAACCCTGGCTTATCTGATTAACTTTTTCTTTAATATCTGCTTTGGATTTTCAGCCTTTGTATTTAAAAATCTTTGGGGTTCCAACCTACTTAAGACGTCCATAGTGGCCTTTATGTCTGGAAGTCTAATTCCCTTGGCTTTCTTTCCAAAGGTCATTTCAGATATTCTGTCCTTCTTACCTTTCTCATCCTTAATTTACACTCCGGTCATGATTATTGTTGGGAAATACGATGCTAGTCAGATTCTTCAAGCACTTTTGCTTCAGCTTTTCTGGCTTATAGTGATGGTGGGCTTGTCTCAGTTGATTTGGAAACGAGTCCAGTCATTTATCACCATTCAGGGAGGTTAGTATGAAAAAATATCAACGCATGCATCTGATTTTTATCAGACAGTACATCAAGCAAATCATGGAATACAAGGTAGATTTTGTGGTTGGTGTGTTGGGAGTCTTTCTGACTCAAGGCCTGAACCTCTTGTTTCTCAATGTACTCTTTCAACATATCCCCTCCTTAGAAGGCTGGACCTTTCAAGAGATAGCCTTTATCTATGGTTTTTCCTTGATTCCTAAGGGATTGGACCATCTCTTTTTTGACAATCTCTGGGCTTTAGGTCAACGACTAGTTCGAAAAGGGGAGTTTGACAAGTATTTGACTCGTCCTATCAATCCTCTCTTTCACATCCTCGTTGAGACCTTTCAGATTGATGCCTTGGGTGAACTTTTGGTCGGTGGAATTTTACTAGCGACAACGGTGACTAGCATTGCTTGGACTCTTCCAAAATTCCTGATTTTTCTAGTTTGTATTCCTTTTGCGACCTTGATTTATACTTCTTTGAAAATCGCGACAGCCAGTATCGCTTTTTGGACCAAGCAGTCAGGTGCCATGATTTACATTTTCTATATGTTTAATGATTTTGCCAAGTACCCGATTTCCATTTACAATTCGCTCCTTCGTTGGTTAATTAGCTTTATTGTACCTTTCGCCTTTACGGCCTACTATCCTGCCAGCTATTTCTTGCAGGACAAGGATGTCTTCTTTAATATCGGTGGTTTGCTTCTGATTTCTCTTATCTTCTTTTGCATCTCTCTGAAACTCTGGGATAGGGGATTAGACGCATACGAAAGTGCAGGTTCGTAAGAGCTAAAGTAAGACTAAAATCAAGAAAGGAACTTATGATGTTTGTAATTGAAGAAGTGAAAGATGAAGAGCAAAAAATGGCAGTTGTCGCTGAGGTTTTAAAAAATTAGAGATTTTTCCTCAACTATGGGATCTTAAAAATCCTTGTCAGATTTTGATTAAAAAGATCAACTAAAAGTGCTTGACATCCGCTATCAGAGTGCTATACTGAGAAGGTAATCGCCGAATTAGCTCAGTTGGTAGAGCAACGCACTCGTAACGCGTAGGTCACAGGTTCGATCCCTGCATTCGGCATCAAATGATACAAGACAAAGCCCCTTGTGACGGGCTTTTTTTGATGTCGTATTACTTTTTGTATCAAAATTTGTACCAAATGATTCTAAAAGTTTTCAAACTCATCTTTGCTTTTCTCAATCGTCATGGACTGGAATGGTTTCATGAAGGAGGGGAACCATCCCCTAAATATGGATAGTTCATCTGGCCTATTCATGTTCATGTAACCAGATAGTCCGATAATTTGACCGCTTATCCAAATTTCCTTGTCACCCTTGCCTCTGTTTGTTATAGTAGGTTTATCAAAAGAAGCTAGTCTTCTGATAACATTATAAAAAGAGGTAGTATCATGAAAAAATTAATTGGTTTTGGATTTATCCTTGCAGCTATTGCCGTCATCACCTTTAGTATGGTTGGTTATCCGAAAATAGATGCCAATCTTTGGCCCTTGGTTCCAGTTGTCTTGTTTGCTTTCTTTACGCTTGAAAATGCACTCAAGAAAGACTACAAGTCCAGCTTGATTTGTGCCATCATTGGTTTTATCATCGCCAATGCCATCTATGATCTTCTTCCGATTTCAAATGGGGTTGTGATTACTGCGGGTGTCTTGGCTTGTCTTGGTCTCGGTTTTCTCTTTCCAGACGCACCAAAAGAAAGATAATGCTTCCAATTTTATTCGCTTCAGGGGCTTGGTACGAAGACGTTTCTTCAGACCAAGTCCTTTTTAGCTGTCTGAAAGAACCACTTAGGGGCTGAAAAGAACCACTTACCGAAAAGGACTTGTAAGATTTTGAACACCTGTTATAATGTTACTAACAAAGGTTAAGAAAGGAGTCCTATGAAAGTTCGTATCGAATTAGATCCTGAGATGGATGAGCCAGAAATGATCATCCGGGCTCCTCGATTGACGGAGGATGTCGCCCGCTTGCAACAGTTGATCTTGGAGCAAAAAATGACGCCCTTGACCTTTTACAAGGATCGAAGCGAGTACTTTGTAGATGTGTCAGAAATTCTCTTTTTTGAGACAGATGGTGAAAAGATCTATGGGCATACCAGAGAAGAGGCTTACGAGGTCCGTCAAAAACTCTACGAGTTGGAAGAGATCTTGCCGATTGCTTTCTGTCGCATCTCCAAGTCGACCATCGTCAATACCAAGCAGATTTATTCCATCGAAAAATCTTTTTCGGGAACCAGTACAGTAAACTTTTATCAAACCCATAAGCAGGTACACGTGTCCCGACACTATTATCAACTCTTAAAAGAACGGTTAAAGGAAATGAGGTAACAAAATGAAAAATAAATTAATTGGGATTTTCTTAATCCTCCTAGCAGCCTTGGTGCTCTTACAAGGCTATTTTGTAAAATGGGAGATCAGTATCTGGACGCTGGCTTGGGTTGTCTTGCTCGCAGTCCTTTCCCTCTCTAGTTTCTTGAAGCGCCACTTTGGTTGGGGCTTCCTATATGGGATTTTGGCCCTCTTCTCCCTTAACGGCCAATACCATTTTCTTCCAGTATCCAATTCGGTGGTCATCTTTTCTTCTATTTTAGCGGTGATCGGTCTCAATATTCTCTTCAAGCCTTCCAAAAAAGCAAAAGCGACTTGGAACTCCTACACAGCAGGAACATCTTCTCAAACTGCTGGCAATGACATCGATGTCTCCTTCTCTACAGTGACCAAGTATTTGAATGATCAGAATTTTACAGGTGGAAGTGCGGATGTGAGCTTGGGAGAAGCTTCTATCTATTTTGACAATTGCCGGATCGAAGGCCCCTCAGCTCAGTTTGCGGTGGATGTCTCCCTTGGAAGTTTGAGTCTCTATGTCCCGAGCGACTGGCGGGTTCATGTCAATGTAGAAAGTTCTCTGTCAGCCATCCAACACCAGGAAAATCCTAGCAATTTAACCAGCAAAGACTTTTACATCGTCGGAGAGGTCTCACTGGGGAACCTAGAAATCATCTATGTAGGTGAGAATTCCTTTTCATAAGCCGATCTAAGAAAAACTTATTCAAAGGTCTTGCCAAGAGAAAGTTTTTTTGGTAATATAGTACGGTATGTGGTGCTAGCACATCCGTAATATTAGATCTAATAGGAGGCAAAACAGAATGGCTAAAGTATGTTATTTTACTGGTCGTAAGACTGTATCAGGAAACAACCGTTCACACGCGATGAACCAAACCAAACGTGCCGTAAAACCAAACCTTCAAAAAGTAACTGTCCTTATCGATGGTAAACCTAAAAAAGTTTGGGCTTCAGCTCGTGCATTGAAATCTGGTAAAGTAGAACGCGTTTAATAAAGAAAGAAGGCTGGGCATAAAGTGTCCAGCCTTCGCTTTTTGATAGGAATAGTAGTATGACGCAGTGGTTGATTGGAACTACTCATGTTTGAAACATTCGTACTTCCTAATCAACTGCGCGGGGGTGGGAAAATTGAAAAGGTTTGGGGAACCTTTTCAACTTTTTTTATTTTACAGAGTTCTTTCCCACTCCCTTTTCTTTTTCTTCATTTTTCCTCTTTTTGGACATTTGTATCAACCGATAGGAGAAAGGTGTATCCCTTTTACACGCGCCCTCTTTTATGGTAAAATAGAATATAAAATACTTTTGAGGTAGAAATTATGACAGTAAAAATCAATACAAAAGATGGTCAAATTGAATTGACCGATGATGTCATCGCAACTGTTGTAGGCGGTGCAGCCACTGAAATTTTTGGAGTGGTTGGGATGGCCAGCAAAAACGCGATTAAAGATAATTTCCAAGCTCTCTTAGGTAAGGAAAACTACTCTAAGGGTGTCGTTGTGAAAACAGCGGAAGCAGGAAGTATTGCGGTTGATGTTTACACTGTTTTGAGCTATGGTACAAAGATTAGCGAAGTCTCAAAAAATATTCAAGAGCGTGTCAAATTCAGTTTAGAAAATCAACTTGGAATCACAACGGATACAGTCAACGTCTATATCCAAAACATTAAAATTGTGGGAGAATAATCGTGTCTAAAATTACAACTAGTTTATTTCAAGAAATGGTCCAAGCAGGGGCTACTCGCTTAAATAAACAAGCCGAGTATGTCAATTCATTGAACGTTTTTCCTGTACCAGACGGTGATACTGGAACCAATATGGGAATGACCATTGAAAATGGTGCAAAAGAAGTAGCTGATTGCTCTGCTTCAACTGTTGGAGAAGCAGCAAATATCTTTGCGAAGGGGCTTTTGATGGGAGCGCGTGGAAACTCAGGAGTGATTACTTCTCAGTTGTTCCGCGGATTTTCTCAAAGCGTCAAAGACAAGGATGAATTGGATGGGGCAGCTCTTGCGGCAGCCTTCCAAGCAGGGGTTGAAGTAGCCTATAAAGCGGTTATGAAGCCTGTTGAAGGGACCATTTTGACCGTTTCTCGCGGTGCTGCCATCGGTGCCAAGAAAAAAGCAGAATCAACCAATGATGCAGTAGAAGTCATGCGTGCAGCCCTTGAAGGAGCTAAAACAGCCCTTGCCAAAACACCAGATATGCTTCCAGTATTGAAGGAAGTCGGTGTGGTGGACTCTGGTGGTCAAGGTTTAGTCTTCATCTATGAAGGGTTCCTATCAGCTTTGACAGGAGAATTCATCGCTTCTGAAGAATTTGTTGCGACTCCAGCAACCATGTCAGAAATGATCAACGCAGAGCACCACAAGTCCGTAGCGGGCCATGTGGCAACTGAAGATATCACCTTTGGTTACTGTACAGAAATCATGGTCGCTTTGAAGCAAGGTCCAACCTATGTCAAAGACTTTGACTACGACGAATTCCGTAACTATTTGAACAATCTTGGGGATTCTCTATTAGTCGTCAACGATGATGAAATCGTCAAAGTCCATGTCCATACTGAAGATCCAGGTCTTGTCATGCAAGAAGGTCTTAAGTACGGAAGCTTGGTTAAGGTGAAAGTCGACAACATGCGCAACCAGCACGAAGCACAAGTTGAAAAAGAAGAGCGCCAAGCGAAACCAGCTGAAGCAAAAGAATATGCCATCATTGCAGTCGTTGCGGGTGACGGTTTAGCGGATATCTTCAAAGCGCAAGGGGTGGATTACATCATCTCTGGTGGTCAAACCATGAACCCATCGACAGAAGACTTTGTCAAAGCTGTTGAAGAGTTGAATGCGCGCAACATCATTATCTTGCCAAACAACAAGAATATCTTGATGGCGGCTCAATCTGCAGCAGAAGTCATTGAGCAACCAGCAGCAGTCGTAGAGACGAAGACCATCCCTCAAGGATTGACCAGTCTTCTTGCCTTTGATGAGAGCAAGTCGATCGAAGAAAACTACGAACGCATGAGCGCTTCATTGGAAGATGTTGTTTCAGGTAGTGTGACGACAGCCGTTCGTGATACCACTATTGATGGTCTTGAAATCCATGAAAACGACAATCTTGGAATGGTTGATGGTAAGATCGTCGTTTCCAATCCAGATATGATGGAAACCTTGACAGCTACCTTTGACAAGATGTTGGACGAAGATAGTGAAATTGTCACTATTTATATTGGTGAAGATGGTAAAGAAGAAGTAGCCAATGACTTGGCTCAAACCTTGATGGCTAAATATGAGGACGTCGAAGTCGAAATTCATCAAGGAAATCAACCAGTTTACCCATATTTGTTTAGCGTTGAATAATCAAAAAATTTCAAAAATAGCAGGAAAAAGAGCCAAAAAATGATTTTTTGGCCCTTTTTTTGATAAAAAAAGCTTTATGAAAGCGATTAGATAGGTGTTTTTAGACAATTTTAATTTGATATGTTATACTTTAGAAAAATAGAAATAGGAGAAAAAAGCAAATGAAAAAGGTAATCTGCTTTTTAGGAGCTTTGCTTTTGGTGATGACGGGGTGTGCTACTAAGTCTCAATCCACAGAAACATCAAAAAGCTCAACCACTACTTCGATAGAAAAAAGTGAAACTGTTACCAGTGAGGCAAAGGAAGAAACCAAGGTTCTCACTGCAGAAATCAACGGCAATCAACATCGCTACACCATCACGACAAAAGGTGATAAGGTTCAGAAATTAAAGTTAGATGTTTTATCGGCCCTACCAGAAAAAATCGCCACTAATTCAGCTAATCTAAGTCCTGAAGAAATGACAAAAATTATCAATGAAGGTTTGCAGTCAGATTCAGAATACAAGGCTCTGAAAGACACAGCTGGCTTCAGTATCGAATATAAGGTCACTCCAGAGAAAAAATTAGCCTCAACAGTCTCTGTTGATATGGAAACCATTGATTGGGACAAGGTTAAAGATCTATCTTACTTTAAAGATCTTGGTATCGGTGACCTAAAAGACATCAGGGCGTCTACTGTTTTCACAGGATTAAAACTCCATGGTTTCAAAGAAGAAACTCCAGCACCATAGGTTTGGACTCTTGTCCGGCCTTTTTTTATTTTCCATGACATTTGTCATGTGAGCCAGTGACAAAATCATCTAGTGGCTGTTATTTTCTTTGGCTATAATATAGTCAGAAAGTAAGAGGTAAGGAAAAATGAAACAATGGTTCTATAAAGTGTTTACGTTAACAGTGGTTGGGATGGTCATCTATTTGATCTTTTCAAAGGATGATAGTCTCTATTACCATTTCCCTTGGGAATTATTTGCTGGGATTGGCATCATGAGCTGGGCGGTCCAAGAAGGTCTAAAAATGGTCAAGGCTGTTAAAAAGGAGATGGAGCAATGAAAAAGAAACTTGGAATTGGATTGGTAGCTGTTTTGTGTTTGATCCTTTGGGTAACTGAGATGATGACGGGCTGGTTCTCTGCCCATTTTCCTAGCTGGTTTTTCCAAACGGTTTGGGGAGTGACCTTGGTCGTCTATGTCATCATTCCAGCTGGCCAGATTTGGTTGAAAGGAGAGTCCTATGAGTGTCATTAGAGTTGAGAACTTGAACAAAAGCATCAAAGGAAAGGTGATCCTAGAAGATCTTTCTTTCACAGTCGAGAGAGGGGATTGCCTGGCCTTGATTGGACCAAACGGGGCAGGGAAGACAACCTTGATGGATTGCCTCCTAGGAGATAGGAAGGTGACTTCTGGAATCATTGAAATAGAAGGAAAAGCTCCTGGTCATCCTCAGTTAAAGGCTAGTGTCTCTTATCTCCCTCAAGAGAATGCCATCGTGCAAAAGCTAACCGTGCAGGAACTGATCAGTTTCTTTCGCTCCATTTATCCCAACCCTTTAACGGTCAATGACATCGATGATTTATTGCGTTTTACTCCAGAACAAAAGAAGCAATTAGCCAGTAAGCTGTCTGGTGGGCAAAAGCGTCTCTTATCCTTTGTGTTGACCTTGATTGGTCGTCCCAGTCTCCTATTTTTGGATGAGCCAACGGCTGCCATGGATACGTCCACTCGCCAACGCTTTTGGGAGATCGTCGGGCATTTAAAGGACCAAGGTGTGACTATTGTCTATTCTTCCCATTACATCGAGGAAGTAGAGCATACAGCTGATCGGATTTTGGTATTGCATCAGGGACATTTGCTTCGGGATACGACACCTCTCGCTATGAGAAGCGAAGAGGTAGAAAAACATTTCACCCTGCCTTTGCGTTACAAAGCTCTAGTGGCAGGGATGGATGGAATTGGTCAAGTGACGGTCAAACCTGATGCCCTTCAAGTTGTGACAGGCGATGCCAATCGTTTGTGGACTCGATTGCAGGAAGAAGGATGTTCGATCCAAGAGATCGAGGTGACCAATAGAAGTTTATTGGATTCTATTTTTGAAAATACAAAGGAAGTAGGTAGAGAAGATGAAACGCATGAAAGCTCTCGGCGTGGTTGAGTGGCATTTGACTAGACGCCAAGCCATTTATTACTTGTTATCAATTGGGATGCCCACGGCCTTTTATCTCTTCTTTTCAGGGATGTACCAGGACACACCAGGAGCACCCGCTCACTTTATGAGGGATTATCTTCTCTCCATGACGGCTTTTTCCATGATGTCTACGGCTATCTTTTCTTTTCCAACGGTTCTTGAAACCGATCGACTCAATAATTGGCAAAAAGTCTTGCGCCATACCCCGGTATCTATGGTAGAATATTATCTAATAAAGGTTGCGGGTCTCTTTGTAGACTTTCTCCTATCCATTGGGGTCGTCTTTACCGTGGGTCATGTGGTGCGGCATGTGAACATGTCTCTACAGGATTGGGTCTTAGCGGCCTTCCTTCTCATCCTAGGAAGTCTAGCTTTTGTAGCTATCGGTCTGGTCTTGACCTTGCTTCCTTCCAGTCAATTGATGTCGGTTGCGGGCAATCTCCTCTATATGGGACTGGCTGTCATGGGTGGCCTATGGATGCCTATTAGTGTCTTTCCAGAATGGATGCAAGCTATTGGCAAATGCCTTCCAACCTATCAATTGATGGAACTGATCAAGACCTTTTTAAATAAGGGGCAGGTCAATGGCTTTGCTAGTCTCTATTTAATCTTGTTTACCTTGGTCTTGTTTACCCTTGTCATCGTCTATCGTCGTCATTCTGAGGTTCGTTCATGATTGAAAAACTCAAGCGTATTCATTATATGTTTTACGCTAGCCTAGTCTTTATGGGCTTTCCCTTTATCTCTATTTTATTGGGTGAGGTTCCCTACTGGCACTTCTTTTTAGCCCTCTTGTTTATTGCTTCCTATCTAGGGATCTTGATTACTGAAAACAAGAAGCTGATCTGGATTTGTTGGCTGTACCTCCTAGCCTATGTAGCAGGAAATACTCTTTTTATTAACGCCAACTATTTTTGGTTTTATTTCTTCATCAGCAACCTATTGGTCTATCACTTTGAGATTCGCAATTTTCGCTCTCCCTATCTTTGGACAGTTTTTCTATCGCAATTCCTGCTTTTTGGGGCCATCTTTTTCAAACAGAGTGCGATGGAGTATGAATGGGTATTTTTAATCATTATTTTCTTTTTTACCCATGCCATGACCTATGGCATGATCCGGATTCAGATGGTGGAAGAGCTGAAAGCTGACCATGCCAAGCAAAACGCTCAAATCAATCTCTTGCTGGCAGAAAACGAGCGCCATCGGATTGGCCGCGATCTGCATGATAGTCTAGGCCACACCTTTGCCATGCTCAGTGTCAAGGCAGACCTGGCTGATCAGTTCTTAACAATCGGTCAGGTTGAGAAGGCGCAGGAGCAGGTGCAAGAGATTCAAGCCATCAGTCAAGAGTCCATGCACCAAGTCCGAGAGATTGTGGAGAACTTGAAGCAGCGAACCCTGGCAAGAGAGCTAGAAACTGTCCAGCAAATGCTAGAAGTGGCGCAAGTCAAAGTAGAAATTCAGAATGAGCTCGATACAGCCAGCATCTCGCCAATTTTGGAGTCTGCTCTAGCCATGGTGTCTCTGGAATTGGCCACTAATATGATCAAACATGCCAAAGCAACGCAAGCCTTTCTCTCTTATCGCTCCACCGAGACAGGTGTAGAAATGATCGCAGAAGACAATGGCATCGGCTTTAGTAAAGTTTCCGATAAGGATCTGCACTCAATCCGCGAACGGATTGCCTTATTGGGAGGAGAGTTAGAGATTAGTCGTCGTCACAAGCCAACCCGCATAGAAATACGAATCCCCTATCAAGAAAGGAAATAAGATGCGCTTATTAGTTGCTGAAGACCAAAGTATGTTGCGCGATGCCCTCTGCCAGCTCTTGCTTTTGCAAGAGGATGTAGAAGAAGTCTTGCAGGCTGGAGACGGGCAAGAAGCTATTCGCTTACTCGAAACCCATCCAGTCGATATTGCTATTTTAGATATTGAGATGCCCATCAAAACAGGGCTAGAAGTGTTGGAATGGGCCAAAAGTCAACAACCCCAGCTCAAGGTTGTCATCGTTACCACCTTTAAGCGGCCAGGTTACTTTGAGCGGGCCCTCAAGGCAGGAGTCGATGCCTATGTTCTAAAAGAACGCCGCATCACGGACTTGATGGGGACCCTGCATACCGTCTTGGCAGGCCAAAAAGAATATTCTCCTGAATTAATGGAGGGAATCTTGACCCATCCCAATCCTCTAAGTTCTCAGGAGCAAGCAGTCCTAAAAGAAGTCGCCAAAGGAGCTTCCAACCAAGAAATTGCTGATCGGTTATTTCTCTCTAACGGGACCATCCGCAATTATATGTCAGCCATTCTGACCAAGTTGGATGCAGAGAACCGGACCGAGGCAGCAAAGATTGCCCAAGAAAGGGGCTGGCTATAAGCAAGCAAAGTTTCTAGGATTCCTAGAGACTTTTTTTGATTGGATTGTTCTTTTTTAGGACAACTCTCATTAATCGGATTTGGATAGAAAATTCAGAAAATTTGTGATTTTTACTTGAATTATTTTCCAAAAATGGTATGATAGTAGCATGCTCATTTGATAATCAAAGAAACAGAAAGGAGAGACATGGAGAAAATTACCTTAGAAACTGCAAAGACAGGTTCAGAGCTTGTGCTAGAAACGCTTCGAGATCTTGGGATTGATACCATTTTTGGCTACCCAGGTGGAGCGGTTTTGCCCCTTTATGATGCTATTTATAGTTTTAAAGGGATCAAACACATTCTTGGCCGACATGAACAAGGCTGCTTGCATGAAGCTGAAGGCTATGCCAAATCAACTGGGAAGCTGGGTGTGGCCGTCGTCACAAGTGGACCTGGAGCAACCAATGCCATTACAGGGATTGCGGATGCCATGAGTGATAGTGTTCCTCTTCTTGTGTTTACTGGTCAGGTCAACCGTTCTGGGATCGGGAAGGATGCCTTCCAAGAGGCAGATATTGTTGGGATTACCATGCCGATTACCAAGTACAATTACCAAGTACGTGAGACAGCGGATATTCCACGGGTTATCACGGAAGCAGTTCATATTGCGACAACTGGGCGTCCAGGCCCCGTCGTCATTGACCTTCCAAAAGATGTCTCTGCCCTAGAAACTGATTATATTTACAATCCGGCCATTAACATTCCAAGTTACCAGCCGACTATTGAACCAAATGAATTACAGATTAATAAAATCTTGAAGCAACTTGGTAAGGCTAAGAAACCAGTCCTCTTGGCTGGAGGTGGCGTCAGCTATGCAGAAGCGGCGGACGAATTGGTAGCCTTAGCAGAACGCTATCAGATCCCTGTGGTAACTAGTCTTCTAGGACAGGGGACGATTGCAACCAGCCACCCTCTCTTCCTTGGGATGGGAGGCATGCACGGTTCTTTTGCGGCAAACATTGCTATGACAGAAGCAGATTTTATGATTAGCATCGGTTGTCGTTTTGATGATCGTCTGACGGGAAATCCAAAGACCTTTGCGAAGAATGCCAAAGTCGCTCACATTGATATTGACCCAGCAGAGATTGGTAAAATCATTACAGTCGATATTCCCGTCGTTGGTGATGCCAAAAAAGCCTTAAAACAATTGTTAGCAGAGCCAGTGGTTCATACCAATACGGAGAAATGGGTTGAGAAAGTTACCCAAGATAAAAATCGGGTTCGTTCTTACGATAAGAAAGAACGCGTGGTCCAACCCCAAGCAGTTATTGAACGCGTGGGTGAGTTGACTAAGGGGGATGCCATCGTCGTGACAGACGTTGGCCAACACCAAATGTGGGCTGCTCAGTACTACCCGTACCAAAACGAACGACAGTTGGTGACTTCTGGTGGTCTAGGAACCATGGGATTCGGAGTGCCAGCCGCCATTGGTGCTAAGATTGCTAATCCAGATAAAGAAGTTGTGCTCTTTGTCGGCGATGGTGGCTTCCAGATGACCAACCAAGAATTGGCAATCTTGAATGTTTACAAGATCCCAATCAAGGTCATCATGCTCAACAACCATTCACTTGGAATGGTTCGGCAGTGGCAAGAAGCCTTCTATGATGGACGAACATCAGAGTCTGTCTTTGAAACCTTGCCAGACTTCCAATTGATGGCGCAAGCCTATGGGATTAAGAATTACAAATTTGATAATCCCGAAACCTTAGAGAAGGATTTGGAAGTTATTACCGAAGATGTACCAATGTTCATCGAGATCGACATTTCTCGGAAAGAGCACGTTTTACCAATGGTACCAGCTGGTAAGAGCAATCATGAGATGTTGGGGGTGAAGTTTAATGCGTAGAATGTTAACAGCCAAACTTCAAAACCGGTCTGGGGTTCTCAATCGCTTTACTGGTGTCTTGTCTAGACGCCAAGTCAACATTGAGAGTATCTCGGTAGGGGCGACAGAAAATCCCAATGTGTCACGGATTACTATTATCATTGATGTCGCGTCTCATGATGAAGTGGAACAAATCATCAAGCAACTCAACCGTCAGGTCGATGTGATTCGCGTTCGAGATATTACAGATAAACCTCACCTCGAGCGTGAAGTGATTCTGATCAAGGTCTCAGCGCCTGCAGAGAAACGGGCAGAATTGCTAGCCATTATCCAGCCCTTCCGCGCGACTGTGGTAGACGTGGCTCCAAGCTCCATCACCGTGCAGATGACAGGAAATGCAGAGAAGAACGAAGCTCTCTTACGTGTCATTCGTCCTTATGGGATTAAGAATGTTGCACGGACGGGTGCAACTGGCTTTACCCGCGATTAAAGCCCACCATTCAAAATAGTTACTACCGCCTAAGAGGCAATAAAAATAGAAAAGAGAGAAAAAACTATGGCAGTTCAAATGGAATACGAAAAAGATGTAAAAGTAGCAGCACTTGACGGTAAAAAAATCGCCGTTATCGGTTATGGCTCACAAGGTCATGCCCACGCTCAAAACTTGCGTGACTCAGGTCATGATGTGATCATCGGTGTACGTCCAGGTAAATCTTTTGATAAAGCAAAAGAAGATGGTTTTGATACTTACACAGTAGCAGAAGCAACTAAATTAGCTGATGTCATCATGATCTTGGCTCCAGACGAAATCCAACAAGAATTGTACGAAGCAGAAATTGCTCCAAACTTGGAAGCTGGTAATGCTGTTGGATTTGCACATGGTTTCAACATCCACTTCGAATTCATCAAAGTTCCTGCAGATGTAGATGTCTTCATGTGTGCGCCTAAAGGACCTGGTCACTTGGTACGTCGTACGTATGAAGAAGGATTTGGTGTTCCTGCACTTTACGCTGTCTACCAAGACGCTACAGGAAATGCTAAAGATATCGCCATGGACTGGTGTAAAGGTGTTGGTTCAGCACGCGTTGGTCTTTTGGAAACAACTTATAAAGAAGAAACTGAAGAAGATTTGTTTGGAGAACAAGCCGTTCTCTGTGGTGGTTTGACTGCCCTTATCGAAGCAGGTTTTGAAGTCTTGACGGAAGCTGGATACGCTCCAGAATTGGCTTACTTTGAAGTACTTCACGAAATGAAACTCATCGTTGACTTGATCTACGAAGGTGGATTCAAGAAAATGCGTCAATCAATCTCTAACACTGCTGAATACGGTGACTACGTGTCAGGTCCACGTGTGATCACTGAACAAGTGAAAGAAAACATGAAAGCCGTTCTTGCGGATATCCAAAATGGTACATTTGCCAACGACTTTGTGAACGACTACAAAGCTGGTCGTCCAAAATTGACTGCTTACCGTGAACAAGCGGCTAACCTTGAAATCGAAAAAGTTGGTGCTGAATTGCGTAAAGCAATGCCATTCGTTGGAAAAAATGACGACGACGCCTTTAAAATCTATAACTAATGAGGTGATGGTGAAGTTGGGAGAAATCCCAACTTCTTTTTCATCAATAGCAGAGATGGATTGGAAGGTGTTTTCAACCATTTAGCAGAGTCTGTATGAAGAGACGTGCCATATCGAACATTTTGGGTGATTTTTCTGAAAATTTGGAAAACACGCTGAAATTTTTGCAGTCTTTTGATATAATTAGATGAAATAAGGAGAAGAAGAGGAAGATCATGATAACATCGAAAGATATCATAAAAGCCCACAAGGTCTTAAAGGGTGTGGTTGTTGAGACTCCCTTAGATTATGATCATTATTTATCCGAAAAGTATGGAGCGAAAATCTACTTAAAGAAGGAAAATGCGCAACGGGTTCGTTCCTTTAAGATTCGTGGAGCCTACTACGCGATTTCTCAGTTGAATGAGAAAGAGAGAGAGCGAGGAGTAGTCTGTGCCTCGGCGGGCAATCACGCTCAAGGAGTTGCCTACACCTGCCGGGAGATGAAAATCCCAGCGACCATCTTTATGCCGATTACAACACCTCAGCAAAAGATTAGCCAGGTTCGTTTCTTCGGTGGAGAATATGTGACCATTAAATTAGTAGGAGATACTTTTGATGCTTCTTCTAAGGCGGCGCAGGAATATACCGAGCTTAAAAACTGTACCTTCATTGATCCATTTGATGATGCCAATGTCCAAGCAGGTCAAGGAACTGTAGCCTACGAAGTTCTAGAGGAAGCTAAAAAAGAGTCAATCGACTTCGATGCGGTGTTAGTACCAGTCGGTGGAGGTGGCCTCATTGCCGGAGTATCTACCTATATCAAGGAACAAGCGCCGGAAATCGAGGTTATTGGAATTGAAGCAGATGGGGCTCGGTCGATGAAGGCAGCCTTTGAAGCTGGAGGCCCGGTAAAACTCAAACAGATTGATAAGTTTGCGGATGGGATTGCTGTTCAAAAGGTAGGGCAGTTGACTTATGAAGCAACGAAAAAAAATGTTGAGACCTTGATTGGCGTCAACGAGGGCTTGATCTCTGAGACCTTGATTGATCTTTATTCTAAGCAAGGCTTGGTTGCAGAACCAGCTGGAGCTGCCAGTGTTGCAGCCTTAGAAGTGTTGAGAGAGTATATCAAAGGGAAGACCATTTGCTGTGTGATTTCTGGGGGGAACAATGATATTAACCGGATGCCAGAGATGGAAGAGCGAGCTTTGATCTATGATGGTATCAAACACTACTTTATCGTCAACTTCCCGCAACGTCCAGGAGCTCTTCGAGAATTTGTAAATGATATCTTAGGACCAAATGACGATATCACGCGGTTTGAGTACATCAAACGAGCAAGTAAGGGGACTGGCCCAGTCTTGATTGGGGTTGCTTTGGCAGATAAGCATGACTATGCAGGTCTGATCAATCGGATTGAACAATTTGACCCTTCTTTCATTAACCTAAATGGAAATGAAACCCTCTATAACATGTTGGTATGATGGCTTCTTTAACAAAGAGTCACTTAAAAAAGTAATAAAATAAAAAGGAGAATCAGGAAATGATTTGGATTTTTCTATTGGCTATTCTAGTAGTTGGAGCTACTGTATTCATTAGCTCACTCTATGTGGTGAAACAACAATCTGTTGCAATTATTGAGCGTTTTGGACGCTATCAAAAGATCAGCAACAGTGGGATTCATGTTCGTGCACCATTTGGTATCGATAAAATTGCTGCGCGTGTGCAATTGCGTCTCTTACAAAGCGAGATTGTAGTCGAAACGAAGACACAAGATAACGTATTCGTTACCATGAATGTCGCAACACAATACCGTGTAAATGAAAACAATGTAACGGATGCTTACTACAAATTGATGCGTCCAGAAGCCCAGATCAAATCTTACATCGAGGATGCTCTGCGCTCATCTGTTCCAAAGTTGACCTTGGATGAATTGTTTGAGAAAAAGGATGAAATCGCCCTTGAGGTTCAAAAACAAGTAGCTGAAGAAATGTCAACCTACGGGTATATCATTGTAAAAACCTTGATTACCAAGGTTGAACCAGATGCTGAAGTGAAGCAGTCAATGAATGAGATCAACGCTGCTCAACGGAAACGTGTGGCTGCCCAAGAATTGGCTGAAGCGGACAAGATTAAGATTGTTACCGCAGCCGAAGCGGAGGCTGAAAAAGATCGCCTTCACGGGGTCGGGATTGCAGAGCAACGGAAGGCCATTGTAGATGGTTTAGCAGATTCTATCAAGGAATTGAAAGACACCAATGTGAATTTGACAGAAGAACAGATCATGTCGATTCTTTTGACCAACCAATATTTGGATACTTTGAATAACTTTGCAGAAAAACAAGGCACCAATACCCTCTTCTTACCAGCAAATCCGGATGGCGTAGAGAATATTCGCACCCAAATCCTCTCAGCTTTAAAAGCTAAATAACAAAATATCTGACTTTTTTAAAATTGTTCGTATTTTCAGCTATTATGGTTGACAAAATATGCAAAAAATTTTATATTAGTATTGGAAATAATAATATAGGAGAAGAATCATGGCTAAATCGAACTTCGAAAAAGTGGAATCAGTTGTTGGTTGGGTACGTGATAAAAAGATCACTGGCTATCGTATCAGTAAAGAAACGAACGCCCGTGAAATGTCTATCATTGCACTTGCGCAAGGTCGTGCAAAAGTGAAAAACATTTCGTTTGAAACTGCGCTTGGCTTGATCGATTTTTATGATAAGAATCATCAAAAATTCGAAAATTAAACTTAGATATAAAAAAGAAGGGAAAAAACTTCCCTTCTTTTTATATAGTATAAATCAGGATATCGTAGGAAAGTATCACTAGCTTACTTCATATCTATCATAGGATTTCAACAAGTTTATGTGTGGAATCGTGCTTTCAATTGATGGTATTTAAAAACTCCCTCATCGGAAGGATGAACTGCACCCCAAAAGTTAGACAGAAAAAATCTAACTTTTGGGGTGTTTTTATTATGAAATTAACTTATGAAGATAAAGTTCAAATATATGAATTGAGAAAGCAAGGTCAAACCTTTAACCAACTTTCAAAAAGATTTGGTGTGGATGCTTCTGGATTAAGATATATGTTGAGGTTGATTGAACGTTACGGAATAGAAATTGTTAAAAAAGGTAAGAATTGTTACTATTCTCCAGAACTAAAACAAGAAATGATTGATAAAGTGCTACTTGAAGGTCGTTCACGAAAAAGTGTATCTTTAGATTATGCTCTACCCCATCCTTCGCTGTTGAAAAATTGGATAGCACAATACAAGAAAAATGGGTATACTATTGTTGAGAAAACAAAAGGGAGAGTACCTAAAATGGGACGTAAACGTAAGAAAACTTGGGAAGAAATGACAGAACTAGAGCGACTCCAAGAGGAGAATGAACGCTTACGTACCGAGGTAGCTTACCTAAAAAAGTTAAAAGAGTTAGAAGACAGGGACGAAGCCTTACAGCGAGAAAGGCAGAGACAATTAGAGAAATGGCTTCAGGAGGATTTCGACTAGATTTACTTCTTGAAACGGCTCGTTTACCGCGGTCAACTTACTATTATCAGTTGAAACAATTGTGTGAACTAGACAGAAACAAAGAGTTTAAAGCTGAAATTCAAGCTATTTTTACTGAACACAAAGGAAATTATGGCTATCGACGCATCACTCTCGAATTGAGAAATCGTGGCTTCGTAGTGAACCATAAGAAGGTGCAGCGTCTGATGAAAGTACTTGGTTTAACGGCTCGAATTCGCCGTAAACGGAAGTATTCATCATATCAAGGAGAGATTGGCAAGAAAGCAGATAACCTTATTCAACGCCAATTTGAAGCAACCAAACCAATGCAAAAGTGCTATACGGATGTGACAGAATTTGTCATTCCAGCAAGCACCCAGAAGCTTTTATTTATCACCAGTTTTTAGATGGCTTTAACAGCGAAATTATCGCCTACAATCTTTCTACTTCACCGAACTTAGCACAAGTAAAAAAATGATGTTGGAACAAGCCTTTACAGAGACACACTACGAGAACACTATTCTCCATAGTGATCAGGGATGGCAATACCAACATAATTTCTATCATCATTTTTTAGAGGATAAAGGGATCCAAGCATCCATGTCACGTAAAGGGAATAGCCCAGATAACGGCATGATGGAATCCTTCTTTGGCATTTTGAAATCAGAAATGTTTTATGGTTACGAGAATACATTTAAGTCGCTTAACCAATTGGAACAAGCTATTATAGACTATATTGATTATTACAACAACAAACGAATTAAGGTAAAACTAAAAGGACTTAGTCCTGTGCAATATAGGACTAAATCCTTTGGGTAAATTAATTGTCTAACTTTTTTTGGGGTCAGTACAGGATTTCCAGTGAGGGAGTTTGTTTTAGTTTAAGAAACGTTGTAAGAATTCTTTGGTCCGTTCTTCTTTTTGGATTGGTAAAGATTTCTTTCGGATCACCTTGCTCAGCGATGACCCCCTTGTCCATAAAGATAACACGACTTGAGACGTCTCGTGCAAATTCCATTTCGTGGGTGACCACGATCATGGTTAAGCCTTCTTTGGCTAAGTCTTGCATAATTTTAAGCACTTCCCCGACCATTTCAGGGTCCAGAGCAGAGGTTGGCTCATCAAAAAGAATAGCATCCGGATCCATAGAGAGGGCCCGAGCGATAGCGACCCGTTGTTTTTGCCCTCCTGAAAGTTGTTTTGGACGAGCAGCCCAATAAGGTTCTCCCATACCAACTTTCTCTAAATTCGCTTTAGCAATCTTCTCAGCCGTTTCTCTGTCCCGTTTTAGGACAGTTGTCTGAGCGACAATGGTAGTTTTCTAAGACATTTAAGTTTTCAAATAGGTTGAAGCTTTGGAACACCATGCCCAATTTTTCCCGATAGTGGGTGAGATCATAGTCAGGATCAAGAACGTTTTGCCCCCGGTAGAGGATTTCCCCATCAGTCGGTGTCTCTAAGAGATTGATGGAGCGAAGGAAGGTAGATTTCCCACTACCAGAGCTCCCAATGATAGAGATTACTTCGCCCTTCTCAACAGAAAGAGAGATGTCCTTCAAAACTTCGTTTTGACCGTAGGATTTTTTTAAGTGTTTGATTTCAAGTATTTTTTCTGCCATTATTTCACCTCTTTGACTTGCATTTGATTGGCACCTGTTGTATAGGTATCAGAATCTAAGCGACGTTCGATGTAACGAAGGATACGGGTGATAGTGAAAGTCAGGATAAAGTAAATAACCGCAATAATAGTAAAGGTTGGGAAGTATTGGTAGTTTTGAGTTGCGACCGTATTTCCTGTAAAGTAAAGTTCGACCACGGAGATAACATTCAAGACAGATGTATCCTTGATGTTAATGACAAATTCATTCCCTGTCGCTGGCAAGATATTGCGAATAACTTGAGGAAGGACGACCTTGCGCATGGTTTGTCCATGGGTCATTCCTAGAGCAGTCGCTGCTTCAAACTGACCAGTATCCACTGCTAAGATTCCTCCACGAACGATCTCGCTCATATAAGCCCCTGTATTGATCGAAACAATAAAGATGGCGGCCCAGGTACGATCCAAGGAAATGTTGAAGGCTTGGGCTGAACCGTAGAAAATAACCATGGATTGAACGATCATCGGAGTTCCGCGGAAGATTTCAATGTAGACATTGAGGAACCAACCAAAGAATGTTTGCAAGGCAGCGAGAGCCTTGTTTTTAGACATAGGCGCAGTCCGGAAGACACCGATCAACAAACCGATAATCAAACCAGCAATGGTCCCTGTCATGGAGATGAGGAGGGTCATACCAGTTCCACGTAAGAACTGTGGGCCATTATCTTTCAAAATCTTCATCATTTGGCTGAAGAAAGTCTGCTCATCATCGCTAGCATCGCTGGAAGCTGGTTGCTTCTTGATCATATCATCCATGAGTTTGACTTGGTCTTCAGATGAAATTTTCGCTAGTGCCGCATTGACTTGGTCAAGTCTAGCGTCACCCTTCTTCATCCCGATAGCGATGGTCGCATCTTCTTCCCCAACTTCAAATCCTTTTTTGAATTGGATCATCTTAAATTTTGAATTAGCGGACTCAGCTGTCAAGGCTTCTGGACGCTCAGAAACATAGGCATCGATAACACCAGATTCTAAAGCTTGACGCATTTGGGCGAAATCACCCATTGCAGTTTCTTGTTTTGCACCCTTGAGTTGGGAGATGAGAGAGTAGAGGTAGACCCCTTGTTGAGAGGTGACCTTGGCATCCTTAAAGTCATCTAGACTAGAGGCATTCGCATAGTTTCCATCTTTGCGGACCAGCATGACTGGCTCACTAGTATAGTAGCTATTAGAAAAAGCAACCTCTTTTTTGCGCTCAGCAGTAGGACTCATCCCGGCGATGATCATATCGATTTTCCCAGAAGTGAGGGCTGGAATTAGTCCGTTCCAAGATGTTTTTACGATCAGAGGTTTTTTACCTAGTCCCTCAGCAACCTTTTTGGCGATTTGAACATCGTACCCGTTGGCATATTGATTGGTGCCATCAATCTTTACGGCTCCATTTGAATCATCTTCTTGAGTCCAGTTGAAAGGAGCATACGCAGCCTCCATTCCAATCCGGAGATACTCATCTGCTTGGACAATATGGCTCATTCCCAGACACAAAAGTAGTCCGGTAAAGAGAGCATAAATTGTTTTTTTCATGTAGTCTCCTCTTCCTTTATAAATAGTATCATCTTATTGTACAGGAAATTGGTCTACTTTTCAAACCTGATAGCCTTTTCATGAAAAAATGCTATAATAAACCAAAGGAGTATAGGGGAAATGAAAAAAATTCTGTATGTTCTATTGGCAGTGATAGCCTGTCTATTTGTAACAGGTCTTGTAAAAGCGGATGGTCCTTCCTATGAGGTTCAGTCTTATCGGGGGACTCTTACCTTGGAAACTTGGGATGATGCTACCTATGAGGAAGAATTGGTCTATCATTTTACAACTTCCTATAATGGTCAATATGTCAGCTTGGGAAGTGCTGGTAAAATGCCTCAAGGTTTTGAAATAGTAATTCCTCCTTTGGTGGAAGTGGAAGGTAGAACCTTGTCGCAAGAACCAGAAGTTCATAATTTAGGCGATGGTTATCAGGTGAAGATTTATAACGGCGGAAGTGCAGGGGATACTGTAAAGATAAAGGTTACCTGGCGCTTAAAAAACCTGCTCTATGTTCACCAAGATATCCTATTATTGAACTGGAAACCAATTAGTGATGGGGATCAAGAGGTCAAAAAAGTAGAGTTACAGGTTATCCCGAAATTTGCCACGCCTGCCTCGAAATCGGAACTGAATATCCATACGGCTTATATGGGGGCTGAGGCAACTGTTCAGAAAGAAGAAGCAAACTATAAGGCTACTCTAGAGAATCTGAAACGAAAAGAAGGTGTTGAAATTTATGCTTACTGGCGGAAATCGGATGTAGCTTCCTTTGGGGAATCCTATCGCGATACAGGCTTGATGGAGGAGTCCAACTATCATCGGACGGAAGCAGGAATTGTTCAAAAACGGACCTGGATTCGCCTATTTATGAAGGTCCTACTCCCAATCCTTATTCTGTTCATCCTTCTTCTTGCTATTTATTATCGTCATCGATTCATGCAATCTGTGACTTCTACCAGAGTTTTCCCAAAAAATAGCCGCTTGTATGAGATTCCAAATGACGTTGCGCCTCTACTAATGGCCTCGATTGTATACTCTACAGAGCTAGATGAGATTTCTCCAACCAAAAAACATGCTCGGGGCGCCTTTAAATTTGATCAGTTGGTGCAAGCAACCTTACTTGATTTGATTGATCGAAAAAATATCATCTGTGAGCAATACGACACTCATACAGTTTTAACCATTCAAAATGAAGATACATTGGATGAATTTGAGCGCGAGTTTCTTAGACTTGCTTTCGGTTCTCAAAAATATTGTAGAACAGATGACTTGTTTTCAGATTATGAAATTTCGGATTCTCTCTATAAATATGCCTCTGAGAAAGAGCAAGATGCCATTCGCAAGCGTGGAAAACAAGCGCAAGATCGGATTGATGCAGCGATTTCTCGTGTCGCTCAGGCAGTTCAACAAAAGATCCAAACCTTTGCCCTTTCTCCTTACTACCGTCCTTTAGAGGTAGGGGAGGAACGTGCAGGCCGTATGTGTCTCTTCTTTGGATGGGCTGCGTGGAGCATTGCTTTGGTAACCAGCCTAATTGCTTATTTCATCTTGAATTGGCTCTCTATCTTTTGTGTGATCTATGTGTTGGTAATGTGGATTCTTCCGGCATCCTTCCAAGGGAAGTTCACCCTCTATCGACGGGATGGAGTCCCAACGGACCTCGGTGCAGAACAGCGCTATTACTGGGATAGCTTCCGTAATATGTTGCGGGATATCGCTCATTTGGAAGAAGCAGAAGTTCAATCGCTAGTCTTATGGAATCGTTTGTTAGTCTATGCCACTCTATTTGGTTTTGCAGATCAAGTAAGTAAAGTGATGAAACTTCGTCAAATCCACTTGGATAACCCAAGTATGGATGCCTATGTCTACACTCCATTTCGTAGTAATCTGATCCATTCCAGCCATCTCTTATCTACTTATGGAACGACCGCGACAACTGCTAGTCATTTTACAGTGTCTTCAAGCGGTAGTTCTGGTGGTGGCTTCTCTGGTGGCGGTGGTGGCGGTGGTTTCGGTGCTTTTTAGAGTCGCACAAGTGCTAGCTAGCCACAGTTGTAGTTACAATTTTAGAGAAGTGAGGTAGGATCTACCTCACTTTTTTTAGTCTATGCATCCTTGCAAGCACATCTGGTTCTATGGCTAGAAATGTGTTATAATATAGCAAATGTAAGTTTAGGAGAAGAAGATGTTTATCATTGAAGTGATAAAAGCGATTCTTTTTGGAATCGTTGAAGGAGTCACCGAGTGGCTTCCAATCTCAAGTACAGGTCATTTGATTTTGATCCAAGACTTTATTCAGTTTAAGGATCAGAAACCCTGCCTTTATGGAGATGTTTAATGTCGTTATTCAGCTTGGTGCAATTATGGCCGTCGTCGTAATTTACTTCGACAAGCTTTATCCCTTTAAGCCTGGAAAATCGAAAAAAGAGGTGAGACGGACTTGGCAATTGTGGGCCAAGGTTGCTGTAGCGACCCTGCCTTTGCTCTTTGTCTTTAAATTGGATGATTGGTTTGAAGCTCATTTTCATAACTCTTTTTCTGTAGCCATCATGCTGATCACCTATGGTTGGGCCTTTATTTACCTTGAAAAACGAGAGCAAGTAGAACCAGAAGTGACGGAATTACACAAGTTGCCTTATAAGACTGCTCTCTATATTGGTTTGTTCCAAGTCTTATCACTTTTCCCAGGGACCAGTCGGTCAGGTGCAACGATTGTAGGTGGTTTGGTCAATGGAGTTAGCCGTTCTGTTGTGACAGAATTTACCTTCTATCTGGGGATTCCTGCCATGTTTGGAGCTAGCCTATTAAAGGTCGCTAAGTTTGTCTTGGGAGGAAATGCTTTAAGTTTCAGCCAAGGGACGATCCTTTTGGTCGCTATGGCAGTTGCCTTCGGAGTCAGTATGGTAGCAATTCGCTTCTTGACAGATTATGTTAAAACTCATGACTTCACGGTTTTTGGAAAATATCGGATTGTTTTGGGAGCGATTTTGCTGATCTATGCAGTAATAAAAATCTTTATCTAATCATGAGATAGGAGTGCTTCTTCTTTCTCTTCAAATGGCTATGTTTGAGGGGGGAGGGAGTGCTCTTTTGTTTAAGGTTTTTTCATATCTGAGGTGGGGGGTCATGTTTTGAAAAATATGTCCCTTTTTAGTATAATAGAAAGACTAACAGTATGAGGTGCAGTCATGAAGATGAAGCAAATCAGTGATTCAACCATAAAAATCACGATTCAATTAGAGGATTTAGAAGAACGAGGCATGGAAATGGCCGATTTTTTGGTGCCTCAAGAAAAAACAGAAGAATTTTTCTATACCATCTTAGATGAATTGGAAATGCCAGAAAGCTTCTTAGACAGTGGCATGTTAAGTTTCCGAGTGACTCCTAAGCCGGATAAGCTCGATGTGTTTGTGACCAAATCAAAAATTGATCAGCATCTAAATTTTGAAGATTTTTCCGACTTGCCTGATATGGAAGAATTGTCGCAAATGTCTCCAGACGAATTTATCAAGACCTTGGAAAAAACCATCTCTGAAAAGAGTAAGGGAGACGGCGATGCTATCCGTCATTTAGAAGCTGAGGAATTGGCTGATGAGAATCAGCTTTCAGAAGAAGATACGCCGAATCATCCAGTAGATACACGGTATATTTATTATATCCTCCAGTTTTCTCAGTTAGAAGAAGTGATTCGGTTTACAAAAGACAGTTCATTATGCGGTCGAGACTTCGGAACTTTATAAAATGGACGGGATTTACTATTTAACCGTCTTGATTGATTTGGAAGGGTGCCCGCAAGAGTATCCAGGTTGGCTCTTGGCAACCATGCGTGAATATGCAGAAGACACAGATACTACTAGAGCTGTCCTCCAGGAACATGGTCATCTCTTGCTCGTCTCAGATGCTATTCACGAACTACAAAAGGTTAATTTGGTATGATTACTTTTCCATTACAATTTATCCTGGTCCTGATTGCAACTTTTTTGATCAGTTTGATTCTAACTCCCTTTGTGAGGTTACTGGCCTTTAAAATAGATGCTGTAGACTATCCAAATGCGCGTCGGATCAATAAAAAACCCATGCCCAGCGCTGGTGGTTTAGCCATTCTTCTTGCTTTCACCATTGCAACCGTGGTATTGCTACCGATGATTACCAAAGGCTATGTAGCTAAGACATCATATCTGACCTATACTTTACCAGTTGTTGTTGGAGGATGGATCATTGGCCTGACTGGTTTAATCGATGATATAAAGAATTATCACCGCGGTTAAAGATGTTGGGGATTTTCCTAGGGGCCAGTGTGATCTGGTTCTTTACAGATTTTCGCTTAAATGATTTCAAGATCCCTTTTGGAGGGCCATTTCTTCATTTTGATCCCTGGTTGTCCTATATTTTAACAGTCATTTGGATCATTTCGATTACCAATGCAGTCAATTTGATTGATGGTTTGGATGGCCTGGTCAGTGGGGTTTCGATTATTTCCTTGGTGACGATGGGGATTGTTTCTCATTTCTTTCTCCCAGTGCCCAATCTCTTTCTGACTATGACGATTTTTGTCTTAGTCATGGCCATTGCTGGTTTCTTCCCCTTTAATTATCATCCAGCGATTCTTTATTTAGGGGATACAGGAGCCCTCTTCATTGGTTTTATGATTGCTGTTTTGTCCTTGCAAGGTCTTAAGAATGCGACGGCTGTTGCAGTTGTTACGCCGATGATTATCTTGGGAGTTCCCATTACGGATACCTTTTTAGCGATTGTTCGTCGGACTCTCTCTGGTCAGAAGTTCTATGCCCCAGACCGGAATCACTTGCACCATCGCCTACTTTCTTTGGGCTTAACGCATCGTGGAACCGTCTTGGTCATCTATGGGATTTCGATGATTTTTGCTATGATTTCTCTTCTATTGAATATTTCGACTCGTATTGGTGGCGTTCTGCTTGTCATCGGTTTGGTATTAGGAGTTGAATTATTAGCAGAATTGATTGGAGTCCTAGGTCCGAACCATAGTCCGCTCCTAAATTGCTTACGCTATATAGGAAATTCTGCCTATCGAGAGGAAGTTCGACAAAATAGAAAAAATAAGACTAAATAAGAACGATTCTAAACACCAGAAAAGCCTTTTAGGCTTTTTTTTGTTATACTAGATAAGACAAAACTCTATAGCAGAAAGGAATACAAATGTCAGTATTAGAGATTAAAGATCTTCATGTAGAAATTGAAGGCAAGGAAATTTTAAAAGGCGTGAACTTGACCCTTAAAACAGGGGAAATCGCAGCCATCATGGGACCTAACGGGACAGGGAAATCCACCCTATCTGCAGCGATCATGGGGAATCCAAACTATGAAGTGACCAAGGGTGAGATTCTATTTGATGGAGTGAATATCCTTGAATTGGAAGTGGATGAACGTGCTCGCATGGGCCTTTTCTTGGCTATGCAATACCCATCAGAAATTCCAGGAATTACCAATGCTGAATTCCTTCGTGCAGCCATGAATGCAGGCAAAGAAGAGGACGAAAAAATTTCTGTTCGTGATTTCATCACAAAATTGGACCAGAAAATGGAACTCCTCAATATGAAGGAAGAGATGGCAGAACGCTATTTGAACGAAGGTTTCTCAGGTGGTGAGAAGAAACGCAATGAAATTCTGCAATTATTGATGTTGGAACCGAAGTTTGCCCTCCTTGATGAGATTGACTCTGGTTTGGATATCGATGCCCTTAAAGTAGTTTCAAAGGGGTCAATGAAATGCGTGGCGAAGGTTTTGGTGCCATGATCATTACCCACTACCAACGTCTTTTAAACTACATTACTCCTGATGTGGTTCACGTGATGATGGAAGGTCGTGTTGTCCTTTCAGGTGGCCCTGAGCTTGCTGTGCGTTTGGAGCGTGAAGGATACGCGAAATTAGCAGAAGAGTTAGGTTACGACTACAAAGAAGAACTCTAATCTTGTGTCCAAAACTGAACAGGATCTTTGAGGAGGAGTAAATGACCAAAGAAAATATCAAACTTTTTTCAGAAATGCATGCAGAGCCCCAATGGTTGCAGGACTTGCGTCAGAAGGCTTTTGATAAAATTGATGATTTAGAACTACCCGTGATTGAACGCGTGAAATTTCATCGTTGGAATCTTGGCGATGGAACGATCACAGAAAGTGAGCCGCTCACGGCTGTGCCAGACTTTACTGCGATTGACAATCAATTAAAATTGGTTCAGCATGGAACCCATACAGTATTTGAACAGATTCCAGTTGACTTGGCCAACCAGGGAGTCATCTTTACAGACTTCCACTCAGCCCTGGAAGTAATTCCAGAGGTCGTAGAGGAATTTTTCATGTCATCCGTTAAATATGATGATGACAAGTTGGCAGCCTACCACACAGCTTATTTCAATAGTGGAGCTGTTCTCTATATTCCAGATCATGTAGAAATCGCGGAGCCAATCGAGGGTGTCTTCTACCAGGATAGTGATAGCGATGTGCCATTTAACAAGCACATCTTGATTATCGCTGGTAAGAACAGTAAGCTTAGTTACCTTGAACGGTTAGAGTCACGTGGAGAAGGTAGTGCCAAGGCAACTGCTAATATCACAGTAGAAGTGATTGCACGTTCAGGTGCGCAAGTGAAGTTTGCTGCGATTGATCGTCTTGGTGAGAATGTCACTGCCTATATTAGCCGCCGTGGGAAACTAGGTAAGGATGCTAGCATTGACTGGGCAATCGGTGTCATGAACGAAGGGAATGTCGTTGCTGACTTTGATAGTGACTTGATAGGAAACGGCAGCCATGCAGACCTTAAGGTCGTAGCTCTGTCTAGTGGGCGTCAAGTGCAAGGGATTGATACCCGTGTAACCAACTATGGTTGCAATTCGGTAGGGAACATTCTCCAACATGGTGTCATTCTTGAAAAGGCAACCTTGACCTTCAACGGGATTGGCCACATTATCAAGGGAGCAAAAGGGGCAGATGCCCAACAAGAAAGCCGTGTGTTAATGCTTTCTGACCAAGCTCGTTCCGATGCTAACCCAATTCTTTTGATCGATGAAAATGATGTGACTGCAGGTCACGCGGCTTCTATCGGTCAGGTAGATCCAGAAGACATGTACTACCTCATGAGCCGTGGCTTGGATCAGGCAACTGCAGAACGCCTAGTGGTTCGTGGTTTCCTTGGATCTGTGATCGTGGAGATTCCAGTCAAAGAAGTTCGTGAAGAAATGATCCAAACCATTGAAGATAAATTATTGAAGAGATAAACATGATAGATGTCGAAAAGATTCGGAAAGATTTCCCGATTTTAGATCAAATAGTGAATGATGAGCCGCTTGTCTATTTAGATAATGCAGCGACGACACAAAAACCAAAAGCTGTCCTAGAAGCGGTGAATCGCTATTACCAAGAGGATAATGCCAATGTTCACCGCGGGGTTCATACTTTGGCAGAACGGGCGACCGCATCCTATGAAGCAGCAAGAGAAACTGTCCGTCGTTTTATAAATGCTTCCTCGACCAAAGAGGTCTTATTTACGAGAGGGACTACGACAGGCTTGAACTGGATTGGGCGGTTTGCAGAGGAAATCCTCGAAGAGGGGGATGAGGTCCTCATCTCTATTATGGAACACCATTCCAACATCCTTCCTTGGCAGGAAGCTTGTCGGAAGACAGGGGCGAAGTTGGTCTATGCCTACTTGAAAGACGGTGGTCTGGATCTAGAGGATTTCCGAGAAAAATTGACAGATCGAACCAAATTTGTTTCCATTACCCATGCTTCTAACGTTCTCGGGGTGATCAATCCTATCCAGGAACTCGCTCAATTGGCTCATGAAAAAGGAGCCATTATGGTAGTGGATGGGGCCCAATCAGTCCCGCATATGAAAATTGATGTGCAAAAACTAGATGCAGACTTCTTTGTCTTTTCCGGGCATAAAATGGCTGGACCGACAGGAATTGGAGTCTTGTATGGAAAAGAGCACTATCTCAACCAAATGTCACCTGTTGAATTTGGTGGGGAAATGATTGACTTTGTCTATGAACAATCCGCAACCTGGAAGGAACTCCCTTGGAAATTCGAAGCTGGGACTCCAAATATGGCTGGCGCTATTGGTTTAGCTGCGGCGATTGATTATTTGGAGGCCATTGGCATGGATGCAATTGAGCATCACGAGCAAGACTTGATTGCCTACGTCTTTCCCAAACTTCAAGCAATTGAAGGCTTGAAAATCTATGGCTCCCAAGATTTAGCGAAACGCTCTGGGGTGATTTCCTTCAACTTAGGGGATCTGCATCCTCATGATCTTGCGACTGCCTTGGATTATGAAGGGGTTGCCGTTCGGGCAGGCCACCATTGTGCTCAACCTTTGATCCAGTATTTGGAGGTTCCAGCGACTGCTCGAGCTAGCTTTTATCTCTACAATACAAAGGAAGACTGTGATAAGCTTGTAGAAGCGCTGATAAAAACAAAGGAGTTTTTCAATGGCACTTTCTAAATTAGATAGCCTCTATATGGCTGTAGTAGCTGACCATTCAAAAAATCCCCACCACCATGGAAAGATTGAAGGGGTTGAACAAATCAACTTAAACAATCCAACCTGTGGCGATGTGATTAGTTTGTCTGTTCAGTTTGATGATGAAGGACTAGTCAAGGACATTGCCTTTGTCAACTCAGGTTGTACGATTTCGACGGCTTCTGCTAGTATGATGACAGACGTTGTCCTAGGAAAATCCAAGGAAGAAGTGCTAGAGTTGGCGACTATTTTTTCAGAAATGGTCCAAGGCAAAGAAGATGCCCGTCAAGACCAGTTGGGAGATGCAGCCTTTTTAGCTGGGGTTGCTAAATTTCCACAACGGATCAAGTGCTCGACCCTGGCTTGGAATGCTCTCAAAAAAGCAATCGATGCTCAAGCCTAATGATGAATAAAAGTGATGAAGATTCAAGTCTGTTTTTTAACCGAGCTTCTGGTGAGAAGTGCTATTAACATTCGGCTGCTGATGGTCCAGGCTAGAAAAAGTAATCACATGTAAAGAGCACTAAAAAGAAAATGAAAGGAAAGATATGACAGAAGAAAGAGTAGAACCAAAACCAATTGATCTTGGTGAATATAAATTTGGCTTTCACGATGATGTAGACCCAATCTTGTCAACAGGAAAAGGGTTGAATGAATCGGTTATTCGTGAGTTGTCTGCTGCGAAAAATGAGCCAGAATGGATGCTGGAGTTCCGTTTGAAGTCTTATGAAGTATTTAAAAAAATGCCGATGCAAACTTGGGGAGCGGACTTGTCAGATATTGATTTTGATGATTTGATTTATTATCAAAAACCATCTGATAAACCTGCACGTAGCTGGGATGAAGTGCCTGAAAAAATTAAGGAAACATTTGAACGGATTGGTATTCCAGAAGCAGAGCGTGCTTACCTGGCCGGAGCAGCTGCTCAGTATGAGTCTGAAGTAGTTTACCATAATATGAAGGAAGAATTCCAAAAGCTCGGAATTATCTTTACGGACACAGATTCGGCTTTGAAGGAATATCCAGACTTGTTTAAGCAATACTTTGCTAAGTTGGTACCTCCAACGGATAATAAGTTGGCAGCCCTCAACTCAGCTGTTTGGTCAGGTGGGACCTTTATATATGTACCGAAGGGTGTAAAGGTCGATGTTCCGTTGCAGACCTACTTCCGGATTAATAATGAAAATACAGGTCAGTTCGAGCGGACTTTGATTATTGTTGACGAAGGCGCTAGCGTCCACTATGTAGAAGGATGTACAGCACCGACTTATTCAAGCAATAGCCTGCACGCAGCCATTGTCGAAATTTTTGCCTTGGATGGTGCTTATATGCGTTACACGACCATCCAAAACTGGTCCGACAATGTCTATAACTTGGTAACTCAAACGGGCCAAAGCAACCAAAGATGCGACAGTTGAATGGATCGATGGAAACCTCGGAGCTAAAACGACCATGAAATACCCGTCTGTTTATCTGGATGGAGAAGGTGCGCGTGGGACTATGCTTTCTATCGCCTTTGCAAATGCGGGGCAACACCAAGATACAGGTGCCAAGATGATCCACAATGCTCCACATACCAGCTCTTCAATCGTCTCAAAATCCATCGCGAAAGGTGGAGGAAAGGTTGACTACCGTGGACAAGTGACCTTTAATAAAGATTCAGCGAAATCTGTCAGTCACATTGAGTGTGATACCATTATCATGGATGACTTATCTGCGTCAGATACCATTCCATTTAATGAAATCCATAACTCGCAAGTTGCTTTGGAGCACGAAGCTAAGGTTTCTAAGATTTCTGAAGAGCAACTCTATTACCTCATGAGCCGTGGTTTATCAGAATCAGAAGCGACTGAAATGATCGTCATGGGATTTGTAGAGCCTTTCACTAAAGAACTTCCAATGGAATATGCAGTTGAGCTCAACCGCTTGATTAGCTATGAAATGGAAGGATCTGTCGGTTAAGGGGATAAAAGGAGAAGCAAATGGGATTCTTAAAAAAATTATTTGGTAATGTTGAAAAAGCGAATAAGGGCGAAATTCCTGTTGAGGAAATTGTTCCACCCTTTACAATTGATCTAGCAGAAGAAGCAGATGATTATTGGAGACAGATGGAACAAAATCTCTTGATCAATGCTGTGAAGGCTGTTGGCGGTCCTGATAAAGCGGATCGTGCCTTTATGCTAGTGAATTTTAAGCCGGGTCAAGAAACATTTGATTTGTATTATCAAATCGATGGGAAATTAATTTCTTGGCAAGAATTGGATCCAGAACTTGTAGAAAAAATCCGCCTTCAACTCTTGCCTCAAGCACCAGCAGTAGCCCATGCAGTCAATGAAAATTACGAAGCTGCCAATGTTCCTGTGATTAGTTATGCCATGCTTCAATTAGAAACGGCGACCATGGCTTGGTTTGGTCGGAAGCTAACAACAGCTACACCTGAAGCTAGCTTATCTTTTGAAGAATTGGTAGCAGGTTGGCGTGCGGTGATTGAACAAGAAATCCCGACTCATCCAATAGACAGCGATACTGCTTTTCCTTATTTCGAAGTTTGATAGAAGTTCTGTTGACGGAATTGAATAAACAAAAAAAGAGGGTGACCTCTTTTTTTGTTTATGAGTATTTATAGTTTTTCGTTGACGTAGCGAACAAATTGATTCCACCACACCTTTAAGAAGAAACTTTTTTGGATATTTTCTCCGCTCACCATTTCCATACTAGGGGCTTTACCTTCGATATACCCTCGACCGATGGGTTCTGGATCAGTGTAGGTAAGGGTTCCGAGAGAAGTACCTTTCTTTATAGGAGCGCTAAATGAAGATTGGTTACTTTTAAAGGTGATTTTAGCTTCTGCTTGGCTTCCTTGTCGTTCGATCACGATGAAGTCATCCTTGGCAACAGCAGTGGCGTTTGTTTTCTTGCCATCGTGAACCGTTGATTTACTGTTGTTGTATGCTTCGCCTTTGCTGATAATGAGGCTTGGAACGAAGTTTTGGCTCACATAATTCATCAGGTTGGCTGTTGCAACAAATCGTGCGTAAGGGTCACCATCGATTGCCTCAACACCAATGACAACGGTAATCATTCGAATCCCATTTTGATTAGTAGAAGCGACAAATGAGATCCCTCCTTTTTCGGAATTTCCAGTTTTTAGACCATCCACCCCAGCTCGATAGCTGGGCATGTTTTCCAGCATATAGTTGCTACTCTCCAATTGAATTCCAGCAAATTCTGCATGGGAGAGGGAGGTGATTTTTGTAACTTCAGGAAAGTCTTCTAGAAGATGTTTTGCGATGACTGCCACATCATAAGCGCTCAGCTTATTTTCGGTATTTTTCTTTTTATTTTCCTCATCCCCATCAATGATAGATTGGTTCAATCCACTAGCATTCACAATCGTCGCATCTGTAATTCCCCAATCTTTGAGCTTTGCTTTCATGAGGAGGACGAATTTTTCTTCGCTACCAGCTACTTTTTCAGCTAAGGCGATGGCGGCACTATTGGCGTTTGATACGAGGAGAGCAGTGAGCAAGTCCTTAACCTTGTATTTACGGGCTTCCATGGGAACGTTGCTGATTCCTTCAACAGCTGTCAGTTGATAGGCTTTATCAGAAATATCCACATCATCAGTTAAAGAGATTTTTCCTTGCTGAATGGCTTCGTAAACGAGATAAGTAGTCAAGAGATTGCTGATTCCGCCAACCTCTTTTTTCTCATCACTATTTTTTTCATAGAGTATTTTACCTGTTGTCCCATCAATCGCAATAGCATGCTGGGCTCCAAGGTCTAGGTCCTCCGCTTTTACAGGAGACGTACTGAGAAGCGCAAGTATTAGACAAAGAAGTAAGGTGATTATTTTTTTCACGTTTGAATCCTCGATTGTTTTTTGTCTCTACTATTGTATCATAAAAGAAGGCAACTGCTCTAATCCTATTTTGCTCTATTAGGACTCAAAGGTCATAGGCAAATTTGAAAGATAGTTGGTAAAATGGAAGAAATAGTGTATAATGGTAGAAAACCTAACATAAGGAGATAGTGATGAAAGTAAATAAACGGTTCGTACTGGCCGGTGTTTCTCTAGCCAGCGCTCTTCTATTGACAGCCTGCGGTGGTGGAAGCAGCAATCAATCTACTTATTCTTATATTTATTCAACAGATCCAAATACATTGGACTACATTGCATCGACTCGTACCACGACGTCTGATATTACAAGTAACCTTGTTGATGGTTTGTTAGAAAATGATAAATATGGAAATTTAATCCCAAGTTTGGCAGAAGACTGGACAGTTTCAGAAGATGGCTTGGTCTATACCTATAAACTTCGAAAAGATGCTAAATGGTACACCAGTGAAGGGGAAGAGTATGGTGCTGTAACAGCTCACGATTTTGTGACAGGAATCAAACATGCTGTGGAATCAAAATCTGAAGGTCTCTTCTTAATCCAAAACTCCATTAAAGGTTTGGATGCCTATGCCAAGGGTGAAACAACAGATTTCAAGACAGTTGGCGTGAAAGCCCTAGATGATTACACCGTTCAATATACCTTGGAACGCCCAGAAAGCTTTTGGAATTCTAAGACGACATCAGGCGTCCTTTTCCCAGTTAACGCAGCTTTCTTAGAATCTCAAGGAAAAGACTTTGGTTCTTTAAAACCAAGTAGTATTCTCTATAACGGTCCCTATTATTTGAAGAATTTAACTTCAAAATCTCAAATTGAACTTGTAAAAAATAAAGAATACTATGATGAAAAGAATGTTCATATTGATAATGTGAAGTTGACTTACAATGACGGATCAGATCCAGAATCAGTCATCAAGAAATTTGAGAATGGACAATATTCATTTGCGACGGTAATGCCAAATAGCTCCACTTATAAGAGTGTGAAAAAGAAATTTGGTGATAATATTGTTTATGGTGTTCAATATGGTACATCTTACTATCTAGGCTTCAACATCGATCGTCAGAAGTATAATCATACAGCCAAAACGACAGATGCTCAAATCGTCTACAAAACAAGCGATTTTAAACAAGGATTTCCGTCAAGCCGTCAACTTTGCCTTTGACCGTGAAGCCTATGCAGCACAAACATCTGGTGCGGATGTGGCGACCAAGATTCTTCGAAACACCTTGGTTCCACCGACTTTTGTTCAAGTAAATGGTGAAGAGTTCGGTAAGGTTGTTGAGAAACAATTGGTGACCTATGGGGATGAGTGGAAAGACGTAAATCTAGATGATGCCCAAACCACTCTCTACAATCAAGAAAAAGCCAAGGCTGAATTTGCAAAAGCAAAAGAACAACTGCAAAAAGAAGGGGTACAATTCCCAATTCATTTGGATTACGTTGTTAGTCAGACAGATAACAGTCAGGTACAACAAGCTAGCTCCTTCAAACAATCCGTAGAAGCTGTTCTTGGTGCAGACAATGTTGTCGTAGATATTCAGAAATTATCTGATGATGACTTTAACAATATTACCTACTTTACAGACACTGCTGCTGAGAAAGATTATGACCTTGCAGGCGGAGGATGGGTTCCAGACTACCAAGATCCATCTACTTATTTAGAGAGTTTAAGCCCTGTTAACGGTTCTGTTTTCTACTATCTAGGTGTGGATGCAGGTTCAAACAGCCCTGCTATTACAGCAGTTGACTTTGGGAAGTATGCAGAGCTCTTAAAAGATGCCAATGCAGAAGTGAGTGACCAAGCTGTACGGTATGAGAAATACGCAAGCCGCTCAAGCATGGCTAACCGATAGTTCGTTAATCTTACCAACTGTTTCAAATGGTGGAACGCCAATGTTGCAACGGACTGTCCCATATAGTCGTGCTGCTTCATGGGTTGGAACAAAAGGTACAGGAACCAACTATAAATATCTTGAACTTTCAGAAGAAGTCATCAAGACAAAGGATTACGATGCAAGTAAAGAAAAATGGTTGAAAGAAAAGGCTGAATCCAATAAAAAAGCCCAAGAAGAATTAAAGAACCACATCGAATCGAAATAGCTGGGATAGTAAGAACGCATAAGTTTAAGTAGGGGAAGGAGCCACTAAAAAGGATTGATTTTTTAGACAGTCCTCCGCTTAGTGGCTCCCTTCACTTGCCAAATATTCAGAAAATTTAGTTTACTTTTTGTCTCACTTATGCTATAATTCTATCTAAATTCAATAAAATGGAGACTCAAAATGAAAAAAAGTAAAGTTTTTGCATTTGCCGGAGTAACATTGCTCGCAGCAACTTTCCTTGCAGCATGTTCTGGCTCAAAAGATAGCAAGTCTGAATCAAAAAAAGATACAACATATGGCTATGTTTATAACGATGATCCAACAACTTTGGATTACACTGTATCTTCAAAGCGTCTGTGCACGATATTACAACAAACGGTGTAGATGGTTTGTTGGAGAACGACAAGTACGGAAACCTTGTACCATCTATTGCTGAAGATTGGTCTGTTTCAAAAGACGGTTTGACCTATACTTACAAAATCCGTAAGGGTGTTAAATGGTATGATGCTGATGGTGAAGAGCATGGAGAGGTAACAGCTCATGACTTTGTTACTGGATTGAAGCATGCGGCGGATAAAAAATCAGAAACTCTTCCGTTGGTTCAAGGTTCAGTAAAAGGATTGAAAGACTATGTAGATGGAAAAATTACTGATTTTTCTCAAGTTGGGGTAAAAGCAGTAGATGACTACACACTTGAGTACACATTGAATCAACCAGAAACCTTCTGGAATTCTAAAACAACTAATGGTGTGCTCATGCCAATCAATGGTGAATTCTTGGAAAGCAAGGGTGACGATTTTGGTCAGCCAGGTGATGTAAAATCTATCCTTTATAACGGACCATTCCTTTTGAAATCAATCACTTCTAAATCAGAAATCACCTTTGAAAAGAACGAAGAGTATTGGGACAAAGACAACGTTCACATCAACAAGATTAAATTATCTTACTTTGATGGGTCTGACCAGGATTCTTTAGCGCGTGCATTTAGCGATGGTTCATATACCCAAGCACGTCTATTCCCTGCTAGCTCTAACTTTGCATCTGTTGAAGAAAAATACAAAGATAACATCTACAACACACAGCCTGGAGCTGGTGTAGCAGTCTTTGGTTTCAATATTGACCGTCAAGCCTACAACCACACATCTAAAACTTCAGATGAGCAGAAATCTTCTACGAAGAAAGCTATCTTGAACAAGAATTTCCGTCAAGCCATCACCTTTGCCTTGAACCGCGAAAATTATTCAGCGCAAGTCAATGGTAAAGAATACGCAAAGGCTGCTATTCGGAATATGTATACTGCACCTGCCTTTGTTCAAGTTAATGGAAAAGACTTCGGAGATGTTGTGGCTGATAAGTTGCAGACATACGGAGATCAATGGAGTGGTGTAAATCTTGCAGATAGCCAAGATGGTCTTTACAACAAAGATAAAGCAAAAGCTCAGTTCGAAAAAGCTAAAGCGGAACTCCAAAAAGAAGGCGTTCAATTCCCAATCCATTTGGATGTTCCCGTTGTTCAAAGTTCAACAAGCTTTGTAGCACGGATGCAATCCTTCAAACAATCTGTTGAAGATACACTTGGAACGGAAAATGTTGTGGTTGACCTTCAAATGATGGACCAAGATGCAATCTTGAATATCACAATTAACGTACCGTCTGCAGCGGATGCTGACTGGGATCTTCAAGGACTTGTGGGCTGGAATCCAGACTACGATGACCCATCTACTTACCTTGATACTTTGCAACCATCTTCTCCTGACCAAACCAAAACTTACCTTGGATTTGCTGGTGGTGTCGACAATGCCTCTGCTAAAGCAGTCGGTTTAGATGAATATGCGAAATTACTTGATGATGCAGAAAATGAATCACAAGACGTGGTTGCACGTTATGAAAAATACGCAGCGGCGCAAGCTTGGTTAACGGATAGTTCGTTAGTCATTCCAACTATGACAAGCTCTGGAGCAGCTACAGTAGTTTCAAAAGTGGTACCATTCTCTGGTCCTTCATCACAAACAGGTAACAAAGGATCAACTTATTTCAAATATGTTGAAATTCAGGATGAGCCTGTCACTAAAAAACAATATGATCAAGCACGTGAAAAATGGTTGAAAGAAAAAGCTGATTCAAATAAAAAAGCTCAGCAAGAACTAGAAAAACACGTTAAATAATCACCTTCATCAGAACTTTCTCTAATAGGGGAGAAAGTTCTTTTGAACATTAAAGGAACGGAATATGAAAAAATATATATTTATGCGTATTTTACGTTCGTTAGTGTCGATCTTTTTGGTTACGACATTGACGTATACAATTATTTATACGCTAACCCCAAGAAATTTAATTTTCAAAAACGACCCTAACTATAATAAGATTGCAAAGACTAAGGATTCTAAAATCAATTATGAAAACACAGTCTATGATCGTATGGGGTATATAGAATATCTTGATTCAAAAGCTTTGAAAGAAAAAGCAAGCAAGGAAGACTCATCAGTAACTGTAGAGCCTACTAAAGAAAACGAAAAGATCTACAAAAAGTACATTTCTAATCTTGGAAATGGCTGGGTATTGAAACGTTTCCCTGAAAACAAAGGCTTTTACGCAACTCGTGAAGTCCCTGTCTTTGAACGTGTTATTGGATTCTACGGCAATCTGATTCAGATTGATCATCCAAATGTCATCAAAGATGCTTCCAATCCAAAACTTGAACGCTATATTCGCATTGAAAATGATCCAGCTATTGGTTGGTCAGTAGTTGGTTCGGGGACTAAACATAAATATCTTTTGTATTTCAATGGTCAATTCCCGTTCATTCATCAAAATTTTGTATCGTTAAACTTGGGTGAATCTTACCCAACTTATTCAAATACGCCGGTTCTTCAGGTTATTACACAAGGACAAGGTACTACTAAGAAGAGTGAAGTGAAACTTCCCAACAGGGAAAAAAGAATCTTCTATCGATATCTACTCACGTACTTACAAATCACCAAGCAAGGCAGATGCTCAAGATATTGCCCGCTTTGGTGAAGGAGATGCTTATACAGCAACTTTGAGTAACTATGAAAATCCATCCATGATTGTGAGCTCTTCTATTATCGGCTTGATCGGGATTGCAATTGCTTACTTGATCGCAATTCCATTGGGATCATACATGGCCTTGTTGAAGAACACATGGTTTGATAGTGCCTCAACAGCTGTCTTGACATTGATGATGGCTCTTCCAACGATTGCCTTGGTCTACATCGTCCGCTTGGTTGGTTCAACAATCGGTCTTCCAGACTCTTTCCCAGTCTTAGGAGCTCAGGACTGGAGATCGTACGTTCTTCCTTCTGTCATCCTGGGACTATTGACCGCTCCAGGTTTGGCTGTTTGGATTCGTCGTTATATGATTGACTTGCACTCACAAGACTTTGTCCGTTTTGCACGTGCTAAAGGACTTTCTGAAAGAAATTTCACGCAAGCATATTTTCAAGAATGCAATGGTTCCAATCGTTACAGGTATTCCTGTTCAATTGGTCTTGGTTATTTCAGGAGCTACCTTGACAGAAACCGTCTTTGCCTTCCCTGGTATGGGTAAAATGTTGATTGATTCCATCAAGGCATCGAACAATACCATGGTGGTGGGTCTTGTCTTCATCTTTACTGTTCTTGCTGTATTTGGAGCAATGGCCGGTGATATTCTCATGGTTATGGTAGACCCTCGTATCAAATTGACAACTAAGAAAGGAGGCAAATAATGTCTACAATCGATAAAAAGAAATTCCAATTTGTTGAACGTGACGACTTTGCCTCTGAAACAATTGATGCGCCGTCGTACTCCTATTGGAAATCTGTATTTCGCCAATTTTTCAAAAAGAAATCAACCATTTTCATGTTAGCAGTCTTGGTGGGAATTCTCTTGATGAGTTTTGTTTATCCAATGTTTTCAAACTTTGATTACAATGATGTAAGTAAAGTAAATGATTTCACTGCTCGTTTGAATCCTCCAAGTGCCAAAGCTTTCTTTGGTACAGATAACAATGGTAAATCGTTGTTTGATGGAGTTTGGTTTGGTGCCCGCAATTCGATTATCATCTCTTTTATTGCTACCTTGATCAATGTTGTAATTGGTGTAGTGATTGGTGGGATTTGGGGTGTGTCAAAATCAATCGACCGCTTCATGATGGAAGTTTATAACGTTATTTCAAACGTTCCATTCATGTTGATTGTTATTGTCTTGACTTACTCAATCGGTGCTGGTTTCTGGAACTTGATTTTGGCGATGACGGTAACAGGATGGATTGGGATTGCTTATTCTATCCGTGTCCAAATTATGCGTTACCGTGATTTAGAGTACAACTTGGCCAGCCGTACTTTGGGGACTCCAACTCTAAAAATCGTGACAAAAAACATTTTGCCACAGTTGGTATCTGTTATTGTGACGACAACAACTCAATTGTTACCAGCCTTTATTTCAACTGAAGCCTTCCTTTCCTTCTTTGGATTGGGATTGCCAATTACAGTTCCAAGTTTAGGTCGTCTGATTTCAGACTACTCACAAAACGTAACAACCAATGCGTATCTTTTCTGGATTCCATTGACAGTTTTAGTCTTGGTATCCTTGTCATTCTATATCGTTGGACAAAACCTTGCAGATGCCAGCGATCCACGTACACATAGATAGGAGGAGTAGGTATGACAAATGATAAAAATGTAATCTTATCTGCTCGCGATATCGTAGTAGAATTTGATGTTCGGGATCGTGTCTTAACAGCTATTCGCAATGTGTCCTTAGACCTTGTTGAAGGTGAAGTCATGGCACTTGTTGGTGAATCAGGTTCTGGTAAATCTGTTCTCACAAAAACCTTCACAGGAATGTTAGAAGACAACGGACGAATTGCCAATGGTAGCATTAATTATCGCGGGCAAGAATTAACAGAACTCAAGTCAAACAAAGACTGGGAAGATATCCGCGGTGCAAAAATTGCAACCATCTTCCAAGATCCAATGACCAGTTTGGACCCGATTAATACAATCGGATCACAAATTACGGAAGTTATTATTAAACACCAAGGCAAGAGTGCCAAAGAAGCCAGAGAAATGGCCATTGATTATATGGAAAAGGTGGGAATCCCAGAAGCGGAACGTCGCTTTGATGAATATCCTTTCCAATATTCAGGCGGGATGCGCCAACGGATCGTTATTGCTATTGCGCTTGCTTGTCGCCCAGATATCTTGATCTGTGACGAGCCGACAACGGCCCTTGACGTAACCATCCAAGCCCAGATCATTGACTTGTTGAAATCATTGCAAAAAGAATATAACTTTACAACAATCTTTATCACTCACGACTTAGGTGTGGTCGCAAGTATTGCAGATAAGGTTGCCGTAATGTATGCTGGTGAAATTGTAGAATTTGGTAAAGTAGAAGAAATCTTCTACGATCCAAGACATCCTTATACATGGAGTCTCCTTTCAAGTTTGCCACAATTGTCTACCTCTAAAGGTGATTTATATTCTATCCCAGGGACTCCTCCATCATTGTATTCACCAGTAAAAGGGGATGCCTTTGCTTTGCGTTCAGACTATGCGATGCAAATTGATTTCGAGGAACATCCACCAGTCTTCAATGTTTCAGATACACATTGGGCTAAAACATGGCTCTTACATGAAGATGCACCAAAAGTCAATAAACCAGAAATTATTGATAATCTTCATGAAAAGATCAGTGCAAAAATGGGATTCACTACAATCAAGGACTAGGAGAAGGAAATGACAGAAAAATTAATAGAAGTTAAAGATCTAGAAATTTCCTTCGGTGAAGGAAGTAAAAAATTTGTAGCTGTAAAGAATGCAAATTTCTTCATCAACAAAGGGGAAACATTTTCTCTTGTTGGTGAGTCTGGTAGTGGGAAGACGACAATTGGTCGTGCAATCATTGGTTTGAATGACACTAGTGCAGGTGATATCCTGTATGATGGCAAAAAGATCAATGGGAAGCAATCTCGCAAGGATGAAAATGAATTAATCCGTAAAAATTCAAATGATCTTCCAAGACCCAGCAGCAAGTTTGAACGAGCGTGCAACAGTCGACTACATTATTTCAGAAGGTTTGTACAATTATCACCTATTCGAAAATGAAGAAGACCGAGTACGTAAAGTAAAAGAGATTATGCATGAAGTGGGGCTTCTAGCAGAGCATTTAACTCGTTATCCTCATGAATTCTCTGGTGGACAACGCCAGCGGATTGGGATTGCTCGTGCCTTGGTAATGGAGCCAGAATTTGTTATCGCAGACGAGCCTATTTCAGCCCTTGACGTATCCGTACGTGCGCAAGTTTTAAATCTCCTTAAGAAATTTCCAAAAAGAGTTGGGCTTGACCTATCTCTTTATCGCGCACGATCTTTCAGTCGTTCGATTTATCTCTGATCGTATTGCGGTTATTTACAAAGGAGTTATTGTAGAAGTAGCTGAAACGGAAGAATTGTTTAATAATCCAATTCATCCATACACACAATCTCTACTATCAGCTGTACCGATTCCAGATCCAATTCTAGAACGCAAAAAAGTTCTGAAAGTTTATGATCCTGATCAGCATGATTATTCAACCGACAAACCAGAAATGGTTGAAATCAAGCCTGGACATTACGTTTGGGCAAATAAAGCAGAACAGAAAAAATATAAAGAACTTGTATAATCATAAGAAAACGAGAAGAATACGCTTCTCGTTTTCTATTTTTTGAAAAAAAGAAAAACTTTTTTTAAAAAAATAGAAAAAAGATATTGACAAGGTCATATGGTCGTGATATACTAATATAGTTGTCGCGCGAGAGCGACAAAGACCTTTGAAAACTGAACAAGACGAACCAATGTGCAGGGCGCTACAACTGATGTTGTAGTACTGAACAATGAAAAAACAATAAATCTGTCAGTGACAGAATGAGTTTAAGACAAACAATTATTTTAATGAGAGTTTGATCCTGGCTCAGGATGAACGCTGGCGGCGTGCCTAATACATGCAAGTAGAACGCTGAAGGAGGAGCTTGCTCTTTCCGGATGAGTTGCGAACGGGTGAGTAACGCGTAGGTAACCTGCCTGGTAGCGGGGGATAACTATTGGAAACGATAGCTAATACCGCATAACAGTAGATATCGCATGATATCTGCTTGAAAGGTGCAATTGCATCACTACCAGATGGACCTGCGTTGTATTAGCTAGTTGGTGAGGTAACGGCTCACCAAGGCGACGATACATAGCCGACCTGAGAGGGTGATCGGCCACACTGGGACTGAGACACGGCCCAGACTCCTACGGGAGGCAGCAGTAGGGAATCTTCGGCAATGGACGGAAGTCTGACCGAGCAACGCCGCGTGAGTGAAGAAGGTTTTCGGATCGTAAAGCTCTGTTGTAAGAGAAGAACGAGTGTGAGAGTGGAAAGTTCACACTGTGACGGTATCTTACCAGAAAGGGACGGCTAACTACGTGCCAGCAGCCGCGGTAATACGTAGGTCCCGAGCGTTATCCGGATTTATTGGGCGTAAAGCGAGCGCAGGCGGTTAGATAAGTCTGAAGTTAAAGGCTGTGGCTTAACCATAGTACGCTTTGGAAACTGTTTAACTTGAGTGCAAGAGGGGAGAGTGGAATTCCATGTGTAGCGGTGAAATGCGTAGATATATGGAGGAACACCGGTGGCGAAAGCGGCTCTCTGGTCTGTAACTGACGCTGAGGCTCGAAAGCGTGGGGAGCAAACAGGATTAGATACCCTGGTAGTCCACGCCGTAAACGATGAGTGCTAGGTGTTGGGTCCTTTCCGGGACTCAGTGCCGCAGCTAACGCATTAAGCACTCCGCCTGGGGAGTACGACCGCAAGGTTGAAACTCAAAGGAATTGACGGGGGCCCGCACAAGCGGTGGAGCATGTGGTTTAATTCGAAGCAACGCGAAGAACCTTACCAGGTCTTGACATCCCTCTGACCGCTCTAGAGATAGAGTTTTCCTTCGGGACAGAGGTGACAGGTGGTGCATGGTTGTCGTCAGCTCGTGTCGTGAGATGTTGGGTTAAGTCCCGCAACGAGCGCAACCCCTATTGTTAGTTGCCATCATTCAGTTGGGCACTCTAGCGAGACTGCCGGTAATAAACCGGAGGAAGGTGGGGATGACGTCAAATCATCATGCCCCTTATGACCTGGGCTACACACGTGCTACAATGGCTGGTACAACGAGTCGCAAGTCGGTGACGGCAAGCTAATCTCTTAAAGCCAGTCTCAGTTCGGATTGTAGGCTGCAACTCGCCTACATGAAGTCGGAATCGCTAGTAATCGCGGATCAGCACGCCGCGGTGAATACGTTCCCGGGCCTTGTACACACCGCCCGTCACACCACGAGAGTTTGTAACACCCGAAGTCGGTGAGGTAACCTTTTAGGAGCCAGCCGCCTAAGGTGGGATAGATGATTGGGGTGAAGTCGTAACAAGGTAGCCGTATCGGAAGGTGCGGCTGGATCACCTCCTTTCTAAGGATAAGGAAACCTGCACGTTCGTCTTGTTTAGTTTTGAGAGGTCTTGTGGGGCCTTAGCTCAGCTGGGAGAGCGCCTGCTTTGCACGCAGGAGGTCAGCGGTTCGATCCCGCTAGGCTCCATTGGTGAGAGATCACCAAGGATGAACATTGAAAATTGAATATCTATATCAAATAGTAACAAGAAAATAAACCGAAAACGCTGTGAATATTTAATGAGTTTTCTAATTTTTTAAGAAATTAGGTTAATAAGGTTAAGTTAATAAGGGCGCACGGTGGATGCCTTGGCACTAGGAGCCGAAGAAGGACGTGACAAACGACGAAATGCCTCGGGGAGCTGTAAGTAAGCTTAGATCCGGGGATGTCCGAATGGGGGAACCCAGCAGGTAATACCTGTTACCCATATCTGTTAAGGATATGAGGAGGAAGACGCAGTGAACTGAAACATCTAAGTAGCTGCAGGAAGAGAAAGCAAAAGCGATTGCCTTAGTAGCGGCGAGCGAAACGGCAGGAGGGCAAACCGAAGAGTTTACTCTTCGGGGTTGTAGGACTGCAATGTGGACTTAAAGATTATAGAAGAACTACCTGGGAAGGTAGGCCAAAGAGAGTAACAGCCTCGTATTTAAAATAGTCTTTATACCTAGCAGTATCCTGAGTACGGCGAGACACGTGGAATCTCGTCGGAATCTGGGAGGACCATCTCCCAACCCTAAATACTCCCTAGTGACCGATAGTGAACCAGTACCGTGAGGGAAAGGTGAAAAGCACCCCGGGAGGGGAGTGAAATAGAACCTGAAACCGTGTGCCTACAACAAGTTCGAGCCCGTTAATGGGTGAGAGCGTGCCTTTTGTAGAATGAACCGGCGAGTTACGATATGATGCGAGGTTAAGTTGAAGAGACGGAGCCGTAGGGAAACCGAGTCTGAATAGGGCGTCTTAGTATTATGTCGTAGACCCGAAACCATGTGACCTACCCATGAGCAGGTTGAAGGTGCGGTAAAACGCACTGGAGGACCGAACCAGGGCACGTTGAAAAGTGCTTGGATGACTTGTGGGTAGCGGAGAAATTCCAAACGAACTTGGAGATAGCTGGTTCTCTCCGAAATAGCTTTTAGGGCTAGCGTCGACATTAAGATTCTTGGAGGTAGAGCACTGTTTGGGTGAGGGGTCCATCCCGGATTACCAATCTCAGATAAACTCCGAATGCCAATGAATTATGGTCGGCAGTCAGACTGCGAGTGCTAAGATCCGTAGTCGAAAGGGAAACAGCCCAGACCACCAGCTAAGGTCCCAAAATAATTGTTAAGTGGAAAAGGATGTGGGGTTGCACAGACAACTAGGATGTTAGCTTAGAAGCAGCTATTCATTCAAAGAGTGCGTAATAGCTCACTAGTCGAGTGACCCTGCGCCGAAAATGTACCGGGGCTAAAACAATTTACCGAAGCTGTGGATACCTTTAATGGTATGGTAGGAGAGCGTTCTATGTGTGAAGAAGGTATACCGTGAGGAGTGCTGGAACGCATAGAAGTGAGAATGCCGGTATGAGTAGCGAAAGACAGGTGAGAATCCTGTCCACCGTAAGACTAAGGTTTCCAGGGGAAGGCTCGTCCGCCCTGGGTTAGTCGGGACCTAAGGAGAGACCGAAAGGTGTATCCGATGGACAACAGGTTGATATTCCTGTACTAGAGTATGTAGTGATGGAGGGACGCAGTAGGCTAACTAAAGCGTGCGATTGGAAGTGCACGTCTAAGCAGTGAGGTGTGAATTGAGTTAAATGCTTAGTTCTATAACATTGAGCTGTGATGGGGAGCGAAGTTTAGTAGCGAAGTTAGTGATGTCACACTGCCAAGAAAAGCTTCTAGCGTTAAACATACTCTACCCGTACCGCAAACCGACACAGGTAGTCGAGGCGAGTAGCCTCAGGTGAGCGAGAGAACTCTCGTTAAGGAACTCGGCAAAATGACCCCGTAACTTCGGGAGAAGGGGTGCTGACTTAGGTCAGCCGCAGTGAATAGGCCCAAGCAACTGTTTATCAAAAACACAGCTCTCTGCTAAATCGTAAGATGATGTATAGGGGGTGACGCCTGCCCGGTGCTGGAAGGTTAAGAGGAGTGCTTAGCGTAAGCGAAGGTATGAATTGAAGCCCCAGTAAACGGCGGCCGTAACTATAACGGTCCTAAGGTAGCGAAATTCCTTGTCGGGTAAGTTCCGACCCGCACGAAAGGCGTAATGATTTGGGCACTGTCTCAACGAGAGACTCGGTGAAATTTTAGTACCTGTGAAGATGCAGGTTACCCGCGACAGGACGGAAAGACCCCATGGAGCTTTACTGCAGTTTGATATTGAGTGTCTGTGCCACATGTACAGGATAGGTAGGAGCCATAGAGATCGGGACGCCAGTTTCGATGGAGGCGTTGTTGGGATACTACCCTTGTGTTATGGCCACTCTAACCCGGATAGGTGATCCCTATCGGAGACAGTGTCTGACGGGCAGTTTGACTGGGGCGGTCGCCTCCTAAAAGGTAACGGAGGCGCCCAAAGGTTCCCTCAGAATGGTTGGAAATCATTCGCAGAGTGTAAAGGTATAAGGGAGCTTGACTGCGAGAGCTACAACTCGAGCAGGGACGAAAGTCGGGCTTAGTGATCCGGTGGTTCCGTATGGAAGGGCCATCGCTCAACGGATAAAAGCTACCCTGGGGATAACAGGCTTATCTCCCCCAAGAGTTCACATCGACGGGGAGGTTTGGCACCTCGATGTCGGCTCGTCGCATCCTGGGGCTGTAGTCGGTCCCAAGGGTTGGGCTGTTCGCCCATTAAAGCGGCACGCGAGCTGGGTTCAGAACGTCGTGAGACAGTTCGGTCCCTATCCGTCGCGGGCGTAGGAAATTTGAGAGGATCTGCTCCTAGTACGAGAGGACCAGAGTGGACTTACCGCTGGTGTACCAGTTGTCTCGCCAGAGGCATCGCTGGGTAGCTATGTAGGGAAGGGATAAACGCTGAAAGCATCTAAGTGTGAAACCCACCTCAAGATGAGATTTCCCATAACTATATGTTAGTAAGAGCCCTGAGAGAAGATCAGGTAGATAGGTTAGGAGTGGAAGTTGTGTGAGCAATGGAGCGGACTAATACTAATAGCTCGAGGACTTATCCAAAAAGTAACTGAGGATATTTACAGCTGGTTTAGATTTTTGTTAGAATATAGGTATTCAATTTTGAATGTTCATCATTCAGAGTTAAGTGACGATAGCCTAGGAGATACACCTGTACCCATGCCGAACACAGAAGTTAAGCCCTAGAACGCCGGAAGTAGTTGGGGGTTGCCCCCTGTGAGATATGGTAGTCGCTTAGCTTTTTTCCGCCATAGCTCAGTTGGTAGTAGCGCATGACTGTTAATCATGATGTCGTAGGTTCGAGTCCTACTGGCGGAGTAAGTACCCGAAAAGGGTTTTTTTATTTTTCTCTTTTTTTATTATAATAATGAAAAAAAAAGGTTCTTTCGAACCTTTTTTTGTTAATTAAAGAAAACATCGTATAGAGCTTTAATAGCTTGTTTTTCTTGTTCTTGATTAACGACAAACATGATGGAAACTTCACTGGATCCTTGGGAAATCATTTGGATATTAATATTGTTTTCTGATAAAGCTTTCGTAGCTGTTGCAGTTACACCGATCTGATTTTTCATATTTTCTCCCGACAATCATGATAATAGAAAGATCATGTTCGATTTCTGCATAGTCTACTTGTAAGTCTTGGATTAAATGTTTTAGAATTTCTTGTTCTTTAATTGGGGTTAGTTCTTTCGAACGTAGAATGACCGATAAATCGTCAATTCCTGTTGGCATGTGATCCCAACTAATATTCAAATCTTCTAAAATTTGTAATAGTTTTCTACCAAAACCGACTTCTCTATTCATTAGGTACTTTGTGGTATTAATGCTGACAAAGCCTGGAATCTCCTGCAATTCCAACAACTTTAACATTTTCATCGGTATGGTTCAGTACAATTTTGGTACCTGGATGTTTTGGATTGTTGGTGTTTTTAATCACCATTGGAATTTTTCCACGATATGCAGGAACAAGTGCTTCATCATGGAGGACACTAAAGCCAGCATAAGCTAATTCCCGCATCTCTTTGATAGGTTAATTCAGGAATAGAAATGAGGTGTTTTGATGATGCCCGGGGTGAGCTGCAAAAAAATACCATCAACATCTGTAAAGTTCTCATAGAGATCTGCTTTAACTCCAGCTGCAATAATTGATCCTGTAATATCGGATCCTCCGCGTGAAAAAGTACAAACTTGTCCTTCTTTTGTAATTCCAAAGAAGCCAGGGATCACTAAAGATTTCATTATGATTTCTTTCATTCTTCAATTTTATCGTAACTAGAAGGAAGGATGCGTGCATTGCAAGGTTCACTAGTTACAAAGAAATACCTGCATCTTTTAGGATGAATATATTTTGCTTTCTAATCCTTTTTGACAAAAGTAAGCAGCAATTAGTTTTCGCATTGTTGTTTTTCTCCAGCTGATAAAAAGGTATCATAAAGAAAGGGATTCTCTTCAATAGGGAGAGTTGCTAAATCTAAGATGCTTTTTGTAATTTTTTCCAAAACAAGTGGCTTTAGCTGTAGTTCAGAAACCATTTGTTGGTAACGTTTGATAATCCAATCTTGATGTGGGATAAGATCTTCTCCTTCAATATAGGCACGATAATATTGGATCAGCGCATCTGTTACCTTTGTGTCATTGTTATCTCTCTTGCCTGGGGCTGATACGACAACAAATTTTCGGTTTTTATCAGATTTTACGATATTTAGAACTTTCTGTAATTGGGAAGCTGAAGCTAGCGAGCTACCACCAAATTTTACAACTTTCATACTCTCTCCTAAAGGTAATTACTTCTCTACATTATAGCAAATAATATGCATTCTGTCAGTTTTTAGAGGAAATAGGCTTTGAAATACGAACGTTCTATATTTGTATCCGATTTTTATTTTGCGGGATAATTTTTTTATGTTAGAATATTAGATGTTATCAATTTGATATTCAAATTATTTAACATTCAAATCTTTTAGGAATAAGGAGTGAATATATGAAATTTTCTACAGTTTTATATGAAGTAATGGATGAGGTAGCAGTTCTTACGTTTAATCGACCAACTGTTTCAAATGGCTTTAATATCCCTATGTGTCTTGAAATTTTAGAAGCTTTTCAACTTGCTGCAAACGATGACGAAGTTAAAATATTATTGATTAAAGCCAATGGCAGAATTTTTTCTATTGGAGGGGATCTAGCGGAAATGCAACGTGCTGTTGATGCTGATGATATTCAATCATTGGTTAAGATTGCTGAATTAGTAAACGTTATTTCCTTTGAAATGAAAAAAATGCCTAAACCCGTTATCATGTGTGTGGATGGTCCAGTTGCTGGTGCTGCGGCTAATATGGTTGTTGCAGCGGATTTTTGTATAGCAAGTGATAAAGCACGCTTTATTCAAGCTTTTGTCGGAGTTGGTTTGGCTCCAGATGCGGGGGGACTTTATCTATTAACAAGAGCTATTGGAGTGACACGTGCAACTCATCTTGTAATGACGGGGGAAGCCTTGACTGCGGAAAAGGCTTTAGAGTATGGTATTTTGTATAGATTATGTGAATCAGACAAATTAGAGAAAATCACGGATCAATTGATTAAAAAGTTGAAGCGTGGTTCAATGAACTCTTATAAGGCAATGAAAGAAATGATTTGGGAGAGCCAGTTTTCAGCATGGGAAGGCTATGCTAAGCTAGAATTACAGCTGCAAAAATCTTTAGCTTTCACTGAGGACTTCAAAGAGGGAGTTCGAGCATATTCAGAAAAACGTCGTCCTAATTTTAACGGAAAATAGTTATTTACGTTTTGTTATGAAAAAAATTTCCATTTTCAAAAAATACTTGCAAAAAGAAATGAAGTTTGATATACTTTGATGGTCAAATGTTTTGATTGTTAAATTTTTTGGAAGGAGAACGGGTGATTGAATTACCAACTTGTAAATGATTATCTAACATCAATTTTTAATAATGTATTGGTGATTGAAGAATCCAGTCTGCGAGGCAGTCGCTTTAATGACGTCTCCATCAAAGAAATGCATACAATTGACGTTATTGGAGAAACGCCTAATGCGACTCCAAGTGATATATCGAGGGAGTTGATGGTAACGTTAGGTACTGTCACAACCAGTTTGAATAATCTTGAACGTAAAGGTTATGTTGAGAGAACGCGCTCTGATGTTGATCGACGTGTTGTCCACCTGAGCTTGACAAGGAATGGTCGACTTTTATATCGTTTGCATCGACGGTTTCATCATGCAATGCTAGATAAAATCATCGCTGGTATGAGTAGGGATGAAATCCAGGTTATGCAAAAGGGTCTTAAAAATTTATATCATTTTCTAGAGGACTTGAAATAATGAAGTATGCAAGAATTAGTCAAGTTGCTCATTATGCGCCTAGACAGGTTATTACAAATGACGATTTAGCTGAAATAATGGATACAAGTGATGAATGGATTTCTAGTAGGACAGGAATAAAAAAGCGCCATTTAGCTTATGATGAGTCAACGAGTGATTTGGCTACAAAAGTAGCAGAAAAGTTGCTGACTAAAGCTGACTTGAGTGCTGATGAACTGGATTTTATCATTGTAGCAACTATTACTCCAGACTCACTTATGCCGTCTACAGCGGCGAGAGTGCAAGCAAATATTGGAGCTAAAAAAGCATTTGCTTTTGATTTGACAGCAGCATGTAGTGGCTTTGTCTTTGCACTATCAATGGGAGAAAAACTAATAGCTTCAGGGTCTTATCAAAAAGGTCTGATTATTGGTAGCGAGACTCTATCTAAAGTTGTTGATTGGACGGATAGAGGGACGGCTGTCTTGTTTGGTGATGGTGCCGGTGGAGTGTTGTTAGAGAGTGCTCAGAAGCAGTATTTCTTAGCTGAAAAGCAAGGGACAGATGGTTCACGTGGTGAGAAGCTTACTTCAGGTTTTCTTGGTTTATCTTCGCCGTTTGCTCAAGAGATGCCTGACCAGAAATATCTAGCAATGGACGGACGAGCAATTTTTGATTTTGCAATTAGAGATGTCGCTCAGTCAATTAGTGAAACGATAGAAGCTAGCCGTCTTAAAGTAGAAGATATTGATTATTTTTTACTTCATCAAGCAAATGAGCGCATTTTGAACAAAATGGCGAAAAAATTAGGTGTTTCTAGGAATAAAATCCCAGCTAATATGATGGAATATGGAAATACTAGTGCTGCTAGCATACCGATTTTACTTTCGGAGTGCGTGGAGCAGGGAATTATTAGCCTTAATGGAAATCAGACAATTTTATTGTCAGGTTTCGGAGGAGGTTTGACATGGGGAACACTTATTGTTACAATTTAGTTAATTATGTGGTTATCACATATTAAAAAAATTTTATTTTAAAGGAGTCTATCATGGCAGTATTTGAAAAAGTACAGGAAATTATTGTAGAGGAACTTGGTAAAGAACCATCAGAAGTAACACTTGAGTCAACTTTTGATGATCTTGAAGCAGATTCACTTGATTTGTTCCAAGTTATTTCAGAAATCGAAGATGCATTTGATATTCAAATCGAAACTGAAGAAGGATTGACAACTGTGGGTGATTTAGTTGCCTACGTTGAAGAAAAAACTAAATAATTTGAATAAATGGGGCTGAGGATACGTTCTCGCCCTCTTTTAGAAAGACGAATTTGAGGTGGCAGTCTTGGCTGTCTTTTATCCTATCTTGGTTTCTATAGAACATAACCATGAAAATGATAAAGATTCAATGCAGTTAAGAATGCTGGGGTGGAATGAAAATTGAGTTAGACTTTTTCGCCACTCCCTCTTGTTTAGGTAATAGTTTGACTGTCAAAGTATAAGTTTTTTGAGAATCGAGCTATTACTTAAGCAATATTAAAAGGAAGGTATTATGCAAACACGAATTACAGAATTACTAAATATTAAATATCCTATTTTTCAAGGTGGTATGGCTTGGGTAGCTGATGGTGACTTAGCAGGAGCTGTTTCTAAAGCAGGAGGATTAGGAATTATCGGTGGAGGAAATGCTCCGAAAGAAGTGGTTAAAGCCAATATCGATAAAATCAAGTCATTGACAGATAAACCCTTTGGTGTGAATATCATGTTGTTATCACCGTTTGTAGACGATATTGTTGATTTGGTGATTGAAGAAGGCGTGAAAGTTGTGACGACAGGTGCAGGAAATCCAAGCCGTTATATGGCTCGTTTTCATGAGGCGGGAATTACAGTTATTCCAGTAGTTCCAAGTGTTGCACTTGCGAAACGTATGGAAAAAATCGGGGCTGACGCAGTTATTGCTGAAGGGATGGAAGCTGGAGGACACATCGGTAAGTTAACAACGATGACCCTTGTTCGCCAAGTAGTTGAGGCAGTGAAGATCCCAGTTATAGCAGCAGGCGGAATCGCTGATGGTGCTGGTGCAGCAGCTGGTTTCATGTTAGGAGCAGATGCTGTTCAGTTGGGGACTCGCTTTGTGGTTGCTAAGGAATCAAATGCACACCAAATTACAAAGATATGATTTTGAAGGCACGTGATATTGATACAACCATTTCTGCACAGCATTTTGGTCATGCCGTTCGTGCTTTGAAAAATAAATTGACACGTGATTTTGAAAAGGCTGAAAAAGCTGCTTTCAAACAGGAAGAGCCAGATTTGACTGTTTTTGAAAATCTTGGTGCAGGTGCATTAGCGAATGCAGTTGTCCGAGGTGATGTGGAAAATGGTTCGGTCATGTCTGGACAAATTGCTGGTTTGGTTAGCAAGGAAGAAACTGTTGAAGAAATTCTGAAGGATGTTTATTATGGTGCTGCTGAAAAGATTCAGCAAGAAGCTAAACGCTGGGCAGGTGTAACTAGAAATGACTAAAAAAGCCTTTCTATTTGCTGGTCAGGGGGCACAGTACCTTGGTATGGGACGTGAACTCTACGATCAGTATGATGTCGTGAAATCAACCTTTGAGGAAGCTAGTCAAATTTTAGGCTATAATGTGCGTGATTTGATTGACAGCGATGAAGAAAAATTGAATCAGACTCGCTATACGCAGCCAGCAATTTTGACAACCTCCCTGGCCATTTATCGACTGTTAATTCAAGAAGGAATCCAACCGGATATGGTGGCTGGCCTATCTTTGGGAGAATATTCTGCTTTGGTGGCTTCTGGAGCCTTAGATTTTCAGAGTGCCCTAGCTTTGGTTGCTAAGCGTGGGGCCTTTATGGAAGAAGCTGCTCCAGCAGGTTCTGGTAAAATGGTAGCAGTTCTAAATGCAGATTTAGACCTAATTGAGACAGCCTGTAAAGAGGCTAGTATGCTTGGTGTGGTTTCTCCAGCTAATTATAATACTCCTAGTCAGATTGTGATTGGTGGCGAGGCTGAAGCAGTTGATAAAGCGGTAGAGCTTTTACAAGAAGCAGGTGTAAAGAGATTGATTCCACTCAATGTATCAGGTCCTTTTCATACTGCTTTATTGAAGCCAGCTAGTGATTTATTAGCTGAAGTCTTAGAGGATGTTAATTTTTCTGATTTCAAAATACCTTTGGTAGGAAATACGGAAGCGGATGTTATGCAAAAAGAACGAATTAAAGAGCTTTTGACTCGTCAGGTGATGGAGCCAGTTCGTTTCTATGACAGTATTTCTAGAATGCAAGAAGCTGGTGTAACGGAGTTTATCGAGATCGGTCCAGGAAAGGTCCTCTCTGGATTTGTTAAAAAGATTGATAAATCTGCTACTATTTATCAAGTCGAAGATCAAGCTAGTTTGATGCAACTTCTGGAAAAATGAGGAAATAAAATGGAATTAAAAAATAAGAACGTACTAATTACGGGCTCTACTCGAGGAATTGGTCTTGCAATTGCACATAAATTTGCCAGCCTTGGAGCGAATATTATTTTAAATGGCCGTGGTCAGGTTTCTGAAGAAGTTTTGGATGAATTTGCGAAATATCCCGTGAAGGTTCTTGCTGTTTCAGGAGATGTTTCAGATAGTGCTGATGCAAAGCGTATGGTAGAAGAAGCAACTACGGCTATGGGTTCAATTGATGTCTTGGTTAATAATGCTGGAATTACTAAAGATAAGCTGATGCTGAAATTAACTGAGGAAGACTTTGAACAAGTGCTTAAGGTCAATTTGACAGGAGCATTTAACATGACGCAGGCTGTCTTGAAACCAATGACTAAGGCGCGTCAGGGTGCGATTATCAATATGTCCAGTGTAGTTGGCTTGACAGGAAATGTTGGACAGGCGAATTATGCTGCATCAAAAGCAGGCTTAATTGGTTTCTCTAAATCAGTAGCTCGAGAGATTGCTGCTCGAAATATTCGTGTTAATGTCATTGCACCAGGTTTTATCGAATCTGATATGACGGATGGTTTACCTGAAAAAATTAAAGAAGCTTCTCTGGCTCAAATACCAATGAAACGCTTTGGGAATACAGAAGAAGTTGCAGATGTTGCAGTCTTTCTTGCCAGTCAGGAATACGTAACAGGTCAGGTGATCACTATCGATGGTGGCTTGACAATGCAATAAAGCTGAGATAACTCAGTAGCAAGTTTGGGAAATAAGAAATCGAGTGTTCAAACAATGAGATCATGTGTTTCTTATTTCTTAATATAAAAAGGAGTTTTAAATGAAACTAAATCGTGTTGTAGTAACTGGTTATGGCTTAACTTCCCCAATAGGGAATACACCAGAAGAATTCTGGACTAGCCTTAAAGAAGGAAAAATTGGGATTGGCCCAATTACTAAATTTGATCATAGTGAATTTGCTGTTCATAATGCTGCGGAAGTGCAAGATTTCCCTTTTGATAAATATTTCATCAAAAAAGATACCAATCGTTTTGACAACTACTCCCTTTATGCCCTCTATGCTGCGCAAGAAGCAGTTAATCAAGCAAATTTAGATGTGGATGCGATTGATAAAGACCGTTTTGGAGTCATCGTTGCTTCTGGTATTGGTGGTATTCAAGAAATTGAAGAGCAGGTGATTCGCCTACATGAAAAAGGTCCAAAACGTGTGAAACCAATGACCCTTCCAAAAGCACTGCCAAATATGGCTTCAGGAAATGTTGCTATGCGTTTTGGAGCAAACGGTATTTGTAAATCCATTAATACAGCCTGTGCTTCATCAAATGATGCTATTGGAGATGCTTTCCGTTCAATCAAATTTGGTTTCCAAGATGTGATGTTAGTCGGTGGTTCTGAAGCTTCTATTACGCCATTTGCGATCGCTGGTTTCCAAGCTTTGACAGCTTTGTCCACAACAGAAGATCCAACTCGTGCTTCTATTCCATTTGATAAAGACAGAAATGGTTTTGTTATGGGAGAAGGTTCGGGTATGTTAGTACTTGAAAGCCTTGAACATGCAGAAAAACGTGGCGCAACAATTCTCGCAGAAATTGTTGGTTACGGAAATACTTGCGATGCTTATCACATGACCTCTCCTCATCCAGAAGGTCAAGGAGCGATTAAGGCAATTAAATTAGCATTAGAAGAAGCTGAGATTACACCTGCGGATGTAGCTTATGTCAATGCTCATGGAACCTCTACCCCAGCCAATGAAAAAGGAGAAAGCGGTGCGATTGTGACTGTTTTAGGCAAAAATGTGCCTGTTTCTTCTACTAAATCTTTTACAGGTCATTTGCTTGGAGCAGCTGGAGCAGTTGAAGCAATTGCGACTATTGAAGCAATGCGTCATAGCTTCGTACCAAAAACTGCTGGAACTCAAGAATTGTCAGACTATATTGAAGCCAATATCATTTTTGGGCAAGGTGAAGAGCGAGAGATTCCTTATGCTATTTCTAATACATTTGGTTTTGGCGGTCATAATGCTGTACTTGCCTTTAAACGTTGGGAGGCATAATATCTTATGAATATCAATGAAATTAAAGACTTGATGACACAGTTTGACCAATCAAGTTTGCGGGAATTTTCGTATAAAAATCAACAAGATGAACTGACATTCAGTAAAAACGAAGGCAGAATTGCAACTCAAGAGGTTAATGCAAGTCCTCTTCCTACATCTACACCAGTAGCTCCAATTGCTCCAGCTCCTCAGGCTGAAGTAGTTGTTGAACAGCAAGAAGTGATTGCTGAAGCAGCACCTGCACCAATCGCGGATGAAGGTGATGTTGTGGAAAGTCCTTTGGTTGGAGTAGCCTATTTAGCAGCCGGACCAGATAAACCTGCTTTGTGAACGTAGGTGACCAAGTGAAGAAAGGGCAAACCTTGATGATTATCGAGGCTATGAAAGTCATGAATGAAGTGCCTGCTCCTAAAGATGGTGTCATCACGGAAGTTTTAGTTCAGAATGAAGAAATGGTTGAATTTGGGAAAGGTCTGGTGCGCATTAAATGATCGATATCAATGCAATAAAAGAGGCACTTCCTCATCGTTATCCAATGTTGTTGGTGGATCGTGTATTAGAAGTTAGCGAAGATGAGGTTGTTGCTTTGAAAAATGTGACAATTAATGAACCATTCTTTAACGGTCATTTTCCTCAATATCCAGTCATGCCGGGTGTTTTGATTATGGAAGCTTTGGCTCAGACTGCGGGTGTACTGGAATTGTCTAAAGAAGAAAACAAAGGCAAGTTAGTTTTTTATGCTGGTATGGATAAGGTTAAATTCAAAAAACAAGTTGTTCCAGGTGATCAGCTTATCATGACTGCTAAATTTGTGAAACGTCGTGGTACCATTGCGGTTGTTGAAGCTAAAGCAGAAGTAGATGGGAAACTTGCAGCCAGTGGCACCTTAACATTTGCTATTGGTCAATAAGAAAGGGATATTTCACCATGTTTCGTAAAATATTGATTGCTAACCGTGGGGAAATTGCGGTCAGAATTATTCGTGCGGCTCGTGAATTAGGGATTGCGACAGTGGCGGTCTATTCAACAGCTGATAAAGAAGCTCTACATACATTGTTGGCAGATGAAGCAGTTTGTATTGGGCCTGCTAAGTCCACTGATTCCTATCTTAATATGAATGCTGTGCTTTCTGCAGCTGTCTTGACAGAGGCTGAAGCTATTCATCCTGGTTTCGGATTTTTAAGTGAAAATTCTAAGTTCGCTACTATGTGCGAGGAAGTTGGAGTGAAATTCATTGGTCCGTCAGGTTCTGTTATGGACTTGATGGGTGATAAAATTAATGCTCGTGCTCAGATGATTAAGGCTAATGTTCCGGTTATTCCAGGATCTGATGGAGAAGTTTTTACTGCTGAAGAGGCTTTAGAAGTTGCTGAAAAAATTGGATATCCTGTTATGCTAAAAGCTTCTGCCGGAGGTGGCGGAAAGGGCATCCGTAAAGTTGAAAAAGCCGAGGACTTAGTAGCAGCTTTTGAGTCCGCTTCTAGTGAGGCCAAAGCTGCTTTTGGGAATGGTGCTATGTATATGGAGCGCGTGATTTATCCTGCTCGTCATATTGAGGTGCAGATTTTGGCGGATCAGCATGGACATGTTGTTCATTTGGGAGAGCGTGATTGTTCGCTCCAGCGCAATAACCAAAAGGTCTTAGAAGAAGCTCCATCAGTAGCTATCGGAAAGACTTTACGTCAAAAAATTGGGGATGCAGCTGTACGAGCCGCTCAGTCAGTCGGCTATGAAAATGCTGGAACAATTGAGTTTCTCTATGATGAAAATAAGGGTGAATTTTATTTTATGGAAATGAATACCCGTGTTCAAGTAGAGCATCCAGTAACAGAATTTGTGACTGGTATTGATATTGTAAAAGAACAGATACGAATCGCTGATGGTCAAGAACTTTCATTCGTTCAGGATGATATTGAAATTTGCGGCCATGCTATTGAATGTCGCATTAATGCTGAAAATCCTGCCTTCAACTTTGCACCGAGTCCTGGGAAGATTTCAAATTTACATCTACCTAGTGGAGGTGTGGGGCTGCGTGTTGATTCGGCAGTTTATCCGGGGTATACGATTCCTCCATACTATGATAGTATGATTGCTAAAATTATCGTTCATGGTGATAATCGCTTTGATGCATTGATGAAAATGCAAAGAGCTCTTTATGAGCTGGAAATCGATGGAGTATTAACAAATAGTGAGTTTCAGTTAGATTTAATTTCTGATTCTCAAGTGATTGCGGGAGATTATGATACAGCTTTTCTGATGGAAAAATTTCTGCCCGTTTATCAAGAAAGATTAAAAAAAGATAATTGACATCCTTTGGTGAGGGCAGATGAGAGCAAGCTGGCACCGAGGAAAACTGCAATGATAAAGGAGTAAATGATGGCCTTATTTTCCAAAAAGGATAAATACATCCGGATCAATCCTAATCGTTCGTCTCGAGACCTGCCTCAACAAAAACCAGAGGTGCCGGATGAGCTTTTTTCAAAGTGCCCGGGATGTAAACATACCATTTACCAAAAAGATTTAGGGAGTGAGCGTGTCTGTCCGAATTGTGATTATACCTTCCGTATTACAGCTTTGGAACGTTTGGACTTAATTGTAGATGAGGACAGTTTTACTGAGCTGTTCACAGGCATTGAATCAGAAGATCCGCTTAATTTTCCAGGCTATATGGACAAACTGGCTCTTACGCGTGAGAAAACTGGTCTGGATGAAGCTGTATTAACAGGAACAGCATTGATCAAGGGACAAAAAACTGCTTTAGGCATTATGGATTCAAACTTTATCATGGCTTCCATGGGAAGTGTGGTTGGAGAAAAGATTACCCGCTTGTTCGAATATGCAACGGAGCATCATTTGCCAGTGGTTTTATTTACTGCTTCGGGTGGAGCACGAATGCAAGAAGGAATTATTAGCCTGATGCAGATGGCTAAAATCTCAGCAGCAGTACAGAGACATTCCAAAGCAGGTTTGTTTTACTTAACTATTTTGACAGATCCTACGACAGGTGGTGTGACCGCTTCGTTTGCTATGGAAGGTGATATTATTCTCGCAGAACCCCAAAGTTTGGTTGGTTTTGCCGGGCGACGTGTGATTGAGTCAACGGTACGGGAAAATTTACCAGATGACTTTCAAAAAGCTGAATTCCTTCTGGAACACGGTTTTGTAGATGCAATTGTGAAGCGAGCAAAATTACGTGATAAGATTGCTACACTTTTGAAATTTCATGGAGGTCAGCGATGACAAAGATTACTCGAATTGTAAGAGAAGCGAGAGATCAGACGCGTCTGACAGCTCTGGACTATGCTAAAGCTTTATTGGACGATTTTATACAGTTACATGGAGATCGTTCTTTTCGTGATGATGGTGCTGTAATTGGTGGTATTGGTAGCTTAGATGGTCGTCCCATAACTGTCGTTGGTATTCAAAAGGGAAAGAATCTTCAGGATAACTTGAGACGAAATTTTGGGCAACCTCATCCAGAAGGCTATCGAAAAGCTTTACGCTTGATGAAACAGGCTGAAAAATTTGGTCGACCGATTGTGACTTTTATTAATACAGCAGGAGCTTATCCAGGCGTAGGAGCTGAAGAGCGAGGACAAGGTGAAGCCATTGCTCGAAACCTCATGGAAATGAGTGATCTTAAGGTTCCAATCATTGCTATTATTATCGGAGAAGGTGGCTCAGGTGGTGCCTTGGCACTGGCAGTAGCAAACCAAGTATGGATGCTGGAAAATTCTATTTATGCTGTCTTGAGTCCGGAAGGTTTTGCTTCTATCTTGTGGAAAGATGGTAGCCGAGCTATGGAGGCGGCTGAGCTGATGAAAATTACTTCGCACGAGCTTTTGGAAATGGATGTAGTTGATAAAGTTATTACGGAAGCTGGATTGAGTAATCAAGACTTAATTGCTTCTATCAAGCAAGAGCTAGTAACTGAATTAGAAGAACTTTCTAAGTTGAGTGTAGATAAGTTGATTGAACAGCGTTATCAACGTTTCAGAAAATATTGAGTAAAGTCCGCAAGAAGAACTTGTGGACTTTATTAATCATGACTAGGATAAATGATAATAGAATAGAAAGAAATGAGAAAATTTTCTAAGAACTTCCAAATATCTTTTGTATCAAAGAGATATGTGGTATACTAAAATAGTAAGAAAGAGGAGGAATGAATGGAAAAGAATCGTTTATATATCGTTATTGCTTCGGTAGTTGCATTTATAGGAATTTTTTTGCCTTGGGGTAATGTGAGTCTAGGAGCTTTTGGTGGACTTAATATATCTGGTGTACAAGGTGATGGATGGATCATTGCTATCTTAGCTGGTGGAGTAGTTGCCTTAGTTACTCTAAAAGACCGTACACAAGCGTTAGCAAAGAGTAATGCTACGGGAGTAGCTGTTCTTGGTGTGTTGCAAACAATTATTTCGGTGTATAGTATGTTTACTATTGGACGCATAAGTATGGATTTTGGTTATGGATTTGGTGTTTCTCTAGGCTTTGGCTTAATCGTGAATCTTTTGGCAGGAATTGCAACAATAGCTTTAGGATTAATGGCATTATCTGGTGGTAAAATTTCAAAAGCTACCCTGACAGATGCAGCAGAAGTAAGCAAACAGTTTGCTCAGACTGTAGGCCGTATAACTTCTGCAACGGTTAAATCTGCCGTGAATGAAGTCAAAAAAGAAACAGAAAAGAACAAAGAATCAGCTTCAACAGTTTCATCTAAAGATTCGGAGCAACTTGAAGGAAATGAAGAAGAACCTAAGAAAGTTGATGAAGTAGAGCCAGTTGAAACTCCAACGGAAGGATCTGCTGAAGAAACGTCAGAAATATCATCTTCTAATAAAGTGGATACAGATGAAAAGTAAATAGTATAAAAATAAGTCGCTTGTGATGGGCGACTTATATTATTATCTTTTCAGAAAATAATAAAACCACTAGCTTGGCTAGTGGCTAAGGATTAAGATGGTTTGATGACTTCTATGCCATCCATGTAAGGACGTAGTACCTCTGGGATAGTTACAGAACCATCTTCATTTTGGTAATTTTCCAAGATAGCTGCTACGGTGCGTCCGACAGCTAGTCCAGAACCGTTGAGAGTATGAAGAAGTTTGACCTTACCATCTGCTTCGTCGCGGTAGCGGATTTGAGCTCGACGAGCTTGGAAATCTTCTGTGTTAGAGCAACTAGAGATTTCACGATAGGTGTTTTGAGCAGGAATCCAAACTTCCAAATCATAGGTCTTAGCAGCTGAGAAGCCCATATCTCCAGTACAGAGTGCTACAACGCGGTAGGGCAGATTTAGTTTTTGCAGGATATTTTCAGCGTTGGCAGTCATCTTTTCCAGCTCTTCATAAGATTCTTCTGGCTTGGCAAATTTCACCATTTCAACCTTGTGGAATTGGTGCAAACGAATGAGACCGCGCGTGTCACGACCAGCAGAGCCCGCTTCAGAGCGGAATGATGGGCTCATAGCCGTGAAGTAGATTGGCAATTCTTTTTCGTCCAAAATTTCATCCCGGTAGTAGTTGGTCAGCGGAACTTCAGCAGTCGGAATCAGAACGAAGTTGGTATCGCTTAGCTCAAACGTATCTTCTTTGAACTTAGGATATTGCCCAGTCCCAAACATGGAATCATGGTTTACCATATAAGGAGTGATGACTTCAGTATAGCCTTCCTTACCATGCTCATCCAGCATGAAGTTATAGATAGCACGCTCGAGTCTTGCTCCTAATCCCTTGTAAAATAGGAAACGAGCACCAGTAACTTTTGCTCCACGCTCCCAGTCTAGAATATCTAAATCTTCACCCAAATCCCAGTGAGCTTTGGCTTCAAAGTCAAATTGGCGCGGTGTACCCCAGCGACGAACTTCGACATTTTCATCCTCATCTGCTCCGACAGGAACACTTTCGTGTGGGATATTAGGCAGAGTGGTAGTAAATTCAGTTAACTTAGCGTCTAGCTCAGCCAAGTTTGCGTCTAAATTCTTGACTTCAGCAGAGAGTTTCTGCATGGCAGCAATCTTGTCATCGGCATTTTCTTTGTTGCGTTTAGCTTGAGCAATTTCAGCAGAGACAGTATTTCGTTCTGCCTTGAGAGTTTCAACTTTAATTAGAATATCGCGGCGTTCTTCGTCGATAGCTTTCATTTGGCTGAGTACAGTTGTATCAACGCCACGAGTAGCTAATTTTTTAACGACAGTATCAAAGTCTGTGCGGATGCGTTTTAAATCTAACATAGATACCTCCAAAAAATAAAAGGCACTTTATGAAACTGTTGGAGCGGCAGAGCCGCGGTTCCATCCAACTTCACAAAAGTGCACTTGCTTAGTTATTCATTTTTAAACTAACGGTAGAATTTCCTATTTTCTCCCTATCTGCTCACAGCAACCGCAGACTTTCTGAAAAAGCATCCAATAGTACTTATCCGTTTTCTAGATTATACTAGAAAATTTATTTTTTTGCAAATAGATTTTGGAAAAATTTACTAATTGTTTGTAAGAGTGTTGGTAGTTTGACTACTTTTTCATTTCCAAGGTGTTCGCGAGCAATTTTAAGAATCTTTCCAGTATCTTTTGAAGCAAAAAGAAATTTACCTTGATCAGTAAAAACTTCAAAGTGACGGCCGATTTTCTTGCCAGAAACATTGGCACCGATAACTGTAATGGTATTCCAGGGAAGCTGAATATAGTCTTCTACATTAGCATCAGCATAAAACTCTAGAGCTGTTTCACCAATTAAAAATTTTCCTACTTTACCACCTAGTCCCAGATAGGAAATACCAGTGGTATTAAATTCAACTATTTTATTTTGTGATTGCGCCATAGCTACTCCTTCAAAGTAAATCTCTATTTATTATACCACAAGAAAAAGAAGGTCGAAACCTTCTTTTTGTAATTACATGATCTTGAAGAAGTGGGCAACGATACCAACTGCAAAGAGTGCGAGGATGATAACGATTGGAGACACTTTCTTCTTCAATAAGTACATACAAAGGAGTGTAAGCAACAATCCAGAAAGTCCAGGAATGAGCATATCCAAGTTTTGTTGGAAACTTGTAACCTTTTCAGGTGTTTGAGATAAGCCTTGACCTACTTGAGCAAAAGCTTCTTGAATGCCTTTGTAGCCGTCAGACAATTTATCCCAGTGGATATAAGCTTTTTCATCTAGTTGAACTTTAGAAACATCAAAAGCAAATTTGATATTTACCCAACGTTGCACCAAGACCGCAAGGATGAACATACCAAGGATAGAAGCTCCTTTTGTAATGTCTTGGAGGATACCGCCTGACATATCTTTAGTGATTTCAGAACCTGCTTTATAACCCAATTCTTGAGTATACCATAAGAAGGCCATACGAATTGCATTCCAAAGAACAAAGAAAAGAAGCGGGCCAAGGATATTTCCTGTCAAGGCAAGAGAAGCACCAAGAGCTCCAAGGATAGGACGAACAGTGAACCAGAATACTGGGTCTCCGATACCAGCGAGAGGTCCCATCATACCGATCTTAACCCCTTGGATAGCTGCATCATCGATTGATGCACCGTTTGCTTTTTCTTCTTCAAGTGCAAGTGTTACACCAAGGATAGGTGCTGCTACATATGGGTGGGTGTTGAAGAATTCCAAGTGACGCTCAAGAGCTGCTGCTTGGTCTTCTTTTTTAGTATACAATCTTTTAATTGCTGGGATTAGTGAATAAGCCCAACCCAAGTTTTGCATCCGTTCATAGTTCCAAGAACCTTGTAAGAAAGTAGAACGCCACCAAACTTTTTGACGATCTGATTTTGTTAATTGCAATTTTTCAGTCATGATTCGTTTCTCCTTTCTTAGTAGTCCTCTAAAATATCGCCGATTGGATCGTTAGATGAAGCGACTGCTCCTCCACCGTTTCCACCTTTTTTAGATAGGTTCAAGTAGATAAGTGCTAATGCGACACCAATTGCACCAAAACCAATCAAAGTGATATCTGAAACAGCTGCTAAGACAAAACCAATCGCAAAGAATGGCCATACTTCACGGGTAGCCATCATATTGATAACCATTGCATAACCAACGGCAACAACCATGCCACCACCGATAGCCATACCATCTTTCAACCAGTCTGGCATAGCATTAAGAGCAGCTTGCACAGACTCAGTTGGAACCATCAAAAGAAGAGCGGCTGGGATTGCAATACGAAGACCTTGCATAAGAAGAGCGATAAAGTGAGCTCGTTCAACTCCTTTGATGTCACCTTTTTTAGCGGCAGCATCAGCAGCGTGAACCAAACCAACTGAAAGCGTACGGACAATCATAGTAAGGAAAAGACCAGCAACGGCAAGCGGAATAGCAACGGTTTGTGCTACACCGATTCCTGTTTTTGAGAAATCTCCACCAAGAACCATGATGATAGCAGCAGCTACTGATGCAAGAGCAGCATCTGGAGCTACGGCAGCACCGATATTTGCCCAGCCAAGAGCGATCAGTTGGAGTGAACCACCTAGAATAACACCGGCAGTTAAGTTACCTGTTACCAAACCAATCAAAGTACATGCAACAATTGGTTGGTGAAATTGAAATTGGTCTAAGATACCTTCAAGTCCTGCAAGGAAGGCAACAAAGACCACTAAAATCATAGAAATAATAGACATGATTTATAATAATCCTTTCATGAGATAGATGGACATGGAACGTCAAACATGATTGTAAGGATTTAAGTAAAAGTTCCTTTACTGAGATAGCATATTTAACGAATGGTCCATATTAAATTCAACTAGTATGTTATTGAATGTTTGCCTTTTCAATTAAGTCAAACAAATCTTTTTTAGAGTCATTTGGTACTTTACGTACGTCAAATTCAACACCAAGGTCACGCAATTTTTCATAAGTAACGACATCGTCTTTGTCCATTGACAAAACGTTGTTGACCATTGTTTTACCTGTTGAGTGAGCCATAGAACCTACATTTAGAGTTTTAATTGGCACACCGCCTTCAATAGCGCGGAGAGCATCTTGAGGTGTTTCAAATAAAATCAAAGCATGAGTATTACCAAAGCGTGGGTCTTTTGAAACAGCAATCAGTTTGTCAATAGGAACAACATTTGCTTTCACATTGCCTGGTGCAGCTTGCTTGATTAATTCTTTTCGAAGTTCGTCATTAGCTACTGAGTCAGAAGCTACGATAATACGGTCAGCCTTAGAATCTGGAGTCCATGCAGTTGCGACTTGTCCATGTAGCAAACGGGTATCGATACGAGCAAGATTGATTTTAAGCTTGCCATCACCAATGACAGTACCTTCTGGAATAGCAGCTTGAGCAGCTTCGGCTACGGGAGCACTTGCAACTTCTTCAGTAGGGTTTAACTCTTCAGGAAGTGCTTTTACCCCATCTTTTGCTTCTTTGATGATGTTAGCAGCAACGGCATCTACACCAGCAGAAGCATCCATCATTCTTTCTGTATATGCTTGAATCAACATAGGTAGATTCAAACCTGTAATAATAGCGAACTTACGATCTGGATTTTCACCCATTACACGGCTAGCTTGGTTGAATGGAGAACCACTCCAAAGGTCAGCCAAGACTAAGACTTCATCGTCCGCATCAAACTGTGCCACAGCATTATTGAATTTGGCATACAAATCATCAGGACCTTCATTTGGCATAAAAGTAACAACTTGTACTTTTTCTTGTTCGCCAAAAATCATAGAACCTGATTGATGAATGCCAGCAGCAAATTCACCATGGCTTGCAATAATGATTCCAATACTCATTATTGACATTCCCCCTTATTAAAATGTTTGACTAAACTTTAAGAAAAGTTTAAGACTATTTTATTATAAAACGTTTTCATAAAAAAGGCAAGACATTGATTTCAAAAAAAATCAAATTCGCTCATACGGGGTTATAAGGATAAATGTTGAAATGATTGTGTTTTTTGTGTAAAAACCAATAACAATCGATAAAAAAGCAACCAATTTTATAAAGGTAAGGTTAATATATGAATGATAGTGAAAGAAAATGGTAGATTCGATAAAATAAAAAACGCAAACGATGCTCAAAGAGATTGTGATGAATCTAGGAAACAGTGCGCATAATTTTATCTCTTAAAGAAAATTTAACTTTGAAAAGTGGAGAAGATTTGGTATAATAAAAAAAGTGTAATAAACTTAATAGGAGATGTAGATTATGGATTTAACACTAGCGATTTTATTGATTGTTCTTGCTTTTGCAGGTGGGATGTTTGCGGGAATGTATATTCTTCGTAAGCAAGTAGAGAAGGAATTTGCAGAAAATCCTCGTTTAAATGTAGAAGCCGTTCGCACATTGCTTGGAGCAAATGGTCAGCGACCAAGCGAGGCAAAAGTTCAACAAGTATATCGTCAAATTATTGGCCAACAAAAAGCAGCATTAGCAAATAGCAAAAAGAAAAAATAATTTCAGGATTATTTGATATATAAAAAGGGGGATTTGGGATGTAAGCCCGATCCCTTATTTTAGAAAGAAGATTCTATGGATAATCGACCGATTGGTTTTTTGGATTCAGGGGTGGGTGGTCTAACAGTCGTACGTGAATTAATGCGACAGCTCCCTTATGAAGAAGTCATTTATATCGGAGATTCGGCTCGAGCGCCTTATGGCCCAAGACCTGCGAAGCAAATTAGAGATTACACTTGGCAACTTGTGCATTTTCTTTTGACAAAAGATGTTAAAATGATTGTTATTGCTTGTAATACAGCAACAGCAGTAGTTTGGGAAGAGATTAAGAAAAAATTAGACATCCCCGTCTTGGGGGTGATCTTGCCGGGTGCTTCAGCTGCGATTAAGTCTACGAATACAGGGGAAATAGGGGTTATTGGAACTCCTATGACAGTGACATCAGATATTTATCGTAAGAAAATCGAAGCATTGTCTCCAGATATGACAGTGACTAGCCTAGCTTGTCCAAAGTTTGTTCCTTTGGTGGAATCAAATGAATTAAATTCTAGTATTACTAAAAAGGTTGTGTATGAAACCTTGCTTCCTTTAGCTGGCAAAGTAGATACCCTTGTCTTGGGATGCACGCATTATCCTTTGCTTCGGCCCATTATTCAAAATGTTATGGGGCCGGGAGTTAAACTAATTGATAGTGGCGCAGAATGTGTACGGGATATTTCTGTCCTTCTAAACTATTTTGAGATTAATCGTAGCCATAAGGAGAAAGGTATTAAACATCGTTTTTATACAACAGCGAATGCCAAAAGTTTTGCAGAGATTGCGGAGCATTGGCTGGGACAGACAGTGAACGTGGAGCATGTAAGATTATGAATGAAAAAATATACGAATATAAGGATTCAACGGACTGGTATGTGGCAAAATGGGGAGACTCCAATGCTTTGGGGCGATTTTCTCAGGTGTCGGTTGAAGCAGTTACTATTTTCAAACAGTTGCAAGAATCCTTAAATGTAGATGCCTCCGAATTCCCGTTGGAACTGAAAATATTACGGTATCAATCGGCCTATCGACTAGTGGTCTTTTTAGTGGATATCATTAATAAAGAAAGTGAAAGAGAGCTCGAGCTAATTCAACGTCAAGGAGCGATACTAGTCGTCGAAAAAGGACGCTTGTTATTTATCCATTTACCTGATGGGGGAATTGAGCTATCGGAATTTTTGGGAGCAGAGGAAATAAAGGATACGCTATTAATCGCTACTAGAAATGAAGGTAAGACAAAAGAATTTCGTAAATTATTTGGGAAATTAGGCTATACAGTAGAAAACCTGAATGATTATCCAGAATTACCGGAAATTGAAGAGACGGGGGTGACTTTTGAAGAAAATGCTCGTCTCAAAGCAGAAACGATTAGTAAACTAACTGGTAAAATGGTTTTGGCAGATGACTCAGGTCTACAAGTGGATGTTCTTGGAGGACTTCCTGGTGTTTGGTCTGCTCGTTTTGCTGGGGTAGATGCGACTGACACAGAGAACAATATCAAGCTTTTGCACGAGCTGGCAATGGTCTTTGAGTTGAAGGATCGTGTTGCACATTTCCACACAACACTTGTCGTAGCTAGCCCTGATAGGGAGAGTCTAGTAGTAGAGGCTGATTGGCCTGGCTATATTAATTTTGAGCCCAAAGGCGAAAATGGTTTTGGATATGATCCCTTATTTTTGGTTGGTGAAACAGGGAAAACATCTGCTGAACTGACTATAGAAGAGAAAAATGAACAATCTCATCGCGCAAAAGCGGTGAAAAAATTAATGGAGGTATTTCCAGCATGGCAAAGCAAACCATCATTGTCATGAGTGATTCTCATGGTGATCGAGCAATTGTGGAAGACATCAAAAATCATTATTTGGGGAAGGTAGATGCGATTTTTCACAATGGCGATTCAGAATTAAAAAGTGATGACCCTGTTTGGGATGGTATTCAAGTTGTTGGTGGGAATATGGACTTTTATGGGGGGTATCCTGAACGACTAGTAACCGATCTAAATGGTCTCCGTGTTGTGCAGGCACATGGTCATTTGTTCCATATTAATTTTTCATTCCAGAAGCTTGATTTGTGGGCGCAGGAAGAAAATGCGGATATTTGCCTTTATGGTCACCTGCATATTCCAGATGCTTGGATGGAAGGAAGAACTCTTTTTTTGAATCCAGGCTCTATTAGCCAACCCCGTGGTTTAGTGACGGAGCGTCTATATGCAAAGATAGAGGTCGAGAATGATTATTTTAGAGTAGATTATTATAATCGAAATCATGACTTGTATCCAAGTTTGTCAAAGGAGTTTGCTAGATGATCGCCAAAGAATTTGAAGACTACCTTTTGAAACATGAGGGAACTTTTTTGACACCAGCTTCGAATTTGGCGGTATTAGTGGATACACATAATGTTGACCATGCTATGTTACTTTTGAGTCAGATGACTTATTCTCGGATTCCAGTAGTGACTGATGAGAAAAAGTTTGTAGGTACAATTTCTTTGACAGATATTTTGGCCTATCGAATGCGACACGAACTTCCAGAAGAGAAATTCATGGCAACAGATATTGTTCATATGACAAAGACGGATGGTCAGACTCTTGGATTGGCTTATACAATTTCGGATGTTTTGCATAAATTGGTGGACGAATCCTTCTTGCCAGTAGTAGGAGAAGATCAGCATTTTTATGGTATTATCACGAGAAAATCGATTCTTAAAGCAATGAACGCACTGTTACATGACTTTTCTAGTCATTATGAAATGAAGCTCAAATGAAATCAGCGATTGAACAGTTTTTACAACAAAAAAATCTATCAGAAAATTCAAAAGCAGCCTATACTTATGATTTGGAACAGTTTCTTGATCAGGTAGGAACTATTACAGATACGAATTTACGATTTTATCAGTCATCTTTGCAGTCCTTGAAGCTTTCAGTTCAAAAGAGGAAGTTATCAGCTGTAAATCAATTTTTGCTCTTTCTTTATGAGCAGAACCAATTAGAACGTTATTACAAATTAGCGGTTCCGAAAGATACGCAAGTCGTATCATCTGAGAGTACCCTTCTTGATTTGACTGTATTATGGCAGGAAAGTCAGGTGCCTAATGGGCGTTTAATAGCGTTGTTGATTCTGGAGACAGGACTTCTTCCAAGTGAGTTGTTGGTTATAAAGAGAAAAGATATTCAACTAGAATTTCAGATTATGAGTGTTGAGAAAGCTGGTCAACGGCGAATTATTCAGCTTTCTTCAGCTATCGTAGATGAGTTGAGAAAATATCCTTCAGAGACTTACTTGTTTGAGAAAAAAGGGAAACCTTATTCTAGGCAGTGGGCTTTTCGACAACTTGAAGCTTTTTTACATGAAAAAGGGCAAGCAAGCTTATCTGCTCAGTCATTGAGAGAACAGTATATCTTACGTCAGTTGAAGGCGAATCGCAGTTTACATGATATAGCTCGAGATTTAGGACTAAAAGGTATCACCACATTGGAAAAATATAGATAATGGATATAAAAATTAAAGATTTTGAAGGGCCTTTGGATTTATTACTCCATTTGGTTTCTAAATATCAAGTGGACATTTATGATGTTCCCGTTACAGAAGTTATTGAGCAATATTTAACCTATGTCGCAACTCTTCAGGCTATGCGCTTGGAAGTGGCTGGAGAGTATATGGTCATGGCAAGTCAATTAATGCTGATCAAAAGCCGTAAGTTGCTTCCAAAAGTATCAGATAACCCAGAGTTGGAAGAAGATTTAGAGCAGGATTTGCTAAATCAGATCGAGGAATACCGAAAATTCAAGCTTTTGGGAGAAAAAATGGCTGAAAAGCATGAGGAACGAGCGCTCTACTATTCCAAGCCAAAGATTGAGCTGGTTTATGAAGATGCAGAATTAGTCCATGATCGCTCCACGATTGATTTATTTTTAGCCTTTTCAGGACTGCTGGCAAAAAAAAGAGAAGAATTTACACATAATCACACAACGATTGTTAAAGACGAATATAAAATCGAGGATATGATGGATGTGGTGCGTGATCGATGTAAAGACCGTGCGAAACTCTCCTTGCAGGAATTGTTTGCAGAAACGAAAGATATGAATGAAGTCATCACGCTTTTTTTAGCGACATTGGAATTAGTCAAAGTGCAAGAAATTCAACTCCTTCAGGAAGAAAATTTTGGGAATATCTATCTAATTAGGAAGTAATCATGAGTAAGTTATCAGAAATAGAAGCGCTTCTTTTTGTTGCAGGAGAAGATGGTTTAAGAGTTCAACAGATTGCAGAAATCTTGTCAATGCCTCCGACTGGGGTATATCAAAGTTTAGAAAAACTGGCTGCTAAACATGAACAAGATTCGGATTCTAGTTTGTCCTTAATCGAAACTTCCAATACTTTTAAATTGGTTACCAAGCAAAATTTTGCTGAACTTTTGAAGGTTTATTCTAAGTCACCGATCAATCAGAGTTTGTCACGAGCAGCTTTAGAGACCTTGTCAATTATCGCTTATAAGCAGCCTATTACTCGCGTAGAAATCGATGATATTCGAGGAGTTAATTCAAGTGGTGCTATTGCAAAATTGCAAGCTTTTGAGCTTATTCGTGAGGATGGGAAAAAAGAAGTGATTGGTAGACCAAATCTTTATGTAACAACAGATTATTTCTTGGATTATATGGGGATTAATCATTTAGAAGAACTGCCAGTCGTGACAGATACAGAGTTAGTAGCAGAAGAGAGCCAGTTGTTCAGTGAAGTTGACGACCTAGACATAGAATAAGGTCGTAAATTTCATATCGAGAGAGGATAGGATATGAGAATAAATAAATATATAGCCCATGCAGGGGTTGCCAGTCGCAGAAAGGCAGAAGAGTTGATTAAGCAAGGCTTGGTGACAGTTAATGGCCAAGTTGTGCGAGAGCTTGCTACCCTGATAAAGTCTGGAGATAAAGTTGAAGTAGAAGGTCAGCCGATTTATAATGAGGAGAAAGTTTACTATCTCTTGAACAAACCAAGAGGAGTCATTTCAAGTGTCACAGATGATAAAGGACGAAAAACGGTGGTTGATTTGCTTCCTCAAGTCAAAGAACGGATCTATCCGGTTGGCCGTTTAGACTGGGATACTTCTGGTTTGCTCATTTTGACAAATGATGGTGATTTTACAGATGAGATGATCCATCCACGTAATGAAATTGATAAAGTCTATGTGGCGCGTGTGAAAGGCCTGGCAAATAAAGAAATTCTTCGTCCGTTGACTCGTGGTGTTGAGATTGATGGGAAGAAAACGAAGCCTGCTGTTTATGAAATTATAAAAGTTGATCCAGCAAAAAATCGTTCCGTCGTGCAATTAACTATTCATGAAGGCCGAAATCATCAAGTGAAAAAAATGTTTGAGGCAATCGGTCTGCAGGTAGACAAGCTTTCTCGGACGCGTTTTGGACACCTTGACTTGACTGGTCTTCGACCAGGAGAAGCTAGACGCCTTAATAAAAAAGAAATTAGTCAATTACATAGTTTGGCGGTTACAAAGACTAAAAAATGATCAAAAGATTACTCATTGCTCCTGTGCGATTCTATCAACGCTTTATTTCGCCAGCTTTTCCACCTTCTTGTCGCTTTCATCCGACTTGTTCTAATTATATGATTCAAGCGATCGAAAAGCATGGAGCTAAGGGTGTTTTGATGGGAATAGCGCGTATCTTACGTTGTCATCCCTGGTCGCAAACAGGAGATGATCCAGTTCCAGATACCTTTAGCTTAAAAAGAAACACTAAAAAAAGAGATTAGAACAATGTTCTAGTCTCTTTTATCGTTTAGACCATGTTTTTGGTAAGAAAAGCAGGAGCATAGGATAAATTTCTAAACGACCAGCAATCATAGCTAAAGATAGAAGGAATTTAGATAGCGGATTAAAAATAGAGAAGCTATCGGTTGTTCCAATCATTGGTCCGATATTATTGAAGCAACTGAGGACACCACTGACAACAGTCATGAAATTATTATTATCAAAGCTAACAATAAAGATTAATGCAACAATAATGATGGCATAAATAGCCAAATATTTTAAAACTTTATGCTGGGTATCCTTATCAAGAGTTTGACTATTAACGTGCAGAGTCAGTACTCTGTTAGGAGATAGCGTTGAAAGAATTTGATTTTTAGCGATTCGCGCCGTAATCATACAGCGGATGACTTTGAATCCTCCGGCAGTAGAACCTGCAGATCCTCCAATACACATCAAAAGTAACAAGATAAATTGTGAAAAGAGTGGCCAATCAACTGTGTTGCCAAAACCAAAACCTGTTGTCGTAATGATATTTGTTACTTGGAAGAAGGACATTTCTAGACTATCTGCTACATTTCCATATAAATGGAGGATGTTGAATGTGATTAAAATTGTTGAGATGATAACGATTGTCAAATAGCCCCTAAGTTCCTCGTCGGCAAAGCAAGCTTTAAATTTTCGAATCAATAGGTAATAATAGAGATTAAAGTTAATCCCAAAAGCTAGAACCCCAAAGCTGACTAAGTAAGTAATTAGCGAGCTATTGTAATGAGCAATGCCATCATTGTAAACGGTAAAACCTCCAGTACCAGCAGTCCCCATAGCAATAATGAAACTATCAAATAAAGGCATACCTGCTAGAAAATAGAGCAGAGTAAAGATTGCAAAGAGAGCCAAATAGATAATGTAGAGGATTTGCGCAGTATTCTTTAGCTTAGAGACAACTTTACCAAAGACAGGGCCTGGAACTTCTGCTTTCATGACTTCTAAATGGCCATTTTTAGCATTATCCATTATCGCAAGTGCAAAAACTAACACACCCATCCCACCAATTAAGTGAGTAAAGCTACGCCAGAAAAGCAAGGAATGAGAGAGAACACCGACATCATTCAGGATAGTGGCTCCTGTCGTGGTGAAGCCAGAGCTGACTTCAAAGAAGGCATCGATGATATCTGGAATTTGACCAGAAAAGACAAATGGAAGAGCACCGAAGAAGGACCAGAAAATCCAACATAAGGCTACAATTAAAACACCTTCTTTGGCATAGATATGAGCATCTTTGGGTTTAAAGAAAACACCTACTCCACCTAGAGCTAATAAAATAGCAATGGTAACAATGATTGATAGAAAGACTTGAGCGGACTCTTGGTAAATTGCAGCTACAATGAGGGGAACGATTAGAAGACAAGCTTCAATCAACAGTAACTTAGAGAGAAGGTAACGAATCATAGATTTATTCATCAGTTTACTCCTCTAACAAATCATAAATTTTAGTGATATTTTGCAACAAGGTTGTCACAAGGATTTTATCTCCAACTACAATCTGATCGGCACCTGTTGGGAAAATCGCTTTTCCATTCCGGATAATGGCAGCCAAAAGCACACCTTTCTTCAACTTTAACTCAGATAGAGGTCGATGAGTCATCTTGTTTTCTTCTTTAATTTGGAATTGCAGTGTTTCAATTCGTCCGTTTGCTACATGATGCAGTGCTTCTAAGCTAGAAAATTGGGCATTATAACGGCCACGGATGAAATGCATAATTGTATCAACGGCACTTCCTTTAGGTGTAACAATACTAGCAAAATCCTGGCTATCGATTATTTCTAGTAAGCTAGTACGGTTGATTTTGGTGATATTTTTTTGGACACCAATACTATTTAAGAACATAGAAGCGATAATGTTTTCTTCGTCAACACCTGTCAGTGTAGCTACGGCATCATAGTTTTGCGCACTTTCTTCTAGTAAGATGTCTTTTGCGGTTCCATCTCCGTGAACGACATACAGGTCGGGGAATTCTTGGCTGAACCATTCTGCTCTCTTACGATCGACTTCAAGGACTTTAAGGTCAATTTTACTATGTTGTAACATATTTAAAAGATAGTAAGCTATTTTTCCTGCTCCGATAATCATTAAGCTCTTTATGACACGTGGGCGAATAAAATTATGGAAGAGCATTATTTCCAAGCGGTTACCCGTAACGAAAAGTTTGTCATTCGGTAGGATGGTGAAATCGCCATCTGGAATGGTTAATTTATTGTTGCGCTCGATAGCACAGATAATGACATTAGCAAATTTCTGTCTAAAATCAGAAATGGTTGTCTGACATAAATTGCTATTGTCTTTAACTTTGAATTCCATCAGTGCGACACGTCCATTTGCAAAATGTTCTACAGACAAGGCATTTGGAAAGTCAATGATATTAGCAATTGAGCGTGCTGCCAGTTGCTCAGGGTTAACAACTAATGAGAATCCAAGAATATTCTTTTCTTTGAAATAAGGGTTTGAATATTCAGGGTTACGGACACGAACGACGGTTTCTTTTGCCCCCATCTTTTTTGCAAGTACTGCAGAGACCATATTGACTTCATCGTGCTCAGTCATGGAAATAAAAATATCACAATCTTCAATATTCGCTTGTTCTAAAACTTTAAAATTAGCTCCATTTCCAACTATACCGATAATATCATAGCGCTTGGTGATGTGGTTTAGAACAGCTTCATCCTGCTCAATGAGTACGACATCGTGGTTCTCTGCCACAAGTGAACGGCAAAGGGCGGTTCCGACCTTACCACCGCCGACAACAATAATCTTCATTTTATACCTCCGAGATATGTATCTATCATACCCTTTTTTTGCGTAAATTTCATCTGTTTGCTATAAGTTCATCCTTCTGTGGTATACTGAAAAAGTGTTTGAGAAGAAATAAGTGATAAAACTTAAAAAAATCTTAAATTTTCGAGTTGTTTAAGTTGACATGTCAAAGGAAAGTGATATACTAGATAAGTGCTATCATTGATTTACCTCAGACCTGTTGTGATGTAAGTTAATGAAGCTTTAACCACGCTGTTTGCTGAGCTTGACTCCGGGCAGTGTGGCTATTTTTTTATATGAATGAAATAAGTAGGATAAGATAATGACTGCAAAAAATCATATTGTATTATTTGAACCACAAATCCCACAAAATACAGGAAATATCGCGAGGACTTGTGCAGCGACGAATGCTCCACTGCATATCATTAAACCGATGGGCTTCCCTATTGACGATCGTAAGATGAAGAGAGCGGGCTTGGACTATTGGGATAAGCTGGACATTACGTATTATGAGAATCTAGAAGAATTTATGGAACAGATGGATGGTCGTCTTTACTTAGTTTCGAAATTTGCTGAAAAGGTTTATTCAGAAGCGGATTTTTCTAAACATGAGAACCATTATTTTATGTTTGGGCGTGAGGATAAAGGCTTGCCAGAAGAATTTATGCGTCAGCATTCGGAAAAAGCGCTACGCATTCCTATGAATGATGAGCATGTGAGGAGTTTAAATGTCTCAAATACAGTATGTATGATTGTTTATGAGGCGCTCCGTCAGCAACAGTTTGCTGGTTTAGACTTAGTTCATGAATATCAGAATGATAAGTTGAAATAATTTTCATTACATCAAACAGAGAACTTGCTATTGCAGGTTCTTTTTGGTATGATAAAGGAGTCTTCAGGGCAGGGTGAAATTCCCGACCGGCGGTAAATTATGACTGTTGTCAAATTTTTGCTTTTATATAGTGCTTTTGATTCCTGCAAACATCGGTTAACTTTGCGAATCATTGTCTAATCTAAAAACAAAATTTTTGTCAATTTTATACAAGAAAAGTCCGCGAGCGCAAGCTGATGTGGTGAAATTCCACAACCGACAGTATAGTCTGGATGGGAGAAGACGAAAGAATGATGAGCTACTGTTAGCAAATGATAGAGAGTTTTTTTGTTTTTATAAAATAACTCTGTCGAAACTTTCAGTTTGCTTTTTAAACTATTTTGCTTTTCTTTCTAAGCTATTTTTAAGCCTATTAAGGTAAAGTAATTGGGTGAAGCAGTCTTTCTAACTTCTCTAATTTGCATAAATTGGAGGAACCATGATGACACAAACACGTAAAATGGCTATGATTGCCATTCTCTCTGCAATTTCATTTTTATTAATGTTTCTTGCTTTTCCACTTTTACCAGCTGCTAGCTTCTTGCAGCTTGATTTGAGTATTTTACCGATTTTAGTTGGTTTAGTGCTCTTGGATACAAAAAGTGCCTTGAGCATTCTGTTGCTTCGTTCACTTTTAAAGCTATTTTTAAACAATCAAGGAGTCGGTACCTATATCGGTCTTCCGATGAATATAATTGCTTTAGCAGTTTTCGTTTTGGTTTTTGCCTGGATATGGAATAAAAAGAAATCGTCTTTTCGATTTTGGCTGGCCGGAGTCTTTGGGACACTTTCTTTGACTTTAGCTATGTTATTATTGAACTACGTTTATGCCATGCCTTTATTTGCGAAGTTTGCACATTTTGATATCGAAACATTGATTGGTGCTGCAACTTATTTATTTACAATGGTTATACCTTTTAATCTTTTGGAAGGTTTGATTTTCACCATCGCATTTTGGTTGGTGAACTTGTGTTTACATCCGATTTTAAAGAAATATGAAAAATAAACAGACTTATTTAACACGGGGCGTATTTGCCCTTTTACTTTTTGTTATATTGGGCTATGCCGTTAAGTTTTACCCTGATCAGTTAGCTGGTATAGATAGTCCGATTCAGACTTGGTTGCGAGGAGATTTACCTCCTCTTCTGACCAATGTTTTTACCATCATCACAAGTGCTATTAATCCTCCGATTATCATTGCATGGGTGCTGATTTTAGTGATGGTATTTCTATCCAAGGGGTGGAAGATCGAGGCGGCTTTTTTAGCAGGAAATCTACTTTTGCATGGAATTTTAATTAAGCTGATTAAACTTGTTTATCAAAGAAGTCGGCCGGCTATACCACATTTAGTTGAAGAAGGTGGGTATTCTTTCCCAAGTGGCCATGCTATGGCGACAGCGATTGTTCTTGGAACCTTGATAATTATTGCCCAACAGAGGATTCAGCAAAATCAGATGAAGCGCTTGGCTCAGGTGTCGATGCTTGGCTTTATCATTACTATTATGGCTTCCAGAGTCTATCTAGGAGTACATTATCCGACGGATGTTATGGGAGGAGCCTTGATGGGCTTTGCTATTCTCAATATCGAGTTTCCTTTTTATGACAAGCTACGCTTTCAATGGCGCTTCACGGGAAAGCAAAAATAATATGAGAAGAAAGGTTGGGCTGACCAGCCTTTTTGTCTTGACAAAAAAAGTCTCTTTCATTAAGATAAGAGCAGAATAGATGAGGAGGCTAGTATGTCTACTTTAAATCAAGAAATCGTACAGTCTGTTTTAGATCTTGTAGATGCTATTCCCTCTGGGCGAGTTGCGACCTATGGTCAGATTGCTCGTTTGATTGGGCGACCTAAAAATGCTCGCTTGGTAGGAAAGATCCTCAGCCAGTCGGAACTTTATGGCAGCAAGCACCCTTGTCATCGGGTAGTCAATGCAGCAGGGCGCCTCGCACCGGGCTGGGAAGACCAGAGGCACTTGCTCTGGGCGGAGGGAGTGAATTTGAAGGCCAATGGCTGTGTAGACCTCAAGCGTTATCAGTGGGAGCGGTGATTTCCTTCTTTCCTTGTGAGAGAGGGAATGTTTGTTTTTATCTATCTTTTTTTGTGGTAGAATGAAAGGTATGAAATCTTACAATGCTTTGAATGATTATTATCGAAAACTTTTTGGAGAAAAAACTTTTAAGGTACCCATTGATGCGGGCTTTGACTGTCCCAATCGGGATGGTACGGTAGCGCATGGAGGCTGTACTTTTTGTACTGTTTCGGGCTCTGGCGATGCCATTGTGGCACCAGATGCGCCCATTCGCGAGCAGTTTTACAAGGAAATTGATTTTATGCACCGCAAGTGGCCGGATGTTCGCAAGTATCTGGTCTATTTCCAGAACTTCACCAACACCCATGAGAAACTAGAAGTGATTCGCGAGCGCTATGAGCAGGCCATTAACGAGCCAGGGGTCGTTGGACTTAATATCGGAACTCGGCCGGACTGCTTGCCTGACGAGACTGTTGCCTACTTGGCCGACCTGTCTGAGCGTATGCATGTGACTGTAGAGCTAGGCCTTCAGACTACTATGAGGAGACCTCAGACATTATTAATCGTGCCCATTCTTATGAGCTTTATGTGGAGACGGTTCAGCGAGTCCGTAAGCTAGCTCCCAAGGCGGAGATTGTTTCTCACTTGATCAACGGTCTGCCGGGTGAGACTCATGAGATGATGCTGGAGAATGTCCGCCGCTGTGTGACGGACAATGACATTCAGGGGATCAAGCTTCACCTGCTTCACTTGATGACCAATACCCGCATGCAGCGGGATTATCATGAGGGGCGATTGCAGCTGCTCAGTCAGGAGGAATATGTCTCCATCGTTTGCGACCAGTTGGAAATCATCCCCGAGCATATCGTCATCCACCGTATCACAGGAGACGCCCCACGAGATATGCTGATTGGCCCTATGTGGAGCCTCAATAAATGGGAAGTTCTTAATGCTATTGAGGCAGAAATGCGTCGTCGTGGCAGCAAGCAAGGCTGTAAAGCAAAGGAGCAGAGATTCGTATGTTAAGACCCTTACAGATGGCCCATGCCTTTTTGGCAGAAGTCGTGACCAAGGAAGATACCGTGGTGGATGCTACGATGGGCAATGGACATGACACCCTCTTTCTAGCTCAATTGGCCAAGCAAGTCTATGCTTTTGACATTCAGGAGCAGGCTGTGGAAAAGACTCGCAAGCGCTTGGTAGAAGCTGGCTTGGACAATGTTCAGCTAATCTTGGCTGGTCATGAGACTTTGGACCAATACACAGACCATTTCAAGGCTGCTATTTTTAATCTTGGCTACCTGCCTTCGGCGGACAAGTCTGTCATTACCCGACCAGATACGACACTGGAAGCTTTGGAAAAGGTCTGCCAAGGTTTAGTAAAAGGTGGCCGTGTAGCCATCATGATTTACTATGGGCATGAAGGTGGCGAAGTTGAAAAAGATGCGGTATTAGACTTCGTCAGTCAGCTGCCCCAGCAGGACTTTACCGTTGCTCTCTACAAGACCATCAATCAGATTAACAATCCGCCTTTCTTGGTCATGATCGAGAAGTTAAAGGATTAAAAATAAAGCCACTTGAAGAGAGGTTGACGCATCAACCTCTCTTCAAGTGGTTTTTATATTTGATATAAAGTTTTTGACCAGTTTCTGTTAATCGATCAATACCGTCAGCTGCGATAGGCAGGAGTAAAAAGATATAGATATAGACATACTGGCTCTTGGTTTCCCAAACCAAGTGGAAGAAAAATCCACCTAAGAAAAAAATTACTGGATAGAGTTGCATTGCAGATCTATTTAGTACCCTTTTGACCAGTTGATAGATCATTGAAATCATTGAGAAAAGGTAAATGCTAAATAGCACCAGTAAACTAAATATATAGACAGACTGATAACCTGCTTTTCCTTCATAAATACTTTGGAGTAACGATGTAAATGTATATTGCTGTCGAGCAGTCTGTGGCCCTGTCCAGATGGATTGGAAGGTCGGTTCTGTCCAAGTAGAAATAACCTTTTCATAGAAGAACTTAAAGGCATAATCTGGATGTTGTAGGAAATGGATGATTAATTTTTTCAAGTCTTGAATAGCCATTCTTTTGGCTTTTTCTTCATGAAATTGATTGCGCTTGAGGATTTTGGTATTGTAGGCATCATACCAGCCTCCTAAAGTTTTTCGGTTGGGATCATCTCGTAGTCCCATAGTTACATATGCAATTTTTGGGGTCCCTTCACCGATTTTTTGTCCAACTAGATTTTCATAATAGTGGATCATCGCTTTGTTTGGAAGAAGAATACTCACGAGTACTGCTAAAAGGATGAGAAGCTTTTTCCAGGAATTTTTTTTGAAGAAGGATAAGAGATGAACTGCGAGTAACGTCAGGGCGAAAATAATATAGTTGTTTCTTAAAAGGCAAGCTATACCAATAGCAAATGCTCCGATTAAAAAGCCCAACCAAGAGCCTTTTTTCCTGAATAAGAGAAAGCCATAAAAACTAAGTAGACAGAAAAACAGACCAGGAATAGTACCGTAAGCAAATAGGATGAAAAATAGCTGCGGGAGAAAGAGGAAGCTGAGGAAAATCGTATAGTTTACGACAATCTCTGATTTATTTAGTATTGCTGTGATACGATAGAGTAACCAATTGCTTGAGAGAACAAATAGAAGATTCATTACAAAGATGAACTGACTATTTGGGAAAAGAAGGGTATAAAATCTCTCCAGTGTCATCAAGCCGAGCTGATGCGGATTTCGGTATATATAAGCTCCAAGAGTAGTAAGAGAGCTATAGTCACCTCGATTAAAGGCTAGGGCTGCGTTATAGACATGCTTGGCGTCAGCTCGAAGTGCTCCATTGTTATTGACAATTAAATAAATACCTGCTAAAAGATAAAAAAGAACAAAGAAGCTAAAAAGGACTTTACTGGGGATTTTTCTTAAGAAAAACTTGCTTCCAAGTAGCGTAGCCAGAAAGCCTATAAGTAAAGGGTAAGTATACCAGGGATTATTGACGAATTGAACTCCCTCTGCAATTTCCAAAGGAATATAAGTATGAGAACAGAAGAGTTGACGAGTCAATAAAAAAAGCAATCCTGTTGCTAAGAGAAGCACTAAAAAATAAGAGAAAAGAAATATGAAATCACTTATTTTTTTTAACACGACATCCTCCTCTCTTTTACTTTGTATGATTATCCTTAAAATCTTTGGCAAAATACATTTTATTCTATCACTTTTATGTTAAAATAGCTATTAGGAGGAAGAGAATGTTTCATAAGAGTAAATTATTGTTCTGGACGGTTGAAGTTCTACTAGCAACACTAGTTTTTTATTTATGGCGAATGATGGGGGATTTAGTCACTCCTGTCATCAGTGTTGTTAATACGATTTTGATTCCTTTTTTGATAGCTGGCTTCTTGTATTATATAGCGAATCCTTTGGTTATTTCTAGAAAAATACCTAAAGCTAAATCGTGTACTAGGCGTCCTATTGACATTAGCAATCTTAATTGGTTCGATTGTGTTAGCAGTTGTCTATCTTTTGCCGATTTTAGTAACACAGTTGACGAGTTTGATTAATTCTAGCCAAAATATCTATCGTTATGTCTATAGTTGGGTTAATAATTTGGCAAAAAATCCAGTATTACGGCAACTTGATATCCAGTCTACTTTGCAACAGTTAAACTTGTCTTATGTAGATATTTTACAAAATATTCTAAATGGGGTAACGAATAGCTTAGGAAGTGTGGTTTCAGCGGTTGTAAATACAATCTTTATCATTATTATGACTCCGATTTTTTTAGTTTATTTTTTATTGGATGGAAATAAATTATTGCCAATGTTGGAGCGGAGCATTTTAAAACGAGATAAACTCAATATATCCTCTTTATTAAAGAATCTGAATGCGACAGTATCGCGCTACATCAGTGGTATCTCGATTGATGCCGCAATTATTGGCTGTTTGGCTTATATAGGTTATAGCATTATCGGAATTAAGTACGCTTTGGTATTTGCAATCTTTTCTAGTCTAGCGAATCTTATTCCTTATGTTGGGCCGACGATAGGTCTTATTCCGATGGTCATTAGTCATGCCTTTACAGATCCGCAGAGAATGCTGATTGCTGTCCTCTATATGTTGGTTGTTCAACAAATTGATGGGAATATTCTCTATCCGCGGATTGTTGGGGGAGTGATGAAAGTCCATCCTATTACGATCATGGTACTTTTGCTTTTATCAAGTAATATCTACGGGATTATAGGTATGATTGTTGCTATTCCAACTTACTCCATTATTAAAGAAATTGTCAAATTCCTTGCTAATCTTTATGAGAACCATAAAGAAGCTCAAGAAGCAAAGAAGAATGAAGAGTACGGAATTATTAATAAATAGCGGACAGGTGGCCTAGGGTCACTTGTTTTTGTTTAGTATTTCATCAGCTAGATATTTATTTTCTAATTGGGAAGGTGCAAATAGATAAATTTTATGGTATAATTGAATATCTATTTTATTTAGGAGAGGGAAAATATGGAAGACCCCAGTAGTCAGACCTTATTGTTACAATTTTTATTACTAGTCATTTTGACTTTTCTAAATGCATTTTTTTCAGCTGCAGAGATGGCTATGGTATCGCTTAATCGAGCGCGTGTAGAACAAAAAGCAGAGGAAGGTGATAAAAAATACATTCGCCTATTGCAAGTTTTAGAAAGTCCAAATAATTTTTTATCAACAATTCAAGTAGGAATCACTCTTATAAACATCTTGTCAGGTGCTAGTTTTGCAGACACACTTGGTCGAGTATTTGCAAGTTGGATGGGTAATTCTGAAACTGCCCACGCCGTAGCAAGCTTTCTATCTTTGGCTTTGTTGACTTATGTTTCTATTGTATTTGGAGAGTTGTATCCAAAGCGAATCGCCTTGAATCTTAAGGATAATTTAGCAGTTCGATCAGCTCCGTTCATTATCTTTTTAGGTAAATTAGTCAGTCCCTTTGTCTGGCTTTTGTCTGCATCGACAAATTTATTGAGTCGAATAACTCCGATGAAGTTTGATGATGCCGATGAAAAAATGACGCGAGATGAAATTGAGTATATGTTGACCAATAGCGAGGCGACCTTAGATGCTGATGAGATTGAAATGTTACAAGGGATTTTCTCTCTAGATGAGCTCATGGCTCGAGAACTCATGGTGCCACGTACAGATGCATTTATGGTAGATATTCAGGGCGACACGAAAGAGATTATCGAAAGTATTTTAAAGCAAAATTTCTCTCGAATCCCTGTCTATGATGGAGACAAGGACAATGTTATCGGATTGATTCATACTAAGCGTCTGTTGAATGAAGCTTTTGCCAATGGTTTTGATAATTTGGTTCTCCGAAAAATTCTCCAAGAGCCATTATTTGTACCGGAAACTATTTTTGTTGATGATCTTCTCAAAGATTTACGCAATACACAAAATCAAATGGCCATCCTTCTTGATGAATACGGAGGAATGGCTGGTCTGGTGACACTCGAAGACTTACTAGAAGAAATTGTTGGTGAAATTGATGATGAGACAGATAAAGCTGAAATCGAAGTTCATGAAATTGGTGAGAGAACTTACATTGTCTTAGGAACGATGACTCTCAATGATTTCAATGAATATTTTGAAGTAGAGATTGAGAGTGATGATGTTGATACGATTGCTGGTTATTATTTGACCGGCATTGGAACGATTCCTGGAGCTAGTGAGCGGATTAGCTATGAAGTTGAAAGCCAAAATAAAAAGCTGATTTTAACCAACGATAAAGTAAAAAATGGCCGCGTCACAAAAGTAAAAGTCGAAATATCAGAGCTTGAGTCGACAGAAGAAGAGGAAAAATGATCTTTTAGGGTCGTTTTTTCTTTAAGTTTTTTTCAAGAAATCTATAAGTTTTTCTTAAGATTCAGGATTTATACTATAACCATCTTAAAAGAAAAGAGGATAGTCCAATGACAACGAAAACCACTTTCTCAAATCATTTCACTACCCTGGATACGGACAAATAGTATCAAGAAATAGAAGCAAAGAGCAAAACTTTTTAAAATTTTTTTCATCTAATCTCCTAAGAAAGAGCTGAGAGTAACTACTTTTAGCTCTTTTGTTATTTATCGCATTATTCTGAAGGATCAATCAAGCAAAATTTATAATCTATGGCGATAATCTATAAGTTGGAATTGTTATTTAGCTGTGAGACAACTTTGCGATTTGGTAGAGACAGTAGGTTTTCGTTTGAATATCTAGCAACATTATATCAGGATTGCCTGTATGATTCATCTGTTGTAAAACAATGAAAATGAAACTGAAAAACAGTTTGTTTTCTAAAAAATAGACAAATAGAATCTATTTTGTAAATAGTCGTGGTATAATAGAAATAATTATAAAACGTTTTCAAAGTGTAGAGGTTTTACAATGGTTGAAGAGAAAATTGAAGAAACAGTTGACTATGGAAAGGTGACGGGGATGGTCCACTCAACGGAGAGTTTCGGTGCTGTAGATGGGCCTGGTATCCGTTTTATCGTCTTTTTGCAGGGGTGCCATATGCGTTGTCAGTATTGTCACAACCCGGATACATGGGAAATGGAGACCAATAAATCGCAACTGCGGACGGTTGATGATATTTTGCAGGAAGCTTTGCGCTACAAGGGATTTTGGGGCAATAAGGGGGGCATAACCGTTAGTGGTGGAGAAGCACTGTTGCAGATTGATTTCCTAATTGCTTTTTTTACAAAGGCTAAAGAGCTGGGGATCCACTGTACACTAGATACTTGCGCCCTACCCTTTAGAAATACGCCTCGCTACCTGAAGAAATTTAATAAGTTAATGGCGGTGACTGATTTGGTCCTTCTAGATATAAAGGAGATCAATGAAGCGCAACATAAAATCGTAACCAGCCAGACAAATAAAAACATTCTGGCTTGTGCACAATATCTTTCTGACATCGGAAAACCAGTCTGGATTCGTCATGTTTTGGTGCCTGGGCTGACCGATCGCGATGATGATTTGATCGAGCTGGGCAAGTTTGTTAAGACGTTGAAAAATGTAGATAAATTTGAAATCCTGCCTTATCATACCATGGGGGAATTCAAGTGGCGTGAGCTGGGAATTCCTTACTCGCTTGAAGGCGTCAAACCTCCGACTGCTGATCGGGTCAAGAATGCTAAAGAACTCATGCAGACTGAGTCGTATACCGAGTATATGAATCGAGTGCATAATAGCTAAATGGATACTAAGGGAGTTAATTAGACTCCTTTTCATCTTACTTAAGGAAAAGGTCAAGAAAAGAGTTAGAATGATGGATTGTCCTTTAATTTCTGTAATTATTCCAATCTATAATGTAGAGCCTTATATCGAAGAATGTATGATAAGTTTACTGAAGCAAACTTATCATAATTTAGAAATTATTGTTGTGGATGATGGTAGTACTGACAAAAGTATTGAAAAAGCAAAGGCAACAACACAAGGAGACAACCGCTTTACTTATTATACGAAAGAACACAGTGGTTTGAGTGACACGAGAAACATGGGGATAGAGCAAGCAACAGGGGAGTATTTTTACTTTGTTGATCCAGATGACTTTATATTTGAAAGGAGCATTGAAAGACTTTATCATGTGATGGAAGCGACAGAATCGGATATAGCGGTCGCGAACTATGCTAAGTACATAGAAGGAGCCTTTTATCATCACTCGGATAATCTAAGAACGGTGAAGCTCTATTCATTTTTTGAAGTTATGCAGTTGATTGATCAATATCATGATGATATGAGTACTGCTTTGACAACCGTTTGGAATAAACTGTATAAGAAATATTTGTTTGATGATATTCGCTTTCCTTCAGGTAAGTTATTTGAGGATTGTTTTGTAACGTGGAAGTTGTACAAAAAGTCACATAAGATAGCTTTTATTGAATCAATCGAATATGCTTATCGTTCGACTCCAAATAGTATTGTACAAAGTTACTCTCCTCAGCATTTGGATCGAATTGAATCAATTGAAGAGCGTATTCACTATTTGGCGGGAACTGATTATCCAATGGAGCAACTATATCGTTTTTATCGTGCAGAACTGGACAAACATATGTATAAACTTTTAGAATACAACTGTGATAGCATTTATTACGAAATGTTAAAGCAAAAAATGATAAAGATAGATAAAGGGGATTATTCATTTTTAAAAAATTAAAGTCTCTCTATACAAAATCTAGTGGGTTTATGTAGTTGAGATATGAATTGTACTACTATATGATGTGAAAGAGCAATTTTTAATGCTCTTTTTACATAGATAAAAAACACGTAAAATAAGCTAAAGTGCTTTGATGGATTAAGCCTTTATGATATAATAAAGTAGTTTATTGTAGCTGATTTTAAAAAAGGAGATAAAGGATGTTTAAACGTGGAGGAGAAGAAAAACAACGATTCTCTATACGAAAATACAGTACAGGAGTTTTCTCATCTTTGGTTGGGATTGCTCTTTTAATGTTGGGAACGGCCCAAAATGTTTTGGCTGATCATAAAGTGACATACGATCATGTGGACTTTAATGATTTGTCAGATGCGGATAAAGCGCAAGTTCGAGCCGGTATACCTAGTGGAAAGATTTCTGCTGATGAGGAAATTCTTTTGGTTTATCGTGGTGTAAATAAACAGACACCGCCGCCAAAAACACCAGAGGATCCTAAAAAACCGAAAACACCAGAAGATCCTGAGAAACCTAAGACTCCGGAAAAACCAAAAACACCAGAAACTCCAAAAACAGGGGAGACTCCAGAAAAGCCGACAACGTCATTGAAGAGTCAGAAACTCTTTCCAAAGACAGGTCAAGAACAAACCAACTTATTGCTAGAATTAGGACTTGCAGGAGTTGCTTTAGGAGCTGCTGTTTATTTGCGTCGTTCTAGAAAAGGTCGTTATACTTTTTTGGTTGTCACAATTTTAGGTACGACAATTTTAGGTACTCATACGGTAGTAGCCGATGGCTATAAGTCTCTGATCAATCAAGTGACGCAAATTGTACAAGATGATGCAGAGATTAGTGGTTTCTTCACTCCAGCTGAAATTCCTAACTATGAATATTTAGGCTTCATTCGTCGTCAGCGTCCAGTTACTCCATCTCCGGCTAAAAAAGGAACAGTCAACGTTCAATATCGAGATAAAGATGGCAATATGCTTGAACCAATGGCTAAAGCAATTACAGATGGCGAGGTAGGAACTTCATATAGCACCAAGTCACTTTTCAAGCAAACTATTGAAAAAGATGGTAAGACCTATAAGTGGGTTGAAACAACTGGTGTAGAAGAAGGTACTCTTGCAGAAGGAGTGACCAATGTCACTTATATTTACGAATTAGAGGCACAAACACCCCCTCCAGCTATTCCACCAGTAGCTAAGCAAGGATCTGTAGTAGTAAAATATGTGAATACAGCAGGCCAAGAATTGAAAAGTCCAACCACCGCTGTTTCAAATGTAGCAGTTGGTACAGCTTATGATACGACCGGCTTGCGTGAAGCAAGTATAACTGTTGATGGTAAGACTTATAACTATGTATCTACTTCAGGTTCAGAAACAGGCAGTGTAGTAGAGGGTACAACTGAAGTAACTTATGTTTATGAAGAAAGCACGACCCCTCCACCAGTCATTCCACCAGTAGCTAAGCAAGGATCTGTAGTAGTAAAATATGTGAATACAGCAGGCCAAGAATTGAAAAGTCCAACCACCGCTGTTTCAAATGTAGCAGTTGGTACAGCTTATGATACGACCGGCTTACGCGAAGCAAGTATAACTGTTGATGGTAAGACTTATAACTATGTATCTACTTCAGGTTCAGAAACAGGTAGCGTAGTAGAGGGTACAACTGAAGTAACTTATGTTTATGAAGAAAGCACGACCCCTCCACCAGTCATTCCACCAGTAGCTAAGCAAGGATCTGTAGTAGTAAAATATGTGAATACAGCAGGCCAAGAATTGAAAAGTCCAACCACCGCTGTTTCAAATGTAGCAGTTGGTACAGCTTATGATACGACCGGCTTGCGTGAAGCAAGTATAACTGTTGATGGTAAGACTTATAACTATGTATCTACTTCAGGTTCAGAAACAGGTAGTGTAGTAGAGGGTACAACTGAAGTAACTTATGTTTATGAAGAAAGCACGACCCCTCCACCAGTCATTCCACCAGTAGCTAAGCAAGGATCTGTAGTAGTAAAATATGTGAATACAGCAGGTCAAGAATTGAAAAGTCCATCCACTGCTGTTTCAAATGTAGCAGTTGGTACAGCTTATGACACGACCGGCTTACGCGAAGCAAGTATTACTGTTAATGGTAAGACTTATAACTATGTATCTACTTCAGGTTCAGAAACAGGTAGTATAGTAGAGGGTATAACTGAAGTAACTTATGTTTATGAAGAAAGCACGACCCCTCCACCAGTCATTCCACCAGTAGCTAAGCAAGGATCTGTAGTAGTAAAATATGTGAATACAGCAGGCCAAGAATTGAAAAGTCCATCCACCGCTGTTTCAAATGTAGCAGTTGGTACAGCTTATGACACGACCGGCTTACGCGAAGCAAGTATTACTGTTAATGGTAAGACTTATAGCTATGTATCTACTTCAGGTTCAGAAACAGGTAGTATAGTAGAGGGTATAACTGAAGTAACTTATGTTTATGAAGAAGTGGGTATTCCTCCACAAGCCAATAAAAAAGGTTCTGTCCAAGTTCATTATCAAACCGTTTCTGGTGAAGAACTGAAACCAATATTGAAAGCTGTGGAAGCTGCTAAAGTAGGTACAAGTTATGATGTCAGTCTTCTACGTGAAGAAACCATCGAAAAAGATGGTGAAACTTATCATTACAAGTCTACGATTGGCTCTGAACAAGGTGTTGTAGAAGAAGGTGTTACAGATGTAACATATATATATGAAAAAGTATCAACTCCGCCAGTTATAAAAGCAAAAGGGTCTATAACGGTTAAATTTGAAAGTGTCACTCATGAGACATTGCAAGCTCCTGAGACTGTCTTGGAAAATGTGCCTGTTGACACAGCTTATGATGTTAGAGATCGTCGTCGCCAAACATTGACAGTAGGAGGAAAGACCTATCGTTATGTATCAGTTCAAGGCTCAGAGACGGGTAATGTTGTAAAAGGAAACACAGAAGTCACTTACGTCTATGAAGAAGTGAAAGGTTCTGTTGTCGTTAAATACGTTAATGAAGCTGGTCAAGCGATCAAAGCTTCTGAAACAGTTATGAGTGAAGAGCCAGTAGGTACAGCTTATGATGTAACAGGTAAGAAAGAATCAACATTGACAGGCACAGACGGTAAGGCCTATCGCTACAAATCAACAACCGGTAATCCAACTGGATCTGTTGTAGAGGGTACTACCGAAGTCACTTACGTCTATGAAGAAGTGAAGGGTTCTGTTGTCGTTAAATACGTCAATGAATCAGGTCAAGAGATCAAGTCTTCCGAAACAGTCATGAGTGAAGAGCCAGTAGGCACCGCTTATGATGTAACAGGTAAGAAAGAGGCAACTCTGACAGGCACAGACGGCAAGACCTACCGTTACAAGTCCACTACAGGAAGTCCAAGTGGTCAGGTAACAGAAGGTACAACAGTTGTCACTTACGTCTATGAAGAAGTGAAGGGTTCTGTTGTCGTTAAATACGTCAATGAATCAGGTCAAGAGATCAAGTCTTCCGAAACAGTCATGAGTGAAGAGCCAGTAGGCACCGCTTATGATGTAACAGGTAAGAAAGAGGCAACTCTGACAGGCACAGACGGCAAGACCTACCGTTACAAGTCCACTACAGGAAGTCCAAGTGGTCAGGTAACAGAAGGTACAACAGTTGTCACTTACGTCTATGAAGAAGTGAAGGGTTCTGTTGTCGTTAAATACGTCAATGAATCAGGTCAAGAGATCAAGTCTTCCGAAACAGTCATGAGTGAAGAGCCAGTAGGCACCGCTTATGATGTAACAGGTAAGAAAGAGGCAACTCTGACAGGCACAGACGGCAAGACCTACCGTTACAAGTCCACTACAGGAAGTCCAAGTGGTCAGGTAACAGAAGGTACAACAGTTGTCACTTACGTCTATGAAGAAGTGAAGGGTTCTGTTGTCGTTAAATACGTCAATGAATCAGGTCAAGAGATCAAGTCTTCCGAAACAGTCATGAGTGAAGAGCCAGTAGGCACCGCTTATGATGTAACAGGTAAGAAAGAGGCAACTCTGACAGGCACAGACGGCAAGACCTACCGTTACAAGTCCACTACAGGAAGTCCAAGTGGTCAGGTAACAGAAGGTACAACAGTTGTCACTTATGTCTATGAAGAGACGAAGGGTTCTGTTGTCGTTAAATACGTCAATGAATCAGGTCAAGAGATCAAGTCTTCCGAAACAGTCATGAGTGAAGAGCCAGTAGGCACCGCTTATGATGTAACAGGTAAGAAAGAGGCAACTCTGACAGGCACAGACGGCAAGACCTACCGTTACAAGTCCACTACAGGAAGTCCAAGTGGTCAGGTAACAGAAGGTACAACAGTTGTCACTTATGTCTATGAAGAAGTGAAGGGTTCTGTTGTCGTTAAATACGTCAATGAATCAGGTCAAGAGATCAAGTCTTCCGAAACAGTCATGAGTGAAGAGCCAGTAGGCACCGCTTATGATGTAACAGGTAAGAAAGAGGCAACTCTGACAGGCACAGACGGCAAGACCTACCGTTACAAGTCCACTACAGGAAGTCCAAGTGGTCAGGTAACAGAAGGTACAACAGTTGTCACTTATGTCTATGAAGAGACGAAGGGTTCTGTTGTCGTTAAATACGTCAATGAATCAGGTCAAGAGATCAAGTCTTCCGAAACAGTCATGAGTGAAGAGCCAGTAGGCACCGCTTATGATGTAACAGGTAAGAAAGAGGCAACTCTGACAGGCACAGACGGCAAGACCTACCGTTACAAGTCCACTACAGGAAGTCCAAGTGGTCAGGTAACAGAAGGTACAACAGTTGTCACTTATGTCTATGAAGAGACGAAGGGTTCTGTTGTCGTTAAATACGTCAATGAATCAGGTCAAGAGATCAAGTCTTCCGAAACAGTCATGAGTGAAGAGCCAGTAGGCACCGCTTATGATGTAACAGGTAAGAAAGAGGCAACTCTGACAGGCACAGACGGCAAGACCTACCGTTACAAGTCCACTACAGGAAGTCCAAGTGGTCAGGTAACAGAAGGTACAACAGTTGTCACTTATGTCTATGAAGAGACGAAGGGCTCAGTTGTTGTGAAATACGTCAATGAATCAGGTCAAGCGATCAAGTCTTCCGAAACAGTCATGAGTGAAGAGCCAGTAGGCACCGCTTATGATGTGACAGCTAAGAAAGAGGCAACTCTGACAGGCACAGACGGTAAGGCCTATCGCTACAAGTCAACAACCGGTAATCCAACCGGATCTGTTGTAGAGGGTACTACCGAAGTCACTTACGTCTATGAAGAAGTGAAAGGTTCTGTTGTCGTTAAATACGTCAATGAATCAGGTCAAGAGATCAAGTCTTCCGAAACAGTCATGAGTGAAGAGCCAGTAGGCACCGCTTATGATGTGACAGCTAAGAAAGAATCAACACTGACAGGCACAGACGGTAAGGCCTATCGCTACAAGTCAACAACCGGTAATCCAACCGGATCTGTTGTAGAGGGTACTACCGAAGTCACTTACGTCTATGAAGAAGTGAAAGGTTCTGTTGTCGTTAAATACGTCAATGAATCAGGTCAAGAGATCAAGGCTTCCGAAACAGTCATGAGTGAAGAGCCAGTAGGCACCGCTTATGATGTGACAGCTAAGAAAGAATCAACACTGACAGGCACAGACGGTAAGGCCTATCGCTACAAGTCCACTACAGGAAGTCCAAGTGGTCAGGTAACAGAAGGTACAACAGTTGTCACTTATGTCTATGAAGAAGTGAAAGGTTCCGTTGTCGTTAAATACGTCAATGAAGCTGGTCAAGAGATCAAAGCTTCCGAAACAGTCATGAGCGAAGAGCCAGTAGGCACTGCTTATGATGTAACAGGTAAGAAAGAATCAACTCTGACAGGTACAGACGGTAAGGCATATCGCTACAAGTCAACAACCGGCAACCCAACAGGATCTGTTGTAGAGGGTACTACAGAAGTAACATATGTTTATGAAGAAGTGAAAGGTTCCGTTGTCGTTAAATACGTCAATGAATCAGGTCAAGAGGTCAAGGCTTCCGAAACAGTTCTGAGTGATCAACCACTCGGCACAGCTTATGATGTTACAGCTAAGAAAGAATCAACTCTGACAGGTACAGACGGTAAGGCATATCGCTACAAGTCAACAACCGGCAACCCAACAGGATCTGTTGTAGAGGGTACTACAGAAGTAACATATGTTTATGAAGAAGTGAAAGGTTCCGTTGTCGTTAAATACGTCAATGAATCCGGTCAAGAGATCAAGGCTTCCGAAACAGTTATGAGCGAAGAGCCAGTAGGCACCGCTTATGATGTTACAGCTAAGAAAGAATCAACTCTGACAGGTACAGACGGTAAGGCATATCGCTACAAGTCAACAACCGGCAACCCAACAGGATCTGTTGTAGAGGGTACTACAGAAGTAACATATGTTTATGAAGAAGTGAAAGGTTCCGTTGTCGTTAAATACGTCAATGAATCCGGTCAAGAGATCAAGGCTTCCGAAACAGTTATGAGCGAAGAGCCAGTAGGCACCGCTTATGATGTTACAGCTAAGAAAGAAGCGACACTGACAGGTACAGACGGTAAGGCATATCGCTACAAGTCAACAACCGGTAATCCAACTGGTTCAGTCGTAGAAGGTACAACAACCATTGTTTATACTTATAAATTAGCTACCGGATCTGTAAAAGTTCGTTATATCTCTAAGAAAACTGGAGAGAGTCTATCTCCAGATGTAGAGGTTCTTCCGGCAGGAACTGCCATTGGTACAAGTTATGAACTTTCTTCTTATAAGAAAGAACCAAGTGAATTTAGCACAGGAATTGCGCAACCAGCTACCTATGAGACAGTAGAGGTTGATAAAGCTGAAACTGGGGTTATTGGTGAAGAAGATACAGTTATAACCTATACTTATGACTATAAGATTAAAAATCCAGCGCAGCCTGCTGAAATCAAAGGTTCAGTTATTGTCAAATACATCAATGAAGCTGGTGAGGAAATCAGAAATAGCATTACTGTGAAAGATGATGTGGCCGTAGGAACTAACTATAATACGACAAGCAATCGCATGGAGAGTTTTGTTGGCTTTGATGGCAAGTTCTATGAGTATATTTCTACTGATGGTGACGAAGAAGGTCAAGTTCAAGAAGGTACAACCGTCGTTACTTACAAGTATAAGGAAATTGACAGTAGTAAGCGTGGAGCTTATACAATGAATTACGCGTTGACTCTAAGTATGAATCAGACAATTCAAAATATGCTTCCGTCGACTTCGACAAGCTTCTTAGAAGAGCTAACTATGACTTATAGAGGGCAAAGAATAACAACAACGATTAGTAGGGATTATAGCAATACGATACTTAAAGCCAACCTGAATCTCTTAGAGATTAGTGGCAAGATTAATGATGTTATCGACATTCCTTCTCCAGAAGAATTGGTAAAAGGTATAATTTTTGAACATCAAGGGAAAATATTCCAAGGTATTCAAGGTTTGAGAGATTATATCCGCAGTCGAACAAATGGATTATATGAGAAAAAACCTGAGATAGAACGTGAAAGTAATGGCTTTGATACTTTAGCACGGAGAGACATATCTTATAGCTCAGGAACGATTCAGGCTTATACATGGCAGAACATTTCTTATGAGTACGAAATTCCTAGAGGTTATGTTGGTGTTCAATATATGAATGAAGATGGCATACAGATAGCTTCATATCAAAGTGTTGTTTCTTATGAACCAGTTGGAACACATTATGATACGACTTCATATAGAAAAGAACTTATAAAAGGTTTTGATGGTAAATTCTATCGTTATGTGCGAACCGAAGGCGATGAAATAGGAGAAGTACAAGAAGGCTATCATGATGTTAATTATTATTATAAAGAGACAACTGTTCCAGATGAAGATTTGGGTTCTGTAGTTGTTAAGTATGTCAATGAAGCTGGTGAGGAAATTTCTCCACAAGAAACGGTAGTCAATAAGGAGTTGGTAGGAACTGATTATAGTACTTCATTCTATCGTCGGTTTAACGTGACAGATCCAAAAGGAAAATTATACTCTTACCAACGTACTATTGGATCGGAGAACGGTCAAGTGGTATCTGGTACTACTGTTGTAACATATGTCTACTCTATTGCTAAGGGAACAGTTGTTGTTCGTTATCGTGATGAGCAAGGGGTTGATTTGAAACCACCTGTAACGGTACATGAAAATGTGGAAGTCGGAACAGCCTACGATGTTGAACGATTTAAAGAACCGGAAATTACGGCATTTGGTGTAAAACATAAATTTTATTATACTTCTAATGCAACTTCTGGGACTGTATATGAAGGAACCAGTGAGATTGTTTTCTATTATCGAGATGATCTTAAGCAAGATGAAGGTTTTGTAGCAGTTCGTCATCTAGCATATACAGATCAAGGCTTGAAAGAGATTTCACCTACGGAGCTCATCTTACCGGTTGGTCCAGTTGGGCGAGACTATGATGTTACGTCGCATCGTAAAGAAGTTATGACAGGGACAGATGGGAAGACTTATAAATATAGCTCTGTTTCAGGGGAAGAAAAAGGTCAGTCAGGAGTAGGTGGCACCTATATCAACTATTATTATGAAGTTGCGAAGACAGTGACCGTTCGCTATATTTCCCAAAAAACAGGGAAAGAATTAGCACCAGCTGTCACTATAACGCAATCTGATGGAACCGCTTATTCGACTCTGGCTTATAAAAAATCTCCAAGCGAATTCTCTACAGGTTTGAAAAAACCTTCTACTTATCAGACTGTACGAGTAGATGGACGTGAAGTGGGGAGGTTTGATCAAGTAGAAACTGTCGTTACATATTATTATGATTATGACGAAACTCCTCGTTCAGAAGATCAAGGGAGTTACACAGTTGATTATACCTTTATCTTAGGACTAACTTCTCCAAATACGGGTTCTCTCCTCTTTTCGAGTTCTTTATATTTTATGAAGGCTTCCTATAAAGGTCAGCCACTTTATACAGAAGGAACGGGAGATTACCTCAATGCTTATGGAATGATTTCGGGTAGGATCTTCTTTGGTCGAGGAAAAGAAGGAGAGACCATCAAGAATGTTCCTACAGCAGAAGAAATAACTAAGAATATTGATATTGAGTTTGATGGTAGAATCTTCCATGGTATCGATGAATTTAAAAATTTCTTTGCTAATTACGATGATGGAAGAAGATTAATTGTTGATAAGGATAGTGAAGTTTATAGGACAAATATAGATACTTATGTTCCAGCAACAACCTATTCAAAAGACAAGACTGTACAACTATATCAATTTTATGATTATCGTCTCAGACGCTTTGATAGAGAGGGTGATTTCCCGGATGGAATTTAAAAGGAGGTAAAAAGTGGAGATCCCATTAATTTCAGTGATTGTTCCCATGTATAATGTTGAAGCTTATATTGAAGAATGTATCATTAGTCTTTTAGAGCAGAACTACCCGGTACTGGAATTTATCCTGGTGGATGATGGCAGTACGGATCATACTGCTGAAAAGATTAGACAGTTGACAAAGGGAGATCCACGCTTTACTTACTTTTTTAAGGAACATAGTGGTGTTAGCGATGCTCGTAATGTTGGCTTACGGATGGCGCAAGGCAAGTTTGTCTATTGGTTAGATGCAGATGACAAGATTCTGGATAATAGTATTGAGCGATTATATCATGCGATGTTTCTGACGGATGCTGATATAGCTATGAGTGACTACGCGCGTTATAAGGATGGTATCTTCCATTATCACTCTGATAATCGGGGTGATGTGGAAGTGCTGACTCCTGTACAAGCCCTTGATAACCTGAATCAGTACCGAAGTCAGATCAGCACGACCTTTATGACATGCTGGAATACACTCTATAAACGTAGTCTTTTTGAAGGAATGGAGTTTCCATCTGGTAAATATTTTGAGGATTGTTTCGTCACTTGGAAAATCTATCAGAGAGCAGAAAAAATTGCTTATGTACATCGCTTGGGCTATGCTTATCGCATTAATCCAAATAGTATCTTACAGAAGTATGATCTCCATCACTTAGATAAGCTTGAGGCTTTAGAAGAGAGAATGCGAGTATTGAAGCTTCAGGGATTTTCTATGGATAGTCTTTACGAACTCTACAAAAATGAGTTAGCGCGACAGATTGATCTACTTCAAAATTTAGGAAATCAAGAAGCAACTGTTATAAAATTAGAGCAGAAACTAGAGAGAATGCACCAAGGAGACGATTCTTTCTTAAGCTGATTATCTTAAAGAATCTACAAGAGAGTAAGAAGAACAGATTTTTGTTCTGACTTACTCTCTTTTTGTGCAATATCCATAAATATGGTAAAATGAAGGAAAGAATTATAAAAGAAGAGGTTTATCATGTCTAAAATTTTAGTTTTTGGTCACCAAAATCCTGATTCAGATGCCATTGGTTCATCCTACGCATTTGCTTACTTGGCTCGTGATGCTTATGGCTTGAATACAGAAGCTGTTGCTTTAGGTGAGCCAAATGAAGAGACGACGTTTGTATTAGATTATTTTGGAGTGACTGCTCCGCGCGTTGTTACTTCTGCTAAGGATGAGGGTGCCAAGCAAGTAATCTTAACCGACCATAATGAATTTCAGCAGTCTATTTCAGATATAGCGGATGTCGAAATCTATGGAGTTGTTGATCACCATCGTGTGGCTAATTTTGAAACAGCTAGTCCGCTCTACATGCGTCTGGAGCCAGTTGGTTCAGCTTCATCTATTGTTTACCGTATGTTCAAGGAGCATGGCGTAGAAGTTCCAAAAGAAATTGCAGGATTGATGCTTTCTGGTTTGATCTCTGATACGCTTTTGCTCAAGTCACCAACAACTCATCCAACTGACAAGGTTATTGCACCAGAATTGGCTGAGTTGGCTGGTGTCAACTTGGAAGAGTATGGTTTAGCTATGCTCAAGGCAGGTACAAACTTAGCTAGCAAATCCGCAGAAGAGTTGATCGATATTGATGCGAAAACATTTGAACTGAACGGAAACAATGTCCGTGTAGCACAAGTCAACACTGTTGACATTTCAGAAGTCTTAGAACGCCAATCTGAAATCGAAGCGGCCATTGAAAAAGCGATCGCTGACAATAGCTACTCTGATTTTGTCTTGATGATTACAGATATTATTAACTCAAACTCTGAGATTTTGGCTATTGGTAATAATATGGATAAAGTTGAAGTGGCCTTCAATTTCAAACTTGAAAATAACCATGCTTTCTTGCCAGGAGCTGTTTCTCGTAAGAAACAAGTTGTGCCTCAACTGACAGAAAGCTTCAATTCCTAAGTTAAAAGTTAATAAAATATAGATATTGACAGAACGGTTGGACTAGTCAAAATCTAATTAAGAGAGAACCTCTTGCATTTTTAAAATTACAGACGGAGATATAAACTAAGTTGTCTATCACTTGTTAGGGAAATTCCTTAACCTTTGTTTAATTGAGAAAGGATATTTCTTATAGAATTAGTATTACCAAATAATTATGTTGCACTTGAACAAGAAAAAATGATGTATACTGATGGAGGAGCATTCTACATACCTAAGTGGGCAATCACAGGAGCAATTACAGGAGCGGCATATGCAGCGTTAGCAGTAGCAAGTGGCGGCGGACTTCAATTAGTTCTTGCATCTTACGGAATGCGTTCTGCCTTATTGGCTGGTATTGTCAAGAGATTAGGTGTACTAGGAATTCATGTCGGAAATGCTTTTGCAAATACAATCATTAGAACCATTGCATCAGGTGGAATTGGTGCAGGAGCAGATTGGATATTTACTAATGTTATTGACGGCTGGGACGGAAAACGTGATAATCAACTAAGAGTAGGATAGTCCTATGAAGATTATTCTAATCTCGATTGTTCTTGCATTTATCTATCATCAACTTTCAGAACGCATTAGGAATAGCTATTTTGATTTTGCTGTGTTCCTATTATTGATTGCTACTCATTTTATCTGGGACTACTACTTTTTACCAATTGAAATATTAATTGCGTTAAGTGGTGTAAATGTGATATCAATCTTTTTAAAGAAACTACAAAAAAAATAGCAATTTATAATGAGACTGATATAAAGATATTTCTTTATATACTAATCTATAAATTTTTATTGTTAATAATATGAAGCATTTTTTTGCAGGCCTTGGAGAAATAAGTCTATTTAGTTTCGTGATATTATCATGTATTGGACTAGCTCCACTAGTGCATATTTATATCATTGGAACTGAACTAAATTTTGGAAGATTGCTACTTACTATCATTGGTATTTCTTTCGTGCTTATTTTACTACTTTCTCGTCTTTATAGAAAGTTCTTCTATAAAGATAATGATTAATATAGGCTCATTGTCAACTGTAGTGGGTTGATGAAAAGCTAAGTGTGAGAGAGAACGATTTTAGTTCTCTCTTTTGGTATGTTGAGAGCGATGAGAATCTTGGTTCTAAAATTCTTGAAGTTTCGAAATCCAAAGGCCCGCCGTTTGATGTCCTTGATGAGCTTGTTAGTGGCTTCTAGTTTGGCATTGGAATAGGGAAGTTTCATGGCATTGGTGATGTAAGGCATATACTTAAAAAAGTCCGAAAGACTCTTGAAAAAGTAGGGTTGACCTGCTCTAGGTTATCCTGAATCAATCCGAAAAACTCAGGGCTGCGCTTCTCCTGAAAATGAAAAAGTAAAAGCTGGTAAAGTTCGTAGGAATAGCGGAGTTCAGGCGAGAAATCTAAGGTCTTTTGAACCATCTCTCTAGGCGTCAGCGTCTGTCTAAAAGTTCTGGAGTAAAAGGCCTTGCCGGAGAGTTTTCTACTGTCTTTTTGTAGGATTCTCCAATGATTTTTCATAGCTCTGTAAGGCAGAGAGGCCTTGTCGAATGCCTTCATAATGGCAATGTGAATTGTCATCATGGCACGGCTGAGGTGTTGCACGATATGAAAGCGATCTAGGACAATCTCAGCCTTTGGAAATAGTTTCTTAATGAGAGGAATGTAGGCACCAGACATGTCCACCGTTACGATTTTGATTTTCTCCCTAGCCTGTCTTGAATACTTGTAGAACTGCTTCTTGTTAGTCGTTTGGTGATTATTCTCTAGAAGCGCAATGATTTTCTTGATTTCAAAATCTTGCGCAATGAAAGCCAGTTTTCCCTTGTTTCTTGCGAATTCATCCTAGGATAAAATCTCAGGTAAAGTCACATAATTGTCTTGCAAAGTGAAAGCATTCAATTGTCTTTTGACAGTAGAAACAGAGATATGGAGGCATTTAGCGATGTCTGTGTTGGTCTGTTTTTCAATGAGAAGTCGCGTGATTTTAGCCCAGACAGGCTGGGAGATTTGGCAATGCTTCTTGACCAGACTAGTCTGAGCAACAGATACTCTGCGACACACCTTGCACGTCTAGGAATGGGATGGTGGATGGCTTTTGAAAGTCGTACTTGATCATCGTTCCTTGACAATGAGAACAAGACGGAGCAGGATAATCCAGCTTAGCGATGATTTCTTTATGAGTTCCAGTATCTAGAACATCCAAGATTATGATCTTCTTGTCTTTAATTCCCAGTAAGTTTGTGATAAAATTGAACTGTTCCATAAGATTCTTTCTAATGATGGTTTTGTCGCTTTTCATTATAGGTCTTATGGGACTTTTTTTCTACAACAAATAGGCTCCATCATTCCTATAGTGGTTTTACCCACTACAGAAATTATAGAGCCGTTTTTTAATGAAAATACAGATTCAGGAACAAGACTTCCTAATAGTTAGGAAAAAACATTCTTTCCTAACTGAGCGGAGAAATGGTATGATAAATATATGATTAATGTTTAATAAGGTTTATTTGAGATTTTTTATAACAAATCAGAGCACTTATAAATGTATCATAAGGGGAAGTTATGTTAAAAAAAAGACAAAACAATATCATTGATATCCTAAATGATAAAGATCAATGGTTGACAGGAAAAGCTTTGGCCCAGATGTTGAATGTTTCAGATAGAACGATTCGCTCGGACATTGAAGCTATCAATAGGGAATACCAAAGAGAAATGATTATCTCAAATAAGCGTCTTGGTTATAAATTAGACGAACAGGCTATTTTAGAGATGGAATTAGTGACCAACAATATCATTCCTCAGACACCGCAGGAACGCTGTATTTGGATTATTAAAGAGCTTCTTTTCAACTCAAAGGAATTAAATCTGTATGATTTGGAAAATCGTGTTTTCATCAGCGGTTATTCGATTGAGAATGATTTGGGGCGTGTTAAAAAGATGATTAAAGATTATCATCTAAATTTGAAACGTTCTAAGAATTTTGTCGAACTGATTGGAGAGGAAAACGAGAAGCGTAAACTTTATCGTAAATTATTAACTGATGAAGTACAAGGGAACTTTACCAACTTAAATATATTGGCGACTTTGTTTTCAGATTTTGATTTTCTAAAAATATCGGATGTTTTTACGGAAACTTGCTATGAATATGATTATCAAATCAAAGAATCGCTTTTTCCTATCGTTATGATTCATGCAGGAGTTGCGATTGAGAGAATTATCAGTGGAAATTACGCTGAGAATATTGAACTACCGGATGAATCCTTTACGGAGACTTTGGAGTATCAGTTGTCAAAGGAATTCTTTGAGAGAGTAGAGGAAGAATGTAGGATTCATTCAGAAAAAAATGAAATTATCAAGTTTGCTATTCTACTTTGTAGCAGTAGTAGCCAGGAAGATTTTACGCAGAGAGAAGAAATTCGAGAAACTGTAGCTGCAGTTTTGTCAAAGATTAATGACAACTTTGATATTGATTTTTCAGACGATGAGGCTTTGGTAAGTGGGCTTGAAAACCATATTTCATCATTGATTGAACGACAAAAAACGAATACTAGCATGTCGAATGTCTATCTTAAGGAAATCAAGCGGAAGTACCCGTTGATATTTGAGATGGCTGTTCATGCAGGTGAAGTGCTAAGTGAGCGGCTAGAGAAAAAAGTCGGAGAAAATGAATTATCTTTTATTGCTTTACATCTTGGAGTTGCTTATGATCGAGTGAATAGTCCGAGTAAATATCGGGCAGTAGTGATTATTCCCAATAATCAAATGTTATCTAAGGTATTTATTGATAGAATAAGTTTACGCTTTGAGGAACGAATGACGATTATTTCCCACTATAATATGTTTGATGAACGTCAAATCATAGTTGATTCTCCAAATTTGATTATTTCAACAGTTCCATTAAAGCATCATCTAGAGATTCCAACATTGCAACTATCTCTTTTGTTTGATTATGAGGATGAAAGTAAGGTTTTTCAGCTATTAAACCAGTTAGATAAAGTTCGTTACCGTGAAAGATTCCAGAAAATGATGGGACATCTTACCAAAAGAAAATTATTTTATAGAAAAGAAAGGGTTCAAGATGCAAAAGAAGCGATTGTATATTTGTGTGATAAATTAATAAAAAAAGATTTGGCAGACGAAAACTATAAAAGCGATGTAATGAAACGAGAGAGAATTTCTTCTACTTCTTTTGTTCAGGGTTTTGCCGTTATTCACTCAATCGAGATTACAACGAGTGAGTCTTGTATCGCCACTTTAACATTAAGTAATCCTGTCCAATGGGGGAATTTTGAGGTTCGGCTTGTTATTTTGCTTGCGATTCGAGAAGAAGATAATCGGCTTATGAGTATTTTCTTCGATTGGTTATCAAACTTAGTGATGGATTCGCAAAAATTATCGGCATTACTTAGTGCTAAGGACCAAAATGAATTTATCAGAAGCATCTTAGAGTAGAAAATAATAAATCCAATAGCAAAATTGACATATGAGGAAAAACTTCAGATCTATAGATTCAGGAAACAAAGACAAAGTTTAAAACAGCTTTCAAATAAATTGGGGTAGCTGTTTCAAATCTTCAATACATGATAAGATTGATTGATCGTTATGAAATAGAAATTGTTAAAAAGACGAAGAATCATTATGACTCTACAGAATTAAAACAACAAATCTTTTCTTCACCGAACTTAAAACAATTGAAAACAGTGCTAGAACAAGCCTTTACAAGGGATTATTACGGGAATACTTTCCTACATAGTGATCAAGGATGGCAATACCAACACGCTTCTTATCATCAATTTTTAGAGGTTAAGAGGATTCGGATATCTATATCACGAAAGGGCGATAGCCTAGACGATGACAGGATGGAATCCTGTTTTTGGAATTCTTAAGTTTGAGATATTTTATGGTAACGAGACGACTTTTAGCTCTATAGTAGAACTTAATAAGGCAATCATTAACTACATTGATTATTACAACACAAGCGAATTAAGTTCAAATTAACGGGACTTAGTCCCGTTCAGTACAGAACTAAATCCTTTGCTTAAATTATTTGTCTAACTTTTTGGGGTTAGTACAGATGAGCAAGTTATTTTATTTAGCTGATTAATTTTTAAAATAATTAAGAGCAAATAGAGTAAAATAATCAATGGATTTTTCCGCATATTAGGAAAGAAATCTCTTTCAAAAAGTTTAATAATTTCATTACAATACAAATAGAAGTAGAATGCGAGGTATTATCATGGATGATATGCAAATAGCTAGTTTTAAAATCATTTCAGCTGTTGGAATGGCTAAATCATATTATATCGAAGCGATTCGTTCTTCAGAAAATGGAGATTTTGAAGAGGCCACAGAAAAATTAAAAAAAGGGAAGGAGGCATATAAAGAAGGACATGATGTCCATTTTAAGCTAATTCAAGGAGAATCCAGCGGGGTAAATCAAGCGGTAACAATTTTATTAGCTCATGCAGAAGGACAGCTTATGTCAACAGAAACTGTACAGCTAATGGCAGAGCAGATGGTTAAGGCAAATCAACGTATTTATGATTTAGAACATAGATAGGAGGAAGAGTTTATGAAGAAGATTTATCTATTCTGTAGTGCTGGTATGTCAACTAGTATGTTGGCTAGTAATATGCAAAGTGTTGCTGATAGTCACAACTTGCCAATCAAAGTAGCAGCTTTTCCGCATGATAAATTAATCGATATTATAACTGAAGATAAACCAGACTGTATTTTGCTTGGACCTCAAGTGAAATATATGTACGAAGATACAGTGTCAAGATATGGTAGTGAAGGCATCCCCATCAGTATAATTGATCAAGGCGATTATGGGATGATGAATGGTGAAAATGTGCTCAAAAGTGCTATTCGTTTGATTAAAGAAAATAAACAATAAGTGCAGAAAGGATAGGATTTCACTATATGATAAAACAACTAGAAAAATTTTTGGTTCCGCTTGCTGAAGCAATTGGGAAGAACAAATATCTTGTATCAATTCGTGATGGATTTCTAATTACAACTCCAATTTTAATCGCAGGTTCGATTTTCTTGTTAATTGGAGAATTTCCTTGGCCAGCTCTCAATGAATGGATGGGATCAATTATTGTTGATCAAAAAACGGGAGCAAATCTTACTTCATTTATAGAAAAACCAGCAGGTGCGACTTTCTCTATAATGGCCATTTTTGCAGTAATCGCAATTGCTTATTCATTTGCAAAACAAATGAAAACCAATAAAATATTTGGTTCTGCAACAGCTGTGATGAGTTGGTTGCTTCTTATGCCATATTCTATTGATGGTGTGACAAAAATTGGAGGAAAGGAACTTGCTGTTAGTCTAGAAGGGATTCCTTTGAATTGGGTCGGAGCGAAAGGAATATTTATTGGTATCATTGTATCTTTTCTTGCAATCCATATTTATGCATTTATAGAAAAGAAAGGTTGGGTTATCAAAATGCCTCCTGGCGTGCCACCGACAGTAGTTGAGTCTTTTGCAGCATTGATACCTGCAATGTTTGTTATGATCTTCTTCTTTTTAATTAATCTTATACTTGGTTTCCTCGGTACGAATGCCTTCCAAGTTATTTTTGATATTTTACAAACTCCACTTGTGCATCTAGGAGGTACGTTAAGTGCTTTATTAATTGCCTTCCTGTTTAATGGTCTTTTCTGGTTTTTTGGGATCAATGGTGGTGCAGTTGTTGGAGCAGTATATGGTCCGGTTTTAGCTACACTCTCTCTTGAGAATATTGAATTCTTTAAAAATGGAGTCGGATCGCCAAATATTGTGAATGAGCAATTTTATGAGTTGTTTGTTGTGTATGGTGGTGCTGGCTCCACCTTGTCTTTGATTATTGCGATGCTGTTTTTCTGTAAATCTAAACGAATTACAGAACTTGGCAAGTTGGCATTAATTCCAGGTATTTTTGGCATTAACGAACCAATCATTTTTGGATTACCAATGGTATTAAATCCAGTTATGGTTTTACCATTTTTATTAATTCCGATTTTTAATATTCTTGTTGGATATGCCTCTATGGCAATGAAATTAGTGCCAATCACTAATGGTGTGACTATCCCTTGGACAACTCCACCAGTAATCTCAGGATTTCTTGCGACTGACTGGCGGGGGGCTGTACTGCAAATTATCTTAATTATAATTGGAATCTTTCTTTACATGCCATTTATAAAAGCAATGGATAAACAATACCTAGCTGATGAAGCAAATGCTGTAGAAGTAGCTTCAAATGACGACCTTGATTTGGATAGCTTGTCATTTGACGACTTATAGGAGTAAACTGTGAAAATAGTAATGATATATGACCAGATTCAAGCAGGTGCTGGAATCAAAGATGACCACATGGTTCCCTTGGGCTTAAACAAGGGAGTCGTTGGTCCGGCCATTATGATGGAACCCTATTTAAAAAGGGTAAATGGTAATGTTTTGGCTTGCTTGTACTCTGGAGACGGCTATTACAAAGAAAACAAAGAGGAAGTGAGTCGTAAATTATGTGCCATGGTCGCAAAATTACAATCAGATATTGTTATTTGTGGTCCTTGCTTTGACTATAAAGGATACGCTCAAATGGCTGCAGAAGTTGCGGCTGATATAAATGCAAAAACAGATGCACGAGCCTTTGCTGCAATGGCAGAGGAATGTGAAGAAGTAATTGCTGCTTACAAAGATAAGGTTCGTATTGTCAAAATGCCTAAAAAAGGCGCTCCTGGTCTCAATCATGCTTTGGAGAGTATGTGCGAATTGGCTTATGTAATGGCAAAACGTGAAGACGAAGATGCTTTTGCAAAAGAATATTGTTATTAATGATTGATAAACGGATATTGCTAGGCTATCCCTTGTATGAGCTACTGTAGATGATTTTCTAAGAATAAATTTACTTGATAAGAACAAACTAACCAAAACGTGTGTTTCATAATCCCCTTTCTTATCAATAAAGACTGTTCTTAAGTAGCTGGTGCAGGGGATGCTTTGTTTAAAATGGAGGGAACGAAAATGAGAAGACTTGGTGTTTCTGTTTATCCCGGACACAGTAAAATTGAGGATATTTTAGATTATTTGCGATTGGCTGCTAAATACGGCTTCTCAAGAGTCTTTACTTGTCTCTTGTCCGTAGGAAACCAAGAAAAAACGATTGCAGACTTTAAAGAGGCTGTTAAACTTGCGACATCACTCGGTATGGAAGTTATCGCGGATGTGGACTTGAGTGTCTTTGAGAAACTAGACCTAAAATATGACAACCTAGAATTCTTTAAAGATATGGGCTTAACAGGGATTCGCTTAGATGGTGGTTTTTCTGGTCAAGAAGAAGCCGGAATGACTTTCAACCCTCAAGGGCTGATGATTGAGCTCAACATGAGTATTGAAAATCGCTATTTAGAAAACATAGCAGCTTTTCAACCAAAGTTTGAAAAATTGATTGGATGCCACAATTTTTATCCACATCGTTACACAGGACTTTCTGTGCAACATTTTCTTAATACTTCAAAACGTTACAAAGATTTAGGTTTGCGTACAGCAGCCTTTGTCAATTCAAAAGTGGCTACAACAGGCCCGTGGCCAGTTGAAGAAGGGCTTTGTACGTTAGAAATGCATCGTGAATGGGAAATCACTAGTGCTGCTAAATGGCTTTGGGCAACAGAATTAATTGATGATGTTATCGTAGCCAACTCTTTTGCTAGCGAAGAAGAATTAAAAGCCTTGAGTGAAATTGATCCATATTTGTTGACATTAGACTGCGAATTGTCAGCCGATGATAGTGAAATCGAGCGTCATATTGTCCAAGAAGAACCACACTTGGTGCGTGGTGATTCATCTGACTATGTTTTACGTTCATCTCAAAGTCGGATTACCCACAAAAAGGATCATTTTGAACCACATGATACTCGTCCGATAGAGAAAGGGGATATCCTGATTGATAACCACCTCTATACGAAATATGCAGGTGAGTTACAGGTTGCCCTCTTGCCGATGGAAAATTCTGGCAAGACCAACGTAGTAGGTCGCATTCTTGAACAAGATCTACCTCTTTTGGATCTGCTAAAACCATGGCAAATTCCAATTTAGTGTAAAAGATAAGAAGTAACCAAACATCTTTATCTTTTGTATCTTACCAAATGGAGGGTGGACACTATTATTACATTTCTATATCCATTCCCTTAAAAAACTCGCTTTACTCTCCATTTAGTAGATAGTTTGTTGGAGCATCCTTATCTGGTACAACAACTCGATTTACTAGCTTGCTTTAAGGCTTTCCTGCCTTCTCGATAGAAAGCTGGTAAAAAATTAAACATGACTCAGATGAGTTGTGTTTTTTATTTCATACTTTTATCTAACGAAACTTTTATGCTACAATAAGTATTGAAAAATTAAAACAAGAATGAGATAGATTTATGATTACAATCATTAACCCGAGCCGTTTAACGCGCCAGCAATTTTTTCAAGAGCTAATTCATTATTTAGATCAACATGAAGAGGTTATTTTGCGGGAGATAAAGCGAGAATTTGCAGGTGTATCTAATATTGATCGATCGATAGAAGAGTATATCAAGGCGGGATACATACGCAGGGAGAGCAAGCGCTATTATCTGACGCTACCTTTTTTGGATAATCTATCAGATTTGCGCTTGGATCAAGAAGTTTTTATTAGGGATGACAGTCCACTTTATCAGGAACTTTTGGAGATGCGTTTTGAGACCCAGCTTTCTAATCAGACCAATGCAGCGATCTTACTTGAAGAGACAGATTTCCTACGAGATAAACTGACCCTAAACAATTATTTCTATAAAATGCAACGTCAATACCCGCTGTCTGAAGCTCAAAAGCCTCTCTATGAAATCCTGGGTGATGTCAATCCTGAGTACGCCCTTAAGTATCTAACGACTTTTCTTCTCAAGTATGTTCGTAAAGATGAGCTCGTGCAGAAACGAAGAGACATTTTTGTAGATAGCTTGGTCCGATTAGGCTATATCTGCAAGAATTCAGAGGGCAAGTATGAGTTGTTGGCTACTTTTGATAAGGAGAGATTAATTTTTCGTCTAACATAATTTTCTTTTTGAATATGCAGAATATTTGACCTTTGACCATAAGAAGATTATACTACTATAAACGATGTTACAAATCGTAAAAAGAATGGAGGCATGTCTATATGTCATTAGAAGATAAAATGAACCAAGTTAAAGGCGCTGTAAAAGAAGGTCTAGGAAAAGTTTCTGGCGACAGCAAAACCCAAGCAGAAGGCGTTGTAGAAAAAACAGTTGCTAAAGCAAAAGATGTTGCTGGAGATGTTAAAGGTGCCGTCGAGGGAGCTGTAGAAGGCCTTAAAAATTCTTTTGGAAAAGAAGATAAATAGCAAAAGAGGGAAGCATATCTCTGATTAGTTATGTCTTTCGTTTTTGAAAGTTTGGTATACGATAAAAAGAACTGGGGAAGTTTTTCCCTAGTTCTTTTCTTTATAAATAATTTTCAGCAATCTTATAGTCGCCTGGATAAGGAACTTTTTGATCATGGACAATTTGATAAGCATCAGCGCCTTTTCCTGCTAAAATAACAGCATCATTTGCTTGCTTCGTAAGCCCCATCGCCATCTTAATCGCTTCTTCTCTATCTGCGACGATATTAACTTCATGAGAAATGTAGCTAGCGATTTCTTTGGCGATTGCAACAGGATCTTCTCGATTTGGATCATCAGCTGTTAAGATAAGGTTGATTTCAGGATGTTGATTCAGTAAAAGTCCAAAGTCCTTTCGTCTACTTTCGCCTTTATTTCCAGTAGCTCCAAGGACAAGGATAGTTTGACCTGTCTGATGCTCCTGCACGACAGAGAGAAGTTTTGCTAAGCTATCACCATTGTGTGCGTAATCAACAAAGATTTTAGCTCCGTTTTTTTGAGTTAAAACTTCCATTCGACCTGGTACACGAGTAGCAGCAATTCCTGCTTGAATGTCAGCTAAGCTAGCTCCCAATCGTAAGCAAGCAAGCCCCGCAGCTAGAGCATTTTCTTGATTAAAGAGCCCGATTAGTTGGATATCGTAATTTCCAGCTATTTTACCACTCGCTTCAAAGCTAAAAGCTTGAGAATTAAGAATTTGATTATTTGATTCAGCTCCATAAAAATCATGTTCTATATTTGCAACTTGGTCAGCTAATACTTGAAAATGATCCATGCTTTTGTTGATAATAACCGCTCGGCTATTTTCCATCAAAAGTCGTTTATGATAGAAGTAATCTTCAAATGTTGGGTGTTCAATGGGTCCGATATGGTCAGGACTGATATTAAGAAAAACACCGGCATCAAAAGTTAAGCCGTAGACACGTTTCTTTAGATAAGCTTGGCTAGACACTTCCATGATAAGATGGGTCCGGCCATTTGCAACAGCTTGGGACATCATTTTAAACAAGTCCAAACTTTCAGGAGTAGTCAAAGCAGACTTAAAGAAAGTTTTTCCATCAAGAGTTGTATTCATAGTAGAAAGTAGAGCTGGGCTATGACTTTGAGACAAAATTTGATAAGCAAAATAAGCCGCAGTCGTCTTGCCCTTCGTACCCGTAAAAGCAAGAAGTTTGAGTTTTTGCTCTGGATGATCGTAAAACTCCATAGCAATTAAACTCATAGCTTGCTTGATGTCGTTTACCATAAGGACTGGTATACCCACTTCAAAATCTTTTTCACTGACATAAAAAGGTAGTCCAGCAGAAACAGCTTCTTCAAGAAACTCTTTTTTGAAATGATCTCCTTTGACAAAAAAGAGAGTGCTACTATTTACATCTCGACTATCATAACTAATATGATCAAAAATCAAGTTGTTTTGATGGAAAAAGTATTCTCCATCTTTCATAATTTCTCGAAAGTTGTGGTCTGCTTTTAAAATGTCAATTACAGTTTCAATTTTTATCATATCCCTATTGTAAACCTAAAGCCTACGTTTTACAAGAGGAAAGGAAAAGTTTATAATAATATAAAAGACATTAATGACGAGAAGAGGTTTGTATGAGTCAAGAAACAACAAGTCAGCAAGAGCAGATGTTGCGAGGGACAGCATGGCTAACAGCTGGAAATTTTATCAGTCGCTTGTTAGGTGCTATCTACATTATTCCTTGGTATATCTGGATGGGAAAACATGGCGCAGAGGCCAATGGTCTTTTTACCATGGGATACAATATTTATGCCTGGTTTTTACTCATTTCAACAGCAGGAATTCCTGTAGCAGTAGCCAAGCAAGTAGCCAAGTACAATACGATTGACAAAGCTGAATACAGCTTTACCCTTATCAGAGAGTTTCTCAAATTTATGGTATTGCTAGGCGGTATTTTTGCAGTTTTGATGTATCTATTTTCGCCTATTTTTGCGACCTTATCTGGTGGAGGAAAAGAGCTTATTCCTATCATGCAAAGTCTTTCTTGGGCTGTACTTATTTTTCCTTCTATGAGCGTCATTCGTGGATTTTTTCAAGGATTTAATAATTTAAAGCCTTACGCTCTTAGCCAAGTTGCAGAGCAGCTCATTCGGATTATTTGGATGCTGTTAGCAACCTTCTTTATCATGAACTTTGGATCTAAAAACTATGTATCAGCAGTGACGCAATCGACCTTTGCTGCCTTTGTAGGAATGTTAGCAAGTGTTGCTGTTTTAGGTTATTTTCTCTGGAAAGAGGGCATGTTGCAAGCAATTTTACAACGGCCATCTACTGGAAATACGATTCATGGTCGGGAGCTTTTATGGGATACGATTCGTGAAGCAATTCCCTTTATTATTACTGGGTCAGCGATTCAGCTCTTTCAGATTATTGATCAAATGACCTTTATCAACGTTATGAATTGGTTTACAGATTATACCAATTCACAACTTTTGGTAATGTTTAGTTATTTTTCGGCCAATCCAAATAAAATCACAATGATTTTAATTGCGGTTGCGACTTCTATTGGAGGAGTTGGGATTCCGCTTTTGACAGAGAATTATGTCAAGGGAGATTTTAAGGCTGCAGCACGATTGATACAGGATAATTTAAGTATGTTGCTTTTATTTATTCTGCCTGCAACCATTGGAGCAGTGTTGGTGGCGCGTCCTCTGTACACGGTCTTTTATGGTCAGCCAGATAATTTAGCATTGGGTCTCTTTGTTTTTGCGCTTTTACAGACAATTATTTTGAGCTTTTATACAGTTTTAGCACCCATGATTCAAGCACTTTTCCAAAACCGCAAAGCCATTCGGTATTTTCTGTATGGTGTTTTGGCTAAGCTAGTTTTACAGTTGCCTTTGGTTTGGCTGTTTCAGGCTTATGGTCCCTTGCTTTCGACAACGGTTGGACTCATTGTACCAATCGTATTGATGTATCGTGAAATTCGTGATATCACAGGACTAAATCCTAAAAATCTTGTCAAACGCAGTTTATTGACATGTATTTTAACCTTGGTAATGATTGTAGCAGTGACCTTATCAGATTTAGTGCTCTGCTTAATCTTCCAACCATCCGGTCGTATTTCCAGTATGATTTATTTGGTATTTATTGGAGGTATAGGTATTGTAGCATATGTTGGATTAGCTCTTCGTGTGCGCTTGCTTGATCGTTTTGTGGGAGAAGAAAAAGCAACACGCATAAGAAACAAATTTCATGTTTCGTAATAAAGAAATCAAATAGATAAAAAGCCTTGATCAAGAGTGATCAAGGCTTTTTATATGGTTTTAGACTATATCTAGCTCTTGAAAAGAACAAAGCGCAGAACTTTCGCAAGATGTTACAATAGAGGGTGAAATATTATTGAAGGATTGGAAAGTTAATATGAGTAAGGACGTAAAATTAAATACACTACTGGCTCAGGCTGGAATTAAAAAAGATGAAGCAACCGGTGCCTTAACAACACCCCTGCATTTTTCAACGACCTACCAGCACCCTAAATTTGGCCAGTCGACAGGTTATGACTATACTCGAACAAAGAATCCAACAAGGGTTAGCTTGGAAGAGACTCTGGCTGCTATTGAAAGTGCGGATTATGCTCTAGCGACTAGCTCAGGTATGTCGGCTATTGTGCTGGCCTTTAGTGCCTTTCCAGTCGGAAGTAAAGTCTTGGCTGTTCGGGATCTTTATGGTGGCTCTTTCCGCTGGTTTGCTCAGGTCGAAGCGGAAGGTCGCTTTGCCTTTACCTATGCCAATACAGAAGAAGAACTACTGAACAATCTGACAGAAGATATAGATATTGTCTATATCGAGACACCAACCAATCCTCTTATGGTAGAGTTTGACATTGCTCGTATTTCCCAAGAGGCTCATGATCGAGGAGCAACTGTCATTGTGGACAATACCTTCTACAGTCCTATTTACCAAAGACCGCTGGAGGATGGAGCTGATCTTGTCCTGCACTCTGCGACCAAGTATCTGGGCGGGCACAATGATGTCTTGGCTGGTGCTATCATGACCAATGACTCTGCTATCTATGACAAGCTTTTCTATAATTTGAACACAACTGGAGCAGTCCTGTCTCCTTTTGACAGTTATTTACTTTTACGCGGTCTTAAGACATTGGCTCTCCGTATGGAGCGTTCTACTCAGAATGCTCAGGAAGTTGCCACTTTTCTGAAGCAATCTCCTGCGGTAAAAGAGGTCCTCTATCCAGGCAAGGGTGGTATGATCTCCTTTAAAGTTGTGGACGAAGGAAAGATCCCTCATCTCCTAAATAGCCTGAAAGTCTTTACCTTTGCGGAAAGTTTGGGCGGAGTGGAGAGTTTGATTACCTATCCGACGACCCAGACTCATGCAGATATTCCAGCCGCAGTCCGTCATTCTTATGGCTTGACGGATGATTTGCTACGCCTGTCGATTGGGATTGAGGACAGCCGAGATTTAGTGGCTGATTTACGAGCTGCCTTGGAGGACTAGTATGGGAAAATATAATTTTAAGACTGCCCCAAATCGCTTTGGCCACCATACCTATAAATGGAAAGAAGCTGAAGAGGATAGAGATGTCCTTCCTGCCTGGATTGCGGACATGGATTTTGAAGTCCTGCCTGAAATTCAGCAGGCCGTTCATGACTACGCAGATCACTTAGTCTATGGCTATACCTATGCTAGTGAGGAGTTGATCAATGCTGTTCTAGATTGGGAGAGGACGGAGCATGGCTACGCTTTTGACAGGGAGACCTTGGTATTTATCGAAGGAGTGGTTCCTGCTATTTCGACGGCTATCCAAGCTTTTACCAAGGAAGGCGATGCCGTTCTAATCAACACTCCGGTTTACCCTCCTTTTGCTCGCTCTGTTAAGCTCAATAATCGCCAGCTGATTACCAATTCTTTGGTAGAGCAAGACGGCCTCTTTCAGATTGACTTTGAGCAGCTGGAAAGGGATCTTGTCGACAATGAAGTTAAGATTTATATTCTTTGTAATCCTCACAATCCTGGAGGGCGAGTTTGGGAACGGAAAGTGTTAGAGAAAATTGGTCGCCTCTGCCAAAAGTACGGCGTCCTCCTGGTCTCAGACGAAATTCACCAAGACTTGACGCTGTTTGGACATGAACACCAGTCTTTCAATACTGTTTCGCCTGATTTTAAGGACTTTAGTCTGATTTTATCCAGTGCGACTAAGACCTTTAATATTGCTGGGACTAAAAATTCCTATGCTGTGATTGAGAATCCTAGCCTGCGTCATCAGTTTAAAAAGTGTCAGCTGGCTAATAACCAGCATGAAATTTCAGGACTTGGTTTTATAGCGACAGAAACTGCTTACCGTTATGGGAAATCCTGGCTAACAGAACTGAAAACAGTCCTAGAGGAAAACATCGATTTGGCAGTTGATTATTTTGCCAAAGAAGCTCCACGCCTGCGGGTCATGAAGCCTCAAGGGACCTATCTGATTTGGCTGGACTTTTCAGATTATGGCCTGACAGATGACCAGCTCTTCCAGTTGCTCCGAGAAGAGGCAAAGGTCGTCCTGAATCGAGGAAGCGACTTTGGTCAAGAAGGCAGAGGGCATGCTCGTCTAAATGTAGCTGCACCAAAGGATATGGTTGTAGAAATTTGTAAACGCATTGGAGCTGTTTTACCTAAGTAGTGGGTTTTAGCTCAGATTTGTAAAAAATTTTCAAATTAGTGATTTCTTTATTGACAATCCTTACAAAGAGGAGTATAGTAAGAATGGAAAATCGGTAGGTGAGGCTACCATAAGGATACGGATGACTACCGCAAAGCAGTGGAGACACTACTCGTTGGTCAACAGTCCTGATCGCCAAGGTCAAGACTAAGCTCATTTCATCGCCTTATGGAGTTAAAGCTTGAACGGTAAATACTTACTTTATTGTTTGAAAATAAAGTAAATGACCTGACATGCAAACAACCCTGCTGATAAATGAGCAGGGTATTTTTTTGTTGACATTATATAAATTAAATAGTCGACTACCTGCAAATCAAGAAAAAAGAAAGGAGAAGAAACGATGCAAATTGACGATCATCCGGAACCGCACATACACAGCCAATCGCTGATTTGTGTCGTTCTGTCCTTATAAAGTGATTGGTCCCTGTGTATGAAAATCATTAATCATACATAAAGGAGAAACCAATGAAAACAGTAAAAGAAAGATTAGTTGCTGCTTTGCAGCTTCCTGTACAAGAAACCCTGGCATTCTACAAAAGTGCCTTTCGTGGTCTGACAGAAGAACAGGTTGAAGAAAATCGTGATCTTTACGGTGAAAATGTTATCACCAAGGGGCAGGAAGACTCAATTCTAAAGAAAATTTATGAGTCTATTATTAACCCCTTTACAGTCATCTTATTAGTTATTGCTTTAGTCTCTTTGGTGACTAATGTCTGGCTGGCTAAGCCTGGTGAGGAAGATCCGACAACTTCCATCATTATTGTCGTTCTGGTCTTGATTTCTGGAGGTATTCGTTTTATTCAGGAACTGCGGAGCGACCGAGCTGCTAGCAATCTATCTCGGTTGATTGTCAATACAGCTACAGTCATTCGAGAAGGAGTAGAGCAGGAACTTCCCATTGATGAGCTTGTTGTGGGAGACATCATCAAGCTTAGTGCTGGAGACATGATTCCCGCAGATGTCTTGCTGTTAGACTCGCGTGATTTTTTTGTACAGCAGTCTGGACTGACAGGCGAAAGTGATGCGGTAGAAAAGGTGTGTCTTTCAAAGGCTGATGAGCAAAACTTTGATAGCCTTTTAGAGACAGAATCATTGGCCTTCATGGGAACGAACGTTATTTCCGGAAGAGCCACAGCTCTAGTGCTAGTGGTTGGCGACGAGACCATGATGGGTGCCATTGAGCAGACGCTGAATACTTACGACGAGCCGACCTCTTTGAGCGTGAGATGAATAGTATCTCCTGGCTTTTGATTCGTCTGATGCTCGTTATGGTGCCAGTCGTATTCTTCATCAACGGTCTGACAGACGGTGACTGGCTAGAAGCAGGAGTATTTGCTCTCAGTGTTGGAGTCGGCCTGACTCCAGAAATGCTGCCTATGATTATCACGGCGAGCTTGGCTAAAGGTTCCATTATCATGGCTCAGGAAAAGGTTGTGATTAAAAAACTAAATGCTATCCAAGACCTAGGAGCTATCGATATCCTTTGTACCGATAAGACGGGGACATTGACTCAAGACGAGATTGTCTTGGAATACCCGCTGGATATTCACGGTGATTTAGATTTGGCAGTGCTCCGTCGTGCCTTTCTAAATTCCTACTATCAAACGGGACTCAAAAACCTCATGGATCGGGCCATTATCAACCGAACAGAGAAAGAAGCTGAAAAGCATGAGATTGTTCGTGATTTAGACCAAACCTTTAAGAAAATTGATGAACTGCCCTTTGACTTTGAACGCCGCCGCATGAGTGTCATCGTCAAGGATGATGAGAATGTCATCAGCATGGTAACCAAGGGTGCCTTAGAGGAAATGCTAGCTATCTCTAGCTATGTAGAATACAAAAATCAAATCACAGAACTAACTGAGGAGATTCGTCAGGAAATCCTTGCGGAAGTAGCCCAACTCAATGAACAAGGGCTGCGCGTGCTCGGTGTTAGCTACAAGTCAGACCTAGAAGAAGATTATGACTATGAGGTCAAGGATGAGTCTGATATGATTTTGACGGGCTACCTGGCCTTTCTGGATCCACCTAAGTCATCCGCGGCACCAGCTATTGAAACCTTGGCTGAATATGGTGTTTCTACTAAGATTTTGACCGGTGATAATGATAAGGTGACCCAGGCAGTCTGTGAAAAGGTTGGGCTAGATGTAGACAATATCTTACTAGGCGTAGAGGTAGATGCTTTATCAGATGAGGAATTGAGCCAAGCAGTAGAGCATACAACGGTTTTTGCCAAGCTCTCACCTGACCAAAAAGCACGGATTATTCTCCAGCTCAAGGCCAATGGACACAAGGTTGGTTACATGGGCGATGGCATCAATGATGCCCCTTCAATGAAAGTAGCAGATGTTGGTATTTCTGTTGATACGGCTGTTGATATTGCTAAGGAAACGGCAGATGTCATTCTGTTAGACAAGGATCTCATGGTTCTGGAGAAAGGTCTGGTAGAAGGACGCAAGGTCTATGCCAACATGACTAAGTACATTAAGATGACGGTCAGTTCCAATTTTGGGAATATCTTCTCTCTCCTCTTTGCCAGTATCTTTTTGCCTTTTCTTCCTATGGCACCAGTTCACCTGATTGTTCTCAATCTGGTTTATGATCTGTCCTGTATAGCTTTGCCTTTCGATAACGTTGACAGTGAATTTCTCAAGAAACCACGGATTTGGTCTGCTAACTCTATTACCCGCTTTATGGCTTGGATTGGGCCTATCTCGTCTATTTGATGTTTTGACTTATCTGATTCTCTATTTTATCGTTGTGCCAATGCTGATTGGAGGAAGCTATCAGGCAGGTTCAGAACAGGCTGGAGCTTTTATCACACTTTTTCAAACTGGGTGGTTTATTGAGTCTATGTGGACTCAAACTATGGTCATCTATATGCTTCGCTCACCTAAATTACCATTCGTGCAAAGCCGTCCAGCCTTGTCTGTTATTGTAACCACTATGGCGGCTGCTCTCTTTGTTACTTCCTTGCCATATAGCCTCTTTGCCTCTGTTCTCAAAACAGCTCCGCTCAATGGCACTTATTTCCTATTTCTTTTCCTGATCATTGTACTTTACATGGTTAGCGTAACCTTTATTAAACACTTGTATATCAAGCGATATAAGGAATGGCTTTAGAACTAAGAAAAACTCTGAAAAGGTTTGCTTATAGCAAGCCTTTTCACTCTTTTTTTGATATAATAAGAAGAATAAATTGAAAGAAGGAAATCCAATCATGGGAAAACTTGAAGTTATCGCTCATCCGCTTATTCAGCATAAATTGTCTATCTTGCGTCGTACAGATACCTCTACCAAGGCTTTTCGTGAATTAGTTGATGAAATCGCAATGCTCATGGGATATGAGGTTTTGCGCGATTTACCACTTGAAGATGTCGAAATTGAAACACCGATTACGAAAACCGTCCAAAAGCAGATTGCAGGGAAAAAATTAGCTATTGTTCCTATTCTTCGTGCGGGGATTGGCATGGTCGATGGACTTCTAAGCTTGGTTCCAGCGGCAAAAGTTGGTCACATCGGTATGTATCGTGATGAAGAGACTTTGAAGCCGGTTGAGTATTTGGTGAAGTTGCCAGAAGATATTGACCAACGTCAGATTTTCGTTGTTGATCCAATGTTGGCTACGGGTGGTTCTGCTATCTTGGCTGTGGATTCTCTCAAGAAACGTGGTGCAAGCCATATTACATTTGTCTGCTTGGTTTCAGCACCTGAAGGGGTAAAAGCCTTGCAGGAAGCTCACCCAGACGTTGATATTTTCACAGCTGCTTTGGATGAGCACCTAAACGATCATGGTTATATTGTCCCTGGTCTTGGTGATGCAGGAGACCGCCTTTTCGGAACAAAATAAACGTTTATGTTTGACCTTTGTTGACCAAAAGGTTATAATAATCTCATCATTTGAAAATTCTAGTAACAGAAAGTGAGAAAACTATGATTCCTGTAGTTATTGAACAAACAAGTCGTGGCGAACGTTCGTATGACATTTATTCTCGTCTATTAAAGGATCGTATTATTATGCTGACTGGCCCAGTAGAAGACAATATGGCCAATTCAATTATTGCCCAGCTTCTATTTTTAGATGCGCAAGATAGTACGAAAGATATTTACCTTTATGTTAACACTCCTGGTGGGTCAGTTTCAGCAGGATTGGCTATTGTGGATACTATGAATTTTATTAAGTCTGATGTACAGACTATTGTCATGGGGATGGCTGCTAGCATGGGAACAATTATTGCTTCTAGTGGTGCTAAGGGCAAACGCTTTATGCTACCAAATGCTGAATATATGATTCATCAACCAATGGGTGGTACTGGCGGTGGAACTCAGCAAACAGATATGGCTATTGCTGCAGAACATTTGCTGAAGACTCGGAAAACTTTAGAGCAAATTCTTGCTGATAATTCTGGTAAAACAGTTGAACAAGTCCACAAAGACGCAGAACGTGATTATTGGATGAGTGCGGAAGAAACACTTGCTTATGGCTTCATTGATGAAATCATGGCTAACAATAATTTAAATTAAAATCTATAACTAAAGACTGAAAATATTTATTTTCGGTCTTTTTTTGGTATAATTAAAGAGGAAAAATCTAGTCTAGAAAGAGGATAGTGCATGTTTCAAAAAGAAGAACGAACAGGCTTGATTGTCTATCTGTACTATAATCGTGATATAAAAAAAAGTAGCTGATTTTGGAGATATAGTCTATCATTCTAAAAAAAGACGTTACTTGCAACTCTACGTCCCCAAAGCACAGGTAGAAGAGCTACAACAGGCTTTATCTCAAGAAAAATTCGTCAAAAAAGTGAGACCGTGTCATATTCAAGAGTTAGATACAAACTTTGTTGGAAGCCTGCATCGAAACTATGAAAACGTAATCATTTAAAAAAGTTTTGTTTTTATATTGACAATTTTCTGACAATTCGGTATATTCTTACTATATCTATTTTAACTACACATTAAGGAGACTATTTTGATGAAGAAAAAATTTGCATTAACTTTTGTCAGTCTTGCCAGTGTCGCTTTGTTAGCAGCATGTGGTGAGGTTTCTACAACAGGAAACTCTGGTTCAAGCTCAGCAAACGCTGGTACAGAGGTCGGTAAGACCCTGAAAGTAGGATTTAACTTTGAAGAAACAGGTGATGTTGCTTCTTACGGTACTGCAGAGCAAAAAGGTGCTCAATTAGCTGTTGATGAAATCAATAAAGCCGGTGGTGTTGATGGAAAGCAAATCGAAGTAACAGATAAAGATAATAAATCTGAGTTGAGTGAAGCAGCGACAGTTTCTACAAACTTGGTAACACAAGCTAAAGTAAATGCTATCGTTGGACCTGCGACTTCTGGTAGTACTGGTGCGGCAGTTACAAATGCAGCTAAAGCTTCTGTACCATTGGTTACACCAAGTGGAACTCAAGATGACTTAACAAAAGGTCAAGAATACTTGTTCCGTGCTACTTTTATTGATAGCTTCCAAGGAAAAATTCTTAGCAAATATGTAACAGATAACTTGAAAGCTAAGAAAGTCGTTCTTTACTACGATAACTCAAGCGATTACGCTAAAGGAATGGCCAAGGCGTTTCAAGAAGCCTACAAAGGTGAAATTGTTGCAACTGAAACATTTGCCTCAAAAGATACAGACTTCCAAGCAGCTTTAACTAAGTTTAAAGATAAAGATTTTGATGCTCTTGTAGTTCCAGGTTACTATACTGAAGCTGGTAAAATTGTAAACCAAGCTCGTGGTATGGGAATTGATAAACCAATCGTTGGTGGTGATGGATTCAATAGTGAAGAGTTTATCGCACAAGCAACACCAGCAGCTGCGACAAATGTTTACTATGTATCTGGCTACTCTACTAGCGGAGACATGACAGAAAAAGCTAAGAAATTCTTGGATGCTTATAAAGCTAAATACAATGAAGAACCATCAATGTTCTCTGCCCTTGCTTATGACTCAGTTTACATGGTAGCAGAAGCATCTAAAGGTGCTAAAACATCTGTAGATATCAAAGATAACCTTGCTAAGTTGAAAGACTTTGAAGGTGTGACTGGTTCTATCACAATGGATAAAGATCATAATCCAGTTAAATCAGCTTTGATGCTTGGCTTGAAAGATGGTAAAGTAGCAACTGTTGAGACAGTTAAGCCATAACGCTCATTTAGCTGAATAGCTAAAATCGGACAAAGGATGGGAAGGAATTGTATCTATATCATGGTACAATTCCTTTCTACGGGTGAGGCGATAAATTCAATGGTAAGCATTGAATTTGTCTCTTGCCCGATTTTATTATATTAGAAAGTGTGGTGTGCTATGCTCCAACAGCTTGTCAATGGTCTAATTCTAGGAAGTGTTTATGCTTTATTAGCCCTAGGTTACACCATGGTGTATGGTATTATTAAACTCATCAATTTCGCCCATGGTGATATTTATATGATGGGTGCATTTATGGGATATTTTCTTATTAACTCGTTGAAATTGAATTTCTTCTTAGCACTAATCGTAGCTATGATTGGAACAGCTATTTTAGGAGTCGCAATTGAATTTCTGGCTTATCGCCCATTGCGTCATTCGACTCGTATTGCAGCTTTAATAACAGCAATCGGAGTTTCCTTTCTTTTAGAAAATCTCATGGTCTATTTTGTAGGTGCTAATACCTTGCCTTTTCCTCAAGTCGTTCAAACAGTTCGCTTTAACCTAGGACCAATTACAGTATCTAATATTCAGTTGATGATTCTAGGGATTTCTATCTTCTTGATGTTGGCTTTACAGTTTATAGTACAAAAAACGAAGATGGGGAAAGCCATGCGTGCAGTATCAGTAGATAGCGATGCCGCTCAGCTAATGGGAATCAACGTAAATAGAACAATTAGCTTTACTTTTGCACTTGGTTCAGCTCTTGCAGGTGCAGCGGGTGTACTTATCGCTCTTTACTATAACTCACTGGAACCTTTAATGGGAGTAACTCCAGGACTTAAATCTTTTGTTGCCGCTGTTTTAGGTGGAATTGGGATTATTCCAGGTGCAGCCTTAGGTGGTTTTGTTATTGGTCTTTTAGAAACATTTGCGACGGCCTTTGGTGTATCTGACTTCCGAGATGCGATTGTGTATGGTATTTTAATTATTATCTTATTAATTCGTCCTGCAGGTATCTTAGGGAAAAATGTGAAAGAGAAGGTGTAAGATATGAAGCAAAATTTGAAAGTAAATATTCTCTGGCTTGCTTTGATTCTTGCGGGCTACCTCTTAATTACGGTTTTAGCTGGTGGAGGAATTTTAAATGCCTTTCACTTACAAGTATTGGAAGAAATAGGCATTAATATTATTCTGGCGGTAGGTCTTAACCTGATTGTTGGATTTTCGGGACAATTTTCACTAGGGCATGCTGGATTCATGGCGATTGGAGCATATGCAGTTGCTATTATTGGTACAAAATCTCCGACTTATCCAGCTTTCTTTGGTGCTATGTTACTAGGAGCTTTGCTAGCAGGACTTGTGGCCTTAGGAGTTGGGATTCCAACACTTCGCCTGAAAGGAGACTATCTAGCGATTGCAACTCTCGGTGTTTCTGAGATTATTCGGATTTTGATCGTCAATGGAGGTGAAATTACTAATGGAGCTGCAGGAATCCTGAGCATTCCAGGTTTCACCAGCTGGCAAATGGTTTATGCTTTTGTAGTGATTACGACTCTGTTTACCTTAAACTTCTTACGTAGTCCACTGGGACGCAACACTTTGTCTGTTCGTGAAGACGAAATTGCAGCGGAATCTGTTGGGGTAAATACAACTAAAGCCAAAGTTATCGCCTTTGTATTTGGGGCAGTGACTGCGGCTATTGCAGGGGCTTTGAAGGCTGGTTTCATTGGTGCCGTTGTACCTAAAGATTATTCTTTTACAAATACGATTAATATCCTAATTATTGTTGTATTTGGAGGATTAGGCTCGATGACAGGAGCTGTTTTAGCGGCTATTTTCTTAGGACTGCTGAATATGCTCTTACAAGAGTTTTCAAGTGTTCGGATGATTATCTATTCACTTGCTTTGATTCTAGTAATGATTTTCCGCCCAGGTGGATTGCTCGGTACTTGGGAATTGCAACTTTCACGCTTTTTCTAAAAAAATAAGAAGGAGGTCAATGAATAATGGCACTTCTTGATGTAAAAAATTTAACAAAACATTTCGGTGGTTTAACTGCTGTTGGAGATGTCACACTTGAGTTAAACGAAGGCGAGTTGGTCGGTCTTATTGGTCCTAATGGAGCTGGTAAAACAACTCTATTCAATCTTTTAACAGGGGTGTATGAGCCAAGTGAAGGGACAGTAACTCTAGACGGACATTTATTAAATGGTAAAGCACCATATAAAATTGCTTCTCTGGGGCTTGGAAGGACGTTTCAAAATATTCGCCTTTTCAAAGATCTCACTGTTTTAGATAACGTGTTGATCGCTTTTGGAAATCACCACAAACCACATGCTTTGGCCTCATTTTTCCGATTGCCAGTTTTCTACAAAACGGAAGAAGATCTCAAAAATAAGGCTTTAGACTTACTGAAAATTTTTGATTTGGATAAAGAAGCAGAAACACTTGCTAAGAATTTGGCTTACGGTCAACAACGTCGTTTAGAAATTGTCCGTGCCCTAGCAACAGAACCGAAAATTCTATTTTTGGATGAACCAGCAGCAGGAATGAATCCACAGGAAACTGCAGAATTAACGGCATTGATCCGCCGCATCAAAAATGAATTTAACATTACCATTATGTTGATTGAGCATGATATGAGTCTTGTCATGGAAGTAACCGAACGAATTTATGTATTGGAATATGGTCGTTTGATTGCACATGGTACACCAGACGAGATTAAGACAAATGAACGTGTTATTGAAGCATATCTAGGAGGTGAGGCCTGATGTCTATGTTGAAAGTTGAGAATTTATCCGTCCATTATGGCATGATTCAGGCTGTCCGAGATGTCAGTTTTGAAGTAAATGAAGGAGAAGTTGTTTCTCTGATTGGAGCCAACGGTGCTGGTAAAACGACGATTCTACGAACCATTTCTGGATTGGTTCGCCCGAGTGCCGGTAAAATTGAGTTTTTAGGTAGTGAAATTCAAAAAACACCTGCGCAAAAGATTGTGGCTGCGGGACTTTCACAAGTTCCAGAAGGCCGTCATGTTTTCCCAGGTTTAACAGTTATGGAAAATTTGGAAATGGGTGCATTTCTGAAAACAAATCGCGAAGAAAATCAAGCGAACTTAAAAAAAGTCTTTGCTCGCTTTCCTCGTTTAGAAGAACGTAAAAATCAAGACGCTGCAACTCTTTCAGGAGGTGAGCAGCAGATGCTAGCTATGGGGCGTGCTTTGATGTCTACGCCTAAATTGCTACTTTTGGATGAGCCATCTATGGGGTTGGCACCTATCTTTATTCAGGAAATCTTTGATATTATTCAAGATATCCAAAAGCAAGGCACAACAGTTCTTTTGATCGAACAAAATGCAAACAAAGCGCTTTCGATAGCCAATCGTGGTTATGTCTTGGAAACTGGAAATATTGTACTTTCAGGAACAGGACAAGAACTCCTTGCTTCAGACGAAGTTCGTAAGGCATATCTGGGTGGCTAAAAAAGTCTAGTGAACATTAAGTCGAGGATAAAATAGATGAGTCTATTTACTGGTGACGATGTCTAGAGAACATTTTTAGATTAAAGATAAAAAACTTGATAGTCGATATACTGCTGATAAGCATTCAAGATGTCTTGACTTTATGAATAGAAACTCGCATCATGCGAGTTTTCTTTGCAATCATTTGTGTAATGCCAAGTCCTATACTGTTGAAAATGATAGTGAGATTGTGAAAGCGTTTGAAATCCTTTATAAGATACAGTATAATAATAGAAAGAATATAAAAGAAAAGAAGGGGTACTTTTATGGCTGTAAAAGATTTTATGACACGCAAAGTTGTTTATATCAGTCCTGATACAACGATTGCTCACGCTGCTGATATGATGCGTGAACAGACACTTCATCGGTTGCCTGTGATTGAAAATGATAAATTAGTAGGGCTAGTGACAGAAGGGACGATTGCAGAGGCGAGTCCCTCAAAGGCTACAAGTTTATCAATTTATGAAATGAACTACCTTCTCAATAAAACCAAGGTCAAAGATGTCATGATTCATGATGTGATTACCGTTTCTAGATATGCAAGTCTGGAAGATGCGACTTATTTGATGTTAAAAAATAAGGTAGGAATTTTACCTGTAGTGGATAATGAACAAGTTTATGGAGTGATCACTGATCGGGATATTTTTAAAGCTTTCTTAGAGGTATCTGGGTATGGCGAAGAGGGTGTCCGGATGCGCTTTGTTACAGAAGATGAGGTCGGTGTTTTAGAGCATATTATCCGACTTTTGGTGGAAGAAAATCTCAATATTTCTAACACTGTTAATATCCCTCGGAAGGATGGTAAGGTCGTGATTGAAGTTCAGATTGATGGAAAGGTCAATTTGGATCTGTTAAAAGAAAAATTTGAAAATCATAATATTCAGGTAGATAGTATTATTTATACAGAAGCTAAGGCTTTGTAAAAATGAAACCGGACTGAGAATTTGTCTCAGTCCGGTTTTTATCGTTTTATGAACGTCTTAAAATCTTTTTAATGAGTTGGATAGCCTTGTACTTTATAGGATTTGGATAGTAGCGGAAGGTTCCCGTTTTGCGTACGATATAGCCATTGAAATTTTGCTTAAAGCGTAAAACGCTATCTGAACCGTCAAATACTCCCATAATGCCTAGGAAGTTATAAAGTGGGATCCTACGTCTGATTGCTTCTCTCATGCCATATTCTTGTAGTAAAGCAGGGGCGTAAAACTTGTTAAATTCAGGATAAGATCCACTAAAGAGGTAAGTGACTTCCTGTCTTGTATATACAAAGAGGCTGACAGCTAGAACTTGATCTTGGTCGCCATACTTTTGGATAAATCCATGTGCTTCCGAAATCCGTGTATTAAAAGTATCGATTTGATGATTCAATTCTTTTGTTTGTCTGTGGAATTTTGCTGAATCGGGATTGTTTGAATAACGATCAGTTAATATGGTAAGTTGTTGCTCTAATTTTGCTTTATCTCTTTCTAGATTATGTAAATAGTCTTTGAAATTTAAGGTTGCAGCCATGAACTCAGCTTTATCACCAAAGGCGTCATAGAAGTCTTGGTAATAGTCTAAAGGTTTGTCGGTATATTCGCGACGATCTGACGTAGCAGCAGTAGCTTCTTTGAAGATATGGAGCTCGTCACGGTTAAGTTTTTTGAGCTTTATTCCGAAAGTATTGGCCTTTTTTACAGTTGCTTTACCATTTTTAGTAAAAGTATCAAGTAATTCTTCTTGAGAGATTTCTGACATTTCTTTTACATAATGCCAGTCTGGTTCTCCACCTGGGTAGCCTGTTTGTAGACCATCAAATTTATAGTCTAGTGTCGTCAAGGCGACGATGTACTCCTCTTGAGGATCAATTAATTGATATCCATCGTTGTCCAGCTGATGATAGTCATCGTAGGGTTTTATGATGAGTTCTAAAGCACCTTTTCTTTTAGAATGATATCGTAAATTATTATAAAATGGACGGAGGTAACGGGTATCTGAACTAACTGGTCCGGAATTAATCTCCATATGCAAACCACCCGTCATCGGCTTGCTATATAAGATTGCAGCATTGGTCAAGCGGTTTTCTCCGTTTCTTAGGCCAACGAATTCTACTGTATAGCCTCTTTTTTTAAGAAGTTCAGCCATTTCTGGCGTTTGCATAAATGAGCGCTGCGCACAATTATAGACATATTCATTGTATTCTTCTAAACTAAGAATTTCAACTCCCATAGTCGCCTTTCCTTTCAGTCATTCTTTAATGTTTGTTTCGTAATTTCTTTCTAATGCTGTAAGCTAGGTTAAAAAGATGGTACAAGGGATTTGTCGGAAGATCGAACTCTCCAACAAATTCTTCGATTGTTGGGTTGAATTTGGACTTGAAATGGTAAAGTCCACCATTGAGGTCATTTTCGATTCCGCCCATATTTTGCCAATCCGCTCCGCGTTCAAAAGCATGCATTGCGGTTTTGTACCAAGTAATTATAGCTGGTTGGTAGCGACGATATTCCTCATCCATCCCTGCATAGATATTTTCAGAAGTCTTACCGTATTCCAAAGTAAGTGTACCAGATAAGGGAACGATAGAGGCGCCTTGATTGATTTTACTTTGGAGAAACTGTATCTCTTCTTTGAGACGTTTTTGTTCCTGTTGATTATTTTCTATCTTACTAGGTTTGGTTTTTTCCGTAAACTTCTCGCTCTCTTTAAGTGTTTTAGATAGTTGACTCTGCAAATCTTCTAAACGCATTTTTAGATCAATACTTGAGAGAGTGATATATGAGTGTTCAGGGTAAGTTGTTAGTAATTTTTGATAGTAGTCTTGTCCTCTTAGGTGGATATTTTTCCTATTTTCTGTTTTCTTCATTAAAGCAGAAAATTGATCCAGTAATTCTTCTCCACCAAATTGAATCTGTATTCCTTTGTTGCGAGCTGTACGGATAGCTTGGCGGGTACTTTTGGACAAGAGTTCTTCACTGAAGTCTTCTTTATAAATATTTGCCTGCCAGCGAGGTTGGATATTGTCTGATATAAATTGAGTTCTTCCAGTCCAGACTGCGCCAGCTTTTTGAAGGTTTTCAATAGCTAGCAGTGTTGCTGTTATTTCCCCAACCTCTTGTCCAATTTTATACTGTTTGAGAAGGAGCTTAGGATCAAACTTAATAAATAAAGCTCTTTTCTTTCTTGCAAATTCTTTTAAAGAGCGTAAAACAAAGGATAACAATTCCGGATTTTGATAGTCCATAATAGGCCCACGTGGGATGTAGAGCATGGTAAATCCTAGTGGCAACGGTTTAATTAAAATACTGGCACTAGCCACCAATTTGTCGTTATAATAAAATCCAAGTCGTTCGTTGTCCCAGTTGTTTTTTATTTGAGCCCAGGCAGAACTTTGTAGAAGATTCACTTGGGCGTGATTTTTTACGAAGTCATCGTGTTCTTTAGCTGAAATTCCAGCTTTATAGGTAAACATTATTTTAAAACCCACTCTCTAATGGCGTATGCAACGCCAGATTCGTCATTTGATTTTGTAATATATCTGGCAATTTTTTTGATACTTGGGTTGCCATTTGCCATTGCAACGGGATGATCAACGGCTTCTAACATCGCTCGATCATTTTCTTCGTCGCCAATAGCCATAATCTGATCTTTTGAAAAGCCAAGTTTACTTGCAAGGTGTAAAACAGCTGTACCTTTACTGACAGTTTTTTTCATGATTTCTAAATAGAAAGGAGCTGACTTGACCAGTGTATATTTTTTGGATAATTCTGGCGGTAATTTGGCAATGGTGGTGTCTAAGATCTCCGGTTCGTCAATAAACATGCATTTGACAATTTCTTTGTTGAGCATTTCCTCGGGTGTACGGTAGAAGACAGGCATATTGACCAAGCTTGATTCATAGATGGTGTATTTACCTATGTTGCGATTTGCCGTGTAGATTCCATCCTTTGTGATGGCATGCATATGAACACCTAGTTTACGGCTCAGCAGTTCAATGTCTAGATAATCGTCATAAGCTAGAGTTTCTTTGATTAGTTCTTGGCCTGTAGAGGTCTCTTGTACAAGTCCACCATTAAAAGTAATGACATAATTATCAGGCTGATTGAGATTGAGCTCTTTTAATAACTTTTGAACACCAGCAATTGGTCTCCCAGTTGCAATGATAATTTTTACGCCAGCTGCTTTGGCATCTTGAATAGCTGAGAATACCTCGGGTGTGATTTCTCTTTTGCTGTTTAATAAAGTACCATCAATATCGATGGCGACTAGTTGAATAGACATCTTATTCTCCATAAATGAAGGAATCATTTTTCATATAGCTAAGAAAGGCTTGGCTGTTTTCATTGAATAATCCAGCATTTGCTAGCATTTCTTTAGGGAAATAAAAACGATTATCCCCTTGGCGAGTTCCTGTTAAGGATTGAACAATAGGGGAAAGAGTTGATAATTCTGCCAAACTGTTATCTTTTTGAATGATTTCAATCTGAGTGCGTGGCTTCTCCACATCGGGACGATAGAAATCATAAGGTAAGTCAAAATTACGATGGATAGCTGTGTAATATTCGGGGTCAAAACCAACTTGTCTCACTAGTTGACGTAGTACATCAAGGTGCTTCTCATTTTCTTCTGAGAAAATCATGGATTTAAAAACTTTTCGATTGATGAAACGTTGGGCAAGATCTGACAATATGGTATCAGGACTCGTCATCCAACTTTGAAAATAAGTGTTCATAACACCATCATCAAGCGCCAAGTAATCTTTGAGATTGACTTTTTTTTCAAAGAAGGGTACAAGGTTAGGAGAAGTTAAGTAGAAGAAGTCTTTGTGTTCCTCATACAGAAACTTTGCCCGCTTAAGTAGGTTTTGGAGTAAGACTTCCATAGCTCGACTAGCAGGATGGAAATAAACCTGCATATACATTTGATAACGGCTGACGACATAATCTTCTACGGCATGCATACCATTTCGCTTAAAAGCAATGCCATTTTCAACCGGACAAATCACGCGTAAAATTCTAGTTAAATCAAATTGACCATAAGAAGCGCCAGTATAAAAAGAATCGCGTAAGAGGTAATCCATACGGTCGACATCGATTTGGCTAGAAATTAGTTGAACCACTTGCTTATTTGGATAGGTATGGTTAATAACACTAGCGACTTTTTCAGGGAAATCGGGAGATACTTGCGTCAAGATGTGGTTAATCTCTGTTTCTGGGCTAGTAATGATTTGGCGCGTTATTTCCTCGTGGTCCGTGCCAAATAATCGCTCAAAGCTGTGGGAATAAGCTCCGTGTCCTACATCGTGTAAAAGAGCAGTTACCATGACTAGGAGCGACTCGTGGTTGTCCCAAGTTTGAAAGTATTTCTCGTCAAATATTTTGGTGATGCGTCGAGCAATTTCATATGCTCCAAGGCAATGTGAAAAACGGCTATGCTCACCACCGTGGAAAGTGTAACCAGACGTTCCCAATTGTTTGATGCGGCGTAGTCGTTGAAACTCTTTAGTATTAATTAAATCATAAATGACTGGATGGTCCACATGAACATAATTATGGACTGGATCGCGAAATACTTTTTCAATCATGTTTCTATTATACCATAAATGATAAAACAAGGAATAGAAGAAAAATCCGCTAAAATTTGTTAGAATAGGGGAGAATAAAAAGTTAATAGAGAGTTAGATAGATGAAAATAAGAATGAAAAACCAGATTCAGTTGGATGGACAGACAGAGCTGATTGACCAAGTATATGAAGCAGAGTTGATACAAAAGGGAAGTTATCATTATCTTCAGTTTGTAAATGAAGAAGAGGAGAGAGTCATCCTTAAGTTTCATGATGCTGAATTGAACATGACGCGTTTTTCTACCCCTAAGACTGCTATGCGTTTTGTCAAGGATGGAAAAGCTCTTGTTGGCATTCCAACACCAATGGGCGTGCAAACTTTTGTCACGGAAACCTATTTTTATCAAGTGGATTGGGCAAACCAAGTGCTGAATATACATTATGAACTAAAGTCACAAGATGAAGAACGCTTGTTTGCTAGTTATCAAATGACAATTTCTTGGTTTTGAATAGGAATGAACATTTTTAGTGACGAAGAAATAGAGGAATTTCTTGCTCAAAATGAGAATTTTTGATAAAATATTAAGCAACTCAAGGGAGTAGCTAACGGAATAACCGTTACAAGGTCGTCAATACGAAAGCAATTTCCGGCCTTGTATGAAATAGCGAGACTTGTTTAAAAAAACAGGTCTCTTTTTCTTTGTTTAAAGAGACCCTGACAAAAAAGGAGGAGACAGTTTGTCTAAAGAACAGAAACGTCAAGCATTCTATATTCAAGATCAAGATTTGGTCTTAAGAGAGATGGAAACGTCAAAAGAAGGATTGACTAGTAGTGAAGCAGCAAAACGCCTTGCTGAATATGGCCGAAATGAATTGGAAGAGGGTGAAAAAAAATCTCTCCTCGTGAAATTTATTGAGCAATTCAAGGATTTGATGATTATTATTTTGCTGGTTGCAGCCATTCTTTCAGTTGTCACTTCTGGTGGAGAAGATATTGCGGATGCTATTATCATCTTAGCTGTTGTTATTATCAACGCTGCCTTTGGTGTCTACCAAGAAGGTAAGGCTGAGGAGGCTATTGAGGCGCTCAAATCTATGTCTAGTCCAGCAGCGCGTGTTCTACGTGATGGACATGTAACCGAAGTAGATTCAAAAGAACTTGTTCCAGGAGATATTGTCATTTTAGAGGCTGGAGATGTTGTGCCTGCGGATTTACGTCTCTTTGAAGCAAATTCTCTTAAAATCGAGGAAGCTGCACTGACAGGTGAATCCGTTCCTGTTGAAAAAGACTTGTCTGTGGAACCTGCTGAAGATGCTGGTATCGGTGATCGTGTTAATATGGCCTTCCAAAACTCTAACGTCACTTATGGACGTGGGATTGGTGTGGTTGTAAACACTGGTATGTATACGGAAGTAGGGCATATTGCTGGTATGTTACAAAATGCTGATGAGACTGATACCCCGCTTAAACAAAATTTAAATAACCTTTCTAAAGTTTTGACTTATGCTATCTTGGTGATTGCAGCAGTTACCTTTGTCGTCGGTGTCTTCATTCAGGGGAAAGATCCACTAGGTGAGTTGATGACGTCTGTTGCGCTTGCTGTTGCTGCCATTCCAGAAGGTTTGCCTGCTATCGTAACCATCGTTCTTGCCCTAGGTACTCAAGTTTTGGCCAAACGAAACTCTATCGTTCGTAAGTTGCCAGCGGTAGAAACACTTGGTTCAACAGAAATCATTGCATCTGATAAGACTGGTACGCTTACGATGAATAAGATGATGGTTGAGAAAGTTTTCTACGATGCAGTTCTACATGACTCAACGGATGAGATTGAACTGGGCTTGGATATGCCTCTTCTTCGTTCAGTTGTCTTGGCTAACGATACAAAGATTGACCAAGAAGGGAAGCTGATTGGTGACCCAACAGAAACAGCTTTTATCCAATACGCTTTGGACAAAGGGTATGATGTGAAGGCGTTTTTGGAGAAATATCCTCGTGTAGCTGAGCTTCCATTTGATTCAGATCGTAAACTTATGTCTACCGTTCATCCACTTGCAGATGGCCGTTACCTTGTAGCGGTTAAAGGAGCTCCTGATCAACTCTTGAAACGTTGTATTTCTCGTGATAAGGCCGGAGATATTGCAGCGATTGATGATGCTACTTCACAGCTGATTAAGTCTAACAACTCAGAAATGGCTCACCAAGCCTTGCGCGTCCTTGCAGGTGCTTATAAGATTATTGATAGCATTCCAGAAAACCTCACTTCTGAAGAACTTGAAAATAATTTGATTTTCACTGGTTTGATTGGAATGATCGACCCTGAACGTGCCGAAGCAGCAGAAGCTGTTCGTGTAGCCAAGGAAGCTGGTATTCGCCCAATTATGATCACTGGTGACCACCAAGATACAGCTGAAGCGATTGCCAAACGTTTGGGGATTATCGACAAAAATGACTCTGAAGACCATGTCTTGACAGGTGCTGAGCTCAACGAACTTTCAGATGAAGAATTTGAAAAAGTAGTTGGTCAATACTCTGTTTATGCACGTGTTTCTCCAGAACACAAGGTTCGTATCGTGAAAGCGTGGCAAAACCAAGGTAAGGTTGTAGCTATGACTGGTGATGGTGTCAATGACGCACCAGCTCTGAAGACAGCTGATATTGGTATCGGTATGGGAATTACGGGTACAGAGGTTTCTAAAGGGGCTTCTGACATGATCCTGGCTGACGATAACTTTGCGACTATTATTGTTGCTGTTGAAGAAGGGCGCAAGGTTTTCTCAAACATTCAAAAGACCATTCAATACCTTCTTTCTGCCAATACAGCTGAAGTCCTGACAATTTTTTTGGCAACCCTCTTTGGATGGGATGTCTTGCAGCCAGTTCACTTGCTTTGGATTAACTTAGTAACGGATACCTTCCCAGCTATCGCTCTTGGTGTTGAGCCAGCTGAACCAGGTGTTATGACCCATAAGCCGCGTGGACGCAAGTCAAGCTTCTTCTCAGGTGGTGTCTTGAGTTCAATCATTTATCAAGGTGTCTTACAAGGAGCATTGGTTCTGTCTGTTTATGGCTATGCTATTGCGAATCCTGTTCATGCAGGGGATCATGCAGCTATTCATGCTGATGCACTCACAATGGCCTTTGCAACTCTGGGATTGATTCAGCTCTTCCATGCTTATAATGTGAAGTCAGTATACCAATCTATTTTGACAGTTGGTCCATTCAAATCTAAAACCTTCAACTGGTCAATTTTGGTTTCATTTATCCTATTGGCGGCAACAATTGTAATTGATCCGTTAGAAAGTATTTTCCATGTGACCAAACTTGACTTATCTCAGTGGGCAGTTGTATTGCTAGGAAGCTTTTCTATGATTCTTATTGTTGAGATTGTGAAATGGGTACAACGTAAACTGGGGTTAGATAAGAACGCTATTTAAGTAAATGATAGATTGTATTGAAGGTTGAGACTTTAGTTTGGTAAGACAACACGTTTATTCAAAAATTGCTTTACTTATCATAAAAATGAATTCGTTTGTTCTGGTCAACCAATACTACTTTTAAAATTTTATAGAGCCTTAAGAGACTGAAGTTTTATTGATTCAGTCTCTTTTTCTGAGTTGAAAAAAAGTGTTAAATCCGCTATAATAGATGGGTTAAGCAGACTATGTAGGTATCCAATAAAATTAGGAATAAGTCGAAATAAAATAAAAAATAGAAAGATAAATCAATGACTTTACAAGAAGAAATTAAAAAACGTCGTACTTTTGCCATTATTTCTCACCCGGATGCGGGGAAGACGACCATCACGGAGCAGTTGCTCTATTTTGGTGGTGAAATTCGTGAGGCTGGGACAGTCAAGGGGAAAAAGACAGGTAACTTTGCTAAGTCAGACTGGATGGACATTGAGAAGCAACGGGGGATTTCTGTGACTTCCTCTGTCATGCAGTTTGACTACGATGGTAAGCGGGTCAATATCTTAGATACACCAGGGCACGAGGACTTCTCAGAGGATACTTATCGGACCTTGATGGCGGTGGATGCGGCGGTTATGGTTGTTGACTCCGCTAAGGGTATTGAGGCCCAAACTAAAAAATTATTTGAGGTTGTCAAGCATCGTGGTATACCCGTTTTTACTTTCATGAACAAGCTGGATCGTGATGGTCGTGAGCCACTAGATCTCTTGCAAGAATTGGAAGAAGTCTTAGGCATTGCTAGTTATCCGATGAATTGGCCGATTGGAATGGGGAAGAGCTTCGAAGGTTTGTATGATCTCTACAATGAGCGTCTAGAACTGTATAAGGGTGAGGAGCGATTTGCGACATTAGCAGAAGGAGACAAACTCTTTGCTTCCAATCCTTTCTATGAGCAAGTCAAAGAAGACATTGAGCTTTTGAGCGAAGCTGGAAATGAGTTCTCAGAAGAAGCGATTTTGGAAGGTAAGCTGACACCTGTTTTCTTTGGCTCAGCCCTGACAAACTTTGGTGTCCAGACCTTCCTTGAGACTTTCTTGAAATTTGCTCCAGAACCGCATGGCCACAAGAAAACAGATGGCGAAGTGATCGAGCCACTTAATCCAGACTTTTCAGGCTTTGTCTTTAAAATTCAGGCCAATATGGACCCGCGCCACCGCGACCGTATCGCCTTTGTTCGTATCGTTTCAGGCGAGTTTGAGCGAGGTATGAGTGTCAATCTGCCACGCACTGGCAAGTCTGCTAAGCTGTCCAATGTCACCCAATTTATGGCTGAAAGTCGTGAGAATGTGACCAATGCGGTAGCCGGTGATATTATCGGTGTTTATGATACGGGGACTTATCAGGTTGGCGATACCTTGACAGTAGGTAAGAATAAGTTTGAGTTTGAACCACTTCCAACCTTTACTCCAGAAATCTTTATGAAGGTTTCTGCTAAGAATGTCATGAAGCAAAAATCCTTCCATAAGGGGATTGAGCAGTTGGTACAAGAGGGGGCAGTCCAACTCTATACAAATTACCAGACGGGCGAGTACATGCTAGGTGCTGTTGGTCAGCTCCAATTTGAAGTTTTCAAACACCGTATGGAAAATGAATACAACGCAGAAGTAGTTATGAATCCTATGGGCAAAAAGACTGTTCGCTGGATTTCGCCAGAGGATCTAGATGAGCGTATGTCTTCTAGCCGGAATATTTTAGCCAAAGATCGCTTTGATCAACCTGTTTTCCTCTTTGAAAATGACTTTGCCCTGCGTTGGTTTGCAGATAAATATCCGGATGTCAAATTGGAAGAGAAGATGTAACGTACTAAGATTGCTTGGTGGCTACATAGTAGTCTAAGCAATCTACGTCATGTCCTATGGGACCATGGCTAAGTACCTTACTAACTGTGTTTGGCAAATAAAATCGATTTGCCAAACTCCGTGTCGTAACGCATTATTTGCCTGATTTAGACTGATTTATTGACTGAATCTGAATCAAAAGTTGCTAATCAGTTGATGGCAATCGCTATGGTAATTGTCTAGCTATCTTACTAATTTTGTCGAGTAATATGCTATTCCTATTGATATATTGTAGCAGATACAATGGGAGGCGATTCCCTATATTGGACGCTAGACGCAATTGTACGGACTGGCTAATTACTTTACTAACCTATCGGAAAAAAAGAATCATTTTTGCCTCTTCGTATCGTAGTAAACTAGATTGTTATGATTGTGTAAGCATTTAAAATGACTAGCACCAAATTCTGCTGGACTCTGACTAGACGCTTTATCAATCGTACTGAGCAAGGAAGTTGTTATGATTGGTTTGTTGTTTTGACATAGCATATTTGAATGCAAGAACAGTTTAGGGAGTTAGACACTGGTTCTTAGAAAATCATTCTAGATATTAAGAAAGGGGCTTCATGTTTTTAGAGAGAAAACTAAAAGATCAATCTGTCTGGATCAATATTGATTCAGATGATGTCAAAAAGAATGCGCAGATTTATCAGGATTATGAGATTGATCCTGAGACAATCGAGTATGCGTTGGATAAGAACGAACGAGCCCACATGGATTATAACCGAGAGAACGGCACTGTCGTTTTCATCTATAATGTTCTCAATCTGGAAACAGATAAGGATTACTATGAGACCATTCCCATGACCTTTGTTGTACAGCAGGGACGGCTTATCACTATCAGTAATCAGGATAATGCTTATGTGGTTGATATGATGAGAAAGTATACGGAAAAACATGAGCCCGTGTCAGTCTACAAGTTTTTATTTGCCAGTTTGGAGTTGGTTTCCAATTCGTATTATCCCATCATTGAACGCATGGATAAACGGAAAGATGAGATTAACCGTCTTCTGCGCCAAACAACCACTAAAAGGTACTTATTCGATCTTTCGGATTTAGAAACATCTATGGTCTATTTACTTGCTGCGGCTAAGCAGAATCGTATGCTTCTTGAACACATTAAAAGCCATGCTATTTATCGACAGCTTGATGAAGTTGAAATGGAGCAGTTTGAGGATGCCACGATTGAGGCCCGCCAGTTGGTTTCCATGACAGATTTAATTGCCCAAGTTCTTGGGCAACTTTCTGCATCATACAATAATATCTTGAACAATAATCTGAATAATAATCTCAGCAATCTGACTATCATCGAAGTGCTACTTGGAGTCTTAGCTGTTATTACGGGATTTTTCGGTATGAATGTCCCATTGCCTTGGATTAATGAAAAAAATGCTTGGTTGTTTATCTGTGTAATTAGTTTATTTTTGTGGATTATTTTAGCCAGAGTACTCCGGTGGATTGTCCATAAACGATAAAAAAGTGAGGAAGGACTTGTCTGTTTAGACAGTTCCTTCCCCATTTTTTTGTCTTTTTTGATATTCAAGCTTCCAGCCGATACACCATAGAAGGACAAGAAGATAATTTTCTACCCAACCTAACAGATTAGCTTAGTTAGCTTTTTCAAGATAGCCTAGTAGATGGTTTGTACCAAAACCCAGTCCTCCTAGTATCAGTGCCAGCAGGGTCATCTGCAGGTAAAACCAGTCATACTTGAGGTTAACTGCTAGTAGCAAGGGCAAAATGGCTAGATTCCAAAAGCCGATTTCCCGATGCCAATGAATCGATAGACCATAAGCTGATTTCTCGCCTAGAAGGTGAGGTAGAAAAATTTGGATGATTGCAGCGCCCAGCATAGCTAGAATAACCAAAATAAATATAGCATGCAAAAATTTATTCATAGTGCGCCTCCTTTTCTTACAATTATAACTCTTTTGAAAGTGATTTTCATTTTGTTTCAAGTGTTAAAGAGAAAAGATTTTATATTCAAGTTCTATCTTTTTATATACTTTTATGATATACTGGATAAGTTGCAGTTCTGTTTGAGGAGTAATATGCTATTCCTATTGAGATATTGCAGCAGATACAATGGGAGGCGATTCCCTATGCTGATAACTGTTTTAAAAAGTTATCCTAAGTTTGATGAGGCGGCTTCGCACTGCCTTTAGAAAGAAGAAGAACATTGAAATTTAATGAATTACATTTATCTGCGGAATTATTAGCAGAGATTGAAAAAGCTGGTTTTGAAGAGGCTAGCCCTATTCAAGAGCAGACGATTCCACTTGCACTAGCTGGCAAAGACGTGATTGGTCAGGCTCAGACAGGAACAGGTAAGACCGCTGCTTTCGGTTTTCCAACTTTGGAAAAGATTGACACAACAAATCCAACTGTGCAAGCTCTGATTATTGCACCGACTCGTGAATTGGCTGTTCAATGCCAGGAAGAGCTCTTCCGTTTTGGTCGTAGCAAGGGTGTTAAAGTGCGCTCAGTTTATGGTGGCTCTAGTATTGAAAAACAAATTAAAGCTCTTAAATCGGGAGCACATATTGTTGTGGGAACGCCGGGTCGTCTTTTGGATTTGATCAAGCGCAAAGCCCTCAAACTCAATCATGTGGAAATTTTAATTTTGGATGAAGCGGATGAAATGCTCAATATGGGCTTCTTGGAAGATATTGAGTCTATTATTTCACGTGTGCCAGAAGAGCGTCAAACCCTGCTTTTTTCAGCGACTATGCCCGATCCTATTAAACGTATCGGTGTTCAATTTATGAAGGAGCCTGAGCATGTTAAGGTTGCGGCCAAAGAGTTGACGACGGAACTGGTCGATCAGTATTATATCCGCGTCAAGGAAAATGAAAAATTCGACACCATGACCCGCCTTATGGATGTTGAGCAACCAGACTTATCAATTGTTTGGACGGACCAAGCGTCGGGTTGATGAGTTGACACGTGGTTTGAAAATCCGTGGTTTCCGAGCAGAAGGGATTCATGGAGATTTGGATCAAGGCAAGCGTCTCCGTGTCCTTCGTGACTTTAAAAATGGCAATCTGGATGTCTTGGTGGCGACAGATGTGGCCGCGCGTGGTTTGGACATTTCTGGTGTGACCCACGTCTACAACTATGATATTCCGCAGGATCCAGAAAGCTATGTTCACCGGATCGGTCGGACTGGTCGTGCTGGTAAGTCAGGTCAGTCTATCACTTTCGTAGCGCCAAATGAAATGGGCTATCTGCAGATTATCGAAAATCTGACCAAGAAGCGTATGAAGGGGCTTAAGCCAGCTACAGCAGAAGAAGCTTTCCAAGCTAAGAAAAAAGTTGCCCTTAAGAAGATTGAACGCGATTTTGCTGATGAAAGCATCCGTTCTAACTTTGAGAAATTTAGTAAGGATGCCCGCAAGCTAGCAGCAGAATTCAGTCCAGAAGAGCTAGCTATGTATATCCTTAGCTTGACGGTGCAGGATCCAGATGCCCTTCCTGAAGTAGAAATTGCTCGTGAAAAACCATTGCCTTTCAAACCATCTGGCGGTGGTTTTGGTGGCAAAGGTAAGGGTGGTCGTAGCGGAAACGGCAATCGAAAAGATCGAGGCGGACGTCGAGACCAATTAAAAAAAGGTGGAAAAGACGGACGTTTTGATAAAGAAAAGCGTTACCGCAAGGATCACAAGAAACCCCGTAATACTTCTAGTGAAAAGAAAACTGGATTTGTCATTCGAAATAAAGGTGATAAATAAAAATAAAAGGACTACTAGGAAAAATTGTACTGACCCCAAAAAGTTAGACAAATAATTTAAGTGAAGGATTTAGTTCTGTATTGCACAGGACTAAGTCCTTTTAGTTTGACTTTAATTCGTTTGTTGTTGTAGTAAACAATGTAGTCCACAATAGCTTGTTCAAGGTCCTCCAAAGACCTAAAGGGCTTCTCATAACCATAAAACATTTCCGATTTCAAAATGCCAAAGAAAGACTCCATCATGGCCTTGGTGGATGGCTTGGAGTCTCATAGTTATGATGCGTTCTATCTCCGTCAGCCCCTCAATCGTCTCGAGTATATCGAGTGTGGGATTATAGGCCAGTCGCAATTCCTCTTCAAGGTCAACTATGCGGATAGTCAAGAAGGTTATCATGTGGTGATTCCAGATTTTCTTACTAGAGCGGACTGGAAAATTGTGGAGACTCTCCTACAGGCCCTATCTGGCAAATTAGGGGAAGCGGTAGAAGGGTTAGAAGGCTTTGACTTTGAAGCTTATTTCCGAGAAACGGTCAAGCAATATTTAGCGGATAAGGCGGTTCGTTTAGTATATTGCCAAGGGCTCTTGTCCCTTATCTATCTCAACAAGGAATACCTCGAGAGCTTTTTATTTGAGGATGGACTGGCACGTTTTGAAGAGCTAGTCAAGAAGGTTCAAGGCTCTGATGCCTAACTTGCCAGTGTGAAATTTTACCTAGATGCCCAAGGTAAGGTGCACGGTATCTATCACCTAGCCCAGGGAGTCAAAACGATTTTGCCAAAGGAACCCGTTGTACCAGTGCCTTATACCGAGCAGCTGGCAGGCAAGGAGCTTGTTTGGGAGATTGACCTAGTGAAGATTTCTGGTGATGGCTCAAAAGCAGAAGACTATGAAGCCATCGCTCGCTTGGATTATGCAAAATTCCTAGAGTCACTACCAAAAGTATTTTACCAGCAATTAGATGCCAATCAATTAGAAGTACAAGCTATCCTAGGGCAAGACTTTGAAGGATTGGCACAAGAAAAGTAAAGCAGGTTAACTTCTATTTAGCGTGCGAAAGATAGTTTAGCCTTGTTAAGTTTTGTAAAATTTTAAGAATTGCTTAGTTTAATAAAAAACAGTATAATATAATAAAAATACAACATTGTTCGGTAACTAATTATCAGGAGATCTTAAGATGGATATTAAGAAGGAAGTAGGCAAAAGAATCCGAATGTTGCGAGAAATGAAACATATCACTCGTGAAACTCTTTGTGACGATGAAACTGAGATAACGGTGCGCCAATTAGCACGGATTGAATCAGGGCAGTCTTCCCCAAGTTTATCCAAGGTAGAGTATATAGCTTATAAACTAGGTTGTCCAATTTCACATATAGTAGATATGGATCATATGGTTTTACCTTCAGAGTACTTGATATTAAAGGATAAACTTATTAAGTTTCAAACTTATGGAGATGATGATAGAATCCAGGTTAAGGAAGAGTTATTTGAAAGAGTTTACGAACACTATTATGACAGTCTGCCTGAGGATGAGCAGATTGCAGTTAGTGCCTTACAAGCTAGTTTTGATGTCTTTGTAAGTGAAGATGCAGGGTTTGGCGATGCTTTACTTGATGAATATTTTGAACAAGTAAAGATAAGGAAAAACTATTCGGTGAATGATTTGCTTCTCATAAAATTGTACTTTGGTTCATGTTTGGCAAGACCGACTGAGTATAATCACGAACTATTTTGGATGCTTTCTAAAAAACTTATGAGAGAAACAAATTCATCAGATTTAGAGACAGCTTATATGTTAAAGAGAACGGTGCTTGATTCTTTAGCTGTTCAATGGATGGAAAAATCTTACTCCACTTTTGAGCCTTATGTTAAGGCAATGAACGCATTGATGACTTTATCGCAGGATTTTCAAAATAAGCCAATTGTTGATATGCTAGAAGCTATGTGTACCTTATTTCATAAACAGGATAAGGAAAAAGCTATTCAATTATATGACAGAGCTATTATTTGTGCTCAAGCATTTGGGGACTCAGTATTAGAAGCGCGTATATTAGGAGAAAAAGAAAAAGATTTAAAAACTTTTGAGGAAATAAAGAGCTGACATGACATTTTTGTCATGTTTTTTTGTTTTTGAAAGCGCTATACTTTAACCATAAAGAACAAGAGATAAGGAGGAAAGAAAAATGTTTGGATTTGCAGTATTCTTAAGTCTTAGTTTTTGGTTTTATGGATAGGAGATAGAGATGGAAGATTTTAGTATCTCACTCGAGACTTTTACACAAACTCGCCACAGTCTGATAGTTCGAAATAACACGACTGAGCAAAGGTTGGTACAAATAGAGTTGAACAAGGAACCATTCCGTTTAGCAATTTTAGATGCTGGCGAAGAGCGAGTTTTAATCTTACCAGAAGAATTATCTATTATCGAAAGTTTTAAAATTTCAGAGGTGGAGGACAATCCATGATGTCAAAAAAACATGTTGTAGAGGCAATGTTTATTCTTGTGATAGCTTCTCTATTTTTAGCAGGATTTTACTATCAAAACCAGGAATCTCATCATCAAGAAGAAACAAAACAAGAGCTTCTCTTAAAAAAAGAAGAGGAGATAAAACAATATATTTCAAAAACTAAAAATACAACATTCAAGAATGCATTGTTGACCTCCAATGAGGGAGCGCAGGTTCAATTATTGGATTACAAGTCTAAACCAAAGGTTGTGGCATTCTGGGCGAGTTGGTGTCCTGATTGTCAAAAAGAGCTCCCAATCATTCAGCGCCTTTATGATAAATATAAAGATAAAGTTGATTTCTTTATGGTGGATGTAGTCGATGGGGAACGTGAAACACTTGAAACCTCTCATCAATTTTTAAGGAATCAAGGTTTTACCTTTCCAGTTTATATAGATCAAGATTTACAAGCTTTTAAGTTTTTTGATGTAAAAGCTATTCCAACTATCTTTATAGTGGACAAAGATGGGATGGTGAAAGAAATTTATGTTGAACAAGGAAGCGAAGAAATGTTATCTAAAGATTTAAAACAGTTAATAAATAACTGAAATGAGAATCTCATTTGGTTATTATAAAAAATTTTTTAAAAGGAGGGTTTTCTGATGAGAAAACTAACTGGACGTGTCAAAAGACACATTGTAGCAGGTCGCTTTTGTATTATAAGTCTCCCATATGGAATAGGTCTATTTTGTTGGGATTAATGGAGGGACGAGCTAATGAAAAAACTTACGAAACATGATAAATTGCATATTGTAGCAGGTCGCTTTTGTATTATAAGTCTCCCATATGGAATAGGTCTATTTTGTTGGGATTAAATAAGAGGGTTAATTAATGAAAAAACTAAGCAATAAAAAGCACATTGTAGCAGGTCAATTTTGTGCATTTTCACCATATGGTATTGTTGGAATGATTGCAGGTATTGGATTCTTCTGCTGGAGTTAATGTAAGCTAAAAATCTCTGGCAGGGTTCATTCCTTGTCAGAGATTTGTTTGATATGATGAACGGAGAGAAACGATGAATCGTGTGATTTTAAGTCTTAAAAATATCGATAAAACATATGGGAAAGAACAGGTTCTCCATAATATTTCCTTTGATATTGAACAAGGAGAAATATGTGGTCTTATCGGTGAAAATGGTGCAGGAAAGACAACATTAATGAGGATTCTCCTAGGACTAATTCGAGCTGATAAGGGAGAAATCGAGAGTGTTTCGCAACATAAGATCGGCAGTATTATCGAATCACCTGCCCTCTATCCAAACTTGACTGGGCGTCAACATTTGCAATATTATAAAACAAGATTTGGTTTAAAGACAGATATCACAAAAATGTTGGAATTGGTTCACTTGCCTGAACCGTCATGGGATCGAAAAGTAAAAAACTATTCCCTTGGAATGAAGCAAAGACTATCGATAGCAATTGCTCTTTTGGATAATCCAGAGCTTATTATCTTAGATGAACCCGTGAATGGTTTAGATCCTCAAGGGATTTCAGATTTAAGAAAAATGATTTTGAATTTAAGGGATCAGTTAGGAGTTACTTTTTTAATTTCGAGTCATATTCTGTCAGAATTGGAATTTATAACAGATAAGTATATCATCATGAAAAAAGGAAGGATTCTAAATGTGATGAGTTCAAAAGAGCTAGCGAATGATTTATCTGAAAAAATTTTCCTAAAGACAAGTGATAATCAGATTCTAAAAATGTTTTTAGAAGAAGAGGGCATTGTTCATTTTGAGCAGGATGACTATCTGGTTGTGCCAGAAAAGGAAAAATTAATGGCTATTTTGAAATATAGTGTCGCGTCAAATCTAGTGATACAGGATATTTATATTAAGAAGGAACGCTTTGAGGACTACTATTTGCGTAATATTATCTGATGATTTAAGAAAGGAGGAGAGTCATGAATTCTCTTAAGGCAGATATGTATAAATTTTACTGGGAAAAAAGAGGAGTGCTTCCTAGTTTGTTGATGGGATTATTAATTTTGTTATTCTCCTTGTTTTTTAAGTCATCAAATGAAAATGAGCCGGCATTTCGAGTGTTGATTTCAAACGTGAGTGGTTTCATTCCTTTGCTTTTCATCTCTGCCAATTTATTTTTCTGGGGAGAAGATTATAGTTTCCGTACGATTAATATTTTGCTCACAAAAGAAAAACAACGATGGAAGTTATTTTTATATAAAACTTTGGGAACCTTTTGTTTATCTTTCCTATATGTGACTATTTTTTATAGTTTAACAGCTCTTGTTTATTTGGAAGGGGATATGGTGTTGATTGTTTCGACATTTTTACACCAACTACCATACTATTTTGTCATTATAAGTATTTCGCTATTGATTTTTCAAATATTTGATAAGGTTTATCAATCATGTATGATTTATACACTCTACATTTTACTATTTGATAACCTATTGACTTACGTCTTTCCAAACTCTGGTGAGAGTGTGAAAGACTATTTACTGATGACTTTAAATTTAAAAGTTTCCCCTGGGGTAAGTCAATTTACCCTTACAAACGTATGCTATCCTATAGTGGTGAGTATAGCAGTACTTGTGCTTGCGTTAGCTGTATTTAGTAGAAAAGAATTTAAGTAGGAGGACTAATGATGAAAAAAATAGGAATTGTAATTGGACTGTTGCTACTGTTTGTAGTAGCTGGAATTTTATTAACCTTAAAACGAGGAGAGACGACAATCAGTGTAAAACAATCATGGACTCTCTCTTCTAAAAGTATTAAAACGTTAGAGTTTTATGGCTCAAAGCAAGCAATTGATGTTAAAGTTGTGAAGAGCGAATCAGATGAAACAAGTGTTCAAATAGAAGGAAAAGTTTCCGAGGAATCAGCGAATAATATATCTAAAAACGTTAAAATGAGTTCAGATAGTCTATATCTACCATTTTCACAACATGGTTTTAATTTGGCTCTGAGTTCAGAAGGGAAAGACAAGTTATATGTAACTATTTCCTTAGGAAAAAATGCTACTTTCAAAAAAATTTTTATAGATACTCTTGTTGGCGATGTATCTATTACAGTTCCTAAAGATTTTGATGGGATTTATACTTTACATACAAACAATACAGGAGAAATTTTAAGGGTTCCTACCACAAATCAAACTTCGAATAGCATCATTGAAGTTGATGGCTATAGTAAGATAAGTGTTGAAAAAGGAGAAAATAATGGTTAGTCACTATAAACAAGCAACTTTGCTGGATTGTGGAATGGCTTGTGTAAAGACAATCATTTCTTACTATTTCCCAAAATTAGAACATTTAGATAGTCTACAATTTGATAATAATAATCAGCAAGGACTGTCTTTGTTTGAAATAGAAGATGTATTAAAAAGCTATGGTATTGATGCGGATTCTTATCAAATTGACACTCCTAGTTTGTTAAATAACGTATCATTTCCTTATTTGATGGTAGTAGAAAGAGTTGGCTTACCTCATTATATTGTTGTATTAGATGGAGATAGTAATTCATTGACTGTTTCTGATCCTGCAAATGAGGAAATTGAGAAAATTTCAAGATTAGAACTTTTTAGTCAGAGTGTAGGAATTGTTTTAATTCCTCAAAAGAATGAGAATGTTAATTCAGAAGATAGAAAAGATATTGTTACGATAAGCTATGCAGATAAGTTATATCATAGATTTCTAGCTTCACTTGGTTGGAAGAGAAAGTTTGCAATCTTTTTCTTGGGAATAGCCAAAATTATCTTACCAGTTACTATTGCTTTTTTACTACAAATAACAATGTCTGGTCTACTTAACATTCAGTTTAGTATTCAACTATTTACCCTAGCTTCAATAATATTAGCTTCATATTTGTATTGGCAGTTTTCTATATTAGAAACGAGATTAAAAGGAAAGATTGAGAATGATTTTTTAAATGATATTCTGTCCTCTTTTTATCAGAATCAATTAAATGATTTTTCCTTAACGAAGAATTATGAGTATGTTAGTAGTTATTTTTGGAATTTGTTGTTATCAGCAACAGGTATTATGCAAAAATTTTTACTTAAAGGTACAGCTTTTAGTGCTCTGCTTTCTACTATTATTGCTATTAAAATTGAATATCATTATTTTCGCAGTTATAAGCTTATCTATAGTTATTCTTGGTTTATATGTAAATTTTGAGATACGAAAAGTTGTAAAAAATCAGCGAGGATTTATTGCTAAGAGTTCTAACTTTAGTTCTCTTGTAGAAAATACAATTTATGGTTTGCAAGATGTTATAAGTTTCCAAAAATCTAGCGACTTTATCAAAGAATTTAATGAAAGACTCAATGAACTGTTGGGAACGAAACTAGATAGTACACACATCACCAATAGATTATTAGCTTCTACTCAGATATTTATCGGTTTAACTGGTTCATTTTTGATTGCTACTATAATTTCTATGAGAGATTATGAACATATAGCAGAGTATGCAAATAGTATTTTGATTCTATTACTTTTATCCAGCATTTTAAGTTCTTTAATTACATCTTGGGTAGCATTGAAAAAAAGTCAATATTCCTTTGAGTTTATTGGAACAGAGGAGGTAGAAGCGAAAAGGGATGTTATTCCTATTTCAGTAGCTAAAATTAAACAGTTGTCCTGCCATGATTTATCTAAAAAATGGGATGAAAGATTGGTGTTTAATAAATTAAATTTCGAGTTTAATAGTGGTGAATTAACCGTTATTACAGGCGGTAATGGAACTGGAAAATCATCTCTTTTGAATATTATTCAGGGATTATCTTCTCCAACAGAGGGTGATATTGTACTGAATGGAATGGAAAGTTTTTCTACTTTAGAGCAGACTAATATTTTGGATTATTTAAGCGTGTATTCATCTGAATTTCATGTATTCCCTGGAAGTGTTTCAAAAAATATTAATTTCACCCTATTTAATAAGGAAAACTATGAATCAAATAATCTTGATAGTCTGAATCTCAATGTGTCTCTGAGTCATCAGATTGATGGGAAAGCCACCAATATTTCGCAAGGTCAGAAACAAAAAATTCTACTCATGAGGAGTTTGTCGCAAGAAAAGGACATCTATCTATTTGATGAGCCTACAGGAAATTTGGACAGAAACTCAACTGAATTATTTCTAAATGAGGTTGAGAAATTAGTGAACGAGGAAAAGATTGTTATTGTCGTGACTCATGATAAGGATGTTATTGCTAGGGCAAGCAAAGTTATTAATATGGATGAGTTCATAAAAGAGTGAAAACGAAGCTTGTTAGATTTCAATTAAACTTTTTTATCGAGAAAATCGTTTTTCTTGGTATAAACGAAATGTTAAAAAGGTGATTGTAACCTATCTGTATTGCTTGCGATAGGAGTGAAATATGGATTAAAGTTTAGTTGAAAAAGAGAAATCTTCCTAGTGCTAAGGGCTCTAGGAAGATTTTATGTTTGTTTGGTTAATAATAAGATAGACTGTTAAAAGAATGTCAGGATGCGAAGGTAGTCCACTGTCAGCGCAAGTTCTGCAATGAAGAAGGGTAAGAGAATAGCGCCATCAAGTAAGACAGCTAGTAAGAATCGATAAAATGGGTCGAGGCTACTGGTCTTACTTGGCTTGCTAATCACAAAGAGATTTGCAAGGGCAAAGATGGCCATGCTTAGAAGAGTGAGGATGCCAGCAAATCGTAAGCCACCAAAGAGTGCAAAGAAACTTGCTAGAGTTGTTAGGACAAGCGGGATAGCAAAGAGTCTGCTATACCGATCAAAGACTTCTTGGAATGTGAAGTCACTCTCCTGATCCAGCACACGTCGGACAGTAAAACCTCCCAAAATGATGGAAAAGTAAAATAGAGCGCTAGCGACCAAGATAGAAAGTCCAGCAAAGAGATCTAAAGGTGGGAGCTGGTTAGGAGAACCATTAGCAATAGAAATCATATAGCCATAGTAGAGGTGCTTGATATGATAGATACTAAAGAAAAGGTTGATTGACGACAGCAAGGTGAGTAGGGCAAAGGCACTATAACGATGCTTTTGGTCCCTAGTCTTGTTGGCAGTTGGTTCTTGGATAGCATCCAGCAGCCAAGTCCAAAATAGTGCGATTTCTTCTTTGAATCGAGCAGTTTTGCGGGGGTCAATATCTGGGATATAGGGGCTTTCTAAAGCTTTGCTGAAGATGCTTTTCTCTTTTGCAGGGTTTTCTTGCTTGTGTTCCTCTTTCTCCTTCCCTTCTCCCTCTTCCTCGGTTTGGGTTTCCTCAATCATTTCGGGAGCCTCCTCCTCATGCGTTTCCAACTCTTTAGGTGAGACAGGTGTTTCTTCGCTTGCTTGTGCTTCAGTTTCCGTAGTTTCTGTCTCGTTGGGTTGGATTTCCGATTTTGTCTGAGGTGATTTCTTCTCAAGATCGGCACTTTCAAACCATTCTTGTGTCATGGTGGGACCTCCTTTTTATGATCGTCTTCTATCTTTAGACTAGCAGATGAAAGCGTTTTTGTCAATGGTTTCTAGATGGAGCAGAGTACTCTTCTTCCTTGGGTAGGTAGATATCCTGATTGGCTTTTATATGACGGACATTTTTTTCGTGGAAATGCTTTGCATTTATAACAAAGAAAGACATTTTTATATAAAACAGGTAAAAATCATATTTTTATCTGTACTTTTATAAAAAGTGTAGTATAATAAGCGTAGAAGAACCTATAAATCTTTAGTTTTAGAAAAATGTAATAATGGCAACATCAGATATGATGGATAAAGATGAGAGGTAAGTGGCCCTTTCTCATTGAAGGATTAACGAAAGGAGAAGAAAAATGAAAGAGGGAAGACACAGACTAATTCTGCAGGAATTAGATCGTGCTGGCCTAGTATCTGTAAGGAAGCTAAAAGAACTCCTAGATGTAACAGATATGACCATTCGGAGAGATTTAATTGATCTTGAGAAGCAGGGATTTCTGATCCGTGTGCATGGTGGAGCTCATAAAAAGGTGCGAGATGGACTTATTGAGGTTTCTCATGCCGAAAAAGTGATGTTGAATACGGAAGAAAAGCAGATGATTGCTCGCAAATGTGCTGATCTTATTTCTGATGGGGATACTATTTTCATTGGCTCAGGTACGACAACAGCTCTTATAGGTGACTATTTAGAAGATAAAAAGGTCAATATCGTAACAAATTCTCTGCCTATTTTTGAAAAGTTAAAGGATAATCCAAATTTTGATCTCCTCTTGGTTGGTGGACGTTATCGTTTAAAGACTCAGACTTTTGTGGGACAGTTCGCTATAAATTTATTGCGAGAAATAAAAGTTTCCAAGGCTTTTATAGGTGCTAATGGCATTGATGGGCATAATGTAACGACGGCCAATGAAGAAGAGGGAAATGCTGATGCGATTATTTTGAATAATGCCATTGAGAAATATATTGTCGCAGATAACAGTAAGTTTGACAGTTATTCTTTTTATACTTTCTATCGCTTGGATGATGTAGATGGTATTGTGACGGATGATCGGATTTCACAAAGGATGAGAGATAAGTACCGGTCATATACCAAGGTTTTATAGTAAAAAAAGGCGTTTCAATGTGAAGAAACGTCTTTTTTTGATGCGATATAAGCCAATTTTTCCTGTCGTGCTTTTTTCTTGAAAAAAGCTTCTGCCGACATAGCTGCAGATTTATTTGGAAATTCTTCGTAATAAAGTAATTTTACGGGAAGTCTTACACGTGTGTATTTGGCACCTTTGCCAGAGTTATGCACCGCAAGTCGCTTTTGGATATTTGTGGTGTAGCCGGTATAGAGTGTTCCATCACTACATTTTAATACATACATATAGGCTTTAGTTTCCATGGTAAATCTCGTAAATTTCAGGAGTATAACTGCCATCCTCTTCGTGAATAATTAACGGTGGCAATATTTTTAAACCATCACGAGAGCCGTCTTTGATGGCCTCGATCAGGAGCATATTGGCTTCTTTTCCAATTTTTGGATAGACGAATTGGATGCGCTTAGGTGCTAGATGGTGAGCTTTCATTGTATCTAAAATGTCTAAAAAGCGGTCAGGTCTATGCACCATTGCAATACGGCCATTCGACTTAAGAGTACGTTGAGCAACGGAACAGATTTCTTCAAGGTTGGTTGATATTTCATGACGGGCAAGAAGATAGTGTTCACTCTCATTTAGATTGGAATGCTTGTCAACTTTGAAATAAGGTGGATTACAAAAAATCATATCGATCTTATTTCCTTGGATATATTGAGGGAGATTTGAGATCGTCGTGGATGACCTGCATTTGTTGGCTGAGCTGATTGAATTGAATAGAGCGTTCTGCCATGTCAGCTAGTCGTTCTTGGATCTCAACTGCTATGATTGATGCTTGAGTATAAGAGCTAGCAAATAAACCGACAGCACCATTTCCAGCGCAAAGGTCTACAATCAATCCACGTTTGGGTAATTTAGGGAAGCGAGAGAGTAGGACACTATCGATAGAATAGCTAAAGACTTCTCGATTTTGAATGATTTTGATATCTGTAGAAAAGAGCTGATCTAGCCGCTCCCCATCTTTTAACACTGCATTTTTCATACTTTTATTATAGCACGTTTAGGGTAGTGAATCCATACAGAAGAAAAAGTTTTAAAACTCTTTCTTATAGATGATTGATTTAAGTATTCGATGGTGGAATGACCTGTTTCTCACGTTGTTGTTGAATATGATTGGACAGAGTAAAGACCATTGCAAAAATGATTGCTAAGCAAAGGAATACAGGAGCTGTTTGACTTGTTAATGTACCTATTTCAATAAAGTCACGTAGTAGATAGGCTGTTCCAAAGAATCCTCCAATAGACCAGATAATGAGAAGGATTCTCCAAAGATTGAGAGGAATACAAGCGCGTGCTACAGAAAGAAAACCAATGGTTCCTAGTAAGTAGTAAGAGACGGTTGAGATATCGAGAGAACTCCAGCCATTGTGAGAACCGAAAATTCGCACAAATAAGACGCTAAAAACAACCATGAGTCCGCTTGGTAGGGCTTTGAAAATTGCCTTTTTAAGGAACTTAGGCTCTACCGGACGGATATTACGCTCAAAGGTGAGTACGAAAGGAGGGAATCCTTCGACAAATTGGTCAAAGAGGGTGATTTGCACTGGGATAAAAGGAAAGACTAGAAGCCATTCTTTATTTCCTAACAAAATGCTGGAGATACAAATCATGGTTAAGATAAAGGAGTAAATAGTCTTCACCAAGAAAATAGGAGCGATACGGGCGATGTTATTTACCACGCGCCGACCTTCAAAGAGAATCTCAGGGACATCATTAAAGTCTGAGTTTAGGAGAACGAGATTGGCAATCTGCCGTGTAGCAGGATCTCCTTCGGCCATGACAATCGAGCAGTCTGCTTCACGCAAGGCTAGAATATCGTTCACCCCGTCTCCAGTCATGGCTGTTGTATGACCTGCTTTTTTCAGGGTTTGTATAATGAGCTTTTTTTGATGTGGAGATACTCGACCAAAGATTGCCGTTTCTTCAGCTGTCGCAACCAAGTCAGTATCTGTGACAGTTGAACAGTCAAGATAGCTTTGATAGTTCTCAAAGCCAGCCTTGGCAGCAATGTTTGAAACAGTAATTGGATTGTCACCAGAAATAATTTTGAGCTGGACATTTTGGGAGCGGAGGTATTCAAGGGTGTCTGCAGCGCCTTCTCGGATAGGGTCTGAGATTTCAAGGATGGCCAATACTTCGATCTGCTGTGGCAGAGTCATATGCTGGTGGTTAAGTTTGTCAGTACTAGAAGCCAGAGCCAGAACACGAGAACCACGTTCTTGGGCTTCTTGAACGGGTTTTAGATTTTGTTGATGAAGCAGGATTTCCGGTGCTCCTAGGAAGATTGTGCCAAAAGCTTCCATTTCCACGGCTCCCCATTTTCGGTCACTAGAGAAGGGGATTGTGTTTGAAGTTTGATATTTTGCTTGAGCTGAAGGAAATCTTTTACGAATGGCTTGCGCAGTAGGATTTTTATCATCACTATTGGCCATATAGCTAGCTAAAATATCTGAAATTGTCTCTGAAGAGATAGATTCTGATAAGGGATAGACTCGCTCGACTTTCATCTTACCTTCAGTAATAGTTCCTGTTTTATCTAAACAAAGCATATCAACATGTGCCAAGGTTTCGACAGAATACATTTCTTGTACTAGTACCTTGCGCATTCCAAGCTTGATAACAGCTGTTAAGAGAGAGGTAATGGTCAGTAGGGCAATCCCCTTTGGCAGCATCCCCAAAAGGGCTGTGGATGAGTTGATAACAGAGTCTTTGACAGGCAACTGTTTGATAAGCAAGGCTTCAAAGAAGAGTGCTAAACCGCAGGGAATAATGATTTTTCCAGTGAAAGCTGCAATTTTATTCAAAGAATCCAAGATACGAGAGTTGAGTGGTTTAAGGGTCTTGGCTTCTAACATCAGTTTGGCAGCGTAGTTATCAGCTCCTACTTGAGAGACTTGGGCTAAGACCTGGCCACTGGTTAAAAAACTACCTGATAGCAGTTGATCGCCAATTTCTTTGGGCACAAGATCACTCTCACCAGTTAGCATAGCTTCATTTGCTTCTGCAAAGCCATCTAGTACAATAGCATCACTAGGAACCTGTTCTCCAGCTGACAACTGAATCACGTCTTCTAAAACGATTTCTTCAGGATCTATTTTTTCTTGCTGGCCATTTCGAATCACGCTAATCTTTTCTCTAGTCATAAGATTTAGCTTGTCAATCATTCGTTTTGCCCGAAGTTCAGTCATAATACCAGTTAAGGCATTGAATGATATGACTGCAAAGAATACCATGTTACTCCAAGCTTGAACAAAAGCCAGTGCAAGAGCAATGACGAAGTTTAGGGCGTTAAAGAGTGTAAAGACATTGCGTTTAATAATATCCCAAGTGCTGGAGCTTGTTTTAACTGTAAAATTGTTAACCAATCCTTGTTGGATTTTTCAGACACCTGGTCAGATGTCAAACCAGTAAAGTTTTTCTTATTTTCCATGTCGCTATCATATCATTTTTTAGGGAAAATTTCTAATGGAATCCGCCTCCAACCAAAAAGGAAAAACATTGCAGTTGATAGAAGGTTGAGGTATAATGGAAAAAGTGAAAACATAGAAAGGTTTGTGATGATGTTTTATACCTATTTAAGAGGGTTAGTAATGTTTATTCTAGGGGCTTTAAACGGGAATGCCCATTATCATAATTTAGAGAAAATTCCTTCTAAGGATGAAAATTATATTTTGGTTGCACCGCATAGAACCTGGTGGGATCCTGTTTATATGGCATTTGCAACTAAGCCAAAGCAATTTATCTTTATGGCTAAAAAAGAGTTATTTAAGAATCGTATTTTTGGTTGGTGGATTCGGATGTGTGGTGCCTTCCCTATTGATCGTGAAAATCCTGGTCCTTCAGCTATCAAATACCCTGTCAACATGCTCAAAAAAAGCAATCGTTCTTTGATCATGTTTCCAAGTGGTAGCCGTCATTCGACGGATGTCAAAGGTGGCGTAGCTGTTATTGCAAAAATGGCCAAAGTTCGGATTATGCCAGCTGTTTATGCAGGTCCTATGTCTTTAAGTGGGCTAGCTTCTGGTCAACGAGTGGATATGAATTTTGGAAATCCGATTGATATTTCTGACATTAAGCGGATGGATGATGCTGGCATTGAAGAAGTAGCACGTCGGATTCAAGCAGAGTTTGATCGACTGGATGCAGAGGTTTCTCCTTATCAAAAAGCTAAAGAGCCAAACATCTTGTGGCGTGTGTTGCACTTGTTGGCTTTTATTCCAGCAGCTATCATTGGTCTGTTGACCATTCTCTTTAGCTTTATAGCTAGTTTTGTCTGGGATCCGGAGAAACATAAAAAATAAGAGGGCGATATATCTCTTTATAAAACTGCAAGAATGGTTGTCAAAAATAAGAATGATACGAGGAGAATATGGCAGTTTCTTTATTGTGTTTTATCATTCTATCATTGTTTATGGTTCATGAATTTGATGAAATCATTTTTACAAGGCCATGGATTGAGCAAAATCAGACAGATAAGCGCTATCAGAAAGAACTTTTTATCGCCCGAAAGGAAAGCTATCCTTCTGCTGAGAGTCTCGCTTTTATGATTGCAGAGGAGTTTGTTTTGGCGGTGCTCTTACTACTGGTATCGATTGTAACTCAGAGTTTTGAATTAGCCTTAGCGACTGGTTTTGCACACACACTTCATCTGTTTGGTCATATTGCTCAAGTGCTGAAGTTTAAACGTTGGGTTCCTGGCGGGCTGACAGCTGTAGCAACTCTCCCGATTTTATTGATAGTTTTTAGTGTCTACATGTTTTAGTACCCGGTAGCATGGCCCTTGCTTTTGACACTCAGTGTAGTTATTATGATATTCTTAGTAACTAATTTATTATTTCTACAGAAGCAAGTTGGAAATTTTCAGCATTTCATCTATTGGATGACAAAAGCTGAAAAATAATCATTAAAAGTCAAGTTTTCTTGGCTTTTTTATTTTCTTTTACGAATAAATAGATAACACTAATTTGATTTAAAGGAGAAGTGATGATAGAAAATGTATTGGAAAAGATAAAACAGTATAAGCTAGCACTCGTAATTGCTCTGATAGGGGTAGTGATAGCTGGCTTTATGATGTTACAACGTGAGCAAAAGCAAGAGAATAATATCCAGCAACTAATGGAGCAAACGTCCTATTCAAGTTCGTCCACAACTGAAAAAAGCAAACAACGAAGCGAGAGCGATCAGGGCGATAAAAACGAAGGAATGGTGACGGTTGATGTCAAAGGTGCAGTCAAAAAACCAGGCGTCTATCAATTGAAATCCCGTAGTCGGGTACAGGATGCTTTGCTAAAAGCAGGTGGCATGACCGATGAAGCAGATTTAAAATCAATTAACCAAGCTCAAAAATTGGTGGATGAGGCTGTAGTGTACGTAGCAAAAGTAGGAGAGAATGTTGTGGATGTTACTACCAATACTAACGCTAGTACCTCTACTAGCCAAGCTAAGGCAGGATTGGTTAATCTAAATACAGCAACAGAAGCAGATTTTCAAACGATCTCAGGAATTGGACAAAAGCGAGCTCAAGATATCATAGCCTATAGAGAAGCAAATGGAAAGTTTAAGTCTGTAGATGATTTGAAAAATGTAACAGGTATTGGTGCCAAAACACTTGAGAAGTTAAAAGAATATGTCACAGTGGATTAGAAAGTTACCCTTAGCTCCGATTTATATCTGCTTGCTATTAGTCTGCCTCTACTTCATGATATATAGCGGGGAAAGTTTAGCATTTTTAGCTTTTTTCTTACTTCTTATCCGATTGATTTGGATTTATCCTAAAAAGAAATGGTTACCAACAGTTGCCATTCTAGCTTGTTTTGCCATCTTTTTTTATGGTAGACGGGAAATGATAGAGCAAGAGTTTAAAAATGAACCCGCATCCCCCCATCAAGTACTTGTTTTGCCTGATACGATCAAGGTAAATGGCGACTCTCTATCTTTTAGGGGAAAGATAAATGACAAACTCTATCAACTCTATTACAAACTGAGGACTCCAGCAGAAAAGAATTATTTTCAAAGAGTGACGGATTTGATGACTTTGGAAATTGAAGGGGAGTATAAGTTGGCAGAGGGACAACGAAATTTCTCTGGTTTTAATTACCAAGCATATCTGAAAACGCAAGGGATTTATCGGACCGTGAAAATCAGTCGAATTTTTAACGGTCGTGTAAGCAAAACTTTAAATCCTCTTGACTGGTTGTCTGCTTTACGTAGAAAGGCTCTAGTCTTCATAAAATCAACCTTTCCAAGTCCTATGAGTCACTATATGACAGGACTATTATTTGGCGATTTAGATGTAGATTTTGCAGAGATGAGCGATCTGTATTCTAGCTTAGGTATTATACACCTCTTCGCCTTATCTGGAATGCAGGTTGGATTTTTCATGGATATTTTTCGAAAGGTGCTTCTGCGCATAGGTTTAAAAGTTGAGTGGGTTAACTGGATACAATTTCCGTTTTCTTTTGTTTATGCAGGTTTGACAGGATTTTCTATATCCGTTGTACGAAGCCTCATACAGAAATTATGGTCTCAGCATGGCGTGACAAAACTAGATAATTTTGCTTTGACCTTGGTTGTATTAATGTTTGTGATGCCGCATTTTCTTCTAACGACAGGCGGGGTCTTGTCCTGTACTTATGCTTTTATTATTACGATGTTAAATGTTGAAGGACAAGAAGGTTATCGTAGGATTTTGCTAGAAAGTTTTTGTATTTCTTTAGGAATTCTGCCGATTTTACTCTACTATTTTGCTGAATTTCAGCCGTGGTCTATTCTGTTAACTTTTCTTTTTTCTTTCATTTTTGACGTATTTATGCTGCCTATGTTGAGTCTTGTCTTTCTCTTGTCGCCCTTTTTAGTGATTGGGCAACTCAATATTTTTTTCGAATGGCTGGAAGTATTGATTCATTGGATAGCTAGCCTATCTTCCAGACCATTGGTCTTTAGTCAGCCTAATTTAGCTCTCCTTTTCACTTTATTATTCATTCTTGCTTTGATTTATGATTTTAGGAAGAAGAAAAAAATTCTGTTTGGTCTAAGTTTAATTGTGGCTTTGTTATTTTTTATAAACAAACACCCCTTGCAAAATGAAATCACAATCGTTGATATTGGACAAGGAGACAGTATTTTTTTAAGGGATACACGAGGTCGAACGATTTTGATTGATACAGGTGGGCGTGTAGAGATTGGCAAAAAAGAACCTTGGCAAGAGCGTATAAAAAAAGCGAATGCTGAAACAACGCTGATTCCATATTTGAAAAGTAGAGGAGTTAATCAATTGGATAGTTTGGTGCTGACGCATACTGACACTGACCATATGGGGGATATGCTGGAGTTGACCAAACATTTTACAATTCAAAAAATTTATGTCTCTAAAGGGAGTATGACTCAGCCAGATTTTGTAGAGAAATTGCAAAAAATGAAGACAAACATCAACGTAGTAGAAGTCGGAGAACGTCTGCCTATTTTTGATTCAGCTTTGGAAGTTTTGTACCCATTTGAGCAGGGAGATGGAGGCAATAATGATTCGGTTGTTTTATATGGCGAATTTTTTCGGACAAAATTTCTCTTTACAGGAGATTTAGAAATTCCAGGAGAAGAGCAGATCATCAACACCTACCCGAACTTAAAAGTAGATGTGTTGAAGGCTGGTCATCATGGATCAAAAGGTTCTTCTAGTCCAGAATTCTTAGCGCATTTAGAACCAAAAATAGCATTGATTTCAGCAGGAAAAAACAACCGTTATCAACATCCTCATAAAGAAACAATGGAACGCTTTTCTGATAGACAGATAAAGATTTTTAGGACAGATGAGCAAGGGGCGATTCGTTTTAGGGGCTGGAATTCTTGGAAAGTAGAGACCGTTAGGTAAAACTTGCTTGCGATATGGTATAATGGTAGCTGAACATACATGATTGGAGAAAATCATTGCTAGCAATTGAAGCCATCAAAAAAATAAATCAAAAGAATCTGCCTTCGCTGACTGTAGTCACAGGAGAGGATTTGGGGCAATTTGAGTTATTAAAAGAACAATTGTTGAAGCAGATTCAGTTTAATACCGCTGATTTAAATGTTGCCTTATTTGATATGAAAGAGGCAGATTACAAGCAAGTAGAATTAGACTTGGTTAGTTTGCCTTTTTTTTCAGATGAGAAAATTATGATTCTCGATCATTTTGTAGATCTCACAACAGCCAAAAAACGTCACATGACAGACGAAGAGCTCAAGTCTTTTGAAGCATATTTAGAAAATCCTGTTGAGACGACGAAGTTGATTATTTTAGCAGAAGGAAAGCTAGATAGCAAACGAAGAATTGTCAAATTATTAAAGCGAGATGCCCAGGTTTTTGAGGCATCAGAACTGAAAGAGCAAGACCTGAGAGACTACTTTAATAAAGTTGCTCAAGCAGAAGGGTTGCACTTCTCTCCACCTGCTTTTGATCAGCTTCTTTTAAAGTCTGGTTTTCAATTCAGTGAAATCAGTAAAAACATAGCCTTTTTAAAAAGTTACAAAGACGCTGGCGAAATCGAATTAAAAGACATCGAAGATGCGATACCTAAAACCTTGCAAGATAATATTTTTGACTTGACTCAGTTTATTTTAAACCAAAAGATTGATGAAGCAAGGAGCTTAGTGAGAGATTTGACTCTCCAGGGTGAGGATGAGATAAAGCTTATAGCTGTTATGCTAGGACAGTTTCGCATCTTTACTCAGGTCAAGTTATTAGCCGAAAATGGTCGAGCAGAGAGCCAGATTGTGTCGGATTTATCTGATTATTTAGGACGAAAGGTTAATCCCTACCAAGTCAAATTTGCCATTAGAGATGTTCGGTCGTTAAGTCTTTCTTTTTTAAAGAAAGCAGTAGCTTGTTTAATTGAAACGGATTATCAGATTAAATCCGGCCTCTATGATAAAGATTATCTATTTGATCTAGCTTTGCTTAAGATTGCGACTGCCAATTTGTAAGCAAAATAGTTGAAAAAACGGAATGATTGCGTTATCATTTTCATATTAAATAAAGAAAAAGAGGTTTTACAAATGGCAATTATTTTACCTGAACTGCCTTACGCTTATGATGCTTTAGAACCATACATCGATGCAGAAACAATGCATTTGCATCATGACAAACACCATAATACATATGTAACAAATGTTAATGCAGCACTTGCAAAGCACCCTGAAATTGGTGAAGACTTGGAAAAATTATTGGCTGATGTGAACTCTATTCCAGCTGATATTCGCCAAGCAGTGATCAATAACGGTGGTGGACATCTCAACCATGCTCTTTTCTGGGAGTTGATGACAGCAGAAGAAACTGCTCCTTCAGCAGAATTAGCAGCAGATATTGATGCTACTTTGGTTCATTTGAAGATTTCAAAGCAGCATTTACAGCAGCATCAACGACTCGCTTTGGCTCAGGTTGGGCTTGGTTAGTTGTCAATAAAGAAGGCAAGCTTGAAGTTGTTTCAACTGCTAACCAAGATACACCAATTTCAGAAGGTAAAACTCCAATCTTGGGACTGGATGTTTGGGAACATGCTTACTATGTGAAATACCGCAATCTTCGTCCGAACTACATCCAAGCTTTCTTCTCAGTTATTAACTGGAAAAAGGTTGACGAACTTTACGCTGCTGCTAAATAAACAGGCAGTTTCAATAGATAAAAAGGCGAATCGATTAATGATTTGCCTTTTTTGATGCTTAAAATGCCTTTTTTCTGGGTTTCACTTGTTATTTTCCTCATAATTTTTTATAATACAAATGCTAGGAGAAATGTTTTGAGTAAAAAATTGTAACGATTATCGTAGCTGTCCTTTCTTGTCTTTGTCTGCTGGGCTTCATCTTCCTTTTTATAACCCAACGAAATAAGGCTATTGAAAAGAAAGCACAAGAGGCTGCCCAACTTGCAAAGTCTGGCGAGCAAGAACAGGAAGAAGAGAAAGTCAAGCCTGATTCCAAACCAGTTGAAGAAAAGCCGAAGCCTGTTGAAAAAAGTCCAGAGGAGAAGCAGAAGGTCATGGAGGCGGACGGCCCGACTATGGATGCTTTAGGACTTCGATTTGACTATGCAAATTTGGATTTGACTCAGGTCATTCAGGCTTATATGACTGAAATGGGAATTGAACCCTCCCAGGTTGCATTTTCATATAAGGATTTGACGACTGGCACGACCTTTGCAATGAATGATACCCAAGCCTATGACTGCGGGATCGACCTACAAGCTCCCTCTCAATATGCTGGTAGTAGATGAGGTTGCTGCCGGCAAACTTTCTATGGACGAGCGGTTTGATATTACCAATACAAACTATGAATATAGGGGCGAGCATGATAACTATGTTGGTGCTTTCAACGGTGCTATGAGAATATCAGACATGCAGGAATATTCCTTGGTTTATTCTGAAAATACTCCAGCCTACGCTTTAGCAGAGCGTCTAGGCGGCATGGAAAAGGCCTATGATATGTTTAGTCGCTACGGTCAGTCCAAGGCTGATATTAAGACGATCAGCCGCGAGAATAATAAGACCACGACGGACTACTATATTCAGGTCCTTGAGTATTTGTCTAAAAATCAGGAAAAGTACAAGGATATCCTTTATTATATAGGCGAATCCTTCCCAGGTGAATACTATAAGCGCTATCTGCGTGACATTACCATCTATCAAAAGCCTGGATATGTTCGTGAGGCGCTCAATGTGGATGCATTAGTTATGGAAGAGAAGCCCTATATTATAGCTCTCTATACGGCTTATTTAGGTGGTAGCACCGAGGCCAGTGATGAGATCAGTGGTGTCGGAATTGAGCAAGTTGGTCAGTTAGCCTACGTCATCAATGAATGGCATCGGGTTAATATGAACTAAGAGCAATCTAGTCTATACAGGCTAGATTTTTTGATAGCTATTTAGAAAAAAACCAAAATACCTCTTGCTTTTTTGAAAGAGAAGTGTTACAATCTATTTAGAACATGTTCTAATTACTTCATTCTGCTCTGTTTAATTAGTCACTGAGCAATTTTTTTATAAAAAGCTATTTAGAAAAAAATCTAAATTTCTCTACTCAAAAAGGAGGAAAAATGAATAAAGCAAGAAACTCAATCCTACTAACTTCAGTAGGTCTAGTGACAGGGTCTATCCATTTGGCTGGCTGTTTTTTTCTTGGGTGCTCTATAAAAAAATAAGGACGACCTGCAAAAAAATATCCAATCAAAAAAACATTTTTTTAAATACAAAATAGGCAATCTAGTTTTTCTAGACTAGATTTTTTAATCCAGAGTATTTAGAAACAAATCGAAATACCTAAGAAGGATTAGATTGCTTCGTTTCGTATTCTTTATTTAGAAAATTTTCTAAATAGATAGATAAAGGAGAAAAGATGATTACTTTTATTGCTTATAGGCTTGCTCACGGTTTTATCCGTCTGCTGGGCAATCCCGTCTTGGATCGTTTTCAAAAATAGACGAAAATTGGAAGGAAAAATTAAATATTGAAAGAAATTTTACGGAAATACCGCGCTTCTTATCTGGGTGCGACTATCTTTAGCATTGGAGCAACGATTTTTATCACTTTGTTTTCTTTGCAGCTGGGAGTTGTTGTGGACAGTGCGCAGAAGGCTCATTCTAACTTGCTTGGACAACTCTTTATCTGCCTTTTTTGCACTTGGGCTTGGTCTCTTTGCAGCTTGCTGGCTATTTGGTTCAAGAACAATCATAATAAGCAAGTCTTGGAAGAAGTCAAAACGAGGCTTTTCCATTCTTTTTATGACAAGAATTTGCATGACAAGGCTTCCGAGCAGGAAAATAGCTATCTCAACACAACGACCAAGAATATGGATATTTACCAAGAGAATTACTTGACCCCGCGCTGTGATATTGTGGCTGCCTTTTCTTCAGTTTTTATCAGTACACTGGCTATTTTTTGGATTGAATGGCGCATGGCTCTGGGCTTTATTCTCATTTCTTTTTTGACCATGGCTGCGTCACAAATTCCAGGGATATTGATGCGCAAGGCGACAGCGAATTTCACTCAGAAAAGCAATTACTTTTTGAAGCAAGTCACCAATTTTTTGGAAGGCTTTGAGCAAATCAAACTTTTGCAAATCCAAAAAAGGGTGGTTGAGCACCTGTCTAGCAGCAACAGCGACTTTGAGCAAGCCAGAAAAAGCTATAATGCGGCTAAGGAGGGCGCTGTGACTCTGATGATGTTCTTTAGCTTTCTGTCTCAGATATTTTGTATGTCTCTGGGGATTTGGTTTGTCAGCCAAGGGTCTCTGACCATTGGGGCTTTGATTGCCAGTGTTCAGCTTTTGAACTTTGTCTTCACTCCTTTGCAGCTTTTTATCAATAACAAAAATCTCATGAGCACAGTCAAGGATATTGAGAATGATTTTGATGCTAAGTTGGCTAAGAAAGAAGCGGAGCCCGCTCAAAATCTGACCGAAACGATTGATCGGATTGATTTTGAACATCTCGGTCTGGAGTTGGGCGACAAGGCTCTCTTTCAGGATTTTTCTTATCAGTTTGCCAAGGACAAGCACTATGCTATTATCGGCGAGTCTGGTCGGGGCAAGTCGACCTTGATGAAGCTCTTGCTCAATTATTTTGATAGCAAGGACTACGCTGGTCAAATCATGGTCAATGGTCAAGCGGTCAGCCAGCTAGCAAGCGACAGTCTCTATCAGAAAATCGCCTTTATCCAAAAGAATGACTTTTTTATCGAGGGAAGTGTGGCGGACAATATCGCGCTATACAGAGATATAAATGCACCTGACCAAACTTTCTTGTACCAAAGTCTGCATTTTAATGAGGCTTTCTTGAGCAAGAAGCTGGATTTGGAGCGGCAGGAAGTTTCCTATGGTGAAAAGCAGCGGATTGATTTGGCGCGTTTCTTGGTTAAGGATTATGATGTGCTGATTTTTGATGAGCCGACCAGTAATCTTGACCCGAGCTTGGCGGCGGAAGTCATGGACTATATCTTGTCCATCAAGGACCGCATTGTTATCGTTATTACTCATAATCAAGGCAGGGCACTCTTAGACCGCTTTGATGACTGTCTGGAATTATAAAAGGAGGAAAGAAAATGAAATTAAAATGGAAAGAATTAGTGGCAAGCCTAATCGTTATTTGGCTACCGCTTATCTACGCTTTGTCAATCTATGCAGACCTATCTCAGCCAATCAGAGGGCATTTGCCCTATAGCGGTCTAGGCATGCCCAAGCAAGTCTTTATCTGGTTTCTGCCAGTTCTCTTGAGTGTAATTCAACTGATTGTTTGCTACACGACGACTATTAAAGAGATTATCGACAAGCAATTTGTCCATTTCCTTTACTGGCTGGTTCCCTTTATCAATGCCGTAGTTTATATCAGCGTTCTTCTTTATGAGCTCAATCCGGCTTTTCCGGTATTTAAGGTCAATGGGATTATGACTGCAATCATCCTTATTGCTGTCAGCTACTTCCTCACGAGAAAAATAGTGGCAGACCAAGAGCCGGCTCCACGCGTTTTAGCTTATATCTTCGGAGGAGTTGGCTCAATCCTGTTTCTGGTCAGCCTCTTCCTCTTTTAAAATAGCAATCTGATAGGAAAGGAAAAAATCACGTTTCATATTTTTACTTTTGTTAAAATGCTTTTATTCTTTATCTTTGGCCTTGTTGAGAGCGGTCCGACTTTCCTGCGGACGACCTTAAGTAGCGACAGCAATCCACTTTTAGTTGGAACGGCTGCCATTCCTGTCGTAGGAGGGATCCTGGAGCCAATCACAATGACCTTGATTTGCCTTTTTATCGCTTATCTGGTCAAGAAAAAGCAAGTGTTTAGCTAAGCCCTCCTTGTCTTTTATCCTCAAAAACAGTATAATGGAGAAAAGAATTTGAAAGTTCTCTAAATAGTTTTAGGAGGATTGCTGGCAGAAAATCTTGTCCGTTTGAGTAGCGCCTTGCTTACATTTGTAGGAGCCATGACTTATCTAGAGCTAGTTGCTTTGTTTGTCCTTAGCTAGAAATCAATTTTAAGAGGTATCAAAATTGGGAATTAGTGAAACCATGAAAGCCCTAGCCGATCCAGTTCGGCGGGAAATATTAGAAATATTAAAAAAAGGTCCCAAGTCGGCTGGCGAGATCGCTCAAGTCTTTGATTTGACGGGAGCGACGGTGTCTTATCATTTGTCCCAGCTGAAAAAAGCAGGGCTTATCTATGAAGAACGGCAGAAAAATTACATTTACTACCATTTAGATGCCACGGTTTTTGAGGAAATTTTGGTCTGGATTGCCGAGCTAGGAGGGAAAAAATAATGAAAACGAAACTGAGAAATAACCTTAGGGAATTGCTACTGACTTTCTTGGTTATTTGGCTGCCACTTGCTTATGCCTTATGGATTTATCCTAGTTTGCCAGAGAATATTAGGATCAATTTCACGTCGCCGATTATCCCGACATTTAAGTATGCACCTAAATTGCTCTTTATCTGGGGTCTGCCAATCTTTATGACTTTGATACAGCTGATTGTTTATGGGGCAACGGCTTACCGAGAAGTCACCAAGCCAGCTTTTGCCCGCTTCGTTCTTTGGATTGTTCCTTTGACCCATATTGTTGTCTATCTTTCCATTCTGTTCTATGCTCTTGATTCCCACTTCAACGTTAATAAAATTGCAGCGATTTTTTCGGGGGTGATGTTTCTAATTTCTGGAAATTATATGCCTAAGAAAGTGGTGGTGGAAGAAAAACCAGCGCCGCGTTGGGTAGCCTACCTCTTTATCCTGGCAGGACTGATAGCCATACTAGTGGGACTCTTTCTTTTGTAAATCAAGTGAAAACAAAGTGCACAGATTGTGCGCTTTTGTTTAGTCTCATTCTGGCTCTTTGTCAACTGTAGTGGGTTGATGAGAAGTTATAATCTGGAGAGGACTAAATCAGTCCTCTCCTTTTTGATGTTCAAAGCGATGATTTCTTTATGAGTTCCAGCATCTAGAACATCCAAGATTATGATGTTAGGGTCTTTTATTCCCAGTAAGTTTGTGATAAAATTGAACTGTTCCATAAGAGTCTTTCTAATGATGGTTTTGTCGCTTTTCATTATAGGTCTTATGGGACTTTTTTTCTACAACAAATAGGCTCCATCATTCCTACAGTGGTTTTACCCACTACAGAAATTATAGAGCCGTTTTTTATTGCAGTAGAGCTTGATGATTTTTAGATTGAAGTTATTTAGAAAAAAACCAAAACAGTTTAGGAGAAAAAACGATGATTTCCATTCATATCTTGATTGCTATGCTGCTGATTTTAGGGACAGTCCTTGTTCCTTTGGTTTATTTTAAAAAGACCAAGAACATTTCTCTATTAGTCTTTCTTTTAGGGGGAGTCGGTTTTTATTTATCGAGTCAAGTTCTGGAAAATATTTTGCATCGTATCGTTTTACAGCCTCAGGCTGATGGAACTATCGCTTTGCAGACGGAAAAACCTTGGCTATGTGTTCTTTATGGTATTGCTGCGGCAGCTATCTTTGAAGAAACAGCCCGCTGGGTCATCTTTTACTGGCTGCAAAAGAAGCGCCCACTGACCTTTAGGGATGGTGTGGCCTATGGCTTGGGTCATGGTGCTATTGAGGCTTTGTCCGTTGGTATTGTCAGTCTCTTAAACTTTTGGGTTATAGCTCAAGTAGTAACTCAGGGGAATGCTCAGACGCTGGCTCAAATTCCTCAAGCAATTATTGACAATGTCCGTTCCATGAACGCTGGCAGCATCTATCTTTTGGCTTTTGAACGGATCTTGGCTATTCTCATTCAAATCCTTCTGACCTTCTGGGTTTGGAAAGCGGTCAAGGAGAAGGTTCCAGTGTATTTTTTAGCCGCTCTGGGACTTCACGCCCTGATTGACTTAGCGCCTGCTCTGGCTCAGGTAGGCTTTCTTCCGCCACTGGTTGTTGAGGCTCTGCTCTTAGTAGAAGTAGTGGCACTAGTCTTTCTGACCAAGAAAATTTTGAAAGTTTACCTGAAGGAAAGGTTCAATCAGGGGCATCAGTCAAACGCTTAAAGCCCTAGCTGACCCAGTTCGGAGGGATATTCTGGAAATGCTCAAGCTTTTGAGCTGACTCCTGCGACAGCAGTATCCTACCACCTCTCTCAGCTAAAGAAAGCCGGTCTGCTAATAGAAGAAAAGCAGAAGAACTTTATATATTACAGCTTAGATGTCACTGTTTTTGAAGAAATTCTTGTCTGGTTTCAATCTCTTGGAGGAGGAAATGAAAATGAAGAAAAATAGTTTACAAGAATTAGGCTGGGCACTTGGCGTCATGCTCTTGCCAGTTTTATATGCCGTATGGGTCTATCAAACATTACCAGAAAACCTGGCTATTCACTTTGACTTATCTGGAAAAGGAAATGCTTTTTTACCTAAGTTTTTAGTAGTTTCGGCTTTTCCAATTGTCATGATGCTACTAGAAGTTATGATTTACTGGATAACCATTGCCAAAGATATCTTGAATAGAACCTTTAAGCACTTTATTCGCTGGATAATCCCTTTTACCTTTGTTTCGCTGTATCCAGCTACCATTTATCGGGGGTTAAATGAGGAATTTGATATCCGTAAAATAGCAGCCATGGTGGTTGCTTTGGTTTTCATAATTGTAGGCAATTACTTGCCCAAAAAAGTACAGGCGGACAAACAGCCTTTAAACAGGAAATGGGCTTATTTGTGTCTTTTATTTGGAATTGTTTTAATGCTTGTTAGTTTATTTATGTTGTAACGAAATTTACATAGATATATCTTTTTTTGTAAGCGGATTTATGATATACTATCATTATCAAACAAAAAAGGCTAAGTATGATTAATAAGGAACATTATCAGTTTATTCGTCAGCATTCTGCATTTGAGAATTTGCCAGTGGAGTCTTTTGATAAGTTAGCTATTGAGATCCAATTTCATAAAGTACCAAAAGGCCAGATTATCTTTTTTGCTGGAGATCGTAGAGACCGTCTTTTTCTTCTTTATGATGGTTATGCACGAATTGAGCAATACGATGCTACAGATACCTTTTCTTACACAGACTATATCAAAAAGGGAAATGTTTTTCCTTATGGTGGGATGTTTTTTGATGAGCGTTACCATTACACAGCTAGTGCTGTGACGCAAATCGAATTTTTTAGTATCCCAATGGATTTGTTTGAGAGTTTTTCTAAAAAAAATGTCAATCAATTATTATTTATTACACAAAAATTATCCAAAATATTAGAATTTCAAGAATTGAGGTTACGCAATGTCGTTGCAGCAAGTGCCACTGATCGAGTCGTTCAATCATTGTCTATTTTATGCATGGATCTTTGTAGAACAGAAAATGTTTTACCTTTTCCTATCAGTATGAAAGAATTAGCCAAGCTGGGCGCTACGACTCGGGAAACAGTCAATCAAGTGTTGAAAAAGTTGAGAGAAGAAAAACTCATCAAATATGAACATAAAAAACTAACTTTTATAGACAAAGAATATTTTATGAAATATTTTGAAGGATAGAAAGAGGCTGGGACAAAAGTCCTAGCCTCTCAATTGTCTTTGGATTGTCGAGCAAGACGCAGTGGTTGAGTGGCCTCTACTACGCTGATTTCATCAGCTTTTACAGCCCTACTCAACTGTGCGGAGGTGGGACGACGAAATCGAATTCTAACGAATTACCGATTTCTGTCCCACTCTCTTTTCTTATATTTATAAATATATTATATTAAAAAAATAAATATCCATTAAAAATCATAAAATAGATATTTTATGCAAAAGAAAAACGCTTTAAAAACGAATAATATGAAAAATTTTTATGAAAAAGTGATAAGGATTTGGCAATCATACTGTCAGTTTTTTTGTGAAAACGCTAATAATAAATGCTAGAATAATAGATGTAAACGGGATTAGGAAAACCTAAACCGCAAAGAAAAAAGGAGGAAAGTAGATGTCTACACATCCCATTCATGTTTTCTCAGAAATTGGAAAACTGAAAAAAGTTATGTTGCATCGGCCTGGTAAAGAGCTTGAAAACTTGATGCCAGACTATCTTGAACGTCTTCTTTTTGATGATATTCCATTTTTGGAAGATGCACAAAAAGAACATGACGCATTTGCTGAAGCGCTTCGCAAAGAAGGAATTGAAGTGCTTTACCTCGAAAAACTGGCTGCTGAGTCATTGACTTCACCAGAAATCCGTAATCAATTCATCGAAGAATATCTTGATGAAGCAAATATTCGCGGTCGCCAAACAAAAGTAGCTATTCGTGAGTTGCTCCAAGGTATTAAAGATAATCAAGAATTGGTTGAAAAGACAATGGCTGGTGTTCAAAAAGCTGAGCTACCAGAGATTCCTGAAGAAGCTAAAGGTTTGACAGACTTGGTAGAATCAGATTATCCATTCGCTATCGATCCAATGCCAAATCTTTATTTCACTCGTGACCCATTCGGTACGATTGGTAATGCGGTATCTCTTAATCATATGTATGCAGATACACGTAACCGTGAAACTCTTTATGGTAAATACATTTTCAAGTATCACCCAATCTATGGTGGTAAAGTAGAATTAATCTATAACCGTGAAGAAGACACACGTATTGAAGGTGGAGATGAGCTTGTTCTCTCTAAAGATGTGCTTGCAGTTGGTATTTCTCAACGTACAGATGCAGCATCTATTGAAAAATTGCTGGTAAACATCTTCAAGAAGAATGTTGGCTTTAAGAAAGTGTTGGCTTTTGAATTTGCTAATAATCGTAAATTCATGCACTTGGATACAGTTTTCACTATGGTGGACTATGATAAATTCACAATTCACCCAGAAATCCAAGGGAACCTTCGCGTCTTCTCTGTAACTTATGAAAACGAACAGTTGAAGATTGTCGAAGAAAAAGGCGATTTGGCTGAACTTTTGGCAGCGAACTTGGGTGTTGATAAAGTGACTTTGATTCCATGTGGTAATGGCAATGCAGTAGCAGCAGCTCGTGAACAATGGAATGATGGTTCAAATACATTGACAATCGCACCAGGTGTAGTAGTTGTATATGACCGGAACACAGTAACCAATAAGAAATTGGAAGAATATGGACTTCGTTTGATCAAGATTCGCGGAAGTGAGTTGGTTCGCGGTCGTGGTGGACCTCGTTGTATGTCTATGCCATTCGAACGTGAAGATATTTAAAAATCCAATATCTCTATATAATCCAAAGATAGAAAGAGGAAATGATAGAATGACAAATTCAGTATTCCAAGGACGTAGCTTCCTTGCAGAAAAAGACTTTACTCGTGCAGAGTTAGAATACCTTATCGGTCTTTCAGCTCACTTGAAAGACTTGAAAAAACGCAACATTGAGCACCGCTATCTTGCTGGTAAAAATATTGCTCTTTTATTTGAAAAAACATCTACTCGTACACGTGCAGCCTTTACTACAGCAGCTATTGACCTTGGCGCACATCCAGAGTACCTTGGTGCAAATGACATTCAGTTAGGTAAAAAAGAATCTACTGAAGATACAGCTAAGGTTTTGGGACGTATGTTTGATGGTATCGAATTCCGTGGCTTTAGCCAACGCATGGTTGAAGAATTGGCAGAATTCTCAGGTGTTCCAGTTTGGAATGGTTTGACTGACGAATGGCATCCAACTCAAATGTTGGCTGACTACTTGACAGTTCAAGAAAACTTCGGACGTTTGGAAGGCTTGACATTGGTATACTGTGGTGACGGACGTAATAATGTTGCCAACAGTTTGTTAGTAACAGGTGCTATCCTTGGTGTCAATGTTCACATTTTCTCACCAAAAGAACTCTTCCCAGAAAAAGAAATCGTTGAATTAGCAGAAGGATTTGCGAAAGAAAGTGGCGCTCATATCTTAATCACTGAAGATGCTGACGAAGCTGTGAAAGGTGCTGATGTACTTTACACGGACGTTTGGGTATCTATGGGTGAAGAAGATAAATTTGCAGAACGTGTTGCCCTTTTGAAACCATACCAAGTAAACATGGATTTGGTTAAGAAAGCTGACAACGAAGACTTGATCTTCTTGCACTGTTTGCCTGCTTTCCACGACACAAATACTGTCTATGGTAAAGATGTTGCTGAAAAATTCGGCGTAGAAGAAATGGAAGTGACTGACGAAGTATTCCGCAGTAAATACGCTCGTCACTTTGACCAAGCAGAAAACCGCATGCATACAATCAAAGCGGTTATGGCGGCAACCTTAGGTAACCTATACATTCCAAAAGTTTAACCTACCTAATTATTAAACTGTAATACCAACAGCTATGAGGGCTGCGACTATAGCTTTAGTCCGGCCCTCATTTTTCATAGTTAGCTTATTTGTATCTTATTCTATTCTAAATGTAGTTTGTAAATTTAAGTGATACTTGTGACTTATTATTATATAGAATGAAAGCAAATAAGGAACTCTATTGCTCTAAATGTATAATAGATGCCAAAGGAGGAATTTATGGCAAATCGTAAAATCGTGGTAGCGTTGGGAGGAAATGCGATTCTCTCTTCAGATCCATCGGCAAAAGCACAGCAGGAAGCCTTGGTGGAGACTGCGAAGCATCTTGTAAAATTGATTAAAAATGGTGATGATCTCATCATTACACATGGGAATGGTCCTCAAGTAGGAAATCTGCTCTTGCAACATCTAGCAGCTGACTCTGAAAAGAACCCTGCTTTTCCACTAGACTCTCTCGTAGCTATGACAGAAGGAAGCATTGGCTTCTGGTTGCAAAATGCTTTGCAAAATGCTCTCTTGGATGAAGGGATTGATAAAAACGTAGCATCAGTTGTGACACAAGTAGTCGTAGATAAGAATGATCCAGCTTTTGTTAACCTTAGTAAACCAATCGGTCCTTTCTATTCAGAAGAAGAAGCAAAAGCAGAAGCTGAAAAGAGCGGAGCAACTTTCAAAGAAGATGCAGGTCGTGGTTGGCGTAAAGTTGTTGCTTCACCAAAACCAGTTGACATTAAAGAAATCGACACCATTCGGACTCTCTTAAATGATGGCCAAGTGGTGGTAGCTGCTGGTGGTGGCGGTATTCCTGTCATCAAGGAAGACAATGGTCACCTTTCAGGTGTCGAAGCTGTTATCGATAAAGACTTTGCTTCTCAACGTTTGGCAGAGTTGGTTGAAGCTGATCTCTTCATCGTTTTGACAGGGGTAGACTATGTCTTTGTAAACTACAATAAACCTGATCAAGAAAAATTAGAACATGTGAATGTTGCTCAGTTGGAAGAGTTTATCAAACAAGATCAATTTGCTCCAGGAAGTATGCTTCCAAAAGTTGAAGCAGCTATTGCTTTTGTTAATGGACGCCCAGAAGGAAAAGCAGTCATTACTTCATTAGAAAATCTTGGAGCATTGATTGAATCTGAAAGTGGAACAATTATCGAAAAAGATTAAGTTTGTTCTAAAAATTATAAAATTAACCTTTAAAACAATAGTTTTTTAGCGGTTAATATGATAAAATAGTTATAAATAGAAAACGCTTTCTTAAATTAATTTTTAAGAACGCAGCTTGGTTTTTTGCACTTTGTTAGATTTTAGGAGGAGAAAACAATGAGTGAAAAAACAAAAAAAGGGTTTAAGATGCCATCATCTTACACCGTATTGATCATTATCATTGCCCTTATGGCAGCTCTGACTTGGATTATCCCAGCTGGTCAGTATGATACAGACAAAGCTGGAAACCTAATTGCTGGCACTTATAAAACAGTGGCGTCAAACCCTCAAGGTATATGGGATGTCTTGATGGCACCAATTCGGGCTATGTTGGGTCATGAACCAACTAAAGCGGCAATTGATGTATCTTTCTTCATCTTGATGGTTGGTGGTTTCCTCGGAGTTGTGAATGAAACTGGAACGCTGGATGTAGGGATTGCTTCTATCGTGAAGAAGTACAAAGGCCGTGAAAAAATGTTGATTGTTGTCCTCATGCCTTTGTTTGCCCTTGGTGGTACAACGTATGGTATGGGTGAAGAAACAATGGCCTTCTATCCATTACTAGTTCCTGTTATGATGGCTGTTGGATTTGATAGTATTACAGCGGTAGCTATTATCTTGCTTGGGTCTCAAATTGGATGTTTGGCTTCTACACTGAACCCATTTGCAACAGTTATTGCGTCAGATACAGCAGGAGTACCAACAGCAGAAGGTTTGGCACTTCGTCTCATTTTCTGGTTTGTCATGGTTGCGATGAGTACTTACTTTGTCTACCGCTATGCAGACAAAATCCAAAAAGACCCAACCAAGTCTTTGGTGTACAACCAACGTGAAGAAGATCTCAAACACTTCAACGTATCTAATAACGAAGATGCGCCATCTGTTTTGAGTAAGAAACAAAAACATGTTTTGTATCTCTTTATTGCAACGTTTGTCATCATGGTTGCCAGCTTCATTCCATGGACAGATCTTCATATTAGTCTTTTTGAAAACTTAAATGCTTGGTTGACAGGACTTCCTGTAATTGGTAAAATCATTGGTTCTTCTGCTGCAGCTCTAGGCACTTGGTACTTCCCAGAAGGTGCAATGCTCTTTGCAGTAATGGGGATTATCATCGGTGTAGTTTATGGACTGAAAGAAGATAAGATTATTTCTGCCTTTATGAATGGCGCAGCAGATTTGCTAAGTGTAGCTCTTATCTGTGCAGTTGCGCGTGGTATTCAAGTTATCATGAACGACGGTATGATCACAGCAACAATCCTTCATTGGGGTGAAGAAGGATTGAAAGGTCTATCATCTCAACTATTCATTATTTTGACTTACATTTTCTACTTGCCTATGTCATTCTTGATTCCATCATCATCTGGTCTTGCCAGCGCAACAATGGGTATCATGGCACCTCTAGGAGAATTTGTAAATGTTAAAGGAAGTTTGATTGTTACTGCTTACCAATCTGCTTCAGGTGTTCTAAATCTTGTGGCACCAACTTCTGGTATCGTAATGGGAGCTCTTGCTCTTGGACGTATCAGCCTTGGAACTTGGTGGAAATTCATCGGTAAATTGATTGTAGCAATTATCGTTGTCAGCATCTTGCTCCTTCTCTTGGGAACATTTATCCCAGCAATAGGATAAGAATGTGAGGTGTTTCCATGAAAAATTATCTAACAGAACAAGTTAAAGAAGATTTTCTTGCATCATTAAAACTTCTGATTTCCTACCCATCTGTTCTCAACGAAAATGAAAATGGAACACCTTTTGGACAAGCTATTCAAGATGTCCTAGAAAAGACTTTAGAGATTTGTCAAGGTTTAGGTTTTAAGACCTACCTTGATCCTAAAGGATATTATGGATATGCAGAAATCGGCCAGGGAAAGGAACTCCTGGCCGTTCTCTGTCATTTGGATGTTGTTCCATCAGGTGATGAAGCAGATTGGAAGACACCGCCATTTGAGGCGATCGTAAAAGACGGCTATATTTTTGGTCGCGGTGTACAAGATGATAAAGGTCCTTCTATGGCCGCATTATATGCGGTGGAAGCACTGCTTGATAGTGGAGTAGTCTTTCAAAAAAGGGTGCGCTTTATCTTTGGTACAGATGAAGAAACGCTTTGGCGGTGCATGGGCCGATACAATGAATTAGAAGAAACAGCTACTCTTGGATTTGCCCCTGACTCATCTTTCCCTTTGACCTATGCTGAAAAAGGTCTTTTACAGGTCAAACTACATGGACCAGGCTCTGACTTCCTTCAGTTGGAAGCTGGTGAAGCCTTTAATGTCGTTCCAGCTAAAGCAAGCTATCAAGGAGCTTTTTTAGAAAAGGTTATTGCAGGCTTACGAGCTGCTGGTTTTGACTATGAAGAAACGGCTGATGAAGTGACTGTTCTTGGAGTACCAAAGCATGCCAAGGATGCAGCGCAAGGAGTCAATGCTATTGTCCGCTTGGCTAAAGTTCTTCAATTACTGGCTCCGCATCCGGCTCTATCATTTATAGCAGACGCTGTTGGTGAGGATGCCACAGGAAGTCGCTTTTTTGGTCCAATTTTAGATGAGCCATCTGGCAGTCTTTCATTTAACATTGCTGGTTTGACAATTACACCAGAACGATCAGAAATTCGGATTGACCTACGGATTCCAGTATTAGCAGACAAAGAGGACTTGGTAAGGATTTTGTCGAAGAAAGCAGCAGACTATCAGTTGACTTACGAAGAGTTTGACTACTTAGCGCCACTTTATGTACCAAAAAATAGCGAATTAGTTAGCACTTTGATGGGTATTTACCAAGAAAAAACTGGAGATACTAGCCCTGCGATGTCATCAGGAGGTGCGACTTTTGCTCGGACAATGCCCAATTGTGTAGCTTTTGGGGCACTATTTCCAGGTGCAGAGCAGACAGAACACCAAGCTAATGAACGTGCCAAATTAGATGATCTATACAAAGCAATGGATATTTATGCTGAGACGATTCGACGTTTGGCTGGAGAATAGAAAAAAGCATTTGGGAATGTACAGTTCCCAAACGCTTTTTTCTATCTATTGATTGGTGGATCAGAGTCTATTTACTAAAGAAAAATGGAGGTGCAAATTCTTTAAGTTTATCGAAGCAATCAATTGCTTCTTGCTCATTCTCGCAGATAATCAAGCAGACATCATCTCCACAGACAGTTGCGATAATTTGTGGCAATTCGAGAGCATCTAAAATAGCGCCGAAAGATTGGGCTAAGCCAGGTAGTGTCTTCATGACAACCTGATTTTGAACTGGTCGGAGCATGATGAGGGCGTCTTCCATATAGAAGCGGAGGCGTTTTTCCCATCTAGATGGTGCAATGCTATTAATGACATAATAAGAAATATCATTTTCTGTTACCTTGACTAGATTGAGCGCCTTCATATCACGTGACAGGGTGGATTGTGTCACAATAACGCCGTTAATCTCGAGGAGCTCCTGTAATTCTTGCTGAGTATGGACTTTCTTTTCCATAATAAGAGAACGGATCAAACGATGTCTACTTTCGATTTGTTCATAAGGTCACCTATTATTTAATAAACATGGCGTCTCCAAAGCTAAAGAAGCGGTAGCGCTCAGAAATTGCGTGTTCGTATGCTTTTAATGTCAGTTCCCGACCGGCAAAGGCTGAAACGAGCATAACTAAGGTTGATTTTGGCAAGTGGAAATTAGTTGAAAAAGCATCGACAATCTGCCATTGATAGCCAGGCTTGATAAAGATATTGGTCCAGCCAGAGTCTGCCTGAATCTCTCCGTTAAATTTATTTCCAATAGTCTCCAAAGTGCGAATAGAAGTTGTTCCAACAGCAATGATACGGTGACCATTAGCCTTGACATTTCGGAGTGTAGTTGCTGCTTCTTCAGATAAAGTATAAAATTCAGAATGCATTTCATGATCTTCTAAATTATCCACCGAAACAGGTCGAAAAGTTCCGAGGCCGACATGAAGGGTTAAATAAACGAGCTTCACCCCTTTTTCTTCGATTTTGGTAAGTAATTCTTTTGTAAAGTGTAGTCCAGCTGTGGGAGCGGCAGCAGAACCATTTTCTTTTGCATAGACAGTTTGGTAGCGTTCGCGATCTGCTAATTTTTCATGAATGTAGGGTGGCAATGGCATCTCGCCTAAACTTTCAAGAACTTCTAAGAAAATTCCCTGATAATCAAAGCGGACAATCCGGCCTCCATGCTCTAACTCTTCTGTAATCGTTGCAGTTAAACGCCCGTCCCCAAAGACTACTTGTGCTCCGACTTTTAACCGTTTAGCTGGTTTCGCTAATACCTCCCAGAAGTCACCTTCAGTGTTTTTTAAAAGAAGAAGCTCTACATGACCACCTGTACCTGGCTTTTCACCATATAAGCGGGCAGGTAAGACACGGGTATTGTTCATCACAAGAGCATCGCCGGGTTCTAGCTGATCGATGATACTATCAAAATGCTGATCAGAAAACTCCCCAGTCTCACGATTAACAACCAATAAGCGAGAAGCATCTCGCTTTTCAAGTGGCGTCTGAGCAATTAGCTCCTCTGGTAAATGAAAATCAAAATCTGTTGTGTTCATTATATCTCCTTAAAATATCTCCTTAAACTGTCCCAATTGTCCATAAAAAGTAGGCGCAAAATAAAATTGGAAGGCTACTTAGAAGTATTCCCATACTAAAGGCGATGATTTTTAGAATTTTTATATCTCTGAAAAACAATCCCATAACGAGAAAGAGAACACCTAGTAAGAATAAAAGTAATAAATACAATAACATTCTTACATTATACCATGAATTGCGCTTTCTTTGACAGACAAAAAGTTAAATATGTAAATTTCTATCTTGACAAAAATTGGTCTATACCATATAATAAAACTAGGAACACACAGGAGGAAAAAACATGAAAATAATTCAAGTATCTGACCAATTAGAAGGTGGAAAAGTAGCTGTAGATATTTTGAGAAGAAAGTTAGCTGAAGGAGCAAAAACACTTGGTTTAGCAACAGGAAGTAGCCCACTGACTTTCTATAAGGAACTGGTTGATAGTGATATTGATTTGTCAAATCTTGTCAGTGTCAATTTAGATGAGTATGTAGGACTTACAGAAGATGATCCTCAATCTTACCACTACTTCATGAAAGAGAATTTATTCTCTCATAAACCTTTTAAACACAGTTTCCTGCCAAATGGAACAAGTCATAACGCGGAAGAGGAAACAGAGGCTTATAATCGCATTTTAGCGGAGAATCCAGTTGATTTTCAAATTTTAGGAATTGGTACAAATGGTCATATCGGTTTTAATGAGCCAGGGACTAGCTTTGATAGTCAGACACATTTAGTTGATCTAACGCCATCTACAATTGAGGCTAATGCACGTTTCTTTGAAACAATTGATCAAGTACCAACTCAAGCAATTTCAATGGGAATTGCCAACATTATGGCTGCGAAATCAATCCTTCTCTTTGCATATGGCAAATCCAAAGCTCAAGCTATTGCAGGAACTGTCTCAGGACCTGTTACAGAAGAGCTTCCAGCAAGCGTTCTTCAAAACCATGCTGATGTGACCATCATTGCAGATGCAGAAGCACTTAGCTTGTTGAATAACTAAGGATTTCCTGCCTGTTCTTCAGGCGGGATTTTTCAACTTTCTCAAATCTGTTTTTCGGATATATTTTTTAAATAATTATAAAAAATACTTCTAAAGTATGGTATACTGATTAGTAGCGATAAAAATTAGGAGGCTTCTAGTGAAGAAGAAATGGCTCGCACTTGTTTGTTTGTTGTCTTTGTTTTTGGGGGCTGTTTCAGCTAGTGCAGATGAATTGATGGATATCACTCGTAAATCTTATCCTGAAGCACGTGAAATCAATCGTCCAAGGTCTTCCTTGATCATAGATGGCAATACAGGTGATATCATTTGGCAGGACAATATTGATGAAGTCCGAGACCCTGCAAGTATGAGTAGCTTATGACACTCTATCTCTTGTTTGAAGCGATGAGTCAAGGCAAGCTTTCAGAAGAAACAGTCATTAAAGCAACCCAGACTGATCAAAATATTGCAGGAATTTATGAAATTTCAAATAATAAAATCGTTGCAGGAGTTGATTATACAATTTCTGAATTGATTACCATGACAGTAGTTCCATCCTCAAATGCGACAACTGTTATGATTGCGAATTATTTGTCTAAAAATGATCCAGATGCTTTCTTGGATCAGATGAATAGCAAAGCCAAAGAATTGGGAATGACGAATACCCATTGGTTTAACGCTAGTGGGGCAGCTGCGGCTTCTTTTAAAGGCTTCTACACGCCACAACGCTATGATAATAATGCAGCAAACCAAACAACTGCGCGTGATTTGGCTATCTTAGCCTATAACTTTGTAAAAAATTATCCAGGCATTCTCAACTATACCAATAAGCCAGTTGTTACGGTCAAAAAAAGGTACACCATATGAAGAAACCTTTGAAACCTATAACTATTCTGTTCCAGGGGCTAAGTATGGAATTGAAGGTGTGGATGGACTGAAAACAGGTTCTAGTCCAAAAGGGGCTTTCAACTACATAGCGACGGTGAAACGAGGAAATCAACGTATTATCAGTGTTATTATGGGTGTAGGAGATTGGGCTGATCAGGATGGTGAGTACTACCGCCACCCATTTGGAAATGCCTTGATTGAAAAAGCCTATGCTGATTATGACTACAAGAAATTATTGACTGCTGGTGAGCAGGAGATTAATGGTCGACGTTATAAGTTAGAAAAAGATTTTTATGGGACTGTCAAAAAAGGTACCGATCCAAAATTGGTTGTCAAAGATGGTGTTTTAGAAGTGGACAATGGGCTGTTTACTCCAACAACACTCATAAGTGACGGTATGAAAGTTGAAGAAGTTGGCGGTGCTGGTTTATTTGATACCAAACAGAATGAAAAAAAACAGTCAACGTCAAGTAGTTCGAAATCAGGTTTACTACTCGATCATAAATTACTTTTGCTTGTTCCTATTGTGGTAGTTTTGATTATTATTGTGCTTGAGGTCAGACGTAGACAGAAGCGAAATCAATATGTGGATCCACATGATGTCACAGAAGATGATTTGCAAAAATATTCACGCCGTAATAAATATTAATTCACCTATAAGGCTGGAACCAGAGGTATCCAGTCCTTTTATAATTTTGAATAGATTTATAAAAAAATGTTAATCTAATGTGATGAGGAGACGATGATAAAAAGATTTTTATAATAGCTATTTTGCTTATTTTTTTAATGTATAATTTTTTTATTTTTTTGTCCTATGCTTTATTTTCTAGCTTGATTTCTATTTATATGTTAGGGCTTGGTTTTTCAGCTGGACAAGTTTCGGTGGTTGTATCCGTTTCTTTTTTTGCGTCCATGTTGATTCAACCTCTCATTGGAGTGTTAAATGATTGTTTTAATATAAAAAAGGTTACATTGTTTAGCTTTGGAGCGATAATTATTTTTGCGATTTACTTCATGCAGGTAAAAGATATACTTGGTTTAACCATTAGTTATAGCTTAGTGATTATGCTGGTGAATGGTGTGAGTCCTGTCATGGACGTACTAGCAGCACGTAGCCCTTATACATACGGAAAAATTCGCATTTGGGGAACGATTGGCTATGCTATCGGCTCTCAGCTTGCAGGTATTCTTTATCAATATGTATCGCCAATGGCGATTTTCATTGCTTTCATTCTAACCATGTTAATCACTATTGTCGGTACGCTAGGGATTAGGATTCAGCAGGATTCTAAAAAGAATCAGTCGGATACGAAGAAAGATTCTTATATTGGCCAAATTTTGACGAATAAGACCTATTTGTACTACTTACTCATTGTAGCTCTGTATTCAGGAGTTGGAAATGCAGGGCATACTTATATTCCTGCCATGTTACAGCACAGTGGTCTGAGTGTAGGGATGACTTCGACAGTTGTATCCATTTCAGTCATTTGTGAATCTCCTTTGATTTTTTATTCCTATCTGTTTATGGATAAAGTTTCGGTCAAGAAGCTGTTATTGTTACCCTTGGTAATTATGCTTGCGCAGTACATTATTTATGGTTTGAACTTGGGATTAGCGACAAAAATATTCCTCACATTAATTGCAAAACATGCGACAGGAATGCTCCTCATCATGGTTACGTTAAAAATTGTAGCTACAATTGTAGATGGGAAATACTTAGTAACGGCTATTGCCTTGGTTCAGACAGTACGAAGTGTAGGATCTATCTTTATTCAACATCTTGCAGGAGCTATTATTGATACTTCAGGATATGATATGATGAACTTTTTTTTAGCGGGCATTCTAATTTTGATCCTTTTTCTAGCTTGGTTCTTAAAAATTCCCCAAAAAGAAAATCAAAACTTATTTAGTTGATTCCTTTTATAGAAAAAATAGAGCAAGTTTTCGGACGAGCTCTTTTTTGCGAATAAAGAAATAAAAGGAAGTAAGGAAGTGAAGAAAAGAGATGTTTTCTGCACGTGATAAAAATGGCCAAATAAGGCATTTACTTGTAGATACTCAAGTTCCGAAAGGAGAGTATTTTTGTCCGGTTTGTAATGGATTGGTTCGACTAAAGAAAGGTGAGATAATGCAGCCACATTTTGCGCATGTCAGTCTTTCTAACTGTTACTATCATTTTGAAAATGAAAGCAAAGAGCATTTGAACCTAAAAGCAGCGCTGTTTCGTTGGGCAAAGAAAAATGAGAAGGTAGAGGTGGAAGCCGTTATACCCGAATTAGATCAAGTGGCAGATGTTCTTGTTGCTGATCGAATTGCTTTAGAGGTCCAATGTAGCCCGCTTTCTAAAACTCGCTTGTGGCAACGAACTAAGCAATACCAACAAGCTGGCTACCAAGTTCTTTGGTTATTAGGAGAAAAATTATGGCTTAAAAAAACGCTGACTCCCTTGCAAAAACACTTTCTCTATTTTAGCCAAAATATGGGATTTCATCTCTGGGAATTAGACGAAAAAAGATCTTTGCTACGATTGAAATATTTGATTCATGAGGATTTACATGGGCAAGTCCAATACATAGAAAAAGAGTTTGCGTTTGAAGAGGGGGAGCTGTTGGATATTTTTCGATTGCCTTTTCAAAAGCAACCTCTTGCAAGCTTTTCAGCGAAAACAGATACGAATATTTGCCACTATATCCGTCAGCAACTTTATTATCAAAATCCAAAATGGATGAAGCTCCAGGGAACTTGCTACCAAAAGGGAGAAAATCTCTTGTCCAAATCAGCAGATGATCTTTATCCTCAGGTGAGACCAGTCAAAGCAGATGAACCATTTTGTCAGATTTATCAAGATTTGTCTGCCTATTATGAAAATTTTCTGCGTTATTATCAAAAGACTCAAAACAAAAAGAGCCAAATAGTTTATTCACCAGCATTTTATACGAGGAATTTACATTAAAATATGATAAAATAGGAAGGACGGAGGATTTTTTTATGGCAAAACAAAGAAATGAAATAGAAGAAAAATATACTTGGGAATTAAGCACGATTTTCCCTACAGATGAGGATTTTGAAGCGGAGCTGGCGCAGGTATCAAAAGAATTAAAAAAAGCGACTGGTCTTGCTGGGCATCTGCTGGATTCAGCGGATAGCCTTTTGACAACGACAGAAGTACAGTTGGATTTGATGCGTCGAATTGAGAAATTGTATTCCTATGCCCACATGAAGAATGACCAGGATACTCGTGTAGCAAAATATCAGGAATACCAAGCTAAAGGAATGACTATTTACAGCGAGTTTGGCCAAGCTTTTGCTTTTTACGAGCCAGAATTTATGGCGATCACAGAAGAGCAATACCAAGCCTTTCTAACTGAAAAGCCAGAGTTGCAAATTTATCAACACTATTTTGACAAGCTCTTGCAAAAGAAGGAGCATATCCTGACTCAGCGTGAGGAAGAGTTGCTGGCTGGTGCTGGAGAAATTTTCAGCGCGGCCAGTGAAACCTTTGCCATTCTAGATAATGCGGACATTGTCTTTCCTGTGGTTCATAATGAAGCAGGTGAAGAAGTCCAGTTGACACATGGGAATTATATCTCTTTAGTAGAGTCTAAAAATCGGGAAGTTCGTAAGGAAGCTTATGAAGCTCTTTACAGCATTTACGAGCAGTATCAACACACCTATGCGAAAACTCTTCAGACAAATGTTAAAGTTCAAAATTATAACGCTAAAGTTCGGAAGTTTTCATCTGCTCGTGAAGCAGCTTTGTCTGCTAACTTTATTCCAGAGAGTGTATACGATAGCCTTGTTTCAGCTGTCAATAAACACCTACCACTTTTACAACGCTATATCGCGCTTCGTTCAAAGATTTTGGGGATTTCTGATCTGAAGATGTATGATGTTTATACACCACTGTCAGAGACAGATTACAAGTTTAGTTACGAGGAAGCCTTGGCTAAGTCTGAGGAAGTGTTGGCAGTTCTGGGTGAGGATTATCTAGGACGAGTGAAGCAAGCCTTCTCAGAGCGCTGGATTGATGTTTATGAAAATCAGGGCAAGCGCTCAGGAGCCTATTCAGGTGGATCTTATGATACCAATGCTTTTATGTTACTGAACTGGCAGGATACATTGGATAATCTCTTTACTCTAGTACATGAGACAGGACATAGTATGCACTCCAGCTATACTCGTGAAAATCAGCCGTATGTCTACGGAGATTATTCTATCTTCTTAGCTGAAATTGCTTCAACAACCAATGAAAATATCTTAACAGAGAAACTCTTAGAAGAAGTAGAGGATGATGCGACTCGTTTTGCTATCCTCAATCACTTCTTGGATGGCTTCCGTGGTACGGTCTTCCGTCAAACTCAGTTTGCAGAGTTTGAGCATGCGATTCATAAGGCTGACCAAGAAGGTCAAGTTTTGACTAGCGAATTTCTCAATGATCTCTATGCTGAGCTTAATGAGAAATATTATGGCTTGAAAAAGAAGATAATCCGCAGATTCAGTATGAATGGGCTCGGATCCCGCACTTTTATTACAATTATTATGTTTTCCAATATTCAACTGGATTTGCTGCAGCTTCTGCTTTGGCAGAAAAGATTGTCTATGGTACGCAAGAAGATAAAGATAAATATATCAATTATCTGAAGGCCGGAAATTCTGACTATCCACTCAATGTCATAAAAAAAGCAGGCGTAGATATGGAAAAAGAAGACTATCTAAACGCTGCATTTGCTGTCTTTGAACGTCGCTTGGATGAATTTGAAGCCTTGGTAGAAAAGTTGGGCTTAGCATAAGATGGTCGAGACTTATAATCAAAACTCCAATCCCAATATGCGCCGACCAGTAGTCAAACAAGAAATAGTGGACTTTATGCGGCAACGTCTCCAGCCAGTCACAGGTGGTCTTAAGGCCTTAGAAGATTTTGCGAGATCAGAAAATGTGCCTGTGATTCCTCATGAGACAGTCGCTTACTTCCGCTTGCTACTCGAAAGCCTCCAACCAGAGAAAATTTTAGAAATTGGAACGGCCATTGGTTTTTCCGCTCTTTTGATGGCAGAGCATGCGCCTCAGGCTCAGATTACGACGATTGATCGTAATCCGGAGATGATTGAGTTGGCTAAGGCTAATTTTGCTAAGTACGATAGCAGGCAGCAGATCACTTTGTTGGAAGGCGATGCAGTTGATTTGCTTGAGACATTAGAGGATTCCTATGACCTTGTCTTTATGGACTCTGCCAAGTCCAAGTATGTGGTCTTTTTACCTCAGGTCCTCAAACGTCTCAATCATGGCGGCTTGGTGCTCATTGATGATGTCTTTCAGGGTGGAGATGTAGCCAAACCGTTTGAGGAAATCAAGCGAGGTCAACGGGCTATCTACCGTGGCTTGCACAGTCTATTTGATGAGACTTTGGATAACCCAGATTTGACAGCCAGTCTTCTTCCCTTAGGAGATGGTCTACTTATGATTAGAAAACGTAGTTAAACTGCAGATTTATAGGAATTTATCTAATTTTTAGGAAAATTTAAGCTATCAAATTTATTTTGTGGTACAATAGGAAAAGTGAGTAAATCAAGCTAGTTCATGCTCTTTAAGAAAAAAGCTAGCGACTCAATAAACGATTTTAGACAAAAAGAAACTTTATAGTCTAGATATTTTACAAAGGAGTTTTCATCACAATGAAGAAAAAAATAATTACTGGAGCAGTGACCCTTTTATCAGTAGCTGTGCTAGCCGCTTGTGGAAAATCAACAAATGGCAACACAGACATTATCACAATGAAAGGTGATACCATTACAGTTTCTGAATTCTATGAGAAAGTAAAAACAAATGCCTCAGCGCAACAAGTACTTTTGAATCTCACAATCAAAGAAGTTTTTGAAAAAGAGTACGGCAAAAAAGTATCGGATAAAGAAGTCAGCGAAGCTTTTGATAAGAGTGCAAAAACATATGGAGATAATTTTGCGCGTGTTCTAGCTCAAGCAGGTATGACAGAAGAGACTTATCGTGAGCAAATTAGAACCAATAAATTAGTAGAATACGCTGTAAAAAAAGCTGCTGAAAAAGAGCTAACTGATGAAGCTTATAAAACTGCATATGATAACTATACACCCGAAGTAACAGCGCAAATTATCAAGCTTGATAGTGAAGATAAGGCCAAAGAAGTTTTAGAAAAGGCTCGAGCAGAAGGTGCTGATTTTGCACAGTTAGCGAAGGAAAATTCAGCAGATAATGATACCAAAGAAAAAGGTGGCGAAATCAAGTTTGATTCTACAGCTACAAATGTTCCTGATGCTGTGAAAAAAGCAACGTTTGGACTTGAAGCAAATGGTATTTCAGATGTTGTGACTGTTCGTAGTGCGCAAGGTGCAACAAGTTACTACATTGTAAAATTAGTTGCGAAGTCAGAAAAATCATCAAAATGGCAAGATTACAAAGAAAAGCTGAAACAAGCTATCTTGACTGAAAAACAAAACAATACAAGCTTTATCCAGAGCGTTGTAGCAAAAGAATTGCAAGCGGCTAACATTAAGGTGAAAGATGCTGCATTCCAAAATCTCTTCTCTCAATATATTCATACAGATGGCTCATCAACAAGTGAAAGTTCATCTTCTAAGTCAAAATAAGTTGACGGCTAAGAGAGAAGCAGGTATAATAAAAAGGTGAGAATTGATTTTTCAAGTTCTTAGTTCAGAGAAATGGCGGTGCTGCGAGCCATCTGAGACGGAAGATCATGCTACTCATCTTAAAAACAGAATAAGAAATGAGAATGACAAGTTCATTGAATGAAGGTGGTACCGCGGTTTTTCGCCCTTCGTACAAGGAACTTGTCTTTTAAGTTGATTTTGGAGGTCAAGAGATGAAAACATATCTGGTCAAGCAAAAATTTCGCTTAGGCGGGGAGAGATTTGATATCAAGGATGACCGAGGAAATGTGGATTATCAAATGGAAGGCTCTTTTTTTCGGATTCCTAAGACCTTTAGCATTTATGATGCGCAAGGACAGGTTGTTAGCCAAATTACCAAATCGATTATGACTCTCTTGCCACGCTTTGTGATCAAGCTTCGTAGTGGTCATCACTTTTATATCCGTAAGAAACCGACTTTTTTCCGTGATAAGTATGAGTTTGATCAACTGGGCTTGCGAGTAGAAGGGAATATATGGGATTTAAACTTTCGTTTGTTGGATGAACAAGACCAAACGGTTGCTGAAATTACCAAGGAGCTTTTCCATCTAACCTCTACTTATCAGGTGACTGTATATGATGAAGCCTATGCAGATTTGGTCATTTCCCTCTGCGTCGCTATTGATTATGTGGAGATGCTGGAAAGCTCTTCGTCGTAATATAAATATTTAGAAAAATTAAGGAGAAAAATAAATGAAACAAATGTCAAGTGCTCAAATTCGCCAAATGTGGCTTGATTTCTGGGCAAGTAAAGGCCACTCTGTAGAACCATCAGTCAGCTTGGTTCCTGTAAATGACCCGACTCTTTTATGGATTAACTCTGGGGTAGCCACTCTTAAGAAATACTTTGATGGCACCATTATCCCCGAAAATCCACGGATTACCAATGCACAAAAAGCTATTCGTACTAACGATATCGAAAATGTCGGGAAAACAGCTCGTCACCATACTATGTTTGAAATGTTGGGGAATTTCTCTATCGGAGATTACTTCCGTGATGAAGCTATCACTTGGGCTTATGAACTTTTGACAAGTCCGGAATGGTTTGACTTCCCGAAAGATAAACTTTACATGACTTACTATCCAGACGATAAAGATTCTTACAACCGTTGGATTGAAGTAGGAGTGGATCCAAGTCACTTAATCCCAATTGAGGATAACTTCTGGGAAATCGGTTCTGGACCTTCAGGACCTGATACAGAAATTTTCTTTGACCGTGGAGAGGCTTTTGATCCAGAAAATATCGGTATCCGCCTTCTTGCAGAAGATATTGAAAATGACCGTTACATCGAAATTTGGAACATCGTTTTGTCGCAATTTAACGCGGATCCTGCTATTCCTCGTAGTGAATACAAGGAATTGCCACACAAGAACATTGATACAGGCGCTGGTTTGGAGCGTTTGGTAGCGGTCATCCAAGGGGCTAAGACAAACTTTGAAACAGACCTCTTCATGCCAATCATTCGTGAAGTAGAGAAGTTGTCTGGTAAAGTCTACGATCAAGATGGCGACAATATGAGCTTTAAGGTTATCGCGGATCATATTCGTTCGCTTTCCTTTGCTATTGGTGATGGCGCTCTTCCTGGAAATGAAGGTCGTGGTTATGTCCTTCGTCGTCTTCTCCGTCGTGCTTCTATGCACGGTCAAAAATTGGGTATCAACGCAACTTTCCTTTACAAACTTGTTCCAACTGTTGGAAAAATTATGGAAAGCTACTACCCAGAAGTACTTGAAAAACGCGATTTTATCGAGAAAATCGTCAAGAGCGAAGAAGAGTCATTTGCCCGTACCCTCCACTCAGGTCAACACTTTGCGGAAACGATTGTAGCAGACTTGAAAGAAAAAGGTCAATCTGTCATCGTTGGTCAAGATGTCTTCAAACTCTATGATACGTATGGATTCCCAGTGGAATTGACAGAAGAAATCGCTGAAGAAGCAGGTATGACGGTTGACCGTGAAGGTTTTGAAGCAGCCATGAAAGAGCAACAAGAACGTGCGCGTGCATCAGCTGTCAAAGGTGGCTCAATGGGTATGCAAAATGAAACCCTTCAAAATATCACGGTGGAAAGTCGCTTTAACTACAATGCGAGTCAATTGACTTCTAAATTGATCGCTATCGTAGCTGATAATGCTGAAGTAGATGCTGTATCTGGAGGAACTGCCTCTCTCATCTTTGCAGAAACACCTTTCTACGCTGAAATGGGTGGACAGGTAGCAGACCATGGACAAATTTTAGATGCTGCAGGAAATGTTGTTGCTAAGGTGACAGATGTACAGAAAGCTCCAAATGGACAACCATTGCACACAGTTGAGGTTCTTTCTCCACTTGCTTTGAACCAAGAGTACACATTGGCGATCGATACTAATCGTCGTCATCGTGTCATGAAAAACCACACAGCAACTCACTTGCTTCATGCGGCTCTTCACAATATCCTTGGAAGCCATGCAACCCAAGCAGGATCTCTTAATGAAGTTGAATTCCTTCGCTTTGACTTTACCCATTTCCAAGCTGTGACTGCTGAAGAATTACGTGCTATTGAACAGCAAGTCAATGAGAAAATATGGGAAGCAATCGCAGTGGAAACTGTTGAAACTGATATTGAGACTGCTAAAGAAATGGGAGCCATGGCCCTCTTTGGTGAGAAATACGGCAAGGCAGTCCGTGTCGTGACGATCGGTGACTACTCTATTGAGCTTTGTGGTGGTACACACGTAGGCAACACTTCTGAGATAGGTCTCTTCAAGATTGTCAAAGAAGAGGGGATTGGTTCAGGTACTCGCCGTATCTTAGCGGTAACTGGTCAGGAAGCCTTTGAAGCCTACCGTGAGCAAGAAGACGCTCTGAAAGCAGTAGCGGCTACCTTGAAAGCACCTCAATTCAAGGAAGTACCTCATAAGGTTGAAGGTCTTCAAGAGCAACTTCGCCAACTTCAAAAAGAAAATGCAGAATTGAAAGAAAAAGATGCTGCTGCAGCTGCCGGTGATGTCTTCAAGGACGTTAAGGAAGCAAACGGACACCGTTACATTGCAAGCCAAGTTTCTGTATCGGACGCAGGAGCTCTTCGTACATTTGCCGATAACTGGAAACAAAAAGACTACTCTGACTTGCTTGTCCTAGTCGCAGCTATTGGTGACAAAGTCAATGTCCTCGTAGCCAGCAAGACGAAAGACCTACATGCAGGCAACCTTGTCAAAGAATTAGCTCCAATCGTTGATGGACGTGGCGGTGGTAAACCGGATATGGCCATGGCAGGAGGAAGCAATCAAGCCAACATCCAAGAATTGTTGGATGCAGTTGCTGGGAAATTGTAGAATATTTTTAAGATCAGGACTGAACGGCACCCCAAAAGTTAGATTTTTTCTGTCTAACTTTTTGGGGTCAGTACAATCCTGGTCTTTTTTATTTTTAACAGGATTGAAATATGTAGCAAATATCTATGCTCTTTTGACCAGTATAATTGTCAAAAGGAAGGAGATTTGCTACAATGATTTTTAACGACAATGGAGGGTGGTTTATGAATATATTCTTATGGTTCTTATTTCCCTTGGCTTTTGTGCTGTGGATTGAATCTTTTAGTAAACTAAAGCGAATGCGAAGGCGAATAAAAACTTTGGAAAAAAATAGAAAAGGAGAGAAGAAAATGTCACGTTTTTTAAAAGAGATGATTGGAAAGAAACCGACGATTAAGGGTGAATTAAGTGAAATAAAAGACTGGTTTGTGATGGATGTGGATGAAGACTGGGTTAAGCTTAGCAAGACAAATAAAAAAGGCCAAAAAGAAACAAAACTTATGCGTATTGAAGACATTCGGTCTGTTGAATTGCTGGAGGACTGAATAGAAAAAATTGAGTAATATGAAAACGCTTTTATTTATTCTATTAACACTAACCTCTGTAGCTATCTTCTATTACACTGATATACTTCTTAAGCGTGAATTTGTTTGGTAGATACTAGGACCATTTTGGGTTTATCTAAGTTTTGGTATTGTCTACAAATAAATATTTTTGAAGTGATATTTGATAGTACTTAGAACAAGCATTCTCGCTAGATATGACTGCGCCATACAAGGCTGAATCATAATATTCAAAGGCTAGGAATTGCCCTGCTTAGATTGAAGAGAACAGTCTATTTTGGATCATCTCAATAATAAAAACTCCTCAGAATACTCATGTGAGCAAGCATTCTGAGGAGTTGTTTTTATAAAGCTAATAGATTATAATCCATAATTATAATCGTCATCTTGCATGGCTTCAACTTCACCGAGGAGATAGCCGTTGCCGACTTGAGAGAAGAAGTCGTGGTTAGAAGTACCGGTAGAGATACCGTTCATAACGATAGGGTTTACATCATCAGCTGTATCTGGGAAAAGCGGATCTTGTCCCAAGTTCATTAAGGCTTTATTAGCATTATAACGTAGGAACGTTTTGACTTCCTCAGTCCAGCCAACACCATCGTAGAGCGTTTCTGTATATCCTTCTTCATTTTCGTAGAGTTTGTACAATAAGTCATACATCCATTCGCGGAAAGTATCTTGTTCTGCTTCAGGAAGCTCATTAAAGCCAAGTTGGAATTTGTAGCCAATATAGGTTCCGTGGACAGACTCGTCACGGATAATCAACTTGATAATTTCTGCGACGTTAGCCAGTTTATTGTTACCAAGATAGTAGAGAGGCGTAAAGAATCCAGAGTAGAAGAGGAAGGTTTCTAAAAATACACTGGCTACTTTTTTCTCCAGAGGAGTACCGTTTAGATAGATCTCATTGATGATTTCGGCTTTTCTCTGTAAATAAGGATTGGTATTCGTCCATTCAAAGATTTCATCAATTTCTGACTTGGTATTGAGTGTAGAAAAGATCGAAGAATAAGATTTGGCGTGAACGGATTCCATAAATTGGATATTATTGAAAACAGCTTCTTCATGAGCTGTGCGGACATCCTTACGTAGGGCGTCCACACCAGACTCAGACTGGAGGGTATCCAGCAAGGTCAGGCCTCCAAAGACTTTACCAACCAGATCTTTTTCTTTATTCGATAGCTTTCTCCAGTCGTCCAAATCATTAGACAGGGGAATTCGGGTATCCAGCCAGAATTGTTCTGTCAATTTTTCCCAAGTTGATTTATCAATGACATCCTCGATGGCATTCCAGTTGATGGCTTTGTAGTATGTTTGCATGATAATCTCCTATGAAATAATTTTTAATTTTTAAAGTGGCGAGAGTTGTGTATCCAATTTATATTTTTAAAGCGATTATAAATATACATTTGTTGTGTAATATTAAAAAGGCTTATTTGATATTATATAATAGTTGGCAGTATTAATAGTAGCTTCATTAATATAGCGCAATTTCTCATTTGTCATTTTCACCCATAAATTATCAGAGCAATTTATTTCATTATTTTGAAATTCGAAACATAAATAGGGGGAAACAGGCATTAGAATTTGAAATCCATTTGGAATGGTTGGAGATCCGAATGTTGAAATGACTGGATTGTCGCTGGTTAAAAAGCCATTACCTATAGAAATATGAAAAATTCATTTGTTTAGGCTTTTTTTAAAAAAACTGAGAAAAACTTTCTAAATTTTTTTACCTTTTTTTCATTACTTTATTAAAAAAATATTTATGTTTTTTTGTATTGTCCTTTATTTCAACTAGTTCAATTGGAAACTCTCGTGATTCTGAGAAATTGTTGATAAAATTAGATACGAATCTTACTCTGCCAGAGTCAGTTCTGATTTCTTGGAGAAATATATATTTCCAGATTGTTTCGATTTCACTTTGATTTATGATATATGATGTTCCTGCCGATATGATATGTTCAATAATTTTTAGAAAATTCTCCTTCAAATCTACTAAGCTTATTTTTCAAGAATGTTATCAACAATAATACGATCATCTGAGATTTTTTCTTCATAGGTATATTTCTTGTAACATATACTTTCATAGTGGACATATTGTTCCATATCAGCAATGCAGTTATAAACATGAAACTTGCTTGTATTATCAGCAAAATGTTTAAGTAAGCTTCTTGGATAATAATGTTGTTTTTTTGTAACCATATAAGTAATCAGATCACACAGCTTTCACACTGGTTGGCACCGACTTCGCCACCATCGTCAGTGAAGGTACGGACGTAGTAGATGGACTTGATACCTTTGTTAAAGGCATAGTTACGCAAGATAGAAAGGTCACGAGTTGTTTGCTTGCTCTCTTTTTTCCATTCGTAGAGGCCTTTTGGAATATCACTGCGCATAAAGAGAGTCAGAGATAGACCTTGGTCTACGTGCTCAGTTGCGGCAGCATAGACATCAATCACCTTGCGCATGTCCATGTCATAGGCACTAGTGTAGTAAGGAATGGTCTCTGTTGACAGACCAGCAGCAGGATAGTAGATCTTACCGATTTTCTTTTCTTGACGTTCTTCGATCCGTTGAGTGATTGGATGGATTGAAGCAGAAACATCATTGATGTAGCTAATAGACCCATTTGGTGCAACGGCTAGGCGGTTTTGGTGGTAGAGACCATCAGCCTTGACTTTGTCGCGTAACTCTGCCCAATCCTCTGCAGATGGGATAAAGATGCCTGCGAAGAGATCTTTGACACGCTCAGACTTAGGTACAAACTCACCTGTCAGATATTTGTCAAAGTAAGTACCGTTAGCATAGTCAGATTTTTCAAAGTTATGGAAGGTCACACCACGCTCACGAGCGATATTGTTAGACTCAACTAGAGTCCAGTAGTTCATGAGCATAAAGTAGATGCTAGTGAACTCAACAGCTTCTGCTGAACCATATTCAATCAACTGCTGAGCTAAGTAGCTGTGTAGCCCCATAGCGCCTAAACCAAAAGTATGAGCCAGGCTATTTCCGTGATCGATAGAAGGAACAGCTGTAATGTGTGAACTATCAGTAACGAAAGTAAGGGCGCGTGTCATGGTTCGGATTGATTTTCCAAAGTCAGGAGAAGTCATCATGTTGACAACGTTGGTAGAACCCAAGTTACATGAGACATCTGTTCCCAAGTGGAGATACTCTTGTGCATCATTCAAGAGACTAGGTTCTTGCACTTGCAGGATTTCAGAGCAAAGGTTGCTCATGATGATTTTACCGTCGATAGGATTTGAACGGTTAGCTGTATCAATGTTTACGACATAAGGATAGCCGGATTCTTGTTGGAGTTTGGAGATTTCTGTTTCTAAATCACGAGCCTTGATCTTGGTCTTAGTGATATTTGGATTAGCGACCAATTCATCATATTTTTCAGTAATGTCAAGGTAGGCAAATGGCACGCCGTATTCACGTTCAACAGAATAGGGACTGAAGAGGTACATTTCTTCATTTTTACGAGCTAATTCGTAGAATTTATCTGGAATGACAACACCAAGCGAGAGAGTTTTAACTCGAACTTTTTCATCCGCATTTTCTTTCTTAGTAGAAAGGAAGGCGATAATATCTGGGTGGAAGACATTGAGGTAAACAACCCCAGCTCCCTGACGTTGGCCCAGTTGGTTAGAATAGGAGAAGCTATCTTCAAACAGTTTCATAACAGGAACAACTCCAGATGCAGCTCCTTCATAGCCTTTGATAGGCGCTCCAGCTTCCCGTAGATTGCTAAGGGAAATACCGACCCCGCCACCGATACGAGAGAGTTGCAAGGCAGAGTTGATGGAGCGACCGATTGAGTTCATGTCATCTGTTACTTGGATGAGGAAACAAGACACCAATTCACCACGACGAGCACGACCAGCATTGAGGAAACTTGGTGTAGCTGGCTGATAGCGCTGGTGGATGATTTCATTGGCAATATCCTTGGCAATAGCTTCGTCTCCATTCGCGAAATAGAGCGCGTTGAAGAGAACACGCTCTTCCATTCCTTCTAGATAGTATTCTCCATCATTTGTTTTTAGAGCATATTGGTTGTAGAACTTGTAGGCTGCCATGAAAGATTTGAATTTAAAATCTTGTGCATGGATAAAAGCTGCTAATTCTTCAATATATTCGGGAGAATAGAGCTCGATAAATTCTTTTTCTAAATAATTTTCTTCAATTAAGTACTGGATTTTTTCAGTAATAGAGGCAAACTGTTTGGTATTTGGTTCAACATTTTCTTTGAAGAAAGCTTTTAAGGCTTCTTGGTCTTTGTGAAGCATGATTTGACCATTGACAGGACGGTTAATCTCATTGTTCAGACGGAAGTAAGTAACATCTTCTAAGTGTTTTAAACCCATAATTGATTCCTTTTTCTAATTCTTTTGTACAAAAGAAAGTGCTCCTATAGATTCATAGAAGCTCCTTTGTTTTCCATAAACTACTCAATAAATTGTTTTTTGCTACGAAAGTATTGCAGAAAAACAAGTCACTGTGCCATTTTTATGAAAGTTGTTTTAATTTGCTTGGTTGGAAGCCAGAGAAAGCTTCGGTTGCAGTTTGCACTACTGGGGCAGCATTAAAACCTAGTTTTTTTACCTGCTCAATATATTCTGGCTGTTCATCAAGATTGATTTCTTGGTATTTCACATTGTTTGTATCCAAGAAACGTTTGGTCATTTTGCATTGAACACAATTATTTTTTGAGTAAATCGTTACCATACAAGAAAACTCCTATTGTTTTTTAATACTTACTAAGTATATCTCAAAGGAAAATGATTGTCAATGGATTGAACTAAATATTGTGTTGATTTTTGTTGTAAAACAATTATCGATACAATATATGGTATTTATGTAAAAGTGCGGAAATATCACTAAAATGAGGAAAAAAACAGGCTTATTCAGCTTTGAAAAAGATAGAAAAAAATAAGCTTAAGACTGTTTTTTTTGAGATATAAATAAATTATCAAAAAAATGATGTATTTTTAATAAGAAAAAAACTCCTATTTTTATGAGACTAAAAACCTGAAAAAAATAATGCTTAATTTTGAAAAAAATCTAGTACTGATTCTTGAAAAAGATTTCAAAAAATGATATAATGACAAAATTGTAAGGGTTATCAATTAGCCTGACAAAGAATTATTTAAAGGAGAGTCTAATTATGGCTTCTAAAGATTTCCACATTGTGGCAGAAACAGGTATTCACGCTCGTCCAGCAACTTTGTTGGTTCAAACAGCAAGCAAATTTGCTTCTGATATCACTCTTGAATACAAAGGTAAATCAGTAAATTTGAAATCAATCATGGGTGTAATGAGCCTTGGTGTTGGTCAAGGAGCTGATGTAGTAATCTCAGCTGAAGGTGCAGATGCTGATGATGCAATCGCAGCAATCTCAGAAACAATGGAAAAAGAGGGATTGGCTTAAGATGACAGAAATGCTAAAAGGAATCGCAGCATCTGATGGTGTTGCTGTTGCTAAGGCATATCTATTAGTCCAACCGGATTTATCGTTTGAGACTGTTTCAGTCGAAGATACGAATGCAGAAGAGGCTCGTTTGGATGTAGCTCTTGAAGCTTCACAGAACGAGCTTTCTGTTATCCGCGAAAAGGCAGTAGATAGCTTAGGGGAAGAAGCAGCCCAAGTATTTGATGCACATTTGATGGTTCTGTCCGATCCAGAAATGGTTGGTCAAATTAAGGAAACAATCCGTACTAAAAAGGTAAACGCAGAGGCTGGCTTAAAAGAAGTAACCGACATGTTTATTACGATTTTTGAAGGTATGGAAGATAATCCATATATGCAAGAACGTGCGGCGGATATTCGTGATGTAACAAAGCGTGTATTGGCTAATCTTTTAGGTAAAAAATTACCAAACCCAGCATCTATTAATGAAGAAGTAATTGTTATTGCTCATGACTTAACTCCATCTGATACAGCACAGCTTGACAAAAACTTTGTTAAGGCTTTTGTAACAAATATCGGTGGTCGGACTAGTCACTCAGCGATTATGGCTCGTACGCTTGAAATCGCAGCGGTATTGGGAACTAATAATATTACTGAGTTGGTAAAAGACGGCGATATTATTGCTGTTAATGGTATTACTGGTGATGTAATCATCAACCCAACTGAAGAGCAAATCGTAGCATTCAAAGCAGCTGGTGACGCTTATGCTAAACAAAAAGCTGAATGGGAATTGCTCAAGGATGCCCAAACTGTAACAGCAGACGGCAAGCATTTTGAACTCGCTGCTAATATCGGTACGCCAAAAGACGTTGAAGGTGTTAATGCTAATGGTGCAGAAGCTGTCGGTCTTTATCGTACAGAGTTCCTTTATATGGATTCTCAAGACTTCCCAACAGAAGATGAGCAGTACGAAGCATACAAGGCTGTACTTGAAGGCATGAACGGAAAACCAGTGGTTGTTCGTACGATGGATATCGGTGGAGATAAGGAACTTCCTTACTTCGATATGCCACATGAAATGAACCCATTCCTTGGTTTCCGTGCTTTGCGTATCTCTATCTCTGAAACTGGCGATGCTATGTTCCGCACACAAATCCGCGCTCTATTGCGTGCTTCTGTACATGGGCAATTACGTATCATGTTCCCAATGGTAGCTCTTCTGACAGAATTCCGTAAGGCTAAAGCTGTCTATGAAGAAGAAAAAGCTAAGTTGCAGGCTGAAGGCGTTGTAGTAGCAGATAATATCCAAGTGGGTATCATGATTGAAATCCCAGCGGCAGCGATGCTCGCGGATCAGTTTGCCAAGGAAGTAGACTTCTTCTCTATCGGTACCAACGACTTGATCCAGTACACTATGGCAGCTGACCGGATGAATGAGCAAGTCTCTTACCTCTATCAACCATATAACCCATCTATCCTTCGCTTGATTAACAATGTTATCAAGGCAGCGCATGCTGAAGGCAAGTGGGCTGGTATGTGTGGAGAAATGGCTGGCGACCAAACAGCTGTGCCATTGCTTGTAGGTATGGGCTTGGATGAATTCTCTATGAGTGCAACTTCAGTTCTTCGGACTCGTAGCCTCATGAAGAAACTTGATACCAAGAAGATGGAAGAACTGGCTCAACGTGCATTGACTGAATGTGCAACAATGGAAGAAGTTCTTGAGCTTGAAAAAGAGTATGTAAACTTTGATTAATTAATATAATAGAGCGGGCAATCGCTCTTTTTTAGAACCATTTTCAAAAATGGTTCTTTCTTTAAATTTTGTTCGTAAAAAAAGTGCTTTAAATATGGATAGAAATGAATCAACAGTAAATTAGCTGATAATAAAACGGATATGAAGCAATCGTTCAGTTTTTGAAAAAAATGATAATATTTATGAAATTTACTTGAAAATATGTCAAATTTAGGATAAAATAAAAATATAGAAAACGCTTACAAATAGAAAGGTGATTGCATGGATAAGAACGAAGCATTAAGAACCTTTACAACAGGTGAAAACTTTCATTTGCAGCATTATCTAGGGGCGCATCAGGAGGAAGTAGACGGCAAGTCTGGCTACTCTTTCCGCGTTTGGGCGCCTAATGCTCAGAGTGTACATTTGATTGGAGATTTCACCAATTGGTATGAAGAGCAGATTCCTATGGTCCGAAATGAAGCGGGCGTTTGGGAAGTCTTCACGGAGCTACCTAAAGAAGGAGATATTTACAAGTACAATATCAAGCGTAGCAGTGGTCAGGAAATTTTAAAAATTGATCCTTTAGCTATCTATTTGGAAGAGCGTCCAGGTACTGGAGCAGTTATTCGGACTATTCCTGAGAAGAATTGGAAAGACGGTCTTTGGTTGGCACGCCGAAAGCGCTGGGGCTTCTTCTCTCGGCCGGTCAATATCTATGAAGTGCATGCTGGCTCGTGGAAACGCAATGAAGATGGCAGTCCTTATAGCTTTGCCCAGTTAAAAGAAGACTTGATTCCTTATCTGGTGGAGATGAACTATACACATGTGGAATTCATGCCGCTTATGGCTCATCCGCTGGGGCTTAGCTGGGGTTATCAGCTCATGGGCTACTTCGCCTTTGAGCACACCTATGGCACGCCTGAGGAATTTCAAGACTTCGTCGAAGAATGTCACTTAAACAATATCGGGGTCATCGTGGATTGGGTGCCTGGCCATTTCACTATTAATGATGATGCGTTGGCCTACTATGATGGGACATCGACTTTCGAGTATCAAGACCACGACCGGGCCCATAACTATGGTTGGGGTGCTCTCAACTTTGATTTGGGCAAGAATCAAGTTCAGTCTTTCTTGATTTCCAGCATTAAATTCTGGATTGATTTTTACCATCTGGATGGGATTCGGGTTGATGCTGTCAGCAATATGCTCTATCTGGACTATGACAGCGGTCCTTGGCAGCCAAATAAAGATGGTGGCAATCGCAACTATGAAGGTTATTACTTCCTGCAACGCCTCAATACAGTTATCAAGCTGGCCCATCCGGATGTCATGATGATTGCAGAGGAAAGCTCCTCAGAGACCAAGATCACTGGCATGAGAGAGCTGGGTGGTCTTGGATTTGACTACAAGTGGAATATGGGCTGGATGAATGATATCCTTCGCTTTTACGAGGAAGATCCGATTTATCGTAAGTACGATTTTAATCTAGTGACCTTCAGCTTTATGTATGCCTTCTCTGAAAACTTCCTCCTGCCATTCTCGCATGATGAAGTGGTTCATGGTAAGAAGAGTCTCATGCACAAGATGTGGGGTGACCGTTACAATCAATTTGCAGGGCTCCGTAACTTGCTGACCTACCAAATCTGCCATCCGGGCAAGAAATTGCTCTTTATGGGCTCAGAATTTGGTCAGTTCCTAGAATGGAAGTCAGAAGAGCAGCTAGAATGGTCGAATCTGGACGATCAGATGAATAAGAAGATGCAGGGTTTTACTGCTGCACTCAATGCCTTCTATAAAGACAATCGTCCACTTTGGGAAATTGATTTGAGCTACGATGGCATCGAAATCATTGATGCGGATAATACCGATCAAAGTGTTCTCTCCTTCATCCGTAAGACGGAAAAAGGAGATATGTTAGTCTGTGTATTCAATATGGCGCCGGTAGAGCGGAAGAACTTTACCATTGGTGTTCCAGTGGAAGCCATTTATGAAGAAGTATGGAACACTGAATTAGAAGAATGGGGAGGTGTTTGGAAGGAACATAACGAAACAGTTCAGTCTCAAGAAGGACTTTGGAAAGATTATCCACAGACCTTGACCTTTACACTGCCAGCTCTCGGAGCTAGCATCTGGAAGATCAAGCGTCGGATTAAATCAAAGTCGACTAAAAATAAAAAATAGGGTTATCCCATTTGTTGTAATTGAACTTGTATTAAAATATCGGAGAAAGAAGCGCAATTTGCGAAATGAAATGAGCTATAAGTTCGGATGCTGTAAGGTGTAAGTCTTCCTTGGAGTATCGTTCCGTCAACACATTTCCTGTTTTTGATGTTTAATGCACTCGAACCTTAGCAAGGAGTAGTCTATGAAGAATGAAATGCTAGCTTTGATTCTTGCCGGCGGGCAAGGAACTCGTCTTGGAAAGCTTACACAGAGTATTGCAAAACCTGCAGTACAGTTTGGTGGACGCTATCGTATTATTGACTTTGCCCTGTCTAACTGTGCTAATTCCGGCATTCACAATGTCGGTGTCATTACTCAATACCAGCCTCTGGCTTTGAACAACCATATCGGAAATGGATCTAGCTGGGGATTGGATGGTATTAATACAGGGGTGTCCATTCTTCAGCCTTATTCTGCTAGTGAAGGAAATCGCTGGTTTGAAGGAACTAGTCATGCAATATTCCAAAATATTGATTACATTGACAGCATCAATCCAGAATATGTCTTGATCTTATCTGGAGACCATATCTACAAGATGGATTATGATGATATGCTTCAATCTCACAAGGACAATAATGCCAGTCTAACAGTTGCTGTTTTGGATGTGCCTCTCAAAGAAGCCAGCCGTTTTGGTATTATGAATACAGATGCCAATAATCGGATTGTTGAATTTGAAGAAAAACCAGAAAATCCTAAATCAACCAAGGCTTCTATGGGGATTTATATCTTTGACTGGCAGCGTCTGCGTAATATGCTGGTAGCTGCTGAAAAGAGCAATGTGGACATGTCCGACTTTGGTAAGAATGTTATCCCTAACTACCTAGAATCTGGCGAAAGCGTTTATGCTTATGACTTTGCAGGGTATTGGAAAGACGTTGGTACAGTTGAGTCTCTCTGGGAAGCCAATATGGAATACATCAGTCCAGAAAATGCTCTGGATAGCCGCAATCGTCGCTGGAAGATTTATTCTCGCAACTTGATTTCTCCGCCAAACTTCATCGGTGAAAATGCTCACGTGGAAGACTCGCTGGTCGTTGATGGATGTTTCGTTGACGGTACAGTAAAACATTCTATTCTTTCTACTGGTGCTCAGGTCAAAAAAGGTGCAGTCATCGAAGACTCTGTCATCATGAGTGGAGCTGTTATTGGTAAAGACGCTAAGATTACGCGGGCCATTATTGGCGAGGGTGCTATCATCTCTGATGGTGTAGAGATTGATGGTACAGAGGAAGTATATGTTGTCGGATACAACGAGAAAGTGGGGGTAACAAAAGATGAAGATTGATAAATACTCAGCAATTTTAGGAAATACAGTCGGATTCCATGATATGTCGACTCTGACAAATCATCGTCCAGTAGCTAGCTTGCCATTTGGTGGGAAATACCGTTTGATTGACTTCCCGCTTTCAAGTCTTGCTAATGCTGGTATTCGCAGTGTTTTTGGCATCTTCCAGCAGGACAATATCAGCTCTGTCTTTGACCATATCCGTTCAGGTCGTGAGTGGGGTCTGTCTACCTTACTCAGCCACTATTACCTAGGAATTTACAATACCCGTGTAGAAAGCTCTACAGTCGGTGAGGAATACTATGATCAGCTTTTGACCTATCTTAAACGTTCTGGTTCCAATCAAACTGTCGCACTTAACTGCGATATCTTGGTTAATATTGACCTCAATCAAGTTTTCCATTTGCACAATATAACAGAACAACCAATTACAGTTGTCTATAAGAAATTGAATAAGGAGAATATCTCAGATGTGAATGCTGTCCTAGATATTGACGAAACAGACCATGTCAGAGGACATAAACTCTTTGATGGCCGAGAAGATGCCGAGCTCTTCAATATGTCTACAGACATCTTTGTGGTAGATACTCCTTGGCTGATTGAAAAACTGGAAGAAGAAGCTAAGAAAGAGCATCCGCAAAAACTGCGCTATGTCCTGCGTGATTTAGCAACTCAGGAAGGGGCATTTGCCTACGAATATACAGGCTATCTGGCGAATATCTATTCTGTAGAGACCTACTACAGATCTAATATCGATATGCTTGAAAGTAAAAAATTCTACTCCCTCTTTAGTCCGAATCAAAAGATTTACACCAAAGTTAAGAATGAAGAGCCAACATATTATGCTGAGTCTTCAAAGGTGTCTCGCGCCCAATTTGCATCTGGAAGCATTGTCGAGGGAGAAGTTGCTAATTCAGTGATCTCACGTAATACCAATATCAAGGCGGGTAGCCGAGTAAAAAATAGCATTCTATTTCCTCGAGCTGAAATTGGCGCAAATGCAACAGTTGAATATGCTATTCTTGACAAGGGAGTTGAGGTAGCAGAAGGTGTTGTAATACGTGGAACAGAGGATAATCCAATTGTTGTTAACAAAGGTCAAAAAGTAACAGAGGACATGATTCGATGAAGATTTTATTTGTAGCAGCTGAAGGAGCACCTTTTTCGAAAACAGGTGGTTTGGGAGATGTGATTGGAGCTCTACCAAAATCGCTGGTCAAACATGGACATGAAGTTGGTGTTATTCTTCCATATTATGATATGACGGATGCTAAATTTGGTGATAAGGTAGAGGATCTCTTCTACTTTGAGGTTAGTGTTGGTTGGCGACGTCAGTATGTTGGAGTAAAGCGACTGGTTTTGAACGGTGTGTCCTTCTATTTTATAGACAATCAATATTATTTCTTCAGAGGCCATGTTTATGGGGACTTTGATGATGGGGAACGTTTTGCCTATTTCCAACTAGCAGCTGTTGAGTTGATGGAGCGGATTGATTTCATTCCAGATGTCCTCCACGTTCACGATTACCATACTGCTATGATTCCTTTCTTGGTTAAGGAAAAATACCATTGGATTCAAGCATATCAGAATATCAAAACTGTCTTAACCATCCACAACTTGGAGTTTCAAGGACAATTCTCTGATAGTATGCTTTGGGAACTGTTTGGCGTGGGCTATGAACGTTACGAAGATGGGACTCTTCGCTGGAATGACTGTCTCAACTGGATGAAAGCCGGAATTCTCTACGCAGACCGAGTGACAACTGTATCACCAAGCTATGCAGGTGAAATCCGTACACCAGAATTTGGCTGCCATTTGGATCAAATTCTGCGGATGGAGTCTGGTAAGCTGGTCGGAATTGTCAACGGTATTGATACGGATATCTATAATCCAGAAACGGATCCGCTATTAGCCCATCACTTTAACAAATCTGACTTATCTGGTAAACTAGAAAATAAGCGAGCTTTGCAAGAGCGGGTTGGTCTGCCTGTGCGTGATGATGTGCCTGTTGTTGGGATTGTTTCTCGCCTGACGCGTCAGAAAGGCTTTGACTTGGTAGTGGAAGAGCTGCACAATCTCCTCCAAGAAGATGTGCAAATTATCTTATTGGGAACAGGCGATCCAGCTTTTGAGCAGGCTTTCGCTTGGTTTGGCCATGCCTATCCTGATAAGCTTTCAGCCAACATCCTCTTTGATGTGACCTTGGCTCAGGAGATCTACGCTGCCAGCGATATTTTCCTCATGCCAAGCCGCTTCGAACCTTGTGGCCTGTCACAAATGATGGCTATGCGCTATGGAACCTTGCCTTTGGTGCATGAAGTGGGTGGCCTGCGTGATACCGTAGAGCCTTACAATGTCTATACAGGACAGGGAACTGGCTTTAGCTTCAATAACTTTTCTGGATACTGGCTGACTTGGACCTTCAAGGAAGCGCTCAAGCTCTATGCCGATGACAAGGAAGTTTGGAAATCTCTGCAAGAGCAGGCGATGGAGAGAGACTTCTCTTGGGATACAGCCAGCAAGGCATACAGTGATTTGTATCAATCACTTTTATAACATTTACTTCGGAATCAGTATAAGCAAATCCTCTCTTGTCCATGGGACAAGGGAGGATTTCCGTGAGAATTACATTTTTATATATTATCATACTGTGTTGGAGCTCTGTTTTCAGCTTGTGGCTGAAGCGAGTGATTTACATCTTGATTGAAAAAAGTATTCCTGCGTTTAAAAACTGTTTCCTGCTATTAAGAAAGGGAGATAACCACCCACCATGGAACTGACAAAAGAACGTTTTATTAGAGATTTTAAGGATATTCTACATGAAAGACAGCTGATTAAGGTTGCCGATGCGACTTCAGTGGAGCTTTTTCAGGCTTTGGCCAGCACTGTCCGCAAGTATATCACGCCCCTGTGGCTGGAGCGCCGTAATCAGTTGATTGAGCAGCAGCAAAAGACAGCTTATTACTTTTCTATCGAGTTTCTTCCAGGACGCATGCTGGAAACCAATCTGCTCAACTTAGGTATCCTTAATACGGTCAAGGAAGGCTTTGCCGAGTTGGGAGTTGACTTTGAGGATGTTAAGAATGCTGAGTATGACATGGCCTTGGGCAATGGCGGTCTGGGCCGCTTGGCGGCTGCCTTCATGGACTCGCTAGCAACCACTGGCTATCCAGGATTTGGAAATGGGATTCGCTATCGCTATGGACTCTTTAAGCAACGCATCGTTGATGGCTATCAGATAGAAATTCCTGATGCTTGGTTTGGCAGTCTAGGCAATGTCTGGGAGACCCGTAAGGACCATGATATTGTTGATGTTAAAATCTTCGGAAATGTTTCCCTCCATGCCAATGAAAAAGGCCGGATTGTGCCTCTTTATGAGAATTCCAAAACTTTGCGGGCCGTTCCTTACGATGTGCCGCAGATTGGCTTTGGCAATGACACTGTCAACAATCTCCGGCTTTGGGATGTTGAAATTCCAGAGGAGTATGAACTGGACTATCCGACCATTGAAGCTCGTCGCCGGGTGCAAGACATCACTGCCATTCTCTATCCAGACGATTCTAGCTACGAAGGAAAAGAGCTGCGCTTGATCCAGGAATACTTCATGACCAGTGCAGGTCTGCAGACCATTATTAAATCCTACCTCAAGCAAGGTCGTCCGCTCAAGGATATTCATGAGAAGGTATCTGTCCATATTAACGATACTCACCCAGCGGTCGCACCGGCTGAGTTTATGCGTCTCTTGGTGGATGAGTACGACCTGGAATGGGCAGATGCTTGGAATGCTACGGTTAAAACCATGAGCTATACCAACCATACCATTCTGTCTGAAGCCTTGGAGAAGTGGGATGCAGAGCTCTTTAAGAATGTCCTGCCGCGGGTTTATCAGATTATCCTAGAGATTGACAACCGCTATGTAGCTGAAATGGCTGGGCGCGGCCTTGATCCGCAAGCCATCGAAAATACTCGGATTGTCAAGGACAATCAAATCCACATGGCTCACTTGGCTATCATCGGTGGTCATTCAATCAATGGTGTTGCCAAACTCCACACAGAACTGCTCAAAGAAGATACTTTGCGTGATTTCTATAGCATTTACCCAGAGAAGTTTAATAACAAGACCAATGGGATTATCCAGCGCCGCTGGCTGCAAATTGCGGACCAGCCTCTGTCAGCTGAGATTGATAAGCTGATTGGTCAGGGCTGGCGAAGTGATATACATGAGTTGCGTAAGCTTTTGGAATTCAAGGACAATCAGCAAGTGCTGGGTGATTTCTACCGAGTGAAGCAAGAAGCCAAGGCTCGTCTAGCCGACTTCATCAAGGAATCAACAGGAGTGGAAGTCTCTACAGAAGCTATCTTTGATGTGCAGGTGAAACGCCTCCACGCCTATAAGCGTCAGCTGCTCAACCTGCTTCATATCATTAAGCTCTACTGGGACCTCAAGGACAATCCAGACAAGGACATGGTACCGCGCGTCTTTATCTTCGGTGCCAAGGCTGCTCCAGGCTACCACTTTGCCAAGTCTGTTATCAAGCTGATCAATGAAGTGGCCAATCTGGTCAACAAGGATGAAACCCTGCAAGGTAAACTCAAGGTTGTTTTCCTAGAAAACTACCGTGTCAGCCTGGCTGAACTCATCATTCCAGCAGCGGAAGTATCTGAGCAGATTTCTCTGGCTTCCAAGGAAGCTTCGGGTACTTCCAACATGAAGTTCATGATGACAGGTGCCATTACCCTAGCTACACTGGACGGAGCCAATATCGAAATCAAAGACGAAGTCGGGGACGATAACATTGTTATCTTCGGGATGGACAAGGACCAAGTTTACGAGCATTATGCCCGCCATGATTACTACTCACGTGGTGTCTATGAGAGCAATCCAGACATTCGCCGAGTGGTCGATACTTTTGTCAACGGAACCATTCCAAACGTTCGTGAAGAAGGCTCTGAAATCTACGAAGCCCTCATCACCCACAATGACGAATACTTCCTTTTGGAAGACTTCCATGCTTATGTAGAAGCTCAAGAGAAGATTGATTCTCTCTATCGTGACAAAGAAAAATGGGCTCGCATGAGCTTAATCAATATCGCTACATCTGACAAGTTCACCTCAGATGATACTATTGAGCAATATGCCAAGGAAATCTGGAATTTGGAGAAATAATACTCTTCAGAAAACATGAACAATAAGAGATTGGGGCTTGGGTCTCAGTCTCTTTTGCTATCTATCTACCATCTTGTCTGTAAATATGCTATAGTAGAGAAAGTATGAGAGTCCAATTTTTAGAAAAGCAGGTAAGCAAGCATGAAAGACTACACGATTTTTTATCAACAATTAACAACTCCCTTTCGCAGTCGTCCTCAGTGGCTGAAAGGGCTAGTTTACTTCAATCGGGGAATGACCCTCTTCATACCTATTGTTTATGGTCTCGTTCTAATCAGTGCCTTTCTGACAGAAGGATGGAAAGGATTACTTGCTTTTATACTCCTACCAGCTATTGGATTTGTTCTGTTGTCAGCTATTCGCAAACGACTGAATCAAGCACGTCCTTACGAAAAATGGGCTATTCAGCCTTTGCTGGATAAGGATACATCAGGCAAGTCCATGCCCAGCCGCCATGTCTTTCGGCGACAGTGATTTCCATGTGCCTGCTCTACTTTTTCTGGCTACCGGGGATCCTCTGCCTCTTGCTTTCAGCAGGCTTAGCTGCGGTGCGCGTGATTGGCGGAGTGCACTATCCAAAGGATGTGCTAGTAGGCTATCTTTGTGGCATTTGCTGGGGAAGTATTCTTTTCATATTTTAAAATGTCTACGGAGCTTTCGATTTTTCTACCGCTAACCTAAATAAAGAAATTTAGAAGTAGTTGTCAATTTATTATTGTTTATTTGACAAAGAAGAACAGTTTTAGCACTTTTGTCCTATTTAAAAGCCATCTTTCAGGAAAAAAAGAGAAAGAAATAGCGAAACATAGCGGTTTTTATTTACTATATTTAATGAATAAAAGGGTAATAAATTAAAATCGCTTACATTGTGAGAAAACATTTGACAAAACAGTTTTTTAGGACTAAACTAAGTAAGTAATTTTAAAACAGAAAAAGGAGAATTCATCATGAATTTAACATTTTTAGGACTATGTTTTGCCTGCTTTGGCGTATCTATCGCTGAAGGATTAATTATGAGTAACTTGTTTAAAGCTGCATCTCGTCAACCAGAAATTATCGGCCAACTAAGAAGTCTATTGATTCTGGGGATTGCCTTTGTCGAAGGTACTTTCTTTGTAACACTGGCAATGGCCTTTGTTATTAAATAAGAAAGTTTTCTCTTTAGAAAAGGGGGGTGTCATCTGTTGGAAGAAAGTATCAATCCAACGATCAATATTGGTCCTGTGACCTTTGATTTGACCCTGCTAGCCATGACTTTATTAACGGTTTTGGTGACATTTGGTCTTGTTTATTGGGCCAGTCGTAAAATGTCTATTAAGCCGTCAGGAAAGCAAAATGCTCTGGAATATCTCTATGATTTTGTTGTAGATTTTACTAAGGGTAATATCGGCGAGCACTATATGAAGAATTATTCGCTCTTTTTATTTTCCCTCTTTCTTTTTGTCGCTGTCGCTAATAACTTAGGATTAATGGCTAAGTTACAGACAACAAATGGCTTTAATCTTTGGACATCACCGACGGCTAATCTCGCTTTTGACTTGGGCTTCTCTCTTTTAGTGACAATTATTTGTCATGTGGAAGGAATTCGCCGTCAAGGGATTAAAGGATATTTAAAAGGCTTTGTGACACCAGGTATCATGACTCCCATGAATATCTTGGAAGAATTTACTAATTTTGCTTCCTTGGCTTTACGTATTTATGGGAATATTTTTGCAGGTGAGGTTTTGGCCGGCTTGCTATTAGTGTGGTCTCATCAAGCGTTTTATTGGTATCCGATTGCCTTTGTGATGAATATGGTCTGGACGGCTTTTTCGATTTTTATCTCTTGCATTCAGGCCTACGTTTTTACCATGTTGACTTCTATGTACCTTGGTAAAAAGATTAATGGTGAGGAAGAATAAAAAGAAAGGACAGATAAGATGAATATAACCATAGGTGAAATTATTGGGAACTTTATCCTGATTGCGGGCTCCTTTCTTCTTTTAGTATTTCTCATTAAGAAGTTTGCCTGGGACAATATTGTTGGGATTTTGGACCAACGAGCTCAAAAGATTTCTGATGATATTGACAGTGCAGAAATTGCTCGTAAGAATGCAGAAGCTTTGGAGCAAAAGCGTGAAGAAGCCCTGGCAGGAAGTAGGGCAGAAGCTACTACTATTGTTGAAACTGCTAAAGAAACGGCTGAAAAAAATAAAGCGGCTATTTTAGCGGATGCAGCAGAAGAAGTGAGTCGTTTGAAGCAAAAGGCTAATCAAGAAATCGCTCAATCAAAGGCCGATGCTTTAAAGGCCATTAAGAGTGATGTGGCGGACTTATCAATAAATTTAGCGAGTAAAATACTTGGTCAAAGCTTAGATAAGGAAGCGCAGAGTCAATTAATTGACAATTATATCGATAAGCTAGGAGATGACTAATGGACAAGAGAGGCTATGCTATCATTGAAAAATATGCTGCTCCATTTGTCCAATTAGTGCTTGAAAAAAATCAGCAAAGAGATGTATTTATAGAATTAAGTCAGATTAAGGAGATTTTTGAAGAAACTCATCTTGCTGACTTTTTATCTCATATTGGCATCAATCAGGCTGAAAAAAGCAAGCTTCTTCGCTTGTTCCAGACATGTGATACGGTTTTAGTTAATAATCTGATTGAAGTCCTAATTGCAAATGGACGAGAAGAGCTTTTTTATCCAATTTTGCTTGATAGTTTGAAAAAAATCGAGAAGCAAACCAATGAATTTGAGGTAGTTATTCACTCAGTAGAAGGATTATCAGATGAGCAAAAAGCTCGTTTGATTCCTTTGATTGAAAAGAAGATGGGCCTTAAGGTTCGCTCTATAAAAGAAAATTTGGATAAAAGTTTGATTGGTGGCTTTGCTATTACAGCCAATCATAAGATAATTGACACAAGTATTAAGCGTCAGCTAAAAGCAGTAAAAGAAAAATTGAAATAGAAAGTGGTGTTCTTTTGGCAATTAACGCACAAGAAATCAGCGCTTTAATTAAGCAACAAATTGAAAATTTCCAACCAGATTTTGATGTCACTGAAACAGGTGTTGTAACTTATGTTGGTGATGGTATTGCGCGTGCGCATGGTTTGGATAATGCCATGAGTGGTGAGCTTTTGATTTTTGAAAATGGCTCATATGGTATGGCACAAAATTTGGAATCAAATGATATTGGTATCATTATTCTTGGTGATTTTACAGATATTCGTGAGGGTGATACTATCCGCCGCACAGGTAAAATTATGGAAGTTCCTGTAGGAGAAGCTTTGATTGGCCGGGTTGTAGATCCGCTTGGTCGACCTGTTGATGGTTTGGGTGAAATCAAGACGGATAAAACGCGTCCAGTTGAAACTCCTGCCCCAGGTGTTATGCAACGTAAGTCAGTATCTGAGCCTTTACAAACAGGTCTCAAAGCGATTGATGCTTTGGTTCCGATTGGACGTGGACAGCGGGAACTGATTATCGGTGACCGTCAAACAGGTAAGACAACTATTGCTATTGATGCGATTCTGAACCAAAAAGGTCAGGATATGATTTGTATCTATGTGGCCATTGGACAAAAAGAGTCAACTGTCCGTACACAAGTAGAGACACTTCGCCAATATGGTGCTTTGGATTATACGATTGTCGTGACAGCGTCTGCTTCACAACCTTCTCCGCTACTTTACCTAGCTCCTTATGCAGGGGTAGCAATGGCAGAAGAGTTCATGTACAATGGCAAACATGTTTTGATTGTTTATGATGACTTATCTAAGCAGGCGGTGGCTTATCGTGAACTATCTCTTTTGCTTCGTCGTCCGCCAGGTCGTGAAGCCTTCCCTGGAGATGTTTTCTATTTGCATAGCCGTCTTTTGGAACGTTCAGCTAAAGTTTCTGATGAGCTGGGTGGTGGTTCTATCACAGCTCTGCCATTTATCGAGACGCAGGCTGGAGACATTTCAGCCTATATCGCAACGAACGTGATTTCAATCACGGATGGACAAATTTTCCTCAGCGATAGTCTTTTCAATGCCGGTGTTCGTCCAGCCATTGATGCGGGTTCTTCTGTATCACGGGTTGGGGGCTCTGCCCAAATCAAGGCTATGAAGAAGGTAGCCGGAACCCTGCGTATTGACCTTGCTTCTTACCGAGAGCTGGAGGCCTTTACTAAGTTTGGTAGTGATTTGGATGCGGCAACACAAGCTAAATTGAATCGTGGTCGTCGTACAGTAGAAGTGTTGAAACAACCTGTTCATAAACCCCTTCCTGTGGAAAAACAGGTAGTCATTCTCTATGCTTTGACTCATGGTTTCTTAGATAGTATTCCAGTTGATGATATTCTTCGTTTTGAGGAAGAATTGTTTGCTTATTTTGATGCACATCAAGAAGGGATTTATGAGACAATCCGTACAACCAAAGACCTTCCAAACGAAGACGTTCTTGATGCCGCTATTACTGAGTTTATCAATCAGTCTAGCTTTAAATAAGAATAGGGGTGTCAGATGGCAGTTTCATTAAATGATATAAAAAATAAAATTGCATCCACTAAAAACACCAGTCAAATCACCAATGCTATGCAGATGGTTTCAGCTGCTAAATTAGGTAAATCTGAAGAGGCAGCTAAGAACTTTCAAGTTTATGCTTCTAAAGTACGTAGATTATTGACCGACTTGCTTCATGGACATGAAGCAGAAAATGCGAAGTGCCATCCAATGTTAGTGAGTCGACCTGTTAAAAAATCAGCCTACATTGTCATTACTTCAGACCGAGGCTTGGTTGGGGGCTACAATGCGACGATTCTTAAAGCCTTAATGGAAATGATAGCTGAATATCATCCTGAGGGCAATGATTTTGAGATTATCTGTATTGGCGGAGTGGGAGCTGATTTCTGTCGTTCTCGTGGGATTCAGCCACTTTATGAATTACGCGGATTGGCGGATCAACCAAGCTTTGAAGAAGTTCGTAAGATTATTTCAAAGACCATTGAGATGTATCAAAGTGAGCTTTTTGATGAGTTATATGTCTGCTATAATCACCACGTCAATAGTTTGACGAGCCAGATGCGGGTGGAACAGATGTTACCCATCATTGACTTAGATCCCAATGAAGCGGATGAAGATTATACAGTAAATCTAGAATTAGAATCTAGTCGGGAAGCTATTTTGGATCAGTTGTTACCTCAGTTTGCTGAGAGCATGATTTATGGTGCTATTATAGATGCCAAAACGGCTGAAAATGCGGCCGGCATGACTGCTATGCAGACAGCAACGGATAACGCTAAAAAAGTCATTAATGATTTGACCATTCAGTATAACCGTGCTCGGCAAGCAGCCATTACACAGGAAATTACTGAAATTGTGGCGGGTGCAAGCGCTTTGGAATAGATCACAAATTAATTAGAAATTAAACGAGGAAAAAAACATGAGCTCAGGTAAAATTACTCAGGTTATTGGTCCGGTTGTAGACGTTGCGTTTGCCACTGGAGACAAACTACCTGAGATCAATAATGCACTTGTAGTCTATAAAAATGATGAGAAAAAATCAAAAATCGTCCTTGAAGTAGCTCTTGAGCTTGGTGACGGTGTAGTGCGTACCATTGCTATGGAGTCAACTGATGGTTTGACACGTGGGTTAGAGGTGTTAGATACAGGACGCCCAATCTCTGTGCCAGTTGGTAAAGAGACACTAGGACGGGTGTTCAATGTTCTTGGGGACACTATTGACTTGGATGCGCCTTTTGCAGAAGATGCAGAGCGCCAACCGATTCATAAGAAGGCGCCGACTTTTGATGAGTTATCAACTTCATCAGAAATTTTAGAAACAGGGATCAAAGTTATTGACCTCTTAGCTCCTTATCTGAAAGGTGGGAAGGTCGGCCTCTTTGGTGGTGCTGGAGTAGGTAAGACTGTCCTTATTCAGGAATTAATTCACAACATTGCCCAAGAACACGGTGGTATCTCAGTATTTACTGGTGTTGGTGAGCGGACACGTGAAGGAAATGACCTTTACTGGGAGATGAAAGAATCTGGCGTTATCGAAAAAACAGCCATGGTCTTTGGTCAGATGAATGAACCACCTGGAGCACGTATGCGTGTTGCCCTAACTGGTTTGACAATTGCCGAATACTTCCGTGATGTGGAAGGTCAGGATGTGTTGCTCTTTATTGATAATATCTTCCGTTTCACTCAGGCAGGTTCTGAAGTATCTGCCCTTTTGGGCCGTATGCCATCAGCCGTTGGTTACCAACCAACACTTGCGACTGAAATGGGGCAACTCCAAGAACGGATTACGTCAACTAAGAAAGGCTCTGTAACTTCAATTCAGGCTATCTATGTGCCAGCGGATGACTATACGGATCCAGCACCAGCGACAGCTTTTGCCCACTTGGACTCTACGACTAACTTAGAGAGAAAATTGGTTCAGTTAGGTATCTACCCAGCCGTGGATCCACTCGCTTCCAGCTCTCGTGCCCTTTCTCCTGAGATTGTTGGAGAAGAGCACTATGCAGTTGCAGCTGAGGTTAAGCGGGTGTTACAACGCTATCACGAATTGCAGGATATTATTGCTATCCTTGGTATGGATGAGTTGTCTGATGATGAGAAGACTCTGGTCGCTCGTGCACGTCGGATCCAATTCTTCCTATCACAAAACTTTAATGTGGCGGAGCAATTTACCGGTCAACCCGGCTCTTATGTACCAGTAGCTGAAACAGTTCGTGGCTTTAAAGAAATTCTCGAAGGTAAGCATGATAAGTTACCAGAAGATGCCTTCCGTGGAGTTGGTTCTATTGAGGATGTTCTGGCTAAGGCAGAAAAAATGGGATTCTAAGAGGTGAATGATGGCTCAAATGACAGTACAAATCGTGACACCGGATGGTCTTGTCTATGACCACCATGCTGCATTTGTTTCCGTAAAGACCATTGATGGTGAACTGGGGATTTTGCCCCGTCATATCAATACCATTGCTGTTTTAGAAGTAGATCAGGTTAAGGTGCGCCGAGTTGATGATGACAAGCATATCGACTGGATTGCGGTTAATGGCGGAATCATTGAAATTGCTGACAATGTCATTACCATTGTGGCGGACTCAGCTGAGCGTGAACGTGATATTGATATTAGTCGGGCCGAGCGAGCTAAGCTTCGTGCTGAACAAGAAATCGAAGAAGCACATGATAAGCACTTGATTGACCAAGAGCGACGAGCTAAGATCGCCCTGCAGCGAGCAATTAACCGGATCAATGTCGGAAGTAAATAATAGAATTGAGAAGATAATTCTTTAAAAATAAAACGAGCACACCTATACTGATGTGCTCGTTTTATTTTTTATAATAGGCTACTTTATGGGAAAGAAATCTTTATCGTACAATTGGTTGTTTGTTTTCATCAAGTGTGAAACCTTCTCCCATAATTTCGTGTGCTTCTGTGATCGTTATAAAGGCATGTGGATCGATGCGGTGGATAATTTCTTTCATTTGTTGCATTTCATTACGAGCCAGTACGCAATAGACTACTTTGTAATCTTGTTTGCTGTAGAAACCAGTACCATTTAACAAGGTAACGCCCCTACCCAACTCTTCTATGATAGCTTGAGCTAATTCTTCTGACTTTTCAGAAACGATGAGGAATCCTTTTCCTGCGTATCCACCTTCTGCAATGAGATCAATAACACGAGATGCAATAAAGACGAAAACGAGGGTGTAGGTCACAAGGCGTAAATCTTTAAAGACAATGACAACCAAAAGAAGGACGCAAAAATCAATGGCAAACATGAGTTTTCCAATGGATATGTGAGTGTATTTATTTAAAATACGGGCTACGATATCAGATCCACCAGTAGTGCCGCCTGCGTTGAAAATAATACCAAGACCTGCTCCTAGAATAATCCCGGCTATCAGCGATACGATAACCAAATCGCCATCGAGATCAACAACGAAAGGGATTTTTTCAAAAATAGCTAGCCAGCCGGAAACAGAAAAAGTTCCAATCAGACTGTAATAAAGAGATTGCTTTCCTAGGAGTTTCCACGCGAAGAAAAACAAAGGGAAATTAATGACTAAGTTCATGATAGAAACAGGAAGCTTGAAAAGATAATAGGTGATAAGGGTAATCCCAGTAACTCCACCTTCAAATAGATGATTAGGGATAGCTAAATAGTTAATTCCAAAAGCAAAAAGTCCTGCTCCGAAAATAATTGATAGTATATTTTTTAACCGTAGCATGTCAACCTCCAATGAGAATCTTATCTTTATTGTATCAAATGTTTCTGGCTTATGTAATGAATTAAATGATTTTTTTTGATAAAATAGAAAAAGAATTATAAAAAAATGATGAAGCAAATACTCTTCGTGAAACAGGACGCTGAGAACGTCAAAATGAATCATTAAAATTTTAAAAAGTATTTAGAAAAAGGATTGTATGAAAAAAGGATTATTAGTTTCTCTAGAGGGACCAGATGGCGCTGGGAAATCCAGTGTGTTAGAGGCTTTAGTACCGATTTTAGAAGAAAATGGTCACCAAGTAGTGACAACACGAGAGCCTGGTGGCGTGCCGATTTCAGAAGCAATTCGAGAAGTGATATTGGATCAGAAAAATACGGAAATGGATGGTAAGACGGAGCTTTTACTTTACATTGCAAGTCGTAGGCAACATTTGATTGAGAAGGTACTACCCGCTTTAGAAAGTGGGAAATTAGTCATCATGGACCGTTTTATCGATAGTTCAGTTGCTTATCAAGGATTTGGACGTGGTTTAGGTGTTTCAGACATTGAGTGGCTTAATCGGTTTGCCACAGATGATCTAAAGCCAGATGTGACTTTATATTTTGATTTAGATGTCGAAGAGGGACTGGCTCGTATCGCTCGAAATAAAAATCGTGAAGTCAATAGGCTAGATTTAGAAGGTCTTGATATGCATAGACGAGTTCGACAAGGCTATCTTTATGCTTTCGAAAATGAGCCAGACCGTATAGTCAAGATTGATGCAAGTCAAACTTTAGAAAGTGTTGTACAAGATAGCTTGGCTGTCTTAAACAAACGATTAAATGACAAATCATGAAAATAGATGAATTAAGAAATCTCCAACCACAGGTTTTTGAACGTTTTGAATCTATACTAGCTCAAAATAAATTAAATCATGCTTATCTTTTTACGGGAAATTTCGCAAGTTTTGATATGGCGCAAACAATAGCGAAAAGCCGTTTTTGCCAAGATAAGAAAGGGGTTTGGCCTTGTGGTGAGTGTCGTGCTTGTCGCTTGATTGCTGAAGAGGATTTTTCTGATGTGATAGTAGTGCGACCACAAAATCAAATCATTAAAACTGAGCGTGTCAGAGAGCTATTGAAGAATTTCTCACAAAGTGGTGTGGAAGGAAATGAGCAAGTCTTTATCATTTGTGAAGCGGAAAAAATGCATATAAATGCGGCTAATTCACTTCTTAAGGTGATTGAGGAGCCCCAAAGCGAGGTCTATATCTTTCTTTTAACAAGCGATGAAAATTTGATTTTGCCAACGATTAAAAGCCGTACACAGGTCTTTCATTTTCCAAAAAATGAGCCTTATCTCTCATCCATGTTGGAAAATGCAGGGATGTTGAAAGATCAAGCAAGCTTGTTAGCTGCCTTCAGTCAAACCCTCGAGGAAGCTGAAAGTTTGCAATCGAGTCAGTTTTTCTTTGATTTAGTGGGACTGAGCCAACGTTTTGTAGAACTGTGTCTATCCAGAAATGATATGGCTTTTTTACAGGTGGCTAAGCTTACTAGCCTATTAGATGATAAAAAAAAGCAGGATCAAGCTTTTCGTATCTTGGAAATTTTATTTTATCAGCAGATACAGACAGCTCTTGGGCGGACTTGCTTAGATGAACTATTTCATGCCCGTAAAATGTGGCAAGCAAATGTGAATTTTCAAAATGCTTTGGAATATATGGTTTTGCAATCAATAGAGCGGGGATAACAGGAGTATATATGGATAAAAGACAATTATTTGATGCTTTGGATGATTTTTCTCAAAATTTACTTGTGACTTTAGCTGAGGTGGAAGCAATCAAAAAGAATCTAAAAAGCATTGTAGAGGAAAATACTGTTCTACGTTTGGAAAATGATAAATTACGTGAACGACTCGGAGAAGTGGAAAGAACGACACCAAACAAAGGTGGTCAGGGACGCGAGAATCTTGAGCGAATTTATTTAGATGGATTTCATATTTGTACAGACTTCTATGGCCAACGTCGAGATAATGATGAAGAAGAATGCGCTTTTTGTAATGAGTTGCTATTCAGGGAGTGATCATGCAGATTCAGAAAAGTTTTAAAGGCGAGTCAGTCTATGGAAAGCTCTATCTGGTAGCCACACCAATTGGCAACATGCAGGATATGAGTAGTCGGATGATAGAGACTCTCCAAAAGGTTCATTATGTAGCAGCTGAGGATACACGAAATACAGGTAGATTATTGGATTATTTTGATATCTCTACTAAGTTAGTCAGTTTTCATGATCATAATTCTAGAGCTAGGATTCCAGAGATCATTGCACTTTTGAAAGAGGGGAACGATGTTGCTCAGGTGTCAGATGCAGGACTTCCCTGTATTTCTGATCCAGGTCATGACTTAGTAAAGGCAGCTATTGCAGAGCATATTGCGGTCATAACAATTCCTGGTCCTTCAGCTGGAATCTCTGCTTTGATTGCAAGTGGATTAGCTCCTCAGCCTCATATTTTTATGGTTTTTTGCCACGAAAGAAAGGGCAACAAAAAGAGTTTTTTGAGAGTAAAAAAGCCTATCCTGAGACACAGATCTTTTATGAATCGCCACATCGTGTAAAAGACACCTTGGAAAATATGTTAGTGGTGTATGGTGATAGACGTGTGGTTTTAGTTCGTGAATTGACGAAGATTTACGAAGAGTACCAGCGTGGTTTCATTTCAGAATTGATAGAGTCTATTGGAGATGCGCCACTTAAGGGTGAGTGTATGATCATTGTAGATGGTGCGAGTGAGGAAAAAGTTGAGAGAACCGAAGAGGAATTACTCGCTGAAATTGATTTTCTTATTGAAACTGGGAGTCAAAAAAGTAAAGCTATTAAGGAAGTAGCAAAAAAATACGGCTTACATAAAAGTGATTTATATGCTAAATATCATAAGTAAAATATCATAGGATTTATCGTGTTTATTATTGATTTAACTTATAAAAAGGACCTAGTAGAAGTTGAAAAATATTTACCAGAGCATATTTCTTTTTTAGATAAATAGTATGCATCTGGCCATTTTATCGCATCAGGACAGAAGAATCCTCGGACTGGTGGGATTATTTTAGTGAATGCAGATAGTAAAGAAACTGTTCAAAAGATTATTTCAGAAGATCCATTTTATATTCAAGAGATTGCAGTATATACCTTCACCGAGTTTTATCCGACAAAGTATTCGCAACACTTCAAGAAAATATTGGATGAGGGTGATGTCTTGTAGAGGAAGCATTTGCTTTCTTTAATAGTAAACAGAGCAATTTCAAGATATTTTGGAATTTTAGACCACAGAAGGCTAGAAATTAATAAGAATTGAGGTAAGTATGTTACAATTTATCGAATATCCTAAATGTTCTACATGTCGCAAAGCTAAGGCCGAACTCAAAGAATTAGGCTTGGATTTTGAAGCGGTGGATATTGTCCAAGATACACCTAGTCGGGACCAACTCCTAGATTGGATTCAGAACTCAGACTTTGAGCTCAAGACCTTTTTCAATACCAGTGGTCTCAAATACCGTGAGCTGGATCTCAAGGAAAAGGTGCCACATTTGACAGCCCAGGAAGCCGCTGATTTGCTGGCGACTGATGGTATGCTGATTAAAAGACCGCTCTTAGTCCGAGATAATCAGATCTTGCAGATTGGCTATCGAAAGGCGTATGCAGAATTGGAATTATAAAGAGAGCTGAGTGACTAGCTTTCGTGGGTTGACTGACTTGCTCAGTTAAGCTTTCACGATTAAATGTCAGTAACTTAATCTTAGAAAGAAGAATCATGGTTTTATCAAAAAAACTGGCTCGTCATGTGATTGAAGAGATTATCGCTCTCTTCCCTGACGCCAAGCCCAGTCTGGATTTTCGCAATCACTTTGAGCTTTTGGTAGCGGTCATGCTGTCGGCTCAGACGACAGATGCTGCAGTCAATAAGGCAACGCCGGCTCTGTTTGAAGCCTATCCTAGTCCACAGGACATGGCTGCGGCTGGTGAAGCAGACATTGCTAAATACATCTCCCGCCTAGGGCTCTACCGCAACAAGGCCAAGTTTTTGAAGAAATGCGCCCAGCAGCTTTTAGACGATTTTGATGGTCAAGTACCACAAACGCGAGCAGAATTGGAAAGTCTAGCTGGTGTTGGTCGCAAGACAGCCAATGTTGTCATGAGTGTGGGCTTTGGTATTCCAGCCTTTGCTGTCGATACCCACGTGGAGCGCATCTGCAAGCACCATGATATCGTTAAAAAGTCAGCAACGCCGCTAGAGGTAGAAAAGCGAGTCATGGATGTCCTTCCACCGGAACGTTGGCTGCCAGCCCATCAGGCAATGATTTACTTTGGACGGGCTATCTGCCATCCTAAAAATCCCGAGTGCGATCACTATCCGCAACTCTATAACTTTAAAGATAGTTAAAAAGCGAGGTCTGATGACTTCGCTTTTATTTGATAGGGAAGAAAGTAAGTAAGATCCAGTAAAATAGCAGAGCAATAGCGCCAATTCCAAGGCCAAATAGAACAGGAAGGATGATTCTTTGGTAGGGAGCTTTACCTCTTTCTTCGGCTTCTTCAATCTCGCTCAGGCTGCGTCCTTGATCATAGGCGACAATCTGTCGATAGGTACGAAGATTATGCTTTTTCTTGAATTTCTCAATGCGTAGGGCGTAGAACATCGCGATAGCAAAAATCAAGCAACTAATAGCGATGCCGTACCAATCCAAATAAAGAATTAGGGGAATGCTGATGATAGGACTGCCAATTAGCAGCAAGCTACAGACCACTCCATCTTTTTGATAGCGCATAAATTCTTGGTCGTGAATAATTTGTTTCATGGTTTCCAAATCTCCTTTTACTAGTTTGTCCAATGACACTTCAAAGACCTTGCTCAGTAAAAGCAGGTTTTGAATATCAGGGTAGGTTGCGCCGCGTTCCCAGTTGGAAATGGATTGACGGCTGACAAAGATTATTTCAGCTAAATCGTCTTGAGATAAATTTTTCTCTTTACGATAGTGCTGGATTTGCTTTCCGACTTGCATAAGATTTCCTCGTTTTCTGATTTTATTCTACTCAATTATACAAAAAATGACTATCAAAGTTCTTTGACATGTTGATTTCATGGGATTTAGCAAAGGTTTTCACCACTGGATTTACAGGTCTGTCAATTCATGTTTCCCCACTGAAAAAGAGGCTAGCAGCCTCCTTTTTATTATTCACTAAATCTTAAAAAATAACCATCTGGATCCAAAATTGCAAATTCATGAGGGTAAATAAAGGTATCTCCTACTCGAAATTCTCTTTTTGTCAGGGGACGATGGATAGGATAGTCAGCTTCCAGCAGTTTTTGGTGGAGCTGAGGAACATCCGCAATGCCAAAGGAAATATTGACACCGCGCCCGAAAGGATAGGTCAGCTGAGCTAATTCTTCTGCGCTGCCTTCTTCTAGCATAAGCTGGCAGTCTTCAAGCGAGAGGAAGAGAAATTTCTCCTCTGGACGCTCGTATTCGACAGAGAATCCTAGCAAGTCGCAGTAGAAGTGGCGTGATTTTTCGATGTCAGATACTACAAATTCAGGAATGACAGCTTGATAGTCCATTCGTTTTCTCCTTAGAGCTCAATCTCCATGACAATGGGTGTGTGGTCTTGGCGCGCACCGGAGTCAATCATATCAGACTTGGTTACCTTGTCAGCTACACGATTGCTGGTCAGCCAGTAGTCGATTCTCCAGCCTGTATTGTTGATTTTAGAAGTCTTGCTGCGTTGCGCCCACCAAGTGTATTGGTCAGGGATATCGCCGTGTAAGTGGCGGAAGGTATCGGTGAAGCCTTTAGCTAGCAGGTTGGTGAAGCCAGCACGTTCTTCGTCGGTAAAGCCTGGTGAACGGCGGTTGCTGGCTGGATTGGCCAAGTCGATTTCCTTGTGGGCAACGTTGTAGTCGCCAGTGGCGAGGACTGGTTTTTGTTGATCTAGTGTTGCCAAGTATTCAGCGTATTTGACATCCCAGACTTGACGGTCTTCTAGGCGTTTAAGACCGTCGCCAGCATTAGGCGTATAGACTTGAGTGACGAAGAAGTCGTCAAATTCCAGTGTGATAATGCGACCTTCGACATCCATGGTTGATGGAGCGCCGATTTCTGGGAAGGTGACGATTGGTGATAGCTCTTTTTTGTAGAGGAACATGGTCCCTGCATAGCCTTTGCGGGCGGGCTCTTGAGAGGAGCGCCAAGTGTTTTTGTAGTCTGGAAAAAGATTTGTCAAAATCTCCAAGTGCTTTTTAGTCGGTCCTGTCGCAGCTAATTTTGTTTCCTGAATGGCGATAATATCTGCGTTTTCAGCTTGCAAGGTTTGAAGGACAGCTTGAGAAAGCTGAGCGCGGGCAGAATCACTGGTCAATGCAGCGTTGAGAGAGTCAATGTTCCAAGAGATGAGTTTCATAAAATTTCCTTTTCTAGTAAAATTTACTGAGTTTATTATAACAAAATTTAGAACTGATTTATAGCAAAGTGATTGTAAGAAAGCTTGAAAAATAATGAAAAATTTTCTATAATTATCCTAGAAAAATAGAGGGAAGAAACCATGAAATTCTATTCTTATGATTATGTTTTGAGCCAGATTAGCCAGCAAAACTGGGTGACAGTTGCGCTTTCTGTCTTGCTTCTGCTTGTGACAGGATTTTTTGCTTTTAAGGCCTATCGCAATAAGCGTGATTCAAAATTTCGAGAACTAGCCATTATCTCTGTTTTGGCTTTGGTAGCCATGGTCTTGATTGGTATTAGTAATTTTCAAACTGACCAAGCCTCTAATAACCAGTTTCAAACCTCTCTGCATTTTATCGAGGTCATTTCAAAAGACTTGGGTGTGGATAAGTCGGAGGTCTATGTCAATACTTCAGCCGCAACAGATGGAGCGATTTTGAAGGTCGGAAAGAACTTTTATCGGGCTATGAGCGGCAGTGAGCCGGATAAATATCTGCTTGAAAAAATTGACTTGCATAAGACAACAGATATCGAAATAGTGGAGGTTGAAAAATGACATTGAATTTTCTTGAAATCCTAATTAAGCTAGCGCTGGGGCTTTTCTCGCTGGTTTTTGTCATCAATGTGACGGGAAAAGGCAATCTAGCGCCAAATTCAGCGATCGACCAGATTCAAAACTATGTCCTTGGTGGTATTATCGGTGGGGTGATTTATAATAGCTCTATTAACATTCTTCAGTATGCTGTCATTCTCATCATGTGGACTATCTTGATCTTAACCCTAAAGTGGCTCAATAACAATGTCCGTGCTGTTAAGCATTTGATTGATGGCAAGCCGACAACGTTGATTCAGCATGGGAAATTGAGTCCCGAAGCCTGCCGTTCTGTTGGTCTTTCAGCAGCAGATGTAGCTTTGAAGTTGCGCAGCCAAGGCATTTTCCAGCTCAAGCAGGTCAAACGGGCGGTTATAGAGCAAAACGGCCAGCTGATTATTGTACAGGCTGGTGAAGAGAATCCTAAATATCCCCTTATCACAGATGGTGTTGTCCAAATTGATATTTTGGAGTCTATTGATAAAACAGAAGAGTGGCTGGTGGAGAGACTGGCTAAAGACGGCTATACTGATATTTCAAATATCTTCATTGCAGAATATGAGAGTGGAAATTTGAATGTTGTGACCTATTAAACCTAGGATTTTTTCTAGGTTTTTATTTATGTTATAAATGAATGTCTTTTCGCAAACCCTGCAAAATATGGTATAATGAGATGTTATCAAAAAAGGTTTCATTAGCCTTGAAAGGATTAAAAAATGACTGAAAAACAATCGTTTTATATTACAACCCCTATCTACTATCCGTCTGGTAAACTTCATATCGGGTCTGCCTATACAACTATTGCCTGTGATGTTTTGGCTCGCTACAAGCGTCTCATGGGCTATGATGTCTTTTATCTGACAGGTCTAGATGAGCACGGTCAAAAGATTCAGCAAAAAGCGGAAGAAGCTGGTATCAGTCCTCAAGCTTATGTCGATGGTATGGCAGTTGGGGTCAAGGAACTCTGGAAATTGTTAGACATTTCTTACGATAAATTTATCCGGACGACCGATGACTATCACGAAAAGGTTGTGGCTGACGTCTTTGAACGTCTTTTAGCCCAAGATGATATCTACTTGGGTGAATATTCAGGCTGGTATTCTGTATCTGATGAGGAATTCTTTACTGAAAGCCAGTTGGCAGAAGTCTTCCTTGATGAAAATGGGAAAGTAACCGGCGGAATTGCGCCGTCTGGACATGAAGTGGAGTGGGTATCAGAAGAGTCTTACTTCCTTCGCCTCAGCAAATACCAAGACCGCTTGGTAGAATTTTTCAAATCTCAACCAGACTTTATCACACCTGATGGTCGTCTTAATGAAATGTTGAAAAACTTCATCGAGCCAGGCTTGGAAGACCTAGCCGTATCTCGGACAACCTTTACTTGGGGCGTGCCTGTGCCATCTAATCCTAAACACGTTGTCTACGTTTGGATTGATGCCCTGCTCAACTATGCGACGGCCCTTGGCTATGGTCAGGATGATCATGCTAACTATGATAAATTCTGGAACGGAACAGTCTTCCACATGGTAGGAAAAGACATCCTTCGTTTCCACTCTATCTACTGGCCAATCCTGCTCATGATGCTGGATATTAAGCTGCCTGACCGCTTGATTGCCCACGGTTGGTTTGTTATGAAGGATGGCAAGATGTCCAAGTCTAAGGGGAATGTCGTCTATCCAGAAATGCTGGTAGAACGCTATGGACTAGACCCTCTTCGTTACTACCTCATGCGTAGTCTTCCTGTTGGTTCAGACGGAACTTTTACACCTGAGGACTATGTAGGTCGTATCAACTATGAATTGGCTAATGACCTTGGAAATCTCCTTAACCGTACTGTTTCCATGATTAACAAGTACTTTGACGGTCAAGTACCAGCCTACGAAGAAAATGTGACAGACTTTGATGGAGCGCTGGCTCAGGTGGCAGCTGAATCTATCGCTGACTACTACAAACACATGGATGCAGTAGACTACCCACGGGCGTTGGAAGCAGTCTGGACGCTCATCTCCCGCACCAATAAATACATCGATGAAACTGCTCCTTGGGTTCTGGCTAAGGATGAAGCCAAGGTCAAAGAACTGGCAGCAGTTATGAGCCACTTGGCAGCTAGCCTTCGTGTTGTTGCTCACATGATTGAGCCATTCATGATGGAAACGAGCAAGGCTGTCCTCAGTCAACTAGGCTTGCCTCAAGCTACGTCTCTGGAAAACCTAGCAATTGACCAGCTCCCAGCAGGTCTGACAGTCGTAGAAAAAGGAACACCAATCTTCCCACGTCTCGATATGGAAGAAGAAATTGCTTATATCAAAGAACAAATGGAAGGCAACAAACCTGCGGTTGAAAAAGAATGGAATCCAGAAGAAGTCGAGCTCAAACTTAACCGCAAGGAAATCAAGTTTGACGACTTTGATAAGGTAGAAATCCGTGTCGCAGAAGTCAAAGAAGTTTCTAAAGTCGAAGGATCCGATAAGCTTCTTCAGTTCCGCTTGGACGCAGGAGACGGTGAGGATCGTCAAATCCTCTCAGGTATTGCTAAATACTATCCAAATGAACAAGAACTGGTTGGTAAGAAAGTTCAAATCGTAGCCAACCTCAAACCCCGCAAAATGATGGGGCACATCAGCCAAGGCATGATTCTTTCAGCTGAACACGGCGACCAACTGACCCTTCTTACAGTGGATGAGAAAGTACCAAATGGAAGTTTGATTGGATAGGAGCTTGATGTTTAAAAGCTATTCCAATGCTTTCTTGAAGATGCTTTAATGAACTTCCCCTCAGCATATGCTAGGGGATTTTAAAAATCGTATTTTGTTTAAAACAAACAAATAATATGGAAAAAAACAGAAAAAAGAGTTATAATAAACAAAACCAGAGTGCAGAGAGGCTAAAGTATGGGCAAAAATAAGAGACAGGATGAAATAGTTAAGCTAGTGGATCGAGCTGGGACAGTGACGGTTGCTGAGATTGTAGAGTGCATGAAGGTTTCAGATATGACGGTTCGTCGGGACTTAATTGAGCTGGAAAACAAAGGACTTCTGACTCGTGTTCACGGTGGAGCTAAAAGTAATCAGCATCTTAAGTATAGAGAAATTCCTCATGAAGAGAAGCTTTATCAGAATATCGAGGCCAAGCGGACAGTTGCAAAAAAGGCTGTGGGGCTTATTGAAGATGGCGATACCATTTTTCTTGGGCCGGGGACTTCTGTGGAGGTGCTGGCTGAGGAAATCAGCAATCAGAATCTGCGCGTGATTACCAACTGTCTTCCGATCTTTCATGATCTTCTGAAGAAGAAGTCGGATACCTTCAAAGTCTTTCTACTTGGTGGGGAGATGCGGGAAGCGACTCAAGCCTTTGTCGGTGAGATGACCAATGTCATCATGGATAAGATGTACTTTACTAAGATGTTTTTCAGTGGCAATGGTATCAAAAACGGGCAGATTATGACCTCTTCTTTTGAAGAGGCCTATACTCAGAAGCTAGCTTTGGATCGTTCGACAGAGACCTACCTGCTGATTGATTCTTCTAAAATTGGCAAGGAAGATTTCACTTCTATCTGTCCTTTGGCTGATATTACAGCTGTTATCACAGACCAGGTGTCTGAAAATGCTCAGGAAGAACTGGAAGTTTATACCAAGATTATTTCCTAGTTTATTTTAAATGGATGAAAAAATTATCAAAAAGCTCTTTTTAGGGCTTTTTTGTTTATTTTAATCATCTTTAAAACATTTTGATTAAAACGAACAGAAATCTGTTGACAAATAACTTTTAAAGGAGTATAGTATGCTTATAGGAAACAGAAAATGTTTTTTATAAACAATAATCTGTGCAAAAAATCAAACAAAGGAGAATGCTCATGGCAATTATTATTGGAGCAGATGCTGCTGGAAGCAAGCTGAAAGATGTGGTCAAGGATTTTCTCGTCGGAGAAAACTTTGAAGTAGTCGATGTGACGAAAGAAGATCAGGATTTTGTTGATGTGACCCTTGCTGTTGCAGCGGAGATGAATAAACAAGAGGAAAATCTTGGTATTGTCATTGACGCTTATGGGGCTGGTCCATTCATGGTAGCGACTAAAATCAAAGGTATGGTTGCAGCAGAGGTTTCTGACGAACGCTCTGCTTATATGACCCGAGGCCATAACAACTCTCGTATGATTACGATGGGTTCTGAAATCGTTGGTGAAGGGCTGGCTAAGAACATTGCTAAAGGCTTTGTCAATGGTAAATACGACGGTGGCCGTCACCAAATCCGGGTCGACATGCTCAACAAGATGTGCTAATAAAAGGAGAAATCAAATGAAAATTGCAATTGGATGTGACCATATCGTTACCAATGAAAAAATGGCAGTCTCAGATTTTCTAAAATCAAAAGGCCATGAAGTTCTTGATTTTGGTACTTATGACCATACTCGTACTCACTATCCAATCTTTGGTAAAAAAGTAGGAGAAGCAGTTGTTAGAGGACAAGCTGATATTGGTGTTTGTATTTGCGGTACAGGTGTCGGTATCAACAACGCTGTAAATAAGGTGCCTGGTGTTCGTTCAGCTTTGGTACGTGACATAACTTCAGCTCTCTATGCTAAGGAAGAACTCAACGCCAATGTTATTGGTTTTGGTGGAAAAATTACTGGTGAGCTCCTCATGTGTGATATCATTGAAGCTTTCATCCATGCGGAGTACAAGCCAACTGAAGAAAATAAAAAATTGATCGCAAAAATTGAGCACGTTGAGACTCACAATGCTCATCAAACAGATGCCAACTTCTTTACAGAATTTCTTGAAAAATGGGATCGTGGAGAGTACCAAGATTAGAGAGGTAGCTAGATGATTCTTACAGTGACCATGAATCCTTCTATCGATATTTCCTATCCCTTAGAAGAATTGAAAATAGATACTGTTAATCGTGTTTCAGAAGTCAGTAAGACAGCGGGGGGCAAGGGTCTCAACGTAACCAGGGTCTTGGCGGAAATTGGAGACAATGTCGCTGCGACGGGCCTGATTGGTGGGATTAATGGAGAGTTCTTATTACAAAACCTTCATCCTAATGTTAGACAATGCTTTTATAAGATTTCGGGAGATACGAGAAACTGTATTGCTATCTTACACGAAGGTAAGCAAACAGAAATCCTGGAAGCCGGTCCGACTATTACAGCAGATGAGGCGAGGGATTTCCAAGAACACTTCCGGTCTTTGATGGCTGAGGCGGATGTTGTCAGTATCTCGGGCAGTCTGCCAGCGGGCCTGCCGACAGACTACTATGTCCAGCTGATTGAAATGGCTAATCAAGCTGGCAATAAGGTGGTGCTGGATTGCTCTGGGGCAGCTCTGGAAGCTGTGCTCAAATCAGATGTCAAACCAACTGTCATCAAGCCTAATAATGAGGAACTTTCTCAGTTATTGGGGCGCGAAGTTTCCAAAGATTTGGATGAGTTAAAAGCTGTCCTTTCAGAACCGCTATTTGAAGGAATCGAGTGGATCATCGTATCTCTTGGTGCAGACGGAGCTTTTGCCAAACACTGGGACACTTTCTATAAAGTAGATATTCCTAAAATCCAAGTGGTCAATCCAGTTGGCTCTGGCGACTCAACTGTTGCAGGGATTTCTTCGGCCTTGAGTCATCAAGCAGACGATGCCTCTCTGCTCAAAAAGGCAAATGTTCTCGGCATGCTCAATGCCCAAGAAAAAATGACTGGTCATGTCAACGTTGAAAACTACGATGGCCTATACAATCAAATCACAGTAAAAGAGGTATAAAGAATGGTATTAACAGAACAAAAACGCAAGTACATGGAAAAACTTTCTGATGAGAATGGCATCATTTCTGCCTTGGCATTTGACCAACGTGGTGCTTTGAAACGCCTCATGGCTCAACACCAGGAAGCAGAACCAACAGTAGCTCAAATGGAAGAACTGAAAGTTTTGGTCGCAGAAGAGCTGACTCCTTATGCTTCATCTATGCTGCTGGATCCTGAGTATGGACTGCCTGCTACTAAGGCTTTGGACAAGAATGCTGGTTTGCTATTGGCCTATGAAAAGACAGGTTATGATACTTCTAGTACCAAGCGCCTGCCAGACTGTCTGGATGTTTGGTCAGCGAAACGCATCAAAGAACAAGGTGCAGATGCAGTGAAATTCCTTCTTTACTATGATGTAGACAGCTCTGAAGAACTCAACCAGCAAAAGCAGGCTTATATCGAGCGTGTGGGTTCAGAGTGTGTGGCAGAAGATATTCCTTTCTTCCTTGAAATCTTGGCTTACGATGAAAAGATTGCGGATGCTTCCAGCGCTGAGTACGCTAAAGTGAAACCTCACAAGGTTATCGGTGCCATGAAGGTCTTCTCAGATCCACGTTTCAACATTGATGTCTTGAAAGTGGAAGTTCCAGTCAATGTTAAATACGTTGAAGGCTTTGGCGATGGTGAAGTGGTTCATACTAAAGAACAAGCTGCTGCCTTCTTCAAGGAACAGGATGAAGCAACTAACCTGCCATACATCTATTTGAGTGCGGGTGTATCTGCGAAACTTTTCCAAGAAACACTTGTTTTCGCTCATGAGTCAGGTGCTAACTTCAACGGCGTTCTTTGCGGACGTGCGACTTGGGCTGGCAGTGTCAAAGACTACATTGAGCAAGGCGAAGAGGCAGCTCGCAAGTGGCTTCGTACAACAGGATTTGAAAATATTGATGAGCTCAACAAGGTTCTTCAAAAAACATCTACCTCTTGGAAAGAAAGAGCTTAAAATTTGTTAAAAAATAAATAAAGTAAGGGTTTACATTCTGAGACTGATATGCTATAATGAAGTCAGGAATTGAATAGGGTGAGCGTTACTAAGTTGGATTAGGCGTGACCGCAAATAAATTGAGGGAAGATATAGCCTCGGTTTGTTTGTGGTCTTTTTGTTTTGCCAGAACCCTAGAAAATGAAGAGGAGGAGATATGTATCGAATCATACATCCTATGAACAACAATGTTGCTCTAGCCAAACATGAAAATGGTGAAGAGGTTGTTCTGATTGGCAGTGGCATAGCTTTTAATAAAAAGAAGGGTGACATCGTTCTGGAAAGTAAGATTGAGAAAATTTTTCGCCTAAGAACGGAAGAGTCTAAAGAAAACTTTTTGGCCTTGCTCAAAGATGTTCCGCTAGACTTTATCACAGTGACTTATGATGTGATTGACACCCTTTCTAAGAAGTATGATTACCCTGTCCAGGAGTATATCTATGTCACGCTGACGGATCACATCTACTGTTCTTATCAGGCTGTGCAGCAGGGGCGGTACAAGGAGAGTGACCTGCCGGATGCTTCTGACAAATACCCTGTTCCTTATCAGATTGCTCAGGAAGCCGTAGCGATATACCGTGAGCGGTTGTTGGATCATTTCCCTAGCGACGAGGTCAATCGCATTGCTTATCACTTTATCAATGCCGAAGGGGAGACCAATCCTGAGGGACAAAGCCATTTGGGCAGGCGAAAAGATATTCTGGCTGCAGTTGAGACAGAGCTGAAGAAAAATGGCATTAAAAGAAGTGCAGAAAACAGCAACTTTTATGACCGTTTTATGATTCATCTGAACTACTTTTTGGACTATCTGGACAGAAGCCGTGATGACAATGTTTCCCTGCTGGAAATGGAAAGTCAGATCCAGATGACCTATCCTCAAGCCTATCAGGTCGGAAGTGATATTTACCAAATCATTGCCCAGAAGACGGGAATTGATCTCTACCGCAGCGAACGGGTCTACCTGGTGTTGCATATTCAACGTCTTTTATAAATAGAAAACAATAATAACATTTTACATAAGAATACAAGGAGGAACTCTCATGAATAGAGAAGAAGTAACATTGCTCGGTTTTGAAATTGTAGCCTACGCTGGTGACGCTCGCTCCAAGCTCTTGGAAGCTTTGAAAGCTGCAGAGGCTGGGGATTTTGCTAAGGCAGATGCCTTGGTAGAAGAAGCCAATAGCTGCATCGCCGAAGCTCACCATGCTCAGACCAGTCTCTTGACAAAAGAAGCGGCTGGTGAGGACTTGGCTTACAGTGTGACCATGATGCACGGGCAAGACCACCTAATGACTACCATCTTACTAAAAGATATGATGCACCATTTAATTGAACTATACAAAAGAGGAGTAAAATAATGAACAAACTCATCGGACTTATTGAGAAAGGGAAGCCTTTCTTTGAGAAGATTTCTCGGAATATCTATCTCCGTGCTATTCGGGATGGCTTTATTGCTGGTATGCCAGTCATCCTCTTCTCATCTATTTTTATCTTGATTGCCTATGTGCCAAATGCTTGGGGCTTCCACTGGTCTAAGGACATTGAAACTTTCCTAATGACCCCTTATAGCTATTCGATGGGGATTCTGGCTTTCTTTGTGGGAGGGACCACTGCAAAGGCGCTGACAGACTCTGTCAATCGCGACTTGCCTGCGACAAACCAGATTAACTTCTTGTCTACTATGCTGGCTTCTATGGTCGGCTTCCTCCTCATGGCGGCTGAACCTGCCAAGGAAGGTGGCTTCCCTAACTGCCTTCATGGGAACGAAAGGTCTTTTGACAGCTTTCATCGCAGCCTTTGTTACGGTTAATGTCTACAAGGTTTGTGTGAAAAATAATGTCACCATCCGCATGCCAGAAGAAGTTCCACCAAATATTTCCCAAGTATTTAAAGACTTGATTCCATTTACTGTCTCAGTCGTTCTGCTCTACGGTTTGGAACTGCTTGTTAAAGCAAGTCTGGGAGTAACCGTTGCGGAATCCATCGGAACGCTTCTTGCTCCGCTTTTCTCAGCTGCGGATGGCTATCTGGGAATCACGCTTATCTTTGGTGCTTATGCTTTCTTCTGGTTCGTGGGAATTCACGGTCCGTCTATCGTTGAGCCTGCCATTGCTGCCATTACTTATGCCAATATCGATGCCAACTTGGCTCTGGTACAAGCTGGTCAGCATGCGGATAAGGTCATCACTTCTGGTACTCAAATGTTCATCGTTACCATGGGTGGTACTGGTGCGACATTGATTGTTCCATTCCTCTTCATGTGGATCTGTAAGTCCGAGCGTAACCGTGCGATTGGACGGGCATCTGTTGTCCCAACTTTCTTTGGTGTCAATGAGCCCATTCTCTTTGGTGCTCCAATCGTACTGAATCCGATTTTCTTTATTCCATTTATCTTTGCACCTATCGCAAACGTATGGATTTTCAAATTCTTTGTTGATACATTAAACATGAACTCCTTCTCAGCCAACCTTCCTTGGGTGACACCTGGACCGCTGGGAATTGTGCTGGGTACCAACTTCCAGCTTCTGTCCTTTGTTCTTGCAGCCCTCCTTGTCGTAGTAGATGTGATTATTTACTATCCATTTGTCAAGGTTTATGACGAACAAATCCTAGAAGAAGAACGTTCTGGCAAAGCCAACGATGCTCTTAAAGAAAAAGTAGCAGCCAACTTTAATACTGCTAAAGCGGATGCTATCCTTGAAAAAGCAGGAGTGAATGAAGAAGCTCCAGCTCAAAACAATATTAGCGAAGAAACCAATGTTCTGGTGCTCTGTGCAGGCGGTGGTACTAGTGGATTACTGGCCAACGCTTTGAATAAAGCAGCAGCTGAATACAATGTTCCTGTCAAAGCAGCAGCGGGTGGATATGGTGCTCACCGTGAAATGTTGCCTGAGTTTGACCTGGTTATCCTAGCTCCTCAAGTTGCTTCCAACTTTGAAGACATGAAGGCAGAAACTGATAAATTGGGGATCAAGCTAGCTAAGACCGAAGGCGCCCAATACATCAAACTAACCCGTGATGGTAAAGGAGCTCTGGCCTTCGTTCAGGAGCAATTCAAGAACTAAATCTGTTTATTTGAGATGAAGCAACTTGATAAGATCTAGTCAAGCTTGACTTCATCTCAAATGCTATTGAAAGGAAAATAAGATGACAAAAAGCTTACCTAAAGATTTTATTTTCGGTGGTGCAACAGCGGCCTATCAAGCTGAGGGAGCAACCCACACAGATGGAAAAGGACCTGTTGCCTGGGATAAATACCTTGAAGATAACTACTGGTACACGGCAGAACCTGCCAGCGACTTTTACCATAAGTACCCTGTGGATCTGAAATTGGCTGAGGAGTATGGCGTCAATGGGATTCGGATTTCCATTGCTTGGTCACGGATTTTCCCGACGGGCTATGGCGAGGTCAATCCAAAAGGTGTGGAATTTTACCATAATCTTTTCGCAGAATGCCACAAGCGTCATGTAGAACCTTTTGTAACCCTTCATCACTTTGATACACCAGAGGCTCTTCATTCAAATGGCGATTTCCTTAATCGGGAAAATATTGAGCACTTTGTGGACTATGCAGCTTTCTGTTTTGAAGAATTTCCAGAAGTGCGCTATTGGACGACTTTCAATGAAATTGGTCCCATTGGTGATGGTCAGTACTTAGTAGGAAAATTCCCTCCAGGTATCCAGTATGACTTGGCCAAGGTTTTCCAATCCCATCACAACATGATGGTGTCCCATGCCCGTGCTGTTAAGCTCTATAAGGAGAAGGGCTACAAGGGTGAAATTGGTGTTGTTCATGCACTTCCGACAAAATATCCTTATGATCCAGAAAATCCAGCAGATGTCAGAGCGGCAGAATTGGAAGATATTATTCATAACAAGTTCATCTTAGATGCGACTTATCTGGGATACTATTCAGATGTAACTTTGGCAGGAGTGAATCATATCCTTAAGGTCAATGGTGGTCAGCTGGATCTACGAGATGAAGACTTTGCAGCTCTAGAAGCAGCTAAAGACCTCAATGACTTCCTTGGCATCAACTACTATATGAGTGATTGGATGCGCGACTTTGACGGTGAAACAGAAATTATCCATAACGGAAAAGGCGAAAAGGGAAGTTCCAAGTACCAGATTAAGGGTGTAGGGCGCAGAGAATCTCCAACCCATATACCAAAAACTGATTGGGATTGGATTATCTATCCGCAAGGTCTTTATGATCAGATCATGCGGATTAAGAAAGATTATCCAAACTACAAGAAAATCTATATCACAGAAAATGGACTGGGTTATAAAGATGAATTTGTGGACAATACGGTTTACGACGATGCTCGCATTGACTACGTCAAGCAGCATCTGGAAGTTTTATCCGATGCGATTGCGGACGGGGCTAATGTCAAGGGCTACTTTATCTGGTCTCTGATGGATGTCTTTTCTTGGTCTAACGGTTATGAAAAGCGCTACGGCTTATTCTACGTAGACTTTGAAACGCAGGAACGCTATCCTAAGAAATCCGCTCACTGGTATAAGAAACTAGCTGAAACACAAATGATAGAATAAAAAAGCAAAACTCCCATCCTTAGCTGAATGAAATCGGCTAAGATAGGAGTTTTTTTACTCTTCATCATCTGCCAAATAATCAGAGCATCCAAGAGGAGGTAAAGCTCAGACTGGCGTTAAAAGAGAAGGAAAGTGTATTTTTAACTTTTCATATAGTCTCAGGCACGACTAAGTTCATTTTATGATTTATCATTATGAAAAGGCAAATTTTTGGTGATTTCTGATAAATTATCTTTGACATCTTGAACGAATTTTCCTGGGTGGAGGAGGGATATGTCGTCTTTCCAAGACTGATAGCGCATGTCTACTAAGAGCTTGGTGAGGCGTGTTAGCATTTCTTTTTCTTCAGTTGATAGTGCACCGGCGTTTTTAAAAATATCCAGTACTTTTTGAGCGTTTTCTATTTTTGAAAAATCATTAATCGAAGTGATGCCTGCATCTAAAATCAAGCCAAAAAAGAGGTCGAAAAAGTCTTTTAATTCAGCGTCAGGTGTGTCTTTTACCCATCTTTTCAGTGTTCGATCAGTTTGAAGGCTATCAGGATTGAGGCAATCAAGTAAGACAAAGTTTTCGTCCTTGATTTGCCAAGAAAAGGTATCATGCTGAGAAATACCCCCAATAGCCGTACTTTTGATAATCTCGATTTCCTTCGGAGTTTCTAGCATCATGCCTACAATGGAGCCTTGAGGAATAAAAGAATGGATTTTGGAGACGATTTCTTTATATCCCGAGCTTTCAATGATCGAACGATTTAGACCAGGAGCATCATAGCTATAGATGCTTTGGATTCTTTTTTGTAAATGGGCTTCAACTTGACTAGCAGCATAGGAGGCAAGATTTCCTCCTTTGGAATGACCTGTTAAGATAAAGTGGCCATCCAGCGAGCGTAGGGCTTCTTGTAGATATTTTTTAGCATTTTTTTGAGCAGGCACATGATCCATATAGGTCATATGGAAATCTTCTTTCCAACCAATAATCGAGTCATCGGTTCCACGATAGACTAATACATAAGTAGCTGGCTTTGATTGGATGCAATAGAGCATAGCAGCAAATTGTTTTTCAATATCAGGGTCAATATCATTTACATAGCCAAAGAGCTTGATATTCTTAAAACGTTTGGATTGGCTAGCTTTTTCTAATAATTCTAAACGATTACGAGTATGAAGCATAGAAATCTCTTGTGAAACATTCTTTGCTGCCTCACAGAGACGTTTGCTCAAATCGATCTTTAATTCTCTTTCTACTATCCCATCAAAAGAAAGATAAGTCAATTCCGTTAAAATAAGTAGATCCAGTTCGTTAAAGGGGCGATCGTAGATACTGTCATATTGTACTTGGTTTAGATAATCAAGAATATTATTCATAAACATAAAGCCTTTCCAGGAGAGTTTACTGTTAGTATAGCACATTTTGCTGGGTCTTTGCTATAATAGAGGGAGAACTGCTGAGAGGACATAGAATATGCATAAAATAATGTTGGTAGAGGATGATTCAGTCATTCGTCAAATGATCAAAAAAATGCTGGAACAATGGGGCTATCAAGTTTTAGTGATAGAAGATTTTATGGAAGTGTTGACTACTTTTGTCAAGGAAGAGCCTCAACTAGTCTTGATGGATATTGGACTTCCGCTTTTTAATGGCTATCATTGGTGTCAGGAGATTCGCAAGATTTCAACGGTCCCGATTATGTTTTTATCCTCAAGAGATCAAGCCATGGATATTGTCATGGCGATTAATATGGGGGCAGATGATTATGTTACCAAGCCTTTTGATCATAATGTATTTCTAGCAAAAGTTCAGGGACTTTTACGACGTTCTTATGAATTTGGTACGGATCAAAACCTCTTAGAGCATCGAGGAGTCATTCTAAATCTAAAGTCGATGGATATGATGTATCAAGGACAAATCATTACACTCACTAAAAATGAATTTCAAATATTACGTATTTTATTTGAGCGAGCAGGGAGCATTGTTGAGCGGGAAGACTTAATGAAAGAGTTGTGGAATAGTGATTTTTTCATTGATGATAATACTTTGTCGGTTAATGTAGCCCGACTTCGAAAAAAACTAGAGGAATCTGGTTTGGCAAACTTTATTGAAACAAAAAAAGGAATTGGGTACGGTCTAACAAATGGACATGCGGAATAATGTTTTCTTTATCAGATATTATCTTTATTCGAGGCGGTATTTCTTTTTACAATATCTGATTTTCTTTGGCATACTTGTATTTTTTAATTTTCTATTTGAAGATAGTCGCGTGATTCTCCAGTATGTCTTGATGGTTTTACTATTCTTATCCTGTTTGATTCTTTGGATGGATGTCTGGGTGTCTTTTAAAAACTTTCGCTCTCAGTGTCTATATGAGGATAGCAGAGCCCAAAGCGCTATAGAAGCATTGCTGTTAGAGAAGGTTCAAAGATTGGAAGTAAAAGAGCAGGAGAGAACGACTTTTGAGCGAGAACGCTATAATGATTTGATGGACTATTATACTTTGTGGGCTCATCAAATTAAAACTCCCATTGCAGCAAGCTCTTTATTGGTACAAGATTTAGAAGAACAGGATACCAAAAAACAGCTAGGACAAGAGCTTTTTAAGATTGAATCTTATGTCAATCTAGTCTTACAGTATCTACGTTTGGAGAGCTTTCATGATGACTTGGTATTGAACAAGGAAAATCTAGAAAATCTCGTCAAAGAAGTGGTTAAAAAATATGCGATTTTCTTTATTCAGAAAGGTCTGACATTAAATCTTCATGATTTGAATAGAACTATTGTGACCGATAAAAAGTGGTTTATGATTATCTTAGAACAGGTTCTATCCAATAGTCTAAAGTATACTCAAACAGGTGGAATAGAGATTTATTGTCAAGGGGATACTCTGTACTTGAAAGATACAGGTCTTGGAATTAAAGATAGTGATATTTTACGTGTCTTTGAACGAGGATTTTCCGGGTACAATGGTCGGTTGACCCATCAATCATCTGGCCTAGGTCTCTACTTGTCTAAGAAAATTGCAAATCAGTTGGGAAACTCTCTAGCCTTGGAGTCCCAGGTAGGGGAGGGCACTACTGTAAAAATTGGATTAGCTGAAAAGCGATTAGTGATCGAGTGAGGGAAGGTATGCTAGTTGTATATGATAGTTTAACAGGATGTGGAAAGGAATTTGCTAAAGACTTGGGACAACCCACTCAGTCTGTTTTAAAGCGGCTCGATCAACCTTGTATACTAGTTACACGAAATAGTGGTTTGGGCCAAATTCCTTGGACGACCAAGCGTTTTATCAAAAAGTACGCACCATTGATTCGTGGTTTTGTAATGAATGGAGATCAAAAGCGCTATCCAAAAACCTTTTGTGGGGCAACAGATAAGATTAGAGAACAATACGGTCTACATCATATCTGTAATATCCATCGCTCAGGGGATGAGAAGGATCGAACATTTGTCAAAGAATGGTTACTGGCAAATATTCTGGACTAACCTGGCATTTATGCTTAGAAATAGGATAAAAGACAGAGAGTGGGACAGAAATCGGTAATTCGTTAGAATTCGATTTCGTCGTCCCACCTCCGCACAGTTGAGTAGGGCTGTAAAAGCTGATGAAATCAGCGTAGTAGAGCCCACTCAACCACTGCGTCTTGCTCGACAATCCAAAGACAATTGAGAGGCTAGGACTTTGTCTTCAATCTGAACCTTACAAGATTGTAAGGTTTTTCTTTAAAATTGAAAGGTTATGTTATGGTGCGCCTTCTTTTTTTCTTGTATGATAGAGTCAGAAAGAAAAAGGAGAAGATAGATGATGAAAAAAGTAAAAGGTGTTGATGGTTTTCAAATCAAACTTGTCATGGCACTATTGATGGTGCTTGATCATATTGATAAGATTCCAGGCTTATTGACTGGGGATTGGGCGGGTATCTTTCATGCAGTGACTCGCTGTGTTGGTGTCTGGTTTGCATTTGCTGCGGTAGAAGGCTTTATCCATACGCGAAGTCGCATACTTTATAATGCGCGCCTCTTTTTATGGGCAACGATTATGTTTGTAGGAAATAAGGTTTTAGATTTATTGCTTTATTCAAAAGGCATTTACAATTCCAATAATATATTTTTGACACTAGCTTGTGGTGTCTTGACATTGGGAATTTTCTTTGGATTTTCTAAAAATGACAGAAAAGTTTTTCCGATCAATAAGTGGGTTCGGTATAGCTTAGGTGTTTTAATACTTGGAGTAGCAGCCTTTTTAACAGAAGGTGGTATGGTGCTTCTACCTTTTATGCTCATTACCTATGCTTTTAGGGAAAAAGAAAGTCTACGCAATCTACTCTATCTAGCATTGGCCTTCCTCCTTTTTTGCATGAGTATACAAGTTTACCCGACTTTAGGAGAAACAATTTCGATGATGCTGTATAATTCAGATTGGTTATTTATTGCGGTGTTGCCTTTCTTATATGTCTACAATGGCGAGCGCGGTTATACTGGAAAGTGGGGGAAATATTTCTTTTATATTTTTTATCCAGCACATTTGTGGTTGATTTCCTTGATCGCTTTTTTAGTCAAATAAATTGAATCTTACAAAAATGTAAGATTGTAGACTATAATGTAAGGATAAGTCATGGATAAGTAGTCCTAAATTCGATAAAATAGAGTAAAGATGTAAAAAGATTTTTTTATGGTGAGGTAAAAGAGAAATATCTCAAGTGCCTCCTCGCAAAGAAACCGAATTGACAAAGTTTGGCTATGAAGTTAGCCAATCCGCTCAACAGCTATACGTAGGATTTTAAAAAGGAGAAAAGATGACACTACTAGATGTACAACATGTGAAAAAAGTTTATAAAACACGCTTCCAAGGCAATCAAGTCGAAGCGCTCAAGGATATCCATTTTACAGTGGATAAAGGCGACTATGTAGCCATCATGGGTGAGTCAGGCTCAGGTAAGTCGACACTCCTCAATATCTTGGCCATGCTGGATAAGCCCACAGAAGGGAAAGTTTATCTGAACGGAACCGACACAGCGACCATCAAAAATAGCCAAGCTTCAAGCTTTCGTCGTGAAAAGCTGGGCTTTGTCTTCCAGGATTTCAACTTGCTGGATACCTTGTCTGTAAAAGATAATATCCTCTTGCCATTGGTCTTGTCCCGTCGCCCAATCACAGAAATGATGAAAAAGTTGGTCGTGACATGTAACGATTTGGGGATTAATAGTCTGCAAGAGAAGTATCCATACGAGATTTCAGGAGGACAGAAGCAGCGGGTTGCGGTGGCGCGGGCCATCATCACAGATCCAGAGATTTTGTTAGCGGATGAGCCAACAGGAGCGTTAGATTCTAAATCTTCCGCAGCTCTTCTAGATGTTTTTGATGACATCAATGACCGAGGGCAGACCATTCTCATGGTAACCCACTCGACATCAGCAGCAAGCAGAGCCAAGCGTGTGCTCTTTATCAAGGATGGTATTCTTTATAATCAGATTTTTCGAGGAGATAAGACGGAACGTCAGATGTTCCAAGAGATCTCAGATACTTTGACCGTTATGGCAAGTGAGGTGGGTGACTATGTTCAAACTAACCAGTAAGCTAGCTCTTTCAAATCTTATTAAGAATCGCAGTCTTTATTATCCCTTTATCTTATCTACGTTTGTAGCAACCGCTATTCTCTATAGTTTTATTTCCTTAACCTATAGTAGTAATATGGAAACGACTTATGGAGGATCAGCAGCCCGTATGACCCTGCAGTTTGGGATTTGGGTGATTCAGATTGCAGTATTGATTCTTGTGACCTATGCTAATAGCTTTGTCATGAAAAACCGTTCCAAAGAACTGGGTGTTTATAGTATACTCGGTATGGAAAAAAGGCATTTAGTCACCATGACATTTGTAGAACTATGTCTTTTATATGTTGGAACTGTCGGACTAGGGATTATCTGTGGAATGCTACTAGATAAGCTTCTCTATGCTCTACTCCTTAAGTTTATGGGCATGCCTGTTGTGTTAGCCTCAACCTTTCAATGGTCAAATATTTGTTGACTTTGATTAGCCTCGGTCTGGCTTTTGCTGTTATTCTTTTTCTTAACTCTATTCGGCTTTTACGCTATAGCTCGCTCAATCTCATGCGAGAAAAGAAAGCAGGAGAAAAGAAAGGAAAATTCTTAGGTTTGCAAACTCTTTTGGGTGTTATTCTCATAGGTGTAGCCTATTATATCGCCTTGACGGTTACAAAGCCTGTCTCAGCTATTGCCAATTTCTTTTTTGCAGTCCTCATGGTTGTTGTAGCGACCTATTTGCTTTTTAATGCGGGGTCTATCACGCTTTTAAATTTCCTAAGGAAACGTAAGAGTTACTATTACAAGCCTCAGAATTTTATTTCAGTATCTAACTTGATTTCTCGGATGCGTAAAAATGCTGCAGGCCTGGCTACGATTTCTATCCTTTCAACGATGCTTCTTGTAACCTTGGTAGGAACCATTAATATCTATGTTGGTGGCAAAGACTATATTGATACTCTCTATCCAAAAGACTATAATGTCACAGTATCCTTGCCAGATACAATAGATAGAAATGAACCTCTACTAGAAAAAGTGAAACAAAGCGCTCAAGAGACTGGATTGAAAAATCCAACTTTCTCCGACTATCTCTATCAAACGTCTATGCTTTCTAAGATATCAGGCAATGAAGTAACTGTTGGCGATCGTAACTTTATGCAAGCACCTCAATCTTTCAGCAAGGCAGTAGGTAGTTTCATGCTGATAAGCCGTCGGGATTATGAGAAGATGACAGGAGAAAGGTTAGACTTAGCTGATGGCGAAACACTTATCTATGGTAGAAACTTATCGTTAGATAAAAATCAACCTTTACGTATCAATGGGAAAGATTGGAAAATCAAGCGAATCTCCTCACAAGATTTCACTCATGGTCACTTACCCAACGGGAATATCATGGCTGGAGGTGCTATGTTAAACATGGTTGTCAATGATATAAAAGAGGTAGGTTTGGATGTCTTGCATGAGTATTATATTGGCGTCTCTAGTAAGATGAAGAGTAACAAGGAGTTTTCTGATAAAGTACAAAAAGCAGTAACAGAAGAGATGAATCGTCTGCAAGTTGGCGGTTATACGGTAAGCTTTGATAAGAAAGCAGCAGAGCAAAATCAAAAACAGGTGACGGGAACTTTACTCTTTATAGGTCTGTTTCTATCAGTCATTTTCTTATTGGGAGCTGTTCTAGTGATTTACTACAAGCAGATTTCTGAAGGCTATGAGGATCGTGATGCATTTATCATCTTGCAAAAGGTTGGTCTTGATGAGAAGCAAACCAAGCGTACCATACGTAAGCAAATCGTAACAGTGTTCTTCTTACCACTTATTTTTGCTTTCTGTCATGTTGCAGCTGCTTTTCATATGCTCAGTTTGATTGTGGCGCTCTTAGGTGTGACCAATACACCTTTGTTAATTCAGACAACTATTGCAACTTGTAGCGTCTTTTTACTGGTTTATATATTAGTTTTCTTATTGACTTCAAGAAGTTATCGCAGGATTGTAGCAAGATAATTGAAGGCTGTGGGCCAAATTTTCATGATGATATTCATCATGGGAGTTTGCCCCAGCTTTTTTATATGGTGAGATTTTTACCGCTTGTCTTTTTGATGCTACCGCTTATCTTAAAAACAGAGATTTTTTCAAGGAATCTTGTTATCATGGGCTCATAAGTTAAAGATTGGAGAAAATATCATGTTAGTCCAAGTAAAAAATCTGACCAAAGTTTATGGCGATAAGGTGGCAGTTAATAAACTCGATATTCAGATTGAGAGAGGAAGTTTTACCGCTATTCTAGGCCCTAATGGTGCAGGAAAGTCGACAACCATTCAGATGTTGATTGGACTTTTACAGCCGACATCAGGACAAATTACTTATGCAGAACAAACAAAGCTGGGGGTAGTCTTTCAAAATAGTGTACTAGATGCCAATTTGACAGTAGTTGAAAATCTGCAAATTCGTGCCAAGCAGTACAAGCAGGTGAAAACAGGCAAGATTGAGCAGTTGATCGAGCAACTGGGGCTGACTAGCTTTGCCAAACAACGCTATGGGACACTTTCTGGCGGACAAAAAAGACGAGTCGATATTGCACGCGCTCTGCTCAATAGTCCCGATCTGCTTTTTTTAGATGAGCCTACGACAGGCCTGGATATCCAGACCAGAGAAAGCATCTGGAAGCTGCTCAAAGACTTGCAGCAGAAGGAAAACATGACCGTAGTCCTGACTACCCACTATCTCAATGAAGCCGACGACGCAGATAAGATTTATATCGTAGACCATGGTCAAGTCATCGCTCAGGGATCTGCCGACCAAATCAAGGAGTGCTATGCCCGCAATGTTTTGCGGATTCTGACTCCAGATTCAGAGGACTTGAAAGCTGCTTTGCCGACTAGCTGTGAATGGGAGCAAGTCAAGGAAAATGAGTTTTTCTTTTATCCTGAGACGCCCCAAGAAGCCCTGGCTTTGCTGAGCCAGATTGGCTCCCATATTGAACAATTTGAATTTCAAGCAGGGACGATGGATGATGCCTTTATGGCTCTGACAGGAAGAGAGGTACGTTAAATGTTAATGTTGATAAAACGAAATTTTTTACTCTATTTTCGCAATCATAGTGGGGTGATTTTATCTCTCTTTGGAGCCATTATTCCCTTTGTTTTATATCTGGTCTTTCTAAAGAACAACATGAAAGGCTCTTGGTCAGAAAGTAGCCATGCTAAAGAGCTACTCGACTTCTGGTTGATTAGCGGAACACTAGCTGTCACCGCCTTGACAACTACCCTAGCAGCTTTTTCACAACAAACTGAAGACCGAGAAAGAAAGGTTACTGCTGACCTTTTTATCACAGATTTGGGGCAATGGGGCTTGCGATTTAGCTACTTAATCAGTGCCTTTGTGATTGGCTTTGTCATGCAAGTCTTCATGTTTGCTGTCATGCTGACCTACTTTATCCTAGCGGACAAGATTTCCTTTGATAGCGCGCTTCTTCCCCAGCTGGTCTGCCTCATGCTGCTCAATAGCTTGCTGGCTAGCCTCCTCAATGCGCTAGTTGTCCCATATTTCAAATCGGTAAATTCCTTGGGTCAATACTCAACGGTCATCGGTGCGGCCTCTGGTTTTCTAGTAGGAACCTATATTCCGATTGGGACTCTCCCCAGCCTTGCTCAAAATCTCATGAAACTGACTCCCTCAACCTACATGGCCTCCCTCTTCAGACAAGTCCTGATGAAGGATTCTCTGACAGAAGTTTTTGCTGGTCAGGGTCAGCTCCAGCAAGACTTTGAGAAGCTCCTAGGTATCCGTATCGAATGGCAAAAGCTCTTGACAAGCCAAGAAACATACTATATAGTTGGAGTAGCGCTCATGGCAGCAACCCTGTTCTGGCTAGGTCAAAATTGGTTGCTGAATCGACGGATGAGCTTTAAGTAAAGAAAGTAGGAGATTTAGGTTTGCAGACAAGATTTGAAGAAGATGCTCAGATTTCCTCCAAAGATCCGCTGGTGATCGTGAGAGCGGATCAGCTGGCTGGTGAGGCCAAGACCGTCCTAGACTATCTGGAACACTATAAGGCTGGTCCAAGTGGTGTCCTGCCTATTAGGTCGGATGATAAGCTGGTCATGCTCAAGACGGAAGATATTATCTTGGCCGATATTAATCAGACAACCCTGATGATTTACAGTACCGAGGGCATTTACACAACGACAGAAACGCTGACTCGTTTTCAAAATCGTCTCAATAGTCGTAATTTCATTCAGGTGTCGCGGCATGCGGTCATTAATATCGACCATTTAGAGTCTTTATCTGATAGTTTTTCGGGCAATATGACTGCCAAGCTAACTCATAAAATCAAAACAGATGTCAGTCGCCGCTATGTCAAGTTGCTCATGGACTATTTGGGAATTTAGGAGAAAAATCATGACCTTTAAAAAAATTCTTATCGGTATGCAGGATGGTCTGAGAACAGGTAGCTTGGTCTTTCTGCTGGTAGGCCTGTTCTCAGGAAAAACATTTTCGTTGACTCCTAGCTCTATTCTCAGTGTTCTTCTTGTCAGCGCCTCAATCGGAGTAGCAAGCTATATCTTTGATGCGACAGATCGCTTTCCATTTCCTTTCCTACTTTTCTGCCACTTTGTCGTGACAGCGACCATCGTTTGTCTAGTTGTGATCTGCAATGGGTGGGGAAGTATACTTTTCGGCTGGTTCTTCTGGCTAAACTTTGTTTTGATTTACCTCTTGGTTTGGTTTCTTATTTCCGTCGATTCGATGATCAAAACCAAGAAAATCAACGAGGCCTTGAAAAATCGTAGAAAACACTAATGTATCCAAGACGCAAGCAAGTTTAACAAGAACTTGCTTGTTTTTTTATTTAACAAAGGCGCTATTATTTCAAACTGCCGTCTTCCTTTCAAAATACTATTTCGACCGTTCTTGACAAAGAATTTTAAAGTGTTATAATATGAATGAATATAAAATCATATTCATTCGCAAAAGGAGAAGGTCATGGACAAAAAAGCTGAATTATTGGTTGAGGCTAGGCAGGTGTTTGCTGAGAAAGGCTATAAAAAGACGAATATTTCAGATATTACCAAGCGTGCCCGAATGGCTGTTGGCTCCTTTTATAAGTATTATGAGTCCAAGGAAGCTATCTTTTTAGAGGTTTATGTAGCCGAAAACAACCGCGTACGTGAGGTAACTAAGCAGCGTGTGGATTGGCAGGGAGATCCTGAGGCGGTCGTTGAAGAGCTATTTGCAGTGACTTTTGAGCTAGTTTCGCCTAATAAAATCTTGGCAGAATGGAACAAACCAGGCATTTCTCAAATCTTGCGAGACTACTATTATCAAGATGCTGGCCAAGAAATCAATGCCTTTCATCAGTTTCTAATAAAGACTTTTAGTCAGCGCTTGCAGGAAGAAGGTTTTTCAGAGGAGAAAATTACGGAGATTATGAAGGTCTATGATCTGATTTATTACATCGACATGCATGTAACAGATCAAGAATTTTCAGGCTATTTTGACAGCCTCGAAACTCTGGTAAAATATTTTGTTAGAGGAATTTTTTCAAAATAATAAAAGTTCCTTTTCTTGAAGATTCTCATGAATGAATATATAATAATATTCATTTATTTTTAAAAAAAAGGAGGTGATTGATATGTCAGACACTTTAAAAATAGAAGAGATATAAATCCGATTAAACAAGGAAAAAGAAATTATTTTTTTAAATGAATCATGTATTCAGAATAGGAAGTGAGGAAAATAATGAGTAAACAAGAAGGGTATACCATGAGTGGGATGACTATTTTGGGTATCTGTATGATAGTGATAGGTATTTTGATTGTTGCCTATGGTGGAGTGACGGTCGGTTTTAGTTTGAGTGTGGACTTTCAGAGCTTTTTATTGGGAGGGTTGATTCTTGCCTTTCTTGGGATGGCTTTGATTCCGCTTCTTCCGATTGCTTGTAAAGTGGGTGGCTTGGCTTTAGTAAGCTTGTTATCTATTGTCTATATTCATAGTATGCCAAATGATTTTGAGTTGATGATGAAACTCATTGCGGATGTAGCAATCTTAGGGCTTTCAACTTGGATTATGATGTTGTTTTTGAGAAAGTAGGAGAAAGATATGATTGTTGTCTATGATTCTAATACAGGAGTTGGCAAACGGTTTGCGGAATCGCTAGGATATCCGATTCAATCTATCAAAGAGAAGTTGGATGCTCCTTGTATCTTGATTACCCGCAATGCTGGTGCTGGGAAAATACCGTGGTCAACCAAGAGTTTCATTAAAAAACACCAAGGTTTGATTAAAGGTTTTGTCAATAATGGTGATTCTATCAAGCATGGAAAGACCTATTGTGGAGCCACACCTTTGATAATTGAAAAATACGGTTTAGTACATATTCGTAACATTGATCAAGGTGGCAATGACGAAGATATTCAAGTGGTACAAGAGTTTTTGGAAAGCTGTTAGTGAAAAATATAGTGTAAAAATCTCGTTCAACTTTTGATGACTCACGATAACAAGAAGATGATTCTTTTCTTCCTACTAAAAACGATAGGAGGAAGTTGCTGTCGATTTGAATGCTTCAGTGAGGGCTTGCTCTAGCTACTATATGATAAAATAAAATCAAGGGTGTAAAAATCTCTTGATTTTTCTTATCTTACAAAACTGTAAGGTTAAGCTTCAAAATGAAAGGTTATGTTATGGAAGTTGAGCTTCTAATTCGATAGAATAGATGTATCAAATGAAGGAAGTGATACAAATGAAATTATTCAAAATCTTAAATCATAAAGAAAAACAGATGTTTCATCCTAGTCGCAAAGAAATCGAATTGACAAAGTTTGGCTATGAAGTTAGCCAATCCGCTCAACAGCTATACGTAGGATTTTAAAAAGGAGAAAAGATGACACTACTAGATGTACAACATGTGAAAAAAGTTTATAAAACACGCTTCCAAGGCAATCAAGTCGAAGCGCTCAAGGATATCCATTTTACAGTGGATAAAGGCGACTATGTGGCTATCATGGGAGAGTCAGGCTCAGGAAAGTCGACACTCCTCAATATCTTGGCTATGCTGGACAAGCCCACAGAAGGGCAAGTTTATCTGAACGGAACCGATACAGCGACCATCAAAAATAGCCAAGCTTCAAGCTTTCGTCGCGAAAAGCTGGGCTTTGTCTTCCAGGATTTCAACTTGCTGGATACCTTGTCTGTAAAAGACAATATCCTCTTGCCATTGGTTTTGTCTCGTCGCCCCATCACAGAGATGATGAAAAAGCTAGTTGTGACATGTAACGATTTAGGGATTAATAGTCTGCAAGAGAAGTATCCATACGAGATTTCAGGAGGACAGAAGCAGCGGGTTGCGGTGGCGCGAGCCATCATCACAGATCCAGAGATTTTGTTAGCGGATGAGCCAACAGGAGCGTTAGATTCTAAATCTTCCGCAGCTCTTCTAGATGTTTTTGATGACATCAATGACCGAGGACAAACAATTCTCATGGTGACCCACTCAACGTCAGCAGCAAGCAGAGCAAAGCGTGTGCTCTTTATCAAGGATGGAATTCTTTATAATCAGATTTTCCGAGGGGATAAGACAGAACGTCAGATGTTCCAAGAGATTTCAGATACTTTGACCGTTATGGCAAGTGAGGTGGGTGACTATGTTCAAACTAACCAGTAAGCTAGCTCTTTCAAATCTTATTAAGAATCGCAGTCTATATTATCCCTTTGCTTTAGCAACTTGCCTTTCTGTTGCTATATCTTATATCTTTTTCTCACTGACATTTAATCCTCATTTGTCTAAGATGGTGGGAGCAAGTGCCATTTACATGGTACTCTCTTTAGGGGTGTTTGTTGTCAGTATTACAACGACCATCATTGTTTTTTATGCCAATAGCTTTGTCATGAAAAACCGTTCCAAAGAGTTAGGGCTCTATGGAATGCTCGGTTTAAATAAGCGCCATTTATTTTTAATGGTAATCATTGAGCTACTAATTTTTGCTGTGGTCTCTACGGGTATAGGTGTGGGAATCGGTCTGTTATTTGATCAGTTGATTTATGCCTTTTTGCTGAAATTAATGGGATTACAAGTCGTCCTAGTCTCGACTTTTCAGCCATTTGTTTTGATTTTAGTTGTTCTTTTGTATGTGTTTGTCTTTTTCTGTATGATGATCAGCAACGGTTTGCATCTTCGGAAATTTGATGCTCTCCAGATGGTTAAAGAAAAGAATAGTGGAGAGAAAAAAAGTCGTTTTCTAATTTTGCAAACTCTGGTTGGTTTGGCTTCGCTTATTTATGGTTATTATTTGGCTTTGGGAGTGACTAATCCTATGGCTGCTATATTGATCTTTTTTGTAGCAGTACTCTTTGTGATTTTGGGGACCTATTTACTCTTTAATGCTGGAGTGACAGTATTCTTACAACTTCTTAGAAAGAAAAAGAGTTACTATTACAAGCCAAATAATATGATTTCCGTGTCTAACTTGATTTTCCGCATGAAAAAAAATGCGGTTGGACTTGCAACCATTGCCATTTTATCAACCATGGTACTGGTGACATTGTCTGGAGGTGCTAATATTTTTGCTGGTGGAGATTATATGCAGAAAGCTATGTTTCCCCATGACATTAGTGCTCAAGGGAAAAATATTAATGCCGAGCAAATAGATCAAGTGATGACAGAGTTTACTCAAGAGCAGCAACTGCCTGTTACAAAGAAAGTAGTCTACGAGTACTATACTATGGGGATCAATAGCCGTGTAGAGAATCAGCTAGAGATCAATTCTCGTGAGAAAAAAATGATGACTCCAAATACCTATATTTTAGCTGTATCAGAGGAGGCTTATAAAAGTATGACGGGAAAATCCCTCCATCTTGAAGATGGGGAAGTAGCGGTATATCAACAAGGTGTGAAGTTGGACTTTGGACAAGATGTGCAAATCGCTGGTCAACGTTTAAAAGTCAAAGAAGAACTAAAAAAAGACTTTATATTTGGTCATCTACCGGATCCGATGAATATGATGATACCTGAAAAGATTTATATGGTCATGAAAAATACTAGTCAGTTCTTTACTCCATTGATGGAGAAATACGCTGTTAATGTCAATTATTACGGTGGGATGACTTTTGATATTCCGCAAGAAAAACAGGCTGATTTGAAGACAGTTTATCAAGAAAAACTAGCCACTTTTAACACCACTTTAGCTGATGATCAAGCAGTGTATGGTTCAGTAACGGCATCCGATAAGCAAGAAATTAAGGGAATGCTTGGCGGTATGTTCTTCATTGGTATCTTCTTATCGATTGTCTTTATGCTGGGAACGGTTCTCATCATTTATTATAAGCAAATTTCAGAAGGCTATGAAGATCGAGAACGCTTTGTTATTTTGCAAAAAGTTGGTTTAGATGAAAAGCAAGTTAAGCAAACGATTCGTAAGCAAATTTTGATTGTTTTCTTCTTACCTTTGATCTGCGCTTTTATCCATTTGATTTTTGCCTATCATATGTTGAGTTTGATTCTATCCGCTTTAGGAGTACTTAATACAGTACTTATGTTGATGGTAACCTTGGGAGTTTGTGCAGTATTCTTTATCAGTTATATCGTGGTCTTTATGGTGACTTCACGTAGTTACCGCAAAATCATTTCAATGTAATATCTATAGGAGAAGTCGGATTTTCCGACTTCTTTTTTTATCTACTATTTTGCTTTACATACTAGTTAAAAAACGTTATAATGTAAGAAGGGTAGTTTGTATTACAAAGTAGTCGAGAGACTGATTATCAAGTTAGGTAGTAGTATATGGTATTGGACTCGGTTGAAGAGCATGGAAATTAGTACTTTTCGCTTGTACTTCTATCAGTTTGCTCGCGCTCTTCTGTATTAGGGAATCGAGTTGAACCAAAAAGCCATGTAAAAAAGATAAACTTTCTTGTATTTATCAGACACATGGTCGGTTTCCTATTTTTACTTTGTATTTGATGGACTTTGTATCTTAGTAAAAGGAGGCGAAAATGGATCAAACGCAACTTTTAAAGGGAATTTTGGAAGGCTGTGTGTTGGAAATGATTTCTCAAAAAGAAGTTTATGGTTATGAATTGATACAACTATTAAAAGAAAAAGGTTTTCATATTGTGGCTGGAACGATGTATCCTTTGCTGCAGAAACTGGAAAAGAAATCTTATATTCAGAGTCAACTTAAGATTTCTCCTGATGGGCCAGATCGTAAATATTTCTCTCTCACAGATGAAGGGAGGATTTACCTGAATGGTTTTTGGGATCAATGGGAAAGTATTGCGACAGCTGTTGAGCATATTAGAGGAGGTCAGCTAGATGAAAAATGAAAAAGCGCATATTCAAAAGCTCATTCAGAAGACAAATGTACTGGTTAAAAGTCTACAACCAGCTAATCAAGCCTATTTTATTGATTTAATTACATATATGGCATTGTCTTCTTTTCTTCATGATGAGGGGGCTGTGCGTGAGCAGCTATACCAGATGGTGTTGGACTATGCGGATGCTGAGAATGATGGTGTATCTGCTTCCGAATTTTTTGGGCAGGATCCGCAAGCCATGGCAGATGAATTGATTAAAAATAGTCCTCGGATCAGCATGCGTCAAGTTTTTGACATCAGCATATCAGTTGGTTTGATGATGGCACTTTACCGCTTGTTAAGTAGTTTTACAAATACTTCTTATCTGTCCATTGCTCCGATTGTCTATCTCAGTGATATTGTGTTAGGCTTAACTTTTATTTTGCTTATTTTTGGATTGTTGTCTAAGACTGTTTATGTAGAACGTAAGAAGTGGCAACTTTGGCTGGCTAGCTCGGCTTTGATTGGATTAGGGCTTTGGGGGAGGCATCTACTCTCATCTGTTTTCGGAAATGTCCTTGTCTTTTTAATTCCTCATCCTTTGGATGTCTTTGTTTTGGGCTTAGTTTGTACGATTGTCATTGTGATTGTTTGGAAAGATCAGTTGCTCAGAGCTATGATTTTTCCGATTCTTGCTTTTTTCCTCGTAGGGTTACTGAAGCGATTAACAGAGGCGATGCAAATAACAGATACCCTATGGACGATTGGCCTTCCGTTAATCATAATTGTTTCTTCCCTATTACTATTTTTTATATATAGTTGGAAAAGGATGCGGGATTAATGTCCTATTTTGAAATGGTTTGAAGTATGGTATAATGAAGCAACTATTGTTTAAGGGGATTGAAATGAATATTTTTCGTAAAAAAGATACCAGCAAAACAAGAACAGGAATGAAGCAACATCTGAAAATTGTAGACTTGATTTTACTCGGAATTGGTGCCATGGTAGGAACAGGAATCTTTACGATTACGGGGATTGGTGCGGCTAATTATGCTGGTCCGTCCTTGATTGTATCGATTGTGATTTCAGCATTATGTGTGAGTATTTCTGCCCTTTTTTATGCTGAATTTGCTTCTCGTATTCCAGCTAATGGTGGAGCCTATAGCTATATTTATGCAGTTTTTGGTGAGTTTCCTGCTTGGATAGCAGGTTGGCTGACAATTATGGAATTTATGACGGCTATTTCAAGTGTTGCCTCAGGTTGGGCCTCTTACCTTAAAGGTTTGTTGGGGGGAATTGGGATAGAAATGCCGGCTGCTTTAAACGGCACATTCAATCCTCAAGCTGGAACATATGTTGATTTATTGCCGATCTTAGTGCTAGTATTTGTAACGGGGGTTGTTCTTCTGAATTCTAAGGCTGCTTTACGATTTAATTCGGCCTTAGTAGTTTTGAAATTCTCTGCTTTAGCCCTGTTCATTATTGTAGGTCTTTTCTTTATTAAGCCGGAGAATTGGTCTAACTTCGCTCCGTTTGGATTTGGAGAACTTTATGGAGGTAAAGTCGGTATCATGGCTGGCGCCTCACTCATGTTCTTTGCTTTTTTAGGATTCGAGTCTATTTCGATGGCAGTAGATGAAATCAAGGAACCCCAAAAGAATGTTCCGCGAGGGATTGTGCTATCTTTGACTATTGTGACGATTCTCTATATTTTGGTGACTTTGGTCCTAACAGGGATCGTCCACTATACAAAACTCAATGTTTCAGATGCAGTGGCCTTTGCTTTGCGTAGTGTAGGACTGTCGTGGGCCGCAAATTATGTATCTGTAGTGGCCATTTTGACCTTGATTACCGTCTGTATTTCGATGACATATGCTTTGTCACGCATGATTTACAGTATTGCACGTGATGGACTCTTGCCACTCTCTTTTAGACAGTTGACAACGACCAGCAGGGTACCAAAGAATGCAACGATTCTAGTAGGGATAGTTTCTGCTATTTGTGCAGGGATATTTCCTTTAGCGAGCATTGCTTCTTTCCTTAACATTTGCACATTAGCTTACTTGATTTTATTGGCTTTTGCGATTTTGAAATTGCGAAAAGATAAAGGAATGCCGAAACCAGATGAGTTTAAGACACCTTTTGTACCTGTATTGCCGATTTTGTCTGTTGTTATTTGCCTATCCTTTATGACTCAATATACCCAAGAAACGTGGCTGGCTTTTGGCATTGCCTTGTTATTGGGGACGTTGATTTACTTTGGATACGGCTATCAGCATTCGGAAATTCATTCAGATTAGTCTTACAAAAATGTAAGAAATAGCGTGAAAATGTAAGACAGAGTTAAGGCAAGTAGCTCTGTCTTTTTGTATAATAAAACCTGAAAGGCAAGGTGCATGAATGAAAAAAGGATGTATAGGTTGTTTAGGAAGTTTAGTCATTTTATTGATTGCTGGCTTTGGAGCACTGCTTTATTTTGGTCCAGCTTATGGCGTGAATATTTTTCCTCCCAGTCCACAGCAATACGCAGAAGCAGCCCTAAAGAAAATGGACTTTGGTTTGTATACGGGTCCTGATTGGCCCCAGCAAAAGAAGCAAGCCATGAGAGACCTTCAGTCTGCTAAAACATATCAGGATACCTATCTAACTTTGCAAAAAATGGCTGAGCTATCAGGTGGAAAACACTCACATTTCTATAGTAGCAGTGAAATAAAAAAAGAAAAACAAGCATTGACCAATCTCCCCGATATACAACTATCTGACGGTATTTTGAAGGTTAAATTACCAGCATTTATGGGTGATGATCGGACAAGAGAATCATATATTACGCGCTTGAGGGACGGACTTAATCAAACAGGGTATCAAGTTGTCATTCTTGACTTGCAGCAAAATAGTGGGGGAGATATTTATCCTATGCTAGCAGGTTTAGCTACACTTTTGCCGGATGATGATTTGTTCCAATTTATCTACAAGGATGGCAGTAAGGAGACGTTTAATCTAGCTCAAATCATAGCTCAAAAAGGTTTGTCTAAAATCGTAGCGAATCCTAAGAAAGTAGCGATTAAGAAACGTGCAGTTCCCATAGCTATTTTGATTGATGGTCAGACTGCTAGTTCTGGAGAATTGACAGCTTTGGCTTTCAAGAATCTCCCAAATGTGAAGGTGTTTGGCCAAGCTACAGCAGGATATACATCGGGCAATATCCCTTATCCTCTATATGATGGCGCTCTTTTACAGCTGACGACTTCCCGCATTCAAGACCGATCAGGAAAAATCTATGAAAACACTCCTATTGAACCAGATCAAGTAAGCTATCATCCGCTCGAAGATGCGCAAAATTGGCTAAAGGAAATGAGAAGAGAATAAGGCAACCGAAATGGTTGCTTTTTTGCTATAATGGATACAAAAGCTATTGAGGTGGCAAATGATTCGTGAAGTTAAACTAACAGATGCCGTAGCTATTCAGAGACTCAACGCTGAATGCTTGGGCTATGATTTTGGCAAAGAAGCAACAGAAATTCAACTTAAGCGTTTGCTAGAGAATGATCAGCACATTATTCTGGTAGCTGAAGAAGATGAACAGATTGTAGGCTACATTCATGCGGCCAGCTATGATTGCCTTTATTTTTCACCTTTACTTAATCTACTTGCTCTGGCGGTCTCTCCTGATTTTCAAGGAAAGGGGCATGGCAGAGCACTGATGGAAGCCTTGCGCGAAAAGGGAAAAGCAGCAGGTTACACGGGTATCAGAATTAATTCTGGTATTTCCCGCACGGGAGCCCATACATTCTACCGTAGACTTGGTTGCCATGAAAAGGCGGATCAAAAGCGATTTTATTGGGAATTTTGAAAGGAAGTTTATGAAAATTGAACCATTGAGTCAATTGCATGCTTTAGAGATTGCTAATGACTGGCATTATGAGGCGCCTTATGACTTTTATGATATGAAAAATGATCCTGAGGATTATGAAGAGATTATTTCCCCAGAAGCGCGTGGTAATCGTTATTATCAAGTGCTGAAAGAAGGGAAACTCTATGGATTTTTTTGTATTGAAGCTAAAGGAGAAGGGGATCTCGAGCTAGGCTTGGGCCTTAAGCCAGAGCACTGTGGAAAAGGTCAAGGCGCTGCATTTTTACATAAGATTCTAGACTTTATAGCAGAGAAATTCGCGCCTCAGGTTCTTTCTTTATCAGTGGCTGATTTCAATCACCGTGCCCAGCAACTTTATCTCAACATGGGCTTTGAAGTGGTCAGACGCATTCCTCGAGAAAGTAATGGGGATATTTATCTTTTTATAGAGATGAAAAAGAGTAGTTAAGTTTTAAAGTTTATCCCAAAAGCATGGAAAAAAATATTGACAGTCAGAAGTGAATGTTTATATAAAAAGTAATAGAAATAAGGAGAAAACCATGACATTTGAAGAAATTTTACCAGGTCTCAAGACCAAGAAAAAATATGTGCGTACAGGCTGGGGTGGGGCAGAGAACTATGTTCAGCTCTTTGACACGATTGAGCAAAATGGTGTAGCACTCGAAGTGACACCTTATTTCCTTATCAATGTTTCAGGCGAAGGAGAAGGGTTCTCTATGTGGAGTCCGACTCCTTGTGATGTCCTGGCAAATGATTGGGTGGAAGTTCATGACTAAGACAGTTTTAGTGACCGGGGCCAGCTCTGGTATTGGACGAGCTCAAGCTAAGATCTTTTTGGAAAATGGCTACCGAGTCTATGGGGTGGATAAAGATGAAAATCCAGGTTTTCTAGAGAATTCCCGTTTTTTCCAGTTAGATTTGACGGGGGATTTGACACCACTTTTCACTAGTTTGCCTGAGGTAGACGTACTCTGTAATACTGCGGGGATTTTAGATGACTATCGTCCACTACACAAGACTAGTGATGAAGCATGGGAGCAAGTGTTTGCTCTTAATTTGACTGCCACCATGAAAATCACCCGTTTTTATCTAGAAAAAATGCTTGAGAAAAAATCGGGTATCATCATTAATATGTGCTCTATTGCCAGCTTTCTGGCTGGCGGAGGCGGTGCTGCTTATACCGCCTCCAAGCATGCCCTGGCTGGCCTAACCAAGCAGATAGCCCTGGACTATGCAGATAACAATATCCAAGTATTTGGTCTGGCTCCAGGCGCAGTAAAGACAGCTATGACAGCCATTGACTTTGAGCCAGGTGGCTTAGCTGATTGGGTCGCTGAGGAGACGCCTATCAAGCGCTGGCTGGATCCTCAGGAAGTGGCAGATGTTACCCTCTTTCTGGCTAGTGGTAAGGCTTCTGCTATGCAGGGTGAGATTATCAACATCGACGGTGGTTGGAGTTTGAAATAAGTGAATGAGGAAGAAGACAATGAGAAAAGCTACAGCCCTTTTTGAATCCTGGTCTAAAAATATGGTTCGCTATGGCTTGTCTACTGGTTTAGGAAGTCTCTATTCTAATCAAGTGGAGACAGCTACTCTCTACCAATTAGGAAACTTTCTTTTTCCAGCTGGTCAAGCAGATCGGGATTTATGGCAGGATTATAGTAGTCAGTATGGTCTTGCTGAAAAGATTATCATCTCTGAGGATTTCAGCTGGCGAAAATTTTTAGACAGTCAGAGTGAGCTACAGCCATTTACTCGCTATGCTTTTTCAGACAAGATAGACTTTGATGCCGAGGCTTTGGAGAAATGGCAGAGCAACTTACCAGCTGGTTTTCAGCTTTGTCCGATTGAGGAGGATAGCTACTTAGCTCTGGCTGAGGAGGTCTGGTCTCAGGATTTGCAGGGGGACTTTGTTGATTTTGCTCATTTTCAAGTAGCTGGCGGCTTTGGCTTTGTGCTCTACTTAGAAGAGGAAGTCGCCGCAGCAGTATCAACAGGTTTAGTCTATGAAAAAGCGATTGAGATTGAAATTGCTACTAAGCCGGTCTACCAAAGAAAGGGGTTGGCTAAGCTCTTAGGCGCTCGGATGATTTTAGAGGCGCAAAAACGCTCACTTATTCCTCTCTGGGATGCGCATAATATAGCTTCTATGAAAGTCGCAGAAAGCCTAGGTTACAGATTTCTAGGTGCCTATCCGGCTTATGAATTAAAAGAAACTTTTTGGAAAGGATAAGAATATGACGCCGAAAGAGATGTGGATAGCCTACAAGAAAATTAATCCAGAAATTGGCGATGAGATTGACGCTTGGGCATTTGGTGTGTCGGCAGATGACTTGGCTAACTTAGTAGTACGTGGTGAGAAGACAGCTACTGCTTCAGCTTATGAACTCTACAAGCTTGAAAATGAGCCTCTGCCACAGGCTGGAAGTTTTGATGTCATTTTAGACAGTCAGGATAAGGCAGTTTGTATTATCGAAATCACGAAAGTCTCTGTATTGCCTTTTAACCAGGTATCGTCAGTCCATGCCTTCAAGGAAGGAGAAGGAGATAAATCCTTGGCCTATTGGCAGCGAGTCCATCAGGAGTTTCACGAAGTGTCTGGCAGAAGCTGGTTTGGAATTTTCCTCTGAGACTGGTGTTGTTTTAGAAGAGTTTCGCAAGGTCTATCCGCTGGATTGATGAGAGTCTATCAGATTTGATAGACTTTTTATAATTTCTTGACAAATTTTAATAAAGATATTACTATTAGGTATATAAAAATAATGGAGGTAATCAATGGACAAGCTTATTTTAGGTCTGCTCATGATAAAACATTTTACAGTTTATGAGATTCGCCAGATCATTCGCCAGAATTTCACTAGTATCTGTAGTGATAGTCTGGGCAGTATCCAGGCTGCTTTGAAAAAACTATCTCAGCAGGAAGCGGTGACTTTTTCAGAGTATGTTGAAAAAGGAAAAATGAAAAAAGAATACTCTCTTACCCCCGTTGGACGGCAGTTATTTTTAGACTGGCTAAAAACTCCTATTGATATGGGCAAAACCAAAAATATGGATTTGGGGAAATTTCTATTTATGGGCTATCTTCCGCGGAAGCTACAACTGGATATGCTGGATTTAACCATTAAGGGACTTGAGAAAGAACTCCGACAGTTGCAGGATATCAAAAACTCCATTCGACTTGCAGAGGAAGAAGCTGAGATTCAGATTTACTTGGAGCAAAATAGTCACTTGGTTACCGGATTGTTGGAGGCAAGCCAAGCTAGTAATTTGATTGAAAGTATCTCTCAGGTTGCTTATTTTGAGCTCAAGACCTTGGAGTTTGGGATTGATTCCGCACGCTTCCAGTTAGATTGGTTTAAGAAGTTGCGCCAAGAACTAGAACTAGCTGAAGAAAATAAGGAGGTTTAGTATGGTAACCATCAGAAAAGCGGTTGAAGCTGATCGACCAGCAGTTGCAAACAGTATTATCACTGCCTTTGACAATGATTTCTCTGCTTTCATTAAGCAATTCGGCCGAGAATTTGTACTTGACTTTATGGGGCAAGTTCTGCAAATGAAGTACTTTTACGTTGCTGAGCAAGCTAATCATATCATTGGTATCTTATCCATTTCAGATGCGAATGGCCGAGCCACCAAGTTGGATCGACAGCAGTTGACTAAGAGTTTTGGTCGGTTCAAAACCTTTCTGCTTGGCCTAGGTTTCAGCGATTTTGAAAAACCAATCAAAATTCCTGCGACTACTGGCTATATTGAGTATGTGGCGGTTGATGCTACTCAGCGAGGTCAGGGATTGGCTCAGCAAATGCTAAAAGAAAGTATGAGGATAGCTGGTTTTAAAGACTATGTTCTGGATGTTAAGGATAGTAATGAAGCTGCCATCCGCTGCTATCAAAAGCTGGGTTTCCGAGAATTCACCAGAAAGAAGAAACCTTTTCTCAATCCTCTAAAAGATTTCAAAGAATTTATCTGGATGGAACGATTAGCCGATTGATCTTATCGTGAGATAGACTGTTTGGTTGGTTACAATATTGATTAGGACTAGACAAGCAAGCTCCTTTTGATAATTTAAGTCCATCTCACATGTGTTTCAGCTCTTTTTGAAAGAAAAACTATTTTTTATATTGTACTGCACAGGTGAGGGACAGTTTGTTGCCAAGTTTAGATTGTACTGCACCCCAAAAGTTAGACACAAAAAATCTAACATTTGGGGTGTAGTTCATTCATATCTATACTGACTTTTTTAAAAGCCTGATTATTCTTAGGGAAAATTTGGTGAAGTCAAAGAATAGGCATCATAGATGTCTTATTTTTAATTTTTAAAAAAATCTCTTTAATGGTATAATAATAGTGACATTTTAGAGAAAAGAGTTCATTTATGACAAATTATGCCGTTATTTTAGCTGCGGGGAAGGGCACTCGCATGAAGTCAGATTTACCAAAGGTGTTGCACAAGGTTGCAGGAATTTCCATGCTGGAACATGTTTTCCGAAGTGTCAATGCCATTAATCCAGAGAAGACCGTGACTGTTGTAGGCCACAAAGCGGAGTTAGTCGAGCAAGTCTTGGCAGGTCAGACAGACTTTGTCCGTCAGACTGAGCAGCTGGGAACGGGTCATGCCGTGATGATGGCAGAGCCTGTTTTGGAAAATTTGACGGGTCAGACGTTGGTCATTGCTGGTGATACTCCTCTGATTACAGGAGAGAGCTTGAAAAATTTGATTGATTTTCATATTAACCACAAGAATGTTGCGACCATTTTGACGGCAGAAGCAGACAATCCTTTTGGTTATGGTCGGATTGTGCGTAATCAACATGGCGAAGTGCTGAAAATTGTGGAGCAAAAAGATGCTTCGGACTTTGAGCAACAGATCAAGGAAATCAATACAGGAACCTATGTTTTTGATAACGCTAGTCTTTTTAAAGCCTTGAAAAACATCAATACCAACAATGCTCAAGGGGAATACTATATCACAGACGTGATTGGAATTTTCCGTGAAAATGGTGAAAAAGTCGGCGCTTATACGCTGAAAGACTTTGATGAAAGCTTGGGTGTTAATGACCGTGTAGCTTTAGCTACAGCTGAGGGTGTCATGCGTCGCCGGATTAACAAGCAACATATGGTGAATGGTGTCAGCTTTGTCAATCCAGATGCGACCTATATCGATGTGGATGTAGAAATTGCACCTGAAGTTCAGTTGGAGGCTAATGTCACTCTGAAGGGTCAGACCAAGATTGGGGCAGAGACTATTCTGACTAATGGTACTTATATCGTAGATTCGGAAATTGGTGAGCGTGCTGTCATCACAAACTCTATGATTGAAGAGTCGAGTGTTGCGGATGGAGTGACGGTCGGACCTTACGCTCATATTCGTCCAGGTTCTAGTCTGGCTAAGGATGTCCATGTCGGAAACTTTGTAGAAATTAAAGGATCGTCAATTGGCGAAAATACCAAGGCTGGTCATTTGACCTACATTGGAAATTCTGAAGTTGGTGCTAATGTCAACTTTGGTGCAGGGACCATCACTGTTAACTACGACGGTCAAAATAAATACAAGACAATCATCGGCGACAATGTCTTTGTAGGATCAAATTCGACTATTATTGCACCAGTTGAACTTGGAGATAATTCCCTAGTTGGTGCTGGATCAACGATTGATAAGGATGTGCCAGCGAATGCTATTGCCATAGGACGTAGTCGCCAAATCAACAAGGAAGATTATGCTAAGCGTCTTCCCCATCACCCTCAAAATAAGTAGATTGTATTATGGAATTTGAAGAAAAAACTGTCAAACGGACAGAGATTTACCAAGGACCAATTTTTAAAGTGGTCCAGGATCAGGTAGAGCTACCAGAAGGAAAAGGGCAAGCTCAAAGAGATTTGATTTTTCATAACGGTGCGGTTGCTGTGATTGCCATCACTCCGGAAAATAAGATGATTTTAGTTAAGCAGTACCGTAAGGCAGTTGAAGCGACTTCTTATGAGATTCCAGCGGGTAAGCTTGAAGCTGGTGAACATGCAGATCCCAAAGCAGCTGCCCTGCGAGAATTAGAGGAAGAAACTGGTTACACAGGTCAGCTAGAGCTCATCTATGATTTCTACACTGCCATCGGTTTTTGCAATGAGAAAATCAAGCTCTACAAGGCTAGTAATTTGACGAAAGTCGAAATTCTCGTCCCCAAGATGAAGATGAGACATTGGAGCTGTTTGAGGTCAGTCTAGAGGAGGCACATCAGTTGCTACAAACTGGTGATATCTGTGATGCCAAGACCATCATGGCTCTTCAATATTGGGAAATGCAGGCAAATCAAAGATAGGGGGAGAACCTATGGGAAGACCTTTGTTAACTGATGAAATGATTGAGCGGGCAAACCGTGGAGAGATTGTGACAGATATTCCTATTCTGGATGATGAGGAAACCAAGGTGTTGAAAATGGATCGAGATAGATTTGGATATGCTGCACCACGATCAGAGTCTAGTCAGGATACCTTGCAAATAGAAGTAGAACGAGAAGTTGTCAAAAGTCGTCGGATTGAAAATCAAAAACGAGGGGTTTTTCAATCAAAATTAAATAAAATTTTGTTTTGGATTATCTTGCTACTAGTCGCTTTGATTGCAGCCATAATCTGGTTATAAAAAGAGGTGGAAAGGCTCGGGCTTTTTCACTTTTTAGAAGGGATAGAAAATGATGAAAATTGGAATAATCGCAGCAATGCCTGAGGAATTAAAGAATTTACTAGAGCATTTAGAACATCCAGAAAAACACCTACGACTTGGTCATGTTTATCACACTGGCTCCATTGGTCGTCATGAAGTGGTGCTAGTGGAGAGTGGAATTGGTAAGGTTATGTCTGCGATGAGTGTCGCTGTTTTGGTCAATGACTTCAAGGTAACAGCTGTGATCAATACAGGCTCAGCTGGAGCAGTGGCAGAAGGTCTGGCTGTCGGTGATGTGGTGGTTGCAGACCGTCTAGTATACCATGATGTAGATGTGACGGCCTTTGGCTATGATTATGGTCAGATGGCAAGACAACCCCTCTATTTTGAAGCTAGTCGTTATTTGGTGTCTGAAATGAAGAAAATTTTGGAAAAGACCAATCAAAAAGCTAGAGTAGGGTTGATTGCGACAGGAGACAGCTTTATTGCTGGTCAAGATAAGATTGATCGCATCAAGGAGCATTTTCCAGAAGTCTTAGCTGTTGAGATGGAAGGTGCAGCCATTGCCCAGGCTACTCACTCAATTGGCCTGCCCTTTATGGTCATTCGAGCAATGAGCGACACGGCTAGCCATGATGCTAATGTCACTTTTGATGAATTTATTCTTGAAGCTGGTAAACGCTCGGCGGAAACCCTGATTCAGTTTTTAAAAGAGTTAATCTAGAGTAAGATCGACCTGGTCGGTCTTTTTCTATTCTTGCCAAAAAATCCCTTTTGATGGTATAATCAAGGGACTGCAATCAATGATAGAGGAGAAAAAATGAGTATCTTAGAAGTAAAAAATCTCAGCCACGGTTTTGGAGACCGGGCTATTTTTGAGGATGTATCTTTCCGTTTGCTTAAGGGGGAGCATATCGGACTGGTCGGTGCCAATGGTGAGGGAAAATCGACCTTTATGAGTATTGTAACAGGTAAAATGCTGCCGGACGAAGGTAAGGTTGAGTGGTCCAAGTATGTGACGGCAGGCTATCTAGACCAGCATGCTGTGTTGGAGCAGGGCCAAACTGTCCGTGATGTTTTGCGCACAGCCTTTGACGAGCTTTTCAAGACAGAGACCCGTATAAATGATATCTATATGAGCATGGCTGAGGATGGAGCGGATGTGGATGCCCTCATGGAAGAGGTGGGTGAGCTGCAGGACCGTTTGGAGAGTAGAGATTTCTATACTCTAGATGCCAAGATTGACGAGGTCGCACGGGCTCTGGGCGTCATGGACTACGGTATGGAAAGTGATGTGACAGAGCTGTCTGGTGGGCAGCGGACTAAGGTTCTCTTGGCCAAGCTGCTTCTTGAAAAACCAGATATCTTGCTCTTGGACGAGCCAACCAACTATCTAGATGCGGAGCACATTGACTGGCTTAAGCGCTATCTACAAAACTATGAAAATGCCTTTGTTCTGATCTCGCATGATATTCCTTTCCTGAATGACGTGATCAATATCGTCTATCATGTGGAAAATCAGCAGCTGACCCGTTATTCAGGAGATTATTACCAGTTTTTAGAGGTTTATGAGATGAAAAAATCTCAGCTGGAAGCAGCCTACGAGCGCCAGCAGAAAGAAATTGCGGATCTCAAGGACTTTGTAGCTCGCAACAAAGCCCGAGTGGCAACCCGTAATATGGCCATGTCCCGTCAGAAAAAATTAGATAAGATGGACATTATTGAGCTTCAAAGTGAAAAGCCAAAGCCTTCTTTTGACTTCAAGTCTGCCCGGACACCTGGTCGCTTTATCTTCCAAGCCAAGGATTTGCAGATTGGGTATGATCGTCCGTTAACCCAGCCCCTTAACCTAACTTTTGAGCGCAATCAGAAGGTCGCGATCATCGGAGCAAATGGGATTGGAAAAACAACCCTACTCAAGAGTCTGCTAGGAATTATCCCGCCTATCGCAGGTCAAGTTGAGCGTGGTGACTATCTAGAGTTGGGTTATTTCGAGCAGGAAGTTGAAGGCGGCAATCGCCAGACACCGCTGGAAGCAGTCTGGAATGCCTTTCCGGCCCTTAATCAGGCAGAAGTGCGCGCGGCTCTAGCTAGATGTGGCTTGACTTATAAGCACATCGAGAGTCAGATTCAAGTCCTTTCAGGTGGAGAGCAGGCCAAAGTTCGCCTTTGCCTCCTTATGAACAGAGAAAATAACGTTTTGGTACTGGACGAGCCGACCAACCACTTAGATGTAGATGCCAAGGAAGAGCTCAAGCGAGCTCTGAAAGAATACAAGGGTAGCATCCTCATGGTCTGCCATGAGCCTGATTTCTACGAAGGTTGGATGGATCAAATCTGGGATTTAACCAGTTGACATCATGATGTTTTTTGTCTAATTTTTGCTAAAACATAAGAACTTATACAAGTAAACACCTTGACAAATAAAGGGAAAATTGATACTTTAATTAAATAGCAGTTCTTTGCGATTTAAGAAATGAGAATAATGATGAAAGAAAAAGTGATCAAATTTTTTAAGTCATTTTTTGCTGGACTGACTTTCCTTTTTTTAGTTTTTTCTTCTCCGACAGCTTACGCAGTAACAGAACTAACTGAAAATACCGATTTATCAGCGCTAAATCTCTATCAATTCACATTAACACAGGCTAATATGGAAGTACTAAGCCAGAGTGGAGTTGTTGAGCGGGATTATATTCCGGCTAGTGGAAATTGGGCAGAAAGTACAGTATTCTCCTTAAGGGTAGATAAGAGTCAGAGCAGGCAAACCATCGATACTCCTATTAAGCTAAGGTTTAATAATGCAGGTGTTGTCAATGGTAAGGTCGTGGATGTTTATGTGACTTTTAATAGTATAGATGCCTATCGAGTTCAGCAAAATGCAGATTATTACAATCCCAATAAAACAGTTGTTCCATTCTTGACAATAGATGAAAACTGGGGTACAAAGTCTATTCAGATAATGGACTTTATCTGGGCACCGCACCCAAACCTCACAAAAGATATGTATGGAAGCTTTGCTTTAGATGCTAATGTAACAGCAGAACTAAAATATCAAGATGGTACACCTACAGATCTCAAAATGGTAATGTTGCCGTCAGATATTGATGTGGTTACCAATGCTTTAGGACGGGAAGAAACATTTTCAATTTTTGACAATGATACGGCGTCAAGCAAGATTATAAAGAATCCATCCTATGCGCTAACAAAAACAGTAACTGGAAATAAGACGACCTGGCATCCGACTAGAGGTACTGGTGATCCTTGGAGCGAACATAATATTTCTGGATTTGCAGTTCGTTCTGAGACAAACGCGATGCATTTTGAGTCTACAACAACGGCAGTCAGTGGAAGCCTCTTTGGATTTATGTAGAGACTCCTAAGTCTCCAGTGAAACAAGTTTCGACTGAAAAGGTATCTTCGTTAGCTGGTCAAGCAGTTGATTATACGGTTAAATTTATAATGCCAACTCCTGGTAAAGATATTATTGGTTCTATATCATTGATGCAGATGATTGAAACATTTGATGATCGTTTGGACTTTCAAAGCTTAAGTGTTCGTTTTGATGGCCGAACCTTATCAGAAGGTGGCGACTATTCTGTGTCTCGTAATGGTCAGAAAGTGACGGTTACGATAGCTTCTAAGTATTTGAATGCTAGCAATGCTGGTAAAGAATATACAATTACTTATAAAACGAAGACAAATAGCAAGATTGTACAAAATAGAGCTGTAATTGAAAATCAAGTCACTCATTCAGTAGATAATATTTTACTTCCGTCAAATAAAGTTACAACAAATGTTTTATTTAAGAAGACGCATCAGTTTATAAGTGGAACACCAAATAAAAACTTGCCAACTGAGGTATTGAACTTGCTTCCTCAAGAGCAAAATGGATTGGAAAATGGTACAAGAGTTACTCCAGAGTCGCCAAAAGGCAATAAGACAAAAGTCAGTGTGGCAGAGGGAAATTGGACTTTCCAAAGTTACGATAAATCATCTGAAACAATCCAAGACAAAGATGCTCATTTTATTGGAACGTGGGCATTCGAAGAATATGAAGCACCAGTAAAAGAAGTATTTAATAGCGATGGTATCAATATTGATAATCAAGAAGTTAAGCCTGGGGATGAGTTGACTTATAAGATTACCTATAAGAATACAACTGATAGCAATAAACAAGTTACGATCACGGATGTCATTCCAAATTATACTGAATATATTAGAAACTCATCCAGTCATTCAATCGTTCAGAATAAGAGATGGCTTAAATGGACAGTAACTGTTCCAAAGGATAAAACAGTCACAATCCAATTCAAAGTTAAAGTCGATAGTAAAGTAGATGGTCAAGAGCTAAATAATACAGCAACTGTTACATTTGGTAGCACTGCTTTAAGTACCAACACTACAAAAAATAAAACCCCTTTTAAAAAGTATGTCCTACCAGAAACGGGTGGACAGGGACCGATATATTATCTATTTGGTGGTGCTGTTTTGACAACTATTTCAGCTCTTTGGTTGATTCGCCGTTTTAAACAAACGATGACTTCATAAAATAGAGACCATTTAAAGGCGGTGATGATAGAGCGTTGTGATGAGACAAGCCTTCCTGTTTAAGGAAGGATAAATATAATTATTTCGTAAAAAATTAAAGGAGAATAAAATGAAAAAAATAAAACTTATGTTAACAGCCTTGCTGGCCTTGTTAATGACTTTTACAGGTATGCCAGTAGCCTCTGCGGCAACGACATATACCTTGAGCTTAACTGGTACAACAACTGGGCACACATACGAAGCATATCAAATCTTCTCAGGGGATCTGAGTGGTGATACACTTTCAAATATTCAATGGGGTTCAGGTGTTGATGCAACAGCAGCAAAAGCAGCTCTTGGCGAAGCTGCGACAAAAGCAGAAGCTTTGAATGGTAAATCTAATGATGCTGCGGATGCAAAAGCCTTTGCTCAAGCAGTTTCAGCTTATCTTAAATCAACACCAACAAAAACGGTTCAAAGTGCATCTGGAACTACAAACTTTACTGGTTTGGAAGCTGGTTACTACTTGATTAAAGATAAGACTGCTTCACTTGCAGGAAAAGAAGATGAATCTTATACTCGTTTCATCTTGCAAGTTGTAAAAGACACAACTGCTACTGTAAAAGCAAGCGTGCCAACTTTTGTCAAAGAGGTAAAAGATAATGCAACTGGCAATTACACATCTGCAACAGACTATTCAATTGGTGATAACGTACCTTTCCAACTCACAGCGACTCTTCCAAGCAACTATGATGCCTATTCTGAATATGAATTGACTTTTAACGATACTTTATCTTCAGGTTTGACATACAATAATGATGCTAGAGTATTTCTTGTGAATGGTGGCTCAGAAGTAAACGTATCATCTGCTTTTTCAGTTTCAATTACTGGAAATAAAGTAGTTGTGAGAGCGGCTAACTTAAAAGCAACTCTACCAGGTGCAACTGCTTCAAGTAAACTTGTGGTTCGCTATACTGCTAAATTAAATGATACAGCAGCGACAGGTACAGTAGGAAACCACAATACTGCTAGCATTACTTATTCAAATAATCCTAATACAACAGGCGGTAAGACAACAGGTGAAACTCCAAAGAGTAAAGCCACTGTCTTCACCTATGAATTAGTAGTAGATAAGGTAAATGAGTCTCAATCACCGCTACAAGGTGCAGGTTTCACTCTTTTCAAAAAGGTGAACGGAAACTACACTGAAGTGAAAAAATTCACTGCTGGTACTGCAACGAAATTTACTTTCAGAGGCTTAGAAGCTGGCGATTACAAACTTGTGGAAAGTACTACACCAGCTGGCTACAATACGATGGCTGATATAGAATTTACTGTTTCTTCAACGATCAATACAGCAGGTGCAAATCCTACTTTGACAGCTTTATCTGCGACATCAGCAAAAGCTACGTTTACAACAACCCTATCTAGTGGAACGATTGCAACTAAGATTATCAATAAAAAAGGATCTCTCTTGCCAAATACTGGTGGTATTGGAACAACTATCCTCTACATCATTGGTTCTTGCCTTGTTTTGGGAGCAATTGTCTTATTGTTTGCTCGTAAGAGAGTAAATACAAAATAAGTTCTACTAAAAGAAAGAGGTAGATGATGTCTATCTCTTTTCCTTTATAGTACGATAGCATTCTTTTTATGAAAAAACATTTTACCAATATTTTATTTGTTCTTTTATTAAGCAGTGGTATAGGATTATTGCTCTATCCAACTGTGAGTGATCTTTGGAATTCTTATCATCAATCTCAAGCTATTTCAACTTATCAAAAACAAGTAGAAAAATTAGATACGACTGAGACAGAAAGTATGTTAGCTGCTGCTGAAGCCTATAATCAAGCCTTAGAGAAAGGAGTTGTACCAACTTATCATCTTACAGAAGAAGATAAAAAAAAGTACAATAGTCTTTTAGATGTCACATCAACTGGAATTATGGGGCATGTGGAGATTCCAAAATTAGGTACTAAACTCCCGATTTATCATGGTACAGATGAAGCTATTTTGCAGGTGGCTATCGGACATATTCCGGGAAGTTCTTTGCCTGTTGGTGGCCAAGGAACGCACTCTGTTATATCAGGCCATCGCGGATTGCCTTCAGCAAAGTTATTTACTGATATTGATCAATTAAAAAATGGGGATCATTTTAAACTCCATGTTTTGGGAAGGACGGTTACTTACCAAGTAGATCAAACTTTGACGGTAGAACCAGATGATGTCTCTTCTTTAACTATTGATCCAAATCAAGATTATTGTACTTTAGTGACTTGTACACCATATGGTGTCAATACTCACAGACTCTTAGTTCGAGGCCACCGCATTCCGAATGAAGAGGAACCAACCAAATCTGAAAACAAAACATCAGATTATCTGCCGTGGCATTATATAATTCTACTTATCTGTTTTGTGTTCGTTTTATTTGCAATTCTATTGGTGTGGCTTCTTAGTCGTAGAAGACGTAAAAAAAGAGCAGAGCTAAGACGAAAAACAGGCCTACGCTCCACTGGTTATCGCAGGAGAATCAAAAAAGGACGTCACGCTAAATAATAAACTAGATTAAATACGAGCTTATCTTTCAACGTGAAGATATGTGTATGATTTTCTTTTTGACGATGACAAAGAAGTAGAAAGTTGCACTCTTGATTATAAAAACAGAGAGTAAAGAAAGATTGACATGAATCAGTCAGTTCTTTCTTTACTCTCTTTTATATATTACTTTTTGAAAGAATAATCTTTTAAAATTTCGATTTTTTGAATTTTAATTTCTGATTTTGGTTTGTTATTTTCATCTGTCTCACTTGTAGCGATTTTATCAACGACTTCCATACCTTCTGTTACTTGACCAAAAACTGTATAACCGCCATCTAAGGAAGGATTTCCTCCTTTTTTGTAGGCATCAATGATTTGAGCAGGGTATCTTTTGCTAGACAGTTGATCTGAGCTGTCAGTCTGATTTTGATTGATATAAAATTGACTACCATTGGTATCTGCTCCAGAATTAGCCATTGCAAGAGCACCGCGTAGATTGTAAAGATATGCAGAAATTTCATTTTTGAAGCCATGACCTGCATCGATTGTTTTATCCTTGCCATTCCAAATGGATTCGCCACCAGTACCATTTCCTTTAGGATCCCCCGTTTGGATCATAAAATTTTTGATAACACGGTGAAAGATAACTCCGTTATAGTAGCCTTCTTTTGCATGTGTTAAGAAATTTTCAACTGCAAGTGGTGCATATTTTGGAAAAAGCTTTAAGGTAATATCACCAGCGGTAGTGGTGATCTTCACTTGGGCTTCATCTTTAGCAACCTCCGTTGAAAGCTGAGGGAAGTGTGCATTTTTGTTTGTCAAGGCCTCTTTCAATTCTGTGGCTTGTCTTTTAGCTTCAGATTCGCTTGAGCTGGCTGCTAGACTAGAATCAACATAGTCATCCCCCCGCAAGCTCCGTTGAATATCAGTGCATCCTGCCAGAAATAAAATGACAGACAATCCTAACAATGCTAATTTCTTCATAACGTTCCTTTCTGAATTAAAAAGTACTCATATTTTACTATAATTCCCTTCCTTTTTCAAACCTTCCTGTATGAGGAATTCCAAGAGGAGGTTTTTGAGTGTTACAGGTTGTAGGTTCAGCTGGTCTAATTTATCGATCATGGTCCATTCGGGTTGATAGCGATTATAGTGGTGGCTACGAAGGAGCTCCTCGCCCTGTATGGCTGGTGCAGGACGATCACTTATTTCAGTGAAGAAATAGACTTCCAACTTGTCAGTATTTTGAAAGGAAAAAGCAGGTTTCAGTACTTTCTCAGATAGAGTCCAGCCTAGTTCTTCTCGAATTTCCCTCTGAGCGGCTTGCAAAACTGTCTCATTGAGATTTACTCCACCACCCGGAATGACAAAATATTCTTTGCCATTTTTCCAGCGATGAATGAGTAAAAGCTGTTTCGTTTTGAGGTTGTAAAGAATAACTCCAGCGCGCATCATATCACTCCTTTTCTGAAGAGTATATCACAAGAATAGCTGTTTTACTAGCACTTGTTTTTGATAAGTTGAGGGAGTTAGAAAGCTTTATCTCATTGGTCGGATGATTCTTTATGCGACATGACTAGGAGGTTTTGATAGATTTTTGAATGTCTTGATGTGCGAAAAAGTTACCTGGGTTACGAATAGGAGATACCTATTAGCGATGGGGTTAAATATGAGTTTGAAAAGACTCTTTTGCCTCCTATTTTCACTAAGTATCAAAAGGTTTGTTGGATTTGGTTGTAGAAACCAAATCAATCATTGATTTGGGCTTTAGGAGAGTACTTGTTGTTATGAACTAAGAAGGAATGTATTTCCATCCAAGTGTAAAAAGGAAATATATGATAGTTTTTCTGTTATGAAAGTAGGAAACTTGTTTTATTTTAGGAAGAGTTAATACATGCTATTGTGAGTAGCAAATATAAGATAGTAGGTAAAAGAAATCTTCTGGGAAGAATGATTGAATCAACCTTGATGCTCATTCAAAGATATGGAAACTGGAAAGTATTTTAGTGACTGTTGAGCAAATGATCCAAATATACTATAATGAATCAGTTGGAAAGGGGATTAGAATGTCAAAAAAATTAACAAGAGACACTAAAAATCAAAAACTTGCAGGTGTTTGTGCAGGTTTAGCAAAATACTTTAATGTGGATCCAACACTTGTACGTGTATTGTGGATTATTTTAGGTTTGGCAGCAGGTTCAGGTGTTTTAGCCTATCTCATTTGTTGGTTTATTATGCCAGAAGAAGGAACAAGCCAAGACGAAAACTAATATTAAAAGACCGGCTAAGCCGGCTTTTTTGTTTTACTATGAAATCTATCACAGAGTTAAAATGAAAAGTGGTAAAGACTCTTTTTTATGTATAGTTTTATGATATAATAAAGGTTATGGCAAATAATAAACATTCAAAAAAAGGTCGGACAACACGTCGGCCGACAAAAGCAGAATTAGAGAGACAAAAAGCAATCAAAAGGATGCTTGTGAGCTTTGTGATAGCTTTTGTCCTTCTTTTCGCTGCCCTAAAATTAGGGATTTTTGGAATAACAATTTACAATTTGATTCGTTTACTAGTGGGAAGCTTAGCCTATGTAGCAATCGTAGTGGCTTTTCTCTATCTATTTTTCTTTAAATGGTTCAGTAAGCGTGAGGGCTTGATTTCGGGATTTGTAAGTATATTCGCAGGTCTGCTTTTGATCTATCAAGCTTATTTCGTTGATGTTTTATCTCTTAAAGGGCAGGTTCTGTCTCATACAATGACACGAATTGTAGCAGATTTGACTGCTTTTAAAACCAGCTCTTTTGCAGGTGGTGGCTTACTTGGCTCGCTTTTACATTTACCAGTTTCATTTCTTTTTTCAAATATTGGTTCATATTTTATTGGGCTTTTACTGATTTTTGTAGGACTTCTTCTTGCGAGTCCGTGGACCGTTTACGATATTTCAGAAAATGTGGTAGCGAGTTTTCGTCATTTTCGTGAACGACGAGAAGAAAAGCGTCAGCAACGTTTTCTAGAGAAGGAAGAAAAGGCTGTTCAAGCTGCCATACAAATGATTGAATTAGAGCGAAATGAAGCTGAGGTAGATGTTGCTAGTGATGAGATTTTAGTTGATGACGAGATGTCTGATTCTCTTTCTGTAGAAGAGGTTTATCAAGATTTAGGTGAGTATGATTTGGATGATGTCTTTGAATCGCAGGATCATCAAATGGCAGAGGAAAACGAAGCCGACGAAGATGTGGAAGTCGATTTCATAGCTAAAGAAAACTTAGACTACAAGTTGCCGACCATTAACCTCTTTGCACCTGACAAACCTAAAAACCAGTCCAAGGAAAAACGCATCGTCCGAGATAATATCAAAATTTTGGAAGAGACTTTTGCTAGCTTTGGGATAAAGGCTGCTGTTGAGCGGGCTGAAATCGGACCTTCCGTCACTAAGTACGAGGTCAAACCAGCTGTTGGTGTTCGGGTCAATCGGATTTCCAATCTGGCAGATGATTTGGCTCTAGCCTTGGCTGCCAAGGATGTGCGGATTGAAGCGCCGATTCCTGGGAAATCTCTTGTTGGGATTGAAGTGCCCAACTCTGAAGTTGCGACCGTGACCTTCCGAGAACTCTGGGAGCAGTCGAAGACGGATGCCAGCAAGCTCCTAGAAATCCCACTTGGTAAGGCTGTCAACGGCTCTGTCCGCTCCTTTGACTTGGCTAAGATGCCCCATCTCTTGGTGGCGGGCTCTACCGGCTCTGGTAAATCTGTGGCTGTCAACGGTATTATTGCCAGCATTCTCATGAAGGCTAGACCAGATGAAGTCAAGTTTATGATGGTGGATCCTAAGATGGTGGAGCTATCCGTTTATAATGACATTCCTCACTTGCTTATCCCAGTCGTGACCAATCCACGTAAGGCTAGCCGCGCCCTCCAGAAGGTTGTAGACGAGATGGAAACCGCTATGAACTCTTCTCCAAGGTCGGTGCCCGTAACATTGCTGGCTATAATGCTAAAGTAGCCGAGTACAATGCTCAGTCAGAATATAAGCAGATTCCCTTGCCTCTAATCGTCGTCATCGTTGACGAGCTGGCTGACCTCATGATGGTAGCCAGCAAGGAAGTGGAAGATGCCATTATCCGGTTGGGACAAAAAGCGCGTGCGGCTGGGATTCACATGATTCTGGCTACCCAGCGGCCATCTGTAGATGTGATCTCGGGGCTGATTAAGGCCAATGTGCCGTCTCGAATTGCTTTTGCAGTCTCCAGCGGGACAGACAGTCGGACCATTCTGGATGAAAATGGAGCAGAAAAGCTCTTGGGTCGTGGGGATATGCTCTTTAAGCCTATTGATGAAAACCATCCGGTTCGTTTGCAGGGCTCCTTTATCTCAGACGAAGATGTGGAGCGAATTGTAGCCTTTGTCAAGAACCAAGCTGAAGCTGATTATGACGATAACTTTGATCCGGGTGAAGTATCTGAAAGCGATATGGAATCTGGCGGAGGCGATGATGAGGGAGATCCTCTCTTTGAGGAAGCCAAGGCCTTGGTTATCGAGACTCAGAAGGCCAGCGCTTCTATGATTCAGCGGCGACTCTCAGTCGGCTTTAATCGAGCCACTCGTCTTATGGAAGAGCTTGAAGCAGCAGGCGTTATCGGTCCTGCCGAAGGAACCAAGCCGAGAAAAGTTTTGCAGACTAATTGATCTTTAGTTTCATTAGTTTGTCAGTGAAAAAACAGTTTTATAAATACAAATCTGCTAGCAATTAGCCAGCAGATTTTCTCTACTTATAGTGGAAAGGAAAAATGATGAAATTAGACACCGTTCACCATATTGCCATCATTGGCCATGATTATGCCAAGACTAGGGAGTTTTATGTGGACAAGCTGGGCTTTGAGCAGCTGGATGAGCACCATCGGCCGGACAAACAGGACATTCTCTTTAACGTCTGCAAGGGAAATCTGACTCTGGAAATTTTTATCAAGAAAGAAGCTCCCAAGCGACCAACCTTTCCGCGTCCTGAGCGTACAGGTCTGCGGCACCTGGCCTTCCGAGTGACAAATCTCGAAGAATGCTTAGCGGAATTTGACCGTTTGGATATTCCTCATACCAAGCTACGCTATGACGACTTTGACGGTCGCAAAATGGCTTTCTTCTTTGATCCGGATGGCCTGCCTTTAGAAATCCATGAATAGCCTTTTACAAGGAAGGTCTTAAATATTACTATCTCAGCCTAAAGTCTGAAGAAAAATTGAGACACTTTTGTTACAATAAATAAAGCAAAATGGATAAGGAAAGCTCTATGAATCAGAAACAGCTTCAGGGTCTTAGTCAAGACCAAGTAGAAGAACGACGTCAAAAAGGTCTGACCAATCAGGTTGGTATTTCAACAGAAAGAACGACATGGCAGATTGTTCGATCCAATATTTTTACCTATTTTAACTTCATTTTCCTTGTGCTAGCCATCCTCTTAGTAGTGGTTCAGTCATGGAATAATCTCTTGTTTGTTCCTATCGTTGTTATCAATTCTTTGATTGGTATTTTTCAAGAACTGCGAGCAAGAAAAGTACTTCGTAAGATGCAATTATTGCATACGATCTCGGCGACGGTGATTCGAGATGGAGAAGAGCACGTTATACCTGTTGAAGAGTTGGTGCAAGATGATGTAGTCAAGTTCTCTACGGGAAATCAAATTTATGCCGATGGTCAGATTCTCTCAGGTAGTTTGAAGGCAAATGAATCCCAGCTGACTGGCGAGGCAGATGAGATTGAAAAAAATCCAGGAGATGAGGTCCTATCTGGTAGCTTCGTGGTTGCTGGTCAAGCTTATGCTCGTCTTGATAAAGTAGGAGATCAGGCTTATATCAATCAGCTGGCTAAAGAAGCTAAAGAAATAAGCGGTGTAGAAGAATCCAAGATGGTTCATGCTGTCAATCGCCTAGTGCAGATTGTTGGAATATTGATTATTCCTTTAGGACTCTTACTTTTCTTTCGTAGTTTTGTCAGTAATCAAGAAACACTGCAAGTTAGTGTAACTTCGACAGTCGGTGCTATTGTGGGTATGATTCCAGAGGGACTTTATCTCTTGATGACACTTGCTCTAGTTTTAGGGGCTGTTCGCTTAGCCAAACAGCAAGTCCTTTTGAACAGTATGAAAGGGATTGAGACGCTGTCGCGTGTAGATGTGCTTTGTGTAGATAAGACAGGAACTATCACAGAAAATGAAATGGCCGTTAGCCAGTTGATTCCAGTAGCAGATCAGAAAGAGTTTGCTCTAGAAGCACTGAGTCAATATCTTGAGGCTAGTCAGGACTCCAATGATACGATTGAGACCTTGCGAGCTTATCCTGGGATTGAAAAAAGTTGTCAAGCCTGGTCTATTAAGCGTCAGTATCCTTTTAGCTCTAAAAATAAATATGCGGCAGTGGCCTTTGATCAAGGAATCTTTGTCTTGGGGGCTCCTGAATATGTTCTTAGACAAGATTTAGAACGTTACCAATCTTATGTTCAAGATGCAGCGGAGCAGGGAGCTCGCGTTCTAATCTTTGGTCGTTATCAAGGAAAGACTTTGGGAGAAGAGTTAGAAGCTGCTGTTGATCCACTTGTGGTTATTATCTTGGACAATCCTGTCCGAAAAAACGCTGCGGAGACCTTTGCTTATTTCAAAGAACAAGGGGTAACAGTCAAGGTCATCTCAGGAGATAATCCAATTACTGTCGCCGCAGTTGCAAAGAAAGCAGAAATTCCACATGCGGATAATTTTGTGGATGCTAGAACCTTGGATACAGATGAAAAAATTGTCCAAGCAGCTGAAATTTATACAGTATTTGGTCGGGTCAGCCCAGAGCAAAAGCAAAAATTAGTACAGGCTCTACAAAGTCATGGGCATAATGTAGCTATGACCGGAGACGGTGTCAATGACATTCTTGCCATGAAAAAGGCTGATTGTAGTATCGCGATGGAATCTGGAAATGACGCAACCAAGCAGATAGCACAAGTAGTCTTGCTGGACTCAGATTTCTCACATATGCCCCACATCGTTGCGGAAGGAAGACGAGTGGTTAACAATATTCAACGTTCAGCCAGTCTTTTTCTAGTTAAAAATATATTTTCTATCTTACTAGCCTTGACCTCAGCTATATTTTCCTTCACGTATCCTTTACAAGCTTCACAGATGTCCTTGATCAGTGGATTTACCATTGGGATACCTGGATTCTTGCTGGCTTTGGAGCCTAATAAGGAACGGATTAGAGGCCGTTTTTTGGAGGTTGTATTAAAAAACGCCTTGCCAGCTGCTATCGTAGATTATTTAGCAGTTTTAGTAGCGGTATATTGCGGTCACTGGTTGGGACTCTCTCATAAGGAAATCAGCACAAGCTCGATTGTCTTACTTGCTGTCGTTGGTTTTATTATCATATATAAACTTATCAAACCTCTAAATCGTACTAAATTAGCCATTATCTTGCTTAGTATTGTAGGAATGAGTCTTGCAGCAGTATTGCTTCCAACTATCTTTAATCTAGCTAGTCTTTCAATAAAGGCCATAGCGATGACAGTTCTTTTATCATTGATATTAGAGAGACTGATATGGCTCTTCCAACTATTGATAAGTGAAGCTTTCAAAATAGTACATAAATAAAAAAGAAGTCGTGACTGCACAGTATCTCAAAAGTTAACGCTAAAAAGCGAACTTTTGGAGTCAGTGCAGATTGATGACTTCTTTTTTATTTTGCTAAGAATAATCCAATGACCATTGCTAAGTATAAAAAGGTTGTTAATATAAAGGCGGATCGCCAAAAGAATTTCAAAAATTTTGGATAGTAAAAACTTTGCTTAGTCTTAAGAAAATAAACTGTGATGCTGATAGCCAAAATGGCTAAAGCTAGTACTAATTGCGGTAGCATACTGTGATAGTACGCTTGGTCAGAAATAAGATAAAATTCAAAAAAGAACATCGGAAAAGCTAGATCAGCAAAATTCAGCCCAAACCGTTTTAAACGAAGAGTTTTCATTAAAATAATGGAAAGAGCGATAGTTAAAAAAATAAATAAAACAGAAGCGATTCTCAATAACATCATAGGTCTATTTTATCACAAAAAAAGTAAAAAAAGAAGAGGATTTTTCTTGCATTTTCAATTCTTTAGTGTATAATAGAAAGGTATGCAATAAGCATGCTTGTGGGAGGTAATGCTCAAGATTTTGGGTAAATTCTACCGCCTAACCACAAAGGAGGATTTAAAATGGCTAAAAAAGTCGAAAAACTTGTAAAATTGCAAATCCCTGCTGGTAAAGCTACTCCAGCTCCACCAGTTGGTCCTGCGCTTGGTCAAGCCGGTATCAACATCATGGGATTCACTAAAGAGTTCAACGCTCGTACAGCTGACCAAGCTGGTATGATCATTCCAGTTGTTATCTCAGTATACGAAGACAAATCATTTACTTTCGTTACTAAAACTCCACCAGCTGCTGTTCTTTTGAAAAAAGCTGCAGGTGTTGAAAAAGGTTCAGGTACACCTAACAAAACGAAAGTTGCAACTGTTACTCGTGCACAAGTACAACAAATTGCTGAAACTAAGATGCCAGATTTGAACGCTGCAAACCTTGAGTCTGCAATGCGTATGATCGAAGGTACTGCTCGTTCTATGGGATTCACTGTTACTGACTAATTTTAAGAATCCTATTTGCCCGCAATACACTTGATCATGAGACGAGTGACGTGGGAGATGAAAATCGATATGACCACATTACAAGGAGAAAGATAAAATGGCTAAAAAAAGCAAACAACTTCGTGCTGCTCTTGAAAAAATCGACAGCACAAAAGCATACAGCGTAGAAGAAGCTGTAGCTCTTGCAAAAGAAACTAACTTTGCAAAATTTGACGCAACTGTAGAAGTTGCTTACAACTTGAATATTGACGTTAAAAAAGCTGACCAACAAATCCGTGGTGCAATGGTATTGCCACATGGTACTGGTAAAACAGCTCGCGTTCTTGTTTTTGCACGTGGTGCTAAAGCAGAAGAAGCAAAAGCTGCTGGTGCAGACTTCGTTGGTGAAGATGACCTTGTTGCTAAAATCAACGATGGTTGGTTGGACTTTGATGTCGTTATCGCTACACCTGATATGATGGCTCTTGTTGGACGTCTTGGACGTGTCCTTGGACCTCGTAACTTGATGCCAAACCCTAAGACTGGTACAGTAACTATGGATGTTGCTAAAGCAGTTGAAGAGTCTAAAGGCGGTAAAATTACTTACCGTGCAGACCGTGCTGGTATTGTACAAGCTATCATTGGTAAAGTTTCATTCGATGCGGATAAATTGGCTGAAAACTTTAAAGCTTTCAACGAAGTTATTCAAAAAGCAAAACCTGCTACAGCTAAAGGAACTTACGTAACTAGCTTGACAATCACAACTACTCAAGGACCTGGTATCAAGGTTGACGTAAACTCACTTTAATAGATGAAAAGAACTGTTGTAACAGTTCTTTTTTTTTTTGAATAATTTGCCAACTCTGCTATTTTACAAAAAAGAAAAATTTAGAAGATTTAACTAGGTAAAAATCGTAAAATATGGTAAAATAGTACAGATAAAATAAGGAGAGTGAAAATGGTAGAACCCAAGTATAAACGTATTCTAATCAAGTTGTCTGGTGAAGCTCTGGCTGGTGAAAAAGGTGTTGGAATCAATATTCAAACCGTTCAAAAAATTGCCCAAGAAATCAAAGAAGTGCATGATTTAGGAATTGAAATTGCTCTTGTTATTGGAGGAGGGAATCTCTGGCGTGGAGAGCCTGCTGCAGAAGCTGGTATGGATCGTGTGCAAGCTGACTATACAGGTATGCTGGGAACTGTCATGAATGCATTAGTAATGGCAGACTCTTTACAGAAAGTTGGAGTAGATACACGGGTACAGACAGCTATTGCAATGCAGCAAGTAGCAGAACCTTATATTCGTGGCCGTGCTCTTCGCCATTTGCAGAAAGGTCGCATTGTCATCTTTGGAGCAGGTATCGGTTCACCTTATTTTTCAACAGATACGACAGCTGCACTTCGTGCCGCAGAAATTGAAGCAGATGCCATTTTGATGGCTAAGAATGGTGTAGATGGGGTCTACAATGCAGATCCTAAGAAGGACAAGACAGCTGTTAAATTTGACGAATTGACTCACCGTGATGTTATTAACAGAGGGCTTCGTATCATGGATTCTACTGCTTCAACTCTTTCAATGGATAATGACATTGATTTAGTTGTCTTTAATATGAATGAATCTGGAAATATTAAACGTGTTGTCTTTGGTGAACCAATCGGAACAACTGTATCAAATAATTTATAAAAGGGAGATAAACATACTATGGTAAATGCAATCGTAGAAAAAGCAAAAGAAAGAATGACTCAATCACATCAAAGCTTGGCACGTGAATTTGGAAGTGTGCGTGCAGGTCGAGCGAATGCGAGCCTTTTGGATCGTATAAGTGTAGAATATTATGGTGTTGATACACCACTGAACCAAATCGCTTCCATCACAATTCCAGAAGCACGTGTGCTTTTAGTTACACCATTTGATAAATCTTCATTGAAAGATATTGAGCGTGCGATCAATGCTTCAGATCTTGGAATTACACCAGCTAGTGATGGTTCTGTTATCCGCCTAGTCATTCCTGCTTTAACAGAGGAAACACGCCGAGATTTAGCAAAAGAAGTGAAGAAGATTGGTGAAAATGCTAAAATCGCTATTCGCAATATTCGCCGTGACGCCATGGATGAAGCGAAAAAGCAAGAAAAAGCAAAAGAAATCACTGAAGATGAGCTAAAAGGTCTTGAAAAAGATATTCAAAAAGTAACGGATGACGCTGTGAAGCATATTGATGAAATGACAGCGCATAAGGAAAAAGAATTATTGGAAGTTTAAGAATCTTAAGCTATATGTTGCTTACTAGTGGCTGTTCAGTTTAGATATTGTAAGATAAACTAGATGGCTGATAAAAAGTGAGCTAAAGAATTATAAAATTGACTACTCAGTTAGCTTGGGCTGACTGAGTTGTTTTCACATTAAAATCCTTGCCCAAAGGAAGTCGCAAGGTAGAAATAGGAAAGTATGAATAGAAATCTTGCAAATTATATTGTGGGCATTATTATAGATGAAAATGATCGTTTTTATTTTGTTCAGAAAGATGGACAAACCTATGTCTTAGCAAAAGAGGAAGGGAAACATGAGTTGGGTCAGTCGGTCAAAGGTTTTGCTTATAGTGATATGAAGCAAAAGCTCCGTCTGACGACTTTAGATGTAACAGCCACTCAAGAAAGTTTCGGCTGGGGTACAGTAACGGAAGTTCGTAAAGATTTGGGTGTGTTTGTTGATACGGGACTCCCTGATAAGGAAGTTGTCGTATCTTTAGATATTTTACCTGACTTGAAGGAATTATGGCCTAAAAAAGGTGATAAGCTATATATCCGCTTGAGTGTGGATAAAAAAGATCGTATTTGGGGGCAACTTGCTTATCAAGAGGATTTTCAGCGTTTAGCACGTCCTGCTTATAATAATATGCAAAACCAAAACTGGCCAGCGATCGTTTATCGTCTTAAGCTTTCAGGGACTTTCGTTTATTTACCAGAAAATAATATGTTGGGCTTTATTCACCCTAGTGAACGTTATGCCGAGCCTCGTTTGGGTCAAGTGCTGGATGCACGAGTGATTGGTTTTCGAGAAGTTGATCGAACTCTCAATCTCTCTTTGAAGCCTCGCTCCTTTGAAATGCTAGAAAATGATGCCCAGATGATTTTAGCTTATCTAGAAGGAAATGGAGGATTTATGACTTTGAATGATAAATCTTCACCTGATGATATTAAAGCGATATTTGGTATCTCTAAAGGACAATTTAAAAAGGCTTTAGGTGGTCTTATGAAGGCTGGCAAGGTGAAGCAAGACCAATTTGGTACCGAGTTACTATAGAAGAAAAAAACATAGATTCTTTATGAGGTTGGGACAAAAGTCCCAGCCACTCAATTGTCTTTGGATTGTCGAGCAAGACGCAGTGGTTAAGTGGGCTCTACTACGCTGATTTCATCAGCTTTTACAGCCCTACTCAACTGTGCGGAGGTGGGACGACGAAATCGAATTCTAACGAATTACCGATTTCTGTCCCACTCTCATTTTTTGTCTTTTTATGGTAAAATAAGAAGTGACTTTTACTAGAATGAGAGAGAAGATGTCTAAGAAAGAAAGAAGATTTGATAGCCATTCTATTCCACGGCGCTTAAATATGCTGTTTGCTTTAGTTATTATACTATTTGTGACTTTGATTGCTCGCTTAGCCTATATGCAGGTTCTACACCAAGGATTTTATACGAAAAAGCTAGCAACAGCAAGTAAGACTAAGATTACACTGAGTTCTGTTCGAGGCCAAATCTACGATGCATCTGGCAAGCCCTTGGTTGAAAATGAAACAAAGCAAGTTGTATCTTTTACACGTAGCAATAAAATGACCGCTGCTAGCATTAAAGACATAGCAAATAAATTGCTTGATTTTGTTGATGTGACGGATGTAGAGGTTACTAAGCGCCAGATAGCTGATTATTACTTGGCAGATAGCGAGACTTATCAAGAAGTAGTTGCTAAGTTACCAAAGAAGAAAAAGTTAGATGCAGATGGCAATCGCCTATCTGAGGCAAAAATCTATAATAATGCAGTTGATAGTGTCGAAGTGGCTAGCCTTGATTATAGTGAGCAGGAAAAAAAAGCGATTGCTTTGTTTAGCCAGATGAATGAGGTAGCCAACTTTGAGACGGGAAATATTCGTACGGATGATTTGTCCACAGAGCAAGTGGCCTTGATTGCCTCAAGTAGCAAGGAATTGCCAGGGATTGGTATTGCGACAGCTTGGGAGCGCAAGGTCTTAGATACGCCACTCGCTTCTATCATTGGTAACGTCTCTACTGAAAAAGCTGGTATTCCTGCTGAAGAGGTGGACAACTATCTGAAAAAGGGCTATTCTTTAAAAGATAGAGTTGGAACCAGCTACTTGGAAAAGCAATATGAGTCTGTTTTGCAGGGCGAACGGACAGTCAAGGAAATCCATCTTGATAAGAATGGAGATATGGAAAGTATTGACACTATCAAGGAAGGGAGCAAAGGGAAAAATCTTAAACTGACAGTAGATTTGGCTTTTCAAACTGGCGTTGAGAATATTTTGAAAAACTATTTTACAGCAGAGTTAGGAGCAGGAAATGCCACCTATTCGGAAGGAACTTATGCTATTGCTATGAATCCTGAAACAGGAGCAATTTTAGCCATGGCAGGGCTCAAACATGATGTAAAGACGGGGGCACTTAGTTCAAACTCTCTGGGAACTGTTACAGATATTGTTGTCCCTGGTTCTGTCGTCAAGGGAGCAACGTTGACTTCTGGTTGGGCTAATGGTGTTATCTCTGGGAATCAAACTCTGACAGACCAGCCGATTGTTTTTGGTCAGGATACAACGGCTATCACTTCATGGTTTACAAACTTTGGAAATCGTGATATTACAGCATTAGAAGCTTTGGAATACTCTTCAAATACTTATATGGTACAGCTGGCGCTCAAGATGATGGGAATGACCTATACGCCAAATATGACTGTGAATTTGAAAAATCTAGACTCCTCTATGGAGAAGTTGCGAGCAACCTTTGCAGAATATGGTCTGGGAACAAAGACGGGGATTGATTTGCCGACGGAGTCTCAAGGGTATATTCCTAAAGATTTTACATTTGCTAACTACCTAACCAATGCTTTTGGCCAGTTTGATAACTACACTCCATTACAATTAGCTCAGTATGCCGCTACAGTAGCCAACAATGGCAAGCGCATTGCTCCACATTTGGTTGAGGGTATATATGGAAATGATAAGAACGGTGGCTTGGGGGACTTGATTGAAAAGAAGGAAAGTAAAGAGTTAAACCAAGTGACTATTTCTTCAGAAAACATGAACCTTATTAAGGAAGGTTTTTATCAGGTAGTGCATGGGAACAATGCCTTCACGACAGGACAGACGATTGCACAAGGAGAGGCAGTCCCTATCAGTGCTAAGACTGGTACAGCAGAAACTTTTGTTAATAACGGTCAGCAGGCTATTAATACCAATGTGGTAGCCTACGCACCAAGCAATAATCCTAAAATAGCTGTAGCTGTCGTATTTCCTCATAATACAAACTTATCCTCTACCGTTAGTCACAGTATGACCCGTGATATTATTAATCTTTATAATCAATTACACCCAATGAATTAGAAAGGATTTTATGCTCTATCCTACTCCTATTGCCAAGTTGATTGACAGTTTTTCAAAGCTACCTGGTATTGGTATAAAAACAGCCACTCGCCTAGCTTTTTATACGATTGGTATGAGTGATGACGATGTCAATGAATTTGCCAAAAATCTGCTTGCAGCTAAGCGAGAGCTCAGTTATTGTTCTATTTGTGGCAATCTTACTGATGAAGACCCCTGTGCCATTTGTGGTGATTCATCGCGTGATCAGACAACAATACTAATTGTCGAAGATAGCCGTGATGTTTCTGCAATGGAGAATATCCAGGAATACCACGGACTTTATCATGTCCTGCATGGCCTCATCTCTCCTATGAACGGAGTCGGACCTGACGATATTAATCTCAAAAGCTTGATTACTCGTCTGATGGACAGTGAGGTGACTGAGGTTATCATTGCAACCAATGCAACTGCTGATGGTGAAGCGACTTCTATGTATATCTCGCGTGTCTTAAAGCCAGCAGGGATCAAAGTTACCCGCTTAGCGCGTGGTTTGGCAGTCGGATCTGATATCGAGTACGCAGATGAAGTCACTCTTATTCGTGCGATTGAGAATCGAACAGAATTATAGTATTTTATAAAAGGTGTAACCCGTATATTGTGGGAACAAAAATCAAGGAAGAAGAATATATGAGTAGTGAAAAACATCAAAAATTTTCTATTAGGAAATTTTCTATTGGTATAGCTTCTGTTATGATTGGACAGTTTTACTTAGGTACTGTGACAAATGTGTCAAAGGTGCAAGCAGATGAATGAACAAAAACTGAAGTTGAAACTGTTAGCAAATAGGAAAATCAGCAGTTAGCTAATATCACTCTACCGTCAGAAACTCCAATTACGACGGGAACTCCAGATGCAGAACAAACAATATCATCAGCACAACTACTAAAAAAGCGACTAAAAATACAAATATTGCTGGTAAACAATTACCACAAACTGGCGAAGAAAGTCTTGCCTTCTTACCAGCAGCTGCTTGGACTGTTCTAGGAGCAGGTGTGCTTGCTTATGCGGTATCTCAACGCAAAGAAGATTAAAAATCATTATTTTGAAGAATTAAGCTACCGGCTATAAATTAGTTGGTAGTCTCTTCAATAATGAAGTTATTTATCTTTGATAGAATAGGATAAATTATACTAACAACTTGACAAGATTATAAAACTTACAAGAGAAATAGCATATCGTATATCTAATAAGACTCAATGTATTGCATCATATATCACGTTTGTATTTTTTAAAAGGTGTGAGATTAGAAGTGAAAACATTTATATTTTTCAAACACCTTAAATTTCCATGACTGGTATAATGAGTATTAATGATAGAAAGAAGGATTACTAGTGATTTTTACTAGTAATCCTTTTCTTTATTCAAAAAAATTCTGAATTGTGGTATACTAAAATGGACTAGTATAGAGTTAATCTCAACCATAAAATCTGTAATGTTAGGATAAATAAGATGTCAAAGAAAAGTTTAATTTTATTGTATGGCGGACGCAGTGCAGAGCGGGAAGTTTCGGTTTTATCAGCTGAGAGCGTCATGCGGGCTGTTAATTATGATAGGTTCTCGGTGAAAACTTACTTCATCACTAAGGATGGAGATTTTATCCAAACTCAGAAATTTGAAGCAAAGCCATCAGTTGACGAGAAGCTGATGACCAATGCCACAGTGGACATGGCCCGAAAGATTAAGCCTAGCGACATTTACGAAGTAGGAGCGGTGGTCTTTCCGGTCCTGCATGGACCTATGGGCGAAGATGGTTCTATCCAAGGTTTCCTAGAAGTACTCAAAATGCCTTATGTCGGCTGTAATATTTTATCTTCTAGCCTGGCCATGGATAAGATCACGACCAAGCGGGTACTGGAATCAGCAGGCATTGCTCAAGTACCTTATGTAGCGCTGGTCGATGGTGAGGATCTAGAGCAAAAAATCCAAGAAATCGAAGAGAAATTGATCTATCCAGTCTTTACAAAGCCTTCTAATATGGGCTCAAGTGTCGGCATTTCTAAATCTGAGAATCAAGCAGAACTGCGTGCTTCTATAGAACTAGCCTTCAAGTATGACAGCCGAGTCCTGGTCGAGCAAGGGGTAACGGCTCGCGAGATTGAGGTTGGGCTTCTGGGCAATGTGGATGTCAAGAGTACCCTGCCTGGAGAAGTGGTCAAGGACGTGGCTTTCATGACTACGAAGCTAAATACATTGATAATAAAATTATCATGGATATTCCGGCCAAGATTCCAGAAGAAGTAGTGAGACTGATGCGTCAAAATGCAGAGGTGGCTTTCCGAGCTTTGGGTGGTCTGGGACTGTCCCGCTGTGACTTTTTTCTATACAGAGGATGGTCAGGTTTTTCCTCAATGAGCTCAATACCATGCCAGGTTTTACCCAGTGGTCTATGTATCCACTACTCTGGGAAAAATATGGGGCTAGCCTATCCTGATTTGATTGAGAAATTGGTGGCCTTAGCTGAAGAGGCATTTGCTAAGAGAGAGCGCATCTTCTCTAAAAATATGATATAATAGAAGGGCTGAAAATTTTTCGGTCCTTTCTTTTTGCGAGCAAACCGAAAAATGAGGAAGAAGTATGAAATTAGATTTATATGAAATCGCAGAAGTCCTGTCTGCGAAAAATGATGTGACTCAGTTTGAAAATGTCTCTCTTAGAAATGCTGAGTTTGACAGCCGCTTGATTGAGTCAGGTGACCTTTTTGTGCCACTCAAGGGGGCGCGTGATGGTCATAACTTTATCGCAACAGCCTTTTCTCAGGGAGCTGTTGCCACCCTATCTGAGCGTCCAGTGGCAGAGGGGGCTTATATCTTGGTTGATGATGTCCTGCCAGCCTTTCAGCGCTTGGCCCAGTACTATCTGGAAAAGATGCAGGTGGATGTGCTGGCAGTGACAGGTTCCAACGGCAAAACGACAACCAAGGACATGCTGGCTCAGCTCTTGGCAACCAGCTACAAGACCTATAAGACCCAGGGCAATTACAACAATGAAATCGGTCTGCCATATACGGTTCTTCACATGCCTGAGGACACAGAGAAACTTGTCTTAGAAATGGGGCAGGACCACTTGGGCGATATCCATCTCCTGTCGGAACTTGCCAAACCTAAGACGGGCATTGTAACTCTGGTCGGAGAAGCCCATCTGGAATTTTTCGGCAGCCGATCTGAGATTGCCCAAGGCAAGATGCAGATTGCGGACGGCTTGAGAAAAGATGGTCTCTTGATCGTTCCGGCGGATAAGATTGTCAATGAATTTCTACCAGCAGACTGCAAACTGGTTTGCTTTGGTCCTGATGCGGATATCTTCCTGACGCGTCTGGAAGAGCGCAAGGACAGCTTGAGCTTTGAATGCAACTTTTTGGAGCAAAGGATTGACCTGCCTGTAACTGGCAAGTACAACGCAACTAATGCCATGATTGCGGCCTATGCAGCTCTGCAGGAGGGGGTATATGAGGCGGCTATTGCTCAAGCCTTTTCTGAGCTGGAGCTGACCCGCAATCGAACGGAGTGGAAGAAAGCTGGTAACGGCGCAGATATTTTATCGGATGTCTACAATGCTAATCCAACAGCTATGCGCTTGATTCTTGAGACTTTCTCGACCATTCCGGCCAATCCAGGCGGACGAAAATTGGCGGTGCTGGCGGATATGAAAGAGCTGGGATCTGACTCTAAGTCCATGCACGGCTCGATGATTACTAGCCTCAATCCAGAAATTGTGACCGACCTTTTCCTTTATGGACAAGACATGGAAGCCCTCTATGACTATGCCAAGGAAATCTACCCGCCAGGCAAGGTTCATTACTTTATCAAAAATGATGAGAAAGACCAGTTTGAACAACTAACTAAAGCTGTCAGAGAGAAGCTGACTCCTGCCGACCAAATCCTTCTCAAAGGCAGCAATTCCATGAATCTGGCTAAGCTGGTAGAGGACTTGGAAGTTCGAAAACTAGATTAGAAAAAATGGCTGTTAAAAAATGACTCGTGTAGTGAAGCGGTAAAAGATTAAAAATGAATAAAATGTTAATAAAAAATAGGAGATGAGAATGGGAGATTTTTTTACAAGTCAAAAAACAGAACCGCCCGTGTTGACACCCCTAGGATTTGTGCTCATGCTACTTGCTTTATGTATTGTGATCTATAGCGCAAGTAGATTTTACAAACAAAAAAGCTTTCAAAGAATTTTCCAAGGACTTCAGATTGTACAACTGGTTCTTTTGTATAGTTGGTACATGGTCACTCAGGCTCCCTTGACGGAGAGTCTGCCTTTCTACCATTGCCGAATTGCTATGTTTGCAGTCCTGCTCTTGCCAAGGAAAACGTCTTATAAACAATACTTTGCCTTATTGGGCGTATTTGGTCCGATTTGTGCCTTGCTTCATCCAATTTTTGATCCTTACCCGCTTCCGCATATTACCATGTTTTCTTATTTAGTTGGTCATTTAGCTCTTCTGGGAAACTCTCTTGTGTATTTGATAAATGAGTACGATTATAAAATTTTATCCAATCGTCGGATTATTGAAATAACCTTTGGCATGAATGCGGTCATCTTTCTAGTGAATCAGTTAACTGGTGGGGACTATGGATTTCTAAAAAATCCGCCTTTAGTTGGCGATTACGGTAAGTTAGGAAACTTTCTATTGGTATCCTTGGTATTGGTTGTAGCTTTGTGCTTTTTTTCCCTTCTTTTTGACGAATTATTTAAAAGAAATTTTTTCAAAAAAAGTATTGTTAAAAGAAGGTATGATTGATAGGGATTTAAAAGACTTTGCGTTTTGATTTTATACTATATGGAATAGTAAAAGCAGCTTTTTAAGGGCTGCTTTCTGTTTGTTTTTTATGATTTGGTTCAAGAATGATAAGGGCATCTCGCAGTTCATCTGCCAGGTGATTTTTCTTATAGTTAAGAAATTCTTCTAAATTTTTCACAGTGTTGTAACGCTTGTGCAGGCGATACATCTGTGCAATCTTATACTGAGGAAAGGCATTAAAAAAGTTTTGAGTTAGTTTCCATTCTCGGATGTAGCCTAAGGGGCGCATGTGGTAGCGAACGCCATCGATGGCTTGGCTTTTGCGACGATGATGAAGATGGCCGAAAACAACATCTGTCACTTCATATTTGACAAAGAGCTGGTGGAAAGCTTGGCTTCCCAGGAAGGCGTTGAAGCGCTGGAAATAAGGATGATCATACAGAAAGTCTTGATGGGGAACAAAATGCAGAGCGACAATAATAGGACCCTCCAAAGAAGCCAGCAATTTTTCTAACTTTTGAAGGATATGAGCTGTAATGCTAGAATCATCCAGATGACGCTCCAATCTGCGGTCAAACCAAAAATTTTTCTTGGTTCTCAAATGTTCTTCCTTGCTTTTTTCTGGAACAAAGCTGTAGTCGTACCAACCAGAAAAACTAACGAGCTTGGTCTGACCAAACTGCTGGACGTGAAAATCATAGCCAGAAATCTCTTGTTCAGAAAGTCCCAGCATATCGTGGTTTCCGAGATTAAAAGAGATGGGAAGTTCTTGCCTCAAGTCCTCAATAAAAGGCAAACTAATTTTGGTTAAATTATTAGATAAATCTCCTGCAATATGAAGATGGTCAATTCTTGCTTTTTTTAAAACATCCTTAAGTGTTTGTTGTTCAAAGTGCCCAAACTGATTGGAGTCCAGATGGAGGTCACTCATAAATCCAATTCTTGTCATGGTTCTAGTCTAGCATAAATCGGCTTACTTGAACATATATAAAGTTAATCAGTAGGACTGAGCGTGTTTTAGGGTCAAGGAAAAGCAGTTAAGGTAATGGGAAAAGTAAAGAGTTTTTCGTGTCGCATTATTTACATTTCTAACAATTCGGTAACATAGAGATTCCTAGCTTGCTATTTGCTAAAAAGTATCATACACTAGAGTCTACACTGGCTGAATTTTGTTTTAAAAATTAGTCAAAGGGTGCATAAATATGGTATAATGAAATGATATGTGAAAAGAGGTATTTATGGACATTTCAGAAATTCGTCAAAAGATTGACGCAAATCGTGAAAAATTAGCTTCTTTCAGGGGGTCTCTTTGACTTAGAAGGTCTGGAAGAAGAAATTGCCATTTTAGAAAATAAAATGACAGAACCTGATTTTTGGGATGATAATATTGCAGCTCAAAAGACTTCTCAGGAACTTAATGAACTGAAGCAAACTTATGAAAATTTCCATCAAATGACGGATCTTTTTGATGAATCGGAGATTTTACTTGATTTTCTGGCTGAGGATGAGTCAGTTCAAGAGGAGTTAGAAGAAAAGCTGGCAGAACTCGAGAAAATGATGACCAGCTATGAGATGACCCTGCTTTTGTCTGAACCCTATGATAATAATAATGCCATCCTTGAAATACACCCAGGATCAGGTGGAACAGAAGCTCAAGACTGGGGCGATATGTTGCTTCGGATGTATACCCGTTTTGGCAATGCCAAGGGTTTCAAGGTAGAGGTTTTGGATTATCAGGCTGGAGATGAGGCTGGTATCAAATCAGTAACTTTATCCTTTGAAGGGCCACATGCTTATGGTCTGCTCAAGTCAGAAATGGGTGTCCACCGTTTGGTGCGGATTTCGCCTTTTGACTCGGCCAAACGTCGTCATACTTCATTCACTTCGGTAGAAGTCATGCCAGAGTTGGATGATACGATTGAGATAGAAGTTCGAGATGATGATATTAAGATGGATACTTTCCGCTCAGGAGGAGCTGGTGGACAAAATGTCAATAAGGTTTCCACTGGCGTGAGGCTGACGCATATTCCTACTGGAATTGTGGTACAGTCTACTGTTGACCGGACCCAATACGGGAATCGAGATCGAGCAATGAAAATGCTACAAGCGAAGCTTTACCAACTTGAACAAGAGAAAAAAGCAGCGGAAGTAGATTCATTAAAAGGGGATAAAAAAGAAATTTCATGGGGAAGCCAAATCCGTTCTTATGTCTTTACACCATATACGATGGTTAAAGACCATCGAACTAGCTATGAAGTAGCTCAGGTTGATAAAGTGATGGATGGAGATTTAGATGGCTTTATAGACGCTTATTTAAAATGGCGTCTCAACTAAAAGAAGGGAATTTTAGTCATACATGTCTATTATTGAAATGAGAGATGTTGTCAAAAAGTATGACAACGGGACCACTGCTTTACGTGGTGTGACAGTCCAAGTAGAACCTGGAGAGTTTGCCTATATTGTAGGACCTTCTGGTGCGGGTAAATCAACATTTATTCGTTTGCTTTATCGTGAAGTAGCTCTCGATAAAGGGAAGTTAAAAGTAGCCGGATTTGATCTTAGTCGGATAAAAAAACGTGATGTACCAATGCTACGTCGTAAATTGGGAGTGGTTTTCCAAGATTATAAACTGCTTCCAAAGAAAACCGTTTATGAAAATATTGCTTATGCAATGGAAGTAATTGGCGAACGCAGAAGCCACATAAAAAAACGAGTGATGGAAGTCTTGGACTTGGTTGGATTGAAGCATAAAGTCCGTGCCTTTCCAAATGAACTTTCTGGTGGTGAGCAACAACGTATCGCAATTGCGCGTGCTATTGTCAATAACCCTAAAGTTTTGATAGCCGATGAGCCAACTGGGAACTTGGATCCAGATAATTCTTGGGAGATTATGAACCTGCTGGAGCGGATTAACCTTCAGGGAACAACTGTCCTGATGGCAACCCACAACAGCCAGATTGTAAATACTTTGCGCCATCGCGTTATTGCGATTGAAAATGGCCGTGTGGTACGTGATGAAGCGGAAGGAGAATACGGATACGATGATTAGTAGATTTTTTCGTCATTTACTAGAGTCGCTAAAGAGTTTAAAGCGAAATGGGTGGATGACAGTTGCAGCAGTTAGTACGGTGATGATTACCCTGAGTTTAGTGGCAATTTTTGTCTCAGTCATCTTTAATACGACAAAGCTAGCTAATGATTTGAAAAACAATGTCCGCGTTATGGTCTATGTTCGTAAAGACATTGAAGACAATAGTTTGACTGTTGTAAAAGAAGGACAAACAGTCAATAACGAAAATTATCACAAAGTTTATGATGCTTTAAACAAGATTGATCATGTCAATAAAATAACATTTTCAAGTAAAGAAGAGCAATATAAGCAATTAACAGACACAATGGGAAGTGATTGGAAAATCTTCGAAGGAGATGCCAACCCACTTTATGATGCTTATATTGTTGAGACAACAGATCCTAAGTACGTCTCTGATGTGAAAGAAGATGCCCAGAAAATTGAAGGTGTGTCTGATGTGCAAGATGGTGGTGCTAATACCAAGAAGATTTTTGCTTTAGCAGATTTTATTCAGACTTGGGGATTTGTTCTAGCGGGAATGTTGATTTTCATTGCAGTATTCCTGATTTCAAATACGATTCGGATTACGATCATTTCGCGTAGTCGTGAAATTCAAATTATGCGCCTGGTAGGAGCGAAAAATAGCTACATTCGAGGACCTTTCTTGCTAGAAGGCGCTTGGATTGGATTAATCGGTGCTATGATGCCTGGAGCTTTGGTTTATTTTATCTATAATATTGTCTATCAGTCGGTCAATAAAGGGTTGGTTTCTCAGAATCTTTCTATGATTTCGCCTCATCTTTTTGTACCGTTGATGATAGCTTCCTTATTTGTTTTAGGGATTATTATTGGATCGATTGGATCTGTCTTCTCTATGAGAAGATTCTTGAAGGTATAAGAAAAAGAGGCTGGGACAAGAGTCCTAGCCTCTCAATTGTCTTTGGATTGTCGAGCAAGACGCAGTGGTTGAGTGGGCTCTACTACGCTGATTTCATCAGCTTTTACAGCCCTACTCAACTGTGCGGAGGTGGGACGACGAAATCGAATTCTAACGAATTACCGATTTCTGTCCCACTCTCTTTTTTATTTTATACTGATGTTGAGTCCGAAAGAGTGCTTGTTGCCTTGATTTTATTTTAAAAATGGATTAAACATTTTCTCGTGAGCAATAGTCGTAGCAGGTCCATGACCGGGATAAACGTCATATTCCTTTGGAAGGCTTAGTAATTCTCGTTTGATACCTGCAATTAATTGTTCTAAATTACCAGTTGGCAAGTCTGTTCTGCCAATAGTTTCCCGAAAAAGAGCATCACCAGATAGGACAAAATGCTCCTCAGGGAAAACGATTGAAACACCCCCAATGGAATGGCCAGGTGTTGGTAAAACGTAAAAATGAAAACCATTCAAATGATAACTTTGATGAAAAACATAGTGATGCTCGGCTGGTTTTAAGATAAGAGTTTCGATATCCTTGTGCCGATCAAGACCTGAAAGATTGTACTCTGGAGTATAGAGCCAGCTGGCTTCACTCTCTGCTACATAGACAGGAGGATTATTAAAATGTTTTCTGACTAAGTCCAAACTCATGATATGATCGTAATGAGTATGGGTTAATAGGATAGCAGCGATTGGTTTGCCAATCTCAGTTATCTTTCGCTGAATGGCCTCAAAATTGCTTCCAGGGTCAATCAAAAGTAGATGGCTATCATTTTCTATATAGTAGGTGTTTTCATATGCTAGAGCATTTAATGTTTTCTGTATGTTCATAGTTTTTCCTCTCTAGATGAGTGTATCAAAAAAAATTATTTTTGACAGCAACAAGCTATCATTTTCAAAGATTGTGAAGGAAATTAACGGAGTTTTGATTGTTAAATTGATTTGCTAGTCGGCTTTTCTGTCCTCGCATCTTACCTTTAAACGTGGTATAATTTTGATAAGATGAAACGAAAAAATGTGAAATACGCTATTGTCGACTTGGAAGCGACTGGAACAGGTAGCAGTGCAAAAATTATTCAAGTAGGAATCGTTATTCTTGAGAATGGTCAGATCAGCCAGACTTATCAGACAGATGTCAATCCACATGAAGTGTTAGATGAACACATCAAACAGTTGACAGGTTTGTCTGATCAGCGCTTGAGTCAAGCTCCAGACTTTTCGCAAGTGGCTCGTGAGATTTATGAGTTGATTGAGGATGCAGTTTTTGTAGCTCATAATGTTAAATTTGATGCTAATTTGCTAGCTGAGTCTCTTTTCTGGGAAGGATATGATCTATTATCTCCACGTGTGGATACAGTAGAATTGGCTCAAGTTTTTTTTCCAACTTATGAAAAATATGGTTTATCTAGTATTTGTAAATCATTAGAGATTCCTCTAGAACAAGCTCATACGGCTATATCGGATGCTAAGGCAACGGCACTACTATTTTTAAAGATTCAAGAAAAAATTCAAAGCCTTCCCAAATCTTTGTTAGAACGCTTACTTGATCTGTCTGACAATCTTATCTATGAATCTCGCTTAGTATTGGAAGACTGTCTTAGTCAAATGTCTCAAGAAAGCACTGGAGATCTTCTGGATTGCCATGGGATTTACCTGAGAAAAAAACGCAAGATTGCAACAGAAAAGCACCTATCTGCCGATTTTACGAATAATCTTTCTTTGCTAGGTTTAGAGGAGCGCTCTGAGCAAGAAAAATTTGCTACGATGGTGGAACAAGCGATAGAAAATCATCATCCCAGCTTTTTACAAGCCCAAGCTGGTCTAGGAAAAACTTACGGTTATTTGTTGCCTCTTCTCGCTAAAACTAAAGAGCAGATAGTGGTCAGTGTACCAACTAAAATTTTGCAAGAACAGATTGTATCTGGGGAAGGAAAGGCGATTGAAGCAGTTTTTCAAGTGTCTTTCCATAGTCTTAAAAGTCCGCATTCTTATATCAAGCTAGATACTTTTTATCAAAGTTTGACTCGTATGGATGATCATCGTTTGCTAAATCGCTGTAAGATGCAACTCTTAGTCTGGCTAACGGAGACTGAAACAGGAGATTTAGAAGAAATTAGACAAGCATATCGCTATCAATCATACTTTGAAGAGTTGGCTCATGATGGTCAAATAAGCAAAAAATCGTTATTTTATGGCTATGACTTTTGGCAATTGAACCAAGAGAAAGCACGAGCAAGTCGAGTATTGGTTACCAATCATGCCTATCTATTGACACGATTAGAAGATGATAAGAGCTTGATTGAAGGTAAAACTTTAGTGGTAGACGAAGCTCAAAGGCTCTTTTTGACTTTGGACAACTTTTCGCAAAAAAGTATCCGGGTCACACAACTCTTACAAGAGATTCAACAAGAAATTTCCCAAGCAACTTCTCTATTGAATCGTCGTTTGTTGGAGAGTATACAATTTGAACTGTCACAAGCAGTAGAACAATTTCATCGGGGAAGTCAAAGAGAGATCAGGGGGGATCTTATCCAGAAGCTTCGCCAAGATCTATCGGAGTTGCCAGCGCACTATTTACAAGAATTAAGGGAGCTTTTAGATCAAAAATATGAGCAATTCTGGCTTGAAGATGATCATTTTGAACAGAATCGTGTGACTAGCTTGCATGGGGCTAGATTATCTTTGGTAAATTTTCAGGATTTTCTACCAGATAAAGTGCGTCTCTTTTTCATCTCAGCGACTTTGGAGATCAGTCGTAAGGTTAGTTTAGCGCAGTTGTTAGGATTTCAAAATGTTCGATTCTATCATTTACCGCCTCAAGATTATCACCAGCAAAAGATTTGGGTAGATAAGGATTTTCCTGATCTGATTGGACTTCCTTTGACACAGCATGCTCAGTTAATTGTGGAACGGATTGAAAGATTATTTCATACGAAATTACCAATTTTGGTTTTGTTTACTTCAAAAGAGTTATTACTCGAAGTGTCAGAAAGGCTCTCCTTACCGCACTTGGCACAGTACAAAAATGGAGATGCGACGAATATAAAGAGGCGATTTGATAAGGGAGAAGTCACAGTATTACTGGGAACAGGGAGTTTCTGGGAAGGGACAGACTTTTCAACACAAAATAAGATGATTCAAATCATAACTCGCCTGCCTTTTGATAATCCTCAAAACATTTTTACACAAAAGATGAATCGCCAACTTCGACAAAATGGTCAAAATCCTTTTTATGACTATAGTCTCCCGGTAGCGATTTTAAGACTAAAACAAGCTTTTGGAAGGACGACGCGCCATCACAATCAGCGATCCGCTGTTCTTATTTTGGATAATCGTGTTTATACTAAGCGCTATAGTCGTCAGATTAGAGAAGCTTTAGCTGAGTCAACACCTATAGAGCAAGCTTCTTTTAAACAAATTCAAGATGAAATAACAAATTTTTTGAAGAAAAAAACATCTAAAAAGAAAAAGTAAGTCTGCATTAAAATTGATTAATTTAAAGACGTAAATTTTTGCTATAATAGATGCATTGAAGAGAAGAGGTACTGTCAAAAAAATGCTACAAAAATATTTTCCAGGTATTGGTCTATCGTTTGTAATAGCTTTACTCTCTATATTTTTGGGCCAGGTTTTTCCTTTATTTGGTTCGAGTGTGTTTGCTATTTTGTTGGGGATTCTATTGAACCACTTTTGGAAAATTCCCCAAAAATTTCGTCAAGGCCTTGCTTTTTCTGGAAAGAAACTCCTGCAATATTCAATTATTTTATTAGGTTTTAGCCTCTCTATTTCAAAGGTTTCGGCAACTGGCTTATCTTCTTTAAAAATAAGTATTATCACAATCCTAATGGCTTTCTTATCAGCCTATGCAGTTGGCCGTTTTCTAGGAATGAGCAAGGTGTTGACCTTGCTAATTGGGTTTGGTACTGCTATTTGTGGTGGCTCTGCTATTGCGGCTGCATCGCCTGTTTTAGAAGCCAAAGAAGAAGAGGTAGCCTTATCCATTTCGACTATTTTCTTTTTCAATATTTTGGCAGTTTTCATTTTTCCTTTTCTTGGTCATCTTATGCAAATGTCCGCTACAACTTTTGGTACATGGGCAGGGACAGCTATCAATGATACATCATCGGTTGTTGCTGCTGGTTATAGTTATAGTCAGACAGCTGGCGATCTGGCAACTATTGTCAAATTAAGTCGAGCATTGATGATTGTGCCGACTTGTCTTCTTTTTGCAGGTGTTCGTTATATTCGATCTAAGTCGACTAAGAAAAAAATAGAGTTAAAAAAGATTTTTCCTTGGTTTATTTTATGGTTCATGTGTGCTTCTCTTGTTAGTAGCTTAAGAATTGTACCGTCTTTTTTTCTCGTGTTTACAAAATTATCTTCACAGTGGTTCATGGCGATGGCTCTGGCAGGGATAGGAACTCAAGTATCTTTTAGGCATTTTAAAAGAGCTGGAGTAGCTCCTTTATTGACAGGAGCTTTTGCTTGGTTTGTTGTTGCCGTTACTAGTTTGATCATACAGTATTTTTTTTAGATAGGAGTGAGTATGTCTTATTTTAAGCACTCGATTGATTCTCGGGTGGATTACACTTTAATTTTACCGGTTATTTGTTTACTGATTTTTGGTATTACAGCAATTTATATTGCCGTAAGCCATGATTATCCGGCGAGCGCTTGGGCTATTGTAGGCCAACAAATCGCCTGGATTACTTTAGGAGTTGTTATTAGCTTTGTAGTTATGTTTTTTAATACAAAGTTTCTTTGGCAGATGACCCCATTGCTTTATATTTTTGGGTTAGGATTAATGGTTTTACCTCTTGTTTTTTATAGTCCGACATTGGTAGCCTCAACAGGTGCCAAAAACTGGGTGACTATCGGTGGAACCACTCTCTTTCAGCCGTCAGAGTTTATGAAAATTTCCTATATCCTGATGTTATCGCGATCAGTTGTTCAATTCAGCCAGCGACATAAAGAAAAAGTGCGCACCTTAGGTATGGATTGGTTGTTGATTTTAGAATTATTCCTCTATACGATCCCTGTTTTACTTTTACTAACCCTTCAAAGTGATTTGGGGACGGCCTTAGTTTTCCTTGCCATTTTTTCTGGGATTATCCTTTTGTCAGGCGTTTCTTGGAAAATTATTTTACCTATTTTCCTGACTGGAGTGGTTTTTTTTGTAGCCTTTATGTTGATTTTCACATCAGAAGGTGGCCGAGCTTTTTTGCATAATTTAGGCATGCCGACTTATCAGATAAATCGAATTTTGGCATGGTTACATCCTTTTGAGTACGCCCAGACAACGACTTATCAGCAAGCGCAGGGACAAATTGCGATAGGTAGTGGTGGCGTTTGGGGGCAAGGTTTTAATGTCTCTAATTTACTAGTCCCTGTTCGTGAAAGTGACATGATCTTTACGGTTATTGCAGAAGACTTCGGATTTGTCGGTTCTAGCATACTGATTGCGCTTTATTTACTGTTGATTTATCGAATGTTAAGAATCACTATTAAGTCCAATAATCAGTTTTACACTTATATTTCTACAGGTTTTATCATGATGCTCATTTTTCATATTTTTGAAAATATAGGTGCGGTGACTGGCTTACTCCCATTGACAGGGATTCCATTGCCTTTTATCTCTCAAGGAGGATCATCCATTATTAGTAATTTGATTGGAGTAGGTCTTTTACTTTCAATGAGCTATCAGAACAATCTATTAGAGCAGCAACAAGCTGATTACTCTAGTAGACGTAAGAAAATTATTCTTAAAAAATTCAAATAGGAGAAAAATGGATATGACAAAAGTAGCTCTTTTATTGGCTCCAGGTTTTGAAGAAATTGAAGCATTAACTGTAGTAGACGTATTGCGTAGAGCAGCGATTACGTGTGAGATGCTTGGTTTTGAGCAGACAGTAACGGGTTCTCATGGGATTACTGTTCAGGCGGATGCTTTGTGGGATGGGAGTCTGGAAGGATATGACATGGTCGTATTGCCTGGAGGCATGCCAGGATCTGCTCATCTTCGAGACGATCAGCGATTGATGGATGCCCTTGTTAAAATGAACAAGGAAAATAAATGGATTGCCGCTATTTGTGCGGCTCCGATTGCGCTAGAAAATGCAGGAGTTTTGAAAGGAAAAAACTTTACTTGCTATGATGGTGCAAAACAAGGCATTTTTAGCGGAAATTATCAAAAAGAGACGGTGGTTATTGATGGGAACATCATAACAAGTCGGAGTGCAGCGACAGCACTACCTTTTGCCTATGCATTGGTAGAGCAGTTGGGTGGTGACGCCAAAACAATTAGTGATGCTATGCTTTATGCAGATGTTTTTGGGAAATAAATAGTAGTGATGAGGCTGGGACAAAAGTCCTAGCCTCTCAATTGTATTTGGATTATCGAGCAAGACGCAGTGGTTGAGTGGGCTCTACTACGCTGATTTCATCAGCTTTTACAGCCCTACTCAACTGTGCGGAGGTGGGACGACGAAATCGAATTCTAACGAATTACCGATTTCTGTCCCACTCTCTACATTGTATTATGCCATTGAGTTTCCTATGAAATACGAATAAGCTATTCTACCTTATTTTCAAGCAAGCACTTTTGATTTATTTGGCATTATTAGCCCTTTTTTGTGAAAAATGTGGTATAATGAAAGTTATGGATTATCAAGATTTTATCTGGGATTTAGGCGGTACCCTTCTCGATAATTATGAAACTTCGACAGCTGCTTTTGTCCAAACGCTAGACTCTTTGGGAATAGAAGCTAGTCATGATGAGGTTTATCAAGCTTTAAAGGTATCGACGGATGCTGCTGTTCAGTTGTATGCGCCAGATGTGAAAGATTTTTTGCGAATTTATAAGGCAAATGAAGCAAAAGAATTAGAACATCCTGTTTTGTTTGATGGTGCAAAAGAGCTACTACAAAAGATCATTCGACAAGGTGGCCGTAATTTTTTAATCTCTCACAGGGACAATCAGGTTTTAGATATTTTATCTAAAACGGGTATCCAAGCTTTTTTTACAGAGGTTGTAACAGCAGATAATGGTTTTAAGCGAAAGCCTCATCCAGAATCCATGAACTATCTAAAAAATAAGTACCAGCTTCACTCTTGTTTAGTCATTGGTGATCGTCTGCTAGATATGGAGGCAGGACAGCTAGCTGGCTTTGATACTTATCTCTTTGAGGATATGGAACATCTGATGAATCATCTACACATAAATAGGGAAAAGGAATAATATGACAGAAGAAATGCAACAAGACATCCAATCGCAAGAATATGATGCCAGTCAGATTCAGGTTTTAGAAGGACTTGAAGCTGTCCGCATGCGACCAGGGATGTATATTGGTTCAACCTCTAAGGAAGGTCTACACCACTTGGTATGGGAAATCGTGGATAACTCTATCGATGAAGCTCTTGCAGGTTTTGCTACTCATATTCAAGTCTATATCGAAAAAGATAATTCTATCACAGTTGTTGACGATGGACGCGGTATTCCTGTTGATATTCAAGAAAAGACAGGCCGCCCTGCCGTAGAGACTGTTTTTACCGTTTTACACGCTGGAGGAAAATTTGGCGGTGGTGGTTATAAAGTGTCTGGAGGTCTACACGGAGTAGGCTCCTCTGTTGTAAATGCACTTTCGACTCAGCTAGATGTCAAAGTTTATAAAAATGGTCAAATTCATTTTCAAGAATACCGACGTGGTCAAGTTGTAGCTGACTTAAAAGTCATTGGAGATACAGATCGTACAGGAACGACAGTTCACTTCACTCCTGATCCAGAAATCTTCACAGAAACTGTTGAATATGATTTTGATAAACTAAATAAACGGATTCAGGAGCTTGCATTCCTTAATCGTGGCCTTTCTATCTCCATTACGGATAAGCGCGATGGAATGGAGCAGACGAAGGATTACCACTATGAAGGTGGGATTGCTAGCTATGTCCAATACATCAATGAAAACAAAGAAGTGATTTTTGACTCTCCTATCTATACAGACGGTGAGATGGATGACATCACAGTTGAAGTAGCTATGCAGTATACAACTGGCTATCATGAAACAGTGATGAGTTTTGCAAATAATATCCACACCCATGAAGGTGGAACACATGAACAAGGGTTCCGTACTGCTCTGACTCGGGTGATTAATGACTATGCTAAGAAAAATAAGCTTCTCAAAGAAAATGATGATAACTTAACTGGTGAGGATGTGCGAGAAGGCTTAACAGCTGTCATATCTGTCAAACACCCGAATCCTCAATTTGAAGGACAAACCAAGACTAAATTAGGCAATAGTGAAGTTGTCAAGATCACCAATCGCCTCTTCAGTGAAGCATTTTCTGACTTTCTCTTGGAAAATCCAGCAGTTGCTAAGAAGATCGTGGAAAAAGGAATCTTAGCTTCTAAAGCGAGAATTGCGGCTAAACGAGCTCGGGAAGTGACCCGTAAGAAATCAGGTTTAGAAATTTCTAACTTACCTGGTAAATTGGCAGATTGCTCTTCAAACAACCCTGTTGAAACAGAACTTTTTATTGTTGAGGGGGATTCTGCGGGAGGTTCAGCTAAATCAGGACGTAATCGTGAATTCCAAGCTATTTTACCAATTCGCGGTAAGATTCTAAATGTTGAAAAAGCTAGTATGGATAAGATTTTAGCTAATGAAGAAATTCGCAGTCTTTTCACAGCGATGGGAACAGGTTTTGGTGCGGATTTTGATGTGAGCAAAGCTCGTTATCAAAAGTTAGTTATTATGACGGATGCCGATGTTGATGGGGCCCATATTCGAACGCTTCTTTTAACTTTGATTTACCGCTATATGAAGCCAGTTCTTGAGGCGGGATATGTCTACATCGCTCAGCCACCGATCTATGGCGTTAAGGTTGGAAGTGAGATTAAAGAGTACATTCAACCGGGAGCAGATCAGGAAATCAAGCTTCAAGAAGCTTTGGCGCGCTATAGCGAGGGTCGTTCTAAGCCTACTATTCAGCGCTATAAAGGACTTGGAGAGATGGATGATCATCAATTATGGGAAACAACGATGGATCCCGAACACCGTTTGATGGCGCGTGTTTCTGTAGATGATGCAGCCGAAGCAGATAAGATTTTTGATATGCTGATGGGAGATCGTGTTGAACCTCGTAGAGAATTCATCGAAGAAAATGCGGTTTATAGCACATTAGATGTATAAAAATTAAGAAAAAATATACAAGACTAAAAAATTTATGATATAATCAGTATGATTATTCTCAAGTAATTATGAAGGAGTTTTATATGTCTAACGGACTAATTATTCTAATCATAGTCATAGCAGTAGCTCTGATATTGGCTTATGTGGCTGCTGTTGTACTAAGAAAGAGAAATGAGACTCTACTAGATAATCTGGAAGAACGTAAAGAAAAGCTATACAATCTTCCGGTAAATGATGAAGTAGAGGCGATTAAGAATATGCATCTCATTGGTCAAAGTCAGGTGACTTTCCGTGAGTGGAACCAAAAATGGGTTGATCTTTCTCTAAATTCGTTTGCTGATATTGAAAATAATATTTTTGAAGCTGAAGGCTATAACAATTCCTTCCGTTTTATCAAAGCTAAGCATGCAATTGATAATATTGAAAGTCAGATTAACTTGGTCGAAGAAGATATTGCTGCGATTCGTGATGCCTTAGCTGAGTTAGAGAAACAAGAAGCTAAAAATAGCGGTCGAGTTCTCCATGCTTTAGAATTATTTGAAAATTTACAAGTTAAAGTTGCCGAAGATACAGAGCAATATGGCCAAGCTGTACATGAAATCCAAAAACAGTTGCAAAATATCGAATCAGAGTTTTCGCAATTTGTGACACTAAACTCTTCAGGAGATCCTGTAGAAGCTGCGGATATTTTGGATAAAACTGAAAATCATATCTTAGCTTTGACTCATATTGTAGAAAAAGTACCTGGTATTGTAACAGAGTTAACAAAAACTTTGCCAGATCAATTAGAAGATTTGGAATCTGGTTATCGTAAATTAGTTGAGGCTGGCTATCACTTTGTTGAGACAGATATCGAGTCTCGCTTCTACCAATTACATGCTACGATTAACCAAAATCATGATAATATTGCAGCGTTAGAATTGGATAACGCTCAATATGAAAATGAACAGATCCAAGAAGAAATCAATACATTATACGACATCTTTACTCGTGAAATCACAGCTCAACGAGTCGTTGAAAAATTGATTGAAAGCCTGCCAGCATACTTAGCTCATACAAAGGAAAATAACCAACAACTTCAAAGTGAATTGGACCGTTTGTCTAAGATGTATCTTTTGTCTGATAATGAAGATGAGAAAGTACGAGATTTACAGAGCGAATTGTCTAGTTTAGAATCTGTTGTCTTATCAACAGTAGAAGATTCTGCTGAAAGTAAACAGGCTTACTCATTGACTCAAGAGTCGCTTGAAACAATCCAAGCACGCTTGAAGGAAATTGAAGATGAACAAATTATCTTGGGAGAACGTCTGGAAAAAATTGAAAAAGATGATGATAATGCACGACAAAAAGTCAATATCTACATCAATAAACTCCATACCATTAAACGGTATATGGAAAAACGTAATTTGCCAGGAATTCCTAAGACATTCATGACAACATTCTTTGCTGCAAGTGATCATACAGAAGCTTTATTGGCTGAGTTAGAACAATTACGTGTGAATATTGATAATGTGAACCGTCTTTTGGAAGATGTGACAGGCAATATCCATGATTTGGAAAATGAAACTTATCACATCGTTCAATATGCAACTTTAACAGAGCAACTGTTACAATATTCAAACCGTTATCGCTCATTTGATCAAGCATCCAAGAGGCTTTTAATAAAGCATTGGATATCTTTGAACATCAATTTGATTATGAAACTTCATTTGAAGTTATTTCTCAAGCGCTTGAAGTTGTCGAGCCTGGCGTAACAAATCGCTTTGTGACTTCTTATGAAAAGACACGTGAAAATATTCGTTTCTAAAAAAGTTCCTTTAGGAGCTTTTTTTGTAATGGAATAATCGACTTGATTGGTGCAAATCAGAAAAGTACAGCATTTTCTTGCAATTTTGAATCAGCAATAAAAAAAGCGGTTAGTCCGCTTTTTTTAGTAGGTATTCAATTTCTTTGACTATCATACCCTTTTCAAAGAAAAAGATGTCACAAGACAAGTCGCCAAAGTCATTTTCTAAAATGGTCACAATCCGATTCTGGTCTGGACTAAGCTGATAATAAGTACAACGAAACTGGACGGGGTTGTTATAGTAGACTTGTTGAATTTTAGTCAGATAGTCCGCTTTGTTTTTGAAAATTTCGATTGTGTCACCCTCTAATTCCCAGCTGACATGATCAGAAAGAAAAGTCTCGTAGGTTTGCCAATCTCGCTGATTTTCTGCTTCAAAGAAGGCAAAAAGTTTTTCTAAATTTGTCATCTTATCCAAACCATTTTTTCCAGAGGGAGTGCTTTTCTTTTGCTGTTTTTTCTGCTGGCTGAAGGAGGCTAGCAAACTGTTGGTTCATATCTTTGTCATCTACTTGAACAAGATGGTCGCTATGGACAATCAGGCCAAAAGGAGAAGACTGGTAATCGCTTGAGACAATAGTCGCCTCGCAGCCCAGCTCCTTGGACGTTTTTAGATAAAAGATTTGATTGCCAGACTCGACTTCTGGAGAAATTTTGACGAAAACAGGCTGATAGTCCTTCATGATGCTGCTGAGCATTTCTTTGAAATGGCTGCGAATGAGGGTCTTATTTGCTTGCTCAATAGAGCAGGAAGCCAGCACTCGCTCTTCAAAAGTTCCTAAAAAGCGTCGTTGTTCATCGGGATTGAGCTTGATTCCGCCCTGAGATTTTTCCATGATTACTTTATTGATATCAGTCATAGTTTTAGTATAGCATAAAGTCATAACGCTGCAAAGAGATGATTGCAGAGAGAGATGAACAAACAAAACATTATGTAAGCGATTACCTATCAAATCAGGATTTTTTAAGACTAAAGATATTATTTTTCCTTGAAAAAAAAGCCTTTTTAGGGTAATATAGTAGGGTAAATAAAAAACTCAAAGGAGAGTAAAAAATGTCAATTATTACTGATGTTTACGCTCGCGAAGTCTTAGACTCACGCGGTAACCCAACACTTGAAGTAGAAGTGTACACTGAATCAGGTGCTTTCGGACGTGGAATGGTTCCATCAGGAGCTTCTACTGGTGAGCACGAAGCAGTTGAACTTCGTGATGGTGACAAATCTCGTTACGGTGGTCTTGGAACTCAAAAAGCAGTTGATAACGTAAATAATGTAATCGCTGAAGCTATCATTGGTTATGATGTACGTGATCAACAAGCTATCGACCGTGCAATGATCGCTTTGGACGGTACTCCTAACAAAGGTAAATTGGGTGCAAACGCAATCCTTGGTGTGTCTATCGCTGTAGCTCGTGCTGCTGCTGACTACCTTGAAATCCCTCTTTACAGCTACCTTGGTGGATTCAACACTAAAGTACTTCCAACTCCAATGATGAACATCATCAATGGTGGATCTCACTCAGATGCTCCAATTGCATTCCAAGAGTTCATGATCTTGCCAGTTGGTGCTCCAACATTTAAAGAAGCTCTTCGTTACGGTGCTGAAATCTTCCACGCTCTTAAGAAAATCCTTAAATCTCGTGGTTTGGAAACTGCCGTTGGTGACGAAGGTGGATTCGCTCCTCGTTTTGAAGGAACTGAAGATGGTGTAGAAACTATCATTGCTGCTATCGAAGCTGCTGGTTATGTTCCAGGTAAAGATGTATTTATCGGATTTGACTGTGCATCATCAGAATTCTACGATAAAGAACGTAAAGTATACGACTACACTAAATTTGAAGGTGAAGGCGCTGCTGTTCGTACATCTGCAGAACAAATCGACTACCTTGAAGAATTGGTTAACAAATACCCAATCATCACTATCGAAGATGGTATGGATGAAAATGACTGGGATGGTTGGAAAGCTCTTACTGAACGTCTTGGTAAGAAAGTACAACTTGTTGGTGACGACTTCTTCGTAACAAACACTGACTACCTTGCACGTGGTATCAAAGAAGGTGCTGCTAACTCAATCCTTATCAAAGTTAACCAAATCGGTACTCTTACTGAAACTTTTGAAGCGATTGAAATGGCTAAAGAAGCTGGTTACACTGCAGTTGTATCACACCGTTCTGGTGAAACTGAAGATTCAACAATCGCTGACATCGCAGTTGCAACTAATGCAGGTCAAATCAAGACTGGTTCACTTTCACGTACAGACCGTATTGCTAAATACAACCAATTGCTTCGTATCGAAGATCAACTTGGTGATGTTGCTGAATACCGTGGTTTGAAATCATTCTACAACTTGAAAAATAATCTAGTAATAGATAGAAAAGCATTCTAGGTCGTATCCTAGAATGCTTTTTGTGACTTTTTAAGCGCCAAATTTCTTAAGCAAGAAATTAGAAAAGAAGAGATTTCTTGCTTGATTTACTAAAAAGTAGTATGATAAAACACAGATTGTGAGGAGAAATAAATGAAAGACTTTCACTTTGATGCGATTTCAGCCTTTGAAAACTATGAGATTGAAAAAATGCAAGATGGACAAGTTGTTGTTACGACTGAAGTTGTGCAATCTTCCTTGAATTATTATGGGAATGCTCATGGTGGCTATCTTTTTACGTTATGTGATCAAATTTCTGGTTTGGTTCTGATTTCCCAAGGTTTGGATGGGGTAACACTTCAATCATCAATCAATTATTTGCGAGCAGGAAATCTTGGTGATAAGCTGACAGTTTCAGGAATTTGTATTCATCCAGGTCGAAAAACTCGAATTGTCGATGTTGTGATTAGTAATCAAGAAAATAAAAATGTTTGTAAGGCTACTTTTACTATGTTTATTACAGGGCAAAGAAAAGAAGAAAGCCAGATTAGTATTTAATGAGAGTGGGACAGAAATCGGTAATTCGTTAGAATTCGATTTCGTTGTCCCACCTCCGCACAGTTGAGTAGGGCTGTAAAAGCTGATGAAATCAGCGTAGTAGAGCCCACTCAACCACTGCGTCTTGCTCGACAATCCAAAGATAATTGAGAGGCTAGGACTTTTGTCCTAGCCTCCATTTTTAAGAATAAAAGGTAACACAGACGGCTTCTGGAACATAGAAGTCATGAGAGATTTCGGTTAATTTTCCGGTTTCAGAGTCTCGTTTGAAGACGGTAGCGTTATCAGAATCTTGGTGAACAGCAATAATATACTGTTGATCTGGTGTGATGTTAAAATCTCGAGGAGTTTTCCCCTTGGTTGGTATGATTTCTACTAATTCAAGGCAGCCATCATTAGCAATTTTGTAGACAGCAATAGAATCATGTCCTCGATTTGAGCCGTATAAAAATCTGCCGTCTGCAGAAATTCGGATAGCTGCTGTGCCATTTGCTTCTTTAAAGTCTTCGGGGATAGTGGAAACGGTCTGCAAACGCTCAAACTGACCAACTCCATCATAAATTAGTACTTCAATGGTTGAATTTAGTTCACAGATAAGATAGGCCATTTTTTGGTAATGATGAAATACAAGGTGACGTGCACCTGCTCCAGCGGCACATTTATATGTATCAAGAGGATGAATGGTTCCATTCTCAGAGACAGTATAAGTCGTGACTTCATCGGTTCCTAAATCGCAAGTCACAAGATATTGATCTGGAGTTAAGTCGGCAAAGTGTACGTGTGCAGAAGCTTGATTCTCATGTGGACCAGCACCTTTGTGACTAGCGGTATCGGATAATTCAAGACTGCCGTTTGCTAGGCGTCTGTAGACCAATACCTGCCCTTTGTGGTAATTGGCTCCGTAGACGAGATGACGTTTTTCATCAACAGAAACGTAGCAGAGTGGCGCTCCTTCATCGACAACATGATTTATTAGTTGTTTTTGGGGATCAAATGCTGCGATTCCTCCTTGACCATTTTCAGCTCCAACTGAGTAGAGAAAACCTGCCTTGTCAAAAGCTAGGTAGGTTGGGCTAGATTCCTTTGCTACTAGTGTTAGGTTAGAAAGTAGACCAGTATTTGTATCAAAATCCGCTTTATAAATGCCTTCTGATTTTCGGCGGGTATATGTGCCAAAATAAACAGTTTGTGTCATGACGTTACCTCATATTTAATTTGATGCGATAATGTCATTATATCATAAAACGATTTAGAATGGTTTTCATCTTAAAATGTAAAAAATGACTGATTTTAAAAAACACAAAAAAAACAGATACAGGGTAGGAGGGGTATAGATAGCTTTGTTAGAATAGACTTGTTCAAACAAAACCAAAAGGACAAAAGTCAACAATGTTTTGAAAGGAAAGCATGGTGACTTTGAAAGTCCAACATTATAATTTAAGGAGAATCTCATGAACTTTAAAAAAATAGCTACTCTTATTGCAATTCTTGGTTTGTCGGGTGCATTTCTAGCAGCCTGCGGATCAAAAAACAATCAAAAGACAGAGACACTAGAAGGGAAATCTATTGACTATAAAAAAGATGCTGTTGATAAGAAGAGCAAAGTTGTAGATGGTAAGGAAGTAACTGAGTACACCATGCCAGATGGAAATATTGTTCAAATTCCTGTAGAAAATGAAGAAGGTGCTGAAACTGAAGATTCAAGTGCTGAATAAGAATAAGTTATGATAAAACCTGGAGGCAATATGTTACGAGGAAAAAAGAAAAATTCTAAAATCGTTTTGATTAGTAGTGTTATTTTATTGGGATGTGCGGGTGTTGGTGGTTATTTCCTTTTGCAACCAGGACAAAGCCAAACTGCTACTGTTAATAACAAAATCGACTCTAAAACTGTACGAGAAGCAATAGATGAAGCGAAAAAGAAGAGTCTAGTGCTGTCAGGTGAAGTGGCAGCAAACAATAGTAGCAAGGTCAAGATTGATCCTTCAAAAGGAGAAGTCAAGGAAGTTTTTGTCAAAAATGGTGATACTGTCACTGCTGGGCAACCTTTGTTCTCTTATGTGACTTCACAAGAGTTAACGGCTCAATCAGCACAATACGATGCGCAAGCTAAGTCAAATAGTATTGGGACAGCTCAAAGTAATGCAAGTATTAAATGGGAGACCTATAATCGCAAATTGGCTCACTTGAATAGCTTGCGTGAAAAATATAATAGCAATAAAGACGAATCACTTTTGGATCAAATCAAATCCGCTGAGGATGAAGTTGCGCAAAGTTTGAGCGATGCAAATTCAGCAGATAATGAGGTCAGAAATGCTCAAATTGAAGCAGAAAAAGCCCAGATGACAGCTCAAACAGAGTCTGACAGAATGAAGTATGATACGGTTACAGCAGATACAGCTGGAACAATTACAGCTATGAATGAAGATTTGCCAAGACAGTCTAAGGCCAAGAAAGAAGAAGAAAATTTTATTGAAATCATGGATAAATCCAAGACTTTTGTCAAAGGAAATGTTAGCGAGTTTGATCGTGAAAAATTACAAGTAGGGCAAAAAGTTGAGGTAGTTGACCGTAAAGATCCAAAGAAAAAATGGACTGGTACAGTGACTCAAGTAGGGACGCTTACAGCAGAAGCAGCAGCTGGTGGAAACAAACAACAACAGGAAAATCCTAACCAGTCTAAGTATCCTTATAAGGTTGAGTTGGATAAAGCAGAAAAGATGCCTTTGATTGGCTCACATACTTATGTTAATGTTATTGAAAATGCACCAGAGGCTGGTAAAATTGTTGTGAATAAGTCTTATGTCTTCACAGAAAATGGAAAATCTTACGTCTGGAAAGTTGAGAATAAAAAAGTGAAGAAACAAGAAGTGAAAACAAAAGAACTAAAAGGTTCACTTATTGAAATCACAGAAGGATTGAAGATGGAAGACAGCATTTCCAGTGTGAAGGCTGGTATGAAAGATGGTATGGAGGTAGGAGCTGATGTTAAAGCTTAGAGAAATCCATAAATCTTATCAGCAAGGTAGTCAAGAGTTTCCTATTTTAAAAGGGATCGATCTTCATGTGAAAGAGGGAGATTTTCTAGCTATTATGGGACCGTCTGGCTCTGGAAAGTCAACTTTGATGAATATCATTGGCTGTCTCGACAAGGCAAATTCAGGTAGTTACCATATTGAGGGGACGGATGTGTCTAAGTTATCAGACAATCAATTATCCGATCTTCGTAACCAAAAGATTGGTTTTGTTTTTCAAAACTTTAATTTGATGCCTAAATTAACAGCTTGCCAGAATGTAGAATTGCCTTTAACTTATATGAAAGTACCTAAAAAAGAGCGACGAGAACGAGCGCTTGAAATGCTCCGTTTGGTTGGTCTAGAGGAGCGAAGCGAGTTTAAACCGATGGAGCTGTCTGGTGGACAAAAGCAACGGGTAGCGATTGCCCGTGCTTTAGTTACTAATCCAAGTTTCATTCTTGGAGATGAGCCGACAGGTGCTTTGGATACAAAGACCAGCGTGCAAATCATGGATTTGTTTAAGCAGTTTAATGATGCTGGAAAAACAATTGTTATCATTACACATGAACCAGAGGTTGCACAGTTGTGTAAGAAAACGGTGGTACTGCGTGATGGTAATATTGAGCATAAAGCGCTAGAAAGGAATTGAATTATTTATGGAAGATATTTTTGTAGCGCTGAATTCTATTTTATCGCATAAAATGCGGTCTATGCTAACCATGTTGGGTATTATCATTGGGATTGGCGCTATCATTGCAATTTTTTCTATCATTGAGGGAAATACAGAAAATACCAAGAGACAATTAATCGGTGGTAGTAATAATACGATTAAAGTTGTGTATGATAAGAAAAATGTCATTGATCCAAGCTTTCCAGAAAAAGCACAGGCTAAAAAGCCAGCCTATATTCCTTTTATGGGAGAAGAGACTCTTAACAAGATTCGTGAGATCCCTGGTGTGAAAGACGCTGTTTTAACTTATGGAACGGATGATAAAATTTATCATCTAGAGCAGAAAACATCAGGTAAGGTGCAAGCTGTTTCACAAAATTTTTCGGATGTTAAAAAAATGCGGATTGTGGAAGGTGCAGATTTTTCAGATCCTGCATTTAAAAACCAAGAGCAGGTAACCTATCTTGAAAAATCTCTCTATGATAGTCTTTTTCCTCAAGGGGGAGGGATTGGAAAGTATGTCGAAATCAAAGGCAGTCCTTTCAAAGTCATCGGAGTCTTTGAGTCGACAGAGCAGAGCGGTTTGACAGCTGGTGCAGACCGAGTAGCCTATATTCCACTGCAACAATGGCATCGCTTGTTTGAAGTTATCAATGTTAATCCTGAAGTAACTGTACAGACTTATAAAGCAGATGATTTGAAGAAGGTGGCAAAAAAAGTGGGAGATTATCTCAATCAGCAAGTCCCTAGTTCTGATTATATGTTTGGTGTAATGAATTTGCAGGAATTCGAGCGTCAACTGGATAATTTGAATCAGTCTAACTTTGTTCTTTTGGCTGGAATTGCCAGCATTTCTCTGCTAGTAGGAGGGATTGGAGTAATGAATATCATGTTGGTATCCGTTACTGAAAGAACACGTGAAATCGGGATAAAAAAAGCATTGGGAGCTAGACGTAAAATTATTCTTAAGCAATTTCTAATCGAAGCAGTTATTTTAACACTGATGGGTGGATTTATTGGAGTGGTAGCAGGTATTCTGTCTGGTTTTGCCATTACTCAATCTCTGGCCTATCCATATATCCTTTCTCTCTTCTCTGTGTTTGTAAGTTTGCTATTTTGTTGTATAATAGGGGTAGTATTTGGATTGCTACCAGCTGTCAAGGCATCTAAATTAGATCCGATTGAGGCCTTGCGTTTTGAATAAAGATAGATAAGGAGAATCTATGTATAAGATTTTGGTCGTAGAAGATGATACGACGATCAACCAAGTGATATGTGAATTTTTAAAAGAAAGTAATTATAGTGTAACACCTGTGTATGACGGAGCAGAAGCTTTGCGACAGTTTGAGTCTGAGACATATGATTTGGTCATTTTAGATATGATGTTGCCATCTATTAGTGGTCTTGATGTACTTAAGGAAATTCGCAAAACATCTCAAATACCGGTGATGATTTTGACAGCTCTGGATGATGAGTACACACAACTTGTAAGCTTTAATCATTTGATTAGTGATTATGTAACCAAGCCCTTCTCACCTCTTATTTTAGTGAAAAGAATTGAAAATATTCTACGTCGAACAGCTGTTTATTCTGAAATTTTGGTGGGTGATTTACGGGTTGTTTTGGAAGATTGTACGATCTATTGGCAAGGCGAAAAGCTTGCTTTGACCAAAAAAGAGTATGAGATTTTAGAGGTCCTTGCGAAACGTAAAGGACATTTGGTGACACGAGACCAGCTGATGAATACGATTTGGGGATATAGCGAGTTGGATAGCCGTGTGCTTGATAATCATATTAAGAATATCCGCAAGAAAATTCCAGGGATTCCACTATCTACCATTACTGGTATGGGGTATCAGCTAGGTGGAGATAAGGCGTGAAAATTGTAAAAAAAAATTTCCTCTTAACAAGCTCAATTATTTTTGTGGTAGTGACAGTAGTGTTAGCAAGTCTTTATTTTGCTATGCCGATTTATTATGAGCAGGTGAAGAGCCAGGAAGCTAAACATGAATTCGAGCAAGTCACTCGACAAATTCAAGGTAAGTCAATAGAGGAGATGAAGTCCCTCCTGACGGATTATAGTCATAAGAATAATCGTATCTGGTTTAATCTGACAGATGCCAAAGAACAAGTTCTTTATCCAAATGTTGAGGTCAGTGAGACACAGGATTCTTTACAGTTGACCATTTTACCTACAATGGCTGATAGTACTGCCAAGCACAAGAGTATGACTCAAAAAATTCGCTCATCGGATGAAAAAATATTGACCTTACAAGGTGAATTTTCTCTTCAACCGGTGAGTGATGCTAGTCATATTTTGCTTAATCTTTATCCTTTTGTTTTGGTTCTATCCTTAAGTTTAGGAGGAATATCGGCCTATCTCTACAGCCGTACCTCTAGTCAGCGGATTAAGGATATTTCTGCTACGACGCGTAAGATGACTAGTCTGGCTTCAGATGTCTCCTGTGTAGTAAAGGGGAAAGATGAGATTGCTGAGTTGGCTCAGGATATCAATCACCTCTATGCGAATCTATTGACAAGTATGGAAGCATTGCGCGTGGAAAATGAAAAGGTTGCTGAGAGTGAGCGAGAAAAGGCAGAATTTCTTCGAATGACTTCTCATGAACTCAAGACACCAATCACGAGCATGATGGGAATGATTGATGGTATGATTTATGGCGTGGGTGAGTTCAAAGACCGAGATACCTATCTTCATAAGTGCCGAAATATTTTAGAGGAGCAATCAGAGTTGGTTCAGTCCATCCTAGCGATTTCTAAGCTTGAGATCGGAACTGAAGTCAATGAAGAGATTTTTTCATTGAAACAAGTCTTAGAAGAAAATCTCAGTACTTATAAATTAATGGCTGATATGAAGCATTATCAGTTTCAAGTGAGCCTTGCTGAGGCGCAGATGAAAGGGAATAAACTTTATCTGGTCAAAGCGATTAAAAATCTTATTGACAATGCCTTTAATTACACTATAGCAAATGGAGAAATCATCCTTCGCTTGGAAGAGCATTGTCTGGTAATTGAAAATCAAGCAGAGAGAGTGCTAGATGAAGCGCAGATTCAGCAGATTTTCCAACCTTTTTACAGGCCTGATTATAGTCGCAATCGCAAAGATGGTGGCACAGGTCTGGGCTTATTTATTGTGAAACAAATTTTAGATAAGCACCAGATTCGTTATAAATTTGAAGCTGTGGATGGCAAGTGGATGCGATTTAGTATTTTCTTTTAAGGTGCTTGACTAGTAGGCTTGTTAGAGTATATTTAGTTTATGAACCATAATAGTGAGTTGATTTAAGTTAGCATTGCGAGAGGGTAAAATTGCCTTCTCGTTTTTATTATGTAGGAAATAATAAAAGTAATAGAATGAGATGGTTGTAGCTTCTCCCTCAACTTATGAGGACGCTTGTGAAGTTCTAGAAACTCATATTTTGATGTGATCGCTAGTGATGGGAATATCGGAAAAATCCGGCCTAATCCATCTATCTTTTTGACCATTCCCAAATATTTAGATTCTTATATCGCTATAGATGTTTCTTGCTGTAGCTGGTAGAATAGTTCTGTTTACTAGATCCTTGATGAGGAAGATAATGGTAGGTGATTCGTAGAAAAATCAGTCATGAGAAATCTTGCTAAAAATGATATAATGTTCCTATATTTTCTAGAGGAAAACAAATTATGAAATTACTTTACACAGATATCCGTCATTCTCTGACAAAAGTTTTGGCGAGTGAGGCGGAGCGGCTGGCAGAAGCTGGTAAGCGAGTCTTTTATATTGCGCCAAATTCGCTTTCTTTTGAGAAGGAGCGGGCAGTTTTGGAGTGCCTGAAAACTCAGGCTTCCTTTGCCATTACGGTGACGCGCTTTGCCCAGATGGCTCGGTATTTTGTCCTCAATGATGTTCGGCAAGGCCAGAATTTGGACGATATTGGCTTGGGAATGCTGATTTATCGGACCTTGACAGAGCTAGATGATGGAGAGCTTAAGGTCTATGGCCGTATTAAGAAGGACCCCCAGTTTATCCAGCAGCTGATGGATCTTTATCATGAATTTCAGACCGCTCAAATGTCCTTTGCGGATTTGGAATTTCTCGAGGAGCCTGAGAAGCGGGAGGATCTAGTTAAGATTTTTACAGCCGTGACTAGGTCTCTAAATAAGGGCGATTTTGACTCATCCTCCCAGATTGCGGCTTTTGCTCAGCATATTCTGGCTGGCGACACAGATGATGATTTGGAGGATCTGGCTCTGGTCATCGATGGATTTACTCGTTTTTCTGCTGAAGAAGAGTACCTAGTCGGTCTCCTACATCGAAAAGGTGTAGAGATTATTATCGGGACCTATGCTAGCCAGAAAGCGTATAAAACGACCTTTCGTGAGGGCAATCTCTATCAAGCCAGCGTGGATTTTTTGAGAAAGCTGGCTGAGGACTATCAGGTCAAGCCTGATTACATCCCTCATGCGGAAGCAGAAGATGTCTTTGGACGGATTTCTAAGATATTGGAGAGTCGCTATGATTTTTCAGAATCAACGGTTAGTCTGAGTGAGCCAGATCGCTCGCGGCTTCAGATTTGGGCTACTATGAACCAGAAAGAAGAGCTGGAATATGTGGCTAAGTCCATCAGGCAGCGACTTCATGACGGTGTGCGCTATAAGGATATTCGTCTACTCTTGGGGGATGTGGAAGCCTACCAGCTTCAACTCAAGACCATTTTTGACCAATACCAGATTCCCTACTATCTGGGGCGGAGCGAGTCGATGGCTCAGCATCCGCTGGTTCAGTTTGTCGAGTCCTTGGAGCGGCTCAAACGCTATAACTTCCAACTGGAAGATCTGCTCAATCTCTTAAAAACTGGGCTCTATGGAGATTTGACCCAGGAGGAGCTGGATCATTTTGAGCAATATCTACGCTTTGCGGACATCAAGGGAGCAGGCAAACTATCTAAGGATTTCACAGTCAATAGTCAAGGGAAATTTGACCTAGACCGTCTCAATCATATTCGTTGTCGGGTCATGACCCCTCTGCAAGAATTTTTCAAATCTCGCAGCCAGACGGCGTCGGGACTCTTAGCTAAGTTTACAGAGTTTGTTCAAGCAGCCCGTTTGTCTGATAATTTGAAGGCTCTGCTACAGGGAGAAAGTCAGCAGGAGCAGGAGCGTCATGAGGAAGTCTGGAAGGCTTTCAGCCATGTCTTAGAGCAGTTTGCTCAGGTCTTTTCAGATAGTAAGGTCAAGTTGGACGATTTTTTGGCCTTAGTCTTGTCAGGCATGCTTTTGTCCAACTATCGGACGGTGCCGGCGACAGTAGATGTGGTCAAGGTCCAGTCTTATGACCTGATAGAGCCTTTAGCTGCTCCTTACGTCTACGCAATTGGACTGACTCAGGAGCGTTTCCCGAAAATCGCGCAGAACAAGAGTCTGCTTAGCGATGAAGACAGGGCTCGGCTCAATGACGCGACGGATTCTCAGGCGGAGCTTCAGATTGTTAGCTCAGAAATCTCAAGAAGAATCGCTATACGGCTCTGTCTCTGATGAATTCTGCTACCAAAGAGCTGGTCTTGTCTGCGCCAGCCTTAGTCAATGAAGTAGAAGACAGCATGTCGACCTATCTGCTGGAATTGACTGCAGCTCCGCTGTCCTTGCCCATCGTTGTCAAAAAGCCTCAAGCTTCCAGTGACGATATTGGTAGCTACAGAGCTCTCTTGTCTCAGATCATCGAGCTTCATCAAGAGGAGATTGACCGAGAGTGGACAGCAGAGGAGCAGACTTTTTGGGCGGTGGCTGTGCGGGTTCTGCGCAAGAAATTGGCTGCAGAAGCCATCAGCATTCCACAGATCAGTAAGGAATTGCGGAGCGAACCTTTGCAGTCAGATACGCTTCAAGCACTCTATCCAGAGAGACAAGCTCTTCGCCTATCAGCCTCTGCACTCACTGAGTATTTTAAAAACCAGTATGGTTACTTTATCAAGTATGTGCTCGGCTTACAAGAAGAGTGGAGCATTCATCCAGATGCTCGGAGTCATGGAATGTTTTTACACCGCATTTTTGAGAGGGCACTACAAGGTGATGTTCGCAGTGATTTTGATCAGCGATTGGAATCGGCTATTCATGAAACGATGCAGGAGCCAGAATTTACAAACCTATACAATCAGTCCAGTGAGAGCCACTTTACACAGCAGCTGTTGTTAGACACAGCTAGGGCTACAGGACAGGTACTAGCCCATACGAAAGAAATTGAAACAATCGGTGAGGAGACAGCTTTTGGTGATGATGCGCTGCCCTTCCTCATTTTGGAAAATGGCCGAGCAGTTACTGTTCGTGGGAAAGTAGACCGAATTGATCGTCTACTCTCTGATGGAAGTCTGGGAGTTGTAGATTATAAGTCTAGTGAGACCAAGTTTAGTTTCGAGAAGTTTTTTAATGGCCTTCATTCTCAGCTACCAACTTATCTAGCTACTGTACAAGAGCTGGCTGATCAGTCAGCGAGTTCAGGGCTTTTTGGAGCTATGTATTTGCAGATGACTGATCCAATCGTTTCTCTAAAAGATACTAAGGAATTGGAAGATGCTGTCAAAGAAGCTGCTAAAACTATGCAGTACAAGGGACTCTTTTTAGCTGATAAATTGGCATCTTTAGGAGCTGTTTATGAAAAAAGCAAGATCAATAGCCTTAGTCAAGAAGAGCTAGCTGTTTTGTTGGCCTATAATGCTATTCTTTATAAAAAAGCAGCAGAGGGTATTCTATCAGGACAGTTCGCAATTAACCCTTATACAGAAAACGGGCGTAACATTGCTCCTTATGTTGATCAGTTTAAGTCTATTACTGGCTTTGAGGCCAATCGCCATTTAGGTCAAGCCAGACAGTTAGATAAATTAGACTTAAGTAAATTTGACAAACGTCCTGTTGGTGAGAAATTACGCCAGGCATGGATAGAAAAGATGAGGGAGGAGTTAGAGAAATGAGAAAGATCCCATTTTTAAGTTCAGCAGATATCCAGCAGCTACAGCATGACGAAGTTGCTTCTAATAAGGAACAAAAGCGAACTGCAGAGCAGATTGAGGCGATTTATTCCTCCGGACAGAACATTTTAGTGTCGGCTTCTGCAGGATCAGGGAAAACCTTTGTTATGGTTCAGCGGATCATTGATCAGCTTCTTCGAGGGGTATCTATTCAGGAGCTTTTTATCTCCACCTTTACTGTAAAAGCAGCAGGAGAGTTGAAAGAACGTCTGGAAAAGGAGTTGAGCAAACAACTCAAAGAGAGTTCTGATGAGGAGCTGAAACAACATCTAGCCCAACAAGTAGCGGCTATTGCTACTGCTGATATTGGTACGATGGACTCTTTCACACAAAAGGTTCTTAACAAGTATGGCTATCTTCTTGGCTTGGCTCCCAATTTTCGTATTCTCCAATCTGCAAGCGAGCAGACCATGTTGCAAAATGAAGTTTTTCAGCAACTGTTTGAGCAATATTATGTAAGTGATAAAAAGGAAATTTTTGAAAAATTAGTCAAAAATTTCACAGGAACGAAAAAGAATATCTCTGGTTTTCGTAAGCAAGTTTATGCAACGTATCGATTTCTTCAATCAACAAGTAATCCAGAGCATTGGCTAAACGAAGTATTTCTGACAGGCTATGAAAATACCGACTTTGAGATGGAGCTAGATAAACTTTTACAGCAAGTAAAGGTCGCACTTTTTGATTTAGAAGATTATTTCCGATTTCATCTAGATCATGAAGGTCAAGAATTTTCGGGAGCTAAATACCAAGAAAATGTGTTGATAGCTTTGGATTTGCTAAGTAGCTTGCATGAAGTTTCGTCTAGTCAAGATTATTTTAGAGTTTTGAGAGAGCTTGTACGATTATCTCGAGCTAGTGGAGGAAAAGCTTTTGCTATTAGTACTCGAAAGGAAGAACTAAAAGAGCTTGCCAGTGCTTTTAACCTAGAAAGAAAGAGTAAAATCGAGCATTTGCGGACTCTTGAAGCAAGTATTTACCAATTTGAATTTTTAGAGAAATATCAAGATGATAGCTTGCCACTTTTGTATTTATTGCGTGATTTTATGCGTGATTTTACTCAAGCTTACTTGGACCGCAAAAAATTAGAAAATGCTTTTGAATTTGGTGATATAAGTCATTTTGCTATTCAGATTTTAGAAGAATTTCCTGAAGTACGTAGCTTTTACCAAGAGCGTTATCACGAGGTGATGGTCGATGAATACCAAGATACCAATCACACTCAAGAACGAATGCTAGAACTTTTATCAAATGGACACAATCGATTTATGGTAGGAGACATCAAGCAGTCTATCTATCGTTTTCGTCAAGCAGATCCACAAATTTTTAGTGAAAAATTTAAACGTTATCAAGAGGATTCTAGTCAAGGGAAATTGATTGTTCTTAAGGAAAATTTTCGGAGCCACATCGAAGTATTAGAGGCGACAAATGATGTCTTCAAACGATTGATGGATGAGCAAGTGGGAGAAATAAACTATGATGAAACCCACTATCTGGTAGCAGGAAATCCAGTTAAAGCATTGCCTAATCCTCAAATAGAGCCGAAGTTCTACTTTACGATGACTCTGTGGCGGATGAGGAAGAAGACGAAAGCCTATCCGTTGGAGAGGTTACTTTGGTAATCAAGGAAATCATTCGTTTACATCAGGAAAAAGCGGTCGCTTTTAAGGATATTACGCTCCTAACAGCATCTCGTACTCGAAATGATATGATTCTAGCAGAGTTTGCAAAATATCATATCCCTCTTGTACCTGATGGCGGAGAGGATAACTACCTCCAGTCGGTTGAAGTCATGGTCATGTTGGATACATTACGCACAATCAATAATCCTTTAAATGACTATGCTTTAACAGCTCTTCTCAAGTCTCCGATGTTTGACTTTGGTGAAGATGAACTAGCTCGTATTGCTCTCCAAAAAAGACATGAAAAATCGCAAGAAAATCTCTATGAGAAGTTAGAAAACGCCTTAGCTTCCCAAGGGCTACATCAAGACTTGATCTTGCCAGATCTTAAAAGGAAATTGCAGCTCTTTCAAAAGACACTATTAGAATGGCGAACCTTTGCCAAAACTCACTCTTTATATGAACTAATTTGGAAGATTTATCAGGATCGTTTGTATTACGATTATGTCGGAGCTTTGCCAAATGGCGCTCAACGGCAGGCAAATCTCTATGCACTCTCGCTTAGGGCTAATGATTATGAAAAGTCTAGTTTTAAAGGTTTATCTCGCTTCATCGGGATGATTGATAAGATTTTAGAAAATCAACATGACTTAGCAAGCGTTCCTTTTGCTGCACCGCAAGATGCTGTACGATTGATGACTGTGCATAAGAGTAAGGGGCTTGAGTTTAAGTATGTCTTTCTACTCAATATAGACAAGGTCTTTAATCGTCAAGATACGAATTCTAATATTATCTTAAGCCGTAAGAATGGAATTGGCATCAAGTACATAGCCGACGTGGATCTAGAAAAGTCTGAAGGCATGTTAACCCATGTTCGTCTGTCTATGGATACACTACCTTATCAAAAAAACTTAGAAGAGATTCGACTAGCTAGCTTATCTGAGCAAATGCGTTTGCTCTATGTTGCCATGACAAGAGCAGAAACCAAGCTATACCTAATCGGAAAAGGAAGCCAAGAAAAGCTAGAAAAGCGCAACTGGGGACAAGCAGAGCATGGCCGTTTACCACTTGCTCTACGTAGCCTACTTTCTTCATTTCAAGATTGGATTTATGCCATTCAGACCGTCTTTTCGGATGATCACCTTGCCTTTGATGTCCGTTTTGTAAGAGATGAGGACTTGACATCTGATAAAGTGGGTCAAATTATACAGGAAAGTCCATTCGATGTAGATAATCTGGCAGATAATCGCCAGTCTGACGACATCGTAAGAGCCTTAGAAGTATTAGAAAATGTAGATAGGCTTAATCGTCAATATGCAGCCGCTATTGAATTACCAAGCGTCCGTACTCCTAGCCAGATTAAAAAACTTTATGAACCGGTTATGGAAAGTGATGGCGTAGAGATTATGGACAAAAAAACAGAGATTTCACAACTGCAAACCTTTGTTTTTCCTGACTTTACTAAGAAATCTTCTGTAACAGGAGCACAGGTCGGAAGTGCTGTCCATGAACTGATGCAAAAAATTCCCTTGGATAAAAAGCCTGATAGAAACATCATAAAAACAACTTTACAGCAGGTACAAGCCGAAGCAGCAGTGAAAGAAGAGATTGATCTAGATAAGATCGTAGCTTTTTTTGAAAGTTCGCTTGGAAAAATCATGCAAGAATATAAAGATAAACTTCACCGTGAAGCACCTTTTGCCATGCTTAAGAAGGATAAGGTCAGTGGGCAGGATTTTGTTGTTCGGGGGATTTTGGATGGCTATCTTCTACTTAAAGACAAAATAATTCTCTTTGACTACAAGACAGACAAATTCCGGCATGCCCAGGATTTGGTAGAACGCTACCGACCCCAGTTGAGTTTATATGCCGAAGCCCTTAGTCGTTCGTATGGTATTTCGCAGGTTGAGAAATATTTGATTTTACTGGGGGGATCTGATTTACAAGTAGTCAAGGTCGAAGAATAGACGGATGATGGAGGAAGAGAAATGAGAGATAATCATCTTCATACCTATTTTTCATATGATGCGACAGCTGACTTTTCTGATTATTTAGAAAGCTACGAAGGACAAATCATTACAACAGAACATTTTGATTTATCAAACCCTTACATGGGTGGTCCGCGTGATGATGTGCCCGATTATGAAGCTTATGAACGGAAAATAGAAGAGCTTAACCAACGATATGGAAACCGAATCAAAAAGGGAATTGAAATAGGCTATTATGCTCCTAGAGAAGCAGATATTTTGGCTTATCTTGAAGGAAAGGAATACGATCTTAAGCTCCTATCCGTTCATCATAATGGACGCTTTGACTATCTAGAAGAAGCCGTTTTTGAGTTGGATAAGATGGAGCATATCATTCATTATTTCAAAGAAATGGAAGAGGCAATCGAACGTATTCCAGCAGATGTACTGGCGCATTTTGATTATGGTTTCCGTAAGCTTTCAGTTAGCCTAGAAGAGTTCAAATCTCTGGAACCTCAGCTACGTCAATTGTTTCAAAAGATGATTGATTACAATTTAGCATTCGAATTAAATAGCAAATCAATGTATCTTTACAATCATGAAGAGCTGTACCGTTATGCACTTGTTTTGATCAAAGATATGGGTGGACGCAGATTTTCGGTAGGATCAGATGGCCATAAAGCAGAGCATTTTCGACTGCATTTTGATAGAATAGAGCACTTGCTAGAAGAATTTGAAATTGGCGAAGAACAATTACTCTGATGATTATCTTTTTTTGCTTTTTTTATAAAAAGCAAAAACAAAAATATAAGTGCATATAAACAATTGTTTTTTCCTAAAGATATTTCAGTCATATCAAAGCTTTTTACCTTATTTTTTATGGTTTTTATAGCGAAATCTATTGACAATAAAGGCGTTAAAGAGTATAATAGAAACGTTATATGGATTGATTTTAAGGAGGAGAGAATGACTGGATTAAAGAAAACTCTATTTTTTGGATATTCCAAGAGTTCCGTTCATCAAACACTAAATGCGCAAAAACGCTATTATACAGAGAAAATTCAAGAACTTGAGGGCTTAAATGCAAGCTTTAAGCGTACGATTGAGCGTTATCAAGAAAAAGAAATGTTTATTTCTGAGGCTTTGACAGAAGCCAAACGTATTGCCAAAAATATCTTGGCGGATTCTGAAGTTCAAGCAGAAGAAATGGTTCGTTTGACTAAGGAAGATTTGGCAGAGCGTGTGCGCAATACTGAAGAAAAGTTCAGACGTCTTGAAGAAGCAAAACAAGCTATTGTGGAACACGAGGAATTCATGAAAGTGGAACTCAAGCAACTGCTTAACCGTCAAATGGATATGATTGAAAATATTGAAATTGGATTTGATGAAGCAGAAATGCATGCAGATACACTTATTGCAAATAGCCAATATGATTTAGAAGAAGTTCGTCAAGTTGCGCTTGGAGAGGCGCATATTGATCAAGATACTGGTAAGGTTGTTCACTTCCCTGAACGTGTGGAGTCTGCAAATGCTTATGCTGCGCCTGCCAAAGTGGCTGTTGATTACTCTGTTGCTGAGAGTACAGGAACTGATCATAATATCCCTGTTTATTCTTTGGAAGATTTTTAATTTTAAAAGGGAAATAGGGACTTATGGATGCAATGAACCGCAATTTTCAACTTCTCTTGGAAAATAAAAACTTTCCGATGCAGATTGTTGAAGAAGATGAGCAATTTATCTACAAGGGTCGTCTTAGTGTAACTAAGGATTATGTTGTGGATTTTGCTGTTTCACTTTTGAAATCTGATGATCATACACCAGGACAAATTATATTTAATAATGTAGCTTATATGAATGATGGAGAAACACGTGAGCAATGGTTGGAATGGATTAATACTCTCAATCTTCACCACGGTCTCTATTACTACTTTGCTCTTGAGCAAGACGGCCGACTTTTTGCACGTCACGTTACTGAAGTTTTTCATGTTGAGGATTTCTTTAATGTTCTTAGTAAAGGTGGCCATGTTATTCGTCACGTTCTCTCTGTTTTAAATGAATTTAGAAAGATTCAATAAATAATATATATGTCTGTCTGTCTAAGACCTAATCTATTTTAATAGATTAGGTCTTTTGTTTGTTCAAAAGCTATTCGTAATAATTCCCTTATAGGCAAATCTCTGTTTTTCTAAAATAGACCTCTACTTTTAGGTTTCAAATAAATTGACCTTACCTTTATATTTGTATATAATATTTATGGTAATCTGTTTATATTCTACTCTTAAAGAGGTTGATAAATAGCAGATAAATTATTAATAATTACCAACTAGTGGTAAATAGCAATCAATAAGGAGGCGATAACAACAAGAGGTTTTAATATCTGGACTTTATTGGACCGTCTATATCTTAAGTATGATTAGAATCTGAGAAATTAACTAAGTTATATTATGAATTGTTAAGATTGAACATACTTTAAATATAGATATTTGTTTTTTTCTAAAGTATATTGTAAGCTTCCAATGTTATTTTTGTCGGCGTGATCTAATGTCAATGCTTACATAAATTGACAATATATTGTTTTTTTTATATAATTGTTGTGTTATCCTGCGTAAATTGGACGCTAAAGAGAGGTGGAAGATGGCAGAATTGAAAACAACGTTGCTGTTTGGGTACTCAAAATCCTCTGTGAGAGAAGTACTCCAAGAGCATAGGGAACAAAAGGAACGATATGAAAGTCGTATTAAACATTTGGAAGAAATCAATGCAGACTTTAAAAGATCTATCGAGCGTTATCAAGAAAAAGAACTTTTTATTTCAGAAGCTTTGACAGAGGCTAAAAGAATTGCTAAAAATATTTTGGCAGATTCTGAGGTTCAAGCAGAAGAAATGGTTCGTTTGACTAAGGAAGATTTGGCGGAGCGTGTGCGCAATACGGAAGCCAAGTTTAAACGTTTGGAAAAAGCGAAACAAGCCATTGTTGAGCATGAGGAGTTCATGAAAGTCGAGCTGAAGCAATTATTGACCAAGCAGATGGATATGATTGATCATATTGAGATTGGAATGGATGAAAAGGATGGTGAAGTTCAAACTTTAATTAACAATAGCCAATACGAACTTGAAGAAGTCCGCCAGATTGCTATGGGAAATGCTAAAATTGACAAAGATACTGGTAAGGTTGTTCATTTATCAAGTCGAGTCAATGACAAAACAAAGAAGTTCCGTCCGGATGAAAATGTTAATGGTCCAGCTGGCTATGGGGTGACTGGTTCTGACCATTATCCTTACGCATATGGCTTTAGTCAATCTAGTCAATCTATTCAAACCAGTCAAAGCGAGCAATCTAACTTTGATGTTGATCAAAATTCTCTTGAAACGACGAATGAATCATCATCAGATGTACCTATTTTCTCTATGGATGACTTTTAAAGGGAAGGAGGTTCTTTATGAATATGAACGTTCAATTTCAAACATTATTGAAAGAACGAAACTTCCCAATGCAAATCATAGAAGAAGAGGAGCAATTTGTCTATAAAGGTCGATTAACAATTAGTCAAAATTTTATTGTTGATTTCGTTGCTTCCTTAATGAAAGGTGAGGGCGATACTCCTGGACAAATTGTTTTCCAAAATATTGCTACCATAGCAGAAGATGAAACAAGAGAACAGTGGTTAAATTGGCTAAATCAGCTAAATCTTTACCATAGTCTTTATTATTATTTTGCTTCGGAAGCAAACGGAAACATTTTTGCTCGTTATGTGACACAGGTCAATCATGTAGAAGATTTCTTCTATATATTGAGCAAGGGTGGAACAGTTGTCCGAAATGTAGTAGCAACCTTAGATAATATGAGGGCAAAGTCTGGACCACCATCGTCACAAAACTGGAATATAAGATAAAAAAAAGAAAAGGAATGTTATTTCATATGAAATTTGAAAAACGCCAACGATATGCTATTCGTAAATTTAGCGTAGGTGCTGCATCTGTGCTAATTGGTCAGTTCTATCTAGGTAGTGTGGCTAATGCACCAGTAGTACATGCAAATGAAATCACTCAACAAGCGCCAGAAGCTTCTAGCAGTGAGAGTAATACATCTAGTAGTGAATCTGCTTCGACTGAAGCAGCATCTTTAGCGACCACTGAAACAAGTGCGGAATCTGTGTCTGTAGACAAGTCAAAACTACAGTTGACATACCAAACATTCATCAATTTGATGAAAGAAGAGGTGAATCTTTCAGATAAAACAGCAGACTCTGTCGCAGCTTACAAAGAAGTCCGTGCTTATGCGGAAGAACTACAGTTGAAGGCAGAAGAGTTGCTTTTAAATGGAGATGCGACTGCTGATGCTGTGGATGCGATGAACAAGGAGTTGGTATCTATTACAGCCAAGCTTTCTCGTGCTATGAGATCTCTTGAGGTAGTGGCTCAGCCAGCGCCAGAGGTCAAGGCAGAAGCATCAGTAGAAAAGTCAGAAACTAAATCTTCTGAATCATCAGCTAAAGAAACTAAAACTTCTGAATCATCAGCTAAAGAAACTAAAACTTCTGAATCATCAACTAAAGAAACCAAAACAGAAGTCACTTCTGAAAAAACACCTGAAACTAAGGTGGCAACAGCTAAAGAAGATAAAACAGAGAAAGTTGTTCAAAACAAACCAGCAGAATCTAAGCAAGAGAAAAAATCTTCTGAAGCTGGAACTGAATCAGTTGCACACCGTGAATTGACTGAAGCTGTGACTAAAGCAGAAGCTAGTGTTCAAGAAGCGGAGAAAGAGTTGACTACGAAGGAAGTTGAAGAAACCACTCGTAGACACCTTTTAGGAACAGTTGAGAATGCAAAACTTCAGATTCAAGTAGCGAAGACAAGTCTGCAAGAACCGAATCAAACAGACATCGAGCTCAATCGCAGTCTTGGTCAGCTTCGTTCTTCTATCGAAGCGGTTTACACTGAGTTGAAGAAAGTGGGACTGGCTTCAAGTACAAATAAGGAAGATCAAGTAGCTACAGGCCGCAAACGGACAAAACGCTCAACTGAAACTCCTGTATCACCAAATAAACCCTACATCACCATTGAACGTCAGTATGGTCTTGAGTACGAGCGTACTAATAAAGATTATCGTGTAGTAAAAAATGGTGATACGCTTAACATTAAGTATAAGACGGGTACTACTCGTATCGCAGCGACAGATGTAGAGTTGACACCAGACGCAAAAGCGCTTGGTTTGAGCTATGATCCGGTAGGAGGTTATATCACAGGTCGTGTAGTTTTAAATGCAGCTTTACAGGCTAGAACCTATGAGATCGGTCTGATGAGTAAGGCTGATAATAGTATAAAGACTACTGCAGATTTGATAATTAGACCGCACCATGGGTTTGTCCTAACAGGTGATTTTAACAGGGTAGCAAATGAAATAACTGGATATGAAAATCCATATTCTTTGGGGTTGACTGGAATTAACGGAAATCATGCGACTAGTTATTCATACGATGGTCCACAATATCTTAAGGATGATGGAACCGATACGTTAACATACAATTTGACATTACCTGTAACGCCATTCGGATATTATATACAAAGGGGAACGGTAGATAAAGCAACGCCTAATACTCTACAATATAAAATGGGTGTTCAGCTTGGAGCTCTGGGGAAACGTGACAATTATACAACAGATCCGACTATCACAAATGTTGAAGTTGTAAATAACCCAGGTAACATTGCTGTCGAATTGAAAAAAGCCAATGGCGAAAGTCCTTTAGGGAGTTCAGAATATAATACTAACTATAGATCTCCGTATTATATTGAATTCACACGGTTACCTAAAACAGCAGGAAATTACAATCTCACATTAAAAACTACAGATAGCTTAGGATTGGTTCGTACTTTTGTATTGAACATCACTACAGTGGAAAAATCCCAAGATGGTTTTCTAACGAATGCGGATATCCGATTCAAACCAACAACGGAGCTACAGGGACAAAATGAAAAAGCTGATCCTAATAATCCAAAAGGAACAAAAATAAAAGAATCTATCGCTCAGATTCCAAGTAGCACGGATGAGCAAGAGATTGGTAAGATTGAGCTTAATAAAGAAAACGCGAGCATTTTGCCAATTCGTTTCCCAGATGGTGTAGAGTATAATGCTACAACTCACATAGTAAAGAAAAAGGCTGGGACACGTCTAGCACCTGGTAAATATACTTTTGAAGCGAAAGCAGTCGATGGTCACTTTGGTAACAATGCTCCAACACGCATCATGACCTTTGAAGTAATTGATGGAGTAAATCCGATTGCCCACCAAGTCTGGAAGGAAAATAAAGAAATTTCTGCTCTTCCGGTTACCTTAGCGCATGGTTCACGAATCAAAGAAGTGAAAGTCATCAATCAAGGTCCAGAGCATGCTGATCTCTATGTAGATCAGGCTACGCATACGATCAAAGGTTCAGGAGTGAAGCGTACAACAGCTAACCAGACAGTAAAAGTAGAAGTATCGTACTATAATGCAGAAGGTGGCATTACGAAAACCACTACGACTTTCACCTATGAAGTACAGCCAGGTGACCCTGTGACAGATGTGACTGTAGATGTAAGCAATGCTAAACAGACTGTTAAAGAAGGTGAACAAATCAAGCCGATGGTGATCACGGCAACACCGGGTGCGGATGTACGTGTAAGTAATTTACCAGCAGGTTTATCTTATAATGCAGATACTCAAACAATTACAGGTATTGGTGTGAAAGAAGGGGTTTATACCTTCCCTGTAACAGCAACAAAAGATGGTAAGACTGCTCGTAAGGAAGCGAAACTGACGGTTACGGCTGGTCACCTAGTGGCACTTGACTATAATTATGAGTATACTCTTGGAGAGCCGATTACTCCGTTTACAATTGCAAAATCAGCTGATACTGCTTTTAGCATTGGCTATAATAATTTAGGTTATGGCGGATTCTTGATTAATGGCCAAGTTGCATCTATGATTTATAATCAAGTAGGAGATATTACTTTCTCAGGAACTCCTAAAGAAATTGCGAATTATAGTGAAACTTATACCCTGACACGCACGCTTTCAACAGGTGAAGTTCAAACAGCTACTGGTCGAATTAATTTGACGGTTAAAGGTCTTCCTATTGAAGCACCAAGCGCACAGACAACAGTTCAAGTCGGTAAGCCACTTTCATTGACGCTGACTCCTCAAGTGGGAACTAAAGTAACAATCGATGCTGGTAACCTTCCAAATGGTGTAAGATACGATGAGAATACAAATACCTTTAGTGGTACACCAACTACAGTCGGAACGTTCAACATTCAAACAACCGCTCGATTTACAGATCCAAGTAAATCTAGCAATCCACCTGCATATGGTCAAGTTCAAATCAATGTAACAGCTAAGCCACTGACTGTCACTGGGCAAGAGAAGACAGTAACAGCTGGAGATGCACTGCCACCGGTAACGATTGAGACTTCAGAAGGAGCAACGATTGATGGCAATGTGAGTCGTTACTTACCGCGTGGTGTGACTTTCAATAGTGCGACGAAGACATTCTCAGGGACACCAATGGAAGTCGGAACATTCCAAATCCCATTGGTAGCTAAGTATCCAGAGTACAGTCTCCATCCATCAGCATCAGCTACATTTACGCTCCATGTCAAGAGTCGTGCTGTTTCAGTAGCGGATGAATCACGCTCAGGCGAAGTTCTGAAACCAATGACTCCATTAACACTCAATGTTTCAAATGGTGCTAAAGTAACCTTTGATGAGAGCTTGTTGCCACCGGGTGTGACTTATGATTCAAATACGAAGACATTCTCAGGCAATCCAACCAAGGTAGGAACTTATGTAGTACCAGTAACAGCAAGTTATCCGAATATTTCAGGAAATGATGAAGCTCGGGGAACTGTGACTTTCACTGTAACGCCACAAGCGCCTTCTATTGCAATTAGCAATAACAACCAAACAGTAAAATTGGGAGAAGCTATTCAGTCTGCCGTTGTTACGCATAATCCAAATGCAGCTCTTAGCATTCGTTTACCATATGGATCTGTTGAGGAAGAAGATATCAATGATTATCTATCAACATTTGGTTTGAGCTATGATGCTTCAACTAATACGATCACAGGTACTCCAAACAAAGTTGGTACTTTGACTTTCAAATATCGTGCGAAAAACCCTGCTGATCTCGGTGGTGGTTCAGCCGATGAAACATTTACTTTGACAGTTCAGGATACAGCAGTGCAAGTCGATGTAAACCAAGCTCGTCAACTAGTTCGTTTGGGTTCTAGAATGAAAGATGTTGTTTTGACTCCAACTGCTGGTGCGACATTAACGGTAGATACGACAAAATTACCAAGCGGTGTGACATATGATCAAACAACGAAGACATTCAGCGGTAAACCTGGAGCGGCAGGAAGCTACGAAATTCCAGTAACAGCAACATTGGGAGAAAGCACGGTTACCAGAACTGTAGTGATCGATGTTGTTGATCTTAAGGATGGTACTTCTATCCATAGTGGTGCAGCTGATCCGACTTCAACTACTGGAAAAGATGGTGATACTTACGTTAATACCACAACAGGTGATACCTTTATCAAGAATGGCGACACATGGGTGAAAAACGGCAACGTGAAAGGACCTCAAGGTGCTAAGGGAGATAAAGGTGAAGATGGTGCAGCTGGAGCTAAAGGTGACAAGGGTGAAGATGGCACATCCATCACCATCACTAAGACAGAGCCACAAGCGAATGGCGACGTTAAAGTAACCTTCTCAGATGGTAAAGAAATCATCGTACCGAAAGGTGCTAAGGGAGATAAAGGTGAAGATGGCGCAGCTGGAGCTAAAGGTGATAAGGGTGAAGATGGCACATCCGTCACCATCACTAAGACAGAGCCACAAGCAAACGGCGACATTAAAGTAACCTTCTCAGATGGTAAAGAAATCATCGTACCGAAAGGTGCTAAGGGAGATAAAGGTGAAGATGGCGCAGCTGGAGCTAAAGGTGATAAGGGTGAAGATGGCACATCAATCACCATCACTAAGACAGAGCCACAAGCAAATGGCGATGTTAAAGTAACCTTCTCAGATGGTAAAGAAATCATCGTACCGAAAGGTGCTAAAGGTGACAAGGGTGAAGATGGCACATCAATCACCATCACTAAGACAGAGCCACAAGCAAACGGCGACATTAAAGTAACCTTCTCAGATGGTAAAGAAATCATCGTACCGAAAGGTGCCAAAGGAGATAAAGGTGAAGATGGTGCAGCTGGAGCTAAAGGTGACAAGGGTGAAGATGGCACATCAATCACCATCACTAAGACAGAGCCACAAGCAAACGGCGACATTAAAGTAACCTTCTCAGATGGTAGAGAAATCATCGTACCGAAAGGTGCTAAGGGAGATAAAGGTGAAGACGGTGCAGCTGGTGCTAAAGGTGACAAGGGTGAAGATGGCACATCAATCACCATCACTAAGACAGAGCCACAAGCAAACGGCGACATTAAAGTAACCTTCTCAGATGGTAAAGAAATCATCGTACCGAAAGGTGCTAAGGGAGATAAAGGTGAAGATGGCGCAGCTGGAGCTAAAGGTGATAAGGGTGAAGATGGCACATCAATCACCATCACTAAGACAGAGCCACAAGCAAATGGCGATGTTAAAGTAACCTTCTCAGATGGTAAAGAAATCATCGTACCGAAAGGTGCTAAAGGTGACAAGGGTGAAGATGGCACATCAATCACCATCACTAAGACAGAGCCACAAGCAAACGGCGACATTAAAGTAACCTTCTCAGATGGTAAAGAAATCATCGTACCGAAAGGTGCCAAAGGTGATAAAGGTGAAGATGGTACATCAATCACTATCACTAAGACAGAACCACAAGCAAATGGCGATGTCAAAGTAACCTTCTCAGATGGTAGAGAAATCATCGTACCGAAAGGTGCCAAAGGAGATAAAGGTGAAGATGGCACATCAATCACTATCACTAAGACAGAGCCACAAGCAAATGGCGACGTTAAAGTAACCTTCTCAGATGGTAGAGAAATCATCGTACCGAAAGGTGCTAAAGGTGATAAAGGTGAAGATGGAACATCAATCACTATCACTAAGACAGAACCACAAGCAAATGGCGATGTTAAAGTAACCTTCTCAGATGGTAGAGAAATCATCGTACCGAAAGGTGCCAAAGGAGATAAAGGTGAAGATGGCGCTAAAGGTCAAGACGGAACATCAATCACGATCACTAAGACAGAACCACAAGCGAATGGCGATGTTAAAGTAACCTTCTCAGATGGTAGAGAAATCATCGTACCGAAAGGTGCTAAAGGTGATAAAGGTGAAGATGGCACATCCATCACCATCACTAAGACAGAGCCACAAGCCAATGGCGATGTTAAAGTAACCTTCTCAGATGGTAGAGAAATCATCGTACCGAAAGGTGCTAAAGGTGATAAAGGTGAAGACGGAACATCCATCACCATCACTAAGACAGAACCGCAAGCGAACGGCGATGTCAAAGTAACCTTCTCAGATGGTAGAGAAATCATCGTACCGAAAGGTGCTAAGGGAGATAAAGGTGAAGATGGCACATCAATCACTATCACTAAGACAGAACCGCAAGCAAACGGCGATGTCAAAGTAACCTTCTCAGATGGTAGAGAAATCATTGTACCGAAAGGTGCTAAGGGCGATAAAGGTGATACTGGTGCTCAAGGACCTAAGGGCGACAAGGGCGATAAAGGTGATACCGGTGCTCAAGGACCTAAGGGCGACAAGGGCGATAAAGGTGATACCGGTGCTCAAGGACCTAAGGGCGACAAGGGCGATAAAGGTGATACCGGTGCTCAAGGACCTAAGGGCGACAAGGGCGATAAAGGTGATACCGGTGCTCAAGGACCTAAGGGCGACAAGGGCGATAAAGGTGATACCGGTGCTCAAGGACCTAAGGGCGACAAGGGCGATAAAGGTGATACCGGCGCTCAAGGACCTAAGGGCGACAAGGGTGATAAAGGTGATACCGGTGCTCAAGGACCTAAGGGCGACAAGGGCGATAAAGGTGATACCGGTGCTCAAGGACCTAAGGGCGACAAGGGTGATAAAGGTGATACCGGTGCTCAAGGACCTAAGGGCGACAAGGGCGATAAAGGTGATACCGGCGCTCAAGGACCTAAGGGCGACAAGGGCGATAAAGGTGATACTGGCACTCAAGGACCTAAGGGCGACAAGGGTGATAAAGGTGATACCGGCGCTCAAGGACCTAAGGGCGACAAGGGCGATAAAGGTGATACCGGTGCTCAAGGACCTAAGGGAGACAAGGGCGATAAAGGTGATACCGGTGCTCAAGGACCTAAGGGTGACACCGGAGCCACTGGCCAAAATGGTATAAACGGCGGCGGCAACAACGGCGGCGGCAACAACGGCGGCGGCAATAACGGCGGCGGCAACAACGGCGGCGGCAATAACGGCGGCGGCAATAACGGCGGCGGCAACAACGGCGGCGGCAATAACGGCGGCGGCAATAACGGCGGCGGCAACAACGGCGGCGGGAATAACGGCGGCGGCAACAACGGCGGCGGCAATAACGGCGGCGGCAATAACGGCGGCGGCAACAACGGCGGCGGCAACAACGGCGGCGGCAATTCAAATCTTAACCCAGGACCAATTCCAAATCCTAAACCAAATAAAGATGGTGACGGAACACAGAATTTGATTTCAAAAGATGTGTTTACAAATCGTACAGCTAATTCATCTAACTTTGGTAAACAATTACCAAACACAGGAACTGAAGAGCTTTCTCTTCTTGCACCATTAGCTTTGACTGCTATCTCTTTTGGAGGCCTTCTAGTTTTTGGAAAGAAACGTGAGGATTAAGTAAGTTTTATAACGCATTGTAGAGTCTAGTTTTTAGGCTCTACTCTGTGTATATAATGCATTAAAATTAAGGGATAACTATGAAAAATAAAAATGAATTTCAATGGCATAGGATGCAGAAATTTGCTATTCGAAAGTTTTCGGTTGGTGCTGCTTCTGTTATGATAGGTAGTACATTAGTTGGTACTTTAATCCCATCAGCCGTTCATTCAGATTCGCCAGTTTTAATTTCAACTCAAATTTTAGAAAATGAGTCAAATATTAAGCGAGTTCTTGAATTTTTTGCTGATCCAGCTACTGGCAAAATAAGCGGTCCTAATGGCGTTCGTACAATTGATTATTCTTATAGTAACGTAAATGCTAAAGTCGGAGAAGTGAATGCCGAGAAAGCAAACGCTGCTAAGCGTATTGCGAATGATTATGCGCCAACAGCTTATTCAAAATATCAATCAGATCTAAAAGCTGCAGTAGCAGATCTTTCATCTGTTCAGGCTATGTTAGATAAGGCACAGGAAATCAATGGGAAGGCTGCTGCTTATTTATCAGAAATTTCTTCACTGATTGATAGTAAAAGAAAAGATTTAGCTTATAATGTCGTTACTCAAGAAGAAAAGAAGGCCATTAATAATCGCTTGATCCAAATTTATAATGATATTAATTATATGGATCAATATAAGCAAACAATGGTACAATTATACGACCATTTAACAGCACTAAAAAACTCTGCTGAGGAATTGACCTACAGTCCTTCACAAGCGAAAGAATTTAATCGAATATCGGGTAGTATCGTCGTCTATGAGCAGGATAAAATGCCTGTTTCAAATATAAACGAGATAAGTGCTGAAGAATCAACAAAGTTGGCTGATTTCATTGTATCTAAATTTTATTTAAATAATAGACCAACTATTTCTTATGAAAATGGGAATGCGGTACTCTTGTTTGCAGATGGCTCTAAAGCTACATTGCCTTTAGTTCGTGTTGCAAAGACTAGCCAATCTTCACTGACAAATAGAACAGATTTGAAAAAAGCCTTAGCTGCAGCTACTGCACTACTAGAGAAAGCAAAGGCTATTGATCTTTCTGAAAAGACGGAATCTAGTGCAAATAATCTACGTGAATTGATTAAAAGCTTAGAACAGATGAAAGTTGCTGCGGATGGTGTGGATCGTAATCCGAATTCCGATCAAAACACAATTAATAGCTATACTGCTATCCTAAAAAGTAGAACTCAAAACCTTGAATCTTACATTCCAGTGCTGAAAAATAAGCCTGCCGATAAATCTGAATTAAACAGAGTTATCGACGAGGCAACAGAAGCACTGAATAGTCAAGCTAGTGTGGCCGATAAGACAGAGTCTAGTGTTAAAGCTTACAAAGCAGCGTATAAAGCTTTAGAAACTGCACGTGATCATGCTTGGAATGTTCGTGATAATTCACAATCCAGCCAAAAAACTGTGACAGATGAAATTGCTAACCTGCGTAAATTTATAGTTGAACATAATAATGCAAAAGCGGGATTACAGAAAAAAGATCAATTAGTAAGTAAAATTACCTTACTACAAGCTCTGTCCGACGCGACAACTGCCTTATCAGCGTCCGTTGATACGACCACGAAGATGCCAGATAGTGTTCAAGCTTATACAACAGCTCGCACATCCTTGGAACAAGCCAAAGCTCAAGCAGAACGAGTGAAGAATAACACTTCAGCTAAACAAGGTGAAGTGGACACAGCGACAAGCCAGTTGCGTACAGCCTTGAACAACTTCAACACAGCTAAAAACGGTTTGAAAGAAAAACCAGTTGTGAAGACAGCCTTGGATCAAGCTCTGTCTGATGCCACAAGTGCCTTATCAGCGTCCGTTGATACGACCACGAAGACGCCAGATAGCGTTCAAGCTTATACAACAGCTCGCACATCCTTGGAACAAGCCAAAGCTCAAGCAGAACGAGTGAAGAATAACACTTCAGCTAAACAAGGTGAAGTGGACATAGCGACAAGCCAGTTGCGTACAGCCTTGAACAACTTCAACACAGCTAAAAACGGTTTGAAAGAAAAACCAGTTGTGAAGACAGCCTTGGATCAAGCTCTTTCTGATGCCACAAGTGCCTTATCAGCGTCCGTTGATACGACCACGAAGACGGCAGACAGTGTTCAAGCTTATACAACCGCTCGTACATCCCTGGAACAAGCCAAAGCTCAAGCAGAACGTGTGAAGAATAATGCTTCAGCTAAACAAGGTGAAGTGGATACAGCAGCGTCTCAACTTCGCTCGGCTATCAATGATTTCAATACGGCTAAAAACGGTTTGAAAGAAAAACCAGTTGTGAAGACGGCCTTGGATCAAGCCTTGTCTGACGCGACAACTGCCTTATCAGCGTCCGTTGATACGACCACGAAGACGCCAGACAGCGTTCAAGCTTATACGACAGCTCGTACATCCTTGGAACAAGCCAAAGCTCAAGCAGAAGGCGTGAAGAATAATGCTTCAGCTAAACAAGGTGAAGTGGACACAGCGACAAGCCAATTGCGTTCAGCCTTGAACAACTTCAACACAGCTAAAAACGGTTTGACAGAAAAACCAGTTGTGAAGACGGCCTTGGATCAAGCTCTGTCCGACGCGACAAACGCCTTGTCAGCGTCCGTTGATACGTCAACGAAGACGCCAGATAGCGTACAAGCTTATACGACAGCTCGTACATCCTTGGAACAAGCCAAAGCTCAAGCAGAACGAGTGAAGAATAACACTTCAGCTAAACAAGGTGAAGTGGACACAGCGACAAGCCAGTTGCGTACAGCCTTGAACAACTTCAACACAGCTAAAAACGGTTTGAAAGAAAAACCAGTTGTGAAGACAGCCTTGGATCAAGCTCTGTCTGATGCCACAAGTGCCTTATCAGCGTCCGTTGATACGACCACGAAGACGCCAGATAGCGTTCAAGCTTATACAACAGCTCGCACATCCTTGGAACAAGCCAAAGCTCAAGCAGAACGAGTGAAGAATAACACTTCAGCTAAACAAGGTGAAGTGGACATAGCGACAAGCCAGTTGCGTACAGCCTTGAACAACTTCAACACAGCTAAAAACGGTTTGAAAGAAAAACCAGTTGTGAAGACAGCCTTGGATCAAGCTCTGTCTGATGCCACAAGTGCCTTATCAGCGTCCGTTGATACGACCACGAAGACGCCAGATAGCGTTCAAGCTTATACAACAGCTCGCACATCCTTGGAACAAGCCAAAGCTCAAGCAGAACGAGTGAAGAATAACACTTCAGCTAAACAAGGTGAAGTGGACACAGCGACAAGCCAGTTGCGTACAGCCTTGAACAACTTCAACACAGCTAAAAACGGTTTGAAAGAAAAACCAGTTGTGAAGACAGCCTTGGATCAAGCTCTGTCCGACGCGACAAACGCCTTGTCAGCGTCCGTTGATACGTCAACGAAGACGCCAGATAGCGTACAAGCTTATACGACAGCTCGTACATCCTTGGAACAAGCCAAAGCTCAAGCAGAAGGTGTGAAGAATAACACTTCTGCTAAACAAGGTGAGGTGGACACAGCGACAAGCCAGTTGCGTACAGCCTTGAACAACTTCAACACCGCTAAAAACGGTTTGAAAGAAAAACCAGTTGTGAAGACGGCCTTGGATCAAGCCTTGTCTGACGCGACAAGTGCCTTATCAGCGTCCGTTGATACGACCACGAAGACGCCAGACAGCGTTCAAGCTTATACGACAGCTCGTACATCCTTGGAACAAGCCAAAGCGCAAGCAGAACGCGTGAAGAATAACGCTTCAGCTAAACAAGGCGAAGTGGATGTAGCAGCGTCTCAACTTCGCTCGGCTATCAATGATTTCAATACTGCTAAAAACGGTTTGAAAGAAAAACCAGTTGTGAAGACAGCCTTGGATCAAGCTCTTTCTGATGCCACAAGTGCCTTATCAGCGTCCGTTGATACGACCACGAAGACGGCAGACAGTGTTCAAGCTTATACAACCGCTCGTACATCCCTGGAACAAGCCAAAGCTCAAGCAGAACGTGTGAAGAATAATGCTTCAGCTAAACAAGGTGAAGTGGATACAGCAGCGTCTCAACTTCGCTCGGCTATCAATGATTTCAATACGGCTAAAAACGGTTTGAAAGAAAAACCAGTTGTGAAGACGGCCTTGGATCAAGCCTTGTCTGACGCGACAACTGCCTTATCAGCGTCCGTTGATACGACCACGAAGACGCCAGACAGCGTTCAAGCTTATACGACAGCTCGTACATCCTTGGAACAAGCCAAAGCTCAAGCAGAAGGCGTGAAGAATAATGCTTCAGCTAAACAAGGTGAAGTGGACACAGCGACAAGCCAATTGCGTTCAGCCTTGAACAACTTCAACACAGCTAAAAACGGTTTGACAGAAAAACCAGTTGTGAAGACGGCCTTGGATCAAGCTCTGTCCGACGCGACAAACGCCTTGTCAGCGTCCGTTGATACGTCAACGAAGACGCCAGATAGCGTACAAGCTTATACGACAGCTCGTACATCCTTGGAACAAGCCAAAGCTCAAGCAGAACGCGTGAAGAATAATGCTTCAGCTAAGCAAGGTGAAGTGGACACAGCGACAAGCCAGTTGCGTTCAACCTTGAACAACTTCAACACAGCTAAAAACGGTTTGAAAGAAAAACCAGTTGTGAAGACAGCCTTGGATCAAGCTCTGTCCGACGCGACAAGTGCCTTATCAGCGTCCGTTGATACGACCACGAAGACGGCAGACAGTGTTCAAGCTTATACGACAGCTCGTACATCCTTGGAACAAGCCAAAGCTCAAGCAGAACGCGTGAAGAATAATGCTTCAGCTAAACAAGGTGAAGTAGATACAGCAGCGTCACAACTTCGCTCGGCTATCAATGATTTCAACACAGCTAAAAACGGTTTGACAGAAAAACTAGTTGTGAAGACGGCCTTGGATCAAGCTCTGTCCGACGCGACCAACGCCTTATCAGCATCCGTTGATACGAGCACGAAGACGCCAGATAGCGTCCAAGCTTATACAACCGCTCGTACATCCCTGGAACAAGCCAAAGCTCAAGCAGAACGTGTGAAGAATAATGCTTCAGCTAAACAAGGTGAAGTGGATACAGCAGCGTCTCAACTTCGCTCGGCTATCAATGATTTCAATACGGCTAAAAACGGTTTGAAAGAAAAACCAGTTGTGAAGACGGCCTTGGATCAGGCTCTGTCTGACGCCACAAACGCCTTGTCAGCGTCCGTTGATACCTCAACGAAGACGCCAGACAGCGTTCAAGCTTATACGACAGCTCGTACATCCTTGGAACAAGCCAAAGCGCAAGCAGAACGCGTGAAGAATAACACTTCAGCTAAACAAGGTGAGGTGGATACAGCAGCTTCACAACTTCGCTCAGCTATCAATGATTTCAATACCGCTAAAAACGGTTTGAAAGAAAAACCAGTTGTGAAGACAGCCTTGGATCAAGCTCTGTTAGACGCAACCAACGCCTTATCAGCGTCCGTTGATACGACCACGAAGACGGCAGACAGCGTTCAAACTTATACGACAGCTCGTACATCCTTGGAACAAGCTAAGGCTCAAGCAGAACGCGTGAAGAATAACACTTCAGCTAAACAAGGTGAAGTAGACACAGCGACAAGCCAGTTGCGTACAGCCTTGAACAACTTCAATACAGCTAAAAACGGTTTGAAAGAAAAACCAGTAGTGAAGACATCCTTGGATCAAGCTATGTCCGACGCGAAAACTGCCTTATCAGCGTCCGTTGATACGACCACGAAGACGCCAGATAGCGTTCAAGCCTATACGACAGCTCGTACATCCTTGGAACAAGCCAAAGCTCAAGCAGAACGCGTGAAGAATAACGCTTCAGCTAAACAAGGTGAAGTGGACACAGCGACAAGTCAGTTGCGTTCAGCCTTGAACAACTTCAACACAGCTAAAAACGGTTTGAAAGAAAAACCAGTTGTGAAGACATCCTTGGATCAAGCTCTGTCCGACGCGACAAGTGCCTTATCAGCGTCCGTTGATACGACCACGAAGACGGCAGACAGCGTTCAAGCTTATACGACAGCTCGTACATCCTTGGAACAAGCTAAGGCGCAAGCAGAACGTGTGAAGAATAACGCTTCTGCTAAACAAGGAGAAGTGGATACAGCAGCGTCACAACTTCGCTCGGCTATCAATGATTTCAATACTGCTAAAAACGGTTTGAAAGAAAAACCAGTTGTGAAGACGGCTCTGGATCAAGCCTTGTCAGATGCGACAACGGCCTTGTCAGCGTCCGTTGATACCTCAACGAAGACGCCAGACAGCGTTCAAGCCTACACAACAGCTCGCACATCCTTGGAACAAGCCAAAGCTCAAGCAGAAGGTGTGAAGAATAACGCCTCTGCTAAACAAGGCGAAGTGGATGTAGCAGCTTCACAACTTCGCTCGGCTATCAATGATTTCAATACCGCTAAAAACGGTTTGAAAGAAAAACCAGTTGTGAAGACAGCCTTGGATCAAGCTCTGTCCGACGCGACAAGTGCCTTGTCAGCTTCCGTTGATACCTCAACGAAGACGGCAGACAGCGTTCAAGCTTATACGACAGCTCGTACATCCTTGGAACAAGCCAAAGCGCAAGCAGAACGCGTGAAGAATAACACTTCAGCTAAACAAGGTGAAGTGGACACAGCAGCATCACAACTTCGCTCGGCTATCAATGATTTCAATACTGCTAAAAACGGTTTGAAAGATTCGAGCACTCCAGGCCAACTAGGCAATAACGGTGGTCAAAGCGATCCAAGTACGCCGGGTCAACCAGGCAATAATGGAGGCCAAAGTGATCCAAGTACGCCAGGTCAACCAGGCAATAATGGAGGCCAAAGTAATCCAAGTACGCCAGGCCAACCAGGCAATAATGGTGGTCAAAGCAATCCAAGTACGCCAGGTCAACCAGGCAATAACGGTGGTCAAAGCGATCCAAGTACGCCAGGTCAACCAGGCAATAACGGTGGTCAAAGCGATCCAAGTACGCCAGGTCAACCAGGCAATAACGGTGGTCAAAGCGATCCAAGTACGCCAGATCAACCAGGCAATAACGGTGGTCAAAGCGATCCAAGTACGCCAGGTCAACCAGGCAATAATGGAGGCCAAAGCGATCCAAGTACGCCAGGTCAATCAGGAAACAATGGTGGTCAAAGTAATCCAAGTACGCCAGGTCAACCAGGCAATAACGGTGGTCAAAGCGATCCAAGTACGCCAGGTCAACCAGGCAATAATGGAGGCCAAAGCGATCCAAGTACACCAGGTCAACCAGGAAACAATGGCGGTCAAAGTGATCCAAGTACACCAGGTCAACCAGGAAACAATGGCGGTCAAAGCGATCCAAGTACTCCAGGCCAACCAGGAAACAATGGCGGTCAAAGCGATCCAAGTACGCCAGGTCAACCAGGCAATAATGGAGGCCAAAGTGATCCAAGTACGCCAGGTCAACCAGGCAATAATGGAGGCCAAAGTGATCCAGGTACGCCAGGTCAACCAGGCAATAATGGAGGCCAAAGTAATCTAAGTACCCCAGGTCAGCTAGGCAATAACGGCGATCAACTGAATCAATCAGCTTCTATTAATCAGAATGATGTTGTAAATAAGGATTCCGTTTCTCAGATAACACCAAAAGCCCAAGATAAGAAAACCTTACCAAATACAGGTGATATCGAAAATATTGGACTAACGACTGGTCTTGCAACTTTAGGAATTGCAGCCTATGTAGCCGCTATGCGTAAAAGACATAAAAAATAATAGAATGTTTTGAGCAAGATATGCTACTCCTAAAGTGAATCATTCTTTAGAGTGATAAAAAACTTTTCCATAATTTGGAAGACAAAATATGCGAAATGAAATTTATTTTATAAGTTTTATTTGATATGATAATCGTTGTCATTATTTAGTTTTCATGCTGCTAGGTAGATTGTGGCAATTCTGAGTTGAAACAGTACACCAAACTTGATGAAAGTTGATTGTAATTCTATGTAATTGACGATGATTTCATAGAAATTAAGAGAGAGTGGGACAGAAATCGGTAATTCGTTAGAATTCGATTTCGTCGTCCCACCTCCGCACAGTTGAGTAGGGCTGTAAAAGCTGATGGAATCAGCGTAGTAGAGCCCACTCAACCACTGCGTCTTGCTCGACAATCCAAAGACAATTGAGAGGCTAGGACTTTTGTCCCAGCCTCCTTTTGTGTGCCAGTAAAATAGAAAAGAATAGGCAAAAGTACTCAACTGTGGTATAATAGAAAGGAATTCTATGTATGAAATAACTTGAAAGAGATAAATCATGAGAAAAATTGTAATCAATGGTAATCGACCTTTAAAAGGTGAGGTTACTATTAGTGGAGCAAAAAATAGTGTTGTAGCTCTTATTCCTGCAATTATTTTGGCAGATGGAATTGTGACTTTAGATGGAGTGCCAGCGATTTCAGATGTGGATAGCTTGATTGATATCATGGAAACCATGGGCGCAAGCGTAAAACGTAATGGAGATAGTCTTGAAATCGATCCGCGTCAAGTGAAAAATATGCCGATGCCTTATGGAAAAATAAATAGTCTTCGTGCTTCATATTATTTTTATGGAAGTTTATTAGGACGTTTTGGTATGGCTACAGTAGGACTTCCAGGCGGATGTGATCTTGGTCCGCGTCCGATTGACCTTCATTTGAAGGCTTTCGAAGCTATGGGAGCGCAGATGAGTCAAGATGGTAATGCTATGCACCTAGAAGCAGTAAAGGGGCGTATGAATGGTGCTAGTATCTATATGGATACAGTGAGTGTTGGTGCGACAATCAATACCATGTTGGCTGCTGTTCGAGCATCTGGTCGTACTGTTATTGAAAATGCAGCTAGGGAACCAGAGATTATTGATGTTGCGACTTTGTTGAATAATATGGGAGCTCATATTCGTGGGGCGGGTACAGATATTATTACAATTGAAGGTGTCGAGAAACTTCATGGGACACGCCATCAAGTGATTCCTGATCGGATCGAAGCTGGCACTTACATTGCTTTAGCTGCTGCTATTGGTCAAGGTATCCAGATCAATAATGTCTTGTACGAGCATTTAGAAGGGTTTATCGCTAAATTGGAAGAAATGGGTGTCAGAATGACCATTTCAGAAGATAGTATTTATGTTGAAGAGCAAAAAGAATTAAAAGCAATCAATATTAAAACTGCTCCTTATCCAGGATTTGCAACAGACTTGCAGCAACCGATTACTCCACTTTTGCTCAAAGCTAAAGGTCGTGGCTTTATAGTGGATACCATTTATGAAAAACGGATCAACCATGTTCCTGAATTGGCCAAGATGGCTGCTCACATATCATCATCTAGCCATCAGATTATCTATGAGGGACCAAACCAGCTAAAAGGAGCAGATGTAAAAGCAACCGATTTACGTGCAGGTGCTGCTTTAGTTATCGCTGGCTTGATGGCTCAAGGACAAACTGAGATTCGAAATATCGAGTTCATTTTACGTGGCTACTCAAATATTATTGAAAAATTGAGAAGTCTTGGAGCAGATATTGAATTAGTAGAAGAAGTATAGGCTGGTGTTACAGTAAAGAAAACACAGCCTCTAGGTAGCTTATGAATATATGGACAAAATTAGCCGAATTTGCTGTTATTGATACAGAACGATTGCGTCTGAGACCTTTCTCTTATCAGGATGCAGAGGATTTTTATGCTATTGCTTCTAATCCCAAAAATTTGGAGTTTATTTTTCCAAGTCAGGCGAGCATAGAAGAAAGCCAATATGTCCTAGCAAACTATTTCATGAGAAATCCTCTGGGAGTTTGGGCTATCTGCGATAAAGAGAGCCAACGAATGATTGGCTCTATTAAGTTTGAAAAACTAGATGAAATAAAAAAAGAAGTAGAGCTAGGTTATTTTTTAAAAAAAGACCATTGGGGAAAAGGCCTGATGACAGAATGTGTAAGTACAATGAGCCTTTTATCTGTTAATCAATTTGGCATGAAAAAGTTAAGTATCATTACTCATCAGGAAAATGTAGCCAGTCAGCGTGTTGCTCTAAAAGCTGGTTTTAAAATGTTTCGACAGTTCAAAGGAAGCGATCGTTATACACGAAAAATGAGAGACTATATCGAATTTCGCTATGAAAGAGGTGATGATGATGAGTAAACACCAAGAAATTATCGCTTATTTAGAGAAACTTCCTGTAGGAAAAAGAGTCAGTGTTCGCAGTATTTCAAACTATCTTGGAGTCAGCGATGGAACAGCTTATCGAGCTATTAAGGAAGCTGAAAATCGAGGCTTGGTAGAGACTCGTCCCCGTAGTGGAACGGTTCGTGTTAAGTCTACGAAAGTTGTTCTAGAACATTTGACTTACCACGAAATTGCTGAAATTACTCGATCAGAAGTATTAGCTGGACAGGCTGGTCTAGATAAAGAATTCAGTAAATTCTCTATTGGCGCTATGACCGAACAGAATATCATGCGTTATTTGACGGAAGGGGGCCTCTTAATCGTAGGAGACCGCACTGAAATCCAGCGTTTAGCTTTAAAAAATGAAAATGCAGTGCTAGTGACAGGTGGATTTAGTATCGAAGAGGATATTTTATCTTTGGCAGACCAAATGAGTATTCCTATTTTACGTACGCAGCATGATACCTATACAGTAGCGACAATCATTAATCGAGCTTTATCAAACATTCAGATAAAAACGGATATCCTAACTGTAGAACAAGTTTACCGTTCTGCCCATGAACATGGCTTTTTACAGGAAACAGATACAGTCAAGGATTATTTAGATTTGGTTCGTAAAAATCGTTCGAGTCGTTTTCCTGTGATAAATCAACATCAAATGGTTGTTGGAGTAGTAACAATGCGAGATGCAGGAGATAAATCACCTTATACGACTCTGGATAAAATTATGACAAAAAATCCTTTTATGACAGGATTGAAAACCAATATTGCAAATGTCAGTCAACGGATGATCGCAGAGGATTTTGAGATGATACCGGTCGTTCGTAGTAATCAAACTTTGTTAGGAGTGATTACACGTCGAGATATTCTAGAAAAAATGAGCCGTGAGCAAGTATCTAGCTTACCAACTTTTAGTGATCAGATTACCCAAAAGCTTATTCGAAATGGGAATGATTTTGCTTTTACAGTAGAGCCTTTTATGTTGGAAAATAATGGTGTTCTCTCGCATGGTGTTTTGACAGAAATTCTCAATACAGCTACACATCAACTGATCTCTTATAGTGGTCGAAGTCTCATTATTGAGAACATGATGATTTACTTTTTGCAAGCCGTACAACTAGATGATTACCTAATACTCCAGTCTCGTCTAGTACGAGAAACAAGACGGTCAGCTATTATTGATTATGAGATTTATTTAGAGCATCAGTTAGTAGCTAAGGCAACAATAACGGTAAAAATAAACTAAGAAGAGGAAACAGAATAAAGAATGATTACATTAAAATCACAACGTGAGATTGATTTGATGGCTAAAAGTGGCGAGTTTCTTGCCTCTATTCATCACGGATTGAGAGAATTAATTAAACCAGGAATCGATATGTGGGATATTGAAGAATATGTCCGCAGACGTTGTAAAGAGGAAAATGCCCTACCTTTGCAAATCGGAGTAGAAGGAAGTATTATGGATTATCCTTATGCAACCTGTTGCTCCCTTAATGATGAAGTGGCTCATGCGTTTCCTCGCCATCAAAAGTTGGTGGAAGGTGATTTAATCAGCGTTGATATGGTTGTTGGTTTAGTAGATAAATCGGAATTAGATGTTGCCAAATTAGACTTTAATAATGTCCATGAAATGAAGAAATATACAGAGAATTTCCGTGGTGGCGTTGCAGACTCTTGTTGGTCCTATGCGGTGGGGCAAGTTAGTCCTGAAGTGAAACAACTGATGGATGTCACCAAAGAATGTCTCTACCGCGGGATTGCTGCTGCAAAAGTTGGCAATCGAATTGGCGATATTGGTGCAGCAATTCAAGAATATGCTGAGAGTCATGGTTATGGAGTTGTGCAAGATTTAGTTGGACACGGTGTAGGTCCAACCATGCATGAAGAGCCAATGGTGCCACATTATGGTCGAGCTGGTCGTGGTCTACGCTTGCGAGAAGGAATGGTCTTGACTATTGAGCCAATGATTAATACAGGCACCTGGGAAATTGATACAGACTTTGAAACTGGCTGGGCTCATAAAACGCTTGATGGCGGTTTGTCTTGCCAATATGAACACCAATTTGTCATTACAAAAGAAGGTCCAGTGATTTTGACCAGTCAAGGTGAAGAAGGCACTTATTAAGATATATAGGAGGTTGGGGTAGTATATTCCTAGCCTCTTCGCTTTATCTAAATAAACAGTCTACAGAAAGGAAAAACATGAAAAAAATAATTAAGAATCTAAAAAATCAGCAGTTTTTAAGAGCTTTTTTTGATTTTTATAATCAGTCTGATATTAGTATCACTAGCATTGCTGTGGCTTATTATTTTTTAATATCTGCCTTTCCTTTATTACTAGTCTTGGCAAATATTCTACCTTATCTCCAAATTCAGACAGATACTTTATTGAACTTATTAAATAATATTTTACCAGTATCGATTTATCAAATGGTTTCAACCGCAGTTCGAGAGATCTTTAGCCATCCATCATCAGGTTTGTTGAGTTTTTCAATCTTATCAGCTATCTGGGCCTTCTCACAGTGTATTTCTTTTTTACAAAAGGCCTTTAATAAGGCTTATAATGTGACAAAGGGACACAGTTTACTTCGCAATCGTCTATTTAGTTTTGTTGTGAGTCTTGGTTTACAAATTTTATTGATTCTTTCAATGTTGCTATCTGTCTTTGGGCGTAGTATTTTGACTTTAATGTATAACCTTTTTGATTTAGATGTATCATTTTATAGACAAATCACGACCATAACTGAGTGGTTCGTCTTTCTAGTTCTATTCCTAACCTTAGTTGCACTCTATTATCTATTACCTAATGTCAAGATAAACAAGATTCGCTATGTTTTGCCTGGCACATTTTTTGTAGTTGGAATCCTTTTTGGTATGCTGAATTTATTTAATGTATATCTAGAAGCCTATATGAACCACTTTATGAGTGTCCGATTTTTTGGATCAGTCTTTGTAATTTTTGTGATGTTATGGTTTATTATTGTTTCAAAGATTTTGATTATCGGTGCTATTTTGAACGCAAGCTACCAATCTTGCCAAGAGTCTGAATTTGAACTGGATAAAATTCGGGGATTTTCTTTTATAAAAAAGAATGAATAAAGATTAAACATTTTAGTGTAAAGTGTAATTTTTGTTGCATTTGCAATAAAATATGGTATAATAGTTTCAAATAAAATTCAAAAGGATGTGATATGTCAGTATTGCGAGAAATTGGGATTATCGCCCGAGCTTTAGATTCCATCGCTAATATTGAGTTCCGTGACATAGAGCTAGCGCGAGGGCAATATCTTTATCTTGTCCGAATCGCAGAGAATCCAGGAATTATTCAAGAGGAGCTATCGGAGCTGCTCAAAGTGGATCGCTCAACGGTTGCACGTTCTGTTAAGAAGCTTGAGGCCAAGGGTTTGGTGCAGCAGAAGGCAGCCAAGGACAGCAAGAAGAACAAGGAATGGTTTGTGACGGAAAAAGGGGAAAAACTTTATCCTTTTATCCTAGCTGAGAATGACTATTCTGAAGAGACATCCCTGCAGGGCTTTTCTCAAGCGGAAGTTAAAGCCTTGGAGGAAATGCTAGTCCGAGTGCGTGAAAACATCACAGGTGACTGGGAAGCAGTCAAAAAAGGACAAAAAAGAAACTATTAATATTGAAGAGGTGCATCATGAAAGTTACAGTTGAAGATGAGTTTTGGCAAGTATTTCCGGAAGCTCAGATTAGTGTTTTAGTGCTCAAGGGGCTAGATAATCAAGTGGATGAAAGTAAGGATCCTTATTTCAAATCTTTGCTGGATAAGGGAGCGAAGCGAGCTGAGGACTTTATCTCAGATGAGAACTTCACTCAGAATGAAGTCATTCAGGAGTGGCGGCAGGCTTTCAGTCAATTCAAGACCAAGAAAGGAGCACGCTCCTCTATTGAAGCGCTGCTCAAGCGGGTTAGTCAGGGAAGGGAATTTCACCCAATCAATCCTTTGGTTGATATCTATAATAGTGTCTCGCTGTCTTATGCAGTTCCTTGTGGAGGTGAGGATTTGGATAAGATTGTCGGAGGCCTTCATCTAGGAAAAGCTAAAGGTGGTGAAGCCTTTTTCCCATTGGGCGCTGAGAGTGACGCACCGGCACTGCCAGAAGAAATCATCTACTATGATGAAGAGGGGGCTGTCTGCCGTTGTCTTAACTGGCGAGAAGCCCAGCGGACTATGCTGACGGAAGAAACCAAAGATGCCATCTTGGTCATTGAGGCCATCAATGAAAAGCAAGCAGTACGCGCCCAAGCAGCTATGACAGAACTCCAGACTCTGATTGAGGATTATTTTGGTGTCAAAGGTGAAATCACCCATCTGTCTCTTGATAATCCAAGCTTGGAAATCTAAGACTAAAAAAATCTGGATCAGACTATCTGGTCCAGATTTGCTATTATAAGAGGAGATGGATTGATATCTTTTTATTTTTCCTTGTTTTTAAAGACGAAAATCTTACTGAAGACATAGTTGAGGATGATGATCAGTACTTGAGCAACGAAAGTCTCAATGGTATTGACCGTTTTGATATTGTTATTGACAAACTGACCTATGATCTGTGGGAAGCTAGTGACAAAGATAAAGGTTAATAGTAAGTTTAAGCCCATAGTAGCCAGTCGGGCTGTGAAAAATTTGATAAGTCTAGAAGGCCATCCCTGTCTTTTTTGCTTAAAAACGATGGTATCGTTGGTTACAAAGGCAAAAAGAATCCCCAAAACATCACCGATGATTGTAGCCAAGATTTCGTTTCCAGTCACTTCATAGCAGAGCATACGGCTTACAACAGATACAATCGTTGTTGCTAAACCAAAGAAGAGATAAGAAAGAATTTCGTTATCAAAAAATTTTTTTACTAAAGATTTCATAAAGCTAGTCTATCATATTTTGAATATTTGTGCTATACTAGATGAGTTGTCAAACGAGTAGGCTAGATCAACTTTGCCTCATGTTGCGCAACCCTTGGCGCTTAGCTTCTTTCGCCAAGCATATTACACGCGGTAAAACCGCCAAAGGAGAATCTTATGCAAAAATTAACTGCACGCGATATGGTGCAAATTGCTCTTGTCGCAGCTATTTATGTTGCACTTACTATCACACCGCCGCTAAATGCGATTAGCTACGGAGCGTACCAGTTCAGAATTTCTGAAATGATGAATTTTATGGCTTTTTATAATCGCAAGTACATTATTGGTGTGACAATCGGATGTATGATTTCTAATTTCTTTAGTTTTGGTCTTCTTGATGTATTTGTCGGTGGTGGCTCAACCTTAGTCTTTGTGCTATTGGGAGTGATTTTATTTAGCAAATACAAAAACGAATATCTTTTTAACGGTTTAATTCGGAAAGATTTCTTTTTCTTCTCTATTTTCTTTTCTGTATCAATGATAACGATTGCCGCTGAATTGTATTTCGTTGCCGGATTACCATTCTTCTTTACGTGGTTTACAACTGCTGTTGGAGAATTTGCCTCTCTCTTTATTGGAGCTATTTTGATCGATAAAATTAGCAAACGAATTGATTTAACTCAATAAAGATTTAAACTGCTTGAGATCTTATATCTCAGGTAGTTTTATTTTTGTACACCTTTTATATTTTCTCTATTTTTTAAGAGTAAAATCAAGTGAGATAAACTACTTTTGTGGTAGAATAAGACTATGAAGAATAGAATGTCTGAACTAGTAACCTTGCTCAATCGTTATGCTCATGAGTACTATACAAAAGATACTCCTAGTGTTTCTGATAGTGAGTATGATCAACTGTATCGTGAGTTAGTTAGTCTAGAAGATAAATATCCAAATGATATTCTACCAGATAGTCCTACACATAGAGTCGGTGGAAAAGTTTTGGATGGTTTTGAAAAATACCAACATCAGTATCCTCTCTATAGTTTGCAGGATGCTTTTTCACGTGCAGAATTAGAAGCTTTTGATGAGCGTGTGAGAAAAGAATTTCCAGAAGTAATTTATCTTTGTGAATTGAAAATAGATGGCTTGTCAATTTCTCTTTCATATGAAAATGGGATTCTGGTAGCAGGAGCTACACGCGGAGATGGTTCTATTGGTGAGAATATTACTGAGAACCTCAAACGAGTTAAAGACATTCCTCTGACTTTGCCTCAGCCATTAACAATGACTGTTCGTGGCGAGTGTTATATGCCTAAGGCTTCTTTTGATGAAGTTAATCGCTTTCGACAGGAAAATGGCGAAGCGGAATTCGCCAATCCAAGAAATGCAGCGGCAGGAACACTACGACAGTTGGATACCGCAGTCGTTGCGAAGCGCAATTTATCAACCTTCCTTTACCAGGAGGCAAGTCCGACAACTGAAGTAAGCCAAGAATCGGTTCTAAAAAAACTCAGCAAACTGGGATTTGCAGTTAATGATAATCGTGTCTTAGCAAGCAGTATAGATCAAGTCTGGAACTTCATAGAAAAGATTAGTAGGGAACGTAATCAACTTCCTTATGAGATTGATGGGATTGTTATTAAAGTTAACTCTTTAGCTGCCCAAGAAGAGCTTGGTTTTACGGTTAAAGCGCCTAAGTGGGCGATTGCTTATAAGTTCCCGGCAGAAGAAAAAGAAGCCAAATTGTTATCTGTTGACTGGACGGTGGGAAGAACAGGAGTCGTCACACCAACTGCGAATCTCACTCCAGTCCAGCTTGCTGGTACAACAGTGAGTCGGGCTACTCTCCATAATGTAGATTACATTCAAGAGAAGGATATTCGCAAGGATGATACGGTTATCGTCTATAAGGCGGGAGACATCATTCCAGCTGTTTTACGCGTGGTAGAGTCGAAGCGTGTATCAGAAGAGAAACTAGCAGTCCCAAAATATTGTCCTAGCTGTGAAAGTGAGCTGCTCCACTTTGAGGATGAAGTGGCTTTGCGCTGTATCAATCCGCTTTGTCCTGCTCAAATCAGGGAAGGCTTAATACATTTTGCCAGTCGTGATGCAATGAATATTACAGGACTTGGACCTGCAGTAGTTGAAAAACTTTTTTCTCAAGGACTGGTTGGTGATGTTGCTGGAATTTACCGATTGCAAGTAGAAGAATTGCTTCAATTAGAGAATTTTAAGGAAAAATCAGCGAATAAATTGTATAATGCCATTCAAGCTTCCAAGGAAAATTCAGCTGAGCGACTATTATTTGGTCTGGGAATTCGTCATGTAGGGAGCAAGGCCAGCCGGATATTATTGGAACATTTCCATGATATTCCAAGCCTTGCTAAAGCAGATTTAGATACTATCGCTAGCATTGATGGTTTAGGACTGGTGATTGCAACTAGCTTACATAGTTATTTTGAACAAGAAGGAACACAGACTTTATTAGCTGAGCTACAGGAAGCAGGCGTCAATCTTGCTTATCTTGGCGAAAAAGTAGCAGCAGATGCTATTTTATCAGGAAAAACAGTGGTTTTAACAGGTAAACTAGAGACATTAACGCGGACACAAGCCAGAGAAAAACTTCTTCGCTTGGGAGCAAATGTTGCTAGTAGTGTTTCCAAAAAAACGGATTTGGTGATTGCTGGAGCAGCTGCTGGTAGCAAGTTAGCCAAGGCGCAAGAATTGGGAATTGAAATCCAGAATGAAAAATGGCTTGAACAGTTATAGAGGCACATTATGAAAGTTGTAAAAAGAGCAAGACTCATTTATAATCCGACATCAGGTCAGGAAATTATCAAAAAAAATATTGCAGAAGTACTAGATGTTCTTGAGGATGTCGGCTACGAAACCAGTGCATATCAGACGACACCTGAGCCACTTTCTGCACAAAAAGAAGCAGAGCGAGCTGCGAAAGCCGGTTTTGATTTGATTGTGGCGGCTGGTGGAGATGGCACAATCAATGAAGTCGTAAATGGTGTGGCACCATTAGAGGATCGGCCTCGCTTAGCTTTTATCCCAACTGGTACAACCAATGATTATGCGCGTGCTTTGAAAATTCCTATGGGAAATCCTGTTGAAGCTGCAAAAATCATTGCTAAGAATCAAACCATAAAAATGGATATCGGACGTGCATTTGGAAATAAATATTTTATTAATATTGCAGCTGCTGGAACATTGAGTGAATTGACCTATCGTGTACCTAGTGAGGCAAAATCTCGCTTAGGCTATTTTGCTTATGTTGCAAAAGGTGCTGAAATGCTACCACGCTCCAAATCCCGCAAGGTTCGTATTACTCACGATCATGGGGTTTTTGAAGGAAGAATCTCACTCATGTTTGCAGCTTTGACAAATTCTATCGGTGGTTTTGAGCAGATTGCGCCAGATGCAAAATTAGATGATGGGAATTTTACTCTGATTTTAGTTAAGACGGCTAAGCTTTTTGAGATGTTAGCTTTACTTATCCAAGCCATCAATGGTGGACAACATGTGACAGATGTCAATGTTGAATACTTAAAAACAAGCAAATTAAAACTAGAAGTTTTAGATAGCAAAGAACCATTTATGCTCAATCTCGATGGCGAATATGGTGGAGACACTCCTGTAGAGTTAGAAGTCTTCCACAATCACTTAGAATTTTTTGCAAATATCGATGAAATCAGCGATGATGCTCTTTGTTTAGAGAATAATGATGAACTCAGGAGATAAAAATGCCAGACTACCAGGTCTTAGTCCACTACCATAACCCAAATGGTGATTATCTTTCTTATAATATATGGCAGTGGCAGGAAAACCAAATCGGAAAGGAAGCGTCATTTTCTAATTTTGATTATTTTGGGCGAAGTGGACTTGTTACTTACCAAAGTGAGACAAACTTGGATTATGTCCATTTGATTATAAAAAAAGCAGACTGGTCAAGCCAGACTATTGATTATACCATTCGTCTCTTGCCATCTCACTTGGTTACAGAAGTTTGGATTCTTGAGGGAGATCACCAAGTCTATTATTCTAGGCAAGCAGCAGTCGCTAGCCACTTTTACAAATACCGAGATCCTCATGCTTTTGATATGGCAGTTTCTTCCAAAGAATTTGACCGTTACTGGGGCTACCAAGGGAGTTTAGGTGCCTTTTACCAATCTGACAAAACAGAATTTAAAATTTGGGCGCCGACAGCAAAAGCGGTTGAAGTGGTCATCTATAAAGATGCCAGCAACCAAGCCGATATTTGGAAAACCATTTCTCTAAAGAGAGGCCGAGATTTCTCAACAGACCACACAAAGAATACAATTGGAGTTTGGCAAGGGAGTATTTCTGAAGATTTAGCCAAGCGTGCCTACCAATATCAGGTGACCTTTGATCATGAAGAATACTTGGCTCGGGATCCATATAGTCAGGCTACTAGTCCTGATGGTAAACGAACAGCTATCGTGACAGACCAAGAACGAAATCCACTTGGTTTTCAAGTTAAGCAAGGACAAGAAGCCCACTGGCGCGTGAAGAATGCTTGCCAAGCAGTCATCTATGAGATGCATATCCGTGACTTAACAAAATCAGAAAGCTCAGGTGTCGCACCAGCGTATCGAGGAACTTTCCTTGGAGCTTGTCAAAGGGGTACGACCAATGATACTGGTCAAGCGACAACCTTTGATTATATTCGTGACTTGGGTGTAAATTATGTCCAGCTCCAGCCTGTCTCGGATCGTCATAAAAACTATGATGAAAATGGCCAGGTGCCCTATAACTGGGGCTATGATCCGCAGAACTACAATGCCCCAGAAACTAGTCTTTCCAGCAACCCATCTGATCCAGCTCAGGCTATTCGTGATTTAAAAACCTTGATTCAAGCCTATCATGATGCTGGTATCGGAGTGATTCTTGATGTAGTCTATAACCACATTTATTCTACCTTTGACTCCCCATTTCAAGCTAGTGTTCCTGATTATTACTATCGGATGAATCCAGATGGCTCTTTCCAGAATGGAACCGGAGTCGGAAGTGAAACCGCCAGCGAGCATGAGATGTTCCGCAAGTATATGATTGATTCACTCTTGTATTGGGTCAAAGAGTATAATGTGGATGGTTTCCGGTTTGATTTGATGGGGATTCATGATGTAGAGACCATGCAGATCATTCGAGATGAATTGGACAAGGTAGACCCACGTATCCTGACTTACGGAGAAGGATGGGATATGGGTACATGCCTCCTGCCTCAAGATAAGGCCAAAAAGACAATGCCTATCAGCTTCTAGACATTGGATTTTTTAATGATAATGAGCGAGATGCTATTAAAGGTGCTGAGGTATTTGGAACCTTGAAAGCTGGATTTGTTAGTGGACAAGGTACAGAAAATATCATTGCCAAGGCTATTTTAGGAAGCAGTGAATTGGGTAGCTACCTCATGCCAAATCAGGTTGTTAATTATGTCGAAGCTCATGATAATTATAATCTACATGACTTACTAGAAGAATTCCATCCACATGATGATCTAGAAACCTTAACCAAGCGAATTGAACTAGCGACTGCCATGAATATTCTCATGCAAGGCTTGGCCTTTATGGAGCTGGGGCAGGAGTTTTCTCGAAGTAAGTTGGTGGCAACAGGACCAAATGGCCAGGTGACTCAAGCAGATAAAGAAAGAGCTATGAATAGCTACAATGCACCAGACCAAGTCAACCAGGTGGATTGGAATCTGCTTTCGAAACATCAAGACAGTATCAACTTTATCCGCCAGATTATCCAGCTTAAAACGACCAGGAAAGAATTTTCTTACTCAACATATGAAGAAATTTACCAGCATGTCTATGTTCGTCAAGCACAGACAAATAGTGGTCTTATCGTTTTTGAGGTCAAGGACAGTAAGCATTATCTAGTCATCTTTAATGCCAGTGGCACACCTTATCGCTTGGAAAATGAGGACAAGCTCAAACTAGTCGTCAGCAATAACCGTAGCAAAATTAATACAGAAGTTGAGAACTTAACCGCCAGCGTTTTTGAGATCTTTGCTTAGGTAGATTCACTTTAGATGACCTTGCTTTATAAAATCATTGAAGCAGAATGGGAAAAATTAGCGCCCTTCTGCTTTTTTTCTACTTCAAATGGAACAATCGCCTCTTATTTTCTGACAATTCTAATCTAGAAGAGTATAATAAGGCTAGGAACCCATGTGATTCTTTCTTTATGGAGAAAGGAGGCTTTTATGCCACAACGTGATTATGCTTTCGGTTTTCATGATGATATAGCACCACTTTATTCGACTGGGAAAGGATTGACAGAAGCAGTTGTTCGTGAAATATCTGCAATCAAAAAGGAACCCCAGTGGATGCTAGACTATCGCTTACGCTCCTTAGAGCTATTTAACAAACTGTCCATGCCGGACTTTGGTCCTGATTTGTCAGGCATTCGATTTGAAGATGTCATCTATTACCAGAAACTAAGCGGTCAGCCAGCTCGCAGTTGGGATGACGTTCCTGAAGAGATAAAAAAGACCTTTGACCGTCTAGGAATTCCAGAAGCAGAAAAGCAATTTCTATCTGGTGCTGTGGCCCAGTATGAGTCTGAGGTGGTCTACCACAATATGAAGGAAGAATTCGAAAAGCTAGGGATTATTTTTACTGATACGGATACGGCTGTTCAGGAGTATCCAGAGCTAGTCAAGCAATATTTTGGGACAGTCGTGTCAAATGCTGAACATAAGTTTGCAGCCTTAAATGGAGCAGTCTGGTCTGGTGGAACATTTATATATGTTCCTAAAAATGTACACTGTCAAATTCCTGTTCAGACCTATTTTCGAATCAATGGTGAAAATGCCGGCCAGTTTGAGCGCTCCTTGATGATTATCGAGGAGGGCGGCTCTATCCAGTATATCGAGGGTTGTACAGCACCGACTTATACGACCAATAGTCTTCATGCTGCGACTGTTGAGATCATAGTCAAAAAGGATGCCTTTTTCCGCTATACAACCATTCAAAACTGGTCGGACAATGTCTATAATCTTGTAACGGAGCGGGGGATTGTTGAGGAGGGTGGCACCTTAGAGTGGATTGATGGTAACTTAGGCAGTAAGGTCAATATGAAATATCCCTGTAGCATTCTTAATGGTCGCAATGCCAGAACCTCTGTCCTCTCTATGTCATTTGCGAATTATGGCCAGCACTTGGATGCGGGTTGTAAGGTCTTTCATAATGCACCCAAGACTTCTAGTACCTTAATTTCTAAATCAGTGGCCAAAGATGGAGGTAAGACGGACTATCGTGGTCAAGTTCGCTTTGGTAAGAATAGTGCTGGTTCCAAATCTCATATCGAGTGCGATACCATTCTCATGGATGGTGAGTCTAGCTCCGATACCATTCCTTTTAATGAAATCCATAATTCCAATGTCACCCTAGAGCATGAAGCCAAGGTTTCCAAAGTGTCTGAGGACCAACTCTACTACCTGATGAGTCGTGGTATTAGTGAAGAAGAAGCCACAGCTATGATTATTAATGGTTTTATGGAACCCATCACCAAAGAACTCCCTATGGAATACGCAGTCGAACTCAACCAACTCATTAACATGAGTATGGAAGGCTCAGTTGGTTAAAAAGGTTCGGGGAACCTTTTTAATCTGTAGATAGGGGCTCGCCTTTGCGAGTTCTCTTTAATAAGGTCCACTGGACCTTTTTAATCTGTAGATAAGAACCGATTTTAGTCGGTTTACCTTTAAAAATTCGCCTTGCGAGTTCCCCTTAATCTAAGGTTCTGGGGAACCTCCTTAATCCAAGGTCCGGGGGACCTTTTTCATTTAGGGTTCGGAGAAACTCAAAATCTACGTATAAGAATAGATTGTGATGATAAATGAGGCTTTGTTAAGAGAAATTTTTGTTACAAAATATTGCTAAATCTGGTTCACTTTCTATGAAAACTAGAAAATCATTCAGAATTTTGTTATGATAGGTAAAAAATAAGGAGGAATCAAATGAATCTAGAAGAACTCAGACAGAAAATCAACCAAATAGATGATGAACTTATCAAACTTTTAGAAAAGCGCATGGACCTAGTTAGTAAAGTTGCTACCTATAAACTTGAAACAGGAAAGGCAGTATTAGATAGCAAACGAGAAGAAACTATTTTGAACAAGGTTGCAGAGGCAGTAGAAAACCCAGTTTATAAAGATGTGATTGTCAATACTTTTACTGATATGATGAAACATTCGCGTGCTTTTCAAGAAAGATACATACGGCAAACACGATGAAGGAATTTAAAAATTCGCTTGCGATTTATTTCGCAGCTATCTTGGGTGGTTTTCTTCGTTATGAAATTTCTTTGCTTTTCTCTTTTGCGAAACATTTCCCCTATGCGACACTTCTTGTAAATTATTTAGGTACATTTCTATTAGTCTATCTTGTTAAAGGATATTTAAGTAGTAAGCAAACATCCAAACGATTGATCTTGGCTCTATCAACAGGTTTTTGTGGTGGGTTAACCACTTTTTCAGCTCTTCTTTTAGATTCCATTAAACTATTGGATATGGGATTATACACGGAATTTAGCCTCTATCTGGTCTTAAGCATTTGTGGCAGTTTATGGATTGCTCTGTGGGCTGGAAAGAAGGTGGACATATGATTTGGCTTGTTCTAGCAGCTTGTGGTGGAGGAGCACTTATCCGTTATTTTCTTTCGAAGGTTAATAGCAGAGCTGTTTTACCAGTAGGGACCTTGATGGCCAATTTATTAGGAGCATTTTTGATTGGCTTTTTTTATAATCAAATCAAAGATCAGCAACTTTATACCATCTTAGCGACAGGCTTTTGTGGCGGATTGACGACTCTGTCTACTTTTAATGCTGAACTAGTCAATCTTTTTTCAAATAAGAAAACATTTATCTGCTATTTAATGTTGACCTATATTTTAGGATTTTTAGCCATAATTTTGGGAATTTTCATCTAAAAATCTTTACATTTTCTAGAATTTTGATATAATATTCTTTGTGCAAATGGAGCACAGAAAAACGACTAATCCGCTGTGGTCATGAATCGTAAGATTAGTAAGATAGGAGTAAAAGAATGAATCCATTAATCCAAAGCTTGACTGAAGGTCAACTTCGTACTGATATCCCTGCATTCCGTCCTGGTGACACTGTCCGCGTTCACGCGAAAGTTGTCGAAGGAAGTCGCGAACGTATCCAGGTATTTGAAGGTGTCGTTATCGCTCGTAAAGGTGCTGGTATCTCAGAAAACTACACAGTTCGTAAAATTTCTAATGGTGTAGGTGTTGAACGTACTTTCCCAATCCACACTCCGCGTGTTGACAAGATTGAGGTCGTTCGTTACGGTAAAGTGCGCCGTGCTAAATTGTACTACCTTCGTGCATTACAAGGTAAAGCGGCTCGTATTAAAGAAATCCGTCGTTAATCTCAGAAAACTCTGTCAATCGACAGAGTTTTTCTCTAAGTCCCCTTAGTTCAATGGATATAACAACTCCCTCCTAAGGAGTAGTTGCTGGTTCGATTCCGGCAGGGGACATATATATGAAAAAAGCTACGTCATTTAACGTAGTTTTTTTCTATTTTTAAATGAAAGCGTTCTAAAATAAATTGTTTTTTTAGGAAAATAGGAGTACAATAAGTTAGTATAGTGAATAAAAAAGCACCGAATCGGTGCGCACTTTTTCAAGTTGAATACGGACTGGGTTTAAAAACCACTGCCTTATTTTAACTTGCTGTGTTGTTTCGAATGGTTCCAACAATTTCATTATACTATACTTATGAAAGGTTATCAAGTAAAATGTAAATCTTTCTACAAATGTTATAAATAATTACTTTATATTTTTAGAGTTGTAAACAATACGGCTCTAAAACCTCGTTGGAAAATTTTTTTGAGAAACTAGTTTATAATCATTTGAAACAATACAGTTCTAAAAACTAAAATACAACTCCTTACTAATTCTAACAGATTTCTACAAATATAGCATTTATTTTATTGAAATTTTCATTAAAAATGCTATACTTTTTTTATAAAGTTGTATTTTTAAGGAGATTGTTTTGAAAAAAATTCAAATTTTCTAAAGATAATTTAACTACTCTAACTGAATTAGTAAAGTTTATGAAAAGCTGCATTGACTTAGTCAAAGCTCTCTTTTCTTGATTTTTTAAAAAATTATAACCTAATACAAAGGAGGATTGTATATATGAACAATAACAATTATTCTATCGGACTCGATATCGGAACAAATAGCGTCGGATGGGCCATCATTACGGATGACTATAAAGTTCCATCGAAAAAGATGAAAGTTCTGGGGAATACTGATAAACGATTTATCAAGAAAAATCTAATTGGAGCTTTGTTATTTGATGAGGGGACTACTGCTGAAGATAGACGTCTCAAACGGACAGCACGTCGTCGCTATACTCGTCGGAAAAATCGCCTTCGTTATCTTCAAGAAATCTTTGCTGAGGAAATGAGCAAGGTGGATAGTAGTTTCTTTCATCGATTAGATGACTCCTTTTTAGTTCCTGAGGATAAAAGAGGTAGTAAATATCCTATTTTTGCTACCCTGGCAGAAGAAAAAGAGTACCATAAGAAATTTCCAACAATTTATCATTTGAGAAAACACCTAGCGGATTCGAAAGAAAAAGCAGATTTACGCTTGATTTATCTAGCATTAGCTCATATAACTAAATACCGCGGACACTTTTTATATGAAGAGGCTTTTGATATCAAAAACAATGATATTCAAAAAATCTTTAACGAATTTATAAATATTTACGACAACACCTTTGAAGGAAGTTCACTTAGTGGACAAAATGCACAAGTAGAAGCAATTTTTACTGATAAAATTAGTAAATCTGTAAAAAGAGAACAAGTTTTGAAACTCTTCCCTGATGAAAAATCCACTGGTTTATTTTCAGAATTTCTTAAGTTAATTGTAGGGAATCAAGCTGATTTTAAGAAACATTTTGACTTAGAAGAAAAAGCTCCGCTACAATTTTCTAAAGATACCTATGATGAGGATTTGGAAAACTTGCTCGGACAAATTGGAGATGATTTTGCAGACATTTTCCTAGTTGCTAAAAAACTCTATGACGCTATTCTTCTATCAGGAATCTTAACTGTTACAGATCCTTCAACCAAGGCTCCACTGTCAGCATCTATGATTGAGCGCTATGAAAACCACCAAGAAGACTTAGCAGTTTTAAAACAATTCATCAAAAACAATCTTCCAGAAAAATATGCTGAGGTTTTTTCTGACTCATCTAAAGATGGGTATGCTGGGTATATCGATGGCAAGACCACTCAAGAAGCATTTTACAAATATATCAAAAATCTTCTCTCTAAATTCGAAGGAGCAGATTATTTCCTTGATAAAATTGAACGTGAAGATTTTTTGAGAAAACAGCGCACCTTTGATAATGGTTCTATTCCTCATCAAATTCATCTTCAAGAAATGAATGCCATTCTCCGTCGACAAGGAGAACATTATCCATTGCTGAAGGAAAACAAAGAAAAGATTGAAAAAATATTAACCTTCCGTATTCCTTATTATGTTGGCCCCTTAGATCGTGGCAATCGTGATTTTGCTTGGCTAACTCGAAATTCTGATCAAGCAATCCGACCTTGGAATTTTGAAGAAATTGTTGATAAAGCAAGCTCTGCAGAAGACTTTATCAATAAAATGACTAACTACGACTTGTATCTGCCAGAGGAAAAAGTTTTGCCTAAGCACAGTTTGTTGTATGAAACATTTGCTGTCTATAATGAATTAACAAAAGTGAAATTTATCGCAGAAGGACTGAGAGACTACCAGTTCCTTGATAGTGGACAGAAGAAGCAAATTGTCAATCAATTATTCAAAGAGAAAAGAAAAGTAACTGAAAAAGACATCATTCATTATCTACACAATGTTGATGGCTACGATGGAATCGAGCTAAAAGGAATTGAAAAACAATTTAACGCCAGCCTTTCTACTTATCATGATTTGCTCAAAATTATTAAGGATAAAGAGTTTATGGATAATCATAAAAATCAAGAAATTCTTGAAAATATCGTCCATACTCTAACTATCTTTGAAGATCGTGAAATGATTAAACAGCGTCTCGCTCAGTATGATTCTATCTTTGAAGAGAAAGTAATTAAGGCACTGACTCGTCGACATTACACTGGTTGGGGGAAACTCTCTGCTAAGCTTATTAACGGTATTAGTGATAAACAAACAGGTAAAACAATTCTTGAATACCTGATTGATGACGGTGAGATCAACCGTAACTTTATGCAGTTAATCAATGATGATGGGCTTTCTTTTAAAGAAGTTATCCAAAAAGCACAAGTGGTTGGCAAGACTGATGATTTGACCCAAGTTGTCCAAGAACTCTCAGGAAGTCCTGCAATTAAAAAGGGAATTTTACAAAGTATTAAGATTGTTGATGAACTTGTCAAGATTATGGGCCATGCCCCTGAGTCCATTGTGATTGAAATGGCTCGCGAAAATCAGACAACTGCCAGAGGGAAAAAGAATTCCCAACAAAGATATAAACGTATTGAAGATGCACTAAAAAATTTAGCACCTGGGCTTGATTCAACTATATTAAAAGAAAATCCAACAGATAATATTCAACTTCAAAATGATCGTCTCTTCCTTTACTATCTCCAAAATGGGAAAGATATGTACACTGGAGAAGCTCTTGATATCAACCAACTGAGTGGCTATGACATTGACCACATTATCCCACAGGCCTTTATCAAGGATGATTCTCTTGAAAACCGTGTCTTGACTAGTTCAAAGGATAATCGTGGAAAATCCGATAATGTTCCAAGTTTAGAAGTCGTTAAAAAAAGAAAAGCTTTTTGGCAACAATTATTGGATTCTAAATTGATTTCAGAACGTAAATTTAACAATTTGACCAAGGCTGAACGAGGTGGACTAGATGAGCGTGATAAAGTTGGCTTTATCAAACGTCAGTTGGTTGAAACACGACAAATTACAAAACATGTTGCACGAATTTTAGATGCCCGTTTTAATACAGAAGTGTCTGAGAAAAACCAGAAGATTCGTAGCGTAAAAATCATCACTTTGAAATCCAATCTAGTTTCCAACTTCCGTAAAGAATTTAAGTTATACAAGGTGCGGGAAATCAATGACTACCATCACGCGCACGATGCCTATTTAAATGCAGTGGTAGCTAAGGCTATCCTTAAGAAATATCCTAAACTAGAGCCTGAATTCGTCTATGGTGACTATCAAAAGTACGACCTTAAGAGATACATCTCAAAATCCAAAGACCCTAAAGAAGTCGAAAAAGCAACTGAAAAATATTTCTTCTTCTCAAACTTGTTGAACTTCTTTAAAGAAGAGGTACATTACGCAGATGGAACAATCGTAAAAAGAGAGAATATTGAATACTCTAAGGACACTGGAGAAATCGCTTGGAATAAGGAAAAAGATTTCGTTACAATCAAAAAAGTTCTTTCCTACCCACAAGTGAATATTGTGAAGAAGCGAGAGGTGCAAACAGGTGGCTTCTCTAAAGAGTCCATTCTTCCTAAAGGAAATTCTGACAAGCTAATCCCTCGAAAAACAAAGGATATTCTTTGGGACACTACTAAATATGGGGGATTTGATAGCCCTGTTATCGCCTATTCGATCTTGCTCATTGCCGATATCGAAAAAGGAAAAGCGAAAAAACTGAAGACTGTCAAAACTCTAGTTGGTATCACGATTATGGAAAAAGCCGCTTTTGAGAAGAATCCAATAACTTTCCTTGAAAATAAAGGCTATCATAATGTCCGTAAAGAAAACATCCTCTGCCTACCTAAGTATAGTTTATTTGAACTGGAAAATGGTCGTAGACGACTACTTGCAAGTGCGAAAGAACTTCAAAAAGGCAATGAAATAGTGCTTCCAGTATATTTAACAACCTTGCTCTACCATTCTAAAAATGTCCATAAACTAGACGAACCAGGACATTTGGAATACATTCAGAAACACCGAAATGAATTTAAGGATTTGTTAAATCTTGTATCTGAGTTCTCTCAAAAATATGTCCTCGCAGATGCAAATCTAGAGAAAATCCAGAACTTATATGCAGACAATGAGCAAGCAGATATAGAAATTCTAGCAAATTCGTTTATTAATTTGTTGACCTTTACTGCTCTGGGTGCTCCTGCTGCCTTTAAATTTTTTGGCAAAGATGTTGATCGAAAACGATACACAACTGTATCTGAAATCCTCAATGCCACCCTCATCCACCAATCCATCACTGGTCTTTACGAGACTCGGATTGACTTAAGCAAACTAGGAGAAGATTAATGGGATGGAGAACCGTTGTTGTCAATACGCACTCTAAACTTTCCTATAAGAACAATCACTTAATTTTTAAAGATGCCTCTCGGACAGAGTTAATTCACCTGTCCGAGGTGGATATCTTACTTTTGGAGACGACAGATATTGTACTCTCAACCATGTTGATTAAGCGCTTGGTGGATGAAAATATTCTGGTTATCTTCTGTGATGATAAACGATTGCCAGCTGCATACTTAATGCCTTACTACGGTCGGCACGATTCCAGTTTGCAACTTTCTCGGCAAATTGCTTGGAGAGAAGATGTTAAGGCACAAGTTTGGACGACCATTATTGCTCAAAAAATACTTAATCAGGCCCTTTATCTTGGGAACTGTGGCTTTCTGGAAAAATCTCAGTCAGTCATTGACCTTTATCATGGTTTGGATTTGTTTGACCCTAGTAATCGCGAAGGTCATGCAGCTCGAATTTATTTCAATACTTTGTTTGGAAATAATTTTAGTCGAGAGCAGGAGAGCGATATCAATGCTGCCTTGGATTATGGGTATACTTTGATTTTAAGTATGTTTGCGCGTGAGATTGTTTTATCTGGTTGTATGACTCAGTTTGGTCTAAAGCATGCCAATCAGTTTAATCAATTTAATCTAGCCAGTGACATTATGGAACCTTTTCGTCCTATTATTGACAGGATTGTCTATGAAAATCGAAACAGTTCCTTTGTCAAAATGAAGCGAGAGCTCTTTACTATTTTCTCGGACACTTTCCATTACAGTGAAAAGGATATGTATCTCACTAATATTGTCAGCGATTATACTAAGAAAGTCATTCAAGCGCTCAATCAGCCTGAGAAAGGAGTTCCTGAGTTTAGGATATGAGTTATCGATATATGCGTATGATTTTAATGTTTGATATGCCCGTTGATACCGCCGAGGAACGTAAGGATTATCGAAAATTTCGGAAGTTTCTCATAGATGAGGGATTTATTATGCACCAATTCTCTATTTACAGTAAGCTCTTGCTAAATAATTCAGCTAATAATGCTATGATTGAACGTCTTAAGATTCACAATCCTAAAAAAGGAAGCATTACCCTCTTAACGGTCACAGAGAAGCAATTTTCTCGCATGATTTATTTAAATGGCGAGCGTGATGCCAGCGTAGCAAACTCGGATGCACGTTTGGTCTTTCTGGGAGAGGAGCCTAAAGATGAAGATTAATTTCCCACTATTAGATGAACCATTAGAAATAAAAGAAGCGACTTTTTTAGTTGTAGAAGATCAAATTATTTTTTCAAGTACTGTGAAAAATCTTTACCAGTATTCTGAAGAAAGTGATATTAAACTTTTTGATTCTGATTTAAAATCTTTGAAAGAGTCAGAATTACTGATTATAACAGATGTATTAGGCTATAACTTAAATTCTCCAGCAATGTTAAAAATGATACATTCCGATTTAGAAAAGCAATTAAACGAAAAACCGGAAGTTAAGTCTATGATAGAAAAATTAGTTTCAACTGTTACTGAGCTAATTGCATTTGAATGTTTAGAAAATGAGTTAGATCTAGAATATGATGAAATCACAACTTTAGAGTTGATCGATGCGCTAGGAGTCAAAATTGAAACACTGGGTGACCTACCTTTTGAAAAGATGCTAGAAATTATCCAGGTTTTTAAATATCTTTCCAAAAAGAAACTACTTATTTTCATCAATGTGACTGCCTATCTATCAAAAGAAGAGTTATTAAATCTGATCGAGTACATCCAACTCAATCAACTGACTGTCTTATTTGTCGAACCTAGGGCAGTCTATGATTTACCACAATATGTACTGGATCAAGACTATTTCTTAAACATGGAAAATATGGTATAATAATAGTAACAATAGGAACCTGATGAACTGAAGTCTAGCTGAGGCGAATGGCGCGATTACGAAATTTCGTGAGAAAAATTTTTCTACGAGGTTTTAGAGCTGTGTTGTTTCGAATGGTTCCAAAACTATTTTAGATGGAAAACCAACTCCTACTCTGTTTTAGAGCTGTGTTGTTTCGAATGGTTCCAAAACTGTACTCGTTTCAACCGTGGTACCAGTGTTGTTTTAGAGCTGTGTTGTTTCGAATGGTTCCAAAACGTCTATTTCTTCTTTCTCTACAGGTTTATTGTTTTAGAGCTGTGTTGTTTCGAATGGTTCCAAAACTAGCGGCAAACTCTGTTACTACTGGACATAGTTTTAGAGCTGTGTTGTTTTCGAATGGTTCCAAAACCCGTATTTCTGTAGACACAGAAGCAAATGAGTTTTAGAGCTGTGTTGTTTTCGAATGGTTCCAAAAACGAAGTACGGATAAAGTAAGAACCATCAGGTGTTTTAGAGCTGTGTTGTTTCGAATGGTTCCAAAAACAAAGATAACATCTTCATCTTCAATCAGTTCGTTTTAGAGCTGTGTTGTTTTCGAATGGTTCCAAAACTTTATATACTGATTTACCTCAAGATAATACGTTTTAGAGCTGTGTTGTTTCGAATGGTTCCAAAACTTAGCATTTAAACTATTATCACCATTAGTTGTTTTAGAGCTGTGTTGTTTCGAATGGTTCCAAAACATCGCAAACAAGATAAGTCACGTTGCGATTGTTTTAGAGCTGTGTTGTTTCGAATGGTTCCAAAACGTAAGCTTGCGACACATACAGCCGACCATTGTTTTTAGAGCTGTGTTGTTTCGAATGGTTCCAAAAACAAAATAGCTTGGAATAATGACTACAAGGACGTTTTAGAGCTGTGTTGTTTCGAATGGTTCCAAAACAGACCAAAAAAAGCCAGCGAACAATATCGCGTTTTTAGAGCTGTGTTGTTTCGAATGGTTCCAAAACTAATACCTTTTTTTCGTTCATTGGCAAGAGATGTTTTTAGAGCTGTGTTGTTTCGAATGGTTCCAAAACACTTTTAGTTCAAACTCAGTAAGTTTGTCAGTTTTAGAGCTGTGTTGTTTCGAATGGTTCCAAAACTGAGGAACTGGTCAAAAGCTAATCCAATGCGTTTTAGAGCTGTGTTGTTTCGAATGGTTCCAAAACATTTTCAGTATTTTCATAACCAATAGTCAAGTTTTAGAGCTGTGTTGTTTCGAATGGTTCCAAAACAGAAGACCGGAACGACCACACAATCAATGCGTTTTAGAGCTGTGTTGTTTCGAATGGTTCCAATCAATCATCTAGGAAAGTGAAAAATCAGCTGAAAGCTTTTTAAGAGAATGGGTGATTGATTATTCAAATCTTAAGTATTTGATCTAATTGGTGGAAGGGAGCAAGATAGAGAGGATTAATATAGTGGTTTAAAAGAGATTCACAGTTCAATAATGGCACGGTGGAATCTCTCTTTGACTGTTTAAATCATCTCCGATTTTTGCTTTTGAAAAGGAATTTCAACCATTAGAAGATCTTGAGAGATTGTCAACTAGATCAATTACTGCATAGGAAACAATTAAAAGGACTTAGCCTTGTAATATAGGTCTAAGTCCTTATTTTATAGAAGCCAACTAAGATTTTTAGAAGATAGGTTATAAAGTGGAGAATCACTACTTGCTAGAAGAAGAGCTCGAGCTAGCTGAACTATCGCTGCTTGATTGAGAACTTTCTGAAGAGCTAGTGCTTTCAAATTGTTCTGGATGAAGCGCACGATAGCTCGGAGCGTTAAAGAGGTCAATAGTCGATTTGCCTTTGCGCTGGCTGTAGAGACTGGTTGACTTATCTCCTTTTTCCTCTTCGATTTTTTTCTCTGCTTTAAGAGAATGATTATAGGAGTATTTCTTGACATCCACTTTTCCAAGATCATTACCAGTATAGAAGCGAAGTAGATCACCTGTTTGGATAGCATCGCTCATTTTAAGTTGGGTATTTGCTGCGTTGCGAATTGCTTCTAGCTCTGATTGAGTGGTCGGATCTGGATTGGTAATCTCTTGGCCTGTTTCAGTATAGTAGGTTCGGCCACTATAACTTGTATATTTTGGAGTTACAAAGTTATTCGTAGAACGGAACGTTGTAATCTGTTGATGTTTCTTGGATAAGAGATCTTGTCCAACTTGTAGGAATTTACTAGAATCAATTCCCATCAAATGTTCCAAAGTTGGTAAGATATCAATTTGTCCACCAAATGTTTGAATAATTTTTCCTGAAGTCATACCAGGGATGACAACCATATATGGGATACGCTGTAACATGGCATTGTCATAACTAGACCAAGTTTCAGAGTTTTTTCCGAGAAGTGGTGCTAAACCTGGATTTCTTGAGTTTGAGATACCGTAGTGGTCACCATAGAGAACGATAATAGAATTTTCATAAAGGCCACTTGCCTTGAGGTAATCAAAGAAAGCTTTGACGGCTGAATCTAGATAGTTTGCAGTGGCAAAATAGCCGTTAATGGTCTCGTCTTTGGTCTTGGCAAGAGGAAAGCCGACTTCGTCTCCAATCAGACTTGTAGTATAAGGGTAATGGTTAGAAACCGTGATATACTTAGCATAGAATGGTTGTTGCATATGCTCTAAGTATTTGATGGAGTCTTTCAGCATTATCTTGTCGTTCAAGCCATACTGGAAGGAGTTTGTCTCGTCCTGCTCAGTGAAATAGGATGCATCAAAGAAATAGTTATAACCCCATTGTTTATAAGCTGTATTTCGATTCCAGAAACTTCCAGCGTTTCCGTGGAACACAGCAGAAGTATAGCCTTGTTTTGACAAAATAAATGGTGCCGCTTGTTGGGTATTGGTACCTCCATAGTTGACCATGAAGGATCCTTGGTTTAATCCAAATAAGCCGGTTTCTAACATTGTTTCGGCATCAGAAGTTTTGCCAGCTTTTACTTGATTGAAGATATTTGCAAACGCTAGGGTAGAGTTTGAATGATATAGAGAGTTTAGAAAAGGTGTTACCTCATACTCTTTACCATCTGCTTGCAATTTATAGTCAATCAAGAATTGTTGGAAGCTTTCCAAATGTATATAAAACACATTTTTGCCTTTAGCAATACCGTAATAGTCTGGATTTGGCTCAGCATAGTGACTCTTGACGTATGCTTCTACAGGTTTTAGGTCATCAGCAGTAGCTTTAGAGCGCTCCTTATTTGCTTGATAGGTTTGGTTTCCGCTGTAGCCTAAAAAGGCAGGTAATCCTAAAGCTCGTACAACATAATAATTTGAGAATCCACGAGTTAAGAGTTGCGGTCGGTCAATCTCTGCTAAGAAAAGATTGGCTGAAAAAAGCATGCTAGATAGGGCTGTAATGGCAAAGCTAGCCCTTTTATTAAAGGGACGGTTGTCAATTCGGATGGCCTTTTTATATAAAAGGTAGCCTAGCACAGGGAAATCAATCAAATAAATAACATCCCAAGGTCTAAATAGACCAAGTGCCGCTTCTCCCAAACCAGCTGAAACACTACTTGATGCCATCATGGTATTTACGGTGACAAAATCACTAAACTCACGATAGTAAATGGCATTTGAAAAGAGCCAAATAAAGAGAATAGTATATATAAGAATAGCCAATCCATAGAAAAGCTTGCTTCTTTTTAGATAGAGTGCTAAGCCAATCAACAGTAAACCAAGAGGTATCGGGTTGATAAAAGCTAGAAAAGCTTGGTAAAATCCTTGAATATCTAAATTAAAATCGACAGTGTATGCCCACATGGTTTTTAACCAGTATAAGCAAAGCAAGGTCAAGACAAAACCTAGTCTTGTACTCATAAAATTGAGTATCTTCCTAGTCATTTTTTTCACAAAAGTACTTCCTTGTCTTATTTCCTAAATTTTTCCGTAACGTAATAAGTATATCATATTTTTGATTTGATAGGGGAATGAAAAGTGTGTGGTTTTTCTAAATGAAACATTTAGCTGATTAGCAGAGGATGTTCATGTTTGAAAAATAATTTGATTCAAGGAAATGGGCAAAATAAATAGGTTTGGTTTTTGGGCTTATGTAATTTTTTTGAAAAGTTTCTCAATATTTGATATAATTCTAGTTATGAAAAAGCTTACGGTATCTAGATACAGGGAAGAAAAAATCCGACAGGGTGTGTTGATTTTAGAAAAAGAAGACTTTCCAGAACTTCCATTTGATCATCAGGCGGTGGAAATAGTCACTACTCAAGGGAAGTTCCTCGGATGTGGCTATATTTCTAAGCAAAATAAAGGCGTTGGCTGGCTTGTTTCTAAACAAAAAGTCGCCTTCGATCAGGACTTTTTTATTTCTTTGTTTGAAAAAGCAAAAGAGAAACGGCAGTTTTACCGCCAATCTGAAGACATTACAGCTTTTCGCCTGTTTAATCAAGAAGGAGATGGCTTTGCGGGGCTGACAGTTGATATCTATGGAGATTACGCGCTTTTCTCTTGGTACAATCCTTTTGTATTTTCTTTAAAAAAAGTTATTTTACAAGCTTTTCAAGTTGTTTTTCCAGAAGTTTTTGGCGCTTATGAGAAAATTCGTTTTAAGGGGCTGGACTATGAATCAGCCCATGTCTATGGAGCTGAAGCACCAGAGGTCTTTACAGTTTTGGAAAATGGTGTTGCTTATCAGGTTTTTCTAAATGATGGTCTCATGACTGGAATTTTCCTAGATCAACATGAGGTTCGGGGGAGTTTGGTTGATGGCCTAGCATCTGGAAAAAGTTTACTCAATATGTTTTCTTATACAGCAGCATTTTCAGTTGCAGCGGCAATGGGAGGAGCAAGTGAGACGACTTCTGTTGATTTGGCTAAGCGTAGCCGAGAACTCTCTGAAGCGCACTTTCAGCTGAATGGTTTAAGTTTAGATAACCATAAATTTGTGGTTATGGATGTTTTCGATTATTTTAAATATGCCAAGCGACATGGGCTCAGTTATGATGTTATCGTACTTGATCCACCTAGCTTTGCACGAAAAAAAAAGCAGACCTTCTCTGTTGCTAAGGATTACTACAAGCTGATCCAACAATCACTTGAAATCTTGAATCCTAAGGGGATTATTATCGCAAGTACAAATGCGGCTAATGTTTCACGTTCTAAATTTAGAAATGAAATTAAAAAAGGTTTTGTTGGCAAAAAACATCGCTATATCAAGGAATATGGCTTGCCAGCAGATTTTAACTATAATAAAAAAGATGAAAGTAGTAATTACTTAAAAGTTTTTACGATTAAGGTAGAAGAATGAAATTAGTAGTTTCTGTCACGCCTAGAAATTTAGAGGAAGCCCAGCAGATTGATGCTCATCGTTTTACTGATGCAGACTTGATCGAATGGCGTGCGGACTTTTTAGAGAAAGATGAGATTTTAAAAGTTGCTCCAGCTATTTTTGAAAAGTTTGCAGGTCGTGAGTTATTGTTTACACTTCGAACAAAGCAAGAAGGCGGGAATATTCAATTATCTGACGAGGAGTATGTAACCTTAATAAAAGATGTAGCCCATCTTTATCAACCAGATTATGTAGATTTTGAATATTTCTCACATAAAGAAAAGTTTGAAGAAATGCTTGAATTTCCAAACTTAGTCTTGAGTTATCATAATTTTAATGAAACTCCAGAAAATATGATGGAAATCTTATCAGAGTTGACTAGCTTGACTCCGAAGACTGTCAAAGTATCTGTAATGGCTCATAGTGAACAGGATGTCCTAGATTTGATGAACTATACCAGAGGGTTTAAAACTCTGAATCCAGAACAAGAATTTGTAACAATCTCTATGGGAAAAGTAGGAAAGATTTCGCGAATTGCTTCAGACTTAACCGGTTCTAGTTGGTCTTTTGCGAGTCTTGATGAGGCAACTGCACCAGGTCAAATCTCTCTAAGCAATATGAAAAAAATTCGAGATATTTTAAATGAGAATTGATGGTCATACTCGCTTGGCTGGGGTCATCGCAAAGCCAATTAAACATAGTATTTCGCCCTTTATTCATAATATGGCTTACCACTTGACAGATACGAATGCAGTTTATCTTGCTTTAGAAGTGGATTCCAAAGATTTAGGTAAAGCTGTTGAGAATATCAAGCTCTATCATATGCTGGGAGCTAATGTTTCTATGCCTTATAAATCAGAGGTTATACAGTTTTTAGATGAGCTAGATGAGTCTGCCCGTGAAATTGGTGCTGTTAATACGATTATCAACAGGCATGGTTGTCTTATCGGTTATAATACGGATGGTGTCGGCTTTTTCAAGAGTTTGCCGGATTTCAATCTTAAAGGAAAAAATCTAACCATTCTAGGAGCTGGAGGAGGAGCTTCCGCTATCATCAGTCAAGCGGTTAAAGAAGGTGTGAAACGAGTTTTTGTCTTTAGTCGCTCTAAAAATTTGTCTAAGACGGAGGATAGATTAACCCAGCTTTCTAATCGCCTGTCACATCCTATTGTAGTGCAGGCTATTGAAGATCTATCGGCCTTGGATACTGCGGTTGGTCAGTCGGCATTGTTTGTGAATGCAACTGGGGTTGGAATGGATGGGAAGTCTCTACCGATTCCAAATAGCCTCATCTTTCCTAAGCATATTTTAGTAGCTGATATTGCTTACAATCCAATGAAGACACCTTTTTTACAAATGGCTAGCGAACAAGGCATATCAACTATAAATGGATTAGGAATGTTACTGTATCAAGCTGATAGGGCGTTTGAGCTGATGACGGGAAAAGCTATGCCAACAGAACCAATCAAAAATGCTTTATTAAAGCATTTTGCAGAATAATTACTGAATTTTACGGGACATTCTTGGGCTGATAAGCTTGGATGTCCATTTTCATATATAGGAGGCGCTTATGAAACTGAATGTGAATCTTCCGCATCATCCCTATGATATTCTCATCGAAAAGGGGTCTTTATCTCAGGCTGGAAGTTGGCTGAGTCAGCTGTGGCAACCTCAAAAGGTAGTTATCATCACGGACAATCGAGTGGCTAGACTCTATGCGGAAAAGGTCAAGCTGAGCTTGGAAGTGGCTGGTTTTGAAACTTTTGTCTTTGACTTTTTAGAGGGTGAAGCCAGCAAGAACTTAGAGACTGTCAACAAAGTCTATGAGTTTTTGGTTAAGGTTGGTCTGACCCGAGGCGACGGCATTGTAGCCTTGGGAGGTGGAGTCGTCGGTGATTTGGCGGGCTTTGTCGCTTCGACCTACATGAGAGGCATTCATTTCGTGCAGGTTCCGACCAGTTTGACAGCTCAAGTGGACTCCTCTATCGGTGGTAAGACAGGTGTCAATACCCCTTGGGCCAAGAATATGGTCGGCACTTTTACCCAGCCCGATGGAGTTCTGATTGACCCTGAAGTCTTACATACCTTGGGGCAACGTGAACTGATCGAAGGCATGGGCGAGGTGGTCAAGTACGGCTTGATTAAGGATAAAAAACTCTGGGACGAGCTTTCGGAAATGGATGGCAGTCCAGAGTCGATTTTGGAGCATGCGGAGAGCATCATTTACCATTCCTGTGATGTCAAGCGTAAGATTGTGGTCGAGGACGAGCTGGATAATGGTATCCGCCTTTATCTGAACTTCGGTCATACCATTGGGCACGCTATCGAAGCGACAGCAAGCTACGGAAAAGTCATGCACGGTGAAGCTGTGGCGATTGGCATGGTTCAGGTTTCCCGCGTCGCTGAAAAGAAAGGCATCATACAAGCCGGGATCACAGAAGACATCATCCGTATGTGTCAGAAGTTTGGCTTACCGGTGGATTACCAGCCTTGGGATGAGACTGCTCTCTATCAGGCCTTGACCCATGATAAGAAGGCTAGAGGCAACTCTATCAAGCTAGTACTGGTGCCCGAGCTGGGGTCGGCCAGCATTCACCAGATTCCGCTGGAAGAGATGAAAGAATTTCTGAAGAAATATGTGCCAGATGGAGCTTAAGGCAAATGGATGGTTTGGATAAAAAATAGACAGAATGTCCAGTGTTTCCATCCCAGAAATAGGAGAAAATGTATGAGATACTTAACAGCAGGAGAATCCCACGGGCCACGCCTGACAGCTATTATTGAGGGAGTGCCGGCTGGTCTTCCTCTGACCGCTGACTATATCAATGCTGAGCTCAAACGCCGTCAGGGTGGGTACGGTCGTGGTGCCCGCATGAAGATTGAGAGCGACCAAGTTGAGATTACGTCTGGTGTTCGGCATGGATTAACCATGGGCGGTCCGATTACCCTCAATGTCACAAATCTGGATCACCAGAAGTGGCTGGAGATTATGAGTGCGGCGGATGTGGACCAAAAGAAAAAAGGATTGCGCAAGATTACCAAACCACGCCCTGGCCATGCGGACTTGGTTGGTGGCATGAAATACCGCTTTGACGATTTGCGTAATTCCCTAGAGCGTTCTTCTGCTCGCGAAACGGCTATGCGTGTGGCTGTCGGAGCAGTAGCCAAGCGCTTGCTGGAAGAAATCGGTGTAGAGGTAGCCAGCCATATCGTAACCTTTGGTGGCATTGATATTGATGTGCCGGACGATCTGACTGTAGCAGAGATCAAGGAAAGAGCTGCCCAGTCGGAGGTTTCCATTGTCAATCCCGAGCGAGAAGAAGAAATCAAGGCCTATATTGATCAGATTAAGAAAGACGGGGATACCATCGGTGGTGTCATTGAGACTGTCGTTGGCGGTGTGCCTGTTGGTCTGGGTTCCTATGTCCAATGGGACAAGAAGCTGGATGCTAAGATTGCTCAGGGAGTCGTGTCTATCAACGCTTTCAAGGGAGTCGAGTTTGGTGTGGGCTTTGAAGCTGGCCGTCTCAAGGGTAGTCAAGTCATGGATGAAATCCTCTGGTCTGAGGAAGATGGCTTCACTCGTAGAACCAATAATCTAGGCGGCTTTGAGGGCGGTATGACTAATGGTCAGCCAATCGTGGTGCGAGGTGTTATGAAGCCTATTCCAACCCTTTACAAACCACTGATGAGTGTGGATATTGAGACCCACGAGCCTTATAAGGCGACAGTGGAGCGGAGTGATCCTACGGCTTTGCCTGCAGCGGGTGTAGTTATGGAAAGCGTGGTGGCCACAGTTTTAGCCACCGAAGTCCTAGAGAAGTTTTCTTCGGACAATCTGGAAGAACTGAGGGATGCTGTAGCCCGCCATCGGAAATTTGTCAAAAATTTTTAAAAATCATTATATTTTAGGAAAAATTTGCTACAATAATAGAAAGTACAAATAACTCTGTAGTTTAGATGAAAGAAATGGAGAAATTTTATGTCAAACATTTATGATTTAGCTAATGAATTAAACCGTAGTTTTCGTGAATTACCAGAATACAAAGCTGTTTTAGAAAGCAAAGCTTCTATTGATACTGATGGTGAGGCAAAAGCCTTATTTAAAGATTACGTTGATTTTCAAGGGAAAATTCAGCAAATGATGCAAACAGGCCAAATGCCTACACCAGAATTACAAGAAGAAATGAAGAATTTTAGCGAAAAAATTCAACAAAATTTCCTTTTAACAGATTTTTTTAATAAACAGCAACAATTATCTATTTACCTATCTGATATTGAACGAATTGTTTTTGAGCCTGTTCAAGACTTGATGAAATAACGCCTAAGCGAGACTGCAATTGATTTCAGTCTCGTTTTACTTAAAAATACTTGATTTTTAATTTTTTCTGAGTATAATGAAACATACATTAACAGAAATGGAAGGAATTGCTTATGTCACGTAAGGTTGCTATTATTGGAATGGGCAATGTCGGAGCTGCGGTAGCTCATGGCCTGATTGCGCAAGGGGCATTTGATGATTATGTCTTGATTGATACAAATGAGGACAAGGTTAGAGCGGATGCTTTAGATTTTCAAGATGCTGCGGCTAATTTGAATCATCATACCAATATTACAGTTAATGATTATGAAGCTTTGGCAGATGCTGATGTCCTTATCTCTGCTTTAGGAAATATTAAACTTCAAGACAATCCAAACGCAGATCGTTTTGCAGAGTTACCTTTCACTTCGAAAGAAGTTATTGATATTTCGGAAAAGATTAAGTCAGTTGGTTTTAGAGGCGTCTTGATTGCGATAACGAATCCTGTAGATGTTGTCACCAGCTTATTTCAGCATTACACCGGTTTACCAAAAGAAAGAGTAATCGGTACTGGGACTTTACTTGATACAGCCCGTATGAAACGAGCTGTTGGAGTGAGATTTGGTGTTGATCCGAGAAGCGTTTACGGCTACAATCTAGGTGAGCATGGAAATTCACAATTTACAGCTTGGAGTCAAGTAAGAGTAAAAGGGCAGCCTATTCGCACACTTACTTCTGAAAAAGTGCTAGAAGAAATAGCAACGGAGGCCATGAAAGGAGGACATACTGTCTTTTATGGAAAAAAATATACCTCTTATGGCATTGCAAGCGCAGCTATTCGTCTAGCACTGTCGGTGGTATCAGATGCCCATGAAGAGCTTCCTATCACAAATTACTATGCGCCACTAGATACATATCTTAGCTATCCAGCCATTATCGGCCGAAATGGCGTAATAGAACAAGTGAAGCTGACTTTGACTGATGAGGAAGAAGCGAAATTAGCTCACTCAGCACAATTTATTCAAAATAAATTTTCAAAACATATTTAGTAGCTTTGACAAATAAAATCACCCTAGAACTTTTGGACTGCACCTCAAAGTGAGATGGAAAATCTCATGTTTGAGATCAGTACAATTTTAGGGTGATTTTTCATTGTTGCAATGCCCACCCGTATTTGTTTTCATGTTTTTTTTGTGTTAAAATGATAGGAAACCAATGTATGAGGTATTCCATGAAGCTAATAACAAATGCAAAAGGCTTGAAAGGGACTCTGCGTGTTCCAGGAGACAAGTCCATTAGCCACCGTTCCATTATCTTTGGTAGTTTAGCTAAAGGAGTTACGAAAGTCCATAATATTTTGCGAGGGGAAGATGTCTTATCAACTATACAAGCTTTTCGTGAAATGGGAGTAAAGATTGAGGATAAAGGGAATCTTGTTGAAATAAAGGGTTGTGGTTTTGATGGTTTACAGGCTCCTAAATCCATTAAATATGGGGAATTCTGGTACATCCATGCGCTTGATTTCAGGTGTTTTAGCTGGCTGTAACTTTAGTGCCCAGATGATTGGTGATGATAGTTTATCGAAAAGGCCAATGGATCGGATTGCTCTACCATTGCGACAGATGGGAGTGAATATTTCTGGGCAAACTAGCCGAGAATTACCACCTTTGGTCGTTCATGGAACTTCTGATTTACAGCCAATTCGATACCCGTTACCCATGGCTTCTGCACAGGTCAAATCAGCTTTGATTTTTGCAGCCTTGCAAGCAAAGGGTGAATCTGTAATCATTGAGAAAGAAATAACCCGTAATCATACCGAAGATATGTTGCTCCAATTTGGTGGTGAATTGAAGGTAAATGGGAAAGAAATTCGTGTTCAAGGAAACCAGGAACTGAAGGCACAAGAAGTCTTTATCCCAGGTGACATTTCTAGTGCAGCTTTTTGGTTGGTAGCAGGTCTTATCGTACCAAACTCAAAGCTTATACTTACGAATGTAGGTGTGAATGAAACACGGATGGGGATTCTAGATGTTATCCAGGCTATGGGGGGACGACTATCTCTTTCTGAGGTCGATGATGTGACTAAATCAGCAACAATCATGGTCGAAAGTTCGGAACTTCATGGGACGGAAATTGGAGGAGAATTGATTCCACGTTTGATCGATGAGTTGCCCATTATTGCTTTACTTGCAACGCAAGCGAAAGGCCAAACGGTCATCCGAAATGCAGAAGAGCTTAAAGTAAAAGAAACTGATCGTATCCAAGTAGTAACGGATGTACTTACGAGTATGGGAGCGAGGATAAAACCGACAGCAGATGGGATGGTTATTCAAGGGAAAACACCTTTGAACGGAGCTTCTATAAATACGAATGGAGATCATCGAATTGGTATGATGGCCGCGATTGCAGCGCTTTTAGTAGAGGATGGAACAGTTGAGCTGACACGAGCAGAATCTATCAATACTAGCTATCCAGACTTCTTTGCTCATTTGGAGGATTTGCTAGATGACTAAGATATTATTAGGTTTTATGGGAGCTGGGAAGACAACCGTAGGCCGCATTTTGGATCCTCATTTTTATGATATGGATGAGCTGATTGTTCATCAGATTGGTATGTCTATTCATGACTTCTTTGTGCAAGAAGGTGAAGAGGCATTTCGAAAAGTTGAGACAGAGATCCTAGAACATTTACTAGAAAATCAAGTAAACATTATCTCGCCAGGCGGTGGGATTGTGCTATCTCCTTATAATCAGACGTTGCTTAAGAAAAACCCTTATAATATCTATCTAAGAGTCGATTTTGATACGATTTATAGTCGTCTTAAGAAGGATATGGCTATGCGACGCCCACTATACTTAAACCATACACGTGCAGGATTCAAGGAAATTTTTGAGGCTCGTTTGCCCTTGTACGAAGCGCTTGCGACTCATATTATTGATGTAGCAGATAAAACACCAGAAGAGATTGCGGAGATGATTCGATGCTTGTAGGCTATTTAGGACCAAAAGGTTCTTTTTCTCACCAAGTTGCGCAAAAGGCTTTTCCAAAGGCTGATTTAATACCATATCATACGATTACAGAAGTCATAAAGGCTTATGAAAATAGGCTAGTGAATTTCTCTATTGTTCCAGTTGAAAATTCGATTGAAGGAAGTGTCCACGAAACATTAGACTATCTTTTTCATCATGCTCAGCTTCAGACTGTAGTTGAGTTGATTCAGCCTATCAAACAGCAGTTGATGGTAAGCAATCTTGGAAATCCAATCGAAAAGATATTTTCTCACCCTCAAGCGCTGGCCCAATCTAAAATCTATATCCAAAAGCATTATCCAGATACTTTGTTAGAGATGACGGCTAGCACGGCTAGTGCAGCGAGATTGGTCGCAGAATATCCAGATAAGCCCTATGCTGCTATTGCACCAGAATCAGCCGCTTTTGAGTATGATTTACAGATTGTAGCGCGTGATGTACAGGAAATGAGTGAAAATTTCACACGCTTTTGGGTTTTAGGGATAGAAATCCCCATTTTGTCCTTGGCAAGTCTTGGATTCAAGCAGACCTTGGCACTGACTTGCCGGACAACCTACCTGGCGCTTTGTATAAAGCTTTGTCGGTTTTTGCATGGAGAGGAATTGATTTAACAAAGATAGAAAGCAGACCGCTAAAGACTGCCTTGGGAGAATATTTCTTTATCCTTGACGTAGATGGAAGACAGGAAAAACTACTTCAATTTGCACTAGAAGAGCTGGCAACAATCGGAATTACTTTTAAGATTTTAGGACACTATCGAGTCTACCTTATTGAATGAATATCGGAGGAATTATGGCAAAACAAAATGACAATTTAAGCCATCATGAACAATTACGGTTAGAATATTTATATAAAAATTTCCATTATTTAAATGAAAAAGAACAGGAAGAATACGATTATCTAATACGAAAGTCTCAAGGGGAAGTTTATGATGCAACTCCTAGACAGGTTGAGGAAGCCCTGGCTGATAATTCTTTGCCGATGTCTTCTACTAGAGCAAGAAGCAGAAAAGATCGTCGAAAGAGTGAAAAAACTGAAAAAATGGCGAAGAAGCGTAGAGAAAAGCCTGCTTCAGATGAGACAGAGAGCGATACAAAGTTAAAAAAGAATAAAAAACACAAGAAAAAATGGACCTTTGGTCGTGTCTTAAAATGGCTGCTTACTTTTATCGTTCTTATTCTGGCTGGTATGTTGATAATGTTTCTTAAGGGAGCTTGGTCTGTACCAGCTGAAAATAAACCGACAGCTGAAGTCTTTCATGGTGAAGATAGTCCAAATGGAACCAATATCCTTATTTTAGGGACGGATGGTCGTGTTGGACAGACTTCTGATGAGACAAGGACAGATACCATCATGGTGCTGAATGTTGGAGGAAAGGATCATAAGCTGAAATTAGTCAGTTTCATGAGGGACACGCTGGTTCATATCGAGGGAGTTAGCCAACCTGGAGAATATGATCAGAAGCTAAATGCGGCTTATACGATTGGTGAGCAGAGCAATCATCAAGGTGCTGAGCTCGTTCGTGAAATGTTGAAGGATAATTTTGATATTCACATCAAATACTATGCCTTGGTAGATTTTTCAACCTTTGCGACAGCTATTGACACTCTCTTTCCAGAAGGTGTCGCGATGAATGCACAATTTTCAACGATTAATGGTCAGCCTGTAACGGAGGTAGAAGTCCCTGATGACCTCAACATGAAAGATGGAGTGGTTCCTAATCAAACGATAAGAGTTGGCCAGCAGCGGATGGATGGAAGAACTTTGCTTAATTATGCACGTTTTCGAAAGGATGATGAAGGTGACTTTGGACGAACACGCAGACAGCAGGAAGTATTGACAGCTGTAATTCAGCAAGCTAAAAACCCAATGAAACTCTTTTCAGGATCAGAAGCTTTAGGTAAGGTCTATGCAATGACATCAACAAATCTGCCCTACACCTTCCCTTTGACCAATAGTTGGTCTCTCTTGACTGGAGCAGCAGGTGGTGTTGAACGGGTAACTATCCCTGATTTGGGTGATTGGAAAGATGCCTATGACATGTACGGTGGCCAAGGTCTATTGATCGACTTTGAAGCCTATAAAGAAAGACTGCAGCAAATGGGTCTCAGATAAGATATATGATATAATGAAAGGTAGGACGACGTTCTGCCTTTTCTTTTGGGAAATGGCAGAGCAATAAAGCAGAAAGAGAAAAATATGTTAAAAAAGAATGATATGATTGAAGTTGAAATCGTGGATTTGAGCCACGAGGGAGCAGGAGTGGCTAAGGTAGATGGTTTGATTTTCTTTGTAGAAAATGCTTTGCCTGGTGAGATTATCCGCATGCGTGTACTCAAAGTCAACAAAAAGATTGGTTATGGAAAAGTGGAGGAATTTCTCCGTATTTCAGGCCAGCGCAATGAAAATCTTGATATGGCCTATCTGCGTACAGGGATTGCTGACTTGGGGCATCTGAACTACCCAGCCCAGCTGGACTTCAAACGCAAGCAGGTAAAGGACAGTCTCTATAAGATTGCTGGTTTGTCCGATGTTGAAGTGCCTCCGACACTTGGTGTGGAGCAGCCGCTGGGCTACCGCAATAAGGCTCAAGTGCCTGTCCGTCGTGTTAATGACCAGCTGGAAACAGGATTTTTCCGGAAAAATTCCCATGACCTCCTGCCGATTGAATATTTTTATATTCAGGATCCAGTCATTGACCAAGTTATCCTTTTTACCCGTGATTTGCTTCGGCGTTTTGATTTAAAACCCTATGATGAAAAGGAACAGTCAGGCTTGATTCGTAACCTTGTTGTTCGTCGTGGGCATTATTCAGGGGAAATCATGGTAATCCTAGTCACAACTCGCCCTAAAATATTCCGAGTGGAGCAGCTGATTGAACAGCTAATCAAACAGTTTCCAGAAATTGTATCAGTCATGCAGAATATAAATGATCAGAATACGAATGCTATTTTTGGAAAAGACTGGCGAACGCTTTATGGTCAAGACTATATTACCGACCAGATGTTGGGCAATGACTTCCAAATCTCTGGCCCAGCTTTTTACCAGGTCAATACCGAGATGGCAGAAAAGCTCTATCAAACGGCCATTGACTTTTCCGAGCTGACAGCTGATGACGTGGTGCTTGATGCCTACTCTGGCATCGGGACTATTGGTCTATCAGTTGCTAAGCAGGTCAAGAAAGTCTATGGTGTTGAAGTGATTCCAGAAGCGGTCGAAAATAGCCGAAAGAATGCGGCAATCAACGGCGTTACCAATGCCCACTATGTTTGCGCTCCTGCTGAAGAAGCCATCCAAAACTGGCTTAAAGAGGGTATCCAAGTGGATGTCATCCTAGTCGATCCACCACGAAAAGGCCTGACAGAGAGCTTCATCAAAGCCAGCGTCAGCATGGTGCCCAAGAAAATAACTTATATCTCCTGCAATGTCGCAACCATGGCGCGTGATATCAAACTCTATCAAGAATTAGGATATGAGTTGAAGAAAGTCCAGCCGGTGGACTTATTTCCACAAACGCATCACGTGGAGTGTGTAGTGTTGCTACAACGAAAAAAAGGGTGAAAATCCTTGATTTTAAGCTATTTTACAAGCATTTTGTCTTTGTAGATAAAGGCAATTTTGACGTCAAAAAAGTCCTAAAAAGGCACATAGATGTATATGTATTTGTAGATGTCGTTTGCGCATCGGAAAAATGAATACAACAATAAATATTTATCTAAAGAGAGAACAATTGTATATTGTTCTCCTTTTTTTATTTTCAGGAGGAAAAATGACAAAAGAATTACAATCATCACGCTATATTGTCATTTCATTTTTAGTACGTGAAATGGGAATAGATATTGTTGAGGCCATCTCTCTTATGGCTGAATTAGAAAAAAGTGGCTTGGTTCGATTGGAATCAAGTGGAGATTTAATACTCAAAGAACTTGGAGGAGCGCTATGAAACGAATTACCGCAAATCAATACCAAACTTCAGAACGGTATTACAAATTACCTAAAATTCTTTTTGAAGACGAGAAATATATGGATATGAAACTAGAAGTAAAGGTGGCTTATTCTATTTTAAAAGATCGTTTAGAATTATCTCTCAGTCGTGGTTGGATAGATGAAGAAGGATCAGTCTATTTAGTATTTTCTAATTCTAAACTGATGAGACTGTTAGGTTGTTCGAAGTCAAAATTACTGTCCATCAAAAAAACTCTTAAAGAATATGACTTAATTGATGAAGTTCAACAGTCTTCAAGTGAGAAAGGGAGACTTGCTAATAAGATTTATTTAGGGGAGTTGTCTACTACCCCAGTAGGTAATTCAAACAGGCCTAGTGTTAAAAAAAGACTAGGGCAGGTTGAAAATGAAACGTCCCCCGTCTCATATTCAGCCCCTAGTGAGACTGAAGTTAGTGAGACTAAATATAGTGAGACTGATTCTTTATTTATTGAGGATGAGGAAGAAAGGAATACTCAACCTATCTTGAGAAGAAAAGTAGAAAAGGTCACAAAATATGATCGAGATTATATTTGGGGATTGGTACAAGATCAATTTAGACGAGAAGGTTTCTGAAACAGCCAGTGATATAGCTATGACTGATTTTGAGAGAATCTATCAATATGCTCTTGACAATGTTCGCTTTGTTAGACGAGCGGAAGTTTTGGCTGAATTTGTGTTTAACGGCTTGTATTCTGTTTGGAATAACCGTGTTAGAAAAGGAGGTGGTTAAATGTCGCCAATCGAGTGGATATTAGTTATGCTCATTGTCATTTCAAGTGGTGTGACTATTTGGACATTGATAGTCGATCAGAAAGGGGTGATAAAGAAATGAAATTTATTGATTTATTTTCAGGTATCGGTGGTTTTCGACTAGGAATGGAAAGTGTTGGACACGAGTGTATTGGATTATGTGAGATTGATAAATTTGCTAGGAAATCTTATAAGTCCATTTTTCAAACAGAAGGAGAAATAGAATTTCATGACATACGAGATGTTTCAGATGACGAATTTAAAAAACTTAGAGGGAAAGTCGATGTCATCTGTGGGGGATTCCCTTGTCAAGCATTTTCAATCGCAGGAAGACGATTGGGATTTGAAGATACTAGAGGCACTTTATTCTTTGAAATTGCTCGGGCGGCCAAACAAATCCAACCACGTTTTCTTTTTCTTGAAAATGTTAAAGGCCTACTCAATCACGATAAGGGACGGACGTTCACCACAATCCTTACCACGCTTGATGAATTGGGGTTTGATGTTGAGTGGCAGGTGCTTAACAGTAAGGATTTTGGCGTTCCCCAAAACAGAGAGAGGGTGTTTATTATCGGACATTCTAGAAAGAGAGGTACCAGACTCTTATTTCCTTTCAGACGAGAAGGTCAAGCAACTAACTCTGAGACTTTAAAAATATTAGGGAATTTGAATCCATCAAAAAGTGGAATGAGTGGTAAAGTCTATTATTCAGAAGGTCTTGCGCCAACCTTAGTTCGTGGAAAAGGAGAAGGATTTAAAGTTGCGATTCCTTGTATGACACAAGACAGATTAGAAAAAAGACAAAATGGTAGACGTTTCAAGGATAATCAAGAGCCAATGTTTACTTTAAATACTCAGGATCGCCATGGTATTGTCGTTGTTGGAGATTTACCAACTAGCTTTAAGGAAACTGGTCGCGTCTATGGAAGTGAGGGCTTATCTCCAACACTGACTACGATGCAAGGTGGAGATAAAATCCCCAAAATACTGATTCCAGAACCAATCCAATTTCTAAAAGTCCGAGAGGCAACGAAAAAAGGATATGCTCAAGCAGAAATAGGAGATTCAATCAATTTGGAGAGACCAAGTTCTCAGTATCGTCGTGGTAGAGTTGGAAAAGGTATAGCGAATACGTTAACAACCAGTGGGCAAATGGGAGTAGTAGTGGCTAGCTATGAAGGAGAAGATAAACAGGTTTATCATGTAGCCGGTGTCTAATTGATGGGCAATTTTACCGTTTGAGGATACGACGAATCACTCCTAAAGAGTGTTTTAGACTGCAGGGCTTTCCTGATTGGGCTTTTGAAGCTGCTAGAAAAGTCTCTAGTAATAGTCAGCTCTACAAACAAGCTGGTAATAGTGTAACCGTTCCTGTGATTGCCGCAATCGCACAGAAATTAAAAGAAATAGAGGAAAAAGATGAAAGCTTTAAATAAAGAGTCAATACTAGATTGTGATGAATTAGAAACAGAATTACATGATGCAGAAATCAAACAGCTGGATGAACAAATATTTTTGATGCCCAATTATCCATGTGAGTTTGAGGTGACATTTTTAGATGATTACCATAAAAAACACAACTACCCCCTATTTTACGAATCCTATCTTCAAAACGTTATGGAATTCCTTGAAAGTCAGGATATAAAGAACGGAGCTGATGCCTTTGTAGATGATAATCAGAATCTTGTTTTTGTTTTATATGGGCAAGGCTATCGAGCTGAGGGAAAAGAGGGAATACTTACAACCCAAGTAACTGTAAAAGCTTTTGATGAAGACAAGAAACCGATTAACTTTGCAAATTTATTAGATTCCTTAATCGTTTCAGAATATCAAATGGAACCGAATCTTTGGGAGGTCTCCCATGATTGATCTCTATCTAAGTAAAAATAGCCAAAGAAATCAACTTCTTTTAGACTTCTTTCAAAAATACGGCATCGAGGTATCTTGTCATTCAGTTTCTGAAATGACAAAGGACAAATTAATTGAGATGATGAGCTATTCTTCAGATTGTTTCGAGTTTTTATCTCCCAATTTATTACGATTTAAGAACCGTGACAATTTAAGATTAACGGATTTCATCGAGATGATCTTAAAAAATCCTGAACTAACCATCAGACTTCCTCTTGCGGTTTCAAATAAGAGAGTTTATCCAAATCTGAATTTGGAAGAGGCTAGAGCTTTATTGCCAAGAGATACGAAACAATTGATTTACATGGCACAAACACATTATTTATCTAACTAAAGGAGAATCAATATGGCTGAACGATTTTGGGAGAACTTGTCCATTATTTTGGCTGAAAGAAATATCAGCTGGATTGAGTTAACCAGAAAAATGTTTGCGGGAGAGTTTCACTATCCAAGTGAATTGAATCGTTTGTATCAAAAGATTCGTCACTATAAGATGGAACAACGAATGCCTCAAAGTCCATGGGTAGAAAGGATTGTGCAGGTATTAGATTTAGATTATGAAGATTTATTTCGGAGGTAACTATGAAAAGAATAATTCCAGTGTATATATTCCAACAAGTAAATGTCTTATTGGTATCTCTATACTTATTGAAATTGCTTTGTATTGGTGAGTTAACTATACTACAGATTCTCTATTGTGGGTCGCTCATTTCTTTTTTATGGGTGTATTGCCAACGAAAACAAGTGGTCAAGGTTAATATGAAAACTAGGATGAAATGGCTTGGTATTGGATTAGCTAGCCTATTGATTATAAGTCTATGTTTTAGCCTAATCCATGCTCAAGGAACTACGAATCAAGCAAACTTAATTGGGCTTCAACATCAAGTTCCTTGGTTTTCATTTTTATTGTTTTTAATCAATGCGAGTATGGTTGAAGAATTTCTGTATAGAGAAATTTTATGGAACTTGGTTAGAAAATTAGATATTCGAGTTGCTTTGACAAGTGTTTTATTTGCCTTAGCTCATCATCCAGGAACCATTCTAGCTTGGTGTTTATATGTTTCATTGGGAATGTTTTTAGGGATGGTGCGCTATAAATCGGACTTATGGGGCAGTATGGGTCTACATTTAGTGTGGAACCTACTAGTTTATAGTTTGCTGCTTTTTTAGACAAAATTATCTTATTTTAGGGAAATGAAATGCTAACGTTATGTAATAATGTTAGTCTTTTATTTCATAGTCTTTGATTAGTATGAATTTAGCTCGACAGAAAAATAAAAAATGTGATAAAAATTTCAACTACTCTTATCTATAATAAAGCTACCTGTTCTTTGAAAATTGAATCCACTCCGTCTTGATTAGCGTGCCTGTGTAAGTAGGGACTGAGAGTATTTCCCTGTGAAGGGCAACTGGCACAAGACGTGTGTGAGAATTTTCTAACAGACACGGAGTTTATCGTTACCAGACTCAAACGATGCGACAAACTAGATAAAGGAGTTAATCATGAAGGTAGTAAACTTGTATGATTTGAAACAAATGGGAAATAAAGGTGGTTGTACCATCCAATTAATTCATCACTTTCCTTTTGGTATGGGCTTAGGACATCTCAAAAAAGACTACATTGAATTTAAACGTGTTGGTATCTTTGAAGGGAAAGCTGTAGAAGTTACTCTTCGAGAACCTTATTCGAGAGATCTACTGCAGGTTGTCAAGTCGATTAAGCAACGTCAGAAATTGATAGCTTATCGTTATAAAGAAGGAAAGCTGCTATTTGTGAAGAAGGAGGCATCAGATGTCCTCTGAACAACAGGAACGAATGGCAGTTCAATATGCAGAGCGTAGTCTTTTATTTACTGTAAGAAGTCTCTTAAAGATTCTAGAATGGTCTAGACGTCAGGCTTTATCACAGGATTCTGCCTATAAGATAGGGGTACAGAAATTAGAAGAATTGCTACAATCTCCCTATTCGATTGATACGATTAATCTGAAAAAAGATTTTTTAGACAAACCAATTGATATAGAGAAATTTAAAGCTTTTTTAGAAAAAGAAGAGATTCCTTTAGCCATTGCTTGGCAAGGGGATTCTCTACATTTCTACACGAAAGACCGTTCGATTCTAGACAATCATTTAGACCATCTGTTAGAAAAAATGGTTAATGATCCGGAGAAATTAGCTGATTTTACCATGGATAAGTCATTAGACGATGCAATTGATGAGGCTAAATCCCAAATAACCTTTAGACAAGAAGGGGCCGTCAAACAGAAAGAGATGGTGAGATGATGTACAGTGGAAAGAAATTCCTACTATTCTCACTGTTAGGTATCTTACTAGGCTATCTTTTTCATCGTTTGACGCTTTTGTATGATTCCTATACTGGAAATACCTTAGATAAATGGACTCATCTTCTGATGGAAGGTCAAGATGAAGTTCTTCAGTCGCCATGGAATATTTCTTTTACTGGAAAATCAAGTGCTTTTTTTCTACTAGGCTTTGTGATGATGTTGCTGGTTTATCTCTATCTAGAGACTGGTAAAAAACAATACCGAGAAGGGGTAGAATACGGGAGCGCCCGTTTTGGAACTCTAAAAGAAAAGAAGCTCTTTTACGGTAAGGAATTTTCTCATGATACGATCTTAGCACAAGATGTTCGTTTGACATTATTAGATAAAAAGCCACCCCAATATGATAGAAATAAAAATATTGCGGTGATAGGAGGTTCAGGAAGTGGGAAGACATTTCGCTTTGTGAAACCCAATCTGATTCAGATGAATAGTTCTAATATTGTAGTGGATCCTAAAGATCACTTGGCCGAGAAAACAGGTAAACTCTTTTTAGAACATGGCTACCAAGTAAAGGTGTTAGATTTAGTTAATATGAAGAACTCAGATGGCTTCAATCCTTTTCGCTATATAGAGACAGAAAATGATTTGAATCGCATGCTGACGGTTTATTTTAATAACACCAAAGGCTCTGGATCCCGTAGTGATCCATTTTGGGACGAAGCTTCTATGACTTTGGTACGAGCTTTAGCCTCTTACTTGGTCGATTTCTATAATCCACCTAAAACAAGAGAACAGCTCATTGAAGAGAGTCGTTTGAGTCAAACAGAATACCAAAACTTGTTGAAACGTCAAAAAAAAGAAGTGGAAGAGCGAAAAAAACGAGGGCGTTATCCAAGTTTTGCTGAAATCTCAAACTCATTAAACACTTATCCAAGGGTGAAAACCAAGAAAAAAGTGTCTTAGAAATTCTATTTGAAAATTATGCTAAAAAGTATGGAACTGAAAATTTTACCATGCGAAATTGGGCAGATTTTCAAAATTATAAGGATAAGACTCTGGATTCTGTTATAGCTGTAACCACTGCTAAATTTGCCCTCTTCAATATTCAAAGTGTCATGGATTTGACCAAAAGAGATACCCTTGATATGAAGACATGGGGCAAGGAAAAATCAATGGTTTACTTAGTTATCCCAGATAACGATAGTACCTTTCGCTTTCTTTCAGCCCTCTTTTTTTCAACCGTATTTCAAACTCTAACAAGACAAGCAGATATTGATTTTAAGGGTCAATTGCCTCTTCATGTGAGAGTCTATTTAGATGAGTTCGCAAATATCGGAGAAATCCCAGATTTTGCTGAACAAACCTCGACAGTCCGTTCTCGCAACATGAGTCTCGTTCCTATTCTACAAAATATTGCCCAACTTCAAGGACTCTATAAAGAAAAAGAAGCTTGGAAAACCATTCTTGGGAACTGTGATAGCTTAGTCTACTTAGGTGGTAATGATGAAGATACCTTTAAATTTATGAGTGGCTTACTCGGTAAACAAACCATTGATGTTCGAAATACGAGTCGTTCCTTTGGCCAGACAGGTTCAGGATCCCTTTCTCATCAAAAGATTTCTCGTGATTTAATGACACCTGATGAAGTCGGAAATATGAAACGGCATGAATGCTTGGTCCGAATTGCCAATATGCCTGTCTTTAAAAGCAAAAAGTACAATTCCATTAAGCATCCAAACTGGAAGTACCTAGCCAATCAAGAAACCGATGAACGGTGGTGGAACTATCAAATCAATCCTTTGAATCAAAGACAAGAAAATCATCTTGAAGGCCTTAGAATTCGTGATTTAACTTTTGAATCTAGTTTAAAATAAAAATAGAAAAGAGGAAATAGATGATTACGCATTTTAAAGGTTTTGTTTATGGAGTAGACGCAAGTGCTATGTTTGCACAAGCTATGTCTTTGTTGCAGAAGGGATTGATTGCAGTTGGTGCCTTTCTTGTTGTTGTGGGGATTGTCAACCTTGCAACCAATATTAAAGATGGTGGACCAGGTGTTCGGAATGCCATTCTTGAAATTGTCGGTGGAGTTATGGTCGGGGCTGCTGGAGCCTTTGTAACCCAGATTTCAATTTAGGAGGATAAACAATGACATGAATCTTAGTTTAGTCTCACCCTTTGTTTACCTTGCATCTGAAAAAATATCAGCTGAAAATTTATTTGAAGGATTTAATGTAGATTTACAATCTACGGTAGATCTGATTAAATCTCTATCTAGCTACAATCCAACCGTTTGGACTTATATGTCTAGTATTACTAAAAGTGTCATGCAACCTCTTGGAGTTGCGATTTTATCGGTTGTTCTCATCTAGAATTTTCGAAGATGGCAAAGAAAATTGCTAACTCAGGAGGAGCGATGACCTTTGAAGCATTAGCACCGATGTTGATTAGTTATATCATGGTCGCAGTCGTGATTACCAACACTACCGTTATTGTAGAAGCCATCATCGGGATTGCGAGTCACGCCATTGAACAAGTGGCCTCGATTGTGGCTCACGGTGGGGCAAAGTATGATACCATCTCTGGATTAAAAGGTTCAGGATTTATTGGCCGTATGATTGTGGGATTTTTCGCCCTCCTCATTTGGCTTGTTCGGATAGTAAGTGCAGCCATGGTTAATCTTTTGGTATCTATTCGATTTATTCAACTCTACCTTATGATCCCATTTGCCCCCCTTACGATTCCAACATTTTTAAGTGATGAATGGAAGTCTATTGGTATTGGCTATTTAAAAAATATTATGGTTTATGCGGTACAAGGGGTTCTTATTTTTCTGATTGTTTCGCTTGTTCCTTTGTTTGAATCTGCTGGGAAAATAGCTGTTTCAAATGGTGCAGGAGTCTTGCAATCACTTGCGATTATGTTTGGTAGTTTGGTACAAGCTATCTTACTGATTATCGCCCTCGTTGGTTCTCAACGTACGGCTCGCTCAATTTTAGGTATGTAATTAGATAAAGGCTAGGAAGTGATTGCTTCTTAGCCTTTTTAGAAAGGAAAGTCATGAATACACGTGTCTTTAAAGACATCTCAAAATACCAACACAGGGCTTGGTTAGGCTTCACTACAAGGCAAATCATCTTTGTTTTACCAGCCTTTATTGTCACAATTATTGTTTTGGGTTTGAATCTCTTTTTCTGGCAATTTGGAGATTGGTTTGTTTACGGTTTTGTATTTGCTTTTACCATCCCCCTCATGCTTTTTGGAGTCTATAAACCCAATGATTTATATTTTGAACATTATTTGAAATACCGTCTTCATTTTGAATTAACGGTTCCCCTACGCACAATTACAGGAAAGAAAGGACCTGAACATGAAAAGAAAATCAAATACATTAAAGAAACAAAAAACTTCAATGACTAATCAGAAAGAAGTAGTTAAAGGAAAAAAAGAGGAAGTGTTACCCTCAACGGCTAATACTCTTTCCTATCAAGCCCTGTATCAAAATGGTCTGATGCAGGTGAAAGAAGATTATTTCTCACAAAGCTATTTACTTGGTGATGTCAATTACCAGACCGTTGGTTTAGAAGATAAGGGCGCAATCATTGAGAAGTATTCTGATTTGATTAACTCTTTAGATGACCAAACCAACTTCCAATTGACTATCTTTAATAAAGATTGAATTTAGAAAAGTTTAGACACAGTGTTTTGTATGAGGAAAAAGAAGATGGGTATGATACCTATCGTAAAGAATTGAATCGGATGATGAATCAGAATTTAGACAGTGGTGAAAATAATTTTTCAGCTGTGAAACTGATTAGCTTTGGTAGAAAGGATTCTAATCCCAAACAGGCTTATCGTTCCTTGTCCCAAATAGGAGAATATTTCAAGAGTGGTTTCTCAGAAATTGATGCACGTTTTGAATCCTTGGCTGGAGAAGAACGAGTGAACTTGTTGGCAGATATGCTTAGAGGAGAACACCATCTTCCTTTTTCTTACCGTGATTTAACGAGATCTGGTCAGACAACTCGTCACTTCATAGCACCTAATCTCTTGGATTTCAAAAACAAGAATTACCTACAAATCAATGACCGCTTATTGCAGATCGTCTATGTGAGAGACTACGGCATGGAATTAGGGGATCAGTTTATTCGAGACCTCATGCAAGGAGATTTGGAATTGATTGTGAGCCTCCATGCTCAAAGTTCGACCAAGGCGGATGCCATGAAGAAACTACGAACAAAGAAGACCTTGATGGAATCCCAAAAGATTGGGGAACAACAAAAACTAGCTCGTACAGGTATCTATTTGGAAAAAGTAGGCCATGTTTTAGAAAGCAATATCGATGAAGCTGAAGAACTCTTAAAAACCATGACCGAGACAGGAGATAAACTATTTCAAACGGTCTTCTTGATTGGGGTCTTTGGTCAGGATGAAGAAGAACTCAAACAAGCACTAGATACGATTCAACAAGTGGCCGGCTCAAATGACCTAATGATTGATAAACTTCCATATATGCAAGAAGCAGCCTTTAATAGTTTGCTGCCATTTGGTTGTGATTTTTTAGAGGGAGTATCACGGAGTTTATTAACATCTAATGTAGCAGTGAACTCTCCATGGACTTCAGTAGACTTACAAGACCGCAGTGGGAAATATTACGGTATCAATCAAATATCAAGCAATATTATTACCATTGATCGAAGCCTATTAAATACACCGTCTGGTCTGATTTTAGGGACATCTGGAGCTGGGAAAGGGATGGCAACCAAGCATGAAATTATCACGACCAAAATCAAAGAATCTGGTGAAAATACTGAAATTATCATTGTCGATCCAGAAGCAGAGTACAGTGTCATTGGACGGGCTTTTGGTGGAGAAATGATTGATATTGCGCCAGATTCCCAAACCTATCTCAATGTCCTTGACTTGTCTGAAGAAAATATGGATGAAGATCCTGTAAAGGTAAAATCAGAATTTCTTTTATCCTTTATTGGCAAGTTATTGGATAGAAAAATGGATGGAAGAGAAAAATCGATTATCGATCGAGTTACCAGACTTACCTATCAGTCATTTAAAGAGCCTTCTTTGGAAGAATGGGTTTTTGTCTTGAGTCAACAACCAGAAGAAGAAGCGCAGAATTTGGCACTTGATATGGAACTGTATGTCGAAGGTTCTCTTGATATTTTTTCTCATAAGACCAATATTCAGACAGGATCCAATTTCTTGATTTATAACGTTAAAAAGTTGGGAGATGAGCTGAAACAAATCGCCCTTATGGTTGTTTTTGATCAGATATGGAATCGTGTCGTTCGGAACCAAAAATTAGGGAAGAAGACCTGGATTTATTTTGATGAAATGCAGCTTCTCTTATTAGATAAATATGCCAGTGATTTCTTCTTTAAATTGTGGAGTCGTGTCAGAAAATATGGAGCCAGTCCGACTGGAATAACTCAAAACGTCGAAACCTTATTGTTAGATCCAAATGGCAGACGGATTATTGCAAATAGTGAATTTATGATTCTCCTCAAGCAAGCAAAAAATGACCGAGAAGAATTGGTTCAACTCTTAGGCTTGTCAAAAGAACTCGAAAAATACCTAGTCAATCCAGAAAAAAAGGGGAAGGACTGATAAAAAGCTGGTTCAGTTGTCGTACCCTTTTAAAAAAATAAGATTCCTCAAGGTACTCAATTGTTTGATATCATGAGTACGGATCCTGATAAAATGGCTTCTAATTAAGGGAAGTAGAATGAAGGATAAAAGAAAAATCATACGTGCCCGAAAGGCATTTAGAAGAAGCCTAAAAGATGAGAAAAAATTCTTGAAAAAAGGAAAGAAGGAGGTAAGGAAACAGAAAAAAGATTCCGCTGTACTGGATGAAAAAGCATGGAAAAAAGAGATAAAAGCAAAAGCTAGAGGAGATGAGAGAGGCTTCAAAGGAGAGAGTAAAACAAGCAAATGAAGACTACAATCATATTCTTCAAAATAGTCCTCCATCTCTTTTGAATCGCAAAGAATTAAGAGACAGACGGTTGCCTCATGCTAGGAAACGATTGAAAATAGCCAAGAAGCAATTTAGAGAAGCCAAGGTAGAAGCAAAAGAAGAAAGAAAAGAGAGTCGTAAAGAAAGAAAAACCAATCAAAAATTTCTCTACGGTCAGGAATCGAAAGCAAAATCTAATTTTTTCTTTCAAGGGAAGAGTTTAGAAGAATTAAAAGCTAAGAAAGAAGTCAAGGACGCCAAAGAAAATTTAAAATCTACTAAACAAGCTTATAAATCCAAAAAGGTTAGTAGGAAAGCCAAAACTTTCCTTTATGTCCTTGGACGTGAAGGTGGAGAGTTAGCTTCAGAAAATGAAGATTTAGAAGGCTATCGCACACTTCAAGAGACCATTAGAAAAGGGAAACGCTACAGTCGGCTTTCTTATAATCTTGGAAAAGCTAGTGTCAAAACAGGACAAGCAACAGGTCGTTTTACCAAGAAAAAGACTGACCAACACAAAAGAGCGATACCATCATTTTTAAGGATGGAAAAGGATGGAAACTAGCGAAAGATAATCCAAGTTCCTTTAAAAATCGGTATCGAAAATTAAAGAAACAAGGTCTTACAAGTGTCCGAAATATCTATCAAAAACTAAAAGCAGCCTTTTCCTTCTTTACATTTGCGGCTGGGAATCCTGCAACCTGGATAGTTGGAGGAATAGTCTTTCTTCTTTTACTTATGATGAGCTTCTTTTTAGGATTTTCATCTGCTAGTTTGATTCAACAAGATGAATTTGAATTAACAAAAGCTTATACCCACCTAACTTGGGAAGATGCAGAACATACTCGTACAAATGACAAAGGCATTACCTATTACACAAAAGTTGATGATGTGATGGGGTATATGAACTTTAAATTCCATGACTATGAGTTACAGAAACCAGTTCACTTATTTAGTTCAGAAACTTACAAGGATTATCTGTCTACTTTGTGGCATGATTTAAACGATGGGGAAGATTTGAAATCCATGCAAGACCTTTATGAAACTCCTAAGTATAAACTATCTAAAGACGATCAAGAGGAAATGAAGGAACTAAAAGAAGAAGGTGTCTATGCTTCCATGCAGGAATTAGACAATCCGTTTGAGGGACAAAGCAACGAAGATAGTCTAACCATGACTTATCGTTATGGATACTATGATTTAGACGGCAAACCTACCCTTCAGGAGTACATACTACTAGAAGCGAAGGCTCACCAAAGGATTGTCGCACCAATGGATGGTGTTGTATCTCTAGACGGTGACAATGATATTCTCACTAACGGAAAAGGAGAGAATGAGAGTCGTTTAACATTATATTCCATCCATAATGGCCGTGCGATTGAGGGGACAAGGGTCCTAACGGGTGATATTATTGGTGAGACACCAGATGATACAGGTTTGAAAGTTTCCTATCAAAAGTATAAGAACAAGAAAGAAAAATTGGTGTATGTCAATCCGCAATTTTATTTTCCAAAGGTCATTCAACTTCAGACAACTATCTTACCTGCCATTGGTCAGTTTGGTGGGGATGAGTTTGAACGAGCAAAACATATTTATGAGTTTTTGAAATCTCAAGGGGCAAGTCCCCAAGCCATTGCGGCTATTTTAGGAAATTGGTCGGTAGAGTCTTCTATTAATCCAAAACGAGCTGAAGGAGATTATTTATCTCCTCCAGTTGGCGCTACCGATTCCTCATGGGATGATGAAGCATGGTTAGCAATTGGAGGTCCAGCCATTTATGGAGGTGCTTATCCTAATATTCTTCATAGAGGTTTGGGGTTAGGGCAATGGACAGATACCGCAGATGGGTCAACACGGCATACAGCCTTGTTGAATTATGCACGCACCCAAAATAAGAAATGGTATGATTTAGACCTCCAACTTGATTTTATGCTTCATGGGGATAGTCCTTACTATCAAAGTTGGTTAAAGGATTTCTTTGGAAATACGGGCAGTGCAGCCAATCTCGCTCAACTCTTCCTCACCTATTGGGAGGGAAATTCTGGAGACAAACTACTGGAAAGACAAACTAGAGCCACGGAATGGTATTACCAAATTGAAAAAGGCTTTAGTCAAACAAATGGAGGACAGGCAAAAAGTGACCCGCAATCCCTTGAAGGTGTTCGTGGAGACTTGTATGAGCATTCTGTTCCTGGTGGTGGGAGATGGTATGGCCTATGCCTATGGACAATGTACATGGGGTGTTGCGGCTCGTATGAACCAGTTAGGCCTAAAATTAAAAGGTAGAAATGGAGAAAAGATTTCAATCATTAATACCATGGGAAATGGTCAGGACTGGGTTGCGACAGCTTCAAGTCTTGGTGGGGAAACTGGCTCTACACCAAGAGCAGGTGCCATTGTTTCTTTTGTAGGAGGTACACATGGCACACCAGCCATCTACGGTCATGTGGCTTTTGTCGGTGCGAGACGTTTCTAACTGAAAAGGTTAGACACGTTCTTGAAAAATCAACCTGATAATCAGGTTAAATTTGAACAGAATGGAGAACTCTTATCTTGAAAATTGGAATGAAGGGGTAACGCCCTGAAACGATTTCTCTAATACTCCGACATGCGTTTATCTTGTGCAAAGGTAAAGGTTTGAAGCTCGGTGAAGTCGGCTGAAAGATACCGTCATTCTTAAGGACTTAAGAATCGAAAGTGTTCCAGAGGTGGAATATGTATCTGATAGGTCGGGAGTCATTAAAAACTAAATAGGGTGAGAATGTGCATGAGCACTGACGAACCAGCGAATGTACGCTCCGAAGGCGAGTACGTAGAAATGCGTATAACAACGTAAGTTGTTTCAACTTGAGGAAGAGTAAGAATCGACGATATGAAATTCCTTGTTATGTTACAGGCATATCAAAGTTGAAGGGGTATAGCTAGGCACCCTAAGTTTAGTATTGATAAAGATAAGGGAACGTCGAAAGCTAGAGATGTGGAGGTTGCACAACCAGAGAAACATTGGAAAGAAAATCATAACTTTCCTTAATCTCTAGTGAGAGTGGTGGCACGACCTTTGAAAGTGTTGTAATGATACTGGAGGAACAGCCACTAGTCAATAGTGTATTGTTATGAACTTTATCATTTCATGGATTCTTGTAAGACATAAAAAGGTCACGAATCCAAAGAGAGGAGTGATAGACCATGACGAAATCAAAAAAATGATGACAAACTATTAAAAACATCAAAAAAACTAAGGTATGCGGAATACTATGGCATGACCGAGATATTTGATGATTTATATTCCAAAAGTCAAAAGGGATTCAGTTTTAAGAACTTAATGAACATTATCATATCTCCCGAGAATATACTGCTCGCTTATCGTACCATAAAGCGGAAATGGTGGTAGTCAAACCGAAGGAGTAGATGGTGTTACCATTAAAGATTTAGAAAATCTGACCCAAGAAGACTTTATCTCTAAAGTTCAAAGAAGATTTCAATATTATAGACCCAGAAAAGTCAGAAGAGTAGAGATTCCTAAGCCAAATGGGAAGAAACGACCACTTGGCATTCCCTCGATGTGGGACAGAGTGGCTCAACAGTGTATTTTACAAGTGTTGGATCCAATCTGTGAAGCGAAATTTTACAAACACAGTTATGGATTTAGACCCTTAAGGTCGGCTGATAACGCTATTATGGACTGTATGTATCGTATGAATAAAAGTCATATGACTTATGTCGTTGACGTTGATATTAAAGGCTTTTTTGATGAAGTGAATCATACTAAGTTAATGCGTCAAATCTGGACATTAGGTATCAGGGACAAACAACTTCTAGTGATTATTCGAAAAATGTTAAAAGCACCAATTGTTCTTCCGAATGGAAAAGTGACCTATCCAACTAAGGGCACACCACAAGGAGGTATCTTATCTCCACTACTTGCCAATATCAATCTCAATGAATTTGATTGGTGGATAGGACGACAATGGGAAGAAAGAGATTGTAAGGAATTAGTTCCTCAATATAATTCCAAGGGAACAAGACACAAGTCACATGTTTACAGAAAGCTGCGAACTTCAACGACGCTAAAAGAAGTTTATATTGTCCGATATGCGGATGATTTTAAAATCTTTTGTCGAAATAGGAATGAGGCAGAGCGAACGTTTAAGGCTGTAAAATTGTGGTTAAAAGAACGACTTAACCTCCCTATTTCAGAGGAAAAATCTCAAATTACCAATCTGAGAAAGAAAAGCAGTGAATTCCTTTGGGATTACTTTTAAAGCTAGTTTCTAAGAATAATCGTTTGGTTTGTTTCTCTCATATTGCATCAAAAGCCAAGAAACGTATTAAACATCAACTGAAACAACAGATGAAATTGATACAAATTAAAGGTGCTAAAGAAACAATTATTCGTGAAATACAGAAGTATAATAGTATGGTTATCGGTATTCATAACTATTATAGTATGGCAACACATGTGAGTAAGGATTTAGAAGAAATTCATTATCAGCTTTATCTCTTTTTAAAAAAATCGATTGCAGGCGAAAGGTCTGACAAAAAAATAGGAGAATACAAGGGAAAAAGATAAAGGACTTCTCCCCTACATCCAATCTCAAAAATATTCGGTACTTAATGGTTATCCAATTCTTCCAATTAGCTATGTCAAGACGAGAACACTAAAAGGAAGAAATAAGAATCTGAATAGGTATACTCCCGAGGGGAGAAAATTGATTCATAAACAACAGGAATCTGTTGAAACATGGAAATTAAAATGGCTGAGAGAACACTCAATTATAAATAAGCGTGCAACAGTTGAATACAATGATAATCGAATTTCTTTATTTGTAGCTCAAAAAGGGAAATGTGCTGTAACCGGTCAGGAATTGGATATGGATGATATTCATTGTCACCATAAGAGACCGTGGTTAGAAACAAAGGATGACTCTTATAGGAACCTTATCATTGTTGGACGAGATATTCATCGCCTGATTCACGCAACAAATGAGAAGGTTATCAAAAATCTCTTTCAGCTTTTGAATTTGAGTGATACAGGACTGACCAAATTAAATCAGTTGCGCGAACTTGCAGGAAATTCACCATTATTGAAAGAAAATTTGAACTTAGAACAATTATGTTAATCATATTAATACAGCACGATAAAGCAAAATCGTGATAATACACTATTGATGGAACGCCGTGTGCGGTGAAAGTCGCACGCACGGTGTGAAGCGGGGGAAAAGATGGAGATAGTATCAAAGTTTTACCTATCGCTATAGAAGATCTATGATGATGGTTCTTTCCTCGTGTCTGAGACAAACTATGGTGGCAATCCTAACTATACCTTTAGAAAAATCTCGCAAGCAGATAGCGCCATCAGTTTTGCCTATACTACGAAATAGAAGAGTTTAAACTTGAAATTTTAGCTATTTTCAGGTAAAATAAATAGTGTAGATGAGTGGTCGGCTCATGGTCAATCTGATAGTAATCTTGGACATAAGGGCCAAGCGGTGGCGGACACCAGAACGAAATCCGATAGCAATCTTGGACGTAAGGGCCAAGCGGTGGCAGACACCAGAATAAACCGACTGACTAGGTGGCTTACAGACTCTGTAAACCACCTTTTTTGTGAGGAAAATATGGCAAATTCTAGAGATTATCGTAATCCAAATTACACCGAAAAAATAAAACTTCAGCGTTTTTTTACTCAGTTACAAATTGCGGCTTCTTTTTTTAAAGAACACTTCGTTGGCAAAATCATGTATTATGAAACAGAAATAGAAAGTGTTGAACTTCATTTTTCACCTACTAATTTCATGCACCTATGTGGTGTTGATTACCGAAAAGGTGCAGGCAGTTTCTTTGACGATTGTTTAAATAGGCATGTCATAATTGATGAGTTGAAAATAAAAAAAGATGGAACCACGATGCAAAAGTTACAAGTTTTAGGATCCATTGAGGAGTTATTGGGAAAGCATGTTCATCTAACTGGTTCAGGACGTTATTTGTATTTGGAGTTTGATTATGCTTTACGTACAAGAAAACAGATACTAGCATTAACATTGAAAGAGACATCTAGGAAAATTGTTCCTCAATCTTTATTAGATTTGAAGAGAAAGACAGTATTTCCAAAAAGGTCAAAAAAAGTAATTTCAATTTACTCAAAAACATTTACAAACGTCGGAACTCTTTTTATTATTTAAAAGATTAGTTTACATATCTTTTGTGGTATAAAATATATTTTTCATCATTTATCAGGAGAACGCAGTTTTGGCTCGTTCTTTTTTTGTTGATGATATGCTCCAAAACAACATATACTAGATTGGATATGAAATAGTTTGTGATTACATAATTTATCTTCAGGGAAAGTTATGGACATTATCTCAATTTCTGTTATGATAGACATCTCTAACAATTTCCGTTATAACAGACATTGACTTACAAAGTATTTCTTTTTCTGAACATATTAGCGTTATAATATAAAATGCAGTGTTACACTGTAGAATATTAAGAAAAATAGGATACTATAGGTTTAAAACTAAATGTGTAAGATAAATAGTTGGATTAGTAAAAGTTTCAAGTCTGATAAGAACAATATTACATTTCATACAACTGAATGTATATATTTTTATAAGAGAGAGGGATGCTTGATTGGGGAAAAATCATTCAAAAATACAGTTATAAGGATTTTAATAAGAATGAAAGTGTGATATTTCTTTTTCATTAATCTTCTAAATGTATTAAAATCAAGCTTTCCACTTATGTATTCTGCTAATAAACTTCAATACATTTCAATAGATTTTCAAATATTTGGTGGGGATTTTTATTATACTTTGTACGAGCTTTTCAATACCCTATCTCAACCTTTAAAAATCCCCTAAGTTATTTACTCAAGGGATTTTTTTATCTGCTTTTTTTCATACTCAAACAGTCAGTCTAACTGTTTGATTTTTCTTTGTGACTAAGTCCCTAAAAAAATAGTAGAATTAGCTACTTTACTGATTTTACAAGATAATAACAAGACCTAAACGTATAATTTATTTAGGTTTACCAATTATGACTTTAACATTTTTCCAATAAGGTCTAACTCAACTGTCCCCAAAGTTAAATTCTTATGTATTTAATCAGAAAGATTATTTTTTTCGCATATTTTTTTATGTCTTTGGGATAAAAATCCCTTATATTTTTTTGAAGCATGTACTAAATTTACTGTGAGAGGAATATCCTACAGCCTCTGCTATATCTTGAATTTTAAGGGTAGAGTTCAGTAGGAGTAATTCCGCCATATTCATTCTCCGTCTTTGAGTATATTCTGTAATTGTGCATTGATATTTTTTTGCTTAAATAACTTTTTTTAGTTTTTGTGCCGCTCATAGTGGATATTTTTTTCTAAAGTATCCTGTGAGATAGATGTTGCATAATGATCGTCTATATAATTGGTGACATTTTTTTCAAAGCCTCATCATCGGCAATAGATAGTGGATTGCTGTACTTATTTAAAAAAGAGTCTATTGTAATACTTAACCATTCCTTTGCCTTTGACTCAAAAAAGATTTCAGCAGCAGGAGATGCCATCTTGCAATTAAGGATATCTTTTGCGATTCTTTCTAAAGGCTTGTTTATTATAATGCTGGTATTAAAAAATAAATCTTCATAGTTACAGACTTTATTCTTATAAGAGGACAGGCATTGCTCTATCATGGACTGATTGAAATTTATACCGATTCCCTAAATAAGGAGAGTTTTTTTGTGAAGTATAAAACCCTAAAGTCTTTAGAATTTTTTTGTATTTATAGTAAAAAGTGAATTTGAAGAAAGATTTTGATAAGGATTAAAACATTCACCGTTTGCTGTAACTAAATAAGATAAATAAAGGGAATAGAAATTATTCAAACCAGAAAAACTTGTATGGATAATTTCTTTTTTTATGAAAACATCATAAATATCAATAGTGAAATTATCGCCCTCGTAAAAACCAATATATGCCTTCTGCATTATCCGTGCTAAAACGGAATTCATGTCCTACAGTGGAGTATTTTTGTATTATCGATAGATTCATCTGTAGAAAAAAAAGTTTTTAACAAAGTTATAAAAAAATCACTCATATTATACCTCCGTGCTTTTATATTTTATCCCGAATAGACATTATCCCGAATAGACTTATTTAGCCATATCTAATTGATTGAAATCCTCATTTATTATATAATAAATGATAGATAAAAAAACAAGAAAAAAACTATGCGTATTGCAAAAAGAGTTTGAAAACAAGCCTCTAAAATCAGTCTAAAAAAAGGCTATTTATAGGGTTTGCTAATTTTAAGAAAAAAAGGAGGAGTTGTTCAGTGAAGGATAAGAAGAAATCAATACTGAAAAGACTAATGGCTTACGGTGGTGAAAAAAAGTTTTTTTACTCTATATTGCTATGGTTATGTCTGCTGTATCAGGTGTCATGGTTTTGATGCCTATGGTATATATTCATAGAATTGTAAATAACTTAATTTTAAATGGGATGGTGAATTTTGATTATGTAAAGGAAAATTCAATTTATGCAGCAGTTTTTGCCGGTCTGGGGCTATTCATATACCTAATAGGTTTAATTTTATCCCATATTTTTGCATTTGAAGTGGAAGATAACATTATTAAGACTTCCGTAACAAAAACTAATAAACAAAACCGCTTGGGTATTTCGATGACAAAGAAAGCGGAAGGATAAGAAATGTAATTGTGTCCGGAGCGTCTGAAACCCATTCTTTTTTAGCGCATCAACTTCCTGATATGGCGATGACCATTATATCGCCAATCGTCCTGCTTGTATTTTTCTTCGTGTTTAACTGGAAGTTAGGACTTGCTAGTATGATACCGATGATTATCGGTATGACATTGATGTCATCTATGATGACAGCCGAAACAAAAAAAATGAAAGATGAGTATTATGCAGGACTTTCCAATTTATCTTCTCAGACAGTGGAATATGTTCGAGGAATTCCTGTTGTTAAAACATTTGCACAAAGTGTTGAGAGCTTTGATAAGTTATATTCGTTAATCATAAAAAGCAAAAAGACAATGTACTTAAGCTTACTATGAGTTATATGAATAAAATGTCGTGGTTTGAAACCGTTTCTACATCGACGGCATTTTTTTCTTGGTACCTGTGGCATTACTCTTAATAAAAATTTAATGGAAACTTATCTAATGTAGTTGCAGATTCTGTTATTTACTTCCTAATAGGACCGGCATTTGCTACTTTTTATTATGAGAACTGCGACGATTACACAATCCAGTTATTTTGCGGAACTTGCTTTAGATAAAATTGAGAAATATACTTGAGTTTGATGATTTTGTTTATGGAAATAAAAACAAGTTCTGATGTTGGGATAGAGTTTAAAAATGTAAGCTTTTTCTTATGAAGATGAAAAATGTATTAGACGATATTTCATTTAAGGTGAATAAAGGAGAACGAGTTGCTTTTAGTCGGATCGTCAGGCAGTGGTAAAACTACTATAGCAAGGCTTGCTGCACGATTTTACGATATTAAAAACAGGTGAAATTTATATTGGAGGAATTAATATAAAAGATTTTTGAAAAAGAGGCTTTTAATGAGAAAAAAATTGCTTTTTGTTTTTTTCAAAACTCTAAACTATTTAAAAATGAGTTTAAGAGATAATCTTTTAATCGGAAAGCCTGATGCAACTAATGAAGAAATTGACAATGCCTTAATCAATTCAGGGTCTAAAGATATTATTGAAAATTTAGATAAAGGACTTGATACTGTTTACGGAACTAAAGGCACATATTTTTCAGGAGGAGAAGCTCAAAGGATTTCTATAGCGAGAGCTTTTTTGAAAGATGCAGATATTATCATTTTAGATGAAGCTACAGCCTTTGCAGATCCTGAAAATGAACATTTGATTCAAGAGTCTTTTAAGAAGCTATCAAAAAACAAGACAACATTGATGATTGCTCATAGATTATCTACAGTAGTAGATGCGGATAAAATTCTTGTTATTGATAAGGGGAAAATTGTAGAAGAAGGCAAGCATTCAGATTTAATAGGTATGAGTGGGCATTACAAAAAAACTTTGGGAAGAATATCAAAAAAATCCGTAAATTGGAAGATAGGAGGTTAAACATATGGTTTCTTATTTTTATGAAAAAAATATGCGATGTCAGAAAAAAAGGCGCTCTTAACTTAAAAAAAGCCATATTTTTCACACACGCTTGTTAATTTAACTAAATTGTTCGCACCAATGATCGGTTTTTATGTTTCTGTTTCAGTATATAGGCATTTTTAAAAAAAGTATTGAGAGTTACAATTTTACTTCTGTTCATTATATTGTACTAATTGTAGTAATGATGATTGTGATGTTCTTAATAGCGAGGTGGGATTATGTAAGACTTTACACCAATGTGTACAACGAGAGTGCAAATTCAAGAATTGAGTTAGCGGAAAAGTTAAAGAAATTACCTCTTTCTTATTTTTGGTAAAAAGAGATTTGGCAGACCTTGCGGAAACCATGATGAATGACATGAACTTATATGAAAACAATTTTTTTCTCATGCTGTACCTCATATATATTCAACGGCTATATCCACAAGTATTATTGCTTTAATGCTTATCTTCTATAATTGGAAACTTGCACTTGCAGCCCTTTGGGTAATTCCCATTTCTATTTTAATTATATTTTTATCAAAGAAAAGTCAGAAAAAAATAGTACAAGGCTGGATAGATGATAATCGTAAGGTTTTTGATAATCTACAGGAAAATATAGAGCAGATAGAGCAAATAAAATCTTACAACTTAGAAGATAGGATGTTAAATGATTTTTTTGAAAAATTAAATGCATCCACAAAACAGAAGACGAAAGGTGAAGTTGTTGCCGGAACACTTACAGGAATAGCTACCGCAATTTTAAAGCTTGGGAATTATAAGTGTTGCCGTTATCGGCGTCAACATGCTTATGGCAGGGAAGGTAAGTGCGCTGGTTTATATCGCATTTTTAATGCTTACAGCAAGTATTTATCTTCCTATAGAAGGAATAATCACCTTTATGTCAATGATAGTTATTCTTGATGCGGTTGTAGGGAGAATAAAGGAAATAAAGACAACGCCTGTTCAAGAAGGCAAAAAAGATATTGACATTAAAAATTACGATATTGAATTCAAGGATGTTTATTTCGGATATGATGATTATTCTGTAATAAATTGTGTGAGCTTTACTGCAAAGCAGGGTGAAATCACTGCGCTAATCGGTTCAAGCGGAAGCGGAAAAACAACTCTCACCAAGCTTGCTGCAAGATTTTGGGATATAGATAAAGGAAAGATTTTGATAGGGGGAGAGGACATCGGTAAAATTGATCCGGAAACACTCCTTAAAAATTTCTCTATCGTTTTCCAAGATGTTACTCTTTTTAATTCAAGCATAAAAGATAATATAAAAATCGGTAAAAAAGATGCTACAGATGAAGAGATTATAAGAGCGGCTAAAATAGCAAGATGTTATGAATTTATAGACAAAATGCCGGATGGAATAGATACAGTAATAGGTGAAAACGGACAAAGACTTTCAGGCGGAGAAAGACAAAGAATCTCAATAGCAAGGGCAATACTAAAAGACGCACCAATCATATTGCTTGACGAGGCTACAGCATCTCTGGATGTTGAAAATGAAAGTCTAATTCAAGAGGCTTTATCCGAACTTATAAAAGAAAAAACGGCAATTGTTATTGCTCATAGATTAAGAACAATAAGAAATGCAAACAAAATCGTTTTATTAAATGCCGGAAAAATTGAAGCCGATAGGGACAGATGAAGAACTTTGTAAAAGCTCGGAATTTTATAAAGCAATGCTTAGAAAATCAAATATTCAGTGAAAACTTATTTAGAAGGAAAATATAAAAATGGAAAAATTAAGAATTAAAGATTTAGTTACGATAGGTGTATTTACAGTAATATATTTTTGTACTTATGTTTGCTTCGGGAATGATTGGTATTGTACCGATTTTTATACTTGGCATACCCTTACACTGGCAGGCATTATAACAGGAATAGTTATAATGCTCTTTATGGCAAAAGTTCAAAAATCATGGGGATTATTTATACTTGGGTTGATTTGTAGTCTTTTAGCAATTGCAATGGGAAATACATATGTAATATTGATACATGCTGTAATCAGTATGGCAATTGCGGAACTTTTAAGAAAAAAAGGAGAATATAAATCATTTAAATTTAATATGCTCTCATTTGCCGTATTCAACACTTGGATTTGTGGTTTCCTTATGCAAGTGTTGTTGGCTAAAGACAAGGTTATTAAACTGGCGGAAACAGGCGGTATGGGTCACGATTATATAATGAAGCTCATAGCACTTTTTGAATTATCGAAGTATGGTATTAGTATATATCGGTGCTGTTGTCGGCGGGATACTCGGCGCATATATCGGTAAAGTCTTTTTGAAAAAGCATTTCGAAAAAGCTGGTATTGTATAATGCTCGTTTCTTTAGACAATCCATATAATCCCAATCCAATTAGTAAAATTTTTAGTAAGTTTTTTTCACTTGGATTTGCTGTATTTTTATAAAGTAAATACCTATTTTGAATGGGGAATTGTGCTTCTTATTTCATTTCTTTTTTTAATGAATGGATTTAAGAAAGAAGCCTTGAAAAAAACATATTATTTTTTGGGGTTCTTTCTTTGATACCTAATCTTGATGTAATTAGAAATATGGATGCGATTTTAATGATGTTTTTTATGCTATTTGCTGTATGTAAGATGTTTTATCTTCCATTTAGTGCGGGAAGTTTTTTTTTAAAAACATCGGATGTAGGAAGTGTAATATCCTCAATGGATAAAATGAATTTACCTCGTACTGTTTCTATACCAATTGCTGTAATGTTTAGGTTTTTTCCTTCATTTAGGGAAGAAAGTCACAATATAAAACTTGCTATGAAAATAAGAGGTATTACATTTAAAAATCCAATTTCATACATCGAGTATGTAATTGTGCCTTTACTTGTTGTATCTTCTAATATTTCTGATGATATTGCAAAGGCAGCAGAAACAAAATGTATTGAAAATCCTGTTAAAAAAACAAGGTACATATCCGTCAAAACGAAAACAGTTGATTTTGTTTATGTGCTTTCAATACTGATTATGGTTATAGGAGGAGCTTTATGGTAGAAATTGAAAATTTATCTCTATCTTATGGAAATTCTCCTAAAGTGTTAAAAAACATTTCTTTAGATGTAAAAAAAGGAGAATGTGTATTATTTACTGGGAAAAGTGGTAGCGGAAAATCTTCAATTATAAATTCTATCAATGGGTTAGCTGTACGATATGATGGAGCTTCTATGGGTGGAACCATCAGGATTGATAATAAAGATATTAAAAAAACCCTCGAATTATACGAAATATCGCTCTTAGTATCAAAATGTATTTCAAAAATCCAAAGACACACTTTTTTTCAATATAAATACTACTCTTGAATTACTTTCTATTTGGAGAATATAGGACTTTCAAAAAAACAAATGGATGAAAGACTAAATGATATGTTGGATTTGTTTCGATAGAACATCTTTTAAATAGAGATATTTTTTTAAGCTTTCGGGTGGAGAAAAGCAGATTTTATGTATTGCTGCAAGTTATATATCTGGAACGGAAATCATTGTTTTAGATGAGCCTTCATCAAATCTTGATGAAGATAAACATTTTAATCATAAAAAGAAATGCTTATAAAACTTAAAGATAAGGGGAAAAACTCTTATAATCTCAGAACATAGAATATTTTTATCTAATGGATATTGTAGATAGAGTTTTTTTGATTAAAGATGGGGAAATACAAAAGGAATATACTCAAATAGATTTTTATGAAAATACCGTCTGAAAAGCTAAAGAAGTTAGGGTTTAAGAAATAAGAATAGAGTAAAACTTACAGTACCCGAAAAATCAAAAATAAGGGAAATTTAGAAGTAAAAAAACATTGAATTTAAGTTTAATGGCATAGATAAAAAAAATTGCATTTAAAAAAACCCTCTTTGAAATGGGGAAAAAAATTTACGGCATAGTAGGAACAAACGGACTTGGTAAATCCACTTTGCTCAGATGCCTTATAGGCTTAGAAAGAAAAATCGAATGATGAAATCTATTTGGCCGGCAAAAAGACTTTCAAAAATCAGATAGGCTAAAAATATCATCCCTTGTAATGCAGGATGTTAATCATCAGCTTTTTTTACCGATTCTATTGCAAGTGAAGTAAGTCTTGGAATAAAAAAATATTGAAAGTAGTTATGTTGAAAAATATTCTGAAAAAAACTTGATTTATATGAATCAAAAAGATCGTCATCCAATGAGCTTGTCAGGTGGACAAAAAGCAAAGGGTAGCAATTGCATCTGTACTATGTAAAAAAATCTAAACTTATGTTTTTTTGATGAGCCTACTAGTGGAATGGATTATTGCAATATGATGAACATATCCCATCTGATCAACGAATGTAAAAAGCGATAAGAAAAATAATATTCATTGTTTCACATGACCAAGAATTTTTTTAAATTCGATAGCTGACAATGTTATATATTTGTAAATATCCATAGAGATACTCATATTTGAAAAAAATCAAAATAAAGGAGATTTAAAGATGTAAGGAGATAAAAAAATATGAAATATCATGACATGATAATAGAAAATATAAGTGTATGTGAATTTCTTTTATCGTGTGAAAGTAAGATATTTTGTTTAGGAAAATTTTTATGCGTTATTAAATAATATAATAGAAAAAGAATACATTTCTTAAAGAGGACTTTTTACGCCAAAGTGTAGAAGTCCTCCTTTTTTATTCTCACTAACGGAAAAAGGAGAGAATGAGAGTCGCTTAACCTTATCTTCCATTCATAATGGCCGTGCGATTGAGGGGACAAGAGTTCTAACGGGTGATGTTATAGGTGAAACACCAGATGATACAGGTTTGAAAGTCTCCTATCAAAAGTATAAGAACAAGTAAGAAAAATTGGTGTATGTCAATCCGCAATTTTATTTCCCAAAAGTCATTCAACTTCAGACTACTATTTTACCAGCAATTGGTCAGTTTGGTGGGGATGAGTTTGAACGAGCAAAACATATGTATGAGTTTTTGAAATCTCAAGGGGCAAGCGGTGGCAGACACCAGAATAAACCGACTGACTAGGTGGCTTACAGGTTCTGTAAGTCGTCTTTTTTACTTTAATAGTAATGTTTTACATTTTAAGGAGAACGCAGTTTTGGCTCGTTCTCTTTTTTTTGTTGTGATACTTCTTTCAAGGAATATTTGGTAGGATTGGAGTGAAAAAAGATTAACTAGGAAAGAAGGAAGTATATGGAAGCCATTTATCAACGTGATTCGGATCAAGATGGACTAACTGATGCTCAAGAATTGGCGCTAGGAACCAATCCTCTTAGCGCAGATTCTGATGGTGATGGACGTTCAGATTTAGTGGAAGTAGAAGAAGGAACCAATCCCTTTAGAAAAAGGATTTACAAGACATAGACCAAACAAGTATAACTGAACCGTCTTCAGTATTTATGGAAATGAAACAAAAGATTTCAGATATGATGGAGAGTCACTACAAGGAATTTATACAGGCTCTGATTAGTATTGAAACAGGGATTGAGAACCAACAAGACCTAGAAGACTTATATACTTACTACATGAGAACAGATGCCGTTTCTCTTTTGTCTAGTGATTTAGAAACCAGTCCTCAAGAGGTTGAAATGGAGATAGAGTTGTAGGGGAATCATGTGATTCTCCTATTTTAGTATAGATGAAAGGAGCGAGTATGGAAGTAATGCAATTATTGGCTATGTTTCGTGGAACAATTCCAAAAGATAGGGAGAAAATGGACCTATTTCTTCGCTATCAAGCGCAACATTTTGATGAGAAATGGCAGAACTTGGTAGAGAATTTTTTGACTGAAGAGGGCAAGATAGAAGAGATTCCTCACGTCTATTCTTTTGATCAAGATATTGTTTCTTTCCTAGAGGCTAGTTCTGAAAATAATGACCAAGATTTAGAAAGTTACACAAGAAATTTTGGCCAAGCAGGTCTAGGTAAATTATCTCAATTAAGTAATTTTGAGAAAAACTTGGTGCTAGAAGTCGCAACCTATAACCTTTCCACTCGATTTTACATCCAATCTGAAAAAGAGAAGTTAGAACCATTAAGTGAGCTTGTATGTCATCAGAATCAGTATGTCAATTTAGTCAATGTCTATCGGGTTGCGAATAATCTATCTGACCGTATTAGTAGAGATATAGAGGAATTTCTTCTAATGATTGATTCCAAAGAGCTTAAAAAAGAAGTTCTTGAGATTCATTTTGAAGAAAAAGAGGGAGATGTTCTAGCCTATTTGGGTTCTGAATTAATGGCTACTTTAGATACCGTTACGGATCTTGTCCATCATGAAGAAAACTACCAACAACTCCCACTGACACAAAAGCTGAAGATTATTACTCATTTTGATGAAGTAAAGGCTATAAGAGAAAAGTCTAAGCAAGTAGAGGAAGCAGTCTTACCTTTAGATAATATTGACCAGGTAAAAGAAAATGTGGAAGTTCATTCCCTATCTAAAGTAGATAAAATTGTAGAAGAAGCTTTGAGGGAATATCCAGTCGGTTCACAAGTAAGTTATAAAGGACAAGTATTTCAGTTGGTTTCGATTGAAAATGCACAGTTAAATGATTTAGTTCGCCTAGAGCTATTCAATGATTCCAACCAGTTATTTGAAGAGAATCCTATCTTATACTTGAACAGTTTGGAAGAGATTGAACAAGTATTGTCTCTTGTAGAACTTGAAAAAGAAGATTCAGATATTGAGATTGAATCACCAAGTGAAGCCAGGAAATAGATTTGTTTTCCTATCTGGAAGAAGATAGTGAAAAGGATAAGGAAACAGAAACGCTTATTTCAGATATAGAAGAGACGGATGTCCCCGTTCAAGATTTTGTTTTTCCAGATGATTTAGAGGACTTTTATCCTAAGACAAATCGAGAAAAAATTGAAACGAATATCGCCGCAATTGAACTTGTTAAAAGATTAGAGAAAGAGGGACGACAAGCGAATCCAGAAGAACAAGAGCTATTAGCCAAGTATGTCGGCTGGGGTGGTCTTGCCAATGAATTTTTTGATGAACTCAATCCAAAGTATGAAGCAGAACGTTTAACTCTTAAGAGCTTAGTAAGTAAATCAGAATACTCGACCATGAAACAAAGTTCTCTCACAGCCTATTATACAGACCCACTGATTATTCGCCAGATTTGGCAAAAGTTACTGGATGATGGTTTTGAGGGAGGAAGGATATTAGATCCTTCTATGGGGACTGGGAACTTCTTTGCGGCGATGCCTAGAAGTATACGAGAGAGATCAGAACTCTATGGAGTTGAATTAGACAGTGTGACAGGCGCAATCGCAAAACAACTACACCCCAATACCCATATTGAAGTGCGAGGATTTGAAGAAGTTCCCTATCGAAATAATAGTTTTGATTTAGTCTTAACGAATGTTCCGTTTGGAAATTTTCGCATTGCCGATAAAAACTATGATAAACCTTATATGATTCATGATTACTTTGTCAAACACTCACTTGATTTAGTAAGAGACGGAGGACAAGTGTCGATTATCTCATCTATTGGGACAATGGATAAACGGACAGATAATGTCTTACAAGAGATTAAATCCAACACTCATTTTTAGGGGGAGTTCGTTTGCCGGATACGGCTTTTAAAAAGATTGCAGGTACTCGAGTGACCACAGACCTCCTCTTCTTTCAAAAGGTTCAAGCAAAGAATCTTCATGAGGAGGAGTTTGTCTTTAGTGGCTCTATTCCCTTTGAGGAGGATAAGCGTGTCTGGATCAATCCTTATTTTGATGGGAAATACAATACACAAGTTTTGGGTGAATATGAGGTACGTAATTTTAATGGAGGAACCCTCAATGTTAAGGGGGTATCAGAAACATTAGCTACTGACATTATGGAAGCGTTAGAAAATGTGGAAGAACCTAAACCAATTGACAATTCTTTGAAAGCACCTGTTTTTATCCAAGAAGAAGTGGATAATTCGATCCCAAGTCGTATACGTGAGGACTTAGCGCTCTATTCTTTTGGATATGAGAGAAATCAAATTTATTACCGAGATACGCATGGCATTCGGAAAAGTTCAAAAGTAGACGAAATTAGTTATTATGTAGATGAAAAGGGAGATTTTAAAGCTTGGGACAGTTCTTTGTCTGAACATAAAATAGACCGATTCGTGCAACTTCATTTGACAGATGAGGAAGCACTAGATGTTTACAAGTCAGAAGAAGCGAGTAAAAGAGGGAAATATAAGGGACTGTTCAAAAAAACTGTCTTTTATGAAAGTCCCTTATCGGATAAGGACATTAGTCGTATTAAGAGCATGGTTGATTTGAGAGAGACCTATCAATCCTTAATTGAAATTCAACGTCATTCAGATTATAGTCGAACAGATTTTCAGGAATTGCTTGGCAAATTGAATCGTGACTATGACCGCTTTGTAAGTCAATTTGGATACTTGAATGCCTCAGTCAATCGGAACTTATTTGATAGTGACGATAAGTATTCCTTACTAGCAAGTTTAGAAGATGAATACATTGATTCTAAAGATCAGAAAGTAAAATATAAAAAATCTTTAGCCTTTGAGAAAGCATTGGTTAGACCAGAGAGAGTGATTGCAAGAGTTTCAACGGCTTTAGATGCCTTAAACTCCAGTTTATCGGATGGTAGAGGGGTTGATTTAGACTATATGGTATCAATTTATCCCGAACATAGCCAAGCTGCTATTTTAGATGAGTTAGGTGACCAGATTTTAATAGATCCAGAAAGCTATTTAAGAGGGGAAAGAAAATATCTTTCTAAGAACCAGTTTTTGTCAGGAGATATTCTCAACAAGATAGAAGTAGTTCAACTATTAGTGGAGGAAAACAATCAAGAATGTGACTGGTCTCATGCTTTAGATTTGTTAGAATCTGTTCGTCCTCCACGGATTCATCTGGCAGATATTGAGTTTAAAATAGGGTCACGTTGGATTCCTCAATCCGTTTATGGTAAATTTGCCTTTGAATGTTTTACCAATCGTGAATTTGAATTGTCTTCGCCTGATGTTGAACAAGTCATTGAAGTGAATCCTGTCGATGGCCAGGTTCATTTAAGGACATCATTTGCTTATCGCTATCCAAGTGCCAAAGATAGTAGTCTTGGAGTCAGTGGGTCACGTTATGATACAGGAAGAAAGATTTTTGAGAATTTACTAAATTCAAACCAACCGACGATTACTATGACTGTTACGGAAGGAGAAAAGAAAAAGACTATCACAGATTTGGAAAAAACCTCTGTTCTAAGAGCAAAAGAGCAGCATTTACAAGAGCTCTTTCAAGACTTTGTCTCACGGTATCCAGAAGTCCAACAAGTCATTGAGGAAAGCTACAATCGTCTTTATAATCGAACAGTTAGTCGAGAGTATGACGGTAGCCATCTAGTCATTGATGGCTTGGCACAAAACATCAGTCTTCGTCCTCATCAAGAGAATGCCATTCAAAGAATCGTAGAAGAAAAAAGAGCATTGTTAGCTCATGAGGTAGGTTCAGGAAAGACCTTGACTATGCTTGGTGCTGGGTTTAAATTAAAGGAGTTGGGGATGGTTCATAAGCCATTGTATGTGGTGCCCTCTAGTTTGTCTGCTCAATTTGGCCAAGAAATCATGAAATTTTTCCCTACTAAAAAAGTCTTTGTGACCACTAAGAAAGATTTTGTGAAGGCGAGAAGAAAAACAATTTGTATCACGTATTATTACAGGAGATTACGATGCTATTGTCATTGGGGATTCTCAATTTGAAAAAATCCCTGTCAGTAAGGAAAGACAGATGAACTATATAGAGGATAAACTCAATGAACTACGAGAGATTAAAACACATTCTGAAAATAAGTATACCGTTAAAGAAGCAGAACAATCAATAAGTGGTCTAGAGAAACAATTGGAAGAACTCCAACGTTTCAATCGTGATAGTTTTATTGATTTTGAGAACTTAGGAATTGATTTTCTCTTTGTGGATGAAGCACATCACTTTAAAAATATTCGTCCAATTACTGGACTTGGGAATGTAGCAGGTATTACCAATACAACCTCTAAGAAGAACGTGGATATGGAGATGAAGGTTCGACAGATTCAGGAAGAACATGATTTTAAAAATATTGTCTTTGCGACAGGGACACCTGTTTCCAATTCTATTAGTGAGTTGTATACTATGATGAACTATATTCAACCAGATATCTTAAAACGCTATCAAGTTGATTATTTTGACTCTTGGGTAGGTGCTTTTGGAGAAATTCAAAACTCTATGGAATTAGCTCCTACAGGGGATAAGTACCAACCTAAGAAACGATTTAAAAAGTTTGTCAATCTACCTGAGTTGATGAAAATCTATAAAGAAACAGCCGACATTCAAACACAAGATATGTTGGATTTACCTGTTCCAGAAGCTCATATTATCCCTATTGAGAGTGAGTTAACTGAAAACCAGAAACTCTATTTAGAAGAATTAGTTATGAGGTCAGATATGGTCAAATGTGGAACAGTTGATCCGAGCCAGGATAACATGTTAAAAATTACGGGTGAGGCACGAAAACTAGCTATTGATATGCGTTTATTGGACTCTAGTTATAGTCTAGCAGACAATCATAAACTGCTTCAGGTAGTGGATAATGTTGAGAGAATTTATCGTGAGGGAATGGAAAATAAGGCTACTCAGATGATTTTTTCAGATATTGGCACCCCTAAGAAAAAGGATAATGGCTTTGATGTCTATTCTGAAATAAAGGCTTTATTAGTGGATAGAGGAATCCCCAGTAAGGAAATTGCCTTTGTACATGATGCCAATAGTGATGAAAAGAAGAATAGTTTGTCTCGAAAGGTCAATGCAGGAGAGGTGCGGATTCTCCTTGCCTCAACTGAAAAAGGAGGAACAGGTTTAAATGTTCAGAGCAAGATGAAAGCAGTTCACCACCTGGATGTCCCCTGGAGACCAAGTGACATTCAGCAACGCAATGGACGTATTATCCGACAGGGAAATGAAAACAAGGAAGTGGATATTTACCATTACATTACCAAAGGTTCATTTGATAATTATCTATGGGCAACTCAGGAGAACAAACTCCGTTATATTAAGCAGATTATGACTTCTAAGGAGCCGATTCGTGCTGCAGAAGACATTGATGAACAGACTATGACAGCTTCTGATTTTAAGGCATTAGCAACAGGTAATCCTTATCTCAAATATAAGATGGAACTAGAGAATGATCTAACTCTATTAGAAAATCAAAGACGCGCCTTTCAACGCAGCAAGGATCACTATCGTCATACAATCTCCTACTGTGAAGAAAATATGCCCATTCTTGAGAAACGATTAAGCAAGTATGAAAGCGACATTCAACAGTCTGAAATGTCGAAAGACCAGGCATTTTCTATGACAGTAGGCAAGCAAGTTTTTGAGCAACGAGCTGAAGCAGGGGAATCCCTACACCGTCTTATCCGTCATAATCAAGCTGATATTAAAGAATTTCGCACCCTAGCCAGTTATCGAGGGTTTGACATTAAAATGCTTAGTCTTGCAACAAATCAACCTCTTCCTGAAACCTTCTCTGTTAAGATTGTAGGAGAAAATCAATATTCTGTCAGTTTAGATTTGTATTCTCCTTTGGGGACGATTCAAAGGCTTCAGCATACGATTGATCACATTAAAGAGGACCAAGTGAAAACTCAGAACTTATTGGATGAATTAAAGGATAAATTGACTACTGCTAAGGTAGAAATTGAGAAAAATTTTCCAAAGGAAGAGGACTATCAAACAAAAAAGGCCGAATACGATGTACTCGCGCCATTGATTGAAACAGAAACGGATTTAGATATTATAGATCAAGCCTTAAGACAATTCCATGAAAAAGGAAACGAAAAGCAGGAACAACTTTCTTTTGAATTGGATTAAAAAATAGATACAAATAGCGGACAAGAAAAGAAAAGCGCGGTAGAATAAAGATAGAAAGAAACGAGGTAACGATTATGATGGAAGATACCTATTATCAATTAGAAGAGGCCTTGGTACAGGGATTTCAAACGCCTGAAGAATACCAAGCCTACAAGGAACTAAAGGAACATTATGAGGAAGTGACGGGGGACTACAGTTTTTCTAAACGAGAACTCACTAGTCAATTGGAAATCGCTCTTCAAAATCATCGAGGTTTGGACTTTGAAGAACATGAAAAAGAGGAGTATTTGGACTTAGTTCAAAAAGTTAGAGGAATTTGATTCTCTCTTGCCACCCATTATCGTCAATTGATTGACTAGAAAGGAGAAAGTCATGAATGATTTACTCCTTATCCCAGTAATTTTTTTTGCAGTAGGAGGAATTCTCATTCTTTTATGGAGACTCTTTCTTATTGCCAGTGGACTTTTCCTTATTGGTTTTATCAGTTTTCTTATTTTCGTGGAGGTCTATGGAATTTATTTGTTCTTTACTGAACCTGACTTTTATACTTTTGATGATATCAGACAACATGGTTTAACTAGTTTTTACGGCTGTGTACCTTTTCATCAATCTGATGTTGGTTCTAGGATTCAGTTGGCGCTTCATTAACTCCATAAATAAGAAAAAAATGTGAACTTTCTAGATAGTCAAAAGACTTTATCTGAATCTAAATTCGGATAAGGGTTTTTTTATTTGCCTTGATTCTTTCATATACATCATAGCTAAATTGGAGTAATAATTTATGAAAAATCATTATCCTCACTATTATTACTTGTATTTATGGCTTTGTTTATGGCGTTCAATATGAGAAAGAGCTCTTCTCAAATTTTCTTCTTTTAATTTGTTCATATTTATATTATAAACTGAAGACAGCTAATTTTGATATTTTTCTCTGAACTGTACGATTTTGCGCCTGAAATGTAGGAATTACCTTTCGTTGTGATGTGATAAAACTTACAAGTTCTTTTTTTGTTATTCTTGACCTAGTTTTTTTATAGAAAGAAGGTCTAAGATGTTAAATAAAGTCAAAACTAAAGCCTTAATTAGTGTTGGAGCAGTGGCTGCAACTAGCTTTATTCTCATGATGGGATATACTGCTGGTCAACATTCTACTGCTAAACAAAGTCGCAAAGAAATCGAATTGGCTGCAGCTAAACTTGTAGAGGACAAACAAGCAGAAGATAAAGCCAGCATTTTGTCATCGGATACTGTAAAAGAATTTTTGACTCAGTACTATACGAAAGAAAAGCTCGGAGAAAATAATACACGTATTCAACCTTATATGACTGAATCGGCTTATTCTCAAGAATTGTCAAGTCAAAATGATGCCATGAACCAAGTGTATAAGGATTATATTTTGGATTATCATTTTGAAAAAGCTGATATCTTTGTCAATCAGACTACGAATCAAGCTATTGCCATGGTCTCTTATAATGTAACCTATGTATCTGATTTAAAGAATGCCAACCAATCAAAGACTAATCAGACAGAAACAAGAACAGTTAAGTTATCCTATTCTAAACTACCTGGTAAGTTATTGGTCAACCAAGTACAGGTTTGGAAATCTGGATTAGATGATTTGGATAAGGCCACTCCCAAAACTTTGGAAGAATCCTCATCTGTTCCATCACTGCCAAATACTACAACAAAATGATGATATTGCATGGAAATAGAAGAATGTAAGCAAATTTCAATTCTTGATGTAGCCAATCGTTTAGGTATCTCCTTTAAACAAGTTTCGAGCAGTGTCTATGAACATCCTGAACACGATTCATTTCGGATTTTTTCAACTACCAATACTTTTAAATGGTTTTCAAGAGATATTCAAGGTGATGTCATTGATTTTGTTCGACTTGTTAAGGGAATTTCTTTTAAAGAAGCTCTAGCTTTTCTTTCTGAAGAACCTTTTCAAAAAGAAGCTGTTCAAGAAAAAAGAGAGAGACCATTTTATTATCCTTTAAAGAGAGTAGAAGATTCTAACTGTAGTCTGGCCAGATATTACTTAACAGAATGTAGAGGAATTTCAGAAGAAATCGTACAAAAGATGATTCAACAAGGTTTGATAGCACAAGCCAGTTGGAAAACAAATGAAACTGTTGAACCTGTTATTGTTTTAAAAAGTTTTGATCATCGTCACAAACTGCAGGCAGCAAGCTTACAAGGGATTTATAAGAATCATTCTCTTCCAAGAGAGAGGTTGAAAACGATTCTAAAAGGAAGCCATGGACATGTTGGAATATCCTTTGATATTGGTCACCCCAATAGACTGGTCTTTTGTGAATCGTTCATCGACTTGATGAGCTATTACGAGCTACATCAACAAAGTCTATCAGATGTTCGTTTGGTATCTATGGAGGGATTAAAAAGGTCTGTTGTCGCTTATCAAACTTTACGACTGATAGCTGAAGAAAATCAGAAATTGGAATTCTTAGATACAGTAATACCTTCAAAGTTATTGCCTTTAATCAATACAATTCGTGATACCACCAGCTATTTTGATAATCATCCTGATTTATTGACACTGGCAGTAGATTGTGATGATGCAGGTAAAGATTTTTCTGATAAGTTATCTCAATCAGGATTTCCTGTTTTACTGGATTTACCTGATAATGAATCTGGGAAAGAAAAACGAGACTGGAACGATATTCTTCGAGAAAAGAAATCAGATTTACAATTTATGCTTGAGACTGTAAAAGAGACATTTGGGAATCCACCAGTAAGACAAACCTCTCAATGTTTAGAATTGTGATAACAAAATCAAGATGTTTTAGCTAATATTAGAATGAAGGAGGATCGTATATGACCATAATCGAACGCTTAGAAGAAAAGGTCACTAGGCAAGAAAGTAAGGTAGCAAGAGAGACAGAAAAACTAGCTGCTTACAAAGAGCAACTGGAGACAGCGATGTTTGCGACGTTCAAAAGGCGTCAAAGCATCAGTCACATGAGTTTTGAAGAAGCTCTTGACCATGCCTTTGGTAAAGAAAGACAATTCGATGATTCTGAATTTAGAAAGGATGAAATGAGTGAATGACAAAAGATTGGAATTTTAATCAACCATTAGAAAGTAAATCAGAAAATCAAGAAGATCCAGATAAAATTGCGGCCTTATTTGGAAATCATCAAGGAGGTAATGATGTAAATTATGAAGCAGCTTTCAAAAGCGCAAACAAGCACCTGTAACGGAATCAAATCCTAGTTCTAAACCCAAAGTTACAGAGGTTAGAACAGGAAAAGAGACAGATATCACTACAAGTTATCAGCAACATCTTAAAAGACTTATTGCGGATAACAATAGCGATATTCAAAGTAGTCAAAAGAAAATTGAAGAGCTACATACGTTGATCGACACAAAGAATAAAGACAATAAGAAATTGCAGTCAATTTATGATGCGATTTCCGAATTACACTAAGCAGTCCTGAGAGGCTGCTTTTTTTGAGAGGTTATAGATGTTTACAACATTTTTTAAGAAAAATCACGACAATAGTGATGTATTTAAAAAGCTGATTCATAGACTATCTGATATGTCTGTCCAAGATCTTGAAAAAATAGACCGACTGCTAGATATCATTTTCACTCCAAATCAAGAATCACAACAACTAAAAACAGAAGCAACTTACAGAGAAGAAACTTTGGACGACACATTAAAGGAAGCTAAGAATCAACTTCATAAGGAACAATTGGAGAAGAATTTAGAGAGATTTAGGAAAAACAGCCAATAATGCACCAAAAATGGTGCATTTACTTTTTCTAAATGTTATAATGGTGGTATAAAAATAAAAGGAGTTTGCCATGATTGGAAAGAACATAAAATCCTTACGTAAAACACATGACTTAACACAAGACGACTTTGCCCGAATTGTAGGAATTTCTCGAAATAGCTTGAGCCGGTATGAAAATGGAACGAGTTCAGTCTCTACGGAACTAATAGACATCATTTGTCAGAAGTTTAATGTATCTTATGTCGATATTGTAGGAGAAGATAAAATGCTCAATCCTGTTGAAGATTATGAATTGACTTAAAAATTGAAATTGTGAAAGAAAGAGGAGCTAATCTATTATCACGACTCTATCGTTATCAAGATAGTCAGGGAATTAGCATTGATGATGAATCTAATCCTTGGATTTTAATGAGTGATGATCTATCTGACTTGATTCATACGAATATCTATTTAGTAGATAATTTTGATGAAATAGAGAGGTATAGCGGCTATTTGGATGGAATTGAACGTATGTTAGAGATATCTGAAAAACGGATGGTAGCCTAATGGAAATCCAAGATTATACTGATAGTGAATTCAAACATGCTCTAGCACGGAATCTTCGTTCTCTGACAAGAGGAAAAAAGTCCAGTAAGCAACCTATAGCGATTTTGCTTGGAGGGCAAAGTGGTGCTGGTAAGACTACAATTCATCGTATTAAACAGAAAGAATTTCAAGGAAATATTGTTATCATAGATGGCGATAGTTTTCGTTCTCAGCATCCACACTATTTAGAACTGCAGCAAGAATATGGCAAAGACAGTGTTGAATACACCAAAGATTTTGCAGGAAAAATGGTAGAGTCTTTAGTAAGAGAATTGAGTCATTTGGGATACAATCTTTTGATAGAGGGAACTTTACGAACAGTTGATGTTCCAAAGAAAACAGCACAACTCTTGAAAAATAAGGGATATAAAGTACAATTAGCCTTGATTGCGACAAAGCCTAAGCTGTCCTATCTGAGCACTCTTATCCGATACGAAGAACTGTACGCTATCAATCCAAATCAAGCACGCGCAACTCCAAAAGAACATCATGATTTCATTGTAAATCATTTAGTTGATAATACACGACAATTGGAAGAAGTAGCTATCTTTGAAAGAATTCAAATTTACCAACGAGATAGAAGTTGTGTATATGATTCAGGAGAAGATAAAACTTCAGCAGCAACCGTTCTTCATGACTTACTATTTGGAGAATGGAATCAAGTAGAGAAGGATATGCTTAAATCAGGAGAAGAAAGATTGAAAGATTTAACTAATCGAAATGGTTTGTAGAGTTAGATTTTAAAAATAAAGTCTATTGGATCGTCAATTAAAAAATAACGATCCTTTTTTATATTCTCTATCTTCTTGTTCTTCATATTTTTTCAAAAGTTTTAGCATTCTTCAGTGATGATTTCCTAACAATATAAATACGAATTTAGAGTAGTTTATGATTATTTTAAATCTTGGGGATTATTAAACTCTTGATTTTTTCCAGAAGCTATGGTATTCTTTTGTTAGTTAATAAACTTACAAAAGGAGGACAAATGTTTTCATCTACTAAATTAAAAGAAAAAAGAGAGAGTCAGGGCTTATCTCAATCTCAACTTGCATCCAGTTTGGGAATCAGTAGAGCTTCATACTTTAATTGGGAATCAGGTAAAACAAAGCCGAATCAAAACAATCTAACCAAATTGAGTCAGATTTTGAATGTTGATCCTCGATATTTTGAATCAGAGTATGAAATAGTTGAAACTTATCTCAAGCTAACTGAAAAGAATCAAAAAGCGACACTTCATTATGCAAAAGACTTATTGAACAATCAAAACTCTAAAGTTGTAGAAGTTTCTGAACGATTTGCTTATAAGGTCTATGAAAAATTATCAGCTGGTACAGGAATAGCTTATTTTGATGATGGTAATTACGATACAGTTTACTTCAATCATCAATTTGATTATGACTTTGCATCATGGGTGTTTGGTAATTCAATGGAACCGACATATGAAAATGGTTCTGTAGCCCTTATTAAGCAAACAGGATTTGATTATGATGGAGCTATTTATGCGATAGATTGGGATGGTCAAACCTATATTAAGAAAGTGTATCGTGAAGAAAATGGACTTCGTTTAGTTTCACTAAATCGGAACTATTCAGATAAGTTTGCACCTTATGATGAGAATCCTCGCATTATAGGAAAAATCGTTGGGAACTTTATTCCTTTAGAGGACTAAGTATGAGTTGGTTTGATTATAGTCTCGAACCTAAAAGTGACATTGCCTTTATTGATATGAAATCTTTTTACGCAAGTGTAGAATGTGTAGATAGAGGCCTGCATCCACTTAAGACTTCACTTTGTGTTATGAGTCGTGCAGATAATTCTGCTGGTTTAATCCTTGCTTCCTCTCCTATGTTTAAAAAGGTATTTGGGAAATCAAATGTTGGACGTTCCTATGATTTACCATTTGATGTAAAGACTCGAAAATTTTCTTACTATAATGCTAGAAAACAAGGCTTACCGACAACGATGGACTATGTTCGTTATATAGAAGAATGGGCAAAATCAACAGTGATTGTTCCTCCGAGAATGGATACTTATATTGCAATCAATATGGAGATTCAAAAAATCTTTCAAGATTTTGCGGCACCAGACGATATTTATCCCTACTCAATTGATGAAGGATTTATTGATTTAACCAGTTCATTAAATTATTTTGTGCCAGATAGAAGAATTAGTAGGAAAAGATAAATTAGATATTATTTCGGCTGCTATTCAAAAAAAAGATTTGGAGAAAAAAACAGGAATCTATTCAACTGTAGGCATGTCTAATTCCAATCCCTTTATTAGCTAAGTTAGCACTAGATAATGAAGCTAAAAAAAAACTCCGACAATGAGAGCCAATTGGTCCTATGAGGATGTCGAAAAGAAAGTATGGACTATTTCTAAAATGACAGATTTCTGGGGAATTGGAAACCGGATGGAGAAGAGATTACATGGTTTAGGCATCTTTTCGATTAAAGAATTGGCAAAGGCTAATCCTGACTTGATTAAAAAAGAGCTTGGGATTATGGGACTAGAGTTATGGTTTCATGCTAATGGGATTGATGAAAGCAATGTTCATAAACCTTATAAGCCAAAATCAAAAGGAATAGGGAACTCGCAAGTTTTACCTAGAGATTATATAAAGCAAAGAGATATTGAAATTATACTTCGTGAAATGGCAGAACAAGTTGCGGTTAGATTGAGAAGAGCAGGTAAAAAAGCAACAGTAGTTTCTATACACTTGGGGTATTCTAAAGTGGAACAGAAACGGTCTATTCATACTCAAATGAAGATTGAACCAACCAATCAAACAGCACTACTGACAAACTATGTTTTAAAGTTATTTCACACTAAATATACTTCCGGGGCTATCAGGAATGTGGCAGTGAATTATTCCAGTTTAGTGGATGAATCCTTTGGATTGATTTCATTATTTGATGATATTGAAAAAATAGAAAAAGAAGAAAGGCTCCAGTCCGCAATTGATGCTATTCGAACAGAATTTGGGTTCACTTCGCTATTAAAAGGAAATGCCCTAGATCAGGCTTCTAGAACAATTGCAAGGAGTAAACTCATTGGTGGTCATTCAACTGGAGGATTAGATGGGCTAAAATGATAAATCGTTCTTATTTACCTTTTTTGTCTGCAAGAGAGTATCAAGATCGTGGGATGGCAAAGTGGATGGGATTCTTTTTATCAGAACATTCAAGTTCTCTTTGGGAAGAAAAAAATAAAGAAGATGTCTCCATTTCTCTCTCAATGGAAGAGAAAGTTTTATTTGTTCGTCAACTTTATACGAATGTATTCCCTGCAACTTTTGTTTGTAAGCTCTCCAATAGAAGAAAAGTAGTATCGGGTATTGTTAAAGAGATGGGAAAAGAGTTTATATCTATTAAATCAGACACTGGTTTTCTTCGATTAAGATGGGAAGATATACTCGATATCCAGATAGAAGGGTTGGATTTATATGAATCGTAAAGAATTATATGATGATAAATTACAGCTGGATTATTTTTCTGATTCTTATTTACGGTTTGAGTCAGATTTTTACAAGTATTCCGCTTTAGATATACCATTAACATTTATCACTGATGATATTTTACGCACAATGGCTATGTCTCAAAAACATTATTTTAAATTAAATAAAAGCAAATCTTTAGACGGTCGTGACCATTATTTTGTTTTTTCTATCAAGATGAACAAAGACAGTAGTGGTATTAGGCAGTATGAATATCAGAGACATTGTTTTAGTTTGTAAGAGTCCGATAGGGCTCTTTTTCTGTGATAATTTTATCAAAAAGTATTTGTTATACTTTTTTTAATTTAGATTTATCTTGGGGGTTTGGGGGCGTGCCACCACATTTTCATATCGTTTGTTTTTTGAACCGTGAGGTTTGAAATGGCAGGCGATATGATTTTTGGGATATTGTGGACACAATATCTGAGCTCGCAAAGCCATACAAAAATGTTGAATCTATTTTGTAAAACGTACTGACAGTGTATGTAAGCTTACATTGTCAGTACAAGTATCTATGAGAGAGGATAAATCATATGAAAAGAAATATACGTAGTATTCGGAAACAATTTCGCTTAACAGAAACGGAAGAAAAACAAATACTAGATTTAATGAGAGAGAAAGGAGATGATAATTTTTCTGATTTTCTCCGTAAAAGCTTACTATTATCTGATGGACAAAAACAGATGGAAAAATGGTTCAACCTTTGGAAAAAACAAAAGTTGGAACAAATTAGTCGTGATGTTCATGAAGTATTCATAATTGCTAAAACAAATCATCAGGTTACTCACGAACATGTTTCTATTTTGTTAACTTGTATTCAGGAATTAATTAAAGAGGTAGAAAAAACAGGTCCTCTTAGTGAAGATTTTTGTAATAAATACATGAGGTAGTAGAGTGGAGCACAGATATAGAACAAATTTAAAAAAAGTCTTTCTATCTGATCTAGAATTAGTCAAATTGAATGAAAATATCTCAAAAAGTAACTGCTTATCATTCTCAGAATATGCTAGACGAACTCTACTAGATCCTGGTATGAATTTTATCACCATTGATACAAATAGTTATCAAGATTTGATTTTTTTGAATTAAAACGAATCGGAAATAATATTAATCAAATAGCCAGAAGCATAAATTATTCGAATTTAATAACGGAAGTTGAATTAAATGAGTTGAGAAAAAGGTATAGAAGAGTTAATAGTAGAAGTGGAGAAAGATTTTCTTATTCGATCTGAAAAAAATTGAGGAAATTTTATGGTCATCACTAAACACTTTGCGATTCATGGAAAAAATTATCGTAGTAAACTAATCAAATATATTTTGAATCCAAGTAAAACAAAAAATCTAACACTAGTTTCAGATTTTGGTATGAGAAATTATTTAGATTTTCCTAGTTATAAAGAACTAGTGAAGATGTACAATGATAATTTTTTTAAGTAATGATACTCTTTTATGAATTTCGTCATGATAGGCAAGAAGTAAATCAACGAAAAATTCATTCTCATCACATCATTCAGTCCTTTTCTCCAGATGACCATCTCACTCCTGAACAAATCAATCGAATTGGTTATGAGGCAGCTAAAGAGTTGACAGGAGGTAGATTTCGTTTTATTGTAGCAACTCATGTCGATAAAGGTCATATCCACAATCACATCATCCTAAATTCAATTGATCAGAATTCTGATAAAAAGTTTCTATGGGATTATAAGGCAGAACATAATCTACGAATGGTTTCTGATCGTCTTTCAAAAATTGCAGGGGCAAAAATTATAGAAAATCGTTATTCGCATCGTCAGTATGAAGTTTATCGCAAAACAAATTACAAATATGAAATAAAACAACGGGTATATTTTCTAATCGAGAACTCGAAAAATTTTGAAGATCTTAAGAAAAAAGCTAAAGCTTTTACATTTAAAAAAATTGATTTTAGACACAAGCATGTTACTTTATTTTTATGACTGATTCAAATATGAAACAAGTCGTACGTGATAGTAAATTGAGTAGAAAAACAACCTTTATAATGAAACTTATTTTTGAGAAAAAGTTTGTTCAAAGGGAAATCATAAACATATTAGAATTTTTTTACTCCGAAAAATGAAGAATATGAATGAATTGATTCAACGAGCAGAAGTTTTTTTGGCTTAAAAAAATAATTCCGAAAGAAAAACATGTTCTATTTGAATTTGATGGGATTAAGCTTGCAGAGCAGGAATTGGTAAAAAAACGAATCTGTATAGTGTTAGTTATTTTTCAAGACTATTTTTAATAACAAAAAAATGAAACTTTTGTCTTAGATAATAAAAAAATTTAGTTGAACTTTACAATGAAGAAAAAGATAATTAAAGAAAAAAAGAGTTGCCGTCAGAAGAGATGGTATGGAAATCCTATCAAGATTTCAAGAGAAATAGAGATGCTGTTCATGAGTTTGAAGTAGAGTTGAATCTTAATCAAATAGAAGAAGTAGTAGACGATGGAATTTACATTAAGGTACAGTTTGGTATCCGACAAGAAGGACTTATTTTTGTACCAAATATTCAGATCAATATGGAAGAAGAAAAAGTTAAAGTATTTCTCAGAGAAACTAGTTCTTACTATGTATATCATAAAGATTCAGCAGAAAAAAATCGATTTATGAAAGGTAAAACTTTGATTAGACAATTTAATCTTCAGTATGAACCACAGTATATGTATAGAAGAATACCTTTTAGCAAAAATTAAAGAAAAAAATAGAACAATTAGATTTTTCTTATATCTGCGGAAAATAGTCCGAATGATTTTGAAGATATAACAAATGATTTCATTTCCCAAATATCATATCTAGAGAATATGATTGAACAAGTCCAAAAATAAAATTGATGATTTAACTAATTTAGAGGAAGTATTGTTGAATAATATGGCAAATAGTTCTAGCAATTTAGAAAATAGTATTCAAGGTAAAAGTTCAGTAGATACAATAGAGAAGGATTTATACATATATAAAGGAAAGATTGAAACACTGAAGGAACAACATAGAGAAACAATAAATTTATTTGAAATGTTTAATAAAACAATAAAGAAATATAAGGAAAAACAAAATATGAAATCTATTAAGGAAAATGAGATACATTTAGAGTAAACAGTTTCCTAAAAAGTATATATAGAATAGTTTCATGTGCCAATTTGTCACATATTTAAAAATAAGAAAATAACTATATTATACTTGTTTTAGGAGACATTGGATGTTGAAAAGGATTAGAGATTTACGCGAGGATGATGATTTGACACAAGAATATGTTGCAAAAACAATCTTAAATTGTACAAGATCAGCGTATTCTAAAATGGAATCAGGTACCAGGTTAATCTCTATAGATGACCTTATCAAACTTGCAGATTTTTATAATGTAAGTTTAGATTACCTTGTAGGTCGAGTGGATAATAAAGAAGACCATTACTCCAAAAAGTATTAGGTTAAGAAAGCACATTGACAATTGAATAGTCCAAAATGGTACTTTCCTCATTTGTGGAGCAGTTTTGAATGGCTCGCCATGATAAGAGCGACATTAAAACCATCAATAAAATAGAGCGATACTTTATATGCCATGATACAAATGATATACAATGATACTTCTGACCGTTCAGGCTGCCAACGTAAAAGAGCAGCAAGTGAAATTCTTATGATGACTTCATCAGTCATGCCATGGAGGAGATTGATAAAAGATAAAAGGGAAGTGATTTTTTGAAATCAAATTTAGAAAATTATATAGTCGAGCTAGAGATGCTAAATCTATTATTCTTAAAAAAACTTATTAGCGAAAAAAAGAATATGAAAAAAATAAAAGCTGAAACTGCGTAAAAATATACACAAATTAGCTGACCTTTTTTATTGGTTGCGGTAAAATAAATGCAGAGAAATAGGAGGTTAAGCCATGTCAAATAACGTTGAAATTATAAAAGCAAATCCTTTAGTAACTAGAAGAAATGATAATAGTGGTTCTTTATCGAGGAGAGTAGCAGCATATTGTCGTGTTAGTTCCGATAGTGATGATCAAAAAAAATAGCTATGATTCTCAAGTTCGTCATTATAGAGAGTATATATCACAGCACCAAGATTGGATTTTGGTTGACATTTATGCTGATGAAGGGATTTCAGGAACTCAAGTTGGAAAAAGACAAGATTTTCAAAGATTGATTTCAGATTGCCTTGATGGAAAAATAGACTATATCATTACCAAAGCCATTGCTCGCTTTGCTAGAAATACATTAGATACTCTCAAATATGTTCGTTTGCTCAAAGATAAACAAATTGGTGTATTTTTCGAAGAAGAAAATATTGATACTTTAACTATGGATGGTGAGTTACTATTGACGATATTAAGTTCAGTGGCTCAACAGGAAGTTGAAAATACATCTGCCCATGTTAAAAAGGGGTTAAAAATGAAGATGCAACGTGGAGAACTTATTGGTTTTCAAGGTTGTCTTGGTTATGACTATAATCAAGATACAAAGTCGATATCAATAAATGAAAAAGAAGCCAAGATAGTACGTTATATTTTTGAACGATACATTGATGGTATTGGGGGTAGGGCAATAGCTAGAGAACTTGATGAACTAGGTTATAAAACTCCGAGAGGTCTTGATCACTGGCAAGATACAACAGTTTTAGGAATTATTAAAAACGAGAAGTATAAAGGTGATATTCTAATGGGAAAAACTTTCACTGTTGACCCCATTAGTAAGAGACGTTTAATAAATTTCGGTGAAGAAGATAAATACTACATTAAAAATAATCATGATGCGATAATTAGTCCAGAAATTTTTACACAGGCGCAAGAAATTCGATTACGGAGATCAGGAAACAAAAAAACCATAGCAAATACAAAAGGTAAACGAGAAAGATATTCAAGAATGTACCCTTTTAGCAGTAGATTAGAATGTGGTTTTTGTGGTACTGTTCTGTCTAGAAGAAGTTGGCACTCTAGTTCAGAGTACAAAAAGATTATTTGGCACTGTACAACATCTATAAAGAGAGGTAAAAAGTATTGCACTCATAGTAAAGGAATAGAGGAAAAAGCAATAGAAAATGCTTTTTTACAGAGCTACCAACAGTTGTTTTATGAAAATAATAACCTAACTGAAGACTTTCTTGAAATTATAAAAGAAGAGCTTACTGATGATACCTTAAAAGTGGAGTTGACTAAGATAGTTAGTAAATTAAATTCGTTGTACAAAAAAAGAAGAAAAAAATTAGTTTCAATGAATCTAGATGGAAAAAAATAAGTGATTCTGTATATGAAGATAAATTCAATCAAATACAAATTGAGAAAAGAAAAACTTTTAGAAGAAAAAGTAAATTTAGAAGTAACTTTAAAATCAGAAGTTGATATAAAAAGTAGATTAGAGAATTTTTAAAGAAATTTTTAACTTCACAAAAAACTTTGACGGAGTTTGACAAGGACATTTTTGAAAGTATCGTTGAAAAAATAATAGTAGGCGGAATAAATTCTGATGGAGAAATTGATCCAGCAATGTTGACTATAATTTTTAAAACGGGAGATTCTTCGACTAAAGATGCAAAATCTTACAAATCTAAAAGAAAGAATGCTAAAATAGATAATGATAAATTGTGTTTTAATGCCGTAACCGATGACGAAAAAAAGTGTACAAATAAAGAAAACAACGCATGTGGAGGTGGTATCATTGCTTATACGAGCTGAGGCATCAGTGAAGTAGAAGTAGATTCTCCGCCCATGGGATAGTACTCGTAGAATGAGGAGGGAAACCGACGAAATGATACGGTAAGTCCAAACCGCTGAGGATGTAGCTTTGCTCGTAAAAGCTTAGAAACCTTTGAACGAAATATATAATGAAAAGCCTTGATTGTAGGGCTTTTTTGTGTTTTTGTGATAAAATAGAGTTAGTTATAAATCGATAGCAATTAAGAAGCAGTAAAAAAATATTATATATAAAAATAATCAAGATAAGGAAGATAAAATGACAGAAATTGACAAAAAGAATTTAAAAATTATCTTTATTTTTACATTTGGAATTACTTATATAGCTTGGGGGCTTCTTGCCATATTTACACAATCTTATATCTTAGGATTAGAAACTTTTTGGGGAGAATATTACATATAGTAGGTGCACTTGGACCAGCTATTGCAAGTGGGTTTTATTTGAAAAAGTAAAAAAATATAAAATTTAAACATTTTTGTATTAAATAAGAAAGAAAAATAGTAGTATGTATTTCATTATTCATATGTTAGCAATTTTTGATACTATTTTCTGTATCTTCCTTAGAATTAAACGGAGTATCAACTTATCTGATTCCACTAATCTTTATTCAATTAATGGTGGTGGACATGAAGAATTAGGATGGAGAGGTATATTACAACCGTTACTTGATAAAAATATACATATTGGCAATCTAATTTGATTGTAGGATCAATTTGGGGATTTGGCATCTGCCTTTATGGTTTATAGTTGGTGAAAGTCATCAAAAATTTCCTTTTTTATTTTATTTTTTTATATATACGTTATTTTTTTAAGTTTTTGTTTTAGGGCTTCTTTACCGTCAAACGAAATCAGTGGGGTACTGTATATTCTTTCATGCGTTCGCAAATTTGTTAAATCTCTATTTTTGTGTTAAAAAAATTAATGTTATTTTTTTATTATCACTTTTTATTGTTTATTTAATGTATACTATATTGGCAAGTAACAGAATTAGTAAGGAAAAAATATTTTAAATTTTAGAACAGAATATCCATTATTGAAAGTAACGATCGGTCTATTTAGATGATCAATGTTAGAGAATTTTCTGCTGTAATTTCAAGTGGAATGATAGACGTCGTTTCTTTTGAAAGAGGTGATAATCTTTTGGTTCCACAGTATCATTCCAAAATCATTTTCACTGCCTTTGTCTATTAGTATAGAAGAAAGTTATCACCACATGTTGAGGGGGTATAACTGCTTATACGAGTTTAGTCGTCAAATAGCTAAACTAAGAAATTTGCAAGTGACTATTCCTTAATGAATACGGATTCTATAAGATTTCATCTTAATATTGGATTTCTGGAAGTAAATAGAATTATTCTTACTTAAGAATATACTAATATTGTAAAGTTTATCAAGGAGTTATTGATGGATTTCATTAGTAAGATAGCCATAAATAAAGGCTGGTCAGATGATAAAAAATATTGTGTTACAGACCAGAACCAGCAAAAATATTTATTGCGTGTTTCTGATAAAGAGAAGTTAGATTCTAAGAAAATTGAATTTGATATGATGGAGAAAGTTGCTTCTCTTGGAGTTCCTATGTGTCAACCGATTAAATTAGAACTCTGCGGTGACGAAGTGCATTCTATACACGAGTGGATAGACGGAAGAGATGCAATAGATAGCATTTTAACTTATTCAGAAAAACAACAATACACATACGGTGTAGAAGCAGGAAAGATACTTAGAAAGATTCATACAATTCCTGCTACAGAAGTATGTGAAGACTGGGAAATCTTTTTTAATCGAAAAATTGACGATAAAATCTCCAAATATAAAGAATGTCCCATCCAATATGAAAGTGGGCAGCTCTTCATTGATTTTTTAAATGAAAACCGTGAACTGCTAAAGAACAGACCCCAAGTTTTGCAACATGGTGATTATCATATTGGGAATTTCATGATTGGAGAGGATCGTGAGATTTATGTGATTGACTTTGATCGTTTTGATGTTGGAGATCCTTGGGAGGAGTTCAATCGTATTGTGTGGTCAGCTCAAGTATCTCCCTTTTTTGCATCAGGTATGATAGATGGATATTTTGACGACAAGGTTCCAGATTTATTTTGGAAACTTCTTGCTGTTTACATTCTAAGTAACTTAATTGGAGCTCTTCCATGGGCTATTCCTTATGGAGAAGAAGAAGTATCAGTAATGCAAAATCAAGCTAAGGAAATTTTAGAATGGTATGATTATATGAATCGATTAATCCCAAGTTGGTATATGAACAAGAATAATGCTGAATAAGCGTTGGAATATCAATTTGGAAAAAGCTATAAAGAATCTTATTTTTCTAAGAGACATACTGAAAAAATAACAGATGTTGTTGGAGCACTATTTGAAGAATCATTTATGTTTTCGGATAGAGACAGGTATAAATAATAAATAGGGAGTAAATAGTATGGATACTGTCGATTTGATTATTAATTCGTCAATAAAATTTTTTAATGATTTAAATGCTGACGAACATGGTCGATATCGTTCGTGGGAGCACTGTTATTCACATTTTATAAATGCTCGAAAGAATAACAATGTAAATGTTGATTATTTAAGTTTACAACTTGCGTTTTATTTAGCAAGTTGGGGGATGTATCGAGGTTCATCGTTTTTACTGCAAAAGGATTATAGAGTTCATATACCAGTAGTGAAAGAGTTGTTAAGAAAAAAATATAATCCTTTAGTTGCGATAGAATGTACAGATTTTTAGAGAGGTATATAATCAAAAAAATTGCTATTGGACATTAATGAATTTTTAAATGAATATTATGATAAAATAAGACGCGAAGTCAAAGGGATTGAACTGAAAAACAAATTATCAGATACGCTCATTACAAAAATTCTCATGGGCACGCTTGGGTGTGTACCTGCATATGATAGATACTTTATTGAGGGTATAAAAAAGCAGAAGATTGCAATTGGAAATTATAACATTAAATCCATTTTGCAGCTTGTAGAATTCTATGAAAAATATAGTGAACCGCTAGAATCAGTCAGAGAAAAAATGAAGGTGGCAGATATGCTCTACCCACAGATGAAAATACTTGATATGGGATTTTGGCAGGTAGGGTTTGACTTTGATAGAAATAAGTAACACTAGAATTGAATTTATTAAACAACAATAACCTTGTGACTCATCCGGTTGTTAGATTCAGTAAAAGTGGGCTAGGTGACTTGATTCAGAAAAGTAAGGAATCTTTCTAAAAACTTGAATAGCTAAAAGGCCTTATCTCCAAGGCTTTTTAACTTGTACTGATAAGTTCAAATTCACAATCTCGCCAACAACTTGCAATCATTTTTTTAAAATAGTATACTAGAGCCACACTATGAAAACGTTTGCTTTTAAATTAAGATAGAAAGTTTAGGAGACCAAATATGGAATTAACAGCCATTTACCACAGACCAGAGTCAGAGTTTGCCTACCTTTATAAAGAAGGTCAAGTGCATATCAGAATTAGGACTAAGAAAGAGGATATAGAGAAAATCGTTTTGCACTATGGCGATCCCTTTATTTTTCTTGAGGATTCTTATGAAGATGTAAAAGAGATGGTCAAGGTGACCTCTGATGCCTTATTTGATTATTGGCAAGTTGCTGTCTCTGTGCGCTTTGCTCGGATTCAGTATCTGTTTGAGCTTGAGGATAAAGAGGGTCAAAGTGTCCTGTATGGAGATAAAGGTTTCGTTGACAATAGTTCAGAGAAACTTGCTTTAGGGGGCAATGGATTTAAACTCCCTTATATTCACGAAATTGATGGTTGCCAGGTTCCTGACTGGGTTTCAAAAACGGTCTGGTATCAGATTTTTCCAGAACGATTTGCCAATGGAAATGCTGAACTTTCACCAGAGGGAGCCCTAGATTGGGATTCGTCTATCAGACCTAAAAGTAGTGATTTCTTTGGTGGGGATTTACAGGGGATTATTGACCATCTGGATTATTTGCAAGACTTAGGGATTACAGGGCTTTATCTTTGCCCTATCTTTGAATCTCCAAGTAATCACAAGTACAATACGACTGATTACTTTGAAATTGATCGACACTTTGGGGACAAAGAGATTTTCCGTCAACTGGTGGAGTAAGCTCATCTGCGTGGCATGAAGGTCATGCTGGACGCGGTTTTCAATCATATGGGCGATCAATCCGCTCAATGACAGGATGTTCTCAAACATGGTGAAAAGTCTGTTTATAAAGACTGGTTCCACATTCAAGAGTTCCCAGTGACGGATGACAAGCTTGTGAATCCAAAAGAACTGCCTTATCATACCTTTGCTTTTGCCAGCTATATGCCTAAGTTAAATACGGCAAATCCCGAGGTGAAAGACTATCTCTTAAGCGTTGCGACCTATTGGATTGAACATTTTGATATTGATGCTTGGAGATTGGACGTGGCCAATGAGGTTGATCACCAATTTTGGCGAGATTTTCGTAAGGCTGTTTTGGCCAAAAAGTCTGACCTTTATATTCTTGGAGAGGTTTGGCATACCTCTCAGCCTTGGCTGAATGGTGATGAATTTCACGCTGTCATGAACTATCCACTATCCGATAGTATTAAGGACTACTTTTTGAGCAGGAGCAAGAAGACCAGTCAATTTATAGCTGAGACTAACTGCCAGTCCATGTACTACAAGCAGCAGATTTCTGAGGTCATGTTTAATCTCTTGGATTCGCATGATACAGAGCGCATTTTGACGACAGCTCAAGGTGATATCCAGCTGGTCAAATCCGCACTCGCCTTTCTCTTTTTACAAAGAGGGACGCCTTGTATCTATTATGGGACCGAGCTAGAATTGGGTGGAGCTATGGACCCGGATTGTAGACGGGTCATGCCTTGGGACCGGGTTTCCAATGACAATGACATGCTCAATTTTATGAAGAAATTGATTCAGCTTCGCAAGGATGTTGCGGAAATTATTCAGCATGCGAAATTTAGCTTAGAAGAAATCACTCCTGATGTGCTGGCTTTAGAGTGAGAACATGATCATCAAGTAATCCAAGCCATTTTTAATCAGTCCAAGGAGAATTATCTCTTAGACCGAGATTCAGCTGATTTGGTGAGTCATTGCCAAACTGATGACCAGCAACTTGTCATCTTACCAAAGGGATTTGTAGTTTATTGTGATGAGTCTAAAAGGTAATGAAGTAGAAACAAAGGAATTCGGACAAACAAGGTCTTAAAAATTCCTTCTTTAAAAGTGTTAGAATTTTTTCATGGAGGTGTAAGATGAAATCAAAAGAGCTTCTGAAGAAAAGGCTGATTAATCTAGCTAGCGGGGAATTGGCAGCTGTTGTAGTATTTTGGATGAATTTTTTCTTGCTTAAAAAGTGGATTCTCACTACTAAAGCCTTCATTTCTATTTCTTTCTCCTTGTTTCTCCTAACTTTTATCTTGATACAAGGTTCCGTTTTTTGGTGGATTTTAATCAAGAGGATTTCCAATCCAGGATTTGCTGAAAAGTATACGGGAAAGATATACAAGATATTGAAGAAATTGGATTTTATTTTACTAGCTGTGGGAATTTTTGTGATATTATTGAGTTACGGAGAGTTTTCTACGTTTATCATTTCTTTTTCAATTTGGATGTTTGCTCTTATAGAGTGGGTAAATTACTATCTATTGCAATTGTCCTACAGCTTAAATCCTGCTGTTTTATGGAGATACTTTCGACATAGGAAATTGAAAAAGAGTAAAATAGCAAAGGAAATTGAGAAAATCCTATAAACGCTGATGATTAGCAAAATGATTTCCAAGAGCCGAAAGATGCAAGGAGTGCAATCTTATGCCTAGACCGAAAACTAAAGAAGATTTGCTGTTAGCTGCTAAGGAAAACTATGAGAAGCTACAAACTCTCATTTCCAAATTGTCTGATCAAGAGTTAAATACGCCTTTTGATTTTTCTCGGGATGAAAAGAAGAAAGAGGCCCATTGGAGGCGAGATAAAAATGTAAGAGATGTTTTGATTCACCTCTATGAATGGCATCAGCTCTTGTTGAATTGGGTGCATTCCAATCAAAAGGGTCAAGAGCAGCCCTTTCTTCCTGCTCCCTACAACTGGAGGACTTATGGAGAGTTGAATCTAGAATTTTGGAAGAAGCATCAAAAGACTTCTCTAAAAGAGGCAACTGAGATCTTTCATCAGTCCCATCAAGATGTTTTGCGCTTAGCTAACACATTTACAAATGAAGAATTATTTTCAAAAAATGTCTATAAATGGGTCGGAGGGACTGTACTAGGTTCCTATTTTGTAAGTGCGACTTCCAGCCATTATGATTGGGCCATGAAAAAGTTGAAGGCTCATCAGAAAAATTGTAAAGCAAAATAGTATGTAGAAGACAAGAATTAGAGAGAAATAAAAATGAAGAAATACAGCAAAATAATCATGTCCTGCACCTGCCTAGCTTTAGCTTTTGGGTTGGTGGCCTGTGCTAGTTCGCAGAAAAATAATCAAACAAGTCAAAATACATCGACTTATTCAAATCTAAACAGTAAAAAGAGTGTCGAAGAAGTCAAAAATTTGTTGGCTGCCGACTTGGATAAAGACAGTGTCGAACACTTTGTAAATCTAGTTAATGACTACAATGGACTTGTCGGATCGACTGGATTAAAGGGCGATTTCACTAAATTTACCAAAACTGAATATGATGTAGAAAAAATCAATCCTCTATGGCAGGCAAAGAAAGGCGATTTTATCGGGACAAATTGTCGGATTAATACTTACACTTTGTTGAAAAATAGCATCGAAATCCCTCAAATAGAAAAAGATGACGAACTCTTGTTCGTTGATAATGACTCGATTGACAAGGGCAAGCTCTTTGATGCCAAGGAGAAGGAAGATTTTAATATCCTATTTTCAAGAGTCAAGACTGAAGCGACTCAAGATGTAAAAGTCCATGCTAAGAAGATGGAGGAATACTTCAAACAGTTCAAGTTTAGTGAAAAAGCAAGGATGCTTTCAGTCATTGTCCACGACAATCTTGACGGCGATTCTCTCTTTGTAGGGCATGTCGGCGTCTTGGTTCCAGATAAAGACGGATATTTATTTATCGAAAAGCTGACTTTTGAAGAGCCATACCAGGCAATCAAGTTTGCGACCAAGGAAGATGTCTACAAATACTTGCAGACAAAATATAAGGACTATACAGGAGAAGGACTGGCCAAACCTTTTATCATGGACAATGAGAAAGTTGTGGAAGAAAGTCATTTAAAATAACCAAAAAATCCATTCAGTAGATACTGAATGGATTTATGATTATCATATTTATTCTAGATTTAATTTTGTTTGTGTAATATAGTAAATACCTAGATAGAAGAGAACGATTTTGATAATTTCATAGATATAAGCTGCTAGATAGCTAAAAGCAATAGCAGGAGTTCCGTGATAACTAATTGAGTAGATAGAATTAATGAGATAGCTAAATGGATTAGCATTATATATGGCATTTCCAAGAGTTCCAAAAATAATCCATAGGACAAATACGGAAACAAAAGCCATCAAAACGCGATGGTTTTGGAAAAGCTGACCGATAGAAATAGCAAGATAGAGGAATAGGACTCCTGAAATAGAAGAAAGTATAAAGTAGAAGAGGAACTGTATCCATGTGACAGTTGGGATATATGATAAGAGCATGCCAAATTGTTGGAAGAAGTCCACACCGCTTCCTATTGCTACGATAGCAATCATAATGATGAAGCTAAAGATGATTCCTAGGATACTAGCAATATACCAGGTGGTAGCCATAGTCATCTTAGAAAGAATAATCTGATGAGCATTAGCAGGCAAGGTCCAAGTTAGATAGCCTTCACGTCCATAAATATTTTGATAAAAACGTCTGACAGTAATCACTAAGTTTGAAATAGCTAGAGCTGTACAGGCTGAAAAGAAAATAATAGAGAAGAATCCATAGATAATGCCAAATGCGTCAGAGTTTTGAAGACTAGTGCCACCAGAAGTAATGTTACTTACCATCAATCCAAGTAGGATTGATGCGATTGCTAGAACAGTAAACAGGATGCCATACCATTTACCAGTTGCTTTGAATTCGTATTTCAATAATTTCCCAAACATAAATTTCTCCTTTAAATTCTAAACTGATCACGGAAGATATGGTCGATTGATTCGTTATGTTTTTGTCGAAGTTCTTGGGCATCTTCTTGGAGAAGAATTTCACCATCTTTGATAAAAATAACATCGTCTAAAATATCTTCAATATCTGAGATAAGGTGAGTTGAAATGAGAACAGAAGAATCAGAAGAACGATTTTGGATAATTGTTTTTAAAATGTAGTCCCGGGCTGCAGGATCAACTCCACCAATCGGTTCGTCTAATACATAGAGATCTGCTTTACGGCTCATAACTAAAATTAACTGAACTTTTTCCTTGTTTCCTTTAGAAAGGTTTTTCAAACGATCTGTTAATTTTAAATTTAAATCATTTAAAAGTTGATTAGCCTTTTCTTCGTCAAAGTCTGAATAAAAATCGCGGAACATGGCAAAGATTTCTTTGATGCGCATATTTTCACCAAGATAAGTCGTATCAGGCAAATAAGAAATAACTTTTTTAGATTCAGGAGAAGGCTTTGCCCCATGTATAAGGACCTGACCAGCTGTAGGCTGAAGCAAACCATTAATCAGTTTGATAATAGTTGTTTTACCACTACCGTTTGGCCCAAGTAAGCCGACAATTCTACCAGATTGGATATCTAGATTGACATTCGAAAGAGCCGGTGTCTTTCCATAATTTTTTTGCACATGCTCCAAACGAAGCAAAGAAGAAGTAGACATAAAAACCTCCTTAAGATATAAAGCCTGTAAAAACAAAATAAAAATAGGAAACATCCGATTCGTTCGATGAACGTAAGGAAGTTTATTATTTTTAGACAGCGTTTAGGGCAGATTTAACTCGTTTCATTGCATAGGCCATGAAATAAAGTTAGAAAATCTTATATTTCTTGTAGAAACAATGTTTCAAAAGCTTATCTAAAAACAAAAAGCTTTTAATTATATTATAAAAGCTTACCTTATAAAAAAATCAAACTTCCTTAGAAAACGTTCGGTTTTTCTCATTTATTTTTGTCCTTATTTTGTTTCTTCTTTTTGAATTCTAGTATAATAGAAAAAAAGATAAGACAAAGAAGGAGAGGCCTATGACTGCACAATTAGATACTAAAACAGTTTATACTTTTATGGATAGCCTCATTTCTATTAAAAAATATGTAGAAAAAGCAAAAGAATATGGCTATAGTCATTTAGGGATTATGGATGTGGATAATCTCTACGCAGGCTATCATTTCTTAGAAGAAACCAAAAACGTTGGAATTCAAGGTATTTTGGGATTGGACCTAGAACTTATAAAGGATAGCAAGCCATTGCCTCTGCGTTTGTTAGCGACCAATAGTCAGGGCTATCGCAACCTTATGAAGATTTCGACTGCCAAAATGCTGGATAAGAATCATTGGGAGGATATCAGAGGTTTACTAGAAGGAATAGCAGTCATTGTGCCTACTTATCCTGGAATAGAAGAACTGGAGTTGGATATTGATTATTATATTGGTGTTTTTCCAACGACTCCACCTCAGGATTTTGCGAAGCCAGTTCTGCCTCTTTATACGGTAAGATATTTTGATAGAGGGGATTTGGAGACTTTACAGATGCTTCAAGCTATCAAAGATAATACTAGTCTTAGAGAAGTCGGTCAGCTGTCTCATTCTGAATATTTTTTACCTTCCGAGCAGCTGAGAGGGATTTTTGAACAGAATTTTCCAGATAGTATATCTAATCTGGAGAACTTAGTTGGCGATATTTTCTATGATATTGATACTGAATTGAAGTTACCCCGTTTTAATCCGGAACGGCCAGCAGACGAGGAGTTACGTGAGAGAGCAGAGAGTGGATTGGCTAAGCGAGGATTATCTGCCCATCGTTATAAAGAGCGTTTGCAGAAAGAATTAGATGTCATCCATCAAATGGGCTTTGATGACTACTTCCTTATTGTCTGGGATTTACTACGCTTTGGTCGAAGCCAAGGTTATTATATGGGAATGGGTCGCGGTTCTGCTGTAGGTAGTTTGGTAGCTTATGCTTTAGAAATTACGGGAATTGATCCTGTAGAAAACAACTTGCTTTTTGAACGATTTCTCAATCTTGAACGCTTTACGATGCCAGATATCGATATTGATATTCCTGATGTGTATCGTCCAGAGTTTATCCGATATGTTCGTGATCGCTACGGCACAATGCATGCTGCCCAGATTGTGACTCACTCGACTTTTGGTGCTAAACAGGCCATTCGAGATGTCTTTAAGCGTTTTGGCCTACCAGAATATGAATTGACCAATATCACGAAAAAAATAAGATATGGGGATAGTTTAAGCACCACTTATGAAAAAAATATAACCTTTCGCCAGATTATTAACAGTAAGTTAGAGTATCAAAAAGCTTTTGAAATCGCTAAAAGCATAGAAGGCAATCCTCGTCAAACCTCTATACATGCTGCTGGAGTGGTTATGAGCGATAACGATTTGACGGATCATATCCCACTCAAATATGGGGAAGATATGTACATTACTCAATATGACGCCCATGCTGTTGAGAGTAACGGACTGTTAAAGATGGACTTCTTAGGTTTGCGCAATTTGACCTTTGTCCAACGCATGAAAGAATCAGTTTTACAAAAATATGAAATAGACATTGATATTGCAACTATTGACTTGGAAGATAAAGATACTTTAGAGCTTTTTTCTGCAGGCGATACTAAGGGGATTTTTCAATTTGAACAGCCAGGCGCCATCAACTTACTTAAACGGATTCAGCCTTCTCGCTTTGAAGAAGTTGTCGCAACAACCTCACTTAATCGTCCTGGAGCAAGTGATTATATAGATAATTTTGTCAAGAGAAAGCATGGCTTAGAAGAGGTGGAGTTAATTGATGAAAGCCTAGCTGATATATTAGCTCCAACTTATGGCATTATGCTTTATCAAGAGCAGGTGATGCAGGTTGCCCAGCGTTTTGGTGGATTTAGTCTTGGGAAAGCTGATATTTTACGCAGAGCAATGGGAAAGAAAAATGCTGCTGAAATGCACCGAATGGAAGAAGACTTTGTCATGGGTGCAATGGAGCTAGGCCACTCTGAAACGAAAGCGAAAGAAGTTTTTGCGATCATGGAAAAGTTTGCTGGCTATGGGTTCAATCGTAGTCATGCTTATGCTTATTCAGCTTTGGCTTTTCAACTTGCTTATTTCAAAGCACATTATCCAGAAATATTTTTTGATGTTCTTTTGAATTATTCTAGCAGTGACTATGTAGTGGATGCCTTAAGTTCAGGTTTTAAAGTCGCACCCTTGACTATTAATACGATTCCTTATCTGGATAAGTTCGAAGAGCGTCAGATTTATCTTGGTTTGAAAAATATCAAGGGATTTCCACGTGATCTGGCATACTGGATAATAGAAAATCGTCCCTTTTCAGGTGTTGAGGATTTTGTTTTGCGCTTACCTGCCCAATACCGCAAGGAACAATTATTGACCCCACTTGTTCAGATTGGCCTTTTTGATTGTTTTGAGCCCAACCGCCGGAAGATCGTATCAAATTTATCAAATCTATTTATTTTTGTAGAAGAATTAGGCAGTCTATTTGCAAATACTAGCTACTCTTGGACAGAAGTAGAAGATTATAATCAGGTTGAGAAGTTTGCGCTAGAGCAAAATATTCTTGGTGTTGGCTTGAGTGAGCACCCGTTGATGGTGGTTGCAAGGACATCAACTCTACCATTTTCGTGGATCTCTGATTTAACTGAAAATAGCAGAGCTACTATTCTGGTTGAAGTGCAAAGCATCAAGGTTATCCGAACAAAAAATGGTGAAAACATGGCCTTTCTACAAGTGAGTGATACCATAAAGAAAATAGATGTGACTCTGTTTCCAGATACTTATAAATCCTTAGCTAATCGTATCAAAGAAAATGGCGTCTATTATTTAAGCGGTAGAATTCAGGAGCGAGATGGTCGTCTTCAGATGATTTTATCTGAAGTAAGAAGTGCTAGTACAGAGCGTTTTTGGATTCAATTGGAAAATCACGACTTTGATAAAGAAGTTGCTGAAATTCTTCAACAATTCCCAGGAGATATTTCGGTGGTGTTACATTATCAATATGACGGACAAACTGTTTCAGCACCGCAATTTTCGGTAGAAAAATCTACCGCTCTGCAGGAAGCCTTACAAAAAATTGTAATGAAAACGATTTATCGATAAAAAAGGAAGAATTTTCCCTAAGTTTGTGATATAATCAGAAAGAATGTTAAAAGAAAAAGGAGCATAAACGAATGAAACGTATTGCTGTTTTGACCAGTGGTGGAGATGCCCCTGGTATGAATGCTGCTATTCGAGCAGTTGTTCGTAAGGCAATTTCTGAAGGAATGGAAGTATACGGTATCTATGATGGTTACGCTGGTATGGTTGCTGGAGAAATCCACCCATTGACTGCCGCATCAGTAGGAGATATCATTTCTCGTGGTGGTACTTTCCTTCACTCTGCTCGCTATCCTGAGTTTGCACAAAAAGAAGGGCAACTTAAAGGTATTGAGCAATTGAAAAAACATGGCATTGAAGGTGTTGTAGTTATCGGTGGTGATGGCTCTTATCACGGAGCGATGCGTCTGACAGAGCATGGTTTCCCAGCAGTAGGAGTACCTGGAACGATTGATAACGATATTGTAGGGACAGACTTTACGATTGGTTTTGACACAGCTGTAACCACAGCGATGGAAGCTATTGATAAAATTCGTGATACGTCATCAAGTCACCGTCGTACATTTGTTGTTGAGGTTATGGGACGTAATGCGGGAGATATCGCTCTTTGGGCAGGTATTGCATCTGGTGCAGATGAAATCATCGTTCCTGAAGAAGGTTTCAAAATTGAAGATATCGTAGCAAGTATTAAGCATGGTTATGAAACTGGTAAAAAACACAATATCATTGTTCTAGCAGAAGGCGTTATGTCAGCGGATGAATTTGGCAAAAAGCTCAAGGAAGCTGGAGATACAAGTGATCTTCGTGTAACAGAGCTTGGTCATATCCAACGTGGTGGTTCACCAACTGCACGTGACCGTGTTCTTGCTTCACGAATGGGAGCACACGCAGTTGAATTATTGAAGAACGGTATTGGTGGAGTTGCTGTTGGTATCCGCAATGAGCAAATGGTTGAAAACCCGATTCTTGGAACTGCAGAAGAAGGCGCACTTTTCAGTCTAAGTGCTGATGGAAAGATTATTGTTAATAATCCACACAAGGCAGACTTAGACTTGTCTCGCTTGAATCGTAGTATTTCTATTTAATTGTTATAAAAGTCAAAAAGGCTAAATATAAAAAAGGAGTTTCATAAGATCATGAAAAAACGCGTAAAAATTGTTGCAACATTAGGTCCAGCGGTTGAAATCCGTGGCGGTAAAAAATTCGGTGAAGATGGATACTGGGGAGAAAAACTTGATGTTGAAGCATCAGCACAAAATATTGCGAAACTGATTCAAGCTGGCGCAAATACTTTCCGCTTCAACTTCTCACATGGTGACCATCAAGAACAAGGTGACCGCATGGCTACTGTAAAACGTGCAGAAGAAATTGCAGGTCAAAAAGTTGGTTTCCTTCTTGATACAAAGGGACCTGAAATTCGTACAGAATTATTTGAAGGCGATGCAAAAGAGTACTCATACAAAACTGGTGAAAAAATCCGTGTTGCTACTAAGCAAGGTATCAAATCTACTCGTGAAGTCATTGCTTTGAACGTTGCCGGTGGCTTGGACATCTATGATGATGTTGAAGTAGGTCGTCAAGTATTGGTTGACGATGGTAAATTGGGTCTTCGTGTTGTCGCTAAAGATGATGCTACTCGTGAATTTGAAGTTGAAGTTGAGAATGACGGTGTTATTGCGAAACAAAAAGGTGTAAATATTCCTAACACTAAAATTCCTTTCCCAGCACTTGCTGAGCGTGATAATGCTGATATTCGCTTTGGTCTTGAGCAAGGAATCAACTTCATCGCTATTTCATTTGTACGCACTGCAAAAGATGTTAATGAAGTTCGTGCAATCTGTGAAGAAACTGGTAATGGTCACGTTCAATTGTTTGCTAAAATCGAAAACCAACAAGGTATCGATAACTTGGATGAAATCATTGAAGCTGCTGACGGTATCATGATTGCTCGTGGTGACATGGGTATCGAAGTACCATTCGAAATGGTTCCAGTTTACCAAAAGATGATCATCACTAAAGTCAATGCAGCTGGTAAAGTTGTTATCACAGCAACAAACATGCTTGAAACAATGACTGAAAAACCACGTGCAACTCGTTCAGAAGTATCAGACGTATTTAACGCTGTTATCGATGGAACTGACGCAACTATGCTTTCAGGTGAGTCTGCAAATGGTAAATACCCACTTGAGTCAGTAACAACAATGGCTACTATCGATAAGAATGCTCAAACCCTTCTTAACGAATATGGCCGTTTGACAACTGATAACTTTGAGCGCAACTCTAAGACTGAAGTTATGGCTTCAGCAGTTAAAGATGCTACAACCTCAATGGATATCAAATTGGTAGTTACCCTTACTAAAACTGGCCACACAGCTCGCCTGATTTCTAAATACCGTCCAAACGCTGATATCTTAGCTATCACTTTTGACGAATTGACGCAACGTGGTCTTATGCTGAACTGGGGTGTTATTCCAGTGACTACTGAAACTCCATCTAACACAGATGATATGTTTGAAATCGCTGAAAAGATTGCGGTTGAGCAAGGATTGGTTGAATCTGGCGATGATATCGTTATCGTTGCAGGTGTGCCACTTGGTGAAGCTGTTCGTACAAACACAATGCGTATCCGTACAGTACGCTAATTTGCAAAAGAAAGCGATGACTTTCCAAAAGTCATTGGCTTTTTTTATTTTGCAAAAAATGATATAATAGGGTGGTGAAGGAGAGAGAATGGTAAAGAGAGATTTAATTCGTAATATACTTATCTTAATGGGGGTTATTTTTATCCTAGTGCTCTTGCGCTTGTTTGTTTTCACTCCTTATACGATTAAAACAGAGGATGCTAATCATTATCTTGCTAAGGGGGATTTGGTCTTAGCGACAAAACAAGATAAAATCCAACGTGAAGACTTTGTGCTCTATGAGGTAAAAGGAAAGGAGTACGTTGGAAGAGTTATCGCAAAAGAAAATGATTCAGTCATTTACATGGACAATGTCCTTTACTTGAATAACAAGATTCAGACAGAAAATTACTTAGCCCCATTGAAGGAGAAGTATCTAGCAACACCAGGAAGTACAGGTTATTTCACTCATGACTTTACCCTATCCATGTTGACCGGGTCAGATACGAAAAAGATTTCTAAAGATTCCTATTTAATTTTGAATGACAATCGTCAAGATACAAAAGATAGTCGTGAATTTGGGCTTATTTCTTCTAACCAGATAAAGGGTGTCATTTCATTTCGTCTAGCGCCACTTAAAAAGTTTGGTTTTATTGAAACAAAATAGTAACTAAAAGAGAGTGGGACAGAAATCGGTAATTCGTTAGAATTCGATTTCATCGTCCCACCTCCGCACAGTTGAGTAGGGCTGTAAAAGCTGATGAAATCAGCGTAGTAGAGCCCACTCAACCACTGCGTCTTGCTCGACAATCCAAAGACAATTGAGAGGCTAGGACTTTTGTCCCAGCCTCTTTTGTTCTATTAAAAATGTATTTGTAAGATAGTTCAAGGAATATGACCTTAAGCTTATGGTAACTATCGACACAGGACTGCTATTTGAAGTTTATTCTTTTTTCTTTGTTTCTTGGTGAAAGATATTTTGCCATGTTTCATGTCTTCGCCAGATACTGGTATGTATTACATTGCCAACTTGGTAGCGGATGAGCTTAGTTTTTTGGCTAATAGAAGTGAGTTCAAAGTGTTTAATGGGAGATTGTTCCCCTTTTTCAAGTTGAAATGCTTCTTTATCTAATTGCCTACCATCCTGGGAAATATAAATAAATTCAGAAGAAAGAAGGCTATCTAACTGGCTGCCTTGATCGACCAATTGCTCACGCATAAGGAGTTTTTTGTAAACATTATCTAAGATTTCGTCTTCAGGAATAGGTGCAGGCTCAATATGAATATCAATATCAAAAATACCAAAGCGTTTCATCAGCATAGCTTCCACCTGATCCGCAATTTCATGACTTTCATAAACAGAAAGATCAGGATTCATTTCTAGGGTAATATCTAGGTAGATATTGCTTCCATAGGTGCGACCACGCTGTGACTTAACACGGGAAATCTTTGGGATTTCTAGGATAGCTGTCTGATATTCTTGCAGTAGATTTTCATCAAATCCATCGGACAGGCTAAAGGAAGACTCCATGAAAATATCATAGGCTGTTTTTAAAATAAAAAAGGTAATAATAATCGCCACTAATTTATCAACGATTGGGAAATTTAGAGCACTTGCAATGATAGCAATAGCAGTTCCAAATGAAGTGACGGCATCAGAAAGATTGTCTTTAGCAGCAGCTTCTAAGGCTTTAGAGTTTGCTTTGCGAGCTAATTTTTTATTGTAAAAATAGACACCTATCATGATGATAGACGAAATAAGTCCGACAGTAGCGCCTAATGGATCAATCGTTGTGTTTTTATTGGCAATGATTTTTTGAATTGTATCTACTAGCACATCCAAACCAACAAAAAACATAATGAATGAAGTCACAAGGCTAGCAAGGTCTTCCATTTTCCAATGGCCAAATTTATGATCTAGATCTGCGGGTTTTCTGGCCATTCGTAAGCCAATGAGTACGGCGATATTGGCTACAATATCAGAGATATTATTAAAGCCATCAGCTATCAAACTGGATGAACCTAGCGTAGAGCCCGCAATAATTTTAGCAGTGGATAGGATAATATACGTGATAATAGCTAAGATAGCGCCTTGTTCTGCTAACTTAAGATTTTTGGAGGGATTGTTCATTGTCATTCCTTTCAGATAGTATATTATAGCTTTTTTTTACTCTTTTTTCAAATGAAGTGGTGTATGATACTGATCTACAATGCGATGTGATCCCATTTTATTTTCAAATAGTTTTGAGAGTTTCAATGTGTCTATTTTTTGGTATAATAGTAGCATTGACTTTGAAAGTGAAAAAGAGGAAGAAAGATGCATCCTTTATTAAACGGTATGAATGACCGTCAGGCTGAGGCGGTTCAGACAACAGAAGGTCCCTTGTTGATTATGGCGGGAGCTGGTTCGGGTAAGACCCGTGTCCTGACCCATCGTATCGCCTATTTGATTGATGAAAAGATGGTCAATCCTTGGAATATCTTAGCCATTACCTTTACAAATAAGGCGGCGAGGGAGATGAGAGAAAGGGCTGAAAAACTTAAAACGGAGGCCCAAGATTGCTTAATCGCTACTTTCCACTCTATGTGTGTGCGAATCCTACGGAGAGAAGCAGATCATATTGGCTACAACCGCAACTTCACCATCGTTGATCCAGGTGAGCAGCGGACTTTGATGAAGCGAATTCTTAAAAATCTCAATCTGGACTCTAAAAAGTGGAATGAGCGTGCCATTCTGGGGACCATTTCCAATGCCAAGAACGACCTGATTGACGAGGTATCCTATGCAAATCTAGCTGGTGATATGTATACAGAGATTGTGGCCAAGTGTTACACAGCTTATCAAAAGGAATTGCGCCAGTCTGAGGCCATGGACTTTGATGACTTGATCATGCTTACTTTGCGACTTTTTGATCAAAATCCTGACGTCCTAACCTACTACCAGCAACGTTACCAGTATATCCATGTGGACGAGTATCAGGATACCAACCATGCCCAGTACCAGCTTGTCAAGCTCTTGGCTTCCCGCTTTAAGAATATCTGTGTGGTCGGGGATGCTGACCAGTCTATCTATGGCTGGCGGGGAGCCGATATGCAGAATATCCTGGATTTTGAAAAGGATTATCCTGAAGCTAAGGTAGTCTTGCTGGAGGAAAATTATCGCTCTACCAAGACCATTCTTCAGGCGGCTAATGAGGTCATCCGAAACAACCGCAACCGCCGTCCTAAAAATCTCTGGACTCAAAACGAAGACGGTGAGGAAATTGTCTACTATCGGGCTAATGACGAGCAGGACGAGGCTCTCTTTGTCGCTCGAACCATTGATCAGTTGAGCCGAGAATGCTACAGTCATAAGGATTTTGCGGTTCTTTATCGGACCAATGCCCAGTCACGTACGGTAGAAGAAGCCCTGCTCAAGGCCAATATTCCCTATACCATGGTGGGGGGAACTAAGTTCTACAGCCGTAAGGAAATCCGTGATGTCATTTCTTATCTCAATCTCATTGCTAATCCTAGCGACAATATCAGCTATGAGCGCGTAGTTAATGAGCCCAAGCGTAGTGTGGGTCCAGGAACGGTAGAGAAAATTCGGAATTTTGCGGCCAGTCAGGAGATGTCTTTGTTGGATGCCTCGGCTAATATTATGCTGTCGCAGGTCAAGGGTAAGGCAGCTCAGGCGGTTTATGATTTTGCTAACATGCTTCTAGATTTGCGGGAGCGCTTGGATCATTATACAGTGACGGAGCTGGTTGAAGCCGTACTGGAAAAGACTGGCTATGCTGCAGCCTTGGCAGCGCAGGCAACTTTGGAAAGCCAAGCTCGAATTGAAAATATCGAAGAGTTCCTGTCTGTAACCAAGAACTTTGACGAAAGTCCAGACAATCCTGCTGATGAGTCGGGTCTTGATAGGCTCAGCCGTTTTCTAAACGACTTAGCCTTGATAGCAGACACAGACGATGGAGAGCAGGAGAGTTCTGAGGTGACTTTGATGACCCTTCACGCAGCCAAGGGATTGGAATTTCCAGTCGTCTTTCTGGTTGGAATGGAGGAAAATGTCTTTCCTCTGAGCCGGGCGTCTGAAGATGAGGATGAGCTAGAAGAAGAGCGGCGTCTGGCCTATGTCGGTATCACCCGAGCTGAGAAGATTCTTTACCTGACCAATGCTAATTCTCGTCTGCTTTATGGTCGTACAAGCTACAACCAGCCGACTCGTTTCTTGAGAGAAATCAGCTCAGATCTTCTAGACTATCAGGGACTGGCTCGACCGGCAAATAGCTCCTTTAAGGTCAGCTATACCAATAGCGATACTAGCAAATTCGGTCAGGGCATGAGTCTGGCTCAAGCCCTGCAGGAGCGGAAGCGTCAGGCGGCTCCTAGTTCCATTTCTACAGGCAGTCTGCCTTTTGGAAAGAGTAGTCAGGGCCAGCCATCTAATCCAGAAGTTGCTTGGGCTATCGGAGATATTGCCCACCATAAGAAATGGGGAGATGGAACAGTTTTGGCAGTCTCTGGCAGTGGAAATAGTCAAGAGCTTAAGATTAATTTCCCAGAAGTCGGTTTGAAGAAAGTGCTGGCCAGCATAGCACCGATTGAGAAAAAATCATGATGAGGCAGTCAATTGAAGCCTGGATCTATCATCCAAAGGATCGAGAAATCCTGCTCTTGAAAGTGGAGAATGAGACAGTTTCTTTTTGGCAGCCTATTACTGGTGGGATTGAGAGCGGTGAGAGTCCAGAAGAGGCTTGTCTTCGAGAAATAAAAGAAGAGACCGGCTTGCTCTTAACTTGTTCAAACCTGACTAGTCTTGGCGATTTTACGGTAAAGATTGATGAAAATATGACCATCCGCAAACATCTCTTTCTAGTTCTGACAGTGCAGAAACAAATCCAGATTTCTGATGAGCATGTGGGAGCTCAGTGGATAGCGTTAGACAAAGTTTCGTCGCAGTTGTACTGGCCCAGCAATCAAGCGACTTTTGAAATTATATCTGAGAAGCTATAAGATATAGCTTCTCTTTATTTTTTTGATAAGGAAATTCTATTAGTCAAGTGAGGCGTTTAGTGGTAGACTTATCACATAGCTTTAGTGAGGTGACCTTATGACACGTGAATTCAAATTTGAAACTCTGTAACTTCATGTCGGACAGACAGTGGACCCGACAACCAAGTCACGAGCTCTGCCTATTTACCAGACAACTTCCTATGTGTTTTACGACACTCAGGAGGGAGAATATCTCTTTGTCCTAAGCAAACTGAGCAATATCTACATTCTAATTATAAATCTGACCCTGTCTGCTTTTGAGGAGCGGATTACGACTTTGGAAGGTGGAGTTGGGCTCTAGTAACAGCTTATGGTATGGTGGCTCTGACCTATACTGTTCTAGCTTTGGCACACGTTGGTGATTATGTAGTAGCAGTCTCTACCATCTACGGAGGTACTTTGAATTTTCTTAAGGAAATCTACGCTACCTTGCTATGGCATTACCAAGACTTTTGTCGATATTAAAAACCTGTCTGAAGTAGAAGCAGCCATTCAGGACAATACCAAGTTGGTTCTGATTAAAAGCTTGGGCAATCCTCTGATTAATATCCTGATTTTGATGCTTTAGCAGAGCTGGTTCATGCTCATAAAATTCCGCTTATTTCCGACAATACCTTTGCAACATCTTATCTGATCAATGTTTTTTCTCATGGTGTGGACATTGCTATACATTCTACGACCAAGTTTATCGGCGGTCACGGAACCAGTATCGGCGTTGTGATTGTGGACAGCAGTCGCTTCGATTAGGAAACTTCTGGCAAGTTTCCGCAGTTTGTTGATCCGGACCCAATCTATCATGGATATCAGTTATTCGTGCGATGTTGGAGCAGCAACCTTTGTTACTGTGTGCGGACCCAGATCTTGCGCGATACGGGCGCAGCTATGTTTCCATTCAATTCCTTTATCTTCTTGTAAGGGTTGGAGACTTCTTCAGCAGACGTTGGAACGATTTAAGGATGTCTACTAAATCCAGTTGGCAACGGAGCAGTCAGATAAAAATCTAGCTTTTTATCGAGAGCTCGGCTTTCGCCGACAGGAAGATTTCGACTGTACTGGCATGATTTATGCACCTGATAAAAAGTAAAATTCTGGAGGAGCTTGTTAATAAGCTCCTTTTGTCATGTTTACAAGGGGATAAGGTATAGAACTAGACAGATGAAAATATTTTTCGGCTTTTTTGTTTTTCCTTGACAGTTAAATTGTCAGAATTTATAATAAAAGAAGAAAGGTGATAACAGTGTTATCGAGTTGAAATCATGAAAAAAGAAACAGATGAGTTAAACGAAAAAATCTTGGAAAGCGCGAGGAGCGAGTTCTTAGCTTATGGCTATCAGGATGCTTCACTGCGGAGAATTTGTCGCGCTGCTGGCTTGACGACTGGGGCTCTTTATAAGCGTTATGAGAGTAAGGACAGTCTCTTTGCTGCCCTGCTTGAGCCTACTCTGACAGCCTTAGACCAGTATGGACAAGAGCAGAAGCGACGTGACTATGCTTTCCTAGAAGAGGGACATCTGTCTGATATGTGGGCCCATCGCTTGGAAGATCTCCAGTCCCTGATGCGGATTCTCTATGAACATAAGGATATTATGCAGCTCTTGCTCTTTAAATCTCAGGGTTCTTCGCAAGCGGACTTCAGGATGCGTCTGCCTCATTTGGCTGCAGACGAAACTTATCGCTATTTAGAGCAGGCTTACAGAGAGGGAAAAATCAATCATTTGGTCAAACACGAGTTTCTGCGATCGTGCATGACATCTTATTACACAGCTGTATTTGAGCCCTTGGCTCAAGACTGGCCCCAAGAGCAGGCACTGGAATTTTGCCATTCCATCATGGACTTGTTTGACTGGGGAGGTTTGCTCGGTTTTTGATAGAAAGAAGGAAATTCTATGAAGAAAAAATCTGTTCTTGCTTGGATCTGGGACTTTGTCTCCCTTCATAAGATATATTTTGTGCTCAGTCTGATCTTTGCTTTTGTCTCTGTGCTTTCAGGATTCCTGCCTTATTTCTTTATTGGTGGAATGATTAATCAGCTCTTGGATGGCAATAAAAACTGGAATTTCTACTTGCAGCAGTCAGCTTGGGCAGGTCTGGCCTGGATTGGTTACTGGGGATTCCATGGTATTTCCACCATGCTGTCACATACGGCTACTTTTAAGATTCTAGCGGAAATGCGGCACCGCCTGACAGACAAGCTGGCTAGGCTACCTCTTGGTACAGTGCTTAGTCAGTCATCAGGCAGCTATAAGAACATTATCGTTGAGCGGGTGGATGCGACCGAAACGACCTTGGCTCACCTGATTCCAGAGTTTACCGCTGGGATTTGGTCCGATTATTGCCCTCATTGCCATGTTGGTTATCGATTGGCGGCTGACCTTGCTGTCTCTCCTGACTATTCCCATCGTGGCGCTGGCCTACGTGCGGATGGCTGTCAATAGCGAAGCGGACTATCAAAATACTTTGGTCAAGACCAAAAAGCTCAATGATACAGCGGTGGAATACATCAACGGGATCGAAGTCATCAAGGTTTTTGGTAAGGAAAAATTTTCTTACGATAAATTTGTGACGGCTGCTAGAGAAGGAGCAGACTGCTTTATTGAGTGGATGCGCAAGTTCAATCTGGAGATGGGCATTGTGACTGCTTTTCTGCCATCAGGCTTGCTCTTTCTGCTTCCGGCTGGCTGTTATTTCTATCTGCAAGGTAGCTTGACTGCCAGCAATTTTATTCTGATGATTATTCTTTCGCTCAGTCTTCTGACTCCTCTGATTTTAGTGGCTAGTTATATGGACGATTTACGGAAAATCGGCACTATTTTTGGCCAAGTCATTGATATTTTGGAAAAGTCTGATTTGGAAAGGCCTCAGGAGCTGAGAGAACTTCCAAAAGGAAGGGATTTGGTCATGATGGATGTCAGCTTTGGCTATACAGATGAAGAGGAGGTGCTACATGGAATTTCGCTAGATATTCAGGCTGGTAGCATCAATGCTTTAGTTGGGCCATCAGGCTCAGGTAAGTCTACAATTGCCAAGCTTCTAGCTTCTTTCTGGGATGTCAGTTCTGGTCAGATTACCTATGGTGGCTTGGATATTCGCCAGCTTCCGCTAGACTATTACAGTCGGCAGATTGCTTATGTGACCCAGGATAACTATCTCTTTGATGAGACTATTATGGAAAATATCCGGATGGGAAATCCAGCAGCTTCTGATGAAGAGGTCATCGAAATTGCCCGTCGCTGTGGCTGTTATGAATTTATCATGAACTTAGAAGATGGCTTTGAGACTCAGGTCGGATCTGGTGGCGGTCATCTATCTGGTGGGGAGCGTCAGCGGATTGCCATCGCTCGTGCCATGCTAAAGGATGCGCCGATTCTTATTTTGGATGAAGCGACTGCTTATACAGATCCTGAAAATGAAGCACGGATTCAGGCCAGTCTAGCTCGTCTGATTGAGGGACGGACTTTGATTGTCATTGCCCACAGGCTGTCTACAATCATGAGTGCTGACCAGATAGTCCTGGTCAATGATGGTCGGATTGAAGCTAGAGGCCGGCATGAAGAATTGCTGGCAACCAGTCCGCTTTATGCTTCAATGTGGCAGGCCCATATTGCTACCAGGGATAATAGTGAGATGGAAGGAGGGCTGACTCATGCTTAATATACTGAAGAAATTTTTTGATTTCTGTACGGCAGAGAACCGTAGGAAATTTTATCAGTCCATTTATCTGGGCATCATCAAGTCCTTTATCATCGCTCTGCGTATTCCAGCAATCGGCCTAGTCCTTATGGGACTGATTGAGAAGAATCTCTCTATGCAGACCCTCTGGCTGGCTCTGGCTATCATGTTGGTATCCACTGTTCTAAACGTCTGGATTACCCTGAAAATCACCATGCTGCAGACGGAAGCGGGCTATCATACCTGTGCTCAGAAGCGGATTGAAATTGCCGAGCACATGCGCTATCTGCCCATGGGTTACTTTAATCAAAATAGCTTGGGCAAGATTACCAGTGTTACGACTAATACGCTGGAAGGGCTGTCTGATGTAGCTACGCGAGTGGTTATGATGACTGTGCAGGGCTTTCTGACGACTGGTCTCATCACTATTTTGGTCTTTCTCTATGATTTTCGGGTTGGTCTGGTTCTCTTGGTGGGGCTCGTTCTCTTTCTCCTGCCCAATACCCTCATGCGTTGGCAAGTTGGCAAGGTTTCTGATGACAAGTATCAGGCGGATATGGACCTGGTAGCCGTTGTTTTAGAGTACAGCCAAGGGATTGCAGAAGTTAAGAACTACAATCTGGTCAACCGTTCTGCCAAGAAGCTGTCCAAGGCTATTGAAGGCAAGAGTCAGCTAGATACCAAAATGACACTTGTGACCTCACCTTACATCACACTCCAGGGTATGGTGACCAAGATGACCGGTCTCTTTATGGGTCTTTTCTCTATCTATTTTTATCTCAATGGCAGTATGGAGTTGCTGGTAACCATTATGATGATTATCAGTGGTTTTATGATTTATGAAAATCTAGACGGCGTTGGCTCTTTCTCTTCTCTCCTGCGCATTGTTGATTTGTCGGTTGATATGGTCAATCAAGTCTTGGCTATCCAGCCGATGGACATCAGCGGTCAGGATATTAAGCCTAGGAGCAGTCGGATTGAGCTGAGAGATGTTAGCTTCTCTTATGGAAATAAGAAAATCATTGACCAGGTTTCCCTCACCATTCCCGAAAAAACGACAACTGCCTTGGTCGGACCTTCTGGCTCTGGCAAAACAACGCTCTGCAACCTCATTGCCCGCTTCTGGGATGTGGACCAGGGAAGTATCAGTCTGGACGGACATGATGTCAGGGATTACAGCTATGACAGTCTGATTCGTAATTTTAGTTTTGTCTTCCAAAGCGTCTATCTCTTTGAGGATACCATTGCCAATAACATTCGTTTTGGCAAGCCAGAGGCCAGTCAGGAAGAAGTGATAGAGGCTGCTAAGAAAGCCGCCTGTCATGACTTTATCCTCTCGCTACCTGATGGCTATGACACCAAGATTGGTGAAGGAGGTGCCAGTCTTTCTGGAGGTGAGCGTCAGCGCATTTCCATCGCGCAGGCTATTATCAAGGATGCACCTATTATCATTCTTGATGAAGCAACAGCCAATGTTGACCCAGAAAACGAAGAAGCCCTCATGCAGGCTATTCAGGCTTTAACTCGCGATAAGACCATTATCATGATTGCCCACCGACTCAAGACGGTTGAGCAAGCAGACCAGATTTTGGTGCTGGATCAAGGGCGCATTGTCGAGCGAGGCAAACACCAAGACTTACTAGCCAAACAAGGTATCTACAGTAAGTTTATCCAAGAAAGAAAAACGGCTGCCAGCTGGCGGATAGATACGGAAAGTTAAAGAATTATCTTAGCTAACAGGAAATTCACATCGTAATTAGAAAAGTAGCAAACAAATCGTTTGCTACTTTTCTAATACCAAATATAAGATAACTTTCTCACTTGACTGTCTATAATATATGGTATAATAAGTACTATGCAAACCAAACCAACCTCTGCTTATATACATATTCCTTTTTGTACTCAGATTTGTTATTACTGCGATTTTTCCAAGGTTTTTATCAAAAATCAGCCGGTGGATAGTTATCTAGAGCATTTGATCGAGGAGTATGATTCTTACGACATCAAAAAGCTCCGTACTCTCTATATCGGTGGCGGGACTCCGACAGCTCTATCTGCGCCTCAGTTGGCTTTTTTACTGGAAAAGCTGACGGATAAGCTTGATTTGTCTTATCTTGAGGAGCTAACCATTGAAGCCAATCCTGGAGACTTGGACCAAGAGAAGATTGCTGTACTCAAATCCTCGCCTGTCAATCGGGTTTCTCTAGGTGTACAGACTTTCAACGACCGCATGCTCAAGCAGATTGGACGCAGTCACACGGAAAAGGATATCTATGAGAATATCTCTAATCTCAAAAGAGCGGGTTTTAACAATATCTCAATCGATCTAATTTATGCCCTACCCAAGCAGACCATGGAGGATGTAAAAACCAATGTTGCCAAGGCCATTGCTCTGGACATTCCTCACATGAGTTTGTACAGCTTGATTCTGGAAAATCATACGGTCTTTATGAATCGGATGCGGAGAGGGAAGCTGCCCCTGCCCAAGGAAGACTTGGAAGCGGAGATGTTTGAATACATTATAGCTGAGCTGGAAAAGGCGGGTTTTGAGCATTACGAGATTTCTAACTTTTCCAAGCCAGGCTTTGAGAGCCGTCACAACCTCATGTACTGGGACAATGCGGAATATTATGGTATTGGAGCAGGAGCGTCTGGCTATGTCAATGGTGTTCGCTATAAAAACCACGGGCCCATTCGTCATTATCTAGAGGCGGTTGAAGCGGGCAATGCTCGTGTGCAGGAAGAAGCGCTGACGCTGAAAGAACAGATGGAAGAAGAGATGTTTCTGGGACTGCGTAAGAAGTCGGGGGTATCTAAAAAGCGCTTCGAGGAAAAATTCGGTCTTTCCTTTGAAAGTCAATACGGAGCAGTTGTGGCTGAACTGACTGAGCAAGGCTTGCTAGTGCCGGACAGAGACATCGTGCGTATGACTAAGAAAGGCCTCTTTTGGGGCGATACGGTTGCTGAGAAATTTATATTGGAGTAAACTATGGGCTTAACTTATCAAATGAAAATGAAAATTCCTTTTGATATGGCGGATATGAATGGCCATATCAAGCTTCCTGATGTCATTTTGCTGTCCTTACAGGTATCGGGGATGCAGTCAATCGAACTTGGCGTCAGTGACAAGGATATGCTGGAGCAGCATAACCTAGTTTGGATTATCACGGACTACGATATCGATGTGACTCGTCTGCCACGATTTGCAGAGGAGATCACCATTGAGACAGAAGCCTTGACATACAATCGGCTCTTTTGCTACCGTCGCTTCACGATTTTTGATGAGGCGGGTCAAGCCATTATACAGATGCTGGCAACCTTTGTCCTTATGGATCGGGATAGTCGCAAGGTTCATGCAGTTGAACCTGAGATTGTCGCTCCTTATCAGTCTGATTTTTCCAAGAAATTACTGCGTGGTCCCAAGTATCCGGCTTTAGAAAATCCTGTCAGCAAGGACTATCATGTGCGCTTTTACGACTTGGATATGAATGGTCATGTCAATAATAGCAAGTATCTGGACTGGATATTCGAGGTTATGGGAGCGGACTTCCTTATGAAGTATATTCCCAAGAAAATCAATCTCAAGTATGTAAAAGAAGTTCGACCAGGTGGCATGATTGCTTCTAGCTATGACCTAGAGGGTCTACAAAGCAATCACCGGATTTCTAGTGATGGTGAAGTCAATGCCCAGGCTTTAGTGACCTGGCAAGAGTTTAAACATGAGAATGAGGAAGAGTAGAAATGACTTATAAAGGATATTTGATTGACTTAGATGGGACGATTTATAAAGGCAAGAGCAGGATTCCGGCTGGTGAAGCTTTTGTACATGAGTTGCAGAAACGCAAAATTCCCTACCTTTTTGTGACCAATAATACTACTCGCACGCCAGAAGCAGTTCAGACCATGTTGGCTGAAAATTTCAATATTGAGACACCACTTGATACCATTTATACAGCAACTCTGGCTACTATTGACTACATGCAGGAGAAAAATCTGGGCAAGAAAGTCTATGTCATCGGTGATGTCGGACTGAAACATGCCATAGAGGAAGCTGGTTATATAGAAGACACTGAAAATCCTGACTACGTAGTAGTGGGTCTGGACTGGGAAGTGGACTACGAGAAGCTGACAATAGCGACGCTGGCCATCCAAAAGGGTGCTCACTTTATTGGAACCAATCCTGATCTCAATATTCCAACGGAGAGAGGTCTGCAGCCGGGAGCTGGTGCTATCAATGCCCTCTTGGAAGCCGCTACTCGGGTTGAGCCCACCTTTATTGGCAAGCCTAATGCCATCATTATGGAAAAAGCGATAGAGCATCTAGGACTGGCGCGTGAAGAAGTGGTCATGGTGGGAGATAACTATCTGACAGATATTCGAGCGGGAATCGATAACGGCATTCCGACCCTCTTGGTTACGACCGGATTTACCTTGCCAGAAGAGGTACCAAACCTTCCTATCCAGCCGACACATGTCTTGTCTAGTTTAGCGGAGTGGGACTTTGATGCGTGATAAAGTAAGATTTTCAGCTAGCGTTTTGTGCTTGTTGGCGGTAGCTATATTGCTAACTATTTACCTGGCTTGGCTCTTGTACCCAATAGAGATTTCTTATTTCAACTTGCCGGATAAGGTGTATTTGAAAGCAGAGACCATCCAGTATAATTTTAATATTTTGATGGATTACCTGACCAATCCTTTTAGTCAAAAGTTGGCGATGCCAGATTTTCGCTCGTCAGAAGCAGGACTGCATCATTTTAAAGCGGTCAAGTATCTTTTTCACTTGGCGCAAGCTATTTTTCTAATAACTGTGCCAGCTTTGATTTTCTTTGTCAAAAATGTAGTCAAAAAGGGATTTTTAGGTCTCTACAGATGGGCATTTCTGCTAATTTGTCTTTTGCCACCTGTTCTGGCAGGACTGGTCTTTCTGATTGGTTTTAACAATTTTTTTACACTCTTTCATCAAGTTCTTTTTGTTGGAGATGGCACCTGGTTGTTTGACCCAGCCAAGGATCCAGTCATTTGGATTCTACCAGAAGAATTTTTCATGCACGCCTTTATTCTTTTTGCTTTGCTTTATGAGGGAATCTTTTTGGCCTTGTATTTTGTGAGCAGAAAAGTTAAATGACAAACTTAATTAAGGAAATAATTATGACAAGTAAAACGAATCAAGAAATCCGCAAAGATGTTGCTCGTTTTTCAGGATTGTGTCTCTTGTATACTTTAGCCATGTCCGCAGTCGTAGCTGTTTATTCAATTGTTACCCTGATGATTTTTATTTATCAGCATAGAGAAAGCGATTTGCAAGCTGCAAAGGAAGCTGCGTCACAATTTCTAGCAAATGATGGGGGCATGTATCTTTGTGCTATACCGGTCGGCCTCTTGATTTTTTGGTTATATCGTAAGAAGCAACTTTTTAGCACTGATCTTAGATATAAAAAAAGATCAATGACACCAAAAACCTTTCTTATTCTGACTAGCTTGCTTTTACTTGCCCAGACATTTTTTAACTTGTTTAGTCAGGTATTTGAATCCTTTTTGAACATTTTTGGCCTCTCATTAATGTCTTCAGTGGAGGCTGCTTCTGCAGATTCGACAACCTGGACGATGTTTTTATACAGTGCTATTGTCGGTCCTATATCTGAAGAATTGATTTTCCGAGTTGCTGGACTAAGGACTTTTGAAAAATATGGGAAAGTATTTGCCATCAGTTTCTCTTCCCTTTTATTTGGAATTTTTCATGGCAATTTACCTCAGATTATTTTCGCTACCTTTGTTGGTTTTATTTTCTCTTATGTTACCTTAGAATATTCTGTATTCTGGGCCATAGGACTTCACATTTTCAACAATCTTGTTCTTGGAGATGGCTTAGCATTGCTTTATAGCTACTTACCGGGAGTTTTAGTTGGGCTTGTGCATGTTATCTTACTCTATGGTGGAAGTGGTCTAGCCCTTTATTTCCTTTACAGTCTTCGCAAAGAGATTTCAGCCTATATAGAAATAAATAAACCTGAGAGCGGAAGCTTTCGTTCAGCTTTTATGTCTGTCTGGTTTTGGCTCTTTTCGATTTTCATGATTGGGAATGCAATATATATGCTATTTCTATAATAGTCTGAGAAGTCCTTCTGGAAAAAATCCATGCTCTGACAATTTCATGATCTGACTTTTTCATAGGATCGAATTTGAAGTTTATGATAGATTCAAAGGAGTAAAAAATGAATGATAAAGTAGCTGAACTCCTAAAAGTAATTTTGATTGCTTTTGCGGTTGTTCTAGCTATTTTACTTTTGATACTTTTTTCAACTTTTAATCACTTAACTTTTAATCTTTTTAAGGCATCCCCTAGCGATATAAGGGAAGGTAATACAAAAATCGAAAAAATTTTCACTTCTCTAGGTTTGAAGCCAGAAAAAGTCGAATCTGATGGAAGCTATCGTTATGAAGGTGGAGGACTTACATTTACTGTTCATTTTTCAGAAGAAATGATTCAGCGTCACCCTGTTCTAAAAGAAAGTCCCAAACGAACAAACAACCGAATTGAGGTATATGTTGTACAGCTAGAGGATATTTCTTATGCTGAGGTCGGGGAAAATTTATTAAATACTGGTCTTTATCAGTTTTTAGAAGAAAAAAGTTTAGACTACTTTAAAGAGATTGGGAAAGATCAGTCTATAAATTACTCAATTTTACAATGGAACAATCAGGAACAACTTAAAAAAGGGCTCGAATATTATGAGAAATCTTTGACCTTGGTTGATATCCAAGATAATTCAGCCATAAAGCAGATCGATACGATCACTGAAAACCCGGTAAAGAACCTCAAATAAAACAATTGGTCCGTGAAATGGATCAAGCAGGCTTATTAACTCAGACAACCGAAAAGAATGATGCAGTTTCTCAGTGAAATAAAAATTAATCCTGTCAAGTTTTTTTCTTGACACCTATCTGAAACTATGGTAAGATAATACTTGTCAGTAAATAGCTCAGGTATTTACTAAAATATAAAACAGAAAAGAGAATTTTAAAAATGGCAGTTAAAATCCGTTTGACTCGTATGGGTTCTAAAAAGAAACCTTACTACCGTATTAACGTAGCTGATTCACGTTCACCACGTGACGGACGTTTCATCGAAACAGTTGGAACTTATAACCCACTTGTTGCTGAAAATCAAGTGACTTTGAAAGAAGACCGTGTACTTGCATGGTTGGAAAATGGTGCGCAACCATCTGATACAGTACGTAACATCCTTTCAAAAGAAGGCGTATTGAAGAAATTCCACGATTCAAAATACTCTAAATAATAGAATTGTAGGTTGATTATGGACACGATTGAAAATCTAATTATTGCAATAGTGAAACCGTTGATTTCACAACCAGATGCCTTAACTATCCGAATCGAAGATACTCCAGAGTTTATGGAATATCATCTCGATCTTGATCAAACTGACGTTGGACGTGTTATCGGTCGTAAAGGTCGTACTATCTCTGCCATAAGAACGATTGTCTACTCTGTCCCAACCGAGAATAAAAAGTTCGCATCGTCATTGATGAGAAATAAATTGAGACAGTGGGACCCTTGTGTCCTGCTGTTTTCTATTTATCAAAACAAAGTAGGAATTTGATTCTAGGATAATCCGTGAATGAACACTTAGCGATAGGAGGGGGAAATGAAGTCAGAAGATTATGCTTGGAACGCTCATGAGCGCAAGTCTTATGAGAATGATCAAGTGATTTTACCGAGCCCTTATAAGCTAAAAATTCTGGATGATAGTGAGAAGAGATTGGAATTGGAGCTTGTTTTGGAGGCACTTCCTCAGGAGCAACTGGCTCGATGGGCTATGAAAATGGCGTCAAGCTTTATAGCTCTGATTGATGCGGAAGATGAGTCTGAAAAGCAGAAGATTTTGACTCAGGTAAGAGAGGTTTTTCAGGCTCGACTTGATGGGAGGGCATCTGCCTATGAACTAAGGCAGGCTGGTTTCTTGGCTAACAAACTGTCGCAGCAAGCCCAATCACAAATCGGTAAATATGCTGCGCGTGTTTTTGCCCAAGGAGCCGCAACAGGCCACATGCGGGGCCATGCTATTGTCGCAGCGGATTATGCCATCAAAGTCAGAAATTTGCAGAGTCCAGATGATATGCAGCGGGCTGTCAAGGAAAGAGAAAGACAGATAGAGCTGGCCTCTGCTTTTATTAGATCAGGAAAGGAAACTTTATGAAGCATTTATTTTCACGCTTGTCACCAGCGCAAAAGATTATCTTGTCTTTTCTTCTGGTGATATTCTGTGGCTCCTTGCTACTCAGTCTGCCTTGGGTGCAGACGGCTAGTTTCCAAGCGGGCTATCTGGATCATCTTTTTACAGCTGTCTCGATGGTCTGTGTGACAGGGCTTTTTACACGATCGGTTGTGGATACATACAATGTCTGGGGACAGCTCCTTTGTATGCTGCTGATTCAGATTGGTGGCTTGGGAATCCTGACTTTTATCGGATTTTTCACCATGGAAAGTCGGAAAAAGCTCAGCCTCAAGGATCGCCGTATTCTACGGGATAGTTTTAGTTATGGTCACAATCGTACCTTAGGTCAATTTGTCCGTTCGATTTTTATCACGACTTTTGCTATCGAAGGACTGGGTGCGCTCCTTCTCATGATTCGCTTCATTCCCAAGTTTGGTCTGAGAAAAGGGATTTTTAATTCTCTCTTTTTAGCTGTTTCTGCATTTTGTAATGCGGGCTTTGATAATTTTGGTAATGATAGTCTACTGGGCTTTCAGACAGATGTTTTGGTTAATATCACCTTGGCTCTCCTCATCATCACTGGGGGATTGGGCTTTATGGTCTGGTTTGACTTGGCGACTAAATTGGGAGGAAAACAGAAGGGGCTTCACTTTCATACTAAGGTAGTCTTGCTGCTAACTGCTGGTCTTCTCGTCTTTGGGACGGTCACGAGTCTTTGGACGGAGTACAATAATCCTGGAACGATTGGGAATCTTTCCTTTGGCGATAAGCTACTGGTCAGCTTTTTCCAGACAGTCAGCATGAGGACAGCTGGCTTTGCTTCCATAGATTATACGGCTGCTCGGCCAGTAACCCTGTTTATCTATCTGCTCCAGATGTTTTTAGGAGGAGCTCCGGGTGGTACAGCGGGTGGTCTGAAAATTACGACCTTCTTAGTTCTTTTGCTTTTCGCTCGTAAGGAGATTTTGAGCTTGCCACATACCAATCTTGGTCGGAGAACGCTGGCTCCTCAGCTAGTGCAGAAGGCTTTTGGTGTGACAGTGATTTTTCAGCTGACATTTCTGCTTGGTCTTTTGGCTCTTGGGCTAGTGACCGATAGCAGTCATCGCTTTATTTACCTGATATTTGAGACTGTGTCGGCACTGGCTACAGTTGGTGTGACAGCCAATATCACTACCAGCCTCAATACAGCTGGTATGGTTGTGATTATGTTGCTGATGTTTATTGGACGGGTGGGGCCGCTGACTCTTATGGTCAGTCTTAACCATTATCAACCGAAGAAGGCGACTACCTTGCACTACAGCAAGGCGGACATTATGATTGGATAGGAGAAAAGAAATGGCAAATCAAACAGTTGGAATCCTTGGCTTGGGGATTTTTGGACAGAGTATCATTGAGGCCTTGATTTCTCAGGATGTAGAAATCATTGCAATTGATAATCACGAAGAGACAATCAATCAGTATGAAGATATGATTGCCGTCGGTGTGATCGGGGACATTACTGATATGGAACTTTTGGAGGCGGCAGACGTTGGTTCCTGTGATACGGTCGTCGTGGCGACTGGAGAAAGTCTGGAATCCAGTGTTCTAGCGGTCATGCACTGTAAGGCGTTGGGCGTTAAAAATGTCATTGCCAAAGTCAAGGATGAAGTAACCCAGCAGGTACTGGAAAAGGTGGGAGCTGATTTGGTTATCCTGCCTGAAGTGGAGTCTGGTATTTCATTGGCTAAGACCATTCTCTTTAACCATTCGATTGAGGTTTTCCAGCTGGATGACGATGTAGTGGTGGCTGAGTTTGAGTTGCCTGCTAGCTGGGTCGGGAAAACAGTTCGTGATGTAGACGCTCGTAGACTGTATCATCTCAATATTATCGGCTATCGTCTGACAAAAAATCAGCCTTTGGAAAGCCAGTTTACTCCAGACTTCGTCTGGCCATCAGGAGTCAGCATTATGGCTGTGACTGATAACCAGCATTTGAATAATTTACGTGAAATAGTGAAGTAGCAGCTAGGATAAGTCCTCTTCGCTGGGAGTCTAACCGATTCTAACTAGGCATTCGGCACCTTTCTATCATATGAAGAAAAAATCGATACATAGAGAGTGGGACAGAAATCAGTAATTCGTTAGAATTCGATTTCGTCGTCCCACCTCCGCACAGTTGAGTAGGGCTGTAAAAGCTGATGAAATCAGCGTAATAGAGCCCACTCAACCACTGCGTCTTGCTCGACAATCCAAAGACAATTGAGAAGCTAGGACTTTTGTCCCAGCCTCTTTTTTGAAACCAGTTGTAAAATTTGTTATACTATCACTAGAAAAGGAGTGATTTTATGAGCTTAACCAGCCAGATCATTACAGCAGATTTTCCAGATTTGGATAAGGTAGAAGCCTTGAATAATGAAGCTTTTCCAGAAGAGGAAAGGATACCGCTCAGTGAATTTTTACGATATGAGGAACAGGAAGATGCTAATTTTTCGCCTTTTATCATGAAAAGGAATTTGTTGGATTTGCTTTTGCCATCTCCAACGCGCAAGCTTTTTATGTTAGTTTCTTTGCGATTATGCCCCACCTGCGCAGCCATGGCTATGGCGGTGAAATCATCGAAAAGCTGGTCAATTTCTATCAGCGAACTATGCTTTTAGAAATCGAGCGTCTAGATGAGCCGTGTGACAATCTTGAGCAGCGTCAGGCTCGCTGGGATTTCTATCACAGCAAGGGTTTCCGCTCAGCCAATGCCTTTCTGGAATATGAGGATCTTAGCTTTGAAATCCTTTATCGAGGGGATTCTTTTGACGAAGAAGCTTACTGAGACATTTTCCGCCGACTTCAGGAGGAGAATTATTTCGATTTTGAAATCAAACATAGACGTTTCAGCGATTATTAAAAGGAAGTTCTCTGGAGCTCAATTGCGATTTGGAGCAATAAAAGATTGCTTTGCTTTTACTAAATGGAGGTTAGAATGAGACTCTGGCATCAAGCACTGATTCCCAAGCTTCCCCGACCGCAACTGCTTGGCCAGCATCGGGAATGCTGCGCGTATTTTTGTCCAAGCTGTCGCAACAGCTCATATGCGAGGGCATGCCGTTGTCTCGGCGGATTATGCAGTCAAAGTAGTAAATCTGCTAAGTCCGGATGATATAGAAGCTGTCAGAAAAGAAAGAGAAAAGCAGATAGCCTTGGCTATAAAGTGGCAGAAAAGTGCTGAAATTGAAAAGAAAGATTAGAAGAGATGAAGGATATGAACCAAATAAAGAATGAAGAGTTACTATCAGCTATTGCCTTTTACGATAAGAAACATGATAGTCTAATTCGCCACATCGTTTCTGCGGAGAATTGTGACTTGGTTGTATATCATAGACCAGGTAAAAGAAAAGAAGAAAAACGGCATATTATTTTCTATCATGGAGCTTGTGGCCGTAGTCAAATGTGGGCCCATCAGTATGAGGCTTTTGAAGATTTTGACCTCTATTTCGTCAATGTCAGAGGACAAGGTGAGTCTTTGATGAAAAGAGGACTTCCTGATTTGGAAGGGGCAACTCAAGATGTAGGAGCCATTTTGGATTATTTTCGGTTAGATAAGGCTATCTTGGTAGGCCATTCTTGGGGTGGTAATCCCTTGCAAGAATATACCTATCGTCATCCAGAACGTGTCCAAGCACTTGCCATGATTGGGAGCTGGGGACAGCACCGTTATATGTCAGATAAAGAAAAAAGCCGAATAAAGTACAGTTCCCTGATGTATAAAACAATTCCTTGGAAAATCATTGCAGATAAAAACTCTAAAATGTGCTCAAATAATCTAGTGACTAGAGAATTGATTAAGAAAGCTATTTTAGACACTGGTAGAGATATTTTTATCAATCTTGGCGTAACAGGATTTCTAGCAGTACATGAGATTGAAGGCTATAAAGGCAATCCTCCTATGATTTTTATTCGTGGAGAGCATGACTTTCCTACTCATTTGCAGAAGATATATTCGGACCTTATCTTGTTGAACCCAAATTCTCGTCAAGTAGTTATTTCAGGTACGAAACACCAGCCTATGAATGACTCTCCACTTGAATTTAACGAGATTTTGGAACAATTTTTTATCGAAGTAGATCAGCAATTAAAGGATAATTGATCGAATCTTATCTCTCTTGTACATTACCCTATATCATGATAAAATACTAAACAGATTATAAAATATTGGAGTGGAAATGAATTATTTTAATGTTGGGAAAATCGTCAATACTCAAGGCCTACAAGGTGAGATGCGGGTTTTGTCAGTGACGGATTTTGCGGAAGAGCGTTTTAAAAAAGGAAATACACTGGCTCTTTTCGATAAGAAGGATCAGTTTGTTATGCATGTGGAGATAGCAAGCCATCGCAAAGTCAAGAACTTTGATATTATCAAGTTTAAGGGCATGTATCATATCAATGACATTGAGAAATACCGTGATTTTAGTCTGAAAGTAGCTGAAGAGGATTTGACGGACTTAGAAGATGGTGAATTTTACTACCACGAAATCATTGGTCTTGAAGTCTATGAAAATGATGTTCTACTTGGTACGATAAAGGAGATTTTGCAGCCAGGAGCCAATGATGTCTGGGTGGTCAAGCGTAAAGGCAAGCGAGATTTACTTTTGCCCTACATTCCGCCAGTAGTGCTTGGTATTGATATTGAGCAGGGTCGAGTTGATGTAGAGATTCCGGAAGGACTGGACGATGAAAATTGATATTTTAACTCTCTTTCCGGAGATGTTTGCGCCTTTAGAGCACTCTATCGTAGGGAAAGCGCGAGAAAAAGGACTTTTGGAAATCAACTATCATAATTTCCGAGATAATGCAGAGAAGTCTCGCCACGTAGACGACGAGCCATATGGCGGTGGTCAAGGGATGTTGCTACGGGCTCAACCCATTTTTGATGCTTACGATGCTATAGAAAAAAAGCAACCTCGCGTGATTTTACTGGATCCTGCTGGTCGGACTTTTGACCAGGCTTATGCTGAAGAGCTGGCCAAGGAAGAGGAACTCATCTTCATCTGTGGTCATTATGAAGGCTATGATGAGCGGATCAAGACTTTAGTGACTGACGAGATTTCACTTGGTGATTATGTCCTTACTGGAGGAGAATTAGCGGCTATGACCATGATTGATGCCACAGTTCGTCTGATTCCTGAGGTTATTGGTAAGGAAGCCAGTCATACAGATGATAGCTTCTCTTCTGGTCTTTTAGAATACCCTCAATACACTCGCCCTTATGAATATCGAGGGATGGTTGTGCCGGAAGTATTGATGAGTGGCCATCATGAAAATATCCGCAAATGGCGTCTCTATGAAAGTCTGAAAAAGACCTATCTAAGACGGCCAGACTTACTAGAAGACTATAAGATGACGGCTGAAGAAGAAGCTATGCTAGAGGAAATAAAAAAATTATAAATAGAAAAAGCTTCGATGATTGCCTCACGAAGCTTTTTCAATATGATGACTATTTATGGATAAAAGTAGTAAAATCTTCCACAGAGTAACGTATTTTTGGAAAACCATCAGATAGTTTTTTTCCGATAGGTAAAAGAAGAATTGGATCTAATTCGGGATCGATTTCAAATGTAGTCATGATGGCTTCAAAATTAACACCTCGCATAGGGACAGAGTCGTAACCATAGGCTTGGGCAACATACATTAAATTCATAGCAAATAAACCTAAATCAAAGCGCAGTCCTTCTTTATCCTTATCCTCGGGATGTAAAGAAAAATAAGCTTCAATCCTTTTTTTGCGACGTTCAGCCTCAGAAGAGTCCATTATATCATTTTGGATATAGAATGTTAGTAGTTTGTCAATGTCATAGGCCTTTTTATCACCAAGTAGTAGAAAGACTGCGGAAGCATCTGCTACTTGCTGTTGTTGATAAGAAAAGTTTTTTAATTGCTCTTGGATTTCTTTGTTTTTAAAAACTACAACTTTCCAAGGTTGAAAATTATTGCTCGAAGGCGCCTTACTGGCGCTTTCCAATATTTGGTAAATGGTGTCATCTGAAATAGTGTCATTTGGATCAAATGAACGAATGGATTGTCGTTTATTGAGGAAATCAAGATTCGTTTTCATCGATTTTTCTCCTTTACAAAATAATAACTATTTCATTATAATATGGGTGAAGTGAAAAAAACAGTAGGCACATTTTTGTGACTGAGGAGAGAAAGATGAATAGCCATCAACATTGGGAATGTGGCATTACGAAAGTAATGGATTCAGTTAGTGGAAAATGGAAGTTGAATATTTTATGGGTTATTTATTCACATGAACAGATTCGCTTTAATCATTTATTGAGAAGGGTAAAAGGAGTTACGAGAACGAGTCTAACTCGCTCTCTGAATCAATTAATTGCTGATGAACTGGTACTGCGCAAGGATTTTCATTCTATGCCACTGAGGGTGGAATATTCCTTGACTGACAAGGGGAAAAAGCTATTTCCTTTGTTATTGGAATTAAATCAGTGGGGGAAAGAAAATCTTTAAGGATAATTTAAGCTAGAGATTCTATACTATAGTCATCAGATAAAAACCTCCTAAATTTATTTGATAGAAACCTAATCTTTTTCATAATAATCTCCGAAGAGAGTGGGACAGAAATCGGTAATTCGTTAGAATTCGGTTTCGTCGTCTCACCTCCGCACAGTTGAGTAGGGCTGTAAAAGCTGATGAAATCAGCGTAGTAGAGCCCACTCAACCACTGCGTCTTGCTCGACAATCCAAAGACAATTGAGAGGCTAGGACTTTTGTCCCAGACTCCTTTTTATTTTTTTTTAACAAACCCCATAATAGAAAATTAAAAAATTTTATAAAAATGGAATATAGAGCTTGACAATGGTCAACAAAAAGAGTAATATCTTAACTGGTTAATAAAACCAGTTAAGAAAAAAACTATTTTTGAAATTTTTACATCACGTTTTTTTGAAAAATAGTTATATTTTTTTAACTAAATAATAAACTGGTTAAGGAATTGTATGAAAGTAAAAAAACTTTATATTTGTTTTATTCTCGTATTAGTAAGTATTTTAATGATTTCTTGTGGAAAAAAGGATAGGACTGGTCCTCATAAACAGCAAGGACTTCATATTGTTGCAAGTTTCTATCCAATTTATTCGATGCTTAAAGAAGTTTCGGGAGATCTGAACGATGTGAGAATGATCCAATCAGGAGCTGGTATACATGAGTTTGAACCAGCTGCTAGTGATGTGGCTGCCATTTACGATGCAGATCTTTTTGTATATCATTCAAGGACTTTGGAAACTTGGGCTGGTAGCTTAGACCCATCAATAGAAAAATCCAAAGTACAAATGATAGAAGCTAGTGAAGGAATGAAATTGGACAAGGTTGCAGGATTAGAAGAGGTAGCATCTGAGGGAGACATTGATGAAAAGACTCTCTATGATCCCCATACCTGGCTTGATCCAGATAAAGTGGCCGAGGAAGTGCAACTAATCGCTCAGCACTTATCAAAGGTTGATCAAAAAAATGCGACTATCTATGACAAAAATGCTCAGCACTATATAAAAAAATTAAAAAAACTAAGTCAAAAATACCAGGAAATTTTTAAAGGAGTAAAAGAGAAGACATTTGTTACTCAGCATACAGCTTTTTCTTATCTTGCCAAGCGTTTCGGTCTGAAGCAATTGGGCATTTCAGGCATTTCTCCAGAGCAAGAACCCAGTCCAAGACAGTTAGCAGAGATTCAAGATTTCATTAAGACTTATCAAGTCAAGACCATTTTTGTAGAAAGCAATGCTTCTTCTAAATTGGCAGAAACACTCAAGAAGTCGACAGGGGTCAATCTCAAGGTGTTGAATCCTTTAGAAGCTGTTCCTAAATGACAAAACTTATTTGGAAAACTTAGAAGAAAATCTGGCTACTTTAGCAAAAGAATTAAAAAATTGAGGTTAAATATGAAAAAAAAATATATTATTCGGTCGGTCGCAGCTTTAGCAACTTTGAGTGTTTGTGGCTATGTTCTTATGCAACATCAATCAGAACAGACACAAACATCACAGTCTAAAAATAGTATAGCTTATGTAGATAAAAAATCAAAAAGTAAACAAGCTAGCAGAGCACAAAAGCAAGAGAAATTAAAACCAGAACAGGTCAATGAAAAAGAAGGAATCAAAGCAGAGCAGATTGTTGTTAAAATAACAGATCAAGGCTATGTGACTTCTCATGGTGACCATTATCATTATTACACTGGAAAGGTTCCATTTGATGCTATTTTGAGTGAAGAGTTAATCATGCGAGATCCTCATTATCAGTTACAGGATGCAGACATCGTTAATCAAGTCAAAGATGGCTACATTATTAAGGTATCAGGTAAATATTACTTGTACTTGACGAATGCTAAAGAAACAAGCAATGTCCGATCTGTAGATGAAATCGCGCGCCAAAAGAAACTTCATCCTAAGAAAGAAAATGGTGAAGAAGATAACTCAGAAACAAGATCTGATCAAAAAGTAAGCAGAAAATTGCAAGATTTTAGTCATCCAAGTGCTTCGTATGCTGCTGGTAAGAGAACTTATTCATCGGCAGATAATTTGAATCATCGTGGTGGCGGAGCTTATAGGACAGACGATGGTTATGTCTTTAGTCCATCTGATATTATATCTGATACTGGTGATGGCTTTTTAGTGCCTCACGGTGGCCATATTCACTATATTCCAAAAGGTGATTTATCACCGAGTGAATTAGCAGCAGCGCAAGCATATTGGAATTCTCGAAATAAGAAGGCAGATGATTCCACTGAAAAGCTAGTTGGAGAAAAGCAAGATTCTCTTTCTGTTGAAAAAAAACCAGGAACTCCAAATGCCCACAATCAACCAAAACAGAGCTTAAATACTGGACAATCTGATAAATCGAGTCAAGAATCTAAAGCGGATAAATCAGAAAGCAATCAAAGAGGAAATCAGCTAGATTCAGAAATTGGAAAGACAACAAATTACTTCGGATTGTTGCAAAAACTTTATAATACACCACGCGAAAATCGTTATGTTGAAAAAGATGGTCTTATTTTCGACCCTGCAAAAATTGCCCATAGGACTGCTGAAGGAGTAGCTATTCCGCACGGTAACCACTATCACTTTATTCCTTACAGCAGCTTGTCAGATCTAGAAGAAGAGATTGCAAGAAATATACCGGTTGCAGGTCAAAAGGCTTATCCTAAAGCGAGAACAAATCTATCTCACCAAGATCCCAAGCCTGATCAGCGCAATCAATCAACAGATGTACCTAAACCAATAAAGCCAGGTAATGATCAAGCAAAAAAACCGTCCCAACCAACGAAACCAGTTGAAAAAGATGATCATGGTTTCCACGCTGAAAATGTCATCTCAAAAGATGAGGAAGGATACGTTGTTCAACATGGTGGCCATGCGCATTACTTCTTTAAAAAAGATTTGACAGCTGCTCAAATTGCAGCAGCTGAAGCACAGTTGACAAAGCATCAACATTCAGCTCAACCAAGTCAAGAGAAGTCTGATTATGATCGTTTTTCTCGTGATGCGAGCGACGAAGAAAAGATGGCTTACATCTCTAAGACCTATGGAGTTCCTCGTGAAGCTATTAAGATTTCCAAAGGCTTCTTTGTCTTTAATAATCCAGATCAAGCTTATGATCCAACCCATATCCATCCCTATGCTGTTAGAAAAGAACACGTCCGTATTCCTTTAGAAACTGGTAACCCTGAGTTAGACTTTTTAAATGAACTCTACACAACGGCCCTTCGTTCAGGTTTGTCACCATACAGCATTCAAGTAGAAAACGGTCAGTTTGTCATTCCTCATGGAGATCACAACCACTATATTCGTGTGCAGTCCAAAGGAGTTAACTTAGGCTTGAAGAATAAATTGCCAGCTTTACAATCAGCATATCAAGCTGGAGCTTATAGTGAAAAGGCTGTTTTAGAGAAAGTAGATTCACTACTAGCTGCTAGTCGAACAATCTACGCAAATGATGTCTTGATGCAACGTCGAATTGAGCTGGCTTTAGGTAATTTTGTAGAAACCATGAAGCAGTTGCCGAGCAACTCAACAGCTGGTTATTTAGCAAGTTTGGAGCAGTTTGATAAGCATTATATCCATGTAGATAAAAATGCCAAGAACGAGCAACTGACAGCAGTAGATAAGAAGTATCAGGAATTAGTTGATAAAATCAAACGCTTGGAAACAGATAGCTATAACGTTAACAAGGCTTCCTTGCTAAGTGATTTGCAAATGGCAAAGGTTGAAAAAAATGAAGAAAAGATGAAAGAAATTGATCAGCTTCTGACCAGTCTTCAAGATTATCAAGACAGGACAGGTATGACCTCTGTCGAATATCTCAAGTCTTTCTATCTTGCTGTAGATGATGCCCGCTTGCAACCAGAACTTCGTAAAAAGTAGCAGATTTAGCTATGAAGCTTTACAAGTCGCAAGCCTTTATCGAGGCTGTGGATTTGAAAGCTTTGTTCTTGGATCTCTACCAAACCAAACTAGAAGTTGATAAGGCTCTTGCTAGTGGAGAGGAAAGTCCGGCTAAAGATAAAACTATTCTAGATACCGAAAAAACGGATGATCAGAACTATAAAACAGCCATTTACGGTTTCTTGAAAGAACTTTATGGTGAATTTGCGCCACAGCCAAAAGTAGAAATTCCTGATGCAACCTTCCAAGCACTCTTTCTACAAGGACAAACACTTTTGGATAAGGTTAAAGATTCTACCAGCCAGGAAAGCTATAAGAATCAATTATTGGCTCTTCAAACAGATCTTAAAGAAGGACGTAAGGATCGGGAGGCTATCTTGGAAGAGCTTAAGTTACTCTTATCTCAAATAGTTGATACTATTAAAAATCAGCAAGAAGAAACAAATCCAAAAGATCAAGAACTGTATAAGAAAATTTATGCTTTACTGATGGCAGCACATAAGCTACTTGAGGAGCAAAATGCGTCAGATGAATTATTTACTAAAGTCGATGCTTTATTTGATAAACTTGCAGATAGCAAAGTCAATAAAGAAGAGTTGCTTGCCGAAGTTCAATCGTTTATTGAAGGGCTTCAAAATCAAGGGAAGGTAGAAAAACCAGTTTCTGATACAGCTAAATCAGGAGAAAAAGAATCTGAAACTGTAAAACCTACGGAAACTCCAACTGATAGTTCATCCAATCAGGCATCTAGTGAGCCTCACGAGTCTACTAGCTCATCAAGCGAAAGTTCCACAACAACAGAAACAGCTAGTCCTGCTTCAGAGCTAAAAGATCAAGGAAGCGAGGCTACTCAAGAAGAGCCAGCTCAGTCTTCTGAACAAGCATCTACGACAAATGAAGTAAGCAACTAATAAATAAAAGATTTATTCTGAGAAGATTCTATAAGATATTAATAAGATTACCTAGGATTTGTCAGACGAAATCACATTCATAAAAGCTTAATCAAATTAGAAGAATAAAAAAACGAACAAGCTAATTTCGAAAAGAATTAGCTTGTTCGTTTTTTATGTTCAAGAGAGGTTTATTTTTCTTGATAAGAGACGATACCGATAATGGTATCGACAGCGCGTTCCATGGTTTCTAGGCTGACATACTCAAAGCGCCCGTGCATGTTCTCACCGCCGGCAAAGAGGTTAGGTGTCGGGATGCCCATAAAGGAAATTTTAGAGCCGTCAGTTCCGCCACGGATTGGCTCGATAATAGGCTGGATGTCAAGACTTTCCATAACTGCTTTAGCGATATGGATAGGTGTCATGTCCTTTTCAATGACCTGCTTCATGTTGTAATACTGGTCTTTGAGAGTCAGGATGACGCGCTCGCTACCTAGCTCTTGGTTCATCTTTTCAGCAATGGTCCGCATAGTAGCTTTGCGATTTTCAAACGCATCTGTCTCAAAGTCACGAATAATGTAGCTAGCTTGAGATTCTTCAACTGTACCAGTCAGACTCATCAGGTGGTAGAAGCCTTGGTAGCCATCGGTTTTCTCTGGTCGATCGGCTTCTGGTAGCTGGTTGTGGAAGTCAATAGCCAGCTGGAGAGCATTGATCATTTGGCCTTTGGCAGTTCCTGGATGGACATTGCGACCTTGGAAGGTCAGTTCTGCTCCAGCAGCGCTAAAGGTTTCGTACTGGAGCTCTCCTAGTGGTCCGCCGTCCACAGTGTAGGCAAAGTCCACATCGAAGTCTTCAGCGTCAAACTTATCAGCTCCGACGCCGATTTCCTCGTCTGGGCCAAATCCCACTCGGATTTCTCCATGCTTGATTTCTGGATGGGCAGACAGGTATTCGATAGCAGTCATGATTTCAGCAATACCTGACTTGTCGTCTGCTCCCAGAAGGGTGGTTCCATCAGTTGTAATCAGAGTTTGACCCTTATATTTATGAAGACTAGCAAAGTCCGCAGGATCTAAGTTAAATCCAGATTGCCCCAGCGGAATCACACCGCCATCATAATTTTCAATAACCTGTGGCTGGATGTTTTCTGCGTTGAAGTCCGCTGTATCCATATGGGAAATCAAGCCAATCTTGCAGGTAAAGCTTGGGTCGTTGGCAGGCAGAGTTCCAATCGCAAAGCCATTTGGCAGGTAGTAGACGTTTTCCAAGCCAACCCGCTTCATCTCAGGAATGAGGACATTGTTAGCAAAGTCCACCTGACTCTGGGTGCTTGGTGTAGTAGTAGATGCCTCGTCTGAGCGCGTGTTGATCTTGACATATGTCAGGAAACGCTCTAAAAGATTAGGATATTTCATAAAATCTCTTCTTTCATTTTGTTTTAAATCTATTTTAGCATATTGATATGTTTCTGACAAAGTAGAAAAGAATAGAAAAATCATACTTATTTTGACTGATATCATGTTATAATAGCAGAGAGCTTTAGAAAAAGAGGGAAATATGACTAAAAAAGCTATTTTGATGATGACCTTTGGTTCGCCAGAAGGTTATACTTTTGAAGACGTTGCTGCATTTTTTACTAATATCCGTCGAGGTGTTCGTCCAAAAGACCAAGAAATTCAACATCTTTACGATAACTATCAGCTAATTGGTGGAAGTCCTTTACAGGAAATTACGAGAGAAGAAGTCGAGCTGGTCGGACAAGTTTTATCAGACGAATATGCAGTTTATTTTGCGAATAAATTCTCATCCCCCTTCATTCCAGACCTTATTCGTCAAATGGAGTTAGATGGCATTGAAGAATGTATCTGTCTGATTTTGGAACCGCATTATTCTTTTTACTCGGTTATGGGATATGAAAAGTTCATTCATAGTGAGAAAATCCGTTTTAATATCATCAAGGACTGGTACCGTTCAGAAGATTTGTTAAACTTTTGGGTAGAAGAAATTAGGAAGATTATCGATAAACAAGTCAAGGGTGAGAGCTTCAAAGTTATTTTTTCAGCACATAGTGTACCACTATTAGCTTTAGATTTTGAAGATCCTTATATTGATCAAATTGTTGACAATGCGCAGATGATTGCACAGCGCTTGGGACTATCTTCTTTTGAATATACTAATACTTGGCAAAGTGAAAGTGATATCGGCCTTCCTTGGATCAAACCAGATGTATTAGAATATCTTCGTGATCAGACAGTCCATCCTAAACACTATATTTTTGTTCCGATTAGTTTTATCAGTGAGCATATAGAAGTTCTTTTTGATAATGATGTGGAATGTCGAGAACTGTGTCAAGAGCTTGGTGTAGCTTATCATCGTCCACCAATGCCCAATGCAGATCCCCGTTTGATTGCTGCAATCGTGGGGACCATTCGTAAGCATGAAGGAGATGAATTTCAGTATCTTTATCCAGAAGAAACGACGTTTGATGAATTAGCCCCTTCTGAAACAAGCTCTATGATATTAAAAGAAATGATTGATCCTCAAATGCCTGAATTTGTAAAAAAATTAATTGAAAAAAAGGGAATTGAAAACGTAAAAATGCCTTATTTTGTTAAGAAAATGCTAGAAAAAAAAGGAAGAATCAAGCAATGAAACTGAATGGATGCTATTCTATTTATTTTAAATAATGCATTTTATTCTCTTGAAAGGTAAAATGCAAATTTCGAAGGAGTCTATATGTCTTTGAAAAAGAGTTATATTTTTTTGATTTTTAGCAATCATTGTTGCTTGCATGCAATCGTAATTCCTTTACAGGCAGACTCATAAGTTTCTTATAGGATTGGCGTTTTCGTAGCTAAAAGTATTATTGCCTGTTCTGTTCTTCTACTTAGTTTTTTAAAAAAAGAAAAAAACATAAAGAATAAGTGAACTGGAGTTATGTTTAGAGAGTTCAAAAAGTGATAAATATATTTTTATTTTTTTAATTACAACTAACTAAAAAAACTCTCTGAGAATTTTTTTCTCAGAGAGTTTTTTTACTATTAATGTACGGGTTTAATGTAATGATTTAAGGTGAAAAATTTTACATGGTGAAGACAATTGCTATATACTGAAGAGCAGAAGCAGCTAGGATAAAAAGGTGCCAAATCATATGGAAATATGGTTTTTTCTTAGCATAAAATCCTGCTCCAATGGTATAACAGAGACCGCCAGCTAGCATCAATCCCCAAAAGAGCGGACTGGTTTGATTAATGATTGGGGGAATAATAAAGACAACCAACCAGCCCATGATGAGATAGAGTGCCAAGCTAAATTTCTCGTTGACTTTTTTGGCAAAAATTTTATAGAGAATACCAAAGATGGTTGTTCCCCATTGAATGAGAATAATCAGATAGCCGATCCAATTATTCATCAAAGCTAAAACAACAGGTGTATAACTACCTGCAATAGCAATATAAATCATGCTATGGTCGATGATACGCAAGATATACTTATGAGTGGAACCGTAGGACATAGAGTGATAAATTGTAGACGAAAGAAACATGAGAAATAGACTGATGACAAAAATGGAGACCCCAATAGCTGCTAGCAGTCCATGAGCTTCATAACTATAAATGGCAGACAGAGGCAGTAAGATAAGAGTAAGGAAAGAGCCAACAGCATGCGTAACAGCATTTCCGACTTCTTCTCCGAAACTGAGTTGTTTGCTAAGTTTAAAGGTTTGGTTCATCGATCATTTCTCCTTTCAAATCAAGGGCTAATTGTCTAGTTTGGTGATATAGTTTGACAGTTTGGCAAGCAGATAAGACTACAGGATGCGGTGATGTTGAGCCCTTTTCATCCCTCATACACATTACAAACTGATCATAAAAAGTTTCAGAACTTTCCTTATTGGTTACGAGAAATTCTACTGTTTCAATAATATCCTGAATAGGAAATACAGGTTTCAGAGTTGTAAGGATGATTAAACGAGCAATCTGTGTACGATTGTACTTTTTTTTGACTGGTTTTTGGATTTGCCCGTGTTTAACATAATTGTTAATCATGGCAGCTGTTAGCACCCTTTCTTGCTCAGGAAAAGCCTTTTGATTGACTGTGTTTATATAGAGCAGAACTTGATCAAGATATAAATCTAGTTCGGGCAAATCTTTCCAATTGGGGAAAAGAACCATAAGTTATCCAACTTTCTATAATCTAGTATCAATAACTAGATTATATAATAACTGACACGAAATTTCAAGAGAAAAACGTAAAAATAGTCAAGATTTGATAAGTTTTGCTATAATGAATCTATGAAAATCTTAATCCCAACAGCTAAAGAACTAAATACAAACCAACCTGATATTCAGCCAATTTCCTTGTCCGAAAAGACAAGAGCAGTCATTCAGGAATTAAGTCACTACTCTATTGAAGAACTGGCTAAGCTCTATCAAGTTCGTCTTGAAATGGCTGAGAAAGAGTATGAGCGCATTCAGGCTCTTCAAAATGACAAGGCAAGGTATTATCCAGCTCTCTATCTTTTTGATGGCCTCATGTATCGAAATATCAAAAGAAAAGATCTAACCATATCTGAAGAGCAATATATTCGCGATCACCTTTTTATCACTTCTAGTTTATACGGGGTTATTCCAGCCTTATCTCCTATTGCTCCCCACAGGTTAGATTTTATGACTAAATTAAAGATAGAAGGGCAGTCGCTCAAAAAATGGTGGACGCAAGAATATGCCCAAGCAGTGGCAGGAGATGAGCTCTTATTGTCGCTATTATCAAGTGAATTTGAAGATGTATTTCCTAAAACTGTTCGCGAGAGATTAATAAAATTTAAATTTCTAGAAGAAAAAGATGGGAATTATAAGGTTCATTCGACCATTTCTAAGAAAGCTCGTGGACAATTTTTGAGTTGTTTGATTGAGAATCATATTACCAAACTATCTGATATTAAACAGATTTCTTTTTCTGGATTTCAGTTTCAGGAAAAGCTTTCACAAGAAAAAGAATTTGTTTTTGTAAAGAAAGTAGATGAGTAAGACTTTACAAATTCTATATACCGTTAACAAATTGGCAAATTCGGAAGAGTGGAGTTGTAAATGGTAAATTAATGCTACCCTGGCCTTGAAATTCTACAAATTATTTTAAGATTGAGCTTATATATAGTTTTTTGAAGTTCTTTTGAGCCTAAGAGAGAGCATTCATTTGTTTTTTAATATCTATCTATCTAGGTAGCAGAACTTTATAAAAAACACTCCAAAAATTAGATTTTCTACCTAACTTTTGGAGTGTTAATTTAATAGTTATCCCAGTGTTTTAAACCATTGTAGTTATAATTCTAGTGGATAGCTGTAAGAAGAGCGTCTGCTTGTGCAGCGAGACTTGAAAGAGTTTCTTGACTTGCGATAAATTGTCCATCTGCCCATGCTGAGTCATTAACACGAGATTGGGTAAATTCACCAACGACTGTTGTGCGAATGAATGGGAGTAAGTCATTAAAGATCGCAAATAATTGATCTTGTCCTGCATTTGCGACAGAAGAAACTGTTACGATTTTTTCGTTGATAGCAGAAACGCCACGGGTGTCTGATAGATCGAGTGCACGAGAAAGCCAGTCCAGCAAGTTCTTTACAGAGCCAGGAATAGAGAAGTTGTAGACTGGTGAGAAAATCCAGATAGCATCCGCAGCCAAAACTTCTTCACGCACTTTTGCAACCGCAGCGGGAGTAGATTGTTCTAAATCTTGGCTGAATACTGGTACTTGGGACCAGTCCAGATAAGATACTTCAGTTCTTCCAGCGAGTACCTTTTCTGCTTCTTTAGCTAGTTGATGATTAAATGAACCTTGACGAAGTGATCCGACGATAAATAGTACTTTTGACATGATAAGTCCTCCATTTTTAAATTCTAAGAGAATTTTTCTCTTGTTACTATTTATGTTACAACACAAATCACTAATTAGCAATAAATTAGCTCAGGTTTTTGAATTTTTTTAAAATGGTAATCAGAATTTCCTTATCAGCGTCAGATAAAACAGCCAATGCTTCTCGGACACAGAGAATATGCTGGGGAAGAATTTTTTCAACTAAGTCACGACCTTTAGGTGTCAAATCGATTAAGGAAGAGCGACGGTCATTGGGATCACCATTACGAAAAATAAGGCCATCTCGAATCATGTTTTTGATGACGACAGTCATATTACCAGAGGTCGCCAGCATACGATTGATCAGGTCTTGAATACGCATTTCACCTTTACTATAAAGAGTTTCTAAGGCAGAAAATTGAGTTGGTGTTAGATTATTTCTTTGATAACTCGATATTCAATGGAGCGGATTGTACGCTCAGCCTTCCTAAAAACGATCATCGTTTTTAAGTCTAGATGATTATCTTTTAATAATTGATCAAGTGTTTCCATAGGCATATTCTATCAATAAATAGTGTTAAAATCAATGAGAAAAAGATAGAAAATTAGTTGGATTTATAGTATAATGGACGAGTGAAAAATAGAAGAAAACAAGATAAAAGTATCCTTATTTGGCAATATATTATTGGTAGCGGTGTTCTTTTGACAGTGCTTGCATTTTCCTTGCTCAATATTTTTAATCTTTCTATGGAGCCTTATCAGTCTGCGAAGTCTAAGACGATTGATTTGGCTCATAAATATGCTGGAGTTAGTCGAATTGACAGCTTTGCTATTTACAATGGGAAAAAAAGCTATTATAGCTTGCTAGGAGAAACAAATCAAAAAAGACAACGAGCTGTTTTGATTGAAAAGGGTTCTAGTAAGATTTTTGTTTATGAGCTGAAAGATGGAGCGAGTCAAGAAGAAGCCGAAAATGTCGCAAAAGAAAATGGTGCTACAAGAATTGACAAAGTGACGTTTGGATATTTGAATGGTCAACCGATTTGGGAAATCAAATCGGGCACGAGCTACTATAATGTCGGTTTTGAAAGCAAAACATTGCTTAGCAAGGAGGGACTATGAAATTATCGAAGCGCGTATTAGAAATGCAAGAAAGTGTGACATTAGTAACAGCGGCACGTGCTAAAACTTTGAAGGCGCAGGGGCGAGATATTCTGTCTTTGACCTTAGGAGAGCCAGACTTTCCAACGCCTAAGAATATTCAGGAAGCAGCAGTGGCTGCTATTGAAGACGGCAAAGCTAGTTTTTATACGGTGACGAGTGGATTACTAGAGCTAAAAGAAGCAGTGGTAGAGTATTTTGCTAAGTATTATGGTTATAGAATCCAGCCTAATCAAGTAACAGTGGCAACAGGTGCTAAGTTTTCTCTCTATACTTTCTTTATGAGTGTGCTTGACCCAGGAGATGAAGCTCTTATTCCTACACCTTACTGGGTCAGCTATGGTGATCAGATTAAGATGGCCGAGGGGATTCCCGTTTTTGTCCAAGCTACTGAGGAAAATGATTTCAAGGTAAGCTTGGAACAGTTAGAAGCTGCTCGTACTGATAAGACTAAGGTCTTGGTTTGAATTCGCCATCCAATCCAACGGGTATGATTTATACAGCTGAGGAGCTTTTGGCTATTGGAAACTGGGCTGTAAAGCATGATATTCTGATTTTGGCAGATGACATATATGGACGTTTGGTTTATAATGGCAATACATTTACGCCAATTTCCAGTCTTTCTGAGGAGATTCGCAAGCAGACAGTGGTCATCAATGGTGTTTCCAAAAGCTACTCCATGACAGGCTGGCGGATTGGCTATGCTGTAGGTGAGCCGGAAATTATTGCAGCAATGAGTAAGATTGCTGGTCAGACAACTTCAAATCCAACAACTGTTGCGCAGTATGCGGCTATCGAAGCTCTGACGGGGAGTCAGGATACGGTTGAGACAATGCGTCAAGCCTTTGAAGAACGCCTGAATATCATTTATCCCTTGCTAGCTCAAGTGCCTGGCTTTGAAGTCGTCAAGCCTCAGGGAGCCTTCTATCTCTTCCCAAATGTTAAAAAAGCGATGGAAATGAAGGGCTATACCGATGTGACAGCCTTTACCACAGCCATTTTAGAAGAAGTTGGTGTGGCTCTGGTGACAGGAGATGGATTTGGAGCGCCAGAAAATGTCCGCCTCAGCTATGCGACTGATTTGGATACTTTGAAAGAAGCAATACGCCGTCTTAAGGATTTTATGGAGAAGTAAGGATGATTGATCATTTTGAGATTAAAGCAAGGGATCTGCAAGTTTCAAAAGATTTTTATACAAGCTTTCTTGCTCCACTTGGTTACAAATTAGCTTATAGAAGTGATTCGCTATTTAGCTTTGTTGCTGCCAACAGTCCTCATCCTGGTGGAGATTTTTGGTTAGGGAAGGGGGAGCAGTCTCCAGTCCACTTTGCTTTTTTGGCAGAAGACCATGAGCAAGTTCAGGCTTGCTATGAAGCTGGTTTGAAAGCAGGAGGAAAAGATAATGGCGCCCCTGATTATAGGAGTGACCATCCTCCTTATTATGCAGCTTTTATTCTAGATCCAGATGGTAATAATATCGAAGTAGTTTGTCACAAAAAATAAAAATAGAAAAGAGAAAAAACGTGTCGAAAAAGAATATAACGATTGTTGAAGTGAAAAATTATGTTGGTCAAGAAGTGACCATTGGTGCTTGGGTTGCCAATAAGTCAGGTAAGGGCAAGATTGCTTTCTTACAGCTTCGTGATGGCTCGGCTTTTTTCCAAGGTGTGGCCTTCAAGCCTAACTTTATCGAGAAATTTGGTGAAGAAGAAGGCTTGGCGAAGTTTGACACGATTAAAAAGCTCAGCCAAGAAACTTCTGTCTATGTGACAGGGATTGTCAAGGAAGATGAGCGCTCAAAATTTGGTTTTGAGCTGGACATCACAGACATCGAAATCATCGGTGAGTCAAATGAATATCCAATCACGCCAAAAGAACATGGGACTGACTTCCTTATGGACAATCGTCACTTGTGGCTCCGTTCTCGTAAGCAAGTGGCTATGATGCAAATCCGTAATGCTATTATCTATGCAACATATGAATTCTTTGATAAAAATGGCTTTATCAAGTTTGATAGCCCAATCTTGTCAGGAAATGCGGCTGAGGATTCAACGGAGCTCTTTGAAACAGACTACTTTGGAACTCCGGCCTACTTGAGCCAGTCTGGTCAGCTTTATCTAGAAGCAGGTGCTATGGCTTTGGGTCGTGTCTATGATTTTGGTCCAGTATTCCGTGCAGAAAAATCAAAAACGCGTCGTCACTTGACAGAGTTCTGGATGATGGATGCGGAGTATCCTTTTGTTACTCATGATGAGTCACTCGACTTGCAGGAAGCTTATGTTAAAGCCTTGATTCAAGGTGTTCTAGACCGTGCTCCTCAAGCTTTGGAAACGCTGGAACGTGATGTTGAACTTTTGAAACGCTATATTGCTGAGCCTTTCAAGCGTGTTACTTATGATGAAGCGATTGACCTCTTGCAGGCTCATGAAAATGATGAGGGTGCGGACTATGAACATCTGGAACATGGAGATGACTTTGGTTCGCCACATGAAACATGGATTTCGAACTATTTTGGTGTACCAACCTTTGTTATGAATTATCCAGCTGCGATCAAGGCCTTCTACATGAAGCCAGTTCCTGAAAATCCAGATCGCGTCCTCTGTGCGGACTTGCTTGCTCCAGAAGGCTACGGTGAAATCATCGGAGGTTCTATGCGTGAGGAGGATTATGACGCTTTGGTTGCTAAGATGGAAGAGCTTGGTATGGATATATCAGAATATGAATTCTACTTGGATCTTCGTAAGTATGGATCTGTTCCACATGGAGGCTTTGGTATCGGTATCGAGCGTATGGTAACCTTTGTAGCAGGGACTAAGCATATCCGTGAAGCCATTCCATTCCCACGTATGCTACACCGTATTAAACCGTAAAACGAATTAAACGCCCATGTGGCGTTTTTTCAACAGTAAACTAGAAAATAATCCAAATACAGAATTTTAGAGAAAGAAGAGGTAGGAGTCATGTAACCAGCAGATTAACAAGTGATAAAGAATAAAAGTAAAAAAAACACTTGTTAAAGGAGAAAATATGTTTAAAAGAAGTTATCGGAAAAATATCGGTCTTATGGCCGGAGTTGAATTTTTTGCCTTTCTAGGCATTACTAGTTTTTGGATTTTATTTCTAAGTCAAAATGGCATGTCCCTTTGGCAGATTGGCCTTTTGGAAAGTATTTTTCATGCGACTAGTGTCATCTGTGAAATTCCTTCCGGGATGTTGGCGGATCGCTTTTCCTACAAGACCAATCTTTATCTGAGCCGGATAGCTGGGATTGTGTCTTCTGTTCTCATGTTGGCGGGGCAGGGGAACTTTTGGGTTTATGCACTGGCTATGGTGATTAGTGCTTGGTCCTATAATTTTGATTCGGGGACAAGTGCGGCCATGGTTTATGATTCTTCTGTAGAGGCTGGACTCAAGGAACGTTACTTATCCATCTCCAGTTTTATGTCTGGAGTGGCTGAAGCGACCCGGTCTTTGGGAACGGTCTGGGCTGGATTTTTTGTCCATGGACAATTGCATCTGACCTACTATATCATGATTGGGATCTCTATCATCGTTCTTTTCTTGACTTGGATGTTGAAGGAGCCAAGTGTCAAAACAGAGAAAGCAGAACGTCTGACCATGAAAAAGATTATCTGGGCTGTCAAAGAGGAATTGCAGAGAAATCCCAGCCTTTTTATCTGGATGATTCTGTCCCAAATCATTGGAACACTGATGTGTATGTTTTATTTTTATTATCAAAATCAATTGCCTGACTTAAAAGATTGGCAGATTTCGCTGGTCATGCTGATTGGCAGTGCTTTGAATATCTTAGCGGTCTATCTGGCGAGTATGATTGGAAAGAAGTTTGCTGCTTTGAAACTCTTTCCTTCAGTAGTCCTTTTAACGGGGGGAACCTATCTACTTTCCTACTTTGGAACGCCAATCATCTATATTTTGATTTATCTAATCAGCAACGCCTTGTATGCTCTTTTTCAGCCGATTTTTGACAATGATTTACAAAAGCAGTTACCAAGTGAAGTGCGAGCGACCATGATTAGTGTCTATTCTATGATGTTTAGCCTGAGTATGATTGTCATTTTCCCTGTGACAGGCTGGCTGATCGATTACTTGGGATTCAGCATGACTTTTATTTATCTAGGCGGTTTTCTGCTATTGATTACGCCCTTGCTCAAAAAAGCTTTAAGCAAAATAGACAAACATATTCATCAACTATAAGCAACATCTCCTTCTGTTTGACAGGAGGAGTTTTTGCTCCTTTGAAAATTATGGTAAAATAGAAACAGTTTTTAACAGGAAAGAGTATGATGAGAAATTTACTAAAATATTTCAAGGGTTATATAAAGGAGTCATTACTGGGACCTTTGTTTAAGCTTTTAGAAGCATGTTTTGAACTTTTGGTTCCACTGCTTATTGCCGGAATTGTCGATCAAACCATTCCTCAGAAGGATAGTCACCATTTGTGGCAAATGCTATTATACTTAGTGATTTTTGCTATTCTGGGAGTGATAGTAGCTGTTACAGCTCAATACTTCTCTTCTAAAGCAGCGGTAGGGTTCACAAGGCAACTCAGCAAAGATCTGTATGAAAAGATATTGAAATTACCAAAGTCTAGTCGAGATCGACTAGGAGTATCGAGTTTGGTCACTCGGTTGACGAGTGATACTTATCAGATTCAGATGGGAATCAATCAATTTTTGCGTCTTTTTTTACGAGCACCGATCATTGTTTTTGGTGCTATCATGATGGCGTTTAGCATTCATTCAACCATTACAATATGGTTTGTAATGATGGTTTTGGTATTGAGTTTTCTAATTTTTATATTATCACGTTTGGTCAACCCTCTTTATGCAACCATGCGGAACATGACAGATACGATTGTGAATACAACTCGCCAACAACTACAGGGGATGCGTGTAATCCGAGCATTTGGTCAAGATAAAAAGGAAATTCAAGATTTTAATAGACTGAATGATCTTTACAAATCTTGGCAGATAAAAACAGGTGTATGGGCGAGTTTGATGGGGCCATCGACATTTTTAGTGGTCAATGTCACTTTGCTTGCAGTTATTTGGACTGGCAATCAGAAGATTCAAGAGGGGATTCTATCTCAAGGATCTCTTGTAGCTTTGATCAATTATCTATTGCAAATTTTGATAGAATTGCTCAAATTGGCTATGCTGATTACTTCTCTTAATCAAAGTTTTATCAGTGCTAAGAGGATTCAAGAAGTTTTTGAAGAGGATGATGAAGATATTTCAAAAGGTTTAGCTCAGCAAGAAGCACAATCTGATCAAGCCATTCAAGTACAACAAATGAGTTTCACTTATCCAGAAGCCTCTAGCGCATCTTTGAAAGGGATCAATTTCGAGTTAAAAAGTGGCCAGACCTTGGGAGTTATTGGCGGGACAGGAGCTGGGAAATCGGCCTTAGTTCAGCTACTAGGGCATATTTATCCAGTGTCTGATGGGAAGCTAGCTATTTTTCTAAATGGAAAAAGTCCTAAAAATCTAAAAGAATGGCGCTCCTGGGTCAGTGTAGTCCCTCAGAAGGCAGAGCTTTTTCAAGGAACTATCCGCTCTAATCTAACCTTGGGTCTACCGGAAGTTCCGACGGATGCAGGACTTTGGAAGGCTTTGGAAATTGCTCAAGCAAGAAATTTCGTTTCTGAGAAAGCCGGTGGTTTGGATGCACCTGTAGAAGCTTTTGGCCGTAATTTTTCTGGAGGTCAGCGCCAGAGATTGACAATAGCAAGAGCTGTTTTGAGACGGGCTCCTTTCTTGATTTTGGATGATGCAACATCAGCTTTGGATTATTTGACAGAATCAAAACTTTTAAAAGCAATTCATGAGGAGTTGATAGAGACTAGTTTAGTTTTAGTTTCGCAGCGAACGAATAGCTTACGATCTGCCGATCAGATTTTAGTTTTGGACAAGGGCGAGCAGGTTGCTTTGGGAAAACACGAGCACTTGTTAGAAGTTAGCGAACTTTATCGCCAAATCCATTATTCACAACACAGAGAGGAGGAAGTATGAGGCAAATCCATTTAAAACGCTTGATGAGCGATTTGACAGCACACCCGTTTCTCCTCATTTTGGCTAGTTTAGGCACCATTTTACAGGTCTTGCTGACGATTTATCTACCTATCTTGATTGGTAGAGCAGTGGATAGTGTTCTTTTGCCACAAGCTGAGAATCAGCTACTTCCTATTCTATGGCGGATGTTGTTTGTTATCCTGATGAATACCATTATCCAGTGGTTTAATCCGCTCGTATATAATCATTTAGTATACAGCTATTGCCAAGAACTTCGTGAAAAAGTGATGGTCAAGATTCATCTATTGCCACTTTCTTTTTTAGATAAGCTGGGAAATGGTGATTTGGTTAGTCGAGTAACAACTGATTTAGAGCAGCTTGGCAATGGATTGCTCATGATTTTCAATCAATTTTTTGTTGGCCTTCTAACTATTTTGCTTACCATCGTTAGTATGGCAAGACTAGACTGGTTTATGATGTTTTTAGTCTTGTTACTGACTCCACTTTCCCTTTTTGTTGCTCGTTTTATTGCGAAAAAAAGCTATCTTTTATTTAGGAAGCAGACAAAGGCTCGCGGATATCAAAGTCAGTTAATTGAGGAGAGTTTAAGACAGGAAGCATTGATTCAATCTTTTAACGCTCAAGAGCAATTTATGGCTGATTTTAAACAGAGTAATGAAGCTTATGCGGATGTTTCACAGGATGCTATTTTTTATTCCTCAACGGTCAATCCTTCGACACGTTTTATTAATGCTCTCATATATGCCCTGATAGTGGGGGTAGGAGCGATTCGCATCATGCATGGTTCACGCTTTACCGTTGGTGAATTGACCACATTTTTAAATTATGTCAACCAGTATACCAAGCCTTTCAATGATATTTCGTCAGTCATGTCGGAATTGCAGAGCGCTTTAGCTTGTGCGGAGCGGATTTACAGCGTTCTAGACCAAGAGGAAGTAGCAGAGTCTGGTCAGGAAATTCTTCAGCCTGAAGATGTCAAAGGACAGATTAGTTTTGAGCATGTGGCTTTTGGCTATGAGTCTGGCAAAGAGTTGATTAAAGATTTGAATATAAGGATCCCAGCGGCTAGTAAGGTCGCCATTGTCGGACCGACCGGCGCTGGTAAGTCTACTTTAATCAATCTCCTCATGCGCTTTTACAATGTTGATAGTGGTCTGATTTCGCTAGATGATGTTCCTATCACACATTACACCAGAGCTTCTTATCGTCAGCAGTTCGGTATGGTACTGCAAGAGACCTGGCTCAAGACGGCAACCATTCATGACAACATAGCTTTTGGTCGGCCAGACGCTAGTCGAGAAGAGGTCATTGCAGCTGCTAAGTCGGCCAATGCGCATTTCTTCATCCAGCAGTTGCCTCAGGGTTATGATACCTACTTGGCGGATGCTGGTGACTCCCTGTCTCAAGGTCAGCGGCAGCTCTTGACCATTGCCCGTGTCTTCCTGGCTGTTCCTAAAATCCTAATCTTGGATGAGGCGACTTCCTCCATCGATACTCGGACAGAAGTTTTGATTCAGGAGGCTTTCAGCAAGCTTATGGTGGGACGGACGAGCTTTATCATCGCCCATCGTCTGTCTACTATTCAAAACGCGGACATCATCCTCGTCATGGTAGATGGTGATATCGTCGAACATGGTAATCATCAGGAGCTCATGGCAGCCAGAGGCGTTTATTACCAAATGCAGACGGCGCAGGAGTAGAAGAGGAGCTTTATTAAAGTTCACAGATTGATGATAAACAGAATTAAAAGAGTTGGAATTTCCAACTCTTTTTGCTTATAGTTCAACGTCTTCTAACCCTGTTTCTGTCAGTTTATAAATCTTCTGGCAGACTTCTTTGAGAAAGATTCGGTCGTGGGAGACAGCGATAATGGCGCCAGGATAGGTCGCCAAAGTTGACGAACCTGAGGCTGAGAGGTGGGAGAGAAGTTGCGGGTTGGTTCGTCCAGAAGGAGGACATTGGGACGGTCTAAGACTAGTTTGAGCAGAAGGAGCTTGGCTTTTTGGCCACCGGAAAGCTGCCCAATCGGGTGGCGAGCCTCGTCGCGCGTGAACTGAAGACTAGCTAGATGCGTCAGGATTTTCTCTTCCTGAGACTTGTCGCCAGAGGGAGCCAGAAAGTCCAAGGGACTGCTCTCATCAGCCAGCAAGTCACCATAATGCTGGGGCATGTAGCCGACCCTCATGTCTGTCCGCTCACGCAGGATCTTCCATATTTCCTTAAGCAGAGTAGACTTGCCTGCGCCATTAGCACCAATCAGTCCGATTTTTTCCTGGCCGCAGACCTCCAGAGTCAGGTTCTCCGCCAGTTGTCGTTCGTCTGTTTTCAGCTTCATTCCTTCTAATTTCAGGATTCTTTTGGTCAATGGCAGAGCTTCTATATCTGAGAAGTGAAGGCTGATGGCATCTTCCTGTGTCGGGATTTCGGTCATTTCAGCACCTGCCTTTTCAAATCGTTTGCCCTGTGAGAGGACGTTTTTCATCTTCTTCGCTACCAGTCGACCTGCAGTAGCGTCATGGGTGTTTCGTAAAGTATGCTCTACACTCTGCTTAACGCCTCGGTGTTTCTCCATGGTCTTGGCGTGTTCTTCCCGCTCTTTCCGTGCTAATTGCCCCTGTTTTTCAAAGGTCTCCTGACGCTGCTGGCGGTAATTTTCATAGTCCAGACTCTTGACGCTGGTTCTAGCTTTCTGCTTCTTTTTGATTCGCTCCAAATGAACAATCTTGGTCGCAGCTTGAGCGAGGAAGTGCTCGTCGTGAGAGACGAAAAGAACCGTTCTCTGGCTGTGGCTGATAAAGTTTTCCAGCCAAGTCAGAGTTTCAAGATCGAGGTCATTAGAGGGCTCGTCAAGAAAGAGAATATCCCAATCACTGGCTAGTTTCTTGATAAGTTGGACCTTGAGCTTTTCTCCTCCAGATAGACTAGATAGCTGCTGCTGACTGGCAAAACGCTGGCTGTCAAAGTTGAGCTCTCCAGCATAGCGGTAGAGCTTGGCATAGTTCAGCTCTGTCTCAAAATCAGCAAAGAAATAGTCATTAAGCGTTAGTTGGGCATCTTCTGAAGGCAGCTGCTGGGGCAGATAGACTGCAGCAGTATAGGACTTATCAATCTGTCCGCTGTAGCTGACATAGGAGCTGACCAGTCGCTCGTCTAGCAGGAGCTTGAGCAGGGTGGACTTGCCATTGCCCTCCTCACCAATAATAGCGACCTTGTCTCCTTGATTAACTGTCAGTGACAAATCTTTGACTAACTCTTTCAGGTCTTTAGGTGGGTAATCGTTAGATTTCTTATTTGAAGCATAGATGTCTCCTTCGTTTTATAATACAAAATACAGCCCTGCTTTATTTAGCAGAGCTGTTTTTAGTTGCACAAAGTAGACACAGGAGTGTCCAACTAGGATTATTCATTTATAAGGCTTCTAGCTTACACTGTCATAGGAGCGATAGGATTGATCTAAAGATAAGCAAATAGAAGATAGAAAGCACAAAAAATGAACATCCCGCGGATATGCAGAAACATGACAAAATCTACTAAATAAAGTTTCCTTTAAAAAATAGACTTAATTTTTCATGTCTCCGTGTACCTCCGAAATAGTTCTGCCTTAAGTCTAGCAGAAGGAGCTAAGAAAGTCAATAGAAAAGAAGGCTGAGACAGGATATCCCAACCTCGATTGCGTTTTTATATTATAAGCTTGTAGAATGTTTGGGTTGGACCTTTTGATCAGGGTAGATATGGTTAATGGCATTGTTGACAGCAGTAGGTGCCTCACCGAGTCCAGTCGCAATTAAGTCGATCTTACCTTCGTAGCTGCAACAATCTCCAGCTGCATAGATACCTGGTACAGAGGTTTCTTGCTTGCTATTGACTAAAATTTTGTGACGGTTGAGCTCCAAGCCCCAATCTTTGAGATTGCCGACAGAGGATTTAAAACCGTAGTTGACAAATAGATGATCCAGAGGCAGAAGCTGACTTTCCTCTCCCTTGACTTGGCTGATTTCCAGGTGGGTTATCTTGCCATTTTCACAGATTAGTCGGCTAGGTACAAATGGTGTCTTTATGTCAACACTAGAAGCCTTGAGTTCCTCCACACTATGCTCCAAAGCTCGGAAGTTATCCCGACGGTGAACCAGGCTGGTTTCTGCGATTTTTTCAAAAGCTAGCGCCCAGTCAACAGCTGAGTCGCCACCGCCCAGAACAACAACCTTTTTACCAGCGTACTGGTTGATGTTTGAAACGTGATAGTGAAGGTTGCTGTAGCTTTCAGCATCGTCTAACTCCAAAGCTCTTGGTTTAAAGGCACCGCCTCCCATGGCAATGATAATGGTTTTGGTCTGATGCTTCGCTTTAGAAGTCGTAATAGTGAAGCCCTCTTCGCCTTTCACGATATCCAACACTGTTTCGTTGAGACAAATCTCAGTCTGGAAAGTTTCCAGCTGCTCAATTAGACGCTGTGTCAACTCTTCGCCACTTAGATTGGTAAAGCCAGGGACATCTAAAATCTTCTTCTCTGGATAGAGAATGGCTGGTTGACCACCTAGCTGTGGCAGAGAATCAATGATTTTAACCTTGGCTTGGCGCAGGTGAGCGTAAAAAGCTGCGAATAGGCCAACTGGACCACCACCAACAATCGTAATATCATACAGTTCAGACATAAATTTCCTCAATCTTTTTTAAAATAAACTAGCATTATTGTACCACAAAATGGGGGTGAAGTGTAAGTGAATTTGTTTACGTAATATTAAAAGCCCCACTAGGGGCTTCAAATTAGATAGCAAATAAATCATTGAGATTTTCAGCCAGCGTTGGGTGGGTGAAGATTTGCTTGCTCAAGTAAGTGTAAGGAATCTTATTATCCATGGCTACAGTCAGGATATTAATAATTTCTTGAGCTCCAGCTGAGAAAATAGTCGCTCCAACAATTTCTTTGGTTTCAGTGTTGACAACAGCCTTGAAAGCACCACGTAAGTCAGCATTGACATGCCCGCGAGGCATTGCTGCAACTGGAATTTCCTTCATTGCAATCGGCAGTCCTTGCTCTCTGGCTTCCTTTTCAGTCAATCCTATTTGAGCCAAAGGCGGTGTGATGAACATGCTGGTAGGGACGTTTTTACGATCTTCTAGTGTGTAGCTGCCATCGCCAGCCAGATAGCTATAAAGGATACGGAAATCATCCAGTGAGATATAAGTGAACTGCAGACCGCCATTGACGTCGCCCACTGCAAAAACGCCGGGTACAGATGTTTCCAAATGCTTATCAACCTTGATAGCTCCGCGTTCTGTCAGCTCAATGTCAGTATTTTCCAAGTGAAGTGGCTCAATATTCGGTTTGCGTCCAGTAGCATAGAGCAGGGCGTCAAAGCGAAATTCTCCATCTTCTGTCACAACGACAACCTCTTCACCATCATTTTTAATCTGTGTGGTACGTACATTTTGTAAGAGCTGGATTCCGTCTTCTTCCATGTACTGCTTAGCTAGAGCAGCGATAGAAGGTTCTATTCGAGGAAGAAAGACAGGCGCAGCATCCAGAACAGTTACTTGACTGCCTAATTTATTGTATAGTCCTGCAAATTCTAGGCCGATGTTACCACCGCCCAGAACTCCCAAGCGTTTAGGAAGTTCTTTCAGATTTTGAATGCCAGTTGAGTCATAGACATGCTCGGTCTCAGTCAGTCCTGGAATTGGCAGGACATTGGAAATAGCACCGGTATTGATGACAATAGTCTCAGCAGTCAGTTCCTCTTTCTCATCTCCAGCTGTGATTTCGATGACTTTATTGGAAAGGAAATGAGCTTCTGCATCGATGATGTCAACACCAGCTCCGCTAACTCCTGCATAGTTCTTACTATTTAGGCGACTGGTTACAGCATTTTTTTCAGCCATGACTTGGTCGAAAGCTAGACCTTTTTCAGTTGCGACTAAGAGAGTTTTGGTTGGGATGCAGGCGATATTGATACAGGTTCCCCCATACATAGCCTTGCTTCGCTCAATCAAAGCAACTTTTTTTCCTTGAGACGCCATTTTAGAAGCTAATGTTTTACCAGCCTTACCAAAGCCGATAACAATCAGATCATAAGTTAACATAATTTACCTCCATTTTTCAAAAAGATTGTATCACATCTATTCAGAAATTGCTGATTTTTGCTACACCTATTTTATTTATGTTTTTATTTGACATTTAAAAGTGATATGTATAAGTTTTGAGCATGCTTTATCTACTATGATAATGTTTGTATTATACTAATTCAGTCAGATTAAAGAAGGAGGACAAGATGTCTGTTTTTACAGTTACTTTGGCAATTTTAGTTTCTTTAGAATTTTTTTATATCATGTATTTGGAGACCTTTGCAACAGCTTCAAAAACAACAGCTCGAGTCTTTAACATGACTCAGGAGGAGCTTGAGAGGGAATCAGTTAACACTCTTTTTAAAAATCAAGGGGTTTATAATGGTTTGATTGCTGTCTTGGTTTTACTAGCTGTTTTTACCCAAGATTTGTTTTGGCTGGCTAGCTTTATGATTTACATTATCTTAGTGGCGGCCTATGGAGCATTGACTAGTGATCCGAAAATCTTGCTTAAGCAGGGAGGATTGGCTATACTGACCTTATTAAGTTTATTTTTCTAAAAAAAGTGGGGAATATTTATTTCTCACTCTTTTTTGCATAAGAATTGACTTTTTAATTAGACAAGTGTAGAATAAAGATGAGAATAGAATATAGAAAGACGGGAAGACTATGAAAACATCCATTAAACGTTTGCCTGACGGAGAATTTACTATTTTAAAAGTAATTTGGCAATTGCCAAATCCAACAACATCTGCCCAAATTATGGAAAAACTGGGGGAAGATAACCATTGGAAACCCCAGACCCTATTAACTGTCTTAGCTCGTTTGACGGAAAAAGGCTTTTTAGAAAGTGTCCGTAAGGGACGTGAAAGACAGTATACGGCTATTATCTCGGAGGATGAATACCTAGAAGTAGAAACTTCAGATTTTCTAAAGCGTTATAGTGGTCATTCCATGGGTGGCCTTGTTAAAACTCTCTTTTCATCCAATTCTTTGTCTGATAATGAATTAGACGAGTTGAGGAGTTTACTTAATCAGAATAAATAAGTGGAGTTATCACCATGAAGCAATTCCTTTTATCTTTTTTGTTAACCAGTGTTACTACCTCGATTTTAGTGATCCTACTTAGTTTATTTTTTACGTTTTTTAAGACAAGGATTTCAGCCAGAGCAAAATATGTCATTTGGTTTCTGGTTTTGCTTAGTTTTCTCTTTCCATTTCGTCCTCAGTTTGGTTCAGGTTTGATTCGGATGAATGCAGGATCGACTATCAATACAGTAGCTACACAGCTTCCTTCTGGAACAGCGCAAGTGGCTTCTCAAGTTACTGACAAAACGATTGAGCCCAATCTGTGGCAAAGTTTTCTAAATTTGCCTTGGTTCGAGATTCTTATTGCTATATGGTTGCTAGGGTTTGTCTTTAGTATTGCTCGATATGCTTATTCCTACATTCTTTTTAGAAAGATGCTGAAACGTTGGGGGACCCCTGTTGAGGATGAATGGACTTTGGCTCAATTACAAAAGATCCAAGAAGAGATGGGGATTAAAAACAAGGTTCGCCTGCTTCACTATCCGATGTCACAAAGTCCTATGCTGATTGGCTTCAGAGATATATTGATTGTATTACCAGAGTTGGACTACACCAAAGAAGAGTTACAACTGGTCTTCAGACATGAACTGACGCACTACAAACACTATGATGTCTTGATTAATCTTTTGGCAATCCTTGTAAAAAGTCTTCATTGGTTTAATCCAATAGTCCGTCTCGCATGTCGAGAAACCCAAGAAGTAGGAGAAATGTATTGTGATTATGAAGTCTTAAATGATCAGGACATGCACTACCGGACTTTTTATGGGGAAACTATTTTAACCATGATTGATCGCAGTAAAAAGACGCCGATTGCTCTGACGACCTGCTTTTACTCTGAAAAATTTAATCTAAAGAGACGGATTATCAGCATTATGGATAGCCGTCTGCCTAAGAAGTTTTTGTCTACCATTTTTGTAGTAGCTGTTTCAGTTCTCTTGCTTTTGACTAGCTCGGTCTTTGCTATCGAAACTTCTGCAATTAATGTTCAACAAACACAGAAAGTAACCAGCAAAAAAGTATCCAAAGAATTTAGTCAAGATCAGGCTTTGGCTGTCGTCTTGAAAGATTTAGGTCTTGGCCAAAAAGATATTAAAGATTTAAAGATTGTTCGAGACAAGGGCAATTACCAAATCTATTTTTCTCACGGTCAAACTGCCCATGAGGTTCTAATCAATGCAAAGAATGGAAAAGTTTTAAAATCTAAACAACATACTGTTGTCGAAAAGACTGTGACAGTTGAGAAAGAAGTCCCAAGTTCAAATCATACTTCAACAGATACGAAGCAGCCAGCTGTGACAAGCCCTAGTAGTAGTCCGAGTGTCACAACGGTTCCATCTCCAAGTAAGAGTCAGACTTCATCTTCTCGAGATGATGACGATAAAGACGACGATGATGATTAAAATTAACTCTATCTATTTAGGTTTGATATGAACCTAAATAGATAGAGTTTTATATTTTTTGAAAAATCTCTTGACAAATAAAAACTACAAATGTAGAATATAAATATAAACGACAAATGTAGAAATAAAATTTTTAAAATTTGAGCAGCCGCTCTCTTTCTTTTAATTTCATAAACTACATTTGTAGAAAAAAGGAGAATCCCCATGAAACAAAAGAAGATTCAAACAAACTTTCAGCGTATCGAGACTAAGTATATCTTAGACCGAGCTACATTAGAGCGGTTAGAAGCTGAGATGGCGCCTTATCTTATCGCTGATGACTATGCAAGATCTACTATAACAAACATCTATTTTGATAACGATGATTTTCAGATGATTCAAGATTCGATTGCTCGCAAAGGTGGGCGTGAAAAGTTACGTATGAGAACTTATGCAGAGCAACCTACAGATGATTGTCAAGTTTTCTTAGAAATTAAGAAAAAGTCTGAAGAAGTAGGATTTAAGTACCGCCTAGTCTCAAATCCAGTTTCTGTTGTAAATTTCATTGAGAATGGATTAGCGGATTCTACTATTTCTGATGATCGAGTGAAGGCAGAAGTAGAAGCATTACAAGAGCGCTATCTAGATTTAAAACCCAAGATGGTGATTAGCTATGATCGTTATTCTATGAAGGGATCAGAGGATAAGAAGGTGCGTGTGACCGTTGATTCAAATATTCGATATAGAGATTATGATGTTGAGTTGACTTCTGGACGCTATGGCTGGCCTTTGCTAGAAGATGGAAAAGTCATTATGGAAATTAAGGTCCCTGGTCAATATCCTCAATGGATGGCTGATATTCTTAATAAATTTGGTCTTATAGATCAATCCTTCTCAAAATATGGCAAAGCATATCTACAGACAAGAGAAAGATTAAGCCATACAGTCAAGTCTTAAGGAGATCTCAATGCTCAATCAGTTATTTAATAGTATTTATTCCTCGGCTGAAGTGAAGATTAATCCCTTAGCTCTGATTTTTTCAATGCTCACAAGCTTGAGTTTAGGGATTGTTTTAGCCAAGGTATATAAACGTCAAACGATTTATACGAAAGAATTTGTGATTACGTTGTCACTGTTACCTGCTATTATTTCAATTATCATTTTCCTAGTGAATGGGAATTTAGGTACCAGTGTTGCCGTAGCAGGAACTTTCAGCTTGATTCGCTTTCGATCTGCAGCAGGAGGATCAAAAGAGCTCTTGGCAGTCTTTATGGCAACAGCCATCGGAATTACAACAGGGATGGGATTTGTTGCTTTAGCTGTCGTTTTTACCCTATCAATTTCCTTTGTTTGGTTGATTTTTGAAAAAATGAATTTTACTTCTGTTAGCCAGACAAGGCGATATGTGGAAATGAAAGTTCCAACTAATTTTGATTATGAATTACTCTTTGAAGCTATTTTTTCAGCTAACTGTAAAAGTGTTGAAATGACATCAATTGAAGCAGCTGAAAAGCAATTGATCAAGTTGGAATACGTCATTGATTTATTACCGGAGATAAGTGATAGTAAGCTCATGCAGCAGTTTCTCGTCTATGATAAGGTTTTGTCGATGACTATTTCCAAAGCTGCTAAAAAGAAAAAAACATTGTAAAGTGAATTTTAGAGTAATTTTTTGAAATCTCAAAAGAACAGACACATAGTATTCAATAAAAACTTGACATGAATTCCCTAATATGATATCATTAACTAGATTCTGAACTTGAAGGGAGTGAAAAACATGTCAAAAACAGTAGTACGTAAGAACGAATCTCTTGATGACGCTCTTCGCCGTTTCAAACGCGCTGTTACTAAAGCTGGTACTCTTCAAGAAACACGCAAACGTGAATTCTATGAAAAGCCTTCTGTAAAACGTAAACGTAAATCAGAAGCAGCTCGTAAGCGCAAAAAATTCTAATTGAAATAAAAAGCAGCCTTAGGGCTGTTTTTTGTTCGTGATAAAGGGTCAGTAGTTGATAATAAAAGAGAGTGGGACAGAAATCGGTAATTCGTTAGAATTCGATTTCATCGTCCCACCTCCGCACAGTTGAGTAGGGTTGTAAAAGCTGATGAAATCAGCGTAGTAGAGCCCACTCAACTACTGCGTCTTGCTCGACAATCCAAAGACAATTTAGAGGCTAGGACTTTTGTCCCAGCCTCTTTAGGTTATTATTTTTTTTCAAGTAAAGCTTTGATTTCTTGAAGAACTTCAAGTTCAGTTGGAGCAGGTGCTTCTTCGACAGCTTCTTCTTGTTTTTTACCAAAGCTTTGAGCTTTTTCAGCTGCTTTGACTATGAAGAAAAGTACAGTACCAATGACAAGGAAGTTGATAACAGCACTTAGGAAGTTTCCATATGCAACGCCATTCCAAGTCAATTCTGCGATTTTATCAACACCAGCTGCGCTTAAAGCAGGATTTAAAATAAGTGGTGTAATAATATCATTTACTAATGAGGTTACAATTGCACCAAAAGCAGCACCGATAATAACGGCAACAGCTAAATCAACAACATTTCCGCGAAGTAAAAAGTTTTTTAACTCTTTTAACATTTCTATCTCCTTTAATTAAAGTCAGATTACATTATAATGAAAATAAAAAAATTTGGCAAGGTATTTGCCTATAAGAAAAAAGTGGGAATAAAGGATCACTTTTCATAGGTGTGATTTTACTTTTTTTTGATTTTGTTATAAAATATAAGTTAGCATTCTATGATAGATTGGAGGTATTGTCGGGTGATTGATAAAGAAGTCATTTCTGAGATTAAAAACAGCGTCAATATCGTCGAAGTCATAGGAGAAGTCGTCGCTTTAACCAAAGCGGGGCGTAATTTTCTTGGACTCTGTCCATTTCATGGAGAAAAGACACCTTCCTTTAATGTCGTAGAAGAAAAGCAGTTTTATCACTGTTTTGGCTGTGGCAAGTCGGGAGATGTTTTTAAGTTTATCGAGGATTATCGTGGTGTTCCTTTCATGGATGCAGTACAAATCATTGCTGAGCGATCGGGCATTCAACTGGCTTTAGGACACCAAGATTTCACGCAGCAGAAGTATGAGCATCCTCATCAAGCTCTGTTTGATATCCACACAGAAGCGGCTAAGTTCTATCACGCCGTTTTGATGACGACAAAAATGGGGGAAGAAGCACGGTCCTATTTATATCAGCGTGGCCTAACAGATGACATCATTAAGCACTTCCAAATAGGTCTAGCTCCGAGCGAAGGGACTTTTCTTTACCAAAGCATGGTAGAGAAGTTTGACGAAGAGACTATCGTAAATTCTGGTTTATTTAACATATCTGAGAATAATCAAGTTTATGATGCTTTTCAAAATCGTATTATGTTTCCTTTGTCAAATGATACGGGGCAGGTGGTAGCTTTTTCAGGAAGGATTTGGAAAGAAGATCATTCTTCCAATGACCATCAAGCTAAATATAAAAATAGTCGCAGTACTCCTATTTTCAATAAAAGCTACGAACTATATCATTTAGATAAGGCAAAGCCTACTCTCAAGAAGACACACGAAGTTTACTTGATGGAAGGTTTTATGGATGTTATTGCAGCTTATCGTGCAGGAGTTGAAAATGCTGTTGCTTCGATGGGGACTGCTCTAACTTATGAACATGTTCAACACTTAAGTAAATATTGTAAAAAAGTTGTTTTGGTCTATGATGGCGATAAGGCTGGTCAAGCTGCGACTGTTAAGGCATTGGATGTGCTGAAAGAATTAGCGGTCGAAATTGTTGCTATTCCTAATAATATGGACCCTGATGAATACATTCAGAAAAACTCTGTTGAAGATTTACAGTATTTATTAACCAAAACGAGAATAAGTAATGTAGAATTTCTAATTCGGTATTTGAAACCGGAAAATCTAGAAAATTTGCAAGCGCAGATTGAGTTTGTTGAAAAAATGGCGCCAATTATTGCGCAAACATCATCTATTACAGCTCAGAACTCGTATATTTACATGTTAGCAGAGCTTTTGCCAGATTTTGACTATCCGCAGATAGAGCAAACGGTTAATAATCATCGTTTGACAAATCGACAAAGTCAGCATGAACAGCTGTATCAACAATCTGCCTTACAGATCAATTTGCCAGTTTCAAAGCAATTATCTCGTCTAGTAAAAGCAGAGAATCATCTTTTTAACCGGATGATGACTTATCCGATGATTTTGAACGACTATCGATTAAGAGAGGATTTTAATTTTGATACACCTGAATTACAGGTCTTGTATCGGATTCTTTGTGAAAATGGTGAAGTCACTCCACAAGATCTATCAGAACTGCCTGAGCATGTACAACATGCATGGTATCTTATGCTGGAAGAAGACTTGCCAGAAGAAGTTGCAGATAATGAATTGATAGAAGTAGAGTCTATTCGAAATAAAGAATTGCTCCGCAAGGAGAATCAATTAATTAGTAAAAAAATTCGCGAAGCGTCTCACAATGGTGATGTTGACACAGCAATCGAAGAATTGGAACGATTGATTGCTCAAAAAGAAGAATGGAGTAGGAATGGCTACAAAACAAAAAGAAGTAACAACATTTGATGTACAAGTTGCGGAATTTATCCGCAATCACAAACAAGCGGGTACAGCAGTTGATGATGAAATCAACGATGCCCTGATTATTCCTTTTACTTTAGATGCTGATGGCATTGAAGATTTGTTGCAACGTATTCAGGATGCCGGCATTTCGATTACGGATAAGGAAGGCAATCCAAGCGCCCGAGTGTTAAATACTGAAGAAGAGGAAGCTGAGCTAACTGATGAGGAGTTGCTAGGAAGTAATTCAGCTAAAGTGAATGATCCAGTCCGTATGTATCTAAAGGAGATAGGTGTTGTACCACTTTTAACAAATGAAGAGGAACAAGAATTGGCCATCTTAGTTGAACAAGGAGATACAGAAGCTAAGCAACGACTGGCAGAAGCCAACCTTCGTTTGGTCGTTTCGATTGCGAAGCGCTATGTGGGACGTGGTATGCAGTTTCTTGACTTGATTCAAGAGGGAAATATGGGTCTCATGAAGGCCGTCGATAAGTTTGACTATACTAAGGGCTTTAAGTTCTCGACTTATGCAACTTGGTGGATCCGTCAAGCTATTACACGTGCGATTGCAGATCAAGCTCGTACGATTCGTATCCCGGTTCACATGGTTGAAACAATCAATAAATTAGTCCGTGAACAACGGAATCTTTTACAAGAATTGGGACAAGACCCAACTCCAGAACAAATTGCTGAACGCATGGATATGACACCAGATAAGGTTCGTGAAATTCTAAAGATTGCACAAGAGCCTGTTTCATTAGAGACACCAATCGGTGAAGAAGATGATAGCCATCTTGGTGATTTTATTGAAGATGAAGTGATTGAAAATCCAGTAGACTACACAACCCGTGTTGTTCTTCGTGAGCAGCTGGATGAGGTCTTGGATACGCTAACAGACCGCGAGGAAAACGTCTTGCGCCTACGCTTTGGTCTGGACGATGGAAAAATGCGGACGCTGGAAGATGTCGGTAAGGTCTTTAATGTCACTCGTGAACGGATTCGTCAAATTGAGGCTAAAGCACTTCGCAAACTGCGTCATCCGAGCCGTAGTAAACCTCTTCGAGATTTTATTGAAGATTAGAATTACACAATGAGGAGATGATGAAATGGCAGAAAAACTCTATACACCAGAAGAAATAGATGGCATTAAAAATCGCATCCTTGAAAGTTTAGAGCAAGTCATTGACCCTGAACTTGGGATTGATATCGTAAATTTAGGTTTGATCTACGAAATTCGTTTTAACGGAGAGAATGGTGAAACAGAAATTGATATGACGCTAACTACTATGGGATGTCCTTTAGCCGATCTTTTAACTGACCAGATTCACGATGCTTTAGGTGAGATTCCAGAAGTTACCAAAGTAGAAGTAAAACTAGTATGGTACCCCGCTTGGACGGTCGAAAAAATGAGTCGTTATGCAAGAATTGCATTGGGAATTAGATAAAAATAGAGAGGTTAAGATGATAAGTCTTGACCTCATTTTTATGTAAAAATATTGATAAATGAGACGATTGATGATGATTTGACAGAAAATCTTAAAATGAGATTTTCTTAGTAGCCTTATGTCTAAAAAAGCCGATAAAGTAAAAAAGTTCTTTTTTATAAAAATTGCATTTTCTATGAAATATGTTATAATATATTCATTGTCTTGGGGTCGTTACGGATTCGACAGGCATTATGCGATACATTTTGCGGCTCATCTAGCGGATGTAAAACGCCAGTTAAATATAACTGCAAAAAATAATACTTCTTACGCTTTAGCTGCCTAAAAACCAGCCAGCGTGACCTGATTCGGATTGCTTGTGTCTGATGATAGGTCTTATTATTAGCAAGCTACGGTAAAATCTTGTCTAGGGATTTTACAAGAGATGAATAGACTCGCTTGATTTTGGCTTGAGTTATGTGTCAGAATGAAGTTAAAAGAATACATAACCTATGGTTGTAGACAAATGTGTTGGCAGGTGTTTGGACGTGGGTTCGACTCCCACCGGCTCCATCTTTACTTCTTAAACCTTTCTAAACCTTCTTAAAGCGTTGATTTATCAGCGTTTTTATTTTTGTCTTTCTTATTCTTTTTTAATGTTTTTTGAAAAAAGGAGTTACAAAAGGAGTTACAAAAAGGAGGTAACACCTCCTAAAAGTCAATATAATTTGCAAAGCGTTCTCCGATATCATCTTTTGCCTGTTTTGTGATATGAGTATAGATATTCATCGTTGTTTTTAGATCGGAGTGCCCAAGTCTATGCTGGACTTGTTTTAGGGTCATACCTGCCTCAAAGCACAGACTGGCATGCGTATGCCTAAAACCGTGTATTTTAATCGGTCGTAGTTCGCTACCGTTTAAAATCTGCAGTAGCCACTTGCGAGGAAGAGAACCAGGCATTGGTTTTTCTTCTTCGCCCTGGAAAATGTACTTGTTATCTGGATTTTCAGCTTGCCATTCTTTCAGTAATTCAACAGTCTTTGGATCTAAACTAATCAGTCTTTTACTGCTGGCATTCTTAGTAGGACCTATTTCTTCCCCTCCAAAACCTCTTGTCACAGCTTTGTTTATATCTAGAGTGTTATCCGTCCAGTCTGCCCATTCAAGGGCTAAAACCTCGCCTTTCCGAGCTCCTGTAAAGGCTAAAAGACGAAAGAGGACAATCTTTTCAAGGTCTCCAATCTGGTCTGCTAGATTGAGAAATGTTTTCAGATCATCCTTATCGTAAAAGTCGCTTGTTGCATTGGTTTTCTTCTTAGTCAATGCTGTCACGCTATCCATAGGATTACTTGTTAAATATCCATGTCGAATAGCATACTTGCAAATATTGTTTACTAGTCCCTTGAGCTTACGGCCGTGGACTAGCTTTTTAGACCAAGCGTTGACTTGTTCTTGCATTTGGAGAGGAGTGAGATCAGTTATCTTATAATCACCAAGGGCTGGATAGATGTGGTTCTCGATATTTCTCGAAGTCTTGATATAGGTGCTTTCTTGCACCGTATCATAATATTCCTTGAGCCAGAGTTCCGCAACTTCCTTGACGGTCTTTTCGGCTCTGGAAACCTCGGTATTTTCGAGTTCTTCCTGCAGGTTGAGTATTGCTGCGCGTGCTTTAGCTTTTGTCGGAAAGCCCCGGCGGGTGACATAACGACTGGTGCCATTTACCTTACCCGTGTAGACCCGAATCATGTAGGCCGTATCACCGTTTTTCTTTTTGTATGGCTTTATTTTCATTGATTTTTACCTCACCTTTTGATAAAATGAGTACAAGAAAACGGCCCTTTGAATGGTTGTTTCTTATACATGATTTCCTCACACTCGCCTTCGCCAAAATTTGAGTGTGAGGATTTTTTAACTAAAAAAGTAGCCGTATACAATACGGCTACCATCACGTTATGGGACTAAATCCCAAATGTAAACTTTATGGAGCTAAACTCCTGATAGATATATTGTAAGATAATTTTTTTAAAAAAATGTCAAGAAATTAAAAAAGGTATAATTCTTTTAACTTTTGATTAATTCTGTCAAGCGTATTATCCGATACTTTCATTTGCCCAACGGGATCTAATTTATTTTTCTTTAAAATTCTATCTTTGCTGATTGTCTGAAGGTTAGCACATTTAGCATAAGACTGTTTGATGTATTTTTTATAGTATTCTACTAGTTCAGTTGTATCATTTAATTTAGAGGATGTCTGCTCGATGTTCTTATCATCTATCATTTTTGGGTGAACTATTTGGTCAGAAAACTTTTTTTTATAGTATTGATACCTTTCTAATAACCTCGGTTTGGTAATAGTATCGTTAGAATCCAAATATTGAAGATATGCGAATAATTCTCTATGTAGTTCCTCGACATATTCATCAAGTAGAATGGATGAGGATTCTGCGATGATTTCATCTATAGGTATTGTATTTTTTTGATTTTTAGATGTTAATGGGATTACTGTCAATGTCTTTTTATAAGGACTGTCCTCCTTGTCTAGGACTATTGCCCAGTGATTATTTGAAAGCTCACCACCTATATTCACGCCAAATTCTATAAATATCAGAGAACCGCGATCAAATTTCCAGTATTTTCTTTTTGGAGTGTTTGCTTCAAAAAGAAATTGCTCTGATTGTCTTTTTACAGACGGAGCAAGAAATTTATATTTAGAGGAAGTATGCTTTAACTTCCCTCTTTTATAAAGTTTTTCAATTTCTATGTAGTTTTGTTTAGTTTGCTCAAAATATGGATTTTCTTTATACATACACTATGCTGATTACCTCCTTTTTAATGGCTTTTCTTATCACTAGTTTCCCCATCAATTTTTGGCGAAGGCGAGCGTGGGGATTTTTTGTTTACGAATTATGGACGATAACATCCAAAGCTCCCATGATTCGCTGAGCGTTTTCGACTGCTTCCTTATACTCTTTCGAAGTGTTCTTTACTGGCTTTCTAATCAAATCGATAAATACGACTGGTTTGGTGAAATCATTTGAGGTCACACGAATCGTCATGTTTAAAATTTTAGAAGTTGATTTTCTTTTTGCAACAATACCACCTGCGACAGCGCCAATCACGCCAAACATAGCGCCTGCAATCAATGCTTGACCAACTCCTCCAGAAACAACCGTCTGATTATTGATAATCAATTCATAGGATACTAAATCCTCGAACGAATACCAATCCGTGTCATTTTTACCTTTCTTGACTAGGGATGGGATCAATGATAATCCCATTGTACCAACTGCAAGACTGGCTTTTACCGAGCCTTTAATTGCTCCTCCGACCAACCCAGAAGAACGTTTTGCTTTTTGAGTGCCATGAATGCGATAGGTACGATTATATCTATTAATCTCAAGCGGTCCGACTTTATCTGTTCGTCTGTTTCCAACAGTAGGAGAAGGAGAGGCTGGTTTCATTGTTGTTTGAGGTTGCTCTGGTTGGGGTTGGTTAGCGATAGAATAACCGCAATTTGGACAGAACTTGTAACCATCTACTGGATTGCCACATTCAGGACAGAATTTCATAATAGCCTCCTAGTGAATTTTCAAACTCACATAATTTCTTTCAAATCGTTATATTCATCTAAAATCATCGTTTCATCAGCAATGGTTTTTAGGTCGTACTTTTGCATAAAACGAGCATAATTGAAATCTTTGATATCTTCATAGGTAGAAAGTTCTTCTTTCATAAGATGATGTATCATATTTCTATCTGCTTGTAATTCACACCGCTCGCGATTGTATTTGTAATCATTGGCGCTATGATTTTTGTGTCCTAATTCATGGTAGGTCACTTTTTTTCTTTCGATTTCATTGAGATACGCATTGACAAATACAGTATCAAACGGCTTGTTATAAACCCCTTTTATCCCAGAGTCTCTGCCATCAAAATAAGCGATTTGCGTCATAATGGGTCAATCCTGTCTGTTTTTTATTCTTGTTTCTAACAAGGAAGAAATAAGATCTATATCCTCATGGTTTAAATGATGACCATCGTAAAAGAAATTTTCTTTCGCTAATTCTTTTAGATCTACTTCAGATTGTATGCCATCATTTGAAGCAATTTTAGGGTTATCAGTACGACCAAGCAGGTAGTCAGTGGACACGTTAAAGTAGTCTGCGATTTCTTGCAGGCGGTCAGAGTTTGGGGTTTTCGTTTTTAAAGTATAAAAATAATTGGTGCTATAACCTAGACTTTCTTCTAACTTTGCTAAAGAAATGCCCCTGTTTTTTGCTAATTCTTTAATTTTTTCTAGCGTCGAAAACATTGATACATCAACCTTTCTGTGACGTCACAAAAAATATTCCAAAAAATCTAGAAAAAAGTATTGACATTATCTAGAAAAAAGTATAGAATAGTTTTTTTGTAAGTAAGTTACAACTAAAAAAACAACTAAAAAAATAAATTATAAAAAAATGTTTTTGGCGAACGGTATTTATATATTTATTGGTGTTTTTTTATTATGCTTTCATTTTAGACTTTATTATAGAGTTTGTCAAGTGATAACATGAAAAAAAGTTTAATTTTTTTAGTTGTTTCTTATTTACATATAAGTAAGAAGGGGAAGAATAATGGATGCTCAAATTTTGTTTATTTTGCTAATATCTAGCGTTGTATCATTGATTTCATTTATTGTGGTTGCAATAGCAAGTGATAGAAGTTCAAAAAAAATGCGTGATGAGATGTACAAAGGTTTGTGGGAAGACCATGAAAAAAGAAGTAGCAAGTAGTCTACTTCTTGGATGACATTCTATTTTGTTTAAATTGTTTTTTAACTTCTTCATTGAACATGTCCTTTAAGGCAGGTGTTGCAACGTTCATCATCATGGCTAAAAGTTCTTTGCTCATGTCAGATTCTGATTGTTTTTGGATATTCTCCAGTTCTAACTTATGAGCTTCTTTCATTTTTTCTAGTTCATTTGTATGATTCTTTTCAAGAGTTTCCATATCATGCTTAAATTTCTCTCTAAGCGATTTAAGATCGGAACGACTTTTCAACCAAGAAACCCAAAAACTAAGAAGACCAGTTATTGCAGCTGGAATAGTGGCAGTAGCAAATGTTAACCAAAATTGAAAATTTTCCATAATTGTATCTTACCTCGTTTTTTGACTATATTATACCACAAAGAAAGGAGAAAATATGCCAGATATCGCAAATGGTCGTGAGAGAGTAAATGCTTTCTTGAAAGAAAAAGGCATTAAAAAGACGACTTTGGCAGTCGCTTATGGTTTTAAGCGACAGGAAGTGACAAATATTCTCAGTGGTTCTACAAAAGGACCACGAGCGAATAGCTTTATTCTTCAGGTTATTGAAGATTATGGGATTGAATAGAAAGGATAGGTCATGGCTCTTGAATTATTTGGAGACAGCTTCAAGACCGAGCTTTTCGCAGAGCTGGTCGAGTTAAACAAACAAGCAATGGCAGAAGCTAAAAGGCAGGTCTCTAAGCAAACAACATGGGTCACTATCAAAGAACTACAGACCGCTACTGGTTGGGGTCGAACCAATCTTGAAAACTGGAGAGACCAAGGGAGGTTCCGCAGCATGCAGAAGACGAAAGGCGGTAAATACCTGTATGACCTGGAAGACGCACAGCGTTTCTGTCGATCGCTTGCAAAATAAAATGGACCTCTGCATAGCAGAAGCCCAAACAACAACTACTTAAAGTATAGCACAAGGAGATGCTAAATGCAAAATTACGAACAGATACGCTACATTACGGATTGGGAACAGAAGAACTTCAAACTGGGGCATCAATACAAGAATGCTCTTGCGAAGAAACCAATTGAAGTAGTCAAGAATGAGTTAGAAAAGCTAACTAAAGAGTACTCTGATGTAACATTTAAAATCGAACCTAAAGGATCTATGAAGATTGATAGCGACAGGGTTATTAGATTTAAGAAAGGATAAAAAATGATTTACTTACTAATTATAATGATTGTTTTAAACTTCGCAACTCTTTGTGTTGCTTGGTACTACAAAATAAAACTGGAAAAACGAGGAACGGATCAAGAGATTTTCCAACGAGAGGCACAAAGAAGAAGTGCACTGTCTCGCGAAAACGGACCTATGTTTACTTGGGATAGAGAGCCAATGACTAGAAAGGTAGTAGAAATAAATGGTAACTATTAATAAACTCGAAATCGAAAACGTCAAGCGCGTGAAAGCGGTCAAATTAGAACCGTCAGCGACGGGTTTGACAATTGTCGGTGGAAATAACAATCAAGGAAAAACAAGCGTTCTAGATGCGATTGCTTGGGCGCTAGGAGGCAATAAGTACAAGCCTAGCCAAGCGCAACGTGAAGGCAGCACAATACCGCCGAGCCTTAAAATCACACTCTCAAATGGCTTGATTGTGGAGCGTAGCGGTAAGAATAGCACGCTCAAGGTTATTGACCCAAGTGGGAATAAAGCTGGTCAAAACTTGCTGGATAGCTTTGTGGAAGAACTAGCCATCAACTTACCAAAATTTATGGAGCAGACCAGCAAAGAAAAAGCGAAAACCTTACTACAAATTATCGGTGTGGGTCCGCAGTTAGCTGAACTGGAAATGCAAGAAAAGGCTAAGTATGACGAGCGCCACGCAATCGGTGTGATTGCTGATCAGAAAGAAAAGTTTGCTAAAGAGCAACCGTACTATCCAGATGCACCAAAAGAATTAGTCTCTATCGCCGAGTTGATTCAACAGCAACAAGCTATCCTTGCTAAGAATGGCGAGAATGCTCGTAAGCGCCAGAATCTAACAGAGATCGAAAACGATTATAATTTTGCTCTTGCAAACGTGGAGCGTTTGGAAAAAGAATTGAAAGAAGCTCGAGAAAAAGAGCAAGGTCTAGCTCAAGACTTGGATATTGCTCGCAAGGATACGCAAGATCTGATCGACGAATCCACACAAGAAATTGAAGACAGTATCGCGAATATCGAACAAATTAACTTGAAAGTTCGAGCGAATTTTGACAAGGACAAGGCAGAAGAAGATGCTAAAGGTTATCGTGAGCAATATCGCGAATTAGACCTCGTTATTGCTGACATCCGCAAACAGAAGACAGACTTGCTTACAAATGCAGACTTGCCATTACCGGGGTTGTCTGTTGACGATGGTGAACTGCTCTACCTTGGCCAACGTTGGGACAACATGTCTGGCAGTCAGCAACTGCAAGTGGCCACAGCTATTGTACGCAAATTGAAGCCAGAATGTGGATTCGTGCTGATTGATAAGCTGGAACAAATGGATCAGCTGACTTTGCAAGAATTTGGCGCATGGCTCGAACAAGAAGGATTGCAAGCAATTGCGACTAGAGTATCAACAGGCGATGAATGTAGCATCCTGATTGACGACGGGTATAGCGTGAAGCCGGAAAACTTTGTTTCTGCCACTCAAAACGGTTTAGTAAGTGGGGCAGCAAACGCTGCAGCATCTGCTACATGGCAAGGAGGATTTTAAAAAATGCAAATTACTAGAGGAAAACGGGCACGGGCTCAAAAGGTAGTTATCTACGGCCCTGAAGGAATCGGGAAGTCCACGTTTGCTGCTGAATTTCCAAACGCGGTCTTCATTGATACGGAAGGCTCGACAGACAATATGGATGTGGCTCGGTTAGACAAGCCGACAAGCTGGACTATGCTTAACAATGAGATTGCTTTATCAAAGCCAACCCGACCGAGTGCGGGACGCTCGTTATCGATACGATTGACTGGGCAGAATCCATGGCGGTTACTCATGTATGTTCTCAACACGGTAAGCAAGGGATCGAAGATTTCGGCTGGGGCAAGGGGTACACCTATGTCCAAGAAGAAATGGGACGTTTCTTGAATAGCCTGTCTGATTTGGTTGATATGGGGATCAACGTGGTATTGACTGCGCACGCTCAAATCAAGAAGTTTGAACAACCGGACGAGATGGGGTCATACGACCGTTACGAGTTGAAACTAGGCCAAAAAACAGGCTCTAAGACCGCTCCACTAGTCAAAGAGTGGGCGGACATGGTTCTATTTGCCAATTACAAAACCTTGGTCATGACGACTGATAACGGCAAGAAAAAAGCGCAGGGTGGTGAGCGCGTGATGTATACTAACCATCGTCCTGCGTGGGATGCAAAGAACCGTCATGGATTGCCTGACGAGATGCCATTTAATTACAGCGGTGTTGCTCATATCTTTGTGAAACCAACAACACCGCAAGCTACACCAGCGCCACAGGCGACGCAAACGGAATTGCCAATTGATATGTTGCAAGTAGCAGCTAAACCTCAAAATAGCGCCCCTGAGGAGCCACAGGCTCAAGCTGAACCAGTGCAGTATCATGCCAGCTTACCAACTAGCCTGACGGACCTCATGAAGCAGGAAAGCGTGACAGAAGAAGAACTGCAGAAGGTTGCATACATCCGTGGACACTTCCCGCTAGGGACATCAATCGAAAACTTCCCGTCTGACTATTGGGATATGATTGTAGCCCACTGGAATGAGACACTGGAAGTTATCAAGAATCAAGTACGAACTGAACCAGAATTGCCCTTCACGGTGTAGATTCTGGGAGTTAGAAATCATCGCAAAATACAACAAGGAGTATCTATGAAAGATAAAACTATTAAAATCGATTTGTCGAAAATCGCAAATACTGCCTTACAAGAAAAGGTTGACAAAGAACTTGAGAAAGTTCTTGAGAACATTCTGGATCTCAATACAGAAGCCAAGGCGACTCGTAAGGTCACTATCACACTGACTATGTCAACAGATGATGAGCGTACTGTTGTTAAGACAGGCATGGAAGTCAAGTCAACACTTGCACCGCAGAAAGGTGTCGCAACGACTGTCATTGTCGGTCGTGATGATGCTGGTAAAATCCATGCTAACGAGCTAAAAAGTGGCGTGCCGGGTCAGACCTACTTTGACGATAACGGAGACATGCGAACGGATACGGGTGAGCTTATCGAAAAAGTAGAACAACAAGAAAAATCTAAAATCATTGATTACAATCAAAAGAAAGCAGGTAACTAACCATGACAGAAAATCTTAAAGATGCATTATCATACGCAGTTGAATTAGCGGAGAAGGAAAGTAAAATCATCAAGTCTGGAACAGGCCGAGAATACTATGATAGCAACCGGCACAGTTTGCGCGAACTACAACCTCGGCAATATGCACCAGCACTTAATCTACAAACACTGCACAGTATGGTGGACTACCTCAAGTCTGATAATGACATCATTAATTCAAAACAAGTTCTCGTCGTAGTGGAAAGTCCGCAGAAAGTATCTGTATATGAACAAGTAGACTTTGAATACGGACAACGCAATCAACTTGTTTGTGTTCAGGCTGCCGTACCACGAATTCCTTTTGACAACTGGCACGATCAGGAAGAATTTAATATCATGCTACAATCTATGTTTATTGACGATGCAGACCGTAGTATTGTGCTTGACTTTGCTAGCCACTTGAAAATCGAAAAGGGTGCAGAAGTGCAAGATAATGGTGTAAGCCAAGTGGCTACTGTTCGTGATGGTGTAGCAAGTCTAGCACAAGCTAAAACTCCAAATCCAGTAACCTTGCGACCATATCGTACTTTCAACGAAGTAGAGCAGCCAGCAAGTCAATTCATTTTCCGGATTAACAAAATGGCAAACTTGGCACTATTTGAAGCAGACGGTGGCAAATGGCAACTTGAAGCTATTGGCAACATTGCAAGATATTTGGCAAAAGAACTTGCTGACAACAACAAAATCACAATTTTAGCATAAGAAACAAAGGAGAAAATACAATGACACAACAACAATACAACAACTTTGATCACGAAATCGGCTGGGAAGACACAATTCAAAAGGATTCTGAATCCGTCTTATTACCAGAAGGCCTATACTTTTTCACAGTTAAAAGCTATGATCGCGGACGTCATACACCAAATCCGCAAAATCCAGGCAAGTTGCCGGCTTGTCCAAAAGCAACAATCCATCTTCAAATCGTAGCAAACGAAGGTGAAAAAGAACTTCGCCACAACTTATTCTTGCATAGCTCAACCGAAGGCATGCTTTCCGCATTCTTTGGATCTATCGGGCAAAAGCGAAAAGGCGAGCCCCTTCGTATGGATTGGAACTCTATCATCGGAAAAACCGGGGTATGTAAAGTTGGAATTCGCGAGTACAATGGTAACAAGTACAACGAAGCTAAGAACATGATTTACGCCGAAGATGTGGACTATGCAAAGGTATTGAATCAACAACCGGGACAAGCTCAGCAACCAAACTTTACACAACAACCGCAGCAGCCACAAGCTGGATACCAAGCTGGGCAATTCTAGGAGGTAAGGGATGCAATTAAGACCTTATCAACAGGAAGCACGGGAAGCTGTTCAAGCTGAATGGGCTAAAGGTCGCAAGCGCACGCTCTTAGTATTGCCAACAGGATGCGGAAAGACGATTGTCTTCTCCAAAATCATCGAAGACCAAGTGAAAGAGGGCAAGCGGGTGCTTGTCCTTGCTCATAGGTCGGAGCTTTTAGAGCAGGCTAGCGATAAGCTCAAGACTGCGACAGGACTCGGTACAGCTCTGGAAAAAGCAGAGAATACCTCTATTGGTTCTTGGTATCGAGTAGTCGTTGGATCAGTCCAGACCATGCAAAGAGAGAAACGGCTTAGTCAATTCCCACCGAATTGGTTCGATACGATTGTCGTTGACGAAGCTCATCACGCTATTTCAGATGGTTATCAACGTGTGCTTGGCTATTTTGAACAGTCCAATGTCCTCGGGGTAACAGCAACCCCAGACCGTGGAGACATGAAGAACCTCGGATCATACTTCGAAAGCTTAGCTTATGAATATTCGCTGGTACAGGCTATTAAAGAAGGCTATCTATCGAAAATCAAGGCGTTGACAATCCCGCTCAGCTTGGATTTATCAAACGTCAGTATGTCAGCAGGCGACTTTAAAGCAAGCGATGTCGGGACTGCACTAGACCCATATCTGGAGCAGATAGCAGATGAAATGGTCAATCAATGTGCTGACCGTAAAACAGTCGTATTTTTACCACTAGTAAAGACCTCGCAGAAGTTTCGCGACATCCTAAACGCAAAAGGTTTTCGCGCTGCTGAAGTAAATGGAGAATCCAAGGACCGTGCCGAGATTTTAGAAGACTTTGAAAAAGACCGCTACAATGTACTTTGTAATTCGATGTTATTGACTGAAGGCTGGGATTGTCCGTCTGTAGACTGCGTGGTAGTGCTAAGACCTACTAAGGTGCGGGCGCTCTATTCTCAGATGGTAGGGCGTGGGACTCGATTGCATCCGGGCAAGGAAGAACTGCTCTTGTTAGACTTCCTGTGGCACACGGAACGCCACGAGCTATGCCGACCAGCGCACTTGATTTGCGAATCACCAGAAGTCGCTCAGAAAATGGTTGAGAATATGGAAGAACAAACTGGTGTCATGCTTGACCTTGAAGATATGGAAGTGAAAGCAGCAGAAGACGTAGTCGCTCAACGCGAGGAAGCTTTAGCTAAACAATTAGAAGAAATGCGCAAGCGTAAACGCAAGCTAGTAGATCCATTGCAATTTGAAATGTCTATCCACGCCGAAGACTTGTCGAACTACGTGCCCAATTTCGGATGGGAAATGGCACCTGCTAGCGACAAACAAATCAAAGCACTTGAGAAATATGGTATCTTTACTGACGAAATAGGAAATGCAGGCAAGGCCAATCTCTTGCTAGACAGATTGCACAAACGACAATCGGAAGGCTTGACGACACCGAAGCAAATTCGGTTCTTAGAAGGTCGAGGCTTTAAAGATGTTGGTATGTGGCAATTTGACCAAGCTAGAAATATGATTGACCGTATCGCAGCAAACGGCTGGCGATTGCCAGCAGGCGTGCGACCAGCTGAATATGTGCCAAATTAAAGAAGGAGAAAACAGTGGCAGAGAATGATTTTAATTTGTTGCCGTTGCTGGATTACATCAATCCTGCCACGGTAGACTACCAGACATGGGTGAATGTCGGCATGGCCCTTAAATACGAGGGCTACACTGCAGCAGACTGGGATAAGTGGTCACAGGCTGACAGCCGGTACAAGAAGTTCGAATGTTTTAAAAAATGGGACACATTTAACGAAGAAGCAGGAACCGTCGTAACAGGTGCGACTATTACCCAGCTTGCAAAAGAAGGTGGCTGGGTGTCTCAATCTAGCTACGATAGCGAGAACGCGCATGAATTGGACTGGAACGATACCATCGACCGCGATTATCGGGTTATTGATAAGAATTGGATAGAAGGTAAGGAAATCCATGAACCGACTGTCTGGAATCCGGTGCAGGAAATCATCAAATACCTTGAAACGCTTTTTGAAGCTAGCGAAAATGTCGGCTATGTGACTGAGTGCTATCCGAAGACTGATGATGAAACAGGTGAGATCGTCAAATGGCTACCAACCAAAGGGGCGTACGACCGGACAGCTGGACAGTTGGTTGAAGCTCTCAGCAAATGTAATGGCGATATTGGTCTAGTGCTGGGTGATTACAAGGAAGAGGCCGGGGCATGGGTTCGTTTTAATCCCATGGACGGAAAAGACGCCAAAAACGAAAATGTGACAGATTTTCGTTATGCTCTTGTCGAATCTGACAACATGCCGATTGACAAGCAAAATGCTATCTATAAAGAGCTTGAATTGCCGATTGCAGCCTTAGTACACAGCGGGAATAAGTCACTACATGCCATCGTAAAAGTAGATGCTAAGAATTACGAAGAGTATCGCAATCGTGTTGACTACCTTTACAAGGTTTGTCAAAAAAACGGGATCATAGTCGATACCCAAAATCGAAATCCAAGCAGACTATCACGTATGCCGGGCTTTATTCGAAACGGCCAGAAGCAATTTTTGGTAGATACCAACATTGGTAAGGCTGATTGGGACGAGTGGTATCAGTACATCGAAGACTTGAACGATGACTTGCCTGATCCCGAAGGGCTGGCCGACAGCTGGGATAACTTGCCAGAGCTGGCGCCTGAGTTAATCCATGGCGTCCTTCGTCAAGGTCATAAGATGCTGATCGCGGGACCATCAAAAGCTGGTAAGTCATTTGCTTTGATTGAGATGTCGATCGCAATTGCTGAGGGCAAGAAATGGCTTGGCTGGGATTGTACGCAAGGTCGTGTCCTATATGTCAACCTAGAGCTAGACCGTCCATCTGCCTTGCATCGCTTCCGCGATGTTTATCAAGCAATGGGGTTGCCACCGCAAAACATCAACAACATCGATATCTGGAATCTCCGTGGGAAGACCGTACCGATGGACAAGCTAGCGCCTAAGCTCATTCGTCGAGCTTTGAAGAAAAATTATATCGCAGTCATCATCGACCCAATCTACAAGGTCCTGACTGGTGACGAAAATAGCGCAGACCAAATGGCGCACTTTACCAATCAATTTGATAAGGTGGCTACAGAGCTAGGCTCTAGCGTTATCTACTGTCACCACCATTCAAAAGGTTCTCAAGGTGGCAAGAAGTCCATGGACCGCGCTAGTGGGTCCGGCGTATTTGCTCGGGATCCTGACGCGCTCATCGACTTAGTCGAGCTAGAAGTGTCAGAAGAATTGCTGACTCAAAGGCTGAATCAGGCAGCATGCGAAGTATACAAGCAGGCTTTGCAAGAGCAGAACAATGCCTATTACCAGCAACATGTCGGACTAGACGACCTCTTGAGCCCCGCGCAAATGCGGACGCATTTTGAGAAAGGTATCCCCGATGTCATGGCTAGAGCATCATACACGGACAGGCTCGAAGAAGTCCGCAACCAAATCCAGATAGCAACTGCATGGCGCGTTGAAGGTACGTTACGAGAGTTTGCCAAGTTCAAGCCAGTCAATATGTGGTTTAGTTATCCAGTGCATGCGATTGATGAAACGGGTGTACTTGCGGATATACATTTGGGCGAAGATGTGAATAGGAAAAATTCTCCATGGAAGAAAAATTTTGAGAAGAAAGAAACCAAAGGGGACAAAGCCAAGAAAGTTGAGACTGCAATCGGAATTCTTAATGATGGTATTGAACCAGTGACCCTCGAAAGTTTGGTAGATTATTTTTCTACTGAAGAGAAGCCAGTGAGTGAAAAAACAGTCCGCAGGTGGATAAAAAACAATGGAAAGTTTGAAATTATAAACAAGGAAATTGTGCCAAAAAACTCAAATGTAGATGAATAGGGACAAGGACATATCGAAGGACACATCGAAAGACATATCGAAGGACATTATTCGATTTGTCCTTAGGGACACAGGGACATTATTCGATTTGTCCTTATGTCCCTAGAATGTAAAAAAACGAGGGACATATCGAATATTTTATCGAAATGTCCGAGGGACAAAACCAGGGACAGAATTCTTCTCTCTTCGAGAAGAAGAATTTAGGAAATGTCCCTGATGGTCCATGGGTACAGGTACAGGAACAAGGGGGCTATGCATCCGCCCCTTGTAACCCTGTAACCCTGTCCCCTGACATGGACTAAGCGCGAAAAATGAAAAAGAAAGGAAGTGCATTTTTAAAAATGCTTATTGAATTCTTTTTACCGATGGAAAAAATTCCAACAACTACCCATCAACAAAAAAAGGTAAACGTGCAATCTGGGAAGCCGATATTTTATGAGCCTACTGAATTGAAAAATGCCAGAGCAAAATTTGAAAGCTTGCTTGCCCAACATGTGCCATCAGATAAATTTAAAGGAGCGATTCGGCTGACTGTCAAGTGGTGCTTTCCACGAATTAAGAAAAGCTACGATGGCCAGTACAAGACCACAAAGCCAGATACGGACAATCTGCAGAAGCTACTCAAGGATTGCATGACGAAGCTTGGTTATTGGCAAGATGATGCACAAGTAGCAAGCGAAATCGCAGAAAAGTTCTGGGCGGATACTGTCGGGATCTATATCAAGATTGAGGAATTGCCATGAAGATTGATTACATAGATTTCTTTAGCAGAGTCATACCTGAATGGATGACGTGCAGCAATCAGAAGAGTCAAGAGGTCGGTTTTGGTTCGGACGCATATTGGCTTTGGGTGGTGTCGTCAATTGGACAAATTTGCAAACAATACAATGATGATGAGCTAGTAACTGAGCAGTTCGGTCTGCTCTTTAACTGGCTAGAGAAACAAGCGGGAGGAATTAAAAAATGAAAGAAAAAAAGATCATGGGGGATTTGAAAATGTATAAAGTCGGAGATTACGTTAAGGTTTTGAAAAGCAGTGAGTTTTTTAAAATCGTACAAATTAAACACATTTACGGAAATACAATCGAAACAACACATGGGATTTATCTGCGTGACACATTAGCAAATAGGCTTGATGGTAGATGTAGAATTTCTGGGCATGTGAAATGGGAGGATTTGAAATGGAAGAAATCATACGAACAAACATTATATACCATGGTGCGCGAAGACAAAATAGACAAACCTAGTCACTACCAAGGCAAATTTGGTCTTGAAGCGATTGAAGTTGTCCGAAATTTTGCAGGAAAATTGACAGCAGTACAAGGCTTTTACTGGGGTAATGCGATTAAGTATCTATTGCGATTCCAAGGCAAGAATGGCCTGGAAGATTTAAAGAAAGCCAGAAAAAATCTGGATTGGTTGATTGAGGAGATGGAAAATGAATAAGCAAGAGATTGTTGAAAAAATCAAAGTAATGACGGTTGAGACGTTTTTTTCTGAGACACTTTTTGTGAACCAAAAAGAAGTTATCAAACTTATTGAACAGCTAGACGAACCGCAAAAACCAGTCGTATCGCAGATGGTTGCGGATTGGATTGAGAAAGTTGGAAATAAATTATTTGGTTTAAATTATGACAGCGTTCCAAGTGAAATATATGATTGGGTATACGGAGAAGAAGGAAATTTAAAAAAATTACATCTCGCTTGTGCTATCGGCTACGAGATCGAAAAAGAAACTAAGTATACGGTTAAGGTTAAAGCCACTAAACAATACCTATGCAACGATGAATTAGGTCCTCATTTTAGTCCGAATTTCAGATCTAATTTCACGAAAACCAATCTCGAAGAGTTAGGTTTCGGCTGGGTGTTCGATTGCGAGGGTATAGAAGTTGAGGAGGTGTAATAGATGGAAAATTTAATGTTTTGGGGAATGTTCTTTGCTTGTTTGCTGATTTCGGCTATGACATTCTACATTATGCATGCTCAAGCGAAGGTCAATAGAGATTTGGAAAGAAAATACTATGACTTAAAACAAGAACTTTTAAGAGTTTTTGGTTGGGATGAATATGACTGGGCAAAAAATTTTAGGGACTATGCACGAGAAGTTCAAAAACTTATCAAGTTTAAAAAAGAAATTGAACAACTTGAAATTATTAAAAAAGCATTAGAAGTCAAGAATTTGGAAGAATTGCAGAAGAAGAAAGAACAGATTGAAAGTGTAATCAAAACGTTAGAAAAATGAGGAGGTAGAGTGATGGTACAAACACTTGAACAAGCTGCAAAAGCTGAGAACAAACGCATAAAAATCCCTGCGAAAATCAGACCGTTTGATGTAGGTTATCGAATAGTAAACCAAAACGGCCAAGCGCTAGCTTAAGAAATGGGGCAAGTATATTCGCTTTACCCTCGCTTGCTGAAAAAGCGATAAAGAAAGAGTTTGGGAAAAATGATCCAGACTTTGACATTAAGAAGCATTCTGTTGAAGAGGTTGCTATTATCAATTTAAGTAAATTTCATAGTTATTTTGAGGAGGTAGAGTGATGGAACGACCTAAACGATACCCATCTAGACACTTCATTCCTGAACCGATTGAAGATGAAGATATTATCTTTAACAAAGATAGCGATTATCACAAGCAGAAGAAAAAAGAAAAGAAGAACCCCATTTTTAAAAAGAATAAGTCCAAAAAAAGATGGGCGCTTTGAGGAGGAGAAAGAATGAAAAATAAAATTATTGATATAATTCTAAGCGTTGCAATCGTTGTGTTTGTTTTTGGCGTCAGCTTCGGATTTTACAAACAAATAGAAGCTAACCGCAATCTCAATCATAAGATAGAGATTTTGCAAAAGCACAACAAAAAAATCAGCGAAGAAGTCGACAAGCTACACAAGACCGTCAAGTTGATTGACGCTGAGAGTGCAAAGAAATTGAAAGAAACAGCGGATAAGAATCATGTTGGAGGATAAAATCGCACAGCTAGAACATGCGAAACAATGCTACTTGAGAGACTTAGAGCCTGAAAGTTTAGCGATAATCAAGAACAGCTTCGGTCTACAAGTAGCATCAAAGCGCAGAGACTGGCTGAAAAGAAAAGTAAAAGAATGTGACGGGCAAATAAAATTTTTGGAGGAGCATAGGTGTCAATAGATATTAGACAGAGATTAAAAGCGTTACAGTACATAGACATCAAAGCGAAGTCAAAACACCAGGAAATTATCAGCTTGAAGTCTGGGATTTTGCGTAGTCAACAATACACGGATCAGCCTAAAGCGGGCAGTCCAGGGAATCGGTCCGAAGAATTGAATGTGCTGATCATTGATAAATCTGAAAAACTTTATCAGGAGATTCAAGAGATGTACGCAGAGCGTGACGAATTGATTAAAGTAATTGAATCTCTACAAGATCCGATAGAAAATTTAATCATGCGCTTGTATTACATAAACGGCCATTCTATTAAAGAGATTGAAAAAGAATTACCTTTAAGTCGACGTAGCATCTTTTATGCAAAAGAAAGTGCGGAGAAAAAAATTCTTGCACACTTTGCACCAAATGGCACTTGAGAAGTGATATTATGGTATTGTCCAAAAAGGACGACAACAAAACTTTTTTCATAAAATCTCCCGAAAAGGACGCATCAATGCGTTCCTTTTTGTTTTATAAAAAAATAGACTGGTGGTGATGGAAAATCGCTAAATTAACTTTAAAACAACAAAGATTCGCTGACGAGTACATCATCAGCGCAAATGCGACGGATGCTGCTATCAAGGCTGGCTATGCTAAGAGGTCAGCCGGCCAGATAGGTGAGCAGAACTTGAAAAAACTTGAAATTAAGAAATACATAGATGAACGCTTAGCTCAGCTTGCGTCTGAGAAAATAGCAACGCAGGAAGAAGTGCTTACTTACCTAACATCTGTAATGCGAGGAGAGACGCAAGAGCAGACGCTTTGTAGTATCGGGGAACTTGGTCAGCAAGTTATCGATATAGACGTAGGAGCCAAGGATAGAATCAAAGCTGCCGAACTTTTGGGTAAACGGCACAGGCTCTGGACGGATAAGGTAGAGGCAGAAGTAAATGCATCGGTGACATTTGTTGATGATATTGGTGGCTTTGATGATGGCTAAAAAAATATCAGAGTTTCTACCTGCCAAATTTCATGATGTCTGGCGCGCTTCAAACTGCCGAAAGTATCTGAATGTAGTCTGTAAAGGCGGGCGTGGATCAGGTAAGTCATCGGACATTGCGCATATCCTAGTTCAACTTGTAATGCGATATGCAAGCAACGCAGTCTGTATCCGTAAGGTAGATAACACACTAGAGCAATCAGTGTATGAACAACTCAAGTGGGCTATTTACGAGCAAGAAGTAGCGCATCTGTTCCGTTTTAACAAATCGCCTTTACGCATTACATATCTACCCCGCGGAAATTATATTATTTTTCGAGGAGCGCAAGAACCAGAACGGATAAAATCTTTAAAAGATAGTCGTTTCCCTTTCGCTTTTGCTTGGATTGAAGAATTGGCTGAATTCAAAAGTGAAGATGATGTTAAAATTATTACGAACTCACTTTTACGTGGAGAACTACCTGAGGGACTTTTTTACAAGTTCTTTTTTTCTTATAATCCACCCAAGAGAAAACAATCGTGGGTAAACAAGAAGTATGAGAGTGTTATTCAACCAGATAACACTTATGTGCATCATTCGACTTATTTTGATAATCCTTTTATCTCCAAGGAATTTATTACAGAGGCTGAAGCAACCCGTGAACGTTCTCAAGTTCGTTATGATTGGGAGTATCTAGGTAAGGCTGTTGGTTCAGGAGTTGTGCCGTTTGATAATCTAGCTTTCCGCACGATTACAGATGATGAATATAAGAGTTTTGATAATATCCGGAATGGTATTGACTATGGTTATGCTAACGATCCACTTGCTTTTGTTCGTTGGCACTACGACAAGAAACGTCGGACTATCTATGCTGTTGATGAGATTTATGGCGTGAAGATTAGTAATCGTATGTTAGCAGAAAAGTTAAAACAAAAAGGTTATCAGTATGATGTGATTCATGCGGAAGTAGAGCCGAAGTCAAACGATGAATTACGCTACGAATACGGTATATCTCGCGTCATACAGGTTAAGAAAGGGCCGGATAGTGTTGAATTTGGCGAGAAATGGTTGGATGATTTAGATGCTATTGTTATTGATCCAAAACGTACGCCAAACATCGCTAGAGAGTTTGAAAATATTGATTATGAAACCGATAAGGACGGTAATCCTCGTAATCGCTTAGAGGATAAAGATAATCACACAATCGATAGTACGCGTTATGCGTTTGAGGACGATATGAGAAATGCGAAAGCTAAAGTTAAACGTAAATCCCGTTATGGATTTTAGAAAGGAATCACATGTATCAAATATTGACTTATCCACGAGCGGGATATGACGAAACAAAACTCAAAAAAGACTTGATTTATAAGCTTATCTTGAAACATTCAAATGAATCAAATCGATTGAAAAGATTAAAAGATTATTATCTAGGTGAGCATGATATTTTAAAACACGAACGTCGAAAGGGTCAGCCAAATTTTAAGACAGTGGCAAATCATGCAAAGGATATTGCAGACACGGCTACGGGGTATTTCATGGGTAACCCCATTAAATATATGAATACAGAAGGAAGCGACCTTGAACAACTGCTAGAAGCGTTTGATGGTGCAGAAATCGACCAGGTAGACAGTGAGAATGCTCTGAACATGGCTATCTATGGACGGTCGTATGAGTACATTTACGCGAAAGAAGACAAAGCAGAGCTTGATTCAACAACACTAGAACCTGAAAATACGTTCTTGGTTTATGATGATAGCATCGAAAGACGTCCCCTTTTTGCAGTGTATTATTATCATGTTAAAGATGATGCAAATAATACAGACTCTTATCACGCCGAAGTATTGACTGAAAAATTGCACTATAAACTTACTTTACAAAGCAATAGCACAGGAACAACTCAAAACGACAGTCAAGAGCCGCATAAAATGGGAACTATCCCGGTTATCGAATATCAGAATAATAAGTTTAGAATTGGCGACTATGAACAGCAAATCAGCTTGATTGACGCTTATAACTCTTTGACGGGAAATCGGGTCAACGATAAAGAGCAAGCGATTGAATCTATTTTGTTGCTTTACGGTGCACAACTAGCGGATACTGAAGAAGAAGCGAAGGAAGCTATGCAGATTTTGCGCGAGGAGGGTCTGCTCGAGCTACCATTAGATGCTAAAGCTGAATTTTTGAGTAATACACTTGATGAGAATAGCGTAGAGGTTTTACGAAAAGCCCTTAAAGAGGATATTTATACGTTTAGTCATGTTCCGAATTTAACAGATGAGAAATTCGCAGGAAATACGTCGGGCGTAGCGATGGAATTTAAGCTATTAGGTCTCGAAATGATTACCAAGACGAAAGAAGCAAACTACAAGCGCGGGTTGCGTCAGCGTATCAAAATTTTTGCTAATTTTTTAGGCATGAAGCAAATTTCTATTGACGCGAAGTCGATTGTGCCACAGTTCAGCCGTGGGCTGCCAAAGAACTTGCTAGAGATTTCTCAAATCATTAGTAATCTTGATGGTAAAGTCAGTCTTCGTCAGCTCATTTCACTCTTGCCGTTCGTTGAAGATCCAGACGCAGAACTTGAAGCTTTGAAAGAGCAGAAAGAGGAAAAATGGAGCAATTCCCACAGTTCCAGCAAGAAAATACTCATCCTGAGAAAGAAGATGAGCTAAATGGTGAAGAATGATTCAAAATATTGGGAGCGCCGCAAAGCTGACTTAATTTATCGACAGATGGATAAAGCTGAATCTAAGGCTGATGACATTGACAAGATATACGACGAAGCGCAGCGGTATTTAAATAGACAAGCGAATAAGGTTTTTGATAAATTTCAACGTGACTATGGATTGTCCGAAAAGGATGCGCGTAGGGTTATTAAGGACATGAATGGTAAACAGAGCTTGTCTGAAATGCGTAAAGTTCTTGAAGCGCGTCCTAATGATCCCAACATTACTCAATTACTCGTTGACTTGGATAGTGCGGCTTATGCTTTTCGGATTCGACAGTTTGAAAATCTAAATAAACAAGTAGATAAACTGCGTTTAGCTGTATATCACGCCGAAAAAAGACAGTCTGATAAGTTCTACACGGACTTCATGAAAGATAGCTATAATCGAGCAACCTTCGAACTACAGCAACAAGCTGGTTTAGCTTATTCATTTAACGCGCTGCCAGAAGCTGAAATTCTTCGTCTGCGGGCTTTAAAGTGGTCGGGGGACAATTATTCAGGTCGCATTTGGAACAATACAGACGAGCTTGCTAGAAAACTCAAAGACGAGTTTTTGGTTGGTTTCATGACTGGACGAAGCGATCGGGATGTTGTTAATCTCATTTCAGATCGTTTTGATGTCGGTCGGAACAATGCGCGTCGGTTAGTTCGGACAGAATCAGCCTTTTTCCACAACGAGATGGAAGCACTTAGCTATGAAGAGGCTGATATTGAATATTATCGTTTTATTGCAGTTTTAGACAAACGCACATCAGCAATCTGTCGTGATCATGATAATAAAGTCTACAAGGTTTCAGAACGCAAAACGGGTGTCAACTATCCACCATTGCATCCTTGGTGTAGGTCAACGACCGTCGCACATTTTGATGATGTAGAGCTGAGTAACTTAGAGCGTAGGGCTCGTGACCCTAAGACAGGTAAGACTAGATTTGTACCCGCAGACATGAGTTATGACGATTGGTATGATAAGTATGCCAATAATCATACGCAGATAGATCACCAAGAAAAAGACTTCGGTGAAATTCATGATGATTTGTTTGGGAATGATGTTGATAAATTCTTTAATCAGCAAAAATCCTACAAAAATTGGCTAAGTAGCTTGCCTTCAAATAGGGCAGAAGCTATACATGAGTACACGACGGCTGTATACGATGATTATAACCGTGTCTTGAGAGAAGGAAAAGATAATTTTTTAAAAGAAATTTCGGGTGGAGAGCCACAAAAACTTAGTTCAGAGATTATAAAATGGTATAATGATATTGAGGTAAAAGCTAATCAGATTACAAAAGCTATATCTAATTATAAAACCGAAAAATCATTTAAGACGTATCGCTTATTCACACAACCTAACGAAGACTTTTTGAAGGATTCTATCGGAAAAACGCTTGTCATTGATAAAGGTTTTATGAGTACGAGTCTCGATAAATCTGTATTTGAAGATTTCGGTGGCGGTGATGTAGAAATCCAATTAAACATTACTGTTAAAAAAGGTCAATCAGTAGGTGCATATGTTGGTGAATTGAGTAGCCATGCTGAAGAAAAAGAATTTTTGATAAAACCAAATACAAAATTTAAGGTGTTGTCAGAAGATATACAAGAATTGGCGTTTGACAGAAAACGAAAAATATATGAAGTGGAGGTTGCAGAATGAAAGAAAAGTATTTAGAACATATTTTTTTTGAACCTTTAAAAAAAGCTAATGCAGAGCAGATAGCATTTTTAGGAGAAGCTATATTTTTTTCGATTGGCTTTTTAACAAAATATAATTCTAAAATTTTAGAAGATTTCGTCAAAGACTATCCACCTGTTTTTAAAAGCGAACGTTCTAAACGTTGGATTCACCGTTTTAAAAATAATTGGTATAACTTAAACAGTACGGATAATCCGTCAGTCAATGAATTTATTGAAAAAGCTAAGGAAAAAATGCCAGATTATGCTCGTAAAGAGTATGAAGATTATTTATCACATAAGCACTTAGAATGATCTAGGTGCTTTTCTTGTACGCAAAAAGGAGGAAAATATGTTTATATGGGATTGGATAGCAATCGCTGTCGGGTGGTTGCTTTTCTTGTTGTTACTTCTTGTCATTGTATCTTTAATCAACGGAATGATTAATGGCGTAAAGAAAGGATTAAGAAAATGAAATACAGAAAGAAACCTGTCGTGGTTGAGGCTGTCCAGCTTAATGAACGTTGCTTGATTGAAGAGGATTGGTTCTGGGACGCAGTGACAAGGAATGAGATTATCACTCATGACGGCGGAAAGTGGAATAAGAATCCTGCATGGTGTGAGATTAAAACACTTGAGGGGGTAGTAGTCGCAAAAACAGGCGATTATATAATCAAAGGTGTGCAAGGAGAGCTTTATCCGTGCAAGCCTGATATTTTTGCAGAAACTTACGAAGCCATTAAAGATTAGGAGGGATCTAGCATCTTGACTGGCAGGAAGAGACTGCTATAAATTACTATAAATTGCTATAAACCGTGTCGAATTTGATGCGGTTTTTATGTTGTCCAGACTTTGCGGAAGACATTAAAAGCTACACTGTTTCGCCGCCGGGCGTAAAACGAGATTATCGAGTGGCGACGTAATCGCTGGAGGACAATTATGTCAGAAGAAACTAACGCTACTGTATCAACTGAATCAACTGAGACTGTCGACACTCAAGAAACTGTTGATACAAAGCAAGAAGACAAGCATGAACGAACTTTTACGCGAGCAGATGTAGGAAATGGTATCTGCCGAAGTTGCAAAAGCTCGCAAGGCTTGGGAATCAGAGCAAGAAGCTAAAGAAAGCGAAGCAAAAAAACTTGCTAAGATGAATGCTGATGAGAAGAAAGATTATCAGCTAAAACAACGTGAGCAAGAATTAGCTGATCGCGAAGCTGAGATTACTCGCAAAGAATTAACCGCGGAAGCTAGGTCAATGCTGAGTGAACGTGACTTACCTGTTGAGCTAGTAGATGTAGTGAATCTGACAGATGCTGACAGCGTGACAGAATCAATCAATGCGATTCAGAAAAGTTGGGAAGCAGCTGTTCAAAAAGGCGTGTCAGATCGCCTTAAAGGGAGCGCACCTATAAAAAGCGCACAAAATCAACAAGAAGAAGTTCCTAAATGGAAAAAGGACTTTTTGAAATAAAAGAAAAATGAGGTAAAACTATATGGCATTTGAAAATTTAAATACAGCAGAATCTCGTAAGCGTCATTTGGGCATTATTGAAGATGTACTTGCTGTAAATTCTTATTCAGCACCGTTAGTTCTTTCTAATGATGCAGTTGAACTAAATGGTCGTTCGTTCACGGTAGCAAATGGTAATACAACACCACTCAAAGACTACCGTCGTAATAAAGACAATGAATTTGACCACGTAGAAACAGAAGAACGCGTATATACGCTTGACGAAGAAAAATATTGGGGGCGATTCGTTGATAAACTAGACGAACGTGATTCTAATGGTCAAGTTAATATTGATTATGTAATCGCTCGTCAGGCTGCGGAAGTTGTAGCTCCTTACTTGGATACGCTCCGTTTTGGTGCTGCGCTGGGTAATGTCAGCGACAATGTGGTGATGGCTAAAACAAAAGGCGATAACAATGCATACAATGCAGTTTTGGATGTGTCCGAAAAACTGGATGAGTTAGGAATCACCAAAGACCGTTTACTGTTCGTAACTCCTAAATTCTACAAGGCGGTTAAATCTGAAATTGTACGTCTTCCACACGGAGATGCAGATAAAAAAGTACTTGGTAAAGGCTACGTTGGAGAATTGGATGATTACACTGTATTCAAAGTTCCATCTAAATTCTTGCCTGGTGTTGATGCTTTGGCTTCCGCTCCTGGCGTAGTTACTTCACCACTTCAAATTGATGATACGAAGTATAATAACAATATTCCTGGCCGATTCGGCGAACTAGTTGAGCAGTTGCTCTACACTGGCGCATATGTACTTCAACATCTTCAAAAGTACATCATTACAATTGCAGATAATAAACCTGAAGCAAAAGAATCCGCTCGAGGTAAAGTAGTCGTTCGTGCAAAAGCTTGGAAGACAGGGTCAGCGTATGAAGTGGGTGATCAAGTTTCTCACGATAAAAAGGTATATGAGGCTATTAAATCTATTGCAGATTCGACTACCGCTCCAGATACAGATACAACTAATTGGAAGGAAAAAGTGTAAGGAGTCGCTAAATGGAAGTTAAAGTTAAGAAGCAATTTTTTGATTACGAAATTGAAGCACCACGATTTGTTGGCCAAGAGTTCGAGATGTCGGAAAAACGATATGAGGAGCTGGCCAAAAATCTGTTAGACAATCACGGTGTCGATGTGAAAGACGTAGTTGAAGTTGTCAAAAAGAAAGCAGGCGAGGCGTCTCCTGCTAAATAGGAGGTCTCATGGAACTTGAAAAAATAAAACAATTAACAGGCGAGAGTGACGATCAGCTCCTTTCGCCTTTACTTTTGCGGGCTGAAAACATCATTTTGACAGAAACCAACCGAAACAAATTGACGCCAGCTTTAGAGCGACTGGTGCCGGAGTTAGTGCTTGAATTGTTGCACCGTCAAGGAAGCGAAGGTGAGCAATCTAGAAGTGAGGGCGGTGTGTCGGTCTCTTATGTAGATGGGATTTCTTCGCATTTACTGGCAAGCATTCGTAATCAAAGATTGGCGAGGGTGAGCGGTCATGCGTTTGAAAAAGAATAGATTAAAAGCTTATAACATGCGTAAATTTCAAGTCATAAAAACTGATGAGGGGATCAAGCGCGAGGGTTATAGCGATGAAACTATTGAAATAAAAGCTGAAATTTGGCCAGCTAGCGGACGTTTGCAGGCTGAAATCTATGGGGAGCGCCTGAATTATATCTTGAATGCTAATGTTGAAAAATCAACGGCAATCGCTGAAAAAGACGGGTTATGTGTTGATAAAATTGACCAAGTCACGCACCGAGTTATTTCAATAAAGGAATATTCTAATCACAAAGTGCTGGAGCTAGAACGTGTCAGAAGTAATCGGTCTTAATAGCCTGCTGCAAAAGTTGCGTAGGCTATCCAGTGATAGCGTTTGTCGTGAGATAGTAGTTCAAGGCACCAACAAAGGCGTGAAGATGGTTCAGGCTGAAGCTAAGATTCTAGCGCCCGCTAATTCGGGAGAATTACGGCAGAAGATACTGACCAGAGCTGACCTAAAAGGTAGTATGGCAGTTGGTGAGGTTTTTGTCAACGTAGAGCATGGTATCTACGTTGAATTAGGAACAGGCCCGAAAGGTGCAGCAAGTCATTCGGGGATTTCTCCAGAGATTAGTGTATCTTATAGATCCACGCCCTGGTATGTTCATGAAAGCCAGATTGATGTAGGACCTTATCATTTTCAAAAGATAGGGGAATTTTACAAGATGTATGGCCAGCCAGCGCAGCCTTATCTTTATCCTGCGTTGAAGAACAACGAAATGAAAGTCCAGCGAGTGATTGTGAATCATGTCAAGAAGAAAATTTCGGAGTATGCAAAATGATTAATATTAAGCCTATTATTTATAAAGAGTTGTCCAAAATTGCAGAGAATGTAACGGACACTTATCCTGACAATTGGGAGCGCTTCCCAGTCGTTATTTTTTTGGAAGAACAAAACAAGCCGTACGAACGCTACGGCGACAAAGAACAGAAGACCAGTGTTAGATACAAAGTTGATATTTTTAACAACGACTCAACAAGTAGTCTAGCGGTTGAAATCAATAATGTCTTTGAATTGCTCGGATTAGTTAGAACTGATTGCCAAGATGTTCCTGATCCGTCGCACTTAAGGCATAAACTTATGCGATTTGAAGGAATTGTTGATTTAAGCTCAGAACTGGTTTATCAACATAGAATGGAGAATTAAAATATGCTAGCTAATGGAATTAAATTGGGCTATAAAGAAACTGGCTCAACCTATACTGATTTGGAAGGACTGAAAGAAGTCCCAGAATTTGGTATTGAACCCGAAAAAGTGGAAAACACTACCTTAGCAGATACCGTCAAAAAATATGAGTTTGGCATCGGTGATGCGGGTGAACTAGAATACAAATTTGCTTACAAAAATGATAAGGCAACAGACTCTTATCGTGTGCTGCGTAAAGCTGCTGAAGCTAAGAAGAAACTTGATTTCGAACAAACCTATCCAGATGGAACGAAAGTAACATTTACTGGACAAGTATCTGTTAAACTTGGCGGCGGCGGTGTGAACTCGGTGATTGAGTTTACATTGAAGATTGCTTTGCAATCAGATCTTACATTTACTGATGGATTAGGAGGATAAAAAATGACTTTACCATATACTTCTTGGCAAGTTGGTGAAAAGGAACTGAAGCTACGTCTGACTACTCGTCAAGCCGTAGCTGTTGAAGAAAAACTTGGTGTGAACCTGCTTAAGGTCTTTATGCCACGTAAAGATGAAGATTTTCCTCTTCCACCGTTAAAAGTAATGTTGGTGGTTATCCACGGTGCACTACAAAAATTTGAGCACGGACTCACACTCGACGATGTCTATGACTTAAACGATGAATATGTGGATGCTGGTGGTGATCAGACTACCCTGCTCACAGATGTTATTATCCCGCTTTTTGAACATTCGGGTTTTATGCCAAAACAGAAGAGGAAAGAAGCGGAGCAACTGACGGAACCAGAAGCGCCGAAAGCGGAAAGTTTGACAGCAATCTAGTTGAACCTCTTTCTGTAGTACAATACATTGACGGACTGTACCCTTTGTTTGGACATCGGGGGCAGTCCTTTTGATTTTTGGGAGTATACACCTGCTGAAATTCGTGATTTAGTTGAGAGTTTCAATCGTGTGTATACCCAGAAGAAAAAAGAAGAAATTATAAGTCAGTATCGCTTATCGCAAATGATTGCCAATCATGTTTCTCAGTTAGTCTCAAGCGACGCCAAAATTCTTGAGTTTTGGGAATATGCTCCAGAAGTATTCGTGAAAGAGCGTGAACAGATTGAAGAAAAGCGCAGGCAAGAGCAATTATTACTTCACAGAGAACGCATGCGAGCGTTTGCGATGAAATTTAATGAAATGAGAAAGGAGGAAAGCTATGAGCATGACGCTTGAAGAATTAAAGGTGATTATCAACGCTGAAATCGCACCTTTTAAAAAGCAGATGAAGGAAGTCGAGAACCAAGTGAAAAATGCAGCCAATAATATCAAGAGTAAAACAAGTGGCATAAAAAGCGCCTTTGGAAAGCTTGCAGCATTTACTGGATTTGCCATTTTAGGAAAGAAATTACTTGATCTAGGCATGTACTCCACCCAAACGGCTCTTGAAGTCAGCGCTGCTATGAATCAGATTAAGCGGCAAATGGGTGAAAGCTCACAGTCTTTCTTAAAATGGGTTAATGACAATGCGAATGCCATGAACATGAGTGTTGGCGAAGCAACGAAATACGGAGCGGTTTATTCAAACCTATTTTCTGGATTTATCAAGGATACGAACAAGCTAAGTGCTTATACAGCTAAAATGTTGCAGACTTCTGCGGTTGTTGCAGAGGGAACAGGTCGTAGTATCACAGATGTTATGGAGCGGATTCGCTCTGGTTTATTGGGAAATACAGAAGCAATTGAGGACCTAGGAATCAACGTCAATGTAGCTATGATTGAGTCCACAGAAGCTTTTAAACGTTTTGCGAACGGCCAGTCCTGGCAACAATTAGATTATCAAACGCAACAACAAATCCGTTTGATGGCCATTTTGGAGCAAGCAACGGCTAAATATGGTAATACGTTATCACAAAGCGTAAATAGCCGAATTAGCTTGTTTAAATCGCTATTGAAAGACGCAGCTCTGAATGTCGGAAATGCCTTATTACCTATTATCAATGCAGTAATGCCTGTACTCAATTCTTTTGCTATGGTATTGAAGAATGTTACCAACAAACTAGCCGAATTTATCGCTTTAATGTTTAATAAAAAAGCGACTGTAAAAGAAGGCTCAGTAGCTTCAGCAGGCGATAGTTTACAGAATGCAGCGCAGGGAGCTGGTGATTTGGCGGACGCTATGGGCGACGCAGATGACGCTTCCGGAGGAATTGCTGATAACCTAGACGACGCCGGCAAGGCAGCTAAAAAGCTGTCAAGGAACTTTTAGGACTTGCTGGATTTGATGAAATCAATGCTTTGAAAAAACAAGATGATTCTGATGATGGTGCAGGTGCAGGTTCAAAAGGTGGCAAAGGTAAGGGCGGAAAAGGTGGGGGTGGTCCATTTAAGGACATTCTGCCAGAAGTCGCTCTTGAGGACATGAACAATAATTTCAAATCAATCTTTGACGGTTGGGGTGACAAGCTGCGCGGTCTGTTAAGTCTCTTTAGCGCAGGGTTCAATGCAGCTTTTCGTGCAGAGGGGTTAGAGCGTATTCAAAAGGCTCTAGAAAGAATCAAGCGAGTTTTGACAGAAATTGCTACAGATCCGTTAGTAGTGAGTTCGTTCAGCCTGATGACCCAAAAGATTGCCTATGCTTTAGGACAGATAGCGGGTTCTATTGCAACAGTAGGAGTGGCCGTAGGTGTGTTTTTGGCTGAAAGCATTGCAAGCGGTTTGGAGCGTCAAAAAGAGCGTATTAAGAAAGCGCTAATTGCTCTATTCACCAATATCGGGAATATCTCGGAATCAATTGGGAACATAGCACAAGCTTTATCAAGCGCTTTTTACGATGTGATGACATCTATTGGAGCAATTAGAATAGGTGCAGCTATAGTTTCTGCGATATTGAGTGCTGGGTCTCGAGTTGTTGAGATTGGTAGTAGTTTTGCAGGCGATCTTTTCAAAGGCTTTGAGAAGATCATCACGGAGAATGCGCCACTACTTGCAGATACACTTAGTACAGCACTCAATAACATTGCGCCTGTATTTGAAACAATCGAACGCGCTGTTAATGATTTTGGTGATACTTTTAGTCGAGTTTATAAAGAACATATCAAACCTTTTGTCGATTCGATATTTGGTGGAATCTCGGATATTGTTACGATTTTCCTCGAAAGTTTTGATAAGAACATCAACCCTGTTCTTGAAGATTTTGGAAGGAATTTCCGAGCTGCGTATAATGACTACATTAAGCCTGCAGCTGATCGTATTGGCGAGGCCGTAGGTGGTGTTTTTGATGCCTTAAAAAAATTGTGGGAAGAAGTCTTACAGCCTTTAATGGCATGGATAGCAGAAAATATCTTACCTTTGTTAGCACCTATAGTAGAATTCATCGGTTCTGGTATCATCTCAAATATAACGATGTTATTTGAAGTTTTAGCACAACTCCTCGAAATTTTGCGGGGAATAATTGATTTCATAGTCGGTGTATTTACAGGCGACTGGGAACTTGCATGGCAAGGGATTATAGAGGTTTTACATGGAATATTTGATCCGATCATTGGATGGTTCTCAGAAACCTTTCAAGGAGCTTGGGACGCTATTGTAAATATTTTTACCGGACTGGGTGCCTGGTTTGGCGAACGCTGGAATGATGTCGTTAACGCACTTTCTTTAGTTGGTTCTTGGTTTACTCAGAAATTTCAAGAAGCTTGGTCTGGTTTAACTAAAATCTTCTCGGGATTAGGAGCTTGGTTTGGTGAACGTTGGAATGACGTAACATCGGCTTTGAGTAATGTTGCTAATTGGTTTGGAAATATCTTTGGTCAAGCATTTAATGCTGTTAAAAATGCTTTTAGTTCTATCGGATCATTTTTCTCTGGCGTGTGGGATACTGTAAAGAGTATCTTTATCAATGCAGGTCAGATGGTTGGCGATGCAGTAGGTGGAGCTTTTTCTAGTGCTGTAAATGCCGTATTGGGAACCATCGAAAACATCGTTAATGGTTTCATTGGTATGATCAATGGTGTGATTGGGATTATTAATATGTTGCCAGGAGTTAGTCTTGGCGAAATCGGTTATGTTAATTTACCAAGGCTTGCTCGAGGAGGTATTGTAGACTCTCCAACAGTAGCAATGATTGGTGAAGCTGGTAAAGAGGTTGTTATGCCACTTGAAAATACAGGTTTCCTCCAAACAATGGGACGTGTTGTTGGTGGCGCTGTTGTAAACGCTCTAGGTGGAAATCTACCACAGAGTGGTGGTTTCACAGGCGATGGCGATATTGTTATTGTTATCGGAAATCAAGAATTTGGTCGCTTTGCTATCAAAGAAATTAATCGTGCACAAGAAGAAGCAGGAGAAATTCTGCTGAATATTTAGGAGGCGCAATGAGTAATCTATTAATAAATGGAGCTGCTGTTGTGGCTCCTAAATCTTTTCAAGTTGGAATCCAGGATGTAGATGGTGAAACAGGACGTAATGCAAACGGAGATATGGTCCGAGATCGTATTACTACTAAACGAAAACTTGAATGCGAATGGGGGGCACTATCTCAAAGCGAAGCTTCTCAGATACTTAATGCAGTGTCTGGGGTTTTCTTTAGTGTGAGTTATCCAGATCCCATCGAAGGACAAACTACAAAAACTTTTTATGTTGGAGACAGAACATCTCCTAGTTATACGTTTACTAATAAATTCAAACCTTGGAGTGGCTTGAAATTTAATCTGATAGAAAGGTAGGATTGAATGACAACTTTTGAACAAGCGATGTTTGCTAGAGACCGAACGCTAGCCATTCGAGTTGGTGCCTACCAATCTAGCGACATCAAAGAAGCAAATTTTAAGTATGGCTACATAGCTGGTGATACTTTTAAACCAGGAGGGACTTGTGCGGGAACAGGTAAGATTACTTTTACTAGAATTATTACTGGTTTTAAGAAATTAGATAAAATCTATCCTGAAATCGGTCTGCTGGTTGATGGTGCCTATGAATGGGTCAAGATGGGTGAATATTATGTTAATGATATCCATATTGAACGAAATCGTAATCTAACTACCCTTGATTTGATGGATGGCATGTTTAAGTTAAATCAGCCTTGGATAAGCGATTTGGCTTATCCAGCTCAAATCCGCGATGTTATTCGTGAAATCTGTGCAAAAACTGGAGTAGAATTGCAGAATGATAATTTTGGATTACGCGCTATTCAACATCATGTTCAGGAAAAGCCAACGAAAAAAGACATTACTTTTCGTGAAGTGCTAAGCCAAGCTGTTCAACTTCTAGGTTTTTCTGCTTTTTTTAATCGTGACGGAAAACTTGAAATCCGTGGTTTGACAGAATCTAATATCATGATTACAGCTGATAGCTATTTTCTTCACGGTTTAACCAAAAGTGAGGCGATATATCAAATAGCTGGAATTACTTGCAAGAAAAAAGATAAAGAAGTTTTAACAGTTGGTCTTCGAACGGGTCGATCTTTGGAGCTTGAAAATAGCTTTATGATTCAGAATATTTTAGATGATTTATATTTTGATTTGAAAAACATCAAGTATTACCCGTTTAATCTAAAATATCAAGGACACTTAAAGTTACAGGTTGGTCAGTGGGTATCCATTAAGACAAACAAAAACGAAATTTTCAAGGTTCCTGTGTTGAATCAATCCTTTACATTCAAGGGTGGTTTGAGTTCAACTATTAGTGCTGACAGCAAGGCAGGAAACGATACCCAGTATAGCTATAAAGGATTTCTCACCAAAAAAATAGAACAGGTTTCTACGGATTTGAATGCTGAAGTCCAGCAACAGTTAGAGCTGGCAGAACAAGAATTTAACCAGAAAACTGATGGTATAAAGCAGGAAGTTGAGACGGGTATTAAAAAAGCTCAATCAGAAGCTAAAAGTTACTCAGATACGCTCAATCAGGAAATGGGCGCTAAGGTCTCAGAGGTTAACAGGATTGTTACAGCTAACAAAGCAGAGCAAGACCATCAAATCAGAACGGCTTTAACGCAAGCAGGAACTGCAGATAATTTAGCAAAACAAGCACAGCAGTTATCACAGCGAGCTAGTGAAGAATTACGAACTATTAAAGCCTATGTCGATAATGAAGGGCAACGCAGAGAACTGCTAGAACAATACGTTAGAACAGAGACAACTAGCAAAGTTGAAGCACTACGAACGAGCATTAATCAAAACTATATTGGAAAAAACCAATATACAGAAGATGTTAAAGGAATAACTAGGCGTTTTGAGATGCTGAACATCAGTCGCAGAAACCTTTTGCAAGGGACACGTCTACTAAGCAAATACAATCCGTTTGATGAGTTTAATGGCTATAAGATTGCAAGGTCCGTAGCAGGTCCTACAGGTTACCGTGATACTTATTCGGATGTAATGACAACAGCTGCTATAGGTAAAGAGTATGTAGCTGTATTTTATGCCCGGGCTAGTCATGATAATTATCAAATTCGTTGCCACATGTATAATCCAAACACTGGTACTACAGTCGAAACGAGTACAGGCTATAATGCTACTAATAATGCTGATGGTATGGCTTTGGTAACAATCACAAAAGAATGGAAAGCCTATTGGGTGAAATGGGGGCAAAATCCAACAGATAAACCTCGAAATCTTATCATAGGGCGCCATGGTGTGCAACTAGGCGGGATTGATGGGGCTTGGGTAGAAATCTGCGCCCCTGCACTTTTTGAAGGTAACATAGTAGGAACACATGAGGATGCGCCAGAAGATGCGCCAAATCGAAACTATGTTTTAAATAGCGGAAATACTACTATCGCAGAGCAACTTGGCCTATCTAGTGATTTAATCAAAGACCTGAATCAAGAACGAACTTTTACTATGTCCGTAGAAGTCGAGGGAGCGAATGTTGGCCCCAACCCTGCAAACAAAGGAAACGATATGGTTTTGCGACTACTGTGACATTTACTGATGACACAATGTGGTATCCGGAGGTTTGGGAGACCGTAGATTCACCTCTGCGACGAATTGCGCGGACTTGGACAATCCCGAGTGGGAAGATAATCAAAAACATTAATGCCGTTTTAATCAATGATACGAATAAAACAAACATTGTTATAGCTAAACCTAAGCTTGAACTTGGAAAATATATGACACAGTGGGAAGAAACGGCAAAGAGTTTTGCGGAAGCAAAGCTGGCCGAATATGCCCAAACTATCGACGGTCGTTTTACAAATTTTGCCAGTCAGTATGTAAGCAAAACGGACTTTCAAAAAGTACAAGAAACTTCTAAGCTCTACGAACGAATTTTAGGATCAACAGAAAATGATTTGACAACCAAAGTTTCGCGTCTTGTGATGAGCAATCAATTATTTCAGACCGAAGTATCTAAATATGTACAGACGGGACCTAATTTAATCCAAAACAGTAATGACCCGCAGAATACCGAGGGATGGGGAGCGGGTGTTCCTGGAGAAAACCCAATTGTAAATATCGGTTCATCAGTAAAATATTATAGCGGGCAAAAGAAGTTTTTTTCTTTAACCAACGGGACAAAGGAGGTAGCTTCTGCTGCTTCGTCACGTTTTAGAGTTAAAAGAAATACAACCTACACACTTAATTTCAAAGCATATAATTCGCCTAATTTAAAAGGTTTTACTATTTATTTTCTGGGACGCAGTACAACAGAGACACAAAATTATTCAGTAGTTCAAAAATTGGGAGAAGGTAAAGGATTTTCAAATTCTGAATTTGTATCGCAAAGCTATACATTTAATTCTGGTCAAGTTGACAATGCTTTTTTACGATTTGATAATATTGGTTATACTAGCGGAAGTAGTTCGTTTTTAAATTTCACTGAAATTGATTTATATGAAGGAGAAATTCAGCGCCCTTGGCAGCAGTCTCCCGAAGAAACAGATGCCATCTCTTCTAAAGTAACACAGTTGGCAGGGTCATACTCTATTCAGAATATCAATTCAGCAGCAGATTTGATTTCAGGGCTAAATCTAGGTGCTAACGGTGTTAATAGACTAACGGGTAAGTTAACACATATCACAAACGAAACGCTTTTAGACAATGCTGTAATAAAATCTGCAATGGTTGATAAACTAAAAACAGCTAATTTTGAATCTGGGTCTGTAACTACCTCGGTTTTGGCTTCTAATTCCGTAACAGCAGAAAAACTAGTTGTGGATCAAGCTTTATTTAATAAGCTGACCACAAATGAAGCGTACTTAAAACAGCTATTTGCTCAATCCGCTTTTATTGCGCAAGTAAGATCTATTACTTTATCTGCTACTCAAATATTAGGAGGTGTGCTTAAGGCTTTAAATAACGCTATGCACATCAATTTAAATGATGGCCAGATTTTATTTTACACAGATCAGGCTGCGTTGAAACGTGAGTTAAAAGGCTATCCGACCCAATTTATCAAATTTGCGACAGGAGAAGTGGATGACAAAGGGAAAATAGGTGTGACAGTAATAGGCTCTAATCGTGGAGAAAATGAAAACTCTAACGATGGTGGCTTTGTCGGAATACGAGCTTGGAATGGACCTGGGGAAGACTCGATGGACCTTGTAGGTGACGAATTATCTCTTACGAGCTCCGCTTATATAGACAAAGACGGCTGGGTAGTAAATACGTTAAACTCAGGGTTGCGAATATATCCTAGAAATAGCTCAGCGGGACGTAATAGTCGTATTGAAGTGGGGGATGTATGGATACTGAAAGGCGATGGGAAATACAGTTCGTTGAGAACTATTCTAAATACTTTTAATGAAAATTTCGAAGGGGCCTGACGCTGATACATATTCGTACTATCCTAACGGTTTTTAAAAAAGGAGAATATAAATGGATCAGAAAAATATTAATAATGCCCTACAAGCAAGTGCACAAGAATTGTCTACTAAATTTTCAGAAGAAATCATTTCAAAAAATCTGTTAGCAGTTCAGCTTGTGGAGGCGAATCAAAAAAATGAATTATTGACACAGCAAAATGCTGAACTTCAGGCGAGAATTAGCGAGCTGGAATCTCTGCTTGATGAACAAACTAAACCAGCTATAAAGGAGTAAAGCAATGACACTTGAAGTATCTAAAACAACAAAACTTGTTGGCAACATCAAAATAAATGATGCTATTGTCAAAACTATAACAGCAGATATCAACGAAAAAGGTGTATCTACTATAAGCGAATGGATCGTAAATGAGGAAGTATACGCTACTAATCGACTTGAGGTTCGAAAACAGGAAAAGGACTTCCAGGAGAAAGTCTATGAGGCAGAGGATGCGATTATTACCGATAAAAAGAAAGAAGAATAAGGTATGTTCGAAATTCTATATGTAGCCGTACCTAGCCAGAATATAACTTCTCCTATTCAAGACGAACCAGATGGGCTTTTTAAGATTATGGATATTATATCCGGATTTTATTCTACAGGAATCGATGACCATCTAACAGTAGCCGCATTGATTGCTATCATTGTTTTAGATATTATCTTAGGTGTATCTAGAGCATGGGCTTTCCACAAGTTTTCTAGCTCAAAGTTTAGAAAGGGTTTTGTTGGACATGCGTCTATGGTGGTTATTGTGGCTTTTGCTTATCCTTTTGCCGTCTACATGAATTTGGAGACAGCTTTAGATGCGTTTATCTTCGCTATGATTATGGCCTATGGAGCCAGTATTTTGGCAAATCTATCCGCTTTAGGAGTCCGCATTCCCTATTTGGATAATATTATCCGAAAAAATATTGATAAAGATAAATTTGATATAGATGTTACAGATTATACAGAAGAAAGGAATATTAAAAATGAATAAATTTGTTAAAAAGTTAGGAATCAAAGTTGTTAAAACGATGTCACAAGCAGCGCTTGGTGTGATTGGCTCGTCTGCCCTGCTGACGGAAGTCAACTGGGCAGTAGTAGCGTCTACAATTGCACTATCAGGCGTTACATGCGTATTGATGAATCTATCTGAGCTCAAGGAAGAAGAATAAGGAGGTAATCAATGGCATTACCAACAAAAAACGTGAATGGAGACCTATTTTCTGGTCTCATCACAGTAGTAGATCCGAACGTGATGAACGCAGATGGCAATCGTCTGCCTATTGATCGGATTATTATTCACCACAATGCTACGACTAGCGATGCTGTAGCACGGGCAACATGGTATGTGTCGACTGGAAAAGGCACATCCGCTCATTATCAAGTCACTCCAGACCAACTGTGGGGGTGCGTAGGGGAAAACTCGGTCGCTTATCACGCAGGAGACTATAACGTCAACCAGCGAAGTATCGGGATTGAGCATCTAAACGAAACAGGGGCTCCATCCTGGACGATTGCGGAAGTGACCTATCAACGGTCAGCGGAGCTTATCGCAGACATTTGCCAGCGATATGGTATCCCGATTGACCGCCAGCACATCCTCAAACATGGTGAGGTAAGCCCTACGGCTTGCCCAGGTGGGATTGATATAGACAGATTGGTCCGTATGGCTAGAGAAATTGCAAACGGTGGAGGAGCGACACCAGTAAACGCTCCAGAACAAAAGAAAGCAGGTAAAGAAGATATGTTAGTTATGCGTAGTCACTCAGGAAAACAAGGTTATGTTGGAATCATCGGAGACAGTGTATTTGGTATTGGAGATATCGGCACTGTGCACGCTCTTAAGAATGCGGGAGCGGGAGAGATGAACGTAGCAGATGCGGATTTTAATCGCATTGTTAATTCGCTTAATGCGGACGTAAACAAGCTACAAGAAATCAGCAAGAATTTTGAATTAGCTGCAAACAAATAAATATAAATAGAAAGGCCTATTTGTTTTTTAATACGCAAACCCTACTAGCTTAACGGCTGGTAGGGCTTTTTTTATTGCTCTTTTTTTAAAATCATGTTATAATGCACTCAAGTTGTATTTTAGTTCTCGTTTTAGTGAGAATAAGGTTCAACCGCACACAACCTTTTTAGAAGGTGGCGCCCGATTCGGGCGCATTTTTTATTTAGAAAATTTTTTTAAAAAAGTTAAAGAAAAGTGTTGACAATATATAACAAATGTTATATACTATATTTGTAAGATAAATAAAACAAAAAACGGAGGAACTTACAATGAAAACTTTCAACATTATCATCTCTCAATCATCTAATCTTAAAGAACACTCTAGCGAGTTTGTAGAAAACATTCTGATGACAATTGAAGCTAAAAATCGTCGTGAAGCTTTGAAGAAAACTCGTGAATTGCACAAATTCAGTTACAAATGGAAATTCAACATGCGTGATTTGACTGCAATATCAGATAACAAAAAAGGCTGGAAACGTCGCTATCTCTCTGTAAGAGAAGCATAAAAAACACCCCCTCAAAAAAATGAGGGGGTTTGTAAGATAAAACGGCTGGCAGAGTAACCAGCCTTAGAAAGAGTATAACATGAAAGTAGATACAAAGCAAATTGAATGGCTTTTGAAAAATGCTAGTGGTTACCAAATCTCAAAAATGAGCGGTGTCGCTCAACCAACAATTTCGGCTTTAATCAATAAAAAAAGAAGCGTTGAAAATATTACAATAGAGACAGGATACAAATTGACAAACTATGCGAAAGAGCTACAAATGGAAAAAGCAAAACAACTACTTGAAGAAATTAAAAATAACGATGTAGCGTATGCTATTGTAAATGAAGATGGAGCAGTTTATTGCAACTGTGAAACAAGCAATATTATGGACATTTATGGGTACGATGGTGAAGATGGCCACTTCTATGGCGTTTACGGCGACGCGGTCGGCGGTCAAATTGATAGTCGCAACGTTTCAGATGACGTTATTTTGAAAGCTATTCAACTAATGCTAGGTTTGGGTGAGCCTGTAAAACGCTCAGAATTATCTACAGGTTCTGATTTCAAATCAACTTATGTAAACGGGTATTTTGAGGTAGTTGAATTGATGAAACAGTCTGGTCTTCTTCAGCCTCAGGAAGAAAATGAGAAAGTAAATGAGTGGATTGAGGCTCATAAAGGCATTGTAGGATCTACAGTTAAACATCCATCATTCGGAAAAGGTAAAGTGATAAAAGTTAAAGACAACGCAATCACTATTGATTTTGAAGATGAAGGAAAAAAATCTTTAGCACTTGAGGCAGTTGTAGAAAGCAACCTCTTAAAATTTTGATTAACCGGCTTAAATGCTGGTTTTTTTATCAAAAATTTTACTATTCTTTTAAATAAAAAATAGCATAAAAATCTAGTTATCCGCATAAAAACTGGACTTATCACACTTTATCAAGGTCAAAACCACTCAATTTACTACTAATTTACTACTTATGAATGAGCTTTGATACGACGATTTATCCTTGAAAAGTGAAGATATAAAGATACTTCCAATAAAATTTGAATATTTAATAGGTAGACACTTCAAAAAATGAGGTGTCTATTTTTTTACCCGATTTTGAAAGGAAGTGAACTTATGAAAACAAAAAATCAAGAATCAAAAGGTCGTTCCCCACTCTTTAAGACCATCAAACATTCATTCAGCCAATAAAAAAAAGAAAGGATAGGTAAAAAAATATGGAACTTAAATTTGTGATTCCCAACATGGAAAAAAAACATTCGGCAATTTAGAATTTGCTGGCGAGGATAAAGTCGTTCAGCGAAGAATCAACGGACGGCTAACTGTCTTATCAAGAAGCTATAATCTCTATTCTGATGTTCAAAAGAGCAGATGATATTGTGGTGGTGCTTCCTGCTGAAGCTGGCGAAAAAAACATTTCGGCTTTGAGGAACGTGTGAAGTTAGTCAATCCACGTATTACCGCAGAGGGCTACAAAATCGGCACTCGTGGTTTTACAAATTACCTTTTACATGCTGACGACATGATAAAAGAATAAAGAAAGAGAGGAAAAATGATGAGATTAGCAAATGGCATTGTATTAGATAAAGACACGACTTTTGGAGAATTGAAATTCTCTGCTCTACGTCGTGAAGTGAGAATCCAAAATGAAGACGGGTCGGTTTCAGATGAAATCAAGGAACGTACCTATGACTTAAAATCCAAAGGACAAGGACGCATGATTCAAGTAAGTATTCCTGCCAGCGTGCCTTTGAAAGAGTTTGATTATAACGCACGGGTGGAACTTATCAATCCCATTGCGGACACCGTTGCTACTGCCACCTATCAAGGAGCAGATGTTGACTGGTATATCAAGGCAGACGATATTGTGCTGACAAAGGATTCTAGTTCATTCAAAGCTCAACCACAAGCAAAGAAAGAACCGACACAAGACAAATAGTCGCTAGGTAGAAAGGAGACTTTTTCGCATGAAACAGCGTGGTAAAAGGATTCGCCCATCTGGTAAAGATTTAGTCTTTCATTTTACGATAGCGTCACTCCTGCCTGTTTTCCTGCTGGTTGTCGGACTGTTTCATGTGAAGACAATCCAGCAGATCAACTGGCAGGATTTTAACCTATCACAAGCAGATAAGATTGACATTCCCTATTTAATTATCAGTTTCAGTGTCGCAATTCTTATCTGCTTGCTGGTAGCGTTTGTATTCAAACGGGTTCGCTATGATACGGTTAAACAACTTTACCACCGTCAAAAACTGGCAAAGATGATACTTGAAAACAAGTGGTATGAATCTGAACAGGTCAAAACAGAGGGTTTCTTTAAAGATAGTGCTGGTCGTACAAAGGAAAAGATAACCTACTTCCCTAAAATGTATTATCGACTTAAAAATGGCTTGATACAGATACGGGTGGAAATCACGCTGGGAAAAATATCAAGACCAACTCTTACACTTGGAAAAAGAAATTAGAGAGTGGCTTGTACTGTGAGCTGACGGATAAAGAGTTAAAAGGATTCCTATGTGGAATATACTTTTGCTCTATGACACCATAGCCAGTCGTATTTCTATTGATGAAGTAGAAGCTAAAGATGGTAAACTTCGCTTAATGAAAAAAACGTATGGTGGGAATATGATAAAGCTCCCTCATATGTTGATTGCTGGTGGTACAGGTGGCGGTAAAACTTACTTTATACTGACACTGATTGAAGCCTTGCTTCATACAGATTCAAAACTGTATATTCTTGACCCGAAAAAAATGCTGACCTTGCGGACTTAGGTTCTGTGATGGCAAATGTCTACTATAGAAAAGAAGACTTGCTTTCTTGCATTGAAACATTCTATGAAGAAATGATGAAACGTAGTGAGGAAATGAAGCAGATGAAGAACTATAAGACTGGCAAAAAAATTATGCTTACTTAGGTCTCCCGGCACACTTCTTAATCTTTGATGAAATACGTCGCTTTCATGGAAATGCTGGGAACAAAAAGAAAAACACCGCAGTTATGAATAAGCTGAAACAGATTGTCATGTTAGGGTCGTCAAGCTGGCTTCTTTCTAATACTGGCTTGTCAACGTCCAGACGCAAAAATATTTAGGCGACGGAATCCGTGATCAGTTTAATTTCAGAGTGGCTTTAGGTCGTATGTCTGAAATGGGCTATGGCATGATGTTTGGCAGTGACGTACAAAAGGATTTCTTCTTAAAGCGAATCAAAGGTCGTGGCTATGTTGATGTAGGAACAAGTGTCATATCAGAGTTTTATACTCCCCTTGTACCAAAAGGATATGATTTCTTGGAGGAAATTAAAAAGTTATCCAACAGCAGACAGTCCACGCAGGCGACGTGCGAAGCGGAAGTCGCAGGTGTGGACTGATCTTGCTGGCTGGTGTGGCAATAGCCACGCCAGCACTTAACCCCCCGTATCTAACAGGGGGGTACAAATCGACAGGAAACAGTCAAAAAAACATTAGAAAATCCTTTGGTTACAAGGGATTTACAAAATTTCAGCGTATGTCAAATGGGCTTTAAAAAGTTGACATACGCCTTTTTTTGATTGGAGGGATTTTTTTACTGAATGAACAAACTTGGTTACAGCATTTAAAGAAAAAAACGCTTGGCTTATGGACTATCTCAAAACCGTTTTAGCTGTTGCGACTGGTATTACAAGGCAGTATCTAAGCGATATTGAAACAGGAAAAAGTCAAGCCATCAGAGGATTTACAGCAGTCCCTTTGGGAAGCTCTGGAACGCTTCAATCCCGACGCTCCCCTTGAAATGCTGTTTGATTATGTAAGGATTCGCTTTCCGACAACAGACGTACAGCAGGTGGTCGAAAACATCTTACAACTGAAACTGTCCTATTTTTCTTCATGAGGACTATGGTTTCTATTCTTATTCAGAGCATTATGCTTTAGGCGACATATTCGTCCTTTGCTCCCATGAACTGGACAAAAGGAGTTCTGGTGGAATTGAAAGGTCGTGGGTGCAGACAATTTGAAAGCTATCTTCTGGCACAACAAAAGAAGCTGGTATGAGTTCTTTATGGACGTTTTTGGTGGCTGGCGGTGTGATGAAACGCCTTGACCTTGCCATTAACGATAAGACAGGGATTTTTGAATATCCCTGTACTCACTGAAAAGTGCCAACAGGAAGAATGTATCTCCGTCTTCCGCAGTTTTAAAAGCTATCGCAGTGGCGAACTGGTACGCAAAGAGGAAAAGGAATGTATGGGAAACACCCTCTATATCGGTTCATTACAAAGTGAAGTTTATTTCTGTATCTATGAAAAGGACTACGAGCAGTACAAGAAAAATGATATTCCCATTGAAGACGCAGAAGTAAAAAACCGTTTTGAGATTCGATTGAAAAATGAGCGTGCCTATTATGCAGTCCGTGATTTACTCGTCTATGACAATCCAGAGCATACCGCCTTTAAAATTATCAATCGGTATATCCGTTTTGTAGATAAAGACGATTCCAAACCTCGTTCTGATTGGAAACTGAATGAAGAATGGGCTTGGTTTATTGGGAACAATCGTGAACGATTAAAACTAACCACAAAACCAGAGCCTTACTCCTTCCAAAGGACGCTGAACTGGCTATCTCATCAAGTTGCCCCGACCTTAAAGGTTGCGATTAAACTTGATGAAATCAACCAGACGCAGGTTGTAAAAGACATTCTCGACCATGCGAAACTGACAGACCGACACAAGCAGATTTTGAAGCAACAGTCAGTAAAAGAACAGGACGTGATAACAACAAAAAAATAACTCAAATACAAATTCATTGAATATAGAGAGGAGAACATTTTTTTATGAATTTTTGGACAAAACCTTTATAACTGGTTTCTATCAAACGCTCAATCACTGGTGCTTTTTAGCAATCGTTGTGATTGGCTTGTATCTTAGCTTCAAGCGTGAGTTTAGCAAACTGATTGGCTTTTTTTAATTATTGCGATTATTGCGGTTGGCTTAGTCTTCAACGCTGCTGGAGTAAAAGACATTTTTACTAGAGCTATTCAATCGCATTATTGGTGCTTAAATAAAACCGTTCTTTTGTGGAATATAAGTGGTTTTCTTATGTTCCGCAAAGGAATGGTACACCAAACGAAGTGCGGTAGGGATTTTTGAATCTCTACAAAGAAAGGACGTGAATATATGGACGATATGCAAGTCTATATTGCGAATTTAGGCAAATACAATGAGGGCGAATTGGTCGGTGCGTGGTTTACCTTTCCCATTGACTTTGAGGAAGTCAAAGAGAAAATCGGCTTGAATGATGAATATGAGGAATACGCCATTCATGACTACGAGTTACCCTTTACGGTTGACGAATACACTTCCATTGGCGAACTCAATCGACTATGGGAAATGGTATCGGAATTACCCGAAGAATTACAATCGGAGCTATCTGCTCTGCTCACTCATTTTTCAAGCATTGAAGAACTAAGCGAACATCAAGAGGATATTATCATTCATTCCGATTGTGATGATATGTATGACGTGGCACGCTACTACATTGAAGAAACGGGTGCTTTAGGCGAAGTACCAGCTAGTCTTCAAAACTATATTGATTATCAAGCCTATGGTCGGGATTTAGACCTTTCAGGAACGTTTATCTCAACCAATCATGGGATTTTTTTGAAATCGTCTATTAAATCTGTCGGTACATTACTACTGGCAGATTTTTCTATTTTACAGGGTGGCTCAATCAGCTACCCCTATTTTTTTATGAAAGGATTGATTACATGAAGAAAATACGAAGCTATACCAGTATCTGGTCTGTGGAAAAGGTACTGTATTCTATCAATGATTTTTAGACTTCCGTTTCCCATAACCTTTACGCAAATGACATGGTTTGTCGTGTCACTCTTTGCAGTGATGATGCTAGCAACTTGCCCCCTCTTTCCATGATAGAGGGAGCATTTCTCAAATACTTTGGGATTCCTGTGGCTTTCACATGGTTTATGTCTACAAACTTTTGATGGTAAAAAGCCTTATGGATTTTTGAAGTCTGTCATTGCTTATGCACTGCGACCAAAGCTGACCTATGCAGGAAAAAAAGTAACGCTTGGCAGAAACCAGCCACAAGAAGCCATTACAGCAGTTAGGAGTGAATTTTATGGCATATCCAATTAAATACATTGAAAACAATCTCGTCTGGAATAAAGACGGGGAATGTTATGCTTACTATGAGCTTGTTCCTTACAATTACTCATTTCTAAGTCCAGAACAGAAAATACAAGTGCATGATTCTTTCAGACAGCTTATCGCACAAAATCGTGATGGCAAAATTCATGCTTTACAAATCAGTACAGAATCCAGCATACGTTCTGCACAAGAGCGTTCCAAAAATGAAGTCACTGGCAAGCTCAAAGCGGTTGCCTATGACAAAATCGACCAACAGACAGACGCTTTAATATCCATGATTGGCGAAAATCAAGTGAACTACCGTTTCTTTATCGGCTTTAAGTTGCTTCTCAACGATCAGGAGTTTTCTATGAAAAGTCTTACCGTTGAAGCAAAAAATGCTTTGTCTGATTTTGTCTATGATGTGAACCATAAGCTGATGGGCGATTTTGTTAGTATGAGTAATGATGAAATCCTGCGTTTTCAGAAGATGGAAAAGCTCTTAGAAAATAAAATCTCTCGTCGTTTCAAAATCCGCAGGTTAGATAAGGACGACTTCGGCTATCTGATTGAACACCTTTACGGACAGACAGGCACTGCCTATGAAGAGTATGAGTACCATCTATCAAAGAAAAAGCTGGATAATGAAACGCTGATTAAATACTATGACTTGATTAAGCCTACTCGCTGTTTGGTGGAAGAAAAACAGCGATATTTGAAAATCCAGCAGGAAGATGAAACCGTCTATGTAGCTTACTTTACCATTAACAGCATTGTCGGAGAACTGGACTTCCCGTCCTCTGAAATCTTCTACTACCAGCAACAGCAATTTACATTCCCGATTGATACGTCAATGAATGTGGAAATTGTAGCGAATCGTAAAGCCCTATCTACTGTCCGCAATAAAAAGAAAGAACTGAAAGACTTGGATAACCACGCTTGGCAAAGTGATAATGAAACCAGCTCCAATGTGGCGGAAGCTCTGGAAAGTGTGAATGAGCTGGAAACCAATTTAGACCAAAGCAAGGAATCTATGTACAAGCTGTCTTATGTGGTAAGGGTATCAGCAAATGATCTTGACGAACTCAAACGTCGTTGTAATGAAGTGAAAGATTTTTTTATGACGATTTAAGCGTAAAACTGGTACGACCATTTGGGGATATGCTCGGCTTACATGAAGAATTTTTTTACCTGCCAGCAAGCGTTATATGAATGATTATATTCAATACGTGACCTCTGATTTCCTCGCTGGTTTAGGTTTTGGTGCTACTCAAATGCTGGGGGAAAATGAGGGGATTTATGTTGGCTACAGCTTAGATACTGGACGCAATGTCTATCTGAAACCTGCTCTTGCCAGTCAAGGGGTTAAGGGTTCAGTAACCAATGCGTTAGCGTCGGCTTTTGTTGGTTCGCTGGGTGGTGGTAAATCCTTTGCGAATAACCTTATCGTCTATTATGCGGTGCTTTATGGGGCACAAGCAGTGATTGTAGACCCAAAAGCAGAACGTGGCAGATGGAAAGAAACCTTGCCAGAGATTTCCCATGAAATCAATATCGTCACTCTGACTTCTGATGAGAAAAAAACAAAGGCTTACTTGACCCTTATGTGATTATGAAAAAAATCCCAAAGATTCTGAATCACTGGCTATTGATATTCTGACATTCCTTACGAGGGATTTCCTCTCGTGATGGGGAACGCTTCCCAATCCTTAGAAAAGCCATTCGTGCAGTAACCAATAGTGAAGTACGAGGGTTGATGAAAGTGATTGAGGAATTACGGGTTGAGAATACGCCACTAAGTACCAGTATAGCCGACCATATCGAAAGTTTTACAGACTATGACTTTTGCACATTTATTATTCAGTAATGGTTATGTGGAGCAGTCTATCAGCTTAGAAAAACAACTGAACATTATACAGGTTGCGGACTTGGTACTTCCCGACAAGGAAACTTCCTTTGAGGAATATACCACTATGGAGCTTTTATCCGTTGCTATGCTGATTGTCATTAGTACCTTTGCTTTAGACTTTATCCATACAGACCGAAGCATTTTCAAGATTGTAGATTTAGACGAAGCATGGAGCTTTTTACAGGTAGCACAAGGAAAAACACTATCTATGAAGCTGGTTCGGGCTGGTCGTGCTATGAACGCTGGGGTATATTTCGTGACCCAAAATACAGACGACCTCTTAGATGAAAAACTGAAAAATAACCTCGGCTTAAAATTTGCATTTCGTTCCACTGACCTTAACGAGATTAAAAAGACCTTAGCCTTTTTTGGTGTAGACCCAGAGGACGAAAACAATCAGAAGCGATTGCGTGATTTGGAAAACGGGCAATGCCTTATCAGTGATTTATATGGTCGTGTCGGTGTGATACAGTTCCACCCTGTATTTGAAGAACTGCTCCATGCCTTTGATACCAGACCACCTGTGCGAAAAGAGGTGTAAATGTGAAACCATCAATAGTAAACAGAATAAAATCAAACTGGACGCTGAAACGTCTAGGTAAAGTGGCAATGACAGTGGCTTTCACACTTGTGATTGCCATTTTTCTTTTAGCCATGCTGGGAACGGTGGTTCAAGCTGCGGGCTTGGTAGATGATACGGTCAATGTGGCAAATGAATACAGCCGATACCCACTTGAAAACTATCAACTGGATTTATGTGGATAATAGCTGGGGCTGGCTTCCGTGGAACTGGTCGGACGGGATTGGAAAACAGGTCATGTATGGACTATATGCCATTACCAATTTTATTTGGACAATCAGTTTGTATGTTTCCAATGCGACAGGTTACTTAGTACAGGAAGCCTATTCCTTAGACTTCATTTCCGCTACAGCAGATTCCATTGGTAAGAATATGCAGACCTTAGCTGGTGTGAGTGCAAACGGATTTTCAACAGAGGGTTTCTATGTTGGATTCCTCTTACTCTTGATTTTGGTTCTTGGGGTTTATGTTGCCTATACGGGACTGATAAAGAGAGAAACCACAAAGGCAATTCATGCCATTATGAATTTTGTGCTGGTGTTTATCCTATCGGCTTCCTTTATTGCCTACGCTCCCGACTACATTAAAAAAATCAATGACTTTTCATCAGACATCAGTAATGCCAGTTTATCACTTGGCACGAAGATTGTCATGCCCCATTCCGATAGTCAAGGCAAGGACAGCGTGGACTTAATCAGAGATAGCCTGTTTTCCATACAGGTTCAGCAACCGTGGCTACTGCTTCAATACAACAGTTCAGACATTGAAAGTATCGGTATTGACCGTGTGGAAAGCCTGCTCTCCACCAGCCCAGATTCCAACAATGGCGAAGACAGAGAAAAAATTGTTGCGGAAGAAATTGAAGACAGAAGCAATACCAATCTAACCATTACAAAGACCATTAACCGTTTAGGTACAGTCTTCTTCCTATTTGTCTTCAATATTGGGATTTCCATATTTGTATTCCTATTAACAGGAATCATGATTTTCTCGCAGGTACTTTTTATCATCTATGCTATGTTTCTGCCTGTGAGCTTTATTTTAAGCATGATTCCATCATTTGATGGTATGTCAAAACGAGCCATAACAAAGCTCTTTAATACCATTTTGACACGAGCTGGAATCACATTGATTATTACGACAGCATTTAGTATTTCAACCATGCTCTATACCTTATCGGCTGGTTATCCGTTCTTTTTGATTGCTTTTCTACAGATTGTGACCTTTGCAGGAATCTACTTCAAGCTGGGCGATTTAATGAGTATGTTTTCTCTACAGAGTAACGATTCTCAAAGTGTGGGAAGTCGTGTGATGAGAAAACCTCGTATGCTTATGCACGCTCACATGCACCGTCTACAGCGGAAACTTGGACGTTCCATGACTACTCTAGGGGCTGGGTCTGCCATTGTTACAGGTAAAAAAAGGACAGTCGGGTTCGGGGAGTTCTGCAAGGACACAAGCAGATCACTCCCGACCAGACGGAAAGGAAAAATCAACACTTGGAAAACGTATCGGTCAAACCATCGGTACAGTAGCTGATACCAAAGACAGAATGGTAGACACTGCTAGTGGTTTGAAAGAACAGGTTAAAGATTTGCCGACCAATGCAAGATATGCAGTATATCAAGGAAAATCCAAAGTAAAAGAGAATGTCCGTGATTTAACCAGTAGTATTTCTCAAACCAAAGCGGACAGAGCCAGTGGACGCAAGGAACAGCAGGAACAAAGGCGAAAAACCATTGCGAAGCGTCGCTCTGAAATGGAACAGGTCAAACAGAAAAAACAGCCTGCTTCTTCTGTTCATGAAAGACCGACTACAAGACAAGAACAATATCATGATGAACAGACCTCAAAACAGTCTAATATTCAGACTTCATATAAGGAATCTCAACAAGCCAAACAAGAGCGTCCAGCAGTTAAGTCCGATTTTTCAAGTCCAAAAGTGGAACGCCAAGGCAATACCGTTCAAGAAAAAACCGTTCAAAAGCCAGCAACTTCAACCACTACAGCAGATAGAACTTCACAACGTCCAATCACAAAAGAACGTCCGTCTACTGTTCAAAGAGTACCACTACAAAATACAAGAAGTAGACCACCAATCAAAACCGCCACCATTAAGAAAGTCGGTAAGAAACCATGAAGTTGAAAACTTTAGTGATTGGTGGTTCTGGATTATTCTTGATGGTCTTCTCACTGCTTCTGTTTGTTGCCATTTTTATTTTTCAGATGAACAGGACAGCGGAATTTCCAATATTCATTATGGAGGTGTGAATGTTTCCGCAGAAGTGCTGGCTCATAAGCCTATGGTAGAAAAATATGCCAAAGAATATGGCGTTGAAGAATATGTCAACATACTTCTTGCGATTATACAGGTGGAATCGGGCGGTACTGCGGAAGATGTTATGCAGTCCTCGGAATCCCTCGGTCTTCCACCTAATTCATTGAGTACAGAAGAATCCATTAAGCAAGGTGTGAAGTATTTCAGTGAATTATTAGCCAGTAGCGAAAGGCTCAGTGTAGATTTAGAATCGGTTATCCAGTCCTACAATTATGGTGGTGGTTTCTTAGGGTATGTGGCTAATCGTGGAAATAAATATACCTTTGAACTGGCTCAAAGTTTCTCAAAAGAGTATTCAGGTGGCGAAAAAGTGTCTTACCCCAATCCCATAGCCATACCTATCAATGGGGGCTGGCGATACAACTATGGCAATATGTTTTTATGTGCAACTGGTAACGCAGTATCTTGTCACAACAGAGTTTGATGATGATACGGTACAAGCCATCATGGACGAAGCACTGAAATATGAGGGCTGGCGATACGTTTACGGTGGAGCTTCCCCGACTACTTCTTTTGATTGTAGCGGACTGACACAATGGACGTATGGAAAAGCTGGAATTAACTTACCACGAACCGCACAACAGCAATATGATGTGACCCAGCATATCCCACTATCGGAAGCACAAGCTGGCGATTTGGTTTTCTTTCATTCTACCTATAACGCTGGCTCTTATATTACTCATGTTGGGATATACCTTGGCAATAACCGTATGTTTCATGCAGGCGACCCAATCGGTTATGCCGACTTAACAAGCCCCTACTGGCAACAGCATTTAGTGGGAGCAGGACGAATCAAACAATGAGAAAGGAAGATTTAATGATGAAATTTAGAAAAAATCAGAATAAAGAAAAACAGATACCAAAGGAAAAGAAACCTCGTGTCTACTATAAGGTCAATCCTCATAAAAAAAGGTTGTGATTGCCTTGTGGGTACTTTTAGGGCTTAGTTTCAGCTTTGCGATATTCAAGCACTTTACAGCTATAGATACTCATACTATTCACGAAACAACTATCATAGAAAAGGAATACGTTGATACTCATCATGTAGAAAATTTTGTAGAGAACTTTGCGAAAGTCTACTATTCATGGGAGCAATCCGATAAGTCCATTGATAATCGAATGGAAAGTCTAAAAGGCTATCTGACAGATGAACTTCAAGCTCTCAATGTTGATACAGTACGCAAAGATATTCCTGTATCGTCTTCTGTAAGAGGATTTCAGATATGGACGGTAGAGCCAACTGGCGACAATGAGTTTAATGTAACCTACAGTGTAGACCAGCTCATTACAGAGGGAGAAAATACAAAGACCGTCCACTCTGCTTATATAGTGAGTGTCTATGTAGATGGTTCTGGAAATATGGTACTGGTTAAGAATCCGACCATTACCAACATACCTAAGAAATCAAGTTATAAACCAAAAGCCATTGAAAGTGAGGGGACGGTTGATTCCATTACAACCAATGAAATCAATGAGTTTTTTTAACGACGTTCTTCAAGCTCTATCCTACAGCGACAGCCAGTGAACTTTCCTACTATGTGAATGACGGGATATTAAAACCAATCGGAAAAGAGTACATCTTTCAAGAACTGGTAAATCCTATTCACAATCGTAAGGATAATCAAGTCACGGTATCGCTGACAGTGGAGTATATCGACCAGCAGACCAAAAGCAACGCAGGTATCTCAATTTGATTTGGTACTTGAAAAAGAACGGGAGTAATTGGAAGATTATAGAATAACAAATATTGGTACATTATTACAGCTATTTTTGTAATCACGTACTCTCTTTGATAAAAAAATTGGAGATTCCTTTACAAATATGCTCTTACGTGCTATTATTTAAGTATCTATTTAAAAGGAGTTAATAAATATGCGGCAAGGTATTCTTAAATAAACTGTCAATTTGATAGTGGGAACAAATAATTGGATGTCCTTTTTTTAGGAGGGCTTAGTTTTTTTGTACCCAGTTTAAGAATACCTTTATCATGTGATTCTAAAGTATCCGGAGAATATCTGTATGCTTTTGTATGCCTATGAGTTATGCATAAAAAAATCCCAGTGATAAAGAGTATTTATCACTGGGATTTTTATGCCCTTTTGAGCTTTTTGAATGGAGGAAAATCACATGAAAATTATTAATATTGGAGTTTTTAGCTCATGTTGATGCAGGGAAAAAAACTACCTTAACAGAAAGCTTATTATATAACAGTGGAGCGATTACAGAATTAGGAAGCGTGGACAGAGGTACAACGAGGACGGATAATACGCTTTTTAGAACGTCAGAGAGGAATTACAATTCAGACGGCGAATAACCTCTTTTCAGTGGGAAAAATACGAAGATGAAACATCATAGACACGCCAGGACATATGGATTTTCTTTAGCAGAAGTATATCGTTCATTATCAGTTTTAGATGGGGCAATTCTACTGATTTCTGCAAAAGATGGCGTACAAGCACAAACTCGTATATTATTTCATGCACTTAGGAAAATAGGGGTATTCCCACAATCTTTTTATCAATAAGATTGACCAAAAATGGAATTGATTTATCAACGGTTTATCAGGATATTAAAGAGAAACTTTCTGCCGAAATTGTAATCAAACAGAAGGTAGAACTGCATCCTAATATGTGTGTAATGAACTTTACCGAATCTGAACAATGGGATACGGTAATAGAGGGAAACGATGACCTTTTGGAGAAATATATGTCCGGTAAATCATTAGAAGCATTAGAACTCGAACAAGAGGAAAGCATAAGATTTCAGAATTGTTCTCTGTTCCCTGTTTATCACGGAAGTGCAAAAAAACAATATAGGGATTGATAACCTTATAGAAGTGATTACGAATAAATTTTTATTCATCAACACATCGAGGTCAGTCTGAACTTTGCGGAAAAGTTTTTCAAAATTGAGTATTCGGAAAAAAAAGACAGCGTCTTGCATATATACGTCTTTATAGTGGCGTACTGCATTTGCGAGATTCGGTTAGAATATCGGAAAAGGAAAAAATAAAAATTACAGAAATGTATACTTCAATAAATGGTGAATTATGTAAAATCGATAAGGCTTATTCCGGGGAAATTGTTATTTTGCAGAATGAGTTTTTTTGAAGTTAAATAGTGTTCTTGGAGATACAAAGCTATTGCCACAGAGAGAGAGAATTGAAAATCCCCTCCCTCTGCTGCAAACGACTGTTGAACCGAGCAAACCTCAACAAAGGGAAATGTTACTTGATGCACTTTTAGAAATCTCCGACAGTGACCCGCTTCTGCGATATTATGTGGATTCTGCGACACATGAAATCATACTTTCTTTCTTAGGGAAAGTACAAATGGAAGTGACTTGTGCTCTGCTGCAAGAAAAGTATCATGTGGAGATAGAAATAAAAGAGCCTACAGTCATTTATATGGAAAGACCGTTAAAAAAAGCAGAGTATACCATTCACATCGAAGTTCCACCGAATCCTTTCTGGGCTTCCATTGGTCTATCTGTAGCACCGCTTCCATTAGGGAGCGGAGTACAGTATGAGAGCTCGGTTTCTCTTGGATACTTAAATCAATCGTTTCAAAATGCAGTTATGGAGGGGATACGCTATGGCTGTGAACAAGGATTGTATGGTTGGAATGTGACGGACTGTAAAATCTGTTTTAAGTATGGCTTATACTATAGCCCTGTTAGTACCCCAGCAGATTTTCGGATGCTTGCTCCTATTGTATTGGAACAAGTCTTAAAAAAAGCTGGAACAGAATTGTTAGAGCCATATCTTAGTTTTAAAATTTATGCGCCACAGGAATATCTTTCACGAGCATACAACGATGCTCCTAAATATTGTGCGAACATCGTAGACACTCAATTGAAAAATAATGAGGTCATTCTTAGTGGAGAAATCCCTGCTCGGTGTATTCAAGAATATCGTAGTGATTTAACTTTCTTTACAAATGGACGTAGTGTTTGTTTAACAGAGTTAAAAGGGTACCATGTTACTACCGGTGAACCTGTTTGCCAGCCCCGTCGTCCAAATAGTCGGATAGATAAAGTACGATATATGTTCAATAAAAATAACTTAGTGTATTTTTATGTTGTTATATAAATATGGTTTCTTGTTAAATAAGATGAAATATTTTTTTAATAAAGATTTGAATTAAAGTGTAAAGGAGGAGATAGTTATTATAAACTACAAGTGGATATTGTGTCCTGTATGTGGAAATAAAACACGATTAAAGATAAGGGAAGATACTGAATTAAAAAAATTCCCCCTCTATTGTCCGAAATGCAGACAAGAAAATTTAATTGAAATAAAGCAGTTCAAAGTAACTGTGATTACAGAGCCAGACGTAAAGACGTAGAGCCGATAAAATGAGATTAATACAATCTCATTTTTATCGGCTCTTTCCGTTATGTATGGATTCTTTTAATTAGTCTTCGATGTTTCTTGCTTCGTTGATACCGCTGGCTAAAAGATTCCATTAAGGATAGTTCTTTGTCTGTAAAAGCTATCCATGTATTTCTCTATCTGTAATCGTCGGGTGCTTTTTACCAAGTTATTAGCAGGTAAGAAAAATTCATCAACGGAAACATGAAGTAACGATACAAGGTCATAAAGAACTTGTATGCTGGGGTGTTGCCCTTTATTTTCAATATTAGTTAAGTACCGTGGGTCAATTTCAATCAATGCTCCCACTTGTTCACGAGTTAAACCTCGTTTCAATCGAGCTTCTTTAATGGCTAAAACCAAAGGCTCTAAAATCATATTTATCTTCTTTTTACGCATAGTAGACCACCTCTATACATTTTTATTGTTCCTACTGAATTAAAAAAACAGGTATAGAAAAAAACGTGTTATATGGTTTATAGGTTTATATTTAATAAAAAGCACTACTAAACGCCAATAAAAAAAACCGTTATATGGTAGTGCTATTTACGCTGTTAAAATATTGTATATTACTTCCAAATGGCGGTTTGTTGGAGGTCAACGTCGCCATGAAGTACATCATATACAATAAATTTCCTTACATTGGGTTCTTGTCAAAAAAAGTCGTCTATCTGCAATAGATAAGTACGTCCACCAATGTGGTTTTTATAAATCATATAGATAGAATAACAGAAGCATGTAAACAGAGAAATAAATCTGTTTATATGCTTTTTTGGCTATTCAGAACTTTTTTACAAAGTTTATTTATCAGTAATGCAACAAATCCCCCTTTCACATTGGGACTAAGAGTGAAAGGAGATAAACGAGCAAGGCTCACTTCCTTTCCTAGACAGAAAGGGGGTGAGAAACATGAAACCATCTTCTTTTCAGACCACAATAGAAAATCAGTTTGACTATATCTGTAAACGTGCTATGGAAGACGAGCGAAAGAATTATATGCTTTATCTTTCAAGGATTGCAAAGCGTGAGGTGTCCTTTTCGGATGTTGGCGATTATCTTGTTAGCCAGTTTGCGACAACAGATAACTATTCAACTGACTTTCAGATTTTTACACTCAATGGGTTATCAGTAGGCGTTGAAAATGATTTGTTGAGTGAAGCATTACGTGAGTTGCCAGACAAGAAACGTGAAATTCTACTGCTGTTTTACTTTATGGACATGAGCGATTCAGAAATTGCAGACCTGTTGAAATTGAACCGTTCTACTGTCTATCGGCATAGAACCAGTGGACTAGCCTTAATTAAAAAGTTTATGGAGGAATTTGAAGAATGAAAACACAATATCCTATGATTCCCTTTCCTCTCATTGTAAAGGCAACAGATGGCGATACCGAAGCGATTAACCAGATTCTACATCATTACAGAGGGTACATAACGAAGCGTTCCCTACGACTTATGAAAGATGAATATGGCAATCAAAGTATGGTCGTTGATGAAGTCTTACGTGGAAGAATGGAAACCAGACTGATTACAAAGATTTTGTCATTTGAAATTAAGTAATATCCTCTCTCCTTTCGTGGAAGCGTGCTAAACCATTCCACGCTTCCCGAACAGGGAGGTTTGTTATTCCACCAAAAGCATATTGAGCTTTCAATGTGTTTTGATAGGCTAACGAGCCATTGTTCTTTGAAAACTGAATAAAAGTAATCGAATACGTTTCGATAAGAAAAGAGCCAACGGAACTAACCGCCATGACCTATCTTATAAAGATAGCGAGCGATTCATGTTAGTGATCCGAGAAGCAATCTTTAGCAGGATTGCCTGCAACGACATTCTTATCGTGATAATGATACTCCCATACAGTCAATAGTCCGAGCGTGATAAAACCGTCGCAGGCAATGAGTATGGCTACATGAGAACCATGCAGGGGTGGAACTCCCGTGAGCTTTGCTAAAGCTGTTCGATTGCTGGTAAAACAACTTTTATGAAATCCAAATAAGTGATTTGGAAAGGAGGATTTTTATGAAGCAGACTGACATTCCTATTTGGGAACGTTATACCCTAACCATTGAAGAAGCGTCAAAAATATTTTTCGTATTAGCGAAAACAAGCTACGACGCTTGGCAGAGGAAAATAAAAAAATGCAAATTGGCTGATTATGAATGGCAATCGTATTCAGATTAAACGAAAAACAATTTGAAAAAAATTATAGATACATTGGACGCAATCTAGCGTCGCCAAAGGGTCTTGTATATGATAAAATAGTATTAAGTCGTATCAAGGCTCTTTCCATAAAGGAAAGGAGCAAATGCCATGTCAGAAAAAAAGACGTGACAATAAAGGTCGAATCTTAAAGACTGGAGAGAGCCAACGAAAAGACGGAAGATACTTATACAAATATATAGATTCATTTGGAGAACCGCAATTTGTTTACTCGTGGAAACTTGTGGCTACAGACCGAGTACCAGCAGGAAAGCGTGATTGTATCTCACTTAGAGAAAAATCGCAGAGTTACAGAAAGACATTCATGATGGTATTGATGTTGTAGGAAAGAAAATGACACTCTGCCAGCTTTACGCAAAAACAGAACGCTCAAAGACCAAAGGTTAGAAAAAAACACTGAAACTGGACGCAAATATCTTATGGATATTTTTGAAGAAAGACAAGTTAGGTGTAAGAAGTATTGACAGTATTAAGCCATCAGACGCTAAAGAATGGGCTATTAGAATGAGTGAAAATGGTTATGCTTATCAAACCATCAATAACTACAAACGTTCTTTAAAGGCTTCATTCTATATTGCTATACAAGATGATTGTGTTCGGAAGAATCCATTTGACTTTCAACTGAAAGCAGTTCTTGATGATGATACTGTCCCTAAGACCGTACTAACAGAAGAACAGGAAGAAAAAAACTGTTAGCCTTTGCAAAAAGCTGATAAAACCTACAGCAAAAAAATTATGATGAAATTCTGATACTCTTAAAAAAACAGGTCTTCGTATTTCAGAGTTTGGTGGTTTGACACTTCCAGATTTAGATTTTTGAGAATCGTCTTGTCAATATAGACCATCAGCTATTGAGAGATACTGAAATTGGGTACTACATTGAAACACCAAAAGACCAAAAAGTGGCGAACGTCAAGTTCCTATGGTTGAAGAAGCCTATCAAGCATTTAAGCGAGTGTTAGCGAATCGAAAGAATGATAAGCGTGTTGAGATTGATGGATATAGTGATTTCCTCTTTCTTAATAGAAAGAACTATCCAAAAGTGGCAAGTGATTACAACGGCATGATGAAAGGTCTTGTTAAGAAATACAATAAGTATAACGAGGATAAATTGCCACACATCACTCCACATAGTTTGCGACATACATTCTGTACCAACTATGCAAATGCAGGAATGAATCCAAAGGCATTACAGTACATTATGGGACATGCTAATATAGCCATGACGCTGAACTATTACGCACATGCAACATTCGATTCTGCAATGGCAGAAATGAAACGCTTGAATAAAGAGAAGCAACAGGAGCGTCTTGTTGCTTAGTAGTACAAAATGAATTTACTACTTATTTACCACTTCTGACAGCTAAGACATGAGGAAATATGCAAAAGAAACGTGAAGTATCTTCCTACAGTAAAAAAATACTCGAAAGCACATAGAATAAGGCTTTACGAGCATTTAAGAAAATATAAAAAGATAATTAGAAATTTATACTTTGTTTATTATAAAAAATTTTAAAATTTCTTTGTTTTCCTATTGACAATATATAACAAATGTTATATACTATACTTGTAAGATAAATAAAGCAAAAAAGAGGAAAACAAAAATGAAAAAAGTAGCTTATGACAAATCAGGAATCATGAAAGACGCTTGGAACTTGTTTAATAACGAAGACTTCACAATCGCTGAATTTGAATACGCAGACGTTTACTACTATGAAAACGGTAAGATGGTATTCTTTGAAAAGACTTTCTCTCTTTGCTTAAAAGAGGCTTGGGGACGTGAGAAAGATGTAATTGACGGACTTAACCAAAAATATGCTGACGCTGAAACATCTGAAGAAGCAAAAGCTTGGGACTGGGCTTGCAAAAAATTGGGCGTTACTTTTGAAGTGGATGCTTACACAAAAATGGTAAACGTTGAAAACATGGAAAAAGAAGCTTGGTCAGGAACAAGCGTATGGGCATTGGCTATGCGTGCTGTAAAATTGCATATGGAAGTTGCAGCATAACGAGTAAGATATGGCAAAAGATGATTTAAAAAATCAACGTTTCGGTCGTCTGACCGTCCTTGGAGACGTCGGTAAAAGAACCGGACGAGGAAGAGTGCTATGGCATTGTCTTTGTGAATGTGGGACAGTTACTTTTGTTCGAGGTGATCACCTTAAAAACGGGGAAATCAGCTCTTGTGGTTGCTTGAACGAAGAGAAAAAACATGAGCGTTTCAAAGATTTATCAAATACTGAAACAGACAATTTCAAAATCATTGATAGAGCGTACTCAAAAAATCAACGTGTTTACTGGAATTGTATCTGCAAAAATTGTGGAAATCAAGTTGAATTGCAAAGCAATCAGATAGACAGATATTCAAGCTGTGGTTGCAAGCAAAATCGTAGTACGAAAGAGAGAATGGCAGAGATTCGAGATCCTGAAAGTTTAAAATCTACGAAGCCGACTGCAAAAAGCACTACTGGTGTACGAGGTGTCTATTTCAACAAGCGAAAAGGAAACTATCAAGCTTTTATCAACGTTGACAAGAAACCAAAATATTTAGGCTCTAGCAAGGATTTTCGCAAAGCTGTTGCTCTTAGAAAAGAAGCAGAAAGAGAATTTTGGGGGAAATAACAGACTGGCAGTGATGCAGATCTGTTTTCCGTTATATCGGACATTTCTTGAGATTTCTGTTATAACAGAAAAAATAAGAAACAACTTTAGAAACTAATAATGATAATTTGACTATTAATAAAATTGTGATATACTATAAATCGTTGAAATGATTTTTTTAAAAAGGAGTTACAAAAAGAGTCATAATTAGAGCAAAGCATTGTTAATAATGCGCTTCAAAAACTCCCACCGGCTCCATGTATAAAAATGGAAGATTACTCAAGAGGCTTAAGAGGCTGTGTTGGAAACGCAGTAGGCGTGTAAAAGCGTGCGTGGGTTCGAATCCCATGTCTTCCGTAATATTCAAAAGCGTCTCGTGACGTTTTTTTGTTGGACAAATCTGATAAGTGATTGATACACTTAGAATAATATTGACGCTTCTGATTTCTAAAATAGTAGCTTGATTATTTTTTGTTTTTATTTTGTAAAATATATTGAAATTTTTCTGAAAAGTAGTAGACTGTTACTTAGAAAAGTGAGGGTGTCTTCATGAAATTATATGTGCAATTAATGATTATTTTTTCTATTTCTTTAATTGGTGAGGGGATTTCAACTATTTTTCACTTGCCGATTCCTGGAAGTATTATTGGCTTGATCATTTTGTTTTTGGCTTTGCAATTCAAATGGTTACGTCTTCGTCATGTAAATATGGTTGGCCATTTTTTGTTAGCTAATATGACGATTCTATTTTTACCTGCAGCTGTAGGAATTATGGACAAGTTTCATCTCATCGCCCCTTATCTTTTTCCAATTGTCTTGATTATATTCGTGGCTATTGTTTTAAATGTGATAGTGATTGCTTTTACAGTACAGTTTATCAAGAGGCGTTATGAAGGAGATTACGAAGGAGGAGGGGTAAAGCATGACTAATATATTTACAAATCCATTGTTTGGGTTAGCTCTGTCTATTCTAGCTTACCTCATTGGAATGCTTATTTTTAGGCGTTTCCCTCATCCTTTGACAACACCATTATTACTGGCAACAATTCTAGTTATTCTTTTTCTGAGCATTACTAAAATTCCTTATAAAGATTACTATGTTGGGGGAGCTTACTTAAATAATCTGATCGTACCTTCAACAGTTGCACTCGGTATTCCGCTTTATAAAACATTTCATCTGATGAGACATCATGCTAGAAGTATTTTGCTAGGTATTTTTCTTTCGGTTTTAGTGAATACGACTTTCACTGCGCTTGTAGCAAAACTTTTTGGAATGGATTTTTTTCTAGCAATTTCACTTTTTCCCAAGTCTGTTACTACAGCTATGGCTGTTGGAATTGTGGATAAAATGCAAGGTATTACAACGATTACTTTAGTGGTTGTTGTAGCGACAGGGATTTTGACAAGTGTCATGGGACCAACTATTTTAAAATGGCTAAAAATAGAAGATCCTGTTGCAATTGGCTTAGCACTTGGTGGGACAGGTCATGCTGTCGGAACAGGTGCAGCCTTTAAATATGGTCAAGTAGAAGGTGCAATGGCTGGCTTAGCTATTGGTGTGACTGGTCTGATGTATGTTTTTGTTAGTCCTTTGATTGCGGGACTTATTCTAGGTAAATAGAGAGTGGGACAGAAATCGGTAATTCGTTAGAATTCGATTTCGTCGTCCCACCTCCGCACAGTTGAGTAGGCTGTAAAAGCTGATGAAATCAGCGTAGTAGAGCCCACTCAACCACTGCGTCTTGCTCGACAATCCAAAGACAATTGAGAGGCTAGGACTTTTGTCCCAGCCTCATTTACCTAAACAGAATTGACTGAAGAGTTGGGTGATGAGCTCGTCTGGTGCGGCATCACCAGTGATTTCACCGAGAATTTCCCAAGTGCGGGTCATATCAACTTGAAGAAGATCAACTGGCATCCCCATTTCCAAGCCTTGGTTGACGGCTTGCAGACTTTCTAGAGCTTTTTCAATTAGAGAGATGTGGCGGGTATTGGACAGATAGGTTGCATCTTGCTCTACGATCCCAGCATTTTCAAAGAAGATTTGATTGATGCGTTCTTCAATCTTATCAATATTTTGATTATGGAGGACAGAAATCTTGATCACATCAGCTGGCAGTTGATCCAGCTCAATCTTTTCTTCAAGGTCGGTTTTATTTAACAGGACAATGCGATTGCTGTCTCGGCTGATTTCAAGTAATTGTTTATCCTGGTCTGTCAGAGGTTCACTAGCATTGAGGACTAAGAGAACTAGGTCCGCTTCCTGCAAGGCTTTTTTAGAGCGCTCGACTCCAATCTGTTCTACTAAGTCATTCGTTTCACGAATCCCTGCGGTGTCGATTAGTTTGAGAGGGATGCCATGGATATTGACATACTCTTCGATGATGTCACGAGTCGTCCCTTCAATATCGGTTACGATAGCTTTATCTTCACGTAGAAGATTGTTTAGTAAGCTTGATTTTCCAACATTAGGTCGTCCAATGATTGCAGTTGAGATACCTTCTCGTAAAATCTTACCTCGACGAGCCGTCTTGAGAAGGTTGCTTAGTAATGCTTCAAATTCAATGGTTTTTTCTCGCATAAGTTGCGTTGTCATCTCTTCCACATCGTCATACTCAGGATAGTCAATGTTGACCTCGACTTGAGCTAGTGTGTTAAGGATTTCCTGACGGGTGTTATTAATAAGATTGGAGAGAGAGCCATCTAGCTGTTTAATAGCATTGTTCATCGCTTTATCTGTCTTAGCACGGATAATATCCATAACTGCCTCAGCTTGAGTTAGATCCACACGGCCATTAAGAAAAGCTCGCTTGGTAAATTCGCCAGGCTCTGCCATTCTGGCTCCCTCTCGAATAACTAATTGCAGGATTTCGTTGGTGAGTGCGATCCCACCGTGGGTATTGATCTCAATGATGTCCTCACGTGTGAAAGTTTTAGGTGAACGCATAGCACCAATCATAACCTCATCCAGTATTTCTTGGCTTTGAGGATCGACGATATGGCCGTAATTGAGCGTGTGACTGGCTACCGTATTAAGATTTTTTCCTTTAAAGATTTTTTGGGCAATGGTAAAGCTGTCAGTTCCACTTAGTCTGACGATGCCGATAGCACCTTCTCCAAGAGGTGTCGAAATCGCTACAATTGTATCAAATTCTTTGGTAATCATGAGCTATTGTTCCTTGTATTTCTAAAATTCATTATCCTAATTGTAACGTAAAATAGTGAGTGTAGCAAGGCTTTGGATTGTTTAAGATAACATGGGAAAATGGAAGTAAAAACGAAAATGCTTTCATGTTGCAAATAATCATGGTATAATGAAAATAGATTGATTCTATTTAACTTTGGACAAAATCTAGCAAGATTACATGTTTTTAATGTCTGAAAAATATAAAGGAGTTCAAAAATGGAAAATCTCAAGAAGATGGCTGGTGTTAAAGCTGCTGAGTACGTGACAGATGGTATGGTTGTCGGTCTTGGAACGGGCTCTACTGCCTATTATTTTGTTGAAGAGATTGGCCGTCGAATTAATGAAGAAGGTTTGAAGATTACTGCGGTAACTACTTCAAGTGTAACTAGTAGTCAGGCAGAAGGATTGGGAATTCCACTCAAGTCTATTGATGAAGTCGATTGGGTTGATGTTACTGTTGATGGAGCTGACGAGGTTGATCCTGACTTTAATGGTATTAAAGGTGGAGGAGGAGCCCTTCTTATGGAGAAGGTTGTGGCAACTCCGACAAAAACATATATCTGGGTGGTAGACGATAGTAAACTAGTAGAAAAATTAGGGACCTTCAAGCTACCTGTTGAAGTTGTCCAATATGGTGCGGAGCAAGTTTTCCGCCGCTTTGAACATTTGGGCTACAAGCCAGCTTTTCGTCAGAAAGACGGTCAGCGCTTTGTTACAGATATGAAGAATTTTATTATTGATTTAGATCTTGGTGTGATAGAAAATCCTGTAGCCTTTGGCCGAGAGTTGGATCATATGGTTGGAGTAGTCGAGCATGGACTTTTCAATCAAATGGTTGATAAAGTCATTGTAGCTTCTCCAAATGGCGTACAGATTTTAGAAGCTAAGAAATAGAAAGAGGTTTTTATGTCAAAATTTAATCGTATTCACTTAGTAGTTATGGACTCAGTTGGTATTGGTGCTGCACCTGATGCTAATAACTTTGTCAATGCAGGGGTACCAGATGGTGCTTCAGATACTCTTGGGCATATTTCCAAAACGGTAGGACTGAATGTACCAAACATGGCTAAGATTGGTCTGGGAAATATTGAGCGTCCTGCTCCTTTGAAGACAGTTCCTCAAGAAGAAAATCCTAGCGGCTACTATACCAAGCTGGAGGAAGTATCGCTTGGAAAAGACACGATGACAGGCCACTGGGAAATCATGGGTCTCAATATTACTGAGCCTTTTGATACTTTCTGGAATGGCTTCCCAGAAGAAATCCTGACTCAGATTGAAGAGTTTTCTGGTCGCAAGGTCATTCGTGAGGCTAACAAGCCATACTCTGGTACAGCAGTTATTGATGACTTTGGTCCTCGTCAGATGGAAACAGGCGAGTTAATCATCTACACCTCTGCCGATCCAGTATTGCAAATTGCAGCACACGAAGAAGTGATTCCTTTGGAAGAGCTCTATCGTATCTGTGAATTCGCCCGCTCAATTACCTTGGAACGCCCTGCACTTCTGGGACGCATCATTGCTCGTCCTTATGTAGGTGAGCCAGGCAACTTCACTCGTACTGCTAATCGACGTGATTTGGCGGTATCTCCATTTGCTCCAACTGTTCTCGATAAGCTCAACGAAGCAGGAATTGCTACTTATGCAGTTGGTAAGATTAACGACATCTTTAACGGAGCTGGAATCAATCATGACATGGGACACAATAAGTCTAACAATCACGGTGTAGATACTTTGCTCAAAGCTCTCAAAGACGACAACTTCAAAGAAGGCTTCTCATTTACGAATCTTGTAGACTTTGATGCTCTTATGGTCACCGCCGTGATCCACATGGCTATCGTGACTGCCTGGAAGAGTTTGATGCGCGCATCCCAGAAATCGTTGAAAATATGCGTGAAGATGATCTTCTCATGATTACAGCTGACCATGGTAATGACCCGACCTATGCCGGAACGGACCACACTCGTGAGTACATTCCACTCTTAATCTTTGGAAAATCGCTGAGCGGTCATGGTCATATTCCTGTCGGACACTTTGCTGACATCTCAGCCACAATTGCTGAAAACTTTGGAGTCGACAAGGCAATGATTGGTGAAAGCTTCTTAGATAAATTGGTATAAGCGATATAAGAGGGGAAAGATTTTATGACAATATTATCTGAAAAAATCAAAGAAACAGCGGTGTTTCTGAAAGAAAAAGGCATGACAGAGCCTGAGTTTGGTCTGATTCTGGGATCTGGTTTGGGAGAGTTGGCTTCGGAAATTGAAAATGCTATTAGTCTTGACTATGCAGATATTCCAAACTGGGGCCGCTCTACTGTTGTTGGTCATGCAGGAAAATTAGTCTATGGAGATTTGGCAGGACGTAAAGTCTTGGCACTACAGGGACGTTTCCATTTTTATGAAGGAAACCCAATGGATGTCGTGACTTTTCCTGTCCGTGTCATGAAAGCTCTTGGAGCAACAGGCGTTATTGTCACTAATGCTGCCGGAGGGATAGGTTACGGTCCTGGTACGCTTATGGCTATTTCAGACCATATCAATATGACAGGGCAAAATCCTTTGATTGGTGCAAACTTAGATGAATTCGGCCCTAGATTTCCTGATATGTCAGATGCCTATACACAAGCTTATCGTGAGAAAGCACATGCTGTAGCTAAGAAGCTGGGAATTGATTTACAAGAGGGTGTTTATATTGGTGTATCTGGACCAACTTATGAAACGCCTGCTGAAATTCGTGCTTTTAAAACTTTAGGTGCTAGTGCAGTTGGTATGTCCACTGTGCCAGAAGTTATCGTAGCGGCTCACTCTGGTCTTAAAGTACTTGGAATTTCAGCGATAACTAACTTTGCTGCAGGTTTCCAAAGTGAGCTTAATCACGCTGAGGTAGTAGAAGTGACAGAGCGGATTAAGGAAAACTTCAAAGGATTTGTCAAGGCTATTTAGCAGAATTATAATAAATTGATTATCAAATAATAGGAAAGGGGTTGCTCTGTCTTAAAATGAGTATGAAAAGATAATTTTACAAAACAATCTTCTTTTTATATGGGTTTTAGATGAGCTTTATATTTGAAAATATGAGTATTCATATCGCCGCTCAGCAAGGAGAAATTGCTGACAAAATTCTCCTACCGGGGGATCCACTACGTGCAAAATTTATCGCAGAAAATTTTTTAGAAGATGCTGTTTGCTTCAATGAAGTTCGCAATATGTTTGGTTATACTGGTACTTACAAGGGACAACGTGTATCTGTTATGGGAACTGGCATGGGAATGCCATCTATCTCTATTTATGCCAGGGAATTAATCGTCGACTATGGCGTGAAAAAGTTAATCCGTGTTGGGACTGCAGGATCATTGAATGCTGACGTCCATGTTCGAGAGTTAGTCTTAGCACAAGGGGCTGCGACTAATTCTAACATCATTCGCAACGATTGGCCTCAGTATGATTTTCCGCAGATTGCTGACTTTGATCTATTAGATAAGGCTTATCACATTGCTAAGGATCTTGGTATGACGACTCATGTAGGAAATGTATTGTCATCAGATGTATTTTATTCGAATTATTTTGAAAAAAATATAGAGTTAGGCAAATGGGGAGTGAAGGCAGTTGAGATGGAGGCGGCAGCGCTTTATTATCTGGCTGCTCAACATCAAGTGCAGGCCCTAGCAATCATGACAATTTCTGATAGCTTAGTCAATCCAGACGAAGATACAACGGCAGAAGAGCGCCAAACAACTTTTACTGACATGATGAAAGTTGGATTGGAAACGCTGATTGCTGAAGCATAATTTGAAATTAGATGTAAGCACCTGTTATTGATTGTTCTAAAAAAATTAGACGTGAAAACTAATTTTGGGGGCAACTCAATATCGGGTGTTTTTTTGAGCCATTTTTAGTATGAGACCTATTAAAATTCACATAAAAAATCCCATGTCGTAGAATACTGACGTGGGATGCTGTTTTATTATTTGTTGAACTGAACTTCTTCAATTAGGTACTCAATAAATTTTTCACCCATTTTGGATAGACTAGCTTTCTCGTGCTTGATGTAGACGAGTTCGATAGGGTCATCAATATCAAGTGGGATAGAAACAATATTGTCTCCATTGAGATTACTGTTCAGAATACCAGTTGCGATTGTATAACCATCCAGACCGATCAAGAGATTGAAAAGCGTTGCACGGTCACTAACGACAATCGATTTTTTGTGATGTTCTTGAGAAAGGATTTCTTCAGAAAAGTAGAAAGAATTGTGTGTTCCTTGATCATAGCTAAGATAAGGGAAATTTTCTAAGTCAGATAATTGAACGATTTTCTTCTTAGCTAGTGGATTACTTTTGCTGACGAAAATATGAGGTTGAGCAATAAATAGCTGAGTCGCAATTAAGTGATTGTCGTCTAGCATCTTAGATAGGACATCTCGATTGTAACTATTGAGAAAGAGGACGCCAATTTCACTACGAAAATTTTTGACATCGTCAATAATTTCCCAAGTACGGGTTTCTCGGAGAAAGAGTTCGTATTTCTCCATATCGCTTTTTTTTAGAAGTGAGACAAAGGCATTGACTACAAAGGCATAATGCTGGGCAGATACACTAAATAATTCCCGATTAGCAACAGGATTTTTGTAGCGTTCTTCTAGTAGTTGGGTTTGTTCAACGACTTGGCGAGCATAAGAAAGAAACTCCATACCATCTTTGGTTAGGGTAATTCCTTTGGGGTTACGGATAAAGATATCAATTCCCATCTCGTTTTCCAAATCTCGAACTGCATTGGATAGACTTGGTTGGGTAATAAAAAGCTGTTTAGCTGCTTCATTCATGCTACCAGTTTCGACAATTTTAATGATATAGTGTAGTTGTTGGATTCTCATAAATTTATTTTATCATAATTAGAATAGACAAAAAAGTATAAGTTGCTATTTTTTCTTGACAAATTGGACTAGAAACTATAAAATAGGGTAAATATAACCTTTAAAGAAGTCCAGAGAGGCTACTAAGGATCATACGTTTGAATGGCAGATACTGCCACATTTTCGTGTAACCTTGCTCTCGGGCAAGGTTTTTCTATATTTCTGAGATTATCGTTGAGATTGTTTTAGAGATATGAATACTTAGTGGAGTTCTTTAAAGCTAATAATGAAAAAGGAGATTTTCCCCTCATGCGTGAAGAACGTCCTATTATTGCACTTGATTTCCCTTCTTTTGAGGATGTCAAAGCTTTCTTGGAGCATTTTCCAGAAGATGAAAAGTTATATGTAAAAATTGGTATGGAATTCTTTTATGCCATTGGTCCAGAAATCGTTCATTATCTGAAAGGTCTTGGACACAGCATTTTCTTGGATCTGAAGCTACATGACATTCCCAATACTGTGCGCTCTGCCATGTCTGTCTTAGGAACATTTGGCATTGACATGGTGACGGTTCATGCAGCAGGCGGTGTGGAGATGATGAGCGAAGCCAAGAAGGTCTTGGGGGACAAGGCTAAGTTGGTTGCTGTGACTCAGCTGACCTCGACTAGTGAGGAAGATATGCGTGATTGCCAAAACATTCAGACTACGGTTCAGGAGTCGGTTGTCAATTACGCTCGTAAAGCCAAAGAAGCCGGCTTGGATGGAGTGGTTTGCTCAGCTCAAGAAGTCGAACTGATAAAAGCAGCGACTGCAAATGACTTTCTCTGTGTGACGCCAGGGATTCGGCCAGCTGGATCAGAAATCGGCGATCAGAAACGGGTCATGACACCGCAGGAAGCCCATCAAATTGGTAGTGATTATATTGTAGTAGGTCGTCCAATTATCCAAGCTGAAAATCCTTGGGATGCTTACCACGAGATTAAGAAGCAGTGGAATAGTTAAGATTCTGATTAACTAGAAAGACGAAATAGGCAGCAACAATAATTTCAAATTTATAAGGAGCAAAAAATGACTTTAGCAAAAGAAATTGCGCGTGATTTATTGAAAATCAAGGCTGTGTATTTGAAGCCAGAAGAGCCTTTTACATGGGCGTCGGGCATCAAATCACCTATATATACGGACAACCGTGTGACCTTGGCTTATCCAGAGACTCGGACCTTGATTGAGGATGGTTTCGTCGAAAAGATTCGGGCGGAATTTCCAGATGTAGAAGTCATTGCTGGAACTGCGACAGCAGGCATTCCTCATGGAGCCATTATTGCGGATAAGATGAACCTGCCATTTGCCTATATCCGCAGCAAACCTAAAGATCACGGAGCGGGCAATCAAATCGAAGGTCGCGTAGCACCAGGGCAGAAGATGGTTGTCATTGAGGACTTAATCTCGACGGGTGGTTCGGTCTTGGATGCTATAGCTGCCGCTAAACGTGAAGGTGCGGATGTGATTGGTGCAGCAGCTATTTTTACTTATGAGCTACCAAAAGCAGAAAAGAACTTTAATGATGCGGGTGTGAAATTAGTGACCCTATCTAACTACACGGAGCTAATCACTCTTGCTGAAGCAGAAGGTTATGTCAGTCCTGAGGGATTGGCCTTGCTTGAGAAATTTAAGCATGATCAAGAAAATTGGCAGGCCTAGACCGAATACAAATAAAACGATCTGATCTTTATTCAGGTCGTTTTTCCGTGAAACGTCCTTGTCTTGCCTTTTAAAATGGCTTAAAGTCTCGGCATTTGGTATAATAGAGCTATGTCAAAGATTTATCATCTATTGTTTTCTATTTTGCAAAAAATCATGCTAGTTCTCGTACTACATTGGTTTTTTGTTTCAATCTTTTATATTAGTGAGATGAGTTATTGGGGGTATCTCATTTTGGGTGCCTTTCTGATAGGGGCTTTTTATTTCCGAAAACAAGTCTTGAAAATATATCATTGTTTGATGCGGCATAAAATAGCGATCATGGTAGCTGTAGTAGTCTTTCAGCTTATTATGATTTGGGCAGCTGAACTGCTGGTTCGGCGTGACGCTGCTGTTGTGTTAAATGGAGCTTTTCACTCACTCAAAGAAACATCAATTTCAAGCTATATTACACGTAATCCAAATAACTTACCTCTCTTCCTCTATGAACGTTTTTTCTATAATCTATTTGGAGAGTCAACAGCACTTTGGATAATGCAGGGATTAAATATTCTCTATACTAATGCGACTGCTTGGATATTGTATAGGGGGAGTCAGAAATACTTTAATCAGAGCACGGCAGATGTAGTTTTCAGTCTTTATATTTTGTTGGCTGGGTTTTCTCCTTATTTCTTTTCTATGTATACCGATATTCCTCCTCTTCCTTTTATTGCTTTACAGATTTTTCTGATTCTTGGAATATTTAATGATCATAAGGCAAAAGAAGCAATATGGAAGAGTATTTTTTTGGGATTACTAACGGGAATGTTATACTTTATCCGTCCAACTGCGATGATATTGATAATTGCTTTTTTTGTAACCTTATTTTTACAAAAAAAATGGAAAAAATGTTGTCTTGTGCTTTGTCTGTTTGCTCTTTCTTTTGGTGTGATTTATAGTAGCTTAAATACTGGATTAAATAATCAAACAGAGGTTGAGATAATCCATAAAGACGGTTTAGCAAAAGGACCATTTCTATTTATTAATTTAGGTCTAACATTTATCGGTCATGATCAAGAAGATATGAAAGAAGGACTGCTCCAATATATCGACCCAAGTAAGCGAGATGATTACAATAATGGTATGTTTGCCAAGGAAAATGTGATTAAGGAAATTAAGCGTCGCCTGAAGGAATATACTCCCGCGACATTTTGGGATCACTTATATTACAAGCAATCTCTAACAGTGGCAGAAGGGACCTTGGGTTGGCTTTATCGCGATGTTGAAAATGAAAAAACTCCTTTTATCAATCCTTTGTACAAGTATACCCAAAATAATGTATTTGCCAAGTTTATTCGCACCTTCTTTTTAAGTATTGATAAGGACGAATATATCTATTATGCATTAGTCAAACAGGTAGTATGGGTCATTATGGCTTTGGGTCTGGTCTTTGCTCTTTGGAAATACCGATCCAGCGACGAACTTAATTTTCTAACTTTAGCTGTTTTTGGTGGTTTGCTTTTTCTACAAATTTTTGAAGGTGGGAAAACCCGTTACCTCATACAGTTTTTGCCACAGATTTTAATCCTGTCAGCTATAGGTTTAAGCCAATATAGGCATGCTTTCGAACAATTTTATTTTTATTACAGAAAAAGAGATAGCAAAGAAAGGATTTATGAAGATGAACAGACCGATTCCGCTTTATGAACCACTTTATACCTTGAAACCCATTGCTGAGAATATATGGATTGTAGATGGTGATTTGATTGAGATGGATGCGGTGGTGACAAAGCTACCATTTTCAACCCGTATGACTATTATTAAATTAGCCAATGGTCAGCTTTGGTGTCATTCACCAATCCAGCCAAATCAAGCCTTGTTTGACCAGTTAGACGCTTTGGGATCTGTTGCGCATCTCGTTTTCCCTAATAAGATTCACTATGCTTATATAGCTGACTGGAAGAAGCGATATCCTGAGGCGATTTCTTGGTCTAGCCCAGGAGTTGAGGAGAGAGCAGCCAAACAGAAAATCCCGGTCTCTTTTGATGAAAGGCTGACGGATGAGGCTCCACAAACTTGGGCAGACCAGATAGATCAGTTGGTTTTCAAGGGAAGTACTTATATTGAGGAAGTTGTCTTTTTTCATAAGGATAGTCAAACCTTGATTTTGACGGATTTAATCGAGAATTTTGAAACAGAGCATTTTCCAAGTCCACTTCGTAGAAAGGCTTATAAATTAGTTCGTGTTGCGGCTCCGGATGGGCAGACCCCTATTGACTACCGCATGACCTTTATCGGTCATCAAAAAGAAGCCAAAGAATGTCTAGAGCAGATGCTGGCTTGGCAACCGGAGAAAATCATACTAGCCCACGGTTCTTGTTTTCTGGAAAATGGCACAGCAGAACTCAGAAGAGCACTTAGGTGGATAAGATAAGAGAATTTTATCGTAGGAAATAAGAGGAGACATGTATGCAGCATTCAGCTTGGCACGCTTTGATTAAGGAGCAGCTACCGGAAGGTTATTTTGCAAAAATCAATCATTTTTTAGATGAAGTGTATGCTTCAGGGACCATTTACCCGCCTCGGGAAAAAGTTTTTAATGCGATTCAGACGACGGATTTAGCAGATGTTAAGGTGGTTATTTTAGGGCAGGATCCCTACCACGGACCGAGACAGGCACAGGGCTTGAGTTTTTCTGTGCCTGATGATATTCCAGCTCCGCCTTCTTTGCAGAATATTCTTAAAGAACTGGCAGACGATATCGGAGTGAAAGAGTCGCATGATTTGACTTCTTGGGCTAAGCAAGGCGTTCTCTTGCTCAATGCTGGGCTGACAGTGCCTGCTGGCCAGGCCAATGCGCATGCCGGCTTAATCTGGGAGCCTTTTACAGATGCTATTATCAAGGTAGTCAATGAAAAGTCGGATCCAGTTGTCTTTATTCTCTGGGGTTCCTACGCTCGCAAGAAAAAAGCCTTGATTAGTAATTCCCGACATTTGATTATCGAGTCAGCTCACCCAAGTCCGCTGTCCGCTTATCGTGGTTTCTTTGGTAGCAAACCCTTTTCACGTACCAATGATTTTTTAGTGGCTAAGGGATTAGAACCTATCAATTGGTTAGCTTAGGAGGTAGTATGGTTCAGTTAGCAACGATTTGTTATATCGATAATGGTCGGGAGTTTCTTATGTTGCATCGCAACAAAAAGCCCAACGATGTTCATGCTGGGAAATGGATCGGTGTTGGTGGCAAGCTAGAGCAAGGAGAAACTCCGCAGGAATGCGCTGCGCGTGAGATTCTAGAGGAAACAGGATTAAAGGCCAAGCCCGTTCTTAAAGGCGTTATCACTTTTCCAGAGTTTACTCCTAACTTGGACTGGTACACCTATGTTTTCAAGGTGACTGAGTTCGAGGGGGAACTGATTGACTGCAACGAAGGGACTTTGGAATGGGTGCCCTATGATCAGGTTTTGTCTAAACCAACTTGGGAAGGCGATCATACCTTTGTTGAGTGGCTTTTAGAAGACAAGCCTTTCTTTTCAGCAAAGTTTGTTTATGACGGGGATAAGCTGCTAGATACGCAGGTGGACTTTTACGAATAAGGAGATAAGACGATGCTATTAATCAAAAAAGGACGAGTTATGGATCCTAAGACTGGTTTTGACCAAATTACTGACCTTTTGGTTGAGGGGGAAGAAAATCGTCAAAATCGGTCAAGATTTGCAGGCAGAAGATGCAAAAGTCATTGATGCAAGTGGTTTGGTGGTGGCTCCTGGTTTGGTGGATATACATGTGCATTTTCGAGAACCTGGCCAGACTCATAAGGAAGACATTCATACGGGGGCTTTGGCAGCAGCAGCAGGTGGTTTTACGACTGTTGTTATGATGGCCAATACCAATCCGACCATCTCTACAGTTGAAACGCTGAAGGAAGTGCTGGAATCGGCTAGTCGTGAAAATATCCATATCAAGTCGGTTGCAACAATTACAGAGAATTTTGATGGGCAGCATCTGACAGATTTCCAAGGTCTCTTGGCAGCTGGTGCAGTAGGTTTTTCTGATGACGGTATTCCGCTGACCAACGCTGGCATTGTCCGCCAAGCCCTCGTAGAAGCACGTAAAAATGATACTTTTATCAGTTTGCATGAGGAAGATCCCAACCTCAACGGCATACTCGGTTTCAATGAGCATATCGCTAAAGAGCATTTTCATATTTGCGGCGCGACAGGTGTGGCAGAATACAGCATGGTTGCCCGCGATGTTATGATTGCTTATGATGCAAAGGCTCATGTGCATATTCAGCATTTGTCCAAGGCTGAGAGTGTAAAGGTGGTCGAATTCGCTCAGAAGCTAGGCGCTCAAGTCACTGCTGAAGCAGCACCTCAGCACTTCTCTAAAACAGAAGCTCTGCTATTGACCAAGGGCAGCAATGCTAAGATGAATCCACCTCTGCGCTTAGAATCGGACCGTCTGGCAGTTATCGAGGGGCTCAAGTCTGGTGTCATTTCTGTCATTGCAACGGACCATGCCCCACATCATGTTGATGAGAAAAATGTTGAAGACATCACTAATGCGCCTTCTGGCATGACTGGTCTTGAAACTTCGCTTTCTCTGGGACTGACCTACTTGGTTGAGGCTGGTCATCTGAGCTTGATGGAACTTTTGGAAAAAATGACTCTTAATCCAGCCCAACTGTATGATTTTGAAGCTGGTTTTATCGCTCAGGACGGCCCTGCAGATTTGGCAATATTTGACCCAGCAGCAGATAGACTTGTGACTGACCATTTTGCCTCCAAGGCAGCCAATTCACCTTTCGTTGGTGAAAAGCTGAAAGGCCAAGTGAAGTTTACCATCTGTGATGGGGAAGTTGTCTTTGAAGGATAAAAAAGAATTTAACTATCAACCAACAAAACATTAGTTTTAAAGAAAAAAAATAAGCCTCAGGGCTTATTTTTTGGTGTTTGTTTACTGAGATTGATTCCCCAAGGAATGAGGTTTTCAGTTTTGTTTTTAATGCGCTCTACATTATCCCGATGGCGAATCATAATGATTGATGCAAGAGCGACGATTATCCCTGTAAAAAGCCAATCATAAGAAGGTAGCAAAAATCCAAATGCAGGAAATAGCAGAGCTGATGCAATGGCAAAGCTAGCAGCTACAATGCTCGCTAAGGAAATCATGCTTCCTAAGTAAAGCGTGATGACAAAAATAGAGACAAGATAAATAAAGAAAGCTGGTGAAAAACCAAGTACTACCCCAGCACTAGTTGCAACTGCTTTTCCTCCTTTAAATCTGGCAAAGATGGGAAAAGTATGGCCCAAGACCGCTAGCAAACCAAAGATCATTGGGGAAATTCCATTAATATGTAGTAAGAAGGGTAATAACGTAGCAAATGTTCCTTTTAGAAAATCAATGATAAAAGTAGCTGTTCCAGCTGTTTTTCCTAAAATACGGAATGTATTGGTTGTCCCAGTATTGCCACTACCATATTCTCGCAAATTCTTTTTAAAGAAAAATTTTCCAATCCAAAGTCCAGTTGGAATAGAGCCTAATAAATATGCTAAAACAAGTCCAATAATTATATTCATCATGATTTCATTATAACACGATTTTTGATTTGGTTTAAAAAATCTATTAAATTATTTGTCTAGTCTGATAAAAAGGTTTATTTTGAGCCTTTTATGACAAAAACTTTTGCAAAATTCTTCAAAAACTTGTAAGATAATAAGGATGAATCATGCAGGAGGTTCCTTGTGTCAAAAAAGGAAATCAATATTAATAATTATAACGATGATGCTATTCAGGTATTAGAAGGGTTGGATGCAGTCCGCAAACGTCCAGGGATGTATATCGGATCAACCGACGGAGCGGGACTTCACCATCTAGTTTGGGAGATTGTGGACAATGCAGTCGATGAAGCTTTGTCTGGCTTTGGTGATCGGATCGATGTGACTATCAATGCAGATGGTAGTCTGACTGTTGCTGACCATGGTCGTGGTATGCCAACTGGTATGCATGCAATGGGAATCCCTACAGTCGAGGTCATCTTCACAGTTCTCCATGCAGGAGGGAAGTTTGGTCAAGGTGGCTATAAGACCTCAGGTGGTCTCCATGGTGTAGGTTCCTCAGTTGTAAATGCCCTGTCTAGCTGGCTAGAAGTGGAAATCACACGTGATGGAGCCATTTACAAGCAGCGTTTTGAAAATGGCGGAAACCAGTCACTACGCTCAAGAAAATCGGCACTGCACCTAAGTCCAAGTCTGGGACTAAAGTGACTTTCATGCCAGACGACACGATTTTTTCAACAACAGACTTCAAGTACAATACTATTGCTGAGAGACTTAAGGAATCCGCATTTCTTCTTAAGAATGTTCGCTTGTCTCTGACCGATGCGAGAACTGGCGAAGAAGTAGAGTTTCACTATGAGAATGGCGTTGAAGACTTTGTCAGCTATCTCAATGAAGACAAGGAAACCCTGACTCCTGTTCTTTATTTTGAGGGCGAGGAGAGCGGCTTCCAAGTTCAGGTGGCTCTTCAGTACAACGATGGCTATTCTGACAATATCCTATCCTTTGTCAACAATGTTCGTACTAAGGATGGTGGTACCCATGAAACGGGACTCAAGACCGCTATTACCAAGGCCATGAACGACTATGCTAGAAAAACTGGCCTGCTCAAGGAAAAGGACAAAAACCTCGAAGGTTCGGACTATCGCGAAGGTCTTGCGGCTGTTCTTTCTATCCTAGTTCCAGAAGAGCACCTACAGTTTGAAGGTCAGACCAAGGACAAGCTGGGCAGCCCTTTGGCACGTCCGGCCGTTGACTCTATCGTCTCTGACAAACTGACTTTCTTCCTTTTGGAAAATGGCGAGCTTGCTTCTAACCTCATCCGTAAGGCTATCAAGGCTAGGGATGCTAGGGAAGCTGCCCGCAAGGCACGTGACGAAAGCCGTAATGGCAAGAAGAATAAAAAAGACAAGGGCTTGCTTTCTGGTAAGCTGACTCCAGCCCAATCCAAGAATCCAGCCAAGAACGAACTTTATCTGGTCGAGGGAGACTCTGCCGGTGGTTCAGCTAAGCAAGGCCGTGACCGTAAGTTTCAAGCAATTCTGCCTCTACGAGGAAAAGTTATCAATACCGCCAAAGCTAAGATGGCTGACATTCTCAAGAATGAGGAAATCAATACCATGATTTACACTATTGGGGCAGGTGTTGGTACAGACTTTACCCTTGAAGATGCTAACTATGACAAGATCATTATCATGACCGATGCGGACACTGACGGAGCCCATATCCAGACCTTACTATTGACCTTTTTCTATCGCTATATGCGCCCTCTGGTCGAGGCAGGTCGTGTCTATATCGCCCTACCGCCTCTCTACAAGATGTCTAAGGGGAAGGGCAAGAGCGAAGTCGTCGAGTATGCCTGGACTGATGGCGAGCTGGATGATTTACGTCGTAAGTTTGGCAAGGGAGCTATGCTTCAGCGCTATAAGGGACTTGGTGAAATGAACGCCGACCAGCTCTGGGAGACCACCATGAATCCTGATACCCGCACCCTCATCCGTGTCACCATCGAAGATCTAGCCCGCGCCGAACGCCGTGTTAATGTTCTTATGGGAGATAAGGTCGAACCACGTCGCAAGTGGATTGAGGATAATGTCAAGTTTACGCTTGAGGAGAGTGGGGCGTTTTAACAAAATACTATCCCTATATTTATTTCCTAAACTGCTAATTGATTTAATTGCTCAGATTATATATTTTATATAATTGAATGTTTTCGTGAAAGGTAAGATTTCCCATGAGAACTGAGCCCGAGATGTTTGATGTGATTTTGCAAATCGCAAAAGTTCTACAAGTCGACGCTGTCGCCATGTCCGGCTCGCGGACAAATCCAAATGCTCCCAAGGACGAGTTCCAAGACTATGATGTGGTCTACGTTGTGGAGTATTTGGATGGTCTGGTGGCTGACCTTGCTTGGTTGGAAATGTTTGGCAAGCGTATGATTGAGCAGCATGTCCTACTAGACCATCGCCGCCTCTATCTCATGCTCTTTGAAGATGGCAATCGGATAGATTTGACCCTTTGCCCCAAGGAGCACATCAAAGAGTGGGTGGATAGCGAAGCGGATTTCACGGTGCTGGATGATCCACAGGGGCTCTTCGATCCTTATGTACCAGCACCCAAGCGCTACTGGATGGCACCAGCCAGTGCAGCTGACTTTAACAAATCTTGTAATGAGTTCTGGTGGGTATCTGCTTATGTAGTCAAGGGCATTCGTCGAAATCACCTTGTCTATGCGACAGATCATCTATATGGAATCTGCCAGCAAGAATTGCTCAAGCTGTTAGCTTGGCAAGTAGCAGCAGATCAGGGTACGATCGATGTTGGCAAGAACTACAAGTACCTCTTTCAGTATTTGCCTGCTGAGAAAGAGAAAGAATTTACAGCCTTGCTTGACTTCTCTGATCAGAAAAGTCTTGCTAAGTCTCTCTTGGCTACCATGGACTTTTTCCACAAAGAAGCACAAGATTTCTCTCTCAAAACCGGCTTCCACTATGACAAAGTAACTGCAGAGAAGATGCTTGAGTATGCTGAGGCAAGACTTTCCAATCACTGACTAAATAAAGAACGTAATTTAAAATATTAAACTACAGAAAGGATAGTTTGCTTACTTTTAGTAACTGAATATGGGACTAATTTCCTGTAAAATATCCTTTATTTTATAAAAAACTACTCTACATTCTTTGAAAGGAGTTGAACACGCCCTAAATACTGTGTGAAAAAGACAAATTATCTTGTGAGCATCGTTCACTGCAAGAGTTTCTTATTTTCACTTTGTATTTTACGGGCTCTGTATCCTATATGAGTAATATTCAAAATATGTCCCTTGAGGACATCATGGGAGAGCGCTTTGGTCGCTACTCCAAATACATTATTCAAGAGCGGGCCTTGCCGGACATTCGCGATGGCTTGAAGCCTGTTCAGCGCCGTATTCTTTATTCGATGAACAAGGACGGCAACACCTTTGACAAGGGCTACCGCAAGTCAGCCAAGTCAGTCGGGAACATCATGGGGAATTTCCACCCCCACGGTGACAGCTCCATCTACGATGCCATGGTCCGCATGTCTCAGGATTGGAAAAACCGTGAGATTCTCGTTGAGATGCACGGGAACAATGGCTCCATGGACGGTGATCCACCAGCGGCTATGCGTTATACTGAGGCACGCTTGTCTGAGATGGCTGGCTATCTTTTGCAGGATATTGAGAAAGATACCGTTCCTTTTGCTTGGAACTTCGATGATACTGAGAAGGAGCCGACTGTTCTGCCGGCAGCCTTTCCTAACCTTTTGGTCAATGGAGCAACTGGGATTTCTGCTGGTTATGCGACTGATATTCCGCCTCATAATCTAGCTGAAGTCATTGACGCGGTCATCTATATGATTGACCATCCGTCTGCCAAGTTGGACAAACTCATGGAGTTTCTGCCTGGTCCAGACTTTCCGACAGGAGCTATTGTTCAAGGTCGTGACGAAATCAAGAAAGCCTACGAGACTGGGAAAGGTCGAGTTGTAGTTCGCTCCAGAACTGAGATTGAAAAGCTGAAGGGTGGAAAAGAACAAATCGTCATCACCGAGATTCCTTATGAGATTAATAAAGCGGTCTTGGTCAAAAAGATTGACGATGTGCGGGTCAATAATAAGGTGGCTGGCATTGCTGAAGTGCGGGACGAATCAGACCGGGACGGTCTTCGCATTGCCATCGAGCTCAAGAAAGATGCCAATACTGAACTGATTCTCAACTATCTCTTTAAGTACACTGATTTGCAAGTCAATTATAACTTCAACATGGTGGCTATCGACAATTTCACGCCTCGTTTAGTGGGAATTGTACCAATCTTGACTAGTTATATTGCCCACCGCAAGGAGATCATTCTGGCTCGCAGCCGTTTTGACAAGGCCAAGGCTGAGAAACGACTCCATATCGTGGAAGGACTGATCCGGGTTATTTCCATCTTGGACGAGGTGATTGCCCTGATTCGTGCTTCTGAAAACAAAGCAGATGCCAAGGAAAATCTTAAAGTCAGCTATGATTTCACCGAGGAGCAGGCTGAGGCTATCGTCACTCTCCAACTCTACCGTTTGACCAATACAGACGTAGTGGTTCTGGAAGAGGAAGAAGCAGATCTGCGCGAGAAGATTGCCATGCTGGCAGCTATTATCGGTGATGAGCGCACCATGTATAACCTCATGAAGCGAGAGCTCCGCGATGTCAAGAAGAAGTTTGGCAATCCGCGTCTCAGTGAGCTGCAGGATACAGCAAACACCATCGAGATTGATACGGCTAGTCTCATCGTTGAGGAAGAGACTTATGTCAGCGTGACACGTTCTGGCTATATCAAGCGGACCAGTCCGCGTTCCTTCTCTGCTTCAACCCTAGAGGAGATGGGCAAGCGTGATGATGACCGACTGATTTTTGTCAGTCCAGCTAAGACGACCCAGCATTTGCTTATTTTCACGAGTCTTGGAAATGTCATTTATCGGCCTGTTCATGAGCTGTCAGATATCCGCTGGAAAGAAATCGGAGAACACCTCAGCCAGACCATCAGCAACTTCGATACCAAAGAAGAAGTGATCTACACGGAATTGCTGGACAGCTTTGAGGAAGGCACATACTTTGCAGCGACCAAGCTGGGCCAAATCAAGCGTGTAGAGCGCAAGGAATTCAGTCCTTGGCGGACATACAAGTCCAAATCGCTTAAGTTTGCCAAGCTGAAAAATGAAGAAGATCAGGTTATTGCTCTGGCTCCTATTAAGTTGGATGATGTAATGCTCGTGACCAAGAATGGCTATGCCCTTCGCTTCAATATTGAGGAAGTTCCTGTCATCGGAGCTAAGGCGGCAGGGGTTAAAGCCATCAATCTCAAGAAGGACGACGTCCTAGTAGCAGCCTTTATCGCCAATACAGACTCACTTTATATCCTGACTCAGCGTGGTTCGCTTAAGCGTATGGCAGTCGCAGATATTCCTGTCACAAGTCGGGCAAATCGTGGCCTTCAAGTTTTGAGGGAGCTTAAGTCTAAGCCACACCATGTCTTTGTGGCTGGACCAGTCTTTGGCGAAGCAGTGGACTTTGACCTCTTCACAACAGAGGCTGAAGCCAGTGAGGAGCAGATTTTGCAGGTGCTTTTTAATAAAGGAACTGCCTATGAAATTAATCTTGCTGACCTCAGCTTGTCTGAGCGCACTAGCAATGGAAGCTTTATCTCTGATACTATTTCAGACGAAGAAGTATTTACAGCATATGTTAAGTAGTTAAGAACCAGTTCGTAAGGGCTGGTTTTTTATTATCAATCAGAAACTTATAAAAATCTATTATAATATTTCGAATATAGTATAATTTTTCAGAATTTTACAAAAAAACACTTGAAAATATCTAAAAAAAAGTGTAAAATAATAAACATTAAACCGAAAAGGAGATATATATGACTGTAAATCTTGACTGGGAAAATCTAGGATTTTCCTATATGAAGTTACCTTATCGTTATTTAGCTTACTATAGAAATGATCAGTGGGAAAAAGGTGGATTAACTGAAGATGCAACACTCCATTTAGGAGAATCTTCTCCATGCTTACACTATGGACAGCAGGCATTTGAAGGTCTTAAAGCATACCGAACGAAAGATGGAAGTGTACAGCTTTTTCGACCAGATCAAAATGCTGAACGTCTGCAACGAACAGCAGATCGCCTCTTGATGCCACAAGTTCCTACGGAAATGTTTATTGATGCAGTCAAGCAAGTTGTTCGTGCCAATGAAGAATATGTTCCCCCATATGGATCAGGCGGGACACTCTATATTCGTCCACTTTTGATTGGAATCGGTGATATTATTGGTGTAAAACCAGCTGAAGAGTATATATTTACCATCTTTGCTATGCCAGTGGGGAATTATTTCAAAGGAGGGTTAACGCCAACAAATTTCCTTGTTTCAGAGGATTTTGACCGAGCTGCTCCTTATGGAACAGGTGCAGCAAAAGTAGGAGGAAACTATGCCGCTAGCCTTCTTCCTGGTAAAAAAGCTAAAGAAAAAGATTTTTCAGATGTTATTTATTTAGATCCTGCTACACATACAAAGATTGAAGAAGTTGGTGCAGCAAACTTCTTTGGAATTACAAAAAATAACGAATTTGTTACACCGCTTAGTCCATCTATTTTACCATCTATTACAAAATATTCATTACTCTATTTAGCTGAGCATAGACTTGGATTAAAGCCAGTTGAAGGAGATGTGCCAATTTCTGAGTTAGATCGTTTTACAGAGGCAGGAGCTTGTGGAACAGCAGCAGTTATTTCTCCAATCGGAGGAATTCAGTATGGCGATCACTTCCATGTTTTCTATAGCGAGTCTGAAGTTGGTCCCGTAACACGAAAACTCTATGATGAATTAACAGGTATCCAATTCGGTGATGTAGAAGCCCCAGAAGGTTGGATTTATAAAGTTGATTAAAAAAGAGCCTAAAAGCTCTTTTTTTGTATTTGCTTGAAACCACTTGCTAGATTATCACTTTTTTTGTAAAATAGTATTTTGAAAGAGGTAGTTTATGAGTAAAAAAGATAAAAAAATTGAAATTCAAATTACAGATAGCAAAGTAAAAGTTGGCTCTGATGAATTTGATGGTTATACACTTTCAATTGGTAAAAAAGCCATTGGCGAAATCGCTGAATTTGATGGACAATTTGCCATTATCAAAAATGGAAATGTTGATGCTTTTTATAAAAAACTGGAAAAGGCAGTTGAAAATTTAATTGAAACCTATAATTTAAGCAAATAAGGTGTTGATTTTTCTTTTTTTTCGTGTTATAATAGTTGACGTTGATTGCACACGGAGAGATAGCGAAGAGGCTAAACGCGGCGGACTGTAAATCCGCTCCTTCGGGTTCGGGGGTTCGAATCCCTCTCTCTCCATATACATTGATGGGGTATAGCCAAGCGGTAAGGCAAGGGACTTTGACTCCCTCATGCGTTGGTTCGAATCCAGCTACCCCAGTTCTTAGGTGATATATCAAATAGATTGATAAAATATCTTAGGGTATTTTATTTCTTTATAAGCTGGTATAAAAACGGTAAAGATAAATCAAAATGTCGTTGCGGGCGCTTAGGAAAAAAATATAAGTATGTCAAGCAGATGCTTGATTGTTGGAGGATTTTTTAGATGAATGAATTTGAAGATTTGCTAAACAGTGTTAGCCAAGTTGAGCCAGGTGACGTTGTTACTGCTGAAGTATTAACAGTTGACGCGACTCAAGCTAATGTTGCAATCTCTGGAACTGGTGTTGAAGGTGTTTTAACCCTTCGTGAATTGACTAATGATCGTGATGCTGATATCAACGATTTTGTAAAACCAGGGGAAACACTTGAATTGCTTGTTCTTCGTCAAGTAGTAGGTAAAGATACAGATACTGTTACTTACCTAGTATCTAAAAAACGTTTAGAAGCTCGCAAAGCATGGGACAAATTGGTTGGTCGTGAAGAAGAAGTTGTCACTGTAAAAGGTACTCGTGCCGTTAAAGGTGGACTTTCAGTTGAATTTGAAGGACTTCGTGGTTTTATTCCAGCTTCAATGCTTGATACTCGTTTTGTACGCAATACTGAGCGTTTTGTAGGACAAGAATTTGATGCTAAAATTAAAGAAGTTGATCCAAAAGAAAATCGCTTTATCCTTTCACGTCGTGACGTTGTAGAAGCTGAAACTGCTGCAGCACGTGCAGAAGTATTTGGTAAGTTAAACGTTGGTGATGTTGTAACTGGTAAGGTTGCTCGTATCACTAGCTTCGGTGCTTTCATCGATCTTGGTGGAGTTGATGGATTAGTTCACTTAACTGAATTGTCTCATGAACGCAATGTATCACCAAAATCAGTTGTTACTGTTGGTGAAGAAATCGAAGTAAAAGTTCTTGATTTGAATGAAGAAGAAGGACGTGTATCACTATCACTTAAAGCAACAACTCCTGGACCATGGGATGGCGTTGAGCAAAAACTTGCTGCTGGTGACGTAATTGAAGGTACTGTTAAACGTCTGACAGACTTTGGTGCTTTTGTTGAAGTATTACCAGGTATTGATGGATTAGTTCACATTTCGCAAATTTCGCACAAACGTGTTGAAAATCCTAAAGACGCATTGAAAGCTGGACAAGAAGTGACAGTTAAAGTTCTTGAGGTAAATCCTGCTAATGAACGTGTATCACTTTCTATCAAAGCTCTTGAAGAACGCCCAGCTCAAGAAGAAGGACAAGAAGTTAAGGAAGAAAAACGTCAATCACGTCCACGTCGTCCAAAACGTCAAGAAAAACGTGACTTTGAACTTCCAGAAACTCAAACTGGATTCTCAATGGCTGACTTATTTGGTGACATTGAATTATAATAGATAAAAGAAGTTGAGAAATCTCAACTTCTTTTCTTTTTGACTTGTATTTTTATTGAAAATTGTTTATAATGATTAAGTTGGCCACCCTTAGTGTAATGGATATCACGTAAGATTCCGGTTCTTGAGATGGGAGTTCGATTCTCTCAGGGTGGATGATTTAAATTAGACTCTTTGGAGTCTTTTTTTTTGAGAAGGAAAATGTACTGAAGGAGAAATTAACCGTCATACCTTGCCAATCAAGATGGGAAGTATTTGCTTATTCAACTTTCGAAAATAAAGGAGATACTCCCGCCTGAAATATCCCGCTTATTGGGATATTTCAGGCGGGAGTGTAGAAGGGAATGAACTGCTAAGAAAAGCAGCACTACATGAGGCTATGGAGGAGGTCAATCAAAAGATTCGGATTGATAAGTTTATCTATGAAGATAGTCAATTTGACTTTATAAAATATGCTGTCTTTACACGTGTAGTTTATGCTGGCGAGAATTTGGAAGTGCGTGATATTATATTAGATCCAGAAGAGCATTCAGACTTTGTCTTTATTTCTACTTTGGAAGATATAGGAGGAGAACTCATCGTACCTTATTTTTTGATAAATCCAAATAAATCAACTAAAAAACATCTCCTTTTATTAGGAGATGTTTTTTTAATTAGTTTTTAGATGCTGCTTGGAATTCTGGATTTTTCCATGCTTCATCAATAATTGCTTGCAATTCTTTAGCGGAAGCTTGCATTTTTTGAGTTTCAGCATCGTTAAGTGGGATGTTTACTGGACGTACGATACCGTGAGCACCAACGATAGCCGGCTGACCAATGAAGACATTCTCAACACCGTATTGGCCTTCTTGGAAGACTGACAAAGGTAATACAGCATTTTCATCATCAAGGATAGCTTTTGTGATACGAGCCAAAGCTACTGCGATACCGTAGTAAGTAGCGCCTTTTTTGTTGATGATAGAGTATGCTGCGTCACGAACAGAGATGAAAAGATCAATCAGATCTTGTTCATTCAAGTCGCGGTTAGCTTGTAACCATTGTTCCAATTTTACACCTGCAACGTTAGCATGTGACCAAACGGCAAACTCAGAGTCACCGTGCTCACCCATGATGTAGGCGTGTACAGAACGGGCATCAACACCAATTGTTTCAGCAAGTGCTTGACGGAAGCGAGCTGAATCAAGTGAAGTACCTGAACCAATAACACGTTCTTTAGGAAATCCTGAGAATTTCCATGTAGAGTATGTTAAAACATCAACGGGGTTTGCTGCAACGAGGAAAATACCATTAAATCCTGATGCAACAACTTGTTCAACAATAGATTTGTTGATAGCAAGATTTTTTCCGACAAGATCAAGGCGGGTTTCACCTGGTTTTTGTGGAGCACCTGCAGTGATAACAACAAGGTCAGCATCTGCACAGTCTTCGTATTTAGCAGCATAGATTTTTTTAGGTGATGTGAAAGCAAGCGCATGGCTAAGATCTTCAGCGTCACCAACAGCTTTGTCAAATAAAGCTGGAATTTCAATAATACCAAGTTCTTGTGCGATTCCTTGGTTGACAAGGGCAAAAGCGTAAGATGAACCTACAGCACCATCACCAACAAGGATAACTTTTTTATGTTGTTTGTCAAGAGTCATTCTCTCAAATCTCCTTTACTTTTTTAAGGGGTAATCCCAAACAAACCTATTCTATCACTTTTACTATGCTTTGTCACGGGAGATGTGCCAGTTTAACTGATGTAAACGTTTTTACTTTAATGCCTCTTTACTGAAAAATCATTCAAAATGTGGTATAATAGTACAGTTATTTAAAGTGAAAAGAGGCATTTTTTAATGCAAGATAGGAATTTAGTAAATGTCAATTTAACTAGTGAAATGAAAACGAGTTTTATTGACTATGCTATGAGTGTCATCGTTTCTCGTGCTCTTCCGGATGTGCGTGATGGTCTGAAGCCTGTCCATCGGAGAATTCTTTATGGTATGAATGAGCTTGGTGTGACACCTGATAAACCTCACAAAAAATCAGCCCGTATCACAGGTGACGTTATGGGTAAATACCATCCTCACGGAGATTCTTCTATTTATGAAGCAATGGTCCGTATGGCGCAGTGGTGGAGCTATCGCTACATGCTTGTAGATGGGCATGGAAACTTTGGTTCCATGGATGGAGATGGAGCCGCTGCTCAACGTTATACAGAAGCACGTATGAGCAAGATTGCTCTGGAAATGCTGCGTGATATCAATAAAAATACAGTTGATTTTATTGATAACTATGATGCCAATGAAAGAGAACCAGTTGTTCTTCCAGCTCGTTTTCCAAATCTTTTGGTCAATGGTGCAACTGGTATTGCCGTTGGGATGGCTACTAATATTCCACCACATAATTTAGGTGAATCTATTGATGCAGTTAAACTTGTCATGGATAATCCAGAGGCTACTACTCGTGACATTATGGAAGTTTTGCCTGGACCAGACTTTCCGACTGGCGCTCTTGTCATGGGGAAATCAGGCATTCACCGTGCTTATGAAACCGGGAAAGGTTCAATTGTTCTTCGTTCTAAAACTGAGATTGAAGAAACTAAGAATGGGCGTGAACGAATTGTCGTAACAGAATTTCCTTATATGGTCAACAAGACCAAGGTGCATGAGCATATTGTTCGTTTGGTGCAAGAAAAGCGCATTGATGGTATTACAGCTGTTCGTGACGAGTCAAATCGTGAAGGAGTGCGTTTTGTAATTGAAGTTAGGCGTGATGCTTCTGCTCATGTTATCCTGAATAATCTTTTTAAGCTGACTCAGATGCAGACCAATTTTAGCTTCAATATGCTGGCCATCCAAAATGGCGTGCCGAAGATTCTGTCTCTTCGTGAAATTTTATTGGCTTACATTGAGCACCAGAAAGAAGTGGTAACAGGCCGTACAGTTTTTGATAAAGAAAAGGCAGAAGCACGAGCTCATATTTTAGCTGGTCTTTTGATCGCTCTGGATCACATTGATGAAGTGATTCGGATCATCCGTAATAGCGAGACAGATGCAGAAGCACAAGCGGAGTTGATGGCTAAATTTGAACTATCTGAGCGTCAAAGCCAAGCGATCCTTGATATGCGCCTTCGTCGTTTAACAGGATTGGAACGTGATAAAATCCAATCAGAATACGACGAACTGATTGCTTTGATTGCTGACTTGACGGATATACTAGCTAAACCTGAGAGAGTTCTTGCTATTATTAGAGAAGAATTGGACGAAGTGAAGCGTAAATTTGCTGACGATCGTCGTACGGAACTTATGGTTGGAGAAGTACTTTCTTTAGAGGATGAGGATCTAATTGAAGAAGCAGATGTTCTCATTACCTTATCTAATAAAGGATACATTAAACGTTTAAACCAAGCTGAATTTACCGCTCAAAAGCGTGGAGGTCGTGGTGTTCAAGGGACGGGCGTCAAAGATGATGATTTTGTTAAAGAACTCGTTTCAACAAGTACTCATGATAGGTTGCTCTTCTTTACTAATAAAGGTAGAGTGTATAGGCTTAAAGGCTATGAAATTCCAGAGTATGGACGGACAGCAAAAGGTTTGCCTATTGTCAATCTTTTAAAACTTGACGAAGGGGAGACGATTCAAACCATCATCAATGTAGAACAAAATCACAGCGAAGATTCCTATCTTTTCTTTACGACTCGTCATGGTGTCGTGAAGAGAACCAGCGTAACAGAATTTTCTAATATCCGCCAAAATGGTCTACGAGCTTTAAATCTAAAAGAAGATGATGAGTTAATTAATGTCTTCTTGACAGATGGGTCAGCAGATGTCATTATTGGGACAAAATATGGTTATTCTGTCCGTTTCAATGAAGAAGCTGTAAGAAATATGAGCCGTATTGCAACTGGTGTTCGTGGGGTAAATCTACGTGAAGGAGATCAAGTAGTCGGAGCAGGCGTGATTTCTGATACCGATGAGGTTCTTGTCATTACTGAAAAAGGATATGGTAAACGTACTCTTGCAAGCGAGTATCCTACAAAAGGTCGTGGTGGTAAAGGAATCAAAACAGCGAATATTACGGATAAAAACGGATATTTAGCTGGTTTGATGACGATTAAAGGCGAAGAAGATCTGATGATTATCACGAATACAGGAGTGATTATTCGCACGAATGTAGCAAATATCTCGCAAACAGGACGTGCTACATTGGGAGTGAAAGTGATGCGTCTAGATCAGAATGCGCAAATTGTGACCTTCACAACTGTAGAAGCCGACGATAAGGAAGATTCTCAAGTAGAAGAAGCGGAATAAGGAGATAATATGGCATTACATAAGAAAAAGAAGAAGTTCAGTATTCGTAATCTTATTATCAATGTAGCTTCTTCAATTTTAGTTTTGCTGGCTCTGGCTTTGATTTTCAATTCTTCCATTAGAAATATGATTATGGTTTGGAATACGAATAAGTACCAAGTTTCAAAAGTTTCTAAGAAAGAAATTGAAACAAATAAAACAAAAAAAGGGAACTTTAACTTTGAGAAAGTAGAGCCAGTCTCAACAGAAGCAGTGCTAAATGCTCAATGGAAGGCTCAGCAATTACCCGTTATTGGAGGGATAGCTATTCCAGAATTATCTTTGAACTTGCCTATTTTTAATGGTTTGGATAATACTGGACTCTACTATGGCGCTGGTACTATGAAAGAAGAGCAGCAGATGGGAAAAGGCAATTATGCTTTGGCTAGCCATCATGTTTTTGGCATTACAGGTGCAAATGAAATGCTCTTCTCACCATTGGATCGTGCTCAAGCTGGCATGAAGATTTATTTAACTGACAAAGATAAAGTATATACTTATAGTATTACTAGTGTTCAAAATGTTACACCTGAGCGAGTAGATGTCATTGATGATGCTCCTGATGGGACAAGTGAAGTAACGCTTGTGACCTGCGAAGATGCTGAAGCAACCTCTCGGACAATTGTCAAAGGTGTACTAGAAAAAGAATCACTTTATAAAGATACTTCTAAAGAAATATTGGATCATTTCAATAGATCATACAATCAAATGCAACTTTAAAAAGAATGAAGAAAGCTTTTAATGGCTTTCTTCATTCTTTTTTTGCGAATATAAATATGAGGAGGATTTTATGTACAGTATATCATTTCAAGAAGAGTCATTATTACCACGTGAACGTTTGGTTCGGCAAGGAGCTGAACAATTAAGCAATCAGGAGTTGCTGTCTATTCTGATTCGTACAGGAAATAAAAAAGAGACTGTTTTTCAAGTTGCAAGTAGAATGTTAGCTTCTGTTTCTAGTTTAACAGAATTGCGTCATATGACTTTATCTGAGTTACAAACTATTTCTGGGATTGGTCGAGTAAAAGCTATCGAATTACAAGCTATGATGGAATTAGGAAACCGTATTTCTAAAGCAGAGACACTGGAAAGGGAGCGAATTCTCAGCAGTCAAAAATTGGCAAAGAAAATGCAACAAGAATTGAGTCATAAGAAACAGGAGCATTTAGTAGCACTATATCTAAATACACAAAACCAAATTATTCATCAACAGACAATTTTTATCGGTAGTTTGACACGCAGCATGGCAGAACCGAGGGAAATTCTTCATTATGCAATAAAGCACATGGCGACATCAATTATATTAGTGCATAATCATCCATCTGGTGCAGCTAGGCCTAGCAGAGATGATGATCATGTGACTACAAAAATAAAAGAAGCCTGTGAGATGATGGGCTTCGTTTTACTTGATCATTTAATTGTAGCAGGAGAAAACTATTATAGCTACAGAGAGGAAACGGATTTAATCTAAAGCTTATTAACGACATAGTTAAATAAGTCTAAGTCTTTTTTCTGGCTATCAAATAGAAATTCCGGATGCCACTGAACACCTAAGAAAGGAATGTCATTTGTAGTTTGAATTGCTTCAATAATATTGTCACGTGTATCGTAAGCGATAACTTCTAAGTCATCTCCCAAATCTTTGATGCTTTGGTGATGAAAAGAGTTGATTCTTGTTGAGTTTCCATAGATATCAAAGAGAATATTCCCTTTATTTATGGCAGTTTCTTGTGTGCGATGTTCTGCAGAGAGTTCTTGCCAATGATTATCAATACTTTGGAAGAGGCTTCCTCCAAGAGCTACATTAAAAAGTTGGGTTCCGCGACAGACAGTGAAAATTGGTTTTTTCTGCTTGATTGCTTCATCGATGATTGCTAATTCAAAATAATCACGATCAAGGTGATAGTCATCACTGTCAATTGTTTTTTCTTCTCCGTAAAATTTAGGATCAACGTTTTGACCACCAGTTATGATTATTTTATCAACTATGCTAACATAATGGCGAGCCATTTTCTCGTCTGATATAGGGAGAATAACAGGAATGCCACCTACTTTTGTGACTGCTTCAACGAATCCAGTTGCAGCATAGCTCATCATTGCAAAATTATCTTCCGGATTTAATCGTTCATTGGCAGTAATACCAATAATTGGTTTTCTCATAAATGGAATAATCTCTTTCTAATGTTACTCTTTTCTCATAAAGTATAGGAGTGTTTGAAGTTCGCTGGTTAAGTCGACATACTGGACAACAACGTCTTTAGGAAGGTGAAGGTGGACTGGTGAAAAACTAAGAATTCCTTTGATACCAGCCTCAACAAGTATGCTAGCCACCTCCTGTGCTTTGATACTTGGTACAGTCAAGATAGCGGTTTTCACATCTGCATTTTTTAATTTTTCTTTAATTTGTGAAATACCATAAATTGGAATTCCATCAGGAGTAGCTGTACCAACTTCTGGATGGGTATCCATATCAAAGGCCATGACGATTTTCATCTTATTTCTTTCATGGAAACGATAGTGTAGTAAAGCATGTCCCATATTCCCAACACCAACGAGCATGACATTAGTAATAGAGTTATCATTAAGTAAATCTGCAAAGAAATTCATGAGTTTTTTGACATCATAGCCAAAACCTCGACGACCTAATTCACCAAAATATGAAAAGTCTCGACGAACAGTAGCAGAGTCAATGCCAATGGCCTCAGCGATTTGTTTGGAGCTGGCTTTTTCTATTTTTTCTGCATTAAAGCGCTTGAAGATTCGATAGTAAAGTGATAAACGTTTTGCGGTTGCACGAGGAATGCTTGAATTTTTTTCTGTTTTCACAAAATCACATCCTTTCCTTTCTATTTTATAGAAAGTTTGTGAAAAAATCAACTATTTTAAAAATTGAAATTCTACAGAAAAAGAAAACTAGGCTTTAGTTTTCTTTTTTATTTTTATAGGATGTCAGATCGAATTGTGACATTGCTCGATAAAGCTCCCCAATCTTTCCTTGGAAGGGGAGAAGTTGGTCGTTATAAGTCAATGAAAGAACGGTGAAATTATCTGGGATAGTAACACACCCTGAGAAGGCTAATAGAAATTTATCGTAGTCTTCATAAGAAACTGTTCTTTCTATGTGATAGGAATCTAGATATTTTAATTTAATCATGGCTATTCCTCTTTAGTCGGTTGGCAAATGATTTATTTTGTTTGTTCTTCTTTTATGAAAATGTCTCTTTCTACTAAGCTATCCATCAGAAAATAGAATTTTTCTTGAATTATTTTTTGAGATTCGGACTTAAAGATGTTCACCAAGCGAAGTCCAGATTTATCAGTGATATTGATTTTTAAATCCAGATAGGTCTTTATTAAAAAAATGATTTTTTTAGTAAAAAAACCTTGTCCACTATTTGGAATTTCTTCTAATAATCGACTTAATTCAAAATTTCCAACTTTTGTTTCCTCAAATGTATTATCTTTTAGAGTAAATTTTTTTACGTTTGGATGAAGCTTATAGGTGTAGAGACAATCTTTTAAGGTGATAGATGTTTCAAAGGCCATGTTATTCTCCTAAAATTTCTTTTAAAGTTTTTGTGAAGGTTTGTATTTCTTGGATAGTATTTTGATCCGAAAAACTGATTCTAAATGATTCATTGAGTCGAGGTGAATCTTTTCCATAGAGAGAAGATAAAACGTGACTAGGCTCTATGGCGCCGGCAGTGCAAGCTGAACCGGTAGAGATAGAGATACCAGCTATGTCAAGCTGCATTAGTAAGAGATCATTTGCTTTACCTGGGATTCCCAAATTAAGGACATAAGGTAGATGAGGTTCTTCTACATTGAGATAATAGTGAATACCATCTAATCCTTTTATAAGTTCTTGATAGAGATTCTGGACGTGAGTAAGATTTGTATCCATCTGCGTCATATCTTCTTGAAGGGCAGCAGCCATTCCTGCGATAGAAATGAGGTTTTCTGTACTTGCACGCTTCTTGTCTTCTTGATCACCACCATGTAATAAATTCTCAAAATCAAGGTCTTTGGTATATAAAAATCCAACACCTTTTGGGCCATGAAATTTATGAGCAGAAGCGCTTAGAAAATCAATCCCCAGCTCCTCAGGATAAACAGGAATTTTACCGATTGCTTGTACAGCATCTACGTGGAACTTGGCAGGGTGATTTCTCAATAGTTGGCCAATTTCTTTTATTGGTAAGAGATAGCCTGTTTCGTTATTCGCAAACATAGTCGAAACTAAGATCGTGTCCGGTCGGAGCGCTTGCTCAATGTCTTCGACTCGAATTTTCCCTTCAACTGGCTCAATAAAGGTTATATCAAAACCAAATTGACTTGCTAGATAGTGTAAGGGTTCTAAGACTGAATGGTGCTCAATTGTAGTTGTAATAATGTGCTTTCCAAGATCTTGGTGTTTGAGGGCATATCCTTTCAGTACAGTGTTATTACTTTCGGTTCCTCCTGATGTAAAAAGGATATTCTTTGGATTGGTTCTCAATGCTTGAGAAATGGTTAACCGCGCTTGTCTTAGTATTTTACTAGCTTCACGGCCATGATGATGTGTGCTAGAAGGATTTCCGTAAACTGTACTCATCAAATCAATCATCGTATTAATGGCGACTTTTGATAGGGGAGTTGTAGCTGCATTGTCAAAATAAATCATGTCGTATCCTTATTTTTTGCTATATGCAAAGAGTGGACTGACTGGTTTTCTCTCTTGGATACGTATAATTGCATCCGCAATCAGCTCACTTGCTGTTATATATTGGATATTTCTTGGAGTTTTCTCTTTGGTATCAACTGAGTCAGTGACTAAAATTTCTTTGATTGGAGCAGCATCTAACTTCTCAGCAGCACCATCTACAAAAAGCCCGTGGCTTGAGACGGCATAGATTTCGACAGCTCCTTCACGCTCAACAATTTTGGCAGCTTCTGCAAAAGTACGTCCAGTATTCAAGATGTCATCAATTAAGATAGCTTTTTTCCCAGCGACATCTCCAATAATATAACCTTCATTTCGGTGAGTGTCATCTTGTGCATAATCAATAATAGCAATAGGAGCATCCAAGTGTTCAGCAAGGCTACGAGCACGCTTAACACCAGAATTTTTAGGACTAACGACCACAACATCTTCACCAATTAATCCTTTATCGCAATAATGTTTGGCAAATAGTGGGACAGTGTAGAGATTATCAACAGGAATATCAAAGAAGCCTTGTACTTGTACGGCATGCAAATCAAGCGTCAAAACACGATCAACTCCTGCTTTTACAAGCATATTTGCAACAAGTTTAGCTGTGATTGGTTCGCGTGGTGCAGCAGTGCGATCCTGACGAGCATAGCCAAAATAAGGGATTACCACATTGACAGAATTTGCACTTGCACGATTGCATGCATCTACCATAATCAGTAGTTCCATTAAGTGATTGTTAACAGGAAAACTGGTAGATTGAATGATAAAAACATCAAAACCACGAACGCTTTCTTCTATATTTACTTGAATTTCACCATCTGAAAATTGTCGAGATGAAAGTTTGCCAAGTGGAACACCAGCTGCTTTGCAATCTTTTCGGCAATAGCATGATTTGAGTTTAGAGAGAACAATTTCATGTTTTTTTTGTCTTGAATTGAAGCGAACATACCTAAAGATAACTCCTTTAATTTTCTATTTTCTATTTTATCAAAAATATGATATTTTTTCAGCTATTTGGCAATTTTTTAGCAAATCTAGCTATCTTGCTTTTTAGGTGCGTATATGGAAGTTTATTTTGTTCTAAAAAGTTTAAGAAATCAATTTTTCCTTTTTCTGGATTTTGGACTTCTAGCTCAATTTCATAGTCAGTAATGTCGAAATATGAATTTTCGTCTAATGCTAGTAAGCCAATTTTATGTTCCATTTCTCGGCGAATTGTTGTGAGCTGTCCTAGGATTTTTAAATTCTCTATTGGAATGGTCGCTTCAAGTAAGTAGTTTAAAATTTCTCCTGGCGGGAATACAAGCTCTTCTAACAGAAGCTTTACTTCTGATGCGTTTAGCTGCTGATTGTATTCCATATTTCCTATCGTTTGTGAAACTTTTAAGGTTAATTCAGCTGACTTCTCAAAAGTTCTGATACGTAGCGCCATTTTGTGATCTCTTATAGCAAAATCAAGTGTGTCAATATAATAGTTTGTTTGTTTTATGGGTTGTATATCCTTGAAAAGTGGTAATATACTTAAGAATTGTTCTTTAGTTAAACCAGATTTAAATTCGATTTCCAAATGGTTCATAATAGTTCCTTTTCTTTTGTTTGAAAGCGATTTATGTTATAATAATAGACGTATTTATTTTATAAGAAAATAATGAAAAAGACAAGGTGAGTGATAAGCCAATGGAATGGGAAGAATTTTTAGATCCGTATGTTCAGGCGGTTGGAGAATTAAAAATTAAGCTGCGTGGGATTCGAAAGCAATATCGGAAACAACAACGTCACTCGCCAATTGAGTTTGTGACTGGACGAGTTAAATCTGTTGAGAGTATACAAGAAAAGATGAAGCTTCAAGGAATTCATTTGGAGAATCTCGCACAAGATATGCAAGATATTGCTGGTCTTAGGATCATGGTCCAGTTTGAAGATGATATCGCAGAAGTCTTACAAGTTTTACATCAGCGACAGGATATGAGAATTGTGCTGGAGCGCGATTATATCACTCATAAGAAACCGAGCGGTTATCGTAGCTATCATGTTATCATTGAGTATCCTGTAGATACTATTGATGGCAATAAGCTTGTCTTGGCTGAAATACAAATTCGGACTTTAGCTATGAATTTTTGGGCGACGATTGAACATTCGCTAAATTATAAATATAAGGGAGAATTTCCTCAAGAGATTAAAGAACGGTTAGAATTGACTGCTCGCATCGCTTATGAATTAGATAAGACGATGGGGGAAATTCGACATGATATACAGGAAGCGCAAGCTCTTTTTGATCCACCGTATCGTAAGTTGCATGATGGTGTAGGGAATAGTGACGACACAGATGAAGAATATAGATAAACGAATTGCTATTTTTAGCAATCATAAGCCACAAAGCAAAGAAATTTGTCAGCTATTGATTCAAAAATTACGTCAGAATCATTTTGTGCTAACTGATAAAAATCCTGATATAGTCATTTCGATAGGTGGCGATGGCATGCTTTTATCAGTCTTTCATAAGTATGAAGACCAGTTGGATAAAGTGCGCTTTGTTGGTGTGCATACAGGGCATTTAGGATTTTACACTGATTATAGAGATTTTGAGATTGACAAGCTGATTGATAATTTGAAGTTGGACACTGGTGCTAAGGTCTCCTATCCCATTTTGAATATCCGTATCTTGTTAGAGGATGGTTCAATACACAGCATGTTGGCCTTGAATGAAGCGACTATTAAGCGTTCTGATCGAACAATGGTGGCAGATGTTGTTATTAACCATGTGCCATTTGAACGTTTCCGTGGCGATGGCATTTCTGTCTCGACTCCGACTGGTAGTACTGCTTATAACAAATCCTTGGGAGGAGCAGTTCTTCATCCAACGATTGAGGCTTTACAAATTGCTGAAGTAGCTAGTTTAAATAACCGTGTTTATCGAACCTTGGGCTCCCTCTATTATTGTTCCTAAAAAAGATAAAATTGAGATTGTGCCAACTCGAAATGATGAACATACTATCTCGATTGATAACCAAACGTATACTTTTAAGTATATTCAAAAGGTTGAATTTCAAATTGACAACCACAAGATTCATTTTGTAGCCAGTCCAAGCCACACAAGTTTTTGGAATCGTGTGAAAGATGCCTTTATTGGAGAGGTTGATGATGAGATTTGAGTTTATTGCTGATGAACACGTCAAAGTCAAAACTTTTCTAAAGAAACATGATGTTTCAAAGGGACTTCTTGCTAAAATAAAATTTGCAGGTGGCTCTATTCTAGTGAATGATACGCCGCAAAATGCTATTTATTTATTGGATATTGGTGATAAAGTTACAATAGATATTCCGAGAGAAGATGGATTTGAAACGCTAAAATCAATTTCTAAAGACTTGGAAATCATTTATGAAGATGACCATTTTTTAATTGTTGATAAACCTGCTGGTGTGGCAAGTATTCCTAGTGCAAATCACTCCAATACAATGGCGAATTATATTAAGGCTTATTATATACATTCAGGATATGAGAATCATCAAGTCCATATAGTAACACGTTTAGACAAGGATACCAGTGGCTTAATGTTGTTTGCTAAACACGGTTATGCTCATGCTAGATTAGATAAGCAACTACAAAGCCGATCAATTGAAAAGCGCTATCTTGCTCTGGTTAAAGGTTCTGGGGATTTGGAAAAGGAAGGCGACATTATCGCTCCTATTGCACGAGATGAAGATAGTATTATTACTCGAAGAGTCGCAAAAGGTGGGAAATACGCTCATACTAGCTATAAGATTTTAGAACAATACGGCAACATTTATCTGGTATATATCCACTTGCATACGGGACGTACTCATCAGATTCGGGTACATTTTTCTCATATTGGTTTCCCGCTTTTAGGAGATGACTTGTATGGCGGAAGCTTGTCTGATGGCATTACTCGTCAAGCTTTACATTGCCATTCCTTAAATTTTTACAACCCTTTTAATGGTGAAGAAGTTGGTCGTGCAAGTCCTTTGCCAGATGATTTTCAAGCAGTCATCAATAAACTTTCGCATTAAAACGTACTTTATTTATTTAGGAGATTCTTATTTTATGAAAATTTTTGAACAATTAAATGCTAGCCTATCTGGAAAAAATGCGCGTGTAGTATTACCAGAAGGAGAAGAGCCACGCATCCTTCAAGCAACAAAAAGATTGGTGAAAGAGTCAGAAGTCACACCAGTTTTACTTGGAAACCCAGAAAAAATCAAGATTTATTTAGAGATTGAGGGAGTCATGGATGGTTATGAAGTGATTGATCCTCATCATTATGATGAATTTGATAAGATGGTTGCAAGTTTAGTTGAACGACGTAAGGGAAAACTGTCAGAAGAAGATGCTCGTAAACTTTTGATTGACGATGTCAACTATTTTGGAGTCATGCTGGTATATATGGGATTGGTTGATGGAATGGTCTCAGGAGCGATTCACTCAACAGCAGCAACTGTGCGCCCAGCATTGCAAATCATTAAAACTCAGCCAGGCATCTCACGCACGTCCGGTGCTTTCTTGATGGTTCGTGGGGATGAACGCTATATTTTTAGTGATTGTGCTATTAATATTAAACCGGAAGCCGATGTTTTGGCTGAGATCGCTATTAACTCTGCAAGTACAGCTAAGATGTTTGGGATTGATCCTAAAATAGCTATGTTAAGCTATTCAACAAAAGGTAGTGGCTTTGGAGAAGATGTAGATAGAGTAGTAGAAGCAACACGAATCGCCCAAGAGCAACGACCAGATTTAGCTATTGATGGTGAACTACAATTTGATGCAGCTTTTGTACCAGCTACAGCAGAATTGAAAGCACCTGGTAGCAAAGTAGCAGGACATGCGACAGTATTTGTGTTCCCAAGTATTGAAGCGGGAAATATCAGTTATAAAATGGCTGAGCGTCTGGGTGGTTTTGCAGCAGTTGGACCGGTATTACAAGGACTTAATAAGCCAGTTAATGATCTATCACGTGGTTGCAACTCTGATGATGTTTATAAATTAACCCTCATTACCGCTGCACAGGCTGTTCACTAATTTATGAAAAGGAGTCAATACTCCTTTTTTGTTACCCAAGAATTCTTATGCTATACTATATTTATGCTAGATTTGAAAAAATACGGAATTGAGATGTGGGAGGCAGATAAAATTGCCTCTTTTCGCGAGAAATTATTAACTTGGTATGATGAGAATAAACGTGACCTGCCTTGGCGTAGAACAAATAATCCTTATCATATCTGGGTTTCTGAGATTATGCTGCAGCAGACTCGGGTGGATACGGTGATTCCTTACTATGAGCGTTTTCTTGACTGGTTTCCGACTGTAGCTGACTTAGCGCAGGCACCAGAGGATAGACTGCTCAAGGCTTGGGAAGGGTTGGGCTATTATTCGCGTGTGAGAAATATGCAAAAAGCAGCCCAGCAGATAATGACGGATTTCATTGGAAAATTTCCTGAAACATATGAAGGAATTGCTAGTCTTAAAGGGATTGGACCTTATACGGCTGGTGCCATTGCTAGTATTGCCTTTGGCCTAGCTGAGCCTGCGGTGGATGGCAATGTCATGCGAGTGCTGAGTCGATTGTTTGAAGTGGATCTAGATATTGGCCAACCTAGCAATCGAAAGGTATTTCAGGCTATGATGGAGATTCTGATTGATCCAGATAGACCCGGAGATTTCAATCAGGCACTGATGGATCTGGGGTCAGATATTGAAGCTCCTGTTAATCCTCATCCTGAAGATAGTCCTGTAAAGGAGTTCAGTGCCGCTTATTTGCACGGAACTATGGATAAATATCCGATTAAAGCACCCAAAAAGAAGCCTGTTCCGGTCTATCTGCAGGGATTGATTATTGAAAACGAACAGGGACAATTCTTGCTTGAGAAGAATGAGGCTGCTGGCTTGTTATCTGGTTTTTGGCATTTTCCCTTGATTGAAGTCGAGGAATTTCAAACTGAAAATCAGATGTCCTTATTTGAGGAAGCTGAAAATCAGCCAAGTCTGGATCTGTCTCCTCAAGAAAGCTTTGAGCAGGATTATGATTTGATTGTTGATTGGCAGCAGCAGTCCTTTTCAAAAGTACAGCATGTCTTCAGTCATCGTAAGTGGCACATCCAGTTAGCTTATGGAAGAGTCAAAGATAGCCAACACGCAGCTGATGGAGAGGTCTTGTGGCTTGATCCAGAAGCCTTTGGCAATTACCCCTTTGCCAAACCCCAGCAGAAGATGTGGGAGGCTTTTCAAGATGTTAGAAACAAATAAAAAATCTGAGACTAATTTGGTCTCAGATTTTTTTGAATCAATTTTACAAGTTTGCAAAAGCTTTAATTTCATCCGCTGTCATAGAAGAATCACAACGAACAGATACTTGGCCGTCCTGAACATGAACAAAACCAGGAACCGTCGGAATGCTGTATTCAGAGCGGAAGGCTTGTAGTTTCTCTAATTCGCTAGCTTCTTCACTGTTAATAAAGTAGATGTAGGCTTTAGTTTCAGCTACGACACCAGCCAATGTTCCAGCGAATTTACGACAGTAAGGGCAAGTTTTGCGACCAACGAAGAAAGTTGCTGTCTCTTTGTCAGCAATTGCTTGACGAGCGCGGTCAACAGTTGTGACTTCCAGGTCTTTAATATTTTGAGCAAATTGTTCCATAAATCATCCTCATTTCTTTGATAAAACTAGTATGCCATAAAGTTTCTAAAATTGCTTAGATTTGATACGGAAAAAAGATGAGATTGGTTGGTCTCATCTTTTATAATTTCTTATTTTACAAAAACATTAATTTCAGCTTCAATAGTAGCAATTTTTGCTTGGGCATCTTCATTGCTATCGCCGATAACAGCAATATAGAATTTGATTTTTGGTTCAGTTCCAGAAGGACGGACTGCAATCCAAGAACCATCAGCCAAGGTGTATTTCAAAACGTCACTAGAAGGAGTAGTCAATGTTGAGACAGTTCCATCAGCTGTTGTAGCTGTTTGCGCTTTGAAGTCTTCTGTGATAGAGATAGCTGTTGCATTCCATTCTTTTGGACCATTGTTACGGAACTTAGCCATGATAGCCTTGATTTGCTCAGCTCCATCAACACCTGACAAGGTTACAGAGATTGTCTTTTCTGCAAAGTAACCATACTCTTTGTAGATTTCTTCAATACCGTCAGCCAGAGTCAAGCCACGTGAACGGTAGTAGGCAGCTAGCTCAGCTACAACCAAAACAGCTTGGATAGCATCTTTATCACGTACGAATGGTTTAATCAAGTATCCGAAGCTTTCTTCAAATCCCATCATGTAGGTGTGGTTGTGCTTTTCTTCGAATTCTTGAATCTTTTCAGCGATGAATTTGAAACCAGTCAAGACATTGAACATGGTTGCGCCATAACTTTCAGCAATCTTAGTCACCAGGTCAGTAGAAACGATAGACTTGCAGAGAGCAGCGTTAGCTGGCAGAGTTCCAGCGCTCTTATGAGCTTCCAAGATGTACTTAGCCATGATGGCTCCGATTTGGTTACCAGAAAGGTTGAGGTAGCTGCCGTCTTTTTGCAGAACTTCTACACCGACACGGTCAGCATCTGGGTCAGTTGCTACAAGCACATCTGCACCAACCTTGCGACCTAATTCTTCAGCTAAAGCAAAGGCTGCTTGGCTCTCAGGGTTTGGAGACTTGACAGTAGAGAAGTCTGGATCAGCGACAGCTTGATTTTCAACAACTTCAACAGAATCAAATCCAGCTTGAGCCAAAGCGCGACGAGCCAGCATTTCACCAGTACCGTGCAGAGGGGTATAGACAATCTTCATGTCCTTACCGTATTCATCAATCAGTTTTTGGTTGATATTGACATCTTTAACTTCTTTGAGGTATTCAGCATCAATAGCATCGCCAATCACTTCAATCAAGCCAGAAGATTTTTCAGCTTCAATATCAGCTGCCTCAATAGCAAAAGGATTTTCAATCGTACGGATGTAGTCTGTCAATGCATCTGCATCGTGCGGAGGCATTTGCCCGCCGTCTTCACCATATACTTTATAGCCGTTAAATGGAGCAGGGTTGTGGCTGGCTGTAATCATAATACCAGCAAAAGTTCCTAAATGACGTACCGCAAATGAAAGTTCTGGAGTTGGGCGCAAACTTTCAAAGACATAGGACTTGATGCCGTGCTTAGCCAAAACAGCAGCAGATTCAAAGGCAAACTCTGGTGAGAAGTGGCGAGAGTCGTAGGCGATTGCTACACCGCGTTTTTTGAACTCATCACCTTTTTCGTCAATCAAACGAGCCAAACCTTCGGTTGCCTGACGGACAACATAAATATTGATGCGGTTGGTACCAGCACCAATCAAGCCTCGCATACCAGCAGTACCGAATTCAAGGTTTGTATAAAAGGCATCTTCCTTAGTTTTTTCATCCATACTGTTCAATTCTTCACGAAGATAGTCTGGAAGTTCAGCATAATTAAGCCATTTTTGAAAGTTATCTTGATAAGTCATTTTATTTCTCCTTATTGTTAATCTATGTTGAAAACTATACACACAGAAAATTTATAAATAATCGCTTTCATTATAGCATGTTTTAATAAAAAAATCACAAAATAGCGTGATTTATTTTCTTATTTTTTCAAGTATTGGTACAACGCTTACTGTAAGAATTGCAGAAACAACCAATTCAGTAGTGGAATTTGCAGAAAGTACAACAGCTAAAAGTGTCTGAATATTTCCGTTATAAACATTTGAGAATAAAAGGAAAATCCCTCCCAGGACAAAAATAGTGTTAGTAGCAGAGCCAATGGAACCAGCTAAGACCAATCCTACCTTGTTTTTCATATTTTTATAAACATAGTAAGGGGTGATACCGATAAGGATGCGAGGTAACATAGCGATGAGTAGTGAAGATAGATTTCCATTGGGTACAAACGGACTAAAGAGGTAGCTAGTTGGCAGCAGGACAACGGTGTTGGTCACCACACTGATTACTCCCATCAGGGCTCCAAGAATAGCTCCGACTTTAGGGCCATAGAGGATACTGGCGATAATCACTGGAATGTGAATAATCGTAGGTTTAATCGGTACTGGAAATAAGTTGAAAATGACTGAGCTGAGCAGGTGCAGTACCAACATAATAGCAAAGAAAATAGCAATTTGAGCAATTTTAGACTGTTTTTTCATAAATAAGTTCCTTTACTGTATCAATTATTGTATCAACCTCAGCTAGAGCACCTGTCCCCTGATCGCCACAGGCTAGCGCTGCCTCACGTGGTTGGATAATTTTCCAACCAAAACGCTCAAGACGCTCCAAATTATGCTGAGTTAGTGGATTTTCATACATCTTTGTGTTCATTGCTGGCGCTAAGATTTTCTTTGCTTGAGGGGGCAATGCCAGAGCAGTAGTTGTGACCATATTATCAGCAAAGCCGTTTGCTAGTTTAGCAATGGTGTTGGCTGTAGCAGGTGCTAGCAAAAATAGATCAGATTTTTTAGCGATGTCAATGTGATTAATCTTGTTGGGCTCAAGTTCTTGCATTATATTGATTGCTACTGGTCTTTGAGATAAAACCTGCAGTGTCAGTGGTGTAATAAATTCTGTTGCAGTCTCTGTCATGAGAACTGTCACTTCAAATCCTTCTTTTTTGAGTTTGCTGATAATATCAGCTGCTTTATAGGCAGATATACTTCCGCTAACAGCAAGAGTAATGCTTGTCATTGTCTTTCCTCCTTATACATTTGTTGATAAAGGAGCTGGGCAATCTCTTTTTTAGAATGTGCTTGAATGGTAGTATTGCTTCCGACAAGATAGGCTTTGTGCTCCTGGTTTGAAATTTCAGTCAAGTCATTAGCGACGATGAGTTCTGCTTGATTTTTTATGAGACTGGCTCGTGCGGTCTCGAGTAACTCTTCATCAGCAACATCAACTAGTAGTTTAAAGCCAATCAAGCGAATATCGGGATTCCATTTTTTCACTAAAGAGATAATTTTGGGGGTCTTTTTGAGAAAAAGGACTTGCACATCATCCTGAGAAGAAATCTTACTTTCAGAGTTGGTTTTATGTAAAAATTCTGTTAGGTTAGAGCTAGTTGCTACACTATCAAAATCAGTCATATAGACAGGGCTGTAATCCGAGACCGCCATTGCATGGATCAATACATCATGCGTGTGAACAAGTGGCTCCAAAGTTTTGAGAAGACTTGCAACATTTTCGACTAGTATTACGGTTAAATTTGGATGAGAGTCAGGTCGAGTTGCCTTGGGAGTCGTTACTAATGTCACATGGTCGCCCTTTGTTAAGAAAGTCTCTGAGATGATTTTTCCTAGCTGACCTGTTGAATGATTGGTAATAGAGCGGACTTGATCAATTTGTTCGCTAGTCCCTCCAGAGGTAATCAATATGTTCATAGACTTATTTTACAAGAAATCAAAGAAATAGTAAAATAAATGTTATGGTAAATAGATATTTTTAAAGAATAGATTATGACATAACTATTTTTAAAATCCGAACATTAAAAGAATTAAAGTTTTTAAAAGTGCAGATTTTACTCTTTTTTGTTATAATCGTTTTATAAAATGTAGAGGAGTTTATGATGAAGACAGATATTGAAATTGCTCAGAGTGTTGAATTGCAACCGATTGTTGATGTTGTGGAGAAACTTGGTATTGGTTATGACGATTTGGAACTGTATGGTAAGTATAAGGCCAAGCTAAGTTTTGATAAAATTCGTGAAGTAGAGAAAAATCCTGTTGGCAAGCTGATTTTGGTAACAGCAATCAATCCAACTCCAGCTGGAGAAGGGAAATCGACTATTACCATTGGGCTTGCTGATGCGCTCAATAAAATTGGTAAGAAGACTATGATTGCCATTCGTGAACCTTCTTTGGGTCCTGTTATGGGGATCAAAGGAGGAGCAGCTGGTGGTGGCTATGCGCAAGTCTTGCCCATGGAAGATATTAACTTGCATTTTACTGGAGACATGCACGCTATTACGACTGCTAACAATGCCTTGTCTGCACTCATTGATAATCATTTGCATCAGGGAAATACTCTGGGAATCGATCAGCGGCGCATTATCTGGAAGCGGGTGGTTGACTTGAATGATCGAGCTCTTCGTCATGTGACTGTTGGTTTAGGCAGCCCAGTTAACGGTATTCCACGCGAAGATGGCTTTGATATCACAGTCGCATCTGAAATTATGGCGATTCTTTGCTTAGCTACAGATATTGAAGACTTGAAAAAGCGCTTGGCTAACATCGTTATTGGCTATCGCTATGACCGTACACCAGTTTATGTTCGTGACCTTGAAGTCGAAGGTGCCTTGGCTTTGGTATTGAAAGATGCGATTAAGCCAAATCTGGTACAGACTATTTACGGAACACCAGCCTTTGTTCATGGCGGGCCTTTTGCCAATATCGCCCATGGCTGTAACTCTGTTTTAGCCACTAGTACAGCGCTTCGCTTGGCCGATTATACTGTGACGGAGGCAGGATTTGGTGCGGACCTTGGTGCTGAGAAGTTTTTGGATATTAAGACTCCAAACTTGCCAACTTCTCCAGATGCAGTTGTCATAGTCGCGACCCTTCGTGCTCTTAAGATGAATGGTGGCGTTGCGAAAGATGCACTGACAGAAGAAAATGTAGAAGCAGTCCGTGTAGGTTTTGCTAATCTCAAACGCCACGTTGAAAATATCCGTAAGTTCGGTATTCCAGTAGTAGTGGCCATCAACGAATTTGTATCAGACACGGAAGCTGAAATTGCTACTCTTAAAGACCTATGTGCAGAAATCGGAGTACCTGTTGAGCTTGCAAGTGTTTGGGCAGATGGCGCTGAAGGTGGTGTTTCTTTAGCTGAGACTGTAGTTAAAACGATTGACGAAGAACCTGCTCATTACACTCGCCTCTATGAAAATGATCTCTCTATTGAAGAAAAAATCGAAAAAATTGTCAGAGAAATCTATCGTGGTTCAAAAGTGAACTTTGAGAAAAAAGCGCAGACTCAGATTCGTGAAATTGTCAAAAACGGCTGGGACAAGCTGCCAATCTGTATGGCCAAAACACAGTATAGCTTCTCAGACAATCCTGCTGCTCTGGGTGCGCCAGAAAACTTTGAAATTACCATTCGTGAGTTGGTACCAAAACTTGGTGCAGGCTTTATCGTGGCTTTGACAGGAGATGTCATGACCATGCCAGGATTGCCGAAACGCCCTGCAGCACTTAATATGGATGTGGCGTCAGACGGCACAGCGATTGGTCTATTTTGATCATGGTTTAAAAGGCTCTTTATGAGTCTTTTTTGGTATAATAATGAAAATACGGAGAACATGGAGTCATTATGGAGATTAGATTTGCTAAGCCATCAGATGCTAGATCCTTATTAGATATTTATGCGCCATATGTGGAGAATACAGCTATCACTTTTGAATATGAAGTTCCGACCATTGAGGATTTTGCAAATAGGATTGATAAAACATTGGAAAAATATCCTTACCTGGTGGCGGAAGAAGACGGTGTAGTCGTAGGTTATGCTTACGCTTCGACTTATTATGCGCGTGCAGCCTATGATTGGGCTGTGGAATTATCCGTCTATGTCAGTCAAGATGCTCGAGGTCAGGGAGTCGGCAGTAAGCTTTATGATGCGCTAGAAGATCTGTTAGAGCAGATGGGTTATATCCATTTTCTAGCCTGTATTTCTTTGCCAAACGAGGCTAGTCTTGCTTTGCATCGAAAAAGAGGCTATCAGCAGGTGGCGCATTTCCCTAAAATTGGCTATAAATTCAACCGTTGGCACGATATTGTTTGGCTACAAAAGTCCTTAGACAAGGAAGCTAAATCAATCAAGTTTTTAAAAGAAAAGGAGTAGGAAGTATGAAAAAGAAATATCTAATTATTTTGTTTTTAACCATTGGTTTAATTACCTTATCTGGTTGTCAGATGATTGAAAACTGGATTAAAAATGCCAAGGAGGAGTGGATTGGTTTAGAGATGACGGTTCGCACCTATGATGAAAATTCTCAGCTTATTGACCAGATGTCGGGCAAGTCTCTATCCATCTCGCGTAACGAGGAGTTTGACTCCGTTGATGCTGAAGGAAATTCTAAAGAAGATTCATCAGTTCTCAAAATAACCTTGGGTAAGTATGAGATTGATCATGTAGGCTCTTCCTTGATTGCAGAAGAAAAAGGTTTGAAAGATGTGTTTGCCCAGTATCAAAAGACTGCAGATGTTGAGGAGAATAGCCATTCAGTCCCTGTTTTAAATCGTATGATTTCAGCCTTTAAAAACGACTTTACTGGAAAGAAAAAGGTCATTTTGATTCGCTCTCAAAACGGGACTCCGTTGGCTGCCTATGCTGGCGATCGTGTCTCTCTAGATAAATCCGATGCCCCCAAAACTTCTGAATTACTGATTGATGGCAAACGTCTTGTAATTTATCGCTGCGACTACACTATTTATGACCGCGAATTGCTGGAGTAAGCTATGAATGTAGAGGAATTGGTAAAAGAGTTAAAAGCTGTAGCTAACCCTGATGATGCAGTGGCTATGAAAACCTATATGAAAAATAAATTTGAGTTCCTAGGAGTCAAGACTCCAGCTAGACGGAAGCTCGCAAAGGCTTTTTTCAAACAGCAGACTGACTCCGTTATTGACTGGAATTTTATAAATGAAGCTTGGAATAATCCCTATCGAGAACTGCAGTACACTGCGCTGGACTATCTGGAAACTCGCAAGAAACTATTGATTCCATCTGACTTGCCTCGTTTGAAAAAGCTGGCTCAAACAAAATCTTGGTGGGATACCATAGACTTTTTGGATCGCTTGGTTGGATCAATCATTGCTCGATTTCCAGAAACCAAAGAGATTATTTTAGCTTGGAGTTGCGATGAGGATATCTGGCTGCGGCGCTTGGCCATTGATCATCAGTTGCTTAGAAAAGAAGAAACAGATACGGAGCTCTTGGAGAAGATTTTAGTGAATAATCTAGGCCAAACAAAATTCTTTATTAACAAGGCCATCGGCTGGGCGCTAAGAGATTATTCCAAAACCAATCCAGACTGGGTCAGAGATTTTATCGAGCGGCATCAGGTAGAAATGGCTGCACTTAGTATTCGAGAGGGAAGTAAGTATTTATGAAACATATTTATTTAAAATATCTGGAAGAGAAGGATTACTCAGTTTGGCTGGAAGGATTTTCAAATAGACTACCTTCCCAATCACCGTTTGATGATGGACTTTTAGATATGACAATTTGTACAGAAAGTTGGTTTGCGGATTTGGTGGCTAAACACCGCGATTTCCGAGAGAAAGACCAACAGTATATTTGGGGAATTTATGATACAAAAAGCGGAAAACATGTAGGTATGGTTAATGTATTTGTACTTGCTAGAGATGACTTTCAATGGGCGGAAATAGGTTATATGATACATAATCAATTTTGGCGTCAGGGCTACGCCAGAGCAATGCTAGAAGAACTCAAGAAAGTCAGTCGTAAACTAGGTTTTCATCGTTTAGAAGCATATGTGGATCTCCAGAATATCCCTTCGCAAAAATTACTGGAGCAAGCTGATTTCTATCTTGAAGGAGTACGAAAAAAATTCCAAAAAGAAAGTCAAGAGTGGAAGGATAGACAAGTCTTTGTTTATATTTTAGATTAAATACCTTGACAAAGTGGTGAAAGATAGGGTAAACTAGACTTCATGCGATGAGTCGATTGGCTCCTAGGAGCCTTTTGCGCTGAGGAGGTCTACATTTAATTGTAACGCAGGAGCGGACCTTGAGCAGTTGTGTGAACCAGCTGTTCTCATCGAAAGATGCCTCGAATCCCCAGTCTTCGGATTGGGGATTTTCTATTGCTCTTGACAAAACAACTTCGAAGAAGTCAGTTGAGTAGTAGAGCAGTGGATGCAGTTTTGTTCGTAAGAACAAAAGCTGTAAACGTTGATACCTCTCTTAGAGAGGCAATACTGTTAGTCGTAGCCAATCATAGAGACATTGATACTGAGACGGCCAGAGTCGTGAGTGCTATTGCTCTTGATGAAACGAGTCCGCAGGAAGAAGTTGAGTAGTAGAGCAGTGGATGCAGTTTTGACCGTGTGGGTAAACTGGTAAATTTTTTAAAAAATTTTATGATCCAAATAACTATAAGGAATTTTTTTCAGAAATTTAGCATTATAAGGATAAGTTATTTCTAAAATTTACATTTCATACTAAAAAAATAGTATAATACTAGCAATATAAAAATTTTGAAATACTGTGAGGGAAGCTATGGGATATACAGTTGCTGTGGTAGGTGCTACTGGAGCCGTTGGAGCTCAGATGATTAAAATGTTGGAAGAATCAAGTCTTCCCATTGATAAAGTACGCTTTTTAGCGTCTGCACGTTCAGCTGGAAAGATTTTGCAGTTTAAGGGGCAGGATATTGTAATTGAAGAGACTACGGAAGCTGCTTTTGAGGGTGTTGACATTGCACTTTTTTCTGCTGGTGGCTCGACTTCAGCAAAGTATGCACCTTATGCAGTTAAGGCAGGGGCAGTAGTTGTAGATAATACTTCTTACTTCCGTCAAGACAGTAAAACACCACTAGTAGTACCAGAGGTTAATGCCCATGCTTTGGATCGTCACAATGGAATTATTTCTTGTCCAAACTGCTCTACTATTCAAATGATGCTACCGCTCAAAGCAATTGCTGACAAATGGGGAATCGAGCGCGTGATTGTCTCAACTTATCAGGCTGTTTCTGGTGCGGGTATGGGTGCCATTCTTGAAACGCAGGATCAGTTGCGTCAGGTTTTAAATGATGGTGTAGCTCCAAAGGATTTGACTGCTACTATCTTGCCTTCTGGTGGAGACAAGAAGCATTATCCAATTGCGTTTAATGCATTGCCACAAATCGATGTTTTTACAGATAATGACTACACTTACGAAGAAATGAAAATGACCAAGGAGACTAAGAAGATCTTAGAAGATGACTCTGTCAAAGTCTCTGCAACTTGCGTCCGAATCCCAGTCTTGTCAGGTCACTCTGAATCCGTCTATATTGAAACAAAAAAAACTGCCTCTATTGAAGACATAAAAGCAGCAATTGCAGCCTTTCCAGGCACCGTTTTAGAAGATGATGTAGCTCATCAGATTTATCCACAAGCAATTAATGCAGTTGGAAGAAAAGAAACTTTCGTTGGACGAGTACGGAAGGATTTGGATGTTGAAAATGGTGTTCACATGTGGGTTGTATCTGACAACCTCCTCAAAGGAGCTGCTTGGAACTCAGTACAAATTGCTGAGGCTTTACATGAACGTGGTTTAGTTCGTCCAACTGAAGAACTTGTTTATGAATTAAAGTAGTTAAAAAGAACATTTCAACTACCAGCATTATAAAATAAAAATGATGTAATAGCAGTGCAAGGTTAGGATTTTGGGGTTGCTGATGTTAAGTATACGCAAAGCAAATGTAAATGATATTCAGTCTATTCAAAGTATTTGCAAGGAAAGTTGGAAAACGACATATAAAAATATCTATTCAAGCCAATATATAGAACAAGTTTTTAGCATCTTTTATAGCAAAGAACGTTTGATAAAAGATTTGACAGAATGTTCTCTCGAATGGAACGGCTATTGGCTGGCTGAAGAGCTTGGCAGACCACTTGGCTGCATTGGTGGAGGTATGAGTGAGGATCATAAAGCAAATATTTATGTTCTTTATGTCTTGCCACAATCTCAGCGTAAGGGAATTGGTCATGCTTTAGTACAGACATTAACTGCCTATCAAAAAGAAAGCTTTCAGGCTAAGCAACAAGCAGTGACAGTTACTGAAGGAAATCAAAATGCTATTTCTTTTTACGAAAAAGAAGGATTTGTTTTTGAATTAGCACGAGAAAATTGGATTGACAGTAGTCAAGCCAAAGATTTACGTTATATTAGAAATATTTAATTAAAGGAGTTTTTTATGCAAGTTATTAAACGAAGTGGTGAAGTGGTTGAGTTTGACCCCGATAAAATTTATCAAGCTATTTTGAAGGCAGCTCAGACTGTGTATGTTTTAACAGATGATTTGCGCCAGAATTTAGCTCAAGTTACAAAGAAAGTTGCTTTGGATTTGCAAGAAGCAAAAGTTGAGCGTGCAACAATCAGTATGATTCAGTCTATGGTAGAAAGCCGTCTTCTAGGTGCGGGTTATATTACCATTGCAGAGCATTATATCTCTTATCGTTTGCAACGCGATTTAGAGCGTAATGGCTACGGAGATCATATTGCTGTGCATCTGCATTTTGAACAAGTCAGATAAAATCAGAAAGGCCCAATAGGGCTTTTTTGTTTTATGGTAATGAGATTCTCTTTAGAATTCCCCCGCTTAAATTCTAGAAATATGTTAAAATAGTTAAAGATATTAAATTTTATCAATGATATTCATTGAAAGGATAAATTATGGCAACGATTCAATGGTTTCCTGGGCATATGTCCAAGGCACGGAGACAGGTACAGGAAAATATTAAGTTTGTTGATTTTGTGACGATACTGGTTGATGCGAGACTTCCTTTATCCAGTCAAAATCCCATGTTGACTAAGATTGTGGGCGATAAACCAAAGCTTTTGATTTTAAATAAGGCTGATTTGGCAGACCCTGTTCGTATCAAAGAATGGCAGAGCTATTTTGAAAGTCAGGGGATTCCGACCTTATCTATTAATTCCAAAGAGCAGTCTGCAGTTAAAAAAGTAACAGACGCAGCTAAGAAACTTATGGCTGATAAATTGGCGCGTCAAAAAGAGAGAGGAATTCGCATCGAAACCCTACGTACCATGATAATCGGTATTCCCAATGCTGGTAAATCAACCCTCATGAATCGCTTGGCAGGTAAGAAAATCGCTGTCGTAGGGAATAAGCCTGGTGTAACTAAAGGTCAGCAATGGCTCAAGTCAAATAAAGACTTAGAAATCTTGGATACACCAGGGATTCTTTGGCCTAAATTTGAAGATGAAACAGTTGCTCTCAAGCTTGCTCTAACTGGGGCTATCAAGGACAACTTACTCCCTATGGATGAGGTGACCATTTTTGGTCTTAATTACTTTAAGGAGCACTATCCTGAGGAGCTGTCAGCACGCTTCAAGCAGCTGGATCTAAGTCAGGAAGCACCAGACATGATTATGGATATGACCAAAAAGCTTGGCTTCCGCGATGACTACGATCGTTTTTACAGCCTTTTCGTCAAAGATGTCCGTGATGGTAAGTTAGGTCGTTATTGCTTAGATACAGTTGGAGAACTAGATGGCAACGATTAAAGAAATCCAGCAACGTTTAGAGTTGGTGACAGATTTTAGTGATCCTTTTCTGGCAGAAGTGGAAAATGACCAGCGTAGCGGAGTTCAAAAGGCGATTGAAAAGCGTAAAAGAGCCATTCAGGCAGAGTTAAACGAGGATTTGCGTCTGGAGCAAATGCTACGGTATGAAAAGGAGCTTTATCAAGCCGGTTACCAAGCTATTGCAGGTATTGATGAAGTCGGCCGTGGTCCTCTAGCTGGACCAGTTGTCGCTGCAGCTGTTATCTTACCTCCAGGATGTAAAATTAAGGGGCTCAACGACAGTAAAAAAATCCCTAAGAAAAAGCATATGGTCATCTATCAAGCTATCCTGGATCAGGCACTGGCGGTTGGTATTGGTATCATTGATAATACGGTGATCGACCAAGTCAATATCTATGAAGCGACCAAGCTTGCTATGAAAGATGCTTTATCTAGGTCGAAGCTCAAGCCAGATTATCTGCTGATTGATGCTATGAAGCTAGATGTTGAGATTCCGCAAGAGTCCATCATCAAAGGTGATGCTAATTCTCTGTCTATCGCAGCGGCTAGTATTGTAGCTAAGGTTACTCGGGATAAGCTGATGGCAGACTACGACAAGGAATTTCCTGGCTATGATTTTGCGCAAAATGCCGGTTATGGGACTAAGAGCCATTTACAGGGATTAGAACAAAACGGCGTAACCCCTATTCATCGCAAGACATTTGAACCCGTAAAATCAATGTGTGAATAAGCATGAAAAGGAGGATGACATGCAAATCGAATACGAAAAAATGATTGCTGGAGAGATTTACCGACCACAAGATGAAGATTTAAGAAAAATTAGAGCCCGCTCCAAAGAATTTCAATATCGTTTCAACCACGAGCAAGACAGTGACAAGCGTACGGCCATTATCAAGGAATGGTTTGGCAGTACGGGAAATAATCTTGCTATGAAGCCAGATTTGGTTTGCGACTACGGAATTAACATTCATTTAGGAGAAAATTTTTATTCTAATTGGAATTTGACCTTATTAGATGTTTGTCCGATTCGCATTGGAGATAATGCGCTTCTGGGACCTAATTGTCAGCTTTTAACCCCCTTACATCCACTTGATCCAACGGAAAGAAACTCTGGCATTGAATACGGAGCGCCAATTACTATTGGAAATAATTTCTGGGCTGGAGGTGGCGTGACAATTCTGCCGGGGGTAACTTTAGGTGACAATGTTGTAGTTGGTGCTGGATCAATAGTAACCAAGTCTTTTGGAGACAATGTAGTCTTAGCAGGTAACCCAGCACGAGTGATTAAAGAAATAAAAAGTTGAAAAAAACGATATTGTTATCGTTTTTTTTTATTTTATTTACGAATAGTATTAGTGAGGTGAAAAAATGAACAATTATGAAATTTACAAAATGAAACAAGCAGGCTTGACGAATGCTCAAGTCTTAAATGTCCTAAGATACGCGGAAACAAAGGAGAAAGAGATACCATTACGCGATATTGCTGTCGTATCAGAGTGTCGAAATCCAGCCCTGTTTATGGAACGTTACAATCAAATTGACGATGATTTTTTACGGGAAGAATTTGAAAAGTTTCCATCATTTTCTATCTTGGATGATTGCTATCCTTGGGATTTGAGTGAGATTTATAATCCGCCTGCTTTGCTATTTTATCAAGGAAATCTACGACTTTTAGATCTACCTAAAGTAGCAGTGGTTGGTAGCCGAGATAGTAGCAAGGTGGGAAATCAGTCTGTCCAAAAAATCATCAAAGAATTGAATAATGAACTCATTGTTGTAAGTGGATTGGCGCGTGGAATTGATACCGCTGCCCATATGGCAGCTTTACAAAACGGCGGACGTACAATCGCTGTTATCGGAACAGGGCTAGATGTTTTCTATCCTAGAGCAAATAAAAAATTGCAGTCTTATATTGGTAAGAATCATCTTGTTTTAACGGAGTATGGACCAGATGAACAGCCTTTAAAATACCATTTTCCAGAGCGAAATCGGATAATTGCAGGACTTTGCCGAGGTGTCATTGTGGCAGAAGCCAAGATGCGCTCAGGCAGTCTGATTACCTGTGAGAGGGCTATGGAAGAAGGACGAGATGTCTTTGCCATTCCGGGGTCTATTTTAGATGGGAAATCTGACGGTTGCCATCATCTAATTCAAGAGGGTGCAAAATGCATTATGACAGGTTCAGACGTGCTTTCTGAGTTTGAATTTTAAAATAAGTTTTCCTATAGACAGAGTTACTAGTTGACAAGCTAAAAAAAATAGTTTACACTCTATGAGATTTTATTTCTAATAGAAGGTGTATAAATTGGTAACAAAAACAAAGAAAGGCACTACGACCAAAAAAAAACTTGTCATCGTAGAGTCGCCAGCAAAGGCAAAAACAATAGAAAAATATTTGGGACGAAACTATAAAGTTTTGGCCAGTGTGGGGCATATTCGTGACTTGAAAAAGTCTACTATGTCTGTAGATATTGAGAATAACTATGAACCACAATACATCAATATCCGTGGTAAAGGTCCTTTGATTAATGACTTGAAAAAAGAGGCAAAGAAAGCCAAGCAAGTCTTTTTAGCAAGTGACCCGGACCGTGAAGGAGAAGCTATTTCTTGGCATCTCGCCCACATTCTTAATCTGGATGAAAAAGAAAAAAACCGTGTCGTCTTCAACGAAATCACTAAAGATGCGGTCAAAAATGCTTTCAAAGAACCACGTCAAATTGATATGGATTTAGTCGATGCCCAACAGGCTCGTCGAGTTCTGGATCGCTTGGTTGGTTATTCTATTTCCCCTATTCTCTGGAAGAAAGTCAAAAAAGGCCTATCAGCTGGCCGAGTCCAGTCAGTCGCACTCAAGCTAATTATCGATCGTGAAAACGAAATTAACACCTTCAAACCTGAAGAATATTGGACTATTGACGGAACTTTTAAGAAAGGAACGCGTCAGTTCCAGGCTAGCTTTTATGGCATGAATGGTCAAAAGATGAAGCTGACCAACAACGACGAGGTCAAAAAAGTCCTATCTCATCTTAAAGGGGATGATTTTACAGTTGACAGTGTCGAAAAGAAAGAGCGTAGACGGAATGCTCCCCTACCTTATACAACGTCTTCTATGCAACAAGATGCCGCTAATAAGATTAATTTCCGGACCCGTAAGACCATGATGGTGGCTCAGCAACTCTATGAAGGGATTAATATCGGTTCTGGCGTACAAGGTCTGATTACCTATATGCGTACTGACTCGACTCGTATTAGTCCAGTTGCGCAGAATGAAGCAGCAAGCTTTATCACGGATAAATTTGGCGCTAAATATTCCAAACATGGAAGCAAGGCTAAGAACGCTTCTGGCGCTCAAGATGCGCATGAGGCTATTCGACCGTCTAGTGTATTCAATACACCAGAAAGCATCGCAAAATATTTGAATAAGGATCAGCTTAAACTCTATACGCTGATTTGGAACCGCTTTGTAGCCAGCCAAATGACAGCCGCAGTCTTTGATACTATGAATGTTAAGCTGGGACAAAATGGTGTCCAATTTGCAGCAAGTGGTAGTCAGATCAAATTTGATGGCTATCTGGTTATTTACAATGACTCAGACAAGAATAAAATGCTTCCAGATATGGAAAAGGGAGATACAGTCAAGCGAGTCAATACAAATCCAGAACAGCACTTTACCCAGCCGCCTGCACGTTATTCTGAAGCGACTCTTATCAAGACTTTGGAAGAAAATGGGGTTGGACGGCCGTCTACGTATGCACCAACCATTGAAACCATCCAGAAACGCTATTATGTTAAGCTAGTTTCCAAGCGGTTTGAACCTACGGAATTAGGTGAAATTGTTAATTCATTAATTGTTGAATTTTTCCCAGATATTGTGAATGTAAAGTTCACAGCTGAGATGGAAGCAAAACTGGACGATGTAGAAGTCGGAAAAGAGCAATGGCAGAAAGTTATTGACGAGTTTTATCGACCTTTTGAAAAGGAAGTAGCTAAAGCCGAGTCTGAAATGGAAAAAATCCAAATCAAGGATGAGCCAGCAGGCTTTAACTGTGAGGTTTGTGGTAGCCCGATGGTTATAAAGCTAGGGAGATTTGGGAAATTTTATGCTTGCAGTAATTTCCCGGACTGTCGCCATACCCAAGCTATCGTTAAGGAAATTGGTGTAACATGCCCGCAGTGCCAAAAAGGCCATGTTATTGAACGTAAGACTAAGCGAAATCGCATTTTTTATGGATGTGATCGTTATCCAGAATGTGACTTTACATCCTGGGACAAGCCGGTCGGACGAAACTGTCCAAAATGTGACCACTATCTGGTTGAAAAGAAAGTCCGTGGTGGCGGCAAGCAAGTGGTCTGCAGCAATAGTGATTATGAAGAAGAAAAAGTGAAATAAGTCTTTTTACCAATCAATTTAGTCCATTTCAAAGGCAAAAACAAAAAATGTCTGTTTTAATAGACATTTTTTGTTTTGTCTGTTATAATAGACATAAGGAGGTGGTAGAGTGTATATAGCCTTAATTGCAGACGTTATTGACTCAAAACTATTTAAAGAGAGATCAGACTTACAAAAAAAGTTGGAAGCAGTTCTCTTTCATATGAATAATCGCTTTGAAACTTATTTAGCTTCGCGATTAACTTTGACACTTGGGGATGAATTTCAGGCACTGTTTACCTTAGATGCACCAATTTTTCAAATTATTGATTCCCTACGTCAAGATTTGAAGCCTGCGCAGCTACGCTTTGGGATCGGTTTGGGAAAAATAGTGACTGACATTGACCCTTTACAGAGTATCGGTGCTGATGGTCCTGCCTATTGGAATGCGCGAGAAGCCATTAATTTGGTTCATCAAAAGAATGATTATGGAAATACTCAGTTGTATTTTTCTAGTGGAAAAAAGGAAGAAGATTTTCAAATAAATGCTTTATTAGCTTCAGGTGAGGCAATCAAATCAGACTGGCGAGAAAGTCAGGAAGAACTTTTAAGGGGCTTACTTAAACTGTCCATCTATAGTGAGGATTTTAGCCAGCAAGAGCTGGCTCAGGCTATTTCATTAAATCCTAGTGCCCTTTCCAAACGCCTAAAGAGTAGTAGCATCAGAGTCTATCTTCGAAGTAGAGCGGCTGCACTTGCAGCCATCCAAGCTATAGATGTTACAGAAGGAGGTCAGAATGAACGGATTTTCTAGTATGGATTCATACCACCTTTTCGTGCTTTTGTTGATTTGTCATCTGTTATCAGATTATTACTTTCAAAGTCAAAAAATGGCTGACAGAAAAGACAAAAACATTCAAGTCCTTGCATTTCATATTTTACTTGTAGGGATACCTTTATTTGTCCTAACTATTATAATACCAAGTCTGTGGTCGAAGATTCTCATTGTTTTCTTAAGTCATGCTCTTATTGATTTTTTAAAACCAATCCTGCAAAGGATCCTTGGGTTAAAAACATCTATCATTTTCATACTTGATCAAGTCCTTCATTTGGCCATTATCTATGCACTTGCCAATATGAATACTGAGCTTTTGCCAGGTTTCCTCCCATTGACTTTCTTAAAAATTATTTTGTTTGTCTTATTGGTAGGAAAGCCGACCAATATTGCTTTTAGAATTTTATTTGGTAAATTTCAACCTGAAACGAGTCAGGAGTTGGATACGATAGGTGGAGCAGGAGCCATGATTGGTTTCTTAGAGCGCTTGGTTATCGGAGCTTGTCTTCTTTATGGACAGTTTGCTTCTATTGGTTTAGTGTTTACAGCTAAATCTATCGCCCGATATAATAAAATATCAGAAAGTCCAGCATTTGCAGAGTATTACTTGATTGGATCCTTGGTCAGCATTTTGTCAGCCTTGCTTGCCGCCTGGATTGGTATAAAATAAAGTTTTGAAAGAAGATTGTATGAAGAATAAATTTACAGAATTTCTAAAAATCGCGTCGCAACTGAATAAGATGGGAATTGTTCCACTTCTGATGGGTTCCTTGGGGCTGGAGCAAGTTACTGGACAAGACTGGCAGGCGCAGGATATCGACATTCACGTTCATGGTGATGAGCGTGGCTGGGAAGCACCTGATGAAGAGCGTATTTACGATATGGATAAGATTGACCCCATGATGGAGAAGTTGGGTTATGAACTGGTAGATCTGCATGAACATGAATTTCAAAAAGAAGGGTTATCTATTGAATTTGGGGTCATGGAAACGCTGGAGGCATTCTCAGGTGTGCCAATAGCTGAGCTGTCTCGAAAGAAGTAGGAGGTGTAGAGTTTCTACTGCCAACTGCAGAGCAATTTTTAGCTATCTACCGCGCCTCTTCCCAAGATTCTTATCGAAATGAAAATAACAATGATAAGGATTTTGCTAAGATTGCTTATTTAGAAAAAATTACATAATAATGGACAGACGGGAATCCTCCTGTCTGTTTTTTTTACTTTCTTTTTGTTATAATGGTCAGAGTGAAAATCTAGAAATACCCAAGGGAGAGTATCATGTCATCATCCTATATCAATGTTATCGGTGCAGGCCTTGCTGGTAGTGAAGCGGCTTATCAGATTGCTAAGCGTGGAATCCCAGTCAAACTCTATGAAATGCGGGGTGTTAAGTCAACTCCTCAACACAAAACTGCGGAATTTGCAGAACTGGTCTGCTCTAACTCTTTGCGAGGGGATGCGCTGACCAATGCAGTCGGTCTACTCAAGGAAGAAATGCGACGGTTGGACTCGGTTATCTTAAAGTCAGCAGAGGCAACTCGGGTGCCAGCAGGTGGTGCTCTAGCGGTTGATAGAGAAGGCTTTTCGCAGTTGGTGACGGAGCTAGTGACTAACCATCCATTGATTGAGGTCATTCGCGAAGAAATCACTGAAATTCCTGAAGATGCCATCACAGTCATTGCGACAGGACCCTTGACCAGCGATGCTTTGGCCGAAAAAATCCACGCGCTCAATGGAGGGAACGGTTTTTATTTCTACGACGCAGCAGCGCCAATTATTGATGTCAACACCATTGATATGAGCAAGGTCTATCTCAAATCCCGCTATGATAAGGGGGAAGCAGCCTACCTCAACGCTCCCATGACCAAACAAGAGTTTATGGATTTCCATGATGCTTTGGTCAACGCTGAGGAAGCACCACTTAATTCCTTTGAAAAAGAAAAATATTTTGAAGGATGTATGCCTATTGAAGTTATGGCCAAGCGGGGTATTAAAACCATGCTTTATGGACCGATGAAACCGGTTGGTTTAGAATATCCAGATGACTACCAGGGACCTCGAGATGGTGAATATAAGACGCCATACGCTGTAGTGCAACTTCGTCAGGACAATGCAGCAGGCAGTCTTTACAACATCGTCGGCTTCCAAACTCATCTCAAGTGGGGCGAGCAAAAGCGGGTTTTTCAAATGATTCCTGGCCTTGAGAATGCAGAATTTGTCCGCTATGGTGTCATGCACCGTAACTCCTATATGGATTCTCCAAATCTGCTGGAACAGACTTTCCGCTCTAAGAAACAGCCAAATCTTTTCTTTGCTGGTCAAATGACTGGAGTTGAAGGCTATGTTGAGTCATCGGCTTCTGGACTGATTGCTGGTATCAACGCTGCTCGACTCTTCAAGGGAGAAGAAGCGCTTGTCTTTCCAGAAACGACTGCTATTGGAAGTCTACCACACTATATAACACATGCTGATAGTAAACATTTCCAACCAATGAATGTTAACTTTGGCATTATTAAAGAGCTAGATGGTCCTCGGATTCGTGATAAGAAAGAGCGCTATGAGAAGATTGCTGAGCGCGCCCTGCAGGACTTGGCTCCTTATCTTGATAAATAAGAGTTTTAATAAAAATATTTTAAAAAGATTGTATAAAAGCTTGCAATCTTTTTTTCCTTTTGATATAATTATTGATGGTTTGAAAAAAACTGCCTAAGACAGTAGGGGAGCTAGACTCATAAACATCCTACCGAGGACAAAACGTATCATGTAAAAAGAAGCGTATTGTACTTTCGTGTCTAGGTTTGGGCGCGTTTTTCTTTTGGAAAAATTCCCCAAGCAAAATAATTACGGAGGTGAACACACTAATGAGTGAAGCAATTATTGCTAAAAAAGCGGAACTAGTTGACGTAGTAGCTGAGAAAATGAAAGCTGCTGCATCAATCGTCGTTGTTGACGCTCGTGGTTTAACAGTTGAGCAAGATACTGTTCTTCGTCGTGAGCTTCGTGGAAGCGAAGTTGAGTATAAAGTAATTAAAAACTCAATCTTACGTCGTGCAGCTGAAAAAGCTGGTCTTGAAGATCTTACATCAGTATTTGTTGGACCATCTGCAGTAGCATTTTCTAACGAAGATGTTATCGCACCTGCGAAAATCTTGAACGATTTTGCTAAAAACGCTGAAGCACTTGAAATCAAAGGTGGTACAATCGAAGGTGCTGTCGCATCTAAAGAAGAAATTGTTGCACTTGCAACTCTTCCAAACCGCGAAGGACTTCTTTCTATGCTCCTTTCTGTACTTCAAGCGCCAGTGCGCAACGTTGCTCTTGCAGTCAAAGCAGTTGCAGACAACAAAGAAGACGCAGCTTAATCTTAAGCTACGCAGCGTAGCCTAGCTACGAAAAAAATACTAAAAAATTAAAAACTTATTTGGAGGAAATAACAATGGCATTGAACATTGAAAACATTATTGCTGAAATTAAAGAAGCTTCAATCCTTGAATTGAACGACCTTGTAAAAGCTATCGAAGAAGAATTTGGTGTAACTGCAGCTGCTCCTGTAGCTGTTGCTGCAGCTGGTGCTGCTGACGCTGGTGCTGCTAAAGATTCATTCGATATCGAATTGACATCTGCAGGCGACAAGAAAGTCGGCGTTATCAAAGTTGTACGCGAAATCACTGGTCTTGGTCTTAAAGAAGCTAAAGAACTTGTTGATGGTGCACCAGCACTTGTTAAAGAAGGTGTTGCTACAGCTGAAGCTGAAGAAATCAAAGCTAAATTGGAAGAAGCTGGAGCTTCAGTTACTCTTAAATAATAGAGTACAACAATTACATTGCTAAATCCTATCGTAGAGAGGTTTTGAGCAATGTCAAAAAATGAATATGGTGGAAAATGATTTTATTTCTCACCAGAAACCCACTAAACATTTTGTTTGGTGGGTTTTTTTAAGATTCTATTTTAATACAGGATAGTGCAAATAAACAAAATGATATGATGGGGTATATTCAAACGTATAATTTTCTTATTGAAGTCTAGCACCAAAAATACTATACTGGCTTTCGTTTTAGAGTGAAAGCAGTTATAATAGTAGAACGGATCTATGCGAATAACCATAGTATGGCGCTAAAATTTTTCTATCCGTCATTATTAAGATGTTGAAAGACTGGCTATTTCAAAGAGTTTGGAGTCAAAAAAGTTTTTCTTATGATAGATGGCTTTATATATAAACACTATAAGTTACTAATCAATAAGGATTAAACAAATTGTAAAACACTAACTGTCCTATGAGACAGTTAGTGTTTTCTTTCTGCATTTGGTCCATGTCCAAAGCTTTTTTTGTATTTATCATAAAAATAGGTTTTATTACTGAATCCAACGCTGAGAGAAATTTCTTGAATTGGTAATTGGGTGGTTCGCAGTAAGAGTTGTGCCTTTATAAGTTTTCGTTGGGTAACAAGTTGAGTGAAAGTTTGACCTGATTTATTCTTTATAAGATTACTTAAATAGTTTTTGTTGAAATTTAAACGCTTAGCTAGTTCTGACAAGCCAATTGTTGCGTATTCTCTGTCAATAATCTTTAAAACCTGGGCGTATGTGGATTCTTCTAGATGAATATTCTCTATATTTTCCACTTGAGGTAATAGTCGAGCTAAATGGTAGAAAAAAAGTGGTAAGTAATATTTCAGCATCTGTTGGGAAAACTCTTGAGGTAAGAAATATTCTGTCATCATTTCTTTCAATATGTGTCGCATAGGAGAATTTTTTTGAGTAGATATCAGTAAAAAATTATCTCGTTTAAATTTATTGGATGAATCCGATAGCAAGAACTGGTAGAGCAAACTGTGCTCGCTTTGCAGTTGCTTTAACCAGTTAATAGAAACTTCCTTATTCTGAAAAAGAATATTAATGAGGATGTCATTTTCTCCCAATGTGTCAATAGAATGACGACTTTCTACATCCATTAGTAAAATATCGCCCTCTTGTAGGTGGTTGACTTGACCGTTGATGGTTTGTGTACAACTTCCTTTGTAAACATAATTAATTTCTAAAAATTGATGAGCGTGTTCAGGATAAGGGGCGAAACGATTATGTTTGGACATAAAAATATCTTTATTTTTAAAGAAAAGTTGTTGAGAAAGTTTTGGTGTTTGATTAGCAGATTGCAAATCCAAATAATCTGGAACGAAGCCTTGTTTTTTTTGAAGTAATTCGTGATCAGTCATGCTAAATAATAAAAGGTCTAGTTGATTCATAAAGTTGTCCTTGAAACTGTATATTTGATACGATTTATATGTTGTGCTGATATTGTACCACAAATAAGAATAGTGTTAAATAGAGATATAAAGAAATTCAGAAAAAGTGAGGAATAGATATGACCTATCATGTCGCCATTGATATTGGTGCTTCCAGTGGCCGTGTCATACTAGCTAAAAAAGAAGATAAGAGGTTGGATTTACAAGAGATTTATCGCTTTAAAAATGGTTTCTCAAAGATTGATGCTTATGACCGTTGGGATATGGATTGGCTGGTTGAAAATGTCTTGACTGGGCTTGAAAAGGTTAAAAAATATGGTGTAGAAACATGTACTGTTGGTATTGATACTTGGGCAGTAGATTACTGCTTATTAGATTATAGTGGAAATCTACTAGCTCAGCCAATAGCTTATCGGGATAAACGAACGCAAGGGGCAATGGAAAAGATTTTCCAACAATTATCACAGGAGGATATTTATAAAAAAACAGGGATTCAGTTCCTTCAATTCAACACTCTCTATCAGCTTTCTGTAGAGGATAGGACATTGCTAGATAAGGCTGATAAAATCCTTATGATTCCAGATTATATTGCTTATTGTCTGACAGGTAAGAAGGTAGGAGAAGTAACTAACTGGTCTACTAGTCAGCTTCTTAATCTAAAAACTTATACATACGATCAAGACTTACTTACTATCTTACGAATTTCAGAAGATAAGTTTCCAAAGTTGATTGAAGCGGGTGAAGTGATTGGTGAATTGGCAGTTTCTGGATATGATCTTCCTCAGGCGCAAATAATTGCGGTAGGTACCCATGATACTGCTTCAGCAGTAGTAGGTGTTCCAGCAACAAGTAAAAATTGGGCTTATATCAGTAGTGGGACTTGGTCACTTATAGGTATGGAAGAAAAGTCACCTTTAGTAAATGATCAAACCTATGAAGCTAACTATACCAATGAGTGGGGAGTTTATCATACATACCGACTTCTAAAAAATATCACTGGTATGTGGTGCTTACAGGAGATTGCTCGTCTATCGGACTATCAATTTTCTTACAAAGAAATGGCTGAGCAAGCAGAAAAAGTTCTACCTTTCTTACAAGAAATTGATCTAACCGACGACCGCTTTACCAATCCCGAAACATGATTGAGGAAATTAAAGCAGCCTGTCGTGAAACCCAGCAAACTATTCCAGAAACTATTGGAGAATTGGTTATGTGTGTTTATTCAAATCTAGCTAAAATTTATGGGAGAGAGTTGAAAAAGTTAGAAGCATTAACTGGAAAAACTATTGATTGCCTTCACATCGTAGGAGGAGGTTCTAATGTTGATTTACTTAATCAATTGACAGCAAATGTCATTGAAAAAGAAGTCATTGCAGGACCAGGAGAGGCAACTGCTATTGGGAACATTCTTGTTCAAATGATTACAATGGGAGAATTTGAAAATCTCCCTCAAGCTCGCCACTGGTTAGAAACATCAAGTTGTTTTGAAAGCTATAAACCGCAAATTTAAGGAGTAAAACATGAACGAATCACAAATCAAACAAGCTTATCAAGTTGCTAAAGAACGCTATGCTACAATCGGTGTTGATACAGATGCTGCTCTTAAGCGACTACAGGATATCAAAATTTCTATGCATTGTTGGCAAGGAGACGATGTTCGTGGATTTCTTTCTCCAGAAGGTGACTTAACTGGTGGGATTGTGTCAACTGGAAATTATCCTGGAGCTGCTAAAACACCTGATCAACTACGCCAAGACCTGGAAAAAGCTTATAGCTTGATTCCTGGTCAACATAAACTTAATCTTCATGCTATTTATTTGGATACAGATGAAATGGTAGATTTGGATCAAATTGAGCCAAAGCACTTTGAAAAATGGGTAACATGGGCTAAGGAGCAAGGTCTGGGACTTGATTTTAATCCTACTTTCTTTTCTCACTCTATGATGAAGAATGGTTTCACATTATCTCATCCAGATAAAGAAGTTCGTGATTTTTGGATTGAGCATGGAAAGCGAAGTCGTAAAATTGCAGAATATATGGGAAAAGAATTAAACCAAGTATGCTATAATAATTTTTGGGTACCAGATGGTTTCAAGGACAATCCAATTGATCGCTTATCACCTCGCAAACGACTAATGGAGTCTCTTGATGAAATCTTCTCTGACCAAATTGATGAGACCTATACTAAAGATACAGTTGAAAGTAAGCTGTTTGGCATTGGTGCGGAAGCCTATACTGTTGGATCTCATGAATTTTATATGGGTTATGGTTTGACACGAGGTAAAATAATTCTGTTAGATGCTGGGCATTTCCACCCAACAGAAGTTATATCAAATAAACTGTCTTCACTTGCCTTGTTTGGGAAAGGAGTTATGTTACATGTGTCTCGTCCAGTGCGTTGGGATTCAGATCACGTGGTGATTATGGATGACGAATTACAGGATATTGCTAAGGAATTAGTTCGCAATAACTTGTTGAATACGGCGGTTATCGGATTGGATTTCTTTGATGCTACAATTAATCGTATTGCTGCTTGGGTAATCGGAACTCGCAATACCCAGAAAGCACTTTTAAAAGCTTTACTTGAGCCAACGAATGATTTAAAAGATATGGAAAATAGCTTTGATTTTACCAGTCGATTGGCTTACACGGAGGAATTGAAAGATTTCCCTTATGCAGATGTTTGGAATTATTTCTGTTTGCAAAATAATGTTCCTGTGGGGTTAGATTGGCTAGAAGATGTCCGTCAATACGAAAAAGAAGTATTAAGTAAACGAAACTAGAAAAGAGGCAATTATGAAATTTATTGAATCTCCCTTTGTACATAAAATGTGTGAAGTGACCTATGAGTCTTATCTACGATATTGGGATGAACGAAACGGAGGGAACGTCTCCTGTAGACTAACAGAAGAAGATCTTTTAGATTATGAGGATGTTTCTGAGGTAAAATCAAGCCACAAACTTGGTTTTGATGCATCTGATTTGGCTGGCCAATACTATTTGGTGACAGGTACAGGTCGCTATTTCCGTAACATAATGAAGCAACCTTTACTTGATTTGGGATTGGTTCGTATTTCGAATGATGGTTTAAGTTATGATATTCTCTGGGGATTTGAAGATGGCGGTCAGCCAACTTCTGAATTTCCTAGCCACTTAATGAGTCATATCGAGCGTCTAAAGGTCAATTCAGCGCATCGTGTAATCTTCCATTGTCATCCAACCAACTTGATAGCATTGACTTTTACTCAGGATCTGGACGAGCGACACTTATCTAGACTCCTTTGGAAAATGCAGGCTGAATCATTAGTTGTCTTTCCAGAAGGTGTAGGTCTTATTCCTTATATGACACCAGGCACAACAGAGATTGGGAAAGCCACTGCAGAAAAAATGAGTGATTTTTCTGCAGTAATATGGCCACATCACGGTCTCTTTTCTTCCGGCAATTCACTTGATGAAACGTACGGTTTGATTGAGGTTATTGAAAAAGCGGCAATGATTTACAGTCAAGTAAACGCTCAAGGCGGTGATATCAAACAAGATATTACAGATAATCAGCTAAAAGAATTGGCTAAACGATTTAACGTCACACCAAGAAAAGGATTTTTATAAAATATTGCATTGTCTTTTTCGGAGAGCAGAAGCTCTCTTTTTTAGTAGGTATGAAAATCAAAATTATTCATTTTTTTACAAAGAAAGTGTGCTTGATAACCAAGATAATCAACTGATTTTCAAGATTCTATGCCTATTATATTTGAAAGTAAATGGTCTCTTTGGAAATGTAGTTTTATAGAGTAGAAACTTTGTCTTCTTTTTTTTAGGAAAGCTTCCATAAGTTTGAAGAGTTTTTAGAAAAAGTTTAGGGTCAATTTTTTTTGATTTATGATAAAGTCGCAAATGGTTCGTTCAAAATCATACACTTTTACTGCGTTTTGCCAAGGAGCTTTAACGTTAATTATTGCCATATCGATAAATTTCTTTGAAATAGTATGGTAGCGTAGATTTGATGGAGGATTATTAAACCGATACTTAGAATGAATAGTTTAAAATATTGAGTGATTTCATCGGTCAAGCCTTGGAGGTGAGGAGCAATGAGATTATAGAGTTCCTCTCCAAAGGAATGTTAATGTAGTTTGTGGTTTAAGTCTTGCTATTCTATTTTTGTATTTGCATTGGATTTTTAATAATTTTTTGGTATAATTACTTTATATGAAGCGTGCTTTTGTACGCTCTTTTCTATATTTTGGATGAAGCCAAGTTGCTTTTTAATGGTACTGAAATGAGGAGGAAAAATGAAGTATATTTGGTCTTATTTAAGGAAATATCCTAAGTTGCTTTTATTAGATTTTCTAGGAGCTATTTTTTTTGTGGTGGTAAATCTTGGTTTACCAACCGTTCTGGCTCGGATGATTGATGAAGGAATTAACCGAGGAGATGTGGAACGCTTGTACTTTTGGGCTATAATGATGTTAATGGTTATTATAGCAGGCGTGCTAGGTCGGATTGTTCTTGCGTATGCAGCTGGTAAATTAACAACAAGTATGGTCCGTGATATGCGTAATGACTTATATGCAAAATTACAGGAATATTCACATCATGAGTATGAGCAGATTGGAGTTTCATCGCTTGTTACCCGTATTACAAGTGATGCATTTGTTCTTATGCAGTTTGCTGAGCAAGGTTTGAAGATGGGAGTGATTACTCCTATGATGATGTTATCAAGTATCTTCATGATTTTTCTTACGAGTCCGTCATTAGCTTGGATTGTTGCAGTTTCTTTGCCGTTTTTAGCAGTTGTTGTATGGTACGTAGCTGTTAAAACTAGACCACTTTCGGAAAATCAGCAGAAGACTCTAGATAAAATCAACCAATATGCTCGGGAAAATTTAACTGGCTTACGAGTGATTCGTGCTTTTGCTCGTGAAGACTTTCAAGAAGAGCGCTTTGCCTCACAAAATGAAATCTATTCAGATAATTCAAATAAACTCTTTAAATTAACTGGTTTGACAGAGCCTTTGTTTGTTCAAATTATCATTGCGATGATTGTAGCAATAGTTTGGTTTGCCCTAAAACCACTGGGAGTAGGAAGTTTAAAAATAGGAGATTTAGTAGCCTTTATTGAATATAGTTTTCATGCCTTGCTTTCTTTCTTATTTTTGTCAAATCTATTTACCATGTACCCAAGGACTGCCGTATCAAGTGAACGTCTAAAAGAAGTATTGGATATGCCTATTTCCATCAATCCTAATGAAGATGGGATTACGGAGACAGCAAGCCGTGGTTACTTAGAGTTTGATAATGTGACTTTCGCTTATCCAGGAGAAACGGAAAGTCCTGTGTTACATAATATTTCCTTTAAAGCTAAGCCTGGTGAGACGATAGCTTTTATTGGGTCAACGGGATCTGGTAAATCATCGTTGGTGCAGTTGATTCCTCGCTTTTACGATGTGACCTTAGGAAAAATTTTAGTTGATGGAATTGATGTCAGAGATTATCAGCTGAAAGCCCTACGTCAAAAGATTGGTTTTATTCCTCAGAAAGCCTTGCTATTTACAGGTACGATCGCAGAAAATTTGCGCTACGGTAAAGAAGATGCAAGTCATGAAGAACTGGATCAAGCAGCTGATGTTGCTCAGGCAAAGGATTTTATCGAAAGCCGCAAGGAGCGATTTGAAACGCATCTAGCGGAAGGAGGAAGTAATCTATCCGGGGGACAAAAGCAACGTTTGTCGATTGCGCGGGCAGTTGTAAAAGAGCCTGATATTTATATTTTTGATGACTCATTTTCTGCACTGGATTATAAGACAGATGCGACTCTCCGACGTCGTTTGAAAGAAGTGACTCAAGATGCAACTGTTTTAATTGTAGCTCAGCGGGTAGGAACTATAATGGATGCAGATCAGATTATCGTTCTTGATAAAGGTGAGATTGTTGGTCGCGGGACACATGAAGAGTTGATGAAAGCAAATGATATTTATCGAGAAATTGCTCAGTCTCAACTTAACAATCAGTCTTTAACAGAGGAATAGGAGGAGAAAATGGAGAAACAACATTCCTTTGCTCGCTTATGGAGCTATTTGAAACATTATAAAATGTCTGTTATCCTAGCTATTTTTCTAAAGATTATGAGTGTTATCATGAGTGTATTAGAACCCTTCGTTTTAGGGCTTGCAATTACGGAGTTGACTCATAATCTTTTAGACATGGCTAATGGAGTTGTAGGTGCAAAGATTAACGTAAATTATGTTGGATGGGTGATGGTCGTGTATTCCATCCGTGCGCTTTTTTATGAATTAGGCGCCTACTATTCAAATTATTTTATGACAAACGCTGTGCAATGTACAATCCGAGATTTGCGCAATGAACTGAGTGAAAAGATTAATCGGATTCCTGTTTCTTATTTTGATAAGCATCAGTTTGGAGATTTATTGGGACGATTTACAAATGATGTGGATACTGTATCAAACGCCCTACAGCAGAGTTTTCTTCAGGTTGTTAATGCTGTTTTTACAATTGCTTTAGTGATGTTTATGGTCATCTATCTAAACTTTTCTCTGGCGATTGTTGTTATTATAAGTATCCCTTTAACCTATTTTGCAGCAAATGCTATTTTATAAAAATCCCAGCCTTATTTTAAGAAACAGGCTGAAATTCTCGGTGCTATGAACGGATTTGTACAAGAGAATTTAAGTGGTTTTAATGTTTTAAAGTTATACGGTCGAGAAGAAGCTTCTAGTCAAGATTTTGAGTCTATTACTCAAAATCTACAGGAAGTTGGTTTTAAAGCAAGTTTTATTTCTGGATTAATGATGCCAGTCCTGCATGCTATTTCTGATTTGACTTATTTAATTGTAGCAGTAATGGGGGGATTGCAAGTTATTGCAGGCCAATTAACAATCGGAAATATGCAGGCATTTGTCCAATATGTTTGGCAAGTTAGCCAGCCAATTCAAAATCTGACTCAACTTGCAGGCCAATTACAAAGTGCCAAGTCTTCATTGGATCGGATTTTCCAAGTCTTAGATGAGACAGATGAAGTGAATGATGAGAGTGAAAGACTAGAGAATGACTTGACTGGTCAGGTTAGCTTTCAAGATGTGGACTTTCAGTATGTGGAAGATAAGCCCCTTATTCGTAATTTTAATCTAGAGGTCAATCCGGGCGAGATGGTAGCTATTGTTGGTCCTACTGGAGCTGGTAAGACGACACTGATCAATCTCCTCATGCGCTTTTACGATGTAACAAAAGGATCTATCAGTGTGGATGGTCACGATATCCGTCATCTTTCTCGTCAGGAATATCGAAAACAATTTGGTATGGTTTTACAGGATGCTTGGCTTTATGAGGGAACTATCAAAGAAAACCTTCGTTTTGGTAACTTACAAGCTACGGATGAGGAAATCATTGAAGCTGCAAAAGCGGCTAATGTAGACCACTTTATCCGTACGCTACCAGGTGGTTACAATATGGAAATGAACCAAGAATCTAGTAATATCTCACTTGGTCAAAAACAGTTATTAACGATTGCTCGAGCGCTCTTAGCTGATCCTAAGATTTTGATTTTGGATGAGGCGACCTCATCTGTCGATACGCGATTAGAGCTTTTAATCCAGAAGGCAATGAAAACACTTATGCAAGGTCGTACAAGTTTTGTCATTGCTCACCGTCTATCTACTATTCAAGAAGCGGACAAGATTTTGGTTCTTAAAGACGGACAGATTATTGAACAAGGAAATCACGAGAGCCTGCTGGAGTCAAAAGGATTCTATTACGACCTTTACCAGAGCCAGTTTTCTAAGAAAGCAGAAGAATCCTAATCTTATCAAGAAACCCAAAAAAGGAAACGAATGCGTTTCCTTTTTTGTATGGCTTTAGAAGCTTTATTATTCTAAAATAATGAAATATGGATTAAGAGAAGTCTCTGAGATTCAAACTGGAATCTGGATGAGGGATACGATTTTTCTATCGTATAATACGTCGGTAGCACATATTTAATCACTTCATTAGAAAATTCGCAATGACTCAAGTCAGACCTAGAAGAGGTAACTACTGACGTAAGAGATAAAAAAGTACTGCGACTGTATCAAAGGGTTGGTATGGATGGAAAAAGTCAGCTGGCTATTACCGAAATAAAAGCAAGATCAAAAAAAGAGTTCATAATTGGACACACGATTAGAAATAATTTTTAAAACGGGTTCTTCTTAAAAATATTAGTGAAATAAGTTAATCAACCAGACAATAAAATAGAAACTTAAAATAATAGCATGCCATTTCCAGTACATGACAAATAGTCCAATTGATTCACGAATATAAGCACTGGGGAGATAATAGAAAGCTGTTTTAGAACCGATACTTCGGCCTTTTATCCCTATGCGACGCATATAAATTCCTGCTCGTAAAGCATGAAAAGAATTGGTCACAACAATTGTTTGGTAATCTTGTTTACCGAGTTTGTCAAGAATGTTGCGAGAGAAAGTTAGGTTTTCTAAGGTGGTAGTTGATTGATTTTCTACCAGGATATCAGCTGCTGCTATACCAGTGTTTCGCAAATAGTTTGCCATTGCTTGAGCTTCAGGAATTTTTTCATCTGAACCTTGTCCACCTGATACAAGGATTTTAGGATTCTTATGAAATTTTTCATAAATGGCTTTTCCTTTTTCTAAACGCTGAGCTAAAAGTGGAGGAACTTTATCATCAATTAAGCCAGATCCTAAAATAATGATATAATCTGGCTTTTTGCGGATAGGAAAGACATTATAGAATAAGCTATATAAAATATAAGAAACATACAAAAAAGTTCCATAAATAAGCAAAAAATCAGAAAGGATAAGAAATTTAATGAAAATAGCATTTTGGGGTAAAAATCGGGATAAAATTGAAAATGTGAGAGCGAGACCATAAAAAAGTGAAAGAAGATTTGCTAGACGTCGTCCTTCGAATCTCATCATTTGATGCCCGTTATAAAGTAAGTAGGCAGTTGAGAAGAGGAAGCTAATCGGAATGGATAGAGCAAAAAGAGCAACTATGCACAAGGAAAAACTTATATTTATCCAATGACCAATATGAACAATAATAACACCAGAATTAATTAGGACGAACATAAGACAAACACCAGTAAATAAATAAGAGTTAAAGAGCCTCCTAGGTTCATACAAAAATGAGAGAGTAAATAAAATTGCAGGTAAGATCCAGAAAAGATGTAATTCCATTGGTTTCCTCTTTCGACATATTTTTTAGTTTATAGAATAACTTTTAGTGTAACATAATCCAAGTGAGTCGCCAAGACCTAGTGATTTGCAGGAAAGGAGTTTTTTGTTATAATGAGAGAACAACATTACACATAGGAGATCATATGATAAAAAAAGGTGCTCTAACAGGTTTGCTGTTATTTGGAATATTTTTTGGTGCTGGAAATTTGATTTTTCCACCTTCTTTGGGAGTTCAGTCAGGTCCTAACTTTTGGCCAGCTATTGGCGGATTTGTTTTGTCTGGTGTTGGGATCGCTGTATTAACTTTGGTTATTGGAACACTTAATCCTAAGGGATACATTCATGAGATTTCTCAGAAAATTGCGCCCTGGTTTGCTATCGTCTATCTGGTTGCTCTCTATTTGTCCATTGGTCCCTTCTTTGCCATTCCGAGGACTGCAACAGTAGCCTATGAAGTTGGGATATCTCCTTTACTTCCTAAAGATATGACTGGTCTTGGTTTGATTGTTTTTACGACAATTTATTTTGTTGCCGCTTATCTGATTTCTTTAAATCCTTCAAAGTTATTGGATCGAATTGGTCGGATTTTGACGCCAGTTTTTGCGATTCTGATTATTATTTTAATTATACTTGGCGCTTTTAAATATGGATCTGAGGCAACTCAGCAGGCTTCAGTTGCCTATTCTATATCAGCCTTCGGTCAAGGATTTTTAGAAGGATACAATACTTTAGATGCTTTAGCAGCAGTTGCTTTTAGTGTGATTGCGGTCACGACTTTAAATCAATTAGGTTTTAAAAATAAAAAAGAATATATCTCAACGATTTGGGTTGTTGGTTTGATTGTTGCTCTAGCTTTTAGTGCGATGTATATAGGCTTAGGCTTCTTGGGGAATCATTTCCCAATTCCAGCTGAGGTAATTGCAAAAGGTAACCCTGGTGTTTATGTTCTATCCCAAGCTACCCAGGCAATTTTTGGCTCTACAGCTCAGATCTTTTTAGCGATTATGGTAACAATGACTTGTTTCACAACAACTGTTGGTTTGATTGTTTCAACAGGAGAGTTCTTTAACAATACTTTCCCGAAAGTCTCTTATAAAACTTATGCCACTATCTTTACATTGATTGGTTATGTCATTGCGAACCTTGGTTTAAATGCGATTATCCAATACTCAGTGCCAGTTTTACAGATTCTTTATCCGGTTACTATTATAATTGTGATGATAGTTATCGTAAATAAATTCTTAGCTTTATCAAAAATTGGTATGCAGCTGACAGTTGCGCTGGTAACTATAGTTGCTTTTGCAAGTATTTTAGGCCCTTTATTTAAAGTACAGGTGGTTATGAATGCTGTTAATGCTTTACCATTTGCACAAGCTTCTTTACCTTGGCTGGTTCCAGGTCTTTTAGGAATCATTTTGTCACTTCTTTTACCTGATAAACAAAAAAGTGATTCTTTTGAAATGATCTAGAGTATAATCCTCAAGTATTTTTGTGACTTGAGGATTTTATTTGTTTCCAGCTCTTGTTGAAGTTTTTTGGTATAATAAAGTTCTAGTGAATAGCTTCTTTTAGATGAATTTTCATTTATCTTATCTCACCCTAAGTTGTCGAGTGATTAAATATTTATCGAAAATTATCAAATTGAACTTTCGGCAGATAAAGTGATCAATAAGGGTCTGCTGAAGGAAAGGCATATACCAAAACTTGAACGACTTTATTCAATTTATCAAGATAGTTTTAAAAAAGTGAGAATTAGTTTTAATAAAGAAAATTTACCTACGAAAGTTGAACTTTATTATGAGGGTGAAAATGGTCTAGCTTGGTATACCTTTCGGACCTATTCCTATCCTTAATACCTTGTAGAATGGAATAAAGAATATGAATCACAAAAGAAAGCAGAGGAATCCTAAAATGAATAAAAAGTTCTTTATCAAGATATCAAATTCAAGTTTTTTCAAATCGATCTCCCTATTTTTAGGGAGATTTTTATTTTATACTAGAGTCAGAAATTGATAGAGAGGCTTTTGAAATGGCAACAAGTTTTTTGTTCTTTATTTCAGTTTTTTTGGCGGGGATTCTATCTTTTTTCTCGCCTTGTATTTTACCGCTTATGCCAGTCTATGTAGGAATTCTGCTGGATTCGGATCAGCCGAAAACAGTTCGGTTTATGGGAAAAGACATTTCCTGGTATGGCCTAGTTAAGACGCTCTGCTTTATAGCTGGCTTATCAACTGTATTCTTGGTTTTAGGATACGGAGCTGGTGCACTTGGGAAAGTCCTCTATGCCCCTTGGTTTCGCTATGTTCTGGGCGGTATTGTCATTCTACTGGGAATCCACCAGATGGGACTTATCAATATCCAACAACTGCAAAAGCAAAAGAGCATTCAGCTTAAAAAGAATAGTAAAAGAAGTGACTTTCTTAACGCTTTTCTCTTGGGGATTACCTTTAGCTTTGGTTGGACACCTTGTGTAGGACCAGTCCTAAGTTCTGTTTTAGCAATTGCGGCTTCTGGAGGTAATGGTGCTTTGCAAGGTGGTTTGCTCATGCTAGTCTATACTTTGGGATTAACGCTTCCTTTTTTAGCAATGGCTTTGGCTTCTGGCTGGGTATTACAGCGCTTTGCGAAACTCAAATCTTATATGGGAGCTCTCAAAAAGATCGGCGGTGCTCTCATTATACTTATGGGAATTTTGCTGATGCTTGGGAATCTAAACGCTTTAGCATCATTATTTGGATAAATATTATATAATTAAAGGAGACTTATCATGAAAAAATCGCTTCACTTACAATCGCTGCACTTAGTATCTTTGTCCTAGCTGCCTGTTCTAGTCAAAAGTCAGACACTAATATGAAAAAGACTGATGATAGTAGCATGATGAAGAAAGACGATATGAAAAAAGAAGATATGAAGAAGGATGATATGAAAAACTCCAGCATGTCAGACGATAAGATGAAAAAGGAGGATTCCTCTATGATGTCGGACAGTAAATCTGAAATGAAAGATGATATGAAAAAGGATGAAATGAAGTCCAGCGAGTCAGATATGAAGGATGATATGAAAGATTCATCCGAAATGTCATCTGATAAATAAAAACTAAATGTAAAGAAGAGAAGTCGTCAGTCTTGTCGGCTTTCTCCTTATTTTGAGAGGAAAAAAGCTATGAAAAAAATTGCTGTATTAACTCTGAGTTTACTTTGCGTGGGCTTGTTGGGAGCTTGTTCAAATCAGAAGATGGGAGCAGAAGTTTCTAAAAGTGATAAAAGCAGTATGCAAACAAAAGCTGATTCTGGACAATCTACCAAGATGGCCAAGGACTTTAGTCTGCAAGGTGTGGACGGCAAGACCTACAAGCTGTCTGATTTCAAAGGCAAGAAAGTCTATCTAAAATTTTGGGCTTCCTGGTGCTCTATCTGCTTATCTACTCTTGGCGATACGAATGATCTGGCCAAGGAGCAGGAAGGGAAAGACTATATCGTCTTATCAGTAGTTTCTCCGACCTTTAATGGAGAAAAGTCAGCAGATGATTTTAAGAAATGGTATAAGTCTTTGGACTACAAAGACTTCCCGGTTCTGATGGATACTAAGGGAGAATTGTTGAAAGAGTACGGAATTCGCTCTTATCCATCTGCTCTTTTTGTTGGCAGTGATGGTTCTCTTGCCAAGACACATATTGGCTATATGAGCAAGGAAGATATTGAGAAAACACTGAAAGAAATTAAGTAAAGACGAGGTGTAACAAAATGGAATCAAAATGGAAGATGATTATGTTTATACTCGCTTTTCTGCTCTGTTTTGGACTCTTTTTCTTGATTAGAGGATCTATGTCAATTGACTCTTCACATGCCAATGCGGAGCAAATCAAAAAAGCTTCAATGAGTAAGACTGAAGTAGTAAAGAAAAAGAAAGAAGATGTTAAAGAAGCTGATAAGCTGGTAATCTATCTGGCAGGTGGCTGTTTCTGGGGTGTAGAAGAGTATTTCTCTAGAGTACCAGGTGTCATTGATGCTGAGTCCGGCTATGCAAATGGTAAGGGTGACACGACCAAATATGAATTAGTTTCCCAAACTGGTCATGCTGAGACGGTAAAAATCATCTATAACGTTAAAAAGATATCTCTCAAAGAAATCTTACTTCATTATTTCCGTATTATTGATCCAACTTCTAAAAATAAACAAGGTAATGACCAAGGTACACAATATCGGACAGGTGTTTATTATAAGGATGAAGCAGATTTGAATACCATCAATCAAGTTTTTGATGAAGTGGCTAAGAAGTACGATAAACCTCTAGCTGTTGAGAAAGATGCGTTAAAAAACTATATTAAGGCTGAAAATTATCATCAGGATTACCTAAAAAAGAATCCTAACGGATATTGCCATATTGATGTCAATCAAGCCGCCTACCCTGTTATTGATGCTAGTCGTTATACTAAGCCCAGTGATGAAGAGATTAAGTCCAAGCTCTCTCCTGAAGAATACGCAGTCACACAAAAGAATGACACAGAGCGGGCCTTTTCTAACCGCTACTGGGATAAGTTCGATGCTGGTATCTACGTGGATGTGGTGACAGGAGAGCCTCTCTTTTCATCAAAGGATAAGTTTGACTCAGGCTGCGGTTGGCCGAGTTTCACACGTCCTATCAGTCCAGATGTTGCGACTTACAAAGAAGACAAGAGCTTTAATATGACACGGACTGAAGTTCGCAGTCGGGTTGGGAATTCCCATCTGGGGCATGTTTTCACAGACGGTCCTAAGGACAAGGGTGGCTTGCGCTATTGTATTAATAGTTTGTCAATCAAGTTCATTCCAAAAGCTGAGATGGAGGAGAAGGGCTACGGTTACCTTTTGGATTATGTTTAAGAGCTTTTTTAGATAAAATTTGCTATAATAAATCCAGCTAAAATAAGGAGTTGAATCTTGTGTATTCAATTATGATTGTAGAGGATGAATATCTGGTAAGACAGGGAATTGCGTCCTTAGTAAACTATGAGCAGTTTGGTATGCAAGTCATTGCCCAGGCTGAAAATGGAATAGAAGCTTGGAAGAAATTTCAGGAAAATCCTGCTGATATCCTGCTGACTGATATCAATATGCCACAGATGAATGGCCTTGAACTAGCCAAGCTAGTCAGAGAGCAGGCTCCTAGCTGCCATATCGTTTTTCTGACAGGCTATGATGACTTTGACTATGCTCGGACGGCTATTAAGCTAGGTGCAGATGACTATCTGCTAAAGCCCTTTTCCAAGGATGATGTTGAGGAAATGTTGGCCAAGGTGCAGACCATACTTGACAAGGAACGAAAAAAAGCCCAGATTCAAAACTTGGTCGATCAGGGACAGCACTCTGAGATGGAAGAAGCTATTCATGCACAACTGGCTGATCCAGAATTAAGTCTGAAAAGTTTGGCTTTTCAACTAGGATTCAGTCCATCTTACCTAAGTGTTCTCATAAAAAAAGAACTAGGCTTACCCTTTCAAGATTATTTGATTCAAGAACGGATGAAAAAAGCAAAACTCTTACTCTTGACTACAGATTTGAAGATTTATGAAATAGCAGAGCAGGTAGGTTTTGAAGATATGAACTATTTTTCTCAGCGCTTCAAGCAGGTTGTTGGGCTGACACCTCGACAGTTTAAAAAAGGAGAGGAGAAATGAAACGATATCCGCTTCTTATCCAGTTGATTGTCTATATTTTTCTGCTGGTTCTTTTACTCTTGGGCTTTGTTGGAAGCCTCTACTATCAGACTAGCTCGGGGACTATTCGGCAGCTGACAGAGCGAACGACGCGCAATAGTATGGAGCAAAGCGGGCAGTTCATAGCTTCCTATTTGCAGAAATTAAAACAAACTACCTCTACACTGAGCAAGGAAGAAACGATTCGTAAGTTTGCTCAGGATCAAGAAAGCAGCGAAACATCAGTACAGGCTTTGATTAAAACCATCATTGAGACAGATCCGGATTTGGTGTCGGCAGTATTGGTTACCAAGGACGGGCGCGTGGTCTCGACAGATTCTCAAATCAGCATGCAGACATCTTCTGATATGATGAATGAAAAATGGTATCAGGAAGCTGTTCATACCAGAGCCATGCCTGTCTTGACACCTGCTCGGAAGGAATCTCTATCATCGGAGAAGGAGAAGTGGGTTGTTTCCGTCACTCAGGAAGTAGTGGATGAAGCGGGACAGAATCTCGGTGTTTTGCGTTTGGATATCGGCTATAAGAGTCTCGAAGCCTATCTGGATCGGCTTCAGTTAGGGGAGAAGGGCTTTAGCTTTATTGTCAATAGCCAGCATGAATTTGTCTATCATCCCAAGAAAAGTGTTTATTCATCCAGTCAGGAAATGAAAGCTATGCAGCCCTATATCTCAGTCAAGGACGGTTACGCAGACCAGAAGCGGGCTTTTGTCTACCAGATTGATATTGCGGACAGCGACTGGACTTTAATTGGCGTCGCCTCATTAGAGCAATTACAGATGCTTCAGTCACAGATGCTTTATTCTTTTGTAGGAATGGGCGTTTTAGCACTCCTGCTGTGCTTGGCTGGTATTTGGTTTGTTCTGCGTTTGTGGATTAAACCTCTGCAGAATCTACAGACCGTTATTCTAAAGATTGGGGCAGGTGACTCAAATTTACGGGCAGAAGAAAAAGGTTCTCCAGAGTTGGTTGACTTGGCTCAGCAGTTCAATAAAATGCTGGACCAAATTGAACAGCTGATGGAAGCTGTCAAGACTGAAGAGCAAAATGTCCGACGCTATGAGCTCCGAGCTCTCTCGGCTCAAATCAACCCCCATTTCCTTTATAATACCTTAGATACCATTGTCTGGATGGCTGAATTTAACGATAGCAAGCGTGTTGTTGAGGTAACAAAATCACTCGCTCAGTATTTCCGCTTGGCGCTTAATCAAGGGCATGAACAGATTTCTCTTAGAGATGAGATTGATCACGTTCGTCAGTATCTTTTTATCCAAAAGCAGCGCTATGGCGACAAGCTCCAATATGAGATTGAAGAGGATGAATCTCTAGCCGATTATAAACTCCCCAAACTGGTACTTCAGCCTTTGGTTGAAAATGCCATCTACCATGGCATCAAGGAAATTGACAGACAGGGCATGATTCGCGTTACAGCGGAAGCGGAAGAGAGGCAGCTGATATTGTCTATCTATGATAATGGCTGTGGCTTTGATGTCAATGCCTCTATGGATGCGACTCTCCTTCGCTTAGGTGGTGTTGGTCTGAAAAATGTTGATCAACGTTTGAAATTACAGTTTGGAGAAGACTACCATATGGAAATCCAGTCGGAGCGAGATATCTTTACTCTGATCAAAATATATCTGCCACTGTCCTATGATAAATAGTCGTTTATTGAATAAAAAGACTTATAGTCGGAAAGAATTTTTCCGGCTTTTTCTGTTTAAAACGTTTTAAATGAAATTCATCATTTTGCTAGAACGAAAACGATAACAAAAAATACCGTAGCAAATTTGTGAAAAATAATCCGCTTTCATTTATAATGATTTATAGGATCAGTAGAAATCTGTTCAGAAGAAAACGAATAGAGTTATTGTGAAAACATTGCTCACCTCTAATATGTATTATAAATAAAAAAGAAGGATTGGATATGCAAACATTTCTTTTCTCAATTTCAGTGTTTTTAGCAGGAGTACTTTCATTTTTCTCTCCCTGTATTTTTCCCTTACTTCCGGTTTATATCGGAATCTTATTAGATTCGGAAGATAAGCCCAGAACAGTTCGATTTTTGGGTAGAGAAATTGCCTGGTATGGGCTTGTTAAGACTCTCTGTTTTATTGCGGGAATATCATGTATTTTCTTCATTTTAGGATTTGGGGCGGGTTTTTTAGGAGCCATTATTAATTCTTCTTGGTTCCGCTATGTTATGGGTATCATCATTATCCTACTTGGTGTCCACCAAATGGAATTAATCAATATTAAACCCTTGCAAATGCAAAAAAATGTCGCTTTTAAAAAAGATAGTAAACGCAATGAGTTTCTCTCGGCTTTTATATTGGGAATTACTTTTAGTTTTGGTTGGACTCCATGTATTGGTCCTATTCTAAGTTCAGTATTAGCACTGGCTGCGTCAGGAGGGAATGGTGCTTTTCAAGGGGCGATTCTGACCTTGATTTACACTTTAGGAATGGCCCTACCTTTTCTAATTTTAGCATTGGCATCTAGCTTTGTGATGCAGTATTTTAATAAAATTAAACCTTATATGGGGCTTATGAAAAAAATGGGAGGAGCTATCATTATTCTTATGGGCATCTTGCTCATGCTTGGACAGTTGAACGCCTTGTCAGGTTTATTTGGGTAAGTGGAAATGTCCTAAATATTTTGAGAAATTATTTTTGATGTTTTTAGAATGATAGTTAATAAAGGAGAAAGTGATGAAAAAATATTTAATTTTTGGCGTTGGTTTGTTAGCTGCAGTGTTTTTAACTGCTTGTTCTGATCAGATGGGAATGGACGCAAAAAGTGGTAGTAATCAAGCTAAACAGAATACTGTAAGTCAGATAGCAGTTGGACAGGAAGCCCCTGATTTTACTTTGAAATCAATGGATGGAAAAACAGTCAAGTTGTCTGATTATAAAGGGAAAAAAGTTTATTTGAAATTCTGGGCCTCTTGGTGTGGATCATGTAAGAAAAGTATGCCAGAACTAATAGAATTGGCTGGGAAAAAAGACCGTGATTTCGAAATTTTAAGTGTCATTGCGCCAGGAATCCAAGGCGAAAAATCTGAAACAGACTTCCCAAAATGGTACGAACAACAAGGCTATAAAGATGTTCCGGTGTTATATGATAGCCAAGCAAGCACTTTTCAAGCCTATCAAATCAGAAGTATTCCGACAGAAATACTTATTGACAGCCAAGGAAAGATTGGGAAAATCCAATTTGGAGCTATCAGCAATGAAGATGCTGAAGCAGCATTTAAAGAAATGAAGTAAATAAATATAAAAATGTTGATAAAATGCCTATAAGATGTCAAAAGACATCATGGGAGATATCGACTCTTTTGTAAAAAAACGAGCTTGAGATAAAATCTCAAACTCGTTTTTTTTATTATGCACTTGCACCTGATGATGCGTCAGCATCTCCACCGTGACCAACAGCATCTGAAGCACCAGAAGTAGCATCTGCGTCTCCATGACCTCCGGCAGGAGCAAATGGTCCGCTACCACCTACTAGACGTTGACCAGTTTCTTTTAGGTACCAGTCAAGCCATGGTTGGAAGTTAAAGACGATTTCATTGATACCAGCGTATGATCCGTCAGGATAGTACATAGCTTGGTAGTTGTGAGTGTTGATGACACCAGCAGGAGAACCTGGAACAATAGTACGTACGTATTCTTGGTTTCCGTTGCGCAGCGTTCCGATAACCCACTCTACATTCTTCATACGTGCTGGCGGAAGAGAACCATGAACAGTAGACATACGGCTACCTGATTGAGGTGGCACGCGTTTGGCAAACATGGTATCTGGATCTTGATGAGCGTTGTTATAGTAGAGGAATTGGTTGTTGTCGTCAGCATATGTCAATTCAAATGGCATAGCCTTTAAGAACATATCAATCTGGTTAACAGTCAAGATACCATGGTCGAGTTTGACATAAGTATCACCAGAAACTGCGCCAGTGATTTCAGCAACTTTTTCTACCCATTCTGGATCATCTGGATCAACTTCTGTGATGGTTGTAGCGATTGGCTTTCCACAGTCTAAATCTTCAGGTTCAATTGGTTTTGGTTTTTTCAATTTTGAAACCACCTCTACATATTTGATAAAGTTATCTAAGCATGATTCAAGGAATTTAACAGTACCTTCGTTAGTGATATTACCATTGTTGTCAAAAGCTTCTTTAGCTTTTCCAAGAAGAAATTCATTACCAGGCAAAGTATAGGCATTGACACCTGGAGCATCTAAGATTTTACGCAAGTGAACTTGGGCACGTGAAGTTCCTTGATCGTAGTATGAAGCTCCTACAATCATAACAGGTTTGTTTTCAAATGGATGAACCTCGTAAGAAAGCCATTCGAGTACACTCTTAAGGGCGGCTGTGATTGTGTGATTGTGCTCTGGTGTTGCAATAATAACACCGTCTGCCCGAGTGATTTGTTGTATAAAAGTCTCAATTGGAAGGATTCGTCCCATTTTTCATCCTGGTTAAACAAAGGAACTTCATCAATTTCTAAAACTTCTAATTCAAATTTTAGTTTGAACTGTTTTCTAATAAATTCTAATAATTTACGGTTATATGATTGCTCTGCATTTGAGCCGACAAGTCCAACAAATTTCATGTACTTTTTCCCTTCTAATTCTTACAATTTTTCCCAGTCAAAATTTTCGGCTTCTTGGTGAAGAAGAGCCTGAGCGCTAGATAGTTTTTCTGTAATTTTAACGAACAAGCGGAAGTCGTCAAAGAGGACATCCAACTTTTGAATGGTTTCAAGATCAATCAGGTCTCCATTTTTATCAAAAGCTTGAAGTGAATGAGAGAGCAAAAATTCAGAACCCGGCATAACAGAAGCCTTAATCTCTGGAGCGTCAAGAATTTGGCGAAGTTGCAGTTGGGCACGAGATGAGCCCAAAGTGCCATAAGATGCACCCGTAATCATAACCGGTTTTCTAAGCAAAGGATAGATACCGTAAGATAACCAAGCTAAAGCACTCATTAAAACCGCAGGGATAGAGTGATCGTATTCGGGTGTTCCGATGATGACACCATCAGCAGCTTCGATTTTAGCAGCAATCTCTTTGACGCTATCGGGCACTTGCATGTCAGCTGGTTTATTGAAAAGAGGAAGGTCTTTAATTTCAATCAATTCAATATCCGCTTTATCAGCAAAGTGTTTTTGCATATATTGTAATAGTTCGCGATTGGTAGATTTTTTAGAATTTGTACCAACAAGACCGATAAATTTTAACATAACAGGTTGTTCCTTTCTGGATTTAAGGTAAGATTTCTGGCGTGAGACCAGATGAATAAAAAAATTGATTATCTTCTGTAATAATGAAGGCTTCAATGTCACTTTCCTTTTCGACTTTTTCTAAGATAGAAGCTGGAGTCATCCCAAATAAACGAGTTGTCCATATTTCTCCATCGACTGATTTATCAGATACAATAGTTAGACTAGCTAGCTGATTATCGATTGGATAGCCTGTGTGTTGATCGAAAATATGATGATAAACTCTGTCTTTAGTTTGAAGTTTTCTTTCATATATTCCTGATGTAACAACGGACTTATCCTCTAATGATAGTAAAGCTAGATTGTTTCCCCGAGGCAACTTCGGATTTTGGATACCAATGCGCCAGAATCGGTTGTTTACTTCATTTAAACCAATTGTTAGGATGTTTCCACCGAGATTAATGAGAGCAGAAGTCACTCCATGCTCTTTCAAAAATATAGAAATTTTATCAGCTATGTAGCCTTTTGCAAGAGCACCTAAATCTATTTTCATGCCTGGCTGTTTCAAAAAAACACTAGATTTTTCTTTGTTTAATTCAATAAAACTAGGATTTGTTTTTGCTAAAGCTTGTTTAATCTCTTCAGATGTAGGTACTTTGGCATCGTCAAATCCGATTCGCCATGTTTGGACTAAGGGGCCCAAGGCGATATTGAGATAACTGTTTGGTGCAAGGCTATGTTTTTTCCCCAATTCAATCAATTCAAATAAATCAGGATGGACGGAAACTGGCTGGATTCCAGCAGCGTGGTTAACTTTCATTAACTCGGAGTGTTCATCATTAGCACTAAAACGTTTCTCATATAATCTCAGAAGAGAAAAGGCTTGGTCTAAAAGATAATCAGCTTGTTTATGTAGAATCGAAATAGTGATAGTTGCTCCCATTAAGCGAATGGACCTAGAAGTGAGATCCACTTTTATCACAACCTTTCATGTTTAATCTTTTATTCTTCTTTATTAGTATAACAAAAAGACAACGTTTTCACAAATGAAATTTTTATATATTTTTCAGAAAAAAATGAACAATTTCGTTTTGACTCTATTTTTCACAGTGGAACAAATTTGAAAAAGCTTTTTCAAAATTTTTTAAATTTTGAGCATAATTCTTGTAAACGCTAACAGATGAATGTTATAATACACAAGTAAATTAAAAAAATAAAAAGGTGGATTTATTCTATGAGTAAAAATCGTTGTAGTTGGTGCAAACCATGCTGGTACTGCTTGTATCAATACTATGTTAGATAACTATGGTTCAGAAAATGAAATTGTTGTTTTTGACCAAAACTCAAATATCTCTTTCCTTGGCTGTGGTATGGCTCTTTGGATTGGCAAGCAAATTGATGGACCAGAAGGTTTATTCTACTCAGACAAGGAAAAACTGGAAGCAAAAGGTGCTAAAGTTTATATGAATGCTCCTGTTCTTTCTATTGATTATGATAAAAAAGAAGTAACTGCTTTAGTAGATGGAAAAGAGCATGTAGAATCATACGAAAAGTTGATTTTTGCAACTGGATCTACTCCAATTATTCCGCCAATCAAAGGCGTTGAGCTTGTTGAGGGAAATAGAGAATTCAAGGCAACACTTGAAAATCTTCAGTTTGTAAAATTGTATCAAAATGCTGAAGAAGTTATCGAAAAACTACAAGATAAGAGCAAACACATTGAACGTGTAGCTGTTGTCGGTGGTGGCTATATTGGTGTTGAATTAGCTGAAGCTTTTGAACGTCTTGGAAAAGAAGTTGTATTAGTAGATATTGTAGATACTGTTTTAAATGGATACTACGATAAAGACTTTACAGAGATGATGGCTAAAAACCTTGAAGAGCACAATATCCGTCTTGCTCTTGGACAAACCGTACAAGCAGTTGAAGGCGATGGCAAGGTTGAACGTTTGGTAACTGATAAAGAAACATTTGACGTTGATATGGTTGTACTTGCGGTTGGCTTCCGTCCAAACACCTCTTTAGGAGCTGGCAAGATTGAATTATTCCGCAACGGTGCTTTCTTAGTAGATAAGAAGCAAGAAACTTCAATTCCTGGAGTCTTTGCGGTTGGTGATTGTGCAACTATCTATGATAATGCTCGTCAAGACACAAGCTACATCGCACTCGCTTCAAATGCAGTTCGTTCTGGTATTGTAGGTGCACATAATGCTTGTGGGCATGAATTAGAAGGAATCGGCGTACAAGGTTCTAATGGTATTTCAATCTATGGCCTTCATATGGTATCAACTGGTTTAACCCTCGAAAAAGCAAAGCAAGCTGGTTATAATGCTGTAGAAACAGGATTTAATGACCTTCAAAAACCAGAATTTATCAAACATGATAATCAAGAAGTTGCTATAAAAATTGTTTTTGATAAAGATACACGTGTGATTCTTGGTGCCCAAATGGTATCCCGCGATATTTCTATTTCAATGGGAATCCATATGTTCTCTTTAGCTATTCAAGAGCATGTAACGATTGATAAATTGGCATTGACAGATCTATTCTTCTTGCCACACTTTAACAAGCCATATAACTACATTACAATGGCAGCTCTATCAGCTGAATAAAATACTGGAGGCTGGGACAAAAGTCCTAGCCTCTCAATTGTCTTTGGATTGTCGAGCAAGACGCAGTGGTTGAGTGGGCTCTACTACGCTGATTCCATCAGCTTTTACAGCCCTACTCAACTGTGCGGAGGTGGGACGACGAAATCGAATTCTAACGAATTACCGATTTCTGTCCCACTCTCTTTTTATGTAGATTTGAAAGTATAGTGACTAAGTTTCATTTTTTTGTTTAAAAATGCTGCGTTCCTTATTTTAAAAATATGATACAATATGTTTAAAAAATATTAGGTGTAAATATGAAAAGCAAAATTGAGCGCTCCATTCCTGAAAGAGAGTTTCATTTGGTGAATAGCTCCCTTATATCTCAAGTTTTTCGAGGGATTTTTGTTGGTTTATTTGTGGGTGGAATTGTAGGACTTTTTCGTTGGTTAATTGAAAAGGGATTTCATTTTATTCAAAACCTTTATGAAAGACTTTATCAAGATCTAAATATACTATGGTTCATTTTAGTTCTTTATCTAGGAATCATTTTAATTGCAGCGTTTCTAATGCAATCTGAAAAAGATATAAAAGGTTCAGGTATTCCCCAAGTTGAGGCTGAGCTAAAAGGCTTGATGTCATTAAATTGGTGGAGTATTTTATGGAAAAAATTCATTGTAGGTTTTTTAGCTATCTCAAGTGGTCTCATGCTTGGCCGAGAGGGACCCAGTATCCAATTAGGTGCAGCTGGTGGGAAAGGTTTGGCAAAATGGTTAAAGCTAAGTCCAGTTGAAGAGAGAGTCTTGATTGCAAGTGGTGCAGCTGCAGGATTAGCAGCCGCTTTTAATGCTCCGATTGCAGGTCTCTTATTTGTTGTCGAAGAGGTTTATCGACATTTTTCTCGTCTTTTTTGGGTCTCAACCTTAGTGGCGAGTTTAGTATCCAATTTTGTATCTTTGGCTATTTTTGGTTTAACTCCAGTCTTAGATATGCCTGATAATATACCTCAAATGCAGCTACATCAATATTGGATTTATTTGGTAATGGGAATTATGTTGGGTGTTGCTGGATTTATGTATGAAAAAGTAGTGTTAGCGATGCCAGTCATCTATAAAAGAGTTGGTCAATTTTTAAAATTGCCATCAAGTTACTATCCTATCCTTGCTTTCTTATTCATTATACCGATCGGCTATTTTCTTCCACCTATATTAGGCGGGGGAAATCAATTGATTTTATCTCTTAATTCGCAGCATTATCTACTAAGTACTCTTGTCGTATTTTTTGTTATCCGTTTTATCTGGAGTATGATTTCTTATGGTAGTGGACTTCCAGGCGGGATTTTTTTGCCAATATTGGCATTGGGATCTGTTTTAGGAGCTATTATTGGAAATATCTGTGTGCAGTTTGGATTAGTCAATGAGCAACAATTTCCAATTTTTATTATATTAGGTATGAGTGGTTATTTTGGTGCTATATCAAAAGCTCCTCTTACAGCCATGATTTTGGTAACAGAAATGGTAGGAGACATTCGTAATTTAATGCCTTTAGGCTTGGTTACTTTGTCGGCTTATATTTTAATGGATCTATTGGGTGGTGCCCCTGTTTATGAAGCTATGCTGGAAAAAATGCTTCCAGAGACGATTGATGATGGAGATGGCGGAGAGACAACCATGATAGAAATTCCTGTTTCTGAGAAAATTGCAAACCATCAAGTACGTGACTTAAATCTACCTCCAGATGTTTTGATTGTCATGAATGTACATAAAGGAAAGAAAAAAACGGTAAATGGTAGTAGTAAACTCTGCCTAGGAGATACAATTTATCTTGTGGTTAGAAATCATGAAATCGGAAAAATAAAAGATTTACTGCTGTAATCCTTAATACAATTACTACCTTTCTGACATGAGTTAGTGAGGTGTTTTTTTATTAAATTATCTGACAATTTATTGAAAAATTAAAATTTTTTTGGTATAATTTTTTAGAAAATTTGTAATTATGAAGGAGATTCATCATGAAAAAAATGGGTTTAATCCTATTTTCTGCTACTTTACTTTTGACTGCTTGCTCAGCAAACAACAATACACAGAAAACATCCTCTTCTAGTAGCCAGACGAAGGTTACTCTGTCATCTGCAGAACAAAAGAGTTTAGACAAGGCGACTGCTGATTATAAAAGCTTTGTTCAAGGACAAATTGATCAATTATTGACTGATACAGAAAAATTTGCAGGCGTCCTAAAAGAGGGCAAACTTGATGAAGCAAAAAAAATGTACCCTCTCATTCGTATGAGCTATGAACGCTCAGAACCGATTGCTGAAAGCTTTGGTGAATCTGACGTGAAGATTGATTTCCGATTGGCAGATTATTTGGACGAAAATAAGACGGAAGAAGGATGGTCTGGTTTTCACCGTATTGAAAAGATTATGTGGGAACAAAATACAACTGTTGGAACTGAGTCCTACGCTGATCAATTAGTGAACGATATTAAAGAGTTAAAAGCTAAAGTTGCAACAGTAAAAGTAACCCCAGATATTATGTTGACTGGAGCGGTAGACCTTTTAAACGAAGTTGCAACGAGCAAAATTACTGGTGAGGAAGAGATTTATTCACATACAGACTTATATGATTTTCGTGCAAATATAGAAGGTGCTGAAAAGATTTTTGAGCTCTTTAAACCATTAATTGAGGCTAAAGACAAAAAATTAGTTTCTTCATTGGAAAAGGAATTTAAAAATGTGAATAGTCTTTTAGATAAACACATGACAGATGCTCAACATTACAAGCTTTATACTGACTTGAGTAAAGAAGATACAAAAGAATTGGCAGAAGCTGTAACAAAACTTGGTGAACCTCTTTCACAAATGGGTGTAATCTTAAACGGGAAGTAATAAAATGACAAACGACGAAAAATGGTTTGAGAAAAAAATTGATCGTCGCGAATTTCTTAAAAAAGCAGGGATTGGAGGCGCTGGTTTAGCACTTGGTGTTTCTGGTGCTTCTGCTTTTTTCACTAATAAGGTGAAAGAAGAAAAGAATTTCGCTGATGGTGATGAGGAAATCAGCTTTTATGGTTCACACCAAGCGGGCATCACAACCCCGATGCAGAAAAATGTGTATTTCGTTGTTCTTGATTTGCATAGCACTGACCGAGCTGAAGTGATTCAAATGTTCAAGAATTGGACAGATTATAGTAGTAAATTGGTTGATGGTGAATTAGTAAAAAAAGATGGTTCTAATGCACTGTTGCCACCTAGCGATACCGGGGAGACAGTTGGTCTAAATCCTTATCGATTGACACTAACTTTTGGCGTATCTATTTCGTTCTTGAAAAAGATGGGATTAGAAAAAAAACGTCCCCAAGCCTTTCGTGAGTTTCCACCTTTTCCTAAGGAACAATTACAGGATAAATATACCGGAGGAGACATTGTTATCCAAGCCTGTGCAGATGATGAGCAGGTAGCTTTTCATGCGGTTAGAAACTTGGTTCGTAAGGCACGAAATACAGTAACGATGAAGTGGAGCCAGTCTGGTTTTGCTGCTATTGGTGATCGTTTGGCGACACCTAGAAATCTTTTTGGTTTTAAAGATGGGACCGCAAATGTGACAAAGGAGAAGGACTTTGAACAGGTCGTTTGGTGCGATTCGAATGACTGGATGAGAGGTGGTTCATACATGGCAGTGCGTCGCATTCAGATGTTTCTTGAGACTTGGGATCGAACTAATTTACAGGAGCAAGAAAATACTTTTGGTCGTTACAAGGATAGTGGAGCACCTTTTGGTAAGAAAAATGAGTTTGATGAGGTGGAGTTAGAGTTGCTTCCTGTCGACTCTCATGTTCGATTAGCTAAAGAAGTCAATAAACCCATTTATCGTAGATCTTATTCTTATTCTGATGGTATCGACGAGAGAACAGGGCAATTTGATTCTGGGCTTCTTTTCTTGTCCTTCCAGAAAGATCCAGACAGCTTTGTCAAGGTGCTGACTAATCTTGGGGCGGAAGATAAAATGAATGAATATGTCACGCATATAGGTAGTGGACTTTTTGCTTGTTTTGCTGGTATAAAAAAAGGAGAGTATATTGGCCAAAAATTATTTGAATAAGCTACTGATCGTATTTCTTCTCTGCCTGTTCTGTATAGTGAATCCTGTTTTTGCTGATGATTCCTTGAGTCAGCTATTTGTTAAAATCACAGATGCAACGGTAGCTGTTCAAAAAGGTGATCAAAACAAGGCAAACCAGTTGGTTGGCGAGATTAAGAAAGAATTTGAGCAAATAGAAAATCATGATTCTAAAGCAGGCAAAGAAGTCAGTAAGGCTTTAAATATGACTGAAGTCACTGAAGAAAAATTAACGAAAGTTTCTTCAGCGCTGTTAACCTTTGACAAGGAACAACATCCAGTCGATCTGGATGCTGAAAAGAAAAAGCTAGTAGGTAAGTTAGAATCAAAATTTTCTGATTTACAGACGGCTATTACAGATCGAAATCTTGAGGAAATACGAGAAGCCTACAAAAAGATGAACTCAACCTGGACAGTGAATGAAGGTGTAGTTCGTGATCATAGTACAGCTCATTATGGCAAAATTGAAACAGCCATTTCATTTTTACGTAGTGCGATTGAGAGTGAACCAGTTGATTTTACTGCTATTCAGTCTTCGTTTGATGATCTAAAAACAGCGATTGATAATTTTGTGACAGGCAAAGAAGTTGCAAACAGCTCCTCCGATTTAACATTAAATGACGGGATTCATCTTTTAAAAGAGGCCCTCGATGGTTTTATCCAAGGAAATACCAAACAAGCAAGTGCTACGATGAAGAAGTTCATTAGCATTTGGCCAACCATAGAAGGAGATGTAAGCACGCGCAATCCTTCGCTTTATACACGTGTTGAGAGTGAAGCACCTGTTATTATGGTAAAAGGAAGCGAGAAGAAGTACCAGGAGCAACTGCAAGCATTGATTAATGATTTATCGCAGATCGATACGAGTGCCTCTTATCACTTTGTTGATGCTATGCTTATCCTGTTGAGAGAAGGTATTGAAGCACTTTTAATTATTATGGCGCTCATCACGACACTTAAGACATCTAAGATGAAAAAAGGGCTCAAATGGGTTTATATTGGGGCATTTACTGGTATTTTTGCTAGTGTAGCGATTGCTATTTTACTACAATATCTTTTCCCGGCAGTGGCTTCGGGATCTAATCGGGAAATGATAGAGGGAGTAGTTGGGATCTTTGCAGTAATCATGATGATCTTGGTAGGTATTTGGCTTCATAGCAAATCATCCGTCAAAAAGTGGAATACTTTTATGCAAAGCAAGATGGCAACAGTTACTGCGACAGGAAGCTTCGTTTCAATGTTTGCCCTGAGCTTTCTGGCTGTATTTCGTGAAGGTGCTGAAACGATCCTCTTTTATGCGGGAATCTATCCTCGTATAGATAAAACAGCCTTTTTTATCGGCATTGGGCTTGCAGTTTTTTGTCTAATATTACTTGCTTTTGTTATGGATAAGGTATCAGCCTATTTTAAACCCCATCATATTTTCTTGGTGTTGACTTGGCTTATTTATATTCTGGCTTTTAAAATGTTGGGAGTCAGCATACATGCTCTCCAACTAACAAATATGCTATCAATCCATCTAATCAATGGTTTTCCAACTATTGATTGGGCTGGTCTTTATCCAAGTCTAGAAGGGCTCGTCTGCCAACTTCTATTTATAGTTGTTATACTGTATATTACCTGGAGAAATAGAGAGAGTAAAAATGGAGCGTAAAAAACAGACAATTATAGAACATTTGACTGAGTTTCGTAACCGTTTTATATGGACCTTGATTTGTTTTTTCTTAGTCTTTTTGGTCAGTTTTCTTTTTTCAAGTGATATTTACAGATGGCTTACAAGTGGCTTCAAGCAGAAGTTGCTGATTCTCGGTCCAGATGATATTTTGTGGATTTATGTAAGTTTATCTAGCTTAGTAGCTTTTAGCTTGACCTTGCCTTTTACGATTTATCAAATTTGGCAATTTATCAGACCTGCTCTAAATACTCCTGACTCTGTGGCTATTTTTGCATATATACCCGCTACATTTTTGTGTTTTGTTGTAGGTTTAGCTTTTGGCTTTTATTTTGTTAGCCCTGCAATTTTACATATTTTACTTTCACTTGGAGAAGGGCTGTTTATAACTCAGTTGACTGCACAAAGTTATCTGACTTTTCTTTTTCATACAACGATTCCATTGGGGCTTTTATTTGAATTGCCAGTTCTTGTATCTTTTTTCACTTCGATTGGTTTTCTCAAACCAAAATTTTTGGTACAATATAGAAGACATGCTTACTTTGTTTTATTAGTGTTAGCAGTTGTGCTAACACCTGCTGATTTTATTAGTGATTTGGCCATGACAGTGCCTTTGATTTTGCTTTATGAGGTTAGTCTGCTATTAAGCCATACGATTTATAAAAAGAAAGAAAAAAGGAGTTCATAATGGGATTTTTGAGAGATATTGGAGCGCCAGGAATTATCATCATCATTTTTGGAGCTTTGCTGATTTTTGGCCCTAAGCGTCTGCCAGAGTTAGGTCAGTCTATCGGTAAGATGCTTTCTGAGTTCAAGTCTGCAATGAATGGAAGTGACAAAGAAGCTGGCTCAGACTCCAAAAAAAATGATGAAAAGGGCGAATAGCCCTTTTGTTTTTGACAATCTTTTAGCTGTTAATATGGTTCAATAGAGGAGATTTACATGTATCAAACTTATCATTTTGGTCAAAGATTGAAATTATTTCTTTCGATTTTTATCCCTGTTTTAATTTATCAATTAGCAAACTATTCAGCTTCTTTTGTTGATACAACGATGACTGGACAATATGATACTCTTCATTTGGCTGGTGTTTCCATGGCCACGAGTTTATGGAGTCCTTTTTTCTCGTTATTAACAGGAATAGTATCAGCTTTAGTTCCAATCGTTGGTCATCATCTAGGAAAGGGAGATGAAAAAAAGATTGCGTCTGATTTTTATCAGTTTATCTATTTGTCGCTTATTTTATCTTTATTTCTGTTTCTATTGGTCTGCTTAGGAATGCCATTTATTTTAGATAGGCTTGGATTAGAAGTTCTAGTTAGAGAAATTGCGAAACAGTACCTATGGTACTTATCACTTGGAATTGTTCCTCTTTTACTTTTTAGTGTGGTTCGATCTTTCTTAGATGCTTTGGGAATGACTCGTTTATCTATGTATTTGATGTTGCTACTTTTACCATTAAATGGATGTTTTAATTATATGCTGATTTATGGTGCTTTTGGACTTCCAGAAATGGGAGGTGCAGGAGCTGGTTTAGGAACTTCAGTGGCTTATTGGATTCTCTTGTTTATCTCGCTTGTAATTCTATTCAAGCATCCCAAGGTGAAGGGCTACAGACTTTGGGAAATGCAAGCTGTTAACAGAAAAGGAATGAAAGAGGGATTGCGTCTGGGCTTGCCGATTGGGGGAACTGTATTTGCGGAAGTGATTGTGTTTTCTGCTGTAGGGTTATTGATGGCTAAATTTCCATCTTTAGTAATCGCTAGCCATCAGTCAGCTATGAACTTCTCGACACTGATGTACGCTTTTCCGGCAGGAATTTCCACTAGCATGGCTATTGTGGTCTCTTATGAGGTTGGGGCGAAAAGATATGTCGATGTTCGTAAATATTGTAGCCTAGGACGACTGACTGCTTTAGCTTTTTCAATTTTTACCTTACTGTTTCTTTATTTCTTTAGAGATAAGGTTTCTTCACTTTATGGAACAGATCCAGAATTTATCAAATTAACCTCCATATTTCTGACTTACAGTCTATTTTTCCAATTAGCAGATACTTTTGCAGCGCCCTTACAGGGGATTCTCCGAGGTTATAAAGATACCACAGCACCGTTTTATCTTGGCTTAATCGGTTATTGGGGTGTGGCTTTACCAGTTGGTTTCATTTTTGATAATGTTTTTAAGATGGGACCATACGCATATTGGATTGGTCTGATTGCTAGCTTGCTTACAAGTGGCATTCTCTATCAACTACGTTTAAAATACATCGAAAAAACGACCAGTTAAACTAGGTCGTTTTCCTTAATTTCCGAACGTTATTTTGAAAAAGCGATTATTTTTTTAATAAAAGCAATCATTGTGTTATAATTTCATTGGAAACGTCAAGAAAGACGTAGCGATGCTGATAGGCATAGGTAGGTCAAATGATATAAATGATGAGGAAAAAACTATGCTTAATGATTTTCAAGTTTTTGATTATGAAGATATTCAATTGATTCCAGCAAAGTGTATCGTTCAAAGCCGTTCAGAGGCAGATACAAGGGTAACTTTTGGTAAACATACGTTTCGTATGCCGGTTGTACCATCTAATATGCAGACTATTATCGACGAAGATGTAGCTGAAGAATTGGCTAAAGGTGGTTATTTCTATATTATGCATCGCTTTGATGAAGCAGGACGAAAGCCATTTATTAAACGAATGCACGATAAAGGTTTGATTGCTTCTATATCGGTAGGGGTAAAGGAATACGAGTATGACTTTATCACTAGTTTGAAGGATGATGCGCCTGAGTATATTACAATTGATATAGCACATGGACATTCTGATAGTGTTATTCGGATGATCCGACATATCAAGAAAGAGCTAGGTGACACTTTTGTCATTGCTGGGAATGTTGGTACACCTGAAGCGGTTCGTGAGCTGGAAAATGCTGGGGCAGATGCGACAAAAGTCGGGATTGGACCAGGTAAGGTTTGTATCACTAAAGTGAAGACTGGTTTTGGTACAGGTGGCTGGCAATTATCAGCACTTTGCTGGTGTTCAAAAGTCGCCCGCAAACCGATTATTGCTGATGGTGGTATTCGAACACATGGTGACATTGCGAAATCTATCCGTTTTGGAGCTAGCATGGTAATGATTGGATCGCTGTTCGCAGGTCATATAGAAAGTCCGGGAGAAACCATTGAAATAGATGGAGATAAATTCAAGGAGTATTATGGTTCTGCATCTGAATACCAAAAAGGAGCTTACAAAAATGTAGAAGGTAAGAAAATCTTATTACCAGCTAAAGGGCATTTACAAGATACTTTAACTGAGATGGAGCAGGATTTACAAAGTTCGATTTCCTATGCTGGTGGTCGTGACTTGCAAAGTCTGACACGAGTAGATTATGTTATTGTTAAAAATTCTATTTGGAACGGCGATGCGCATTAAGGTATAATAAAGAAAAGCTTATTTATCTTGCTAATGATTGGGGCAAGGTCTCTACAAGATGCCAAACATCTAACAATAAGTGAGTCTTACAAGTTTCCTGTTACTTTTGTGACAGGTTACTGTCGTTGTATGAGGACTTGCTTTGGGCAGGTCCTTATTTAGTTTTAAGAAGGAGTTATAATGAAAAAATTAGAAGAACGAATCATTCGAGATGGCAATGTTTTAGGAGAGAATATTCTGAAAGTAGATTCTTTCTTAACCCATCAAGTTGATTTTTCTCTGATGAAAGAGATTGGCCAAGTGTTTGCAGAAAAATTTTGCAACGCTGGGATTACAAAGGTTGTAACGATTGAGGCTTCTGGTATTGTGCCTGCTATTTATGTCGCAGATTATTTGAATGTCCCCATGATATTTGCTAAAAAATCAAAAAATATCACGATGACCGAGGGAATTTTAACAGCAGAAGTGTATTCCTTTACAAAGCAAGTGACCTCTACTGTTTCGATTGCTGAAAAGTTTCTTGATGCTAGCGATAAAGTTTTGATTATTGATGATTTCTTAGCTAATGGTCAAGCTGCCAATGGATTAGTTGAGATTATTCAACAAGCAGGAGCGCAGGTTGAGGCGATTGGGATTGTCATAGAGAAGTCTTTCCAAGATGGTCGTAAACTACTGGAAGAAGCAGGCCAAAAAGTTGTCTCCTTAGCACGAATTGAAAAATTTATAGATGGGAAAGTTGTGTTTGGAAAGGCAGATGCTTAAGATGGATTATAAAGAAGAAAAACACTCGCAAGCTGCTATTTTAGGCTTACAGCACTTACTGGCTATGTATTCAGGTTCGATTTTAGTGCCGATTATGATTGCTAGTGGATTGGGGTATTCTGCTGAACAGTTGACCTATCTGATTTCGACAGATATTTTTATGTGCGGAATTGCTACTTTTTTACAGTTACAATTGAATAAATACTTTGGTATAGGATTACCAATAGTTTTAGGTGTGGCTTTTCAATCAGTTGCTCCTCTTATTATGATTGGGCAAAATCACGGAAGTGGAGCTATTTTTGGCGCATTGATTGTTTCTGGGATCTATGTGATTCTCGTTTCTGGAATTTTCTCAAAGATTGCGAATCTTTTTCCGGCGGTTGTGACCGGATCGGTAATTACGACGATCGGCTTGACTTTAATACCGGTAGCCATCGGTAATATGGGAAATAACGTTGAAAAACCAACTGCACAAAGTTTGCTTTTAGCTACTGTGACTGTTTTAATCATTCTAATGATCAATATTTTCACCAAGGGCTTTATCAAATCAATAGCCATCTTGATTGGCTTAGTTGTTGGTACTATTATTGCTGGAGCTATGGTATGGGATTGGTTGATTTGACTCCAGTTTTTCAAGCTCCGATTGTTCATATTCCGACACCTTTTTACTTTGGTATACCAAAATTTGAACTATCTTCCATTGTTATGATGTGTATCATTGCGACTGTTTCAATGGTAGAGTCAACAGGTGTTTATCTTGCTTTATCGGATATTACAAAGGATAAAATTGATCAAATACGTCTACGAAATGGCTATCGTGCGGAAGGACTGGCTGTATTGCTTGGTTGATTTTTTAATACATTTCCTTATACGGGATTTTCTCAGAATGTTGGTTTGGTCAAATTATCCGGTATCAAAACACACTTACCCATATATTATGCAGCAGGTTTTCTAATTCTCTTAGGACTATTACCCAAGTTTGGTGCTTTAGCTCAGATTATCCCTGCACCAGTTCTTGGTGGTGCAATGCTTGTTATGTTTGGATTTGTATCACTTCAGGGCATGCAGATATTGGCACGTGTGGATTTTGAACACCATGAACATAATTTCTTAATCGCGGCTGTCTCTGTTTCCGCAGGAGTAGGTCTGAATGGAAGTACTCTTTTTAACAGCTTTCCAACCAGCTTACAAATGTTCTTCTCAAATGGCATTGTTATGGCTAGTATGATTGCGATTATCTTAAACATTATTTTAAATCGAAAAAATAAATAAAAAAGCTGGTTTCAACTGTCTCAAATAATTAGATTTCTTGTCTAATATTTGAAGGCAGTATAGCCCAGCTCTTTTTATTATTTCCAAAAATGCAACAAGCAGTTTGATAACAAAATAATGACGGCATACTATTTTGTACGCATTTCACCTTGTGGATAATAGGTTCCTTCTGGCATGTCGTTGATGATAACATGAACAGCAGACAGTGGAGCTCCAGTATTTCTGACAACGGCATCGGCCACTTCTTTTGCTAGAACTTTCTTTTGCTCTAAAGTACGCCCTTCAAATAAATCAATTCGAACAAATGGCATATTATATCTCCTTTCTTTTGTTAATAGTATTTTATCACAAATAAGGTTTTATTGCTTGGTCAATTATGGTACAATGGAGTATAGTAATTTTGAGATATGAAAGAAGAAATAGATAAAGTATGGCTCAATTATATTATAAATATGGCACTATGAATTCGGGTAAAACAATTGAGATTTTAAAAGTAGCTCATAACTACGAGGAGCAAGGAAAAAGTGTAGTCATTATGACTAGTGCGATTGATACTCGAGATGGTGTGGGGTATGTATCAAGTCGGATTGGTATGAGACGCCAGGCGATGGCAATTGAAGATGATACAGATATCTTGGGTTATATTAAAAATTTACCAGAAAAACCTTTTTGCATTTTAATTGATGAGGCCCAATTTTTGAAACGCCATCATGTTTATGACTTAGCGAGAGTTGTGGATGAGCTGGATGTTCCAGTTATGGCTTTTGGCCTTAAAAATGATTTTCGCAACGAGCTTTTTGAAGGATCTAAACACCTTCTTCTTTTGGCAGATAAACTTGACGAAATCAAAACGATTTGTCAATTTTGCTCTAAAAAGGCTACAATGGTCTTGCGAACGGATCATGGAAAACCCATATATGACGGAGAACAGATTCAAATCGGTGGCAATGAAACATATATTCCAGTATGCCGAAAGCATTATTTCAATCCCCCTATTCATTAAAAGGAAAGTACAAGGAGAAGTTAAGAAAAATGAATATTTATGATCAACTACAAGCGGTAGAAGATCGCTATGAAGAACTTGGTGAGCTTTTGAGTGACCCAGATGTAGTTAGTGATACCAAGCGATTTATGGAGCTTTCTAAGGAAGAAGCTAGCACCCGAGATACTGTAGCGGCTTACCGGGAGTATAAAAAAGTCCTGCAAACATCACAGATGCTGAAGAAATGATTAAAGACGCCTCTGGTGATGCTGACTTGGAAGAAATGGCTAAGCAAGAGTTAAAAGATGCCAAGGCTGAAAAAGAAGAATATGAGGAAAAACTGAAAATCCTCCTTTTGCCGAAAGATCCAAATGATGATAAGAATATTATCCTTGAAATCCGTGGTGCAGCGGGAGGAGATGAGGCTCAGTTGTTTGCTGGAGATCTCTTACAGATGTATCAGAAATATGCCGAAAGCCAAGGATGGCGTTTTGAAGTTATGGAAGCTTCTTATAATGGTGTAGGTGGCATCAAAGAAGTCGTCGCAATGGTCTCTGGACAGTCTGTCTACTCAAAGCTTAAGTATGAATCTGGTGCTCATCGTGTACAACGAGTTCCGGTAACCGAAAGCCAAGGTCGTGTTCATACCTCAACAGCAACAGTCTTGGTTATGCCAGAAATCGAAGAAGTGGAATACGATATTGATCCTAAAGATCTTCGTGTTGACATCTACCATGCCTCAGGAGCTGGTGGACAGAACGTCAATAAGGTTGCGACTGCTGTTCGTATCGTTCACTTACCAACCAATATCAAAGTTGAAATGCAGGAAGAACGTACTCAACAGAAAAACCGCGAAAAAGCAATGAAAATCATCCGAGCTCGTGTAGCGGATCATTTTGCTCAAATCGCTCAAGATGAGCAGGATGCTGAGCGCAAATCTACTATCGGTACTGGTGATCGATCTGAGCGGATTCGTACCTATAATTTCCCTCAAAATCGGGTGACAGACCACCGCATCGGATTGACCTTGCAAAAGCTGGATACGATCTTGTCTGGTAAACTGGATGAAGTCGTTGATGCTTTGGTTCTCTATGACCAAACGCAAAAACTAGAAGAGCTGAATAAATAATGATATTTGCTCAATATTTGAATCAGTTAGAGCAAGAGTTAGAAGCAGTAGGTGAAGAAGCAGAAAGCCTGTCTTTCGTTTATCGGGCTCTCCATAAGCTTTCCTTCACAGACTTTGTTCTTAAGCTTCGGATAGAAGTTAGCCAGGAAGACCGTGAGGAGCTAAAAGCGATTCAAGAGCAGCTACTTGCTCACAAGCCAGCCCAGTATATCATTGGTAGTAGTGATTTTCACGGCTTGATTCTCAAAGTTGATGAGCGAGTGTTGATTCCAAGACCTGAGACGGAAGAGCTGGTGGAGCTGATTTTGTCAGAAAATCCTGAAAGTTCTATGTCTGTCTTGGATATTGGGACTGGCAGCGGAGCCATTGCTCTTGCTCTGGCAAACAGCCGTCCAGACTGGCAGATTACAGCTTCTGATCTGTCAAACGATGCTCTTGCTTTGGCAAGAGAAAATACTCAAACTTGCGGACTTAGTCTCACTTTTGTCCAATCTGATTGTTTGGAAGCGATTAGCGGGAGATTTGACATCATCGTCTCCAATCCGCCTTATATTTCAGAAGCAGATAAGGACGAAGTTGGACTCAATGTTTTAACCTCGGAGCCACACATGGCCCTCTTTGCGGAGGAAGATGGCTATGCCATCTACCGAAAAATAGCAGAGCAAGCAGGGAACTATCTCACAGAAAAAGGAAAAATTTATCTGGAAATTGGTTACAAGCAAGGAGATGGCATTAGGGAGTTGCTGAAAAAAAACTTTCCTAAAAAACGAATCCGAGTCTTGAAAGATCAATTTGGCAAGGATAGAATGGTGGTAGTTGATAATGGATAAGATAGAGAAGACTCTTGAAGCAGGAGGAGCAGTTGTCTTACCGACAGAAACAGTATATGGGCTTTTTGCTCAGGCTTTGAATGAAGAAGCAGTCGAACGAGTCTACGAATTAAAACAAAGACCTCGTGACAAGGCTCTTAATCTCAATGTGGCTAGTTTAGAAGAGATTTATGCCTTTTCTAAGAATCAGCCCAGTTATCTTGAGCAACTCTATCAAGCCTTTTTGCCTGGACCATTGACTATTATCCTCCAAGCCAATGACCGGGTGCCTGCCTGGATAAACTTAGGTATGGAAACCGTGGGCTTTCGGATTCCTAATCATCCAGTTACCCTGGACTTGATTCGCAAATACGGTCCCTTGATTGGTCCATCCGCCAATCTTTCTGGAAAAGCGAGTGGAACTTCTTTCCAGCAGATTATGATGGATTTTCAAGAGCATGTCTCGGGAGTAAAAGATGATGTCGCTTTGACAGGACAGGATTCAACTATTCTGGACTTGTCTGGAGAAAAGGCACTTGTTTTACGCCAAGGGGCAATCACTCGCGAGGATATTCTCGCCCAAGTAAATGATATAAAATTTTAACTTTTAGGACCTAAGGTCCTATTTTCGCAAAAAGAAGGGAGACACCTTATGATTTTTGACCAAGAAGACTACAAAGCTTTTGACCCAGAGATTTGGGAAGCAGTTGCTAAAGAAGAAGAACGTCAGCAGCATAATATTGAGCTGATTGCTTCAGAAAATGTGGTTTCTAAAGCTGTCATGGCCGCTCAAGGTTCTATTTTAACTAATAAATATGCCGAAGGTTATCCAGGTCGCCGTTACTATGGTGGGACAGATGTAGTGGATGTAATTGAAAGCCCTAGCGATTGAACGTGCCAAGGAAATCTTTGGTGCCAAGTTTGCTAATGTTCAGCCTCACTCAGGCAGCCAAGCAAATTGTGCTGCTTATATGGCTTTGATTGAGCCAGGCGATACTGTTATGGGGATGGATTTGTCTGCAGGCGGCCACTTGACTCATGGTGCTTCAGTCAGCTTCTCTGGACAAACTTATAATTTTGTGTCTTATAGTGTTGATCCTGAAACAGAATTACTGGACTTTGATGCCATTCTCAAACAAGCCAAAGAGGTTCAGCCTAAAGCTGATTGTAGCAGGTGCTTCAGCTTACTCTCATATCATTGATTTTTTTCCAAAATTCCGTGAAATTGCTGATGCGGTAGGTGCCAAGCTTATGGTAGATATGGCTCACATTGCTGGATTAGTCGCTGCAGGCCTCCATCCAAGCCCTGTACCTTATGCTGATATTACAACGACAACGACCCACAAAACCTTGCGCGGACCTCGCGGTGGCTTGATTTTGACAAATGACGAAGAACTGGCTAAGAAAATTAACTCAGCTATCTTCCCAGGCATTCAAGGTGGACCATTGGAGCATGTCATTGCAGCCAAGGCTGTGGCTTTTAAAGAAGTGCTGGATCCAGCTTTCAAGGTTTATGCCCAGCAGATTTTGGACAATGCCCAAGCCATGGCTCAAGTCTTCCGTCAGCATGACAAGTTCCGCGTGATTTCTGACGGTACTGAAAATCACCTTTTCTTGGTGGATGTTACCAAGGTTGTAGAAAATGGGAAAGTTGCGCAAAATCTCTTGGATGAGGTTAATATTACGCTCAATAAAAACTCCATCCCTTACGAGACTTTGTCACCATTTAAGACTAGCGGGATTCGTATCGGTACAGCAGCTATTGCAGCTCGAGGCTTTGGTGTAACAGAAAGTATCAAGGTAGCAGAGCTTATTATCAAGGCTCTGGAAAACGCTGAAAACGAAGCGGTGCTGAATCAGGTTCGGGCGGAAGTTCGCGAATTGACGGACGCTTTTCCACTCTATGAGGGCTTGAACTAAGATGGATATTTACGTAAAAAAAGCGATTATTCATCAATTCAGCCCAGCTGATACCGAACTACTGCTGGCGGATAAGTTTCTCAACATTACTCCCAAGATTGAAGAGTACCTGCGCAAGAAAATCGAGCGAGTCTATTCTGACGATGCTAAGACAGGTGTTTTCGATCCCGAAAACGTCTTTTTAGCCAATCTTTCAGACGACCTACTGGAAACATCAGTGACAGTGGCTAAGCTCTGGCAGGAGGAGTTTTCAGTCAGTGAAAATCAGAAAACCAATGATCTGATTTTTGTCCAGTTTGACAAAGAAGGTGTTGAGCACTTTGCTTTTCTGCGGATCGCTCTGCGGGAAACTCTGACCCACTTAGGTGGTGAGGTGGACAATCCTATCAAGCTGACGCAGAACAATCTGCCTGGCTTTGGTACGGGTGCGGACGAGGCTTTGGTCATCAATCTCAAATCTCGCAAGTACCATCTGATTGAAAAGCGCATCAAGTATAACGGTGCCTTTCTCAATTATATGTCAGACAATCTCTTGCAAGTAAACCCGACAATCTCAGCCAAGAAATCAATCAAAGCTCTAGAGAAGACAGCTCAGAAGGTTGCCAAAAGTTTTAACAAAGACGATTTTCAGTTCCAGTCCAAGGTCAAATCCAGTATTTTCAAAAATCTGGAAGAAAATGACGAACTGTCGCCTGAGAAGTTGGCCGATGATCTTTTTGACAGCAATCTGACTGCCCGACTTACCTTTATTGACCAAGTCAAGGAAGCTATTCCAGAGCCAGTCAAGTTTGATGAGATTGACAGCAGCCGCCAGAAGAAAAAGTTCGAAAATCAGAAACTCTCCCTTTCAAATGGAATTGAACTCATCGTTCCTAATAATATCTATCAGGACGCAGAGTCGGTAGAATTTATCCAGAACGGCAACGGGACTTATTCAATTTTGATCAAAAACATCGAGGATATCCAAAATAAATAATGTTTAAATTTCTAAGAAGACTGATTTTAGTCCTTTTCGTGCTCTTTGCAGGCTACAAGATTTATCAGGTTCATCATGATGTCAAGCAAGTCATGAAGTATCAAACTTTAGTTAGAGAAGTACTGGACGAGCAGGACACGGCTGCCAATGAAGAATTGGTGCTGGCCATGATTTATACAGAGACCAAGGGAAAAAATTCTGATGTTATGCAGTCTAGTGAAAGTGCAACCGGTCAGACCGATACCATCACGGACAACAAAGAAAGTATTCGCCAGGGAGTTCAGACCTTATCTGATAACCTAGAGTTAGCCAGCGAGAAAAAGGTGGATGTTTGGACAGCAGTACAAGCCTATAATTTCGGTCAGGCCTACATCGACTATGTCGCTAAAAACGGTGGCGAAAATACGCTGGAGCTTGCTAAGAGATATTCCAAAGATGTAGTAGCACCAAGCCTAGGAAATGTAACAGGAAAGACCTATGTCTATCTCAGTCCTATTTCTCTCTTTCGTGGCAGTAAATTATACATTAACGGAGGTAATTTTTACTATTCAAGATTGGTCAGACTAAACATGTATATTATGAGAGTTATGAATTGGTTTTAATTTTTTGATACTAGCTTAAAAATTTGATGATCTAATTTTTAAGCTTTTTATTTATAATTTTCTTGTGCTTAATAACTAGCCGATTATAAATTGTCAAGCTATATATATAGCCATTTAAAAGCAGAATATTATATAATAAGAATGTTATATAAAAAAATATTGTAATTAAACGACTATCTAGGAGAATTTTTAAATGGGAAAAGATTTATTTAATCCTCACCTGCGTAAGTTTTCAATAAGAAAATTAAGCATTGGCGTTTGTTCTGTGCTTTTGTCTACTTTGCTTCTTTTAGGAGCAACTTCACAAGTTAATGCTGATGAAACTAGTGCAGTTAGTATTCAAAACACATCTAATCAAACAAATTCAACTGAATCATCAGTAAGTTCTAATGAAGCTGTAACTTCAACTTCTGAACAGGCACCAAAAGCAGAAAGTGTAGCCCCTGCTACAGAGACGGAAATCTCAAACTGCTGAAAATTCTGTTCAAAAAGCCTCAGAATCAGAGAAAGTTGAGAAAACTACTGATTCCACAGAAACTAAGACTGCTGATGATTCTCAAGCAACGGCTGTTTCAAAAGGGAGTACTGGCCCAGCTTTAGTTGCAGCGAATTCTGTAGCAACTAAAGAATCAGTCCAGCCTAGTCGTTCACGCCGTGTGAGACGAGATGCTACATCAGGTGGACAAACGAATAATGGAATCGGTATTGGTTCTGCAGGGGCTGATGATGCAACTTCTACACCACGTGTGCCTAAACCAAGTTTGGATGAGTCTATTAAGAAAGACAGCGTCCAGTTAGCTCGACAAATTTCTTGGTTGGATTTCTCAGATAGAGCAAGTTGGGAAAACTTGGATCGAAATGGTGGGCTTAAGGTAGGAACTACCTTCAAAAAAGAAATTTCACCAGGCTATGAAGTGACTCTGACAGTCACAGAACTTAAACCTTTTAACTCAACTGAAATTTATAAAAAGCGGGTTGAAGGTACGTCGTCAGAAAATAGCTATAACCCAAATGCAGAGAATGGCTATCTCAAGTCAGCTGCAAAATATGGGAAAACACCTCCTTCAGTAACAGGTGCTGCTCAGAATCAATGGACAACCATCCGTGATCAAGGTTTTAATACTCAGAATCGAAAGACTCAGCTTGTTTACCCAGAAAATTCAACTAACTGGGGAGTGAAATTCAAGATCGAAGCAACCTATCTTGGTAAGCGTGTAGCACCAACTGTAGTCATGGCTGATGGTGAAGATGCAAACCCAGGTGAATTTGCCATGTTTACCACAAATGGAACTGGCTGGGAATACCTTGGTGAATGGAAAAAAAATAGTGCTGCTAAAGAAGCCTATACCGTTATCACTAAAAAGATGCTGGATGACGAGAATAAAAAAACTCCCGGTGGTCTTGTTATCTTAAGAGATAAAAGTGTCGATTGGGAAAAGTATCTGAGTCCAGATACAGTAACAGGTGGTCTAGGTAGTCAAGTCTTTGGACCTAACCTGTCTCACTTACGTACAGTGCCTGTAGTAATGACACGTGGAGCTTCTGAAGTCGGTTTCTATGTAGCATCATCAGGTCAACAAGCAATGATGATGGGATTTTTGGTAGTAGATGGTAGTGATGCACCTGAAAGTTATGGCAAAGCTTTCCATACTATTTCTGCTCGTGATTCAGTGACCAATGCAACTATCAAACAACCTTATTTAGGGACTACTCCAGCGGATATTGATGTTGAATCAGCAAATGATTGGGTAACCGATGATCGCAAAGAAATCGCAGACGAAGGTGCGACTCAATTATTGGCTGATGACCAATTAACTAACTCCAACGATCTTTTGAACTTGGATAAGGCTAAGGATGGAAGCTATACGATCAAGGTTAAGGCTAGTCCGAACGGGAATCCAAAGCACATATTAAGGCTTGGGTTGATTTCAACCAGAATGGTATTTTTGAAGAGAACGAAGCTAGTGATGTCAAGACCATTACTGCTGCAGGCGACCACACCCTTACTTTTAAGGCCAACCCGACGATTAGTGGAGGTCAGGTTGATAAGTTGGGCATGCGTTTTCGTATTGCTACAAATGAAGGAGATATTGAGAAACCGACAGGAATAGCATTTAGTGGTGAAGTAGAAGATATGCGTTTGCTACGCATTCATCCTCCAAAAGGAGAAAAGAAAACCACAGATGGTTTTACTGGAGAGACTCAAACTGCTAATCTTCACTTCACACCGAAGGGGAACTGACCGATCTGATCATACCTCTAATACAAGCATGAGCTCCCAAGCTCCTCAAGTTCTGGATAATCAAGGAAATGTTCTTCCATCAGCCGATGGAACAAGCTATATTCGTCCTGAAGGTGTCTATGTGGTGACAACTAATGGCAATGATGTCAAAGTCTCCTTTACACCAAATACCGCTTTTTCTGGAACTGCAGAGGGAATTAACATCCGCTGGAAGGATAGCAATGGAAGCTCTACTAATTGGCAATCAACTAATGCTCAAGATCCAAATAAGAATGATATTTTGAGCAATATGGATGGCCGTTATATTCCAACGGTTCGTAAGATACCTAGCTATGATTCAAATGGTCTTCAAGGACTGGAACAAAGCAAAAATCTTATTTTCAACGATAATGATTCAAATGTGACTCCGGTATTTCCAGATGCAACTCGTCCAGCAACCTTTGTGGATGCAAGCGGTCAACCAGTAACAAATAACACAGTTCCTGCTCTTTCCAATGGTCAGCAAGTCGGAACTTATGAATTAGAACCTAATACTGGGAAAGTAATCTTCAAACCTAACAAAAACTTCTATGGGACACCAGATCCAATTGTAGTTCAAGTTAGTGATACTGATGGAAAAGCACACCGTGCTCGTTACCAACCAACAGTAACAAAAGTCACTCCAACCAGCACAAGCGCTGAGTCAACAGGTCTTCAAGGACAGCCACAAAGTGGTAAACCAACCTTCACCCCAGGTGATCAGGCAGTTCCAATTGATTTGGACGAACCAATGACCTTTGAAAATGGACAAGCTACGAAGGCAGTCCAAGGAGTAGGAGAATACAAGATCAATTCTGATGGAACTATTACCTTTACCCCTGAGAAACAGTTTGTAGGTACACCAGATCCAGTAACGGTGAAACGTGTTGATAAGAACGGTACAGAAGTAACAGCAACTTATAAACCAACAGTAACCAAGGTAACACCGACAGGAACAGGAAACAAAACATCAGGCCTTCAAGGTCAAGTCCAAACAGGTAAAGTAAACTTTACTCCAGGACATGCCTCTGTTCCATTCCCAGCAGGTTCGACTCCATTGTTTGATAATGGTACTACTGTTAAAGAAGTACCAAATGTTGGTAAATTTGAAGTGGATGCCGATGGCAATGTAACTTTCACACCAAACAAACAGTTCAAAGGCGAAACACCAGAACTTGAATTAACTCGTGTGGATGCCAACGGTACACCAGTTACAGTTAAGTACCAAGCAGTCATTAGAGAAGTTGTTCCAACAGGAACAGATACATCGACAACAGGTAAGCAAGGTCAAGTCCAAACAGGAACTCCAACCTTTACAGAGGGTCATTCAGCAGTACCAATGGATAATGATACTCCAGCTACTTTTGATGATGGTACAAGAAGAAAAGTAGTTCCCCAAGTAGGAACCTTTGAAGTGGCATCAGACGGCACAGTGACCTTCACCCCTGAGAAACAGTTTGTAGGTACACCTGATGCAGTCACAGTCAAACGCTACGATAAGAATGGAACCCCAGTTACAGCGAAGTACACAGTGACAGTTGAGAAAGTCACTCCAACCAGCACAAACGCTGAGTCGACAGGTCTTCAAGGACAGCCACAAAGTGGTAAACCAACCTTCACCCCAGGTGATCAGGCTGTTCCAATTGATTTGGACGAACCAATGACCTTTGAAAATGGACAAGCTATGAAGACAGTCCAAGGAGTAGGGGAATACAAGATCAATTCTGATGGAACTATTACCTTCACGCCTGAGAAACAGTTCGTAGGTACGCCAGATCCAGTAACGGTAAAACGTGTAGATAAGAACGGTACAGAAGTAACTGCGACTTATAAACCTACGGTAACTAAGGTAACGCCGACGGGAACTGATGTAACTTCTACAAATATTAAAGGTAAAGTTCAAACAGCTAAACCGATTTTTGAGGCTGGCAGTCCACTTGTTCCGATTGATAGTTCTGTAAGACCGGTATTTGAAGACGGCACAACGGAAAAAACCATCCCAGGTGAAGGAACATATACTTTATCTGAAGATGGTACGGTAACCTTTACTCCGGATGCTAATTTTGTTGGTCAAGCTACAAGTGTAACTGTTGTTCGTAAAGATACTAATGGAACATCTATTTCTGCAACATATACACCAACTGTTGTTGATACTTCAATTAGTCATGATCAATCATCAAGCGGTCGCAAAGGTGAAGCGCAAAATGGAAAACCAACCTTTGAGGGTTCAATTGATGAAACAGTTCCGCCGACTTTTGAAGATGGTACGACGACTAAAACTGTTCCTGGTCAAGGTACTTACACTATTGCACCTGATGGAACAGTCACTTTTACACCAGATACTAACTTTGTTGGTACTGCTACAGGTGTCATTATTAAACGTTTAGATATCTACGGCAATGAAGTTAAAGCGACTTATACACCGACTGTTCTTGGTGAAACAACGACAGAAAATGTTATCTCGCAAGGAGCAAGAGGTGAACAACAAAGTGGTAAGCCAGTGTTTAATGGTGATGTAGACACTTCAGTGATTCCAACATTTGATGATGGCACAACAGAAAAAATTGTGGATGGAGAAGGGAAATATACAATTGCGATAGATGGCACTGTAACCTTTACTCCAGAAGCTCATTTTGTTGGAGAAGCTAGTGGTGTAACTGTAATCCGTAAAGATCGTAACGGCAATACCATTTCTGCGACTTATAAACCGAAAGTTGTAGATAGACTTGTGCCGGTTGTTCCTGTTGTTCCAGTTGAGCCAGCAACACCAAGTAAGCCTAAAAAACCGACAAAACCACTTGATTATAATGAATCAATCAAGCCAAGAATTTCGGATAAGACCAGAGAACATAAAGAAGAAATTTCATTTATCAATCCAAAAGATAAAAACGCAAAACTTCCAAATACAGGAAGCAAAAATAATGATTTACTAGGAGGACAACTCCTTGCAACCCTTGGAAGCTTACTTCTTTTATCTTTAGTTAAGAAAGATAAAAAAGAAGAATAGAAAATTTCTTTCTACAAAAAGAGTGTGTATACACTCTTTTGTGTTTCACAAACTTTAGTCTCTTGTATCCATGTAAAATAGATGATATAATTTACTGCAGTATTATAGATAGAAAGAGAGTATGTATGAAAAAGAAATACTATATTTTGATAACCATGTTTCTAGTAATCATAGTAGGATTTGTATACAGTATATCTAAAAATGAAACACACCTGAATAGTGAAAAATATACTCAATCTACTATTCCGACTTTATTTTTTCATGGTTATGGTTCAAGTGCTAGAGCAGAAAAGCATATGACTGAAGCAGCTCGAAAAGCAGGAGTAACAAAAACAATTATTCAAGCCACAGTTAATAGGAATGGGCAGGTAGATTTGATTGGAAAAATTCCTAAAAATGCTATAAATCCAATTATAAAAGTACAATATGAAGACAATCGTAATCCAGACTATCAGCAAGATGCAGAATATGCTAAAAAGGTAGTAACAAAACTCCAGCAAATGTATGGTTTTCAAAAAATGAATATGGTAGGCCACTCTATGGGGAATATGTCAATTCTTTTTTATCTATTAGAGTACGGAAAAGATGATACCCTGCCTCAAATTCAGAAGCAAGTTCATATCGCAAATCATGTAAATGGGATTGAAGGAATGGATATGCCTGATGGGATGACAATAATGAATCTTGAAACCGGTCAACCAAATAAAATGAGCCAATCATATACAAAATTACTAAGCTTGCGTGAAATATTTCCACAAAATCAAGTAGATGTTTTAAATATATATGGAGATTACAAAAATCAGTCAGACGGCAGCGTTCTAAATAGCTCTTCCAAGGCCTTGAAGTATTTATTGTTTGAAAATGCCAAATCATACCAAGAAAAGCAATTTACAGGAAAATTGGCTAAACATAGCTTGTTACACGAAAATCCTGAAGTTGATAAAGCATTGATAAATTTTCTTTGGGCAAAATAAAAAAGCAAAAAATCTGATCTACATCCTTTATAAGAAAAGCTTTAGCTTTATGTACTATTTATATATGACTGTTCTCTGGAGAATTTTATGGTAAAACTTAATGCAAGAAAGCAATATTGACGGTGGTTATAATTTAAACCACTTGTTCATATTGTTTAATAGATTTGCAGATACAAGCGTTTAAAAGGGGATTGAGTAATCTTATATTCAACCAGAATACGTTTTGGGGTATTTGCTAGATGATAGTCAAAAATCACAAACTTTAGATCTATTAGGTTTATCATAAAAATATCGATACTAAGTCTATCAAAACAATGGCAACAGGCATTTTTTTAAAAAAAGCTTATTTGGTAATTAAATCTTTCGATATTTTTTTATCGATAACTTAATGTTAAAAAGTTGAATAGAGTATTTTTGAAATTTATTGTCTATAACTAAAAAAACTCAGAAATTAGTAATTTCTGAGTTTTTTTAAATTAAATCATTTTATTCCCACTCAACAGTTGCAGGTGGTTTACTAGTGATATCGTAGACAATGCGATTAACATGATCAACTTCATTAACGATACGGACAGAGATTTTTTGTAAGACCTCCCAAGGAATTTTGGCAAAGTCAGCTGTCATACCATCAATGGAAGTAATAGCACGTATAGCGATTGTATAATCATAAGTTCGGCCATCTCCCATAACTCCGACCGAGCGAACGCCAGTGTTTACAGTAAAATATTGCCATATATCTCGATCAAGTCCGGCTTTAGCAATTTCCTCACGAAGAATGGCGTCTGATTCACGGACAGTTTCTAATTTTTCCTCTGTGATTTCGCCCATGACGCGAATGGCAAGTCCTGGACCAGGAAATGGTTGTCGCCATACAATATGGTCTGGCATACCAAGCTCAGTACCTAAAGCACGAACTTCATCTTTATAGAGAGTGTTGAGTGGCTCAATTAGCTCAAATTGCATATCCTCAGGTAGACCACCGACATTGTGATGAGATTTAATTGTTTGAGCTGTATCAGTTCCGGACTCGATAACATCAGTATAAAGTGTTCCTTGTGCTAGGAATTTAACATCTTTAAGCTACTTGCTTCATCGTCAAAGACATAAACAAACTCATTCCCAATAATTTTACGTTTTTGCTCGGGATCTGATACTCCAGCAAGTTTATCAAGAAAACGCTTGGCTGCATCTGCCTTGACGATATTGAGGCCAAACTTGCCACCTAGCATATCCATTACTTGATCGGCTTCTCCCTTACGTAAAAGCCCGTGGTCAACAAAAATACAGATCAATTGATCGCCAATCGCTTTTTGTAAAAGAACTCCAACAACAGAAGAATCCACACCTCCAGATAAGCCTAGAAGAACTCGCTTGTCTCCAACTGTTTCGCGGATTTTCTTGATTTGCATGTCAATAAAGTTGTCCATTGACCAATCGCCTTTTGCACCACATATATTTAGAGAAAAATTGCGTAAAATTTCATATCCAAACTCGGAATGACGTACTTCAGGATGGAATTGGATACCATAAATTCTTTTTTCTGAATGTTCAATCGCAGCAAAAGGACAGTCAGCAGAAGTGCCTGTGCGGATAAAGTCTGCAGGGATTTCAGTTACTGCATCTCCATGACTCATCAAAACAAGCTGTTTCTCAGGTGTACCCTCAAAAAGAGGAGACGAAGTGCGATTCAATGTTGATTGGCCATACTCACGATTCCCTGCATCACCAGCTGGTACAACTTTTCCTCCCAGTTTATGGGTCAACAACTGCATACCATAGCAAATTCCCAAAATAGGAATACCTAGTTCAAAAATATCAGGATCAATATCAAAAGAACCTTCTTCATAAACAGAATTTGGGCCACCTGATAGAATAATTCCGACAGGATTTATCTCACGAACTTCTGAGGCAGTGATTTTGTTGCTTTTTAGTTCTGAATAAACACCAATCTCACGAATTCGACGAGAGATAAGCTGATTATACTGGCTACCGTAATCTAATACGATAATTTTTTCGACATCTTGCAATTCAGATTTAGTCATCTTGTCCCTTCCAAAAAAGAATATATTTTTACTTATTTTAACATAAATGAATGGCTTTTTCCATCGCTATGAAGTAAATGTTGACTTTTATTTAGATTGATAATACAATTATGTTAAAAAGGAAATCAAAAAGGAGATGACTATGCTCCCTGCTTATTTACAAATCCATGATCAATTAAAAAAAGAAATTGATGATGAAGTTTGGCAAATCGGTCAGCGGTTACCAAGCGAACGTGATTTAGCTGAATTGTTTAAAGTTAGTCGTATGACACTTCGACAAGCTATTACTCTTCTGGTAGAAGAAGGAGTATTGGAGAGACGCGTTGGAAGTGGTACATTTGTGGCAAGCACGCGTGTTCAAGAGAAGATGCGCGGTACTACCAGTTTTACCGAGATTATGAAATCTCAAGGGAAGACACCATCCAGTCAGCTTATTTCTTACCGTAGGACTCTTCCAAGTAAGCAAGAAGTGGAAAAATTAGGAATCGATAAGACGGAAAATATTATCCGAATGGAACGGGTTCGCTATGCTGATAAGTTACCAGTAGTCTACGAAGTTGCCTCTATTCCAGAGAAATTCATCAAGAATTTTAATAAAGAAGAAGTAACTAGCCATTTCTTCCAAACTTTACAAGAACATGGTTATAAGATCGGAAAATCACAACAGACAATTTATGCTCGATTAGCTAAAGAAAAAATTGCGCATTATCTCGAAATCCCTCGTGGGCATGCGATTTTAGGTCTAACGCAGATTTCCTATTTTGAAGATGGTACAGCTTTCGAATATGTAAAAAGCCAGTATGTCGGAGAGCGTTTTGAATTTTATCTTGAAAATAATTGATTACATAATTTATTTTATGCAAAAACACCCTTATTATTGTGGTGTTTTTATATACATTAAAAATAAAATAGGAGACGATTAAGCATCATTTCAAGATAATCTATATGATTTTTTGTTGGCTAAAGTAGAGTTTAGTAAGCTTTTTTGGTATAATAATGTCTATGGAAATCGAAAAAACGAATCGAATGAATGCTCTATTTGAGTTTTATGCTGCGCTTCTGACAGACAAGCAAATGAATTATATTGAGCTTTACTATGCGGATGATTATAGTCTAGCTGAAATTGCTGAAGAGTTTGGTGTCAGTCGTCAGGCTGTGTACGATAATATTAAACGAACAGAGAAAATTTTAGAAGATTATGAAATGAAGCTCCATATGTATTCTGACTATGTTGTAAGAAGTCAAATCCTTGAAGAGATTGCTAAGACTTATTCTGACGATGCTTTCCTTCAAGAAAAAATTTCTGTCTTATCTAGTATTGATAATAGAGACTAGATATTCTGACACTCGAAACTGATGGAAAATACCGTTTCCAGCTAAGATTTAAGAAAATAGGAGAAAAGTTATATGGCATTTGAAAGCTTAACAGAACGTTTGCAAAACGTCTTTAAAAATCTGCGAAAAAAAGGAAAAATTTCAGAGAGTGATGTTCAGGAAGCGACCAAAGAGATTCGTCTGGCCCTCTTAGAAGCCGACGTTGCCCTGCCAGTTGTCAAAGACTTTATCAAGAAAGTTCGTGAGCGTGCGGTCGGTCATGAGGTTATTGACACCCTCAATCCAGCGCAACAGATTATCAAGATTGTTGATGAAGAGCTGACAACTATCCTGGGTTCTGATACTGCTGAGATTATCAAGTCACCAAAGATTCCGACTATTATCATGATGGTTGGTCTGCAAGGGGCTGGTAAGACTACCTTTGCCGGCAAGCTTGCTAATAAGCTCAAGAAAGAAGAAAATGCTCGTCCGCTCATGATTGCGGCGGATATTTACCGTCCAGCGGCCATTGATCAGCTGAAAACACTGGGACAGCAAATTGATGTTCCTGTCTTTGCTTTAGGTACAGAAGTCCCAGCTGTTGAGATTGTCCGTCAAGGTCTGGAGCAGGCAAAAGCCAACCACAATGATTATGTCTTGATTGATACAGCTGGGCGTCTTCAGATTGACGAAAAGCTTATGCAGGAGCTGTCTGATGTCAAAGCGTTGGCTAACCCGAATGAAATCCTCTTGGTTGTCGATGCCATGATCGGTCAGGAAGCAGCTAACGTCGCTCGCGAATTTAACAGCCAACTGGAAGTGACTGGGGTTATCCTGACCAAGATTGATGGCGATACCCGTGGTGGTGCAGCCTTATCTGTCCGTCAGATTACTGGTAAGCCTATTAAATTTACTGGTACCGGGGAAAAATCACTGACATCGAAACCTTCCACCCAGACCGCATGTCCAGTCGGATTCTGGGTATGGGGGACATGCTGACTCTGATTGAAAAAGCCTCTCAGGAATACGATGAGAAAAAATCGCTTGAAATGGCTGAAAAGATGCGGGAAAATACCTTTGATTTCAATGATTTCATCGATCAATTAGACCAAGTGCAAGGCATGGGACCAATGGAAGATTTGATCAAAATGCTACCTGGTATGGCTAGCAATCCTGCTCTTAAAAACTTTAAAGTTGATGAAAGAGAAATTGCCCGCAAGCGAGCCATTGTTTCTTCGATGACACCTGAAGAACGTGAAAATCCTGATTTATTGACGCCGAGTCGTCGTCGTCGAATTGCTAATGGTTCAGGGAATAGCTTTGTAGATGTGAATAAATTTATCAAAGATTTTAATCAATCAAAACAATTGATGCAGGGTGTTTTGTCAGGTGATATGAGCAAGATGATGAAGCAAATGGGACTAAATCCAAACAATATGCCTAAAAACATGCCAGGAGGCGGTGCAATGCCAGATATGTCGGCCCTTCAAGATATGATGGGTCAAGGTGACATGCCGGATATGTCAGCCTTGGGAGGAGCTGGTATGCCTGATATGAGCCAAATGTTTGGCGGTGGCCTCAAAGGTAGAATTGGAGAATTTGCTATGAAGCAATCCATGAAGCGCATGGCAAATAAAATGAAAAAAGCTAAGAAAAAACGGAAATAAGAGGAAAATAACAGACTAAGGGAATTTCTTTTCATTATTTGAACTCTCTTAGTCTTTTACTTTTCATTTACTAATTTAGAGGTAATTGCTTTTGTTACATAAATTTATTTCTGTAAAGAATAGAAAGATAATAAAACAATGAAAATGACAGACATTCTTCATAGGTATTACGGTGAACTTGATCTGATAAAAGAAAAATGGAATGAAGACTATGAAAGCATTTTGATTAAGCCAAAGAATAATGATCAAGCATATAAAAGATGCCGTTTGGCAAAGAGAACCCCAAAAAAAGAAGGCTACTTTACAGTCTTTTGGAAAAAAGACCAAGATAACAAGAATATCCCTTATAGTGATGAGGACTTGGGCGACGAACTGATTATTGTCGTGATAGATAGCTGTCATTGCGGTTTATTTATCATTCCCCAAGAGTTGGCTATCAGTAAAAAAATTCTCTCTACAAAGGATTGTCAAGGAAAGATGGCCATGCGATTTTATCCACCCTGGTGCACAAATTTAAATAAAACAGCTCAGACAACACAAAAATGGCAACTGGATTATTTCCAAAAAATCGAATTAGAAGAATAAGTTTTAGGTGAAACAAGACAGAATTGAGAAACTAAACTCTGTCTTGTTTTTATATAAAACTAAAAGTTTATGTACAATTGACTAAACAAGATTTAAACCATTGATACTACTGAATTAGAAGCATAAAGTACATTATTTAAAAAAAGTGTACTTTATTTTTTTGTTTTATACATTATTTTTAAACGCTATTAAAAGTACAGAATTAGAAGAGGATATTGTAATTATAGTGGAAATTCAATTATACAAAATGAGGTAGAAAACTATAGGAATAGAAGTAAGTTTAATTGTACATTTTTTTAAAAATAGATATTGTGATTTGAAAATAGTATATATTGTGTTAACAAGGTGGAGAATATAGCAGTTTTAGTGGTATAATTAGATTAAGTTTATTAATAGAAGGAAGAATTAGATGGTTAAGTTAGATACTGGTAATTCAGAAGAAAAATCAGAAAACGAAGCACAGATTCGCATTGATAATTCATTGCAACCTCTTAATAATTTACAAACAAGTCTCTTCACCCCTGAGTTGATTGAATCATGTTCTTTGCCCCAAAACACGGTAAATAACTCAAACATGGCTTCTATAGTTGCATCAGCATCTTCAATTTTAGCTCATCAGTTAGCAGAAGCGGTGAAAGTATCCCTACCCCAAGTGAACATTAATGCAAGTTATAACAATATGCTTTCAAGTCTACATATAGAGGTAGTTCAAAATATTGCTAATTCGGTTAATAAAATAATTGATGGACTTCAGTTTGACTATTCAAAGTTAGCTTTAGATTTAGGAGAAATTTTAAAAAATATTCCTAGTCCGTATTCTGAAAATGAAATCAGTGAAATAATATCTAATGTTAAGAGACTAGCCGAGCAAGGGTGGGTTATCTATTATGATTTTGGAGATATCTATAGACGAATAAATATTGATAACATTGAAGAATTGGAAGATGAGTGGTTAACTCAATTGAAAATAAATCTTTCTAGTGAAGATATTTATAGTGAACTAAAAGAGTCACTTTGTTATCCAGAAACATTGATAGAGTCAATGTTTGAAAGTTATAAAAGTAAAAATTACTATGCTGCATACACACTTGCTACCTTAGCAATAGATGGAGCACTAAATAGGATTGCAGAACAGTAACTAATAAGGATAGGATACCTGTGGGTTATCCGTCTGTTGAAGTTCTAGAAAAGCAGTTTGTAGATAAAACTTTTAGTGATGTTGGGCTGATTCATTGGCTATTTAACTTTTTCAAAGATACTAATAGATTTACTATAGAAGAACCAAATCGCCATATGATAGGGCATGGACGTTGGGAAGGAACAATTTCTGAAAAAGATTTTCTTAAGTTATTTAATGTAATGTTGTGCTTGTTGGCAAATTTTGAACTATGGCAGTATCATTTGGTAGAAGTACAGTGAAGTTTTTGAAAAGAAAGCGAGGGAGAAGTGAGTAATAAAGGAATAGGAGTACGAGAGATTCCAGCAGCGGTTGTATTAAACAAATTTGTTGGGAATGAAGAAGACTCTAACAATCTAAGCATGAACGGTATCTTGCACCTAAAAGCGAAAGTAATGGAGAATGTGATGCAATATCATTAAGCTATAATATAGATTTTAAACTCCTTGCCTCTTCATCATATCTTAGAGGCCAACGCTTAACAAGTATGAGCATAACAAAAGCTACAACAGGAGTAACTTTTTATGGAGCACCAAGAACTGTTGGTGGTAAATATATAGTAACCTGGCTTCATAAATTATTTAGAATGCATACTCTAGAAGAATTACATAGAATACGTAGCAATGAAAGTATAATAAGACCTGGAACTGATGAGTATGATGTTCTCAAAGCTCTGCAAATTATGGAAACAAAGAAAAACCTGTTATTGTTCTTTCCGTATAGTCATTTTATAAATTCCGAAGTAGAATTTAGTATAGTTACCAAGGACATAGGAAAGGAATTGATGAAAAACTTTCACGAGCTCTCTAAGTATAGAGAAAAAGTTGGTGGCGGGTGTGAAACCTATATATTAACTGAATATGAGAAACAGTTTTTATTGTACTCGTTCTCCGCAACTGGATTTGAATTATTGGAGGTCTTTGCTACATTGGAATTGCCAACATATCAAAAACTTTTGGACTATGCTAACCCATTTGCTCATATTGAGATAATTGATTAATAGGAATATGGAAATATAAATATTTGGGTTAGTGTAGTAAGGGAATACTACATCAAGACCCATGATTACTTTTTTTCTAATGAATCCAATTATAGGACGGAGATAAAAATTTTATTTAAGTCGAATTTTTCCTGTTCTTCAAGTAATTCTGAGGAATAGACGACAACTTTAAAATCAAACAAGCTAAAAAAACAACTCTAAAGATCATTAAATTGATATTGGAGTGTTTTTGCCAAAAATGTACATTTGAAAAAAATTTTTTTAGTTTTCACTTAAATAAAGTACATTTTATAGAAGATGAACAACTTTTAAAAATTTCCAGTGTTCACTTAAATAAAAGTACATAATTGACAATAATAAACTCAAAAAAATTTTTTTGGTTACCTGTCTTATTTGTTTTTGTAGTAAAAGCCAGATTATATAGATTCCTCTATCATCTTTCCGAAAAACTATAATTTTCTTGAAAAATATATCTAGATATGCTATACTACTGTTATAGAAAAACGGAGAAATGTGATGAGACGTGAACTGTTATTAGAAAGAATTGATAAACTCAAAGCCACTATGCCCTGGTACATTTTGGAATATTACCAGTCTAAGCTGGCGGTGCCTTATAGTTTTACAACCCTATACGAATATCTCAAAGAATATGATCGCTTTTTTAACTGGGTGCTAGAATCTGGCATCACAGATGCTTCGCATATTGCTGAGATTCCTCTCTCGATCTTGGAAAATATGAGCAAGAAAGACATGGAGGCTTTCATTCTGTATCTACGAGAGCGTCCGCTTCTCAATGCTAATACGACTCAAAACGGTGTTTCCCAGACAACCATCAACCGGACACTTTCAGCTTTGTCAAGTCTCTATAAGTATTTGACTGAGGAAGTGGAAAACGAGCAGGGCGAGCCCTACTTCTATCGAAATGTAATGAAAAAGGTTGCTACTAAAAAGAAAAAGGAAACTCTGGCCGCTCGTGCAGAGAATATTAAGCAGAAGCTCTTTTTAGGGGATGAGACGGAAGAATTTCTCCAGTATATCGATACAGAGTATCCTAAGAAGCTTTCTAATCGTGCCTTGTCATCTTTTAATAAGAATAAAGAAAGGGATTTAGCCATCATTGCTTTATTGCTAGCCTCTGGTGTTCGTCTGTCTGAAGCGGTTAATCTGGACCTGAAAGACATCAATCTCAAAATGATGGTTATTGAAGTGACAAGAAAAGGTGGGAAAAGAGACTCTGTCAATGTTGCTGCTTTTGCCAAGCCCTATTTAGAAGAGTATCTGAGCATTCGGAGCAAACGATACAAGGCCGAAAAGACGGATACAGCCTTCTTTTTGACTGAATACCGCGGCACTCCTAATCGAATCGATGCTTCCAGTGTTGAAAAAATGGTGGCCAAGTATTCTGAGGACTTCAAGGTGCGAGTGACGCCTCACAAACTCCGCCACACTCTTGCTACACGTTTATACGATGCAACCAAATCTCAAGTTCTCGTCAGTCATCAGCTAGGGCATGCTAGCACTCAGGTAACGGACCTCTACACCCACATTGTCAATGACGAGCAAAAGAACGCCTTGGATAAACTATGATGTTACATAATTTAAAATATGTAAAAAATAACAATAAAAAAGTGAAACATCTAAAATAGATTCTTGCTCTTTCTTTTATAAAAAACTATTCAATAATTCCGATGAGATTCAACAATCAGCCGTTTGCCCCAAAATTGCTTGAGATGTTCTAGATTTGCTTCTGTGACAGGTCTATTTTTGGCGTTGTAGTTTCCAGCGCTTTCTCTAGTTAGGAAACAATTAACCAAACTGCTTCATAAAAACTTTTTGATGCATCTCTGTTCAGCACATGATTGAAATATCATTCTGTTTACAAGAAAAACCAAACTCTTCGAGAGCTTGGTTTTTCTTTATATCATATTTTAACCAACGATAGCTTCGGCAATCTCTTCTCTGCTGATTCCAGCAAAGTAGCGGCTAATATCAATCGTTTCAAGAGCTTTAAGGACATCTTCGCGTTCGTATTTAACACCGCGCAACACGTCTTCTACTGCTGCTACGTCTTCAATACCAAAGAAGTCTCCATAGATTTTGATATCTTGAATCTTGGATTCAACAACATTGGCAAAGATTTCTACCTTACCGCTGGTAAACTTAGTGCCACGACGCACATTGTATTCAGGTGATTTACCATAGTTCCAGTCCCAAGTTCCAAACTTGCTATCTCTGATTTGCTTGATTTCTTCCAGTTCTTTCTCAGAGAAGACATACTCTGTCATCTCTGGATATTCTTTCTTCATATAGTCCAGAAGCAGGTCGCGGAATTCTTCGACAGTAATTTTTTCTGGCAATTCATTGACAATATTTGTCACGCGTGCACGAACGGATTTAACTCCTTTTGATTCAAATTTGTCTTTAGAGACCTTAAGTGCATTTGCCAAGACAGACAAATCAACATCAAAGAGCAGGCAGCCGTGGTGCATGATACGGCCGTTAATATAGGCTTGCGCATTACCACAGAACTTCTTACCGTCAATCTCTAGGTCATTGCGTCCAGTAAATTCAGCTTTTACTCCAAGCTCTGCCAAGGTATTGATAACCGGCGTAGAGAAGCTCTTGAAGTCAAAGGCGCGGTCTTCGTTTTCCTTTGAAATAATGGTGTAGTTGAGGTTGTTTAGATCGTGATAAACAGCTCCGCCACCGCTGATACGACGAACAACCTCAATGCCATGTTCACGAACGTAATCACGGTTGATTTCTTCGATAGTGTTTTGGTGACGCCCCACGATGATAGAAGGTTTATTAATCCACAGTAGAAAAATTTCGTCCTCGTCCAAAAGGTGCTTGAAAGCATATTCTTCTAGAGCGATATTAAAAGCTGTATCATTTGAATAATTAACAATATATTTCATAATCTTTCTCTTTATAAGACAGAGACTGGAACAATGATTTATGTCCAGTCTAATCTATCTTTTTTATTTTTTCTTAGGTGAGTGAACTGCCAATCCCAGTACGTCTGCAAATGCTTCGTACATAACTTCTGAGAAGGTTGGGTGACCGTGGATAGTCTTAAGCATTTCTTCGACAGTGATTTCCATTTCGATGATAGTTGATGCTTCATTGATCAATTCTGCAGCTGCAGGACCAATGATATGAACACCAAGTACTTCACCATATTTCTTGTCAGCAATGACTTTAACGAAGCCTTGAGCCGCATCTGAAGCGATAGCACGGCCATTAGCAGCGAAGTTAAACTTACCAATTGCTACATCATATTTCTCACGAGCTTGCTCTTCTGTCAAACCAACTGCTGCTACTTCTGGCAGAGTGTAGATAGCCGCAGGTGTTAGGTTGAGTTTAGCAACATGGTGGTTACCCTTCAGAGAATTTTCAGCAGCGACTTCTCCCATACGGAAGGCAGCGTGAGCTAACATCTTAGTACCATTGATATCACCTGGTGCGTAAATACCTGGAACAGAAGTTTCCATGTACTCATTGACTTTGATACGACCACGATCCAATTCGAACTCGACCTCACCAATACCTTCTAAGTCTGGTACACGTCCGATAGAAAGCAAAGCCTTATCTGCAAGAATATCTTCTTTTCCTTCAACCTTGATACGGAGTTTGCCGTTTTCTTCAATGATTTCTTCCAACTTGGTTTCAGTTAGAATTGTCATGCCCTTGCGTTCCAAGATAAGGCGAAGGTTTTTAGAAACTTCCGCATCCATGGCTGGTACGATGCGGTCCATCATTTCGATAACAGTGACTTTTGAGCCAAATGTCATGAAGGCTTGTCCAAGCTCAATACCGACAACACCACCACCGATAATTACCAGATTTTCAGGCACTTCGTTCATTTCTAAAATATCATCACTGGTCATAACAAGAGATGATTCCATACCTGGAACATTGATCTTGCTAACTTTAGAACCACCAGCAAGAATGATTTTCTTGGTTTCGAGCAATTCTGAACCATTTACCAAAACATTCTTATCTTTAGTAATGGTACCAATTCCCTTATGAACATCTACGCCATAGCTGCGAAGAAGTCCAGCAACACCGCCAACAAGCGTATTTACGACTTTATTTTTGGTTTCAAGGACCTTGTCCATGTCTACTGAGAAGCTTGGATTTTCAATAATGATACCACGGTTAGCAGCGTGACCAAGGTTTTCGATGATTTCTGCATTGTGCAGGTATGTCTTAGTAGGGATACAACCACGATTCAAGCAGGTTCCACCTAGCTCAGACTTCTCAACCAAGGCAATCTTACCGCCTAACTGAGCGGCTTTGATGGCTGAGACATAACCAGCAGGTCCACCACCAATGACTACGATGTCATATGCATCGTCGCTCTTATCATCGTCGTTTGAAGCACTAGCTGCAGGTGCTGGGCTAGCTTCTGGTGCTGCTGTTCCAGCTGTTGGGATATTTTCGCCTTCTTCTCCCAAGTAACCGATGACTTCCGTTACTGGAACAGTTTCTCCGTCACCTTTGAGAATAGCAATCAGGTAGCCGTCTTCTTCAGCTTCCAATTCCATGCTGACCTTGTCGGTCATGATTTCTAGAAGGACTTCACCTTCTTTAACAAATTCGCCGACTTTTTTTATTCCATTGGACAATTTGCCCTTCGGTCATATCTACGCCGGCTTTTGGCATAATTACTTCTAAAGCCATTTTTCTTTCCTTTTCTAATTTAGTAGTTCACTTGCTGAGTTCTTCTTTGTTTTTAGAATAACAAAGAAAATCTATACCAACATTGAAATCGGATCTTCAATCAGAGCCTTCAAATCCTTCATAAACTTAGCTCCAGCCATTCCGTCAACTACACGGTGGTCAATGGTCAAGCCAAGGCTCATAATTGGACGAATAACGATTTCACCATTCACGACTACAGGTTTCTCAACTGTTGAGCTCACACCCAAAATAGCAGAATTTGGTTGATTAATAATCGGTCCAAAAGACTGCACACCAAACATTCCTAAGTTACTAATCGTGAAGGTTGAATTTTGAAGCTCGCTCGGAGCTAACTTACCATCCAATGTACGTCCGATAACGTCCTTAAAGGCTACTACAAGCTCTGATAAGCTCATCTTCTCAGCATTGTAGACAACGGGTGTCATTAGGCCATTGTCCATACCTACCGCCATAGATAAGTTAACATAGTTGTGAGTGATAATAGTTTTGCCTTCGTCTGTCAGAGTCGAATTGATGTAAGGATGCTTCATCAGTGTCTTCACAACTGCTAATGAAAGCAAATCCGTAACAGTTACTTTCTTGCCAGTTGCTTCCATGATTGGATCCAGCACTTTTTTACGCAAGGCCAGCATTTCTGTCATATCAACATCATAGTTGAGGGTGAATGTTGGCGCCGTCAGGTAAGATTCTACCATCCGTTGAGCAATAACTTTACGCATCGGCGTCATTGGGATACGCTCAATTTCACCATAAGGAGTGACATTATCAGGCACTTCTTCGACTTTTTCGATATGAGCAGGAGATTTGATGGTGTCGCTTTCGATATTTTCAGGAAGGAAGGCCAACACGTCCTTCTTCATGATCTTACCACGATGACCAGTTCCTTGGATTTCTTGCCAAGCAATATTGTGTTCTTGGGCAATTCGTTTTGCCAGTGGTGAAATCCGCACCACATTAGTATCTTTATAAGTTTCCACGTCTTCTTTGTGGACACGACCGTTTGCACCTGAGCCAGAAACATCGTAGAGATTAATCCCTAAATCATCCGCTAACTTTCTAGCTGCAGGAGTCGCTCTTAGCTTATCATCAGCCATGACCTCTCCAATTCTATACTAAGATATTAAGGACGAAGAGGGCAAAGAAAAAATAGGAGATTGACGATGTGTTCGATGAACACAAGGAAATCTATCATTTTTTCGCAGACCTCCGTCCGAGTTCAATTACATGATACAAAGGGCGTCAAAAGTCAAAGTGAAAATAGGAAACTTGACAAAGAAACTTTAGTTTCTAGGAAAGTTTATCTTTTTCACAAAGACTTTGGCCCGAGTTCAAATATAAGATATTAAGGACGAAGAGGGCAAAGAAAAATAGGAGATTGACGATGTGTTCGATGAACACAAGGAAATCTATCATTTTTTCGCAGACCTCCGTCCAAATTCAATTACAATGATATTTAATGCATAAATGGACAAAGTAAATTACTTAAATTTCTTCGCCTTCTTCAAGAGAAATTGTTGCATAAAATAAATTATGTAATAATACGCTTAAGAATGTATTATCGATTAGATTAAATATTATTCTTTATGATATGTTTTTCGAATAGCATCTTTTATGCTTTCAACAGTTGGAATCATTGCATTTTCTAAGTTTTGCGCATAAGGCATTGGGACGTCTTCTCCAGCGCAACGACGGATTGGTGCATCTAGATAGTCAAATGCTTCAGATTCAGAAATGATCGCTGAAATTTCACCAATGAAACCGCTAGTTTTATGAGCATCATTGACTAAGACAACCTTACCAGTCTTTTTAACAGAGTTGATAATGATGTCTTTATCAAGCGGTACCAATGTACGTGGATCAACCACTTCTACAGAGATACCTTCTTCTGCTAATTCTTCAGCTGCCTGCATGACACGGCGCAACATTTTGCCGTAGGTAACAACTGTTACATCGGTACCTTCTTTTTTGATTTCACCAACACCGAGTGGGATAACATACTCAGGATCCAGCGGAACCTCGCCTTTTTGGTTAAATTCTGACTTGTATTCTAGGATAATGACTGGGTTGTTATCTCGGATAGAGGCTTTTAGAAGTCCCTTCATGTCAGCTGGAGTTCCTGGTGCCACAACCTTAAGACCTGGAATGTGGGTAAACCATGATTCTAAAGATTGTGAGTGCTGAGCGGCAGAGCCAACTCCGTTACCGGCTGCACAGCGAACAGTCATTGGTACTTGACCTTTTCCGCCAAACATATAGCGCGTTTTAGCGGCTTGGTTAACGATGGCATCCATGGCGATTACAGAAAAGTCCATGAAAGTCATGTCTACGATTGGACGCAACCCTGTCATAGCTGCTCCAGCAGCTGCTCCAGAAATGGCTGCTTCTGAAATCGGACAGTCACGTACACGCTCAGGACCAAACTCTTCTAGCATACCAACAGATGTTCCGAAATCTCCACCAAAGACTCCGACATCCTCTCCCATCAAGAGTACATTTTCATCGCGACGCATTTCCTCAGACATAGCGAGGATAATGGTATCACGAAATGACATAGTTTTAGTTTCCATTTTAATTTTTTCTCCTCTCTTTAGTCTGCGTAAATATCTTCAAAGGCGGATTCAAGTGGCGGGAATGGACTTTCTTCCGCAAATTTCACAGATGCTTCTATTGCTTCCTTGACTCCGTCTTGAATTGCTTCTAACTCTTCTTCGCTTGAAATCTTGTTTTCAAGTAAGTATTTGCGAAGATTTTCAATCGGATCTTTTTTCTTCCACTCTTCTACTTCTTCACGAGTGCGGTATTTACCTGGGTCAGAAGATGAGTGTCCAAGCCAACGATAAGTCACGCTCTCAATCAAGACAGGTCCCTTGCCACTGCGAACATGCTCAACAGCTTTTTTAAAGCCCTCATAGACATCTAAAACATTATTTCCATCTTCGATGAACATACCTGGGATTCCATAAGCCGCGCTACGCTCGTGGATGTGCTCCACATTGGTCATTTTCTTGATGTCAGCAGAAATACCATAGCCATTATTAATACAATAGAAAATGACTGGTAATTTCCAAATGGAAGCCATGTTGACTGCTTCGTGGAAGACACCTTCATTGGTAGCTCCATCACCAAAGAAGCAGACAACGATTTTACCTGTTTTTTTCATTTGTTGGGTTAGAGCTGCTCCGACAGCAATCCCCATTCCACCGCCTACGATACCGTTAGCACCAAGGTTTCCGGCGTCCAAATCAGCAATGTGCATTGACCCACCTTTTCCTTTACAAGTTCCGGTGTATTTACCTAGGATTTCTGCCATCATTCCATTGAGGTCAATCCCTTTTGCGATAGCTTGACCGTGCCCACGGTGATTAGATGTCAACAAGTCGTCCTCATTCAAGGCCAACATTGCACCGACATTGGCTGCTTCCTCACCTACAGAAAAGTGAGTCATTCCAGGAACTTTTCCTTTTTTTACAAGTTGAGCAATTTTTAAGTCCATACGACGGATTTCTTCCATCTTACGAAACATCTCTAACAAAAGATCTTTATCTAAAGTTGCCATTTTTTTGCCTTTCTAAGCTACAAATTACTATTATATTTTAAACAATTATGAAAACCCTGTCAAAAGGAATGCTCAGAAAAAAATTTCACAAATAAAAACCAGTTTATTCAATGAATAAGCTGGTTTTAGAAGTTTAAATAAAAATTTCACAATTTTTTATACTAGAATAGTTTTTTGCTTCTTGAAACTGTTAGATAATAGCAGAGTATACCCTAGCTTAGTCTGCTTGTTTGGAAAAATCTGCAATCATTTGCTTCATTTGTTCACGACTCGATGTCGTCAGCATATAGAGATAGTCTCCTTGTAGCTCTGCAAAAGCAGCTGGCATATCTTTTTTTACCTTGAAGTTATCCCTGTATTTCTCCAGTAGTTCTGATTCAGCGTATGCATAATTAGTTGATGCCCGACGTGAAGTAGCTAGACAGAATAAAGGTTTCAAGTGAGTAGATGGAAATTCCTTTCCTACTACGATAGCTGCATAGCCTTTGTAAAGATCGATAGAATGAGCAAAATTGTAGACATCAATGGTAAAACCACCTGCAGGACGGTTATTGTATTCAATAGCCACATAATCATCCCCATCACGGAAGAACTCAATATGAAAAAAACGCTCTTTCATACCGAAGGTTTTAACAATTGATTCTCCATAAATACGGAGTTTGGGATCCGTATCCTTGAGGACATAGTAAGAATTATCCATCTTATAGATCATCAAATCTAATGGAGTGTGTGCGTAGTCAAAAGTTGTTGAAAAGACAATCTGACCATCCTTATCTACCAATCCATCAAATGTACAAATCTCACCTGATTGAACAAACTTCTCAAAGAAATAAACAGTTTCTTGATCCCATTCTGATTTGAAATACTCAACGTCTTTCTTCGTCTCTAATTTAAAAGTCGCTGCTGCTCCCACTCCATTATCTGGTTTAGCTATCAAGGGTAAACCAAGCTTATTAACAGCCAAGTCAACTCCTGAAATAGTCTTAACAACCTGTCCAGGCACAACAGGGACACCAGCCTTTTTAAAGAGTTTTTTCATTTCAGACTTAAATTTTGTTTTCTTCAAATCTTTTGGCTTAGCTCCAAAGACATTAAATTGTTCACGAAGCTGAGCGTCCTGCTCCAACCAATATTCATTATGAGATTCAATCCGATCAATAGGCCCATGCTTATAGAAGAGAAAGGCAACAGCTCTTTTTACTTCGTCAAGATTTTCGAGATTTTCTACTCTGAAATATTCAGTCAGAGCTTCTTTTAAAGGTTGGTCTAATTGGTCATACGGTTCCTGGCCAATTCCCAAAACATTAATACCTTGATTAGCCAATTCAATCGTGAATTGTTGAAAATTTTGAGGATAAAAAGGGGATATAACGATGTAATTCATAAATAACCTCCATTAAAGGTTGAGTTCGTTAAGGAAATACGGCATTTGCTTACGCCACCAGACCCAGTCATGAGCCACATCATTGCCCCATTCAGCAAACCAAGCAGGAATCTGTTTATAATCAAAGGCTTTTTTCAGATTGTAAAATGATGGCAAACCATCAGATTCCCAGGCGCCATGCCCAGTACAAACAATGGTATCAGCTTGTCGGTAACGATCAATAAACCATCCATCATTCTGATTCCAAATATAATCTGCTGGCGAATTTTGATAAACAACTTCGTCATTCCCATAATCGCCCACAAAGTATCGTGCATCATAGACACCGCTAAGAGCAATTACTTTATTAAAAACATCGGGATGCTGTAGAAAGAAATTCAAAGCATGATAACCACCCATTGAACAGCCTGTTGTCATCATAGGATCAAACCAGCCTGTTTTATGTTTAATAAAGGGAATAGCTTCTTGTATGACATAGTGTTCATAAGCACGATGCATCTCTGCTCTGTCATGAGTACTTTTCCAATCAGCTAACCAGCTCTCACTATCAACACTACTCAAAGTAAAAAATTGTATTTTACCAGCTTCAATAAAACCAGAGCAAGCATCAATCATACCAAAATCAGCATATTCATTATGACTTCCTCCTGAAGACGCAAAGACAATAACTGGAAGTCCTGCATGACCATAACGATTTACATACATCTCACGGTTTAAATTGCCACTCCAGTGACTTAAGAATTCAATATGCATAATAGACTCCTTTCTTTGATGCATTAGGTCATTTTCTATAGATTATATTTACCACTCCTCGCTCAAAAAACGAAGACAATCAAGTAAATGTTCTGACCAAGCGATCTCGTTATGTTCAGCACCAGCCTGAATATTTAAAACAAGATTGTCAATATCAATACCAGCAACTAGTAATTGACGATAGTATTTAACTGATGAATCAATATAAGCTTGTTTTATATTACCTGCCATCAAGGTTTTATCTGTATCATCAGCTTCTTCAGTTCCCACATAAATATAGACACGTTGATTCAATTTAAGAGTTTGACGCTTGATGTAGCGATCAAAATCTTCTTGATGTAGCCAATCTGCAGATGAGAAAACACCAAGACAGCCAATTTGATCTTCATATTCAACCCCCATAAACTGAGTAATATTGCCACCTAAAGAGCTCCCAATCATAGCTGTGTGTTTAAAATCTGATTTGGTTCGATAATTTTCATCGATAAAGGGCTTAACGACATCCATAACGAACTCAGCATACTCACTCCCTTTACCGCCGAACGATACACCAGGAATATTCATTTCTTTATACTTCCATGCTGAATACTCATTCATTCGATTAACTCCGTCATTATCAATTGCGACAACAATCATTTTTTCTAAATCAGGATTCCGTTTGATAATTGGAATAATCTTCCAGGAATGACCACTGAAAGATTCTTTACTATAAAGAACATTTTGCCCATCATGAAAATAAACGACAGGATACCGATGTTCAAGGTCCTCTGAGTAATTTTTCGGTAATAAAACTCGAACCCGACGTTTTGTCTGACTATATGGCACAAGTAGTTCATGAGTTTTCATTTCAAGGTAAAAGTAAGATTTGTTCATTATCTGAAAACTTTCTATTTCCATTAAATTTTATTTATTATAACACAAAAAAAGAAAAAAATTCAGGTTTTTCCTGAACTCTTTTTAATTATATTTAATCAACGTACGTTTCTTCGTCTTTATTCATCCATGCATATGGAAGACCAATCAAAAGACCTCCACCTATCACATTTCCGATAAAGGTTACGCTGAAATGCCTGAAAATATTAAATACATCAAAGCCCAGTACCTGGCTTGCGACTTTATTAAAAGCAATCAAAGAGAAAGAGGCAAAGTTAGCAGCTAAGTGTTCATTTGTTAAAAATACAAACATATAAATCGCAGAGATGACAATCCACATTTTCGCTGTTGAACTCTTGATCAATAAGAAAGACAAAATAGCAATGTTTACAAAGATATTAGCAGCAATGGCTTCAAACAAGACAACTGAATTACCTCGACTTAATTTATTAGCCACAACAGTGCTAACAAAACCATCAGGCTTTAAGCCAGCATAAGCTACTGTCTGATTAAAAATCCATCCAATAATTGCTGCACCAACCAAATTAAAGAACGTACAATATAGTAAAATAATGAGGGCTTTATGCCATTTAATTTTCTTTAAAAAAGTCCCTGCTGTTAGGTACATCATGTTAGATGTTGTTAATTCAGCATTTAAAAAAAGAATATAAACTAAGCCCCAAGCAAATATAAATGGAAATAATAAACGCCCTGATCCAGGAGCGATTTTATTCACAACATCTGCTGCGATAGCTCCTGCTGCGGTACTTAGTGTCAAGAAAGCTCCAGCATACATCGAGCGAACAGCATACTTTGCCTTACTACTATCAAATAATGCCTCTTTCTTTTGACAAGCAAATGATACTTTTGTGATAAATGTCGATTCAGCCATATAAATCTCCCTTTTAAAATGATACCTCATTATACCATAAATTGACTTTCTTAGAAACCGTTTTCTCATCCTAGCAAAAAAAGAATTAAGCTTTTTTCTTAATTCTTTTTTTGAAATTTCTCTTAACGTTGTGCCCAAGCAATGTCTTCAGCCAAGGTGTCTTGAGTAGTATACTGCTGACGATAGCTATTATAAACAAGATTACCAGTATATGTTTGCTGAAAACTGGGAGAGTCGTATTGAGTCAAATTGTATTTTTCAATGATATGGTTTAGTTTTGTGTTGTAGTTTGTATCAGTCGCATAAACACCTGTCAAAGCGGCAGTTGCATCTTGATAACTACTTGTATTACTCTTCCATGTATTTGCGTAGTAACTTTGGCGTAAAATAGCTACATAATCGTGTAAAGACTCATAGTAACTGGGGTATGAGCGAAATTCAGCATCAATATGATAAGCATTGCCTTGCCCATCATCTTCCCAAGTTTGCATTGTAGCTGATTGTCCAGCATACTGGCCTTTTATTCCAAAAAGATTATAATGAGGGGCTGAAGCTAAGCCGGATCGACCAGAATTACTTTCAAGAACAGCTTGGGCAATCATCACAGACGCATAAAGGTCATTGTCTTGGCCTAATTGACGAGCGGATTCCGCAATCTGCGAAATAAAAGTTTCTGTTGGATTATATGTTTGTACAGTTTGTTCTTCATTTGCTTTAACAGATTTTGTATGATTAGCAAACAAGGCACTAATCATAATAATAGACATGACCACTGTCATTCCACCTAAAAGCATACTCATTCTCTTTTTCATCAACTTTCAGTCCTCCTAAATATACAATGATTGTATCACAATAAATTATGACAAAGAAGGCGAATCGATTACAGTTTTGTGACAGTTTGGCTTTTCTATATTAAAAAACAGAAGAATGACTTCTTCTGTTTATTTTTCAGCAACCTTATCTAGAATCGAATTCCATGATGTCTCCATTCCTGTTTTATCAACAGAAGAAAAGAGTATAAAGTCATCGTTTGGATCAAAGTTTAGTTTTTTCTTGATTGCTGATTCATGTTTATTCCATTTCCCACGAGGAATCTTATCTGCTTTTGTCGCAACAAGAATAACCGGAATTTCATAATATTTCAAGAATTCATACATTTGAACATCATCTGCACTGGGATCATGACGCAAATCCACCAAGCTAACAACAGCCCGCAAATTTTCGCGACTAGTTAGATATTCTTCAATCATTTTCCCCCATTTGGCTCGTTCTGTTTTTGAAACCTTGGCATAACCATATCCAGGCACATCAACGAAGCGTAGTTTGTCGTCAATATTAAAGAAATTAAGTAGTTGTGTTTTTCCTGGTTTCCCAGAGGTGCGCGCTAGATTTTTGCGATTTAACAAGGTATTGATAAAGCTTGATTTTCCTACATTTGATCGACCAGCCAAAGCTATCTCTGGAATATCATCTTGCGGATAATGAGACTTGTTTGCTGCACTTAGCAGAATCTCTGCATTATGTGTATTAATTTCCATATTATTTGCCTCAAGCTGTCTCTAATATTGGCTTATCAGTACCATCTACAGCTTCTTTAGTAATACGAACCAGCTTAATATCCTCTTGGCTTGGCACTTCAAACATAACATCCATCATGGTTTCTTCGATGATAGAGCGCAAACCACGTGCTCCAGTTTTACGTTCGATAGCTTTATTTGCAATTTCTTCTAAAGCATCATCGTCAAATTCTAATTTTACATCATCATAAGATAGAAGAGCTTGATATTGTTTCACTAGAGCATTCTTTGGTTCACATAAAATACGTACCAAATCATCTGCAGTAAGCTGCTCCAATGCAGCAAATACCGGCAAACGACCAATCAATTCTGGAATAATACCAAACTTTTGGATATCATCTGCTACAATGGCTTGCATATATGATTCGCCTTCGTCAATCGCTTTATTATTTTGACCAAAACCAATAATCTTTTCGCCTAAACGCTGTTTAACAATTTCTTCGATACCATCAAATGCACCACCAACGATGAATAGAATGTTTTTAGTATCGACTTGAATCATTTCTTGCTGTGGATGTTTACGTCCACCTTGAGGTGGAACACTCGCAACAGTTCCTTCAATGATTTTCAAAAGTGCTTGCTGTACACCTTCTCCAGAGACATCACGAGTTATGGATACATTCTCACTTTTCTTAGCGATTTTATCAATCTCATCAACATAAATAATGCCACGTTCAGCACGTTCAATGTTAAAATCAGCCGCTTGTAACAGTTTCAAAAGGATGTTCTCTACATCTTCACCGACATAACCAGCTTCAGTCAGTGCTGTCGCATCAGCTATAGCAAATGGAACATTCAGACTTTTAGCAAGAGTTTGCGCAAGAAAGGTTTTTCCAGATCCTGTAGGACCAATCATTAAAATATTAGATTTTTGTAGATCAACATCGTCTTCTTCACGACTGTCATGGAAATTGATTCGTTTATAATGATTATACACGGCTACTGCTAAAGCTTTTTTAGCACGTTCTTGACCAATAACATAGTGATTTAAAATATTGAGCAATTCTTGAGGTTTTGGGACTTCGGATAAGTCTGCTAAGACTTCTTCTGCTAATTCTTCCCGAATAATTTCTTGGGCTAACTCAACACACTCATTACAAATAAAAGCATTATTACCTGCTATAATCTTTTGAACTTCATCTTGGTTCTTTCCACAAAAAGAACAATATACCATCATCTCTTCGTTTCGATTAGTTGGCATTTCTCACTACTCCCTTTAAAAATTTTTAATTAAAATAATGTCATATAAAAAGCATGAATGCTATTAACTAGGTTTGTAAAAGCATTGAGCCAAAATAAAATGGACAAACCATAGCGTTTTTTACGAAAAGTCTGTATCGCGCAAATAACGCAAATCGCACACAAAAAAGCCGTAAAAACGCCAAAAATACTTCTTTCCATTCTTATGAACCCTTTCTTTCTAGGATTTTTACGGTAAAATCATACTCATTTTTTTCATCTTTTGGATGAAACTGATTGCTTACTTCTCTAAAATTTTTCAAATCAAAATCTTCAGGGAAATAAGTGTCACCCACTAAGCTTGCATGAATCTCAGTCTTAATAATTTCGTCTATTTCATGCTCAAATGTCGAAAAAATTTGACCGCCACCTATGATATAGAGATTTTTATCTTGTTGATGGTACCAAGTCAATACTGATGCAAGATCATGAAAGACAATAACTCGCTCATCATCAATTCGATAATCAGTATCACGTGTCAAAATCAGCGTTGTTCTATTTGGTAATATACGTTGATTCATCCCCTCAAAAGTTACTCGTCCCATTAAAATAGCGTGGCCAGTTGTGATTTCTTTAAAATGTTTTAATTCTGCAGGCAGGTGCCAAGGTAAAGTTTGGTCTTTTCCAATCAGGCCGTTTTGATCCTGAGCCCAAATTGCAGCAATTTTTTTTGTCATTTCCTTATCCTTCAGATTGATATTTCTATTTTATCAAAAATTATAAAAAAAGACTTGATTGGACTACCACTTCTTTGCATTTATTTTTTCCGCATCGTATTAAAACATCCGACAATCTTTTTCGACTGTCGGATGTAAAAATTTAATGTTTCTTTTTATATTTTAAAATAAGATAAATAAATAAAAATCCTGCACTAGCTCCTATTACACTAGATAAAGCTATGCTTAAAAAATCAGGTTGTTTTTCTGTTTTTTCTACGCTTGCAGATTGCTCATCGCTTGAAAAGGGGTCAATATCGCACCCTTCTCTTTTTACTTGTTTGTGATCTGTATTGGAATCATCTGTCTTTGATTGGTTTGCTTTATTTTGAGGACCTTTTCCATGACAAAGCAAATTCACTGAATAAGATTGCTGTCTCTGATGACCTTTGTTTGAGGATGGATAAGTTAGTTCAGCAAAATCATTTTGCTTTACTGAAGGTTCTATTAACTGCTCTGAACTTTCGCTGTTATCTTGTAATCCATCATTTGCTCCTACAGTAGTTAAAGGGATCATACAAATCACTGTTGCAAGCAAAGCAAAATAAATAGCTAAACAAAACAGTTTTTTAGTTTTTTGTTCTGTAAGGAATCTGAGTTTCATCACCCTACCTCCATAATTGGCAAGAAAGAAAAACATATATATCTATTGTCATTATATCACTTCTATTAAGGATTGCAATAATTTACTAGCAAAAAATAAAAATCTCCACTTATTTTATCAAGTGGAGATCTAGGTTAGATAGCCAAATCAAATTTCAGTTGTGGTTTGACAGGATCATAGTTTATTAATTCAAAATCCTCTGGTTTAATATCAAAGAAATCAGTACCATCTGGTACATTGAGAACAAGACGAGGTTGACAGTCACTTGGCTCACGTCGTAATAACTCATTGGCTTGTTCAAATTGATTATCATAGATGTGCAAGTTGTTGATAAAGTAAAAGAACTTACCGACTTTCCACCCAAAATGCTTGGCAATCATCATTTGTAAGGCAACATACTGCATGGCATTAATATGGTGAGCTACTAACATATCATTGGAACGTTGTGTTAAAGTCGCATCCAAATAGATCTCTCCATCAACACGACGTACATCAAACATGGTTTGAAAGGCGCATGGAAGCAAGCCATCTGACTCTTCAAATGCCTCATAATCCCATAGGGAAATAATATTACGACGATTCCATGGATTTGCTTCTAATTGCTGGAGAATTTTATAGATAATATTATGTTTCTTAACCACAGCTCCGTAACGCTGGCCAATAGTACCTGTGTCACCAACTTCCCAATCATTCCAATAGTGAACATTGTACTTATTATTAAGAAGTTCTAAGCTATTTGACTGATCCTGATAAATCCATAAAACTTCTTTAATGGCAGATTTAATAGCAATTGGACGCAAGGTTGTAATGGGGAATTCACCTTTACTCAAGTCATACTCTGCAAAAGCACCTGTAATATACTTGGAATTTGCTACATTTCCATCTTTGTACCGTGGACGAGCATTTTCAGAAAAAACACCCTCATCCATAATTTTTCTAATATTGTCTTTAAAGATTATATCTGCTTTTGTCATGATCTCTCCTTCGTCTTCACTTTTTCTAGTATAGCAGATTTTTAATAAAAATTCTCCTACAAAATTTTGAAGGAGAAAAATAAATAATATTATTGTAAGACGAGTGAAGCTGCACCAATGACTCCAGCATCGTTTCCTAAAGTAGCTAGAGCTAATTTAGTCGTTGTTCGAACTTGAGGGAAGGTATTTTCATCATAAACCTTTTGAACACCATCTAATAAAAATTGACCAGCGGCAGAAACACCACCCCCAATAACAATAGTAGAAGGGTTTAAGACAGAAGCGATATTAGCGCAGGCAATTCCCAAATAGCGTGAGAAATTCCTATAAACAATCAATGCCAGTTCATCATTTTCTTTAGCTAAATCAAAAACAGTTTTGGCTGTTACTTCTTCACCATTGTCAATCAGTTTTTTCAACTCAGCATCACCAGCGTATTCATCTGCATAACGACGGGTTAAATTCACAATACCAGTCGCAGAAGCTACTGTTTCTAAGCAACCTTTCTTACCACATGTACATGGAATCGGCTGGTCAAAATCAACAGTGATATGACCTAACTCTCCTGCTGCACCAGCTACGCCGTGTAGAAGCTTACCTTCTGCAACGATTCCGCCACCAACACCAGTTCCTAATGTCATAAAGACCACATCAGGTTGGTTGTCTCCAGCACCCATCCATCGTTCTCCAAGAGCTGCTACGTTAGCATCGTTATCAATAAAGAAAGGAATCCCCGTAGCTTTTTCGATTTGTTCTTTCACTGGTTGTAGAGTCTTCCAATTCAGATTATAGGCACCGATAACTGTTCCTTTAACACGATCCACTACTCCTGGTGATCCCATACCAGTTCCAAGGAAGTCCTCAGCTGATAGGTTTAAAAGAGACAAGCGGTGTTGAATAGACTCAATCATTTCCTCTACAATATGACTGCCTTCGTCCAAAATATTGGTTTTAATAGACCATTTTTCTTGAATTTCACCTTCTTGCGTTAAAATAGCAAATTTTATAGATGTTCCTCCAAGGTCAATCCCAATAATTTTCTTTGACATAATATTCTCCTCTATGTTTTATTATCATTATATCAGATTTTTTTAGCAAGAAAAAGATTTGTATGGACAAAATTGAAAAATCTAGCCCTTAAATATTTCCAGAAAAAAATTTATAAGTCTTTTGTATAATAATATCTTTCACCAGTATAAGGATATTCTTTCAATGCAAACACTTCTTTATAGCCATGCTTCTTATAAAAATCTGGTGCTTGGAACTGGAAAGTATTGACAAATGAATATTTGCACTTTCTTTCTCTAGCTTCTTGTTCTGCTTTGCACAGTATTTCTGAGCCTATTCCTTGCCCTCGTAGGTCTTCGCTCACATACAAATACTCAATCTCCAACCAATTTCCAAAAGTTTCGGCCGCCATACCAGCCAGTAGATTTCCTTGTTCGTCTTCTACATAAATGTTAAGAGGCTCACTTTTGGATGACTCCCTCTTAGATTGATTATAAGCCCTGATTAAGTTACCAAGTTCTTGTGTTTTCTTTGAGTCGGTATTTTCCAATCTTAGTTTCATATATGCCTCCATTTAGATTTCTGTCCAAACACTACTTCTTTCACCCATCTAACCCACTCAAGTATTCATAGCGCTCGTATTTTTCCAGCAGTTTCTCGTTCTGCTCATCCAGTTCTTGCTGGAGTTGAGACAGTCGAGTAAAGTCAGAGCCATTCTCCTGCATGGCCGCTTCAATCTCAGAAATTCGCTCCTCCAGTGCCTCAATATCAGCCTCAATAGACTCCCACTCCTGCTTTCAAAGTAGGTCATGCGCTTTTTCTCCTCACGCACTTTTGTCGATTTTTCCTTTTCAGTCTTTTGGGAAATAGCAGAGCTTTCTGCCATAAAGGCTTTTTCGTCTAAATAATCCGTGTAATTACCGAAAAACTCTCTGATACCTCCATCTTCAAAAGCTAAAATCTTGCTAGCTACCTTGTCTAGGAAATAGCGGTCGTGGCTCACTGTAATAACTGGACCGGCAAAGCCTTGCAGAAAGTTTTCCAAGACCGTCAGAGTTGCAATATCCAAATCATTGGTTGGCTCGTCAAGAAGCAAGACATTAGGCTTTTCCAAAAGGAGCTTGAGCAGATAAAGGCGCTTTTTCTCTCCGCCAGAAAGCTTTTCGATTAAAGTCCCATGAGTAGAACGAGGAAAGAGAAACTGCTCCAAGAGCTCTGCTATAGAAGTCGTTCCACTGCCTATCTTGACCTCCTCGGCCACTTCTTGCAGATAATTAATGACCCGCTTAGACTCATCTAAGCCCTCAACCCTCTGAGAGAAATAAGCCACCCGGACCGTCTCTCCGATAATGAGCTGACCAGCTTGAGGCTGGAGTTTGCCGGCAATCAGATTGAGCAAGGTTGACTTTCCAACACCATTATCTCCGACAATCCCAATGCGGTCCTTGTTCTGAATCAAAAGACTGAACTGAGAGAGAATAGGCTTCTGATCATAAGCAAAGTCCACATTTTGAAACTCGATGACTTTCTTACCAATACGGCTGGTTTCAAAATTCATTTCCAGATTGCTGTCAGTCGTCTGGTCTGCCAAATCTTTCTTGAGGTCATGGAAACGATTGATCCGAGCCTGTTGCTTGGTTGCCCGAGCCTGAGGCTGCCGCCGCATCCAGGACAACTCCTGCTTGTATAATTGTTGCTTTTTGTGAAGCAAGGCTGCATCCCGTTCATCCTGCTCCGCCTTAAGACGAACATAGTCTTGATAATTTCCCTGGTATTCAATCAAGCGACCGCCATCCAATTCAAAAATCCGAGTTGAAATATTATCCAAGAAATAGCGGTCGTGGGTGATGAAGAGGACGGTCTTCTTAGAGTTTTTCAAGAAATGAGTCAGCCATTCAATGGTATCAATATCTAGGTGGTTGGTCGGCTCGTCCAGCAAGAGCAAATCGGCATCGCCTAAGAGAACCTGAGCCAGCTGAACCCGGCGACGAAGACCTCCTGATAACTGACTAACCTTGAGAGACAGATTTGTCAGACCAAGCTTGGACAGGACCGTCTTGACCTGACTTTCGATTTCCCAAGCATGGAGCGAGTCCATCTCGGCCATAACTGCTTCTAGTCTAGACTGCTGACTTTCATCATAAGCCGTCAAGAGTAGCTCGTACTCTCGAATCAACTGCATTTCCCGTAAATCACTTGATAGAACAGTGTCAAGCACCGTCTGCTCTTCATCGAAATCAGGCTCCTGAGTCAGGTAAGCAATCTTATAGCCCGTCTTAGCAGAAAAAGGGCTGACATCTCCGTCAAAGCCCGACTTGCCCGACAACACATCCAGCAGAGTTGTCTTTCCTGTTCCATTGACACCAATCAGACCAATCCGGTCTAGGTCATGAATGATAAAGGAAATATTTCGAAAAACAGTCTTATCTCCCACTGATTTGGTTAGCTTGTCAACGATAAAATCGCTCATTTCTTCTCCTTGATATAGGCGTAAATTGCCTCTAAGTTATTAGGTAAATGGCCGTCTACAATAGCGTATTCCAACTCTTTTAGAATTTGACCAAGTTTTGGTCCTGGCTCAAAGCCGAACTCTCGCATCAGCATACCCCCATTGACTACCATTTCCTGCTTGCTATGAATAGTTAGACTGGCATCAAGATTCTGAATGGCAGAGAAATCCACTGCCAAACCTTGCGCCTGCCGAAGCTCTTCTGCTTGTAGCAATAAGTCAATATCATAATCATAACAGTCACGCTTGGTCAAGTCCCTTTCTGAGCGAATCGTCACAATTTCAACTATATCTGCTACTCTTTTGGCAAATTCGCGAGAGGTTTTCCAAATTCTCAAAAATCGTTGAACATCTTGTATTTTTAATGCTAGCAAAAGAGCTGTCCATGCCTGTTCAGATGCTGAAAAGCAAAAGTCTGAGTCCAATTCAAAGAGCCTTTCTAACTTAGCTCTGCTTTCCTTCAAATCTGGCAAAAATTCTATAGCACCGCTTGTTAAAAGTGCTTCTAAACCCTTGCGCCAAAATGGAGCCAGCAAGAGCTTGTCAAACTCGATAAAAATTCGTTCTACTGAGATTTTCTCCAGCAAGGGAGCACACCCCCTCATAGCCGCGAAAGTATCTTGTTCCAATTCGAAATCCAAGGCAGCCTGAAAACGAAAGCCTCGCATGATGCGCAGAGCATCTTCATTAAAACGCTCTGTAGCTGTCCCGACTGCTCGCAAAAGGCAATTATCCAAGTCGTCTAACCCCTGAAAAAGATCGATAACCTGGCCATTTTCATCCAAAGCTAGAGCATTGATGGTGAAATCACGTCGCTTGAGATCTTCTTCCAAGGAGCGCACAAAAGAAACCTTACTAGGTCTGCGGTAGTCCACATATACATCCTCAGTCCGAAAAGTTGTCACTTCATATTCATGGTTATTTTCTAGAACCAAGACAGTTCCATGCTCAATTCCCACATCCACCGTACGATCAAAAATGCGTTTGGTTTCTTCAGGATAGCTAGAGCTTGCGATATCCACATCATGGATAGGTCGTTGCAAAAGAGCATCACGAACAGAACCGCCGACAAAGTATGCTTCAAATCCGGTCGCTTTTATCTTTTCTAATACTGGTAAAGCCTCCTGAAATTCAGAAGGCAGAGTTTCTAATCTCATAGTAAATGTTCCATTCCGTAAGGATTGAATAAGGTAGGATTTATTATCCAGGTGTTTTAGGATTAAATCAAGCTACATCCTAAGATTACTCGAAAATAGGAATATAGCCTAGGGCAATACTTCCCTCGCCAAGATGTGTACCGATAACACTACCAAAAGTCGCCAAAGAGATTCTTGTTTCTCCAGTACTTTCAAGTAAAAGCTCACGTAAAGCTTCTGCTTTTTCTAAAGCATTCGCATGGATAACAATAATCTCATATTTTCCATTAGATGTACGTTCTTGAACGATTTCAATTAAACGCTTAGTCGCCTTTTTCTCTGTACGAATCTTTTCAAAAACCTCAATAACACCCTGCTCATTAAAATATAGAATCGGCTTAATGCTAAGTAAAGTTCCTAAAATGGCAGCACCGTTTGATAGACGGCCACCTTTTACAAGATGGTTTAGGTCATCTACCATAATAAATGCGCCAGTTCCCTCAATTTGAAGCGCAATTCGATCTAGAATTTCATCAAAAGTTAGGCCATCTTCTGCCCATTTAAGGGCTGAAGTAACCATGATTCCTAAGGGTGCACTCGTAATTTTGGAGTCTGGGAAAGCAATTTCTAAGTCAGAAAATTCTTCTTTTAGATATTGGATATTCTGGAAAAAACCAGAAATACCACTTGATAAGAAAAGCCCAATCACATGGGTATATCCTTCTTGTGATAATCTTGAAAGTGTCTCTTCCAACTCAGCGATACTAGGCTGACTTGTCTTGGGTAACTCAGAAGACAAAGCCATTTTTTTATAGAAGTCTACAGAAGTTAGATTTTTTCCTTCTATGTAGGTATTTCCATCGATAACAACAGGAATATCAAGGACGAAGAGATTTTCTTTTTGAGTATAACTTTCGTCAAAATAGGCCGATGAATCTGTAATAACAGCTAACTTCATTTAAAACTCCAAATTGATACCTGGCAAATCCAAGGCAATCTCAGTTACTTCATAAGTCAAACGGTTCAGCATTGTTAAGCTTGGTCTAGCTAGTTGCTCAACTTCTTCTTGGCTGAACTCATTTGGCTCTCCAACAAGGCGATTTTGGATATGATTTACTTGAGAAATAACGCCACTAATAACAAACGCATCAAAAACAATCATGTAATTTAAAATGACGACCAGAGATGTCGTTTGATTTGTTTCATCACGGTTTAATAATTGAAAGTTAACATCTACCTTTGTTTCTGGAGTACCATTTGCTTTTTCCCATTCAAAGTTGCGTGCATCATAATGATATTGGCTAACGAATTCTTTTTCGCGTTGTAATTCCATTGTATTTCTCCTAAAATTTTGCGTTACTAACATTATAGCATATTTTTTAACGACTGACTACAAATCCTTACTGCGCTTCTTCATGCTTTTTTAAGCTTATCCCTTAATATATGTCTCTAAGTTCTAATACTCGCTGGAAAAGTTTGTTTCATTTTTTAGCCTTAAAAGAATACAAAAAGAACCTCCTAAGAGATTCTTTGAAAATCTATTCATTATTTCAATGGTTTTCTCAAATATCCAAATAGAAGTCCGCTTACCACTGCTCCTACTAAAACAAAGACTAAGTAAAGGAGCGGGTTTGTTGTGAGAGCAACTACAAAGATACCTCCATGGGGTGCCATTAATTTTATTTCTGCTAAGCCAACTAATGCACCAGCCAAAGCAGAACCGGCAATAAAGCTTGGAATAGCACGCATAGGATCCGCTGCTCCAAATGGGATAGCACCTTCTGTTATAAAGGATAATCCCATGACAATATTTGTCAAACCAGAATTTCTTTCTTCTTCAGTAAATTTATTTTTAAATAACAAGGTTGCAATGAAAACTGCAAGTGGAGGAACCATACCTCCAGCCATTACACTAGCCATGACTACCGATCCGCCTGAAGCTACTGTTGCTGCAAGAGTTCCGGTACCAAAGATATAAGCTGCTTTGTTGAATGGTCCTCCCATATCGATAGCCATCATACCTCCAACTACTAGTCCCATCAAGACCGCTGAAGTTCCACTCAGACCTTCAAGGAAATTATTCAAACCAGTATTGATAGCAGCCATTGGAATATTGACCAGCAGCATCAAGAATCCTGTTAAGAAAGTTCCTAGCAAAGGATAAAAAGCAAGATAGACTTAATCCCTTCAAGGGATTTTTGGTAAACTAGCAAGAGCTTTTTTTAGAAAGTTTACCGTGTAACCAGCTAAGAAACCACCCACTAATGCTCCAAGAAAACCTGATGATACTCCTGCTAGAGAAAGCGTAGCTTCACCGCCAGATGCAAACGGAATTTTTCCAAAAGCAGCCCCCGCAGCAGCTAAACTACCAGCTACAAAACCTGGAGCTAATCCTGGCTTTTCTGCGATAGAAAAGGCAACAAATCCAGCAAGTACTGGTAACATAAAGCCAAATGCTGCGCCACCTATATTTTTCAACAATGCTGCAACTTCATGATAAGAACCAAGATTAGATAACTGGTCTTTAGGGACTCCCATAAATTGATCAAATAAGAATGCAAGGGCGATTAAAATACCACCACCAATTACGAAAGGCAACATTTGAGAAACCCCGCTCATAAGGTGCTTGTAAAAACCACCTGCAGAGCTTACTTGACTTGCACTAGCTTGATGGCTAGCATGATAGATAGGAGCTTGGCCTGATAATGCTTGATTGATCAATTCTTCTGTTTTACGAATACCATCCGCAACAGGACGATTGATCAATGGTTTTCCATCAAAACGGTCCATCTCTACTGCCTTATCTGCTGCAATAATAACTGCTTTAGCTTTTTTAATATCCTCTACTGTCAGCTTATTTCCAACACCGCTAGCGCCATTGGTTTCAACCTTAATACCGACACCCATTTCAGCTGCAACCTTCTGCAAGGCTTCTTGAGCCATGTAGGTATGCGCAATCCCTGTCGTACAAGCTGTTACAGCTACAAGGAAGTCTCCGCCTTCATTGGCAGGTTCGACGACAGCAGGTTCTTCTGCTTTTTCTGAAGCTTGGTCAAAGAGCTCAAACACCTGATCAGGCGAAGTCACTTGGCGTAATTTATCTGTAAAACCATCCTTCATTAGGTATTGAGACAACTCAGCTAGAGCAGCTAAGTGAGTATCGTTAGCCCCTTCTGGAGCAGCAATCATAAAGAATAGAACAGTCGGCTGGCCATCCAAACTTTCATAATCAACGCCTTTATTTGACTTGGCGAAAAGAACAGTCGCTTCTTTTACAGCGGTATTTTTGCTGTGGGGCATAGCAATTCCATCTCCCAGACCAGTAGATGTCAAGGCTTCACGAGCCAAAATCCCTTCTTTAAAGTCTCGAAGTCTGTCACATAGCCATGATCCACTAGACTTTGAATCATTCCTTCAATAACTGCATTTTTCTCTGTTGCCTGCAAGTCCAACAACATAACGTCTTTTCTCAATAAGTCTTAAATTTTCATACTTTTTCTACCTTTACTTTTTCATAGATTTCTTTTATATAATCAGCTGTCGCCAAATCATCTGAGAAGGTGGTTGCTGTACCGCAAGCTACTCCCCATTTAAAGGCTTGAATAGCATCTCCAGAACGGACAAACTCTCCTGTAAAACCAGCCACCATAGAGTCACCAGCACCGACAGAATTTTTCACATGGCCTTTGATAGGTTCAGCAAAGTAAGAACCATCTTTAGTTACCAACAAAGCCCCGTCTCCAGCCATGGAAATAATCACATGCTGAGCACCCTTTTCTAAAATTTGACGTGCATAACGAGCAATCTGATCCAAGTTTTCTAGCTTGACTCCAAAAATATCACCAAGTTCGTGATTGTTAGGTTTGACCAAAAGTGGCTCAAACTCCAAGGAATTCAAGAGAGTTTGTCCTTCAAAGTCACAGACGACTTGCGCTCCTGTCTTTCTGGTCAGACCAATCAACTCCTTGTAGACAATATTTCCTAGATTTTTCGGACTGCTTCCTGCAAAAACTACTGTATCTTTCGAGGACAATGAAGTCAGAAACTCCTTTAACTCACTTAGTTTTTGATTTGAGATTTCAGGTCCAGATCCATTTATTTCTGTTTCCGAATCTGCTTTAATTTTGACATTAATGCGTGTATCTTGATCTACTTCTACAAAACGATGAGTGATTCCTTCCGTCTCAAGTGTATCTTTTATGAATTTCCCAGTGAATCCTCCGAGAAATCCAGTTGCTGTATTTTCGATGCCTAAACGTTTCAGAACTCGGCTAACGTTAATCCCCTTCCCGCCAGCAAATTTATCATCACTATCCATTCGATTGACACTTCCCACTAAGACCTCGTCCAAGCGAACGATATAGTCTATAGACGGGTTTAGTGTAACTGTATAAATCATACTTCAATCACCTCCGTTTTCCCTTTCAAAACTTCAACCACTTCTGACTTGTAGCGATTTGTAATAATACTTGCTTTGGATACTGGCGCAACTTTGACAAATGATGTCTCTCCCAACTTAGAGGAATCAGCTAGAACATACGTATTTTTCGCATTCTCCAAAATTGCTCGCTTAACAGCTCCTTCTTCCATGTCTGGCGTGGTAAAAAAATCACTATCAATAGCATTCATTCCAAGAAAAGCCTTATCAAAATTCAGTTGACCAATTTGATTCAGTGCTACACCACCAATACTAGCATCTGTTGAACGCTTCACACTGCCACCTATAATAACCGTTGGAATATTTCGTTCAACTAACATTGAAGCATGGTGGATCGAATTTGTCACAATCGTCACTTGCGAGTGTTCAATAGCCTGGATTAAAAAATCATTCGTCGTCCCTGCATCAATGAAGACCACGTCGTTATCTTGTATTAAACTAGCAGCTTTCTCTGCAATCTTTTGCTTCTCGTGAATGTTTTTGACAGATTCTTCCTGGTTGCTTTCTTCCTCTTGTAAGAAGCGGATACTCTCAGCACCACCATGAACTCGACGAAGTTTCTGTTCGTTTTCCAACTCGTCTAAATCACGTCGAACGGTTGATTCAGAAGTATTTAGAATTTGAACCAAGGTTTCTAGAGAAACAGTTCTATGATGTTTTAATTGCTCCAAAATAACTTGTTTTCGGTCTGATTTTAGCATATTTTTTTTCCTGTAACTGCTTACATCAATTATTATACTCTTAAATTTTCCAAAGTAAAGCATTTTCTGTCATTTTCTTTCAATATTTTATAAAAAAAGAGGATGAGACACATCTCACTCCTCTATTTAGTCGATTATTGATATCTTTTTTTCTTTTCTGACGCATTTGCAATAGTTACGCCAACTATACCAGTTGCTAAACCAAGCAAGCTGAAGTACTCAGCATTTGTACCTGTTTGAGGTAAACTCTTCTCTTTTTTAGATTGAGAAGGTTGATTCTTTGCAGACATCACTGCATCACCTTTGTAAAGCTTTTTAGCATCAGCAGGTTTTGTTGAAGTAGCTTTCACTGTTGATAAATGAGATATAGAAGAAATATTATCTGCTGCGTTAGTCTGCAACTTTCTTTGCTTATCTTCTAGTTTCGCTGTAACCTCTCTATAAAGGCTTAGTAGCGATTCCTCTTGTTGCAACTTATTTTCTTTTTTAGACAGAACTGTCTTCGTAGAAGATGCTGTTTGTCGTGCGGTTGATACCTTTTGTGGCGCTTTAGCTAATTGATCAACTTTTGCCTGTATATTTTTCAACCTAGTTTTTGAGTCTGCTAAGCGTTCTTGCGCACTTAAAGTATTTTGTTTTAGTGTTTGCAAATCTGCCTTTAATCTCTCTAATTTAGCAGTTTCTTCTGCTAATTTTTCTTTAGCAAGCTGAAGTGCTAATTTTTTCGGTTGAAGAGAAGTTTCAAATTGTTTGCTTGCATTATCTAACGCTGCTTGTTTAGCAACTGTATTTTCTCTTGCGGCAGTTAACTTGCTTTCAGCATTTAATACTTGGTATTGTGCGTTGGCTACTAACTGAGCTTGCTTTTGAGCCTGTAATTTGCCGTCATTCAGCTGACTAGCAAGAATACCTGCTTTTACTTCACGATTCGTTTTTTCAACTCTCAAAGCTGCCAATTCATTTTTCAGAGCAGTTGCTCTCTCATTTTCAACAATTCTTGGTTGAGTGGCGCTTTTTAGTAACTGTTCATAATCAGATAGGCTCAACAGAGTCTTATTTTGTAAACGCTGGGCTGTATTTCCAACACGGTGAAATCCAACAGTCGCAGTTCCATAAACAGAACTATAGGCATTTGGGATTGTGTTATAAGAGGCAGAGATAGCAGTCGCCTTATTATCCATCATTTGCAGGTAATGTCCTACTCTTGCAAAAGTTTCAGCGCCGATTTTCTGATAAATGGCATTTGCATCCAACTGTTTCTCATCTGTTGGTAAATTATATTGAGCAGCAATTTTTTGATAGAGTGCTTTTTCACTGTGCCAAAAATCAACAGATTTTTCTGGTGAAAAGCTGATGGCCACATTTTCGTTTTTGATATACTTAAACATATGGCGACCGTTTTTTTCAAAGAAAGCTGATTGAATTTGGCTCGCTACATTAGCATATGGATCTACATATAGCTCAGGTAGACCTGCTTGAACACGATAGCGATTAATTGCACGAATCACTTCGATCGCTTTAAAATTGTTTTCAAGACTTGCTGAACTAGTGGAGTCAGTACCTATTGTTAGTCCATCTTCTTTTTTTGCTTGTTTATACAAGGATAGAGCATTTGAAGCAGCTTCTCTCACTTCAGGTGTTTGTCCATTTTCTTGTAAGTAATTAAGAATATGCACATAGTTAGTTGTTTGAAAATCAGCAGCTTGCATCACAATTTTCTTTTGTGGCGTTGTTGCTAGTTCTGCTTCTTTCTTCTTGATTTCCTCTTTAATCTTATCTAATTCTACTTGATTAGATAAGATTGACTGTTCTAACTTTGTAGCATTGTTTGGAGTCTGTGTTCCTTTATCTTGAATTGCAGCAAGTTTCTCTTTTTTTAAGGCAAGATCTTTTATTGCTTGTTCTTCTTCAACTTTTGCTTGAGCCAGTTCTTGCTCTTCGCGTGCAATAGGTGCTTTAGCTTCTGCTAATTCTTTTTCAGCCAAATCAACTAAGCTTTGTTGGCCGATAACTTTATTTTCTTGCTCTTGAATTGCTTGTTGAGTAGATGCTTCCTTATTTTGAGCATCTGTCAGATTTGCTATATTGCTACTTACTTCTGCTTTTGTTTGAATTTCTTCATTTTGAGCATCAGCAAGTGCTGTAGTATTTACTTGTTGTTCTGCTTCTTTCAGCTCTTCTTGCGCTTTTTGATTTGCTTCTTGAGCAGCGTCATATTCACTTTTAGCTTTATTCACTGTCTCTTCTTGCGATTCTTCCTGTGCCTTTGCTAGCACAGCCTGAGTTTTTGAAATTTCTGCATTAGTTTGTCTATCTGCATCCATCTGTTGGGTGGCTTGATTCTTTTCAGCTGGTTTTGATACCTCTTCTGCTTTAATCTGATTTCCCAACATACCTGACATCAGTGTCGTTGCTGCTATTCCAGTTGCCACCATGGATTTCCCTAGCTTCTTTTTCATCCTTGTATCCCTTCTTTCATAATATCATATAAATATCTTTTTCACTACTCTATAGAATTATTTTTATCATGCTTATGTAAAAAAAGCCAAGTTATTATTCATGTCTTTTTTTAATAGAAATTTGATTACATTTTGATGACTTGTTTGCTAAATTATTTTTCTATTGAAGATATAAATACAATTATAAAATTTTTATTAGAGAAATACTTTTGATTTGTAAAATCATAAATAGAATTTAGTTAATTTGCTACTATGTCTAAAAATGTTATTGTATATAAAAAGGTTTGAGATTATCTTATCACAAACCTTTTTTATATAGTTAAAATTTCTTTACAACTCCCAGACTTTTGTCACTTTTATTGACGTCCTTTTAGAATCGCCTCGATAATTGCCATTCTGACAAAGACGCCGTTGGTCATTTGTTCAACGATACGTGATTTTGGTGCTTCAACCAGATGATCCGCAATTTCTACATCACGGTTAACTGGAGCCGGATGCATGAGAATCGCTGTATCTTTCATGCGGTCATAACGCTCTTGAGTTAGACCATGCAATTTGTGGTAATTTTCTTTAGAAAAGATGGACTCATAGTCATGACGCTCATGCTGCACACGTAGGAACATCATGACATCCACTTCTTCAATCACTTCATCAATAGTGACAAACTTACCATAGTCAGCAAACTCTTGGCTCCGCCATTCTTCCGGACCAGCAAAGTATAGCTCTGCTCCCAAGCGCTTGAGAATCTGCATATTTGACTTAGCCACGCGAGAATGGTCCAAGTCACCAGCAATCGCAACCTTGAGCCCTTCAAAGCGACCAAACTCTTGATAAATGGTCATCAGATCCAGCAAGCTTTGGCTAGGATGCTGACCAGAACCATCTCCTCCGTTAACGATGGAAGTCGTAATGGTTGGGCTTTCCACTAGCTCTTTGTAATAGTCCACTTCAGGATGGCGAATGACACAAACATCGACGCCAAGGGCAGACATAGTCAGGATGGTGTCATACAAGGTTTCTCCTTTATTGACCGAGCTTGTCTTGACATCGAAGTCCAGAAGATCACAGCCCAACTTCAACTCTGCTACTTCAAAGGCTTTGTGGGTCCGAGTAGATGACTCAAAGAAAAGGTTAGCCACGATATGCTGCTCATCATAATGGGCTTTAGCCCCATTTTTAAATTCAATTCCGCGTTTAATTAAGGCCATAACTTCTTCATTTGACAGAGTTTCCATAGAAACAAGGTTTTTAAGTGCGATTTGATTTGATGACATATGCTAATCTCCTGTTTTTAGATGTGATGATTGGAGCAAGGCTCCTAGATCGGACGACAGATTTAAAAAAATGAACTCAACAATTTTTTATTTGGGCTCAGGTAGAACAAGATAAAGAACAATTCCTAAGACAGTTGATAGAGCCACTCCTGAGATTTGAAGACCTGACAACTGCAAGGTTAGACCCCCGATACCAGATACAAGAATAACACTTGCAATCAATAGGTTTTTTTTATTATCAAAGTTAGTCTGTGCTTCAATCAGAATTTTAAGCCCACTTGAAGCAATCACACCAAAGAGTGCAATGGAAATACCACCTAGTACAGGACTTGGGATAGATTGGAGTAGGGCTGATACCTTACCCACAAAGCTCATGACAATAGCTAGCACTGCTGCACCAGCGATGACATAAACGCTATAAATTTTATTAAGTGCCATGACTCCAATGTTCTCTCCATAACTGGTCACTGGTGGCGCTCCAAAAAAACCTGCAATAACCTGAGCGAGACCATCACCAGTCAGAGTTCTATCCAAACCAGGATCCTTGAAGAAATCTTTTCCAGTTAGGCTATTTAATACCATGACATGACCAAAATGTTCCGTCATAGTTACAAAAGCTATAGGTGCCATTGTCAAGATTGCGCTAGGATAAAATTTCACGTCATAGTCTAAGAAAGGCAAACTCATCGGTGGCAGGTGAAACCAAGATGCTTCTCCAACCTTAGAAAAAGAGACAATTTCCTGCCCAGTGACAGCACCTAACAACAAGCTAAAGAGATAACCGACAACCAAGCCCAGTAAGACTGGAATAATGCCTACAATCTTTTTACCATAGATATTAAAGAGAATAATAGCTAAGAGTGTTACCATTCCAATGGTAAAATAAGTCAAATCATAAACTTTTTCACCATTGACTAAAGTCTTATTCATTACATCGCTAACAGCTGTACCAGCCAGACTAAGACCTATTACCATGATAATTGGACCAACGACTACTGGCGGAAGCACTTTATCAATCCATGCATTACCAGCAAATCTGACAACCAAAGCCACGATGAAATAAACTAATCCTCCTGTGATAGCTCCCTGGGCCACTGCACCAATACCATCTGTCTTCATCAATAATTGCATAGCAGCAATATAGGCAAAGCTAGAACCCATATAAGCAGGTATCTTATACTTAGTAACCATTAAGTGTGCCATTGTACCCAGACCACTTGAGAATAGGGCAACTGCTGGATCGATTCCTACTAAAATTGGAACAAGCACGGTCGCCCCAAACATAGCGAACAAATGCTGGAATGACAAACCTAAAAGAAGGCCTGGTTTTGGCATATCATGAACATCATATTTAACTTCTTGATTCATCTATCTTACTACTCCCCCATAATCAAAACACGATCTTGACCGTCAGTTTCGGTCATCTCAACGATAATCTCCTCAGTTTGGCTAGTCGGAATGTTCTTGCCGACATAGTCTGCCCGTATCGGCAGCTCACGGTGACCACGGTCTACCAAGACAGCCAGACCAACGCGAGAAGGCCGTCCATGACTGACCAGATTGTCGATAGCCGCTCGGATAGTTCTTCCTGTGTAGAGGACATCATCTATCAAAATAACTTGACGATCTGTAATATCCACTGGTATGAATGTCGTATCCTCTTCAACCTTCATATCATCACGAAAGGCTTTTGTATCCACTTCTCCAACAGGAATATCAATTCCTTCTAACTGGGCTAAACGCTTTTGGATACGATTGGCCAAGTAGACTCCACGAGTCTTGATTCCAGCAAGAACGACTTGGCTCAAATCCTTGTTACGTTCGATGATTTCATAGGTAATCCGTGTAATGGCACGGTTCATTGTGATTTCATCAACGACTTCTTTTGTTTTCATTTTTACCTCCTAAACACTAAAAAAACTCTCCTTATACAAGGAGAGTTCAGAAAATATAGATAGACTGTACTTAACCACAATGAAATACACTGCGCCTATCTTTTCACTTGCTCCTTGCCTATCTCTCTGGATAGAATTAAAGGATTATTTAATTGTTAATACTATATCATAGTCGAAAAATATACTGCAAGCAAAAAAATGTCATTTTATAAAAAAATATTTGTTAGGCTTGTTTCTTGCTTTTTGTAAAAGTGATAGACTTGATGCCATAAAAGACAAAACCAAACACTAGATAAGCAACAAAAATAATCAAACATCTCTTGATAACATAAGGCCATTCATATTTAAAAACATTCAAAAAGAAATATGGAAATGGATTATCTTTTGCATTCGGAATATTAATTTTCAAGAAAAAGCCATTAAATAGTGCGAAAGCCATGTAGACTAATGGCAATCCAGACCAAAAAATCGGATCAAACCATCGATACTGTCTCGTTTTATCAAATACCAAAGTATCTGCTAAAAAAGCTAAAGGAACAATGTAATGGCAAAGAAAGTTTTCTAAACGATAAAAATCAGTTGCAATTGGTGCAAGCATAACATGATAAACTACACAAGTGATCATGATAGACATGGTAACGCCACCCTTAATTCTTAAGAAAACCGGCGACTTCCAAGTCTCATCTTTTCTAGCCATCAAATAAACCATATAGGCCGTAAAGATTAGGACTAATAGATTGGACAAAACTGTATAATACATGAGCATTCCCCAACCATATTTACTGATTTCGAGAAAAACTCCCAAAAAAGCTAAAACTAATAATAGAATTCTGTAAGCAAAAATGAATGTACGGCTCATATCAACCTCAGATCTTCTTAACAAATTCAGATTTAAGCTTCATAGCGCCAAAACCATCAATCTTACAGTCGATATTGTGGTCACCTTCTACAATGCGGATATTTTTCACGCGTGTGCCTTGCTTGAGATCCTTAGGTGCACCTTTGACTTTTAAGTCCTTGATTAGGGTAACAGTGTCACCATCAGCCAACTTATTGCCATTGGCATCGATAGCTACCACTCCTTCTTCTACCTCTTGATCTTCAGCTGGATTCCATTCATAAGCACATTCTGGGCAAATTAAAAGCGCCCCATCTTCATAAACATATTCTGAGTTACATTTTGGACAGTTTGGTAATGTATTCATTTTCTTCTCCCTTTTAAAAATATACTGGTATATTATACTCTATTCTTTTCCTTTTGACAAATCGCTTATGGATTGTCTCCTAATTCCTGCGTCCTCTTGTAAGCAGCCTGAACGGCACCCATGACTGTTCCTCGAAAGGCATTTTCTTCCAGACTAGCCACTCCAGCAATGGTCGAACCAGCCGGACTACAGACTTGGTCTTTGAGCTGGGCAGGATGTTGCCCACTGACCTGACTTAGCTTTGCAGCGCCTAAAAGAGTCTGGTTGGCAAGCTTAAGCGATATATCGCGACTGAGTCCTGCTCGGACACCAGCATCCGCTAAAGCTTCTATAAAGAGATAAACAAAGGCTGGTCCACAGCCAGCAAGAGCTGTCGCCGCATCCAGCTGCTTTTCCTCTAGTTTGATCAAAAGACCAGCCGAAGACAGGAGCTCACGCAACAAGTCTTCGTCCGTTTGATTCGCTTCTGGGGATAAAGCATAGGTAATAACCCCCTCGCCAACAGCTACTGGTGTATTAGGCATGATCCGAATCCAACGATGGTGGCGAGGAATTAATTTTTCCAATGTTTCCAAAGGAAGACCAGCAGCCATGGAAACCAGCAAAAGAGACTCCCGTTTTTCTAGAACTTCCTGATACTCAGCCAGCAAGTCAGTAAATTGAGTTGGTTTGATACCCAGAAAAATCACCTCTGCCTGAGCAAAAACTTCTGCATTGCTTGCTGGCTGCCCGCCAACTTCTGTAGCAATCTTTTCAGCCTTGTCTCGACTGCGATTAGCCAGTAGCAATACACTTCTATATCTTTCATCTTGGGCAATCAGGCGAGCTAAACTGCCGCCCATATTTCCCAGACCGATAAATCCAATTTTCATCATTATTTCCTCACTTGACCAGTCCCTTGGATGACGTACTTATAGGTGGTCAGCTCTTTCAGCCCCATAGGACCTCTGGCATGCAGTTTTTGAGTAGAAATGCCCATTTCACAGCCAAGGCCAAATTGACCGCCATCTGTAAAGCGAGTTGAAGCATTGACATAAACCGCTGCACTATCTACCTGCTCTGTGAAGTAAGCTGCCGCTGCCTCATTCTCCGTCACAATAGCATCCGAGTGATGGGTGCTGTGATCTTCAATATGCTCCACCGCTTCTTCCAGCGAAGAAACCAGCTTTACCGCTAAGACATAGTCCAAAAATTCGGTATCAAAATCTTCCGGTCTAGCTTGCGAGCCTGAGATATACTGAGCCGCTTTCTCATCCAAACGTAATTCAACAGACTTTTCTTGTACAGCATCACGATCAATCACCAAGATCTTCTGCAAACGTGGTAAAAATGCAGCTGCAATCTCTTCGTGAACCAGCAGTACCTCCATGGCATTGCAGACAGAAGGACGACTGGTCTTGGCGTTCTCAATAATTGACAAAGCCTTGTCCTGATCAGCGCCCTTATCTACATAGATATGAACAATTCCAGTACCTGTCTCAATAACTGGCACAGTCGCATTCTCCACGACCGCCTGAATCAGTCCCGCACCACCACGAGGAATGAGCAAATCCAGATATCCCTTAGCTTTCATCATAGCCTGAGAAGAAGCCCGACTGGTATCAGAAACCAACTGGATACAGTCCGGCGAAATTTTCGTTTGAACCAAGCCTTCTTTCAAAGCTGTGACAATAGCTAACGCTGTCTGATAGGCATCCTTGCCACTTCTGAGAACGACCGCGCTACCACTCTTTAAAGCCAAAGCCGCTGCGTCAGAGGTGACATTAGGCCGGCTTTCGTAGATAATCCCAATCACGCCCATAGCCACCCGCTTTTTACTTATGATAAGGCCGTTCTCGAGCTCGGTCCTTTCCAAGACTTCCCCTACAGGATCCTCCAAGTCAATCAGCTGGCGAATGCCCTCTGCCATGGCAGAAATCCTCTCCTCATCCAGATAGAGGCGATCCAGCATCACATCTGAAATCTTACCTTTGGCCGTGGTCATATCCAATTCATTGGCTGCTAAAATATCAGCACGAGAAAGCCAGAGCTGCTTTGCCATTTCTTCTAGAGCATGGTTTTTCTCAGCTGTTGTGGCTGTATTAATCGTCTTCTTGACTTTCTGGACCTTTTCAAAAATCGCTTGTGTTGAGGTCATCGCTTCTACTTTCCCTGTATTCTAAAATTCTGCAAATAAATCATTTAACTCCGGTGTCAGAGAAATCCAGTCATCCCGATGAATGACGACACCCTTTGGTTTATTGGAATTGAGCATATCTTTAAGAGCAGACTTGCCAAAACGCACGCGCCCTTTACCAAGAATAGCTCCGCGGCCCTCTTCATAAACAGTCACCGTATCCTGATAGGCAAAGCTTCCCGATACAGATACAAGACCGGATACCAACAAACTTTTTCCATTATTTCTGAGAGCGTCGGCTGCTCCTTGGTCCACATAGATTTCCCCTTGACTTTAGCATAGAAAGCCAGCCATTGCTTCTGCGTTTTTAGCCCCTTTTCCTGGGCCAAGAAGAGGCTGCCATCCTTGGTTTCCTCCGCAGCTTCCAGCAGAGTATCAGTCTTGAGCGAGGAGCAGATATAGACCGGAACTCCAGACATGGTCGCCAGCGTTGCAGCTTTTATCTTTGTCAGCATGCCGCCAGTTCCATTGTTCGTTCCTGCACCACCTGCCATATCAATCAACTCAGAAGAAATCTTCTCAATCTTTTCAAGTCGCCGAGCATCTGTATTGGTAGACGGATTGGCTGTGTAGAGTCCATCTACATCTGTCAAGAGTACCAGGAGGTCCGCCTGAACCATGGCTGCCACCTGCGCACTCAGTGTATCATTATCCCCGACCTTGAGCTCCTCGATGGCCACCGTGTCATTTTCATTGATGATAGGAATAGCGCCGCGATTCAGCAAGACAGATAAGGCCTGATGGGCATTCTTGTAACGCCGTTTATCTGCAAAATCATCCTGCGTCAAAAGAATCTGAGCAGAAATGATTTGCTTCAAAAGAAGATTGGTTGTATATTCCTCCAAAAGCAAACCCTGTCCAACTGCAGCTGAAGCCTGTTTATCCGCCACCTTGGTTGGTCGCTTTTTAAAGCCTAGGGAAGAAAAACCTGCCGCAATAGCTCCTGATGAGACTAAGATCAACTCATGTCCCGCCTCATGGAGGAGTGCCAACTGTCGAGTAATTTCCTTTACTTTGGCGCGTGACAGACTGCCATCAGCGTTTGTCAATGACGAAGTTCCCACTTTAAATACGATTCGCTTTGCTTTCATACCTTCACACTCATTTTCATCAGTATTGAAATATTATACCAAAATTCAATACAAAAATAAAAAACGATGCAAAATTCTCTACAATCAGAGAGTGGAGCATCATTTTCTATTATTTTCTTAACTTATCTAATGTTTCTTGGAAAATAGCTGGCGCTTCAGCTGTAAATTCCAACACTTCACCAGTTCGAGGATGTGTGAAGCCCAGCGTTCGCGCGTGCAGAAATTGGCCGTGTCCTTTCAAGGTCTTACGCGGTCCATAGACCTCATCTCCAGCCACGGGATGTCCGATGTAAGCCATATGAACACGGATCTGATGAGTTCGGCCTGTTTCCAGCTGAAGCTCAACCAAGGAATAGTCACCAAAACGTTCCAAGACTTGGAAACGCGTCAGAGCTGGCTTACCTTTGGCCGTTACGGCCTGCTTCTTGCGGTCTTTTTCACTACGACTAATCGGTGCTTCAATCACTCCACGGTCGTTAGGCAGATTTCCATGAACAATAGCCCAATACTTCCGTAGGGATTTCTTATCCTTAAGTTCAGCAGCCAGAGCCACATGGGCTTGGTCATTTTTTGCAATCATGAGAAGCCCTGAAGTGTCCTTGTCAATCCGGTGAACGATTCCCGGTCTGAGAACTCCATTGATGCCTGACAGGTCTTTGATGTTGTACATAAGAGCATTGACTAGCGTGCCACTAGTATGACCTGAGGAAGGGTGGACCACCATACCCTGCGGTTTATTGACGACTGCCACATCCTCATCTTGATAAACGATTTCTAACGGAATATCCTCAGCTACATACTCAACAACTTCTTGTTCAGGCAGTTCATAGGAGATAACGTCGCCTTCTTTGACTGTATATTTTGCTTTTTTGGCTTGACCATTTACTAAAATTTGCCCGTTCTTAATTTGCTCATTAGCAAGACTTCGAGACAGATCAGTCAAATCAGCAACTGCCTTATCTAAACGAACACCTGCTTCCTTAATTATTACTTCCATTATTTTCTTCCCTTATGATAACTAGGAGTAATACCAGCACTCCAAAAGTTAAATACATATCTGCAACATTAAAAACAGCAAAATTAACAAAATCAAATTGAAACATATCAACCACAAAACCTTGACGTAGTCGATCAATGAAGTTGCCTAAACCACCTGCAATAATGAGCGTCAAACCACTAATCAGCCAGAGCGATCCTTGCAAATGTCGAATCAGATACCATACAGCACCTCCAATTACAATCAATGTAATAATTGCAAAAAGCCATTGTTGATTTTCTAATATGGAAAAGGCGGCGCCAGTATTCTGAAGATAAGTTAGGCTTAAAATAGAAGGAATAAACCCTTTTACCTCACCCAGCTTGATGTTACCAACAACAGCCCATTTGACTAATTGATCTACCACGATTAGCACTAAAATAGTAATTGGGAGAACTATTTTTCTTTTCATACTTTCCTCTTTTTCTCAAAATATGCTTTCATTACTGTCACAAAAGCATCCCCTGCTTGTGTTAGTTCTACTTCTTCACGTTTCACATATACCATGCGGTTATCTAGTGCATCTTTGACAGGAATGACAGTGATCCCATTCACACTCGCACTATCTAAAAAACCAGATCCAGTCGCATAAGCATCTGTTCTTTCTAAAATTCCATTTAAGGTGGCTCGGTCTGTCACGTTAAACATCTGAGAGCTTGCACTGGTATCCACTAGATTTTCGGAATAATAAAGATATTCATCTTTTTCTTGTGTAAAGCGAACCGTTGGCAAATCACACAGATCCTCCATTATCAACTCTTCTTTTTCAGTAAGAGGGTGATTCTCTCTCAAATAGATATGCGTTTGAAAAGGAATTAACTCGATAGCTTCTAAACCAAGTTTTTCGATTTTCTGCATGATTCCCTTTGTATTTTGGTTATTAAGATAAATAATCCCAAGCTCACTATGTCCTTGAGCCACTTCATCCAAAATCTGAACAGTTGTAGACTCAAAAATTCGAAAATTTTTATATTCAGGATATAAAATAGAAAACTCTGTGATGAGTGGTGGCAAAAAGTCATAGTGTTGACTTGCAATAGAAAATTCATCTTTTTCTTCTTCAGGATTGGCATACTGATTTTGAAAAACATCAAATCCCTTCACTAATTCTTGCGCACGCTCATAAAATTCCATTCCGCGCCTTGTCAAAAAGGTCCCACTGCTGGTCCTACGAAAAATTTTAAAACCAAGCTCTTTTTCTAAATCACGAACCGAGATGGAGAGACTAGGTTGACTGACATACATTTTTTCTGCAGCTTCTCGAAAAGTTCCACTGTTAGCAATAGCGACTACATACCGTAACTGTTGAATATTCATCTCATTTTCCTTTTACAAATTATTGCTATTATATCATAAAACAAAGGTTTCTTAAAGCTATAAAGGACTTCCAATTTGGAAATCCTCATGCAGTGTGTTTATTTCTCAAAAATATCTTTCAAGTATAATCCTGTTACCAAAAGGGTGGCAATTAAGGCGATTACAACTTCGCATAAGAACCAGATATAGCCAAATAGGCCTAATTGAAAGACTGTCAAAGAAGACCCTAAAGCTGTTGCAGAGATAACCAAAGGGAAGGTAAAAGCAGAAAAACCTGCAGAAAAAGGACGTTTAAACAGCCGAAAGATTTGACACAAAATAAAAAGATAAAGAATCTGCCCACTGATCAATAAGAGAAGCAATATCAGACTATTCGGATGAGAGAAAGTCGTCGTATATGCTGCTGTCATCAAAGAAATCGGAGCACAAATCGTTGTTGTATTGGGACGTACTGTATCTACCAAACCAATTTTATAAGTCTTGTAAAACACAAGCGGTAAAACAAAAATAGTTGCCACAAGACCATACCAAAAAATAACTTGTCCAAGAATAAACTGCTGACTAACTGCTATGGTAAGAGGAGCAACACCGATTCCTACAAATAAAACAGTCCAAGCTGGATAGACATTGTCCCATTTAAAAAGAAAAACAAAGGAGAATAGATAATAAGCCATCAAAGCTATCAATCCAATAAAACTTAGCCACCACAATCCTTGAGCTATCAATAGAGCGTTCTCTCCTAAAAAGCTCCAGGTAGCCATGTATGTCGAGGCGACCATTCCCTGCATGAAAAAAGTTGGAAAAACCGAGGCTATAAGAGGATCTTTCAACTGTTTTTGAGCTTGCTTAAAATTCGTTACGATCCCAATCACAAGATGAATCAAGAAGAAAAGGGCTAAACCCGCTAAAAGATAGCGTAACACCTGACTGAATCGACCAATTAAATTGCCCATTGCTAATAAGCCTAATACTAAACCTGACTGAACCAAAAGCGGTTCTTTTCTTTTCAATCTCATAAACAACTCTCCATGTTTACTAATCCCTAATGGGGCTTTCTACTTTCTTTTTAAATAGATAATTTCTGACTTTTGTTCAAATCCTAATCTATTATATAGTCTTAGTGCACCAACGTTTTGCGCTTCAACGACAATTTGGCAAAGTCGTTCATTGCGTTTATAAAGGTCATTTAAAATTGATTGAACAAGATAGCTCCCCAAACCTTGTCCTTGATAGCCTTCTTGAACAGCCAAACCAAATAGGAAATTCGTTCCAAGACTAATATCAACGGAGCATGACGCACGAACTTGTCCATCTTTTTTTAGAACGTATAGCAGGCAATTCTCATCGTTAATAGACTCGCGAGCATACTTTTCAGCCAAAACAAAGGAATTATCAAATGCTTGTGCTTGAAACTCTGCAATTTCTCCTACTAAACTTAAGTTAGCAAGTAACACTTTCAAATCAGATTTCTCATTCAATGAAAACTGCCGTCCACGTTGTTCCATCCAAATTTCATTTTCCTCAGGTTTGTAGATATACTTATCTATAAAAGCAGGATGTTGCTTCATAAAATTATTCTCAGACACATAACTTATCTCTGTTAAACGATAGCGCTTGACGATCTTAGCCAATTCATTCAATAAACTTCGGGCTATTCCTTGACAACGGTAAGTTGGTAAAACATATAGAGATACTTCTGCTTCATTTGGTTCATCAGCATAGATGGATAAAAAACCAACTACGACATCATCCTCATAAGACAAGACAAATGAGGGCATATGTGGGTCATCGTTATAGTTATTATCTAAATAAGGTAGTCTGTACGTTTGATCAACCTTGTTACACTCTTTTACGATTTCAAAAACAGAATCTCTCTCCTTATCCGATAGTTGAACACAAACTTTTACTTTCATTATTCTTCTCCAATTTTTACATCTCTACTGTTAGTATATCATATACACCACTATTTTTTCTTCAATAAAAAAGAAAACAGGAAGAACCTGCTTTCTATTTTGACTTGATATAATTGATACCGTCTGCTTTTGGCGCCACAGCTTGCCCAAAGAATACAGCAAGCACTATAATCGTTAGGACGTAAGGCGCAATTTGCAAATAAACAGCTGGCACATGTGATAAAAATGGCAACTGACTTCCAATAACAGCCAAACTTTGAGATAGTCCAAAGAATAAACTAGAAAGCATCGCTCCAATTGGATTCCATTTACCGAAAATCATCGCTGCTAAAGCAATAAATCCAGGACCAATAATGGTAGTGGCCGCAAAGTTTACAGAAATAGATTGAGCATAAATGGCACCACCAACTCCACCTAAAAATCCTGAGATCATGACACCATAGTAACGCATGAGATACACATTAATCCCAAGTGTATCAGCAGCTTGCGGGTGCTCTCCAACAGAGCGAAGGCGCAAACCAAACTTTGTTTTAAACATAATAAACCAAGCAAGGAAAGCAAAAGCAACTGCAATATAGCCCATGATACTAGTGTGTTTAAAGAATATGTCACCAAGAACAGGAATATCAGATAAAATTGGAAAGTTAAACTTACCAAATGAAACTTGGATATTATCTGTTTGACCTTTACCGTAGAAAGCTTTTACTAAGAAAATAGCCAAGGCAGGTGCCATCAAATTTAAAACTGTTCCACTGACGACATGGTCTGCACGAAAATTAATTGTGGCAAGAGCATGGATCAAGGAGAAAACGACACCTACAACGCCACCAACTAAAAGTGCTAACCAGGGAGTCAAACTTCCAAAAGTACTCTCAAAAGTCAGATTAAATACAACTCCTGAAAAGGCGCCCATTACCATGATTCCCTCAAGACCCACGTTTACTACACCAGCATGCTCAGAAAAAGCGCCACCAATACTAGTGAAAATCAAAGGAGCTGCATAAATAAGCATAGAAGATACTAACAAACTAAGCATTGTAACAAAATTCATCTTATTTACCTCCTTTTTCTTGTTTACGTGGTTTGATAAAACGTTCGATAATATAATGCACACTTACAAAGAAGATGATGGATGCAGTCACAATACTGACCAATTCAGAAGGAATCGTTGCCGCATTCATACCTGGTGCACCAACTTGTAGCACAGCAAATAAGAAAGCTGCAAAAGGAATTCCTATCGGAGAGTTGCTAGCAAGAAGACTAACCGCCATACCATTAAAACCAACGCTTAATGAGCTACCTTGTACATAAACATTCTGGAAAGTTCCAAGTCCCTCAACAACTCCTCCGACACCGGCAAGGGCACCAGAGATAATCATTGAAAGAATAATGGTACGTTTTGCTGACATTCCAGCATACTCACTTGCATGTGAATTGATACCAACTGAACGGATTTCAAATCCCAGAGTCGTTTTCTTAAGAAGGAACCACACTAGGATGACTGCAACAATAGCAAAGAAAATTCCAATATTCATCCGAGAATTATTTGTTAACGCACGAAGCCACTCTGTCTGATAGGTAGCATTTGCACCGACCGTAATACTAGAATCGATACTTTGCATGACTGACTTGGGGAAACTATGAATAAAAGCATTCCCTACATACAAAACAATATAGTTCATCATGATCGTAACAATTACTTCTGATGTACCAAGATAGGCACGCAAAATACCAGGAATTGCTCCTATAATTCCACCAGCAACTACTCCCAGTAAAACTGTCATAGTTAGCATAAGTGGACGTGGCAAATATGGGAATGACAAGGCAAACCAACCAGCTACCAGCCAACCAGCTAAAGCTTGTCCAGGCAAACCAACGTTAAAGAAACCTGCACGACTAGCTACGGCAAAACCAAGAGCAATTAGAATCAACGGTCCCATAGCTCGAGAAATTTCTCCTAAACTTCTCAATGAACCAAAAGCCGTTTTAAAGAGTTCTTCATAACCCCAAATTGCATCATAACCAAAAACCCACATGATAATCGCACCTAGCAAAATACCTAGAACGACTGAAATCAAAGGAACGGTTATCTGCTGTGTTTTCTTAGACATTCAAGTCTCCCTTCTTTAGTTCTCCGCCGGCCATCAAGATTCCTAATTCTTGTTTATTTGTGTCTGCTGGCGATACAATACCTTGAATCTTACCATCATGAATAACAGCAATTCTATCAGATACATTAAGAATTTCATCTAATTCAAAGCTGATAACAAGGACGGCTTTCCCCTTGTCACGCTCAGAAATCAAGCGTTTGTGAATATATTCAATGGCTCCGACGTCCAAACCACGTGTCGGCTGACTGACAATCAAAAGGTCTGGATCACGATCAACTTCACGAGCAATAATAGCTTTTTGCTGATTTCCTCCTGAAAGGGCTGATGCAGGTACATATTCACTTGCAGCACGAACATCAAATTCATCCATCAATTTTCGAGCGTAATTGTGAATATTATTATAATTCAAATACCATTCTTGCTAAGTGGCTCTTTGTAATAAGTTTGCAAAGCAATATTTTCAGAAATAGTCATATCAAGCACCAAACCATCACGATGTCGGTCTTCTGGCACATGGCTGACTTGCATTTCTGTAATCTTACGAGGTGACAAGCCAACTACCTCTTGTCCCTTGATCGTAATACTACCTGATTTGACTTTACGAAGACCTGTAATAGCTTGAATCAACTCACTTTGACCATTTCCATCAATTCCAGCAATTCCGACAATTTCACCAGCTCGTACATCAAGCGATAATTCCTTAACAGCTGGAACACCACGGTTTTCATTGACAACTAAATCTTTAATTGATAAAACAACCTCTTTAGGATCAGAAGCTTTTTTATCAGTTGTAAAGGAAACAGAACGACCAACCATCATTTCAGCAAGGTCTTGGTTAGTTGCACCTGCAATCTCTACTGTTTCGATACTCTTTCCTCGACGAATAACTGTTACACGATCCGACACAGCACGGATTTCATCTAATTTATGAGTAATCAAAATGATAGACTTGCCTTCTTTAACAAGATTTTTCATGATAGTCATCAACTCATCGATTTCAGCAGGTGTCAGCACAGCCGTTGGCTCATCAAAAATAAGGATATCCGCACCTCGATAGAGTGTTTTTAAGATTTCAACCCGTTGTTGAGCTCCCACAGATATATCCTCAACTTTAGCAGACGGATCCACGGCAAGACCATATTTCTCAGATAAATCCTTAATTTCCTGAGTAGCCTTTTTAATATCTAGAACACCATATTTGGTGGTTTCACTTCCTAAAATGATATTTTCTGCCACTGTAAAAGCTTCAACTAACATAAAGTGCTGATGCACCATTCCAATTCCTAGTGAAGCAGCTTTTGATGGTGAGTCTAATTTGACAACTTGTCCATTTACTGCAATTTCACCACTAGTCGGCTCAAGCAAGCCAGCTAGCATATTCATCAAAGTAGATTTTCCTGCTCCATTTTCTCCTAATAAAGCATGAATCTCACCACGACGAAGCTGGAGATTAATTTTGTCGTTTGCAACAAATTCACCAAAGATTTTAGTTATCTCGCGCATTTCGATGACATTTTCATGTGCCATTGTGATCCTATCCTTTCAGAAATTTTATTTCAATAAAATCTATTAGCAATTAATAGACTTTATTGAGACAAAATATCTTGTCTCAAACTCAAAAGAAGCGACCCATGAAGGTCGGGTCGCTTCTTGAGTGTCATTGTTCAATCTTATTCTGTAGGAACTTTGATGCTTCCGTCAAGAATTTTTGCCTTTGCATCTTCAACAGCTTTTTTAGCGTCTTCAGACAAAGCTTTTGTAGTCAAGTCTACACCGCCGTCTTTCAAGCCGTATACAGATGTTTTTCCACCAGGAAACTCTTTCTTAGCTGCTTTTGTAGCAAGGTCTTTTACAGTTCCACCAACTTTTTTCAAAGTAGAAGCAAGAACGAAGTTAGATTCTTTACCATCTTTAGATTTGAATTTTCCTTCTGCTTCTTGGTCACGGTCAACTCCGATAACCCAAACTTTTTCGCTCTCATTTTTGGTTTCATTAATCGCTTTGGCTTCATTGAAGACACCTGCACCTGTACCACCAGCTACTTGATAAACGATATCAGCACCTGCTGCATATTGAGCAGCAGCAATTGTCTTACCTTTTGCTGCATCACCAAATGATTCAGCGTATTGTACATCAATTTTGATAGATGGATCAACTGATTTCACACCAGCTTCAAAACCTTTTTCAAATCGAGTCAAGACAGCTCCTTTGATACCACCAACAAAACCAATCATTTTAGTTTTAGTTGTTTTAGCTGCTGCAACACCAGCAAGATAAGCTGCTTCGTTATCAGCAAACAAGGCAGAAGCTACGTTGTCTTGTCCTTTGATTTCATCGTCAATGATAACATAGTTGATGTCTGAGTGATCTTTGGCAGCTGCTTCTACAGCATTACGAAGCGCAAATCCAATACCAAAAATAGCTTTGTAACCACCTGAAGCTGCTTGCTCAAGGTTGTTTGCATATTCAGATTCGTTATTTGATTGGAAGTAAGTATAGCCTTTATCTTTTGAAAGACCATTTTCTTTACCCCACTCTTGCAAACCTTCCCATGCTGATTGGTTGAATGATTTATCATCAACACCACCAGTATCTGTTACAACCGCAGCTTTTAGATCAGTCTTAGCTTTTGAATTGCTGTCTGATTTAGACGCACGATTACCACATGCAGCAAGACCGATTGCTGCGACAGCTACTAGACCAAGGCCTAGCCATTGTTTCTTGTTCATCTCTGAACCTCCTAAATAAGATATGCAACAATGTTGCGAAATTGTTTGGTCAGATGACCCAGACTACCAACTAAGTTAAGTCGGTAAAAGAGTATGGAAGTAACTCCCCGACCGTCATCACGACCGTCGATTTATCTTTAGCGACTAAAGTCACTTTAAATCCTTATCAAAAAACTCAGCCATTACTTGGCGACAAGCACCACATGGGGATACAGGCTTCTCCGTTTGTCCATAGACTATTAACTCTTCAAAATCCTGCACACCTTCAGAAACAGCCTTAAATATTGCAGTTCGCTCCCCACAATTTGTCAGGCCAAAGCTCGCATTTTCCACATTTACTCCTGTAAAAATCCGGCCATCTTTTGCAACCAGAACAGCTCCAATAGGAAAATGAGAATACGGAACATAAGCGTATTTGCTTGTTTCAACCGCTAAATCAATCAAATCAGTAGTTGCCACTTGCATGTTCCCCTTTCATGATGGCAACGCCTGATGATGTACCAATCCGAGTTGCACCTGCATCAATAAAGGCTTGAGCATCTTCAAAAGAGCGTGCTCCACCAGAAGCTTTCACTCCCATAACAGGTCCAACGGTCTTTCTCATTAATGCAATATCTGCAACCGTGGCACCACCAGTAGAAAAACCTGTAGAAGTTTTTACGAAATCCGCACCTGCTCTTTGTGCAAGCTGGCAAGCAGAAACTTTTTCATCATCAGTCAAAAGACATGTTTCAATAATGACCTTAACAAGTTTGTCACAACTCGCTTCAACAACTGCACGAATATCTCTCTCAACTAAATCAAGATCACCAGATTTTAATGCGCCAATATTTATCACCATATCAACTTCATCAGCGCCATTTTTTATGGCATTTGTTGTCTCAAAAGCCTTTACTTCAGGAGTTGTCGCACCAAGTGGAAATCCAATAACTGTACAAACTTTAACATTTGAAGTAGCTAGCATTTCTGCTGCCAGTTTAACCCAAGTAGGATTAATACATACACTTGCAAAATTATATTCTTTTGCTTCTTCAATTAACTTTACAACCTGATCTTTACTAGCTTCAGGTTTCAAAAGTGTATGATCAATGTATTGATTTAAATTCATTTTCTTATCTCCTAGAATAGAAGTTAAGCAATAACCTCAATGATTTCACTTACTTCTTTCCGCTCATTACTTATTTTAACATTTTTTTTGAATTCTGTAAGCAATTCTTGTGAAATTTTTTGATTCGCATAAATCTTAGCGATGACGTCACCAGCTTGAATGAACTCTCCTATTTTTTTCTCAAAAACAATTCCAGTTTCAAAGTCTAAATCATCTGATTTTACAGCTCTACCAGCTCCTAGACGCATTGCAAAGAGCCCAAATTCCATAGCCGGAAGCTCAGAAATATAGCCAGATTCATCTACAGACACCTCCACGATGTATTGCGCACTCGAAGGTCTATATAAATCTTTTTTATCACCACCTTGTGCTTCGATCATCGCTTCAAATTTATGAAGTGCAGAGCCATTCATTAAATGTTCGTGGACTTCCTCTACTGTTTTTTCTACATTTGCAAGACTAAGCATAATTTGAGCTAATTCGCAGATGAAATGTGTCACGTCTTCTCTTCCTTTTCCCTGAAGAATTTCCAAAGCTTCAAGGATCTCTAAACGATTCCCGATACTTGTGCCCACGGGTTGACTCATATCTGTAATGACTGCAACTGTTCGTCTACCAACAGCTTTTCCTAGCTCGACCATTGTCTTAGCGAGTTGTCGTGCATCCTCAATGTTTTTCATAAAGGCGCCTTCACCTACTGTTACATCGAGCAAAATACTATCTGCACCAGCTGCAATTTTTTTACTCATAACTGAACTTGCAATTAAAGGTATCGTATCTACTGTAGCCGTAACATCTCGAAGTGCATACAATAACTTGTCTGCTTTCACTAACTGATCTGATTGACCAATCACAGAAAGCCCAATATCTTGAACTTGTTTAATAAATTCTTCTTGACTTCTTTCAACTTGAAATCCTTTTACCGATTCAAGTTTATCAATCGTTCCGCCTGTATGACCTAAGCCTCGTCCACTCATTTTAGCAACTGGAACTCCAAAGCTAGCGACTAAAGGAACCAAAATCAAGGTAACTTTATCACCTACACCACCGGTAGAATGCTTATCCACTTTAATCCCAGAAATTTCTGACAAATCAATTTGCTGGCCGGTTCCAACCATTGTCATCGTTAAATCTGAAATTTCTCTGGTTGTCATTCCCTTAAAGTAAACAGCCATGGCAAAAGCAGACATTTGATAGTCAGGTACTGAGCCAGCAACATAGCCATCAATTAACCATTGAATTTCTTCTTTGCTTAATTCAAAACCATCTCGTTTCTTTTGGATAATATCAACTGCTCTCATATTATTTTTCACTCCTCAAGATATAGTAACCCTTATCTTTTTTTATTATTTCACAATTACCAAAAACTTCTTCCATTTTAGCTTTGGCGCTCGGAGCACCTTGTTTTTTTTGTATGACAATGGTCAAATCTCCACCTTTTTTTAAATGATTGTAACTTCCGGAAATAACTTCATGTACAACTTTCTTTCCCGCACGGATAGGTGGATTGCTGATAATATGGTCAAATTCTCCATGTACTTCACTGTAAATGTCTGACTGAAAAATAATAGCTGGCACTTGATTTTTTTCTGCATTTTTTCGTGCTAAATCTAAGGCACGTTGGTTGATATCTATCAGAGTTGCATGTAGTTTCTTTGCCTTAACAAGAGTCAATCCAAGTGTACCATAGCCACAACCGACATCTAAAACACTTTCTTCAGGCTCAAAATCTAAAGTAGATAAAAGGACTTGACTTCCATAGTCAATCATTTTTTTACTAAAGACACCTGCATCTGTCAAAAAAGTCATCCTATGATTTAATAAACAAACAGTTAACTCATGAATATCATGCGCAGCATCTGGATTTTCTGCAAAATACATTTTAGTCATGAAACTATTCTATCATACTTTTACTAAACTTGTAAATCGTTTACAATTCTTTCCACAATGTGATATACTAAACACCATGATAGGAGAATCGTATGACAAATGAACTCATTCATTTTGATAAGATCAATCGAGAAACTTGGCAAAATTTACACCGTAAAACGACTCCTCCTCTAACCGAAGAGGAGTTAAACTCTATTAAAAGTTTTAATGATGAAATTAGTTTACAAGATGTCGTGGATATCTACCTTCCTTTGACAAATTTGATTCAGATTTACAAACGTTCCAAAGAAGACCTATCCTTTTCTAAAGGAATATTTTTACAAAGAGAGTTAAAAAAACAACCGTTTATCATTGGAATTTCAGGTAGTGTTGCGGTAGGAAAATCAACAACTAGCCGTCTTCTTCAAATCCTCCTTTCTCGTTCTTTTGAGAATGCCAAGGTGGAATTAGTGACAACAGATGGTTTTTTGTATCCCAACTCCATTCTACAACAGCAAAACATATTGAACCGTAAGGGATTTCCTGAAAGCTATAATATGGAACTGCTACTAGATTTTTTAGATCATTTAAAAAATGGACAAAATTATCAAGTTCCAGTATACTCTCATGAAATCTACGATATAGTTCCAAATCTAACCCAATCTATTCAAGCTGCTGATTTCGTAATTGTGGAAGGAATAAACGTTTTCCAAAATCCTCAAAATGATTTACTCTACATTACAGATTATTTTGATTTTTCGATTTATGTGGATGCAGAAGTCGAAAATATTGAAAAATGGTATTTAGATCGTTTTAAAAAACTACTAGATTTAGCCAAAAAAGACGAAAGCAATTATTACCATCGCTTTACCCATCAACCTATTAATGAGGTCATGGAAATGGCTAAAAATATTTGGAAAACAATTAATCTTGTTAACTTACAAGACTATATTGCACCAACACGTAATCGTGCTGAGCTTATCTTACATAAGACTTACGATCACGAAATTGATGAAATTTATTTAAAAAAATAGTTGAAATCAAGACATTTTTCGCAAAAAAAGAATTTAGACTTGTCAAATAATAACTTTTCATATATAATTAGATAGTTAGTATACATTGGAGGTGAAAAACTTGGCAAACATTAAATCAGCTATCAAACGTGCTGAACTAAACGTTAAACAAAACGAAAAAAACTCAGCTCAAAAATCAGCTATGCGTACTGCTATTAAAGCATTTGAAGCAAATCCTTCTGAAGAACTTTTCCGTGCTGCTAGCTCAGCAATCGATAAAGCAGAAACAAAAGGTTTGATTCACAAAAACAAAGCAAGTCGTGATAAAGCACGTCTTTCAGCTAAACTTGCTAAATAATTGTTTTTAAATAAAAAAGCTCTTTAGAGCTTTTTTTATTTATCAAACTCAAAATGATTTAAAGCAAATCCTCAAAGATTATGCAAACGTTTGCTTTGCTTGTTTTATTTTGGTAGAATAGATATAGTTTGTTAACAATCAAGGAGTTCTCATGAAAAACCAGACCTTAATGCAATATTTTGAATGGTATCTCCCAGATGATGGTCAGCATTGGAATCGCCTGAGTGCAGATGCACCCAATTTGGCCTCTAAAGGAATCACTCAAGTATGGATGCCACCTGCTTTTAAAGCAACCAATACAAATGATGTTGGTTATGGTGTTTATGATTTATTTGATTTAGGAGAGTTTGATCAAAAAGGATCCATACGAACAAAGTATGGCTTAAAAGAAGAATATTTAAATGCGATTCGCGTATTAAAAGATTATGGAATTGCTCCAATAGCGGACGTTGTATTAAATCATAAAGCAGCTGCCGATCAGACGGAGACTTTTTCTGTTATCGAAGTCGATCCAAATGATAGAACTACTGCTATTTCAGAACCATTTACAATCAAAGGATGGACGCATTTTACTTTCCCAGGACGTCAGAAACAGTATAATGATTTTGAATGGCATTGGTATCACTTTACAGGTACAGACTACGATGCCAAACGCCGTAAATCTGGTATTTATCTTATCCAAGGAGATAACAAAGGTTGGGCGGATGATGAGCTAGTCGATAATGAAAACGGCAACTATGACTACCTCATGTATGCTGATCTAGACTTTAAGCATCCTGATGTCATCAAAAATCTTTACGACTGGGTTTGCTGGTTTATTGAAACAACAGGTGTCGCTGGTTTTCGTCTGGATGCGATTAAACATATCGATTCTTTTTTCATGAGGAACTTTATACGAGACATACTAGCGAAATATGGCGATAACTTTCACGTTTTTGGTGAATTTTGGAATGGCGATGAAGAGGCAAACAACGAATACTTAGAAAACATCAATTATCGCTTCGATTTGGTAGATGTGCGCCTACATAACAATTTTTTTGATGCCAGTCGTTTGGATGAACTTTATGATTTGCGAACAATTTTTGACCAAACTTTAGTGAAAAATCATCCAGATTCTGCTGTAACCTTTGTAGACAATCACGATACTCAACGTGGACAAGCTCTAGAGTCCACAATAGAAGAATGGTTCAAACCGGCAGCGTATGCCCTGATACTACTTAGAGAAAGTGGGCTTCCTTGTGTTTTTTATGGCGATTACTATGGCATATCCGGTCAATTTGCTCAACAAGATTTCAAAGATACAATTGATAAATTATTGGATATTCGCTTGAATCTTGCATACGGAGAGCAAAAAGATTATTTTGACGATTCACACTGCATCGGATGGACTAGAGCAGGACAAAATGGGAGCCAACCAATCGCTATTGTACTAACAAATAGCTCTGAAAATTCCAAGCGTATGTATTTTGGTAAGAAATGGTCGGGGCAAGAATGCTCGGATTATCTAAATAATTGCCAAAAAACCGTCAGAATAGACCAAGATGGGTGGGCAGTATTTCCAGTAAACAAAAAATCAGTGAGTGTCTGGTCTATAAAACAATAAAAAATCAGCTTTTCTGCTGATTTTTTTAGTTATACCTCTCTATAAAAGGCTGGTATGATTGCCATGTAGGCATGGAAAAATCCCTCTTTCTTGCTGTTTCTAAAATTTCCTTATATTGATCTGTCCACTCTTGAAAGCCTGATGTCAGATGCCCTCTTATCATCTCTTGAGTGAGTGGCTGCTTTAAAAAACTTCTCAATACTGGAATTAATATGCAAAGTGGCAAAAACAAATATTTGGTCGGCTTATAAGCTTTTTTAGAAATACCATCCTTTTCACATAGGAGAATTCCTTCGCGCCATGCAAGAATCAACTTTCGAATTGCTTGCGTATCTGTCAAAACAGCCTCAAAGCTTCCAGATTCTGCTATCGCACCTGCCATGACAGCTTCTTGAAGACAGTGAACTTTCATCCATTTTGCTAAGTCTGTCACATTTTACAGTTTAACTGACATGTTTCAAATATTCTACGAATTGTATTGTGATGCCCGTCTTCATCAATTAGAGTGGGAGCTTGAAAAATAATGACTTTTACTTTTCCATGTTTTCTTCCGCCTCCGACTGACGACGGAAAAGCAAGTGAATAGGTTTCTCTATCAAGATAAGGCAATATTTTTTCAGTAATATCCCAATTATTTTGCATAATCAAGATACGAGTCTTTCCTGCTAAAGTCGAAAGTTCTTTCGCAGCTTGTTTAATTTGACTGCTATTTACTGTCAACAAAATCAAATCATAATGATTAATCAAACTAGTCACCAATTTGGGAGCAAAATGGTGAATGCGATATGATTTCTCATGTTTCCGCAAATCTTTAACGAAAAGCGAAATACCGTCTTGATAACTAGATAAACCGCTCTCTTTTACAAAAACTTCCACATCATGCTCTTGGCTCAAGAGCCAGCCATAAGTCAGCCCAATAGTTCCAGCACCGTAAATCAATATTTTCATTTTAACTATTTTCCATTAACCTGCTTGCTTTTTTCTTGCTATCTACTTTGACGGCAATTTTAACTTCAAAAATTGTACCTTTGGGTTTATTATCTTTTACAGTGATAGTCCCTTTTAAAGCATCAGCAATCTGCTTAGCTAGTGAAAGTCCTAAGCCGAATCCGCCTTTTTGACGCGTTCTAGCTTTATCCACACGGTAAAAACGATCAAAGATTTTTTTCTTATCTTCCATACTGATTCCAGGGCCGTTGTCTAGCACACGAAGATAAAGGTAACGGTCCTTGATCCAAACAACAAATTGAATCTCTCCGTCTTCCTCTGTGTACTTAACCGCATTATCAAATAAAATCGTCATCAGTTGTTTGAGTAAGGTTCGATCAGTCTTTATAACTTGTTGTATATGATTTTCATAGATAAAAATTTTCTCATTTTCATCTGCAATTATTTCATAGTTTTCAAATGTTGTTGTAAAGAAGTCAGGCTCTATCTCTGTCATTTCAGCCTTGATTCCATCATCACGTCGAGCCAAATTTAATAAGTTAGTTGTTAACATCCGCATATTGCGCACTTCTTCTAAACTAGATGCGATGCTTTCACTAGATTCCATGATTGTTGCTTCTGGTTTTCTAAATAGTGTCTCTAAACGATTCTGCAAAACTGCTAACGGTGTACGAAGCTCATGACTGGCATTTTCTACAAATGCCTTTTGTTTTTGCATACCAACAATTAAAGGTTTAACACTTACACGCGCTAGATAAATACTGGCAATAATCGAAATAGACCAAAAGCTAACCATAACAATCACAATAATTTGTTCATGATTTTGACTGGTTTGTTCTAATTGATTGACATTAATCAAAACAGCTGCATACTTCACTTTTGTTAAAAGATTCGTCGATAAAAACTCACTTGGATCAATTTCAAAAACTAATGTACGATACACTTCTTCTTGACCATAGCTATTTGTAATGCTCAGCTGAGTAATTTTATTGATTTGCTTCTTGTCTATTATCATTTTTTTAAAACTTAGAAAATGATCACCCGTAGTCAATGGTTTTAGGTCTTCATCAAAAAGAATTGCCTCTGTATTTGAATTCACTTTGAGATTATCTAGAGATTCGGGGGCTTTTGGATGATCCGTCTCTTCTCCGGAAACTGAAGCATGGCCTTCGTCCACAGCTGTCTGCATATATGCAGCACGTGATAGAGCTAGATGCAAGACAGACCTTGGATTTTGACGAAGGCTTTTTAAATTGTCATCAACCGTTGTATACAGACCTGAGCGCATAATTTGAATAATCAAAAGCGTCATGGCTGAGAAAATAAGGGTAAACACGCCAAAATAGCGAATGAAATATGAAAAATCATCCGCATACCATGTTTTTTTAATCTATTGAGCATCTTTTTTAAAAATATACCCGACGCTACGCAAGTGTCTGAAGATTGTTCGCAAATGTCGTTCCTTTCAGTTTTTTCCGAATTTTTGAGACGTAGACTTCTACAACTGAAATCGTTGTATCACTGTCAAATCCCCAAAGACGATCAAAAATCTGCGTTTTAGGAAGAATAACATTTTGATTTCTGTAAGGAAAGTAAACTAATAACTCAAATTCTTTTCCTAATAGTTCCACATGAGTATCTTCCACTTTCACTTGCATTCGTTGAAAGGTTGACTGACACTATCTCCATAGGACAAGGTATTCTCGTTAAACTTTTTACCAGAACGTTTAAGTAAAGGGCTTGGATGCGCATTTTTGAGTTCTTCTAGGTAGAAAATGGTTTGGTCAGATAGTCATCTGCACCTAACTCAAAAACCATGTCCCTTGTCATCTAAACTTTCCTTTAGCGGTCATGATAAGGACTGGGAGTCGTAATTCCCTTTTTTTCACGCAATTCTTTTCAGATACTTGAAAAGCCATCTTTTTCCGGCAACATCAGGTCAAGCAAAAATCAAGTCATATACGCCACTTTCAGCTTCATAGAGACCTTCTTCTCCATCAAAAAAACCTGCATGACATCTGCAAAAATCATCTAAGAAAAGTCAAATACTGAGTTTGACAGACCTAGGTCATCTTCTACTAATAAAGATCTTTTATCATCAGAAATCTCCTCCTGCTCTAAGATACTAAATCAGCTTTTCGATCTCAAAGGTTATTACTAAAAATTGAAAAAGAATTTTTTTGTATCATTCTTTGGATCTTAGTATAATTCTCTTTAATTATTATATCATGACTTTAACAAATGGATTAAGATTTTGTAGTGTTTTCTTCATTATTTTGGTTAGAATTGCTATTCTTGTCCTTCGTACTTCCATCTGCATTGGCTGGTTTCTTCTTAGAATTGCTACCGCCTTCTTGATTATTATTTCCTTGCGGTGGCTGTCCTCCTGGCCCTCCAGGACCACCGTTACCGCCAGGACCACCTTGTCCATCTTGACCATTCATTTGAGGTGGCATACCATTGCCATTATTTTGACCCTGTCCTTGAGGCGGTTGTCCACCGTGACTTTGCATATTATTGCCATCTTGATTATCTTGCTGGGTTTTCGATGTTTGAACGGTCGACTGCTGATTTGTTGATTTTTGAGTCAAAGAACCGAATGTATAACCACCAAGCAAGCCGACCACTAAAGAACCACTTGCTACTACTGATAGCCTCCACTTGGTGCTTTTTTCTACAACAATCATTTTCTCTTTATTCATTCTATATATTTGTTTCTGCTTTAAGTTTCTGTGAAAAAATGAAGAAGCTCTACTTCATGAATTCACCACATCCTTTCTTTAGGCTATCATAAGTCCCATTCTTAAAAAGTGCTAAATTTTTTTCTTAAAGAATACTAAAAGATGAGAAAATTCTTAGAAATAAATAATAGAAAATTTATCCAAAATATTTTTTTAAAATACGACCGTATCGTCTCAGTAAAAGATAATCCGCTATTGCTGGGGATAGAAGGTTTAATGTTGTAAAAATCTTTGTACCTTGTCCCATCAAAATCACTCTTTTACGAGATTTTATACCTTTAAGTAAAGCTTGGGTTACTTGATTTGTACTTGATATAGAGATCCCCATTTCTCTCCAAACTGGATGATAAGGCTTTTCTGATGGTGTGTCTGCTGCATTGGGGCAAAAATAAGTTATATGCATCTTTTTCTGCTCCTGTATTAATTCTCGGTTCATTGATTCGATAAAAGAAAAAAGTCCGGCGCGGCTCGCCACATCTACACTATAATAGGGGAAGGCCAGCCTACCATCTGCAAAACCTCCTGAATGCACAATGGTTGCTCCTTTTTGATTTTTTAACAAAGGTAAAAAATGTTTGCTGACAAGGATAGCCCCTATTAGGTTAATCGTCATAGTTTGATTGATCTCCTCCTCAGAGTGAGATAATAAAGATTTTCGTACATCAAATCCCGTTGCATTAATAACAATATCTATATTATCCGACCACTTTTGAACTTCAGACACTGCAACTTTAATAGAAGTTTCATTCGTTATATCTACTGAGCAAATCGGAATCTTGGAAGCAATATTCTCAGAAAAACTGGCTAATTTATTCATATTGCGACCTAAAAGAAATAAATGAGCACCTGCTTGAAAAAAAGCTTGTGTATAGGCTTGTCCCAAATTTCCACTGGCACCAATAATAACGACTCTTTTATTTTTAAAATAATTGTCACCCATAACATACTACCTCATTAGTGAACCTTTTGTGATAGGTTTAATATAACAAGCCCCACAATAACTAAAGCAATTCCCAAGAGACTTGCGAACGCTACTTTTTCATGAAAAAGCAAAATAGATAGCACAGTTGTTCCAACCAAACCAACACCAGACCAAATAGCATAGACTAGATTTAGTTGTATGCCTTTCAAAGACAAAGATAGAAAGAAAAAACACAAGCCATACAAAACTAAAGCAAGAATCCCAAAAAGCATTTTCGAAAAACCTTGCGACAGTTTTAACAGACTTGTGGCAGCTATTTCAGATACAATAGCAAGAGTTAAATAAACGTAAGACATCATTGTCCTCCTAGAATCAATAGAATTGAAAAGCTAGTCGGAAAACAATTGATTTAGCGATGAGTGGAAGCGAAGCAAGTCCAAAGTGTACAAGCATTAGCTAAAATCATAGACTTGATCTTTGAATTCTTGTAAACAGGAATCTTTTTTCGTCCACATAACTCATCTAAAGAGATCTGATAAAAATCAGCTAAGCGAATCAAACTATGACTATCTATAATTGTTTTATCATTTTCCCAATTTGAGATAGTTTGACGAGTCGTCCCCAGATATTCTGCTATTTGATTCTGACTGTAGCCATTTTGTTCTCTAAATAACTTTAATTGTTTTCCTAACATCTGCATTTCCTCTTTATATTATTCTTTTCTTCACGAATTGGCTAGACGAAATTCTTTAACATCCTATACAATTCTAGGTAAAATTCTTTGACATTGCTATTATAACACGATTTTCAGGATGGACACTTTATACTGACTACTAAAAAACAGCAGAATGCAAGATCCACTGTTTTTTATCTATTACTTACTTGCTTTTAAAGCCTTTTCTACTGCTTCTTTTTCTCGACCAATTAAATCAACACGCGCTTCAATTTCTTTAATCCCCATGCTGATATTGCGACTAATTGCCATATCTGACAACTGAGGCTCGAAGAAAAACTTGTATTCAGCGAGTCTTTCTGCTGTCTTAAAGGCATTGGCCGGATAGATGACAAACTTATCAAAGCTCATATCTCCTCCCAAGGCTGCCTTAATCCAATCCCAATTCTCGCGAGCCCAAGCCCAAACAGTAGCTTGAGTAAAATCGTGGTTAAGTAAAGGCAGATACCAGCTCATAGCCAAATCTTGTGGCTTGACAATATCTTTATTCTTTAAAGCTTCTAAAATTTGATCAAGCGTTTCCCTATCATTAGTGTAGGCTAAAGCTGAAGCTAATTGTCTCTTGAAACTTCCATCAATAGTCGATACATAATTCTTCAGATATTGTTCCGTCAGTTCTTTGCTCTCATGATGTTTGATTTGGTTAATCAAAATGTGCAAGCGAATAGCTGCAGGAAGTTTTTCCAAATCATCTTTGTAAGAATCAAAGATGCGTTCTGCTTCTTGAATCGCTTTTTCATCATTGGCAGCAATTAAGTTTCCAATAACGATTTGACGAACCAATTCATCCTCATCTTTTTCGCCTGTTTTAGCCTCAAAACCAAGTCGATCAAAGTTATAGCGGCTAAGTTTTCTAATCAAGTTATGATAGAGTTGTTCGCTCTCACTACCTTCGTCTACAAATAGTTTAAGTTCATTTAGTACCGCCTTGATTCCTGATACTACCAAATAGGATGTTTCTTCCGTCAATGTTTCAATAACCGGGATCAAATCAGCAAATGAAATATGTCCTGCTTCTGCCAAGAGACGACGTTCTTGCACAACTTGAAGCTTGCTTGTACTATCCAATACTGCAATAGTATCTAGAATTCTATCAAGCAATTCACCTTGATAATCTGTGATATAGTGGGCTGTGTTTTCTGTATTGAAACGCAAAGCTCCTTGGTTCTGAGCTGCCAAAGCAGAATAGTTTGGAATTTCTAGCGTTTCGGTTTCTAGCGTGTCCGGTAGACCTTTCCAGTTACTATTTAATGGTAAGACCCATAATCGCTTCTTATCTTCATGTTCTCCGATAAAGAACTGCTTTTGCGAGAGTTTCAAGGTATCATTTTCCACTGTAGCAGTCAAAACAGGATAGCCAGGTTGTTCTAGCCAAGAGTTCATAAAAGCTGCTACATCGCGACCAGAAGCTTCTCCTAGAGCATCCCAGAGATCACGACCAATCGTATTTCCATACTGGTGTTTGGCAAAGTAGGCATTGAGTCCTTTAGCAAAAGCTTCATCACCCAGCCAACGACGAAGCATGTGCATAAGGCGACTTCCTTTAGCGTACACAATAGCAGGATCAAAGAGGGTATTGATTTCATCTGGGTGTTTAACTTCTACATGGACAGATTGAACTCCATCTGTAGCATCCCGTTTCAATGCAAGCGGGACTCCAGTTGTTTGGAAATTCTCAAAGATGTTCCAAGTCGGCTCGATTGCATTGACGCAGACATATTCCATCATATTGGCAAAGCTTTCATTTAGCCAGAGATCATCCCACCACTTCATGGTAACTAAATTACCAAACCATTGGTGAGCCAACTCGTGAGCAATGACAAGTGCTACATCTTGACGGCTTGTTACTGTAGAATTTTCATCAACTAAAAGGTAAATCTCACGATAAGTCACTAATCCCCAGTTTTCCATAGCACCTGATGAGAAATCAGGTAGAGCTAGATGCAAGGACTGTGGGATAGGATATTTAACGCCATAATAATCCTCGTAAAACTCAATCGAACGCACAGCGATATCTAAAGCAAACTCTAAATTGCTTGCTGGATGAGCTTTTGTTGCATAAACACCAACTAAAGTACCATTTTTTGTCTTGGAAGTCACTCCCTGTAAATCACCAAAAGCAAATGCTAAAAGGTAAGAAGACATGCGTGGTGTTGTCTCGAACTTCCAGATACCTGTCGCTTTTCGGTTTTCAATTTCTATCTCAGGCATATTGGACAAGGCCATCTCTCCATCAGCCTGATCAAATTTCAATGCTAAGTCAAAAGTCGCCTTTGCTTCTGGTTCATCCACACTTGGAAAAGCTTCGCGGGCAAAATGACTTTCAAACTGTGTAGAGATAACTTCTTTCTTTACACCATCTACACTATAGTAAGAAGGGTAAATTCCAGTCATATTGTCCGTAATCTTACCAGTATAAGTCAATGTCACAGCCACAGCGCCAGTTGCCTCTAACTCGATATATAGCGCTTCGTTAGCATCATCCACTGTGAACGCTCGAGCTTGTCCAGCAACCTCTACTGCTTCAATTTTCAGATCCTTCTGATGCAGAGAAATCGTACCAGAAATGGCTTCACCTGTAATCGTTACTTTCCCCGAAAAAGTCTTATTCGCACGATTCAGATCTAGAAAAAGATCATAGTGCTCTGGAACAAAAGTTTCAATAAAATGCTTAACTGCTTGCATATTTTTCTCCTCGTCTAAGATTCAGGAATCCTGATCGACAAATTCTTTTGTTCTCATTTTAACATATTTCAAATAAAAGAAAAAGGCAAGTCTTACTTACCTTTATTATTTTCCTAATTCCTCCACTAGATAAAGCGCCTCAACAATTTGTTTTGCTTTAACTCCTGGCACGGCAAGTTTAAAACTTTCCTTATCTGAAGCGGCATAGTCAGCTATTTTTGCAAAAGCCGATTCTTTTGTTTCCTCAATACCAAGTTGCTCCCAAGAATAGATAAAACCAGCTTCCTTATAAAAATCAATTAGATGTTTTGTCTCTTCAACTTCTTTCATAGCTGCTAATTGTACTAGCAAACCGTAAGAAACCTTGACGCCGTGCTCAATTTCATGCGTTTCTTTAAAGGGAGATAAAGCATTATGAATGGCATGAGCGCCGGCCATACGGCCATATTCACAGGCAAAACAACCAACTGCTGCTGCAACATTATAAACTGTATCTACCACACGTTTAAAAACACCATTTACTTCCTGCTTGGCATGGAAAGCAAGTGCCGATTTTGTATCACGCAATAAGATTTTTTTGGTTACTTCAGCAGCTGCAAGCCCCATTTCTACATTAGCCTCTAAATTACCTTCTAAATGGCGGATAATGCTTTCAGCTTCATACCATTTTGCCAAGGTATCGCAAATACCTCCAACAAAATATTTTTCCGGCGACTCTACTAAAAGATTCAAATCCACAATAGAGGCATAAGGTGTTCGCTTAAAATAAGCGACTTCACGAAAAGAATGATCCGGATAATAAACAGCAGCCACAGGGGTTGTAGAAGCACATGTACCGATAACGGTTGGAACAGTAACAACAGCACAATTTAATTTATCAGCTACTCCTTTTCCTGTATCACAGACTTTACCGCCACCAACAGCAATGATGACGTCAGCATCCTGAGCAAGATTGGCTAGGCGCTCCATATCTTCATATGAAGCAGTTCGGTCATATCGCAAAACCGGTAAGTCTAATGGTTCTGGTAAGTGCTTTAAAAAAGCTGCATATGATTTATCGCCTGTAATAATATAAGGGTGCTTAAATTCCACTAATGTATCTTTTAAAGCAGTCAAAGCTCCTTTTTCACTAATATACTGACCCGGTGTACTACGGACAACCTGTTCAAATCTCATGTGACTTCCTCCTTTATTAGGGCGATAACAATTTTTATCATCTCGCTGATTTTAAATATAGAAGTTATTTTAGCATAGTCAATCGAAACTTTCAATAAAAAAATCAAAATTTTCTTAATTTTCTAAAATATAGAACATAAAAGAGAGTGGGACAGAAATCGGTAATTCGTTAGAATTCGATTTCGTCGTCCCACCTCCGCACAGTTGAGTAGGGCTGTAAAAGCTGATGGAATCAGCGTAGTAGAGCCCACTCAACCACTGCGTCATGCTCGACAATACAAAAACAATTGAGAGGCTAGGACTTTTGTGCCAGCCTCTTTTAAAATATTACATTTCAACGATTTTACCTGTTTCAAAGTAGACAACCCATTCGCAAATATTCTTCGCATAGTCTCCAATCCGCTCCAAATAATTGATAACTTGGAAATAATCACGGCCTGTTACAATGGATTCTGGATTCTTACGAATTTCTTCTGTCGCTAATTCCTGAATATTTTCGAAATAATGATTAATTTTTTCATCTAAAGCAGCCACTTCATAAGCTTGATCTACACTTCCATTAAGGTAAAGATCCAAAGCTGATTCGACAAAGTTTTTCACATCGCGTCCCATCTTCTTGATTTCTTCCTCAACAGATTGAATACGAATTTCACCTTTCATGCGAATGGTTGCCTTAGCAATAGATACAGCATGGTCGCCCATTCTTTCCAAATCAGAGCTTGCTTTCAAGACAGTGATAACTGTTCGTAAGTCTTGGGAAACTGGTTGCTGTAAAGCAATAATTTCTAAAGATTTCTTCTCCAATTTCACTTCGTATTCATTCACTTCCGAATCTTCTTCAATGACTTCTTTAGCCATTTCACGGTCATGCGTTACAAAGGCACGAACTGTACGATTGATTTGCGAAAGCACTTCATTTCCCATTGCATAGAATTGATTATGCAATTTTTCTAAATCTTCTTCAAATTGTACTCGAAGCATACTTGTCTTTATCCTTTCTTCTTATCCGAACTTACCAGTAATATAATCTTCAGTCTCTTTGTGAGCAGGTTCTAGGAACATTTGCTTGGTCGAATTAAACTCTATCAAATCGCCTCCTAGGAAAAAGGCTGTTTTGTCCGAAATCCGTGACGCCTGTTGCATAGATCGTGTAACCAAAAGCATGGTATATTGATCTTTCAAGCTGTAGAGGGTCTCTTCAATCTTCCCTGCTGAAATAGGGTCTAAGGCTGAGGTTGGTTCATCCAGAAGGATGATTTTAGGACTTGTAGCAAGTACTCGAGCTACACAGATCCGTTGCTGCTGTCCACCAGATAAGCCTATAGCCGAATCATGTAAACGGTCCTTTACTTCATCCCAGATAGAAGCGCCTTTTAGTGATTTTTCCACCGCTTCATCTAAGACGTGCTTATCTTTAACCCCATTAATACGCAAACCGTATACAACATTTTCATAGATTGTCATAGGAAAAGGATTGGGCTGTTGGAAAACCATGCCTATTTCTTTTCGTAGCTCAACCGTATCAGTTCTAGGACTATAGATGTTGTGCTCATTATAGACAACTGTTCCTGTCGTTGTTACTTCCGGATTAAGATCTCCCATCCGATTGATTGCTTTCAGGAGTGTTGATTTCCCAGAACCTGATGGTCCAATCAAAGCTGTAATTTCATTTGGCAGAAAATCCAGAGATACACTATTTAAAGCCTTCTTTTTATTATAATAAACCGACAAGTCTTTCACTTGTAAAATAGGTTCTGTCATTTTATCTATCCTTAACTTTTATACACTGTTATGATCAACGTGGAATTCCCTTATCCAAAATGACCAGATACATAATCATTTGTTGATTGTAATTTGGCATTCTGGAAGATATTTATCGTCTTATCGTATTCGATCAAATCTCCCAAATAGAAAAATCCTGTGTAATCACTAGCACGAGCAGCCTGTTGCATATTGTGTGTCACAATGATGATGGTATAGTTATTCTTAAGTTCAAACATGGTTTCTTCCAGCTGCATGGTCGCAATGGGGTCCAGTGCTGAAGCAGGCTCATCCATCAGTAAGATGTCAGGTTTGACAGAGATGGCACGAGCAATACACAAACGCTGCTGCTGTCCACCTGAGAGAGTCAGAGCTGACTTATGTAAGTCATCCTTGACCTGATCCCAAAGAGCCGCTTGTTTGAGTGAAGTTTCAACAATCTCGTCCAAGACTTTCTTATCTCTAACTCCTGCTCGCTCGTGAGCAAAGGTAATGTTTCGATAAATGGACTTAGCAAAAGGGTTGGGCCTTTGGAAGACCATACCAATGTGTTTCCGCATTTCATAAACATTAATTTCAGGACGATTGACATCAATTCCTTCATAGAGAATTTCTCCTGTCACACTTGCAATATCGATGGTGTCGTTCATTCGATTAAGGCTGCGTAGATAGGTTGATTTCCCAGAACCTGATGGACCGATTAAAGCAGTAATCTTATTTTTTTCAAACTGCATATCAATGCCTTTGATGGATTCTTTTTTACCATAGTAAACATGTAAATCCTTAGTTTCTAAGGCCACTTTTTCTTGAGGAAAAGTAATGATATGTTTTTCATTCCAATTGTATTCTGTCATTTCTTCTCCTTTATGCAGAGGTTAGTTTCTTATGTAAATAGCTACCGAGCTTACGAGCGCCAAAGTTGAAAATCAATATGAAAATCAAAAGCACAGCTGCTGATCCAGCAGATACGGCTGTTGCATCAGGAATAGTTCCCTCACTATTGACTTTCCAGATATGAACAGCAAGCGTCTCTGCCTGACGGAAGATTGAGATTGGACTAGTGATACTGAAGATGTTCCAGTTGGACCAATCCAAAGCTGGAGCAGACTGACCAGCAGTGTAGATCAAGGCTGCTGCTTCACCAAAGATACGTCCTGAAGCTAAGACAATCCCTGTTACTATCCCTGGAAGAGCTTCTGGAATAACGACATGAACCACTGCCTCCCAGCGAGAGATTCCTAAAGCTAGCCCCGCTTCCCGCTGCGTATGGTGAACATGTCTCAAACTGTCTTCAACGTTACGTGTCATCTGTGGTAAGTTGAATACGGTCAGAGCCAGGGCGCCAGAAATGATTGAAAATCCATATTCAAACTGTACAACGAAGATTAAATAACCAAAAAGTCCGACAACGACAGATGGCAAGGAAGAAAGGATCTCAATACAAGTTCTGATGAAATTGGTCACAGGCCCTTTTTTAGCGTACTCAGAAAGATAGACACCCGCTCCCATTGACAAGGGAACTGAAATTATCAAGGTAATCACCAAAAGAAAGAAGGAATTGTATAGTTGGACTCCAATACCACCACCAGCTTGGTAAGAAGATGATTTGCTAGTTAAGAAAGACCAAGAGATATGTGGCAATCCTCTTAGCAAGATATAAAAAATCAAAGAGGCAAGAATGGTCACAATGATGCCTGCTATGGTATAGAGAATGCTTGTTGCTAATTTATCTAATTTCTTAGCGTGCATAGTTTTTCTTACCCCTTTCCTTCGTAATCAATTTAATCACACTGTTAAAGGCTAAACTCATCAATAGAAGAACCAAAGCCAACGACCAAAGAACATTATTATCTACTGTCCCCATAACGGTATTTCCGATCCCCATCGTCAAAACTGATGTCAGAGTCGCTGCTGGTGTTGTTAAAGAAGTTGGGACTACAGCAGAGTTACCAACAACCATCTGAATAGCAAGTGCTTCACCAAAGGCGCGTGCCATTCCAAAGACTACTGCTGTAAAGATTCCAGGACGAGCTGCTTTCAAGGTTACTCGCCAAATGGTCTGCCAGCGAGTCGCGCCCATAGCCAAGCTGGCTTCACGGTAGTGACGCGGTACAGCACGCAGGCTGTCTGTTGTCATAAAGGTAACGGTTGGCAAATCATGACGAATAAGACGAAGATACCCGATAAGATACCAAAACCAGTTCCTCCAAAAATAGAGCGAACAAATGGTACAACTACTTGCAAGCCAATAAAACCATAAACTACAGAAGGGATCCCAACTAACAATTCAATCGCAGGCTGAAGTATACGAGCCCCTTTACGGGAAACCTCTGTCATGAAGACTGCCGCCCCAATCGCAAAGGGTGTCGCAATCACAGCAGACAAAATGGTCACAATGAAAGATCCTAAAATCATTGGCAAGGCACCAAATTCCTTGCCAGAAGGATTCCAAGTTGAGCCAAAGAGGAATTCAAAGACATTGATGCCATTGACAAAGAAAGTAGAAAGCCCCTTTTGAGCAACAAAGACCAAGATCATGGCAACGATAATGACAATCAAAGATAAACAAGCAAAAGTCAGATACTTGCCTAGCTTCTCTAAACGAGAATTTTTAGAAGATGATAGCAATTTCTTAGCTAGTTCTTCACGTTTCATTTCTTGTCTCCTTCTATCTTTGTGACATTACCGTCAGCGTCCTTGCTAACCTTCATATCATTAATGGAAATATACCCCATTCCCTTAACAACGCCTTCTTGGACTTCATCTGAAAGCATATAATCGAGAAATTCTTTTGTTAAACCTTTCGGCTCGCCAAGTGTATACATATGTTCATAAGACCAAAGAGGCCAAGCGTTTGTAGCTACATTATTTGTTGTTGGCTTATTTCCATTTAAATTCATTGTTTTTACTGAATTATCCAGATAAGCAAAGGCTAGGTAAGAAATTGCGCCTGGAGTTTGTGACACAATGGACTTAACCATTCCATTTGAATCTTGCTCTTGGCTTTGAACAGCTGAAGTGCCATCCATAATTACACTATCAAAGGTTGCACGTGAGCCTGAGCTGGCCGCTCGGTTGATAATGGAAATTTCTAAGTCCTTACCGCCTACCTGCTTCCAATTAGTATATTCGCCAGAAAAGATTTTTTTCAGTTGCTCTGTCGTAAGGTTATCAACGCTGACTTCTTTGTTGACAATCACAGCAAGTCCAGCGACAGCAACCTTATGATCAACGAGAGCTGAAGCATCAATTCCCTCTTTTTCTTCAGCGAAAACATCTGAATTTCCGATCTCAACCGCTCCAGATTGAACCTGGGACAAGCCAGTACCTGAACCACCGCCCTGTACATTGACTGTCTTTCCAAGATTGTTGGAGCTGAATTCATCAGCTGCAGCCTCAACCAAGGGCTGTAATGCAGTTGAACCTACAGCAGTCATGGATTCGCCACGATCGATCCAAGAAGCGCAGGCTGATAAAGTAAAACTACTAAAAATGGTTATCAGCCCTAAAGCTATTTCTTACTCGTTCTCAAATTATATCTCCTTTTAGTTTGGACAGAAAAGCCTGCAATTCTGCATTTGCTCGTCATTTCCAACTATATCATATATATAGATTTTTGAAAAGATTTTTACCTAAAGCGAAGCCCTTTAGGAAAATAATTTTTTAACGTTTGATTAGCCAATTTTGCAAAACCTAATCCATTTCCATTGATAAGCAATTGATACCAACCATTAGGAAGAGATTCCTTAATTTGAAGAGTTTCTCCACCTACATAAACTTCAAAGTCCTGCTGACTTAATTCCAGTTTATTTTTGACTTGGCTGGGCTGTAATGCCAAACCTAAGGCGAAGCTTGGTTCAAAGCGTTTTTTCTTGAAGATACCTAAATGAAGACCATTGCGGGCTATTTTCAGCTTAGATAAATCAGGCAATTCAGCCGGTAATAAGTAAAGTTGATCACCAAAAGTTTGTAAAGTCCCCTCAAGCTCTACTTTCAAATGCTCTTTTTGGAAAGCCTGCCAAAGAGCCTTCTGTTCAGAGGTTAAATTTGATCGTCCTGATTTGACCTTTGCTGGTTTAATCTCTCCTGTAAAGCGAAACTTGGCAACAAACTGTCCTTCACCCTTAAAATGATGAGGATACATTCGGGCTGTTTCTGGGAAATCAATCCCAGCTACCATTCCATTTATTTTTGGAATATCCACCAACTCTAAAGGAAATGTATCTAAAAGCCAAGCTACAATTTCTTCATTTTCTTCAGGAGCCCATGTACAGGTAGAATAAACAAGATCCCCACCATGAGCCAACATCTTAACAGCATCCTCTAAGATTTCTCTTTGTAAAGAGGCGCATTGGGCTGGGTAATCAAGAGACCAATAGTCCATTGCATCAGGTTGCTTACGAAACATCCCCTCGCCAGAACACGGAGCATCCAAAACAATTAAGTCAAAATAGCCAGAAAAAACTTTCGCTAAGCGATCAGCGGATTCATTGGTAACTACAACATTTTGAGCGCCAAAGCGTTCTATATTCTCAACCAAAACCTTGGCACGTTTGCTACTAATCTCATTCGATATTAATAAGCCTGTATTATCAAGATACGATAGCAAGTGGGTTGACTTGCCACCAGGTGCAGCTGCTAGGTCCAAAACCTTCATTCCTTTTTGAGGTCGAGCGATTTGCCCGACCATTTGGGCTGCAGGTTCTTGTGAATACACCAGACCAGACACATGTTCAGGAGACTTACCAGACACTTTTCCATAATGCCCCCAGTCGGTATTCGAAATAGGATTTTCAAAAACAAGCTGGCCTTCTTTCAAAGGATTGATTCGAAAAGCAGAGACCGGTTTTTCATCAAAAGTTGAGAAAAAAGAAGCGGCTTCTTCTTGTAGAAGTCGCTGATATTTTTCTTCAAATCCTATTGGAAACTTCATGTTCACTTTTCTCCTCTGCGATAAATATAAGATTGAATCTCAGACAGTTTCTTCTTAGGTATCATCATAATTCCTTGGCGTGTTTTGAAGTTCGGTTGCTTACCATCAAGCGTTAAAGTGACATAACCTAATTTTTCTCCTAAAATAGCGGCGGCTGCGTAATCCCAAGGATAAAGATAGGTAATATAAGTCAACAAGCGTCCTTGTAGAATGCGACTAAAACTAATAGCCGCACTTCCATAAGCTCGTGCACCTAAACAATGCTTCGTCAAATCAGCAACTCCCCAGTCATTGCTCTCAAGCATTCCAGCATTTGAAGCAATCAAGAAACGATTTAAGGAACGATTCTGAAAAGGAGGCAATATCTTGTCATTGCATTGAACCTCAAATTGACCCCCACCATGGTACATTTCGTCTCGCATGACATCATAGATTATTCCAAATTGTCCAAGACCATTCTCATAGTATGCAAGCATCACTGCAAAGTCATAGCCTTGCGCCACAAAATTAGCTGTGCCATCGATTGGATCAATCACCCAGACTGCTCCTTTTTGTATATCACAAGTATGGTGGTCTTCCTCAGCAAAAATAGCATCATTTGGATAATGCTTTAAAATTTCCGTTATCAATAATTGCTGAACATTCTTATCTAGCTGAGTCACCAAGTCAGTTGAGCTAGTCTTTTCTTCAACTTCTAAATCCTCGCCCATGTGATTCAAAATGTAAGAACCAGCTTTAAAAACGAGATTTCTTGCAAAATCAAATTTATTTTCCAAGAGAAACCATCCCTTTCCCCATGCCTTTAGCAGCCTGAACAGCCTGATAAAGAGAATAGCCGCTAACAGCCTCAAACTCTCGACCAATTCGCTTTTCTTCAGCTTTACTTGGCACAACATGTTTAAATTTTGCATAAGAAGCCAGCAACTCTTGAGCTGCTACTTTTGATTCGTAAGCTTTTTCAACATCATTCAAAAAAGAAAGCACCGAAGCAATCTCTTCAGTGCTCCACGATAAATCGAGTGGGTAACTATAATTCTTATTCATATATTATTCAATTTCTGCACGTAAAGTAGCATCGCGTAATTCTTGCTGACGATAACTACGAGGTAAAAAGGCACGAATCTCATCTTCATTAAATCCAATCTGCATTCGTTTGCCATCCAAAATGATTGGACGACGCAATAAAGATGGATTCTCCTCAATTAACTTGATTAACTCAGAGATAGATAGCCCCTCAACATCTAAATTGAGTTTTTGAAAAATTTTTGAGCGAGTAGAGATGATGTCATCTGTCCCATTTTCTGTCAAAGAAAGAATATGCTGTAATTCATGAGCTGATAAAGGGCTGGTCATGATATTATGCTCCTCAAAGGGGACTTCATGATTTAACAGCCAAGCACGTGCCTTACGGCAAGACGTACAACTCGGTGATAAAAATAGTGTAATCATGTGCTTCTCTTCTTATTTCTTAGTAACTACTTCTATTATACTAAAAATATAGGTACTTGACTATACTTTTTTGTATCAATGCTTCATCTTTTATCCTTGCCATAGTCGAGCTATTTTTTCATCAGCTTTCAGCTGAGCAAGTAAGCTTTCTACACCATCAAATTTAATCATATCACGAATTTTATCCAGCCAAAAAATACGTATCGTATCACCGTATATCTCACCTGAAAAATCAAAAATATTTGCCTCGAAGCGAAGCTCATCTCCCTCAAAAGTCACATTTTTACCGACACTAGCCATGCCTCTGTATTTATGCCCCTTATGCTCCACATCCACCACATAAACTCCATCTGCAGGTAAAAACACCCGATCTAGTGGCGCTAAGTTTGCTGTTGGATAGCCGATTGTACGACCACGAGCATTCCCATGCACAACAATCCCTCTAGTCGAAAAAGGATAGCTTAATAAACGCGTCGCTTCAGCTACACTACCTTCTTTGATAGCTTTCCGGATGCGGGTTGAAGAAATTTTTTCATTTTCATGATTAATTGATGGAACAATGATAATTTGTCCATCGAAAAATTGATTCAACTCATGAACTTCTCGCCTATCTGACCCAAAATGATAATCAAATCCAGCAACTATGACCTTTGCTTTAAGGCTTTTAACATATTTTTCAAAAAAATCAGCCGCCGTATTTGCTGAAAAATGACTAGTAAAGTCAATCAAATAAAGATAATCCACCCCTTGCTTTGCAAGCAACTCTTCTCTTTCTTCAGGACTATTGAGATGGAGCAACAAATCAGGTTGAAAGCGCACGAAAGCGAGTTTTGGTGATTCTGGGAATGTTAGGACTGCGATTTTTAATTGTTTTTCTGTAGCAATCTTTCTCGCTTCTGCAAAAAGCGCTTGGTGACCTCTATGAAGTCCATCAAAATAACCCAATACTAAAACAGTATCTTCAACTTGTTGAATATCTTTTTCATTTGAAATGCGAATTGTTTTCATTCTTCTATTCTATCATAAAATATCAGAGAAAGACCTTGCGAGGCTTATATCGATCCTCTCGTTTTTCTAAAATCGCTACTAACTTCTCCTTATAAAAGCCAGCTAGTTCAGCTTCTTCTGACATCAAGCTGATAAAACGACCGTTTTTCACATCCTCGACCTGCTCATCTGAAAGCTCAATCTTCTGTAAGTCCCCAATTCCTATTTCTAGCGGCTGGAGAAAAGAATAATCCTCCACTGTCACTCGATCTGCTATTTGATCCAAGGTCAAAGCATCATCTAAGCTCATACCTGCTGAGGAAGTCCGTATCAGCTGGGACATGTGAGCAGCATAACCTAGTTTTTCACCAAGTTGAACGGATAAAGTACGAATATAAGTTCCCTTACTACATTTTACACGAAAGGTAAAACGAGCAGTCTCTTTCTCATAGATAATCGAGCTGGTTCGCTCAAAATGATAGATAGTCACTTGACGTTCTGGCCGCTCCACTGATTCTCCTGCTCGAGCATACTCATAAAGTTTGCGGCCATTTACCTTTACAGCCGAATACATCGGAGGAATCTGTGTAATAATCCCTATCAAACTAGAAATAGCATCATCTACTAGCTTCTCATCCAAGGATTCCACAACTGGTGTCTTTGCAACAACATCACCGCTGGCGTCCTCAGTCGTTGTTGAAAAACCTAGTGTGATTTCTCCCTCGTAGACCTTACCTTCCTCTTGCATAAACTCAACCAGGCGAGTTGCTTTACCTACAGCAATCGGAAGCACGCCAACCACATCTGGATCTAAGGTGCCTCCATGACCAATTTTCTTAGTTTTCAAAATTTTACGTAGCTTAAACACCGCATCATGCGAAGTCATTCCCGCTTCTTTTCTTAAATTAATAATTCCATTCATTGCTTACCATCTCACTTCTTCTCTAAAGCTTCAAACTTAGCTTTCATGGTAGGATTTTTGCGCGTCAATTTTTTGACAGAGACGTCATCCAGTTTGTTGTTTGCTAAGCGAAGCTGATTTTCAGAGGTTGCCAGGAATTTCTTGATTTCTTCCATCCTGCGGATTGCTTTATCAATCTCTTCGATAGCCTTGCCAAAGTTGGTCGAAGCAGACTGATAGTTCTTTGCAAAAGCAACTTTAAAGGCATCCAGATCTTCTTCGAAATGCGTAATATCAATATTCTGCTCCCGCACCAAGGCTAGTTCCTGCTTGTACTGGAGCGAGTTAAGCGCAGCATTACGCAAGAGGGTAATCATGGGCAGAAAGAACTGGGGCCGGATAACATACATCTTCTCATAGGCATAGGACACATCGACAATACCCGAATTATAAAGTTCACTGTCAGCCTCAAGAAGTGTCACTAGAATGGCATATTCACAGCCTTTCTCCCGCCGGTCCTTATCCAGCTCTTTGAAGAAATGCTCGTTTTTCTTCTTGGTCGCTGTCTCATCACCTTCATTTTTCATCTCAAACATGATGGAGAGGACTTCTACACCATTTTCATCCACCTCGCGGTAAATGTAGTCACCCTTGCTGCCGGTTCTGGCATCATTGTCCTTGCCAAACTCCGCTCGTGGAAACATAGCCATACGGTTCTTGTTAAACTCGTACTCGCAGTGCTGTTCCAAACTCTCACCAATCATCTTAGTGGATTGTTTGGCCTTGAAATCCTTGTAAAACTCTATGGTTTCGTCTTTCTGTCGTAGCTCTACTTCATAGCGCTCTTTGAGAGAAGTCTGAGCGAGTGCTGCTTCCTTTTCTTGCAAAACTAGCCGATTCTTAACCTCATCACGCTCTTTTTCCAGAGCAGATAAAGTCTTTTGCAGTTGATTCTCATGCTCCAAGCGCAGAGTTGTCAGCTGACTTTCCAATTGCTGAACTTCCTTATCTTTCTCCTGCAATTGAAGATTAGCTGCCTGCTCTACCTCTTTCTTTACCAATTCCTGCTGAGTCTCGAACTGAGCAATTTGGCTTTGAAGATTGCTGATTTCTTGTTCTTTTTGTGAAAGTATCGCTTGGTGAGTATTTTGAGACTTTTGCTCTGCCAAAGCCAACTCCTGCTTAATCCGATCATGAATTTCTTTGTCAAACTCTGCTGTCCGAACCTGCGACAAAAGCTCACTGTATTGGCTCTCATTGACTGTAAAAACCTCACCACAATTAGGACATTTGATTTCGTTCATGCTGTACCTCTTTCTAGAAAAACTATTTAACATATTATACCATGCCACGGCTTAAATGAAAAATAGCTTCCTTTGTCCATTTTGTAATAAAAACAACATGTATCTATTGACTTTTTAGTCAAAACATTATACTATACTACTGTATATACACTTAATTCAAAGGAGATTATTATGTACCCTAAATCTAGGAATCAATTTTTGACCTTAACAGCTTTGTTAACAGCTCTTGCTATTGCTATCCCAATGGTAATGCCCCTTAAAATTGTCATCCCACCTGCATCTTATACACTGGCTAGTCACGTCGCTATCTTTTTAGCCATGTTTATCTCTCCTCTGATGGCGGTAATTGTCATCCTAGGTTCGACATTTGGCTTTTTGATAGCTGGTTATCCATTTGTAATTGTCTTGCGAGCCTTCTCCCATATTTTGTTTGGCTCTCTTGGTGCGTTTTATTTAAAAAAATCACCCGATACATTAAATGTTCCAGCTAAAAAATGGATTTTTAACATTGTTTTAGCTGTTATTCATGCTTTAGGGGAAGTGGTTGTCTGCGTTATTTTTTACAGCTCCACTGCTTATCCAAGTGGTAATCTTTTCTATTTATTGTTTATCTTGGTTGGCTTTGGTACTATTATTCACAGTATCGTAGACTTTTTGATTTCTGATTTTATTTTTCAAGCTTTGAAAAAAATCAGATAAGCCTTGCATCTTATCCCTATTTGTCTTAAAATGAAGCTATGACAAAGCAAAGAAAACAACAATTATTAGAACTATTAAAAGAATCCCCGTCAGCACTAAACGGTCAGTCACTAGCTGAGCACTTTCATGTAACAAGGCAGATAATCGTACAAGACATTGCATTATTGCGGGCTGACGGTGCACCCATCCTCTCAACAAACCGTGGCTATCTGTATAAAGACCATGAAGAGAGTAACGCTGTCCATCAACTCTTTAAAATTCAGCATAGGGCTGAAGATATGGAAGCTGAACTGCTAGCTATAGTAGACAATGGCGGGCGTGTACAAAATATTCTGATTGAGCACCCAGTATATGGCGAAATCCAAACTTACCTAAAACTGACTTGCCGTCGGGATGTTCAGCATTTTCTGCAACAAGTCAAAGAATCTCAATTTCGCCCACTGTCTGAGCTGACAGATGGAGTTCACTATCACCTAATTCAAGCTGACTCTCAGCAAGATCTAGACTATGTCGAAGCTGCTTTGAGAGATTTAGGATTTTTGCTGGAATAACATTAAAAAAGACTGATTAGGATACAACCTAGTCAGTCTTTTCAGTACATACTCCTATGTCTACAGGTTTACAAATAATAAATAGTGGGTATAAAAATCATTGATAAAACAATCAAACTATTCTTTAAAAGAAATTAAAAAAATTAATATCCCAGAAAATACGATACTAATAATTGGCAAGGCCAAGACTCTAATCTCGTTTAAATCTATGTACAAAGAATAAAGAAAAATGAGTATATTAAGTAGCATCACTAATCTATAAAACCTAGATTGGCTCTGCTTCCATCCTTTTAAAGTATGAAAAGCAAATGGAAATCTCAAACCGAATCCAGCATTTCTGGAAGGAAAAAAATGGTTTAAGCCCAAAAGAAAAAATGCAACAATAGCAATCCATAGTGCAATCATGTCAGTCATCTACCTTTCTATCTTTGCACTTCAAATACAAAAGGAAACATTTTTTAATACATACTCTTGCTCCAACCGCCTTCGATGCGCTCGTGATAGTAATATTCGGATAATTCCTCATCTTCCATCATACGCATAAGCTCAAGCATATCGTAGGCCAAGTCCAGCTGTGGAAGAGTAGCCTTATCTACCCACGAAATCTCGCCTTCTTCTGTTGAATGAATCTGACCTGAAATTCGGTCGCTTTATAGCAAAAGACGATATAGCGAATCCCTTCATCCGTATGCCAGTTCTTAACCCCAACCAATTTTGGATGAGTAATAGTCAAACCTGTTTCCTCTAAAATCTCACGCACTACCGCATCATGGAGCGACTCGCCCTTCTCGATGTGACCACCTGGAAAAGCATATCCAGACCAACGATAGCGCTCAGGAGAACGATACTGCATTAGGACTTTAGCACGCGATACATCTTCAACAAGGCAGATGTTTGTTAGAATTGTTTCTTGAGAACGAGACATTCTTCTCCCTTTCTAAATAAATAGCAATAAGAATAGCAAGCCTAGCTTTACTAAAAAATATAAGTCGCAATTGAAAACCAAACATAAGAAGAATCCAAGTTTCGTAATGGTCTCAGAAAACCTTCTCCGTGTTCTAATTTTATCTCTATAAAACAATGAAAAGGCTAATATAATAAACATGGCAAAATAGTTCAGGAATACTTTTATTTCAAAACATTAAAAATGCCACACCAATCGCAACAACTATTAAGACGAAATAATTTAAAAAGCTTTTACTAGCCAATTTTTCTATGCAAAGACAAAACTTGTTAACTGAAACTTTTTATTTTAGTTTTACTGTTCATTTACCAACTCCACAATCTTCTGGAAGGTCTTGCCATTTCGGATAGTCAGTTGCTTGTAGAAACTAGACTTGAGTAGTTTTTTATGGTAATTGGACTTGAGATAGTCCGCTTGGTCAGCATTGCTATAAAAGAAAGCCGTCTGCCCAAAATGCAGTTGCTCCTTCTCATTCGCCCAGCTGCCTGCCAGCTCTTGAACACTCTTCTTATCTGTCTCAGGCAGATAAAAGAGAACATCGCGCCGAAAGGCTGTTTCATCCAGCCACCAACTAGGTAGATTCGCTATTTCATTTTGAAGCATGGCAAAGCTGACAAGGACGAACGGCAGAGGAAAATCATAAGCCCGACTGAAATAATCCGACAATATCTCCCGAATCCTCTCCTCCTGCTCCTCGCTATCAAAGAAAATATTGCCACTATTGATGTAGGAAACTGGATTTTCAAAACCTAACCCGGCCAAATCCTTCTTCAAATCAGCCATAACGACCTTGTTTTTCCCGCCGACATTGATGCCGCGGAGTAAAAGTGCATAACGCATGTGTGCTCCTTGCTTGTATGTTTAAAAAAGGGTTATTTTCTCTAACGATAGGGAATTTTCGAACTCTCTATTACTATATCAGGATTAGCAAGTTTTAGATAAGGAGCAATATAGTCTGCATCTGTAACCTTTGGACCTAGAATGACTTTTAAGTATTTCAAAGGAGCCAGATTAATGTATACAAATAGATCGTATCTGCCATTATCTTTCGGGCTTAACATTATATACTTCCTAAAATCGTTATAGTTAACTTTATCAAAAATTTCTAACCCAATATCTTCTTTCTTCAAGGATTTATCATTTAATAAATCCTTATTTTTTTATCTAAACTTTTATTATGATTTTTCAATAAGTGTTTTTTTACAGAAGTATCATCTAGATTGATTAGAATACGATACTCCATCTCATATTCGTAATCTTTTACTTTAAAAAGATAAGAAATCTTTTTTAATTTTTCCGCCAAGTCACTTAGTGGAGTTTCGCCTTCAAACTCTTGCATTTTTTCAAAAATTTGTTTTAGAATATCTAGAGCTTTACCAACATCTGATTCATCTTTAGCGCCAGAATTCAAATCTAAGTAATGAATTTTAACAAATTCAATGGATTTATGAGCAACAATATGTTCAAGATAACTCATGTCATATTCAAGGAATGCTCCTTGACATGAATCTGCGTATTCTTTCCACATAGGTAGGCTATCAGAAACTACAGTTAAGGAAGATATAAACACATTGGAAGTTTGATAGTTATGGAAAAATGTATTATCAATACCCAAATAATCGTGTATTGCCCTTCCTTCCATTGGATCGTTTAACTGTTTTAGATTAGTAAGTCGTAAAAATGGAGGTTGAGTTTCAGAATTATTTCCATTTTTCCAGTCTGCTTTTATAAGAAAATTTGTTAAAGTATCAATCTTAGTATAATGTCCAAAAGAGCCGATTGTTTTTAAATCTTTAGAAGCAATAGTCAAATTAGAACGAATATCATCAATAATAGCTTCTGCTTGATTCAAAAGTTCCTTGTAATTTTCAGACAGTATAAATCCAGAATCACTCTCTTTTTTTAAAATGGCGCCTTCATCACTACTATTTCGCTCATCATACATTTTAACTAATTTAATTGCTTGATCTCGAATTATATCAGAATCATTTTCTTTTGCTATCTTTCGAACAACATCAATCGATTCTTCAATTATATCTTCAAAATGCCTTGATACAAAATCTAGGTATTCATCAACATCTTCAGCTTGAGGATTCTCCATGAAATAGTTATTTATTATCTTTAAATGCTCAAATTGAAAAATTGAAACAAACTTATCTAATATAAGATACCAATATATAGAAAAATTTAAAAAAACAATATTTTTCAAAATCAATATTTTTCAAAATCAAATTTTTTTCAAATATAAAGTTGATGAACGGTTCTAATTTACTTTTTAAAATAGTTTCTTTTTTTCTTCTGGTAAACTTTTTCTGTCTAAATAGTGAAACAAAAAAACTGAAAAGCAAATCCGAATAAATCATTTTTACTATTCTCTAGATTATCTTTTTAATACTAAATCAATAATTTTTAAAGAAATAACTCTCATTTTTCAAATAATATAGAATATTCTTCATATTCTTTTTGGTTCAAATAAATAATAATAAAGAGAATCTAAATACCTAAAGCATACACTCCAACTATATACTTGTGAATTATTTGATAGTATTTTTATTTATGGACTCTAAAATCTTTTTTTGGATAATTTTATCAATCTTCTCTTCAAAATCACTAAAAAAATATAAAGAACAGGTTCAACATATTTCAATTGTTCTTCTTCAGATAATTTTTAAATATTGATTTATAAAAATTTTTCAAGTTCGGATTTCAGTTTTTTTCTTCATTCAAGGAATCAAAATGATCTTCTAATTCAGATTTACTAAATTTACCTGTAAAATAATTTAACTCTTCCATTTTATCTCCTTTTTAAAATTCTACCCCAACGCCTTGACTTCTAGCATCATATCACGAATCTGTGCAGCAAGTTCAAAATCAAGCACTTCGACGGCTTCTTGCATTTGACCTTCCAGTTTCTTGATCATGTCCTTGCGCTCTTGCTTGTTGAGGCTTTCGATTTCGACAGTTTCTTCCTTGTCTGGCTGGGCAGCCTTGGTCACACTGATCAGATCTCGGATTTCTTTCTTGATGGTCTGCGGTACAATACCATGTTCTTCATTATAAGCCATCTGGATTGCTCGACGACGGGCAGTTTCATCGATAGCTCGCTGCATAGACTGGGTCATGGTGTCCGCATACATGATGACATGCCCCTCACTGTTGCGGGCTGCCCGACCGATGGTCTGGATCAGGCCACGCTCGTTACGAAGGAATCCTTCCTTGTCTGCATCAAGAATTGCCACCAGACTAACCTCAGGTACGTCGATTCCCTCGCGTAGCAGGTTAATCCCAACCAGAACGTCAAAGACACCCAAGCGCAGGTCTCGAATAATCTCGGTCCTCTCCAAGGTTTTGATGTCCGAGTGCATGTACTTGACCTTGACGCCCATTTCCTTGAAATAGTCGGTCAGGTCTTCTGCCATTTTCTTGGTCAGGGTTGTGATAAAGGTTCGCTCATTCTTTTCTGCACGCGCAGTAATTTCGCCCAAAAGGTCATCAATCTGCCCCATAGTTGGGCGGACTTCCACCTCTGGATCCAGAAGCCCTGTCGGCCGGATAATCTGCTCAATAACAGTATCCGTCTGTTCATTTTCATAGTCACCCGGCGTAGCCGATACATAGACAATCTGGTGAACATGGCTTTCAAATTCTTCCCGGCGCAGCGGACGATTGTCCAAGGCAGATGGCAGGCGGAAACCATAATTAACCAGCATCTCCTTGCGAGAGCGGTCACCATTGTACATACCGCGAATCTGTCCCATGGTCATGTGACTCTCATCAATCATAATCAAGAAGTCATCAGGGAAAAAGTCCAGAAGGGTATAAGGAGGCTCTCCTTCGCTTCGACCATCCATGTGGCGAGAATAGTTCTCAACGCCATTCGTATAGCCCATTTCACGCAGCATTTCAATATCATATTCCGTACGTTGCTTCAAACGCTGGGCCTCCAGTAGCTTTCCTTCCTTCTCAAAGATAGCCAGCTGCTCCTCCAGCTCGGCCTGAATCTTAGCAATGGCTACTTCCATGTGGTCTTCATTGGTCACGAAGTGAGTGGCTGGGAAGATGGCCAAATGGTCCACGTCACCCAAGACTCGACCTGTCAAGGCTTCAACCTCACGAATCCGATCAATCTCATCTCCGAAAAACTCCACCCGAAAGGCATGCTCATCACGAGAAGCTGGGAAAATCTCCACCACATCACCACGAACCCGGAATTTCCCCCGCTGAAAGTCAATGTCATTGCGCTCAAACTGGATATCTACTAAGTCATTAAGCAGCTTATCACGAGAAATCTCTAGTCCAGGACGCAGACTAACTACACTATCGGAGTATTCCTTGGGCGATCCTAGACCATAGATACAAGAGACCGAAGCCACGACAATTACGTCATTGCGCTCCAAGAGGGCAGAAGTCGCTGAGTGACGGAGCTTGTCAATCTCGTCATTGACCGAGCTATCCTTTTCGATATAAGTATCGCTGGAGGGCACATAGGCCTCCGGCTGGTAGTAATCATAGTAGGAAACGAAGTATTCCACGGCGTTATTAGGGAAGAACTCCTTGAACTCGCCATAAAGCTGGCCGGCCAGCGTTTTATTATGGGCAATAACCAGAGTCGGCTTGTTGACCTGAGCAATAACCTGACTCATGGTATAAGTCTTACCAGTACCAGTCGCCCCCATGAGGATCTGGGCTTTCTCGCCTCCCTCGATATTGTCCACCAGCTGCTCAATAGCCTGGGGCTGGTCACCTGAAGGCTCGTACTTGGAAACCAATTCAAATTTATTATCTGTTATTCTGTTAATCATCTTTTATTCCTCAAATTGTGCTTCTATCATTTTACCATATTTGCCTTTTTTTCTCAGGCTTTTGGGTTATGCTTATAGCTTAATAGCTGAACGTCGTGTTTTCTTAAGGATTTGCATGCAAAGAATATACATTTTGATAAAGCGTTCCTATTCTTAAAGTCAAAATTTCATTTTTATAAAATTATATGTAAGGTAATCTAACATATAATACTTAAAAATTTGCTAAAGAGCATTATTTTTGGTATAATCTTAGCATATTCTAAAAAGGAGGCTTGTATGAAACAAAAAATTATAGCACTTTTACTAACATTTATTACACTGATACCTTTTTCTAACGCAATAGTACAGGCAGCAGACAAGGCTACTCCTGTCAAGTCAAAATATATTATCTCTAGTGACTCTTCTTTTGCACCATTTGTTTTTCAAAATGAAAGCAATCAGTATACTGGTATCGATATGGACCTGATTAAGGCTATTGCTGAGGATCAAGGTTTCACTCTCCAAATAAATAACCCAGGTTTTGATGCGGCGCTAAACGCTGTACAATCTGGCCAAGCAGATGGAATGATTGCTGGCATGACCGTGACAGACACTCGAAAAGAGACGTTTGATTTTTCCGATTCTTACTATTCAGCAAATTCTATATTAGCTGTATCAGAATCCAGCACTATATCTTCATACAAAGATTTAAAAGGAAAAACAGTCGGAGTTAAAAACGGAACTGCTTCTCAAACTTTCTTAACAGACAATCAAACCAAGTATGGTTATAAAATCAAAACTTTCTCAGATGGCGCCTCTCTTTATGATAGTTTAAATTCAGGATCTGTAGCCGCTATCATGGATGACGAACCTGTTATCAGATATGCCATCAAACAAGGTAAAAAATTTAAAACACCCGTAGAAGGAACTCCAAGTGGGAAATTAGCCTTTGCAGTAAAAAAAGGGAGCCATCCAGAGTTGATCAAGATGTTCAACAATGGATTAGCTAACCTAAAGGAAAATGGAACTTATGACAAGATCCTTGAAAAATACTTGGCAGATAACTCTTCAGCTGAATCTTCTGTTGATGAATCAACAATTTGGGGATTGCTATCCAATAACTTTCCACAACTTCTTAGCGGACTTGGCGTAACCATCGCTTTAGCCCTACTTTCTTTTGCTATCGCTATTTTAATTGGTATCATATTTGGTATGTTTAGCGTAAGCCCTTATAAATCATTACGCCTTATTGCAACAATTTTTGTCGACGTGATTCGCGGTATTCCTTTGATGATACTCGCTGCCTTTATCTTCTGGGGCATTCCTAATTTAATCGAGTCTATCACAAATCAACAAAGCCCGATTAATGATTTTGTTGCCGGAACAATTGCTCTCTCACTGAACTCAGGTGCATATATCGCAGAGATTGTCCGTGGAGGAATTCAGGCCGTACCTGTCGGACAAATGGAAGCCAGTCGAAGTTTAGGTATTTCTTACTCAAAGACAATGAGAAAAGTCATCCTACCACAAGCTACCAAAATCATGCTTCCAAACTTTGTCAACCAATTTGTCATCGCACTTAAAGACACAACAATCGTCTCAGCGATTGGACTGATGGAGCTTTTCCAAACAGGTAAAAATATCATTGCACGTAACTACCAAAGCTTCCGTATGTATGCAATTTTAGCGGTACTTTATCTCTTGATTATTACTTTTCTTACAAGGCTTGCAAAACACTTAGAAAAGAGGATTCATTAATGGCAAAATTAAAAATTGATGTAAATGATCTCCACAAATACTATGGAGAAAATGAGGTTCTCAAAGGGATTACTGCTCAATTCTATGAAGGTGATGTTGTCTGTATTATAGGCCCTTCAGGATCAGGAAAATCAACCTTTTTACGCAGCCTCAATTTGCTAGAAGAGGTAACAAGCGGGACCATTACTGTTGATGGTTTCGACTTGACTGATAAAAAGACGAATGTTGATGTAGTCCGTGAAAATATAGGGATGGTTTTTCAGCATTTTAACCTTTTCCCTCATATGACTGTCTTACAAAATATCACTTTTGCCCCTGTTGAACACAAAATTATGAGCCAAGCCGAAGCAGATAAACTTGGAATGGAATTATTAGAAAAGGTTGGACTAGCTGATAAAGCTGCTGCTGATCCCAACAGCTTATCAGGTGGTCAAAAGCAACGCGTTGCAATCGCACGTGGTTTAGCTATGAATCCCGATATTATGCTTTTTGATGAGCCTACTTCTGCACTTGACCCTGAAATGGTCGGCGATGTTCTCAATGTTATGAAAGAGCTAGCGGAGCAAGGAATGACCATGATTATCGTTACACACGAAATGGGATTTGCTCGCAAGGTCGCTAACCGTGTAATCTTTACAGCTGACGGAGAATTTCTAGAAGATGGCACACCAGACCAAATCTTTGACAATCCTCAACACCCACGATTAAAAGACTTCTTGGATAAAGTGTTGAATGTTTAAAAAACCAGCAAGTTTTAACTTGTTGGCTTTTTTATATATAAAACAAAGAGTAATTTTATTCTTTCGATACATACCATAAAAAACTGCCAGCTTATTAAAGCTGGCAGTTTTCTTTCAAGATTTAATCTTGTTTTTTACGTTGAGAAGTTGCATAAGCAAGCACACCTGCTCCTAATACAGTCCATGCGACTGCTGGAAGGAATGCTAAGGCTTCTTCACCTGTGTGTGGAAGCTGTTTACCAGCACCATTACCCAGTTTTGTAGCTGTTGCTAGACCATTTGATAAATGGTTAGCATCTTTTTCATTTGAAAGCGATCTAAGACCACCTGTGTTAAGGTTTGAACCATTGCCGCCGCCGTTGTTGCCGCCGCCGTTATTGCCGCCGCCATTGTTGCCGCCGTTATGACCGCCGCCATTGTTGCCGCCGTTATGACCGCCGCCATTGTGACCGCCGCCGTTATTGCCGCCGCCGTTATGATCGCCGCCATTGTGACCGCCGCCGTTGTTGCCGCCGCCGTTGTTGCCGCCGCCGTTGTGACCGCCGCCGTTGTTGCCGCCGCCATTGTTGCCGCCGCCGTTATTGCCGCCGCCATTGTGACCGCCGCCGTTGTTGCCGCCGCCGTTATTGCCGCCGCCATTGTGACCGCCGCCGTTGTGACCGCCGCCGTTATTGCCGCCGCCGTTATTGCCGCCGCCGTTGCTGACCGCCGCCGTTATTGCCGCCGCCGTTGCTGACCGCCGCCGTTATTGCCGCCGCCGTTGTGACCGCCGCCGTTATTGCCGCCGCCGTTGTGACCGCCGCCGTTATTGCCGCCGCCGTTATTGCCGCCGCCGTTGTTGCCGCCGCCGTTGTGACCACCGCCGTTATTGCCGCCGCCGTTGTTGCCGCCGCCGTTGTGACCGCCGCCATTAGTTGCCGCCGCCGTTATTGCCGCCGCCGTTGTGACCGCCGCCGTTATTGCCGCCGCCGTTGTGACCGCCGCCGTTGTGACCGCCGCCGTTATTGCCGCCGCCGTTGTTGCCGCCGCCGTTGTTGCCGCCGCCGTTGTGACCGCCGCCGTTGTTGCCGCCGCCGTTGTGACCGCCGCCGTTGTTGCCGCCGCCATTGTTGCCGCCGCCGTTATTGCCGCCGCCATTGTGACCGCCGCCGTTGTTGCCGCCGCCGTTATTGCCGCCGCCATTGTGACCGCCGCCGTTGTGACCGCCGCCGTTATTGCCGCCGCCGTTATTGCCGCCGCCGTTGTGACCGCCGCCGTTATTGCCGCCGCCGTTGTGACCGCCGCCGTTATTGCCGCCGCCGTTGTGACCGCCGCCGTTATTGCCGCCGCCGTTGCTGACCGCCGCCGTTATTGCCGCCGCCGTTATTGCCGCCGCCGTTGTTGCCGCCGCCGTTGTGACCACCGCCGTTATTGCCGCCGCCGTTGTTGCCGCCGCCGTTGTGACCGCCGCCATTGTTGCCGCCGCCGTTATTGCCGCCGCCGTTGTGACCGCCGCCGTTATTGCCGCCGCCGTTGTGACCGCCGCCGTTGTGACCGCCGCCGTTATTGCCGCCGCCGTTGTGACCGCCGCCGTTGTTGCCGCCGCCGTTATTGCCGCCGCCGTTGTGACCGCCGCCGTTATTGCCGCCGCCATTGTTGCCGCCGCCGTTATTGCCGCCGCCATTGTTGCCGCCGCCGTTGTGACCGCCGCCGTTGTTGCCGCCGCCGTTTATACCATTTTGACCAGTGGCTCCGGTGTCACCCTTAGGGCCTTGAGGGCCTGTGGCTCCAGTATCACCCTTGTCGCCCTTAGCACCTGTAGCACCATCACGGCCTGCTTGACCTTGAGCTCCTGTATCGCCTTTAGGTCCTTGAGGACCAGTGGCTCCGGTGTCACCCTTAGGACCTTGAGGGCCTGTGGCTCCAGTATCACCTTTAGGTCCTTGAGGGCCTGTGGCTCCAGTATCACCCTTGTCGCCCTTAGGGCCTGTGGCTCCAGTATCACCTTTGTCACCCTTAGCACCAGTATCGCCTTTAGCGCCTTTAAGGTTTCCACTTGGATTCCATACACCGCCATCTTTGAAGTAAAGATCGCCTGTTGTTGAATCAAGATAAAGGTCACCGTCGATACCTGTCGTGTTGCTTGGTGTACCAGTTCCACTCAGGATAGATTTACCATCTTTTCCAGCCGCTCCATTGACACCATCACGACCTGCTTGACCAGCAATACCAGTATCACCTTTGTCGCCTTTAGCACCAGTATCTCCCTTGTCGCCTTTAGATCCCTTAAGGTTGCCATTTGGTTTCCATGCACCGCCATCTTTGAAGTAAAGATCGCCTGTTGTTGAATCAAGATAAAGGTCGCCATCGATACCTGTTGTGTTACTTGGTGTACCAGTTCCGCTCAGGATAGATTTACCATCTTTTCCATTGATGCCATCACGGCCTGCTTGACCTGTATCGCCCTTATCGCCCTTTTGACCCTTAATATCAATAGGTTTCCAGACGCCATTATCTTTATAGTAAAGCTGACCTGTTCCTTTATCATAATAGAGGTCACCATCTTTACCTTGGGAATTATTTGGTTGGCCTGTTCCACTATTAATAGCTTTACCCGAACCGTCTTTACCTGCTGGGCCAGTGTCACCTTTCTCGCCTTTAGCACCAGTATCACCCTTGTCGCCTTTAGATCCCTTAAGGTTGCCATTTGGTTTCCATGTACCGCCATCTTTGAAGTAAAGATCGCCTGTTGTTGAATCAAGATAAAGGTCGCCGTCGATACCTGTCGTGTTGCTTGGTGTACCAGTTCCGCTCAGAATAGATTTACCATCTTTTCCGTTTGCTCCATTAACACCATCACGACCTGCTTGGCCTGCAATACCGGTATCACCCTTGTCGCCTTTAGCGCCTTTAAGGTTTCCACTTGGATTCCATACACCGCCATCTTTGAAGTAAAGATCGCCTGTTGTTGAATCAAGATAAAGGTCGCCGTCGATACCTGTCGTGTTGCTTGGTGTACCAGTTCCGCTCAGAATAGATTTACCATCTTTTCCGTTTGCTCCATTAACACCATCACGACCTGCTTGGCCTGTATCACCTTTAGCACCGGTAGCACCGTCTTTACCAGCTACTCCTGTGTCACCTTTCTCACCTTTCTCACCTTTTTCACCTTTTTCACCACGACGAATGGTAATACTTGTCCCATCAGAGAAGGTTACGATGGTATTGCCTTGAGCATCTGTCAATGTACTACTAATCGTGATAGACTTACCATCTTTACCAGCTTGACCTGAACCTGAGCCACCACCAGCTGCACCAGTATCGCCCTTGTCACCTTTTGGACCTTTGACTGAGCCTGTCTTGATCCATGTGTTGTTTATCTTAGTAAAGAGATCACCAGTCAGAGTATTAATATGAGTATCACCATTCTTACCACTAGTAGCTACCGGATCTGTACCACTGGTTGTCAGACTACTTCCGTCCTTACCATTTGCTCCATTTTTACCAGTCGCGCCGTCTTTACCAGCTACACCAGTATCTCCTTTAGCACCTTTGACATTTCCAATGAATTTCCATTGGTTGCCATCTTTGTTATAAAGATCACCTGTACTTGAGTTGATGTAGACATCACCAGAATTACCGTTGGCATTGCTTGGTGCCGTCGTACCTGTCAGGATTGACTTACCATCTTTACCATTAGCACCATTCTTACCGGCTGCTCCGGTATCACCCTTAGCACCTTTGAGATTGCCGGTCTTCGTCCAAGTGTTGTTAGCTTTGTGGAAGACATCTCCTGTAGTGGTGTTGATGTAAGTGTCGCCATTCTTACCGGCATTTGCTGCTGGGTTGGTTGTTCCGCTCAATGCTGATGAACCGGCTACGCCATTGGTTCCATTTGTACCAGCTGCTCCGGTATCACCCTTGGCTCCTTTGAGGTTGCCGGTCTTCGTCCAAGTATTGTTAGCCTTGTGGAAGACATCTCCTGTAGTGGTGTTGATGTAAGTGTCGCCATTCTTACCGGCATTTGCTGCTGGGTTGGTTGTTCCGCTCAATGCTGATGAACCGGCTGCGCCATTAGTTCCGTTTGTTCCATTCTTACCGGCTGCTCCGGTATCACCCTTAGCACCTTTGAGGTTGCCGGTCTTAGTCCAAGTGTTATTCACTTTGTGGAAGACATCTCCTGTAGTGGTGTTGATATAAGTGTCACCATTTTTACCTGTCGTTGCTGCTGGGTTGGTCGTTCCACTTAAAGCTGATGAACCTGCTGCGCCATTGGTTCCGTTTGTTCCATTCTTACCGGCTGCACCTTGCGCTCCAGTGTCACCCTTATCACCTTTAGCTCCTTTGAGGTTGCCGGTCTTAGTCCAAGCGTTATTTGCCTTGTGGAAGACGTCGCCGGTTGTGGTGTTGATATAGGTGTCGCCATTTTTACCTGTCGCTGCTGCTGGGTTGCTTGTTCCGCTCAATGCTGATGAACCGGCTGCGCCATTAGTTCCGTTTGTTCCATTCTTACCGGCCGCTCCGGTATCACCTTTTGCTCCACGTTGAACAGTTACACTGGTACCATCTGAGAAAGTGATAATAGTATTACCTTGTGCATCAGTTGCTGTCTTCGTGATAGTGATAGATTTGCCATCTTTACCATTTTGACCTGTTCCAGCACCCGAACCAGCATCGCCTTTATCACCTTTAGCGCCCTTCAAGTTACCAACTTTATTCCAAACATTATTTGTTTTAGAGTAGAGATCGCCAGTCGTTGCATTAATATGAAGGTCACCATTTTTACCTGCCGTAGTAACTGGAGCACCATTGCTCGTGGTAATGTTAGAACCATCTGATCCCTTAGCACCAGCTGTTCCTTGGGCTCCTCGTGCTCCGGTATCACCCTTGGCTCCTTTGAGGTTGCCGGTCTTAGTCCAAGTATTGTTAGCCTTGTGGAAGACGTCGCCTGTTGTGGTGTTGATATAGGTGTCGCCATTCTTACCGGCATTTGCTGCTGGGTTGGTTGTTCCGCTCAATGCTGATGATCCAGCTGCACCATTGGTTCCGTTGGTTCCATTCTTACCGGCTGCTCCGGTATCACCTTTTGCTCCACGTTGAACAGTTACACTAGTACCATCTGAGAAAGTGATAATAGTGTTACCTTGTGCATCAGTTGCTGTCTTCGTGATAGTGATAGATTTGCCATCTTTACCATTTTGACCTGTTCCAGCACCCGAACCAGCATCGCCTTTATCACCTTTGGCTCCCTTCAAGTTACCAACTTTGTTCCAAACATTATTTGTTTTAGAGTAGAGATCGCCAGTCGTTGCATTTATATGAAGGTCTCCATTTTTACCTGCTGTAGTAACTGGAGCACCATTGCTCGTGGTAATGTTAGAACCATCTAATCCCTTAGCACCAGCTGTTCCTTGAGCTCCTCGTGCTCCGGTATCACCCTTAGCTCCTTTGAGGTTGCCGGTCTTAGTCCAAGTGTTATTAACCTTGCGGAAGACATCTCCTGTTGTGGTGTTGATATAGGTGTCGCCATTTTTACCTGTCGCTGCTACTGGGTTGGTTGTTCCGCTCAGTGCTGATGCTCCGGCTGCGCCATTGGTTCCATTTGTACCATTCTTACCAGCTGCTCCGGTATCACCCTTAGCTCCTTTGAGGTTGCCGGTCTTAGTCCAAGTGTTATTAACCTTGCGGAAGACATCTCCTGTTGTGGTGTTGATATAGGTGTCACCATTTTTACCTGTCGCTGCTGCTGGGTTGGTTGTTCCACTCAAAGCTGAAGATCCAGCTGCACCATTAGTTCCGTTTGTACCATTCTTACCAGCTGCTCCGGTATCACCCTTAGCTCCTTTGAGGTTGCCGGTCTTAGTCCAAGTGTTATTAACCTTGCGGAAGACATCTCCTGTTGTGGTGTTGATATAGGTGTCACCATTTTTACCTGTCGCTGCTGCTGGGTTGGTTGTTCCACTCAAAGCTGAAGATCCAGCTGCACCATTAGTTCCGTTTGTTCCATTCTTACCAGCTGCTCCGGTATCACCCTTAGCTCCTTTGAGATTGCCGGTCTTAGTCCAAGTGTTATTAACCTTGCGGAAGATGTCGCCCGTTGCGGTGTTGATATAGGTGTCGCCATTTTTACCTGTCGCTGTTGCTGGGTTGGTTGTTCCGCTCAGTGCTGATGCTCCGGCTGCGCCATTGGTTCCATTTGTACCATTCTTACCAGCTGCTCCGGTATCACCCTTAGCTCCTTTGAGGTTGCCGGTCTTAGTCCAGGTATTGTTAGCCTTGTGGAAGACATCGCCTGTAGTGGTGTTGATATAGGTGTCACCATTTTTACCTGTCGCTACTGCTGGGTTGGTCGTTCCACTCAAAGCTGAAGATCCAGCTGCACCATTAGTTCCGTTTGTTCCATTCTTACCAGCTGCACCTTGCGCTCCAGTGTCACCCTTAGCGCCCTTAATGTTGCCGACTTTAGTCCAAGCGTTGTTAGCCTTGTGGAAGACATCACCGGTTGTGGTGTTGATGTAAGTGTCGCCGTTCTTACCTGTGCCAGCGTTGGTCGGGTTGACCATACCGCTGAGGGCAGAAGCTCCGGCTGCGCCTTGCGCTCCAGTGTCACCCTTATCACCTTTAGCACCAGTCGCCCCTTTCATGTTTCCGACTGCAGTCCAAGTACCGCCATTCTTTGTGTAGACTTGTCCTGTCGTGTAGTTGAGGTAGGTATCGCCATTGTTTCCAAGACTAGTGGATGGATTCCCATTTCCTGAGTGGAAGGACTTACCAGCTTCTCCCTTCTCACCTTTGTCGCCTTTAGCCCCTGTCGAACCACCACGAATGTTTAGTTGCCATATTGTATTTCCATCGCTAAATAGTAGCGTTCCTGATTTTGTAGGCGTTCCGAATACTGTATCATGATTACTTCCCCAATAACCTTTCATACCCAAACCGTACGACTTTAAATAATCCCAATTTTTGTTGTTATTACCATGAAAACCAAATGGCGGATAAATAGGACCATTAAAACTATACTCATACGGTTTTCCTACTTCAGCATCAGGGAGACCAAGTGGCGCACCAGGCGCGGTTTGTGGACTATACGGGTCATAAAAAGAGCGCACTTTCCGCACCTTAGCTTCATCATTTTGGAAAGCTTTGACGAGATAGGTCAAGCTTGCTGTTTGACCACGCATGATTGTCGCCGTGCGAACTAAGCTTTCACCGCTCTCATCAGCATAGTTTCCGAGGGCAGCTTCATTAACCAGCTCTTTTCCTTCAGACTTGACTGTGACACTTTCTTTTCCTGCTGGAATGGTAGCTTGACGAACATCACGATAAACAACTTTGCCAGTATCTATATCTTTATAAGTAACATCATAGTTTACTGTTTCTTCTTTTGAAAGATCGGCAGTTTTCTCCGCACTATTTTCTTCCTTAGTAGTTTCTGCAGTTTCTTCCTTAGTAGTTTCTGCAGTTTTTTCCTTTGTTACTTCTTCAGAATGTTGCTTAGCTGATTCACTTGGCTCTGAAGTTTGATTTGCTTGGCTCCCTTCCTCTACTTTTCCAGAAGGGAGTTTCTCAGCAGTTTCTTTTGCAAGTTGAGACAGAGCTTGAGCAGGACTCAACTCACTTGTCGTATTTTGTGCTTTTTCATTTTCAACCGCATTTTCTTTACTTGATTCCGCAGTATTCTTTTCGGCTGAAGCTTCGGATGATACTTTATCAGTATCTGGATTTGAAGTTTCTTGATTTGTTGCAGTCGCTTGATCAGGTAAGGTTACATTAGATATCTCAGATTCCTGAGGTTGGCTTACTGTCTCCACTCCTGCACTAGTACGTTCATCTGCACTAACACTTGGAGCATTAGCAACCGTACCAAGGTAGAATTGCCCTATCATGACAGAAGCTGCACCGATTGAAAATTTTCTAATTGAAAACTTTTGTCGTTTTTCCCACTTCATATTTTTTCCTCCTTTGTTTGCAACAATATATATTATGTTTCAATTCTATTATAAATCCTTAAATTTTATTGTCAAGCGTTAACATGACTTTTTACCCCAAATACATATAATATTTTTGCTATATATTTTTATATGATAATTCAGTAAAAATGCAAAAAAAGAAAGAGGGGGACTTGTTTTTCAAGCGTCATAAGCTTCAGTATAAAAAAATTTACATGCAATATTTTTGCATGCTATCTTTCTTGATTTCCAACTTTGAAAAAAACAAAAAGATAAACATAGTCTCTTTTCAATTTATTCGTTTCTTTGAATGAATGATTTTTAACAAAAATGCTCTATATATTTAAAAAAACAGTACTGATTATATAGCTATATGTCAATCTAATTGATGAAAAAAGTAAAATTATCGCTAAAGAGTCTTTTTGAATTCTTAAAAAAATAGTAAGTTACTAACAAAGTAAAATTTGAAACCTCGTTAGCAATCATTTGTTGAATAATCCTTTATCACATCAAGATTATCTATATATAATAAAATAAGGCTGAGACATTTTATCTCAACCTGCCATTTTTAAAGTGTTTTTTCTCGGATAACTTCTACCTTATAACCATCCGGATCTTTGACAAAATAATAATTCGGAGCATTACCTGGTAGCCCCTTGAGATCAGTCACTTCATATCCAGCTTGGCTATGTTGCGCATGCAAAGCTTCCAAATCTGGTGTACTAAGTGCAATGTGAGCAAATCCATCTCCAATGACATAAGGACCATGATCATAATTATAAGTTAACTCTAATTCATAGTCATCGCCATCCAAACCAAGATACACAATAGTGAATTGATAATCTGGAAAGTCTTTACGGCGTAACTCCTTAAAACCAAAAGCCTCTTGATAAAAAGCGATTGATTTTTCTAGATTTTCCACTCGTAAACAAGTATGTAGCATTTTTGAAGCCATATGATTTATCTCCTCTCACTTCTATTATATCATGCTTGATTGTATTTTTTTAAAGAAAATCTTGTACACTTAAATATAAAAATGGTCCATAAGGACCATTCATAATTATTTACCAAGCTTTGCTTTAGCTGCATCAGCAAGAGCTGTGAAAGCAGCTGCGTCATTAACAGCTAAGTCAGCAAGCATTTTACGGTTTACTTCAATTTCTGCCAATTTCAAACCATGCATCAATTGTGAGTATGAAAGTCCGTTCATACGAGCTGCCGCATTGATACGAGTGATCCACAATTTGCGGAAGTCACGTTTTTTCTGACGACGGTCACGGTATGCATAGTAGTAAGAGTTCATTACTTGCTCTTTTGCAGTACGGAACAAGATATGTTTTGCTCCATAGTAACCTTTAGCCAATTTTAAAATACGTTTACGACGTTTGCGTGATACAACGCCACCTTTAACACGTGCCATGTTTTATGTCCTCCAATATTTCCTAGAATGTTCAGTGATTAACTAGCTCTTATTTCAAGCGAGTAAGCATTGCTTTGATACGTTTGAAATCTCCTGAATGCACCATAGATGCTTTACGAAGATGACGACGTTGTTTCTTAGTTTTTCCGTGGAAACGGTGTGAAGTGTAAGCACGGAAACGTTTCAAGCCACCAGAACCTGTACGTTTGAAACGTTTAGCTGATGCGCGGTGTGTTTTTTGTTTTGGCATGATAAATTTCTCCTTTTTTTAACTTTTGACAAAATTATTTTTTGTCTGGAAGCGGTGCTAACTGCATAAACATTTGACGTCCATCCATCTTAGCTTTTTGCTCAATAATGGCAACATCTTGTGTTGCTTCAGCAAAGTCTGCTAAGACCTTAGCCCCAATCTCTTTATGGGTAATCATCCGCCCTTTGAAGCGAATAGAAACTTTAACTTTATTTCCTTTTTCAAGGAACTTGCGTGCATTACGAAGTTTTGTATCGAAGTCTCCCTTGTCGATGGTCGGACTAAGACGCACTTCTTTCACAGTCACAACGCTTTGTTTTTTACGTTGCTCTTTTTGTTTTTTCTGATACTCAAATTTGAACTTTCCATAGTCCATAATTTTCGCAACAGGCGGCTTAGCTTGTGGTTGAATCAAAACTAAGTCCACATTAGCATCGTCAGCAAGTGCTTGAGCTTCACTAAGTGGCTTAATCCCTAATTGCTCACCTTCAAGACCAATTAAACGAACTTCACGTACACGGATTTCATCATTGATGAATAAGTCTTGCTTTGCTATAGTTTTCACCTCTTTAAAATTATTCGAGAAAAACAAGCGCGGACCTGCTAACGCAAGCCCGCACTACATGATAGTATTTCATTTCTGAAACTTAACCTGTAGAGCCAGACAACGTTAGTCGCAAGGCGAGAAGTTCTCACTTCTGCTTTTCTCAACTCTACTATCATATCAAGTTTTCTTTTACTTGTCAAGAATTTTTTTGACTTTATCTTCAATAAATGCTACTACATCTAAAATACCAACTCCAGTTGTATCAAAAATAATCGAATCCTCAGCTGGACGTAAAGGAGAAACCGTTCGATGACTATCTTTATAGTCGCGATCTGCTATTTCTTGTTTTAAAATTTCAAAATCAGTCGGAATTCCTTTTTCAAGATTTTCTTTGTAACGGCGTTGTGCCCGTTCTTCAACTGATGCAATCAGAAAAATCTTCAACTCTGCCTCAGGAAGCACTACTGTACCAATATCACGCCCATCCATGACAATACCACCTTGCTTTGCAATTTGTTGTTGCAAAGCAACGAGTTTTTCACGAACTTCTGGAATGGCTGAAACCCAAGAAACATTATTGGTAACTTCATTATCACGAATCGGATGTGATACATCAACATCCCCAACAAAGACTAACTGCTGCCCATCTTCTGAACGCCCAAAACTAATCGAATACTCATCAAGTAGTCTAATAATTTCAGAAACATCTGCTGCTGTTAACTGATGCTGCAAAGCTAGGTAGGTTACTGCACGATACATAGCACCTGTATCAAGATAAGTATATTTCAGATCTTTGGCAATCATCTTAGCAACAGTAGATTTTCCACTAGAAGCAGGTCCATCAATAGCAATTTGAATCTGTTTCATAACTTCCTCCTAGCGTGTCTTCACAACATCACCTGGATCAGCATACCAGGTTCCAGTTGCCATATGCGAAGGATTTAGTCGCTCTAGTTCAGCGATAGAAATACCTGCACGCGCCGCAATCGCTGCCTCACCTTCCCCTGCTAAGACTTTAATTGTCCCCTCAGAAGATGAAGCTGGACTGTCATCGCTAGTTTCCGCACTTGCTACTGATGAAGAAGTTGCAGTTTGGCTACTTACAGGAGCGCTCTTATCAAGAAATCCTTCTTTGGCTGCACTTTTACCGCTTCCCCCGATAGAAAGGTAGATCATAGCTGCTACAATCACAATCACCATGATAAAGAAAATAACAGCTAAAATGGTTAATACTTTATTTGCTAATGCATCACTTGATTTTTTAGTTCTTTTCAAATCTTCTTCTCCGTAATCGTAAATATCTTCTTCCCATGGTTCTTTTGCCATGACTTCCTCCTTGTATTTTTCTTAAATTCTTATTACAATATGAGTATGAAAGTAACACTTATTCCTGAACGATGCATTGCTTGTGGACTTTGCCAAACATACTCTGAACTATTTGACTATCATGACAATGGTATCGTTAAATTTTCCCATGATGATCAACTTCTTGAAACCGAAATTCCTTTAGCAGAGGACGTTTTAGATGCTATCAAGCACTGCCCAACACGCGCTCTTAAAAGAGATTAAGAGTTCTTAGGTTTCGCATAATAAGTCTCAAAGTAATCAATATGAGTCAAATTATCGACCAACTCAACTTCACCTTTAAAATACTTATTTAATGCCAAATCATTTACAAAAAATTTCTTAGGCCACTTTCTCATACAGAATGTACGGCCTTTTTCTTTCCCTTCAATATACAGGGTAATAGAAGTTTTAGTAACAGCTATTTTACGAATCTTTGCAATTTCAATTTTTGAAGGCGTAAAAGGATTCGCCGTGATAATTCGCAAAATACCATTTTCATAAATAGTGAAATAACGATGAACACCTACTCCTAGTAAAACCATAAATAAAAACAGTAAAAATAGCACGACAGTAGGGACATCTGAACTCTCATACATCAAAGATAAACCAATAAAAATAGGAATCACAGATAAAGACCAATAGATCACTAGTATTGAAATATCTGGCTGCCAATGGTAGCGCAGCTGTCCAAAAATCTTTATCATTTTCTCATCCTCCTCTATCTAGTTTAGCATAATTTATCGAAAAATGGGAGCATAAATGATACGAAGAAAAGATTATTTATCCATATAAAAAAAGGAAAAGGAATCTTGAAAATACAACTCCTTCTCCAAATAAATAAACTATTGATGCACTTTAAAAAAGTCTTTTGATAAATAACCCTTGCCACTCACGATATCGTACTCAACCATACGCATATCATCAGCAATCTGCTGCGCTTCTGGGTCCAGTTGCGTCTTGTCTACACTTGCCTTATGAAGCACTTCTGTCAAAAGGGCGTAATAAGGAGAGACTTTTGAATTCGTTTGTTCCATGACCAGAGCCGAAAAATCACTTGAATTGACTAAAGGATAGTCAAGCTTATGTGTTTCGTAGTTACTCCAGACGAAATAATCAGTTAAATATTGATTCTCTTCTTGGTTTTTAAAGATTGAAGTTGGATACAAACCTGGTAAATGATCCCCGTAAAAGACAACAGTAATCTTTTTATTTATTTTAGACAATTCTTCTAAGAAATTCCTTGTTGCCAAATCTGTTTGATAAAGTAAGCGACTATAAAATGTTAGTTTTGAATTTTCTTCATCAGTAAAATCCTGGCCCTTTCCTTCCAAGGATTCGGGATTTGCCTCAATCCACGGAGAATGATTTTGCATGGTCATGACAGAAAAGAACTGGTTATCTCCTTCTTGTATATTATCAAGTACCAACTGATACGTCGAAGCATCACTTGGACTCACTCCTTCTGTCTGATAGTGAATTCCTTTAGTTTCTATAGTGATGAAACGATTAAAATCAAGGCGGTTGTATATATAGTTCCTAGAATAATTCGCTGCCCCAGCCAAATGAATTGCTACTCTGTTTTGACCAGTATATAAATCACTAATAACTGGAATCTTATTCATTTTAGGGAACACCTCTGTATATAAGACAGAGACACTCTGAGATATGTTATAAAAAGGTAGACCAGTTAATGTTTGGAATTCCATATTGGCAGTACCGCCACCGTAGCCATCCGATCTCATTAAGCCACTGGTTGTTTTGTTTTTTATCTCTTCAATATTTGGAATTGGATTTTGGGTTAAAGAAACTCCTCCAATACGTCTTGGATCAGCAAAACTTTCACTCAATACGTAAATGACCGTATGATCCTGCAAATGATCCGTACGAACTTGGTTCATTTCCGCTGCTTTTTTAAAATATCTCTCTTCAATCTCTTTTATCTTTGTCGCTCGATAATCCTGTGGCTTAGTCATTACATCTGTCGTCAACTGATTTAGCCAAACATAAGCCAAGGAACGATAACGGGCATTATTTGCATTACCAAGCCAAGTAATATCGTGCAAATTATTTAAAACTGTGATAATAGGTATATTTTTTCTAACTTTTCCTTCTTCTTTTTGAGCAAAAACTTGAAAAATACCGATAAGAAGGAAAAAGACGCAAATAAATCGTAAAAATCTTTTTCCAAAGTGTTCAATCAATTTTCCTCTAAATAAGAAAGCATTCAAGATTAAAAAGGCACCAACAAATAAGAAGAAAATCACTAAACCCTTTGTCACATAGGAAGAATCCACAAAGCTCAATAAAGTGCTTGGTGAGGACAACCAAATCAAATCACTAGGTAAAACAGGCTCTCCCCGCATGCTAAATTTGATAGAATTAGCAACAACAAATAGGCTCATTCCTGCGAGGATAATACTGGTTGTAAAAAAATAACGATTTACAAGCAAGTAGACTAGTAAAAAAAGCAGGAATAGAATCATAATTTGTAGACTAGTCGCTCCAGGTAGGAGGTAGTAATCCAAGAAAGGCATGCCTTCTCCAAGTCCCATTTGGATTAGATAGTTAAACACAATAGCAGCAATCATACTCGTTGCAATGGCTAAAGAATAACTACTAGAATTATGAAGTAGATCCCGCAGTCCTTTCACAAAATGATAAGAAATGAAGCTTGCCACTAAAGAGAATAGTGCAAGCATGACTGTTACAAGCCAGAAATGTTTTTCCGTATACAGTTCACTTCCGATATTTTGATTTAGATCCATAAACCATTCAGTTTGATAAATAACCTGTGGAACTTTACTATCAGTCAGTACAAAAGAAAGTAAGATTTGCCCTAAAGCCAGAAAGCCTACTCTAGATGAAAGTTGAATATCGTAAAAGTGGTATGAAACTGCTTGTAGAAAACGAAATAGAAGACAAGCAACAATTATGGCTGGGATCAACCATTGTAAGATCGAAAAAAAGTTCTTTTGAAAAAAGATATGATCAAACCAATTCCATTTTTTAAAGGTCTCATTATTAATATTGAGAGCTTCTTCTATCAAATAAGACAGGAATGAATATAAAATATAAATATATGCTAAACGTAACAAATAACGAAAATCAAAGCGGTAAAAAGATAGCAAGACAGGAATAAATCCTAGTGCTAAAAAATATAATATACTTCCCTGACTTAGCAAATGTCTTACAGCCATTGTTGGCTCTATTTCTCTAACCAACTGACTTTGAATCAAGAATAAATTTACAAAGAAAAACGCAATAGGTATGTCAAATAGCAAGCCTAATTCTATTTTGGCAACTTTTCTCATGATTTAACCTTTCCAAGCACACGTTTTAAGATGTATTTGACTGCTCTTGCAGGGCCAATGATGATATACTTTAAAGCACCTTTTATACCACCGATTTGATTAAAATCAACAAAGGTATGTGGCTGTAAATCTTCACGATTATTTAATTGTTTATTATCAACAAAAGCGGTGATTGGCAACTGATTCGGTGAAATTTTAAAATCGTATTGCTTATCCCAAGCGATATAAACTAGAAGTCGTTCGATAGCATGCAATATAGAATTTTGCGGTAGGGGTTCCTTCGGAATGTCTTCATCCGTTAAATCCAAATCAAATAGAGCTGATAAGGCATCATACTTAAACCAAACAAAAGTTCCATAGCTCATAACAAACGTATTCATTTGTTTAAAATTCACTTCTTTTTGACAATTCATACGTTTCCATAGTTTGTTCATTTCTGGTGAAATAAGCGCTTCATTCCAAGCGACTACAATCCTGTTAAAACGGAAAAAACTTGGAATATCGGCAATCACAATCCCCAGATGATCATTCTGGTTTAGCTGACTGACAATCTGGTCAGCTGGTCGAACGAGCATGTCAATCAATTCTTTCCGCCAGCTCTCTCCAGCCCAAAAATCAGCTTCTTTTGATTTTTTAGTATGGAAATGTCCGATATAATCATACTTCAATAAGTATTTTTTGAGCTTTAGCATAGGCAACACGTCTCGCCCAATATTTCCAGTGACAAAGATTTGTGCATCTACCTGTTTATGCTCTAAAATCTTTTCAATCTCTGCTTTTTTATCATCACGATCTGTCGTGATAAATAAATCATAAGAAAAATGAAAATTTTGAAAAGCCTGAAGGAACTCCTCTAGTAAGTCTACATAAAAGACATGTAAGTGAATAGCGATCTTCTTTTCAGAAAAAGAAATAGGTAAAGATAAATCCATCACTTTTCTGCTTAAAAGATACGGGTAATCTGGCAAATCAATCCGAGACATATGTTTGACAATCAGCTCAACCGGATAATCCGTCGAGCGCTCAATATCTTCTAGTATATAAGGAGTCAGTCCTTCACTAGCACCAATCGTTTTGACCTTAATAAAAGGAACACGATGCTTTAAAATAGCTGTGGGATTATAGTACGAAAAATCTGGATAGAGCATGCCCGAATCATCAGCCTGCAATGTGTCAAACACTGTCCGATAACGAAAACCAGCCTGAGTCAAATTGGTCGTCACCTGTGTCTCATAATGTTCAATGACATCTTGGACATTCGTATAATCTTGAATTTGTTGCCAAAAATCTTGAAAAACTGTCGAATTTACCACATTTTTCTTAAAGGATAAATAATAACTCTGGATATGCTCTGGAAAATCTTTGGTTTGGCGGAAATTCGTCATCCCCCAGAAATCAACTTGCTCATCTTTTTCAAACCTTTGATAAATGGCTTCTAAATCCCATAGGGGTCCAAAACAAGTATCATTCATAAAAGTGATCGAATCATAAGCTTTCAGCTTTTCAAAGCCCTCCAACTTCATTCCATCACGTAAGGCAGCAAAGTCGAAGCCGATATTTTTTCTTAAAAGCACTTCATCAACTAAGTCATCCTTTAACTCCTGCACCTGATTTGAGGTAAGAGGGCTATTTGAAATGAAAACAACCTTACTAAAAAGTGGTCTCATTTTTTCGAGCTGATAATGTACATGTTCACTAATATCATTAAACTTATTAAAGTGAACATATAAAAGTATTCGTTCCATTTTATTTCCTTTTTTTGAATAGGTTTACTAGTTTTGTCGCCAATTTCCAACGACGAGAGGTAATAATGCAGTTATAATCATATAATAACGAAGCATATTTTTCCTCTACATCATGCAGATGTTTTAAAGAATCGAGATAGTTTCCTAATGGGACTTTGGTATAGGTAAACACGAACTCTTTACTACTGTAATTTCTTATATCATAGATGATATAAGGATTCTTTTCTATAAACATGATGCTATTTTCTAACTGTTTTCCGTTTAAAGAGTTTATAGGTAACACTTGGGCGCTCTGTTGTTCTTGCAAGGATAATTGAGAATAAGCGCTTGGAAATGTTGAAAGCTGTATTTTTAAATAACCTGCCGATTGAATCTGTATAGAAAAACTATCTTTAGATAGCAAAATACGTTTTAAATCAGGGACAGGCTCATAATGTTGGTTATCATTTGAAAAGAAAATTTCAATGTGATTTCCTTCAATCAGTTCAAGAATATCACTACTTGTTTGCCATCCAATTAGAGATTGAATATCACTTAGTTTAACTGCTTCTTCTGTATGAGTCACATTCTCGATCTGCTCTAAAAATACTCTCGATGTCGTTGAAAGAGTATAAAGTGCTCTCGCTTCGCCTTTTTTAGCTACTGCTTCTGTTTTAAATAGCTCAAAGCGAGACAGTCTATCCTCTATACATTCAGCTAATAGCTTGATATTGCCCAGTTCATAAAAATAATGAACATTAAAGTATTTTGAAGAAGATAAATGGCCTGGATTATTTGAAACGATAGTTGGCAGGCCATTTAAAATAGCTTCTACAAAAACTAAGGAAAAAGTTTCTAATTGAGAAGGTAGAACCATCACATCATGATCTGTAATATAATGCCAAGGATCTGTTTGGTAACCGAGAAAAGTAATATTTTTTAGCTGATGATCCTCAATATACCGATCACATAACTTTTTATACTCCTCATCCCATGCCCCAATAAACACTAACTCAATGTCCGATTTATTTAATAAATGATAAGCTTTTATCAGTTCTAGCTGATTCTTGCGTTCAGAAATTCCTCCAATGGATACCAATCTGACTGTGTCACTTGATGGTAAATCAATTAACTTAACATCAGAATAAGGAACAAATGGCAGCAATTTCTCTACAGGGAAATACTCTAAAAGCGTCTGAAATAATTCACCCTTAACTGCGAAAATTTTATCAGATAATTGATTGATTAGTTCTATTTTTTCCTTATAGTAACCAAACTCTCCATATGGAAATTCATGGATAATATAATAGTGAGGTAGATTTTCACATGCAGCAGCTATCGCTCCTTGAAAAACGTTAACTGTGTTTGAAATAACTAAATCAATCTTTTCCTGCTTCAGCAGCTGTCGAATCTCACCGACATGTTGCTGATGATAGGCTGTAATAGCATTTGAATTCATCTGACCTTCCTGGGAAGATTCTTTCCACCACCAGTGAATTGTTTTAATGAAATGCAGGTGAATGCCAGATTCTTCCATGATTTTTAAATACTCAGGATCTGGATATTCATTATCAGGAATGACATTGTGAATTTCGTAGCCTTTTTGAGTCAAAAACTTCATCAAATTGACAATCGAAACTTCAGCTCCACTAAATAATGCTCCCACAGGAGAAACAAACAAAATCTTCATAAGCTCACCTTAGCCTTCAAGCCACTCTCCCTGTCTCAATAATAGACCCGTTGACGAATCTAACTCGGATAAATTTTTAGGATCAACTTTCCGATCTATTGCAAAAACTGGAGGCTCTGGAATAGATAACACAGCCAAATCTTTTTGATTTTTATCACGTAAAAAAGCAACCAATCGTAGTTTTACATGATTAAAATAAGGTAGTTTGCACTTATAGACTAATTTCTTTTTCCCACAACCAGACTGCACATGGTCAAGAGAATTATCGTTGTATAGCCCCATACCAGTGGCAATGTCTACAAACGAAAACGCTATGTGAGTGTCAATATTATCCTGAAGCAACTCATACGAAAACTCAAGGTAGATCTCATCATCTGGTTCTATTTTATTACTTGTCAGAAGACAAGCATCAAAATTTTTAACAATTTGCTGATTTGGTTGCTCAGCTTCGTTCGTACCGTTTTGCGATTGCATGTTATCAAAACTATATTGGTCTGAAACATCAAAAGGATCACCAATCGCCTTCACTAGTCCCTTTTCAATCAAAACAGCCTTGTTACAGTATTTTTTAACAGCACCCATATCATGGGTAACCAAGATGGTTGTCTTACCTGATTTTTTTCGTTCCATAAAGTAGTCATTACATTTGCGCTGAAAAGCTTCGTCACCTACAGCTAAAACTTCATCCAAGATCAAGATATCACCCTGCGCCTTGATGGCAACTGAAAAAGCTAAACGAACCTGCATCCCACTAGAATAGTTTTTTAGTTTTTGGTTCATAAATTCGTGAAGCTCAGCAAAATCAACAATGTCATCATACATGGCATCGATTTCTTTAGGTGTAAAACCTAACAAAGCTCCATTCATATAAACATTTTCACGCCCAGTCAACTCTGGATTAAAACCAACTCCAAGCTCAATAAAGGAAACTAATTTCCCATCTACCGTTACGCTTCCTTTTTCTGGGACATAAATTTTTGAAATGATTTTCAGCAAAGTGGATTTACCTGAACCATTTCGACCCAAAATTCCAAAGAAATCTCCTTCTTCCACATCAAAAGAAATGTCCTTAAGAACATGCTGCTCTTTATATCCTTTTATTCCTTTAAAGCGATTGACCAAAGCTGTCCGCAAACTACTTGTCGCCTCTGTAGGCAACTTAAAATACTTGCTAACATGGTCTACTTTTACTGCAATTTTTTTTGACATTATAAAATCTCCGCAAATCGATTCGCATTTTTATTGAATATATAAAATCCAAAGAAGAAAATCAGGAATGGCAGTAAATAAGGAATGACCGCAATCCAGTGGTTATTGATCAAATCCCAGCCACGCATACTACCTGAGTAAATAGCAAAATGACGTAAATCCTGAATAATCTGTGCCAAAGGGTTCATCATGAGAATTTTGGCTATAGTCGGTTGTCCACGCTGAATAATGAAATTAAGAGAATAAATAATCGGCGTCGCATACATTCCTGCCTGCAATACAACCTCCCAAATTGGACCAATATCTCGATATTTAACAAAAAAGGTTGTCAAAATAAATGCAATTCCAGTCGCCATCAAAGCAAGTTCGATCGATAATGGAACGATGATGAGCCAGCCCCAGTTCAATGGGACACCATTAATCAGTGCAAAAACAAAGACAACGACCAAGTTAATAGCGTAGTTAATGGCTGCTCCAACAATTGCAGAAAAAACGATGATAGACTTCGAGAAATTTAATTTCCGAAGCAAGTCCCCTCGAGATATAATGGACATCATCCCCATATTTGTCGCCTCAGAGAAAAAATTCCAAGTAACCATCCCTAACAACAGTCCGACTGCTGGATAAGGAGTTTGGTCATCAAAACGTAAGAAGCGCACAAATACGAAATACATAATCGCAAAAAGCAAAAGTGGTTTTAAAATAGACCACAAATGTCCAACTAAACTCCCTTGATAGCGTAATTTAAAATCTGTTTTAACTAATTCACGTAATAAAATACGATTTTTCTGACTTAAAAAGTCCAACATTATGTTTACCTCTTATAAGCAAATTTTGTGAGAATGAGTGTTGAGAATACAAAAGTATGAAAGGCTCTGTTTTTCCGATAGCCATACTTTCTTAAACGATGCCACCGTTCTTTAAACGGAGCATCCATTATGCTCACAAAGTTTTCTACTAATTCCCTATTTTCGTCTGACAAAGACAAGTCTAAAAGATTATTGGCTTGGCTTTGACTGTCCTTAATTAATTTCCAATACTTAGCAAATAGAATATGAGGGTGAATCCAATTTTTCATTCTTTTTCTCAATGTGCGTGCCCCCAAGACATTACTGGAGTGCTGACGGTACAATTCACCAGGTTGATCAATATAAACCAACTTACCAAATGCTGTAGCCAGCAAGGCAAGATACCAATCATGCATGAGCAAAGGGTATCTCTCCTCACCAGTCCATAAATCAGCTAAAGCATGATTAATCATCGAAACACCACCAGTAACAGTATTCTCCGTTATTTCTTGAAGGAGTGTCGTATTAGCATGATTAGACTGTGTCCGAATCATACTCTCGTGCTTCACTTGTAAATGCTGATCCACAATAGTCAAGTCTGTATAAACGAGCAAAGGAAGGTATGTAGAATATTTCTTTGCTTCTTCTAACTGTATCTGAAGTTTATTGGGCAGCCAGACATCGTCTTGATCACTGAAAAAATAATAATCAGAAGGCTGGTGTTTGAGTAGCGAATGAAAACTTTGGATAACACCGATATTTTCCCTATTGTGTGGATTAATAAAGACAATACGGTCATCCTTTTCAGCAAACTTTTTAATAATATTTGGAGTTTGATCCTTAGAACCATCATCGCGAATCAAGAGTTCCCAATCCGTAAAAGTCTGCTGTTGAATACTTTCGATTTGTTCTTCTAAAAATTGTTCACCATTATAGGTGGACATGAGAATAGTCACTTTCATGATAAAAATAAGTCCTCGTATTCACCCACAATTTTTTCCCAGGTGTAATCATCTTTCATATTTTGCTTGGCTATTTGGCCTAGATTAGAAAAGTCTTTTTGACTGTCCACTTGATTTATCAAACCAGCTAAGCTATTCTTTCCCTTTTTCCAATAAAGAGCCGTTTCTTTTGCTACTTTTCGGTTAAAATCCACGCCTAAAACTAGGTTGAGATCAGTTTGAGCCAGAGCCTCAAGTAAGCCTGGATTGGTCCCTCCAACTTCATGGCCATGAAGATAAGCAAAAGCATGATTGCGCATATATTTCAATAAATCTTGGTCATAGACCGTCCCTACAAATTTGATCCTCTTATCTCGATCAAAGTTCGTTTTCTGTCGCAATTCTTCAAAATAGGCATTTCCTTCATGATTGCAGATGATTAGTAAATCCCGCTTGGTATTTGAAATCATAAACTCTCGGATTATGGTTTCATAGTTATTCTCCGGCACAAAACGACCAACAATCAGATAATACTCTTTCTCTTTGCTCTGCCATTTTCCGAAGAAATTCCGAACTTTCTCATCTTGATCAGTCAAGCTAGAAAGTTTAAGATCTGTACCATAAGCAATAAAAGTCGTTTTAGACCAAGGATAGGCATTCTGGATATAGGATTCAATACCTTGATTGTCACATATAACCAAATCAGCGTGCTTGGTCATCAGCTTTTCTGAGTACTTAAAATAAGACTGAACGGGCTTAGGCCACTTGGCCCGCTTCCACTCAAGGCCATCTGGATTGATAAAAAATGTCCCGCCTACTTGATGAATCATCTTTGCAAAAGGTGCGATAAATGCACCAATTGTATTTCCTAAAATGTAGAAAATGGGTGATTCAATGTTTTGTTCTTTGACCATTTTTAAAGCATAGCGAATAGCCATCATATCATAGGCAATCACTCTAGCTGGCCCTAGTTTAGGTGCTTTAATACTAAAACAATCCGCACCTTTATACATGATATGCTGTCCTGTTTCATGATCTGACAAACAGGCAACATGATATTGCAACTGAGAAGATACTTGATGTTCAACTAATTTTTCTACAAAGGTTTCAAAGCCCCCGTATTTTGCAGGAAGACCACGACTTCCAATGATAAAGATATGTTGCATATTCTTCTCCTATTCAAATTTATTGCAATCTAAACTATTATACCATTTTATCCTTTTTTATGTGAACACGAAGGCAAAAAACATACAGATATTCATAGGGTTGAATAATTCTTATCCACCTGGTATGGACTTCATTATTCTACAACAATTTTCAATCTAACTTTTCATAGAAACCATCTGTTTATATCTTCTGAAATAGCTTTACTTTTTTTAATAAAAATAAGACTGAAACATTTGTTTCAGCCTCTTCTTTTTATTTCTTCTCTTGTTTATAGAATTCTTTCAGAGCATCTTGCCAGCTTGGAATAACAAAACCAGTAGCCTTTGCCTTAGCCAAGCTCATAGTTGAATTGAGTGGTCGTTTTGCTTTAGCTGGGAATTGACTTGAATCCACAGGTTTAACTTCTACATCAGTATCTTTGAGAATCTCTACAGCAAAGTCATACCAAGTAGTATCTTCAGCAGCATCGTTTGATAGGTGATAGTATCCAAATTCTTTTTGATTCTCAGCTAGATAAGTCATGAATTCAGCCAAAGTACGAGTCCAAGTTGGACGACCGTGTTGGTCATTGACAACAGTCAGAGTAGGATGATTCTTAGCTAGATTTTGCATGGTAAAGACAAAATTTTTGCCATAGTTACCAAATACCCAAGCCGTACGAATAATATAGTATTGACTAGAATATTTTTCAACTAATTCCTCTCCCATACGTTTTGTACGACCGTATTCTGTTTGAGGATCTGGTCGGTCATCTACTTCCCATTCTTCACCGACAGGTTTTTGACCATCAAAGACATAATCAGTAGAAATATAAACTAATGTCGCCCTGTGTGCTTCAGCCGCTTTGGCTACATTTTCTGTACCAGTTACGTTGATGGCATAGTTTAGTTCTTTCCCTTCATCTTCTGCAGCATCAACTGCTGTATAAGCCGCACAATGATAGACCAGGGTAGGCTTAACTTCAGCAAAGACTTTATTTACCATCTCAGCATTGGTGATATCCATTTCAGCTACATCAACCGCTACATAGTCTTCGTTTCGTTCATCTAAAAGGTGGCGCAGTTCTGTCCCAAGTTGACCATTTGAACCTGTGATTAAAATCATTTTTTCTTCCTTTCTTGTTTTAAACACTCGATGAAAGTATTATAACAAAAAAAGCAGAAAAAATCTGCTCATTTACTTTTCTCTTTGATGATGTAAATCGGTCTATGCTTGGTTTCCATGAAAATTTTTCCAATGTATTTCCCTAAAATTCCAATCGTTAGTAATTGAAAACCACCAATAAAGAGGATAACAGTCATCAGTGACGGCCAACCTGAAGTTGGATCACCAAACACAAGTGTTCTTATAATAATAAAGGCAACTAAAATAAAAGCTAATATCCATGAAAGCAATCCACCTAAAAAGGCAATATGTAGTGGTGCCTCAGAAAAATTGACAATCCCTTCTAGCGAATAATTAAAAAGTTGCCAAAAATTCCATGAGGTTTTCCCTGCTACACGCTCAACATTCTTATATTCAAGGTATTCAGTAGTAAAACCAACCCAAGCGAAAATCCCTTTAGAAAAGCGATTATACTCCGAAATCTCTAAAATTGCGTTTATCATCGTACGGCGCATCAAACGAAAATCACGCGCACCGTCAACCATTTCAACTTGGCTAATCTTATTAATCAATTTATAAAAGATATTTGCAAAAAAACTACGAATAGGAGGTTCGCCATCTCGACTCGTACGGCGCGTCCCAACACAATCCAAATCTTCTTGCTCATCTAGCATCTTTTTCATTTTCACCAAGAGCTCTGGCGGATCTTGTAAGTCTACATCCATGACTGTCACATAATCACCTGTTGCATGCTGAAGGCCAGCATATAAGGCAGCTTCTTTCCCGAAATTTCTAGAAAAAGAAATGAAATGTACATTTGAATCTAGCATATTTAAATCATGTAGTACTTCTAAGGTACGATCCTGAGATCCATCATTGATGAAAATATATTCTATCGTATCATGAAGTCTTGACTTAATCTTTTCCATTTCTGCATAAAAAAGTGGTAAGCTCTCTTCCTCGTTATAACAAGGAACAATTACTGAAATCGTCATAGGTACTCCTTTAAGAGTTTATTGTATACTAAATTGCTTTTCCTGTAAAGTTTGATTTATTTTTATTTTAAGCGATTTTGGCACTTTCCTTTCTTTTTATCAGACAATACGTATAGAAAATAAAAATCCAAAATACTCCCTCAACCATTAAAAAGAAAGATTGTAAAAATGTTTTGTGGTGACTAATTTTGACATGACCACTCTGAGACAGGCTCAAAAAGATTTTCCCATCTTGTAATGCTCTTTGCTGGACTTTAGGTTTATGGAGCATTTCATTTCTTTCTTGGTCCATTTTACTGAGTTGCTGATATTTCAGGGTCGGCTGGCTTCCTTCTGCTCCTTGTGAATACTCCGCAATGTAGCCTTTATACCAAGGACGAGGTACAAAAAATTGTGCTCGCTTTTTCGTTAGTGCAACATCAAACTCAAGTGTATTGTAGGATGATTTTATATTTTTTATTTCTGCTCCTTCAACTTCTGAAAATTGAGTAATTGAGCTATCACGTATATGTAATGAATTAATATCTAAATTATAGTATTCATCACCACTTGTATTTGAAAAAAGTTGAGTATCTCCATTGTAATATCTAAGCATGTTCCGATTATTTTCTGAGATATAGGCTTCGTGCTCGGAATTAAGCTTCCCAATAGGAGAATAGATGGAAAAGATCATCACCAGATAAGCTAAAACTGATAAAGCCCCAAGGCTAAATATCCATTCTTTTGAAAAATCTACCACTAGAATCCAAATCAATAAAAACGGAACAAAGAATAACAAACGTCCTGTATATTGAATAGTACCTAAAAAAGTATATTTCAATACATTTTGCCATGGGAGTATGGACGTTGTTGAAATAGCTATCATGACAATCGTAATCAATAGTTTTCGATTAGCTTCACTTAAATGTTTAAAACGAAAAAGCACATAAACAAATAGTACAATTGCAATGATATCTATTGTTATAAACAAAGGGGTGAATGGCTCGTATAGACCGGTAAACTTCAATTTCAAAAGATCAGGAACATTGAACATTTTAGCATTTTCAACTGGAAAATCACGAGCTGTCCAACTGAAATAAAATTTTTGCGATCCAACTTGCTCTATATACTGAATTAAATAAGCAATTGAAAGCAACAATCCAATGACCACAGATACAGAAAAGGAAACAAGTTTTTTTAAAGTTAATTTACGAAAGCTAAGTATCACAAAAAGGAAGGAATAAAATGCCAAAATCAAAGTAGATAAAACATGCGTTTGAATCAGTAACGCAATAACAATTCCTAATAAGGCCGGGCTTTGCTTATTTAAATATAAAACTTTGTAGATAGCGTAGAACAAAAGAGGCACTAAAGGCATTACCATCGTTATTCCATATCCAAACAAAGGAAAATATAAAGGCACAATCATAGCAGCGATTAAACTTTTCAGCACATGTTTCGTCACCAGTTTAAAGCAATAAAAACTACTCCCGACAGTTGATAAAACCAATAAAAACACAAAGAAATCATATGTCAAATCAGCTTTTTGCACTATCATAAAAAAGAAGGCGGGAAGATAAAATTGCCAATTTCCATAGAACATTGGAACTGCATAGCCAGTTCCAAAAGCAAAGATATGATTCAAGCTAGGCAAGAAGTCCATGTGACTAATGGACTCTGATAGACCTACAATCCGAGTCAAGTGAAATACATAATCAAAATGACGACTTTGAGTATTGATAGCCACATGAGACAAAAATACAAACAAAAGAGAATAAAGAAAAATAATCAATAAAATCTTGTATTTATCGTGTTGTCTCATGACTAGGCCTCCTTTTACCAAGCTATGATAGCGGTTCATTAATAAATTGTGAAAAAATAAACATATTTTAACTTTATTATATCAGCACGATACTTTAGCGTCAAGGAAGAAAAAATAGGTGGAGATACAATCCCACCTATTTTTTTATATTTTAGACTGATGCATAGATGACAGCAAGAGTATGTACCATAGTTAGTCCGACAATCATGACATTACACTCTAAAATCATATGATCAGTAATAAAATTCATTTGTAACGGCTTCTTCTGCCAACTAAGGATTACTGGTAAAATTAAGGCTAAAACTCCTAAGTAATAGCGTCCTTGTACTCCTAGTACGCTATATGATCCAACTGGAGTCCAGGTTAAATACAAAGTCAAGGAAATCAAGCCAATGATGGCTAAGGATACAAGAATAGCACCGATTTTTGAAATGAAAGGAATCTTTATCTTTCCAGTATTAGCTAATCCAATTAAGGTATAAAAAACATAAATTGGAATAATCACTTCATGCATAGATAAATCAAGCCATCCAAAATTATAAAGTTGATCTAAATGACTGACAGACAGCAGCATTTCTTTGAAAATAACTGGCAAATAAACATGTGGACGGCGAAGCATATTGAGCACTTGTCCACGTAAATCAGCGCCTTCTAATTGGAAATTAGCTAATTTGACTTGTTGACTAAGTAAAAACCAAAATACTGTCACTGCTCCTACGCATAAAACAGCTAAAAGAGCTTTGACATAAAATCGCTTGCCGTCAAACTTTGCTTTGGGAATAAATAAAACTAAACCAATCAGCAAGACATATGGAAGCTTCATTGTGGCTAAAATACAGCACAGGGCAGTATATAGTAACAAATCCCGATCTCTAACTCGTTTTTGTTCATCACTGACATACTGAATAAATAAAGCTACTACAATATAAGCTATTCCTAAGGAAACACTATCTTGGTTGTAAGATCCTGCCAGAACTAAATTCATCGGAATCATCGTAACCATCATTATAAGCTGCTTGGCCTTACCAGATAATCGAATGGCAATATAAGCTAATACCGCATAGGCCAAAGCATTGAAAATGCGACCTAAATAATATGAAATACCAACACTCAAATGCAGTAATTTACCTAATCCAAAACCAATTGCCTGAGGGATATATCCAATAAACCAATAAGAATTTGTCGCACGGTAATCGGTCAAGTCCCCAAAACCAATTTTTTTATCCGTTTGTCCTTCATCAAACAATTTCGTTTTAGTCAATGGAACTTTTATTTGATTGTATATATCAAAAAAATCTTCAGAAATCACGGCGCTCTTGTTGTCAAGGTTCAAATCACCTTCAACCATATGAATCGTTCGTGCAAGATGTACGGGCTCATCTGGTGTATTTAAAACCGGAGTTATCAAGGAAGTTAAAATCCCTGAAAACATGAGAGCAAAAAGAACGGCAATATTTTTTTTAGGTAATAAAAGCAAAGAAATAGCAACAATAAAGACAACTGCTACCCCAATTTTAGGTATATCCAACAAACGCTGAGTATAGATTAAAAACATAAAAGCTGCCAATATTAGAAAGGCAAGGATATATTTTTTATTAGCTTGATAGCTATCTCTAATGGTATTCATCTCTTTCTCCTAATGATTGGTATTCTGACTTTTGACATAGAATTTCATGATAAAACTAGAAAACCATTTTGGCCAAAAAAGTTCGTACATAAAAAGATCCTCTTTTGTACGAGTATTGTCAAAAATAGTTTTTGTAGTCTCAGAATCTTCGTGAATACGATGGCACATCAACTGTTCAGGAATATAAGTGAAACGTCCCTGATATTCACTAATCTTGTACCATGCATACCAGTCTAGACTAACCCGCATGCTCTCATCAAATTTAAAATCTTTTAATTTATCGAGATTGTAAGAAACCGCTGGACAACAAATTGGATTTCCAAACGCTAGGACACGATTTCTCCAAAAACGTGAAGTTGGTAAAAAAGACATTGTTCGAAGCATCAACCGTTTGATAAATAAGTTCGTATTCGTAAAAATCTTGCTACCATTTTTTTCTTCAAAGTAATCTGTATATACAATTAAAGTATCATCATGTTGCTCAAAAGCAGACATTGTTTTTTCTAAAAATGAAGGCTCATAGTAATCATCTTGGTGGGCAATCGTTGCATATTTTGTTGTAACAAATGATAAAGCATTATTCCAGTCTTTACCTATACCGCCTCCCTCTTTATGATAAACACTAATACCATATTTTTTACAAATTGTGTAGATTGAATCTAATGGTGTAGAGGTATAGCAAATAATATTAGAAGATTTTGTTTGATTGTTTAATGACTGAATGCAAGCTTCTAAAAAGTCACTTTCACCATAAGCACATATAACCCATGTATGTTGAGAATAGATGGACATCAACGATTTCCTTTCCTTTTTCTTGCGTAAATATAAGTAAGATAACTTCCGACAGAATAAATAATCATGACACATAAAAAACTGTAAGAAGCGCCCAATAAACCTTCCTTCATGACCAGAGGGCTTGTAATAAGAATTGCAATGATAAACATGAACAAATAAACCCAGAGAAGTTTTCGTTGTAATCTAAAAATAGTTAACGTATCACCAAGGACAATTCCGATCGAATAAAGGATTCCTGAAAAAACAAGAATACTCAAAGTCCAGGCATTGCCTGACAAATCAACACCAAACAAGACTCAAAATAGGAATACCAATCAAAAAAGAAAGTAAGGTTAGTACTACTCCACCTCCGATTAGGTAAAAACCTATCCGTTTCATCATACCATCAAATTTATCAAATTCTTTATTTTGCCAATTTTGTGCCAAACTTGTTGTTAGGGGACGTAAAATAAGGATAAAAAGACTCATAAAGAACACTGGCATAAATAAAATATTATAGTTTCTTTGCAACCCTTCTGCTAACACCCCTAACTCGATTGCTTTATCTATTGCAATTCGAGGTTCATTAAAGATGTAGGCTAAGAGGAAACCACTGATAAATAAGGGAATACAGTTTTTCAAAATTGCCAATGCTTCTTTTAGTTGCAATTTGATGGTTCTCTTATTGAAAGAAATTTTATCAAATGCCAATGATTTTGGAAAATCATATAAACAAACGAATATAAAATTAAAAAGAAACAAAATAAGAAGAGAAAGTTCCAATGATTTGACAAATAAAAGAGAAAGATACAGAATAATCACACTTAGTCCATATCGAATCGTCATAGATTTTCCTGCAATGTCTAATCTCTCATGTTGTTGAAACAGTCCTTGGAATAAATCGGATATGGCTTCACACATTCGAAAGAAGACATACAAAAGCACAACTGCTAGTTTTGAGAAATCTGAAAAATCAAAATGAACTAAAAGTAAATAAGGAAATAGACTAAGTAGCATGACAACGATAGAAATAACTCTTGCGATAGCATAACTCGTAAACTCATGCTTAAAAGTCACATCGGTTCCTTGATAGGTTCTAACTTGAAACAGGCCAATCACCACCAAAATTCCTGCAATTCCATATGCCAAACTAAAGGTATCAGCCATCTTAGCAGAAGAAAGTCGAGAAACAATCATCATAAAAATAGCTGAGGAACCAGCAAACATTAGATTCCCCAGTAAATTCCAAAAATAGATCTGCTTAGACGAAACATTATTCTTCATCTTGTTCACTTTTTTCCTTTAAAGCAATTTTCTGCGCCAGTTGTCGAATTTGAACGGACTGTTTTGAAATATGACTCGTCAATGTAAAAGTCAAATAGAGCAACAAACATATCGCTACAAAAAAAATCAGATTACTAGCTACTTTTACACCGAGTATGGTCGCAACAAAACCCAAAATATCTGGAAACCAAACAAATGGTAAAGCAAGAATGCCTAAAATGATCCATGAAATAACATTTTTCATCTCCACTTTCTTTTTAGCAACTAAGCGAAGAATATTAAACAAAAACGCTAAAATAAGAATGGTAATTAATACAATAAGCATATTATTCTCTGTATCCTCCACTAATTTTAGCCAGCAACATGGCTATTGATACTTTTATCATGTAATAGACAGATTTAGTCAAAGTGATAGATGATGTACCATACTCCCGTTCATTCATTAAGACGGGGAGTTCTTCCACTTTAAATCCAGCCTCTAACAAGGAAACAATCGTCTCTGGTTCTGGATAGTCACTAGGATAATACTTTGCAAATCGTTCGATAACTGAGCGATTAACAACACGTAAACCAGACGTCGGGTCTGTGATTTTTTTACCAGTTAATACTTTAATAAATTTTTCAAAAAAGGTGATACCAATCCTACGTATAAAAGAAGACTGAAATCCTTGGTTCTCAATAAAACGAGAACCAATCACCATATCAACCTGGTCTTCTTTGATTCGTTGTAGCATACTTCTGATATACTCTGGATTATGCTGACCATCACCATCGATTTGAACAGCATACTGATAATTATTTTGAACAGCATATAGATAACCGGTTTGGACCGCTCCACCAATTCCAAGATTAATAGGTAAATCAATGACATTGAAATAATTATCCTGACAAATTTCTAAAGTATTATCTGTTGAACAATCATTAATAATAACATAATCAAACTCAGGTGTATGAGTTTCAATCATCTTGATTGTTTTCTGAATATTACCACTTTCATTATAAGCCGGGATAATAATCAATAACTCTGAAGACTTCACTTGCATTCTTCTCCTAAATATTCGTATAGTTTATTATACTATACCTTCCGCTTATTTTCTACTATTTCCTAGATAAGAAAAAAACTAGGCTAAAGCCTAGTTTTACTTATTTAATCACTTCCTGAGTCTTAGCATAGTTGGCTTCGACTGCTTTTTTTCAGATTGCAGTTCACTACACTTTAGCTCTTTTGTTTAATATTTCTAATGTCATAATTCTCAAATTGTCAGGATTCGTTTCGTATTGTCGTACAACAAATCCTTTTGTCTAACAATAAAAATTGGATTGATACAATATTCAGCATATCGAGTTTTTTTATAAAATTTGTTTTTTTCTGAAGTTGATTTTTTTAAATTTTCCATTTATATCTGTTATTCTATTTCTATAAGAAGAAAAAAATCTGTAGGTAGGTTAAGAACCTTGCATTCAACTACATAAATCTTTTTTTCTGCCTCATTAATCGCTAAACAGTCAATTTCCCCAATATTATGATTCTTAAAATATTCGTTTTTTTATTTCTTCATTTATCATAGAATTTTTCTGAATAAATCTGCCAAGTTCCACCTTCTGTTACTCCTCCTGCATCATACCCATATGCATTAAATAGTTCTATTACATATTTTTTTCAAAGGGTTTAGAGAATGTTTGTTCAAAAAGTTTATCTTCATATCTTGATAAAGTTTTTTTGTTCTATTGTATCCAAAAAAACAAAAGATTCAATATAAGAATTAATAGAATCAATCATAATATATGATGTAGAAAATAAATACTTTCCTCCAAACAACGGTACAAAAGGTCTATTAACAATTTTATTATAATTTTTCTAAATAGTTTTTTTATCTAAATAATCGTCTGTACAAACTAAATTTTTCTTTATAGTATTCTGCTTCATCATACTGCGATAAATAATTTATAAACTCTAACTCACTCATATAAGAGATTCCATCTTGCTTAGTTTCCTGAACACATAATTGCATCCATAAAACAAATCTTATACGAAGTCCAAGCCAAAATTTTTTAAATCCATCATCCTCCACACCGTCAAAATACTCAAAGTAAGTTTCCTTATAATATTCGATATTTGATGGTACTACTCCATTAATGACCTCTTCTATAGAATAAAAGTACTGCTCCGCGTCCTTCAAAATTAAATTATTATTTGTATCTACACACCTTTGATATAGGCCATATGTATTATCAGGAAGGATAAAATTCGAATTTATATATCTCCAATTTTCATCATCTAATTGAACACCATAATCCGATAATTGTAGTTCCATTGTAAAAATTCTTATTATTTAGTTTATACAACCAATGATATTTTCTTAAACTTTCAAGGCTTATTACTTTTTTTATTAAATTTTTCGAAACAAATATCTTCAACATTGCTTTTTACTAGAGGTACTTTTTATCTCCATATAAGCAAATGGTTGCAATGAGATTTTTTTATCGCAATCCCTTTATCTTTTTGAATCATTATAGTCAGGATCAAAATATATTTTATCAATTGCATATAAAAAGAATAGGAATTACTCTATTTACATTGACTCCTTTTTGAGAGATAAATAAGTTCTTTCTTCACTTCATTAAATACTTTTTTTCTATTTCCTCATTAGTCTTTAAACAAATATATTTATTTGAAGAAGTGGGCATTTGCTTCAATAGAGATAAAAATATAGTTAACATCGTCCCCAAATTTTTTTCTTTTGTTTGCTAACAATGCTTTTTTTCTATTTCTTCTTTATTTTTGTTTACATTTGTTTTTCAAACGCTTTTTCCTACTCTTCATATGAAATTCTTTCTTCAGTTTGCTCATTTTTATTCTAACCAATCTTATATAATATCAAAAGCCACTATTCAATAGAATAATGGCACATTTCTTACTTAATCACTTCTTGTGTTTTAGCATAATTAGCTTCTACAGCTTCTTTTTCAGATTTCCACCATTCTTGGTTATCTGTGTACCACTTGATCGTCTCTTTGAGACCAGCTTCAAAGTTGGTAAACTCTGGCTTCCATCCTAGCTCATTACGGAGCTTGCTAGCATCAATGGCATAGCGGAGGTCGTGACCAGCACGATCTGTCACATGGTCATAGGCATCAGCTGGCTGCCCCATTTCCTTGAGAATCAGCTCCAGCACTTCCTTATTGTTCTTCTCACCATCAGCTCCAATCAAGTAAGTTTCACCGATTTGTCCCTTGGTCAGAATCGTCCAAACACCTGATGAATGGTCATTCGTATGAATCCAGTCACGGACGTTTTTACCTTCACCGTAGAGTTTTGGCTTGATACCACTCAGAATATTGGTGATCTGGCGCGGAATGAACTTCTCGATATGTTGGTAAGGACCATAGTTGTTTGAACAGTTAGAAATAGTCGCTTTAACGCCAAATGAGCGCACCCAAGCTTTGACAATCAAGTCTGAAGCTGCCTTGGTTGATGAGTAAGGCGAACTTGGATTGTACTTGGTTTCAGCGGTAAATTTCTCACCAGGACCTTCCCCATGACCTGGCAAATCTTCACGCAGAGGCAGGTCACCATAGACTTCGTCAGTTGACACATGGTGGAAACGAAGGTCGTATTTACGTGCTGCTTCCAAAAGTGTGTAAGTTCCGATAAAGTTGGTGTGGATAAATGGACTCGGATCATTGAGCGAGTTATCATTGTGGCTTTCTGCCGCATAGTGAACGATAGCATCAGCTTCAGAAGCCAGCTTATCTACCAAGGATGCATCAGCAATATCTCCAACAACCAACTCAACACGGTCGCCTAAAATCTCTTCAATATTGGCACGATTACCTGCGTAGGTCAGCTTGTCCAGCACTGTCACATGGACATCTGGAAAGTTATTGTAAACATAGTGGACAAAGTTAGAACCGATAAAACCAGCTCCACCTGTCACGATAATTTTTTTGTATTCTGTCATTTTTATTCCTTAACTTTTTTATAATTGTCTTAAGTGGTGGAGACGCAAGCAAACCTTCGGTTTCATTGCTCATTTTTGACTCTAATATATCAAAACTCCCTTATCACATAACAAACTAAACTTTTTGTTATATGACTTGCACCATAGCAACAATCATTTCTTCAACTCCCTTCTCTCGGATAGGAGCTGAGCTAAATCATATATTTCAGTATCAATTAATGCATCAGAAAAGAATTTTTCTTACAAATCTTCTTTTCTTAGCGGTTTGACATCCTTGAGTAATGGATGGTTCTTGTCCGCTTCAGAGACTTCTGCTGCTTCTAGGTTTTCCCACTGGATGCCTAGAGCTGGGTCTGCATAGTTGACAAAGGCATACTTCGGTTTGAGTTCCAAAGCCCAGTAATCGTTTACCAGATAGCTATAAGAAACAGTTTCAGAAAGCACTTGGAAGCCGTTGGCTACGCCACGTGGCACAAAAATACCCTTGCTGGCATCAATAACTGTCTGGTAAGTGTTACCAAAGGTTTCACCCTCACGTAAGTCTACCCATGAGCCTAGTACTTTACCATCATCAGCGACTGAAATGTACTTGTCCCATGGCTCGGCATGAAGGCCACGTAGAACATTTTTACGAGAAAAGCTGACATTATTCTGCAGTTTTCCTTCTGCAAAGAAACTTTCAGGAAAGCCTAGAGGCAGCATTTTTTCCTTTTGGAAATTCTCCTTAAACCAGCCTCGGTTGTCCCCACGAACAGGGATATCGAACTCCAGCATTCCTGGGATTCCAGGAACCTCACGCGCTGCTAATTCCTTATCAAAAAATTGTTCCGTCATCTTCTTATTCTTCTCCAATCAAGCGCAAAAGATAGTGGCCGTATTCATTCTTTTTCAATGGTTGCGCCAGCTCATGCACTTGCTCTTTAGTGATATAGCCCATACGATAGGCAATTTCTTCCAGATTTGCCACCTGAACGTTCTGCATACGCTGAACTGTTTCGATATATTGAGCGGCCTCTAAAAGACTTTCGTGGGTACCTGTATCCAACCAAGCAAAACCACGTCCCATAAGCTCAACAAACAAATCACCACGATCCAAGTAAGCCTTGTTAACATCTGTGATTTCCAATTCTCCGCGAGGACTTGGTTTGATGTTCTTGGCAATTTCGACAACATCATTATCGTAGAAATAGAGTCCAGTCACTGCATAGTTAGAGCGTGGCTGTTCCGGTTTTTCTTCAATGGAGATAGCATTCATATTTTCATCAAATTCTACTACACCAAAGCGTTCTGGGTCCTTAACCTGGTAGCCAAAAACAGTAGCACCTTTCTCTTTAGATGCTGCTTTTTGAAGCATTTTGCTTAATCCAGGTCCATGGTAAATATTATCCCCAAGAATCAGCGCTACCCGATCATCTCCGATGAAATCAGCACCAATAATAAAGGCTTGCGCTAATCCATCTGGACTTGGTTGCTCTGCATAAGAAAGTTTGATCCCAAACTCAGACCCATCACCTAGCAAATCCTCAAATCTTGGAAGATCCGTTGGAGTTGAGATAATAAGGATATCTTTTATCCCTGCCAACATTAAGGTTGACAATGGATAATAAATCATAGGTTTGTCATAAACTGGCATCAGCTGCTTAGATGCTGCTCGTGTCAGTGGGTATAAGCGAGTACCTGACCCACCCGCAAGAATAATACCTTTCATATGAGTTTCCTCTCTGTTATATATTCCCTTTATTTTATCATTTGAAAGCGAATGTCACTTTTTATTTATATAAGGATTCTGCAGAAAAAAACTTCTGCCACCAAGCGCAGAAGTCCAATTTATTTATCCTAGAGCGACATCTAAAATCATCATCAAAACAAAACCCACCATGAGTCCTAAAGTTGCTACATCTGTATTACCATTGTTTTGTGAATCTGGTATTAACTCCTCCACAACTACAAAAATCATAGCTCCCGCTGCAAAAGATAAGGCATAGGGCAGAATAGCTGTCATGGTCATAACTGCTACAGCTCCTAGTATTGCTCCGATCGGCTCTACAATAGCGGACATAGAACCCCAGTAGAAGGCTTTAAGTCAAAATTTACCATCCGTCCGAATCGGAATGGATAGAGCTGCCCCTTCTGGAATATTTCGCAGACCAATCCCCAAAGCCAGACCAATAGCTCCTATAAAGGCCTCTGGACTAGAATTGGTAGCCAAAGCGCCAAAGGCAACTCCAACTGCCAAACCTTCTGGAAAATTATGGATAGTAATAGCCAAGAAAAGCAAAGCTGTCTTAGATAATTTTTTTTGAGCTTTTCCTGAAATCCCCTCTGCCTCCGAAATATCCTTGCTCAGGTGCAAATGAGGTACTATCGCATCAATTAGTCGCAGGAAAAAACCAATCGCAGCCGGCAACCACGACATCTTACCATAAGAGCCTTGAGCATACTCAATCGATGGTGCCAAAAGCGACCAAAAGGAAGCTGCAATCATGACGCCCGCTGCAAAGCCCATCATAATATCTAGTAACCTCCTACTGATATGCTTAAAGAAAAACACAACAGCTGAGCCTACAATAGTACACTCCCATGTAAAAGCCCTGTCAAAAAAGCCTGCATCAGAACTGGTTGCGATCGTAACCAGTCCATAATTTCTCCTTATAAAATATATTTAAAGAATTAAATTTACACATTTATATAGAAATCCTTTGTCTGAATAGTTGACCAATACTTTTTCTTATATTAGTCTGATCAACACCACAACGTTTAAGTTGCATTGCATAAATTACAAATCTCATAAAAAAATAACATCAAGAAGTGCATTATCAATAAATTCTTTATCAAGATTCCCATGTGCAAAATTATTTCTTTGTTTAGCTAGTCTTTTGCAAGTATCTTTTTAAAAATAAAAGTTTCATTATTAAGTTTATATAAGTTATCTCCAAATTCATCAAGAACATCTTTTTAATGTTGTAAAAAGTATATTCAAGTTTTTTTGAGATAAAGAAATTATTGAAATGGCGGATTTCTTAATTCTCTTAAATATTCCTTTTAATTTTCCATTACTATTTTGAATCAATTTATCAATAGCTTCATTTGCTTTGTGTTCAACCTCAAGCCTGTCCTTACTTTTAGGAACCCCATCAGGAAACAGTTTTCTAAACTCCCACTCAAAAGCAGCCATAATTAATATAAAGCTTGATTCATCAATAGTTAATCCTCTTTCAAACGATTCTGATATGTGTCTCAAATAAAGCCTATTGTTTGAAATTTCTTCTAAAATTTCTCCCTCATGACCAGAAATAAAGAATTGTGATATATACCTATTATCTTTTTAAAGTTTCTGGTTCATCAAGCACTGATCTTTCTATTACATTATAATAGTTTCCAATTTTACCAGTATCTTTTCCATACAAAGAAACTGTGTTGATTTTAATATTTTTTCTGAAGCAAAGAAATTGCATAAATTCTTTAGCAATTCTCTCCAGTCTTGAAATAAAGAAATAATCCTCAGTTTCTTCAAAATTGAAAATCATTGCTGATTTTAAAACAAGCGGTGGAGTATCTATAGAAAAATTCACAATACGTGAGATCCCAAATGATACTTGAACTTCCTTCCCATCAACATGAAAGGACTGTTTTTTAGTTGTAGTACTATCAAAATCTCTTGTTTTAAGATTTACTATACCTCTATGTTCTTCATCAACATTATTAGAAAACTCAAATGAATTATTGATAGGGTGTATATAGTCGATTTCTTTTTGAATTAATTTCCATTCTATTTATTTTTAGGAGTAGATGAATGAGATAAAAAAAATATGAATTAATTTTTCATTAATATTATTCCGTTATTTTTCAGATAGTCTAGAAGTTTTATCTGGAATAAAAAGATATTTTTTTATTATGTTCATTACAAAAAGCCTATCAAATAATCGTCTCGAAGATATATAGGTTCTCCTGGGAAAGAATATGCCCCTTTTCCCAGTTTCTTAGCAAACCATTCTAATCTAATTTCTTCTCTCTTTTCTTTATCACTAATTAATTTTAGAATTCCGTTCTCAAGAATAAATATGAAATTTATATTTTTTTAAAAGATACTTCTCCCGTCAATAACATTTGTATACCTCAATATTTTAAAAATTATTCATTTATACAAAATCGTCTTGGTTTCCCCGATACAGTGTTCTTCCTCATTCCAGTAATGAATCCGCTCAAAAGATCCTTTCCGCCAGTAGAGGGGCAAACGTTCACGTATGTCATTCTGCATATCTATCTGGTCAAGTTCCGAAATCTTCCACCATTTTGGCTCCCCTTCATGATCGTTTCCCCTAACTTGCCCTTTAAATGCAGTACAAAGAAAATCATAATACACATACCGTTCTTTTTTACTTGGATTGGTGAAGCCTGAAATCCCCTTCAATTCCAAATTTAGAGCAGTCAGCCCCGTTTCTTCTTTTAATTCACGCCTTGCAGCTTCGAAAAAAGATTCTGGAAACTCCACCTTCCCGCCGGGTTGTATCCAGCCTTTAAAGTTATCATACTGGCGATTAAGCAGTAGGATTTTATCATCTTTTTTCACACAAACATTGACCCAATTTAAAATAGTCTCAGTCATATCAAACCTTCTTTACATACCGCTCGATAGGATAGTCAGCTGGATTCAGCAGCCCCGCTTCTCCTAAAGCCATCTGAGCTAATTGGCGTCCGATGAGAGGTCCAGTTGTCAGACCAGAAGAGCCTAGTCCGCTAGCAGCGTAGACATTTGGCAAATCAGGTACAGCTCCAAAGAAAGGCACAAAATCACTGGTATAAGCCCGTGTTCCCACGCGCTCACCTAAAATCTCTGCCGTAGCCAACCTTGGCAAGTAAGTTTCCGCTTCTTGCTGCAACTGATCCAGCACTTTCTTATCTACCGTCAAATCAAAGCCCTGATCATTTTCATGACTAGCACCGACGCTGACCTTTCCTGCTAGAAAAGGAATGATATCCAGCTCACCCTCAGGCATCACAACTGGGTAGTCATCTGTCTGCTCAGCCAGCTTAAAATCACGCAGCTGTCCTTTTTGTGGTCGAACATCTGTCTTATAGCCCAGCAGCTGCAAGATTTCTCCCAGCCAAGCCCCTACAGCTAAGATGACACAATCAAAGCTGCGTCCGTCCACCAGAAGTTGCTCTCCTTCTACTGCCAGGCTTACCTTTTTCTCAACCAACTCTGCCTTGCTGGCTTTCAGAAGCGTCTCCGTCAAGAGCGCTCCCTCCACACGGGCACCGCCAGAAGAATAGAGAAGTCGCTCAAAGCCTTGCAAGTCTGGAAATTTCTCCTGAGTTTCCTGACTGCTAAGAAGACTCAAGTCCCCTATTAAGGGCGACTCTTCCCGACGATTAGCAGCCAAATCATAAAGTTCCTGCAGCTTGCTCTCGTCCTTTTTCAGCAGATAAACACCTGTCTGTTGGTAAAAGTCTGTCTGGATTCCAGCAGCTTTCAAATCCGCAATTAAATCTTGATAAAAATCAGCGCCCAGACGCGCCATCCTATACCAAGCCTTGTTGCGACGCTTGGAAAACCAAGGACTGATGATGCCAGCGGCTGCCTTGGTTGCCTGCCCCTTGCCGTCATCAAAGACAGTCACTTCCACATCTGGGGATTTTGAAAGATAGTAAGCCACTGTTGAGCCAACAATCCCAGCTCCAATCACTGCTACTTTTTTCATGTCGCTCCCTCTCAAATATGCCGGAAAGGATTGGTCGAAGCCTGACTAGCCAAAATCTCAATCTCCCAGCCCTCTTCTGCCTTCCAAGAATCAAGCTTTTCTTTCAATTTTTCCGTAAACAGAATCTCGATATGGTGTCCAGGATCCAGCGCCAAAAGACCTTCTGTCAGCATTTCCTGGGCAGTATGATAGTAAATATCACCTGTTATGTAGACCTGCGCTCCCTTGGAAATAGCCTCCGGATAAAAGGACTGACCGCTGCCACCGCAGATAGCTACACGCTCAATCACGCGTTCGAGATCCGCTTCTTCATAAGCGACCAGACGCAAACTATCTAGTCCAAAAGTTGCCTTGACCTTAGCCGCAAAGTCCCCGAATGTCTGAGGAGCAATATTCCCCACGCGGCCAATGCCGTTTTCTGGCCCCGTCTGACTAAGAAAACTTGTCTCCTCAATCTCTAAAAGCTGACAGAACCAATCATTAAGCCCGTCCACCACAACATCAATATTGGTATGGCTGACATAGACAGCAATATCATACTTGATGAGGTCTAAAATGATTTGATTTTGTGCCTTATCCGTCACTAGGTTCTTGAGCGGGCGAAAAATAGGCGCATGTTTAACGATAATCAGTCCAGCACCAGCCTCAATAGCCTCCGCCACCGTCTGCTCCCGAATATCCAATGCCACTAGAACCTTGTCCACTTCTTTGTCCAGAGTTCCGATTTGCAGGCCTGAAATATCACCCTCCATAGACAGTTCTTGTGGGCAATAGGCTTCATAACGAGCGATGATTTCACTTGCTAACATGGAGCACCTCCTTGATACTTTCGATTTTTTGGGACATAGCAGAGCGTTCTAGCTCATTTTTTTCTGGTATATGGGCTAGAGCTCCTTCTAGTTTCTTCAGTTCTTTCTGCCATCTTAGCTGAAAAGCAGGTGACTGTTGCTCTAGTAGGTAAGGCCCGAAGCGCTTTTCTCGCTCTGTCAAGGTTTGCTGGCCTGCTTCTGCCACTAGGATTTCATAAAACTTACCCGCTTCTTCTAAGACATCCTCAGCCAGCAAGCGAAATCCCTTAGATACCAGCCAGCTGCGAAGCTCATCCTCTCGGTTATTGGGCTGCAAAATCAAGCGGGAAATAGACCCAAGCTTAGCTCTGCCATTTTCCAAAATCTCTGAAATCAAGCGACCACCCATGCCAGCGATAACGATGGTGTCAATCTTATCTTCCACTTCAAAAGCCGCCAGACCATTGGCCAAACGAACTTCAATCTGCTCCGTCAGCCCATGCTCTGCCACATTTTTCTGCGCAGACCGAAAAGGCCCCTCCACCACTTCTCCGGCCAGAGCTTTTTCTATCCGACCTTGCTGAACCAGGTAGATCGGCAGGTAGGCATGATCGCTCCCCACATCCAGAAGCTTAGCCTTATCTGGCACAAAAGCAGCTACTCGCTCCAAGCGTTGGGAAATCATCTTTTTTTGCATTGCACACTCTTTTCTAAACATTCTTTTATTTAGTATATCATTTTTAAGGGTATAAAAAAAGCAGCGGAGGAAAAATCAGCCTGTTGATAAACTGATTTTGTCTCGCCACTTGGTGACGGGATGTTCCCACCCGACACTTATTTATTTGATTTCTTGATACTCGGCAGCTAAACCACGCTGGACTGCCGGACGAGCTGCAATCTTCTCCGCCCAAGCAGATAGATGTTTGTAAGAGAGGGCATCCAAGAACTCAGCTGCGCCTGGATAGAGCTTATCCTGTACTAACTGCCCATACCAAGACCAGATAGCAATATCAGCAATACTGTAGTCATCTCCAGCGATATAAGCTTTCTTGGCCAATTCTTTGTCCAACAAATCCAGCTGTCGCTTGGCTTCCATCGTGAAGCGATTGATAGGATATTCTAGCTTTTCTGAAGCATAGTTAAAGAAATGACCGAATCCGCCTCCCAAAAAGGGCGCAGCTCCTGTCTGCCAAAAGAGCCAGTTGAGCACCTCAGTCCGACCGACCAAATCTGACGGAATCAACTTTCCAAACTTCTCTGCCAGATAGAGCAGGATATTTGCTGATTCAAAGACAGGAATCGGCTTGTCGAATGATTGATCCAACAAGGCTGGAATCTTGGAGTTGGGATTGATTTTCACAAAATCTGATCCAAACTGGTCGCCGTCCATGATGCTAATCTTATAAAGATCATAGGTTGCCTCTGTCACCCCTGCTGCCAGCAGTTCCTCTAGCATAATCGTCACTTTGACTCCATTTGGAGTTCCAAGCGAATAAAGCTGAAAAGTCTCTTTACCAACAGGAAGCGTCTGCTCAAAGCGCGCGCCAGCAGTTGGTTGATTAATACCTGAAAATTTTCCTTGATTGCTCTCTACAGCAGACCAGACCTTTGGCAATTGATATTCTGACATCATGCTTCTCCTTCTTGATTAAACTATTTCATTCTAAAAAACAAATGCTCTTTATTACATTCTAACATAGAATATCACAAAACCAGAGTTTTTCGCTCTGGTTATTCTTTTCTATTAATCTTTCCACAAATTCATGGCGTTAAGAAAATCATCTGACACCGTAACATTTTGAGGATTAGCTGCTTCACGTTCTTCCCGCTTAGCTTCTACCTGGGCAAGCGTAGTGATGCCTTCTTTACGCCAATTTCGTAGGATAGCCTGTATATACTTCCAGTTGGCCTTGCCATTAAACACAGCCTCACGAAGAGCGGCTTTAACTAGGTCAGGATTTGTTCTATCATCCTGGACAGTCTTGGTCAAGTCCTCAATCTCAAAGGGAGTCAGAAGACGGCCTAGCTCTTGCTGGAAGGTCTCCACCAAATCTTTCAAAACATTCTGTGATGATCCGGTTTCTGTCTGTTGACTAGTCTTAGACACTAGCAATTCATCTAATTTTTCTAAGGCAGGAGAAGCATCAAATATAGCTTCGATTTCTCCATTCAGCTCAATTGTTTTATATTGTAGCAAACCCTGCTCGGTCAACTGTGACATAATCCGATTGACTTCAGAGACTGTCTTTCCAATGCTTTCTGCAATTTTAGTCGGCTCAAGATCGTCAGTAGCAGTCGTATTTTGCAAATAGAAAAACTGCCAAACGAGAAAATCATCACTTGATGAAAAAATTTCATGAAAATGAAACAACAGGGCACTGGGTAATACTATATTGCCCTTTTGAAAAGCTGATAAATAAGTCATAACACCTCTTATAAATAAGCAAAATAGGAAGCGTCATTTTCTGGATTCTCCCAATCAAATGGCGTCTCTTGGTAAACTGCATAATTGATCCAATTATTAAAAAATAGTGCCGCTGCAAGATTCCAGCATAATCCTGGTTTTGATTTTACATCATTGTTTGCAAAATAGTTCTCGGGGATATTCGGATTGAGACCTGCTTGAAGATCTCGAAAATATTCTTTGGATAGCGTATAGCGATCATACTCTAAATGACCAAAACTGTATACTTCACGCAAATCACGACTAGCTAAGATGGATAAGCCTACATCTGTACCGCTAGATAGAATCTCCAGATTTGTATGACGAAGAATGTCTTCTTTCAACACCTCTGTATGGCGAGAATGTGGAGCAAAAAACTCGTCATCAAATCCCCTAAAAAGTAAATTAGGTTTCACAGGGCTTTTCTGAGGATAGACACCAGATAATTTATGTGCAAGTGGCTTTTTTTCAATACCATAACGTGCATAAAGTCCTGCTTGTGCCCCCCAGCATATATGAAGAGTTGAATACACATGGCTTTTAGACCATTCGATAACTCGGCAAAGTTCTGTCCAATAGTCCACTTCTTCAAAAGCTAGATTCTCTACAGGTGCTCCAGTGATGATTAAACCATCAAAATAATGTGACTCCACCTCTTCAAAAGTCTTATAAAAAGTTTCCATATGCTTTGCATGTGTGGTTTTTGATTGATGCGTAGTCATATACAAAAAATCTATGTTTAACTGCAAAGGAGTATTAGCCAGTAATCTCAATAGCTGTGCTTCTGTGACAATCTTTTGAGGCATAAGGTTCAAGACTAAAATGTTAAGAGGACGAATATCCTGGTGTTCCGCCCTTTGTTTATCCATCACAAAGATATTTTCAGAACTTAAAATATCAACAGCTGGTAATTTTTTATCAATCTTAATTGGCATGAAAATATCTCCTTCTTCTAATATAGTTATTATACTGAAAGGAGATATAGTTTTCAATTATACTTTTTCTCTAACTAGATATAGCTTTAAACTATGAATTAATAACGCATCAACACTTTATAATCATAGTCGCCAATCGCTTCACGACCATTTAGATCATCAAGTTCAATAAGAAAGGCACAGCCTGCAACAACACCACCAAGGCGTTCGATCATTTCAATCGTTGCTTTTACAGTTCCACCTGTAGCCAAAAGGTCATCAACGATGAGAACGCGTTGACCTGGTTTGATGGAATCAGCATGCATCGTTAAGGTATCGAGGCCGTACTCTTTTTCGTAATCTGCTGAGATAACTTCGCGTGGTAATTTTCCAGGTTTACGAACAGGAGCAAAACCAATACCCAATTCAAAAGCCACAGGGCATCCTACAATGAAACCACGTGCTTCTGGGCCTACGATCATATCGATTTTTTTGTCAGTTGCATATTGTACAATTTCACGAATAGCGTAGCTATAGGCATTTCCATCTGCCATCAATGGGCTAATGTCACGAAAAGTGATCCCTTCTTGTGGATAATTTTCGATTGTTGCAATATAGTCTTTTAAGTTCATAAGTCTCTTTCTATAAATAAAAAATTTTTTACTCTCTATTATATCATTTTTTTAGAAAAAGAGAAACAAGTAATAAAATCCTCTCCATCAACTGGAAAGGATTTTATTACTTATATATGCTTAGTCGCTTTTCAAGTCTGGATTGGATGATCTCAAATCCATAGCAGAGCAGCCAATAAATAAAGGCTACCAAAACATACATTGACATATAATCCAACTCTCGACCACCGACAATCTTAGCATTTTGAAAAATATCTTGAACGGTGATCATAGCCATAAGCGAGGTGGATTTAATCATATCTAGAATTACATTTCCTAAAGGTGGAATAGCTATTCGGATTGCCTGAGGAAGAATAACCTTACTGATGATAGTCCACTCCTTTAACCCCAAAGCTCGCGCAGCCTCCCATTGCCCCTTATCTACCGCTTGAATGCTTGCCCGGAAAATCTCAGATATATAAGCTGCACTGACTAGACTAAAAGCGATATAAGAGCAAAATAAGGCAGGTAGCTCCACTCCATAAAACGGAAGACCGAAGTAGAGTACAAAGAGTACTACAATCATCGGAACTCCCCTCATAATGGAAATATAAAAGCGAGCCAGACTAGATAGGATACTTGTGTCTGACATCCTAGCTCTCGAGATAAAAAATCCCAAAACCAAGCCTGTCAGAAAGGAAGCGAGAGCTATCCCTAAAGTATAAGGCAACCCCGAAAATACAAACCAAAAATTATCTAGTATTAACTGAAAATCTATAAAATTCATATCTTTATTCTACATCAGAAATATCGACTGTTTCAAAATTATATTTCCTCTCTTTGGTTACATCTTGACCTGCAAAAAACTGTTTAGAAAGCTTCGTCAAGGTCCCATCCTTGCGCATATCTTCTAAGATACCATCGATTTTCTCTTGAAGAACTTTATTTTCTAACGAGATTGAGAAGCTAGCATTGGTTGGATTAAAATAAACATCTTCTAAAATCTTAATCGGCTTATCAGGAAAAGCTGTCAGAGCCATGCTTTGTAGATAGTAATCGTTGATGATAACATCTGTACGTTTATTAACGATATCATTCATGTAGACATCATTGGTTACATTATCATAAATCACAAGCTCAGCACCCATTTTCTTAGCGATCTTCATATAATTGGTAGAAGCGGCTCCTGCTGCTTTTTTGCCCTTAAGATCCTTGAGCGACGAAATTCCTGAGTTATCTTCCTTACGAACAATCATAGAAGTAAATGAATACTTATGTGGTGTTGTCCAGAGGAATTTATCTGCATTTTTATTGTCCTTTTCTGAGTAACCAGCCACATCTACTTTGCCACTTTTGAGTGCTGCTAACATACCGTCCACACCCATTTCCTCAAACTTAACCTTAAGGCCTAATCGCTTGCCTACTTCTTTCAAAATTTCTACATCATAGCCGGTCAGATTGTTATCATCATCATGATAAGACTGCGGAAAGAGTGTTCCTGATGTTGCTACTTTCAAAGTTTTAGATTTTTCAATCTTATCCCAGGAATCTTTTGCACTATCAGAGCCAGACTGTTTATTAGAGCAAGCAGTCAAAAGAAGAACTAACCCAGCCAAAGCCAAGCAAACAGAAAAAATCTTTTTCATTTCGTTACCATCCATATTGAATTTTAAATTAAAAAGCAAGAAAATTTAATTTTCTCACTTTTTAATCATAATAAATTGGAGACGCTTACGCAATTAATATGCTTGTGATTTACTGTTCAAACTTTTTGTTGTCTTCAAAAAGCTGAGCGACGTAGAGTAGCAAATCTTCTCGTCCCTTGGCAGCTGTTATCTGGATGCCGATTGGCAGGCCATCTTCATTCCTATGGATTGGTAAACTAATTGCAGGTTGTCCAGTTAAATTGGCTTGTTGGGTAAAAGGAGTCCAAGCTAGACTCTCTTCAAACATCTGCCAAATAAGGTCTTGCTGTTCTTGTTGAGGATAGTCAGCAATATGCTTAAGTGCTTCCTGCAAGGTAGGTGAAAGTAAAAACTGCTGCTGTTTAGGAGCGACTTCTGAAGTTGTTGGAGTTATATAAAGGTCGTAAGTCTCATGAAAAGTAGCCATTTGGGCAGAGTAGCGATCCCAGTCTTGCAGGGCCTTACTGAAATCCTTGGCTAGAATTTTCTGACCAGACTGATAAATAGCCCAACTCATCAGCTCCATATCTTTCAGCTGCATGGTACGCCCTAAACTAGCTTCAATAGTATCAAACATAGCAGCCGTTTCCACGCTATTCATGAGATAATATGATCTCATAGCTTCGCATCCATCTATAGGGTCTTGAGCTAATTCACTAACTTTGTGCCCCCATTCAGCCAATGTTACTACTGTCTTTTCGACAGCTTGCTTGGCTACGTTTGAAACTAGACTACCGATTGGCGATCGGGTAGAAAAGGCAATTTTCAAAGGTTTGATGTTTTTTATCATACAATGCTTCCTTACTCAAAAGAGGCAGGGGAAAAGGACTTTCAAACTGACAGTTTTGCAGATGGTAAAGAAGATTTCGAGTGTCACGAACTGTCTTCGTCAATGCAAAATTGACTGAAGCACCTTGCCAACCTCTATACGATCCAGGGCCAACTGGGATCCGTCCACGAGTAGGCTTGAGCCCGATAAGACCATTAAAACTGGCAGGGATTCGGATAGAGCCTCCTCCATCGCTTGCTGCTGCTATAGGAACCATTCCAGAAGCCACAGCAGCTGCAGCTCCACCGCTAGAACCCCCAGCATTACGTGAAGGATCTAAAGGTAAGTGAACTAAACCATGAAAACTGCTGTCACTAATATTTTTAAAACCAAACTCCGGCGTATTAGTCCTGCCTAAAATGATAAAACCTAACCTCTGTAAGGCAGCTACATAATGATCTGTCTGCTGAGATCGGTAGTTAGCAAAGAGTGGAGAGCCAGCTGTTGAGAAAGAACCAATCTGCTCTTGACCTAAATCCTTAAGCAAAATAGGCACACCTGCAAAGGGCTTATTGCAAAAGTTTGTCTGGCTTGCTATTTCCCTTGCTTCTTCATATTGCTTGTAGACCACAGCATTGAGACTGGGATTGAGCATGTCAATCCTTTTAATCGCATCTTCTACTAACTCCAAGGGTGAAACTTCTTTTTGCCTAACCGCTTGAGCCATAGCAGTTGCATCTGTCCAAGTCATTTGTCTCTCCTTTTTGATGTATTTGCCTCTATGATACTCAGTCTACTATCATTAAATATTCATAAATCTCCTGCACAGTGCCCAAAGCCATGAGCTCTTGCTCTTTAACCATGCGCTTAAGGTCTTGGTAAATAAGACTGCTATCAATTTCTTTCTTTTCAGCTTCTTTATTAACCTTCATGACACCTTCAGTTATGCTGACAAAACCTAACTCTTCAAAAATCTGAATCATTTTGACCAAGAGAATCGGATCAATTTTTAGATAAGCTGCTAATTCTTTGAGTTTATAGCGAACATCAAACTCAGGAAACTGATAGATAGTCTTGTAGAGTCTGGCAAACTGCTCACGAGTGCCACAACCTGTCAGATAGTAAGGTTTGGCAATTTCATTTTTAAAGTAAATCGCTTCGAAATCCTGAGTCTGAAGAATCTTCTTCAAGACCTGTAAATCATCAGGTATATCGTAAACCACAACGGCTCTGCTATTTGACAAATCCGGCAGTTCTTCCGTGAAATGCAAGACTGGAACCTTGTCAGGTAGCGTTGCATTTTTACTGCGGATATTGAAGAGTTGAATACCATCCACCCGAACATCTACCAGCATGAGCTGAAGACTAGTCTGTCCATTCCATTTATTGACGGAGAGGCTGACAGCTAGCTCTAGATTCTTGGTCTGGGCAAACTCTGTTGCGAGGTTTCCTTGTCCAAAAAGCAACTACTTCAAAATGAGCATCCTCTTGGGAGATTTTTTTAGTTTGAGGTGCATGTCATCAGCACCCATGGTACGAGCACTATCCACTTTAAAGTCCTTAAGATAGAAGAGTGGCTTTTTATTGTCCATTCCAAATGGAGCTAGTCTCTCAAAACTTTTGAGTGTATCCAAGGTCAGTTCTGGCAGGTGTAGCTCCTCATCTAAATACAGAGTTGTTTTGCCAGTCAAATCCAAATCATTGTCTGAGATGTAAGCTGTCAAGATGTCAGCAAGTTTCGCCAGCTTATCAGCTTCAAGAGTCATCCCAGCTGCTCCAGCATGGCCACCAAAGGCTACAAAAAGGTCTCGATGACTGTCCAAGGCCTCAAAAATATTGACTGCTTCAATACTGCGGGCGCTACCCTTAGCAATACCATCCTCAATATTGAGCACTATGACTGGCCGATGCAGCTCTTCCAGCAAGCGCCCAGCGACAATCCCTAGCACACCAGGATTCCAGCCTTCCTTGGCCAGCACCTGTACTGGTCTCTCAGTGTCCAGCATGGTTTGCGCCTCTTCATAAATCTGCTGGACAATTTCCTTGCGCTCATCATTTTTCTGGTTGATCATGAGCGCAATGCGATGTGCTTCTTCGTCATCAAATCCTGTCAAAAGCTCCACTGCTGGATTGGGATCATCCAGCCGTCCCAAAGCATTGAGTCGGGGAGCAAGCTGGAAACCAACCGTTTCTTCGTCCAGCTCATCTGCTTGAATGCCAGCAATTTTAAAGAGTTCCTGAAGCCCTGCTCGCTGGGTATTTTTGAGGACGGATAGGCCATATTTGACCAAAATCCAATTTTCCCCTGTCAGACTGACCATATCGGCAATGGTACCAATGGCCACTAAGTCCAAAAGTTCGACTTGGACTTCTTCTAGTAAGGCTGTTGCTAGCTTAAAAGCCACCCCACAGCCAGCTAGATGCTTGAAAGGATAATCCGCACCGCTATGTTCCGGATGGACAATCGCATAGGCATTTGGCAACTCCTCTGGAATAGAGTGGTGATCCGTCACGATGACATCTACGCCCAGAGACTGGGCCAGCTCGATAGCTTCAAAGCCCGCCACTCCATTATCTACTGTAATAATGAGCGATATTCCTTGATTTTCAATAAAATACTTGTAAACACTGCTATTAGGACCATAGCCGTCCGTAAAGCGATTGGGCAGATAAACCTGACACTCAGCTCCCAACTGCTCCAAGGCTTCCTTGACAATCGATGCCGAGGTCATCCCATCAGCATCATAATCGCCATAGATCAAAATTTGCTCGTAATTCTCAATCGCTGCGCGAATGCGCTCCACTGCTCGCTCCATATCATGCAGGTCATAAGGGTCGTGAAGCCGGTCTAAACTAGGCTCCAAAAATTCCTGCAAAGCTTCTTCAGTCTGCACACCTCTTTGGTAAAGAAGACTGGCAGCGGCAGGTTCTAATCCAGCTTTTTTAGCCTTTTTTAAAAAATTTTCGTCTGTAAAATTAGTGGCAAACTGCCAGTCATATTTTGAGCTAATCATGATAAGTGAAACACTTTCTCCGTTCAATCTTGTCTGAATATTATAACATGAAAAGACTGGTTCAACCAGTCTCAAACTTTCTATCTGCGAGCAAGTTCCTAAGCCTCATTCATCCAGGTAAAGTCCCTTAGCAACACTTTTATCAATAACTTCCTGAGCCAATGCCCAAAGACTTTCTGAGATTTCTTGGATAAAGGATTTCTTAGCGATGACCTGCGACTTAGTCAGGCCATGAGGGTTGTCATGGGGCTGAGCGACTTCCAAGTGATTGAGTAGGGGAACCAGAGCATCCAGTACTCGAGCATATTTAGCCTCTACGCTAATGCCGGTTTCAAATTCCTGCCAAAGTCCTAAAAAGGAATCCTGCTGATCTGACGGCAGCTTGTCCAAACTGATTTTCAAGGACTCTAGCTCTCTATCGTAAAAATCACTCTTGCCCACATCGTCAAAGACAAAGGTATCACCAGCATATATTTCTCCCAAATCATGAATCAGTAACATAGACATGACCTTTTCCAGATTGACTTCTTCGGGGATATATTCTTGAAAGACTAGAGCCATGAGCGCCCCCTGCCAACTATGCTCGGCAGAATTTTCAAAACGATAGTTATCCAAGGTTCTGTTGGTCCTATGAGTGGCTTTCAGTTTTTCCAGCTCATTGGTAAAAGCCAGCTGCTGTTGTAGACGTTCAAGCATATTCACCTCTCTAAAAAATGCTATCCTTTTTTAATTTATCTCTATATGTGCTTGCTCTCTTTTTTTAAACATTGATTTACGAATCATTAGAACCCCTTCTGCAGTCAGCTGAGTTAGAATCAAGGTTATAACAAAGACAATCTTTCCCTTATCCTCTTTAGATATTGATGCTTCCTGTAAAAGATAAAAGGAGCTTTCTATAAAGATTGGATGCAAGAAAAAATAGAGAACACTTAATTTTTTAAGATGGTATAGATTCCACTTCTTTCCGACTTCAGTCCTTAAAACAGCATTCACTAAAAAGATAGAAAATGGAAGCAATGCTAAAAAGAAATTCTTATCTACTCCTTGATTGATAAAAACAATCCATCCATCAACGCCGAGCAATATCGTTGCTAACAAAAGCTTTCTAATAGGGTATTTCTTAAATAAATCAGACTGCCAATAATCATAAAGTACATATCCCATTAGAATAAAGATAGGAGCATAGAATAAACCATTTCGAGTTGAAAAGAAAAGACGAGCATAACCATCGTATAAATGTGTTAGCCAGCTGTTTGCAAAGTAAGCATAGTAGGTCTCTACTGCACCTATCAGATAAAGCAAAGACAAGATAATCACTGTCCATTTAATATCCAATTTTTTATATAGAAAATGAACAATCCATAATCCAAGTAAATAAGCTGGAATATACCACAGCTGATAGCAAAGACCAACATAAAGAAAACCAGCTACCATAGCTAAGGGAGCATAATATTTTTTGACAGGGAGCGACCAAAAATAAGTTAAGGCATAGGGAAGATACAGCAAACTCCAAAAAAGATACTGCTTTAAAATCCTCCTGACATATTGCCCAATATCCTTCTTTTTAGCTAAGCTTGCTTTTAGTAAAAAAGCTGATGAAATCAGAAAGAATGGAACGGCCATCCTACCAAATAAACTCTTCTGAATAAAGTGCATAGCTTCATTTCCAAAAAGCCTCTGACAATGTAAAAGAATAACCATGATAGATGCCAAATATTGAAAAAGACTGAGCATAGCATAATTGATAGTCTGTTCGTGCTCCTTTATTTTTCTCTTCGACATCTACTTTCTCCCAATATGCAAGTATGTGATTTAGTAATTCTATTATCTCTTTTTCAACCAGTAGTGCTGAAAAGCTGCAATATCACGATAGGGTGATTGTTCGTAAACAGCCAATTCCATCGCAAGCATTTTTTCACGCCAACCAGGATCCGTCTTTACATCATTTGGTTGCAAACCATAGAAAATACGTATACCTTGAAAAGCTTCTACTTCAAAATCAAGTGGATCCATGACATCCGATATTTCATAATAAACAGCTTGCCCCATGCTATGAGTTTTATAGTTTTCTCCTAACAGCAAGCTCTGCGCTTTATAAGTATCATTTTCAAAAATCACTGTATGTAAAATACGCCCTACATGATTATGCTTAACAATAGATAAGTAGCCACCAGGTTTTAACAAGCGAGAAAAAGCCTCTAAATATGGCTTTACATCTTCAACATACTCCAAGACATTATGGCATATAATAACATCAAATTCCTCATCTGGAAATATTTCCAAAACATCTAAGCTCCCCTGAAGCTGTTCATAAAGGTTGGATCTCTTGCGATGAATCATCATTTCCATATCTGGCTCAACTGCCGTAACTTGATTTTTTTCAGCTAAAAAATTAGCTACAATCCCAAATCCGCTTCCAAAATCAAGGATTCTCTTTCCATCAAGATTTTCTAATTGTTTAAATACAATATCATAGTAAATCTTGCCCCAAGGCTCTTCTAAATGATTTTTGTATGCTTGTAAATCCATCCCCATTTCCCCTCTCTAACTAGTTCTCAACGTCATTTATTTATAATTAAACATCTTAGATGCCATGTAATCAGCGACTCTAGGAAATAGCGTGTACAATTTATGAGCCACGTTTAGGAGAACTGGCAAATTGATTTCCCGCTTCTTTTTACCAAAGGAGCTGACAATTTTTCTCGCTACAAAGTCAGGCTCTAGCATGTACTTATCGACTGCTTTTACATAGGCACCACTAGGATCGGCATAATCGAAAAAAGCTGTTTTGATAGGCCCAGGATTGACTGTCGTCACATAAACCCCAAATGGTAAGAGCTCTAGTCGAAGAGCATTTGAAAAGCCAATAGCGGCAAACTTAGTTGCTGAGTATAGACTAGACTTGCTACTAGCAATAAGTCCGGCCATACTGATGATATTAACGATATGTCCTTGACCTGCCTTCTTCATGCGTGCTCCAAAGATACGGGACAGGTTCATCAGAGCAAAAGTATTGACCTCAAACATGGCCTCTATATCGCTAGAAGAGATTTTGTCAAATTCTTCAAAGATACCATAACCAGCATTATTGACTAGAACATCAACACGACCGTATTGACTGTCAATCTGTTCAGCAAAACTTTCCAAAGCCGAACTGTCTGTGATATCCAGCTCCAAAAGATCAAGATTTTCTTTTTGTCCATATAGTTTTTCTAGCTTAGCCTTACTCCGTCCAACTAAGATCAGTCGGTCATGAGGCAAGAGCTTAACCATTTCTTGAGCAAGACCGCCACTAGCTCCTGTTATCACTATCGTACGCATGTTTTCTCCTTTCTAATATTATAACATAAAAAGAAGCGGGATATCTGCCCTACTTCCTTTTCTTAATAGTATTTTCTCCAAATCTTTATAATCATTTTAATAGATTATATGTCAATTTCTTCTAAATCCTTGACTACACGGACATTCTCAAAAATTGTTGTAGCATCCTGACGCATCACCGTAATATCTTTTGATAAAAAGCGGGCACTGATATGATTGAGCAGGAGGTACTTGACGCCTGCTTCTTTAGCTACTTCTGCTGCTTGCATATTGGTAGAGTGGCCATGATTTCGAGCAAGCTTTTCGTCTCCCTTGCCATAGGTTGCTTCATGGACCAGCACATCAGCTGCTACCGCCAAGCGAACACTAGAATCAGTCTTTCGAGTATCACCCAAAATAGCAATCGTCTTTCCAGGTCGAGGGGCTGAGATATAGTCTGCTGCGATGATTTTCGTTCCATCTTCTAGAACGATGTCCTGACCGTTCTTGACTTTACCAAAAAGGGGACCAAAGGGAACGCCTGCTGCCCGCAACTTGTCCGCATCCAGCGTTCCTTCCAGATCTTTCTGCATCACCCGATAGCCCACACAAAAAATCGTATGATCTAGCTTATCCGCATAAACAGTAAATTTGTCCGTTTCCAAAATCTTTCCCAGACTGTTTTCATCAAACTCATGAAAAACAATCCGATAAGGTAATCGAGAGCCAGAAGCACGTAAGCTGGACAGAACAAAGCTCTTAATGCCTATGGGACCATAGATGTCTAGGTCAGTCTGCTCTTCATTAGCCTGAAAAGAACGACTAGATAGAAAGCCCGGCAGGCCAAAAATATGATCTCCATGCAGATGTGTGATGAAAATCTTGCTGATTTTGCGCGGTTTAATCGTTGTCTCCAAAATCTGGTGCTGGGTCCCTTCACCGCAATCAAACATCCAGACTTCATTGATTTCTTCCAAAAGCTTGAGGACGAGACTAGATACATTGCGAGCTTTGGAAGGCTGACCGGCTCCGGTTCCTAAAAATTGTAATTGCATGTTTTTCTTTCTAAATGATATAAATCATGGCAGAGCGATTCTGCGAGTGATAGTATTTTCTGCCAGCATAGGACTGAGCCAGCTGACTCACTTCGTCTTGATTGTAGCCCAGAACCCTCTGGCTGCCATCCGCTAGCTGCTGCCAATCGGTCAAGGCAGTCAGCGCCTGACTGTCCACGACTTGAGACTCAGCTTTGAGAGGTGTCATTTTTATTCTCCCAGCATCTTGGTAGACCAAGTACTGTGGAAAGACTTGAGCGATTTCAAAGAGCAAGTCAGCTGTTACCGGTTCTGGCTTTTCAGGGAAGACCAAGCCGACTTTTTCGCTCTCATAGCAAAATCCATAGGACTTGCCAGAAAGATTGAGCCGGACAAAAGGTTTACTTTCTACAAAGCTAGGCTCCGGATTCCACAAATCCAGCGCCTGGCTGATTTCTAAAAAATAGGCTGTCGCGGCTTCCGGACTTTTCTTCTGGTAAAGCTCAGCAAAGTAAGCGTTGATAACGCTGGGCGGCGGTGTGATGAAGCTACGCTTCAGCTCTTCTGTCATGCCAGCTAATACTTGCTCTAAGTAAACCCTATCTAGGCTAGTAAAACCGCCGTATTTGAGGGCCAAGTCAATATAATCAGTCATAAAATTCTTCCAGTTTCCATTTGTTTTTCTCGGCAATCCAGCCTGAAATGGTTTCGACATCGTCTATGTATTCTCGATTTCCCATAATCGCGACTTTCTCTAACTCATAAATCTTGTAGGCTTTAGCCGGCGCTACTTTGATGGTAAAAGGCAGGAAAATCTCTTTCATCCGCTCCAGTAGGACTTGCTGCAAAATAGCTCTGCTATTGTCCGCCTTAGCCGAAACCAAAGAATAAGGAGTCAGGGTCGGAGTGAAATGCTCCGCCTTGTCCGCTTTATTATAAAGAGTCAGACGGGGAATTTCCAGCATGTCCAGCTCTTTCATGATGTCGAGGACAGTCTTTTCATGCTCCTCATGATGGGGGTCGCTAGCATCGATAACATGGACCAGCAGATCAACATTTTTACTCTCCTCTAGAGTAGACTTAAAGCTAGATACCAGCTCCGTCGGCAAATCCTGAATGAAGCCTACCGTGTCCGTCAGCGTGACATTGAGCTGACCACTGAGGTTGATGTTCTTGGTCGTGGCATCTAGCGTCGCAAAAAGCTCGTCCGCCTCATACTGGCTCTTGCTGGTCAAGCAGTTCATAATCGTAGACTTGCCCGCATTGGTGTAGCCGATGAGACCGATTTTGAAAATACTGGACTCTAACCTCTTTTCACGAACGGTAACCCGATTTTTCTCGACTGCCTTGAGCTGGCGCTCAATATCATGAATCTGATTACGGACACTGCGTCGATTGAGCTCCAGCTGGCTTTCACCAGGACCGCGGGAGCCGATTCCACCTGCCTGACGGCTGAGCATAATCCCCTGACCAACCAAGCGAGGAAGCAGATACTTAAGCTGGGCCAGATGCACTTGAAGTTTCCCCTCATGACTCCTAGCCCTCATGGCAAAAATATCCAAAATCAGCTGCATACGGTCAATGACCTTGACCCCCAAGCTTTCCTCCAGATTTATATTTTGGCGAGGTGTCAAGCGGTTATTGACAATGACGGTTGAAATCTCTTCGGCATCAACCATCTGTCGGATTTCTTCTAACTTGCCAGAACCGACAAAGGTCTTGCTGTCATACTTTTCTCGTTTCTGGCTATAAGACCCGACTACCTCAGCCCCTGCCGTCTTAGCTAGGCTTTGCAGCTCCTCCATGGATAGGTCAAAATTCTCCGTGTCTGCTAGTTCCACACCGACCAAAAAGACACGCTCTATTTTTTTCTCTGTTTCTATCATCTCATATCCTTACTAAGACTCGACCAACCAGCTACTTGCCCAAACTTTCTGATATCCTCTATGACCTGATTTTTGTAGTCTGGATTTCCCACCTGATAAAAGGTCACAGACATTCGGTTGCGAAACCAAGTCAGCTGGCGCTTGGCGAAACGACGGGTATTCTGCTTGAGCTTGTCCACTGCCTCTTCAAGGCTCACCTGACCTTCAAAGTAGGGGAAAAGTTCCTTGTAGCCAATACCCTTGCTGGCTTGACTGGTCGGAGCTTTCTCAAACAGCCAACGGGCTTCTTCTAAGAGACCATCTTCTATCATCAGATCAACTCGCTGATTGATTCGCTCATAAAGTCGCTCTCGCTCATCATCTAGGCAAATCAGCAGGGCTTCATAGTCTGGTTGATTGTTTTCTAACGAGCCACCCAGATGAGCAATCTCCAGCGCTCTCATAGCTCTACGGCGATTTATCTGGGGAATCTCGATACCCAGCTCTGCTATTTTTTCAAACAAATCCTCATCTGACCAACTGTCCAGCTGCGCCCGATAGGCCAGAATCTCCTCGTGAGGGACGGAGCCACCCAGATGATAGCCCTCGAGCAAGCTCTGGATATAGAGCCCTGTGCCTCCGCAAATGATGGGAAGCTGTCCTTGATCCGCAATCTCACGAATAGCCTGAGCCGCCTCAGTCACAAACTCATAGGCCGAGTAGCTTTCTCCAACCTCCCGCACATCCAACAGATGATGGGGAATGCCTTCCTGCTCTTCAGGAAGAATCTTAGCTGTACCAATATCTAAGCCACGATAGACCTGCTGGCTGTCACCACTGATGATCTGACCATTGAAGCGCTTGGCTACCTCAATACTTAGAGCCGTTTTTCCCACTGCTGTAGGCCCCACAATCACAATTATCTTGGTTTTCATCTTTTTTCCTTGAAAAAATTTTGATTTTTCGTTACTATTAATTATATCATAAATAATGAATTGAATCGAAAAGGAGAAAAATCATGGCAAAAGGATTTGGAAAAGGTGTTCTTACAGGTGTGGCAGCAACAGTTGCTGCCTTAGCAGGTGCAGTTTATACGGTTAAGAAAAAAGTCATCGAGCCTGAAGAAGAAAAAGCTGCTTTCATCGAAGAAAACCGCAAAAAAGCTGCTCGCAAACGTGTAGCACACTAAAATCGCACAAAACTCTCTGTTACCCAAACAGAGAGTTTCTTTTATTTTCGAAAGAAAAGCGATGCTGAAACAAGAGGATTCAGCATCGCTGTAATATCTTACTGTAAATGAGTATTTAAACTCTTTATTTATCTCATCTATTTTATAGCAAAATTATGCTTCCTCTGCTAGCAACTCTTTTCCTAAATCCTGATAGACACTTGCTTTGAGATTTCCAATCGTCCAGAGAGCAAGCAGGCTGACTAGATAAAGAGAAGCTAGGAAAATCATCACTGTTGAAACGCCTGAAATATCTAGGATTTTTCCGATAATTACAGAAGAGAAACCTCCAACTGCACGACCAACATTTAAAATCACGTTATTTGCTGTAGAACGAATCTGGTGCGGGTAAAGTCTTGTAATCATCGCGCCATATCCAGCGAACATACCATTTACAAAGAATCCAACGATAGCTCCACCAATCAACATAGTAGGCATGGAATTTGCAAACTGAAAGAGATAAACACAGATGGATGACGCTAAAAGAAATCCTGTATAAACAATTCGCGGTCCCCATTTATCAAGAATTTGTCCAAATGTCAACATTCCTAGACACATTCCTAGAATTGTTGCAACCATCCATAGGGATGAATCTTTGACTGAAATTTGAAGGCTGGTTTGAATGATTGTTGGAAGCCAGTTCATCATGCCAAAGTAACCAGCAATCTGTACGGTCGTCATCACCATAAGAGCCAATGTTTGAGCTGTTAAAGCTGGAGTTTTGAATAGTTGGCTGATTTTAACTGGTTGACTTGTTTCTTCTTCTACCTTCGCACCACCATCATCTCGGATGTTGTCATCATCAATAGCGAGAACCATCCAGATTACCAAAGCAATAGGAGCAAGTCCAAAAAGGAAGAGACCTCGCCAGCCAAGAGCCGGTGCTAGCCAACCAGCAAGGAGAGCTGAAGCGATAGATCCTATTTGTCCAGCAATACCATTCAGTGATGAAATACGTCCCATTCTCTCTGGTGGCACAATTCCAGCCATAATGGCAATCGCTACACCATACTCTCCGCCAACACCCATACCTGCAATGAAGCGCATGATATACAGGTAATGAACATCTTTTGTAAAGTAAATCAAACCAGTTGCTAGTGAAAAAATAACAATTGTCCACTTAAACACTTTAAACTTATGGTAGCGATCTGCTAACAAGCCAAAAATCAACCCACCGACCAACATTCCCAGATTGGTAATGGTTGCAATCCATCCCCCTTGAGTTCCTGTAATCCCTAACTCCGATATAATAGAGGACATAGAAAAGGCAAGGAACATAACATTTAAGTCGTCTGTCCCAGAAGCGACAATTGCAGCAGCTAAAGCGCGCTGGTTATTTTTGTCTAATGACAATTTTGACATAAAATTCTCCTTAATCGTAGCTCTCAGGCTACAGTTATTAAATTGAATATACTTTAAAAAAAGGCCAGAACATGATGTTCCGACCTCCAAAAGTTTACAGCAAAATTAGAGCATAGCTACGGCTAGTCTCATTTTAGCACTTTCATGTCTCACGGAACATGTTTAAAGTTATATTTAATTTTTAACAGTATAAAACAAATTTCTTCGTTTGTCAAATAAAACTTGAGAATTATTTCCCTTGCATAAACTCTTGGAAACGATGAGTATCAAAGTAAATGTTGGATGCAATCAATTTGTCTGATTCGTCAAATTTTAAAAATTCTGCGACATCCAATTCTAGTTCTTTTCCGTTTGGCGACTGCAGGCGATAGCGATTTAAAGCAACAACTTCTCTCCCCTCTACCAGCAACTTCTTCACTTCAAGATGCTGGCTTAAAGCATAGAATTGACCAGCACCTTGTAGATAAACTTCACGTCCTTGTCTGATCTTCTGACTATCACACATCCCATAATCAAAATGTTCAGCTACGAAATCTTCCCATCCTCCTTTATTGACTGCATTAAAGTAGCTTTCTGCTAATGTTTTTGTATCCATTTGGAACCTCCAAAAATAATATAGGCAAGCACTCAAACAATGAGATTTTCAAGCCATTTAAGATTATACAAAAAGCAATATGACTACAGTCTGTCATATTGCTGAAGATTTTTTTGAAGAGTATCAATTAATTTATCCTGTAAGATTTTTGGTGATATGACCTTTACTTGATGAGCAAAACTTAAAATCAATTCGAAAAAGGCCGGTGTCAATGCTCTGAAAGCATGTACCTTTATCCTTGTTTGCTCAACAGTGATTTCTTCTTCTGTGAAGTGGTCATAAATTTTTGGAAGTGCAGATTCTGTGAAAATCAGCTCGATTTCTTCTTTACTGCCCTCAACTTTATCCTTGGATGGATTTAATAAAAGCTCTAACTTTTCTTGAGATAAAGGTAGGTAATCTCTATCTTTGACAGCTTCCTCCACTAGCCGTAAATCTCGAATCCTGCTAAGTTTGAAAAAACGAAAATCTGACTTATCTAAGCAATGTCCGATGACATACCAAGCATTTAGTTTAAAAATCAGACGATAAGGAAGAATTGTTCGCTGACTTCGATCTTGTTTCTTAGAATAGTAAGAAAAGGAAATTTTCTTCCCAGTTTGTATAGCCTGCTCCATTTCAAGTAAATAATTTATATTGAGAGACCAGGAACTGAGATCAAAATAAAACGGATTGCCCATGTTTGTGGTTTCTTGAGACGAGAGCTTGTGCTCAATGCTATCAAAACTAGGATGTCCAACGATTTTGCCAACATTTTGGCTCATATTGATGATAAACTGCTTTTCTTCTTCTGTAAAGAAGCTGCTGTCCATCTTGTAGTCATCTGGTATATAAAAGCCACCCTTGTCCCCACGTTCAGAGTAGATAGGGATTCCAGCTAAGCTGAGCGTATCCATATCTCGATATACTGTGCGGGTAGATATGTCAAAACGTTCAGCAATTTCTTTAACCGTTATCTGTCTTTTATTCAAAAGGGCTAATAAAATATAAATTAATCGTTCTAGTTTCATAATCTCCTTTTTTCTAGAAAGTGCACACCATTAAAAAATCATCTCGCCTATCTTCAACTACAACAAATCCAAGTCTCCTATAAAAACGGACAGCAGGGTTTTCTTTGGAAACAGAGAGACACACTAGGATAACCTTTAGATTTAAGCAAATCAAGTATTGAGATCATTAGTTGCTGTCCCAATCCTTTTGCTCTAAATTCAGGCAACAAAGATATAGATAAAGAAGGAGTCCGGTCATTATAATAGCCGTAATCTTTCATGAGTCTGACCCAGACAATTCCAACAATCTGACCATTTTCTTCTGATGCAAGAGCAAAATCTCCATCCTTTTGGCCGAAATCTTTCACATACATTTGTAGATCAGGATCTTGCAAAATACTTCTTTCAAGTGGAGAGAATCCTTCTGGAATATAAATAGCTTGATAAAGAAACTCTTCTAGAAGGCTATATTCCTTTTCTTTTAGACCGCGAATCATCTAATGCCTCACCCACTTTTTTTAAGCTAGATACTCCTTCAAGGCTTGAACTTTATCGGTTCTTTCCCAAGGCAGGTCAATGTCTGTCTACCCATGTGGCCATAAGCTGCCGTCTGACGATAGATCGGACGTTTCAGATTCAGCATTTGAATGATACCGGCTGGACGCAGATCAAAAATCTGACGAACCGCTTCCTGCAATTTGCTTTCTGCAACAATACCAGTTCCAAAAGTATCGATGCGTACAGAAACCGGCTGAGCCACACCAATGGCATAGGCTAACTGCACTTCTGCTTTCTTAGCCAACCCAGCAGCCACGATGTTTTTAGCGATGTAGCGAGCTGCGTATGAAGCTGAGCGGTCGACCTTGGTTGCATCCTTACCAGAGAAGGCTCCGCCACCATGACGAGCATAACCTCCGTAAGTATCCACAATAATCTTACGGCCAGTCAAGCCAGAGTCTCCTTGAGGCCCGCCAATTACAAAGCGGCCGGTTGGATTGATGAAGAATTTTGTTTGTTCATCCAAGTAAGAAGATGGGATAACCTCTTTGATAACCCTGCCAATCACATCATTGTGAATTTGTTCATTGCTAACTTCTGGATCGTGCTGAGTTGAAATAACGACTGTGTCCACACGTACCGGACGGTCATTTTCATCATACTCAACTGTAACTTGTGATTTAGCATCAGGACGAAGATAGCTGATTTCACCAGACTTACGAAGTTCCGCCAATCGACGGACTAGCTTGTGACTAAGTGAGATAGGAAGAGGCATGAGCTCTGGCGTTTCATCCACAGCAAAGCCAAACATAAGCCCTTGGTCGCCAGCACCGATTAAGTCCAATGGATCTTGATCCGCATTTCCACGAACCTCTAGTGCTTCATTGACACCTTGAGCAATATCTGGCGATTGCTCAACCAAAGACGGATGCACACCGACGGTCTCTGCTGAAAATCCATACTCTGTATTGGTATAGCCAATCTCTGCAATGGTATCACGAACCACACGGTTAATGTCTACATAAGCTGTGGTTGAAATTTCACCAAAAACATGAACTGAGCCCGTATAAACGGCTGTTTCAGCAGCCACATGGGCATCTGAATCCTGACTCAAGACAGCATCCAAAATAGCATCGGAAATTTGGTCTGCAATCTTATCTGGATGTCCCTCCGACACAGACTCAGACGTGAAAAGTTTACGTTCTGACATAGAAATGTCCCCCCTTAAAAAATATTGTTATAGAGTTACAAAGTACTGATAGGTGTTTCTATTGTCTAAGAGTTACTAGCTACAGAACTAAAAACGATTCCTTTTTAGTTCTGTAGCTAGTAAGACGCATAGGGTGACCGCAGCATTGTGGCATCCGTAGAATGACGAGCAACTTTGGAGCCATCATTGTTTGCGAGTTTCAAAGTATTGATAGAAGTTTCCTACCATCTTATCGGGACTATATAACGCCTCCATTATATCACTTTTTATTCAATAATTACGATTATTTTTGATAGAAAAAGCTATAGTCTGTGACTATAGCAATAGAAGATTTATTTTAAATTAAATCAGTTTCAACAATAGCAGCTTTCACTCTCTCAATTGGTAAATGAACCAGCTCGACCTCTTTTTCCTTATAAAGATAGCGAGCATAATCATCCATACGGTACTCATTGATATATACCACGCGCTTGCAGCCGACTTGAAGAAGTTGCTTGGTACAATTCAGACAAGGAAAATGCGTTACATAGGCTGTAAAATCCTTTGGAATCCCTCTCTCAGCTCCTTGCAAAATAGCATTTACCTCAGCATGCAAGGTTCGTACACAATGACCATCAATAACTAGACAATCATGGTCTATGCAGTGTTCCGTTCCAGATACAGAACCATTATAACCCGTTGAAATGACCTTGTTCCCTTGAACCAACACAGCTCCTACTCTCGCTCGTTTACATGTAGAACGGTTCGCAATCAAAAGCGCCTGAGCAGCAAAATATTCATCCCATGCTAGTCGTTTTGTTTCCATTATTTTCTCTTTTCTTTACTTTTTCCTTGAATCATCAGTGGTAAGCCCAAAGAAGCAATCTTTTCAGCAGGCACCTGCATTCCATCCTTAATCCATTTCGAAAGAACAGATACCAAGGCTGAACTCCAAAAAGAATGGATGTAAGAAGATGCCTCTCTCTTTGATTGTTGACGTTTTTCTAAAAAATTAAATACTGCTTGAGTTAAGTATTTTTCGAGATTGTAGTCCACTGCCAAGCTAATTAATCGCGCTTCCTTTTTAGCCTCTTTGAAAAGGATTATCCAGACTTGATACAGTTCTGTTCTTAAATTAAACTGTCCTAGCTTGTCCATAATTTTTTGAACAGTTTTACCAAAAATTTCCTCTAACATTTGCTCTTTAGAGGTATAATTTCGATAAAAAGCAGCTCTTGAAACGCCAGCACGATGGACTAATTCTGAAATAGTAATCTTGGCTAATTCTTTTTTCTCAAGTAATTGCATCAAGGAGATCTCAAGCGCCTCTCTAGTGAGACGATTGGACTCTTGATTTGAAATTGTCAGATTTTCAAGAGATCTTGACGACATTTTTCGTTCAGACATAACATTTTCTTCTTTCTTGTCTCACCAGATGATAATGACTTTCTGGGAAAGAACTTTCATGATATAATTGTAAAAAAAGACACTATCTTTGTCAATGTGTATTTTTTAGAATAAGAGGACTTAAGAATGACTTGGAAAATTGTGAGTGACTCAGGCTGTGATTTTCAAAAAATAAAAGACTTAGCAGTCACAACAAATTTTGAACGCGTACCCTTGACCATCCAAGTAGGAAATGAAATTTTTACTGACGATGCTGAGTTAGATATTGACGAAATGATGGAAAAAATGTATGCGACTTCTACCGCATCCAAATCTGCATGTCCTAGTCCAGATGATTATTTAAAATCTTTTGCTGGTGCGGATAATATCTTTGTCGTAACAATAACAGGTACACTCTCTGGTAGCAACAATAGTGCCCAACTAGCTAAAAAACTTTATCAAGAAGAACATCCAAATGTTAACATTCATGTCATTGATAGTCTGTCTGCCGGTGGTGAAATTGATCTTATCGTTCACAAGCTAAATCATCTTATTGGGCAAGGTTTATCCTTCGAGGAAGTGGTCAAAGCTATTACTGACTATCAAGATAAAACCAAATTGCTCTTTGTTCTATCTAAAGTAGATAACCTAGTGAAAAATGGACGCTTGAGCAAGCTTCTTGGAACAGTCGTCGGTCTTCTCAATATTCGTATGGTAGGAGAAGCTAGCTCACAAGGCACCTTAGAACTCTTGCAAAAAGCACGTGGACATAAAAAATCTTTAACAGCTGCCTTTGAAGAATTACTAAAAGCAGGATATGCTGGTGGTGAAATCATCATCGCTCATCGCAACAACACGAAATTTTGTCAGCAATTTTCCGAACTTGTCAGAGAAAAATATCCTAAAGCATCCATTACAATCATTCCCACATCCGGCCTATGTAGCTTCTATGCTGAAGAAGGCGGGTTACTCATGGGGTATGAAATCGAGTAAATGTTTATATGATATAAAAACGCAGAAACTATTTGGAAGTATTCTGCGTTTTTGTTTATTTTCTAAGGTTTACTGTTACCTTCTTAAAAAGAGGATAAAGGATTGGAACAGCAATGATAGTCGCAAGACTAGAACCAAAAGTTCCTATAATCTTACTTAATGCTAAAGAAAGTGCTGCATTCATAGTAACATTTCCAGCCATTCCAATCAAGGTATACTTAAATAGATTTAAAACAATTTTCGTCACAGCTGCTACCACCGCAACTATGATCAGATTGTTTATTTTATCATTTCTTTTCAGCAACTTCTCATAAACCAAATGAATCATTAGAACTACAACGATAGATTCTAAGATCGTAATCCATACTACTGAAGAATAACCATTTAAAAAATCAAAAACACCCAGGCCAACTGTCGCAATTAAGGCGCCTTTCCTTGTTCCATAAAGTAAGCAAGCAACCACAACAAGAGCATTACCAAAATGGATAAATTGTGGTCCAATCTGGATTCTAAAGAACTGAATACTCAGTACAATTAGAGCAGAGAATAGACTCATCTCAAGTAATTCACGAATAGTAAATGTATTATTTTTCATTAGAAACCTCCAATAATTGATTAAATTCTGTAAACAAATCTCCTAAGTGTGGCTGGTAGAAGACACCATATCGAATATCTTCCTGACTCCTCAACGTCGTTTCAAGGCATTTTTCGATAAAGCTCATAGACATCGGTATCACTTTTTTTAGGTCCAATCCTTGTAAATAGGCTGACGATAGTAAAGCAGTCAGCATATCTCCCGTCCCAAAGAACTGTTGTGAAAATCTTTTTCCACTGAAAAGTTGAAAACCTTCTTCTTTGTCAAAATAGGCAATACCTATTTGATCATCGCTCAGTAGCAATCCTGTCAATACGATCCGTCTTGTCCCTACTACAGTTGCTAGACGTTGAGTAAGGAGTTGTAGAAATTCCTCCGTCAGCACTTTATCCTCATAAGCTACTTCTGCTAGCAAACAGGCTTCTGTCAGATTAGGTAAAATCAAATCAGCTTTCTGACAAAGAGAACGCATACTGTCGACATAAGAAGTATCAAAACCTTGATAAAGCTTACCATTATCTCCCATAATAGGATCAACAATGAGTGGTATCTCCTCTTTTTCTTTAAACTTCATTAGAGAAGCAATTTGCTGACTTGACTTGAGATACCCAGTCACTAAGCCAGAAAACTGGATATTCAAACTCTGCCATTGCTTTAAAAAAGCCTGCATACCATAGGTATAATCCTCAATAAAGACATCTAAAAAGCCGCCTGTATGTGAGGAAAGTAAAACGGTCGGTAAAACTGCTACTTCTAACTGACAAATGGCAAATAATGGTAAAGCAGCCGTCACAGCGACCTTTCCTAAACCAGAAATATCACTAGCCAATATGATTCGCTGTGGTTTTTGCATCCTTTTTCCCTTCTTTGCATGTCAATCTTATGCTTACTATTGTAAATTACATAGAAATAAGTTACAATACATAAAAACAAAATCTGTACGGGGACAGTTAAATGGAACAGACAAAATATCAACAAATTATCAATCATATAACAAGACAAATCGAACTAGGAGAGCTCAAAAAAGGGGAGAAAATCCCTTCTGTTCGCAAACTCGCTCAAAGTTATCAATGTAATAAAGATACTGTTCAAAAAGCCTTATTAGAATTACGCTATCAAAAGTATATTTATGCTGTTCCTAAAAGTGGCTATTATGTATTAGAGCAGGCTAAAACTGATAACAGTGATTTAGAACTCCCTTTAACAGATGATCGCCACCAAGCTTATGAAGATTTTCGCCTTTGTGTCAACGAAACTCTAATAGGAAGAGAAAACTATCTGTTCAACTACTATTCACAACAAGAAGGACTTCCTGAGCTAAGACAGTCCGTCAAAAAGCTCCTATTGGATTCAGCCATATACCCAGCCTTAGAAGATATTGTACTGACGTCTGGTACCCAGCAAGCTCTCTACATCCTGTCTCAAATAGACTTTCCCAATCATAAAAAGACAATTTTGATCGAACAACCAACATATCACCGTATGAATGACTTGTTACGGTCACAAAATTTGCCTTATAAAACTATCACGAGAAATCCTCAAGGTATCAACTTGCAAGAATTAGAGCAAATCTTCAAGTCTGGAGACATCAAATTTTTCTATACCATTCCTCGCTTTCATTATCCACTGGGGCATACTTACAGTCGCATAGAAAAAGAAGAAATACTACGTCTTGCAAAATTATACCATGTCTTTATCATTGAAGATGACTACCTAGCTGACTTGGATAGTAAGCAGGAATTAAGTTTTCATTATCTGGACGACACAGACTCGGTCATTTATATCAGAGCCTTTTCCACTAGTCTCTTTTCTGCTCTCCGGATCACAGCTCTGCTATTGCCCTCAAGCATCAAAGAGAATTTTATTGCTTATAAAAATATACTTGATTATGATAGCAATCTCATCATGCAAAAAGCACTTTCTCTCTATATCGACAATCAGATGTTTCAGAAAAACAAACTTGCACTGTTACGCCTTAAAGAGCACGAAAAAGAAAAAGCCCAACTGTTGTTAAAAAAAGCTGAGCTTGATTTTCAATACCAACTGACAGCAGATGGAGTTTTATTTGATATACAAAAATCCAAATCTATTGGCTCCCTTAAACACAGCAAACTCCCTTTGGACTTTTTTGAATCTGCATACATAAACACTTGTCCTTACCAGTATACCAAAATCAAATACGACGATTTAGAATCAAATATCGAGAAATTAAAAGATTATTTTAAAAAAGCTTAGGAACCATATCTTCCTAAGCTTTTTCCATCATACCAGCTTGTAGTTGATACATTTTTTTATAGACTCCATTTTGAGCTAGTAACTCATCATGACTTCCAGATTCGATGATTCGTCCCTTCTCCAAAACATAAATGCAATCTGCATCTTGAATGGTTGACAAACGATGAGCAATCGCAATAGTTGTTCGACCTTGACGCATTTTTCTCAGAGATGCTTGGATTAACTCCTCTGTTTCAGAATCAATATTAGCAGTAGCCTCATCCATGATTAAAATTTTAGGTTTAGTTGCTACTGTTCTAGCAAAAGCAATGAGCTGACGTTGTCCACTAGAAAAGGCTGCTCCTCTCTCTGTTACTGGCGCATCATAACCTAGCGGAAGCTGACAAATAAAGTCATGAGCATCCACAAATTTAGCTGCTTCTTCTATATCATTGCGTGTCAAATCCTCTTGGTACATCTGAATGTTAGAAGCAATCGTCCCGTGGTACAAGAAAGGCTCTTGTAACACTAGACCAATATTGCGACGTAATTCTGCTTGACTATAATCTTTAATATCATGACCATCAATCAGCACTTTCCCTCTATCAAACTCATAAAATCTCAAGAATAAATTAATGATAGAAGATTTTCCGGATCCAGTTGCTCCAACAAAGGCAATTGTTTCCCCTTGATTAACTTGAAAGGAAATATCTTTTAAGATCTCTCTTTTCCCATCATAGGAAAAGCTGACATGTTTAAATTCAATCATTCCTTTTTTGATTTGTAAGGGGTGTTCTCTCTGCTCAGGCTCATAAACTTTTTGATCAATGACTGCAAACACTCGCTCTGCTGCTACCATAGAGGTTTGAAGAACAGAGTAATTTTGCATGACCTCAATCAAGGGATTAAAAAGCTGATTAGCATACTGAATAAAAGCGTACATGACCCCAGCTGTAATTCCAGCCACCTGCCAAGTCAAGCCAAAATAGGACAAGATAACTCCATAAGACAGAATTTTTAAAAGAGACATAGCAGGACGCAAGAGAAGACTGTTAACATCTAAATAGCGATTCGTATAATCTAAATGTTGCTGATTAATTTTTTCAAATTCTGTCGTCAATCTCTCTTCTTGACTAAACGCCTGGATAATGCGCATGCCTTCAATCGACTCAGACAATTTGACGTTCAAATCACTCAATCTACTTCTAACCTGCTTGAGTAAATTAGTCGACAATCTTTGATAAAGCATGATTGTTCCCAGCATAATAGGCAAAAACATGAGAATGAAGACAGCCAGTTGCCAATTCAAAGTAAACATGGTGACTGCAGTTACAACCAAAATAAATATCGAACTTAAAAAACTAGAGAAAATACTGCTAAACATATCTGCTACAGCTTGTGTGTCGTTGGTCAAACGAGAAACGATTGCACCAGCTGGTGTTTGATCAAAATAGGCCATTCTCAATTTTTGAATATTAGCAAATGCTTCTTGACGTAAATCACGAACAACACTATGTGCTACTTTTGCAAAGGAGTATTGGCCTAAAAATGTCAATAACACGCGCAACAAAAATAAGGCATAATAGATCACGAGCAGATAAAAGCCAGCTGCAGCGTGACCAGTACTAATAAATCGGTCAATATAACTTCTAGCTAAAAGAGGCAAAGCTGTCGTAACTAAAGTCGTTAGAAATACAAAAACAAAAGCCAATAACGTTATCCATTTATAGCGCATCATATAAGAAAGCAGGCGATTAAAAATTGATTGTTTCTTCATCTCAAATCTCCTCCTCTACACTTTCAGCTAACTGTTGATTTTGGTAAGTGGTAGCATACCATCCATTCTGAGCTAAGAGTTCCTGATGTGTTCCTTGCTCTTTAATACGGCCATTTTCTAATACCAAAATTAAATCAGCATGTACAACAGCAGACAAACGATGCGCTGTAATCATTGTGGTTTTGCCAGAACGTTCTTGCTTAAGATTTTCCAAGATAAGATGCTCAGTCTTAGCATCAACTGCTGACAAAGAGTCATCCAAAATCAAAATATCAGGATTCAAGATCAGGGCGCGACACATAGCTAAGCGCTGTTTTTGTCCACCAGATAGAGACAAGCCACGCTCTCCAATCAAGGTATCAAAGCCATCAGGCATTCGCATAATATCTTCATAAATACCACACAACTTGGTAACAGCCACAACTGCTTCGTCAGATAACCCTGGATTTCCAAAGCGAATATTATCTCGAATAGACATCGCAAATAACATCTGGTCTTGTGGAACATATCCAATCAAGCTACGCAAATCCTTAAGCCGATAATGTTTGATATTCTGAGAGTTTAGAGAAATCGCGCCTTTTTGAATATCCTGCTCTCGTAACAAAAGACGTAACAAGGTGGTTTTTCCCGAACCTGTCACTCCAACAACTCCAAGGGTTTGTCCTTTCTCCAAAGAGAAGTAAATATTGCTTAAAGTTGGTATTTCTGTATAGGAAAAGTATTCAATGGCATAATCTAAACGACCGTTTTCTATTTTAGGAAGCGGATACTCAGATTCTTCCACATCATTTTTTTGTGACAAAAGTTTTTCAATACGATCGTATGAAACAGCACCACGCTGACTAATATTAAAGAGGTAGCCCATAGCTTGTAGAGGCCAAACCAACATATCCAAATAGGTAATGAAAGTCACCAGCTCCCCCACTGTAAACTCACCTTGGCTAATAAAAATACCACCAAAAATCAAGGTTAAAAGGTAGGATAGACCCACAAAAATTAGGACCATCGGGTCAAAAAGAGCATTATATTTAGCAGCAATAAGATTTTTTTCAAATACATCCTGATTGATTGCCCGAAAAGAATCTGTTTCAGCATCTTGATAGCCAAAAGATTTTGTGACTTTAATTCCTGATACGCTTTCCTGTACTTTATTATTTAAGTCAGAAAAAGCTTCTTGCGCATTCTTGAAGCTTTCATGATTTTTTTGACCGATCAAACTCGTTCCCCAAGCCATAAACGGTAGAGGCACAATAGCAATCAAAGTCAGACGCCAGTCTAGGATAAAAAACATTGTCACCATGGTTACAAAAGCTGTAATAGAGGCATCAACTGCTGACATGACACCACCACCAGCCACACCTACAACCGCATTAATATCATTTGTTGCGTGAGCCATCAGATCACCCGTTCGATAAGTCTGGTAAAAAGAAGGTGACATGCGAGTAAAATGCTCAAACAAGCGATAACGCAATATACTTCCTAAACGATGGGCTGTCCCCAAGATATATTTGCGCCAAACAAAGCGTAGAGCATACATAGCAAAAGCTGATAACACTAAAATTAAAAGCTGGTATGCTAACTCTGAATTGCTTAATTTTTGGCTAGCAATCCGATCGATGACTTGTCCAATTATACGTGGAGGTAGCAAATTTAACAAGCTGACCAAAGATAAAGCCGCTATACCAATGATATAGGGCCATTTTTCTAATTTAAAAAACCAGAGTAGCTGTCTTAATAACCTCATAAAACTTTTTCTTCTTTCCAAATTCAAATATTATCATTATACACTATTTTGTCATGTTTAACAGAGAAAAAGACTGAAAATCACTCTCAGTCATTTATTTTTTCTTTGTCAACTGAAAACTCGTATCTAAAAGAGAAAAGAGCTTCTGATCTGTCAAAGTATCATCCAAAGGTAAACTTAGCCAATATTTTTTATTCATATGAAAAGCAGGGTAGATCCCCTTTTGTTGAGTCAATTTAGGCACATCATTGCTCTTTACATTAAGAACTTCTATCTTTCCTTCGCGTTTACTATCAAATTTCGACCAATCCGTCGTCATAAATGCTCCATACCATTTCTTACTACCATCATGTCGAAAAACAGCAGCCTGCGTAGAGCTTTTTCTAGAATGCTTTGCCCATAGATACTCCAAACTTCCTTTATAGGTATCCGCCACATATGTCACCAGACGTTGGCTCTGCTCGTACAGAAAGCCAACTTCGTCAAAACAATGACGCCGAATATCCAATAAAATTTCCAAGCAAGCTTCACGGACCATTCCTACGAAATCTCCTGTCATACTTTCCATATGTACTTGCCTATATTCGTCTCCTGTTTCAAGATCATATAGATGAAAGTCAAGTTGTGATTGCTGTACACTGATATCCATCCGAAATTCCTCGGATAGAATCTGTCGTGAAAGAACATATGAGCTTTCCTCTTTGGAAAAACCATATTTTACTAACTTCTCTGTATTTGCTTTATATTTTTCAAATAATTCAAACATCCCTATAAAAAGGAAAGGAGCACTTGCCCCTCTCCTGTCCTCCTAAAATACAACTTTTGTACCATGGAGCTGACTAACACCCAGCTTTTCTACAATTTCATTGCGATTTTCTGTTGTAATTCCGCCACCTGGTAAGATTTCAATTCGATCACCAGCGTAGTCCACCAGTTCTTTCAACCATCCAAAATGCTCTTGAATCGTCTCAGAAGCAGATCCTCCATGCGTCAAAATCCGCTTAACACCATGCTCAGCCAACCAATCTAAAGCTGCAAATTGCTTATCTTTTGGAATGGCATCAAAAGCCATGTGAAAGACTACTTCTAATCCTTGCGATGCAACTAACAAACGTTCTAGGTTTGCTTTGTCTAGCTCATTTTCTTTAGTCAGTAAACCGTAGACAAGACCTTGACTTCCTGCTTCACGAGCTTTTTTTAGATCTTCCAGCATAATCGACACTTCAAGATCACTATACACGAAGTCTCCGCCTCGTGGTCGAATCATAGTCATAACGGTTGTGTCATAGGACTTGGCCAGTTCAACTGCGGCTTGAATAACGCCATAGCTAGGTGTCGTTCCGCCAACTGTCAAATTATCACACAGTTCAATGCGACGAGCACCTGCCTGCATAGCCTTTTCAAGCAAGGTCACATTTTCAGCACAAAATTCATATAACATTTCTTGCTCCTTATGATGTAATATTTTTGATTCTAATCCATTCTTGTTTATTATATCACAAATTGTAAAAAGGAGGCGTTATTAACACGAATCATTTGACGCTCAAAAGTGTACTTTCTTTACTTAACCCTTCTTTTAACAACAATTCCTTAGAAACAATCAACTATAGCTTTTTTATCCCTCCTTTTAATGTGACAAGTGATATGATCATGTTATCAACAAAAGAGAGTGGGGCAGAAATCGGTAATTCCTTAGAATTCGATTTCGTCGTCCCACCTCCGCACAGTTGAGTAGGGCTGTAAAAGCTGATGAAATCAGCGTAGTAGAGCCCACTCAACCACTGCGTCTTGCTCGACAATCCAAAGACAATTGAGAGGCTAGGACTTTTGTCCCAGCCTCTCTGTATCATGCAAAAAAGATAGGCGTGATTTCTTCTTTTTGGTAAGCTGACTATTGACCCAAAAGACCTGTGACACTCATCGTGAGTTTAACTTTTGCAGTATTATTCTGCACAGTGAGGCCTGTAATTTTAAACTGGGATTCGGGCAAAGCAACTAAAATAGTCTGTTGCTTCACTGCTAGATTGCTTGATTGTGTCTTGAGTTTCTCCTGTAACATAGATGCTACAATTGATTTTGGCACTGGGAGATTTCCTAAACGAGCACTAGCAATATCAAAGCGTAGCGTATTATTATCATAAGCGATATAAAAACGTAAATCTAACTTACTACCTATACCTAAAATAGTAACAGGCAACTGAAGTCTCAGTTTATCCCCTTCTAAACTATAGGCACTTTCTAGCATCGTTTGGTTCTGATTTTCGGACACGAAAGACTTCAAAAGCTGATTAAACTGTTTATTATCAATCGTAAGCTCTGTATTAAGACCATTGTTTCCTAAGGCAGCGTTTTGCAAACCTGACTCAACCATACTAGCTAAACTTGTAGTTGCTTCTACATTTTTTAATGTTTCTGAAGGTTGAATGGATGATGGTACTAGAAAAATGATTAAACCAATCACGAAAACAAAAAGAGCTAATACACTACGTTTTATTATTTTTTTCATTTCATTCCTTTTCAGTTACAGGAGAATAGATAGATCCTACCTGTTTTTTATCATAATACGTCTATTGTACCCTAATTCCTTATTACATTTGTAACAAAAAGGTGACATTGCTATACGGAATCATAACAAATCGTCAAATGATTACTAAGAAATCAGAAAAGTCGTTTCCAATCCATTATAAATCATCAGCAATTTTATTGATCTTGCGCAGACGATGATTCACACCGCTCTTAGTCAAGGGATTACTAAGATTATCTGCCAACTGCTGAATTGAATAATCAGGATGGTTGATACGGAGGTGGGCTACTTCTTGTAAATCAACAGGTAAATTCTCTAAACCAATCGTTTCCATAATTTTCACAATGTTATTGATGGTCTTCATGCTAGCAGTCACCGTGCGAGCTATATTAGCTGTCTCCGCATTATTTGCTCGATTAAGGTCATTTCGAGTCTCTCGTAAAATTTTTACAGCTTCAAAATCCGTCATAGCTCCCATGGCACCAATCACAATCAAAAAGTCCATGATATCCTCAGCCCTTTGAAGATAGGTCACTGAGCCCTTTTTACGCTCTATTACTTTTGCATCTAATAAAAAACGTTGCATTAAACTGGCTAAACCTTGAGCATGGTCCAAATAGACTGACACAATTTCAAGCTGGTATTTCCCAGATTCAGGATCACGCATACTGCCATGCGATAAAAAAGCACCACGTAGGTATTCTCTTCCTGCCTCATCATCTGCCAGAATCGCATCATCGATCCCCTCTTGAATTCCAAAAAATGAGTCTGCCAAATGCAAGTCAGACAAAATATTTTCTACCTTCTCATCTAAAAAAACAGTATATACACGGTTTTTTCGTAAATTAGTCTTCTGGTGGTGGCGGATGTCAGACTTGACCTCATAAAAAGTTAGCAATAACTCGTAAATATGACGGGCAATCTTAGCATTCTCGGTAGTGATGGACAAAGTTAATCCTTGAGCAGAAATCCCTAGATTCCCAGACATTTTCATTATTGCTGCTAGTTCATTCTTGCTCTTTATATCGAGTCCTAGCAGTTCTTCTTTTACTTTTACTGTGAAGCTCATTTTCGTACCTGTATGTTTTTCATCAATTCATCAACTACTAGATTACCGTCATGGAAAGCTCCGCCATTTTCCAAACGTAGAAAATTCGAAGAAATAACTCGTGGAACTTGTGCTTGAAGACCTTTAAAGTCATGTTCAACCTGTACTAAATATTCGTCAAATTGATTGCTATTCATATATTCTTGAGGAACATTTTCAATATTAACGAGTACCGTATCGATAAAGTTCTCCCCTAGATGGCGGTGTAAAACTTCCACGTGATTAGCATCAGTAAAATGTTCTGTTTCTCCCCTTTGAGTCATGATATTGCAGACGTAAGCAATTTGCGCTTCTGTCTCAAGAAGGGCCTGCCCAATTTCCTCAATAACCAGGTTTGGTAAAATAGAGGTAAACAAAGAGCCAGGACCCAATACCACCATGTCGCTATCCAAGATTGTCTGAACAACCTTACGGCTAGCTTGAGGTTTCTGATCATCATAGGTATTCGTGACATAAACATGGTCAATCATTCCCTTGTACCCTGCAATGTGACTCTCACCAATCACCTCAGCACCATCTGTAAAAACAGCATGGAGGGTCAATGGACGATCGCTAGATGGATAAATTTTTCCAGTTGTATGGAAAAATTTTGTCAGAATTTGCATGGCGTTGTAGGTCGAACCCTGCATTTCTGAAATTCCTGCAATAATGAGATTCCCCAGAGGATGACCTGCTAAGGGACCATCTTCGTCTGCAAAACGATACTGAAAAACTCGTTCATAAAACTTTGGCATATCAGATAAGGCAACAAGGACATTTCGAAGATCACCAGGAGGTGTTAGTTGCATATTTTTTCGCAATTCACCTGAACTACCTCCATCATCAGCAACCGTTACGATTGCTGAAATATCAACATCTTTTTTGCGTAAACTATCCAAAATGACAGAAATTCCTGTCCCACCGCCAATAACAGCTATTTTAGGCTTTCTCATGAACGATTTACCGTCTCCTTTCTGCGGTCTTTATCTCGATGACTATTATTAACCAACCAATTCTTGGATAAATCATCTGACAAACGTTTGGCAAAAGCAACACTTCTATGCTGCCCACCTGTACAACCTACTGCGATCGTTAAAACAGATTTACCTTCCTTTTGGTAGCCTGGTAATATGGGCTCAATCAACCCTAGTAAGTGTTGATAAAATTCTTCTGATTCAGGATGATTCATGACATAGTCAAACACAGGCTGATCAAGGCCAGTTTGATTTCTCAGTTCTACTTGATAATATGGATTTGGTAAAAATCGTACATCAAAAACAAGATCGGCATCAAGTGGCAAACCATATTTAAAACCAAAACTCATCACTTCAATTCGAAATGATTGCTGGTCATGCTGATCAGAAAATTGATCTGAGATTGTCTTGCGAAGTTCCCGTGGTGTTAATTCCGTTGTATCTACAACATTTTGGCTTAGATTTTTTAGTGGTGCAAGCAACTCACGCTCTAGCTTAATACCATCTAAAATACGACCATCTGCTGCCAAAGGATGGCTTCTGCGAGTTTCTTTGTAGCGCGCTACCAATTCTTTATCTGCCGCATCCAAAAAGAGAATCTTAAAGTCAATTTCTTCATTATTTTCAACCTGATCCAAAACATTTTGAATCTCTGCAAAAAAGGAACGGCTACGCATATCTACGACTAAAGCAAGTTTATCAATATCTTTTGCCGTTTCTAGTAACTTCAGAAATTTTGGTACCAGAGTTGGCGGGATATTATCAATCGTAAAATATCCCAAATCCTCAAAAGATTGAATGGCAACTGTTTTTCCAGCACCACTCATACCTGTGACAATCACCAAATGAATTTGTTTTTCTAGCATCGTCCCCCTCCTTCTACTAGATGATTATCGAGTGAGTTTCACAACAACTTCGATTTCAATCTTGACATTCTTCGGTAAGTGAGCAACCTCTACAGTAAATCGATTAGGAAATAACTTGGAGAAAAAGGGTTGATAAAACTCACTAAAAGCGGCAAAATCCCCCTCATTGCTAAAGGAACAGGTGGCTTTAACAACATGATCAAAGTTAGTCCCAGCTTCTTCTAAAAAAGCACTGATGTTAGAAAGCACCTGTTTAATCTGCTCTTCGACCATTGCCCCAACAATTTCACCTGTTTTTGAATAATGCGGGATTTGTCCACTAGCAAACAAAAGGTCTCCTACTATTTTTCCCTGTATTTGTATGTCGGAATCTATTTTTTTTGACGCCTTATCCATATCCGTAATCTCTGTCATCATCATTCCTCCTTATTTTCTTTAATTATATCACAAAGAGGATAATGACGTTGCAATATCACCTTTTTAATTTGTTAATATAGGCTGCACCATGCTAAGAATAATGCTATCATGACCCCAAATAACCAAGCTAATTTAAAATGCCATTTTTTCGTTTTATGATGAAACTGATTCGCTGCTAGATAGGCTCCAAAGCCTCCTCCTAGTAGGGTTACAGTTAATAGCAAACTTTCGGATGTCCGAAATTGCTTTTTGATTGCTTTTTTCTTATCTCGGGCATAAAGGACATAAGCTATTATGTTACTTAACAAAAGATAAAGACAGATCATTTTTTGAAACATTATCTCTCCCTCTTAAATCACCTCAAATTTTTCAGTAAGCCTTAAGTTCTATGTAGGTATTGTGTCATTCTAAATATAAGAAAAATACTCAAAATCACAGCGACTAACCAAATCGTTTGTAACATCCAAAATTGAATTAAATAAGTCGAAACAATAGCGCCTGTCACAAAGCTACCTAGTAACGCAATGAAAAACAAACCTTCTTGTAAATAAGAATCTTGCTTGGACCGGACATATGTCCCAAAAGCAACCATCGTTTTTTTAATATTGCCAGTCATAAAGGAGTTATTATAGGCGATACCATCCACTTCTCCAAAAGCTGTCGCTACTAAGCCCATACAAAATCCCAGCGGAGGGACAATATAAAGGTTTGAGACACTTACTGGTAAAAAGCCGACCAATGTACAAACTAAGATCAAAGGAGCAATGCTTGACAAACGCCACCAAGATTTCTCAAAGTGCTTTTGAAAAATGGTCATCAAGAAAATCCCTAACATAAAAGCGAGCATCGTAGCTAATTTGACCTCAATTTCTCTTGTTTCATGATCAATCAACTCAACAGATAAAAATACAACATTGCCAGTCTGTCCAGCAACTAAAGTGCCTCCTCGCTCAATAAATGTATAAGCATCTACAAATCCTGCGCAAAAAGTTAGTAAACATGCAAAAAATTTCGATCGAGAATGAAATTCTCTTTTTACAATATTTCTCATTTGAATGTTAAAAGTCTAGCTACTTACTAGACTTCCTCCTCATTAATTTCTAGCTTCTTCTAAGATTTTTTCGATCTTAGTAGTGATTAGGTCAATGGCAACTTTGTTTGAAGCTCCCTCAGGAATGATGACATCAGCATAGCGCTTAGTTGGCTCGATAAATTGATGATACATGGGCTTTACTACACCTAAATATTGCTCAATAACACTATCTAGACTGCGACCACGCTCCTCCATGTCACGCTTAATACGACGGATAATCCGAACATCATCATCCGTGTCCACAAAAATCTTGATATCCATCAAATCACGCAAACGCTGATCTTCTAAGACTAAAATACCTTCTACGATAAAGACGTCTTGTGGCTCTTGACGATAAGTTGTATTACTGCGAGTGTGCTCTGTATAATCATATGTTGGAATATCTACTGGACGGCCAGCTAAGAGTTCTTTGATCTGCTCAATCATCAAATCTGTATCAAAAGCAAACGGGTGATCATAATTTGTTTTAATCCGTTCTTCAAAAGTCAGATGGGACTGATCCTTATAGTAAGAATCGTGCTCAATCATAGCGATCTTTTCATTTGGGAAATTGGACAAAATCGCTCTTGAGACGCTGGTTTTCCCACCACCAGATCCACCGGTAACGCCAATTATAATAGGTCTGTTTTGCATTTCTTGCTCCAATATTTTTAATCTTATCTATTTTACACCAAATCATGGTATAATGAAAGGGCTAATCAGTAAAAAATAGAGAGATTTTTAAAGGAGGGAAGCATGTTAAAATTAGGTATTGTTGGAACAGGACAGATTTCCCATGAGTTTATCAAGGCCGCTAAGCTCAGTGGCCACTATGAGTTACACGCTGTATATTCGAGGAGTCTAGCTACTGCGCAAGCCTTTGCCCAAGATTACCAAAATGTAGAGCTTTTTTGTGATTTGACTGATTTTTTAAATAGTGCGCTTGACGTAGTCTATATCGCCAGTCCAAATTCCTTACACTTTGAGCAGGCTAAACAAGTTATTTTAGCAGGCAAACACGCTATTATTGAGAAACCAGCTGTGTCACGACCAGAACAATGGCAAGAACTGATAGATCTTTCTATCAAACACAAAGTTTTTATTTTTGAAGCTGCCCGTAACTATCATGAGGTAGCCTTTGATTCTATCCGTCAATTTCTAGCAGATAAAACAGTTTGGGGAGCCCACTTCACATTTGCTAAATATTCTTCTAAAATGAAAGCTTTGCTGTCAGGAGAAGAGCCTAATGTCTTTTCAGCAAGGTTTTCTGGAGGCGCTTTGATGGATCTAGGTATCTACCCAATCTATGCAGCACATGCTCTTTTTGGTGCTCCAAAAACTGCTACTTATAAGGCCCATCAATTAGAAAACACAATAGACTTAAATGGTCATGGAAGCTTAATCTATCCTAACTTTCAAGTTAGCATTCTCACTGGAAAAAACATCAACAGCCATCTACCTTCTGAGATCTATACAGACCAAGGAACCTTGACTTTAAACAGTATTGAATTTATCAAATCTGCTGTTTTTTGTAGCCTTGATGGTGAGGAAACTGTTCTACCAATCCAGCCTGCACAACATCCTATGCTAGAGGAAGCACAAGCATTTGCCCTTATTTTATCTAGCAAGAATCGACTCCTTTATGAGAAATGGCTCGATACAGCTAAGAATGTCCACGAAAACTTATTTGCCATGCGTCAGAATGCTGGCATTAGATTTGAGGTTGATGATGATTAACAAACACTTTCCTAATCCTTGGAAGAATACATTAGAAGAACTTGGATTTACCACCTTCACAACTATCCAAGAAAAGATTTTTGAACCAATTTCTAACGGAGATACTGTATTGGGAATTAGTCCAACTGGTACAGGAAAAACACTAGCTTATCTCTTCCCCAGCTTGCTCAAGCTCCAACCTAAAAAGGCTCAGCAACTGCTAATTTTAGCGCCCAATACAGAACTAGCTGGTCAAATTTTTGAGGTCTGCAAGATTTGGGCAGAGCCTTTAGGACTTACAGCTCAACTCTTCATTTCAGGCTCTAGTCAGAAACGGCAGATTGAACGCCTCAAAAAAGGACCAGAAATTATCATTGGTACACCAGGACGTATTTTTGAATTGGTTAAACTTAAGAAAATTAAGATGATGAACATCGAAACAATTATTCTTGATGAATTTGATCAACTGCTCAGTGATTCTCAATATCACTTTGTCGATAAAATCACCCACTATGCGCCTCGAAGCCACCAGCTGGTATATATGAGCGCAACCGCTAAGTTTGACCACGATAAGATTGCTGAAAATACCCTAGCAATCAACATTGACGACCAAGTTTTGGATAACATCCAGCATTTTTACATACAAGTCGAAAAACGTGATAAGGTAGAGTTACTCCGTAAGTTATCTAATGTTGCAGATTTCCGTGGGCTAGTCTTTTTCAATGCTCTGTCTGACCTAGGAAGCGCTGAGGAAAAACTCCAATATCGTGAAGCCAACGCAGTTTCTCTGGCTAGTGACGTCAACGTTAAGTTCCGCAAGGTTATCCTGGATAAGTTCAAGGAACATCAGATTACTCTCTTGCTAGCCACTGACTTGGTTGCTCGTGGCATAGATATTGACTCGCTAGAATGCGTCGTCAACTATGAGCTTCCGCGCGATTTAGAAACCTACACCCATCGCTCCGGCCGAACTGGTCGCATGGGCAAGGAAGGCAGCGTCATCACTTTTATAAGCCATCCGGAAGAGCTGAAAACACTTAAAAAATATGCCTCGGTCCGTGAAATTATCCTAAAAAATCAAGAATTATACATGAACTAAAGAGAGTGGGATAGAAATCGGTAATTCGTTAGAATTCGATTTCGTCATCCCACCTCCGCACAGTTGAGTAGGGCTGTAAAAGCTGATGAAATCAGCGTAGTAGAGCCCACTCAACCACTGCGTCTTGCTCGACAATCCAAAGACAATTGAGAGGCTAGGACTTTTGTCCCAGCCTCTTTTAGTTTCTACTATAATAAATCTGATGTGTCTGTAATCGGCCTTCCAACAATTCATCAACAGTCACCAATGTATACCCTTTTTCTTGCAAGTACTGGAGTACACTTGGTAGCGCATCAATACTGGTCTGATGTATATCATGCATAAGGATAATAGAGCCAGGCTTTGTCTTTGCAATTTCCTGCATGATAGACTTGGTATTGCGACTCTTCCAATCCAAGCTGTCAACATCCCACATAATAAAAGATTGATCAATTACTTTTTGAATCGTTTGATTGATAGCTCCGTAAGGAGGTCGTGTAATCATCGGTTTGATTCCCACTACATTATAAATAGCAGTTTGCGTATCAAAAATTTCTTTCTTAACAGTTTCTAATGGGAGCTTGGTCAAAACTGGGTGATCCCATGTATGCAGACCAATCTGGTGACCTTCTTGTTTTACACGCTTAATAATAGCTTCGTTGCCAGCAACATTTTGTCCCACCATAAAGAAGGTCGCCTTGACGCCATATTTTTTTAATATATCCAAAGCCTGTGGTGTTGTTTAGCATCTGGTCCGTCATCAAAGGTTAAGGCCACCATTTTTTCATGACGTTTTTCTTGAAAACTTTGATACGACTCCAAGTCTACTCCAGTCAGATAATTCGCATTGATCTGACTATAAAGGCTGGACACAGGAACATCAATATTAGTTAGCCCCTGTAGCTCTTTAGATAGTCTGATAGAAAAGTGACTATTTTCATAGCGGAAAGACCACTGACTCAAGTCCGATTCTTTCAATTTAGTTAAAATTTCTGTTTGATCCACCTCATTTACTTGACGAAAAGTCAGCAATCCTGCTATGACATTGAGGAAGATTTCTTTGGTTACGTCTGCGTTTTGAAAAAGCTTATCTAATGTGAAAAAATTACCGTCTTGATCGATATAGCTAGTAGCAATCTGACTCGCTTCTCCTTTGTGGATCTTCATATTTTTGATTTGGTAATCATCGCGATTGACTTGTACTTCTCTTATATCTTTCAGGCTTGTCTCTTTTTCTTCTGCGTAATAAAAGGTCAGTTGCTCAATCTTAGCATCTTTTTTCTGATTCGCTTTAATAGTCTGGATATTCTCATCTATTTGTTTCTTAACCGACGTTATGACCTGGCCGTTTCTCAGAGGATAAAAAACTTCGACATAGTGACTACCGATCTTTTTTTGCTGTTTTTCCGTATTAGCAGCATGCTTTTTTTCCTCTTTAGCAATAAAATTCTCGATTTTTTCTTGCAATTCTTTTTCTTGCAACATAGAGTATACTTTCAAAGCGCCAAAGGACAGCGCACTGATTAGCAGTAGGCTCAGCAAAAATGGGAGAAAAAATTTTGATTTTTTATGTCTTCTTTTATTCAGTCTTTTCATGTCAATACCCTATACGTCTATCTGCGATTCGCATTCTGTTCTTTTATTTATTATACCCTATATAAATCAAAAATTATATTACATTTTATATAAAATTTACACAAAAAAGCAGGTTAATATCTGCTTTTTTGTCTGATATACTAATCAATTTGATTCAAAAATTTTCGTATCTCTTTCACAATATCGTCAGAACTATCATGATAGATGTAGTGTGGAGAATTTAAAAACTTGAGAACTATATGTCCTCTCCCTTTAGCAAATCGTCTTGAAATTCCTCGCCATTTCTCCTGTGTAAAACCGGTCCCCTGACCATTTGACACAAACAACAGTGAAGGAATTTTAGGAAACTGTTCTTGCTTAACTAAAAGAGAACTCTTTTTGACCTGCTCTGCTTCTTTGATAACGGCATTTGATAACGGACGTCGATAAAACAAGGCCTTATAAATGGATTGTTCTTTTTGACTTAAACTATCATCGGTCAAAGCGGCAATGTTCTTGTCCACTGCATACAATAGACGAGATAATCCGATATTGGCAACTATCTGCAAAGAGTTATAGGCCAGCATATTTGGATGCCATGTATCATAAGCCTCTGGTAATGACATGTCCAGACCTATAATGCCTTCAATTTCCTTTGGATATACAGTAGACCAATGCAAAGCTTCTAATCCAGACATAGAATGCGGAAGCAAAACATACGGGCCTTCTACGCCAACTTGGTGTAAAGCGCTTCTGGTTTGGTTTAAGAGTGTATCCAGATCACGGCTAGTGGTACTATCATCACTAAAGCCATAACCAAACTTTTCTACGACAACGATTCTATAATCCTTCTCTAATGATGAGTAAAGCACTTTAAAGTCTAAAATCGGTGAGCTGGTTCCACTTCCCGATAGAAATACTAGTGTTCTTGGACCTTTTCCAGCCACATAGACATTCATGTTCTTTCCATCGACCTCTACTCGTTGACCGATGCTAGAAGTTAGAAGCTTTTTCTCTTTGTTCAAACTATATTGATGAAATAAATACAAGAGCTAGAATGAATAGAAGTAAGCTTGAAAGATATTTAAGAAGCTTTAGCATAGTTTTCAGCATAGGACTCCACTTTAGTCTATCTTACTAACTCGCTTTTCAAATAAGCATCGACCATACGCTCTGTCGCTTCAACTGAATCAATATGGGTACGCTCATAAGAGTGGCTGGATTCGATGCCCGCGCCTAACAGGGCATGCTTGACTTCTGCTCCTGCGCTCATAGCTGCAGAGGCGTCTGATCCGTAAAATGGATAGATATCCAGTTTGTAAGGAATGTCCTGCTCCTTGGCTAAATTTACCAAATGCTGGCGGAATTCATAGTGATAAGGGCCTGAAGCATCCTTGACACAGATGGAAACCGTATACTCATCTGTCTGCTGGTCGTCACCCATAGCGCCCATATCAACTGCCAGATACTCTACCGCTTGATCTGGTAGACTGGAATTAGCCCCATGGCCGACTTCTTCAAAGACGCTGAACGCAAAATGAGTCGTCACTGGCAGCTGAATATTTTCTTCTTTGTAGACACGCAAAAGATTGAGCAAAATAGCTGCGCTGACTTTGTCATCTAGAAAGCGGGACTTGATAAAGCCTGACTCGGTGACGGTTGTTCGAGGATCAAAAGAAATAAAATCACCGACTTCAATCCCTAAATCACGTGTTTCTTTCTCACTTGTCACCTTTTCATCTAAACGAACTTCCATATTGTCCTGAGTACGTTCAACTGTCCCAGCATCCTTGTAGACATGACAAGAAGTCTGGTGAACTAAGATAGTCCCACTGATAGTCTTACCACTGCTAGCCACATGGACTAGGCAGTTTTCTCCTTCAATCATGTTCCAAGGAAAGCCACCAATCCGATCCAGCTTAAGACGACCATCAGACTTAATAGCCCGAACAATAGCCCCCAATGTATCCACATGGGCAGTCACTACCCGATGGTGGGCATCATTTTCTCCCTTAACCACGACATGGACACCACCTTTATTAGTCCGTACAGGCTCATAGCCCAATCCTTCCAAAGTTTTTACCAGATAGTCAGCCACCTCGGCTGTGAAGCCTGTTGGCGAAGGGATAGCTGTTAATTCTTGCAAATATTGAACAGTTTGATTCATGTATGTCTCCTCATCGTTTTTCTTTATTATAGCACAAAGAAAGCCTGAGCAAATAGATTTTCAGCAGGCTTTTACTGATTAACAACAATAAAAACTCCTCAATTACTATCGCTGTACTACTACTCTTTCTCCTCCTGGACTTCAATCTTTTGCAACTCCCAAAAGAAGAGATTACCCAGAAAACCTAAGAAAAAAAGCAAGAGAGGAATAGCATAAGGTGCTAGGGGATTATAAGCTTCTCCAGCACTAATTTCCATCTGAGGGCCATATGGAGCTATCTACTGATAATAATTAAATTAAGACCGTAAAACAAAATCGAAAAGAAAAAGATAGAAAAGTAAAGCCGATAGAGATGCCCTAACAGCTGTCCTTTGAATAAATAAGTAACTTCCCCCATCAGTGTTGCAAAATTCATAACAGCAAGTACAAAATAAGCAATGACAACAGGAACTAAAAAAAGAAAAAGGTAAAGATAACCATAAGCAACCCCCAGTTCTGGATCAATTCCCCAATAACCGTACTGAAAAACCAGTAGATACAAAAATAGGGGCAAAAAAGGAATCACCCTAAACTTCTTATTTTTCATCAACATCTCCCTTTAAATAAAGAAACTTTTTCTTATTTTATTATAACAAATCTTCTTTATAAAACAAGAATTCACTTTTTATTTCAAAGTATTGATTGACTGTAAAATCAAGCTTAGCAAATGTCAGCCACCGTAAAAACAGCCATTTAAATGACAGCTTATTTTAGAGTTTATAAGTTTAACCGTCAGCACATTATCAAGAATAGATGATGACAAAGACAAGAAAAAATCATCTCAGCTCGCTGAGATGATTCGTTTAGCTAAAACTAATTAGCTTTTTTGAAACGATAGACAAGAGCTGATAAAAGAATCAGAGCAAATCCTGCTGCTATCGCAAAGATAGATGTTTCACTGCCAGTTTTCGGCAAAACTTTTTTGCCAGTTACTGATCCAGTAACATCTTTTCCATCTTTATCTGATGAATTACCTGGGGTTCCATTTTTCGAACCACCTGATTTATCACCAGATGATGATGGTGGTGTCGAATCTGAAGAAGATGGTGGCGTACCTGGTACTTTTGGACGACTAGCTTCAAATGTCCATGTGCCTGTAAATTTGACATCTGCGCCTGCAATCGTTTTACTATCTGCGTCATATTTGAGGAATTTCCAAGTACCATTAGTTGCTGCAACAGTCTTCTTGGCTGGCTGAACCGCTTGAACGGCAACACCGTCTGCATATTCAGTGCCATCAGTCGGTAACAATGCTGTCACCTCTGCTGGCAAGCTACGGTTCGGATCTGCGCTTACAAATTCATAAGTTGCCTTATATTTCGGTGCTGGAGTAAAATTCCATTTACCAGTAAATTTAAGGTCCTTATCCGCAACAGTCTGAGCATTTGACTCATCATAACCTTTGAAAGTCCATGTGCCTTCAGTAACTGTAACACTTGTTTTAGCAGGCTGCTTAGCATCTACATTAGTTCCACTAGTGTAGCTATTATCATCATTTGGTAACAATGCTGAGACCTCTGCTGGCAAGGTGCGATTTGGATCTGCGCTTACAAATTCATAAGTTGCCTTATATTTTGGTGCTGGAGTGAAATCCCATTTACCGGTAAATTTAAGGTCCTTATCCGCAACAGTCTGGCTATTTGTTTCCGCATAGCCTTTGAAAGTCCATGTGCCGTCAGCAACTGTAACACTCGTTTGAGCAGGCTGCTTAGCGTCTACCTTAGTACCACTAGTGTAGCTATTGTCATCAGTTGGCAACAATTCTGTTACCTCTGCTGGCAAAGTGCGATTTGAATCTGTGCTTACAAATTCATAAGTTGCCTTATATTTTGGTGCTGGAGTGAAATCCCATTTACCAGTAAATTTAAGGTCCTTATCCGCAACAGTTTGTGCATTCGTTTCTGCATAGCCTTCGAAAGTCCATGTGCCGTCAGCAACTGTAACACTCGTTTGAGCAGGCTGCTTGGCGTCTACATTAGTACCACTAGTATAGCGATTAGCATCTGCTGGAAGCAAATCAGTTACTTCTTTTGGCAGATTTGGATAGGCTGGATTAGAGCTGAGGAACTCATAGCTAACACCATAGTCTTTATAAGTGTTTGTAAATACTGGATTATTGCCTTCGACGGTAGCTTCCAACTTGCCCTTGCTTGCGGTCACTGTAACAGTCACTGTATGCTCTGCGCTATCGTAGGTCACACCAGCTTCATTTCCAGCTACTTCCGTCAGCTTGTAAGTATAAGTGCCTTCTTGATCATAGTTGATTCCGAGGAACTTGATATCACCATTGGCATCGTTAGCTGCTTGAAGTTCCAAGTTATTTCCGCCAACCTCAGTCAGTTTGAAAGTATACTTTTCAGCTTCAAGTGCTTTACCATCCAGAACTTTCTTAGCGGTAATCGCTGCAGTTGCTGGCTCTAACTTGTATGTATTGGTAAAAGTCTCACGGTCATAGGCAACAGTTGCTGTCTTAACGCCGTTATTGACTGTTACAGTAACAGTAACATTGATGTCTGAATTGGCATCGTTTGTCACACCTGGCAGATTGCTTGCTCGTTCACGAATAACGTAGTTAAAGGTTCCTTCTTTTTTGAAACGAAGTTTCTTAAAGGTTACGGCACCAGCTTTATTGGTTACCGTTTGAACAACTTTGTCGTTGTCATCCTTATTGATCAAATCAAAAGTAAATTCACCATCTTCCAAATTGCGGCCAGTCAATTCCTTTTTAACTTTGAAGACAACTTCATCAGAACGGGTACCTTCACCAACACCATCAAGAGTTGTCAATGGTGCGAATGGACGTGCTAGCAAGTCAGGCATCTTTTGCCCATTAGATGTAACGGTTACATCGTTAAAGGCTTTTTTAGTTACCTTATCTACTGGCTCAGTCAAACGAGTCCGGTAAATAACAAAAATCCCTCTTCCATTCAATTCCCCAGCATTAACTGTGAAATGATTAGAATCTGTAATTGTCACAATCTGGCTCGGATTAAATGATTGACGTATGCCAGAAGCACCTTCCCAATCAGTAAAGTAGTAACCTGTAATCCCTGTATCTTCATCCAGTTCTTGGTCTTCTGGAATAGCGTCATCAATGACAACTTGACCAAGATTTTGGACATCGCGATTGACACGAATACGCCAGTTGACATAGTTAGGATCATTAGAATCCTGAACACCCCACTTGGAATAACCCTGAGGCTCCTCATCAACCTTGATACGCTTCAGCCTATAGGTCCTAGCACCCGGAAAGTTTACTTCTTGTTCTTGGTTGTATGGCATATTATCAGCCCAAACCACTGTGAAAGAAGATTGAATACGCTTGGCATCTTGCATTTTCGCAAAATACTCAGCATTTGTGACAGTAATAGTTGCTGTATTGGTAACAGGATCTGTCACCAACTTGGCAACAACTGTGCCATCCGGTGCGCTTATGTTTTCCTCCAAAGTTCGCTCAATTTTGAACTGTGATGGAACTCGATAAACCATGGTATCACCATTATTTAATACTTTGCTATCTGCAAATGTATAGGTCGGAGCAATGTAAAATTTACCTTCACCGTATCCTGTATCCTTTAAAGGATTAGTATTAATGGTAACATTTGTAGTTAGCTGATAATCACTTTCACCTAACTCTGCAGCAGAAACCCTAGGACTTGAGCTTAACAAGGGAAGAAAGGTTGATACCAAAAGCAGCAAAGTCATCAGAGCATGAGACACTTTATGATAAGTTTGTTTCACCTTGAATGCGGTCCTCCTTCTTTTTATATTTTATTTTCGACAAATGCTGGCAGGCACACCAACACCTGTCTACCCCCTCAGTTTCAGCCGGTTCTAAATCAAAATTTATTACCAAACTAAAAATGAATGTATTTGTATATGATAAGCAAATATGACATATGCATATCAAATTATAACATAAAATATTATAATTGACTCTTCGTGAACTACTTTTTTTAGTGGCAATTATCTTTTCTTTGTCTACTTTCATTACAAAAAAATTACAGATTATTTTTTTAATCTAACTCGGATGGATTATTATTGTTTTATTAGAAATAAGTAGCAGAAAAAAATACCTAGACTTTTTTTACAGTCTAGGCATTTTTTTCAGAATTTTTAGCTCTAATGGGATTTCGCTTATAAAAGGAGATTGATTATTATTCAGCTAACATAATCTCTTTGAGTGTCATTCGTCTTATTGCTTTGAAATAGTATGTGACTAAAAGTTCATATAAGATCACAAAGGCTAAAAAGGTGATTAAGAAATTATGAACATCAAATGAGTAGTCGGGGACACCCTGAGCATCTTTTACAATAACTTTAAGTAGTAACTTCATAAGACCATACTGATATACCGTCCCTAAGACAAAACCCAGATAAGCCACCAGACGATAACGAGTGAGAATAACTCGACTACATTCTTTTTTGCTATAGCCAAAAGCCTTCATAAAAGCCAGACTAGCTTTGTTTTCTTGGACGACAGTTCCTAGACAAAGGAGCAAAATCGAAAGTGACAAAAGAAGGCCTATTCCCATCATCATAACTTGAATGGTGCCATCTATAAAGTCTTTCATTCCTAGGGAAAGCTGCGTCATGGCTGCAAAAGAAAATGCTGCAAAGACGACAAAGAAAATCAATAATTTCCTTTTATAAAAATGCATAGTCCCCAACTCTTTCAAAAAAGGTTTATTTGCTTTAGTCGTGCGATATTTTTGCTTTACTTGAGCCAACTCTAATCTCTTCAGCAAAAAAAGGCTAGGTTGCTTCAATTTAACCAAAGCATAGCCAATTCCTAATAAGGCAAATAGAAGAGTCGGTAAGATAACCATAGCGAGGAACAATTGCCAATGAAAATGAATTTCAATGTTAGGCAAGAGACCGTTTTGATTGCGCAAATCATAAAAATCCTTCATAAAGAAGAATGAAGAAGCAAACCCAATCAAGGCTCCTAGGAAAACAGAGCAACTAAAAATCCAGAAATGCTTTGCTAATTCAACATTTTGGTAGCCCAGGGCTTTGAGAATCCCTAACTCTTCCTTATGATCATCAATAAACTGCTTGATATAAAAGAATAAGAGAAGAACAGCTAGGAGAGAAAGCACTCCTCCACTAACCAAGGAGACAAATTTAGCAATGAGAACTTGCGCATCGTAATAAGCCTTGGCTGGTAGAGATAATTTCTCAACCTCAATAGATTGAAGATCAAGGTAAAAATTGACAAATAAAGTCGAGACCAAAACTGCACAAAAGCTGATAATGGAGACAACAGATAATTTCCGTAAATCTTTGATACTGATTACCATAGTCTAGCACCCAATCTCTTCTACGCTCTTTGGCTCTTCATTGACCGTGATGTCCTGAATTTGCCCGCTATTTACCCTCACCACAGTATTTGCCAGCTGGGCAATATGCTCATTATGAGTAACCATCACTAGGGTAAATCCAAGCTCTTTTTTCATTTGAGCAATATAGGAGAGAATCTGGCGACCTGTCGCCTCATCGAGAGCTCCTGTAGGCTCATCAAGGAAAAGTACCTTGGGCTTCTTGGCCAAGGCTCTGGCAATCGCTACGCGCTGTTGCTCTCCACCCGATAATTCACTAGGATATTGATGGAGCTTTTCTTTTAAACCCATGGCTTCGATGATTGGAAGGTAATCCTGATTCTTTGCAAGATGAGCTCCCATTTTAACATTCTGCTCCACCGTCAACTCTTGTAATAAATAATATTGCTGGAATATGAAAGCGATGTTATCTTTGCGAAATTTTGTCAGTTGACTTTCACTCAAAGACGCAATATTTTCCCCATCATATAAAACTTCACCCTGATCTGGTTTTTCAAGTCCTGAAAGAATGTTTAGTAAGGTTGACTTACCCGATCCTGAAGCTCCCAAAATCACTAAATAATCTTGATCTTCAATCCGTAAATCGATACCTTTTAAAACTTCATTGGCTCCATAGGACTTTCTTACTCCCTTTAGTTCAATCATGATTTCCTCCTAATAATTCCTTTATAAGTGCTGTGAATACTTGTGTCAGCATAGCTGTTAGTTCTGCGGGTGAAAAGCGATAGATTCCTGCAGCAGTCATACTGGCAATTCCATGCGAATAAATAAATAGATGTTGATAAACTCGCTCTGATAGCTGTCTTGAAAGTCCATATTCCTCTTGAATAGACAAAATCATTTTTTCATAACTGTAATCTTTGATTGGTAAGAACTCAGAAAATTGATGAATAGAACGTTCAGACTCATTCATAAAAATCAATTGGAAAAGCTGGGGCTCATCAGCAGCAAATCGGATATAAGCAATCCCCACAGCTCGAAAGGCTTTTTCTTCCTGCAAAGCAACTTCAACTTGTCTGACAAAGGTCTCCTCAGCAGCAACGACAATGGCCTTGCTCAATTCTTCCATGTTATCAAAGAGGCCAAAAATGACCTTAGGTGAAGACTTGAGTCTTGCAGCAACAGCGCGTGCCGTGACAGCCGACTTTCCCTCTTCTCGAACAAGTTCCAAACAAGCTTCAATAATTTCTTCTTGGGTGAATTTATTTTTTGGAGGCATGACATTCCTTTCTGATACATTCGTTGCGCAACATTTGTTTCTTTATTTTATATTTAAACAAAAATTCTAACAAAAGGCAAGAAAAAACCAGCAAAAATTGCTGGTTCTAGGGGAATCAAACTTTATCTTCATAGCCATTTGGATGACTGGAATGCCATTTCCAAGCGGTTTCAATGATGGTTTCGATATTATCAAATTTAGGCTGCCAGCCCAGAACTTCTCTTGCTTTTTCAGATGAAGCAATCAGCGTATCTGGATCTCCTGGGCGCCGTTCTGCTATTTCCAATGGAATAGGATGTCCGGTCACCTTTCGTGCTGCTTCTACAATCTGCAGGTTGGAAAAACCAGTCGAAGAGCCAAGGTTAAAGGCATCTGATGGTTGACCTGCACGCAGGTAATCAACAGCCAAAATATGGGCGTCAGCCAAGTCAAAAGGATGAACATAATCGCGGATATTGGTGCCGTCTGGAGTATCGTAATCATCGCCAAAGACAGCAATCTTCTCTCGTTTACCCTGAGCCACCTGAAGCACAATGGGCAGGAGATGGGTTTCAGGTCCGTGGTCCTCTCCGATAGACCCGTCAGGCTTAGCACCGGCCACATTGAAATAACGCAGGGCCACAAACTTGATGCCATAGGCCTGGTCTGCCCAGCGCATAATGGTCTCCATCATAAGTTTGCTCTCACCATAAGGATTGATCGGCTTTTGCGGAGTTGTTTCCATTATCGGAATTTCCTCAGGAATACCGTAAGTTGCAGCAGTTGATGAAAAGACAATATTTTTAACACCGCATTCCTGCATGACCTCCAAAAGAGAAACCATGCCGGCTGTGTTATTGTCAAAATACTTGAGCGGGTCCGCCATAGACTCTGCTACAAGTGAAAAGGCAGCAAAGTGAATGACCGCATCAATGGATGGATGTTTGGCAAAAACGCCACGCATAAAGTCCTTATCCGCCAAATCCCCCTCATAAAAGACAGCTTGAGGATGGACGGCTGCCCTGTGTCCAGTCACCAAATTATCAACGACAACTACTTCTTCCTTACCTGCTGCTACCAAACAATCCACCATGTGCGAACCAATATAGCCAGCACCGCCTAATACTAAAATTGCCATAAAACTTCCTTTCCCAGTTAGACTTGTCTCATTATAACACATTTCCTAAGACAGGATGCCAACGGATTGGACGAAGCGCAAGAAAGCTTCCTGCCCTTCTTCTGTTCGCTTGTAAACACCCGCATCTTCCAACACACGGCTGAAAATTTGCCCTACCGATGCCTGAACTATTCCTTCCACCGTCTCAGCGGCAACATCTGGATTCTGCTCTTTGAGTTGATTGGCCCACTCCTGATGATAGGCAGCAACCTGACAGTCTTCTCCCAGCAGGAAAAGTTCCACCTGCTTGAGTTCTTCCTTGAGCCGAGGCGGCAGAATAGCCAGTCCCATCACCTCAATCAGACCGATATTTTCTTTCTTAATGTGCTGTACATCCCTATGAGGATGGTAAATACCGTCCGGATGTTCTGTGGAAGTTTGATTGTCCCGCAAGACCAAGTCTAGCTCAAAACATCCATCTTTCCTGCGAGCAATCGGTGTGATGGTATGGTGCAATTCACCCTCAGACTCTGCCAACACCTGCATACTTGGGTCAGAATAAGTGCGCCAAGCTTGCAGGATCTTGTCTGACAACTCAATCAACAATTGCTTTTTCTCAGACCTCAGTCGAATGACGGACATGGGCCACTTGACAATACCTGCTTCCACCCCTTCAAATCCGCTAAAAGTAAAGCTGCAATCCAGCTCTGCCATTTCCATAGGGAAAGTATGACGTCCGCCCTGATAGTGGTCGTGGGTCAGGATAGAGCCACCGACAATAGGCAAATCGGCGTTGGATCCTGCGAAATAGCCTGGAAAGGTCTCAACGATGTCCAGAAGGCGCTCAAAGGTCAGCCGACTGATAGCCATGGGAAGGTGCTGGCTGTGCAGAAAGATGCAATGCTCATTAAAATAGGCATAGGGCGAATACTGGAAACCCCACTCCTGTCCAGCCAAGTCAAAGCGAATAATCCGATGGTTGGCACGGGCTGGGTGGTCCAAGCGCCCTTGGTAACCCTCATTTTCCATGCAAAGCTGGCAGGCTGGATAATGGCTATTCTTAGCCTTTTTAGCTGCCGCAATTTCCTTGGGATCCTTTTCTGGCTTAGAGAGATTGATGGTGATTTCCAAATCTCCATAAGCGGTCGGTGCTTTGAAAGCAATATTTTTAGCAATAGCCTTGACCTTGATATAGTCATTTTTTTGACTAAGCTGGTAAAAATCAGCCACGGCCTGTTCGGGATTGGAAGCATAAGTCGTCCAGAAGTTCCGATTGAGCTGGCTAGGTGCTGGTGTAATAAAGTCCATAAGCTCAGCTCCCAGTATATCCTGCTCAGCCAGGGTATCACCAATCGTCCCATTCTTCACAGCCAAAGCCACCAAATCATCCTTCAGGTCAATTAGCTGATCAGCCTCCGTATCTTGGTCCGCTACTTCCTCTCCAACTAAAGCCATGATCCGATTTCGCAGATAAATAGTATCCATTTCCTCAAAAGCGCTATTATCAATCACAGCTGATACAAAAGTATCCAGTAACTTCTTAGTCATAGATTTTCCTTTCTTTTGTTAATAAATGGACAGGAAGGCTGTCAGCCCTAATTTTTTTCCTATGAGTTAGTCCAGCACTCGGCTTCCGCCAGCTACTTCTGCGATGTAGAAGCTAGGTGCGTAGCCGACAATTTCTTGATACTTGCGGCCAACATTTTCTTTGAATGTGTCCACTGCGTCCTTATGAACTAAAGCAATGGCGCAACCACCGAAGCCAGCTCCAGTCATACGGGCTCCTAGAACACCTTCTTGCTCCCAAGCCGTGTGAACCAGGGTGTCCAGCTCTAGACCAGTCACTTCATAATCATGCTCCAATGAAACATGAGATGCATTCATGAGACGGCCAAACTTTTCAAGATCACCTGCCTGCAAAGCTGCCCTAGCTTGCAAAGTGCGTTGATTTTCCAAAACAGCATGGCGAGCTCGTTTGATGCGATTTTCGTCCTCTATCAGATAACTATACTCGTCAAAGGACCACTCATTTAATTCACCCAAGGTAGCGATAAACAGCTTGCGATTAAGCTCTTCAACGGCTTTTTCACACTCTGCCCGACGCTCATTGTATTTAGAGTCAGCCAACTCACGACGCTTGTTGGTATTCATAATCACTACGACATTATCCTTAAGATCAAGCGGCACCAAATCATATTCAAGAGTATTGGTATCTAGGTAAATGGCTCGCTGGTCAGCGCCCATTCCGATAGCGAACTGGTCCATAATACCAGAATTAACCCCGATAAATTCATTCTCAGTTAATTTACCGATTTTCACTAGGTCCAAACGTTCCAACTGCAAATCAAAAAGTTTCTCAGCAATAATACCGGTCAAAAGCTCTAGCGATGCAGAAGATGATAAGCCAGAACCATTGGGAATATTTCCGTAAACATAGACATCCATACCTTGATCGATCGTATGCCCTGCCTCCTGCAGAAAATGCAGAACTCCTTTTGGATAGTTAGTCCAGTTATGCTCAGGCTCAAAGCGCAGGTTTTCCAGTGGTACTTCAATAATCCCTTTTTCTTCAAAATTTCCTGAGAAGAATCGCAAGAGCTGATCATCTCTCTTACGAGCCGCTCCATAAGTTCCTAGAGAAATTGCTGCAGGAAAGACATGGCCGCCGTTATAGTCCGTATGCTCACCGATTAGATTGATCCGACCGGGTGAAAAGAAAGTGTGATCCGCTTCTACTCCAAAAACCTTGGCAAAATCTGCACGGATTTGCTCCGCTGAAAGTCGTTTTGACATAAGCTATACTCCTTTAAAATAAATGTCCGATAATGTAATCGTTTTCTTATTTTTATTATAACGAACTTAAAACAAAAATTCAATAATTTTACTAAAAATTTACTAAAATTATTTGATCAAGTTCTATTTAATGAATCTATATTCTTAAAAACATGAATAAATACAGCTTTTTGCTGTATCGATATTTTATTTGTCCATTACCTTATAAAGTGAAACGGACTGACAATCACCTAACTAAAAAAGCTAGACCTTACAAGTCTAACTTTTTTTCTTATTTTTTTAAAAGTCCTTCCTTGACCAGATAATCACGCGCAACAGCTTCCGCTTTTTTGCCCTCAATGCCAACTTGATAATTCATCTGACTCATCTGACTTTCCGTAATTTTGCCAGCAAGCTTATTGAGAATACCTTCCAATTCAGGGTGTTTTTCCAGCAATTCAGCCTTCATGAGAGGGGCACCTTGATAAGGAGGGAAAAGGTGCTTATCGTCTTCTAAAACTTGTAAATCATAACGCGCAAGTTCTGCGTCAGTCGAATAGGCATCCGTGATTTGAATATCACCCGACTGGATAGCTTGGTAGCGAAGGGCTGGCTCCATGGTTGACACATTGAGATTCAGTCCATAGACAGATTGCAAACCCTTGTTTCCATCTTCACGGTCGTTAAATTCCAAGGTAAACCCTGCCTTGAGCTTGTCTTCGACTGCTTTAAGATCAGAGATGGTTTTAAGATTGTATTCTTTGGCGACACTCTTAGGTACTGCGATAGCATAGGTATTTTGATAAGCCATGTGATTGAGCAAGACTAGATTGTCCTGTTTCTTAATGCCATCACGCGCTACTTCAAAAACTTCTTCAGCATCATTGCTGACCTTGGGAGTAGGCTGTAAAAGAGTTCCAGTAATCGTACCGGTAAACTCAGGATAGATATCAATATCACCTTTTTTCAGTGCTTGATAAAGGAAGTCAGTCTTCCCAAAATTAGGTTTGACTGTCACAGTCATATCCGTATTTTCCTCGATGAGGAGTTTATACATATTCATAAGAATCTCTGGCTCTGGACCCAATTTCCCAGCAATAACCAGATGTTCCTTCTCCTGCTTGGGAATTAGACTCGGTGTATAAGAAGCACCAAGTCCGAGTATTAAGACAGCAAAAGCTGTAAATACTGTCCGAAGCTTAGTCTGTTCCATCCATTTAAGGAGACTGTTAAAAAGAATTGCCAAAACTGCAGATGAAATTGCTCCAATCAAGATTAGACTAGCATTGCGACGGTCAATTCCTAGAAGGATAAAGGAACCTAGTCCACCAGCTCCAACAAGGGCTGCTAGAGTTGCTGTTCCGATAATCATTACCGTTGCCGTCCGAACTCCTGACACGATGACAGGCATAGCTAGAGGCAGTTCAAACTTTTTGAGTCGCTCCCACTTGGTCATCCCAAAGGCGATTCCAGCTTCCTCTAAACTAGGATCAATCCCATTCAAAGCCGTGACAGTATTTTCTAAAATCGGGAAAATAGCGTAGATCACCAGAGCAGTCAGTGCCGGCAGTGTACCAATCCCCATGAGGGGGATAAAGAGTCCCAGCAAGGCCATTGAAGGAATGGTTTGAAAGATTCCTGCAATTTGCAGCACCCAATTGGCCGTTTTTTTATGACCATGAAGATAGATAGCGAGCGGAATGGTCAAGAAGATGGCCACTAGTAAGGTCAAAAGAGATAGCTGAAGGTGTTGCCCTAAGGCTGCCAACCATTCGCCAAAGCGCTCCTGAAAAGTAGAAAACAAATTAGCCATGTTGAACACCTCCAAATAAATCTGCTACGAAGCTGGTCGCAGGTGAAGATAGGATTTCATCAGGTGTCGCCACTTGACGAATCTCCCCGTCCTGCAAAACAGCAATCCGATTCCCCAACTTTAAAGCCTCATCCGTATCATGGGTCACAAAGATTGTTGTCATCCCAAACTGGTCATGGATACTCTTGGTCAAGCTCTGCAATTGCTTACGCGAGATGGCATCAAGAGCTGAAAAAGGCTCGTCCATCAGCAGGATTTTGGGTTGAGCGATAATGGCACGGACAATGCCCACCCGCTGCTGCTCACCACCAGACAGCTCACTCGGCATACGCTGAGCATAGTCTTCAGCAGGCAAGCCTACTAACTCCAGCAATTCATCGGTCTTCTGCTGAATATCTGACTTGCTCCAACCTTTCATTTCAGGAATGAGAGCAATATTTTCAGCTACTGTTAGATTGGGAAAGAGGGCAATTGCTTGTAAGACATAGCCTGTAGAAAGACGTAGCTCACGCTCATCATAGTCCTTGATCCTCTTATCATCCATATAGATATTGCCATCTGTTGGCTCTAAAAGACGGTTGATCATCTTGAGCATGGTTGTCTTACCGGACCCAGAAGGACCCACTAAAACCATAAATTCACCATCTTTGATCTGTAAATTGACATCTCTCAAGACATCCTTTTCTGTATAGCGTAGCGCCACATTTTTATATTCAATCATTGTTTCTCCTCAATTTTTACGATAACCTTGCCAAAAGACTGGCTACTTTCCAGATAAGCATGAGCGTCCTGGATTTGCTCAATAGAAAATACTTTCTCAGGTCGTACATCCACCTGATAACGCTCCACAAAGTCCACTAAAGCTTGTAGCTTGTTTTGAGAAACATTGCCAGAAGCAAAGGTAGTCAAGTAGAGATTACGGTGAAGCATCTCAATGGGATCAAAGTCTGGAATAGTCCACTGACCGCCCAGCAAGCCACAAGAACAGATGATACCACCCTCTGCCGTACGAGTAAATGTGTCGAGAATAGCGCTCGGACCAACAAGATCCAAAACCTTATCAAACTGCTCTTCCGTTTGCAAGACGCCATCCTTGTCCAAAATCACCTGGTCAAACCTCACTTCCTTTAGTTGTTCTTCCTTAGCTAGACTACGGCTACTTCCCACTAGATAGACATTTGGAAATTCCCCTTTGAGAAGTTTTGCAAAAGCAATCCCAACACCACTAGTCGCTGCCCGAACCAGAACTCGGTCTCCCTCCTTAATCTTGAGATTGATATAAGAGCCAAATGCTGTGTAGTAGGTTTCAGGCAATGCGATTAAACTTTCCAAAGCAAGCTCTGTCCTCACAGGATAAACCTGTTCATCTGGTAGCAAAACATACTCAGCATAACCACCATCAAAAGCACGTCCCATTTCTCCCATGATGGAGATGACTTGCTGCCCGACCTGCAAATCGGGACAATTGGTCTCCTCTACAAGCCCCACACATTCAATCCCTAAAATCCGTGGAAATTGAACGGAGGGCGATAGTCCTTGACGAGTAAAAATCTCGCTATGGTTGATTCCAAATCCTTGCACCTTGACCAAGGTCCAACCTTCTTTAACAGTCGGTTTTGGAACTTCCACAACCTGCAGAACTTCTGGTCCTCCAGCTTCCTTGACAAGCACAGCTTTCATCTTAATATCTCCTTTTAAAACTTTCCTCGATTCGTCAAGTCTTCTACCTTAGGCATGACTTCTTTATTGTCCCAATGCTCAACAATCAAGCCATTCTCCAAACGGAAGATGTCATACTGGGCATAAGCCACCCCATCAATCCGAGTCTGTCCATAGCTAACCACATAGTTTCCTTGTCCCAAAAGCTGGAAAACAAAGTCAAAAGTAACCCCATGTTCAGCCACATAGTTTTTATAAGCCTGACTTCCTTGGCCAATCTCATGATTATGCTGAATCAAATCGTCTGCCACATAATCACTCCACTGCTCTAACTCCCCATTTTGGAAAATTTCTGTCAAGAAACGACGAACAGTTTTTTTATTTGCTACTGTCTTGTCCAAATCCGTGATTTCAAAATCTCCAAAGATCTGATCTAACTGTCCATTTTCTGGAGCACGATAGTAGTCAATGACATCCCAATGCTCCACGATACGACCATTCTCATCCGCACGGAAAGTATCCGTCGTCACCCATTGAGCTTCCCCACCATTAAGATATTGATGGACATGGACGAAGACCAGATTGCCGTCTTCAATGGTGCGAACAATCTTCATCTCACGCTCAGGATGACGCTCAAAGAAATCTGCAAAGAAAGCCGCAAACCCTTCTTTGCCATCTGGCACACCTGTCGAGTGTTGAATGTAGGTATCCCCTACAGACTGAGCTTGAGCCTCGGCAACACGCCCATCTTGAATGGCATGAATGTATAGATTTTGTGCATTTTCAACTTGTTTTGACATGATTTATGCCTCTTTTTCTTTTAAATTTGCTAAAATGCGTTCCTGATAACTTTCAAACTGACGAATTTCTTCCTCTGAGAAGCCTTTATAAAAAATAGCATCCAATTTTTGACTGACACGATGGCCAACTTCTTTCTGAGACCAACCTTGCTCCGTCAACTTGACATATTTTTTTCGCTTGTCTAAACCACACTGACTAAAGGTCACCAAATCCTGCTTTTCCAACTTTTTCAGCATAGTCGTCAGCGTATTATTGGCTAGTCCTGTCTCCAGCGCAATATCTGTCGTCGTCGCGCAGCCCGTTTCACTATTCCATAAAACTGTGAGAATCTTGCCCTGTTCACTGCGATAAAGTGCTTCAGGATCCTGATTCAGTAACATTTGAAAAATCCGTCCATTCAACAAACGAATATGATAGGCTACTAAATGACTGTCTTTCATACTTACTCCAATTTATTTCTATATCGAATCGTTTTTTGTCAATTGTAACATCAAGTATTACATCTGTCAAGAATTTTGTTCTATTTGGAAATAATTTTAAGCTGGATAAAAATTTAAAACACAAAATTCCATACAAAAAGCTCAACTGCAAGAGGTCTTCTCTCCTACACTGAGCTTTTTTCATCTGAGTAATATTCACCCTGACGGTAATCCCATGAATTCAAAGTATCGGACAGGTGCATCATGATTTTGTAAATGTCAAAGCCTTTGCGGATGACCACAGGTACTGGTTAGATGAAACGTTACCAACCTTGTTCTAGAATTAGTTTTCCATCCTTGTCCACCATAGAGACCATAACACCTTGCTCATAGCGAGTTTCAATGTTCTTGTCTGGCTGGATAGAGGCGACATAATCATCTGCTTCAATGACTAGGTCAACTGCGTTTTCGATGCGCTCGCCAATTCCTTCGACCTTGCCGCGTTTTTCTTTACCAAATGGGTTAGCCGAGGAAGCATAAACCATCTTCCTTCTTACCAGCGCTTAGTTGCCAGCTGCTCGTCTGCTCTTCCATATTTAATAACAAACCACGAACATCAGTCATCAGCTCTTCTTGTTGGTCAAGACTTAGTGGTCCTTTCTTACAGGCTGTTAGGAAAAACAAGCCGCATAAAATAGTAATTAATGTAAGAAAAGTTATTCCATTTCTTTTCATCTTTTATCCTCCTCATTCAAAACTTCATTATATTAAACCACATACTATGATCTGCCCACTAATAGCCATACCAAATATGCCAGAGTGTTTTACTAAATTTTGCTTTGTGATTTACTAATTTTTGATGTATAATAAAAAAATAGCAAAGAAAAAGGATTGAATCGTATGGCTACTATCAAAGATATTGCTCAAGCTGCTGGTGTCTCTTCTGCAACTGTATCTCGGGTTTTAAATCATGACCAGTCTATGTCTGTCAGCGATGAAACACGTAAAAAAATTTTTGCAGTCGCAGAGCAACTGCAATATAAAAAAATAAAAAAACAAAAAACAGATATAAGAACAAAAGGTCGCCTTGCAATTATCGAATGGTATACCGAACAAGAAGAATTAGATGATCTCTATTACTATGCGATTCGCATGGGGACTGAAAAAAAAGCGCAAGAGCTAGGGTATGAAATTGTCAATATCTTTAACAACGACTCTTTAGAGCAACTCAATACAGTCGATGGAATTGTAGCCATTGGTAAATTCAGCACGCGCGATATAAAGGAATTAGAAACGTACGGCAAGAAGCTCGTTTTCGTTGACTGTGATACCCTAAATTTTGGATATTCTTGTGTTACAACTGATTTTGAAAACTCTGTTATCAAGGTTTTAGATTATTTTATAGACAAGGGTTTAACGAAAATTGGTATGATTGCAGGCGAAGAAACAGCCTCTGATAAAAATACAATCTTATCTGACCCACGCCTCACTACTTTTAAGACCTACCTGAAACAACTGAATCTATTCGATCCCAGATTTGTAAAAATAGGAAGTTTTTCATCAGACACAGGCTATACTTTGATGAAAGAATTGATTAAAGAACTTGGTGATGATTTACCACAAGCATTCTTTGCTGCAAATGATGCTCTAGCAACAGGTGCTTTACGTGCTTTACAAGAAGCTAGTATTTCTGTTCCACAACAAGTTAGCTTAATCTCTTTTAATGATACTTCACTTGCCAAGTATATGATTCCTGCACTGAGTACTGTGACTGTTTTTACAGAAGAAATGGGCAAACAAGCGATCCAAATCCTCGAACAAACTTTCCAACAAGAGAAACATTCTATTCCTTATATGGTTAAGCTATCCACTAAGTTAACCATTAGAGAAAGTAGCCTTTAAGCTAGAAAGATCTTACCCATGAAAACCTATGAAAAACTTTTTGACATCCTTAGTCAGGCTGATGACTATATAAATGGCGAAAAAATAGCCCAAGAATTAGGTATCTCCCGAACTTCCGTTTGGAAAGGCATTCAAAAACTAGAGAAAGAAGGCATCCAAATCGAATCAATTAAAAATCGTGGCTATCGATTGATCTCTGGTGATTTGCTGATACCTGCTTGGATTGAGTCGCAGTCCCCCATTAATGAGGTTTCTTTCAATCCCGATTGTCAATCTACTCAGCTAGATGCTAAGACTGGTATAGAGGCTGGGAAATCAGCTAACACTCTCTACCTTGCCGCTTCACAATCTGCTGGACGTGGCCGTTTCGGCCGCCAATTCTTTTGTCCCAACCAAGGCGGCTTTTACATGACTCTTCATCTCAAGCCAGATCTCCCCTTTGATCAGCTTCCTTCCTATACACTCTTAACTGCTGGTGCAGTCTATAAGGCTGTAAAAAATCTAACTCTTATAGATGTAGACATCAAGTGGGTCAATGATATCTACTTCAGAGGAAAGAAAATTGCAGGAATCCTGACCGAAGCGATAAGCTCTATCGAGACTGGACTCGTTACTGATGTTATCATTGGTGTCGGTTTTAACTTTTTTGTCACAGAATTTCCAATAGAACTCCAAGAAAAGGCAGGCTCTCTCTTTGAAGAAAAACCAGCAATCAGCCGAAACGAACTGATTGCGGAGATTTGGAAATGCTTTATGAAAGCGAACCAGACGAATTGCTCTACCTCTACAAGCAACGTTCCCTTGTGCTAGGACGTCAAGTGACTTTTAGCCAGAAAGAAATTAGCTACAAAGGTGTAGCAAAAGATGTTTCTGATAGTGGACAGCTTTTAGTTAAACTATCTGATGATCAAGAGATTTGGCTCAACAGCGGTGAGATTTCGCTGACCAGTTGGTAAGCTACTAACGCATTCTATTCTGTAGTGATTGTGAACTTCACTATTATATCCATACTTGCTTCTCACTTTCTAAAAAATCATATTATAAAAGGACTGAGCGTTTGATTCAGTCCTTTTTTATCATTATTTTTGTTTCATCTGCTTATCAATTTCATCTACGATTCGCCCCATAACATAGGAGACTTGTAGATTGCGCAATATTAGAAAAGCCCAGAACAAAGCCATCAAATACTGCTCCAACATGATTGCTTCATTAAAAAAATAGGTCTCAATAGCAGTAAAAAGCGCTATTGTTATAAATTGTCTTCTATTCATACTTTTATTATAACATGAAAGATTTAAAAAATCTTTTTTTAATCTTCTTGGACGATGATTTTTTCTGCTAAAAAGTCAAATCCCTCTGGTATCAGACTTTCCTCTTCCTTTTCTTCAATCACAGCCTTATCATGACGATTACGAGCCGAAAACTCTGCCCGAATCGTGGTCCATTCTTCTAAGGAAATAGCTAAAATTTCTGGCGAAAATCCTGCTGCATTGCTGAGGATATTGCCAAACATGGTATTGAGATTATCCCGCTTCATGGTCTGTTCTGCATTAAAGTTGGATTCAAAAGCCAAAATAGCATGATTTTCATTAGCTGCTACTGGCTGTGAACCTGCTAACAAAGCCCTGTCTGCTCCAGCAAGACTTTCGATAATCTCGCCCCAAGCATTTTGCAATTTGGTTAAATTACTACGTGCTAAACCTGGGTTCTCAACAGCCTCTTCTAAAATAGCATTAACTTTATGACGATCAACCCGATAACCTTTTGACTTTTGTGGACGAATATCTGAAGTTTTGACAACTGCTGCAGGTTTCCCATTGCCATTAGCCAGCTGCTGTTTAAGACTATCTATCTCTTGTCTCAATCCCTTGAGCTCATCTGCTAGATTATCCGGAATGGCTGCCGCTACTGGAAGACTACTGGTCTCTGCCAGTCGAATGGTCATCATTTCTGTATAAATCTTGGGCTGCAGGCTATTCTTGATATCTGCCAAACTCTTGGTCGCCATATCTATCATGGCAAAGAGAGTGTCCTGCGGTGTCTTAAGATTTTCCAGAAAAAGATCACTAGCATGATGATTTTCCCCGCCAGTTTTAACAATGATTAGATCACGTAGGTATTGCAGGAGGTCCGTCACAAAACGGGCCATGTTTTTACCACTGTCAAAAATCAGATTGAGATTGTCTAAGGCTGTGACTGCGTCATGCGCAATCAAGGCTGCTACATAAGCATCCAAAGCTCCCAGACTTATAGAGCCTGTGATCTCTTCAGCAATCTCTTTACTCAGGCGATTTTCTTGGGTCAAGCTAAGAGCCTGATCTAAGATAGACAAGGCATCTCGCATACCACCTTCCGCTCGACGGGCAATAATCTGCACACCTTCTTGCTCAAAATCAATGCCTTCCTGCTCCAAAATCCACTCAATATGGCTGATAATGTCCTGCGTCTTGATAGACTTAAACTCAAAACGCTGAACGCGGGAAAGAATGGTCGCTGGAATCTTATGCAGCTCTGTCGTTGCTAAGATAAAGACTACATTTTCTGTCGGTTCTTCCAAGGTCTTGAGCAAGGCATTAAAAGCTCCAGTTGAGAGCATGTGTACCTCGTCAATGATATAGACCTTGTGCTTAGCGAGACTAGGCGCATAGGTAGACTTGTCCCGAATGTCACGAATCTCATCTACACCATTATTAGAAGCCGCGTCAATTTCGATAACATCTTCAAGGCTTCCCTCCGTGATAGCCTGACAGATATAGCAGTCATTACAAGGCTCGCCATCCTTTTGATTCGGACAGTTCATAGCCTTGGCAAAAATCTTAGCAACACTGGTCTTCCCTGTTCCACGTGGGCCAGAGAAGAGATAAGCATGACTGATTTTTCCTTGCTCCACAGCCTGCCGCAGAGTGGTAGCTACAACTTGCTGCCCCACCAGCTGACCAAAGGTCTGACTGCGGTACTTTCGATATAAAGCTTGATACATTAGGCTTTTTCTCCAAACATTTCAAAATTCCAAATCGTCTTTTCAATCAAAATCTGGACAAATTTTTCCAGATATTCCTGATCCACATGATCATAATCGCCTGTCAAGGCCGAGTCCAAATCCAGCACTCCCAGAAGGCGACCGTCTTTTACCATGGGCACCACAATTTCGCTTTTCGCTCTACTATCACAAGAGATATAGTTGGAATGCTGAGTCACATCATCCACGATAATCGTCTGCTCTTTCTCTGCAGACTCCCCACAGACACCCTTGCCTAGCGCAATATGGACACAGGAAACACCACCCTGAAAAGGCCCTAAAATCAGCTCACTCCCATCAAAAAGATAGAAACCAGTAAAAACCGAATGAGGCAGGGCTTGATTAAGCAGGGCACTAGCATTGGAAAGATTGGCCAAAGCATTGGTCTCACCCTCCAACAAAGCTTCCAGCTGTGCTAATAGAAGTTGATAATTTGAAATTTTATCTTTTGTGTTCATAATTTCTATTATATCAAAAAGCCGGTCTTTCAACCAAGCTTTTATTTAATTTTGTTATCCAAAAATTCATCAATCAGTCTATTTACAATATCGGGTTGGTCGGTATTTGAATTATGTCCCGCCTTATCAATCCATTGAACAGACTTCCCAGTATTTCTTTCATAGGCCTTCAAATATCGTATACAAGACCCTGCACGATCTTCTTTTCCACATATAACCAATTGTGGACATTTTACTTCATAAGAAAGCTTCTTCTCTATTGCTTCTGAAAATATCTTATATCCGTATCCTGTAAGACGAGCATACCTTTTTTGATCGCCATCATAAACCATCATCATATTATACATCAGTTTTCTTCCATAGTCTGTTGTTGGTACGCTTTTAGGGCCTGATTTCAAAAGAGATTTCCATGGATAGATTCTATAAATTGCCTCCATATTTTTTAAGATCCACAACTCCATAGCTGTATAATACTTCCTTTGCAGGGAAGGTGAATCAATCGTAACAAGGCCTTTTAATTTCTCAGGAAAAAGTTGAGCATAAACCTGTCCTACATATCCTCCCATTGACTGACCAATTAGTATTGGATTTTCTATTCTCTCTTTAACAAATATTCCATCTAGCCAACTTGCTAAATCAAATAAAGTAAAATCGAGACGAAATGGATAAGATGAAGCGTGTCCAGGTGCGTCCCAAACCAAGACTCTATATGTATCTTTAAAATATTCTACTTGTTTCTCAAATAACCTATGGTCAGCCGTTAGCCCAGGCAAAAAGATAAGAGTACTTTGGGATGATTCAACAACATCATTTATCCAATAATGAATTATTCCACTTGGTGTTTCATATATTTTTTCAATCAAAGTTCAACACTCACATTCTAATTTGTTTAATCTAGTTTATCGCAATTGCACTCATTCCTCTTATTAGAGTTTCTCAAGTAGGTCCACTAGAACATATATTCTGCTTACTTCTCCTCCTCCAAAACCTTCACTTCTTCCCCCTCCACAAGCACAGCTTGGTGATTATTTAGGGGAAGCAGATTCAGCTGGTAGCTGTATGTATCCAGAGTGGCCTGGGCACTTTCGACAAAGGGTTCTTCGCCTAGATGAGGAAGAACATAAAAATCAACCTCATCCAATCCAGCTGTATCATGCAATTCTTCTGCAACAGCCTTATCGTCCATAATCTTATTATAGTCAATGTCCTTAGCTGTGATGATAGCACCAGCGGATTCGCCCACATAAACCATACCGTCTGCAATCTGCTCTTTTATCAAAGACAAAAGTTGCTTTTTCTTTAGTTCTTGCAGAAGATAAAAAGTATTGCCACCAGAGACATAGAGGAGCTTGCTTTGGAAAATTTTAGCTTGAGCTGTTTCTCTATCACAAGCTGCAATATCCAAGATCTCTACTTGAAATCCCAAGTCTTCAAAGGCTAGCAGTGCTTCGTCGATATAGCCCCTGTAGTCTTCTACATTTCCAGCCGTCGGAATAAAAAGTACTTGTTTGCCCAATTGCTTTTCAGATGCATATTGTCTGAACAAGTCCTTGACTCCTGCAAAATAGGAACATAAAAATAATTGTTTCATAGGATACCTCCCTTACTTTTTCCCTATTTTATAAAGAATCCATTGACCCTTTCTTTGGCTATCGATGAGATGCAAGTCCAAGTTAGACAAAGACTGTTCCAGATTTTCTTGCTTTCTAAAGTTTGGTAGAAAGTAAGCTAATTTACTCCATTCGCATGCTAGTAAGATGATTCCATCAGGCTTAAGTATTCGCTTAAGTTCTAGAAACGCTTGAGTCAAATCTGACCAATGAAAATGAGTCTGAAAGGCTGTAATCAAATCAAATTCCCCAACAGAAAGATTTGTATTTTCAACATTTTTTACCTCGAAAGATAGGCCAGACTCAGCCAATCTTTCAGCTGCTCTGATGGCTGTAGTGGAAATATCAATCCCCAACACTTGGCTATTAGGAAAGTGTTTTTTCAAATATTTTGAGGATGCTCCATTTCCAACTCCAACATCCAAAATAGCTTTAAATCGCTTCTTATGATCCAACTGATTGACCGACCATACAACCATAGGTAAATAGGCGCGATTCCAAATTTTCATCATCCATAGTCCAATAAAGCCCGACGGTTTCTTTGACTGGTACACTAGGTAAGGAAAAATAAGAATAATCAGAAGGGCTATTATCACAAGATAAATCATAGGACTTCCCTCTTATACCTTCTGCCATAAAGCTTTTTAGCTTCCTTGGTATATTTCTTGATAAAATCCGTCTTGGAGTCTGTATAGGCATCTCGATTGTGTTCATACTGTTTCCACAAGGATAGCTTGAGCTTTTCGTAGTCTTTGGCTACAGCAGAGTGCTCCTGTAAATAATCTCTAAAGTAAAGCTCATCGTGATCACCTTCATATCGCAGATGCAGATGGAAAACACGCTCTGCAAAACCACTCGGTGTGTAGCCCTTATTAAATGACATCCGCCCTTGGCTTTCTGACATGAGGAGATAACCATTTTGTAGCAGTAAGTCTCTCATTACCGCCATATCTGTTTCTATGGGAATCTCCAGCATGATATCCACTATAGGCTTGGCCCAGATGGTGTCTACCGATGTTGAACCAATGTGACTAAGACGAACGATCTGATGTTCTGGTAGAAAACTCAAGAGTCGAAACCGCTCCTCCTCATACCAGTCTTTCCACTCAACCTGATGCTCTCTTAAAACAATCGGAAAAAGCTGCCACAGCTCTTTCAAAGACATATCCTCTAATGCTTTAGTCATTATCAACTCTCCTTTAGAATCAAATGTTCCTTAAGAATATTATATCATTATCGGAAACAAAAGAAGCACACTAACAGTTGACTATAAATAAAAACGAGGCTGGGACAAAAGTCCTAGCCTCTCAATTGTCTTTGGATTGTCGAGCAAGACGCAGTGGTTGAGTGGGCTCTACTACGCTGATTTCATCAGCTTTTACAACCCTACTCAACTGTGCGGAGGTGGGACGACGAAATCGAATTCTAACGAATTACCGATTTCTGTCCCACTCTCGCTTATTTTAGTCTTCTTTTTTAGCCTTTTCTCTTTCCAGTCGTAATTTTCGATTTGGATTAAGGCGTGTGAAAAGTTCTTCTAGCTTTTCTGCATTCCAGACATCTGCTGCAGAAACAAAGTTTCCATTTTCATCACGGAAGGATATTGGTTTATCACCCATTGCAAGCCTCCTTAGTCAACAAATTCAAACTCAAACTTGCCGATGCGAACTAGATCACCATCCTTGGCTCCACGAGCACGAAGGGCTTCATCAACACCCATCCCTCGAAGCTGACGAGCAAATTTCATAACTGCCTCATCGCGGTCAAAGTTGGTCATATTAAAGAGTTTCTCCAGCTTGTCACCTGACAGCACCCAAGTCGCATCATCATCATCACGAGAAATTTCAAAGGCTGGTGCTTCTTCGTCAAAGCCATAGTAAGCTTCCTCTTCCATTTCAGACTCATCGTAAAGAAGAAATTCAGGCGTCTTATCCAGTAATTCTGCGGTCGCATCCAAGAGGGTCGCAAGTCCTTGCTTAGTCAGACTTGAAATCGGGAAGATTTGCGGTAGATCTGCAAACTCATCATAATTAGCCGCTAATTTCTCTTTGAATACCTTAAGATTTCAGCACTTTCTGGCATATCCATCTTGTTAGCGACAATGATCTGCGGACGCTCCATGAGACGAAGATTGTAGGATTCCAACTCCTTATTGATAGCTAGATAGTCCTCATAAGGATCACGTCCCTCACTCGCTGACATATCGATAACATGCAGGATAACCCGTGTCCGCTCAATATGACGGAGAAACTGGGTTCCCAGTCCAACCCCTTGGCTAGCCCCCTCAATCAAACCTGGTAGATCTGCTACTGCAAAGGACTCTCCAGAGTGAGTGCGAACCATGCCTAGATTAGGCACGATGGTCGTAAAATGATAAGCACCAATCTTAGGCTTAGCTGCTGTGATGACACTAAGCAAAGTGGATTTCCCGACAGATGGGAATCCGACCAGACCAACGTCTGCTAGAACCTTGAGCTCAAGCAGAAGCTCTCGCTCTTGACCTGGTTCTCCGTTCTCAGAAATCTCCGGAGCAGGATTTTTAGGCGTTGCAAAGCGGATATTTCCGCGACCACCTCGACCACCATGGGCTACGATAAATTCTTGGCCATTTTCTACCAAGTCCGTCAACACCTTGCCAGTCTCAGCATCTCGCACTGTCGTCCCCTGAGGTACACGAACGACCAAATCTTCAGCACCTCGACCATGCATGCCCTTGGTCATGCCCTTTTCACCAGACTGGGCCTTAAAGTGGCGATTATAGCGAAAATCCATCAGGGTACGCAGGCCCTCGTCTACAACAAAAACCACATTGCCTCCACGGCCGCCATCGCCACCCCAAGGACCGCCATTGGGAACGTATTTCTCACGGCGAAAGGCAACCATACCATCACCACCATTACCAGCCTTAACCTGAATCTTGGCTGTATCTAAAAACATACTCATTCTTTCTCTACCTTCTCTTAACTTTTACTTTCATATTCCTAAAAAAAACGCTGAAAGAGCGTTTTGGATTTAAAATTATCTCATTAGAGCACTAATAGCAGTAGCAAAGATAGCGCCAACAGTTACCAGTAGCATGATTACGATAATAACCATTGTTAATTTTTCAAATCCAGTTTTTTTACGTTTTCCTTCATCTCCAAAAGCCAAAATTCTTACCTCTTTTTACAAAAATTATTATGATTTATTCTATCAAAAAAATCCCTAAAATTTCAATTATCAGGATGATTTTATCGTACACAAGTTCGAATAAAAAAAGATTGAGAAAATTTCAATCTTTCTTTCCTTTTTTATTCAATCCCAATTTCAGATCGCACTACATCCGCAATCGTATCAACATAGTAATCAACCTCTTCGTCAGTCGGCGCCTCAGCCATGACACGTAAGAGAGGCTCTGTTCCACTCGGACGCACTAAAATTCGGCCATTACCAGCCATTTCGGCTTCCATTTTCTCAATCACCGTCTTGATAGCTGGAACTTCCATCGCCTTATCCTTCATACGGTTTTCAACACGAATATTGACCAATTTCTGAGGATAAATAGTCACTTCAGCAGCTAATTCAGATAGTTTCTTGCCTGTTTCTTGCATGACCTTGGTTAATTGTACAGCTGAAAGCTGACCGTCACCTGTCGTATTGTAATCCATGATAATGACATGACCAGACTGCTCACCGCCTAGATTATAGCCATTTTTACGCATTTCCTCTACTACATAGCGGTCACCAACTGCTGTCACTGCCTTATCGATGCCTGCTTGCTCCAAAGCCTTATGAAAACCGAGATTAGACATGACGGTAGTCACGATAGTATTTTGAGCAAGTTCACCTTTCTCAGATAGGTATTTCCCGATGATATACATGATCTTATCACCATCTACTAGATTACCATTTTCATCTACAGCAATCAAGCGATCACTATCGCCATCAAAGGCTAGACCAATATCGGCACCAGATTCACGCACGACTTCTTGTAGGGCTTCTGGATGGGTAGAACCGACATTGAGGTTAATATTGAGACCATCAGGATTTTCTCCGATAACGGTCAACTGAGCACCTAGATCTGCAAAAATATGACGTGCACTTGTCGAAGCCGCACCGTTTGCAGTATCTAAGGCCACATGCATTCCTTCTAGTTCCAAACCAGTTGAAACCAAGTATTGTTGGTACTTACGCAATCCTTCTGGATAATCCACTAGGTCACCCAAACCTTCAGCACTTGGACGAGGAAGTGTATCTTCTGGGGCATCTAGTAAGGCTTCGATTTCTAACTCACGATTATCATCAAGCTTATAACCATCACTACCAAAGAACTTGATGCCGTTATCCTGAGCTGGATTGTGGCTGGCAGAAATCATGACTCCTGCGCTCGCTTTTTCAGACTTAACCAAATAAGCCACACCTGGAGTTGCAATCACACCTAATCTATAGACATGAATCCCAACGGACAAAAGTCCTGCAACCAAAGCACTTTCTAGCATTTCACCTGAAATCCGTGTGTCTCGGCCAACAAAGACCCGAGGTACTTCACTTTCATGCTGACTTAGAACATAACCACCAAAGCGACCAAGTTTAAAGGCCAATTCCGGCGTTAATTCCACATTTGCTTCTCCGCGAACACCATCGGTCCCAAAATATTTTCCCATTGTTATAAAATTCCTTTCAAGTATAAACTGTTACACTAATGACTTGATGAATAGTTCGTTGAAGAAGAGCTTGTACTGCTTGATGACGAACTAGCTGTTTTTGTTGTTATTTTAACAGTTGTTTCATATGGGCTAATGACACTTGGTATCACAGTCCCATTACTATCGACTGCTTTTAGCGTTGCTACAGCAGTATAGTGTCCACTGATCACATCGCTTTCTGGCAACACAGCTTCGACATGATCAATTCTTTCCATATAGTCTTCATCACTAAAAACGGTCACCTTTGAATCACCAAAACTAATATTTGAAATTTGAATTCCTTGAGCTACTTGACTTTCTGTAATAGTTGTTTGAACGGAAACAGACTTGCTCACTCGTTTTCCAACTTTCACTGTAATTTTATCTGGATTCACAGTCGCTGTCAGACCACTTGGAAGATTGTTAATACTGAGTTTGACCTCGGAGATACCGATTTTGACATTTGTCAGATCAGCCACTATCTTAAATTTACGGGTGCTTTCTTGCATCTCGCTAGCAAGAGTTACCCGATTTGATCCAGTAAGGCTGACAGAAACCTCTGATGAAAAACCACTAATAAAATACTCATCGCTATCATATTTGACATCAATCGGAACATTCGTAATTGTATTTGTATACGTTTCTGATCTATTTTGGCGAACATTGCTATTATTTTGATAATTTGTCGATGTCGCATAGACAAACAAAATCAAAGCAAAAAAGATAGAAGAGAGGATGTACCAAATCCTTTTATAATTTTTCATCTCTACGTCCTCCTAATATCCGCTGTTTCCATCCTTTTTTAGAAATCGTTTCAGGAGCTAATACCTTGTAAAGCTCAGCCTCAAACTCTTTTAAAGATAAATCGTGCTTAAAGACACCATTGTGAGTGATGGAAATACCGCCCGTTTCTTCTGATACGATGAAAGTTAAAGCATCTGACACTTCTGATAACCCAATCGCAGCCCGATGCCGTGTCCCAAACTCTTTTGAAATACCTGCTTTTTCAGTTAGAGGCAAATAAGCACAAGAAACGGCAATCTTATTGTCTCGGACAATCACAGCTCCGTCATGCAAAGGTGTATTGGGAATAAAAATATTAATCAGCAATTCACCGGATACATCCGCATCTAGAGGAATGCCAGTTGCAATGTATTCCTGCAGAGTTCTGCTACCTTGAATAGCAACCAAGGCTCCGATTTTCCGAGGACTCATATATTCTACAGCTTTAACAAAGGCTTGAATAAGCTTTTCTTCCGAGCTCACCGGAGTTGCAGAGAATAAATCTGTCGCTCTTCCTAATCGCTCTAAACCCGTACGAATTTCTGGAGAAAAAATGACTACAGCTGCGATGACCCCATAGGTAATCACCTGGTTGATCAACCAAGAAATGGTCGTCAGGCCTAGTGCATTCGCAATAATTTGTCCCAAAACAAAGAGTAAAACTCCACGTAGGAGAATCATAATCTTTGTCCCGGCAACAGCCTTAGTAAAAAAATACAAAATCCAAGCTACTAAAGCTATATCAATAAGATTAATCACAATACTCCATGGGCTACCAAATAAGCTGGACCAGTATTGGAGATTGGATAGTTGCTGAAAATTCATAATCTGTCCACCCTCTCAAAGAAACGTTCTTTTCTATTATATCACTTTTAGTAGTTTTTTTCTGTAACCTTCTTTACTTTTTTATGATAAAATATGACTTATGAAGATAAATACAGCATTGGGCCTCTTAGCAGGTAAGTCCTCCCACTTTCTTCTTAGCAAGATGGGACGTGGCTCTACTCTGCCAGGAAAACTAGCCCTGACATTTGATAAAAATATTTTACAAAATTTAGCCAAAAACTATGAAGTGGTGGTCATCACTGGAACCAATGGTAAAACCCTAACGACTGCTCTGACAGTGGGTATTCTCAAGGAAGCTTTTGGAGAAGTGGTGACCAATCCTAGTGGCGCCAATATGATTACAGGAATCACCACAACCTTCCTAACCGCTAAGAAAGGCAAATCTGGCAAGAATATCGCTGTCCTAGAAATAGATGAAGCCAGTCTATCTCGGATTTGTGATTATATCAAGCCTAGTCTTTTCGTCTTTACCAATATTTTCCGAGACCAGATGGACCGCTACGGTGAGATCTACACGACCTACCAGATGATTTTGGATGCTGCTGCAAAAGTGCCTGAAGCGACTGTACTCATGAATGGAGACAGCCCTCTCTTTAACTCTGTTAGCCTGAAGAATCCTGTTCGCTACTACGGATTTGATACCGAAAAAGGCCAGGCTCAGCTGGCTCACTACAATACTGAAGGAATCCTCTGTCCCAAGTGCGAGCATATCCTCAAGTATGAGCTCAACACCTATGCCAATCTGGGAGCTTATATCTGTGAGGACTGCGGCTTCAAGCGTCCTAAACTAGACTACAGCTTGACTGCTCTCAATGCTCTTGAGCATAACCGCTCTGCCTTTACTATTGATGGTCAAGATTATCAGATCAATATCGGTGGGCTCTACAATATCTACAATGCCTTGGCTGCAGTGTCCGTGGCTCAGTTCTTTGAAGTTGATCCAACGACCATCAAGGCCGGTTTTGACAAGAGCAGAGCCGTCTTTGGCCGTCAAGAAACTTTCTCAATCGGCGATAAGGAATGTACCTTGGTTTTGATTAAAAACCCAGTTGGTGCGACCCAGGCTCTGGATATGATTGGACTTGCTCCTTTTGAATTTAGCTTGTCCGTACTACTTAACGCCAACTATGCTGATGGTATTGACACTAGCTGGATTTGGGATGCTGACTTTGAAAAGATTTTAGAAATGGATATTCCTCACATAACTGCTGGTGGTGTCCGCCACTCTGAAATTGCTCGACGACTAAGAGTAACCGGTTATCCTGCTGATCAGATTAGCGAAGTCAAAGATTTGGAAGAAGTCTTTAAGACCATTGAACAGCAGAAAACCAAGCATGCCTATATCTTAGCGACTTATACTGCCATGCTAGAATTCCGTGAATTGCTGGCAGAGCGACAAGTGATCAGAAAGGAGATGAACTAATGGTTTATACATCCCTCACCTCCCCAGATAATCAGGATTACCGTTACGATATTAAAATCGCTCACCTCTATGGGGATCTCATGAATACTTATGGAGATAACGGCAATGTACTCATGCTCAAATATGTAGCAGAAAAACTTGGCGCTAAAGTTCATGTCGATATTGTCTCTCTAGAAGATGACTTTGACAAGGACAGCTACGACATCGTCTTCTTTGGCGGTGGCCAAGACTATGAACAAACCATCGTTGCTCGTGACTTACCAGCTAAAAAAGACGCCTTAGAAGAATTTATCAATGCAGACGGTGTTGTTCTTGCCATCTGTGGCGGATTTCAACTCTTGGGTCAATACTATATTGAAGCTTCTGGCCGACGAATTGAAGGTTTGAGTATCATGGGCCACTATACTCTTAATCAAGATCGTAATCGCTATATCGGAGACGTCAAAATCTACAATGAGGAATTTGATGAGACCTACTATGGCTTTGAGAATCACCAAGGACGGACTTTCCTCTCCGACGACGAAAAACCTCTGGGCAAAGTTGTCTATGGAAATGGTAATAATAAAGAAGATGGCTACGAAGGTGTACACTATAAAAATGTCTTTGGCTCCTATTTCCATGGGCCGATCCTGTCTCGTAATGTAAACTTAGCCTACCGCTTAGTAACTATTGCTCTGAAAAACAAGTATGGCTCTGATATTAACCTAGCTGCTTATGAAGATATTCTGGCCCAAGAAGTCTCTGAAGAATACGTTGATATCAAAAGTAGAGCAGAGTTTGAATAAAAAATAAAGTTAATATACAAGGGAATCATTATGAAAATAAAACTACACTACATTCTACTTTTAATTGCCATTCTATTGGTAGCTGGTATTCCCTTGGCCAATATGCAGAGCGTTAATGTCAGTTTCATCTTATTTAGCTTCAAACTTCCCTTAATCATAGTGATTTTGTGCTCAGTGCTCCTTGGCTCTATCACGACCTTTCTCGTCAGCATGGTGAAAAATTTCTCACTGAAAAAAGAGCTTAAGAAATCAAAAAAAGTACTTGAAAACTCACATACAAAAAACTAGCTTGGAAATCCAATCTAGTTTTTTTGTATTCTTTTTTGATAGATATAGGACAGAAAAGCTAGTCCTATCACCCCTAGGCCAATCAGAAGAAAGGAAAGGGTGTGGACACTTGGTAGCATCGTCATCAGAAAAGTCGCAGGAGGCAAGAAAAGAATTGCCAGCGTGTAAATCGTTGAGAAAACGCGACCTAGATACTGCTTGTCCACCTTGGTCTGAACCTGGCTGAAGAAATGAATGTTGAACACAGTCATAAAGAGCTCACAGATAAGATTACCAGAATAAGAAAAATATGGATGAACCGGTAGCAAGGCAGAGACGCCCATGACTGCGACCCCAACACCTGTCAATAACAGGGCTACAAGAAGATTTCCCATACTGGCCTTAACCTTGCTGGCTAGAACAGCTCCAACGATTGAGCCTACAGCACCCAAACTCAGAATGCTTGCATAAGAGCCGGTCTTATCGTAGAGCTGATTGGTAAAAGGCAATAGATAATTAAAGGCCGCAAAGAAAAAATTGACTGCGGAAGCTACTAAAAGCAGAAAGAAGATTTCTTTTTGCTGACGGATATAAACTAAACCTTCCTTGATATCTCTCAGGATATTGCCAAAATTGATGGGAGACTTCTGCTTGCTTGGCTCATGATTAGGCAGAAAATAAACCAAGGCAAAAGCCAGAAAGAAGCTCAGCGCATCCAGCTGAAGAGTCACTCGCAGATTTGCATACTGCATCACGATAAAAGACAAAACTGGAGCTGAGACACTGATAACTTGTAAGGCTAATTCCAGATGAGAATTGTAGGCCACGATGTCTTCCTTGTCCACAATTTCGGTAATATAAGACTTATTAGCTGGCCGAGAAAAGGCAAAGGCTATAGCCTGAACCACATTAGCAAAAATCAGCGCTCCAATCATGAGCTGGTCATTTGAAATAAAAGAAATCAGCAGACAAAGACCAGCACAAATCAAGTCCGCTACCATCAGCACCTTACGTCTGGAAAAGCGGTCCGTAATGGCTCCACCCAAAGGATTGAATAAGATGGAAGTAACTAGCTCTGATATCTGGTAAATGCCCAAGACCGTTTGTCCCAGAGCTCCAATAGAAGCAAGCCAGATGCTGTTCCCATAGTCATAAAGCATATTTCCGATTTTATTAATAGCAGCCCGTGTAATCAGTTGTACCGCTTGTCGATTCATAAAAATACCTCCTTCCATTTCTGAAACTATTGTATCAGGAATGGAGGGAGGTTCTTTATTTTTCCCATATTTGGGAAATTATGCTTTTACAAACTTATCGAAATGCTCTTGATAATAGGCGACTTGCTCAGGTAAATTCAGCACTTCAAAGATGTGCATGGCTTCCTGCATTTGCGTGATTCCCTGCTTCTTTTGTCCCTTCTGATAATCTGCAAAACCCTTGAGATAGAGGAATACATTGCGTTCATAGAGTTTGATGCCCTTGCCAATGATTTTCTCTACGTAAGCCTCAAAATAACTAGCCTTATCAAAAGAACGACTTTCCAAACAATGCTGGTAACAATTGAGCGCTAAAATCAAGACTAGTCTCTTATGGCGACCGATTTCTTTATAGTAGTCCTCTCGCTCCATGACTTCCCTTCCCAGACGGTAGACGTAGTCCACATCATAGAAGCTATAGAGATTGCCAAAGAGGATAAGCTCGTACATGGTCCAGTCTTCCACTTGGAAGAGATAATCGGCCACCTTATCTAAATCTTCTTGCCTCATGTGAAATTGACTGTCTCGCTGACAAATCAAGCCCTGCATCAAAATCCAATTCAGTTCATAGTAAAGAGGCGCGCTACTAGCTTTAGCTTTTTCCAACTGCTCCGCTTGCAAGTCTTGAAATCCCTTGATGTCATTTGAGTAGTAAAGAGGGATAATCTTACCCATCATGGCCACGTGTTCATGCTGCTGGAAATTCCGAGCTTTGTCCATAAAATTTTCAAGGGTCACATGAATATTATCCAAGAGATCTAAAAATTTCGAGAGAGTCATATCCGACTCACCCAGCTCAAAACGAGACAGTTGAGAGGTCGAGCAAACCTGACCAGCCGCTTCCTTCAAAGAATAATGTCCATTTAAACGAAAATCGCGAAAAACTTTGCCTAAATCTTCCATTTGACTACACCTTCTCCGCCAATTCTTCCCATTCTAGCATGGCTTCTTCTTGGGCGGCGGTCAGTTGGTCGATTTGCTGCTGACTCTCCATGAGTTCGGCGGCGTCATTAGTGGCCTGCATGGCTTCCTGAAGCTGATTGATCTGGGTGTCCAAGTCCTCGATTTGCGCTTCCAATTGTTCTAAGCGGCGGGCCAGCCGGCGCTGTTCTTTCTGGTTTTCCTTTTGAAGCTGATAGTCATTGGCAGGTGCAGGCTTGTCAGGACTGGCCTGCTCCGTCTCCTCACGCAAGGCTTCCTGCTCTGCCTTTTTCTCCAGATAATAGTCATAATCACCTAGATAAAGGGTGGAGCCTGTCTCAGAGAGCTCAACAATCTGTGTGGCCACGCGATTGATAAAGTAACGGTCGTGGCTGACAAAGAGCAGGGTGCCGTCAAAGTCAATCAGGGCATTTTCCAGCACTTCCTTGCTGTCAATGTCCAGATGGTTGGTCGGCTCGTCTAGGATGAGGAAGTTGTTGTTTTCCATAGACAGCTTGGCTAGAAGCAGACGTGCCCGCTCTCCACCTGATAGCATGCTGACAGACTTCTTGACATCATCTCCCGAGAAGAGGAAAGCGCCTAAGCGATTGCGAATCTCGACCTCTGGCGTCAGCTTGAAGTCATTCCATAGCTCGTCAAGTACCGTATTGCTGGGAGTCAGTTTGCTCTGGGTCTGGTCATAGTAGCCCACTTCTACATTAGCTCCCAGCTGCTCCTTGCCTCTGATGAAAGGCACTTGCCCGATTAGTGATTTAATCAAGGTCGTCTTTCCAATTCCATTTGGTCCGACAATAGCTACCGCATTAAACTTGCGAATGTCAAGGTTAATTGGCTCCGACAGAACTTCCTCGCCATAGCCAATAGCTACATCTTCCAGGGTCAGAACAACATTGCCTGAAACCTTATCGGATTTAAAGGTCATATTGGCCGAGCGATTGCCGGTCTCCGGCCTGTCCAAACGCTCCATCTTTTCCAGCTGCTTACGGCGGGACTGAGCCCGCTTGGTTGTGGAAGCCCGAACTAGATTGCGATTGACAAAGTCCTCCAGCGCAGCGATTTCTTTCTGTTGCTTTTCATAGTTCTTGGCTTCAGTGGCCAGCTTCTGCTCCTTTTGGACCACAAAGCTAGAGTAATTACCCACATAGCGATCCAAGGAATGCTTGGTCAAATCCAGCGTGATGGTCGCAACCTTGTCTAGGAAATAGCGGTCGTGACTGACGATGATCAAGGCACCGCTGTAGTTAATCAAGTAAGTCTCCAGCCAGGCAATGGTCTCTATATCCAAATGGTTGGTCGGCTCGTCCAGGACCAGCAGTTCTGGCTTTTCCAAAAGCATCTTAGCCAGAGCCAGACGGGTATTCTGCCCGCCTGAAAGCTCAGAAATCTTCATCTGCCACATGGACTGGTCAAACTTGAAGCCATTCAAAATAGCTTGAATATCAGCCTCGTAGGTAAAACCACCTTTCTGGCGAAATTCCTCTGACAGCTGATCGTACTGGGTCATGAGAGCAGTCAGGTCTTCCCCTGACAATTCCCCCATTTGCAGTTCCATCTGCCGCAGACGCTTCTCCTGCTGACGCAGACTATCAAAGACCAGCAGCATCTCGTCATAGATAGTATTCTCCGACTCGAAGCGACTATCCTGAGCCAGATAAGACAGAGATAGGTCTCGTTTTTTATTGATCAGACCAGAAGTTGGCTCTTCCTCGCCCACCAAAATCTTGAGCAGAGTTGACTTCCCAGCTCCATTTTTACCGACGAGGGCAATCCGATCACCCTCATCCACCTGCAGGTTAATATTGTCAAAAAGAAGCTCCCCTGCAAAAGAGCGCTCAATCTTGCTTGCTTGTAAAATAATCATAAGACCATTATAGCAGATTTGCACTTCTCTTGCCATCTGACTAAGGCATATTATGATCATATCAGATATCAAACATAAATTAATATCCCTTTCGAGACCTTAAGTTCATTTGGTAATCAAATTCACCATAACATTCCAATATCTCTCGTTCTGCTCTATCATGTATTCACTACTTATTATATTTCAGTAAATGCGGTTGGAAAAACCGAGAAAAGCCGAGAAATAACTGTTATTAAGAACTTAAAAAAGCATAGCTTTATCTCTATTCCTCACCAGTATTACTTTCAAACATCTATTTCTTTTCAATTTCTGAAAATTTCTGATAAAGACTTTTCCTAATGAAAGCTTTATAAATTCAATTATCTTTTCATCAAAAAAATCCATTGTCTATGAAAATTCAACACAAAAAAGACAAACCTGCTAATAATAAACAGGCTGTCTATACAGCATTCTTATTGAATTATTTAAGCGATCTCGAGCTTTATCGAACTTGAGTCAGCACTCCGTCTTGCATCTCGTAGACCTTATCGACTTCGTCCAGCAGACGGGTATCATGAGTAATCATGACCACGCTCTTATGGAATTTCTGGGTCACCTCTTTCAGCAAATGAACCACGCGCTTAGCCCGCTCTGTATCCAGACTAGCTGTCGGCTCATCAGCCAAGATGATATCTGGGCTATTGTAAAGCGCTCTAGCAATAGCAGCTCTCTGCCGTTCTCCACCGGACAATTCTTTCGGATACTGCTTGAGAGTTCCTTTTAAATCCAGCAGCTCAATCAGACTGTCTAGATCTGTCCTTTCCTTCTTAGATAAGCGGTCAATCAGCTGGAACTGATCTTCGATTTTCAAAAAAGGAATGAGATTGGAAGCCTGCAGAATAAAGCCGAAATCATTGAAACGTAGAGCAGCCCGTTCCTTTTCCTTGAGCTGGGAGGTATCTTTCCCATGCAGGAGAATCTGTCCTTTTGAAGGCGTTTGTAAATGCCCCAGCAAGGTCAGAAAGGTTGTTTTCCCCGATCCCGATGGCCCAATAATAGCTACAAACTGCCCCGCTTCCAATCGGAAATCAGTTGGTTTCAGGGCTTGAACCAGCGTATGTCCCTGGCCATATTCTTTTGTAACCCCTTTTAGTTCGATGATTGACATTTACTCACCTCCAATCGCTGTGATAGGGTCAATTTTCAGAACCCGATGAATGGACAAGAGCCCGCCAGCCAGTGACATGAAAATAATCAGGATAATTAACCCCCCATAAGCTCGCCAGTCACTATAAAAAGGCATAGAAGCCGGCAAGACTAGCTGGGTTCCCAAGAGAGCCAAGACAGCTAAGCTGATTCCCAGAGTGGATAGGATGAAAATCTGCCAAAAAATAGAAGCAATAATCTTCCCACTCGCAATCCCTTGGGCGCGCATAATACCGTAAAGATGCGTCTTTTGGATGGTAATGATGTACATAAAAATTCCCAACACCAAAAATGTAATCAGAACCATGGCCCCAATCATAAAGGAAAAAGTCAGTACCTGAGGTTGATAACCAGGGATATTTTCTATAAACTCATTCATAGAGAGCTGACTAAGCCCAGCTTCTTCAATCTTCTGACCATCCTTGACCACAAGTGCGCTGATATTCTTAACCTGACTAGATCCGTACTTTAATTCCCTGAAATCATCTAGACTCATAAAAATTACAGGTTGCGTAAAGAAGCTATTATCCTCTGTGAAGCCAACAACCTGATAGAGGCGCTCACTACCATTGAGCTGGAGTTGGTCGCCTAGTTTCACACCTTTTTGCTGCAGACGCTTATCCGCAATAACTTCATAAGCAGTCTCAGCAGGACGTCCCTCAATAATGTCAGGCGCTAGAATACTATCCCAAGAGAGACCAAAAACCTGAGCATTGAGTTTATCAGTCCCATCTTCATAATTGGCCACCGCTGCCGTATGTCCCAAAGCCGCAATTGAGCCCCCTTGAAGCAGGCGGCTATACTCTTCTTCCTTGAGAGTCGAAGCTACCAGATTTTTATTGGCGTATTCTGACAAAACGATTGACTCAGCCTGCCATTGGTCCAAAGCCAAGCGATTGAGCCTAGCCAAACCGACGGAAAGACTGGATAAAAAGAAAACCATATAGGTAATGAGAAAGACCACAGCAACTACTAGACGATAGCGTCCGCGGCTGTAGACAATCTCTTTAAAAGCTAAAAACAATGCTATCCTCCTTTGAGATATTAGAGACTATTATATCATAAAGAGAAAAACTTAAATACAATCTAGACTGATAAGAATAATCTAGAAACCTTCAAAGCAAAGAATGCTAGATTTCTCTTTCTAAAAATTTTATTAAGTCATGCAAAAACAGCCTACCGGCCTCTTAAAGCGACCACAGCAAGGCTTTTTTATTCTAGATTTAATCAAAGACAATCATTGACTTAATAGTCTTGCGCTCATCCATATCTTGATAAGCTTGATCTATCTCATCTAGTCTATAGCTATTGGTAAAAACACGTCCTGGATTAATATCTCCATCAAGAACTGCCTTGAGCAAAATTTGCTTATCATAAGTCGTGACAGAGGCAGCTCCGCCTGCCACTGTAATGTTTTGTGCAAATGTAGAACCAAGAGCTCGGTTGTTATAGTGAGGAACTCCAACAAAGCCCATACGGCCGCCGTTGTGAAGGACTCCTAGAGCTTGATCAACAGCTGCTTCTGTCCCAACACATTCCAGAGCTACATCTGCTCCACCACCTAGGATCTCACGCACTTTGGCAATTCCTTCTTCACCACGTTCTGCGACAACAGCTGTCGCACCAGACTCTAAAGCCATCTTTTGACGATCTTCGTGACGACTCATAAGAACGATTTGGGAAGCGCCACGCATTTTAGCAGCAATAACAGCGCATTGGCCAACAGCTCCATCACCGATGACAACTACCTTATCGCCAGGCTTGACATCTGCCACTCGGGCAGCATGATAGCCAGTTGGCATGACATCTGCCAGCGTCAAAAGTGATTTAAGCATGCCTTCTGCATAATCAGAGGGCTGTCCCGGAATTTTGATAAGAGCCCAGTTGGCATGTTCAAAACGCATATACTCTGCTTGCACCCCATCTGACCAGTTGTTCCCAATATGACGATCACAGGTGCCATCAAAACCTGCCCGGCAGGCGTCACATTCCCCACATCCATGCGTAAATGGAGCAATCACAAAATCACCAGGCTTAACAGTCGTTACTGCATCCCCAGTTTCTTCGACAATTCCAATCGCTTCATGACCACTATTTTGATGTCCCTTTTCGATGTCCGGATTGCGATAATGCCACAGGTCTGAGCCACATACACAAGTGCGCACAATCCGAATAATAGCATCATTTGGAGCTTCAATTTGCGTGCGGTTAATCTCAGTCAGCCCAACTTGACCCGCTTTTGTATAAACTGCTAATTTCATTGGTTCTTCTCCTTTGATCTTTATCTAGTACTATTATACAACTTTAAGCGCAAGCAAGTCGATATTTGAAAAATATTTCAGATAAAGATTCTACAGACTTTTTAAAAATAATAAAGAGAGTGGGACAGAAATCGGTAATTCGTTAGAATTCGATTTCGTCGTCCCACCTCCGCACAGTTGAGTAGGGCTGTAAAAGCTGATGAAATCAGCGTAGTAGAGCCCACTCAACCACTGCGTCTTGCTCGACAATCCAAAGACAATTGAGAGGCTAGGACTTTTGTCCCAGCCTCTTTTTATAGATCAATTCTACACTGATTCAGAAAAGCTTGGAAACTATATCACTGTTTCGTAAAGTTGAGAGTATCAGGATCGTCATCCAAATCACTAATAGCCAGCTGATTCCCATTTTGTTGGTATATTTTAACATCATCTCCAACAATGAGTCTTTGGTTAGCTGAGTCCACCTGTACTTGCTTCATTTCCTTACTACCATCTCTTTCAGTCTCAGTCCAAGTTCCAGTCGTACCATTTATTTCTAGAACATGCTGGTCGCCATCATGATCAGTTGCTTTATATGATCCATCTAGTTTAGTTGCCTGACCTGTATTCGATGAAGTCGCCTGACTAGATGAAGACTCTGTTGTAGTGCTAGAAGCTGATTGAGAGGGTTGACTTTGAGCAGCTTGAGATTGAGAGGTATTGGCATTGTTTGCTTGGTTTGTATTGCCTGAGCAAGCAGCCAATAGAACTGCCAATGAAAGAGATAAGATTCCGATAAAAGATTTTTTTGTAATTGTCATTTTACTTTCTCCTTTTTCTACATTTGTAGTTTATATCTATATTCTACAATTGTCTTTTTGTTTTGTCAAGAGAAAATATTTTTTATCACTAGAAACATGATGCGTGCTCGATTCGCTTGAGCCAATTTTCAACCAAGGCAGTAAAGAGAGCCTCTTGATCTATCTGTGCATTGTGGCCAGCAAGATCTATCACAGCATAGGTTGCCCTTGGATAATAGTGAGACAGTTGGGATAACTGCTGGAAGCCCACGACTTGGTCCTGCTTTCCTGCTATAAAAAGACTGGGCTTATCGTAACCCTTTTCCTGTATTTCTTGATCCACTTCAAACGAAAAAGCATAGTTTTCTTGCAACTTTTGGACAAAGGGAACATTCATCATCTGAAGCCCAATTAGGATTTCTTTTGCAAACCGTTGATAAGTTTCTTTAGTCTGTAAAATCGCTAAATCAACGAAATCTTCGCTTTTGCCTGCTATATCAAAACCTACCTCTCTAATTACCATAGTATCTTTGGGCAAAATTCTTTCTTGCGGATTGGGTGCAACTACTGGACAAATAAGCAGCAGACCATCAATCTCTGACCTTTTCTTAGCCAAAATTCCTCTAGCAAGATAGCCGCCATAAGACTCTCCAGCTAAGAGAAAGCTGTGTCCGCCGATTACAGTCTCTATAAAGTTCAATAGCATCTCTAAAATCGCATCCGCACTTGCAAAAGCAGGATCGCCATTAGACCTACCCATACCAGGCAAATCTAAATAAATCCTTTTATAGTCAGTATGTTCCTCAAAAATAGGTTCCAAACATCCTTCCATCAATTCAGATGAACAGCCCAAACCATGAATTGCCAAGACTGGTTTTCCTTGACCAATCACTTTATAATATAATTTATTTCCCTGATAAGTAAAAAACATTTTTTCTCCAATCATACTTTAAAGACACGTTTTGCTCGTGTGAAGCCTTTATCGAAACCAGTCAAAATAATATTGTTAATAAGCCTAACAAATTATTCTTATCATCTCATCTACACCCCCTCAAAGCTACTAGACGAGTAAGCTTTTCTTTCCCCTTGATTTCAGTTCCTCATGCTTCATCCCCAAATAACAAAGTGGAATTCTGCAGATAAGGATTAGGATACTTGACTAGCAGGTCCCTTACAGCTCTTACCAAGTCTTTCTGCTCAGCCTGACCGGATTGGTAACGAAGCAAAAGATGCATAAAATCTTCTTTTTCTGAAGTGCTGGCTTTTTTCTTAAAATAGCCCCAGATATGCTGAAAGGCATTGCAGACCTGACCGCGATTTTCAGGCAGGGCTATCGCTTGGTCAATCAAGTCTTGAACATGTGCTGCTTCTACCGAGTCACTTTTTAGATATTGGCGGATTTCCAGATAGATCTTACTGGAATGACTGAGAACCAGATATTTATTTCTAGCCCAAAGAATCTGACATTGGGAGATTTGGTTTGAATTTTCCATAATTACTTTTCCTACTGATTTTTAATTTTGAATACTTCTCGTTTCGTCTACATCATTGCTCGCATCCTAGTAATAAGTTTTCCAAGATAGAAAGCTAATCAACTATGATTTGAATAGGTTCTAGAAGAGTATGAATCAAAATCCCCAATCACATGACTGGGGAATAGTTCATTAACGTACTTCTGCACCGAGTTTCGGTCAGGGATTTTTCGATTTTTTCCATGTATTTAGCCACTTCTTCGTCAGTCAGGCTAGCTTCTGGATTTTGGAAAGTCAGGCTGTAGGCCATGGATTTGAGGCCGACACCTAGCTTGTCACCAGAGAAGATATCAAAGAGCTTAATATCGGTCAAACGCTTAACACCAGCTGCTTGGATTGCATCAAGGACCTCTTGGTGAGTGATTTCAGCCTTGAGCAAGAGGGCCACATCACGGCTGACAGCTGGGAATTTAGTGATTTCTGTAAATGGCTGTGCTGGCTGAAGCTGCTCTTCGATAGCAGACAGGTTGAGCTCAGCGACATAAGTTTCAGGAATATCGTAAGCCTTGGCTGTCGCAGGATGGACTTGGCCGACAAAACCGACAGGCTGTCCATTGATAGAGATTAAAGCAGTCCGCCCAGGATGCAAACTCTTAATCTGGCTGTTAGCCGCGTATTCAGCTGTCAAGCCCAACTTATCAAAGAGTGTTTCTACCACTCCTTTGGCATAGAAAAAATCAACTGCTACTGGTTTGGTCTGGAAGTCTTTTTCTTGAACGAGTCCTGTCAAAGCAAAGGCAAAGCTATTGATTTCATTTGGCAGCTCTTCCTTAGGATTGCCGGTTTGCTCAAAGACTTTTCCAATCTCATAGAGAGCTAGGTTCTTATTTTTACGAGCCACATTGTAGGCTAGCGAGTCCAAAATCCCAGAAACCATATTCTGACGAAGAACAGAGCGCTCCACTGTCATCGGCCACATGAGCTCAGTCAAGTTGCTAGGATTGAGAGTGAACTCAATCGCCTTTTCTGGAGTCGTCAAAGCATAGGTGATGATTTCTGTCAGCCCAGCTCCTTCTGCTAAAGTCCGTACTTGTCGGCGAAGTTGCTGCGTTGCAGTCAATTCACCAGCAGTCCCGTCATCTTTTGGCAGGCTAGCTGGCAATTTGTCATAGCCGTAAATGCGGGCAATTTCTTCATAGAGGTCTGCTTCGATTGAAATATCCCAGCGGCGGCGAGGCACGCTGACAGTGAACTGTTCAGCATTTCCTGACAAGCCAAAGCCAAGTCTGCGAAAGACATCCACAATATCTGTATAAAGTAAATCGGTTCCCAGCACACGGTTGACATCCGCGAGACTAGACACCACTTCTACATCACTAGTGTCTAAGCTACCAGCAAATACGATACCAGCCTGAACTGTCGCTCCTGCCAAGTCTACAATCATGCTTGCTGCCGCGTCCAAAGCTTCATTGACAGTTGCTACATTGATGCCTTTTTCAAAGCGGGAAGATGATTCAGAACGAAGGTTAAGGCGACCGCTGGTCTTGCGGATTGATTTACCATTAAAGACTGCTGCATCTAGAACAACACGAGTGGACTTACCTGAAATTTCAGTCGCTGCTCCGCCCATGACACCAGCCAGAGCCACCGGCTTATCTGCCACAGTAATGACTAGGTCGCTGACTTCCAGCCCGCGCTCTTCACCGTCCAGTGTCACCAGTTTTTCACCAGCACGCGCTTCCCGCACGACAATCTGGTCACCCTCAAACGTATCCAGATCAAAGGCATGCATAGGCTGACCAAAGTAGAGCAGGATGTAGTTGGTCACGTCCACTACATTGTTAATCGGACGGATTCCTTCGTTCATGAGAAGATTTGCAGCCACTGAGGACTTGGGGCGATGGTAACATTTTCCAAGATACGAGCTGCGTAATAAGGAGCTTTCTCTGTCTCAAGGGCTACTGAAAGACTGTCAGCTGCCTGCTTTTCATTTTCCACCAGCGGAAAATCTTTGAACTGTACTGATTTGTCATAGATGGCAGCCACTTCATGAGCCACCCCACGCATAGACAGAGCATCAGCCCGGTTTGGCGTAATAGAAAGCTCGATAATCTCATCGTCCAAGTCCAGATAAGAGAAGACTTCCTCACCTGGCACTGCTTCTTCAGGCAGGATTTGAATGCCATCCGCAAATTCCTTTGGCACAACAGAATCAGAAATACCCAGCTCACCGAGAGAGCAGATCATGCCCAGTGACTCCAAGCCACGGATTTTCCCTTTTTTAATCTTATAATTGTCCGCAATGCGAGCACCCGGCAGAGCCACCATGACCTTGATGCCGGCGCGAATATTTGGAGCACCACAGACAATCTGACGGTTCTCCTCTTCTCCAACATTGACTTGACAGACATGCAGGTGGGTATCAGGAATATCCTCACACGATACCACCTCACCAACAACAATTTTGGACAGGCCAGCTGCGGGTGATGTCACACCTTCCACTTCAATTCCTGTCGTTGACATTTTCTCAGCCAGCTCAGCGCTCGCTACATCAATGTCTACTAACTCTTTTAACCACTTATAACTTACTAGCATATTTAAGATACCAAAGGCGTCAAAAACGACTGAAAAATAGGAGATCTGCTAAGCATTCGATGAATGATCGCAAATCTATCTTTTTTCCGAGTTTTTAGCCCGGGTTCAATTCCTTTCTCTATTCTATCGCTGAGGAACTTGACCGGCCAAATGTTAGGGATTTGTCTGAAATCCTGATTTCAGACAAATCATCTAAATTTCGAGCTTTTAGGTCGTATTCATTTCCTCTCTTTAAATTTTCTTGTTTATTTCAATTTCTTGCGCAGCAGCCAGTCTGTGTCTACTGTCTCGCCAGTGATATAGTCATGCTGACTGAATTTTTCAAAGCCGTATTTAAAGTAAAAATCTTGGGCTCTAAAATTCTTTTCCCAGACGCCCAGCCAGACCCAGTCAAAGCCTCGTTTCTCGGCTTCATCTAAGGCAAATTCAAACATCTCCTTGCCCAAACCCTGACCATGATAAGTTTTCAAGACATAGATTCGCTGCACCTCAAAGGCTTGTGGCAGTTCATGCTCCGTTTGAGCCTGTCCCCAGTTAAACTTGAGAAAGCCAGCAATTTTATCATCTTTGACAACAAAATAAGTCTCTGACTCAGGGTCAGCCAGTTCCTTTTCGATAGTTGCAAGAGACAGCTCATTATCAAAATAATGAGCCATATCAGCCTCCTTGATAAAAGGACCAAAGGTTTCTTGATAGGTCGCGACTTCCAACTCCCGAAGGAGGCTCGCTTCTTCTTTTTTTACTCTGACTAGCATACTGCACTCCTTTCTCAGAAAAGCTGCATCTATGAATACAGGTTTCTACTTAAACTGCTGAGAAAAACGAATATCTCCCTGGTAGAAGCCACGAATATCGTTGATACCATAGCGAAGCATAGCTACCCGTTCTTGACCAAGACCAAAGGCAAATCCAGAGTATTTCTCTGCATCAATGCCGCTCATTTCCAACACGCGCGGATGCACCATACCAGCTCCCATAATCTCAATCCAGCCGGTCTTCTTGCAGACATTACAGCCTGCACCACCACACTTAAAGCAGGAAACATCTACTTCAACAGACGGCTCTGTGAACGGGAAGTAAGATGGACGCAGACGGATACTTCGGTCTTCGCCAAACATCTTCTGGACAATCAGCTGCAGCGTTCCTTGCAGGTTGGCCATGGAAATATTTTCTCCAACAACCAAGCCTTCAATCTGATGAAACTGGTGGGAGTGAGTCGCATCATCGGTATCCCGGCGAAAGACGCGCCCCGGAGAAATCATCTTGAGTGGCCCTTTAGAAAAGTCATGAGCGTCCATAGCTCGCGCCTGCACCGGACTGGTGTGGGTTCTGAGCAGGATTTCCTCTGTAATGTAGAAAGTATCCTGCATATCCCGTGCTGGGTGGTCCTTAGGCAGATTCATCCGCTCAAAGTTGTAATAGTCCTTTTCCACTTCAAAGCCGTCCACGACCTGATAGCCCATCCCGATGAAGATATCTTCAATTTCTTCACTAGTCTGGCTAAGAATATGACGGTTCCCTACCGGAATTTGACGGCCTGGCAGGGTCACATCCAAGGATTCCTCAGCCAGTTTCAGAGCTACTAATTGCTCTTCCATATCTTGAGCAGCCTTTTCAAAAGCTGCTGTCAGAACATCACGCGCTTCATTGACGTGCTTTCCGATAATCGGCCGCATTTCAGCTGAAATATCCTTCATCCCTTTCAGGACTTCAGTCAGCGAACCCTTCTTACCTAAGACTGCTACACGCAAATCCTGTAATTCCTTTTGATTCTCAGCCTTGAGCTGCTTGAGAGAAGCTAGAGTCTCTTCACGCAGGCTTTTCAGTTGTTCTTCAATCGTTTTCGTCATTTTCCCTCCAAAATAAAAGGCGCGCCAATCTCCACAAGCGGAGCGTTGACACGCGGTACCATCCGTTTTTTATCTAGCAAGCCAGACCTCACTTATCAATCCTAAAGCAAGTGAATTCGCCTAGCTTTCATCTAGAGAGCTTTCAGTCAATGGCTCCCCTCCCTGTTAAACTTCCCCTAGGTTACTGGTCCTGCAGATTGCTATTTAATTATATTTCATTCTAACAGATTTCTAAATATTTCGCAAGCTAATCCAGCTGAATTCTAGATTGAACTAAACCTCTACCCTTTCATCCTCTTTTTGAAAATCCAGACAGAAGGGATAAAGAATAGGAAAGCATAAAGCAAAACCCAAAACAGATGAGGCAAAAGTGAACTCAAATCTTGAGCCAATGCCAACTGAACAGCCTTGGCTGCATGGGCAAATGTAAGCATTGCAAAATGCTTCAAAACCACCTCCTATCATCTCAATCAAGCACTGCTCCACTGAGAAAAACTGTGGCATTGACAAGAATAGTTCCAAAACCACTGACTGCATTACTGCTAGAGAAGGCTGAGCCTAAAAGCAAGCCCAACGAAATAAAGAGCAGAGCTACTGGAATCAAAACCAAGAGGGACGTAAAAAGTTCCCAGATTTAAGGATAAGCCAAAAATCATTGCAGTTGCAAAACTAGCTATGCCCTGTAAAAAGAGCCAGAGGCAGAACTGGAATCGAATACCCTAAGATATAATCGACACTTCTAAGCGGTGTAGATAGCAGCCGCATGAGAAAAGAGCTATTGCGATCCGTGGTCATTAAACTACCAACAAAAATAGTTAGCTAGGAAGCACCAAACACCATCATACTTGGGGCAAAATTTTTCAATGGAAAAATATAGCTGGCATACCTTTGAGGCTCTGTTTCATAAGGGACAGGGCGATAATCAGAAAAGACAGGAAAACCAATTCCCATCAGACTGCTGACATAATCACGCATGATTTCTTTGAAATTTCGCTTAGCAAAAAATGAAGGCTCTCATGCTCATTCCCTCCTTCCGTATAGGACAAAAGGCCTCTTCAAAATCCTTCTTACCGGAAGCTTGGATAATTTCCTCGGCTGTCCCCAAGATCTGCACCACTCCCTTATCCATAATGCAAAAAGTCGGTCGGCCAAAGCCTCAGCTTCTTCTAGATAATGTGGTCAGAATCACTGTAACTTTTCCCTTTAGTTGCTCAATATTCTTCCATAACTCCCTTCTAGCACGTCATCCAGCCCCAAGGTCGGTTCGTCCAGAAACAAAATCTTGGGCTG